>ERZ838483.1-NODE-1-length-971366-cov-54.202582_pt1 | contig 971366 bp, 828 predicted proteins | sample MGYA00519939_ERZ838483 | MGnify/ENA primary metagenome ERZ838483 (study PRJEB31850, sample SAMEA3708836) | human gut metagenome | biome: human gut; feature: human-associated habitat; material: faeces | place: China | collected 2014 ...
AGCCTCCCATCTCTCGGACTTCTATTTCCATGTCCAAGAAATGGGAGGCAGTTCAATTGTCCGGGCGGGCCTTTTGTGTTGCGCTGGGGACACCCGCAGTGCCGAGGGTGGAAGCAAGTAGGCTACCTGAGATTTTCTCGGCGTCGGCTCTTGCTGGGTGCTATTAACCCGCAGGTTTGGTTGAAGAGGCTTGGCTCGGGTTGCTTACCTTGGAGGGGGCAAAACCTGCAGATTTCGATCGGTTAAGGTGCTTTAAACGATCGGAATCTGCATGGCTACTCTCAAGCTGCAAAATTCGATCGTTTAGCACCGGCTAACCAATCGGAATCTGCATGAAGCGGTACTTGGTGGGCGAAAGGGGCGCCTGCAATACATTCGTTGCTCGAATCTGTAGCAAGCTGCGCGCGTCACACAATCGGGTGCGAATGAGTGACGCGCGCAGTGAGACAAAGGGAAACTCCCTTTGTCTCACTCGTCGCGGGTGAGGCGGGCGGCGTCCTCGTTCACGTCGTTAGGCTCGAGAAGGTCCGCCAGGGTCTTACTGTCAAGATATGCCGAGGTCACACGGCCAAGGTCGCGCCACACGCCCACTGTCGAGCAGGTATCCATCTGCGAGCAGAATGTGTCGTTGGTGCACTGCAGGCAGGCCACGGGCGCAAGCGACCCCTCGGCCGCTCGCAGGAGCTCGCCCAGCGTGTACTCCTCGGGCTTGCGCGTGAGGCGGTAGCCACCACCCTTGCCGCGCTGGCTCTCCACGTAGCCCGCCTTGTGCATGAGGGAGATGACCTGCTCAAGGTACTTGCGCGAGATGTTCTGCCGCTTCGAGACGTCACCCAGGGACACCCACCCGTCGTGGGATGCGAGGTCGGCCATCGCGCGCAGGGCGTACATGCCCTTTGTCGAGAACATCCCGGCCATGGCTAGGCCCCCTTCTCGTCCTTGGCGCCGGCAGCGGCAGTGCCAGCAGCGCCTGCCCCGTCACCCTCGCGCGCCTCGAGCATCTCCTTAAGGGTGCGCCACGCAAGCTCGGCACACTTCACGCGCGCCGGCATGTGCGAGATGTCCTTGAGCATCTCGGCGTCCTCAAGCGGCTCGAGCTCGGCCTCGTCGGTGACCTCACCGCGTACCATGCGCTCGAAGAGATCGCACAGTTTGATGGCCTCCTCGGGGGTCCTGCCCACCATAAGGTCGCTCATGATGTCCGCAGACGCCTGCGAGATGGCGCAGCCGTGCCCGGTGAACGCGGCTTCGTCGATGGTGCCGTCGTCCGCCAGGCGCACGGAGAACTTCAGCTCGTCGCCGCAGGAGGGGTTCACGCCCTCGTGCGTGCAGGTGGGGTTCTCCATCTGGTACTTGTAGTCGGGATGGGCCACGTGGTCCATGAACTCGGCGTTGTAGAGGCTAGTCACGTCCATGGAAGACCTCCCAGACCTTCCCCAGGCCGTCGACAAGGGCGTCGACGTCGGACTTGTCATTGTAGAAGGCGATGCTCGCACGGCAAGTGGCGCCGTTCTCCACGCCCAGGTAGGCGAGAAGCGGCTGCGCGCAGTGGTGGCCGGCGCGGATGCATACGTTGTTCATGTCGAGAATCGACGCCACGTCGTGCGGGTGGATGCCGCGCACGTTGAAGGCCACGGATCCCACGTGGCGCTCGCCCTCGGCGGGGCCAATCACGTCCACGTAGGGGAGGGCGGCCAGCGAGTCCATGAGGTAGCGGGCAAGCAGGCGCTCGCGGGCCTCAAGGGCGTCGAAGCCCTTCTCGCCCAGGTAGTCAAGGCAGGCGCCAAACGCGTACGCGCCAGCAGCGTCCTGCGTGCCGGCCTCGAACTTCTGCGGCACCGGCGCCCAGACGGCGTCCGTCTCGGTCACGGAGTCGATCATCTCGCCGCCGGTGAGGAAGGGCGGCATGGCGTCGAGCACCTCGGGCTTGCCCCAAAGCACGCCGATGCCCATGGGGCCGCCCATCTTGTGCGCCGAGAAGGCGAGAAGGTCGCAACCAAGCTCGCGCACGTCTACGCGCACGTGCGGCACGGACTGCGCGCCGTCGACCACCACGTAGGCACCCATGTCGTGCGCGCGCTTGGCGATCATGGGGATGTCGTTCTCGACGCCCAGGACGTTGGAGACCTGCGTCACCGAGACGATTTTGGCGCGCGGGCCAACCTTTGCGGCAACCTCCTCGGGCGTGATGCGGTAGTTCTCGTCCATGCGCAGGTAGACCAGGTTGGCGCCGGTCTCGCGGCAGATCTGCTGCCACGGGATGAGGTTGGAGTGGTGCTCCATGATGGAGATGACCACCTCGTCGCCCGGCTTGAGCACGGAGCGTCCCAGCGTGCGCGCCACAAGGTTCAAGGCCTCGCTGGCGTTTCTCGTGAAGACCACCTGGTTGCCGCAGGGCTTGCCGGTCTCGTCGACCGCACCCAGGAAGGCGGCGACCTTGTCGCGCGTCTGCGCGATGGCCTCGGTGGCCTCGACGGAGAGGCGATAGAGCCCGCGCAGCGGGTTGGCGTTCATGGTCTCGTAGAAGCGGCGCTGCGCGTCGAGAACCGCGCCCGGGCGCTGCGCGGTGGCGGCGCTGTCGAGAAAGGCCAGGTCTGGGTTGCCTTCAAGCAGCGGGAAGTCCTCCTTGTAGGGGTTCTGCTCGATGGTAGAGAGCTCGTCTTGTGTCAGCATGGGCTGCCTTATGCCTCCTCATTCTCCGCGAGCTGCACGCTCGCGTCGAAGTCGTGCGCCACCTCGGCGCCCAGCACGCGCTCGGCTTGCCGCACTGCGACGTCGTGTGCGTGCGCCTCGGGCGCGTTGATGATGGCGTCCTCGAAGAGAGCGCGCACGAAGAGCGCCTCGGCGTCCTTGCGAGAGAGGCCGCGATCGGCCAGGTAGTCCATCTGCTCGGGGCCAACGGTGCCAATGGTGGCGCCATGGTTGCCCTGGACGTCGTCCTCGTCGCAGAGAATCACGGGCACGGTCTTGTTGACCACGTCATCGCCAAAGACCAGGACATTCTCGGCCTCGTCGCCCTTGGAGCCGCGGGCGCCGTGGACAAGGTCGATGGTGGCACGTAGGGCCTTCTCGGCAGCGTCGTCGAGGATGCCATTCTCGCGCACGTGGGCGATGGTGTTCTTGCCGCGCTGGCGCACCACGTGGTTCACGTCTAGGCGGTCCTTGCCGTCTGCGAAGTAGCGCAGCCCAATGTTGGTGCGGGCGCGGTCGCCGGAGAGCGAGACCGCCGTGCCAAAGGCCACGGTGCCGCCGCCCAGCGCATACTGGCGAACCTCCACGCGGGCGTCGTCGTCTGCGTCCACGCCCACACTCTCCAGGTGCTGCTGAGAGGAGCCAACGCCCACGACCTCGGTGATCGTGACGGTGGCGCCCTCCTCGGCAACCACGCGCAGGAGCGAGGCCGAGGTTGTGTTATCGGCGCCAGTGCCGCCCGCGGCCACCACGATCGATACCGTGGCGCCCGCGCGCACCATGACGCCGGTGTCTGCCACCTCGCCCTTGTCGGTGTCGATGGCCACCACGATGGGCTCCTCGCGCACGGTGTGCGCAGGGACCTCCACGTAGCGGGCGTCTGCGGCCTGCGAGGTCACCCAGTTGGTGACCTTCTCGCCCATGCCGCACTCAACGCGCGAGAAGAGTTGGGGAAGCGCAAAGTACACGTCGCCCTTGCGAGAGATCTTGGGCACCGTGAGCGTGATGTCATTGGCGCGCAGGCGGTTCCAGGTCTGCGCGGGGGGCTCGTTCACGCGGTCGAGCATGACGGAGGTGTTCTCGTCTGCCATTAGCCAATCGCCCCTTCCATCTCGAGCTTGATGAGGTTGTTCATCTCGACGGCGTACTCCATGGGGAGCTCCTTCGAGACCGGGTTGGCAAAGCCGTTCACCACAAGCGTGCGCGCCTCCTGCTCGGAGCAGCCGCGGCTCATGAGGTAGAGGATCGTGTCGTCCGAGATGCGGCCGATGGTGGCCTCGTGGCCAACCGACGCGGTGGGGTTGCGCACGTCCATCGCGGGGATGGTGTCGGAGCGGCTGATGTTGTCGAGCATGAGCGACTGGCAGCTCACGGTGCAGCGCGCGTTGTCCGCGTGGCGGCCAACGACGACCGAGCTCCTGAAGGTGTTGATGCCGCCGTCCTTGGAGATGGACTTGGTGCTCACCGATGCGGTGGTGTCGCGGCCGTTCAGGATGACCTTGCAGCCTGTGTCGAGGTCTTGTGTGGCGCCGGAAAACGTGATGCCGGTGAACTCGCAGCTGGAGCGGTCGCCCGCGAGGATCGTGGTGGGGTAGAGGTAGGAGACGTGGCTGCCAAAGCTGCCCGAGACCCACTCCATCTTGGCGTCTGCGCCCACGGTGGCGCGCTTGGTGTTGAGGTTGTACATGTTCTTGGACCAGTTCTCGATCGTGGAGTAGCGCAGGCGCGCGCCGTCCTTCACGAAGAGCTCCACGGCGCCGGCGTGGAGGTTGGCCTCGTAGTACTTGGGCGCCGAGCAGCCCTCGATGAAGTGCAGGTTGGCGCCGGGCTCAACGATGATGAGTGTGTGCTCGAACTGGCCTGCGCCCTGGGCGTTGAGGCGGAAGTAGCTCTGCAGCGGGTAGTCGAGGCTGACGCCCGCGGGCACGTAGACAAACGAGCCGCCCGACCACACGGCGTAGTGGAGCGCCGCAAACTTGTGGTCGGTCATGGGGATGAGGGTGCCAAAGTACTCGTGCACCACGGGCTCCCACTTGGGGTCGTGGAGCGCGTCCTCGATCGTGGTGTAGACCACGCCCTGCTTGGCGACCTCCTCGCGCATGTTGTGGTAGACGATCTCCGAGTCGTACTGGGCGCCCACGCCGGCGAGGCTCTCGCGCTCCGCCTCGGGGATGCCTAGGCGCTCGAAGGTGTCCTTGATGTCTGCCGGCACGTCGTCCCAGCTCGAGGCCTGCTTGGTCTTGGGCGAGACATACGTGGAGATGTGGTCGAGGTCAAGGCCTGCGATCGAGGGGCCCCAGTTGGTGGCCATGGGGCGGCGGTGGTACTCGTCGAGCGCCTTCAGGCGCAGGTCGAGCATCCACTGGGGCTCGTCCTTCTTGGCCGAGATTGCGCGCACGATGTCCGGCGTGAGGCCGTCGGCGTAGCGCTCGTATCCCTCCTCGGACTTGGTGAAGTCGTAGAGGGAGCGGTCGACGTCTGCGACCTGCGTCCTCTCCTTTGTCACCTTGCATCACCCTCGCCCGCGGCCTGGCTCTCGAAGCGCTCGAAGCCGTTCTTGTCGATGTCGTCGATGAGGCTTGCGGGGCCCTCGGCAACCAGGTGGCCCTTGACCATCACGTGCGTGCGGTCCACGGTGAGGCGCTCGAGGATGCGCGTGTTGTGCGTGATCATGATGAGCGCACCACCCACGGTCTCGCGGTAGCGCTGGATGCCGTGCGAGACGGTGGCCAGCGCGTCGACGTCGAGGCCGGAGTCCGTCTCGTCGAGAATTGCCAGCTTGGGCTGGAGAAGCAGCAGCTGGAGCATCTCGATCTTCTTCTTTTCGCCGCCCGAGAAGCCTACGTTGAGCTCGCGCATGAGGAAGCTCTGGTCGAGGTTGAGCTCGTCGGCGATGGCGCCCACGCGGCGACGGAACTCGCGCGCGGTGCACTTGAGCTCGGGGCGCATCTGCGAGATTGAGCGCAGGAAGCTGTAGAGGGGCACGCCGGGGACCTCGACGGGGGCCTGGTAGGACAGGAAGACGCCCGCGAGCGAGCGCTTGTCGGGCGAGAGCTCGGTGATGTCCTGACCGTCGAAAGTGATGGTGCCCGCGGTGACCTTGTAGGTGGGGTCGCCCATGATCACGTGGCCGAGCGTCGACTTGCCGGCGCCGTTGGGGCCCATGAGGACGTGGGTCTCGCCTGCGCCAACCTTGAGGTTGACGTCGTGGAGGATAGGCTTGTCCTCCGTACCTGCGGAGATGCCGCTCACGTCAAGAAGCGTGTCTGCCATGCTGTTCTCCTAGCTCGAATGCGCCTGCGGCTGTCTGGCTGCGGACGCAGGTTTCCTCTCCGTGCGTGTGCCGGCGAACCGGCGCGTGTGTTGCTGATCGTTGGGTGATGCGGGGTTACCCGCGGGGGTTCCCTCGCGGCCTAACCGCAGGGTACCCCTTGCGACCTAATTCATACTAGTTTGTAGGAAATAGAAGGCAAGGGTGAGGAGCATGTTTCTCGCCGGTTCCACAAATTCCTACGGCGAAGGGGGAATTTTGGGGGCTGCGGCTGGGGGCGTTGGACGGCGGCGCGGCCGGGGCGCTGCGGTGTCAGGCGGCGCGGCCAGGGCGCGGCAGTGGCAGGCGCCTCTCGCCAGCGGTACTTCTCAGTGTGCGTTACGCCGGAAGGCGGGTTTTGCAGCCGGTTCTGCGAAAATCCGTCTTCCGGAGAGAAAGCGTCGCCGCAAGGCCCCTTCTGTACGGAGTTGCTTCGATAACGGGCCCTCCGGCGGCAAATTGGCGCCGGAGCAGGGATTTCGTACGGGGTTACTGCCACCTCATAACTGGCCCCCTGGCGCCAGAATCTTGCCCGAGCGATCGTAATATGCAGAGGCCATGGCTATGGCCTGTTGCGATGGAAGAAGGCTGGTGGCGACTCTGCAGATTCCGATCGGTTAAACCCTTCTAAACGATCGGAAATTTCAGTTAGACGATTACATTGCAGATTTCGATCGTTTAGAGGTGGCTAACCGATCGAATTTTGCAGGATTGCCAAGCGGGCGGGATTGCGATGCTGGCGGGATTGCCAAGCGTGCTGGACGGCCGAGAGTGACCGCCTGCTTTGTGCCGAGAAGTGCCGCACGCATTGCGCTAGGGTAGTCATCCGGGAAGGGTGTGCGCGCGGCCGCAGCAGCCGCGGCCTGCCGTAAGCGCTAGGGGAGAGGTATCACCGCATGGGACGCAAGGCGACAAGTGACGTGCTCGAGAGGTTCGTGAGGTATTGCGAGGTTCCCTCGCAGTCGGATCCGCGCACCGCGCAAACGGTGCCCTCGACCCCGGCCCAGTTCGATATGGCGCGCGTCGTTGCCGCTGACCTGCGCGACCTTGGCGCCCAAGACGTCACGCTCGACGAGCACGCCTACGTCACGGCCCATTGGCCCGCAAGCGCCGGTGCCGAGAAGCGCCCCGCGCTCGCGTTCTGCTGCCACCTCGACACCGCGTGGCAGACATATGGCAGCCCGGTCCACCCGCAGGTCAAGCGCTACGAGGGCGGACGGCTTGTCCTGGGCAGCGGCCGCGACGGCGCCGAAGTCGCCCTCGACCCCGCCACAAACCCGGAGCTCAAAGACCTCATTGGCGAGGATCTTGTCACCTCGGACGGCACGTCGCTTCTCGGCGGAGACGACAAGGCCGCTGTGGCCATGGTCGTCTCACTTCTCGCACGCCTTTCCGAGAACCCCTCCATCCCGCATCCGGCGCTCGCGCTGGCGTTTGTCCCTGACGAGGAGATCGGCCATGGCGCGGCGCTGCTCGACCTTGACGCGCTAGGTGCCGCCTACGGCTACACCATCGACGCCGGCCCCCTGGGCGAGTTTTGCTACGAGACGTTCAACGCTGCCGAGGCGACCATCCGCGCCAACGGACGCTCGGTCCACACCGGCACCGCGAAGGACGTGATGGTCAACGCCTCCGAGGCGCTGCTCCGCGTGCACCAGCTCATTCCGCCCCAGGATCGCCCGGAGTTCACGCAGGACCGCGAGGGCTTCTTCTACCTGGAGCGCATTGAGGGCAACTGCGAGGATGCCCGTGCGGACTACATCATCCGCGACCACGACCGCGACCGCTTTGAGGCGAGAAAGGACCTGCTCCGCTCGGCCGTGGCCCAGGTGAACGAGGAGTACGCGCTGCGCCCGTCCGCGGCGGCCGGCCAACCCGTGCTCTCCATTGAGATCCGCGACCAGTACCGCAACATGGCCGAGGTCATCACCCGCCCCGAGAACGCGCACCTCATCGAGTCCGCGCGTCGGGCGTATGCCGCCTGCGGCGTTACCATGCGGACGGTTCCCATGCGCGGCGGCACCGACGGTGCGCAGCTCTCCTTCCGCGGCCTGCCGTGCGCTAACCTCTCGGCCTGTTACCACAACGCTCACGGCGTGACCGAGTTCGTGCCGGTGCGCGAGCTGGAGACCATGGTCGACGTGCTCCAGGAGCTTGTAGGCATCTACGCGGAGGGCTAATACCCCAACCACCTCCTTGCGTGGCGAGTGGCACGCGTGTATCATCGTGCGAGCGTTGGCTAACCAAGGAGGCATTCATGGCGGGGTTCGCAGGAGGACAGCTCGCAAAGTAGCGATGCATCGTTCACCCCAAGACGGGGCAACGTCCTTCTCGCCGCCAAACCCTTGGAGAACCTATGCCTTCCCATTCTTGCCCCGCTCGGCGCCAGTTCCTTACGCCCACGCGCCGCCTTGTCCTTGCAAACTTCCTGTTTGTGGTGTGCTTCACCGCCACGTACTTTGTGGGGCTCATCGGCAGCGCCACCTACCAGCTTGGCTGCGGCGCCTTTGAGGTCTCCGCCCTCGTCATACTGCTCAACGTTGCCCTGGTGGTGGGCGGGGCCCTCGCTGGCGTGGTCACAGACCGCATCGGCCCGCGCATCACCCTCGCAGCCTCGCTCGCGGGCTTTGCACTTCTCGGCATCTTTTCCCTGCTCATGCCTTTAAGCTATCCCATGCTTGCCGTGGTCTCGACGCTCGAGGGCCTGGCCGACGGCTTCTGTGGCACCACCGTGAGCGCCTATCCGCGCTTTCTCACTAGCCGCCCGCGCGAGCTCAAGCGCATGAACAGCCTGTGTGGCACCGCCGTCTCGGTGGCGGTCATCGTGGGGCCGCTCATTGGCGGTGTCGTGACCTCGCTTTCCACCAACCAGGCCTGCTTTGTCACCATCCCCGTGGCGTCGCTTCTCGCTGCCGCGATTGTCTGGGCAACGCCGGAGGCTCCGGGCACCGTGGGCGAGCAGCGCGCAAGCCACGCAACAGGCGAGAAGCCCGCCGCCCACGAGGGCTTTTGGCATCAGCTTGCTGAGGGCTTTCGCGTGACCTTCTCGTACAGGACCCTGCGCATGCTCTTCCTTCTCTACTTCCTGGGCTTCTTTGCCTACGGCGCCTTTGACTCGCTCGAGTCGCTCTTCTACCGAGACGTGCTGCTCGTGAGTGGCGAGTGGATGGGCTGGCTTTCCGCCTGCGCCGGCGTGGGCGCAACGGCAGGGTCGCTGCTGGTTCTGCGTTTTCCAACAAGGCGGCTTACGCTGGGGACGCTTTCCGTCCTGCTGCTGGTGACCGGTGTGGGCTCCATGATCTACGTTGGCACGGCGAACGTGGCCGTTGCCGTGGTGGGCCAGCTCGTGACCGGCCTTGGCTTTGGCGCCATGCGGCCCGTGAAGGACACGATCCTGCAACGCAGCTGCGACGTCTCGTACGTGGGGCGCGTGACATCTGTCATGAACGCGGGCACCAACAGCGCGGGGACCCTGCCGCTGCTTGTGGCACCGCTGGTTGCAAACGTGCTGGGTGTGCAGGGGACGCTCTTCGCTGCGTCTGCCGTGGTGGCGGCGATTGCCGTTGGTGCCCTCGCGTATTGCACACGGCGCTCATAAGGCGCGCGAGTCTCTTTGGAAATGGCCCCCAACACCTGTCCGACCATACGCTAATCCTTGGTAACACCCTTTTCACCTGCGTAAACATATCGGGCATGACAGGCGGCTCGCCCAGGCATCGCATTCATTATGAAAAGCGGAAATCCTAGGCGAAAAAAGGGGCGCAGCTGCACCGGGTTGCCGGCATGGCATGACGGGCGGGTCCCTCTGTTCCAGCATGAGGAAGGGGCGGCAGCATGTCTGCGTTCATCGAAATCAAGAACCTCAACAAGTTCTTTGGCGACCTCCACGTCCTTAAGGACGTCAACCTCTCTGTCGAGGAGGGCGAGAAGGTCGTCATCCTCGGCCCCTCCGGCTCCGGCAAGTCGACGCTCATCCGCTGCGTGGACTTCCTGGAGGAACCCAGCTCAGGCCAGGTGATCATCGACGGCACCGTGCTCACGCGGAAGAACCATCTGGAGATGGCGCGCAAGTACTCGTCCATGGTGTTCCAGCAGTTCAACCTCTACCCAAACATGACGGTGCTGGGCAACCTCACCATTGCCCCCATCAAACTGCAGGGCAAGTCAAAGCAGGAGGCGGAGGCCACAGCAATGTCCGCGCTCGAGCGCGTTGGCCTCGCCCATAAGGCAGACGAGTACCCGCAGAACCTCTCTGGCGGGCAGCAGCAGCGTGTGGCCATCGCGCGGGCAATGTGCACCAAGCAGCCGATCATCCTCTTTGACGAGCCGACCTCCGCTCTCGATCCAGAGATGGTCCAGGAGGTGCTCGATGTCATGATCGAGCTTGCCCACCAGAACATCACGATGCTCTGAGTGACTCACGAGATGGGCTTTGCCCGCGAGGTAGCGGACCGCATCGTCTTCATGGATGACGGCCACATCATCGAGGAGGGTACGCCGGAGCACTTCTTCGAGCACCCGGACAACCCCCGCGTGCAGGCATTTCTCGACAAGATCATCCACTAGGAACGGTGACGAGCATGACTACATTCCGTCTGCGAGAAGAACCGGGCCGTCTCACGCGCAGGCAGTTCCTTCGTGCTGCGGGCGCCTGCGCCTTGGGCATCGCGGGCGCGGGGCTTCTCGCCGGCTGCTCGGAAAGCGGCAGCCAGTCGGGAAGCTCGGGCGGCTCCAAGCTTGCGACCATCCAGAGCCGCGGGACCCTCAAGTGCGGCGTCAAGAAGGACATTCCCGGCTACGGCTACCTCGACCCCGCCACGGGCACGTACCAGGGCATGGAGATCGACCTGTGCTACCAGGTGGCGGCCAAGGTCTTTGGCTGCAGCTACGATGACGCCAAGGCGAACGACCTTGTGGCCTTCACCGATGTCACGCCCAAGACCCGCGGCCCCCTCATCGACAACGACCAGCTCGACCTCGTGTGCGCCACCTACACCATCACCGACGAGCGCAAGAAGAGCTGGGACTTCACCAATCCGTACCGTTCGGACTACATTGGCATGCTCGTGAAGAAGGGGAGGTTCTCGAGCCTCGAGGACCTCGACGGCGCCTACATCGGCGTCTCCCAGGGCTCCAGCACCATGACCAACATCCAGAAGATGCTCCAGGATCAGGGAGCCGACATCACCCCGGAGTACCTGCAGTTCCCGGACTATTCCACGCTCAAGATCGCGCTCGACTCCTACAACATCGACGTCTTCTCGGTGGACCGCTCCATCCTGAGCGGCTACAAGGACGACACGAACGAGCTGCTCCTGCCCGACATCAAGTTTGGCCAGCAGGACTACGGCATCGCCACGAAGAAGGGCTGCGACTTCTCGCAGACCTGCGAAGAGGTCGTCCAGGAGTGCCAGGCCAGAGGATGGCTCGACGAGGAAGTTAGCAACTGGGGTCTGCTGTAGCGGCCGCATGAGGAGGAACGGATGGACCTTTTTGATCCCGTGCGCTGGCAGGCGACCTTTGCCAGCATGGACACGTTTTGGGAGGGCTTTGGCTTCACGCTCCAGGTTGTGGTAGCCGCCCTGATTCTTGCCCTCGTGCTGGGCACCGTACTCGGCATCTTCTCGACTACGCACATAAAGGTTCTTCGCGGCATCAGCCGCGTATACGTTGAGTTCTATCAGAACACGCCGCTTCCGGTGCAGGTGTTCTTCATGTACGCCGCGGGACCGCTGGTCCTGCAGAGCCTAACGAACGCTCCCACGCCGGTGCGTATCGCGCCGTTTGTGCTGGGTTCGGTGGGCGTTGGCCTCTACCACGCTGCCTACGTCTCCGAGGTAATCCGCCAGGGCATCGAGGCGGTGCCGCACGGGCAGATGGAAGCGGCGCTCTCCCAGGGCTTCTCGCGCGCTCAGGCGTACCGTTACGTCATCCTCCCGCAGACCTTCCGCATCATCCTGCCGCCTCTCTGCAACCAGGCGCTCAACCTGGTCAAGAACACGTCAGTGCTTGCCCTCATCGCCGGTGGCGACCTCATGTACAACGCGGACAACTTCGTTTCTACCTCTGGCTACCTGCAGGGCTACATCATGTGCTGCTTCCTGTACTTCATCATCTGCCTGCCCCTGGCGCTTCTCGTCCAGCACCTGGAGAAGAACTCCAACAAGACGCCGCGGCGCCATCGCCGCAAGGTGGCCGTGGCCGCCGGAAGGGAGGCGTAGGAGATGGAGGTCTTCTCTGCTACCAACCTTGCCTTTATCTTGAGGGGATTTGGCAAGACCATCCTCATCTCGGTCTTGGCGATTATCTTCTCCATCATCGTTGGCACCGTGCTGGCCCTGGTGAAGCAGTACTGCCGCGGACGGTTGCGCGTGCTCTCCGTCATCGCAAGCGCCTACATCGAGCTCTTCCGCTGCACCCCCAACCTGCTGTGGATCCTCTTTGTGTACTTCACCGTCAACGGCAACGACGTGCTCATCTCCGTGCTCGCGTTTACGCTCTTCACCTCGGCGGTCATGGCCGAGATCGTGCGCGGCGGCCTCAACTCCGTCCCCAAGAGCCAGTTCGAGGCGGCACAGTCGCAGGGCTTTGGGTTCTTCCAGTCGATGCGGCTCATCATCCTGCCCCAGACGTTCCGCAAGATCATCCCCGCGCTCTTTGGCCAGTGCACCACGGTCGTCAAGGACTCCTCGTACTTGGCCGGCATCAACGTTGCCGAGTTCATGTATTGTTCCAAGGTGATAATGGCCTCGACCACAAGCCTCAGCCAGATTCTCTTGGTGTACGGCTTTGTCTTCCTGCTGTACTTTGCACTCAATTTCAGCATCTCGCTCGCAGTGCGCTCGTATCAGAGAAAGCTTGTGGCGGCATAGCAAGGAGGAGGACCCATGGCAGACGAGCAGCTCAAGACTACAGACAAGGATGCCCTTTTGGCGAGGCCAGCGGCGGACGCAACGGCTGCCGAGGAGCTTGAGGCCGAGGTTCCCGCTTCCAACCCCGTGATCATCACCATCGAGCGAGACTTTGGCGCCGAGGGGCACGAGATTGGCAAGATGCTCTCCCAGGAGCTTGACCTGCCCTTCTACGACAACGAGATCCTGGTGCGCGCGTCCGCGCGCGCCGGCGCGCCTGTGGACGAGGTGGCCGCCTACGACGCTAGGCTTGCGGCGGAGCTCAGCGCCTTCCTCCCTGATCGCATCGACGCCCGCTCGGCTGCCGACAAGCTCTTTGGGCGCGTGTCGAGCGTCATCCGCGACCTTGGGTCTGTTGGGCCCTGCATCCTTGTGGGCAGACTCTCCGACTACATCCTGCGCGAGAACCCCAATCGCATCGCCGTGCTTGTGACGGCGCCCGAGGACTACCGCGTGGAGGTGGTGCGCCAGAAGCGCGGCATGACTCGCAAGGAGGCGCGCAAGCTGGTGCGACGTATGCAGAAGGGCCGCGAGATGTACTGCCATCGCTACTCGGCTGGCAAGTGCGAGATGCATGACGGCAAGGACCTGGTGCTCAATCGCGAGCGCTTTAGTCGCGAGGAGTGCGTGGCCATCATTGCCGCGGCGTATCGCGCCAAGGCGGCGCAGGTGGGAAGTGCGGGTGCCAAGGGATAGGCGGAGCGATGCCGCTCACGGACGCAACTGCGTGCAGACCATGGGGAGGGCGACGGCCAGGCGGTGCCGCCGCCCTCCTCGGCTCTTGGGACATCAATAGCTAACCTCGTTAATAAATGTAGACCTTATGTAGGGCAGCTTCTTCTCGCTAACGCCATTAACTACCCCTGCCAAGCTGGGTAGCATCTCAAACTGTTTAACGGCATTAGTAACCAACCGAGAGGAGCAGAGCATGCCAAACGTCGAGAAGACGGACTGGGACGGCCTTGCCCAGCAGCTCATGACCTCGATGCACGGTCTTAGGGCAGGCCATGGGGCGCACTCCAAGGACATGGAGATGCGTGGCGAGATAAACGCCCTACATGCGCTCCACCACCAGCCCGAGGGCATGACCCCAACTGCCCTGGCGCGCGCGTGTCAGGTGTCTACTGCGCGCATCACCAAGACGATCGACCAGCTCGAGGGTCGCAGCCTGGTGGAGCGGCACGCCAGTCCCCATGACCGCCGCAGCGTGATCGTGTGCCTCACCGACAAGGGCGAGGCCGAGGTCCAGCAACGCATCGACGGCATCAACGGCTACGTGGCGGGGGTCCTTTGCGAGCTGGGCGAGTACGACGCGCGCGAGCTGGTGCGCATTTCGGGTCGTCTGGCCGAGGTTGTCACCAGGCGCGCTGCAGAGGCCGGCTCTCAGGCCGGCTGCCCCATGGAGGGGGATGGTGCGCATGAGGCTCGCTAAGCTCCTTCGCAGGCATGTGGGTGAGGTCGTGGCGGTGTTCGTGCTGCTCTTGGTCCAGGCGCTCTGCGAGTTGTCGCTTCCGCGCTACATGTCCGACATCGTGAACGTGGGCGTGGTTGGGTCCGAGGCGGGCAACTCCGCCTACCTGGGACACATGGCGCTCGTGATGTTTGGCTTCTGCGTGGGCTCGCTCGCGGCTGCAGTGCTCTCGGGACTCATCGCGTCCCGCGTGGCGGCGGCCGTTGCGCGCGACCTGCGCCGCGACGTCTTCGCAAAGGTGATGTCATTCTCGCCCGCGGAGGTCAACCGGTTCTCGCAGTCGTCGCTCATCACGCGCTGCACCAACGACGTGCAGCAGATCCAGAACATGATCGTGATCATGCTGCGTATGGTGATGTTTGCGCCGGTCATGGGCATCGTTGCCGTGGTGCAGGTGATGACCATGGGTGGTGGCCTCACGTGGATTGTGGGCGCGGCGCTTCTCGCCGTGCTTGGCGTTGTGGCGGTGCTCTTCACGCTTACCATGCCGCGCTTCAAGGTCATGCAGTCGCTGGTAGACCGCGTGAACCTCCTCGCGCGAGAGATGCTCGACGGCATCATGACCATCCGCGCCTTTGGCCGTCAGGGCCACGAGCTCAAGCGCTTTGATGCGGCGTCCGGCGACCTCCGCGACGCGCAGCTCTTCGTGAACCGCGCCATGACCCTCATGATGCCCCTCATGATGCTCGTGATGAACGTGGCCACCGTTGCCATCGTGTGGTTTGGCTCGCACGGGGTGGCCGCCGGCGCCATGCAGGCGGGAGACATGATGGCCTTCATCAGCTACGCCATGATGATCGTGATGAGCTTTCTTGTTGTCTCGATGGTTGCCGTCATCCTGCCGCGCGCCGAGGTCTCCGTTGGCCGCGTGCAGGAGGTGCTGGACGTCACCCCCGCCGTGCGCGAGCCCAAGAACCCCGTTGCTCCTGCGGAAGACGCCCCGAGCGGCAGGCTGGTCTTTGACCACGTGGGCTTCCACTACCCGGACGCCGAGGGCAACGTGGTGAGCGATGTGAGCTTTGCCACCATGCCCGGCAAGGTTACGGCAATCGTTGGCTCCACGGGCTCGGGCAAGTCGACGCTCGTGCAGCTGGTGCCGCGCCTCTACGACCCCACGGCGGGCACCATTACGCTCGACGGCGTGGACACGCGCAAGATGTCCCTCGCCGACCTGCGCTCGCGCGTGGGCTACGTGCCCCAGCAGGGCTTTCTCTTCTCGGGCACCATCGCCAGCAACGTGGCCTTTGGCACAGATGGCGCCAGCGAGAAGGACCTGCTCCGCGCCATCGACGTGGCGCAGGCCACGGAACTTGTGACCGAGAAGGAAGACGGCCTCAAAACGACAATCGCCCAGGGTGGCACCAACGTCTCTGGCGGGCAGCGCCAGCGCCTGGCCATTGCCCGCGCGCTTGCCACGCGTCCCGAGGTCCTGGTGCTGGACGACTCCTTCTCGGCGCTTGACTACGCCACGGATGCGCGGCTGCGCCAGGCGCTTGCCCGCGAGCAGGCGGACACCGCGGTCCTGGTGGTGGCGCAGCGCATCGCCACCGTCATGGGGGCCGACCAGATCATCGTGCTCGATGAGGGCCGCGTGGTGGGGCAGGGGACGCACGAGGAGCTCCTGCGCAGCTGCCCCGAGTACCTGGAGATTGCAAAGAGCCAGCTCAGCGCTAAGGAGCTTGGCCTTGCGGAGGGGGAGTAGGCATGGCCGAGAAAACACAACAGCCCCGGCAGACGCCGCGTCCGCACGGGCCAGGCAGCCGCATGGCGCCGGGCGAGAAGGCCAAGGACTTCAAGGGCACCATTCGAAAGCTCATGCACTACATGGGGCCGTATCGCGTGGGACTTGTGGCGGCGGTGGTTCTTGCCATGGCGTCGGTGGTGTTCTCGGTGGTGGGACCAAAGGTCCTGGGCAACGCAACCACCGAGGTCATCCGTGGCGTGCAGGCCGCAGCGGCCGGCACGGGCGGCATAGACTTTGGCCTCATCGAGAAGATCCTGGTGACCCTTCTCGTCATCTATGCGGCAAGCGCCGCGGCGTCTGGCCTCCAGAGCTGGATCATGACGGGCATCACGCAGAAGGTCGTGTTCCGCATGCGTGGCCAGATTGCCGACAAGATCTCCAAGGTGCCCCTCTCGTACTTCGACGGCAAGTCCATCTCTAAGGGTGACGTGCTCTCGCGCATGACCAACGACGTGGACACGTTAAGCCAGTCGCTCAACCAGGGCCTCATCCAGCTGGTGACCTCCGTCACGCAGGTGGTGGGCGTGGCCATCATGATGCTCACCATCTCGGTGCCGCTTGCGGGCGTGACCTTTGTGACGCTGCCGGTATCGGCGCTTGTCCTGGGCGTGCTCATCCGCCGCTCGCAGAAGTACTTCCGTCTGCAGCAGGAGCAGCTTGGTGCCGTGAACGGGCGCGTTGAGGAGGACTTCTCGGGGCAGGTGGTGATCCAGGCGTTCAACCGCGGCGAGCGTGCCGTGGAGCGCTTTGAGGAGGAGAACGACCAGCTCTTTGAGAGTGCGTGGAAGAGCCAGTTTCTCTCGGGCCTCATGCAGCCGCTCATGAACCTTGTGGGCAACATGGGTTACGTGGGCGTGGTTGTGGTTGGCGCTGGCCTTGCCGTGACGGGCGCCATCCAGCCGGGCGACATCCAGTCCTTCATCCAGTACGTCAAGAACTTCACGCAGCCCATCACGCAGTTGGCAACGGTGTCCAACGTGCTGCAGCAGATGGCCGCCTGCGCTGAGCGCGTCTTTGAGTTCTTGGAGGCACCGGAGGAGGAAGAGACCGCGGAGCTTGACCCCGCCACGGGCGCGCCTGCCGAGGCGATTGGCCACGCCACCGGTGCCGTGGACTTCGACCACGTCTCGTTTGGCTACCTGCCGGGGCAGACAATCATCCATGACTTCTCGGCAGACGTCGAGCCTGGCCGCACGGTGGCCATCGTGGGTCCCACCGGCGCCGGCAAGACAACGCTCATGAAGCTCCTGCTTCGCTTCTACGACGTGGACGGGGGCGCGCTCCGCGTGGACGGCCACGACGTGCGCAACGTGGGACGAGAGGACCTGCGGCAGAGCTTCTCGATGGTCCTTCAGGACGCGTGGCTCTTCAAGGGTAGCATCCGCGAGAACATCCGCTTTGGGCGCCTTGACGCCACCGACGAGGAGGTGGAGGCCGCCGCGCGCTACGCGCACTGCGAGCACTTCATCAAGACGCTGCCGGGCGGCTACGACTTTGAGCTGGACGAGGGCGCAACCAACATCTCCCAGGGGCAGCGCCAGCTGCTGACCATTGCCCGCGCGGTTCTCGCCGACAGGCCCATCCTCATCTTGGACGAGGCTACCTCGAACGTGGACACGCGCACCGAGTGGCGCATCCAGCGCGCCATGGACAAGCTCATGGCCGGGCGCACGAGCTTTGTGATCGCGCACCGTCTCTCGACCATCAAGAACGCCGACGCCATCCTGGTGCTGCGCGACGGCGACGTTGTGGAGAAGGGCACGCACGAGGAGCTTCTCGCCGCGGGCGGCTTCTACGCGCAGCTGTACCAGTCGCAGTTCGAGGAGGTCGCATAGGGGGCGGGGAGAGGGACTGGGTCCCTCTCCCCGCGGGAGGAAGGTGGGTCTTGTCGGGGTGCGCTAGTGGCTGAGCGCGCTAGCGGCGGCGACGGCTGGGGCGACGGTTGCGCTCGCCACCGTCGCCGACGATGACGATGAGGCTCAGTACGCACACGATGGCGATGAAGGCGATGTGCTCGAGGACGTTCATGATGACTCCTTCCGACGCGACGCTTGGTCGTTGCTTTTCGTTGACCCTATACTCCCGCGAGCGGCTGTTTGGTGCCATCGACCAGGCTTACGGCTGTCTTACGGCTTTGTAAGCTGGGGCCTCTCGGTGGCGGTTGGTATTCTCGTCTGCGTGTTGCGCCTTGGTAATGTGACGCCGCGCCCCGGCGCCTTGTCCCGTAGAATGGACGGCGTGACACAGCTCCAGACGGGAGGATCCATGGCACTCAGCAGGGAAGACGTGCAGGGCATTGCGGACTACGCGCGCATAGCCCTCACGGACGAGGAGCTCGACGAGATGACCACCTACATGAACGAGGCGGTCGATCTTCTCGAGCCCATCCGCCAGTACGACCTCGACGGGGTCGACCCCACCTTCCACCCCATCGGCGACCTCTCCAACGTGATGGGCGAGGACATCATCGACGATTCTGTCCGAGCGCTGCCCATTGACGTGGCGCTCAAGAACGCGGGCTCTACGCGCGACCGCTACTTCCGCGTGCCCTCGATCCTGGGTACCGACGAAGACGAGGGAGGCATCGCCTAATGGCCAACATCGACCAGCTCTCCGCCGCGCGCATTGCTGCCGGCGTTGCCGCGGGGGAGTTCAGCGCAACCGAGGTGGCCAAGGCCTCCCTCGACGCCATCGATGCACGTGACGAGAAGGTCCAGGCATTCCTGCAGGTCTCGTCCGATCTTGCCCTGGCTGCAGCCGCCGAGACGGACCGCCGTCGTGCCGCGGGCGAGAAGCTCGGCCCCCTGGCCGGCGTGCCCGTGGCCTTCAAGGACAACATGCACCTGGTGGGCACGCGCACGACCTGCGCCTCCAAGATGCTCGAGAACTACGAGTCAACCTTTACCGCAACGTGCGTGCGGCGCATGCTCGACGCGGGCGCCACGCCCATGGGCAAGGCCAATATGGACGAGTTCGCGTTTGGCTCGTCCACCGAGTCCTCTGCCTTCCACCGCACGAACAACCCCTGGGACACCGAGCGCGTGCCCGGCGGCTCCTCGGGCGGCTCAGCTGCTGCCGTCGCCGCCGGCGAGGTCACCATCTCGCTGGGCTCCGACACGGGTGGCTCCATCCGCCAGCCGGCAAGCCTCTGCGGCGTGGTGGGCATGAAGCCCACGTATGGCGCCGTGAGCCGCTACGGCGTGGTTGCCTTTGGCTCCTCGCTCGACCAGGTTGGCCCCTTTGGCCGTAGCGTGGAGGACGTGGCACTTGCCATGAACGCCCTCACCGCTGCCGGCCGCGATCCGTACGACTCAACGAGCCAGCCCTGCGCCGTCGACTTCCTCGAGCACCTGGAAGACCCCGTCGAGGGCATGCGCGTGGGCGTGGTGCCTGCGCTCATGGAGGCCGCCGGCCTCACGGCGGAGGTTCGCACGGCCGTGGAGGGTGCGGCGAAGGCCCTTGAGAACGCCGGTGCCGAGCTGGTCGAGGTCGACCTCCCCAACATCAAGTCCGCAATCGCCGCGTACTACGTGATCGCGCCGTGCGAGGCCTTCTCGAACCTCGCTCGCTTTGACGGCGTGCGCTACGGCTACCAGGAGGAGGGGTGCCTCTCGCTTGCCGAGCAGACGTCCAAGAGCCGCGCGCACGGCTTTGGCGAGGAGGCCAAGCGTCGCCAGATGCTGGGGGCCTACCTTCTCTCCAGCGGCGTCTACGACAAGTACTACTACCCGGCGCAGCAGGTGCGTACCCTCATCACGCAGGACTACAAGGGCGCCTATGAGCAGTGCGACGTCATTCTCATGCCCGCCTCTCCGCGCACGGCGTTTAAGTTTGGCGAGATGAGCGACCCCACGCAGATGTATGCTTCGGACATGTTCACCATCTCGAACAACATTGCCGGCAACGGTGGCATCTCGGTGCCGCTGGGCCTTGGGACAGAGTCCCACCTGCCCGTCTCGGTCCAGCTGCAGGGGCCGGCCTTCTCAGACCGCAAGCTCCTGCGCTTTGCCCGCGCCGTCGAGAAGTCCTTCTCGGCGCGCGGTGCCGTTGCGCCCGAGTTTGCCGGGAAGGGGGGTGAGCTCTAGTGAAGAAGCTCGCCGAGGTCCTGAAGGACTGGGAGGCCGTCATTGGCCTTGAGGTCCACACCGAGCTCACCACGCTCGAGACCAAGATGTTCTGCAACTGTAAGAACACGCACGACGACCCGCCCAACACCAACGTCTGCCCGGTGTGCCTGGGCATGCCGGGCGCGCTGCCGGTGCCCAACCGCGCGGCCATCCAGTCCATCGTGATGGCGGGCCTGGCCACAAACTGCCAGATCATGCGCCACTCGATGTTCTACCGCAAGCACTACTTCTATCCCGACATGGCCAAGAACTTCCAGACCACGCAAGGACCGGTGGCCTTCTGCATGCATGGGCACCTTGACCTGGAGGTTTCCGGTGAGGGCGCAGCTGAGCGTCCGGCATGGGAAGACGTGGCGGGCGACGGTGAGACGCCCATCACGCGCGAGAAGGACGGCTCCTACGTGGCGCCCATCCGCATCCTGCGCATCCACATGGAGGAGGACGCCGCCAAGATGGTGCACGTGGGCGGCGAGGAGGGCCGCATCACCGCAGCCACCGAGAGCCTCATCGACTACAACCGCTGCGGCACGCCGCTGATCGAGCTGGTCACCGAGCCCGACCTGCGCACGCCCGAGGAGGCCCGCCTCTTCATGGAGAAGCTGCAGCAGACGTTCAAGACGCTCGGCATCTCCGACTGCTCGCTGGAGAACGGCTCCATGCGCTGCGACGGCAACATCAGCCTGCGTCGCCGCGGCGAGACGGGCCTGGGCACCAAGACCGAGATGAAGAACATCAACTCGTTCAAGAGCCTGCACGACGCGCTTGAGTACGAGATCTGCCGCCAGGCCGAGGTGCTCGAGGAGGGCGGCATCATCTACCAGGAGACGCGTCACTGGGAGCCCAGTCGTCGTCGCACCGTGGTGATGCGCGTGAAGGAGACGGCGGACGACTACCGCCTGTTCCCCGACCCGGACCTGGCCCCCTTCGACCTCACCGACGACTTCATCGAGGAGGCGCGCGAGAAGATCCCCGAGCTGCCGGACGCCAAGCGTGATCGCTACATGCACGACTACGGCCTGAAGCGCGCCGACGCCGCCCAGCTTGCGGGCGACCCTTCGGTTGCGGTCTTCTTTGAGGAAGCGCTCGAGGGCGCGCCGACAAAGGCCGTTGCCACCATCGCCAACGTGATGGTGAACCTGGCGCCAAGCTTCGACGCGCTGACGCCCGCGCAGGTGAGGAGCATCGCCGGCCTTCTCGCCGAGGACGCCATCACCTTTGCGCAGGCGCGCGAGGTGCTCGAGGCGGTCAACGGCACCGACAAGGACCCGGAGCACGTGGTGGACGAGCGCAGCATGCGCCAGGTGACTGACACGGCGGCGCTCGAGCCCATTGTGGATGAGGTTCTCGCGCGCTGCACCGACCAGGTCCAGCAGTACCACGACGGCAACAAGAAGGTCGTGGGCTACCTGGTGGGGCAGTGCATGAAGGCGTCGAAGGGCTCGGGCAACCCCAAGCTGTTCAACAAGCTGCTTACCGCACGGCTCGAGGGGTAGGGACTGCGGCGCGCGATCTTTCGATGGTTGTGTGTCGCGCGCGTGTCGCGTGTTGCGCGTCGCCGGAAGGCCACTTTTGGTGCGAATTGCAACACTGGGCGCCCTCCGGCGACAAAACGTCGCCGGAACAGCGATTTTGATGCGAATTGCAACATTACGCGCCCTCCGGCGACATTTTTTGCCGCCGGAGGGCGCGTTGCCGCAGCAATCACGTACAAAGATGCCGCTCCGGCGCCAAATTCTCGCCGGAGCGGCAGTTCTCGCAGAGAAGGTCGTTGTGCCTCTCGCCGTCGCGCTACTCCTCGTCCTGCGCCAGCGGGGAGTCTCCCTCGTTGCGCATGCGCTCGATTCTTCTCAGCAGGCTCTCCTTGCGCGGATAGGAGTGCGACTGGGCAAGGTCGTTGCTCTCGTCCGGATAGAAGCGGAAGAAGTAGTTGCCCGAGAGGGTCTGGAAGATGCGGTACTTTGGTGCGGGAACGTGCTGCCAGTCCTGCGTTGTTGTGTCCTCGATCGCCGCGTCCTTTGCGGTCTTGCGAATGCGGTTGATGCCGTCAAGGCAATCGTCCTTGGACGGGAAGACCATGGACGTGGCGACGATGTGGCCGTTGCTTGCACACAGGTTGAAGAGGTACTTTCCTTCGTTCTCATTGAGTACGTACTGCCCCATACTAATCACCCCAAACGCTTGATACGGATACTGCCTTGGGCCCGTAGGCCGACGTTAGGGTATAGATTCCACTCCCTCGGGGTAGCCAGTCCGACCAAGATGGCGAATGGTCGCATTTGTGACGGAGCCGGCAAAGGTGTGCCGCAAAGCTGGGGGGGAAGTTCGCCGGAAGCTCGCTAGAAGCCTGCTGGACGGGACTCCGTTTCCATTGCGTTTCGCGTTGGCGGGCTGCTGCGGCGCACGGAGTCGGCTGCCGTATAAATACCCCAGTGCAACACTAGGAATTAATCGGGCTCCCGCGGCAGCAGGGCCTGAAGAGACGATGACCCGTAGGGGAGGCGCAGGAGTTGGAGAATCTCGCATACACGAGTGCGCTCGCTACCCGCGCCTGTTGCACGTTCACAGGCTGTCGCCGTTAGACACTCCTTGTGCCCAGCCCGGCTTGTTGGCTGGCGCCCATTTTCTCAATCCATAGCACGCTGAACATGCGAGAAGAGCCTTGGCACTTGCTGGGGCTTTGTCCTGCTCATTTACGTTTGTGCGGGTAGCAATGGGTGTGCCCAGAATGGCCGCCCGGATAGGAGAGAAGCAATGTCACAAGAGAAGCGTCCCCATGCGCAGCACCTCTCGACGCGCCTCATCCATGCTGGAACCACCACCGACCCGGCCACGGGTTCGGTGAACGTTCCCATTTACCAGACGTCGACGTATCGGCAGGTGGAGGTTGGCCGCACCGTTTCTGGCTGGGAGTACTCCAGGACGGGCAACCCCACACGTGCGGCGCTCGAGAGCCTCATCGCAGACCTGGAGGGCGGCGTTGCCGGCTTTGCCTTTGGTAGCGGCATGGCGGCGATAACCGCGGTCCTCTCGCTGCTCAACCAGGGCGACGAGGTCATCATCCCAACCAACGTGTATGGCGGCACGTACCGTGTGCTCGATAAGGTCTTCAACCACTTTGGCATCACGTATCGCATTGTCGACACCACCCAGCCCTACGAGTTCGAGCATGCCATTGGCCCTCGCACCAGGGCGGTGCTCGTCGAGAGTCCCGCAAACCCGCTCATGAGCGTCACCGACCTCGCGGCGATAGCCGACGTGGCGCGCGAGCACAACGTGCTTTCCATTGTCGACAACACCTTCATGACACCATGGCTGCAGCGCCCGCTCGAGCTGGGTGCGGACATCGTGCTCCACTCCGCGACCAAGTACCTGGGTGGGCACTCGGACGTTGTCGCGGGCCTGGTGGTTGTGTCTACCAGCGAGCTGGCGGAGCGTCTCGCCTTCATCCAGAACTCCACGGGAGGCGTCCTGGGGCCGCAGGACTCGTTCCTTCTCGTGCGCGGCATCAAGACGCTGGGCGTGCGCATGGACCGGCATGTGGAGAACGCTCAGTACATTGCCGAGGCGCTTGCGAGAAACCCCGAGGTCTCGGCCGTGCACTACCCGGGCCTTCCGGACGACCCCGGCTACGAGGTCCAGCGCCGCCAGGCGTCGGGTGCTGGGGCGATGATCTCGTTCGAGCTTGCACCGGGCCACGACTACCGGGCGTTCTTCCGCTCGACACGCCTGGTTGCGCTGGCAGAGAGCCTCGGCGGCGTCGAGTCTCTCGTCTGCCACCCGGCCACGATGACCCACGCGGCGATTCCCGCGGAGGTGCGCGAGAAGGTCGGCATCACCGACGGCCTCATCCGCCTTTCCGTTGGCATTGAGGACAAGGACGACATTCTCGCAGACGTCGAGGATGCCATCACGGCAAGCAGGGAGGCCTAGCCATGCGTCACTACTATGACTCTGCCGAGGAGCTCGTGGGGAACACGCCGCTGCTCAAGCTCAACAACGTGGGCGCGTCCGAGGGCGTGGACATCTTTGCCAAGCTGGAGCTGTGGAACCCCGCGGGTTCCGTGAAGGACCGCACCGGCCTCTACATGGTGCGTGCGGCGGAGGAGAAGGGCCTGCTCAAGCCCGGCTCTACCATCGTCGAGGGTACGGCGGGCAACATGGGACTGGGCATTGCCTTTGCGGCTATCGGCCGTGGCTATAACGTGGTCTTCGTGGTGCCGGAGAAGTTCTCCGAGGAGAAGCAGACGCTCATGCGCGCTCTGGGAGCACGCATCGTGAACACGCCGCGCGAGGACGGCATGCTGGGCGCTGCGGCCAAGGCAGAGGAGCTTCTCGGCCAGATTCCCAACTCGATTGCGCTTCGTCAGTTCGAGAACGCGGCCAACCCGCAGGCTCACTACGAGACTACCGGTCCGGAGATCTGGCGCGACCTGGGTGGCAGCGTTGACTACTTTGTTGCGGGGGCTGGCTCCGGTGGCACGTACACGGGCGTGGCGCGCTATCTCAAGGAGCAGAACCCTGGGATCGTGGGCGTCCTTGCGGACCCAGTGGGCTCGACCATGGGTGGTGGCGAGCACGGCGACTACGATATCGAGGGAATCGGTAACGACTTTGTGGCCAAGACCATGGACATGTCGCTGGTGGACCAGGTCATCAAGGTGACGGACAACGAGGCCTTCTCGGCGTCGCGGCTCATCGCGCGGGCGGAGGGAATCTTTGCGGGCTCGTCCTCGGGCGCGGCGCTCTCCGCGAGCCTCACACTTGCAGGCCGCCTTGCCGAGAAGGGCGAGCGCGCCACCATCGTGACGGTCTTTCCCGACCGCGGCGACCGATACTTCTCGAAGGGGCTATACGCGTAGGAGTCCGGGGCTGACGTCGACCCCGGCGTCTAGTTGGCCACCTTGTGGTGCGGCACCATCGTGCTGCGGTCGATGGCCTTGAACTGGTAGCCCAGCGCCTGGTAGTGCTCGATGATCTTGGGCAGGGCCTCGACGGTGGTGTCCTTGGTTGCGGCGTCGTGGCAGAGCAGGATGATGTTGGGGTAGTCGTCGTAGGCGCAGGAGTTCTCGACGATCTGCTCGGTGGTGCAGACCGCGCCGTCGCCGCTCGAGGCGTTCCAGTCGTAGTACTGGTAGCCGCGCGCCTGCACGTCGTTCACAAGTGCGTCCATGATGCCCGAGCAGTACTTCTCCGAGATGGTGTTTGACGAGCCGCCGGGGAAGCGCACGAGGTAGGGGACGTAGCCAATCTGGTCTTGAACCACCTGGGCAATCTGGTCGAGGTCGTCGAAGTAGGCATCCTCAGATGCGTAGACCTTGGCGTAGTCGTGGGTGTAGGAGTGGAGGCCGATGGTGTTGCCATCGTCATAGGCCTTCTTGATCATGTCGTAGTAGTCGGGGTCGTGTCCCACCACGAAGAACGTCGCCTTGGCGCCGTACTGGTCGAGGATGTCGAGCACGCGCTGGGTGTTCTTGGAGGGGCCGTCATCAAAGGTGAGGTAGACGATCTTCTCTCCGTTGTTCTTGAAGCTCCAGTCCGTCTGGGCGTTTGGGTCAAGGGCAAGCTCCGCCGCACGGGGGTCGGATGCGGCGGCAGGTGTGGCTGAGCTGGCGCTGCCATTTGAGGTCGAGCCGGACCCGCCCAGCGCTTGGACGGCTGCGAGCCCCAGGAAGGCGGCGAGCAGAACGCCCGCGACCAGGACGAGAGCAGATTTTCCGCGCGGGATGCCCTGCACATGGCCGCTGCTGCCGTCTTGACGTGGCGTTCCGTTACGTTTGAAGTGCTCTGGCATGTGCGCATCCCCCCGAATTGCCGCAAAGCGGCGACGGCGTCGCTCTGCTTCCCGCAGCGTCGTCGCACCACCATCGTAGGCTGAAAACAACCAAATGCCATGCGCAGATGTAAGCCGCATGAAACTATCTGATGATTTGACCTGCGAAACGGAAGGTTGGTTCACTCTTTTGCAGGGAGGTTGTTCGAGGTAACCGTTTCCGGCTGCTGCAAGGTGGACGGATGGCCCTCGCAACAAACCTGCGGGTTAATAGCACTTTGCTGCGTACGTCGCAGAGCAAATCCGCAGGTAGCTAGCTTATGGCTTTTTTCGGGACTGCTATTAAGCCGCAGGTTTCGGGGGGCGAGAGGGACGAGAGAGGGGCGCGAGAAGAGAGGCAAGCGAGAACTGCGGGCGCGGGAAGGCCCGGCGAGAAGGAGCCCGCGCCAAGCGCAACGAGAAAAGCGCCCGGGCCAGCGACTGACCCGGGCGCCTGCAGGCGTAGTGGCTACGTAACCCCGCGACCTACCGTTCGGCCGCCTTGCGACCGGCGTCGAACGCGGCGAGGTTCGCCTCGACCGTCTTGGGCGGCACACGACGGCTGATGGCGTCGCGCCACTCGTCGACGGCAAAGGGGAGCGCCGTCGAGAGCGCGCCCACCAGCACCACGTTTGTCGAGCGAGGGCTCCCCACGCCGCGAGCAATCTCGCCGGCGTCAATGCGCACGGCGCCAATCTCGTCCAGGCGTGCGCCAATCCGCCGCGGCATCTGGGCGTTGCCAATGTTCACGGGCACAGGAACGATGGTTTCGTCGTTCACAAAGAGGCGCCCGCCCTCCTTGAGGAACTGCTGGTTGCGCAGGGCCTCGATGGCCTCGAACGCTACGAGCACGTCGGCCGTGCCCGGGTCGCAGACCATGGAGTCAACGTGCTCGCCCATGCGGATGATGGTCGAGACAGAGCCGCCTCGCTGGCTCATGCCGTGAATCTCGGAGACCTTCACGTCGAGGCCCGCCTCCGAGGCGGTCATGGCAAGGATGTTGCCGGCAAGGATTGTGCCCTGTCCGCCAACGCCTACGAGAAGGACGGTCATGGTGTGATCAAGATGCACGCGCTCGCCCATGTGGACGGTCGAGCTGGCCGCGGATGCTGTTGCGTGTGGCATGTGTGTCTACCTCCCTTGCTCTGGGCCGGGCTGCTCGGACTTGATGCACCCAAACGGGCACACCTGCTCGCACTGGCCGCAGCCCACGCACTGCGTGGGGTCTATGATGGCGTAGTTTGTCTCGTCCTTGCCAAGCGCCGGGCAGCCAATCTGGACGCAGGTGCCGCAGCGGCGGCAGTCGCGGATGACGGGCGCGGGCTTGTGCGTGCGGTCAACCAGTCGGCACGGCGAGCGGAAGATGACCACCGAGAGCAGGTCTTCGTGAGAGACAGCCTCCTTGAGCGCCGCGCGCACGGCCTTCAAATCCTGCGCGTCGGCCTCGATGACCTCGTCGACGCCAATGGCGCGGCAGAGTGCGGGCAGGTCGAGCGGCCGCCCCGCCGGGCGGTCGAGAACCGAGGGCTTCTCGTCTGCGTCCAGCAGCGGGCTGATGCGCGCGCCCTGCTCGGAGAGGGTAAGGCCGTTCACGGGGTTGCCCTGCGTGCCAGTCATGGCTGTTGTGCGGTTGTCCAGGATGAGCAGCGTGCCCTTGCCCCCGTTGTAGGCGGTGCCGAGAAGCGACGTGATGCCGGAGTGCGCAAAGGTGGAGTCGCCAATGACGCCAATCACGGGGCGCTTGGTGCGCTCGGGGATGCCGGCAAGCTCCATACCGTGGCTCATGCTGAGAGAGGCGCCCATGTCGATCACCGAGTCGACGGCGCGGAAGGGCGCGACGGCTCCCAGCGTGTAGCAGCCAATGTCACCGGTCACGATGGCCTTCATGCGGCGCAGCTCGTTAAAGACCAGGCGGTGCGGGCAGCCGGCGCAGAACGCGGGCGGGCGAGGAGGAAGGTCCTTCGCGGCCTCGAGATGCGCGGGCGTGGCAACGCCAAAGCTCCGCTGGATGTCGGCAGGGAAAATCTCACCGGAGCGGGGGAGCGGCGCCGCAGGCGGCTCGGAGAGCTTAATGCCCAGCGCCGCCACGTGGTCGCGGAAGTAGCGGCAGGACTCCTCCACCACGTAGACCTTCTCCACCGAGGCCGCAAAGCTCGCAAGGAGCTTTGGCGGCAGCGGCCAGGTGAGGCCCAGCTTGAGCGTAGAGGCCTCGGGCAGCGCCTCGCGCACGTGGTTGTAGAGGGCGCCGGCGACGATGATGCCAACCTTGGTGTCGCGCATCTCGACGCGGTTGAGGTCGCTCGTCTCGGCAAACTCAACCAGGACGTCCTCGCGCTCGTTGGTCACGCGGGTGCGCGCCACGGCGTAGGCGGGCATCATCACGTACTTGCTGGGCTGGCTCTGGTAGTCGCGGGGCGCGGCGGCATCAAGGTCGCGCTCGTGGGAGCACTCGACCATGGTCCTCGTGTGGGCAATGCGCATGGTCTCGTGGAGAATGACCGGCGCGTCGAAGCGCTCGGAGATGTCAAACGCCTTGCGCGCGAAGTCGTAGGCCTCCTGGGAGTCCGACGGGTCCAAGCACGGCACGCGGGCAAACGCGGCGTAGTTCCTCGTGTCCTGCTCGTTCTGGGAGCTGTACATGGAGGGGTCGTCGGCGACGAGAAGCACGAGGCCTGCGTTGATGCCCGTGTTGGTGACGCTCATGAAGGGGTCTGCCGCAACGTTCAGGCCAACGTGCTTCATGGTGACCAGCGTGCGCACACCGCCCATGGCAGAGCCAATGCCCACCTCGAGGGCGACCTTCTCGTTGGGCGACCACTCGCAGTAGACGTCACCGTGCTGCACGAGGTTCTCGAGGGTCTCGGTGGAGGGGGTGCCGGGGTAGCCCGTTCCCACGCCCGCACCTGCCGACCACGCCCCCTCGGCGATGGCCTCGTTGCCCGACAGTAGCTGCTTTCCCATGCGCTCTCCTCTCCCGGCGGACTGCCCGCCTGTGTTGCCTCTCCGGTGGGCCGTCTAGGCCTTGTTCTCCTGGTCTACCAGGTGCGCCGCCCCGTACCTCTCGCGCAGGAGCGGCTTCTCGATCTTGCCCGTGGGGTTTCTCGGCACCTCGGCAAAGATCACCTTGCGCGGCCGCTTGTAGCGGGGGAGCGCCAGGCAGAACTCGTTGATGTCGTCCTCGGTGGTGTCCTCGTAGCCGGGCTTGAGCTCGATGATTGCCGCGGGTATCTCTCCCAGGCGCTCGTCGGGCAGGCCAATGACGGCCACGTCCTGGATGGCGGGGTTGGAGGCGAGAAAGTCCTCGATCTGCACGGGGTAGAGGTTCTCGCCACCCATCACGATGACGTCCTTCTTTCGGTCGACCAGCCAGTAGAAGTCGTCCTCGTCCTGGCGCGCCATGTCGCCCGTGTGCAGCCAGCCGTCAATGAGGATCTCGGCCGTGGCTGCAGGGTCCTTGTAGTAGCACTCCATGAGGCCCGGGCCCTTCACGCAGAGCTCGCCAACCTCGCCGGGTGTGACCTCCTCGCCCTTCTCGTCCACGATCTTGCACTCCCACTGGTAGCCGGGAACGCCAATGGCGCCCACGTGGTCCACGTTCTCCACGCCCAGGTGGACGCAACCGGGGCCGCACGACTCCGAGAGGCCGTAGTTGGTGTCGTACTGCTGGTTGGGGAAGACCTTGAGCCAGCGGCGCACCAGGCTCTTGGGCACGGGCTGGGCGCCAATGTGCATGAGGCGCCACTGGTCGAGGTGATAGTCGGCCAGCGTGACCGTGCCCTGCTCGATGGCGAGAAGGATGTCCTGCGCCCAGGGGACGAGCAGCCACACGATGGTGCAGCGCTCGTTGGAGACGGTCTCGAGGATGGTCTTGGGGCTCACGCCGCGCAGGAGCACGCCGCGCCCGCCCACGGCGAGCGACCCCATCCAGTGCATGATGGCGCCGGTGTGGTAGAGCGGCGGGATGCAGAGAAAGACGTCGTCGTGCGTCTGGCCGTGGTGCTTCTGCTCCATGATGGCGGCCTGGGTGAGGCTCTGGTGGTGGTGCAGGATGGCCTTGGGGAAGCCCGTTGTGCCCGAGCTAAAGTAGACCGCCGCGTCCTCGTCCTCGGAGAGCGGAATCATGGGGTCTGCCGAGGAGCACAGGCCAACGAGCTCCTGGTAGGGCTCGGCCCAGGTGGGACAATCGTCGCCCACGTAGAAGAGCAGGCGGCCCTTCTGGATCTGGGGCACGATCTCTTCGACGCGGCCGGTGAACTCGGGGCCAAAGACCAGGATGTCGGCGTCGGACTTCTCGACGCAGTAGTGGATCTCGTCGGCGGAGTAGCGGAAGTTGAGCGGCACCACCGTGGCGCCGCTCTTGAGCACGCCAAAGTAGATGGGGAGCCACTCGATGCAGTTGTAGAGCAGGACTGCGACCTTGTCGTCCTTGCGGATGCCGCGCGAGAGCAGCAGGTTTGCAAAGCGGTTGGCCTTCTCGTCAAAGACCTGCCAGGTCATCTCGCGGCGAAAGGGCTCGTCATCCGTTGTCTCGACGAGCTCGTACTCGCGCCAGGTGATGTGGCGGTTCTCGCGGCGCTGTGGGTTCACCTCCACGAGGGCGACCTCGGTGGGGTAGAGCTCGGCGTTCTTGCGCAGCATGTCGACGATGGTCACGATGCCTCCAAATGACCTTGCGAACTTGCGGGGATGCCTGGGGCGCTGCGGGCGATGGTGCGAGGCGGCAGCTTTTTTATTCTAGACGGGTGCGGTGCTGCGGGGGCGGGGGAGATTGCGCTTTTGGCGAGAATTGCCGCCGTGGCCGGGGCTGGGATGCCGCCGGGTCGTGCGCCGCGATGCCGCCGGATTTCGTCGGTTAGGAATTATCCGAACGGTTAGAGGTGCCTAAACGGCGAGAATGGGCGGCAAGACGAGAATGCCGCGGATTCCGAACGGTTAGACCGCTCTAACCGGCGAAATCCCGCGGCGTTGATGGGGGCACACACAACCTTGCGCTGCGCGCCGCCGCCTGCCGCCGCGCGCCGAGAAGCGCCGCCGCTCTCGGCTGCGCGTGTCCTTCTCGTCCCCTTTTTGTTAACGCTTCTTCAGGCTTTCTCGATCCGGGGTTGATTTTTTTCAAATCTGGGTCAAAATATTTGACCGTCCATACAAAGGTGCGAAAAATCGGTGGAAGGCAGTTCGACCACCGCCACTGGGCGAAAGGAAGAACCATGCAGTCGAAAATCGCGCACGCAGCCGAGCGCAAGGCGTTTAGCATCGCAATCGACCAGGCCATCAAGGGCGTCAGGAGCGATCACCCCGAGGAGGCCATCAACAAGTTCCTGGACATGGGCGGCAAGCTCCTCGCCGACACCGCGCCCGACATGGCAAACTCCCTGCGCAAGGCATTCTACCCTGGTTCCAAGTGGGAGAACTTCCTCATCGAGCTGGTGAGGGACCGCGTTGACCCCAACATCTTGAAGACCGCCGTCCTGAACGGCGCCTACGAGTCCGCCTTCCGCGGCCTGCGCGAGACTACCCAGTCTGCCGAGAAGTACCAGTGCAACGTGCCCTGGATCATCATCTTCGACCCCACGAGTGCCTGCAACAAGCACTGCATCGGCTGCTGGGCCGCCGACTACGGCAACTCCCTCAACCTCTCCTTCGATGACATGGATCGCCTGGTCACCGAGGCCAAGGCGCTGGGCACGCACTTCTTCATGATGACCGGCGGTGAGCCCCTGGTGCGCAAGAAGGACGTCGTCCGCCTTGCCGAGAAGCACGACGACTGCATCTTTGGCCTCTTCACCAACGGCTCGCTCATCGACCAGAAGCTCTGCGACGACTGCAAGCGCCTGGGCAACATCGTGTTCTCGATGTCGCTCGAGGGCTTCAAGACCGCCAACGACGGTCGCCGCGGTGACGGCTCGTTCGACGAGGTTGTTCGCGCCATGGACCTCATGACTGAGAACGGCGTGCCCTTTGGCATCTCTACCTGCTATACGCGCAACAACGTCGAGGACGTCACCTCCGACGAGTACTACGACTTCATCATTGAGCACGGCGCGCTGTGGCAGTGGTACTTCCACTATATGCCCGTGGGCGAGGGCGCCAACGCCGACCTCATGCCCACCATCGAGCAGCGCGAGTACATGATCGACCGCATCCGCAAGATCCGCGACTACGAGGGCGGCAAGCCCATCATGGCCATGGACTTCCAGAACGACGGCGAGTTCGTGGGTGGCTGCATCGCTGGCGGTCGCGTGTTCTGCCACGTGAACGCTCGCGGCGACGTGGAGCCCTGCGTCTTCATTCACTACTCCAACGCCAACATTCACGAGAAGAGCTGGCTGGAGTGCCTGCAGCAGCCCATCTTCCAGGAGTATCGCGCCAACTGGCCCTGGAACGACAACATGCTGCGCCCCTGCCCCATGCTCGAGAACCCGCAGGTTCTGCCCAAGATGGTTCACGAGGCAGAAGCCAAGTCCACGGAGTACACTTCGCCGGAGGACGTCGACCACCTGTGCGCCCGCACGGCTAAGTACGCCGAGAAGTGGGCGCCCGAGGGCGACCGCATCTGGGTCGAGGAGCACCCCACCGGCAAGAAAATCTACGAGGACAACATCTCGATGATGGATGTCGACAAGAAGGCCAAGATGCTTGCCGAGAAGGACGGCGAGCTTGACTCGCACATCGAGGAGGAGCTCAAGGAGGAGGAGAAGGAGACGGTCGGCGCCGCAAAGTAGGTGCTGCTCGCCCCTCTCGCGCGAAAGCGCTTGTCGCCCCGTCGCTGGAGCCGGATGGCTTTGGTGGCGGGGCGTTTCTTGTGCGTGGGGGTGGCGCTGTCGCCGGAGCCGCGATTTTTTAGGCATCTGGCACCAAAGCGGGCTCTCCGGCGGCAAGGCATCGCCGGAGCAGCGGTTTCCGACGTGATCCCGTACGAGAAACACCCCCCGGCGTCAACCAAACTGCATAAGCACCCGCGTCCCGTACTGCCGTATGCTCTTCTCGGCAAACAGCACCGAGAAGGGAAGGGGCGCCGTGATAAAGCTCGCACTCTCGGACCTCGACAACACCTTGATTCCCTACGGTCAGGGTCGCGCGTCGGACGCGGCCATTGCAGCCGTGCGAGCCGTGAACGCCGCGCCGGGCGTGCTCGCCGGCCCCATCTCCGGCCGGACCGTCGCCATGATGTCATGGATGTTCGAGAACGACGCAGCAGACTGCTTTCAAACCGGCGTCTTCGTGAACGGGCAGGTCGTGCGCCTGCGCGGCCGTGTAATCTACCAGGAGGCGCCCGCGCGCGAAAGCCTCGAGCGCCTTATCGCCTACCTGCGCAAACGTGACGGCGAGAGGACCGCCCTTACCGCCTACGACAACGATCGCGAAGACAGCGACATTGTTGTGGGCATAACGAATGAGGAGCTGGCGCGTCACCCCAAGGCCTTCCACGCGTTTCGTCGCACGTCGGCACATATTCCGGCCGGCACGTATGTGAAGAACAACATCCACAGCGACCACTCGCGCGCCCACATGGAGGACCTCCGCCACGACCTGGTCCGCGACTTCCCCGAGTTCGACTTCGTCTTTCCCAGCACTGCTTCCTCTACATTGGACATCCTGCCCGCCGGCGTCTCCAAGATGAGTGGACTTACAATTCTCATGGACCAGTTGGGCATAGGCCTTAATGAGGTCTGCGTCTTTGGGGACTCCGAGAATGACCTGGCCATCATCGAGGGCGTGCCCAATTCCGTTGCCGTCTCGAATGCGGCTCCCAAGGTTGCGGCAGCGGCACGCTGGCACATTGGCGCGGTGATCGAGGACGCGGTTGCCGGCGCCCTTCTCGACATCGCTGCTGCAGCCAAGACGGGCGCCATGCCCGCATTCATGCGTGAAGGGGGCGAGAACCCCTGCGACGCCGGTGCGCCGCCCACGTGCGTTAGCTCCGCCCCCATGGGGTAGGTAGAGAGGTGGCAAGCGCGCAACAGCGCGCGCCTGCCGCGAACTTCGAGGAGATGCATGCGAATGGAGTTCCAGGAGCTCAAGGATTGCAGGTTCGATGGCTCGGGCCACTTCAAGCTCGACGACTACCCCACAGACGTCCACGTGGAGAAGAAGCTCAGGCCCAACTTCGAGACCCTCACCAAGGCAAACACCCAGCGCATGGCCGAGCTCCAGGACAGGCTCTACGCCGAGGGCCGTGAGGGCGTTGTGATAATCCTGCAGGCCATGGACGCGGCTGGCAAGGACTCCACCATCAAGCACGTGATGAGCGGCATCAACCCGCAGGGCGTGACGGTGGCAAGCTTCAAGCAGCCCTCCTCCGAGGAGCTCGCGCACGACTTCCTCTGGCGCGCCGCCACCAAGCTGCCGCGTCGCGGCTGCATTGGCCTCTTCAACCGCAGCTACTACGAGGACGTGCTGGTTGTGCGCGTGCACGACCTCCAGAAGACCTACCGCATGCCCAAGCGCGTGCTCGAAACCCCCAAGGACGACTTCTTCGAGCAGCGCTACCGCCAGATCCGCGACTTCGAGCGCTACCTCTGGGAGAACGGCTACTGCGTGCTCAAGATCTTCCTCAACGTGAGCAGCGCCGAGCAGCGCAGGCGCTTCCTCGACCGCATCGATGACGAGTCCAAGAACTGGAAGTTCTCCTCGTCCGACGTGACCGAGCGCCAGCTGTGGTCTAAGTACATGGCCGCCTACGAGCAATGCATCGACCGCACCGCCACTAAGGAGGCGCCTTGGTTCGTTATCCCTGCGGACCAGAAGTTCTACGCGCGCTGGCTCGTCTCGGAGGCCATCGTCCACACGCTCGAGGCGTGCGACCCGCACTACCCGGAGCTTCCCGCCGAGCAGCGCGACGACCTGGAGACCGCGCGTCAAGGCCTGCTCGCCGAGACGGGCGGCCACGACGACCGCTCCGAGCGCGACGCAACCGAGCGCGAGAACAACTAACATAACTGGGGGTATTCAGCGCAACGAGAGGGGACGTGCATGTGGGTTCTGGCTGCGGTTGGTTCGGCGGTCTTTGCGGGCATCACATCAATTCTTGCAAAGTGCGGTATCCGGCACACCGACTCTGACGTTGCTACGGCCGTTCGCACCATCGTCGTCCTGGCGTTTGCATGGCTCATAGCGGGCGTGGTTGGCTCCATTCCCACCATTACCCAGATAACACCCGACTCGCTGCTCTTCCTAGCGCTTTCCGGCCTCGCTACCGGCGCAAGCTGGATCTGCTACTTCAAGGCACTCTCGATGGGCGACGTCAACAAGGTCGTGCCCATCGACAAGTGCTCCACGGTGCTCACGGTGCTTCTCGCCATCGTGCTCTTTGGCGAGACCCAGAACCTTGCCGTGAAGCTTGTGGGCTGCATGGGCATCCTCGCGGGTACCCTCATGATGATTGAGCGCAAGCGGCAGGACCACGACGTCCAGGGCCGCTCGTGGATGTGGTACGCCGTGGGCTCCGCGGTCTTTGCCGCGCTCACGTCAATCCTTGCCAAGGTGGGCATCGAGGGCGTGGAGTCAAACCTCGCGACGGCCATCCGCACCTGCTTTGTGCTGGTCATGGCGTGGGTTGTTGTGGCCATGCGCGGGAAGCTGGGGGAGGTACGTGGCATCGACCGGCACGAGCTTCTCTTGATCTGCCTTTCCGGCGTTGCCACGGGAGCCTCATGGCTCTGCTACTACTACGCCATCCAGACGGGCGTGGTCTCGGTGGTGGTGCCCATCGACAAGCTGTCCATCGTGGTGGCCATGGCCTTCTCGGCGGTGGTCTTTAAGGAAACCTACACCAAGCGCTCGCTCACGGGCCTGGCCATCATCGTGGCGTCCACGCTCCTGATGGCTGTATTCAGGTAGGGGCGCGGCGGCGGACCGAACTACTCGGCCTTCACCGCGTTGGACGTGTCGGCGATGGTTCGCACGATCTCCTCTGCCGCGGCAGCATCCTTAACCTGGCGCCGTCTTCAAGGGCCTTTCCGCAGTAAGGGCAGGTACGCGACATGGTGTTGCCTCTCTTTCTCTTTGACCCGCTGACAGCGCCATTATTCGTCCGGATTTCCAAAACTTGTTGCACAACAAATCGCTTCCTGTGCGATGCCGCCCGCATCTCCTACCATGGATGAAGATTGGGTTGGCAAGCGAGGGGCTTGTCGGCCACCTATGGCGGGAGGTTCGACGCTCTTGGACGAGAAGACGCTTGGCGAGAACCCGGTTGCGCGACGCGTGCCGCCGGTGACCCAGGAGATGCGCGAGAAGTACCACCAGCTTGTGGACTACTTGCATGACCAGGGAAGCGTTGCCGTGGCGTTCTCGGGCGGGGTCGACTCCACGCTGCTTCTGCACGCCGCACACGAGGCTCTGGGGGAGAAGTGCCTTGCTGTCACGGCGCGCTCGGAGTCGTTCCCGCAGCGCGAGCGCAACGAGGCAGACGCCTTCTGCGAGCGCGAGGGCATCGCGCACGTGCTGGTGGACTCGGAGGAGCTGGGTATCCCCGGCTTTGACCACAACCCCAAGGACCGTTGCTATCTCTGCAAGAGTGAGCTCTTCCAGCGGATTCGCAGCATCGCGCGCGAGAGGGGCGTGGCGCACGTTGCCGAGGGCTCCAACGTGGACGACGAGGGCGACTACCGCCCTGGCCTGCGCGCCGTTGCCGAGCAGGGCATCTTGAGCCCGCTTCGCCACGTGGGGCTGCGCAAGGCGGAGATTCGCGCGCTCTCGCGCGAGCTGGAGCTTCCCACCTGGGACAAGCAGTCCTTCGCGTGCCTGTCATCGCGCTTTGTCTACGGCGAGCTCATCTCCCGCACGCGCCTGGCCATGGTGGACCGCGCGGAGCAGGAACTTCTCGACCTGGGCCTCACGCAGGTACGCGTGCGCGTCCACGGCGAGAAGGACCCCATCGCCCGAATCGAGGTGCTCCCCGAGGAGTTTGGGCTGCTCGTCGCGCATGCCGCGCAGGTTGCCGCGAACCTTCGTGCGCTGGGCTTCTCGTACGTGACCATGGACCTGGCGGGCTACCATACGGGTTCCATGAACCAGTCGCTGGGGGAGGCGCGCGCATGAGCGAGAATGGCGCCGGCTATGAAGACCTTGGCTTTGCCAAGCTGGACACCAACCGCGAGCAGCGCACCGGTTTCCCCGAGGTGGTGTTCTGTGAGGACAAACCCGACGCCTACCTGCCAGAGATCTTCCAGCGCCTGGTTGCCGCGGACGGTCGCGCCCTGGGGACGCGCGCAAGCGAGCGCCAGGCCGGCCTTGTGCGAGAGGTCCTGCCCCAGGCAACTTACGACCCCGTCTCGCGCATCCTGAGCGTTGCGCCGGAGGTGCCGGTGCCGCAGGTGGGGCACGTCGCCGTAGTGTGCGCCGGCACGGCGGACACACCGGTTGCTGAGGAGGCGTCGCGCGTGGCAGAGTTCTTTGGCACCCGCGTAACGCGCCACTACGACGTTGGCGTGGCCGGTCTCCACAGGCTGCTCGACCAGATGGACCATGCGGACGGAATTCGTGCGGCAAACTGCGTGGTGGCGGTCGCTGGAATGGAAGGGGCGCTTGCGAGCGTTGTGGGCGGGCTTGTCTCGGTTCCGGTGATCGCGGTGCCCACCTCGGTTGGGTACGGGGCGTCGTTCAACGGCATGGCTGCGCTTCTCAGCATGCTCAACTCCTGCGCCAACGGCGTGGCTACGGTCAACATCGACAATGGGTTTGGCGCGGCCTATCTGGCCACGCAGATCAACCGCCTTGCGGTGGGAGGGAGCGCCTCGTGAGCACGCTTTTCTGGGACTGCCAGACCGGCATCAGCGGCGATATGGCAGTGGCGTCTCTGCTCGACCTTGGCGCCAGCGAAGAGGCAGTGCGCGCGGCGCTCGCTCCGCTTGCAGGCGAGGGCTTTGAGCTGCACGTTGGTCGCGTGGAGAAGGCAGGGCTCGACTGCTGTGACTTTGACGTGGCGCTGGACGAGGAGCACGACGGCCATGACCACGACATGGCCTACCTGTACGATCCCGAGTGGACGCCGGGCGGGGAGAGCGTCGCTGGCGGTGCCGCGTGCCCGTGCGTGCACGGCGATGGTGCGTCGCACACGCACGGGCATCATCACCGCAGCTACGCACAGGTGCGGGAGGTGCTCGCGTCGCTCGACCTTGCGCCCCGCGCGCGGTCTCTTTCCGAGAAGGCCTTCCGCCTGCTTGCCCAGGCAGAGTCCAAAGCGCACGGCGTGCCCGTGGACGAGGTGCACTTCCACGAGGTGGGGGCTATCGACGCCATCGTGGACGTTGTGGCGGCGGCTGTCTGCCTGGACAGCCTTGGCGTCGATAAGGTCATCGTGCCGCGCGTGGTCGAGGGCACGGGGATGGTTCGCTGCCAGCATGGGGTGATTCCCGTGCCGGTGCCTGCCGTGGTGAACATCGCCGCGGCCACGGGACTGCCGCTGAGCGTGGGCCCGCGCCAGGGCGAGCTGGTCACGCCTACGGGTGCGGCGATTGCCGCCGCGGCCATGACCTCGACCTTGTTGCCAAAGCGCTTCTCGGTGAAGGCCTGTGGCATGGGCGCGGGCAAGCGTGACTACGATTCGCCCAGCATCCTGCGCGCGTTGCTCATCGAGGATGTGGACTCCGGCGACGGCACTGCTTCCGGCGCCGCCCCCGCTCCCGGCGACTGGATCTGGAAGCTCGAGTGCAACATCGACGACAGCACGGGCGAGATGCTCGGCGCTGTGCTCGAGGACCTCATGGCGGCGGGCGCTCGCGACGCCCATTTCCTGCCCGTCTTCATGAAGAAGAACCGGCCCGCCTACGAGCTTGCCATCATTTGCGATGACGCCCACCGCGAGGCGCTCGAGCGCATCGTGTTTGCCGAGACCACGACCATCGGCATCCGCCGCCAACGCATGGAGCGCAGCGTGATGGACGTCTCGTGGCGCGACGTCGAGACAAGCTACGGCACCGTGCGCGTTAAGGTCTGCGCGCGAGACGGGCTTCTCCGCGCCTACCCGGAGTACGAGTCCGTGCGCGCGGTGGCGCGCGCCGCAGGGACCGACTTCCGCACGGTGTACCTGGCTGCGGCAACGTCCGTCTAGGGGGTGCGGCTCCTCGTGTCCGCCGTCTCTGCGGTGCTGACGCTAGGGCGAGGGGCGGTGTCGCCGGAACCGGCAAAACGTCGCCGGAGGGCCCATTTTGGACGCACTTGTCGCCAAAACGCACGCTCCGGCGACGCCGCGACCGCCCACGCCTGCCGCTAGTACTTGTTGTAGATGTGCTCGGCCGAGCCGCGCAGTCCGTCCACGCAGAGCGCGCTACCATCGTCGAGTACCACCGTCCCGCTAAACGTCCCAAACACCTGGTGTTGCCGGCTTACGATAATGCCCGCAAGGTCGATGTTGTCAGTGCGGTCAATCTGTGGCTCGAAGGCCAGGTCAAGCCTGCCCTCGTTGTCGGTCATATGCCAGGGCGAGAGGTACGCGTAGCCGTTCTCGCCAACAGGGATGCCAAAGTCAACGCGTCCCAGCTTATGGGCCACGCCGTCCACGAAGATCATGTTCTCGCTGGCCGCGCGCGTGTTGCCAAAGCCGTATCCAAGATTGAGGCCCACCACGTGCCCGCCCTGGTGTCCCTGCGCGGCAGCCCAGTACCAGGTGTTCTCGTACGTCCACACGCCGCGTCCCCAGTCGAGAAGCCCAAACGAATCGTCCCGCGAGAACTCGTGGAAGAGCGCGCCCCGCCTAAAGCCGCCCCACGCACGCATGCCCACAATCTTGCGGTTGTAGTAGAACGCGTGGGGATCCTCGTCCCACGGAGTGCAGATGACCATAGAGTCGCGAGGCTGCTGGTCGAGAAGGGCCTCCACCTCAAGGTCCTCGCCATCATCGAAGTCGCGCATGGCAAACGAGAGGCGCCGTGCGTCTCCCACGTGACGCCACTCCACGCGGCAGCGCGCGTTCTCCCAGCAGATGTCGCCGGCGTCCGAGCTGGCCGGCAGCCCCATCGAACCCAGCGGCAGCGGTACCGTCTCGGACGTGGTCTTGAAGGCTCGTACTGAGAAGTCCAGGACAGACGCCGAGACAAGCCCAAGGTATCCCAGGTCACTAAAGGTGAGCGCCACGGCATAGCGCTCGTCGTTTATGAGGTAGTAGTCCCAATCCTTGATGCGCCACGGCGGCGCCTGGATGTCCGCGTGATCGTAGGCAAAGGGCGGGCGCGTTGCCCAGCCGGGCTCGCGAAGGCGGCCCTCCTCGTCAAGAAGCCTGCCGGTTCCGATGATGCGATGCTCGGACATGGCAACCCCTATCCACGAGACCTCTCCGTGGATTCAGCATCCGCCGTCCGGATGGAGTTGTTGGCGCCACTTCGGCGGACGGGATTGAGTTGCCCGGTAACTGAGTCGCACGCGGGATTGATTTGCTGGGATTGATTTGCCCGGCAACGGGATTGCATTGCCCGGCAACTCAATCCCGCCCATTTTTCGAACGCGTTTCGGGCGTGTGTATGTTGGACAGCAAGCTAGCCCCGTTTTTCTTGACGAAACACACCCAGCATAGACTTCCATCGGTACGAAGGGGTTCCCGCCGCAGCAAGGCGGCAGGAACCCGCATGGCACGCCCGCCTGCGCGGGCGCTTGGAGAGGGGAATACATGGCATCCAACCAGGTGGCCAAGGACATCAGCACCGGTCAGGGCCTGTACCGGGAGGAGTTCGAGCACGACGCCTGCGGCATCGGCGCGATCGCTCACCTCAAGGGCCAGAAGTCACACCAGCTGCTCGACGACGCGCTCACGCTCCTTGTGAACCTCGAGCACCGCGGCGGCAAGGGCCTGGAGAGAAACACCGGCGACGGTGCCGGCATCCTGTTCCAGATTCCGCACCGCTTCTTCCGCAAGGAGGCTCAGAAGTACGGCCACCTGCTCCCCGACGAGGGCGAGTACGGCGTGGCCATGGTCTTCTTCCCGCAGGACGCGGAGGGCGCGCAGGTGGCGCGCCGCGTCTTCGAGGAGGGCTGCGCCGAGCAGGGCATCCCCCTGCTCTTCTGGCGAGAGGTGCCCATCGACCCGCATGACCTGGGCGAGACGGCACTGGCCTGCATGCCCACCATCTACCAGGCGTTCCTTGGGCGTCCGGCAGACGTGCCCGCGGGCGACGAGTTCGAGCGCAAGCTCTACGTGTGCCGCCGCTCCATCGAGAAGACCGCAGCCGCCCACCACGCACTCGAGGGCAAGATCTTCTACGTGTGCTCGATGAGCTCGCGGACCATCGTGTACAAGGGCATGCTCGTTGCCACCCAGATGCGTAACTTCTACCTGGATCTGAACGACGCCACCGCAGAGTCTGCGCTGGCCCTCGTGCACTCCCGCTACTCCACCAACACCACGCCCAGCTGGGAGCGCGCCCACCCCAACCGCTACATCGTCCACAACGGCGAGATCAACACGCTGCGCGGCAACGTCAACTGGATTCGCGCCCGCGAGTCCGAGTTCTACTCACCCGTGCTTGGCTCGGACCTTGGCCGCGTGATGCCCGTCATCAACCGCGAGGGCTCGGACTCCGCCATCCTTGACAACGTCCTCGAGTTCCTCACCATGAACGGCAGGCCCCTCTCGCGCGCCGTCACGATGCTGCTCCCCGAGCCGTGGGACAAGAACAGGCAGCTCTCCGACGCGCGCCGCGCCTACGACTGCTACCAGTCCATGCTCACCGAGAGCTGGGACGGTCCTGCCGCCATCGCCTTCTCGGACGGCCGCATCACCGGTGCCGCACTGGACAGGAACGGCCTGCGTCCCGCTCGCTACTACGTCACGCACGACGACCGCATGATACTTGCCTCCGAGGCGGGAGCCCTCTCCGTCGAGCCCGACGAGATTCTGCAGACGGGCTCGCTCGGTCCCGGCCAGATGTTCGTCGTCGATCCCTCCCAGGGTCGCATCATCTGGGACGACGAGGTCAAGGCCCACTTTGCCGCTCAGAAGCCCTTCCGCGACTGGATCGATGAGGAGACCCTCTCGGTGGCAGATCTTGCCAAGAGCGAGAAGAACCCCTTCGAGGCCATCGACGCCGAGGTGTCTCTCACCCAGCGTCTGGCCCGTCACGGCTACCACTTCGATGACGTCGAGGAAGCCGTGCGCCCCATGGCCAACACGGGCAAGCCGCCTCTGGCGTCCATGGGCTCCGACGTTCCTCTCGCCGTGCTCTCCGGTCACCTGCGCTCGTTCTTCGACTACTTCAACCAGCTCTTTGCGCAGGTCACCAACCCGCCCATCGACGCGCTGCGCGAGAGCTTCGTGACCTCTTCCGTGCTCTACCTGGGCAACCACGGCAACATGCTCGAAGACTCCCGCAAGAACTGCCAGCTCCTGCGCCTGGATGATCCCATTCTCACCAAGGACGAGTTCCAGCGCATCGCCTCGCTTGACCGCCAGGGCTTCCATGCGGCGTGCTTCTCGGCCACCTACCCGCGTGAGGTGGGGGAGGGCGCGCTCAAGGCGGCGCTCGAGTCCCTGTGCGCGGGCGTCGAGAAGGCCGTGCGCGCAGGCGCCAACGTGGTGGTCATCTCCGACCGCGCGGGCGAGGGTCAGGTTCCCATCCCGTCGCTGCTCTCGGTCTCGGCCGTCCACAACCACATGATCCGCACCGGCATCCGCATGAAGGCGGACATCGTGGTGGAGTGCGGCGACGCCATCACCCCGCACGACTACGCCACGCTCGTGGGCTACTCCGCCTCGGGTATCTACCCCTACATGGCACACGCGTGCATTACCGCCCTGGCGGAGCGCGGCTCTCTGGCCGTGAGCGCCGAGGAGGGCATCGCCAACTACGACCGCGCGGTCAACGCTGGTATCACCTCGATCATGTCCAAGATGGGCATCTCCACGATGCAGGGCTACCACTCCGCGCAGATCTTCGAGATCGTTGGCTTTGACCAGGGATTTGTTGACCGCTGCTTCACGGGCACCGTCTCGCGCGTGGGCGGCCTCGACGAGGACGGCGTGGAGCGCGAGTGCAACGAGCGCTACGACGAGGCGCTGGCGCTGCTCAAGACCCCCGCACCTACGCAGCTGGCAAGCTCCGGCATCACCAAGTGGCGCCCGCTTGGCGGCGAGGAGCACATCATTACCCCGCAGGTCATCTACCTGCTGCATCGTGCCGTGCGCGAGAACAGCCCTGAGCTCTTCTCGGAGTACTCAAAGGCGCTCCACCCCAAGGGCCGCGCCATCATGCTGCGCGACCTCCTCGAGTTTGTGCCGCTGGCCTCAGGGCCCGTGCCCCTGGACGAGGTCGAGAGCGCTGACTCCATCGTGAAGCGCTTCGAGACTAGCGCCATGAGCTTTGGCGCCATCTCCGACGAGGCACACCGTGCGCTCGCGATTGCCATGAACCGCATTGGGGCCAAGTCCAACACGGGTGAGGGTGGCGAGAATCCCGACCGCGAGACCACGCTTGCCAACGGCGACTCCGCAAACTCCAAGGTCAAGCAGGTTGCCTCTGCGCGCTTTGGCGTGACGAGCCGCTACCTGGTCTCCGGCGAGGAGATTCAGATCAAGATGGCCCAGGGCGCCAAGCCCGGCGAGGGCGGGCACCTGCCCGGCACAAAGGTCTGGCCGTGGATCGCCAAGGTGCGTAACTCCACGCCTGGCGTGGGCCTTGTTTCGCCCCCGCCGCACCACGACATCTACTCCATCGAGGACCTGGCCGAGCTCATCTTTGACCTCAAGAACGCCAACCCCAAGGCCACGGTCTCGGTGAAGCTGGTCTCCGAGGCGGGTGTGGGCACCATCGCCACGGGCGTTGCCAAGGGCGGCGCGAACAAGATTTTGATCTCGAGCGCCAACGGCGGCACCGGTGCCGCGCCGCGTGACTCCATCTACCACACGGGCCTGCCGCTGGAGCTTGGCCTTGCCGAGACCCAGCAGACGCTGCTCAAGAACGGCCTGCGCTCGCGCGTGGAGCTGGAGGCAGACGGCAAGCTCATGGACGGTCGCGACGTGGCCGTGGCCGCGCTTCTCGGCGCCGAGGTCTTTGACTTTGGCACGGCCGCGCTGCTCTCGCTTGGCTGCCTCATGCAGCGCGACTGCCAGACGGACACCTGCCCCATGGGCATCGCCACGCAGAACTGCGAGCTGCGCAAGCGCTTCCACGGCAAGCCCGAGTACGTGGTCAACTTCATGTACCTGGTGGCCGAGGAGCTGCGCCACATCATGGCCGAGCTGGGCTTCCGCACGGTCCAGGAGATGGTCGGCCATCCCGAGTGCCTGCGCCAGGTGGAGGTCCCGGGCAACTGGAAGGCAAACACCATCGACCTCTCGCCCGTCCTCGCTAGTGTCACCAACGAGTTTGGCAAGAGCGTGCCCGGCGCTGCCGCCCGTCACTTCCTGCCCGAGATGGGTCCGGCAGACGAGCTCTCGAGCACGCTGGATGCCACGCTCTTTGTGCCCTACACCGAGACCGCGCGCCGCACGCTCACCCCGGTGCATTTCCACGCCGACATCGCCAACGTGAACCGCTGCGTGGGCACCATGCTCGGCTCCGAGGTCACGCGTGCGCACCCGGAGGGACTTCCCGAGGGCTCCATCACCATCGACTGCGTTGGCTCCGGCGGCCAGAGCTTTGGCGCCTTCCTGCCGGCCGGCATCACCATCAACGTGATCGGCGATGCCAACGACTACTTTGGCAAGGGCCTCTCGGGCGGCATCCTCACGGTTGCCCCCGCACCCAGCGCCACGTACAAGTTCGACGAGAACGTCTCCATTGGCAACGTGGCCTTCTATGGCGCCACGGCCGGTAAGGGCTTCATCAATGGCCTGGCCGGCCAGCGCTTTGGCGTGCGCAACTCCGGCGCCACTATCGTGTGCGAGGGCGTGGGCAACCACGGCTGCGAGTACATGACGGGCGGCATGGCGCTCATCCTGGGTGAGGTTGGCATCAACTTTGCCGCTGGCATGAGCGGCGGTGTGGCCTTCGTCTACGACGAGTACGGCACGCTGTCTAGCCGCTGCAACACCGACATGGTCGAACTTAAGCGGCCAACCGAGCGCGACTTCCAGACCATCCGTGCCCTTATCGAGGAGCACGCGAGAAGGACCAAGAGCCCGCGCGGCATCAAGATGCTCTACATGTTCGATGACATCAAGGACAAGTTCGTGAAGGTCATCCCGCACGAGTACGAGGTTGCCCTCGAGCTCACCGAGGCCGCCGAGGCCGCGGGCAAGACCCACGACGAGGCGATCGAGATCGCCTTCGAGACCATGAGGAACGGGAGGTAGGCCATGGGCAAGGTCGGAGCTTACATCGACCTCGGAAGGGTCGCCCACGGCGAGAGGCCCGCAGCCGAGACACTCAAGGACTTTGGCGAGTTTGCCGTGCCGCTGGACGAAAAGGACCAGCGCTCGCAGGCCAGCCGCTGCATGTACTGTGGCGTAGCGTTCTGTCAGACGGGCTTCTCGTTTGGCAAGGCGCGCGGCTCGGGATGCCCGCTGCACAACCTGATTCCCGAGTGGAACGACCTCATGTGGCGCGGCATGTGGACCGATGCCGCCGAGCGCCTGGCGCTCACCAACCCGCTGCCCGAGTTCACGAGCCGCGTGTGCCCCGCTCCCTGCGAGGCCGCATGTAACCTGGGCCTTGAGGATGACCCCACCACCATCAAGGACGACGAGCGCGCCATCTCCGATCACGAGTGGGCTGCGGGCGGCCCCGCGCCGCTTGCTGCTGCCGCCGAGGACGCACCCCGCGTCGCCGTGGTTGGATCCGGCCCCGCCGGCCTGGCTACGTCGTGGGAGCTCGCGCGCCGCGGTGCGCGCGTGACGCTCTTCGAGCGCCACGACCGTGCGGGTGGCCTGCTCATGTACGGCATCCCCAACATGAAGCTTCCCAAGGAGGTCGTCGAGCGCAGGCTTGACCTCATGGAGAAGAGCGGCATCGAGATCCGCTGCGGTGCCGACGCCACCTCGCCTGAGGTTGCAGACGAGCTTGCCGGCTTCGACGCCGTGGTTGTGGCTGCGGGCGCAGCCCAGGCGCGCGGCCTGCGCGTCCCCGGTGCGGACAACCCCAACGTGGTCTTTGCCGTGGACTACCTTACGGCGCAGACTAAGGCCCTACTCGACGGTCATGCGGAAACGCCGGCGGTGAGCGCCAAAGGCAAGGACGTGGTGGTTATCGGCGGTGGCGACACCGGCACCGACTGCGTTGCAACGGCGCTGCGCCAGCACGCAAAGAGCGTCCACCAGCTGGAGTTCCTGCCGGCCCCGCCCGAGGTCCGCGCTGCCTCCAACCAGTGGCCCGAGTGGCCCAACGTCAAGAAGACCGACTACGGCCAGGTGGAGGCCGAGCTGGTGCAGGGCGCGGATCCGCGCACTTGGGCGACAAACACGCTCGAGGTACTTCAGGACGAGAACGGCGGCGTCCGTGGCCTGCGCGTGGTCTCGCTCGACTGGTCCCACGGCAAGCCCGAGCCCATCGAGGGCTCTGAGCGCGAGATTCCTGCGCAGCTAGTCCTTCTCGCCATGGGCTTCACCGGCCCCGAGGCCTCGGTCTATGACGCGCTGGGCGTCACGACTGAGGAGGTGCGCGGTGGCGTGAGGCCCAAGCTCGCCGCTGCGGGCTCGCACCGCACCGTGGGAGAGGGCAAGGTGCCCGTCTTTGCCGCCGGCGATGCGCGTTCGGGCTCGTCGCTCGTGGTTGCCGCTATCTCCGACGGCCTTGCCTGCGCCGGCGAGGTTGCTAGCGAGTTGGGGCTCTAGGGGTTCTCGGCCGGCCCCACGCGGGACCGGCCGAGTGTTTTTTGTGCTAGTTGCTTGGCATGCTTCTCGTTGCCCTTGCCGCCCGCTTCTGCCATGTCTCGTTCCCGATTGGAGGAAAAGGCCATGTCACACGCCTCGTCCGCACCGCTCAGGATGACCGAGATGAGAGAGAGGCACCTCTCGCTCAAAAGGGGAGGAGCCCGGCGGGCAGACGCCCTTTCTGTTGGTGTTGGGGATGACCTGTTCTGGTCCTCACGGGATGCGCAGGACAAGTCAGACAAGCTCCTCTGGATGGAAGATGGCGTCGAGAAGGACGCACCCGATATGGTCGAGCCCACCAGGACGTGGCTCGAGGAGTCGTCCGAGTGGACCGGACCCTCGGGCGCAGGCGGCTCCGCAGACAACGCCGACGACGGGGGAGAGGATCCCACACCCCCCAACACCCTCGTGTGGCTATGAGGCAAAGGGACAGTCCCTTTGCCTCATTCCGCGAGAGCCTGTGGCCATCACAGCGAAGCCCTCCTCCCGTTCTTTATCGGTATCTGAGAATCTCGCCAAAATCTACCTGCGGAAACGTCGAGAAGATTCTCAGAAACCGATAAAGAACGGAGGAGGGGGATGGTCTCACGTGGACGTGGCCGTTCCTACACTGGGCGGCCGTCGTAGTTGAGGCCGCCCACAATCGCGTCGAAGCCCACTTTGTCCCCGCGCACAAACGACTCTGCCAGCTGCGGGTACGTCACAAGAGCCTCCTCGAACAGATCGGCAAAGCTCGCGTGGCGCTTCTCGTCCGTAAAGGGGTTGGCCCACTCGCGGCGCTCGAGGTTCGCCGACGCACACTCGTCCGACTCGGTTACGCAGTGGGCAAACGACTCCGCCATGGAGTGCGGCCGCGCCAGGCGCTCGACCGCCCCAATGAGACGCGTCTTGGCCGAGCCCGCCGGCTCGATCCGGCGATAGACCCACTGGTAGTCGCTCACGGCAGCGCCGTACTCCTCAGGTCCCACGTTGAGGCCAAAGATGGCAAGCGCCACCTGCGAGAAGATCGTTCCGCCCACGCGGTCGATGCGCGCGGTGCGCATAAGGTCCGAGGCGGGGTGGTGCTCGAGCACCGTCACGTGGCGCTTCTCCCAGAGAATCCAGGAGTCTATGTCGCTCTCGATGATTGCGTGAATCTCGTGCGAGGCGTCGGAGAGGCCGGGCTGCTCCAGCAGCGCGTACTGCTGCGCGTAGATCATGGGGTGTGCTGTGCGGTCCAGCACGTAATGGCCGAGAAGCCCCAGCGCAAACGCCCTGCCAATGCGCTCGTCCTCGAGGGGCAGGTGTCCCACCGAGGAGCGAATGTCGCCAAACGCATCGGTGACGTGACTGGCGTGCATGTCGTGCGCGAGGTGACGGCACGCGGCAACGCGTGCCGGGATGGTACTAAAGCGCACAAAGAAGGGGTCCGGACCCTCGTTGCCCAGCAGGAAGGCGAGAAGCTCCTCCTCGCCGTCGACAAGGCCCTCGGGAAGGCGCTGCACAGCGTCCTCACCAAAGATGTGATGCGTTATCAGAGAGGGCATGCTCGCGCTCCTTGGGTACGCCATGCAGGCCGCGCCCACGGCCAGCAACGGATGCAAATCAAGCTTTTAGGATAATCTAACTTGTGCGTTTTGGGGAGCGGCACAGCCATTACCTTACGTTGCGATTGCTTGGGTAACATCAAGAGCTTGATTGTCGTCTGCCTTCAGGGAGTCAGATTGAGCCTGCTGGAGATTGTCGTACTCGGCCTCGCCCTTTCCGCGGACGCCTTCTCGGTCACCATCTCGAACACCTTTGCCTACAGGGACGAGCGCATGTCTCGGCTCGCGCTCATGCCGGTCTTCTTTGGCGTCTTCCAGGCGCTCATGCCGGTTGCTGGCTACTATCTGGGCGGCGTCGCGGCGGACTTCATCGAGAGCTATGCGGGCATCGTAACCCTGGTCATTCTGGGCATCATCGGCGGCAACATGGTGCGCGAGGGCGTCTCGTCCATTCGCGCGTGCCGCAACTGCGAGCCCGCGCCCACGAAGGGGAGGCTTACCCTCTGGACCCTCTTCGTCCAGGCCATCGCCACCGCCATCGACGCCTTTGCGGTTGGCGTTTCGCTGCGCGCGCAGGCCGTTGGCCTGGTCTTCTCGGTGTGCACCATCGGCCTTACCACTGCCGTCTGCTGCGTCATCGCGCTGGCGCTTGGGCGAAAGCTGGGCACGATCCTCGGGGACCGCGCCGAGATCCTTGGCGGCTGCGTGCTTATCGGCATTGGCATCAAGGCGCTGCTGGCATAAGCCCGGCGCCGTCTCCCCATGCGAGAACAACCAAGCCCCGCTCACGGCCTCGGTATGCCGCTTAGGGGGACTCTCTCCCTCGGTAATCGAATTCTGTAAGAAAAATAAACGAGAAGTGTAAAGCTTGATAAGAGAACCAAGGCATCTGGCCTTGGGGGCATAGGGAGAGCCGCGGCATGCCACGGCGCAACGTAGCGGGCCTCAGGAAGGCCCGTTGGATTGGGGTGTCTCATGAAGAACGTATCTCGTAGGGAGTTTCTTGGCACGACTGCTGTCGCAGCAGCAGGCCTTGGCCTTGCCGCGTGCGGTGGATCAGACACGTCGGGCTCCAGCTCCAGCGGCACCGACACCAGCTCGAGCTCCGGCTCGGATGACCTGTCCCGCATCGCGAGCGACGACGTGATCGAGGCCGCCAAGAAGGACGGTAAGCTCGTGGTCTACGGTTCCTGCGAGGAGCAGCACGTGGCCGCCTGCGCCCAGCACTTCCAGGAGCTCTTTGGCATTGAGACCTCCTATCAGCGCCTCTCCACGGGCGAGGTCGAGTCAAAGGTGGAAGAGGAGAACGGCAACCCCTCCGCGGACGTCTGGTTTGGCGGAACCACCGATCCCTACAATGTTGCCGTGACCAAGGGCATCCTCGAGCCCTACGAGGCAAAGAACGCCTCGCACCTTATCTCGGACAAGTTCCGTGACGCCGATGGCAACTGGTACGGCATCTACAAGGGCATCCTCGGCTTCTTCTACAACAAGGATGAGCTCGAGCGCAAGGGCCTCGACGCCCCGCAGGACTGGCCCGATCTTCTCGACGAGAAGTACAAGGACCTCATCTGGATGTCCAACTACAACACGGCCGGCACGGCTAAGCTCATCCTCAACACGGTCATCCAGAAGTACGGGCATGACGATGGCATCAAGTACCTGGTAGACCTGGACAAGAACGTGCAGGTCTACACCAAGAGCGGCTCTGGCCCGTCCAAGAACGTGGGCACCGGCGAGTGCACCATCGGCATCGGCTTCCTGCACGACGCCATCTACCAGATCGTCGACAACGGCTACCAGAACATCGGCCTTGTGATCCCGTCCTCCGGTGCCTCCTACGAGGTTGGCGCCACGGCCATCTTCAAGGGCTGCAAGCACGAGAACGCCGCCAAGCTCTGGATCGAGTACGCTCTCTCGCCGCAGTGCGTCGAGCGTGCCCAGGAGGTTGGCGCCTACCAGTTCCTGGTCATCGATGACGCAAAGCAGCCGGCGGTTGTCGAGGAGTACGGCCTCGATCCCAACAACGTCATGGACTACGACTTCGAGGACGCCAAGGAGAACACCGAGCAGTACGTGTCCGACATCATGAATGCCCTCGGTGGCGGCGACGACCGCTTCCAGACCGAGTAGCACCCTGCCTTCCGCCCCGAGGTGCCGCATGCCTCGGGGCGGAGTGCGTCAAGCGAGAGGAGAGATGCCATGGCACGAGGTCAGAGTGCTCGGCTGGACCAGAAGAAGCTGCTGGCAGATCCAATACTGGTCACCACGATCATTGTTCTGATCGTGTTTTTGACCCTGTTCATCCTGTATCCGCTGGCAATCCTGCTTGTCGATGCCGTGGTAGGGGAGAGTGGCCCCACACTTTCCGTGTTCCAGCGCGTGCTGGCGATGCCGTCCTTCGAGACGGCCATCAGCAACACGCTGGCCCTGGGGCTCTTCGTAGGCATAGTGGCCACGCTCATCGGCCTGCTCTTTGCCTACGTCGAGGTGTACGTCAACCTCAAGTTGCGCTTCATGAGCGGGCTCTTCAAGCTCGTCTCCATGCTCCCCGTGGTCTCTCCACCGTTTGTGCTGTCGCTTTCGGTAATCCTGCTCTTTGGCAAGGCGGGCCTCATCACCCGCACGCTCCTGGGAATCTATGACAACAACGTCTATGGCTTTTGGGGCATCGCCCTCGTGCAGACGCTCACGTTCTTCCCCGTGTGCTACATGATGTTCAGGGGATTGCTGAAAAACATCGACCCCTCCCTTGAGGAGGCGGCCCGCGACATGGGCGCCTCTCGCTGGAAGGTCTTCACCAGCGTCACACTGCCGCTCATCCTGCCGGGCATGGGCAACGCGTTCCTCGTCTCCTTCATGGAGTCCATCGCCGATTTTGCGAACCCCATGATCATCGGTGGCTCCTATGACACGCTCGCTACGTCCATCTACCTGCAGATCACGGGCGCCTATGACAAGCAGGGCGCCTCGGCCATGTCGTGCGTGCTTCTCGGCATCACGCTCATCATGTTCATCGTGCAGAAGTACGTGCTCGAGCGTAAGAGCACGGCAACACTCACGGGAAAGGCTGCTCGCGGGCGCATGCTCATCACCGACAACTCTGTGCGTATCCCGCTCTCCGTCCTGTGTGGGGCCGTTGCCATCTTTGTCGTGGCGCTCTACGTGTGCGTGCCGTTTGGCGCGCTCTTCAAGACGTGGGGCTATGACTACTCGCTCACGCCCAAGTGGTTCATCCAGGTCTTTACCCTCCACCACGGCTTCGAGGCCTTTGCCGACTCGTTTGGCCTGTCGCTCATTGCGGCACCGCTTACGGCCCTGCTCTCGATGGTCATCGCCTACCTCGTGGTGAAGCGGCGCTTCCCCGGCCGCGGCTTCATCGAGTTTGTCTCCATGCTCGCCATGGCCGTACCCGGCACCGTCCTGGGCGTCGGCTTCATCCGCGGCTTCTCGAGCGGCGTCTTCCACTCCGGGTTTATGCAGGGGCTCTACGGAACGGCGGCCATTCTCGTCATCGTGTTCATCGTGAGGTCGCTGCCAACCGGTACGCGCTCGGGCATCTCGGCGCTGCGCCAGATCGACAAGTCCATCGAGGAGTCCGCCTACGACATGGGTGCCAACAGCTTCCAGGTCTTCATGACCGTGACGCTGCCGCTCATCAAGGACTCGTTCCTCTCGGGCCTCGTCACCGCGTTTGTGCGCTCCATCACGGCAATCTCAGCGGTCATCCTGCTGGTCACGCCGCAGACCCTCATGATCACGGTGCAGATCAACGAGTACGCCGAGAAGGGCGCCTACGGCATTGCCTGCGCCTTTGCCACTATCCTCATCATCATTACGTACGCGGCCGTCGTGCTCATGAACGTCTTTATCAAGCACTTTGGCACTAGCGCAAAGATTAACGCCCAGAGCGAGGGGGAGTAACCCATGGCCAAGGAGAAGAAGGGTGTGCGTCTTGAGCACATCTCCAAGATCTATCAGGACCCCAAGACGAAGAAGGACTTCTACGCCGTCCACGACGCCAACCTGGAGATAGCGCCGGGTGAGTTCGTGACACTGCTTGGCCCCTCTGGCTGCGGAAAGACCACCATCCTGCGCATGATTGCTGGCTTCGAAAGCCCGGACGAGGGGCAGATCTACCTGGGCGGCGAGCCCATCAACGACCTCACGCCCAACAAGCGCGACACGGCCATGGTCTTCCAGAGCTACGCTCTGCTCCCGCACTACAACATCTTTGATAACGTGGCGTACGGCCTCAAGATCCGCAAGCTCCCCGCCGACGAGATTCGCGACAAGGTCACGCGCATCCTGGGCATGGTTGGCTTGGAGGGCATGGAGGATCGCATGACCAACCAGCTCTCGGGTGGCCAGCAGCAGCGCGTTGCCCTGGCGCGTGCCCTGGTCATCGAGCCCTCGGTCCTGCTCTTCGACGAACCCCTCTCCAACCTGGACGCCAAGCTGCGCGTGGAGATGCGCACCGAGGTGCGTCGCATCCAGCAGGAGGCGGGCATCACCGCAGTTTACGTGACGCACGACCAGTCCGAGGCCATGGCAATCGCTGACAGGATCATCGTCATGAAGCGTGGTGTCATCGACCAGGTTGGCGACCCGCATGCCGTCTACTATCGCCCCGTCGACGAGTTTGTGGCCGACTTCATTGGCGAGTCCAACTTCCTGCGTGGCAAGCTTGCCGAGAAGGAGGGCGACACCGGCGTCGCGACCATCGAGGGGCACAGCGTGGAGGTTGACGGCGTTTCTGCCCACAGTGTGGGCGATGACATCACCCTGGTGCTGCGTCCCGAGGCGGCCACCCTCGCTGACGAGGGCGTCCTCCACTGCAAGGTCACCCTCTCGCGCTTCATGGGCAGCTACCAGAACTACCAGGTCATGGTAGGCATCACCCTTGTCAAGATTCAGGACTTCAACCCCAAGACCCATAAGATCTACGAGGTGGGCGACGATGCCTTTGTGAGCTTCACAAAAGGCGACGTTCACGCACTGTGAGACAAAGGGAGTTTCCCTTTGTCTCATTGGCGGGTGCTCACTGCGCTATCGCGTGGGGGCACCCGCCTTTTTGTATTGGCTGGTGCCTTCAATGGGTATGAGCTGAGTGTGTTAGTCTGTCCGCACGTCTGGAGGCATGCCATGGACCAGAAGTTTACGAGTACTAAGTTGGGGACCATCGTCTCTGGCGTTGCGCTGGCGGCTATGGGCATCATTCTCTTCACCAACCCGCAATCCGCCATGCTTACGATTACTGTCATGCTTGGATGGGTGCTGGTTGTCATGGGCATTGTCTCTCTGGCAAGCGCGCTCACGCGCTGGAGCGTGATCCTCTCGACCGCTGACCTCTACGCCGGTATCGTCGAGCTGCTCTTTGGCATCCTTCTGGTGAACATCCCAGGCTTCTTTGTGACGTGGATCTTCATCCTGCTGGGCATCTTCATCCTGGTCTCCGGCCTCAACTCCCTGTACGGCGCAAATGCCTTGCAGGCGCTTGGCCTACCGAGCGCTGGAACAGCCAAGGTAGGTGCCATTCTCGCCATCGTGCTGGGTGTGCTGGTGCTGTTCTCGCCTGGTCTCTTTGCTGACACGACCATGGTCATCTGTGGCATTGCGCTGGTCTACTGTGGCATCGTGCGCATTGTGGACGGAGTGCGTATGCCAAGCGAGCACCGCGCGTAGGGGAGTTAGACAGGCACGATAGAAGAAGCGCCCCGTCTCAGCCGAGACGGGGCGCTTTCATACTGATCTGTGCGCCTGTTGCCTACACGTAGAACAGCATCTTGTTGTAGCTCGGAACAGGCCAGTAGTCGTGGCCGCAGACCTTCTCCATGTCATCGACAGCGGTGCGCAGCGCGGTCATTGCCGGGATGACGACGTCGCGGTAGCAGTCATCGGCTGCCTGCGGATCCTCAAGGCCCTTGGCCTGGGCGTTCTTGGCCTCAAGGTCATCCACGGCGTCAGAGATGGCGTTGATGCCGTCGGTGAGGACGCTCACCATCTTCTTCTCGGCCTTGGCATCGATGCCCAGCTCAGCCTTAGTCGCGACGCTCGTGGCGATGTCGCCGGAGTAGTCGAAGAGGGCGGGCAGGTACATGTGGCGCGTCATGTAGACCATGGTGTTGGCCTCGATGTTGAGCAGCTTTGCGTACTGCTCGGCCTTTGCCACGTAGCGGGCATGGACCTCGGTCTCGCTGAGGACGCCGTACTTCTCGAAGAACTTGATGTTCTCGGGCTTGACCAGCGCGGGGAGGGCGTCCGGCGTGGTCTTAAGGTTGGGCAGACCACGACGAGCTGCCTCGGCCTCCCACTCCTCGGAGTAGCCGTTGCCGTCGAAGAGGATGCGCTGGTGATCGCGGAAGGTGTGGCGCACGAAGCGCATGGCGACGGTGGTGAAGTCCTCGTCGGCGCGATCGGCAACGTAGTCCACGAAGCGCTCACACTGCTCGGCGACTGCGGTGTTGAGGACGACGTTGGGATCGGAGAGGTTCTGCTGGCTGCCGCACATGCGGAACTCGAACTTGTTGCCGGTGAAGGCGAACGGGGAGGTGCGGTTGCGGTCTGTGTTGTCGCGCAGGACCTCGGGCAGCTGCGGTACGCCAAGGTCGATGGACTCGCGATCGTGGGCCTCGGGCTGCTCCTTCTTCACGAGCGCCTCGACGATAGGCGTGAGGGCGTCGCCCAGGAAGACGGAGATGATTGCCGGAGGCGCCTCGTTGGCGCCAAGGCGGTGGTCGTTACCGGCAGAGGCCACGGACATGCGTAGCAGGTCGGCGTGGTCATCAACGGCAGCAACCAGGCAGGCGAGAAAGACCAGGAACTGCAGGTTGTCCTGCGGGTCGTCGCCCGGCTCGAGGAGGTTCTTGTTGTCGGCGCACAGCGACCAGTTGTTGTGCTTGCCGGAGCCGTTCACGTAGTCGAAGGGCTTCTCGTGCTGCAGGCACACCAGGCCGTGGTGAGAAGCGATGAGCTTCATCTTCTCCATGGTGAGGAGGTTATCGTCGATGGCAAGCGAACCCCTCTCGAAGATGGGGGCAAGCTCGTGCTGGCTCGGTGCGACCTCGTTGTGCTTGGTCTTGGCGGGAATGCCGAGCTTCCATAGCTCGTCGTCGAGCTCCTTCATGAACTCGTTGACCGTGGGGCGAATGGCGCCGAAGTAGTGCTCCTCGAGCTCCTGGCCCTTGGCGGGCTCGCAGCCAAAGAGCGTGCGGCCGGTGAGGATGAGGTCGGGTCGGGCCTGGTAGTCCTCCTCCTTGATGAGGAAGTACTCCTGCTCCGGGCCAATGGTGGTGTAGACGCGGTGAGGCTTCTGGCCGAAGAGCGCCAGCAGGCGCTTGGCCTGCTTCTCGAGGGCGACCTCGGAGCGAAGCAGCGGGGTCTTCTTGTCGAGCGCCTCACCGGTGTAGCTGATGAAGGCGGTGGGGATGCAGAGTACCTCGTCCTTGATGAAGGCGGGGCTGGTGGGATCCCACACGGTGTAGCCGCGGGCCTCGAAGGTGGCGCGTAGGCCGCCGGAGGGGAAGCTCGAGGCGTCGGGCTCGCCCTGGACCAGCTCCTTGCCGGAGAAGGTCATGAGCACCGAGCCGTCACCCTTGGGGGAGATGAAGCTGTCGTGCTTCTCGGACGTGATGCCCGTCAGCGGCTGGAACCAGTGGGTGTAGTGCGTGGCGCCCTTCTCGAGCGCCCACTCCTTCATGGCATGGGCGACCTCGTTGGCGATGTCGATATCGAGAGGCGCGCCCTCCTTGATGACCTGCATGAGCTTCTTGTAGGTCGGCTTGGGGAGACGCTCCTGCATGTCCTTGTCGGTGAACAGCAGGCTCCCGTATTCCTCTGAGACCTTGTCTGTTGCCATACTGCCTCTTCTCCTGTCCCTGAACTTTCCCGGAGGCACCGTGCGGGGGTTGCTGCTCGCTGGCGCCCTTGTACGCACACCACTGTACCGTGCCTTTGTTTCCCAATGCTGGAAGAGCTTGTTTCTACGCAATTTCGAAGAAAGGAAGGTTGAGGGACGGGGGAGGCGTCCGCGACTGGCGAGGACCGGCGCGACGTGCGCCGGGTGCCTCTGGGGGTGGCGCTATCGCTCAAAGATTGCGCCGAAGTGCCCTTCGTTACACAAAATCGCGCGTTTTTGCGCCGAACTGGTCTTCGTTACATGTGGTTTCAGGGGTAGATCAAGTAGCGATTACTACATGTAGTTTAATGCATGCAAATTCATACAACATGTAGTGCCAATTGAATTGCGATACTCGGGGGTCTGCCGAAAGTACGTGTAACGAAGGCCAGTTCGGCGCACAGAACCGAAAATTTGTGCAAGGTAGGGCAGTTCGATGCATGATGACCCGCCTGTCGTTCATCGGGCGCCCCCTGGTCTGCCGTTTGACCTCCCAGCGCCTGCGAAGCTGTGGGTACCTCTCGCTCATCGTGCAGCGGTAGCCAATTCCGTCTGGCTCCTCGGTAGAATAGGTTGGTCAACACGAGAGGGGACAGACTCATGCCAGAATCCACCACCGCGGTCACGACCACCACGTCCGCCGCGTGCCGAACCATAGCCGTCATCGACGGCAACTCGCTCATGCACCGTGCCTACCACGCCATCATGCAGCCCATGACCGCGCCGGACGGTCGCTCGACCAATGCCCTCTTTGGGTTCTTCAACATGTTCATCAAGATGGTCGAAACCTTCCGTCCCGACGGCGTCATCTGCGCCTTCGACAAGGGCAAGCCCAAGGTGCGCATGGAGAAGCTCCCCCAGTACAAGGCGCAGCGCCCGCCCATGGACGAGGCCCTCCACGAGCAGTTCCCCATGGTGAAGGACCTGCTCCGCGTGCTTGACGTGCCTGTCTGCGAGCTCGAGGGCTGGGAGGGCGACGACATCCTGGGCACCCTTGCCCGCCGCGGGGAGGAAGCGGGTTACGAAATGCTGCTCTTCACCGGCGACCGCGACATGTACCAGCTGGCAACCGAACACGTAAAGATCGTCTCTACCAAGAAGGGCGTCTCCGAGGTCCAGATCATGACTCCCGAGAGCGTCGACGACCTCTACCACGGCATCACCCCCGACCTGGTGCCAGACTTCTACGGCCTCAAGGGCGACACCTCGGACAACATCCCGGGCGTGCCGGGAATTGGTCCCAAGAAGGCAGCCGCGCTCATCGTGAAGTACGGCAACCTCGACGAGGTCATTGCCCACGCGGACGAGGTCAAGGGCAAGATGGGCGAGAACCTCCGCGCGCACGTGGACGACGCCCTGCTCTCCCGCGAGATCGCGACCATCCGCACCGATGCCCCCATCGACATCGAGCTCTCCGACGCCAAGTTCCCAACTTTCGACCCCACCGAGGTCACTAAGGCCTTCTCGGCGCTGGGCTTCACGGGGCTCACGGGCAGGCTTGCCCGCCTTGGCGGAGACGCCCCGCGCGTGACAGCCGCAGGCGAGCAGAACTCCGCGGCGGATGCTGCGGCCCCTGCGGCCCCTGCTGCACCGGCTGTCGTCCTCGTGCCCAAGCCGCTCGAGCATGACGCCGCGACCGTCGCGCTCGAGGACGCCGTCAAGGCTGGAACTTGGCTTGGCTGCGCCGTCGAGGAGGACCCGTCCGCAGGCACGCTGTTCTCGCAGGGCTACACGCTGTGGGTTTCCGCTGCCGACGACGTGCTTCTGCGCTTTGCCGGCGATGCGGCGAACGCCGCGCTGAGGCTGGCGTTTGCGGAGGGCCACGTGGCGGCGGGCGACGTCAAGGCGCTCTTCCATCGCCTCTCGCCGGTAGACTCGTCGCTCCCCGAGACCATGGCAGCTGGAAGTGTTGTCCCAGACCGCATCTTCGATGTGGGTGTTGCCGCCTACCTGCTGGAATCCGACCGCTCCTCCTTTGAGGTGCGCGGCCTTGCCGAACAGTTCCTCTCGTCTGCACTTCCGGAGGAGGACGCGGCCCCCGCTGCCGCCGTCGAGGCTGTTGCCTCGCGCCTGCTGGTGCCGGTGCTTGCGCAGCGCCTTGCCAATGACGGTTCCGCGGACGTCATGGACAAGATAGAGATGCCCCTCTTGCCGGTGCTTGCGCAGATGGAGCGCGTAGGACTCTCCGTTGACCCCGCGATTCTCGCTCGCCAGTCCGCCGAGCTGGGCGCCGAGATAGACCAGATGGCCTCGGATATCCATGCCATGGCGGGGGAGGACTTCAACATCGATTCACCGCAGCAGCTCTCGCACATCCTCTTCGACGTGTGCAAGCTGCCCACGTTTGGCATGAAGCGCACCAAGCGGGGCTTCTACTCGACCAACGCCAAGGTCCTCGCCGACCTTGCCCAGACCGACGAGCTGGTCGCCAAGGTACTGGAGTACCGCGAGCGCGCCAAGATTAAGTCGACCTACCTCGACGCGCTGCCGGCGCTCATCAGAGGGGACCACCGCATTCACACCACGTTCAACCAGACGGTGGCGGCAACGGGGCGCCTGTCGAGCTCTGACCCCAACCTGCAGAACATTCCCACCCGCTCTGAGCTAGGGCATCGCGTGCGCACTGCCTTCACGGTGCCCGAGGGCTCCGTGTTTCTCGCCTGCGACTACTCGCAGATCGAGCTGAGGCTGCTTGCGCACCTCTCCGGTGACGAGCATCTGATTGCGGCGTTCAACGAGGGTGCGGACTTCCACGCCGCAACCGCCGCGCGCGTCTTTGGCGTTCCCGTCGAAGAGGTCACGCCGCAGCTGCGCAGCCGTGCCAAGGCCGTTAACTTTGGCATTGTCTACGGGCAGCAGGCGTACGGCCTTGCCACCTCGCTCAAGATTCCGCGCGCCGAGGCACAGCAGATGATCGACCGCTACTTCGAGGCGTATCCCGGCGTCCGCGCCTACCTTGACCAGTCTGTTGCCTTTGCGCACGAGCACGGCTACGCCATCACCATGTACGGCCGCAAGCGCCACATCCGTGAGTTCCAGCAGAGGAACAAGCAGCTGGTGGCCTTTGGCGAGCGCACGGCGATGAACCACCCCATGCAGGGCACGGCGGCAGACATCATCAAGATTGCCATGGTTCGCGTTGAGAAGCGCCTGGCCGAGGAGGGCCTCAAGTCCAAGCTCGTGCTGCAGATACACGACGAGTTGGACCTTGAGGTGCCTGTTGACGAGATTGACGCGGCGTCCGCGCTGGTAAAGGAGACCATGGAGGGCGTGGCACAGCTCAAGGTACCGCTCATCGCCGAGGTCTCCTCCGGCGCCACGTGGGCCGACGCGAAATAAGGGGGTAGTGTGGCACAGGGAAAGACGCGCATGCGCGTGGTGGCATACTCCGACGGCTCCTCCCGGGGAAACCCCGGCCCGGGCGGCTTTGGCACCGTGCTTCTCTACACCGATCCAGCAGGTCAGACGCACAAGCGCGAGCTCTCACAGGGGTATCGGCGCACGACGAACAACCGCATGGAGCTCATGGGGGCAATCGCCGCGCTGGAGGCGCTCACCAGGCCATGCAGCGTTGAGTTGCACTCCGACTCCCAGTACGTGGTGAAGGCCTTCAACGATCACTGGATCGACGGGTGGATTCGGCGCGGTTGGAAGACCTCTCAGAAGCAGCCGGTGAAGAACGTCGACCTGTGGAACCGGCTGCTTGCGGCCATGGCGCCGCACGACGTGAGCTTTGTGTGGGTGAAGGGGCATGCGGGCCACGACCTCAACGAGCGCTGCGACGAGCTTGCCACCACGGCGGCGGACGGGAATGCGCTTGTAGACGATGAGGGCTTCTCCGACGCGGACGTATAGAGGCAGGGGGGTCGCGCCGTGCGACCTCTGCAGGGGTGCCCGTCGTGCCCGTCCTTCTCAGTGGTATAGTTGGCCTTGGTTAACTAGTTGTTGCGCATGCGTACGCCTCGGAAGCAACGCGTTGCACCAAGAGGAGGCACCCGTGAAGCCGATCGACATCATTCTCATCCTCGTCGTCGTTGTGATTCTCGTCATTGCCATCCGCCGCTTTGTTGGCACGGCAACGGGCACGCGCGACTGCTGCAGCGGAGCCAAGAAGTCTTTGGGCAAGCAGTTTCGCGCGCGCACGATTGACGACAAGGACGAGAGCCGCTATCCCTACCAGGCGGACCTCGAGATTGGTGGCATGAGCTGCGAGCACTGCGTGGAGAGCGTCACCCGCGCGCTCGATTCTGTCGATGGCACCTGGGCCACGGTCTCGCTTGCCGGCGGCCACGCGCACGTGCGCTCAAAGTCCCCCATCGACGAGAACGCGTACCGCAAGGTCATCGAGAAGGCCGGCTATCGCCTGGTGGGCATTGAATGAGACATAGGGACAGCCCCTTTGTCTCATGAGCAGATGGTCTTGCCAATCATGATGTTCAGGATTTCGACGTCGGTGGGGTGCATGCCCACGCGGCCCACGTAGCCCATCGAGCGGATGGTCTCCTCGGCCGTCTCGCCGATAAGCCCCTCGCCAGGTCTAAAGTCCACGTTTGCCAGCGCCATGTCGCAGCCGAGAATCGCCGCGTCCACCGCTGCCGCAATCTTTGCCGCGCAGCTTGGCTTGGCGCCGTCGCACACGATGCCGCCCACGTTTGCCAGTGTGTTCGCAATGGTCGCCTGATACTGCCCAAAGGAGCCCCCGCGCAGGTAGCACACGGCCGCCCCGGCTCCGGTCGCCGCCGTCACGGCACCGCAGAACGCCGAGAGCTCGCCAATGAAGCGCTTAGCGTGGATGGCCGTGAGGTCCGAGAGCGCAACCGCGCGCAGCATCTCGTCATGGGGAACGCGCAGGTACCTGGCATACTCCGCAACCGGCAGCGAGCAGGTGATGCCCTGGTTGCCGCTTCCGCAATTGATGACCACGGGCATGGCGCAGCCGCTCATGCGCGCGTCGGAGCCTGCCGCGGCAGCAGCCCGCGCGCAGCACGAGATGTCATCGGGCCTTGTGAGCAGCAGCGTTTTGCCAATACGCGCACCCCAGTCGCCCGAGAGCCCCTCGTCAGAAATGGCGCCATTGAGCTCCACCTGGCGCTCGACCATCTCGCGGATGTCCTCGACGTCGACCTCGTGCGCAAACTTCCAGATTCCCTCCAGCGAGAGGGACGAGAGGCCCGGTTCCTCCGGCTCGCCGTCGGCGCCGCAGGTGTCCTGCTCGTTTGCCGTGACGCCATCGACGCTGACGGTCACCCCGTCGCGCGAGAGCTCGACCACGTTGGTGTGGCGGCCTGCCACGCAGGCCACGCCGGTGTGGCCTTGACCCGTGGCGACCGCGCGCACGTAGAGGTTGGGCACGCCCTCGGCGAGAGAGACCGAGCAGAACCCCGCCGAGACAAGCTCGCGCGTGCGCTGACGGTCCTTCTCGCCCACGCCCTCAAGCACCTCGAGCGCTCGCGTGGCGTCGCCGCCAACGGCACCCAGCGCTGCTGCGGCCTCTATGCCGCGCTGGTCACCGGAGTTGGGTACCGTCACGCTCTTTACGTTCTTGATGATGTTGCCGCTGCAGGAGACCTCGAGGTGCTCCGGCACGGCGCCCAGCGCGTCGCGCGCGAGGGCAACCACGTAGGCCACGGCGATGGGCTCGGTGCAGCCAAGGGCGCAGACAAGCTCACGCCTCAGGATGTCGAGATAGGTGTCGTAGGTGCTGCGATCCATGGGCCCTCCAGCCGTTGTCGTGCGCGGCTCTGCGCGCGGTTGGAGGAAACGGTAGCGCTAGAGTGAGGCGATGTCACGCCTGTTGGTCTCCTCGCCGTCAAACCTCCGGATGACGTTGGGGAGCTCGCGAGCAAGGCGAGACATGGGCCCGTGCCACACGGCGCGGCGCGGCCAGGCGTGCCCTACGTAGATGGTGCGCAGCCCGCAGTCGGGGCGGGCGAAGTCGCGGCGCGAGTCGTTGCCAACCATGAGGCACTCGTCGCACGTGAGGCCAAGCGCGTTCACAAATTCCTGGTAGAAGCGGGCGTTTGGCTTGAGCCTGTAGGCGTTGTCCCAGTTTGAGATACGTACGAAGTCCTTGGGCGAGACGTCTGCCCAGCTCATGCGCGCCTCGACACAGGCCTCCGAGAAGGCCGGGTTTGTCGCCAGCGCGCAGGTGAGGCCAAGCTCGTGTACCACGTCAACTGCCTGTCGCCCGCCGCGCTGGGGGCGCGCCGCAACTATGCCTCCACGCATGGCTGGCACAAACTCGCGCTCGTAGCAGTCAATGGCATCTGCAATTGCGGGATCATCCATGGGAATGCCGGTGAGCGCATGGACCTTATTGATAAAGAGTTGGTGGTTGGTGAGGTCGTCGGAGCGGTCTCGATCTTCAATCGCGAGGTAGGCCTTGGTGAAGGGGATGCCCATGAGCGGCGCCGGCGCGCGCGATATATCCCCGAGAAGCCCGGAGAGCCCGGCGACGTAGCGTGTCATGAATGCGGTGAAGTTGATGTCAAGCAAGGTGTCATCGAGGTCGAAGAGAACAGCCTTGATCATGCCATCAACCTCCGTTTCCATCCGAAATGTTTGCCCGGGGGTCTGATACCCCTTTGTGGCGCCGCAGAACCCGACGCCCGATACAAGGCTACACGCGATTGCGTAAACACTCTAAGGGTTGTGACGTTTTGACCGCCTGCGTTTCTATTTGACCGTTGGCAGCTCCACGGTTCGTTCATCTCCCGGAAACCTATATATTTTCATGCAGAAAATAAGTACGGCTATAACTGGTACGCAATAAGACCTACGGGCAATCATTGATGTTTTAACGCAGTGGCGTGGCTTTGGAGGTGGAGACATGTCGGGCAACACCGAGTACGTCGCAGACGCCAATCGAGCCCGCATCATGCGAGCCATCGTCGATCACGGCCCCCTCTCGCGCGTGGAGATCGCGCAGGTGAGCGGCCTGTCTCCGGCCACCGTGACGCGCAACATCGCCTACCTCATGACGGTGGGCGTGCTCGCCGAGGACACTACCCGCGTGCGCACGGAGGGCAGGAGCCGTATTCCCGTCATGGTGAACGCTGCCTATGGCCGCATTGCCATCGTGAGCCTTACGTATCGTGGTGCCACGCTCTATCAGTACGACATGGCGCTCGAGCCCTGCGCCGAGCCCATTTCGCTTGGGGGACACTACGACCCGGCAGACCTCCCTCGCGCGGTTGAGACGCACCTCTCGTGTGCCGACGGCGAGTTCGAGAAGACCCTGCGTGCGGTGGGCATCCTCCACTGTGACGAGTCCTGGGACTCCGTCCATGGGCTTGCTGATGTGCTCTCGCGTCGCCTCGGCGTTCCCACCTTCGAGCAGCGCGCCGAGGACTGCGCCGAGTATAAGATCCTTCACGACGAGTCGGAGGAGGCAAGCGCCAACCACCTTCTTGTGAGCCTGGGCTCTGAGGTCCTTGTGGGCATCGCCCAGGGCGGCAAGCGCCTGCCCCTTCGCAACGGCTCGTACTCCGAGATAAGCCGCCCACTCGCCAACAGCGGCGAGCCCGAGGGTGCAATCGTCGACCGTCTGGTCGATATCCTCTCGATACTTACCTCCGTCTTCACCGTCGATGCCATCTTCATGATGGGCTCCGGTGAGGAGGCACTTCTTGCCGGAGTTCCCGTCGACCTGGGCAACGTTGCCCAGGCGGGAAACACCTCCGGAGAACTCCCCAGGGTCGTGGTTGTGAGCCAGACCTCGCGGGAAATGTCACGCATCATGACCGCACAGGTGAGAGGCACGCTCCTGTGCGTCGGATGAGTCGGCGCTGCCGGCTGTTGGGCCGTGGCCACCTCACGGCATGGCGCGCGTTCGTATTACGCGCGGGAGGGAAGGGATACGTATGGTAGTTCTCGTTAGGTGTGATGATCGTCTTATCCACGGCCAGTGCATGACCGTCGTGGTCAAGGGCAACCACATCGAGCGCATCATTGTTGTCGACGACCTCACGGCGAGCAACTCGATTCTGCGCTCGGTCTTCAAGGCAGCCGTCCCGGCCGACATGAAGGCTGGCGTCTATACGGTGGACGAGGCAGCCCCGCTCATCGAGAAGGCCATGGATGACGACGTCCGCACGCTCGTGCTCATGAAGTCCCCCATCACATACAAGCGTCTGCTGGAGAAGGTGCCTGGGCTTCCCAAGGAGCTCAACGTTGGCCCCATGTCCAAGCGCAAGGGCACCACGGAGGTGACCCCCACCTCGCACCTCATGCCCGACGAGGCTCAGGCCGTGAAGGACGTTGTGGACCAGGGCGCCCACGTATTCTTCCAGCAGGTTCCCAGCCAACCCGTCGTCGAATGGGACGACGTGAAGGACAGGTTCTAGGGTCCGTGCGCGGACCTTACGCCTGAAGAAGATCCCGTAGGCAGCGGGATAGGTCCTGGTGTCAGAGGAAAGGAAGGTACTGCCATGAGTTTTCTACAGGCATTGCTCCTGGCACTGTTCGGGTGGATGGGCTCCATCTACTCGCCGGTGCTCATAGGAGGACTCGCAGGCTGGTACACGATTGGTCGACCGCTGGTCTCGGGCATGATCATCGGCATCATCCTTGGTGACGTCCAGACCGGCATCATCATGGGTGCAGCCATCCAGATGCTCTACATCGGCCTCGTGACCCCCGGCGGCACCATGCCCGCCGACGTCAACTTTGCCGCGTGGATTGGCATCCCGCTGGCCATGGTCGCCGGCGCCGGCAAGGAGTACGCTCTTGCGCTCGCCGTGCCGCTGTCGTCGCTGGGCGTTCTCGCCGTCTACGGCCTGTGCGCCATCAACCTGTACTTTGTCCACAAGCAGGACGCCGATGTCGAGGCCGGCAAGCTCGATGCCGCTGCTCGCATCCCCATCGTTGGCCAAATCACCAACTTCGTGCTGCGCTTCTTCCCGATTCTTCTCATCAACTTCTTTGGCCAGGACCTCATCACCGCGCTTGTCAACGCCCTGCCCGTCCAGGTGACCGACATCCTCCAGATCTTCGCCAACATGCTGCCGCTCGTCGGCTTCATGCTCCTCATGCGCATGATCTGCAAGCGTGACGTCGACCTCATCCTCTTCTGCGTTGGCTTTGCGCTCATGTCCGTGCTCCAGCTCGGCATGGTCACCATCGTGATCTTCGCGCTGGGCATCGCCTACCTCGACTACCGCGGCACCAATGCCGCTGCTGCCCCCGAGAGGAGTGAGTAGACATGGCAAACGACATCACCACCGAGGACCAGGAGATGGGCGGCGCCAAGAAGCTCAGCAAGAGCGCCATTCGCCGCGCGTACTGGGACTGGATGTTCTACAACCTGTCCGTGCAGAACTTCGAGAGGATGCAGGGTCCGGCCATCATCAAGATGCTGGCTGACGTCCGCGAGGACCTCTACCCTGGCGACCCAGAGGCACAGCAGGAGATGCTCGAGCGTCACGAGGTCTTCTTCAATACCGAGCCGTACCTGGGCAGCATCGTCCCCGGTATTGTCCTCGGCATGGAGGCGAGCAAGGCAGAGGGCAACGACGAGATCTCCTCTGAGTTCATCAACTCGATCAAGACCGCGCTCATGGGCCCCTTTGCCGGCATTGGTGACTCGCTGCTCCCCGGCACGCTGATCCCGATCCTGCTCTCCATCGCCTTGGGCATGTCACCCAACGGCGAGGTCACTGGCCCGATTTTCTACATCGTGGTCTTCCTGGCCATCATGCTGCCGCTCACCTGGTTCCTCTTCTCCTATGGCGTCAAGGCTGGCGCCAACGCAGCGGAGCTGGTGCTCTCGGGCGGCATTAAGGACAAGGTCACCCGTGCTGCCGAGGTTGTTGGCCTTATCGTTGTGGGCGCTATCTGCGCGCAGTACGCCAAGTTCAACATTGGCCTCGTTTATACCAGCGGCGACCTCACGATCAACATCGCTGACATCCTGGACTCAATCTTCCCCGAGCTGCCGGTGCTGATCATCTCCTTTGTGACCTACTGGCTCATGGTCAAGAAGAACTGGTCTGCTGGCAAGACCATGCTGCTCATGCTCGTGATTTCCATCGTGGGCTACTTCACCACGATCCTCACGGTCTAGTGGTTGAGCCTGCATAGTCGCAACACCTTCGTGGGGCGCGCCCGTCATTTGGCCGGTGCGCCCCACGCGCATGAGGCAAAGCATGAGACAAAGGGACAGTCCCTTTGTCTCATGGCCGCTTGGCACTCCCGTACATTTAGAAAAAATGACACCTAACGCTTGAAATTATGCCTACGAACAGGCTAATCTATCCAGTGCATGCGCGTCCGCCATGCAGCGTATCTGTCGGCCCCCGAGAGCATGTAAGTTCGCCTAAGCGTTCGTGCGCGAGCGCAGAAGCGCAGACCATGACGACCGGGGCCCCGTTTCGAGAGGGGTCCACCTTTGAGTGAGATTCAGAACTCGTCCGTCTTCGCGCTGGATGATATTTCCGACGAGGAGATGAACAACCTCATCGACGGAACCGTCACCGATTTCGACGAGGGCGATCTTGTCACCGGAACCGTCGTCAAGATCGAGCGCGACGAGGTCCTGCTTGACATCGGCTACAAGTCTGAGGGCGTCATTCCTGCTCGCGAGCTTTCCATCCGCAAGGACGTCAACCCTGCCGACGTCGTCTCGCTGGGCGACCAGATTGAGGCTCTCGTCCTTCAGAAGGAGGACAAGGAGGGCCGTCTCGTCCTCTCCAAGAAGCGTGCCGAGTACGAGCGTGCTTGGAACCGCGTGGAGGAGAAGTTCAACTCCGGCGAGACTGTCGAGGGCGAGGTCATCGAGGTCGTCAAGGGCGGCCTTATCCTCGATATCGGCCTTCGCGGCTTCCTGCCTGCGTCCCTCGTTGACCTTCGCCGCGTGAAGGACCTCAACGCCTATCTCGGCACCCGCATCGAGGCCCGCGTCATTGAGATGGACCGCAACCGCAACAACGTCGTGCTTTCTCGCCGCGTCGTGCTCGAGGAGGCCCGCAAGGCCGAGCGCCAGGAGATTCTCTCCAAGCTCAAGCCTGGCATGCGCCTCAAGGGCACCGTGTCTTCTATCGTGGACTTCGGCGCCTTCGTGGACCTTGGCGGCATCGACGGCCTGGTTCACATCTCCGAGCTCTCCTGGAACCACGTCAACCACCCCTCCGAGGTCGTCAAGGTTGGCCAGGAGGTCGAGGTTCAGGTGCTCGACGTCGACCTCAACCGCGAGCGCATCTCCCTTGGTCTCAAGCAGACCACTGAGGATCCTTGGCGCACGCTCGTCAAGAAGTACCCCGTGGGTGCCATCGTTGAGGGCAAGGTCACCAAGCTCGTCACCTTTGGTGCCTTTGTTGACCTCGGCGAGGGCGTCGAGGGCCTGGTCCACATCTCCGAGATGGCCAAGAGCCACGTGGACGCCCCCTCGCAGGTCTGCCAGGTTGGCGACACCGTTCAGGTGAAGGTCATGGAGATCGACCTTGACCGTCGTCGCATCTCCCTTTCCATGAAGGCCGCCGCCGAGACCCTGGGCACCGAGGTCGAGGTCAAGCCTCTGCCCGAGAGCGACAAGCCTGCCGAGAAGGACGAGGCTGCTGAGGCTGAGGCTGAGCCCGCTGCCGAGTAGCTCTTGCTCGTATCGGCTTAGCGCCGAGCAAATGCACGTGATAGGGGAGTCGCCTTCGGGCGGCTCCCCTTTTTGTGTGCAAGATGTGTAGAACACTAATAGCAATAATTCCCGATAATGAAGACCTCGTCCTGTGGAATACTGACTACAGCAATTAAGAACAGTTCCTAATAAGTACAGACACAGGAGGACACAATGGAATCCAAGCTTAACCACCTTCTCGCTAACGTCACCGTCGAGTACCACAAGCTCCAGAACCTGCACTGGTATATCTCGGGCAGCGACTTCTTCCAGGTCCACGCAAAGCTCGAGGAGCTCTATGATGGCCTGCTCCCCATTGTCGACGACGTGGCCGAGACCATCCTTCAGTTGGGCGGCAAGCCCATCGCAAGCCTGGGCGAGGTGCTCTCTACGGCAAGCATCAAGGAGCGCGACGACGCGCCCGTGCGCAGCGCTCAGGTCTTCGAGATTGTCCTTGCGGACTTCTCGGCGCTTCTCGACGAGGTGACCGCAATCAAGGTTGCCGCAGACGAGGAGAACAACCACCTGGTGAGCGCCCTCATGGATGACTACATCGCCAGCCTCTCCAAGACCATCTGGATGATTCGCCAGCAGCGCGCGTAGCCGGCGATAACGGCGCAACGCTTCGCAGGGCCGAGCCTCTCGGCCCTGCATTTTTGTTTAGGGGTCGTAAGCCGCCTGCTTTGGGGTATAGAAAGAAAGTTCAAGTTGTCCTGGTATCTGGTTTCCAAATGGTTAGCTATCGGAATTCCCTGTGGGTGAGTATCAATTCCGATTGCTACACTAGGAAAACGAGAGACATCCCTGTCTGCGCTGCCCTCAGGTGGGTGGGGGAGGGGTTGTCGCACCACCAAGAGAGGGGAGACTCTAATGAAGTCACTTTCGAGCACTTCCGTGAGCCGTCGCCAGGCTATCCGCCTTGGCCTTGGCAGCGTTGCCGCCGCGGGCGTTGTTGCCCTCGCCGGCTGCACCGACACCAGCAACGATTCCACCGCTTCAAACAGCAGCTCGTCCGATCCCTCGACGAGCACCGATTCCACTGCCTCTACCCAGATTGACAAGGACGCCTTCGACAGCCTTCTGGCCGCTGGTGATGTTGCAGATGACGCCACGGTTTCCGGGAGCACCTGGGCCCAGAAGATCAAGGACGCTGGCAAGTTCCGTCTGGGCGGCGTCCAGACCTCCACGCTCTTTGCTTCGCTCGACGAGACGGACAACAAGCTCCGCGGCTTTGACGCCGGTCTTGCGCAGCTGCTCGTCCGCTACATCTTGGGTGACGAGTCCAAGTACGAGTTCACCAAGGTGACCTCGGACACGCGCGAGTCCGTCCTCCAGAACGACCAGGTCGACGCCGTCTTCGCCACGTACTCCATCACCGACAAGCGCAAGGAGGTCATCTCCTTCGCCGGTCCGTACTACTCCACGCAGCAGGGCATCCTCGTGCTTGCCGACAACTCGGATATCAACTCCGTCGATGACCTTGCTGGCAAGACCGTTGCTGCCCAGTCCGGTTCCACCGGCCCGAGCATCCTCGCCGAGTATGCGCCCACCGCGACCGTCCAGGAGTTCACCACCGACGAGGAGGCCCGCACCGCCCTCGAGCAGGGTCGTGTTGACGCCTACGTCATCGACGCCACTATGCAGATGAGCTCCATCGTCAAGAACCCCGGCAAGTATCGCCTTGCCGGCGACTCCTTTGGCCCCGAGGACCCCTATGGCATTGGCCTGCAGCTTGACTCCGACGGGGTCACCTTCGTAAACACCTGGCTCAAGAAGATCGAGGACGAGGGTACCTGGGCTAAGCTGTGGAAGATCTGCATCGGTGACCGTACCGGCATCGATAAGGTTCCCGAGCCGCCCGCGATTGGCGCCTAACACCAGGCAACGTCTGGCATGGGCCCTCTGCGTCGCAAGGCGCAGGGGGCCTTGGTTCGTAATTGGAGAGGGGGGAGCCTTGAGCATCTCGGAGCTTCTTTCTGAGTACGGGGACATGTACGTCCAAGCGCTTCTCGGCACGTGGTGGATGTCGCTTGTGTCGTTTGCCTTCGCCATGCTTCTGGCACTCATCATTACCGTGTTCCGCGTTTGTCCCATCAAGCCGCTGCGCGTGGTGGGCGACCTCTACGTGCAGATATTCCGGAACATCCCAGGCGTTTCGCTCCTCATCATCCTGGTGTACGCGCTGCCGTACCTCAAGATCGTGATGGACTACCGCCTCTGCGTGATTGTCACGGTGATTCTTGTTGCCTCGGCCTTTGGGTCCGAGAACTTCATGAGTGGCATCAACACCATCGGCGTGGGGCAGATTGAGGCCGCTCGCTCGCTTGGTATGGGCTTTGGCAAGATGCTGCGCCTGGTAGTTATCCCACAGGCGCTTCGCTCGGCGGTGCTGCCCATGACCAACCTTGCTGTGGCCGTTCTGCTCACCACGGCCCTTGGCTCCCAGGTCCCGCTCTCTCCGCCCGAGCTCACGGGCCTCGTGTCTTACATCAACACGCGCACTGTCGGCGGCATCCTGCCCTTTGTTATCTCGGCCCTCATGTATGCGGGCACGGCGTTTGTGATTGGCGTCATTGGCAACGCCATTGACAAGAAGGTGAGGATCGTCCGATGAGCGCAACCAACTCCACCTCCATGCGTGACGCGCTGTACGAGGCGCCCGGTCCTCACACCCGCAGGCGCATCCGCTTCTGGACGGCCATCTCGCTGGTGCTTGTCGCTGTGGGCATTGGCCTTATCGTCAGGCGCTTCTACGTGACGGGGCAGCTCGCCCCGCGCTACTGGGAGCTCTTCGCGCGGCCTACCACGTGGATCTTCCTCGGTAAGGGCTTCCTGGGCACCATTGAGGTCTCGCTTATGGCGGGCCTTATCGCCATCGTGCTGGGCTTCCTTCTCATGCTGGGGCGCATGAGCTCGTCTCGCGTGCTCTCCGGCATCTGCCGCGTGATCATCAACTTCTTCCGTGGCGTCCCGAGCCTGCTCCTCATCTACTTCTTCTTCCTGGTGGTCCCCACCTACGGCGTGAAGATGAGCTCGTTCTGGATGATCACACTGCCGGTTGGCCTCGCGGCCTCCGGCGTTCTTGCCGAGGTCTTCCGCGGTGGCATGAACGCCGTTCCCAAGGGGCAGTCCGAGGCCGCGTACTCGCTGGGCATGCGCAAGATGAAGGTCACGATGAAGATCGTGTTCCCGCAGGCCGTGCGCTACGTGATCCCCTCGCTCATCTCGCAGCTTGTCGTTGTGGTGAAGGACACCACAGTTGCGTACGTGGTGAGCTTCCCCGATATGCTGCAGAACGCGCGCGTGCTCATCACTAACTACGACGCGCTTGTCTCGGTGTACTTTGTCGTCGCGATTCTCTACATCCTGGTGAACTACGCTATCAACCACCTGGCGGTGTCGCTGGCGCGTCGCTCCGGCACGAGCATCATCTCCCGCACGAGCGAGAATCCCGTCTAGCCAAAGGAGGCTACGTTGACACAGACGCAAACCGGCGAGGCGCTCGCCGCAGAGGGCACCCCCGTCATCGAGCTTCGCCACGTGGACAAGCACTTTGGCAGCCTCCACGTGCTCAAGGACATTAACCTCAAAGTTGGCAAGGGCGAGGTTGTCGTGGTTATCGGCCCTTCGGGCTCGGGCAAGTCCACGCTTTGCCGCACCATCAATAGGCTTGAGACCATCGACTCCGGCGAGGTTCTCATCGAGGGCAAGCCGCTTCCGCAGGAGGGCAAGGAGCTTGCCGCCACGCGCGCCGAGATTGGCATGGTCTTCCAGTCCTTCAACCTCTTTGCGCATCGCTCGATTATCGACAACGTGACCATGGGCCCCGTCGAGGTGCTTGGCGTGCCGCGCGACAAGGCCCGTGAGGAGGGCATGGAGCTCCTGCGCCGCGTGGGAGTTGCCGAGCAGGCCGAGAAGATGCCGGCCCAGCTCTCCGGCGGCCAGCAGCAGCGCGTGGCCATCGCGAGGTCCCTGGCCATGCACCCCAAGGCGATGCTCTTTGACGAGCCCACCTCGGCGCTAGACCCCGAGATGATCAACGAGGTCCTGGACGTCATGGTGGAGCTTGCGCGCGGCGGTATGACCATGGTCGTGGTCACGCACGAGATGGGCTTCGCGCGCCGCGTGAGCGACCGCGTGGTCTTCATGGCCGACGGCGCCATCATCGAGGAGGGCAAGCCCGACGAGTTCTTCGGGCACCCCACAACCGAGCGCGCCCGCGAGTTCCTCGACTCCATCAAGGGGCACTAGGGGGTTTGCCGCACTAGTTGGCGCGGGTGCACACTGGTGAATAACATCTCGGTCTATCTGGTCGGAATTTGCAGATGAGCTCCATTGCTGCAAATTTCGATTGGTTAGAGGGTCCTAACCAATCGAAAAATGCATGGTCGCTATTAAACTGCATATTTCGATTGGTTAGTGCGTGCTAATCAATCGAGAATTGCAGGTTCATTAGCGCAGAGGCCATTGATGAGGAGATTGCCCTCAATAGCTCCGAGCCCCTGTCTGCTCCACGAGGCCTCCATGCTGCGGAGGCTTGCCGTATGCCACCCTCCCATTTGGGTAGACATGTGTTCGTTGGCTATTCAGCGAACACGCGGCCGCGAGGGGTGCGTTAGCGATAGGGGAGACATGGCACAGGGCGACTTTAACCGCAAAGCGCAGCAGTTTATGAACGGGCGCCGTGGACCAGACGACCTCGCCAACCTCTGCGTGTGGGTTGCCGTTATTCTCGTCCTCGTCGACCTGTTTGCACACACCGGCTGGCTCAGCTGGGTCTCGATGGCACTTGTGGTCTATGCGGTTTGGCGCATGTGCTCCAAGAACGTCTACGCCCGCATGAACGAGAACGACGCCTTTCTCAGGGCAATGGGGCCTGTGAGGCCATGGCTGCAGAACCCCGGTCGCGCGGCCAACGAGCTGCGCACCTACAAGCACGTGAAGTGCCCCTCGTGCGGGCAGAAGGTCCGCGTGCCGCGAGGGAAGGGCAAGCTGCGCGTGACGTGCCCCAAGTGCCACGAGAAGTTCGAGGTCAAGTCTTAGCTGACGCGCGCCCCTCGGCGTGCGATGATGGTATCCCTTGAACGCGCTCAAATCGCAGCTGGAGGCAACCTGTGTACAAGGTATTTCTCGCCGGCGGCATTGCCTCGGGCAAGTCGACCGTCGCTCGAATTCTTGAGGGGTTGGGTGCCTCGCGCATAGACCTCGACCAGGTCTCAAGAAGCGTGCTCTCGCCGAGAAGTGCCTGCTCGGCCGCCGTGGCCAAGGCCTTTGGCGAAGACCTCGTGAACCCAACAACGGGTGAGATAAACCGGACACTTCTCGCCAAGAGGGCGTTTGCCACGCCCGAGGGTGGGGCACAACTCGAGGCCATCGAACTGCCGTTCATCTCGGAGGCGCTTGCCCATGCGCTCGATGAGGAGGAGCGCTCCGGTGCCGCTCCCGTCTGCGTGGTCGAGGTTCCGCTGCTCGACCGGGTCGAGGCCATGCTTTCCCAGGTAGACGAGGTGCTCTGTGTGATTGCGCCACTGGACGTGCGTCGCGTGCGGGCGCAGGGGCGCGGCATGGACGTGGCGGACTTCGATCGCCGCGTTGCCTTGCAGCCCTCTGACGAGTATCTGCGCTCCCACGCTGACGTCGTCTTCGAAAACGCTGGGGACGAGAAGGGCCTTGCTACGCAGGTTCGCGCCTGGTGGGACTCGCGCGAGCGCGAGGGCTGGACGTGGCGGGTGGCACGTGGGGGCGGAGTTTGCCGATGAGCGGCCGTTCATCGAGCACAAGGGATAGCCGGCCTGCCGCAAAGAGACGGACCGCCACGAGTGGCCGTTCTGCGTCGAGCAGGCGTCTCGCCTCGAGTAAGCGTCCTGCCAGGCGCTCTCGCTCTCGGCGTGGGCGCACGCGCGGTCACGGGTTTATTCGCTGGTATCGCGTGGTCCCGCTCGTTCTGGTGGGCATCGTGGTTGTGGCGTGCGCCATTCTCGCCGCCACTCCCACAACGCTTGCCCGACGCACGCTCTATCCCGTGAGCCACGCCCAGGACATCCAGACGTCGGCGGATCGCCATGGCGTGGACCCGCTGCTCGTTGCCGCTGTCATCAAATGCGAGTCAGGCTGGGACGAGAACGCTCAGTCATCTGCGGGGGCCCTCGGCCTCATGCAGGTGATGCCGCAGACCTCCTCCGAGCTGGCGCGCATGGGACTCGTTGACTCTGGCACCTACGACCCCTCAAACCTCCTCGACTCCGCGACAAACATCGAGTATGGTACGGCTTACCTTTCGTTTCTCCAGAAGAACCTCTCTTCGACAGACGAGGTGATAGCCGCCTACAACGCTGGCATGGGAAAGGTCGAGGAGTGGCTTGCCCAGCCTGGGGAGCTTGCGGACAACATCACCTACACAGAGACGCGCGAGTACCTGCGTCGCGTAAACGAGGCGTACCAGGGGTATCGCGACAGCTATCCCACGGGTCTGGTGGTCGAGCAGTAGGCTGTCAAAGGCGGCTTCAGAACCGCCGAGAAATCCTTTGTTCCAACCTAGATACAGAACATGCGTTCTGTTATACTCTGGCTCTAGGGAAAGGAGGAGGCTATGGCAGAGGCTTCGGGCACGGGTGAGCGCTTTGGCGGCGAGCTCAAGCGCTTTGGTGTCGAGCAGGCAGGTACGCCGTTCAAGGTGGTCTCGCCCTTCGAGCCCGCAGGAGACCAGCCGCAGGCAATTGAGAAGCTCGCGCACGGCGTGGAGGAGGGCCTGCGCTACCAGACGCTCATGGGCGTCACTGGCTCGGGCAAGACGTTCACCATGGCCAAGACCATCGAGGCGGTGCAGCGCCCCACGCTCATCATGGAGCCCAACAAGACGCTTGCCGCTCAGGTGGCCAGCGAGATGCGCGAGCTCTTTCCCAACAATGCCGTGGTCTACTTCGTGAGCTACTACGACTACTACCAGCCAGAGGCCTACGTTCCCCAGAGTGACACCTACATCGAGAAGGACGCCTCCATCAACGAGGAGGTCGAGAAGCTGCGCCATCAGGCCACCTCGAGCCTGCTCTCGCGTCGTGACGTCATTGTGGTGGCGTCCGTCTCGTGCATATACGGCATCGGCAGCCCTCAGGACTACGCCGGCCTTGCGCCTAACGTGGACAAGGAGGTCCCGCTCGAGCGAGATGACCTCATCAAGAACCTCATAGACATCCAGTACGACAGGAACGACTACGACCTCCAGCGTGGCACCTTCCGCGTGCGCGGTGACACCGTGGACGTGTTCCCACCTTATGCCGAGAACCCTCTGCGCATCTCGTTCTTTGGGGACGAGGTCGAGCAGATCGCCGAGGTGGACAACGTGACCGGGGAGGTCGTGCGCGAGTTTGACGCCATCCCCATCTGGCCTGCCTCGCACTACGTTACCGAGCGTCCCAAGATCACCCACGCGTTGAAGACCATCTCTGAGGAGCTTGAGCAGCGCGTGGCCGAGCTCAAGGCAAACAACATGCTGCTTGAGGCCGAGAGGCTCTCGCAACGCACGGCCTATGATCTCGAGATGCTCGAGAACATGGGCTACTGCAATGGCATCGAGAACTACTCGCGCCACCTTGACGGGCGCGCTCCCGGCGAGCCTCCCTACACGCTCATCGACTACTTCCCCAAGGACATGCTCTGCATCATTGATGAGAGCCACGTGACGGTCCCGCAGATTCGTGGCATGCACGAGGGGGACCGCTCGCGCAAGGTCACGCTCGTCGAGCACGGCTTCCGCCTTCCCTCCGCGCTGGATAACAGGCCACTGCGCTTCGACGAGTTTGAGGCGCGCATCCCTCAGTTCATCTACGTCTCCGCAACGCCGGGAGACTACGAGGAATCGGTAACGCAGCAGGAGGTGGAGCAGATCATCCGTCCCACCGGTCTTCTCGACCCAAAGATCGAGGTACGGCCGGTCCACGGACAGATTGATGATCTCATCTCAGAGATTCGCGAACGTGTGGGGCGCCATGAGCGCGTGCTTGTGACCACCCTTACCAAGCGCATGGCAGAAGACCTCACCGATCACCTCCTGGACGAGGGGTTCCGCGTTAACTACATGCACTCGGATACCGCAACGCTCGATCGCGTGGATATCATCCGGGACCTTCGTGAGGGAAAGATCGACGTGCTCGTGGGCATCAACCTTTTGCGAGAGGGGCTCGACATCCCCGAGGTCTCGCTCGTTGCCATTCTCGACGCAGATAAGGAGGGCTTCCTCAGAAACCGGCGCTCGCTCATCCAGACCATGGGGCGCGCTGCCCGTAACGTCTCTGGCGAGGTCATCATGTACGCCGATGAGATAACGGACTCCATGCGCGAGGCTATCGACGAGACACGCAGGCGTCGTGCCATCCAGGAGAAGTTCAACGAGGAGCACAACATCGAGCCCCAGACGGTTCGAAAGGCAATCAACGACATTTCTGGCTTCCTTGCCGAGGCTCAGGCCAATGTGGGGAAGCGCAAGCGAAAGGACGGGGCCTTCTATACCGCGTCGGGGGAGGGATCAGAGGAGCAGGGCGCTCCGGCGGAGGTGTCCACTGCAGAGGCTGTTGCTGCTGAGCTCTCCAAGCTCCCACGCGAGGAGGTCATGCGGGTCATCGCCTCGCTTGAGGAGGAGATGGCCAGTGCCTCTGCGAACATGGAGTACGAGCAGGCGGCCCGCATCCGTGACCAGCTCGTCGAGCTCAAGAGCCAGTTTGAGGGAACAAGCGAGGAAGAGGTCATGAAGCGCCTGAAGGCAGGTGCCAGAAAGGGGAGCGCCCACGCGACGCGGCGCAAGTATCGCGGGAAGCACTGACATCTGTGCCAAGGCGCAGCAGGCTATAGGTTGCTGGTCCTGTTACTCCTGTGCTCAGAAGCCAACGTGCCAGGGAGTTCGGCTGCTCACGTGGGGTATGATGTGTTCCGCCAGAGAAGTATTGCGTGACGGTTGTCAAGCTATCAAGGAGGCATCATGGCTGCAAAGATCGTCGTTGCATGTGGTTCCGGAGTCGCAACCTCTGCGACCGTAGCCTATAAGGTCAAGAAGCTGCTTGCAGCCGATGGCATCGAGGCGGATGTCGAGGCAGTCGCTGTCGCCGACCTTGACGAGGCGCTCAAGGACGCCGACGCATACGTTGCCGTGGTTCGTCCTGAGGGCGAGTTTGACGTCCCCGTCTTCAACGGTGTCGCGTTCCTCACGGGCATGAACCAGGACGAGGAGCTCAAGCGCCTCGCCGATGCAGTGAGAGACAAGTAGCGCTCGCGCTGCCATGCGCCAGGCATTTCGACAGCTGGTCTCGTACGCGCTCTTTGGGTGCGTCTGCTCTGCCGTCGACATGCTCGTCTTTCTCGCGCTCACGTCGGTGGGCGGCCTGGAGCCGCTTGTTGCAAACGTGGTGAGTGTGGCAGTTGGGCTTACGCTGAGCTTCTTTCTCAACCGCCAGCACACCTTCCATGTGACGGATAGGCCTGCCCGCCGGTATGCGGTCTTTATCTGCGTGGGGGTCTGCGGCATGTGCGTGCAAGAGCTGGTGATTGCCGCTCTCACTGCGCATGCCGGCGTTCCCTTCTCATTGCCATTCGTGGCGAAGCTCGTTGCCCTTGTGACCGCGGGGCTCCTGCAGTTTTTCCTCAACAGGTCGTTGACGTTCAGACAGCGCTAGAGCCGGTACCCGGCGGCTGCACGGCGGCCCTACGCTCCAAGCTCCTCCGTCACATCCGCCACAACGGCCTCGGCCACACGCAGGCCGTCGGCCGCCGCGCTCATGATGCCGCCGGCATAGCCGGCCCCTTCGCCCACGGGCCAAAGGCCTCGTACGCCTACGCTTTGTAGGTTGCTTCCGCGTGTCACGCGCACGGGTGAGCTTGACCTTGTCTCAACGCCCGTGAGCACCGCATCCGGACGGTTAAAGCCGCGAAGCTTGCGCCCCATCTCGGGAATCGCCGCGCGAAGCGTCTCGGTGACGTAAGAGGGGAGGCAACGGGAGATGTCTCCCCACGTCACTCCTCTGGGGTAGGTTGGCTTAACGTCTCCGCCTGCCGATGATGGCCTGCTATGCAGGAAGTCTCCCACCAGCTGCGCCGGCGCAACAAAGCTGCCGCCGCCTGCTTCGAACGCAGCCCTCTCGCATGCGCGCTGCAGCTTGACGCCTTCCAGAACGTCGTCACCGGGAAGGTCCTCGGGGAACACGTTGGCGAGTAGTCCCGAGTTTGCGTTCTCGCCCGCGCGGTCCGAGTAGCTCATGCCGTTGGTAACCACACCGCCCGGCTCGCTTGCAGCCGAGACCACGTATCCACCGGGGCACATGCAGAACGAAAAGGCAGAGCGACCCGAAGGCAGGTGAACGGCCAGGCTGTATGGCGCGGCACCCAACGTGGGGTTTCCGGCTGCCGGCCCGTAGAGCGCGCGGTCGATGTCTACCTGGAGGTGCTCGATGCGCACACCCATCGCGAAGGTCTTGCGCTTCATGGGCACGCCGCGCTGTGAGAGTAGCTCAAAGACGTCACGAGCTGAGTGACCGCAGGCAAGCACCACCCTTGAGCAGGGCACGCGCTCCTCGGTGACGATTCCCGTTTCCGGGTCCTCGGAGCGCAGTGTCACCGCACGCACGCGCCCACCGCTCACGTCGAGGTCAACCAGGCGACAGCGACAGCGCACCGAGCCTCCGGCCTCCTCGATCATCTCGACGATGCGCGTCACCACTTCGGGCAGAACGTCGCTCCCAATGTGCGGCTTTGCGTCCCACAGGATGCGCTGCTGCGCGCCGGCGTTCGCAAAGGTCTTGAGCACAAGCCGGTGGAAGGGGCTCTTGGTCCCCGTCTGCAGCTTGCCGTCGGAGAAGGTTCCGGCGCCTCCCACGCCAAACTGGATGTTGCTCTCGGGGTCAAACTCGCCCGTCTCGTTGTGGTGGCGCACCACACGTGACCGCCGTGCGGCATCGTCGCCACGCTCGACAAGAAGTGGCTCCAAACCCGCGCGCGCAAGCGAGAGCGCGCAGAAGAGGCCCGCGCAGCCTGCCCCCACAACAACGATGGGGACCTGATCGTGCGACGCACACGCAAGCGGCTGCGGGAAGTCCTTGTCGACAGCTTCCACAACACGAACGCTACCGGCCTCGCGCTTGGAGGCTAACCCTGCGAGGAGCGTCTTCTCTGCTTGTGCCCCACCGGCAAGCTCTGCGCGCAGCGTGAAGATGAGCTGGATGTCGCCCTTTTTGCGTGCGTCGATGGAGCGCTTGCGACGCGTGACGCGGCTAAGCTCCTCTGGTCGCACGTGCAGGCGCCGGGCAAGTGCCCTGCGGACAACGGCTTGCTCGCGGGCATCGGTCCCGTCCAGCTGCGAGAGTGGAACGCGAATGCCAGAAACCTCTATCACGCTATCTCCTCTCAGCCAGTCGCGCGGCGGCTGTTCCTGCCACCATGCCGCTCTTCCATGCCCACGCAAGGTTGAAGCCGCCGCAGGCGCCGTCGACGTCCACGACCTCGCCACAGGCAAACACGCCCGGCACGCCCGGACACGCAAGCGTCAAGGCGTCCAGAGCACTCACGTCAACGCCGCCGGCCGTAACCTGGGCGCGCTTCTCGTCTGCAATACCAGTGACGAGAAGCTCCACGGCCTTTGCGTGGGCAACCACGTCCTCGGCCGTGCCATTGAGCTTGCCCAGCTGGGCGGCAACCGCATCGTCGAGCAGGCCCACTGTACCCCCGCGCATCGTAAGCTCGCGGGCAATGCCCGCGTCCACCTCGGGGAGCAGGTCGAGAGCTAGTCTGTCTCCCGGTAGCGCGTTGCGCGAGAGGTCAAAGCTTACGATGCCGGAGATGCCGTACGGCCTGAAGAGCAGCTCGCCCGCCTCGCACGCAATGGTGGAGCCATTCCGCACAAGGGTCGCCGCGACGCGTGTCCGCCGCCCGTCAAGCGCGGGGAAGTCGAGCCCCTCGCACGCAAGGGGGCACAGGACTGGTCTCGCGTCCACCAGGGGAAGGCCAAGACCACGGGCGAGTGAGCTCTCTCCGCCACCTGTGGCAATCACGACCGCCCGCGCGCCCAGCGTCTCTCGCTGGGCGCCCTCAAACGTAGGCACAAGCTCCAGATCAAAACCGCGCGACGTCCGAGAGACGCCGGCAACCTCGCGCCCGCTGGCAAGCGTCACGTGCGTCCTGCGCGCCCGTGCCACCAGCACCTCTCGCACGGAGGATGCCTCGCGCGTCACGGGGTAGAGCCTGCCGCCCTCCTCCTCGGCTACGGCAAGTCCGCATGCCGAGAAGAAGCCCAGCACGTCTTCGAGGAAGCGCTTCCCGCAGACGGCGGACACAAAGCCGGGGTGCCGGTATCTCTCGGCCGCGAGGTCCGCGTTTGCGAGGTTGCAGCGCCCGCCGCCTGTGGCGAGGATGCTGCGGCCACACTCAAGCGCGCGCTCGACCACAACCACGCGGGCGCCCGCCTCGGCGGCTGTGATGGCGGCGGCGAGGCCCGACGCCCCGCCGCCCACAACGACTACGTCTACCTGGGCAGGTAGTCGGACCGCCTGTGCCTGTGCAGCAAGCTCGCGCTCCCGTGCCAGTCGCGACGGCCCGCGGCCCGCGCGCGATGTGCTTCTCGGCCGAGAGGGCATGCGCTACTCCGCCGCCCCTGACGCCTTGGCGTCATCGAACTCGCAGGTGGAGACAATGGCTTCCACGGCCTTGGGCAAGAAGCCCTGGGGCAGCTCGTCCTCAAGGGTGCCGTGGTCGCAGGCAGCTGCAAGCGCGGGATCGATGGGCAGCTCGCCCAGCGCGTCGATGCCGTACTCGTCTGCCGTCTGCGCAAGGTGGCTTGGCCCGTACGGCCAGATCTTCTCGCCGCAGTGGGGGCAGGTGACATAGGCCATGTTCTCGACAAGGCCAAGCACGGGCACGCTCATCATGGACGCCATGCTGAACGCCTTGCCCACGACCATCTGCACGAGGTCCTGCGGCGAGGAGACAACCACCACGCCCTCGATGGGCAGGGACTGGAACACGGTGAGGGGCACGTCGCCCGTTCCCGGGGGCATGTCGACGAGCAGGTAGTCAAGCTCGCCCCAGGCGCACTCCTCGAAGAACTGCCTGAGGGCGCCTGCAATCACCGGCCCACGCCACACGATGGGGTCGGTCTCGTTCTCGAGAACGAGGTTGGCGCTCATGACCTCGATGCCGCCCTTTGTGGTGGCGGGAACCAGGATGTCGTTCACCGCGGTGGCGCGCTCGCCGGCAAGGCCCAGCATCTTGGGGATGGAGGGACCGGTAATATCCGCGTCCAGGATTCCCACGCGTGCGCCGGAGCGTGCCAGCTCAACGGCAAGGCTGCCGCAGACAAACGACTTGCCCACGCCACCCTTGCCGGAGATGACCCCAATCACGTGGTGGATCTTGGTGTACTCATTCTGCTTGAAGCCGGCCGGGCCCTGCGCCGCCTTCGAGCGGCCGTGCAGCACCTCGTCCATCTCCTGCTTGATCTTTTCCTCTTTGACGTCTGCCATGGCGTTCCTTTCTTTCTCGTCGCTGAGCGGCGCGTAAGTTGCACGCTCAATTCTACCCAAGGGCGCAGCGGGCGAGAGGGTCGTGCCGCCGGCGTTGCAGCGTCGACGGTTGCTGCGGGCGCTAGGAGCGTGGCCGCCGATGGCTTCCGGCGGTACCGGGAGACGCAGTTTAGCTCCCTTTCTTAAAACGGTTGCCAGCGACCTGCGGAAACGTAGAGGGTGTTTAAGAAAAGGAGCTAAACTCCGCAAGCCCGCTTGGGAAGCATGCTGCGCAGTCGGCCCTCAAGTTTGGTATCGCTTTCGTAGACCAAGTCCTTGGGGCGATTCGCGAAGGTCCCCTTGGGTAAGCTGGGATGAGCCAGAATGACGTCAACCGACAGGAATCGCATGCTCGAGCTCAGGGACATCTCCAAGAAGTACGTGACGGGAAACTTCACGCAGGTCGCACTCGACCACATTAGCGTGGCCTTCCGCGATTCCGAGTTTGTGGCGGTTCTCGGCCCCTCTGGCTCGGGCAAGACGACAATGCTCAACGTGGTGGGCGGCCTCGACCACTTTGACTCCGGCGACCTTCTGGTGGACGGCATCTCCACGAAGCGCTTCCGCGACCGTGACTGGGACGCCTACCGCAACAATCGAATTGGCTTCGTGTTCCAGAGCTACAACCTCATCCCTCACCAGACCATCCTCGCCAACGTGGAGCTGGCACTCACGCTCTCTGGCGTCTCTCGCGCGGAGCGGCGCAAGCGCGCCCTCAAGGCGCTTGCCGACGTGGGCCTGGCGGACCACGTGGATAAGCGGCCGGCCCAGCTCTCGGGCGGGCAGATGCAGCGTGTGGCCATAGCGCGCGCCCTCATCAACGACCCCGAGATTCTTCTTGCCGACGAGCCCACGGGCGCGCTTGACTCGGTGACGTCCGTGCAGGTGATGGATCTCCTCAAGGAGGTCTCGCGCGACCGGCTGGTGGTGATGGTCACCCACAACCCCGAACTTGCCCGCCAGTACGCCACGCGCATCGTCGAGCTGCGCGACGGCCACATCACGAGCGACTCAGACCCCTTCGAGCCCGGTCCGGAGGAGGAGCGCCGCCCTGCCAAGCCCACACGCAAGACCTCGATGTCGTTCCTCACGGCCATGGGCCTCTCGTTCAACAACCTCATGACCAAGAAGGGCCGCACGATAATGACGGCCTTTGCTGGATCGATTGGCATCATCGGCATTGCCGCGATTCTCTCGCTCGCCAATGGGGTCAACAACTACATCAACAACGTCGAGGAGGAGACCCTCTCGGCCTATCCGGTCCAGATTTCCGAGCAGAGCGTGGACATGTCATCGATGCTCTCTGCTGCTAGCGCGGAGGGCGACGGCTTGTCGAGCAGAGACAATGCCGACTCGAGCGAGGACGGTACGGTGGCCACCACGCCCATGGTCTCCAACATGGCCCAGAGCGTGGGCTCAAACGACACCGCTTCGCTCAAGACGTACCTCGACGAGAATGGCGGGGGCATTCGCGACCAGGTCTCGGCCATCGAGTACAAGTACAATGTCACGCCGCAGATTTTCCTGGCTGATACGTCAAATGGCCCCGTCCAGGTAAACCCGGAGTCGTCTTTCTCGTCACTGGGAATGAACTCTGCCGGTGCGTCCCCGATGGGCATGTCGACCAACGTGTTCTCCGAGCTGCCCGACACCCCATCGCTCTTCGAGGGTCAGTACGACGTGAAGGCCGGCCGCTGGCCGGAGGCGGCGGACGAGCTGGTTCTGGTGCTCGATTCCAAGGGGAAGCTGCTCGACCTTCTCGCCTACGACATGGGCCTGCGCGACCACGGCGACCTCGAGAAGATGGTGAGCGAGTACGTTTCGGGGGAGGCTGTCGACGCCGATGACACCTCTGCCACCTACACCTACGACCAGCTCATGGCGCCAACGTTCTCGCTTGTGAACGCGAGCGACATGTATACGTACGAGGACAGCCTTGGGGTGTGGTCCGACCGCTCGGATGACGAGGGGTACATAGAGTCGTTGGTCGAGAACGGCACGAAGCTCCACATCGTGGGCATTGTGCAGCCCAAGCCCGAGAACCGCGCGTCCACGCTCTCGTCGGGCCTGTACTACACCAAGGCGCTTACTCAGCAGGTCATCTCTGCTGCCCAGGACTCGCAGATTGTCCAGGACCAGATTGCCAACCCCGACGTGGACGTCTTTACAGGAGAGACCTTCGAGGACGAGGCGGCGGGCAACACGAGCAAGCTGGACTTCTCGTCATTTGTGACAGTTGACGGAACCAAGTTCCAGTCGGCCTTCTCGTTTGATAGTGCCGCCCTTGCCTCGAGCGCGTCGAATCTGGACCTCTCTGGTCTCGACCTGTCGTCGATGGACCTCTCGTCAATTGCCGTGCCCCAGATGGACCCCTCAGAGCTCCAGCTTGACGCTGCCGACGTCCCGCAGCTTTCGGCGGATGACCTCAAGCAGATCTTCCCCAACCTCACGGAAGACCAGGTTCGCGAGGCGCTCTCGGGAGTGAGCGTGAAGTTCAAGGATGGGGGGCAGGAGCGGCTGGCGCAGGCTCTCACGCAGGTGGCACAGGGCTGGGCAGCCTGGCAGAAGGAGAACCCGGACGGGAGCGTCGCGGACTACATTGCGTCAGACGCGGTGAGCGAGAAGATCCGGGCCGCAGTGGAGGACGCCATCGACACCGATGACCTCAAGCAGCAGCTGACCGCTGCCGTTGGAAAGCTTACGGGCTCCGAGGCGACCACGCCCGAGGGCGTGGGGGAGGACGTCGTGAACAAGGTCCTTGCGCTCTACCAGCAGAAGGTCGCGGGCGCTCTTACCACTGCCATTACAAGCGCGGTAAGCCAGTACGTGCAGTCCGCCATGACGCAGATAATGACCCAGGCGACGACGCAGATTGAGGCTGGGCTCAAGACAGCACTCACCGCATCCATGCAGAACTTCATGGGCAACATGGCGGGCGCGATGAAGGTGGATGAGTCCAAGCTTGCGGATGCGTTCCAGTTTAATCTCACCGAAGATGACCTCAAGGGAATCATGAGCTCGCTTTTGGGTTCGGGGAGCGCTACCTACGAGGGCAACCTCACCAAGCTGGGATACGCCGATCTGGACAAGCCCTCGGAGATCGACATCTATCCTACGGACTTCACCGCCAAGGACAATGTCATATCTATTCTCAACGGCTACAACGACATGCAGCGGGAAGCTGGGGAGGACAGCAAGGTCGTGAGCTGGTCGGACATGGTCGGGGCAATGATGAGCTCGGTCTCGGACATCCTCAACATGGTGACCGCCATGCTGGTTGCGTTTGTGTCCATCTCGCTGGTGGTCTCGTCAATCATGATTGGTATCATCACCTACATCTCGGTGCTGGAGCGCAAGAAGGAGATTGGCATCCTGCGCTCGATTGGCGCGAGCAAGCACAACATCTCCGAGGTGTTCAATGCCGAGACCGTGATAGAGGGATTCGTCGCCGGTGCCATGGGCATACTCATCACGTTGGCGCTTCTCATCCCTGCAAACGCGATTATCGAGAGCAACTTCGACGTGGTGAACCTCGCACAACTCCCGCCCCAGGCGGCCGCGGCGCTCATTGCGATTTCTGTGGCGCTCACGTTTATTGCGGGGCTCATCCCGGCGGCAAAGGCGTCGCGCGAAGATCCGGTTGAGGCGCTCAGGAGCGAGTAGAGGGTTGGCGGTGGGCGGCCTGTCGACGCACCGGCTTCTGCTCGTTGGCTTCCGTCCGTCGGCTGTGGGGCTAGAATTCGACGTTTCGCCCTTGGTAAACTGTGTTATGTAACGGAAAATGGCCCCACAGCCACCATACTGGGGACCTCGCGCTATCGGGCTCCGCACTAAAGGGGACCTACACTAGAGGGACCCTGCACTATGGGTGCCTGTGTGATGGATGGATGCCGCAGCGTTGCTACGCTGCGGTCGCCCAACTCGGTCTCTGGAGTCGTGCTTTCGCCACGAGCCTTGGATTACCTCGATGGTAACAAGCCGCGATTCCAGCCGCATTTGGTATGAGTCTAGGAGCCGATCCTGAATCCACCGCTCCTCGCGACGCCACCTTCGGGCTTTGGCAAGCATGCGTGCAGCCGCTTTGGGGGAGGAAATCTCCTCCGGGACGCCGACCCACGGAACCCCGTATGCCGAGAGGAGCCCCCACATTTGCTCTGCGTTGCATCTCTGACGTGCCGTAAACCGGAGCACCTTAATGCCAAGCGCAGAGATGCGGGATTCTCGCTGGCGCTCAGTCACAAGAGCGTCAAGCGCGCTTCTGCCGGCAAGCATGTCATCGTTGGTGTACTTCTCGAGTCCGTCGTGTTCCCCGCCAAATAGCTGCCCGTTTGCAAGCCTCCAGGCAAAGTCCAGGCGATACGGGTGGCCTGGGTTAATCGGATTAGGAACCTCCACCCGCGGCTCAGGACAAGCAAAGCCCAGCTCCAGCATGATTGCGCGCGAGAGTGACTCACCGCCATTCTCCGCGCGGCCGTCTGCATGTATGGCACAGACATAGGCCTGTGGAACCCCTCGAACGCCGCTTTCCCGTGAGAGGATATAGTCGATGAGCTGGTCCTTCTCGACGAGCCTTGCTCGGAGGGTGGAAACGGCAACAACAAGTCCCTCTGCAAATGGCATCCAACGCATGCAGTCAAAGACCGTCTGGAGGATTGGCGTTACGCGGAGCCCATCGACAATCACAATATCGTCATTGGGTGTCTTTAGCTGACGAACGATTTCTGTTTGCCTTGCGTGCCCATGCCGACCAACTGCACGCATGATGCCGTCCAATTGGCCAAATGAGACCGAAATGCCATGGATGAGGGCTGCCGTTGTTCCACAAAACACCCAGGAATGGTGCTTATCCTGCAGCGCTCTAGCTAGTCAGAGATGCCGAGCGTCGGGACGGAGTTCCTCCCAGTCTGATGGACGTGCGTAGACTCTCGGACACACCCGCACGAGGTCTCCGACCGCTGCCATTCGCGAGGCGACGCACTCGTCCTTCTCGACAGATGGCGAGAAGAAGGCAAGCGCAGCCGCTACCTGGTCTGCCTGCTCCATGATTCTTCTCTGCGCGACCTTCGACATGGTGCCACCTTCTTTTGCCACTTGGGGCTTGGCGTGGCCATCTAGTATCCATCATGGCGGTGACGGTCGGCCATGAAACGGGTAGATGATATTCGTCAGTTGTTGCGGGGCCGTTTTCCCACACATAACAGTGTTCTATTAGCCTAATGTGTCGGAAAACAGCCCCATAGCGCCGCGGAGGCTATCGGCGAGTGGCATCGTAGAGGGCGGACAGCGCTGCGGAGGCCACCGGCAGGCGGTATCGAGGTCGACGGGTGGTGCCGCGGCTGGCCGACGAGTGCCGCCGCGCGCAGAGAGGAGAGCGCACATGAGGTTTGTCTTTGCGTCCGACTCGCTCAAGGGCACCATCAGTTCGGCCAGGGCGGCCGCAATCCTCGAGGAAGAGGCCGCACGCGCGTTTCCCAACGTGGCCTGCACCAGGCTTGCTGTGGCAGATGGGGGCGAGGGGACGGTTGACGCCGTGGTGGCCTCCCTTGGCGGTGCCCTCATTGAGGCGACCGTGTCAGATCCACTTGGCAGACCCGTCGAGGCAACCTACGGCATGCTGCCAGGCAACCGTGCCATCATCGAGATGGCGGCAGCCTCCGGGCTCCCGCTGCTCACGCACGCAGAGCGAAACCCCCTGCTTACCAGTACCTATGGAACGGGTCAGCTCGTGCTCCACGCACTGAGTAACGGTGCCACAGAGGTAACGATTGCCATTGGGGGTAGCGCTACCAACGACGGTGGCATGGGGGCAATGCGCGCGCTGGGCGTGCGCTTTTTGGACTCCGCGAAAGGGGAGCTTGAAGGCACAGGCGCAGATCTTGCCCGCGTAAGCAGCATTGACACCTCTGGTCTCGACCCGCTCGTCTCGCACGCGCGTTTCCGCCTCCTCTGCGATGTCGACAACCCGCTGCTCGGTCCCCGTGGTGCCACGCGCGTCTTTGCGCCGCAGAAGGGCGCCAACCCGCAGCAGATAGAAGAGCTCGAGCATGGCATGGCGTCGTTCGCGCGCGTGCTCGAGCGCACGCTTGGCCACAGCGCGGACCAGCCTGGCGACGGCGCAGCCGGTGGCCTTGGTGCGGCGATACGCCTCTTCCTCGGCGCCACGTCGGTTCCAGGAATCGATTGGGTTCTTGATGTTGTGGGGCTTGACCAGGCACTTCTCGGCGCAGATCTCTGTATCACGGGCGAGGGACACGCCGATGCGCAGTCGGCTCACGGCAAGGTGGTCTCGGGCGTGGCATCGCGCTGCAAGCGGTTGGGCGTGCCCTGCATAGCCATAGTGGGTGGTATGGACCCCGGTGCCCTTGACCTCATGGACCTGGGCGTAGACGCGCTTGTGCCAACGGTTATCGACTGTGGTGACGTGGCAGATGCCCTGGCTCATGCCGAGAGGAACTATCACCTCGCAGCGGCCAGGGTATTCTCGCTTATGGCGCTGGGCAAAGGCCTTCCCGTTACGTAGGCTGCGCGTATCTGGCCTCAATTCTTGGGCGCGACGGGCTTCGCTGCTACTATTATGTATAGAGGTCACCGTGCCAGGGCACGGTGACCCATGTTTCCTACGTCCAAAGGAGCACCCAGTGAGCGATTTCGTAACTTCCAACGACGTCTTTGTTAACCAGCACGCCGAGAGCCGCGACGAGGTGCTGCGCTTCATCTCCCAGAAGGCAGTCGAGCTTGGCGTCACCGATGACGCCGATGCCGTCTACAAGGCCTTTATCGCCCGCGAGGACATGGGCGAGACGGGCATGACCGACGGCTTTGCCGTGCCGCACGCAAAGGACGCCGCCATCAAGAAGGCAGCCGTCATCGTCTTCAAGAACGACCACGCCCTTGACTGGCCTTCCTTCGACGAGAAGCCCGTCGACATTGCCATCTCGCTGCTGGTTCCCGCCGGCGAGGCTGGCACCACGCACATCAAGCTGCTGTCCAAGACCGCCGTCCTGCTCATGAAGGATGACTTCAAGAGCCTCGTTCGTGGCTCCGATGACCCCAAGGTCATTGCCGACGCCATCAACAAGGGCATTGACGATCAGGACTAAGCCAACGGGGCGGGGTTTCCTCGTCTGCGCAGCTGTTGATTTCGAGGGCGGCCGCATTTGCGCGCCGCCCTTCTTATGATGAGACAAAGGGACTGTCCCTTTGTCTCATGAGAGGAGTACGGAATGTTCAGGCAGTCGACCGATAAGCGCGTCGCAGTGTTCGTGGCCAACGGCCTCGAGGAAATCGAGGGTCTCACGGTGGTTGACCTGCTCTTCCGCGCGGGTATTCCCACCGATACCGTGTCCATCACGCCGGAGCGCACCGTGACCTCCTCGCACCAGGTCACCATCACCTGCGACCGCTCTATTGCGGACGAGGGCTTTTCCTTCGATGACTACGACATGCTCGTGCTGCCTGGTGGCATGCCGGGAACGCTCAACCTCAAGGCGTGCGAGCCCCTCACCGCTGCCGTCAAGGCCTTCGACCAGGCGGGCAAGGGCGTGGCTGCCATCTGCGCCGCTCCCTCGATCCTGGCTGAGCTGGGCATTCTCACCAACCGCCCCGCAACCTCGAACCCCAACTTCCAGCACGTGCTGGTGGAGAACGGCGCCATCCTCTCGGAGGAGCCTGCCGTGGTGGACAGCAACGTGATCACCAGCAAGGGCATGGCAACCGCCATCCCGTTTGGCCTCGAGATCGTCCGCTGGTTCCTGGGGGATGCCGCTGTCGAGGACCTCAAGCCCCGCATCGTGCTCGAGCACTAGCGTGGCAGAAGCCCCCGCGGCGCGCGTGCAAGAGCGCCAGTACCTCTGCATAGACCTCAAGAGCTTCTACGCAAGCGTGGAGTGCGTGGAGCGTGGCCTTGACCCGCTCGCGACGCGCCTTGTGGTGGCCGACCCCTCACGCACGGAGAAGACCATCTGCCTTGCGGTCTCGCCGGCCATGAAGGCGCTGGGCGTGCGCAACCGCTGCCGCGTCTTTGAGATCCCCCAGACCATCGACTATGTGATGGTGCCGCCGAGAATGGCGCTCTACATGGAGCGCTCGTGCGACGTCTATGCGGTCTACCTGCGCTGGATTGCCCCTGAAGACATTCACGTCTACTCGATAGACGAGGCCTTCATGGACATCACGGGCTATCTCGACCTCTACGGCTGCACGGCGCGCGAGCTTGGTGAGCGCATTCGCGAGGACGTGGTCAAGACCACCAGCATCCCCGCCACCTGCGGGCTGGGCACCAACCTCTACCTGGCAAAGATTGCGCTCGACATCACTGCCAAGCACAGCAGGGACTTCTTTGGCGAGCTGGATGAGGAGACCTATAGGACTACGCTGTGGAACCACCGCCCCATCACGGACTTCTGGCGCGTGGGGCCAGGCATCGCCGAGCGACTTGCGGCTATGGGCATACACACCATGGGCCAGGTTGCCACTTACCCGGCCGAGCCCCTCTACCGAGAGTTTGGCGTTGACGCGGAGATTCTCATTGACCACGCATGGGGTGTGGAGCCCGTGACCATGGCAGACATCAAGGCCTACCGCTCCGGCTCCCATTCCGTCTCGACGGCGCAGGTTCTGGGCTGCAACCGCGACTTTGCCGGTGCGCGCATCATCGCCCGCGAGATGGCAGACTCCCTTGCTCTCGACCTCGTTGACCAGCGGCTCGTTGCCAGCGGCGTGAACTTGTACGTGGGATACGACCTTTCGGCCGAGGAGCGCGCGGGCATCCGTGATCGCTCGGACCCCCGCGCCTGGTACCGAGCCGTTGCCTCCGCCGGCGGCACCGAGCGCCTCCTTGTGCCCACCAGCTCGCGCGAGCAGATCATGGCCGCAACCACGCGCATCTTCGATTCCTCCGTTGACCGTTCACGCCCGGTGCACCGCCTTGGCCTCACCGCTACGGGGGTGCTTCCCGAGGACGCTTCCGGCGTCCAGGACAGCCTCTTCGCCACGCCCGAGGCAGACGCCCGGGAGCGGCGTCGGCAGGAGGCCATAAGTGCCGTGAAGCGCAAGTTTGGCAAGAACTCGCTGCTCAAAGGCGTTGACCTTCTCCCCGAGGCAACCACGCGCGAGCGCAACCTGCAGATTGGGGGCCATCGAAGTGGAGAGTAGCGGTGCGGGCGGATGCGCCACGCCACACGCGCGCCAGCCCATGCCCCTCTCGGAGCGGGCAAAGATCTTCTCGCCGTTTGATCCGCTCAAGGGATACCGCGCCGTGCTCGCCGAGCGCGAACGCCAGCAGGAGGAGGGTACCGCCCACGGGCCAAGGCCGTGGCTTCACCCGGCGCCACCCGCCATCCAGCGCGGTCCCGGGCATAATGTGGACAAGGACTGATGGCTGGGTACCGCTGGGATTGGGCGTGTTACATGGCATTTGTTGAGTTCAGGGACGTCTGTAAGACCTACCACATGGGTAGCGTCGAAGTTCATGCGGTCGCTGGCATGTCCTTCGACATCGAGGAAGGCGAGCTCTGCGTGATTGTGGGGCCGTCCGGCGCCGGCAAGACCACTGTCCTCAACATGCTTGGCGGTATGGACTCCTGCACCTCGGGGTCCATCCGGCTCGCGGGCCGCGAGGTCTCGGGGCTCTCGGAGCACGACCTCACGCTCTACCGTCGCCACGACATTGGCTTTGTGTTCCAGTTCTACAACTTGGTACAGAACCTTACCGCACTCGAGAACGTCGAGCTCGCAAGCCAGATCTGCACGAACCCGCTCCCGGCAGCCGAGGTGCTTGACGAGGTTGGCCTCGCCGAGCGCAAGGACATGTTTCCGGCGCAGCTCTCCGGCGGTGAGCAGCAGCGCGTTGCCATTGCTCGTGCGCTTGCCAAGAACCCCAAGCTTCTGCTCTGCGACGAGCCCACGGGTGCCCTGGACTACGTGACGGGCAAGCAGATCCTGGGACTTCTCCAGCGCACCTGCCGCGAGCGCGGCCGCACCGTGGCAATTGTGACCCATAACTCGGCCTTCACCCAGATAGCCGACCGTGTGATTCACGTGCGGGAGGGCCGTGCCGAGCGCATCGAGACAAACGAGCACCCGCTCGATGCGGCAGAGGTCGAGTGGTAGGGGTGGCAGCCTCGCCGTTCACAAGGAGCGTGTGGAGGAGCATCCGCGGCTCGATGGGACGCTTCCTCGCCATTACGGGCATCGTGGCCCTGGGCTGCGGATTCTTGGCCGGCCTGCAGATGTCCGGGCGAGACATGCGCCTCGCCGCAGATCGCTGGTTTGACGGCTGTAACCTGTATGACCTGCGGCTGGTTTCCACGAAGGGCTTCTCTGAGAAGGACGTGGAGCGCGTCTCGTCTACCGAGGGCGTCACGGCGGTTATGCCATCGAGTTCCACCGACGTGATGGCGCGCGTTGGCAACGAGCAGATGGCCGTGCGCATCGCGTCGCTCGACGTTGACGCGGCGCAAGCGGCGACAAGCACGTCTGACGAAGCGGTCGAGTCCTCGGACGATTCCTACCTCAACCGCGTGCGTCTTACGGCGGGGCGCTGGCCACAGTCTTCCGACGAGTGCCTGCTCGATGGTGATGCCGCCACGCCCGGCCTTGAGGTGGGCGACACGGTCGAGGTCCTCTACGGCGCGGATGACCTCGACGGCACGCTCTTGGTGCGCGCCTTCACGGTGGTGGGGCTCATGAGCTCGCCGAGCTACCCCTACACGGGCACCTTTGGCACTACGACGCTTGGTGACGGATCAATCAAGCAGGTAGCCTATGTCCTGCCCTCTGCCTTCTCGGACGACTACCCGTGGACCATGCTCTACCTGAGCGTCAACGGTGCAGGCGCAGCCGTTGGCGGAAGCTCGTCTTACGAGAAAGCCCTCTCGCCCACGAAGGAGGCCCTCTCCGCGCGCCTGGACGAGCTGGCCCAGGCACGTCTCGATGACCTGCGCCAGGATGCCCAGGCCAAGGTGGACGACGCGCAGGCCCAGCTCGACCAGGAGCGCGCGGACGCAGAGTCGCAGCTGGCGGATGCAAAGTCGCAGCTGGATGACGCGGCACAGCAGATAGCCTCGGGCGAGGATGAGGTTGCCTCCGGCAGGGCGCAGCTCGAGGATGGCAGGGCACAGCTCGAGCAGAAGCGCGCCGAGGCCGCCTCGCAGCTGCAGGCAGCGCAGGACCAGATCGACGCCAACCAGGCAACGCTTGACCAGCGGTGCCAGGAACTCGGGGCGAGCACGTCCGCCCTGCTCGCGCAAACCGGCGCGTCTTCGCTCGACGAGGCGGCCTCCGCACTTTCTGCCCAGAAGGAGCAGGCCAGCGCCGGAGTCGATGCCCTCGAACAGCAGATTTCTTCCTTGGAGGCGCTGGGTGACGCTGCAGACCCGGTAACGCTCCAAACCCTGCGCGGGCAGCTTGCCGCGGCGCAGGCTTCGCTCGACCAAGTGAACCAGGCACTTGCGGGGGTGGATCAGCTCTCCTCCGCACAGTCGCAGCTTGCGGACGCCCAGGCCCAGCTTGACGCCGCCAGGGCCCAGCTCGAACAGCAGCGCGCGAGCGCTGAGGCCGAGCTTGCGGACGCCCAGGCAACGCTCGACCAGAGCGAGGCCCAGCTCGCCCAGGCCGAGGGCCAGCTGACGGACGCCAGGGCAAGCTACGAGGACGGCCTTGCCAGCTACCAGGAGCAGGAGGCAAGCGCCCAATCGCAGCTCGATGACGCACAGGCAAAGATCGACGATGCCCAGACCCAGGTGGATTCTCTCGAGAAGCCCGAGGTCTACCTGCTCGACCGCACGCAGGACGAGGGCGTCGAGACCTACATGCAAGACACGTGCCGCATGGACGGCATCGCAAACGTCTTCCCGGTCTTCTTCTTTCTCGTGGCCGCGCTTGTCGCACTTACCACCATGACCCGCATGGTCGAGGATGACCGCGTCCTTATCGGCACGCTCAAGGCCCTGGGCTACTCCAAGGGCCGGATTGCCTCGCGCTACCTTGCCTATGCAGCCATCGCCAGCGTGGGTGGTGCGATTCTGGGCATCGCCGTGCTTTCGCAGGCGCTCCCAGCCATCATCATGGCCTCCTACGGCGTCATCTACGCCGTGCCCGCCATGGCGTGGCCCCTTCCCGTTGATCCCCGGGTGGCGCTTGTGTCAGGTGGCGTTGGCGTTGGCGTGACGCTTGTTGCCACCTGGGGTGCCGTGGTCTCGAGCCTGCGCGAGACGCCCGCCCAGCTCATGCTTCCGCTGGCGCCCAAGCCGGGAAAGCGAATTCTTCTCGAACGCATCCGTCCGCTCTGGAACAGGCTCTCGTTCTCGTGGAAGGTCACTTGCCGCAACATGTTCCGCTACAAGCGCCGCCTTGCCATGACGGTGGCGGGGGTGGCGGGCTGCACGGCGCTGCTTCTGGTGGGCTTTGGCCTCCACGACGCCATCTGGGACATTATCGACTGCCAGTACGGGCCCATCGTTCACTACGACACCACCGTGGGTATCAAGGACGGCGCGACCGATGAGGACATGACTGCCGTGGAGGATATCCTTGCCTCGACTGGCCAGGTGACGCGCGAGGACCGCGTGCAGGAGGTCACCATGCACGCGGCCGCCAGCGGCGACGCCACAGACACGCTGCGTGTGAGCGTGGTTGTGCCCCAGAACGCGTCGACCTTTGAGGGCGCAGTGACGCTGCGGAGCCGCACCGCGCACGAAGAGATTCCCTTTGACGGAGACTCCCTTGTCATTACCGAGAAGCTCGCAACCCGCCTGGGCATTAGCGTTGGCGACTCCGTGGTGCTCCGTGACGTGGACGAGGTGGGCAACGCCACTGGTGAGGGACACGCTCTCACAGTGACTGGCATCTGCGAGAACTACGTGGGGAACTACGTCTACGTGGGACGCAACGCCTGGGCCAAGGTGGACGCGAGCGAGCCGTCCTTCTCGACCGTCCTGGTGGCAACCACACTTGACGCGGACGGCCGCACCGCGCTTTCCGAGGCGCTCCACGACGAGGGCGCCGTATCGACCGTGGCCTTCTCCTCCGAGACGATTGAGCTCTACCGGTCAATGCTCTCGGTGGTGGATGCGGTCGTCGTCGTGCTGGTGGTCTCGGCTGCGGCACTTGCCTTCATCGTGCTCTACAACCTCACGAACATCAACGTGTCCGAGCGCGTGCGCGAGATTGCAAGCCTGCGCGTGCTTGGCTTCACGCGCCGAGAGGTGCACGCCTATATCTTCCGCGAGATAGCCATCACCGCTGCCATTGGTGACGCGGTGGGCCTGCTTCTGGGGACGTGGCTCGAGAACTTTGTGGTTACCACTGCCGAGGTCGACTACGTGATGTTTGGGCGCACCATCCACGCGGCGAGCTACGGCTTTGCGTTTGCCCTCACGATGGGATTCACGCTGCTTGTGATGCTCGCTATGCGGCGCCACCTCGACGCCGTGGACATGGTGGAGAGTCTGAAGAGCGTGGATTAGGCTGGTATCATGGCTCAAGAACATTCCTGCAGGTATGTAGTCCTTTGGAGGGACAATGCCCAGAATCTCCGTGATCGTTCCGGCCTACAACGTGGCCGCCTACCTCGAGCGCTGCCTTGAGAGCCTCAAGGCCCAGCAGCTCGAGGACTGGGAGGCAATCGTCGTGGATGACTGCTCCACGGATGCCTCGGGGGCCATCGCCGACTCCTTTGCAAAGGCGGATTCCCGCTTCCGTGTGATTCATCACAGCGAGAACCGCGGTCTCCACCTCGCGCGTAAGACGGGCGTCGAGGCAGCGACGGGGGAGTGGTCATTCCTTCTCGACGGCGATGACGAGCTGGCACCCGAGTTCCTCTCAGAACTTGACCATGCTACCAACGCCACTGACGCCGACGTTTTCCACGTTGGCATCACTGTGGTGGGCGAGAACGGCGTCACGGACGATGCCGCCCGCTCGTTTGCGGCCTTTGTCAACCGTCCTAGCGGCGTGGCCGAGGGCGCGGATATCCTGCTCGACATCTTCGACGAGTCGCATGGCCAGCTTGTCGACTGGCGCGCCACGCAGCGCCTCTACAGGACGGACCTCCTGAAGCGCGCGTTTTCTGCCATGACCAGCGAGCGCCTCGAGCGCGCGGAGGACGGCTATGAGGTCTTTGTTGTCTCTGACATGGCGCGTCGCTCTGTGGGGCTTGAGCAGTGCAAGGGCTACATCTACCACTACGGCGTGGGCGTCACGGGCGCAAGCGGCATCTCTGCCGCGCGCTTTGGCGACTTCTGCCGGCAGTTTGGCGCCTGCATCGACGCAACGGCAGACTACGCCGTACGCGAGTCGCGACCCGAGCTCGCCACGTCTCTCATCGGCATGCGCCACAAAATGCTTGAGCTTCTCGCCAACGACCTACTTGACCGCGTGTCCATGTCCGAGTGGGACCAGGCAGCAGCCCATCTTGCGGACGAGTTTGGCCCCGCGGCTGCCGCACGCGAGCTCTGGCGCTTTGTGCGCGATCGCGCCTATCACTTTGTGAGCGCCTGCGAGCTCCCGCCGGCGGACGATTCTCTCAACCAGCTCGTGCCCATAGCCGAGCGTGTTGACGCCACCGTCGACCCAAAAGCTACCGACCCTGCAGACTTCTCCCGTGTCCGCTTCATGCGTTCGAGGGCAAAGACGCACCTTGCCCAGCTTGAGCAGATCAAGCACGTTGCCGGCTTTGACTCGCTGGACATCCGCATCCTCGTGACAACGCACAAGGACGTCGTGGTGCCCAAGAGCGACATGCTCCAGCCCATCCAGGTTGGCCCTGGCAACAGGAACAATCGCTTCTGCTGGGCGCTCCACGACGACGAGGGCGAGAATATCTCGGACAAGAACCCCATGTACTGCGAGCTCACCACGCAGTACTGGGCATGGAAGAACACCACCTCTCCCTACATTGGCTTCTGCCACTACCGCCGCTACTTCAACTTCTCCTCGAACGTCTATGAGGAGAACCCCTACGGCGAGGTCATGGATGACTTCATCGACGATGGTGCCATCAGGCGTTACGGCCTGGACGACGCTACCATCCGCTCCTGCGTCGAGGGCTATGACCTCATCACCACTGGCTTCAAGCGCCTGAAGGACTTCCCCGGTGACTTCTCCACGCCGCGCGAGCACTATGCCGCCGCACCGGCGCTGCACGCCGAGGACCTCGCCCGCTGCGTGGCGATCGTACGCCGGCTCTTCCCGGACTACGCGCAGGACTTCGAGGCGTTTCTCTCGGGTGACCGCTCGTGCTTCTGCAACATGTACATCATGCGCAGGGAGATCTTCTCGTCCTACTGCGACTTCCTCTTCCCCGTGCTGGAGGAGTTCGTGCGCGAGACGGACATGTCCACCTACAGCCGCGAGGCGGTGCGCACGCCGGGACACCTGGCCGAGCGCCTCTTCAACGTGTGGTACCTGCACGCCATGCGCACCGGCGATGGTGCGGGCTGGAAGACCAAGCAGCTGCAGTGCGTCCACTTCGAGAACCCCGAGCCCGCGCCCACCTTCACCCCGCTCTTCCTTGACCGCGAGCCTGCCGAGGCGCCAAAGGTCGTCCCTGTGGTCTTTGCCTCCGATGACGCCTATGCGCCTGTGCTTACGGTGGCCATCGACTCCATGCTCAAGAACGCTGACCCCAGGCGCTTCTACGATGTGGTGGTGCTCACGAGCAACATCTCTGGGGACCACCAGGCAACCATGCGTGCCCACCTGGGGCGTCATGCCAACGCCCGCATTACCTTCTTTGACGTGTGGCGCATGGTCAAGGGCTATGACCTCGACACCAACAACGAGCACATCTCGATCGAGACCTACTACCGCTTCCTCGTGCAGGATGTCCTCTCGGCCTACAACAAGGTGCTCTACCTCGATTCCGACCTCGTCGTAGAGGGAGACGTAGCAGAGCTCTTCGACACCGAGCTTGGGGACAACCTTGTTGCCGCCACGCGTGACGTGGACTACCTCGCCAACCTCAACCTCCCCGATGGCGACCGCCTTCGCTACACCCGCGGTGTCCTCAAGTTGAAGGACCCCTACGACTACTTCCAGGCGGGCGTGCTGGTCCTCAACACCAAGGCCATGCGTGCTCTCCACACGGTGCCGGAGTGGCTCAAGGTGTCCCAGCGCACTGACTTCATCTACAACGATCAGGACATCCTGAACTCCGAGTGCGAGGGGAGGGTCACCTACCTCGATGCCTCGTGGAACGTTACGAATGACATCTTCCATAGGGCGACCAAGCTCTATCCCAACGCTCCCGCCGCAGTGTACGACGCGTACCTCGCGTCGCGCCGCAACCCCAAGATTGTGCACTTTGCCGGCGCGGCAAAGCCCTGGACCCACGGGTGGATCGACCTCTCTGAGCACTTCTGGAGCCACGCGCGCGAGACGCCCTTCTACGAGGCCATCCTTGTGGGGCTTAGCAAGCGCCAGGCCCAGGCGAACGGTGGTGGTACCCCTGGCAACATTGCAGGCCACGAGCGCGCGGTGAGCGAGAAGAGCCCGCTTCGCCAGCTGATCGACCCCATCGCTCCTATTGGCAGTGCCCGTCGCGAGGTGCTGAAGTCGATCGGCCGCGGCATCCGCGGACGCAAGTAGGACGTCTTACAGATTTGTGGAAGCTGCCGCCCCGGGATTCGCATGGGGCCTCGGGCGCGTTCCTAATTGTGTCAGGGAGAAGAACAGATTGTCGCGTATGGCACACGCTCCAAGCCCTGTGCTATCCTGCACCCAATAAACAAAAGCAATCTTGCATACGCTATGCTGTTTATGCATTGTTTTGGGGTGATTGAGGGAATGGAGCACATGAGGGCCTGCGTCGTGGGGGCAACCGGGTTCGCTGGGGTCGAGGTCTGTCGTATCGTCCTGGGGCATCCCGCCCTGGAGCTCACGATGGCGACGGACCGCAAGGCCGCAGGCACCAGGCTTGCCGACGTGTACCCTGCCTTCGAGGGCGCCTGTGACCTGGTGCTCTCGCTCCCCGAGCCAGAAGCCATCGCCCAGAACGCAGACGTTGCCTTCCTCGCCGTGCCCCACACTGCCTCGCTTGCCATCACGCCCCAGCTGCTTTCACTGGGCGTCACTGTCATCGACCTCTCTGCGGACTACCGCCTGCATGATGCGGCCGTCTACGAGCAGTGGTACGGCACCCCGCACACAAGCCCCGAGCTTCTTGGCCAGACGGTCTACGGCCTGCCCGAGCTCAACCGCAGCGGGCTTCTCGCGCTGGAGAAGCGTCACGAGGAGGGCGAGGCGGTTCTCGTCGCAGTGCCGGGCTGCTATCCCACGGCAACGGCGCTTGCCGCGATTCCCGCGCTCGAGGCCGGGCTTTCCACGGGTGACCTCGTGATCTCCGACGCCATTTCCGGCGTCTCCGGCGCAGGCCGTACGCCCAACGCGCGTACGCATTTCTGCCACGCAAACGAGTCCGTGGAGGCCTATGGCGTGGCGCACCACCGCCACACGCCCGAGATCGAGCAGACGCTCACGCAGGTTGCCGGTCATGATATGAACGTGGTCTTCACGCCACACCTGGCGCCGCTCACCCGCGGTCTTCTCGCCACGGTCTACATGACAGCAGCCGATGGCGTCACCGCAAACGACGTGCAGGACGCCTACGAGCGTCGCTATGCCAACGAGGCGCTTGTCTCCACGCTCCCCGCTGGCCACATGCCGCAGACCTCCTCGGTTGCGGCAACCGCCCGTGCCCAGGTTGGCGTTGCCCTTGATGACCGACGACGTAGGGTCATCATCGCGTCCTGCGCGATCGACAACCTCGGCAAGGGGGCTGCAGCCCAGGCCATGCAATGTGCGAACCTGTTGCTCGGCCTCCCGGAGACCCAGGGCATTGGAGCCACCGCCCCGCTCATCTAAGCTCATAGCCGAGTCCGTCGACTGGCGCAAGGACCTCCCGCACCGTCCGCCTTGGGCGCGCATGCGGCGCGTCCCCGTCCAGAAGGACCAACCATGACAAGCTACAAGCCCCTCGTCATCCCCACACAGGACGACGCACCTCAGTCGTTTGGCTTCGCCCCCTGCGAGGGTGGCGTCTGTGCCGCCGCCGGCATGCGTGCCGCCGGCATCTCCGCCGGTTTTCGCAAGAACCCCCAGCGCAAGGACATGGCGCTCGTCGTTGCCGACAAGACCAGCGTCTGTGCGGCAACGTTCACGCAGAACCGCTTCTGTGCCGCGCCGGTGCAGGTGAGCCGTGCGCGTGCCGCCTCCGGTCACGCCCGTGCCGTGGTTCTCAACTCCGGCAACGCCAACGCAGCAACAGGAGAGCCGGGCCTGCGGTGCGCCGAGAAGGCCTGCGCCCTTGTCGCCCAGGTGCTTAACTGCGACGAGCAGGACGTGCTGGTTGCCTCGACGGGCGTCATCGGCGTGCAGCTGCCCTTTGAGCCGTATGTGAAGGGCGTGCCCGCCATTGTGGACGCGCTGGCAGCAACGCCCGAGGCGGCCCATGACGCCGCCTGCGCCGTCATGACCACCGACACCCACCCCAAGGAGGCCGCCTTTGCAGGTCCCGCGCCCCAGGCGGACAGCAGCTCTGTCACGGTGCACGTGGGTGGCTTCGTGAAGGGCTCCGGCATGATCCAACCCAACATGGCGACCATGCTCTGCGTACTCTCGACCGATGCGCCGCTCACGCCAGAGGCCGCATACGCCGCGCTCCTCTCGGCTGTGCGCCAGACCTTCAACAAGGTGACGGTGGACTCCGACACCTCCACCAACGACACGTGCATCCTCTTTGCCACGGGCGCTGCCGGGGGAGAGGTCATTGACGAGGCGTCGCCCGCCTTCCCTGCCGTGGTCGCGGCCATCAAGGGCGTCTGTACCAACCTCGCGCGCCAGATTGCCGCAGATGGCGAAGGGTCTACCAAGCTCGTCACGGTGGACGTTCTTGGCGCGGCCTCGCAGGCAGATGCCGACAAGGTTGCCTTTGCCATTGCCAACTCGCCGCTGGTCAAGACTGCCATCTTTGGCCATGACGCCAACTGGGGCCGCGTGGCAGCGGCTGCCGGCAAGTGCGGGGTGCCCTTCTCGCAGGAGAACGTGGACATCGACTTCATGGGTGTGCCCGTGCTGCGCGCGGGGCTTCCCGTTCCCATGGACGAGGACGACATGCTGCGACGATTCGAGCAGAGCGAGATAGACATTGCCATCTCGCTCGGCGCCGGGGATGCCCACTCGCGGGTGTGGACCTGCGACCTCACGCACGACTACGTCAAGATCAACGGCGAGTACCGCACCTAGGGCCTTGTGCCCGGCCGCGTACGGCGCGGCCCCACCACCAGACAACCCCAAGGCAGGAGGCACGCATGCAAGGTCGCGAGGAAGGCGAGCTCGAGCTCGCGCAGAGGAAGGCAGAGGTCCTCACCGAGGCGCTCCCGTGGATCAACAAGATGCGCGGGAAGACCGTCGTTGTGAAGTATGGGGGGTCTGCCATGGAGGACCCCAAGCTCATGGTGCAGGTGCTGGGAGACATCGAGCTTCTCAAGCTCATGGGCATGCGTGTGGTGCTCGTGCACGGTGGCGGCAAGGCGATAAGCGCCATGCTTACGCGCCTCAACATGCCCGTGCAGTTCAAGAACGGCCTGCGCGTCACCGACGACGACACCATGGAGGCCGTGCAGGAGGTCCTTATCGGCAAGGTCAACCAGCAGCTGGTCTGGGCCTTGAACGAGTACGGCCACAACGCGGTGGGTATCTCGGGCGCGGACGGAAAGACGCTCAAGGCGGTGCCCGTCTCGCCTGAGCTTGGCCGCGTGGGCCACATCCGCGAGGTGAGCCCCGAGCTCATCGAGACGATTCTCGACGACGACTACATCCCCGTGATTGCTTCTGTGGCCTGCGGACCGGATGGCTTCTTCAACGTGAACGCGGACGAGGCCGCGAGCGCGGTTGCCGAGGCGCTCCACGCCGACAAGCTCATCTACCTCACGGACGTCGACGGCCTCTTTGCCGACGTCAACGACAAGGGAAGCCTCATACGCTCGCTCACCAAGGCCGAGACCAAGAGCATCCTCGCGTCCGGCGAGCTTGCGGGCGGCATGGTACCCAAGGTTCGTTCGATTGTGGAGGCCATGGACCGCGGCGTGTCCGAGGTGGTCATCTTGAACGGTAAGTCGCCCCACTCGCTGCTGCTCGAGATTTTCACCGACGCAGGCGTGGGCACCCTCTTCACGCAGGAATAGTGAGACAAGGGAGACAAAGGGAGTTTCCCTTTGTCTCCTCCAGAACAAGGAGAATAACATGGCAGACACCAGCTACGAGAGCGCCAAGGCCCTTGACGATGCCTACGTGATGCACACCTACGGCCGTCTTCCCGTCGAGTTTGTCTCGGGTTCGGGGGCCACGCTCGCCGATTCCACCGGCAAGACCTACATTGACTGCCTGGGCGGCATCGGCTCGGTGAGCATGGGCCACTGCAACCCCGTGGTGGCGGCTGCCCTGCGCGAGCAGGTCGACAAGATCTGGCAGGTGGGCAACTACTACTACGTCGAGAACCGTGGTGAGCTTGCGCAAGACCTCTCCGGGCTCCTCTCGTCCATGTGCGACGAGGAGGGCCACGTGGTTGGCTCCACAGGTTCCACGTGGAAGACGTTCTTTGCCAATTCCGGCGCCGAGGCAAACGAGGGCGCCATCAAGGTGGCAAGGCGTTGGGGCGAGAAGAAGCTTGGCGGTGCCACCGGCATCCTCACGGCGCAGAAGAGCTTCCATGGCCGCACGCTGGCAACGCTTGCCGCTACCGGCCAGGACGTGTTCCACAAGGCGTTTCTCCCCATGCCTGCCGGCTTTGCCGCCGTGCCGTTGAACGATACGGATGCGCTGGTGGAGGCGCTGGACAACCCTCCGGCGAGCTGCGGCCCCGTGTGCGCGGTGATGCTCGAGTGCGTGCAGGGCGAGGGTGGTGTGTGGCCGGCTAGCTTCGATTACCTGCGGTTTGTTGCTGCCGAGTGCAAGAAGCGCGGCGTGCTTCTCATGATCGATGAGGTCCAGACCGGGTTCTTCCGTTGCGGGGCACCTTTCTGCTACCAGCTGGCTGGCATCGAGCCGGACGTGGTGAGCCTGGCAAAGGGCATCGCGGACGGCTTCCCCATGGGCGCCGTTGCGGCGAAGGCAGAGGTGGCCGACCTCATGGGGCCCGGTGACCACGGCTCCACTTTTGGCGGGAATGCGCTGGCAGCTGCCGCGGGGCGTGCCACAGTTGAGGCGCTGGTCTCGCAGGGGGTGGGGGAGCACGTCATCGCCTGCGGCGCGCACCTGCGCCAGCGGCTGAAGGCTCTGCCGCACGTGACGGAGGTACGCGGGCACGGCTTGATGCTCGGCGCGCAGTTGGACGTGCCGGTGGCGACGGAGCTGGTGGACAAGGGCCTTGAGGTTGGTCTCGTTCTCAACCATATTGGCGACTCGATCCTGCGCTTCCTTCCTCCGTTGGTAATCTCCGAGGAGCAAGTGGACGAGGTTGCCGGCAAGCTCGCTGCGCTGCTGGCGTAGGGATGCTGGTACGGTCGCGTTTCCTTCTCTGCGCTGCCGCCGTTGTTCTGCCGTCGCCTTCTCTGCGCCATCGCCGTTGTTCCGCCATCGCCGGAAGGCCCGTTTTGTTGCAATAGTCGCCAAAATCGCCCCTCCGGAGACAATTTGTCTCCGGAGGGGCTCATTTGATGCAATGTGCGACAATTTCATGCTTCCGGCGACTTGTGCCGCGCGCGGTCTACACCCTTAACGTTCCTGCCCCCGTTTCGAATTCCCTCTCGCGAAGGAGTTCGTCGAGAAAAGCCTGCCGTTCCTCAAGGGGGCGGAGAAGGTCTTCTCTCCACGTTCTTCTCGTCTTGCGTGTTACCTTTCTTGCGACTTCTGTGAGCTCTTGGGCGCTTGACAATTGGCGATATGTCACAAAGTCAGTATCTTCACCCATGCATGCGAGCGCGTTCTGCCTCGAAATGTCTTCAGGCACACGCCATTGATGGGGAAGATGCCCGCTAAACTCAAGCCCATAATGTGCCTTACGATAGTGAAGATCGATTTTTGCAAAGCTCCTTCCGGTGAGCTGACGGGCAAGCTCTCCATAGGGAACCCGGTCATTGAGGGTCGCGTGAACACAACCATACCCCGCTTTTGATCGAGGTCGAGACAAGGCGATTTCGAGCTCGGATTCCCTCGGCGATGCCGATCCGTCTTGTACATGTCGCAGGAGTCGGCACGACCTTCTTGCTCCGCGCATCCCCATTTCGGAGGCCGAGAAGAAATAGGCTTCGAGTTCTTGCGTGTTCGTGAGCGGAGGGCGCTCAATGATGCCCCCTTCCACGAAGTCGTCGAGCGAAAATGTTCCTGTGAAACGATAGGCGAGCTTGAGCCAGGAACATTCGTCTAGCACCAGAGACAACTGAAGCAAGGAAAGTGCAGGGGAAGCGATGAGGATGCCTCCTCTTCCTCGTAGGAATGATCCGGCAGGAAAAGACGGATGTCCGCGATGGTATCGCAAGGGTGAACGCGGGTCTCTCGAAGCATCTCTTGGAACAATAATGTCTAATCCTCCTTCATCGAGACCGCATTTCGAGAGACCGTGTGAAGTAATCTCTGCGCGACTTATCGATGCCTGCGAGAGGTTTACTACGTTGGACGGAGTGAAATCTTTGAATCCCCTGCGGGCATTTCTCTCCACCAATACTGCTGAGGTTTGGAATCCAAGGAACAATAGGCTCATGGTTACTCCTCTCGACGGAAACGGTGAGCGGAGCGTGCCACAATTGGCTTGCACTCTTCTTTCTATACGCAAGCACTTTTCTTGACGATAGCTGTCAAGTTAGTAGGCAGCATCTGGCATTACGCAGGTAAAAGGTAGCATTTTCGATACCAACGCAGTGATAGCTCTTCACCAAAATGCGTAGCGAGAATTGTGGGCCACCGTTCTACTGCCGAGAATGTCTCCAGAAAGCCCAGGTTGTTGCAAATCCCATCAAAGAACCCTCTTCGGCGATTAATTGTCGCCGGAGGGGGCCAAGTGTTGCGATGCGCATCAAAATGGGTCTACCGGCGACATTACATGCCGCCACGCCCGGGAAGCGCTACTCCTCCGTTGCCGCTGTGGCGCGCTCGGGGACGCGCAGCATCACCACAAAGCCGATGATGAACAGCACCACAATGGAGAGCACGCCCAGCGAGCTGTTGCCGGTGGCGGCCGTCATGGTGCCCACGATGAAGGTGCCGAGAATGGCCGCGTACTTGCCAAAGATGTCAAAGAACCCAAAGTACTCGTTGGCGTGGTCTTTGGGGCAGAGCTTGCCAAACTCGGACCTCGAAAGCGCCTGCAGGCCGCCCTGGAAGAGGCCAACCATGATGGCAAGAATCCAGAACTCGACCGCCGTGCGCAGGAAGAACGCAGCAAACAGTGTGATGAAGGTGTAGCCGGCAATGCCCACCAGGATCATCTTGCGCGTACCAAACTTGTGCCCCAGACGGCCATACGCAATGGCCGAGGGGAATGCCACAAACTGCGTGACGAGCAGCGCCAGCACCAGCTGCGTGCCGTCGATGCCAAGGTCGGCGCCGTACGAGGTGGAAAGCTTGATGATGGTGTGCACGCCGTCGATGTAGAAGAAGTACGCAATGATGTAATTCCTAATGGACGGATCGCGCCAGATGCGCTTTGCCGTAGCGCCAATGCCGCGCACAGCGTTGACCAGCGCGTGCTCCTCGCGCGGCTTGTAGTGGGTCTGCTCGACGTTCTTGAGCATGGGCACGGTGAATGCCACCCACCAGGCAGCCGTGATCACAAAGGAGATCTGCATGGCCGTCTGCAGGCTCATGCCAAAGGGCCTCACCAGCACAAACGCCAGGCAGGCGAGAAACGGCACGCAGCTGCCAATATAGCCCCACGCATAGCCCTGGCTCGAGACTTCGTCCATACGGTCGTCCGTCGTGGCGTCAACCAGCAGCGCGTCATAGAACACGAACGACGTGTTGAGCGCCACGGAGGAGATCACGTAAATCACGAGAAACGCCATTGCGCTGGTGGGGAAGCCCATGGCCACGCATGCCACGGCGCCCGTCCCCACAGACCCAATGATGAACTTCTTCTTCATGCCCTGCTGATCGGCAATGGAACCCAGGATGGGCATGAGCAGTGCGATGACCAGCGAGGCCACGGTCTCTGCATAGCTCCAGGCGACAAGGGCGGGGCCGTCTGCCAGCGACTTGAAGTAGATGGGAATGACGCTTGTGGCGAGAAGCACCAGCGCAGAGTTGCCCACGTCGTACATGACCCAGCTTCTCTCGGCCTTTGTCATCTTGAAAGACACGCGTTCCTCTCTGTTTGGCTTCGCGTCTCACGCTCATACACATCGAAACGTTATCGTTTGGATGCCGTCGATAACCACGGCTTCTGTCAGGATTATGTAATGGCTTGTTCAGCTCAGCGCGCACGCGGCGCCGTGCGGACGCGCGGGGGCCGCAGGCGCACAACCCCACTGCGTGCGAAACGCCATCGACTGCCGCGCTGCTCGTCTGGTGTCTCTCAGATGGGGCATAATGGCGGGACGGGCGTGTTTGTTCCTTAGCGCGGCCACACGCCTGTCGCAACCGGAAAGGGGCCACCATGCCAGCCATTCTCACGCACGACTTCTTTGCCCGCGACGTTGCCGATCGCGCAAAGGCAGAGCTGCCCCTGGCGACCCTCGACGAGCGCGAGGCATTCCTGCTGGGAAGCCAAGGCCCAGACCCGCTCTTCTACATCACGATCTACCCGCTCATGGCCAAGTGGGCCAAGGTGGGAAACCTGATGCACGACGAGCGCCCCGCGCGACTTCTTGCTGCTATGCGCGAGGCCGTCGATCGCCTTTCCAAGCGCGAGAAGGACGTTGGAGCGGCGTATCTGGCGGGCTTCTCGTGCCATTGGCTGCTTGACTTGACGGTCCATCCCTTTGTGAACGCCTGGGCCTACGACCTCACGCATGCAGGCGTGCCCGAGCTTGGCCCGGAGTATGACGGCAAGGTCCACATGGAGGTCGAGCGCGACCTGGACGAGACGGTTCTCTATCGCAAGACCGCCAAGACCATTGCCGAGTACCGCCCGTTTGCAAACACGCTGCGCGCTTCGCGCGAGGTGCTTGCCATCATCGACAAGATTTACTTCTACGCGGCGCTTTGGACATATGATAGGCCCATCGACCCAACTACTTTCTCGGTCTCGGTTGGTTGCTACCGCACCATCATGCGTCTGCTGTATGCAACGCGCGACCCGCATCGCAACGCGGTCGCCGCCCTCGAGCGCGCCATAACCGGCTCCCCCTATTCCACCTATGGGGCGCTCTCGCATCGCGTGCGGGCGTCTGCGTCTTCGGAGTTCGACAACGCTGAGCACCGCGCGTGGACAAACCCCGCGACTGGTGCCGTGAGCAGGGGCTCGTTTGAAGATCTGTACGAGCGTGCACTCGACCGGGCGCCTGCGGTGGCGTCTGCCGTGCTCTCGCGCGACTTTGACAACGATGCTGCACGTGCGCTCACGGGCAACCTCAACTTTGAGGGGGCGCCTGCTCCCTCGGACGCCCCGCTCGCATAGGCGGTGCCGCTGCATCTTGACGAGCGAGGCCACGCGCCATGTGATGCAGGCGAACAAGAGCAAGGACACTAAGCCCGAGCTGCTAGTTAGGGCGCGGTTGCGCGAGGCGGGCTACACCGGATACCGCCTGCACTGGAAGAAGGCGCCGGGCAAGCCCGACATCTGCTTTCCTGGCAGACGCGTTGCCATCTTTGTGAATGGCTGCTTCTGGCATCGCTGCCCCCACTGTGCTCTGCCTTTGCCAAAGACAAACGTGGAGTTCTGGAAGGCAAAGTTCGAGCGCAACAGGGAGCGCGACTCTCGTGACAATGCGCTGCTGGTACAGGATGGTTGGACCGTTATCGTGGTGTGGGAGTGCATGCTCAAGAAGGAGCGTCTCGAGCCCACAATGCAGGAGGTCCTTCGCGAACTTGACCGGGCGAGCGGGGATGCTCCGCGCGTCCCGCGCGTTGTTGAGATTGGCTCCGCTCGCCCCTGGATGCTTCGCCGGGAGCGCCAAAAGCTACGCTCACGGTATGCTTTGCGTTAAACCAGCCGCAGGTCTAAGCTAGTGTCCATGGCCAACGACGGGGGGTGCCGCCATGTCGACATACGTCTTCTCTGATGTCCACGGGCATCGTGCAACGCTCGAGCGCGTGCTCGAGCGCGTGTCCCCTGGCGCAGATGACGTCGTGTTCTGCCTGGGAGACATGATTGACCGCGGGCCAGACCCCATTGGCGTCATGCGCGTCACGCGGTCGCTTCCCAACGTGCGCGTGCTCAAGGGCAACCACGAGGACCTCATGCTCGACGCGCTTGACCACAAGGACGACGTTGTATCCCAGGCAAATTGGGCCATCAATGGTGGCATGGCCACGCTCTCCGGCCTCGAGGGCGCCTTGGATGACGAGGCGATCGAGCTTATCGGCTGGGTGCGCAACCTGCCGCTTTCGGCACATGTCGAGGTTGCGGGGCGCCATTACATCATGGCCCACGCCGGCATTCGGCCTGGTGGCCAGCTGCCTGCAGACGGTACGTGGAATGATTCCACGATTGATGCGCTTCTCGGCGAGCAGACCCCCGATGACCTGCTGTGGATTCGCGACGAGTTCTGGTCGGTCCCCACAGGGCTACTTGACGAGAGAGGAGAGGGCCCCATTGTTGTGGCCGGTCACACGCCCACGCCTTACCTGGTATCCATGACCAACGAGTTTGACCGTCCGGTGAGAAACAGTGACGGCATTGCGCAGATGGTGCGTGTGGGAGCATGCGACGCAACGGGCGGCGTGGCTGACCGCTGGGACATCGACTCCGGTGCCGCGGGTGGTGCGGGCTTTGGCCAGGTTACGATGATACGTTTGGATGACGGCGAGGAGTTCGCGGAGCCCATACGCGATGGCGAGTAACGCAGGCAAAGAGGCGTCCACCCCTGCGGGCCGGCTCGTCATTCACCCACTCGATCCAATATTTGATGAGAAGAGCCGTGTGCTGGTGCTGGGGACCATGCCCAGCCCCAAATCGCGCGAAGTGCACTTCTACTACGGCAACCCACAGAACCGCTTCTGGCGCGTGGTGGCGGCGCTGTGGCAAGAGGGCGTCCCCGAGACGAACGATGCTCGTCGCGACCTGTGCCTGCGCCATCACGTTGCCCTCTGGGACGTGCTTCGAAGCTGCACCATAGAAGGGGCGAGCGACGCCTCCATTCGCAATCCCGTGCCCAATGACGTTGGCCGGATTCTCTCGATAGCGCCCATCGCGCGCGTGTTCTGCACGGGAAGCACCGCCACACGGCTCTACCAGCGGCTCGTTGAACCTGCATGCGGCGTTCCATGCACGGGGCTCCCTTCCACGAGCCCGGCAAACGCCCGCATGCGCCTTGATGACCTCGTTGCCGCCTACGAGCCGCTCCGCCGCGCTGCCGATGGCGAGTAGCGCCGGGTGCCGGAAGGGCTGTTATCGACGCGATTGCGTACGAAACCCCCTCTCCGGCGTCGGCTTCTCGCCCGAGGGAGAGTTTTCGCAGCTCGCTTGAAGCGTTATCGCCTAGCACCCATGCGGCCGCTGTTTCTGCCACAATGGATGGCCGCAAACAACAATCGCAGCGCACACAACGTGGCTGAATCGCAGAGGGGCGACGTGCGATGAGCGTCAGTGAACTCATGGACGAGAAGGACATGGCCGACCTGCTCGTGAGCGTTCCCGCCGAGGGGCTGCTCCACGGCGCCGTGTGGGCAGAGCCGAAGGGGCACGGCTGGGTACACCCCTGGCGCTTCGCGAAGAGCCAGCTCAAGGCCATTGGGAGCTGCCGCGCTTGGCACCCGGGCCTCTATCGCGCCATGGCTGCCTGCACGGCAGGCATCACCGTGGAGTTTGAGACGGACTCCTCTTCCATCGTGCTCGAGGCGCGTGTGGAACCGTTCCCGCGTGGCTCGCGCGAGGTGCTCGACGAGGCCGCCGAGTGCGCCTTTGCGCCAGACGGACCCCTTGACGGCTTCTCTTGTGACGTTGACGGCCGCCACCTGCCCTGCGCGCTTCCCGAGGAGAACCACGACGGCGTGACGCGTGTGGAGTTTGCGCTCGATGATCCCGAGGAGGCGCCCGAGAGCAACCTCCAGCGCCTGCCTGGCATGGGCCGTCATCATCATGTGCGTGTGTGGCTGCCCTGCCTCACGAGCTGCGACCTGCGACACGTGGTGGGCGACGGCAACGTAATCGAGCCGGTTACTGCCCGTGACCAGCTGCTGGTGATTGGCGACTCCATCGCCCAGGGCTTTGTCGCTGGCGACCCGGCGCGCAATTGGCCGGCGCTTCTCGCCACGCAGCTAGACATGGACGTGCTCAACCAGGGCATTGGCGGCCAGGTCTTCCTGCCGGGCTCGACCGTTGGCCTGGCAGACGAGGCTTCTCCCGCGGCCGTGGTGGTGGAGCTGGGCGAGAACTACCGCTACGAGCCCTGCCAGGAGATGCGCATTACGCGTGACATTCGCACGAGCCTCTTCGAGGTCGCCGAGGCGTGGCCGGAGGCATCCACCTGGACGCTCACGCCCCTCTGGCACCTGGACGAGACGCACCCCACGCACCGGGGCAGCTGCTTTGCCGCCGTACCCGACCTTATCCGCACCGCGGTTGCCGCCAACCCCGGCATGCACTTGGTCGAGGGCTCGCGCCTGCTGCAGGCAAGTCCCGTCCTCATGGCCGACGGCTACGAGCACCCCAACGCAGATGGCTCCGAGACCATCGCGAAGCGCCTGGCCTACATCATGCGGGCGCTGGAGGAGCCCGCGGAAACCCGACGAGCACGGGCAATCGAGCTTCTCACGGACGGCCCGCGCGAGGCGTTCCCCATCCTCGAGTGCGCGCGCCGCGGGATTGGCGAGGTCCTTGTCGCAAAGAAGGGCGTGTGCGTGCTGGAGGTGCCGCGCCACGGGACCTTTGTGTGGGGAACCTCCCGGAAGGCCATGCGCGAGGCGCTTGATGTCTTTGCCTCTCGCGACCTGGTGTGCGTCCTTGGCACCGCCCCCGTCCACGACGTGCGCCGCGATCTGGGCCTTACCGAGGATGCCCCTTGCAACATGGTCATCTACGAGAAGCAAGACCGCCTCGAGGTGGATCCCTCGCTCGACATCCGCACACTCACGCCGGCGTATGCCGAGCTAGTGGCCTCACACTACTCGCATCCAGAGTACCTGGCACCCGGCGAGCTGGAAGACATTCTCGCGCGCGGGCTTGTGCTGGGAGGCTTTGAGGCGGGACGTCTCTGCGCCTTCATCGGCGAGCACCCCGAGGGCGCCATTGGCATGCTGGAGGTCTTCCCCGAGCTGCGTCGCCGCGGGTGGGCAACCGCTCTTGAGTCTGCAAAGATCAACGAGCAGCTCGATCGCGGCCTTGTGCCCTGGGGAGAGGTGTGGCCCGACAACCAGGCGTCCATCGCGCTGCAGGAGAAGCTCGGCCTCACGGTGTACCCGGAGAAGGGCATGCACTTCATGAGCAGGCCGTAGCAGGACAAAACACTTCGCGAAGGTGCCACTTGGCATGCATGTCCGCCTGATGTCAGCACACACGTCCTTCACGCAGTGTGCAGAATCAATGATGCTGTTTTCAAGCGTCTACAATCGGGCAGCAACTTACAGACAGATTGGTGACGTTTGCCGAATTGTCGCGTTGCGACTGCGGTAACCAGGAAGTGACCCATATGACTTGCCTTCATGGACGCGCGCTCGAGGACGAGTTCCTCTCGACGGCGCGCGAGCTTGCCGGTGATGTTGAGAGCAGGGGGGCTGGTGACCGTTACCTACTCACCACCCACGCGCTCTACCACGGCGGACCCGTCTCCTGGGCAATGACGCCCAAGATCTTCGATGTCGCCCAGATTGAGATTCTGCGCGACGCCGCCGAGACCATGGGCCGCATCATGGACAAGATTACGGCCGAGTACCTGCGCAACCCCGAGTTTCGCAAGCTCTTCCACTTCTCGCCCGAGCTTGAGGAGCTCACGCTCATTCCAACAGGCTACGAGCAGATGATCCCCATCGCGCGCGTGGACGTCTTCTTCAACGAGGAGACGGGTGACTATCAGTTCTGCGAGCTCAACACCGACGGCTCGGCGGGCATGACCTCGACCGTCGAGGTCACCCGCGCCATCCAGGCCACCCAGACCTACCGCAAGTTCGCCGAGAAGCACCCCAACATCACGACGTACGACGTGGTGGGCGAGGCTATCGATGCCATTCGAGACACATATGTGAGTTGGGCAAACGCCGACCGCTTTGGCAGCAGCGTTGAACATCCGTCGCTGTGCATTGTCGACTACACCGAGAGCGCGTCGACGGACGAGCTTGAGGACTTCCTCTGGCGACTCTCCGACAGGGGCTTCTACGCCCAGTACTGCGACATTCGCGACCTGCGCATCGAGCACGTGGCGGGCACCGACCTCCTCATGGCACCCGGTGGCCCCGTCTCCTGCGTGTATCGTCGCGCCGTCACGTCCGAGATTGCCGAGAAGCCCTGCGCCGGTGCCGACGCCCTGGCAGAGGCCGCGCGCCGTGGTCTTGCCTGCGTCATTGGCGGCTACAGGACCTGGCCGTGCGCCACGAAGACCGTCTTCGCGGTCATGCGCTCGCATGCGGTGGATGGCATCCTCACGCCCGAGGAGCGCGCGTTCATCGACGCACATGTTCCCCAGACGGTGCTGCTTGATGCGGACTCGGACCTCTCGCCCTATGCCGAGAAGGACCGCTGGATCGTGAAGCCCGCAGGCGGCTACAACGCCGTGGGCGTGGTGGCCGGCCTTGACTGCAAGACGCAGGAGGAGTGGGAGAGCGCGCTTGCCACCTGCGCAAAGAGCGGAGGCGTTGTGCAGGCGTATGCGCCGCAGTATCGCACGCCCACCCTGCGCGGCGGCGTGCTTAAGCCCGGCGAAGACCCGCTCGATGCCCCCGAGATGAGCAACATGGAGGGGCTCTTCCTCTTCAACGGGAAGTTCGGCGGAGTCTTTACTCGCTGTGGCATGGATAACGTCATTGGTGAGTGGACACACCGCCTCAACATGGGCTGCCTCGTCGTCGAATGAGACAAAGGGAGTTTCCCTTTGTCTCATTTTCTGCCGGCGCTGTCGCTGCAGGCAGATAACTGCGCCTTAATAGCAGTCCTCCAATAAGCCGCAGGCCGTTTGCCTGCGGCTTTTCTGATAAGGGCCCTCTGCAGATTGCTATTAAGTCGCAGCTTTCTAGGAGCAGCGTTCGACCTCCAGGCTGCCCGACGTCCTTCTTGCGTCCTAATTACTGTCGCGCGGCCTTGCTAGAATCTGCCTCGATAAACAACTCGCAGGAGGCAGCCATGGAAGTCACCAACAAGCTCGCGCCCCACCTCACGGGGCAGCTCTCGCTCCAGGCGCAGCGGGCAATTGCAGACAGTCGCGCAAGCGGGGCCCTCTCGCCGTTTTCTACGCCCAATGCAGCCGCGCTTCGTCGCGACAAGACCGAGCGTGACCAGGAGAGCGTCCTGCGTCCGGCCTTTGTGCGCGATGCCGAGAAGATCATGCACATGTCCGCGTACAACCGCCTTGCCGGAAAGACCCAGGTCTTCTCCTTCCGTGCAGACGACGACCTTGCGCGTCGCGGCCTGCATGTGCAGCTCGTCGCGCGCGTGGCTAGAGACATTGGCGCCGCGCTTGGCCTCAACCTTGACCTCATCGAGGCAATCGCCTTGGGGCACGACATTGGCCACACGCCGTTTGGCCACGCAGGCGAGCGCTTTCTAAACGACGTTTACCATGCTCGTACCGGCCGCCTCTTTGCGCACAACGTGCAGAGCGTTCGCGTGCTCGACGTCACCTATGGCAGGAACCTCGCACTCCAGACGCTGGATGGCGTGATCTGCCACAACGGTGAGTTCGAGCAGCAGGTCTTTGCGACAAGCTCTCTTGCCGGCTTCGACGAGTTCGACCGCGGGGTGGAGGAGTGCTGGGAGAAGGGCGGCCCCGCCATTGCACACTTGCGCCCCATGACGCTTGAGGGCTGCGTGGTGCGCGTCTCGGACATCATCGCCTACGTGGGCAAGGACCGCCAGGACGCCATCCGCGCGGGCCTCTGCACCGAGAATAGCTTCGACGACGGTCTTGGCGGTGCGTACAACGCCTGGGCGCTTGGCGCCTTTGTCGCGGACGTGGTCGAGAACAGCCTGGGCAAGCCGCGCATCGAGATGAGCGAGGAAGGCTTTGCCGAGATGCGCCGAGCAAAGCGCGAGAACTACGAGAAGATCTATGGCGCCTCGGAGGTCAACGGGGACTTCTCACGCGGCGTCTCGGAGCTCTTCTCGCTGCTCTATGATCACGAGCTCGAGGCTCTTCGCGCGGGTGACGAGTCTGCCGCCATCTTCCGCCACCACATCGAGCCGCTGGGGCGCCACCTCGCTCCCTATGGCCGCACGTATGACTGGGAGTCGGACCCAGACCTTGCGGTGGTGGACTTCATCTCGTCGATGACGGACGACTACTTCATGGCTACGTGCTCGGAGCTCTTCCCCAAGGCGCGCGAGCTCTTCCCTCGCCGCGGGTACTTCGAGGGCGTGCGCCCGTAGGCGTGGGCGGCTGCGGGGCAAAAGTCTTCACTACAGAGAAGATAATGCCTGCAGAGAGGCCTAAACCCTCACTACAGCGAAGACTCCTGCGCCTCGCGCTCCGCCGCGCCGTGCTCGCGTGCGGCGTCGACGAAGGCACTGAAGAGCTGCGGCTGCGTACGGAGCTTCTCGGGATGCCACTGCACGCCCAAAAAGAAGGTCTTCTCGCTAAACTCCAGGCCCTCCGGCGTGCCGTCCTCGGCCCACGCCACCACGTGGCCCTCGGGTGCCTGCTTGCAGATTGCCTCGTGGTGCAGCGAGTTCACCTCACCCGAGGTGAACCCCAGGATCTTTGCCAGGCGGCTCGTCTCGGCAACGCGCACATGATGAACGGGGGTATCTGGCTGGTCGAGCCTGCTGTGGACGATGGTCTTGGTGGGATAGTCGCTGATGTCGCGCACAAGCGTGCCACCAAGGGTCACGTTCATGACCTGCATGCCGCGGCAGATGCCCAGCACCGGCACGTCGGCGTCCCAGCATGCGCGCATGAGCGCCCACTCAAAGGCGTCGCGCGCGGCGCAGGTGAGCGAAATCGGGGAATGGCTCTCTGGTGCGTAGGCGTTGCCTCCAAAGGAGCAGTCGGCAATGTCGCCGCCGCCCGTGAAGAGAATGCCGTCAAGACGTCGCACTATATCGGGGACCAGGCTGGTTGCGTCAAAGCCAAAGGGGATAGTGAAGGGGAGGGCCACCGGGATGCCACCCGCATCTGCCACCGAGGCAGCGTAGTGGTCATCCGTCATGGTCCAGTTTGGGTTCTCGGGGTCCTCCCGGGGCCTAGACGTGATGCCGATGAGCGGCCTGGTGGCTGCGATTGTCATGTTTCCTCCCCTGTGCAACGTCCCGGGGGATACCTTAGCCGACCAGAGTCGGCTCAACCTGTTTGGGTGGCCAATACAGAAAAAACGAACGTGCGGAGCGAAACAGCCAGCACGAGAAGAACTAGGTGAGAAAGAAGGTTTGTCCCGTCGCAACACATTCGCACCCGAATGCGTTGCGTCTCGGCGGTCATTTCTCAGTGGCGATGCACGAGAGAAGAGCCCCGCCTACGCCCCTGGGCTACAATCGCTTGCATGGACAACCTCTTCACCAACATAGAGCGCTACAAGCGCACGATGAACGCCCCGCTCGCCGCGCGCATGCGTCCGCAGACCCTCGAGGAATACGTGGGCCAGACCGAGGCCGTTGGTCCCGGCAGCTGGCTTCGCACGGCAATCGAGCACGACACGCTCTCCTCGGTGATTCTCTACGGCCCGGCCGGCACGGGCAAGACCACGCTTGCGCGCATCATCGCCAACTCGACGCACGCGGAGTTTGTCGAGGTCTCGGCCGTCACGGGCACTGTGAAGGACCTCCGGCGCGAGATAGAGGCTGCCGAGAGTCGCCTGCTCTCCCTGGGCCGTCGCACAATCCTCTTTGTGGACGAGATACACCGCTTCAACCGCTCGCAGCAGGACGCGCTACTGCACGCTGTGGAGGACCGGACCGTGGTCCTGGTGGGTGCCACAACAGAGAACCCCTACTTCGAGGTGAACTCCGCACTGCTCTCGCGCTCGCGCGTGGTGGAGCTCGAGCCGCTCGATGATGACTCCATCCGCACCATCGTGCGCCGCGCAGTCACCTCGGAGTATGGCCTCAAGGGCGCCTTCACCCTCGATGACGACGCGCTCGAGGAGATCGTCACCCTTGCCGGCGGCGACGGTCGGGCGTCTCTCACCTCGCTTGAGCTGGCGAGCCAGATGGCCGCGCCGGCCGGTACCGCCACGCCGGAGGAGCCCGTGCGCATCACGCGAGCCCACGTGCTCGAGGCCAACCCACGCCACGGTCTGTCCTACGACAAGTCCGGCGACATGCACTACGACATCATCTCCGCCTTCATCAAGTCCATGCGTGGAAGCGACCCTGACGCGGCGCTCTACTGGCTGGCGCGCATGCTCGACGCGGGGGAGGACCCCAAGTTCATCGCGCGGCGCATCTTCATCCTGGCCTCCGAGGACATTGGCAATGCGGATCCGCAGGCGCTTCTCGTTGCGGAGGCGGCATTCAAGGCAACCGAGGTCATAGGCCTTCCGGAATGCCGCATCAACCTTGCCCAGGCCGTTGAGTACATGGCGCTCGCACCCAAGTCCAACGCCGCCGAAGCGGGGATTGACGCCGCCCTGAAGGAGGTTCGCGAGGGGCCGCGCCGAGAGGTGCCCAGCTACCTGCGCGACAGGCATCGCCCCGGCTCCGACGAATACGGACCCTACCTCTATCCCCACAACTATCCCACTGGCTGGGTGGAGCAGCGCTACCTGCCCGAGGGCCTCGAGCGCGGCGTGTTCCATCACCCCAGTCCCCGCGGGTGGGAGGCCTGGCGCATCGAGGCCACGGCGCGCGACCGGGCAGGGCTTCAACCCAAGCCGGCGGATGACGGCGAGAAGGGCACCGCAGGTGCTGCCGGCGCGGACGCTGCCGCGAACGGCGCCGATCCCACCAAAAACGACGCTCCCGGCAAGGCGTAGGCGCGAGAAATACCGCTTACCGCCTCTCGCACCACCGCTTGGCCCTTCCGTCTGCCGTTTCAGGATGCAGGACACGCCAGAAATTCGACAGGTTAGTACGGTTCCCCTCATTCGGGGCGTCATCGATTTGTAATGACTCTCGAGCAAGGCGCACCGAATACCGATGCGCGGGATGGCCGGGGATGGTCTCGGCCAGAGGGGAAGGAACCCAGCATGAAGAAGCAGGTACTGGTTGCGGGTCTGCTTGCCGCAACGCTCTGCATGCCGCTCGCGGCATGCGGTGGCTCGTCGACCTCGTCTACCAGCCCGTCGTCCTCCACGACCACGAGCAGCACGAGCACGACCTCCAGCTCGTCAAAGGACAGCTCCAGCTCCGAGTTCGACGCCAACAAGGCCTACGCCGGCCAGTGGCGCGGCTCTGTCGAGATCACCGGCCAGACCGTCTACGGCACCGCTGGCGGCAGCGAGCCGATGCTCGACGTGAACCTGAACGATGACGGCACCTGCGAGGTCAAGCCCCTCGAGGCCCACGCCGACCTCCTCACTGATACGGGCACCTGGGAGGGCACCGAGGACCAGATTACGCTGCACCTCTCGTCCAAGGACATCACGCTCAAGGTTGTCGACAAGAACACGCTCGAGGGCAACGCCGCCGACTTCGACATCGCCGACTTCGACACCATCAACTTCGACTTCTACGGCTAACGGCCAGGGGAATCTCCCCCTTGCCTTAAGTGGGCCACGCGGGCGGGCGTTGGGAGCGCCGTGCCCGTAGGCCCTGGCTTCACGCGGGAATTGCCACGGCCACATGGCCGTGCGGAGGGAAGGCTGCGGCCCCCTGTGGGAGGGGGACCGCACGACAAGAGGAGAAGAAATGGGAAACAACCTGACGCGCAGGAACTTCCTTGCTGGGTCGGCTGCCGCGGCGGCGCTCGCAGGGCTTGCGGGCTGCTCGACCGGCGGAACCGCGGCAACTGATGCAGCGGCGTCGCTGCCCACGGCCGACAAGTACCCCATCGACCCGGACGGCTCCGACGTCCAGGCTAAGTGGACGAGCGAGGAGGTCCGCGACGGCTGGACCCGCTACACCAACCCGGATGGCGGCGCCGAGCTGGGCATCATGGACACCTCCAAGATCATCCAGGTGGACGGCCTGGCCTTCAAGGACATGAATGGCAACGGCAAGCTGGACTTCTACGAGGACTGGCGCCAGAGCGTCGACGACCGCGCGAAGTCGCTGGCAGACATGATGAGTGCCGAGGAGATTTTCCCCCTGCTGTGGGCAGGTGCAGCGGCGGCCGGAGGTATGGGCACCGATACGGACGACCTGGGCCTCATCAAGGAGGGCTCACGTGCGGGCGTCTCGCGTCTCATGTCTGACGCAGACTCCTACGCAACCGATATCGCGTGGATTAACAAGGTCCAGGAGACCTGCGAGAAGGACTCGTATGGCATTCCGTACTTCAACTACTCCGACCCCTACTCGCTCTTCAACGTGCCCTCCAGCGCCGGACTCGCCGCGTGCATGGACAAGGACATCTGGCGCAAGGCTGGCATGTGGCAGTCTCGCGCCTGGCGCGCCACGGGAGTGCGCTGCGACCTTGGTCCCCAGATTGACGTGTACTCCAACCCCATCGGATGCCGACTGAATGGCTCCGTCTCCGAAGATCCCGCGCTGAACCGCGACTTTGCTGCGGCATTTGGCGGCGGCATGCAGTCCACCTGGGGCGATGACGAGGCGACCGACGACCAGGGCTGGGGCAAGGACTCCTGCGGTGTCATGCTCAAGCACTTCGTAGGCGAGGGCTGCCCCGAGGGCGGTCGAAACGACCACACCGACTCGGGCAAGTGGAGCGTCTTCCCTGGTGGCAACTTCAATGCGCACCTGGTGCCGTTCCTCGACGGTGGCATGCACCTCGACTCCAAGACCGAGCAGGCAGTTGCCGTCATGCCCTGCTACGGAATTGAGTACGACCCCAATGATCCCGAGGGCCTGGGCGAGCACGTAGGCTCCGCGTACAGCGAGCACAATATCAGCATCCTGCGTAACGCCGGATGGGACGGCATGCTCTGCACCGACTGGATGATCCTCGAGCACATTCCCTGGGGCGTCAAGAACCTCACGGTGGCCGAGCGCTTCGAGAAGCTCATGAAGAACTCCATCAGCCAGCACGGCGGATCCTTCCAGCCTGACGTTGCGAGTGAGGCGTACGACCTCATGGTCAAGGACATGGGTGAGGACGAGGCTCTAGCACAGCTCCGCGAGAATGCCCGCAGGATCTTTAAGGCTGAGATGCTCGTCCAGCTCTTCGAGAACCCCTACTCCGACCGCGAGACGGCAAAGGAGATCTTTGCCAATGAGAAGGCTACCGAGTTTGGCACTGATGCAGCAGACAAGTGCGTCATTATGCTCAAGAACAGTGGTAATGCCATCTCCAAGGATGGAATTGGCTCGTCCGACAAGGTCTACATTCCGCGCAAGTACACCGCTGCGCAGAAGGGCTTCTTCGGCGCCGGCACTCCAGCAAAAGTCGACCAGTGCTTCGGGGCGGACTTTGCCGACAAGTACTTCACTGTGGTCACGGACGGCGTAGGCGACCCAACGGGAGAGGCTGGAGATGACGGGAACGCGACGTACCAGGCAAGCGATATCCAGAAGCTGAGCGCCGAGGACCTTGCGGACGTCAAGTACGCCATCGTCTACATCGATAGCCCGACGGATGCGTACCAGGGAGTGGAGGGCGGTCAGCAGTTCAACCCCATGGGCTCGCCTGATGACCCCTATGACCCACCTGTCTGGAAGCCCATATCTCTGCAGTACCGTCCGTTCACGGCTGATGGAGACTACGTACGCAAGGAGTCCCTCAACCCCGCCGACGAGTTTGGCAACTATGAGAACCGCTCCGTCTATGGCCAGTCGACCTACGCCACCAACGAGAGTGACCTCGACTTTGTCATCGACGTTAAGAGTCGTCTTCCCCAGGATGCCAAGCTGATCCTTCTCGTGAACGTGAACAGGCCCATGGTCTTCTCCGAGATCGAGCCCTACGCCGACGCGATTCTCGTCTCCTTCAGCAACGTCTACACGGAGTCCTTTGCGCACGTCATTTCCGGTAAGGTCGAGCCTTCTGGCCTGCTGCCCTACCAGATGCCCAAGGACATGGAGACGGTCTTCACGCAGGACGAGGACGTGCCCCGCGACATGGACTGCTACACCGACTCCGAGGGCAACACCTACGACTTCTGCTACGGCCTCAACTGGAGCGGCGTGATCGACGACGACCGCACCAAGACCTACAAGGTTGCCCCTCTCACCGAGCCCGAGACCGAGGTGAAGGTCGACTAGTCCCACCCTCCCTGCTCGATTGCACTCTCCCGGCGGTCGAGCAGGTCCCCTTGAGGGGCCAATGAGACAAAGGGACTGTCCCTTTGTCTCATCCCTAGCGGGACGCGTCATTCTTCCTCCTATATCCCAGCGCGTCCCAGCGACCGGGGTCGGCACTGCGCCGACCCCGGTTCGTGTGTCTCGGCGTGTTGCGGCTGCGTATTGAATGGGGTTACGTGTCGCCGGAAGGGCACTTTTGGCGAAGAGTGTCGCCAGAACTCACTCTTCGGCGACATCTTGTCTCCGGAAGGCCGGTTTTGGCGAGATTTGCAACATCCGACGCTCTCCGGCGGCAGCGTGCGTTTCTCGCCGCTCCACGCCGCGCTGCCACATCCGCTATGATGTCCCGCGGACAACATTCGCATCACAGGTAGGGATTTAACGCATGAGCAATGGCACCTCCGGGTCCACGGCGCATCGTCGCTGCGGGCTCTTCGCTAGTTTTCTCGGCTACTACGCAGGCCAGATGCACCTCTTTATCGCAGACATCGTCTGCGCCATCGTCGTCGCCGGCATCGACCTCGCCTTCCCGCAGATCCTCCGCACGCTCACGGGCGGCCTCTTCCGCCAGGGCTCGGATGCCATCACGTCCGCCCTCGTCTACCTTCTCGTGGGCTTTGTCGTCATGTACGCCGTGCGCTTTGGTTGCCGCTACTTTGTGGCCTATTGGGGCCACGTCATGGGTGCGCGCATGGAGAGCCGCATGCGCGAGGACCTCTTCGACGCCTACGAGCGTATGAGCCTCTCGTTCTTTGACCGAAACAAGTCCGGCGACCTCATGAGCCGCCTGGTGAGCGACCTCTTCGACATCTCCGAGGCGGCCCACCACGGCCCCGAGTTCTTGCTCATCGGCTTCATCGAGGTCGTGGGCTCGTTTGTGATCCTGTCGTTTATCAACGTGCCGCTCACCGTCTGTCTGGGCGTTGTTCTTGCCGTTCTCGTCATCTACAACCTGAGGGCAAACCTCCAGATGAAGGCCGTCTTCCGCGAGAACCGCGTGCGCATCTCCAACGTGAACTCGCGCCTGGAGGACAGCCTTGCCGGCGTCCGTGTGGTCAAGAGCTTTGCCGCCGAGGACGTTGAGCGCGAGAAGTTCCGCGAGAGCAACGAGGCATACCTCGACTCCAAGGTGCGCATGTATCGCGCAATGGGCCGCTACCAGGCAGGCATCGCCGCGCTCATGGGCATCCTCTATACGCTCATCGTGGTCATGGGCGGCTGGCTCATCGCCCAGGGGCAGATGGAGGCCGCAGACCTTGCCACCTACGCCCTCTACATCTCGCTCTTTACCACGCCCATCGAGAACATCCTCAACTTCACCGAGACCTTCCAGAAGGCCATCGCCGGCTTCCGCCGTTTCAAGGAGATGGTCGACTCCCAGCCCGAGATTGAGGACGCCCCCGGCGCGCCGGCGCTCAAGGTGACCGAGGGCGCCATCTCGTACCGCGACGTTCACTTTACGTATGAAAGTGGAGACGGCGAGGGCGCAGGCGAGAACCCCGAGGTCATTCGCGGCCTCAACTTGGACATTCGCCCCGGCGAGACCATTGCCCTGGTGGGTGCGTCCGGCGGCGGCAAGTCCACCACCTGCGCGCTTCTCCCGCGCTTCTACGACGTGGACTCTGGCTCCATCACCATCGACGGGCAGGACGTGCGCTCGGTCACGCAGCGAAGCCTGCACGAGGCAATTGGCATAGTTCAGCAGGAGGTCTACCTCTTTGACGGGACCATCGCCGAGAACATTGCCTACGGTAACCCGCGTGCAACCATGGCACAGATAGAGCAGGCTGCCGAGAAGGCCAACATCGCTGCGTTCATTGAGTCGCTGCCCGACGGCTACGAGACCCAGGCGGGGGAGAGGGGCACGCGCCTCTCGGGTGGGCAAAAGCAGCGCATTGCCATCGCGCGCGTCTTTCTCAAGGACCCGAAGATCCTCATCCTGGACGAGGCGACCTCTGCCCTGGACAACGAGTCTGAACATGCGGTGCAGGAGTCGCTCGCCGAGCTCTCGCGCGGGCGCACGACCATCGTGATTGCGCACCGTCTGTCGACCATCAAGGACGCCGACGAAATCGCGACAATCGACGCCGGGCGCGTGGTTGAGCGCGGGACGCATGAGGAACTTCTCGCACGTGGCGGCACGTACGCGCGGTACTACCGCATGCAGTTTGAGGGCACGCGCGCATAGGGCCGCACGAGGAGCGGCGGCGAGTGGCGCCTGGGCGGCGAGCGGCGCCGGCCCTCTCGGCCATGCCGCGGATTCCGAACGGTTAAGCCGCCCTAACCGTTCGAGAAATTCCTAAATGGCGCGGCATTGAAGCGCGGATGACGGCAGCCGGCCTCCCGGCGCCACTCCGGCAACGGTGCCCAGTCCCTCTCCTCCCCAGCTTGTCCAACCCCCAGAGCCTTTGGCGTCCAACAGGTGTCTGGCATGCGACCAAGTTCACCCAAACGGGTAGAATGTCGGCGTACGTGTGGTGCGTCGTGCCCCAGGCCTTCCCGAGGGACGTCGCAAGAGAAGGGACACAAGATGAGTCCTCTGGACATCGCCCTCGTCGTGCTTGTCATCGTGGCCATCTGGGCCGTGGTCGAGCTCGCGCTTACCATCCGCAAGGCGCGCGCCTCTGTCGACGAGGTCACTACCTCGGCAAACGAGACCATCGCGCAGGTGCAGCCCATCATCGCCAAGGTCGACGGCATGGTTGACGACCTCGACCCCGCCATGAAGCAGGTCAACCCGCTCCTTGTCAAGGCCGGCGAGACCATCGATGGCGCTACCCAGAGCCTCGACAGCCTCAACAACATCTTGGGCGACGTCTCCACGGTCACGGGCACGGCCTCTGTCGTGACGGACACCGTGAGCAAGGGCGTTGCCGGTGCTGCCGGTGCCGTTGCCGGCGCAGTCTCCAAGCTCGTTGGCAAGGGCGAGGCGCCCCAGGCTCGTCTGGAGGATGCCGCAGGCAAGGACGGCGAGAAGGGCGAGGGGAACCCTGCATCCGCACAGCAGCGCACCACCGCGTATGTGACCTATGCGCCGGTTGAGGCTGAGAAGCCCGCGCCCGCCACAGACCCTGCGCCCTCCGCGGAATCCGATTCCGCTGCGGAGAAGCAGCCCCACAAGCCCAAGCACGCTGCGCCCGTCTCCACCCCAGAGACCGCGGCAGATGGCGAGGAGAACAATGCCTAGCACCAGTATCGTCAAGCTCAGCGTGCCCGCGGAGGCGCGCTTCGCCCGGGCGGTCCGCATGACCGCCTCCAACCTCGCCGTCTGCTGCGACATGAGCGTGGACGACGTCGAGGACGTACGCATGGCCGCCGAGGAGGGCTTTGTCTACGCCTGCGCGACCAGGCCAACTACCTGCGACATCGTCTTTGGCCTTGCTCCAGATGGTATGACTGCAGACTTCTCCCTGGGTGACGAGGACCCGGACGAGGCCACTGACCCCTCCGGCGAGCCCCAGCCTATCGACCTCGTTGAGGTGCTTCTCGGCGCCGTATGCGACGACTTTAGCATCTCGGAGGACGGTCGTACGCTGCACCTCTCCAAGCGGATGGACGTGCAGAATGCCTAGCGCTAGCACCACGAACGCGCAGGAGACCGCGAACACACCAAACGTCGCAACCCAAGAGACCGAGGAGGCGCGCACTGCGCGCGAGGCCTCTGAGGCGCGTGCCGAGAGGGCCCGCCACCGCTCGCTCCACCGCACGCCAAAGGGCAAGGCGGCCTGGGACAAGGACCGCACACGCGAGCTCTTCCGCCAGTACAAGGCTACGGGAGACCCCGAGGTCCGCGACCAGCTCATCGTGAGCCACCTCAACCTGGTTCGCTTCCTCGCTTCCAAGTTCAAGAACAGGGGAGAACCCCTGGACGACCTCATTCAGGTGGGCACCATCGGCCTCATCAAGGCCATCGATCGCTTCGACCCGTCGCGAGGCCTTGAGTTCACCACGTATGCCACACCCACCATCCTGGGAGAGATCAAGCGTCACTTCCGCGACAAGGGCTGGTCGGTCCGCGTGCCCAGGCGCCTGCAGGAACTCTCGGCCAAGGTCAACCAGGCAAACGACGAGCTCACCAACGAGCTCTCGCGCAGTCCCTCCGTCGAGGAGATTGCCAAGCGCGTGGGCGCGAGCGTCGACGACGTCCTCGAGGCCATGGAGTCCTCAAGTGCGTACAGCTCCGTGCCGCTCGAGGGCGGCGGCTCCTCGGATGACGATGACGCTCCCTCGGTCATCGACCACTACGCCACCGAGGACGAGAACCTTGCCGCCTCGGACGACCGCATCGTTCTCGAGGACGCCATCAGGGACTTCTCGCCGCGCGAGAAGGACGTCATCCGCATGCGCTTCTTCGAGGGCATGACGCAGGTCGAGATCGCCGAGCGCCTGGGCATCTCTCAGGTGCAGGTCTCTCGACTCCTGCGCCGCACGCTACGCCGCGTGCAGGACAAGATCGACCCAGAGGGTCTCATGAGCAAGTAGCGCCACAGGCGGCGCCGGGGCTGCGGCTCCGGCGCCGCTTTTGTGTGCGGGAGGCGCAACTGCCGCACATCCCCTGCCGCCAACGGCCAATGCCCCCGCCTTGCTACAATGAGGTGCCTTTCAACGAGGGGAGTTGCCGGTGGGGAACAAGGACGCTGACGAGAAGTACGTCACCTGGCGCAGGCGCCTGGTGGTCGCCTGGGCAATCGTAGGCGCCATTGCGCTCTTCGTCCTTGCGGTGCGGGGCCTCTCGATGATTGGCGCTGCCGTCGAGCTGCTGCTCATGGGTATCATCATCGGCTTCATCTGCAGCCCCATCACCAACGCGCTCGAGGACCGCCGCGTTCCCCGTGCGCTTGCCGCGCTTGTCTCGCTACTTGTGGTGCTGGCGGTTCTCGCCGCCGTCATCGTGGTTCTCGGTGGCACCTTTGTGCAGCAGTCCGTCGAGGTGCTGCGCCAGGTGCCCACCTACGTGCGCAGCGTGCAGGACGCCCTCTCCAGCTTCTGGGAGAGCTACGGCACCTCTGATAACGAGCAGCTGCAGAATATGGTCAACTCCATTGTCCAGACCGTCTCGTCTGCCGGCAGCTCCATGGCCTCAGACACCGTGCGCCAGCTCTCGAACGGCGCCGTCTCGGGGCTCTTCGACACCGTTGACAACCTCGTAAACTTCTTCCTGGCGCTCATCCTTGCGTACTGGTTTGCCAAGGACTATCCCGTGATTGTGCGCGAGCTTGCCACGATTGCCGGTCCTACTCGGAAGGACGACATTACGCTGCTCCTCGCCGTCATGAGCCGCTCCATGGGCGGCTACATGCGCGGGCAGCTCATCTGCTCGTTCATCAACGGCATTGCCGTGTGGCTGGGACTGGCGCTTCTCGGCCACCCCTACGCGGGCCTCATTGCCATCATCACGTTCTTCATGCACTTTGTGCCCGTGATCGGCCCGTTTGTCTCGGCGGCGCTCGCCACGCTGCTCGCCCTCTTCGAGAGCCCCTGGCTCGCGCTCTGGTCGCTCGTGGTGATGGTGGTCGCGGCCAACGTGACGGACAACGTCATCTCACCGCTCATCATGCGCTCCGCCGTCAAGATCCATCCCGTCCTCTCCATTGTGGGCATCGTGATTGGCAACTGCCTGGGCGGGATCGTGGGCATGGTACTCGCCATCCCGCTCACGGCGGCCATCCGCGGCGTTTTTGTCTACTACTTCGAGACGCGCGCCAAGCGTCAGCTGGTCTCCGAAGACGGCGCGCTCTTCCAGAGCACACCGCACCAAGACGCCCAGGGCAATGTGGAGGCCGTCTATGACGCCCTAGATGACGAGAAGTTCTTCGAGAGCACGCGCCTTGTGACCTCCTCTGCGTGGTCTCGTGCGCGCAAGGCCACAAATACCGCAAGTAATGACGATGAAAACGCTGTGTACACGGCCGATATGAGTAAAAATAGGAACGTTGCAACCAACAAGCAGGACGGCGACGACACCAGCCCGGCGGCCAAGGCTTCGGCGTCGTCCACAGACGAGGAGAAACATGAGCGCGTCTGACTACAAGACCATGACCACGGCAGAGATTCGTGAGGACTTCCTCAAGTTCTTCGAGGGCAAGGGCTGCAAGCTCTACCCGTCCTCCTCGCTCGTGCCGGATGACCCGTCGCTGCTTCTTGCCAACGCCGGCATGAACCAGTTCAAGGAGTACTACCAGGGCACCAAGACCATGAAGGAGATTGGCGCCTGCTCCTGCCAGAAGTGCCTGCGCACCAACGACATCGACAACATTGGCGACGCGCGCCACCTCTCGTTCTTCGAGATGCTCGGCAACTTCTCGTTTGGCGGCTACACCAAGGCCAACGCCATCGAGTGGGCCTACGAGTTCATCACGTCGCCCGAGCACCTGGGCCTGCCCAAGGACCGCCTCTACATGACCGTCTTCAAGGACGACGAGGAGGCCATCGAGCTCTGGCACGAGCAGGGCGTTCCCTACGATCACATCTCGCGCCTAGGCGAGGAGGACAACTTCTGGGCCGCCGGCCCCACCGGCCCCTGCGGCCCCTGCTCCGAGATCTACTTTGACCAGGGTCCCGAGTTTGAGGGCGAGAAGCCCGGCGACGACGGTGACCGCTACCTCGAGTTCTGGAACCTCGTCTTCACGCAGTACGACCGCCAGGAGGACGGCTCCATGCCGGAGCTGCCGCACCGCAACATCGACACGGGCATGGGCCTCGAGCGCATCGCGGCCATCATGCAGCACGAGGGCTCCAACTACGAGGGCGACATCCTGCGCACCCTCATCGGTGTGGGCGAGGGCCTTGCGGGCGTGCGCTACCACGAGTCTGCTACCACCGACAAAAGCCTGCGCATCGTGGCCGACCACTCCCGCGCCGTCACGTTCATGATTGGCGACGGCATCCTGCCCTCCAACGAGGGCCGCGGCTACGTGCTGCGCCGCCTGCTCCGTCGCGCCGTCTACCACGGCCGCCTCATGGGCATCAAGGGCCAGTTCCTCACCACCTACGCCCACGAGGTCACGCGCCTTCTCGGCGACACCTACCCCGAGCTCGTCGAGCAGCAGGCGCTGATCGACGGCATCATCAACGCCGAGGAGGAGCGCTTTGGCGCAACCCTCGACAACGGCGAAGAGCAGCTCAAGGCCGAGCTCTCTCGCCTGGGCGAGGACGAGCCCCTCTCAGGCAAGGTCGCCTTCACCCTGCACGACACCTACGGCTTCCCCATCGACCTCACGCGCGAGATTGCTGGCGCGTCCGGTCACTCCGTCGACATGGACGCCTTCGACGCCGCCATGGAGGCCCAGCGCGAGCGCGCCCGCGCCACGGCCAACCGCGACGCCTGGGGCAAGGCCAACAACGTCTGGGTTGCCCTCTCCGACAGCCTTCCCGCGACTGAGTTCGACGGCTACGATCACGACGAGCTCTCTGGCTGCGAGGTTGTGGCCATCGTGCGCGACGGCGAGTCTGTTCAGGAGGCGGCGACGGGCGACCAGGTTGAGCTCGTGCTCGATCGCACGCCGTTCTACGGCGAGATGGGCGGCCAGGTGGGCGACACCGGCATCGTGGGTCCTGCGCGCGTCACCAACACCCTGCACCACGAGGGCGGCCTCGTGGGCCACGTGGCCGAGGTCACCGATGGTGCCGTCTCTGTGGGCGATCGCGTGACCGCCGTGGTCGACCACGGCCGCCGCGAGCTCATCCGCCGCAACCACACCGCGACGCACCTGCTCGACGCCGCCCTTAAGAAGGTCCTTGGCGACCACGTGAGCCAGGCAGGCTCGCTTGTGGCCCCCGACCGCCTGCGCTTTGACTTCACGCACTTCGAGGCCATGACAACCGACGAGCTCGAGCGCGTCGAGGGGATGGTCAACGCCGAGATCTTCGCGGCCGAGCCCATCGTGACCGAGGTCATGGGCATCGACGAGGCCAAGGCTTCGGGTGCCGTGGCGCTCTTTGGCGAGAAGTACGGCGAGCGCGTGCGCGTGGTCTCCACGGGCAGCTCCGACAAGCCCTTCTCGCGCGAGCTCTGCGGCGGCACCCATGCCCGCAACACCGCGGAACTGGGCCTCTTCAAGATCATCTCCGAGAGCTCCGTGGGCTCCAACGCCCGCCGCATCGAGGCCGTGACCTCGATGGGCGCCATCGAGTATGTGGACGAGAGGCTCGCCCTCATGGACCAGGCGGCGGCTACGCTCAAGTGCCGTCCCGCCGACCTCCCCGAGCGCGTCTCCCAGATGCGTGACGAGCTGCGCGAGGCAAAGCGCAACATTGGCGTGGCCAAGAGCTCTGCCTCGGGCGACGTCGTGGCTGCCGCGCTGCGCAATGCCAAGGACCTGGGCGCATACCGCTGCGTCTTCACCAAGCTTAACGGCATCTCGGGCAAGGACCTGCGCTCCGTCTGGGACTCCATCCGCGACGGCGCCAAGGGCGAGCCCGTCGCCTGCGTCGTGGCCTCCACCACGTCTGATGGCAAGGTGGCGCTTCTCGCCGCCGGCACCGAGTCCGCGGTGGCCGCGGGCTTCTCGGCTGGCGACATCATCAAGCAGATTGCCGGCTTCGTGGGCGGCCGCGGCGGCGGCAGGCCCAACATGGCACAGGCAGGCGGCTCTGACGCCTCGGGCATCACCGCTGCCCTGGATGCGGCCAAGGCTGCCCTGGGGGCATAGGTGCGGGCCCTCGCGCTCGATATTGGCGAGACACGCGTCGGCGTGGCGGTGAGCGACCCGCAGGGCCGCATCGCCACGCCAGTGTGCGTACTTCCGGCGGCAGAGGTCTCCTCGGTCGCGCGAAGCTTCCGCAGGGTGCTTGAGGACTGGGAGCCCGAGGTCCTCGTCTGCGGACGCCCACTTACCATGGCGGGGGAGGAGGGCCCCCAGGCCGAGCGCGTCCGCGCGGTGGCCGAGCGCATTGCCGCGGCCACGGGCCTTCCCCTCGAGTTTGAGGACGAGAGGCTCTCCTCGGTGGAAGCCAAGCGCATCCTGCGCGAGCAGGGGCTCTCCGAGAAGTCCATGCGCGGCAAGGTCGACATGGTCGCCGCGTCGCTCTTCCTGCAGGCCTGGCTTGATGCACGGCAGGCGTGACTCACGGTCTGAGAGGCAAACGACATGCCCACGAACAACCAGAACAATGAGAGGCCTCATCGCCGCGCGGCGCACTTCCGCACGCCCGATGCGACTCAGCAGGGAACGGGCAGCGCACCGCGCATCCAGGCGCAGGCCGCCCCGGTTCAGGGACGTCCCACGGGTCATGCGGGCGCTTCGTCGCATATGGGCGCGGCACACCATACCGGCACGGCACAGCGCATGAGCTCACCAGCGCCGGGGTCCACTGGTGCCATTGGGGGCACGACGAGCCATCTCTCCGCGCGCACCGCCGCGGCAACCAAGCGTGCCCGGAGCCAGAGCCCGCAGCGACGAGGCTCTGGTGGTGGTCGTGGCAACGGCCCCAAGGGCATCACCGTGGTTGTGGCGGTTCTCGCCGGTGTCGCTGCGTTTGTCGCGTTGTTCTTTGTCCTTGTACTGCCCAGGCTCACCCAGGGCTCCAGCTCCAACGAGCCGCAGGTTGCGGCCGGCCAGGAGGTCGAGGTCACCATCCCCGACGGCTCGAGCACCGCGAGCATCGCCTCTATCCTCCAGCAGGCGGGCGTCATCTCTGATACCTCGGGCTTTGTCCAGGAGGTTCAGAAGCAAAACGCCGAGCAGAAGCTCAAGAGCGGTACGTACTCGCTGCTCACGGGCTCGGCCACAACCAACGTGATCGACCAGCTCGTGACAGGCCCCAACTCCACGGCTTCTACCCTGCAAGTGCCCGAAGGCTACACGGTGGCGCAGGTGGCCTCGCTTGTGGAGGAGAAGTTTGGCATCTCTTCGGGTGACTTTATCGCCCAGGCCAAGGCATCAAACTACGTGGCCGACTATCCCTTCCTCTCCGAGGCGGCAAACGACTCGCTTGAGGGCTTCCTCTTCCCCAAGACCTATGACTTTGCGGGCCAGACCGTCACGGCAGACTCGATCATCCGCGCTATGCTCAGCCAGTATCAGGCCGAGATTGCCACGCTCGACCTCGACACCGCGCGCCAGACGCTCCAGTCCCGCTACGGCACGTCGTTCACCAACTACGATATCCTCACCATGGCCTCTATCATCGAGAAGGAGGCCCTGACGGACGACGACCGCACGCTCATTTCGTCAGTCTTCTACAACCGCATTGCCTCAAGCATGCCGCTTCAGAGCGACGCGACGCTTGCCTACACGCTTGGCCGTGAGGTCACCGCGGACGACCTCACGCAGGACGACCCCTACAACACCTACACCAACATGGGGCTCACGCCCACGCCCATCTGCAACCCAGGCCTTGCCTCGCTCACGGCTGCCGCCAACCCGCAGGACACGGGCTACTACTACTTCTACATCACAAGCTCGGTGCACGCTTTCTCCGAGACCTACGAGCAGCACCAGCAGGTCATAGCCCAGAACTCCGGGGCGTGAGTGCCATGTCGCTTGTGTCCTTCTCGCCCTTTCGCGCCACGCGCTACGTTTCCTCGGTCGACCTCATCGACGTTGACGCGCTGGCCGCGGCCGGCGTGCGCCTGGTGCTTCTCGACCGAGACAACACCTGCATACCCAGGGACACGCACGTGGCGCCGCCTGCCGTCAAGGCGTGGCTCGACCGCCTGCGCGCCGCGGGCATAGCTACGTGCCTGCTCTCGAACAACTACCACTCGACGGAGGTCGCCGCCACCGCGTGCGAGCTGGGCTGTCCCGTGGTGGACCATGCAATGAAGCCTGCGCCCTTCTCGGCCTGGGTTGCCATGGCTCGCATGGGTGTGGGTCCCGAGCAGACGGTCATAGTGGGCGACCAGGTTTTCACGGATATCCTTGCTGGCAACCTTGCGGGTGTGCGCACCATCCTGGTACGACCGCAGTCGCGCCGCGACCTTTGGTACACGCAGATATTTCGCCTGGGGGAGGCGCTCGTTCTGCGTGGTGTCGAGTTCGAGGGCGAGACCAGCGGTCCGACTGGCCGCAGCGACGGGTGATAGAATCTAGCCCGTCGGGTATGCACGGGAGCAAGGAAGAGCGAGTTTTGGGCGAGGGTTACGTCATCCACGAGGGCTGCGACCACATCTTCTTCGTGGGGTTTCTTGGCGCAGGCAAGTCTACCCTCGCACGCAACCTGGGCAAGCTCTTCTGCCGGCCCTACGTGGACACCGATCAGCTGGTCGAGCGCGCCCTGGGTATGAGCGTGTGTGACGTGTTTGCCTCGCGTGGCGAGGAGGGCTTTCGCGACGAGGAGACTAAGGTCCTGGAGGGCCTTGCCGCTCGCAAGTCGCTGCTCGTGAGTTGTGGCGGGGGAGTGGTCGAGAGGGCAGAGAACTGCGAGCTCATGCACCGCATGGGCGTGGTGGTCTACCTTGACGGGGATCTCTCGGATTCGCTGCGCCAGATGCGTTGTCCGGAGCGCCGTCCGGACCTGGGCGACATCTCGCACGCGAAGGCGCTCTTCTGGCACCGTCGCCCGCTCTACCAGCAGACGGCAGACATCACCATCGACATTCGAAACAGGACCTTCGAGCAGGTGGCCAGCGAGTCCGGCCAACTGCTCTGGGAGAGGGGGCTTTTGTGAGCGAGGAAACCCAGGTAGCAGATACCGAGAAGGACGCGGAGAAGCCCGAGCTCAAGGACGCCAAGAACGTGGTGCCTACAGCGGATGCGGCACCTGCGGCGGAGGCTGCCCCTGCGGCGGAGGCTGCTGCGGAGGCCGAGCCCACAGAAGAGGCCCCGCTGCGCATCCGCGCGAAGCGCCAGTGGGTCAACCTTCGCGGCAACTCCCTCGACGCCCGCGTGGGTGACGACCTTGTGGGTACCATGGGCAACGACCTGCGCGCCTACGTGGGCAAGCCCCGCGCGGCAGTGCTTGCGTCCGTTCCAGAAGCGCCCGCAGACGTTGTTGAGGCAATACGCCGCGACCTTGCCGACGTCGGCTTCCGCGTTCACCAGCTCGTCCTTCCGTCCGGCCCCGAAGCCTCCTCGACGGCGGCCCTCGAAGCTGTGTACGAGGGGCTTGCAGAGGTTGGCGTAACCGGTGACGACGTGGCGGTTGCCGTGGGTGGCGTGCGGGCCCTCTCCACGGCGTCGTTTGCCTGCCGCACCTGGTGCGGTGGCCTGACGCTCGCACAGGTTCCCCTCGACCCCACCACCGCGCTTCTCGCTGGCGTGACCCCGCTCGCGCTGGACCTTCCCGGCGCCGACCAGATGGTCACGCAGGACGGCAGTGCGCGCTATGTCTACTGCGACCTCGACGTGGTTGACGCCACGCGTACCGACGAGGCAGCCCTCCTCGCCCGTGCACTCTTTGTGACCAGCGCCATGGCAGACTCCGACAAGTCCTTTGGTCGGCTCTTCGACCGCGCCAACGACATTGCCGCGCTTGACCGCGCTACCATCTGCGACCAGATGGTCGATTGCATGAAGAGCCGCGGCAAGGTCATCTCGTCAACTTCGGTGGCCGTGCGCCAGTCCATTGGCTATGGCACCACGTTTGTGCGTGCGCTTCGTCCCCTGGTGGGAGAGGGCGTGCCCTCCTCGACCCTGCTTGCCGAGGCCATGCGCTTCTCGGCGCGCCTTTCTGTGGCGCAGGGCGGGCTCTCGGTCGACGACATGCTCACGCAGGACGAGCTTCTCGACCGCCTGGGCCTGGGCTACGTGGAGTGCGCGGTCGACCCAACGGCCATGGCTGCCGCCCTCAAGGCCGAGCGCTTCCGCCGTTCAAACAAGTTCATGCTGGAGCTCCCGCGCTCGCTCGGCCGCGTGCGCCTCGCTGCCGTCGAGGATGACCAACTTGCCGAGCACACCGCCGCGTGGTGCTCCTCGCGATAGATCGGTTCTACCTGCGCCGCCTGCCTGTGTGCGGGCGGCGTCACACGTTACTACTGTCCGCATTGCAAGGGAGAAGAGAGAAACATGGCAGATGCACACGCCTGCGCCGCACGCGTCGAGAGGTTCCGCGCGCTCATGGCCGAGAGGGGCTACGACGCGGTGATTCTTCGCAACAATCCCGACCTGCGCTGGCTCACGGGTGCCGAGCGCACCTTTGACGACGAGGTGGCCCACACCGCCTTCGTGACCGCCGATGGGCTTTGGCTCCACACCGATTCCCGCTACTTTGGCACCTTCCAGAGCCGCCTTGGGGCAGACACCCCCTGGAAGCTCGACATGGACCTCGTGACCCCCGCCTGGTGGGCGGCGCAGCGCATCCGCGAGACGCGCTCGCGCGTGGTTGCCGTCGAGGACACCTGCGACCTGGCCTTTTTTGATGCGCTGGGCGAGGAGTGCGCTAAGGCGTCTGTGGCCGTCCTCACGCCGCGCCTTCACGGTGACATCGCCAACTTGCGCATCGTGAAGGATGCCGAGGAGGTCGAGCTCATGCGTCATGCTCAGTCGATCACCGACGCGGCGTTCGAGCACATCTGCGGCTACATCAAGCCCGGCCTCACCGAGCAGCAGGTCCGCGCCGAGCTGGAGGGCTGGATGCTCTCGAACGGTGCCGACTCGCTCTCCTTCGACTCGATCATCGCTTCCGGCCCTAATGGCGCCAACCCCCACGCGCAGCCCGGCGAGCGCGTAATCCAGCGCGGCGACATGATCGTGATGGACTACGGTGCCGGCTATCACGATTACCACTCCGACATGACGCGCACGGTCTGCGTGGGCGAGCCCAGCGACCTCCAGCGCAAGGTCTACGAGGCAACGCGTGCGGCAAACGAGGCCTGCGAGGCAGCCATTCACGCGGGTGTCATTGGCCGCGAGATCCACGAGCTTGCGCACAAGGTCATCTGCGAGGCGGGTTTCCCCGAGTACTGCTTCGTGCACGGCCTTGGCCACGGCGTGGGTCTGGAGATTCACGAGCAGCCTATGTTCAACATGAGGAATGACAAGCCCATTCCCGCTGGCTCGGTGATCACCGTGGAGCCGGGAACGTACCTGCCTGGGCAGTTTGGCGTGCGCGTGGAGGACTTTGGCATCGTGACCGAGAACGGCTACGAGGTCTTCACCCAGTCGCCGCACGAGCTGGTGTGCATTCCCTGCTAGCAGGGGAGCTCTCGCGTTTGCTTGCTCCTTTGGCTCTCCGGTGGTAGTGCGCTGTCGCCGGAGAGCCGTTTTTCTCGCCATATGCAACAAAGACGCCCTTCCGGAGACAAAATGTCGCTGGAAGGGCGATTTTGATTCAGATGAGAAACGCTATGGGCCCCTTGGGCGTCATTCTGGCGCCCGAGGGGCCCCTTGTGCGAAATTCCCGCAATAGCGCGCCCTCGGGCGCCAGAATGACGCCCAAGCAATGGCTCCCGATGCAATCCCGTACGGGACGCGCCCTCGGGCGCCAAAATGGCGCGTGGGCGGTAGCTGGTCGCGTCGCTGGCCTTTCTCTCTATTCTCCGTTCGCGGCACGCAAATCGGTGAACGGCGTTAGGAGAAATTCCCGCGCTGACCTTGGGATTCTCGTTATTTTCATCTCGAGAGACCCAGCGATGGATACCGTTCACCAACTTGTATGAACGACTTTTACCTTCAGGTCGTAGTATTCAGGCTGGTAAGTGTCATGACACACGAAGTTGCTCGACCAAGTCCATTTTTCTAAATAACGATATTTCCCGCATACGAAAGTCTTCTATGTCCTATAATGTGAAGCAGGTGTGAACAAGGCATGAAGGATGGGAGAAGAAAGCGTGAATGCCTCTTCACATTTGACGCGTTATCTGTTGGCGGTACGAGATATGCGTAAGGAGGAAGAATGGTCAGTATCGTTCTAGCCAGCCACGGCAAGTTCGCCGAGGGGATCATGGAATCCGGCCAGATGATCTTTGGGCCGCAGAAGGATGTCGCTGCTGTGACCCTGACCCCCGACATGGGTCCCGATGACCTCAAGGCGAAGCTGAAGGATGCCGTCGCATCGTTCGATGAGCAGGAGCACGTGCTCTTCTTCGTCGACCTTTGGGGCGCCACTCCATTCAACCAGGTCAACGGCCTGCTTGCGAGCGAGGGCCACGAGGACTGGGTCATGGTGACGGGTCTCAACCTGCCCATGCTCATCCAGGCCTACGGTGATCGCATGAGTGAGGAAACCGCGGCTGCCATCGCCAAGGATGTCTTCACCGAGGCAAAGAACGGCATTCGCATCAAGCCCGAGGAGCTCGAGCCCAAGGAGGCTGCTCCCGCAGCCGCCGCAGCGGCTGCTGCTGCAGCGCCCGCAGGTGCCATTCCGGAGGGAACGGTCATCGGCGACGGGCACATCAAGATCGTGTTCGCGCGCGTCGACACCCGTCTGCTCCACGGCCAGGTTGCAACCACCTGGACCAAGGCGGCCAACCCCGACCGCATCATTGTCTGCTCCGACGGCGTTGCCTCGGACCAGCTCCGCAAGACCATGATTATCCAGGCGGCTCCTCCGGGAATCCACGTGCACGTGGTTCCCATCAAGAAGATCTGCGAGATCGCGAAGGATCCCCGCTTTGGCAACACGCATGCCATGCTCCTCTTCGAGACCCCGCAGGACGCCCTCCGCGCCATCGAGGGCGGCGTGCCCGTCAAGAAGCTCAACCTTGGCTCGATGGCTCACTCCGTGGGCAAGGTCGTCGTGACCAACGCCCTCGCCATGGACCAGGACGACGTTGACACCCTCGAAAAGATCAAGTCCAAGGGCGTCGAGTTCGACATCCGCAAGGTCCCGGCCGACAAGGCGGAGTCCTACGACGCCGTCATTAAGAAGGCTAAGGACGAGCTTGCCGTGCAGGCAGCCAACAAGTAGGGATAAGGAGGGGTTATGTCACCAATATCAGTCTTGCTCGTGATTATTGTTGCCTTCCTGGCAGGCATGGAGGGCATCCTCGACGAGTGGGAGTTCCACCAGCCTCTGGTCGCATGCACGCTCATTGGTCTTGTGACCGGTCACCCCGCGGAGGGAATCCTCCTGGGCGGCTCGCTTCAGATGATTGCCCTTGGTTGGGCCAACATCGGCGCTGCCGTCGCTCCTGATGCGGCTCTCGCCTCCGTCGCCTCCGCCATTCTGATGGTTATCGCCATCAACGGCGGCTCCGACCCCACCGAGGCCATGACTACCTCCATCGCCGTCGCCGTGCCTCTGTCCGTCGCTGGCCTCTTCCTCACCATGGTCTGCCGCACCATCGCAACGGCTATGGTCCACGGCATGGACAAGTGCGCCGAGAATGACGACATGGCCGGCATCGAGCGTTGGCAGATCGTCGCAATCTGCATGCAGGGTGCCCGTATCGCCATCCCGGCCGCAGCCCTCTGCTTCATCCCCGGCGACGCCGTGACCGCGGCCCTCAACGCTATGCCCGCTTGGCTCTCTGGCGGCATGGCAGTTGGCGGCGGCATGGTTTGCTGCGTGGGCTACGCCATGGTCATCAACATGATGGCCACCAAGGAGGTCTGGCCCTTCTTCGCGCTCGGCTTCGTTCTCGCTGCCATTTCCCAGCTCACCCTTATCGCCCTTGGCGTCATTGGTCTCTCCCTGGCCTTCATCTACCTTGGCCTCAAGGAGTACGCCAAGCAGAATGGCGGCTCCGGTGCCGTGGGCTCCGGCGACCCGCTGGGCGACATCATCGACAACTACTAGGCTAGCAAGGGAGTGTGATTAGCAATGGCAGAAGAGATTCAGGAGAAGGGCATCCACCTTACCAAGCAGGATCGCCTTGCGGTCTTCAACCGTCACCAGTATCTGCAGGGCTCGTGGAACTACGAGCGTATGCAGAACGGCGGCTGGTGCTACTCCATGATCCCTGCGATCAAGAAGCTCTATCCCAACAGGGATGACCAGATCGCGGCTCTGAAGCGTCACCTCGAGTTCTACAACACGCACCCGTACGTCTCTGCCCCCGTCATCGGCGTCACCCTCGCCCTCGAGGAGGGCCGCGCCAACGGCGAGCCCATCGACGACGTCACCATCCAGGGCGTCAAGGTTGGTATGATGGGTCCTCTCGCCGGCGTCGGCGACCCTGTCTTCTGGTATACGGTGCGCCCGCTGCTGGGTGCCCTTGGTGCCTCCCTGGCACTGGGCGGCTCTCCGCTTGGCCCCATCCTGTTCTTCGTGCTCTGGAACGTCATCCGTCTTGCATTCCTCTGGTACACCCAGGAGGCTGGCTACAGGGCCGGTGCCGACATCTCGAAGGACCTCTCGGGTGGCAAGCTTGGCAAGATCACCGAGGGCGCTTCCATCCTTGGTATGTTCGTCATTGGTGCTCTGGTCGAGCGCTGGGTCACCATCAGCTTCAAGCCGGTTGTCTCCACGATTCAGCAGCAGGCTGGTGCCTACATTGACTGGTCGACCATCACCGGCGATGCCGAGGGCATCAAGAGCGCGCTCGCGCAGTACGCCTCGCTCGGTGCCAACGGCCTTGACCAGATGAAGGTCACCACCCTCCAGCAGAACCTCGACTCCCTGATCCCCGGCCTCGCAGCCGTGGCCCTCACGCTGTTCGTGTGCAAGCTGCTGAAGAAGAACGTCTCGCCGATCGTCATCATCCTCGCCCTCTTTGGCGTGGGCATCGTCGGCCGCCTCATCGGCCTGCTCTAGGCTTCTGCTCCGGGCATCCGGACGTCGCGTCGACGAGAATGGCGCATACTGTGGGCCGCATCCTGCTACGCTGGTGGGGTGCGGCCCCGTTTTTGTTGGGGGAAGGGTGCGGCGGCTGTTATCGCCGTTGCCTGTAGTACGGAATCGAGGAGGGTGCCACCACATGGCGCAGTCTCAGAACACGAAGGTCGACTACACGGACCGTGCGACCAACCTCGACGGGCTCACTTCCGGCGGAAACGTGATGCTGGGCGACGTGGCCTTCGAGTACTACAACGAGAAGAACGTCGAGGACTACATCCAGATTCCCTGGGACGAGGTCGATTACGTCTCGGCGTCGGTTATTGCGAAGAAGACGATTCCCCGCTTTGCCATCTTCGTGAAGGACGGCCGTCACTTTACCTTCTCGACCGGCGACAACAAGGCGTGTCTGCGCGCCATCCGCGAGCACGTTCCCGCCGAGCGTCTCCTGCGCTCGCCCTCGTTCTTCCAGGTGGTTGGCGCCGGTGCCAAGGGCCTGTGGAACAATACCGTCGGTCGCCTGGGGCACTAGCATGATCGCGCCTCGCACCTCTCGTGCGCTTAACGCGCAGACAGAGCTCACGACCCGTGGCAACCTGCTGCAGGGACCGCTTCCCAGGCCCGGGACGTGGGAGCTGGGCGAGACGGGCATCGACTTTGTCCCAGAGGACCCCGCACGCGGCAGAACCCAGGTGAGGTGGGAAGACGTCGACGAAGTGCGCTGCGACATCGTGCGTGAGCACGTGCGCAGCCTTACCGTCGAGACTGTGACGGGGGAGCGTGCGGTGATGATAGCGGCTGATTCCCTCGGTGTCCTGCGGACGATTGCGGCACACGTGGGACGCGATCGTCTCGTCGACGTGAACGCTGCCGGGTAGCCCCTGCGCCTGCGGGCGCAACGCAATGGGAAAGGGGCCTCGGGCGAGATTTGGGCGCCCGAGGGGGGCTTTCATGCATGTTTGCTGCGGCAACGGCTCATCGGGCGTCAAAACGACGCCGCAGCAGCGGTTTCGTACGCACTTGCTGCTAAAACGCGCCTTCGGGCGTCCACCAAAGACCGGGCTGCTTGCGCTTGCTTTTTGCACGTTTTTGGAAGACGCCCGGAGCAGGTCGCGCCGCCGTGCCAAGGCGTCTATACTGTACCGCCGTACGAAAATGCCCGGTGTTCCCGGGCAAGGGAGAAGGAGACCTTTTCGTGGCTACACTTTCCATCACCGATCTCAAGGCCGGCCTTGGCGTCAACATCAAGGGCAAGGACTGCGTCATTCTCGAGGCTCAGCACGTCAAGCCTGGCAAGGGCAACACCTACGTTCGCACCAAGTACCGCGACATCCGCACTGGCCGCGTGAACGAGGAGAACTTCCAGCAGTCCGCCAAGTTCGAGAGCGTTGACATGCGCACCCGCGAGATGCAGTACCTCTACGACGACGGTACCTCCTTCTGGTTCATGGACACCGAGACCTACGAGCAGATCCCCGTTGACAGGGCACTCATCGGTGATAACGACAAGTTCCTCAAGGAGAACGACATCTGCCTTCTCCAGTACGCCAACGACGTTCTGTACGCGGTGCAGCCGCCTACCTTCATCGAGGTCGAGATCACCCAGACCGATCCTGGCTTCAAGGGCGACACCGTCCAGGGTGGCACCAAGCCTGCCGTCATCGAGACCGGCGCAACCATCCAGGTCCCCATGTATCTCAACCAGGGCGAGAAGATCAAGGTCGACACCCGCGACGGCAAGTTTGTCGCGCGCGTCTAGCAAGTAGCGCAGGCACTGTCGGCGCCATCTTAACCGCACACGCGCCCGCGTGGCCACTGCCGCGCGGGCGTCTGCGTCCCAAGGGCCGGCAACGTCTATACTGGCAGTGTTTGGGGTCTGCGGCGGACAAGAACGCCCGTCGTGTGGCGGCAACGAACCGAGCACAAGGAGGGCCACCTATGGCCGAAAGCGAGCTCTACGTTTCTGGCATCGGCATTTCCAAGCGAGTCATCTCCACCGTCGTCTCTCTCGCCGCCAAGCGCGTCGAGGGCGTTGCCTCCGTGGGTGGCAACGACATCACCTCGAGCCTTATCAACGTCTTTACCAGCAACTCGGTTGCGCCCGAATCCGCCGTCGAGTCTTCCGTCGAGGATGGTGGCCTGCGCATCTGCGTGCATCTCGCCGTCTTCTACGGCTACCCGTTCACCAAGCTCGCGGCTGACGTCCGCAGCGAGGTCGCGAACGCCATCACCGAGCAGGTGGGTGTTGGCGTGACCGCCGTGGACGTCTGCATTGACAGCCTCGTCTTCCCCAAGGAGTAACGTGTCCGGTCGCTTTGGAGGGCGCACCCTTGCTCGCGCCCAAGCCCTACAGCTCCTCTTCCAGGCCGATGTCAACAATCGCACGGTGGAGGAGGTGCTCTCGGGAGACTACGCGATAAGTGATGGTCCGCTCGACCCGTATGGTCAGGAGCTCGCCCTGGGAGTTGACTCGCGCCGTTATGCCATCGACGCCGTGATTCGTGCCAGCTCTGCAAGCTGGAGCCTCTCCCGCATGCCCGTCGTGGACCGCAACATCCTGCGCCTTGCCCTCTACGAGATGATCGAGGAGGACGACATCACGGTGGCCGTGGCCATCGACGAGGCCGTGGAGCTTGCCAAGGCCTTTGGTACCGACGAGTCCCCGCGCTTTATCAACGGCGTTCTGGGCAGCATCGCCGCAGACGTGAACGCTGGTGTCGACGTGTACGAGAAGGCCCGCCAGGTGCTCCATGCGGCCACAAAGTCGCAGGCAGATGAGGCGACAGACGAGACGGACGAGGCTTTTGCCGCCGACGAGAGGGACGAGGAGCCCCTTACCGAGGCGCCTGCCGCTGCTGACGCCGTGGACGACGCCCCCGTCGCGGACGACACCGCGGAGTAGCCATGGCTAAGCCCGACGTCTCCCAGTACCAGAGCTTCGACCAGATCACGCGGCGGCTCGACGACATCGTGGGTGCCGTGCGCGACCGCGACGTCTCTCTCGAGCGCTCACTCGACCTCTTCGACGAGGCCATTGCGCTGGGCTCGAAGGCCGTCGAGCTCGTCGATGCTACGGACTTCTCGCCCGAGGAGAAGGCCATGCTCGCCGACGACGGCACGCCTGGCGAGAAGACAGCCGATGCGCCCGAGAATGCTTCCGCGCCCAAGGAGGACGCGTCTGCCAACGCACAGGGCGCCACCGAAGGCGGCAACGCCTCGTGACACGCCGCCACAGGCTCGACGACGAGCTGGTCGAGCAGGGCTTCTTCTCTAACCGCGAGGACGCGATGCGTGCCGTGATGGCGGGCGAGGTCTCTACGCAGGACCGTCGTCTCGAGCGCGCGGGTGAGCAGGTCGAGCGAGGCATCGTCCTCCACGTGCGCGGTCATATTCCCTTTGTGAGTCGCGGCGGCCTTAAGCTCGAGCGTGGCCTTCAGGCCTTTGACGTTGATCCCACAGGACTCGCCTGCCTCGACGTGGGGTGTTCTACCGGCGGCTTTACTGACTGCCTCCTCAAGCGTGGTGCTGCCTCGGTCCTTTCGGTGGATGTGGGCTATGCGCAGTTCGACTGGTCGCTGAGAAGCGATTCCCGCGTGACCCTCCTCGAGCGCACGAATATCGTTGACGTCCCCACGCCAGAGCGCGCGGGCAGCATCCAGCTTGCCGTCTGCGATGTCTCCTTCACCTCGGTGACAACTGTGCTGCCTGCGGTCCTTTCGCTCCTCTCGGCGAACGGGGCATTTCTCACGCTGGTAAAGCCCCAGTTCGAGGCCCCCCGCGACCAGGTGGGGGAGGGCGGCGTGATCCGCAATCCGGCGGTTCGCCTGCATGCGCTGGAGCGCATCGCAGCGGCGTTTGCGGATGCCGGCCTTGGACCGGTGGGCTGCTGCGAGAGTCCCGTGCGCGGCCACAAGGGCAACGTCGAGTACCTCCTCTTTGGCCGGCACGGTTCGGCACCTACCGCCCTCGACCTCAAGGCAGTCGTTAGCGGGGGAGCGGTGGCCCTGGCCTAGCGAGTGGGGGTACACTCTAGGTTGTGCTCCGTACACCTGTTTGGCTGGAGGTTTGCGTGAAGGTCTTTATCGTCCCAAACTACGCGCGCCCGGATGCCGTGGAAGGCGCGCATGCCCTTGAGCATTGGCTTTCTGGCCAGGGCGTCGAGGCCGTGTGGGCGCATGACAAGAAGCGCTACCCGGACTACATCGAGGACCCCTCCGCCTGCCAGCTTGTGGTTTCCCTGGGCGGAGACGGCACGCTGCTTCGTGCCGCGCGCATTGTGGGCTACTCGCAGATTCCCATGCTGGGGATCTCTTATGGCCACCTGGGATTTCTCACTACGGCGGGCCCGGACAAGCTCATCGAGACGGTCAAGAGTGCTCTTGACGGCAAGCTGCATGTCTCTCACAGGGCAACGCTTGCCATCGAGAGCACCTTTGCGTGCGAGGATGGCAGCGCCTACCAGGTGAACAGCTTTGCTCTGAATGACTTTGCGGTCTCGCGCGGCGGCCAGGGCGACATGGTACAGTTCGAGGTCTCGGTCTCGGGCAACCACATTGACACGCTGCGCGGCGACGGCTTTGTCGTCTCCACGGCAACTGGCTCGACGGGCTACGCGCTTGCCGCGGGCGGTCCCATCGTGACGCCGGAGTTCTCGGGCATGGTCTGCGTGCCCATCGCGCCGCACACCATCATGGCGCGTGCCTTCCTCACGGCGCCCTCAGACGTCGTGGAGATTGAGATGAGCCCCGAGCGTCCGGTGGCCCGCCACTTCTTTGCCGACGGCCAGAACGTGCGCAAGTGTCAGGAGGGCGTGCCCGTGCACGCCACGGTGCGCCGTGGCCCGGGAGACATCCTCCTCCTCGACCACAGCGCTCAGAGCTTCTACAACTCGGTCTCGCGCGTCTTCTACGGCAGGGCGGGCCGCTGATGCTCGACGAACTGCACGCGCGCGACGTCGCGCTCATTCGGGACGCAACCATCCAGCCCTCCGCCGGTCTTACGGTGCTCACGGGCGAGACGGGCGCCGGCAAGACGGCGCTCCTCTCGGCCATCAAGCTTTTGGTAGGAGAGCGCGCGGACGCAGGCTCGGTGCGCGAGGGGGCAGACTCCCTCGAGGTCGAGGGCCGTTTCTTCGAGCGCGGGGGAGACCCCGATGGCTGCGTGGTGCGCAGGCGCGTCTCGGCCGACGGCCGCGGCCGCGTGGAGATTGACGGTCGCATGGGCTCCGTGCGCGAGCTGGCGTCCGGCGTTGGCCGGACGGTCGACCTCTGCGGGCAGCACGAGCACCAGCGGCTGCTCTCGGTTTCCTCGCATGTGGAGATTCTCGACGCGTGGCTTGGCGAGGAGGCCGCGGAAGCGCTTGGTGCCTACCAGGACGCGCTTGCTGCGGCACGTGCGGCGGCAGACGAGCTCGAGCACGTGCGCGAGCTCTCGCGCACCGGCGCCGAGAAGCTCGAGGAAGCCGAGTTCACGCTCAGGAAGATCGACGAGGTGGCCCCCAAGGAGGGTGAGTACGAGGAGCTTGAGGAGGCACTGCCGCGCGCCGAGCACGCCGAGGCGCTCGTGGCCGCCGCCTCGGGTGCGCACAACCTGGTTGCGGGCGACGACGGTGCCTCGGACGCGCTCTCGGCGGCGGTCCGTGCGCTGAGAGACGCCTCGAACTCCGATGCTAAGCTCAGTACCTGGGCAGATGCCCTCGAGTCCTCTCTCATCGACATCGAGGACGTGGCGTCGAGCCTGCGCGACTACGCAGACGGCGTGGAGTGGGACCCAGAATCGCTCGAGCAGATGCAGCAGCGCCTCTCTCGCCTCGAGGGCCTGCGCCGAAGCTTTGGCCCGCGCATGGAGGACGTCTTTGCCCGCCGCGAGCAGGCTGCGGCCGTGGTGGCCGCAAGAGAGGGCGGTGACGAGGCCGAGAAGCGCGCCAAGCGGGCGCTCGACGCTGCCGAGAAGAAGCTCGCCCACGCCGCCGACGCGCTGGATGCGGTGCGCGAGAAGGGCGCGCCGCGCCTCTCGGCCGAGGTAAGCGCCCAGATGTCACGCCTCGAGATGGGCTCGGCGTCGCTTGCCGTCTCGCAGACGCGACTGCCACGCGACCAGTGGGGGAGCATGGGGCCAAGCCGCGTGGAGTTCCTCTACCGGCCGGCTGCCGGCCTCACCGCGCGACCGCTCAGGCGCATCGCATCGGGCGGCGAGGTAAGCCGCGTGATGCTTGCCTGCAAGGTGGCGCTGGGAGATGCAGACGGTTGTGACACGCTCGTCTTTGACGAGGTGGATGCCGGTGTGGGCGGGGCCACGGCCGTGGCACTCGCGCAGGTGCTGCGCGACCTTGGCCGCACGCACCAGGTCATTGTTGTCACGCACCTGGCTCAGGTCGCCGTCATGGCAGACCGTCACTACCTGGTGCATAAGGTGACGCTCGCCGCGGGCGAGCCGCCCGAGACCAAGATCGACGAGGTCACGGGAGAGGCGCGCGTGGCGGAGGTCGCACGCATGCTCTCTGGCGACACGGGCGAGGCGTCGCTCGCCCACGCGCGCGAGATGCTCGAACACGCAGGTAACAGCTACGGAGGGGATTCCGATGGCACAAGATAGAGAACGTCAGCGTCAGCGCAACGGCAGGAATGCGGACGGCGCGCGGCGCGGGCCAAGCCGCACGCAGCTTGCCACAAGGCACATCGCTCAGATGGACCAGCTCTTCTCGGCAGAGATTTCGTCGTCGCTTGCGGGAACGCGTGAGGTGAGCGGCATGCCTGCCGCACCCGCCCGCGAGGGCGTGGTGCCCCAGGTTGAGGTGGTTGAGGAGGACAGCGCCTCTGCGGTCCTGCGGCTTGGCCGTGGCATCGCGAGCCGCTGCGACATGGCGATGCTCGACTTTGCCTCGTTTGTGAACCCCGGCGGTGGTTACGAGCGCGGCGCGTGGGCGCAGGAGGAGGCGCTCTGCTCGGAGTCGTTCCTCTACAACGTGCTCTCGCAGAAGCGCGACTGGTACGGCGAGAACCGCCGTCGCAACATCAACTGCGAGCTCTATCGCAACCGGGCCCTTGTCGTGCCCGCCGTGCGCTTCGAGCGCGACAAGTATCACTCGTACTCCGACGTCATTGTGTGCGCGGCACCCAACGCGGTGCGCGCGAGGGCAGACTATCGCGTGGCGGATGATGCCCTGCTCACGGCCATGCGCGAGCGCATTGCCTTCGTAATGGCCATCGCAGACCAGCTTGGCTACGACAAGCTGGTGCTGGGGGCCTTTGGCTGCGGCGCCTTTGGGTGGGATGCGGCAACGGTGGCGGAGCTCTTCCGTGCGGAACTTGCCTCCGGCACGCATATGGCCTCCAAAATCACGTTCCCGGTGCCGCGTGGTCGCGCCGACGAGAACCTCGAGGTCTTCCAACACGCGTTTGCCACCTTCCCCGAGAAGAACGACGCCCCGTACCAGAGCCGCGCCGAGCTTGCGGCACAGCGTGCGTCCCAGCGCGCCACCGAGGCGGAGGACGCCGACGACGAGGATGACTGGCGCAAGTACCTCTAGGATGTTCGCTCCCAGCGAAAATCGACTTTCCACCGGGCCTCGGATGCACGCATTCGAGGCCCGGTGGCTGTTTTCGCGTTCTGGAGGGAGACTCTTGCCCTCCAACGGATGCAGCCTGCCCAAAATTTGCGGTTGCCGGGAAAAAATTCGGGGTTCCGCTTAGTATCACCCCAGAGGTGCCATTCCCCTACCTGCGGCTCTGTAAGAAGTTAGAGGCTTCGTACTCGGCGATTCGCCCAAAAAGGGCCGGCAACCGCAAATTTTAGGCACAGGGGGCTTGCGGGGTAGGATGGTCCAAGAAATCGTCCGCAACCCCAATCACTTGCGACCTCCCTGAAAACCACGCGCTGCGGCGAAGCGAGGGCTCGAATCTGTTTATTCGGTCTAACCACCTGAACAACCGTGTGCAGTCGGTGAGCGGTGTCACGTCCGCAAGGTTCTCGCGCTAGAATAAAGACCCGTAGAAACGGCAGCTTCACTACGGGAAGGCAAACCCACATGACAAAACACATCTTTGTGACCGGCGGCGTCGTATCCTCCCTCGGCAAGGGCATTACGGCGGCATCGCTCGGCCGCCTGCTCAAGGCCCGCGGCTACAAGGTCATGATGCAGAAGGCCGACCCGTACCTCAACGTTGACCCGGGCACCATGAGCCCCTTCCAGCACGGCGAGGTCTTTGTGACCGAGGACGGCAAGGAGACCGACCTCGACCTCGGTCACTACGAGCGTTTCATCGATGAGAACCTCACCCGTGAGTCCAACTTCACCACCGGCCTCATCTACCAGTCGCTCATCCAGCGCGAGCGCGCGGGAGACTTCCTCGGCGGTACCGTGCAGGTGATTCCCCACGTTACCAACGAGATCAAGTCCCGCTTCCTGCGCATCGAGGAGCAGACCCAGGCCGACATCGTGATCACCGAGCTCGGCGGCACCATCGGCGACATCGAGGGTCAGCCCTTCGTCGAAGCCATGCGTCAGTTCCGCAAGGAGAAGGGCGCCGGAAACACCCTGGTCATCCACGTGAGCCTGGTGCCTTACATCGCCGCTGCGCACGAGGTCAAGACCAAGCCCACGCAGCACTCCGTCAAGGAGCTGCGCTCCATGGGCATCCAGCCCGACTTCATCGTGTGCCGCTCGGACCACGAGGTCGACGCCTCCATCCGTGCCAAGATCGCGCACTTCTGCGACGTGGACGAGGATTGCGTCTTCGAGAACTCCGACTGCCCCTCCATCTACGACGTGCCCATGCACCTCGCCAAGCAGGGCTTTGACGAGAAGGTCTGCCAGAAGCTGGGCCTCGAGCCGCGCGAGCGCAACATGAGCGACTGGAACGACTTCACCGACGCCATGCACGTGGCCAACTCCCTGCCCGAGAAGACCCGCATCGCCGTGGTTGGCAAGTACACCCAGCTGCCCGATGCCTACCTTTCTGTCATCGAGGCCCTGCACCACTCCGGCGTCTACTACGACCGCCACGTCGAGATCAAGCTCGTCGACGGTGAGGAGCTCACCGAGGAGAACGTGGACGAGGAGCTCGCCGGCTACGACGGCATTCTCGTCCCCGGCGGCTTTGGCCTGCGCGGCACCGAGGGCAAGATCCTCTCGGCGAACCGCGCTCGCGTGAACAAGGTTCCGTACCTGGGCGTGTGCCTGGGCCTGCAGATGGCGGTGTGCGAGTTTGCTCGCAACGTGGCAGGGCTTCCCGGCGCCATGTCCAGCGAGTTTGAGCCCGAGTGCACCTATCCCGTGATCGACCTCATGCCCGACCAAGAGGACGTTACCGAGAAGGGCGGCACCATGCGTCTGGGCGCCTACCCCTGCAAGGTCGTTCCCGGCACGCTCGCATCCGAGGCCTACGGCGAGGAGCTCATCTACGAGCGTCACCGCCACCGCTACGAGGTCAACAACGCCTACCGCAAGCAGCTCACCGATGCGGGCATGGTCATCTCGGGTCTCTCGCCTGACAACCGCCTGGTCGAGATGATCGAGCTTCCCGAGTCCATGCACCCCTGGTTTGTTGCGTCCCAGGCCCACCCCGAGTTCAAGAGCCGTCCCACCAAGCCGGCGCCGCTGTTCCGCGAGTTTGTCCGCGCGGCCATCGCTCACCACGAGGGCGTCGACCGTCACGACGTGAACCCCAGGTAGCGGCTGCCGCTCTGCCGGCTCATGGACACGATGGACCTCTCGCGCGCACTGCGCGAGTACCTCAACTACCTCTCCATCGAGAGGAACGCATCACCCAATACGGTCGCGGCCTATGGCCGCGACCTTTCCCGTTACCTCTCGGCGCTAGAGGGGGAGGGCATTACCAGCCCCGACGCCGTGACGCGCCAGGCGATAGAGGCGCATGTCGCGGCTCTGGTGGATGTGGGGCTTGCGCCCGCCTCCGTCGAGCGCGCGGTCTCTGCCATCAAGGGCTTCCACCGCTTCATGGTGGCGGACGAGATATGCGAGAACTTTCCCACGGCCGACCTGCCGCTGCCCGCCAAGCCAGCGCGCCTGCCCGACGTCCTGAGCGTGGAGCAGGCCGAGGCCCTTCTCGACCAGCCGTTCCCCAAGACGGCGGCCGGCCAGCGCGATCGTGCCATCCTGGAGACGCTCTACGGCTGCGGCCTGCGCGTCTCGGAGCTCTGTGGGCTTGACCTGCGAGACGTGCACCTGGACAAGGAGGTCGTGCGCATCTTTGGCAAGGGGTCGAAGGAGCGCGTGGTGCCCATCATGGGGTCGGCCGCACGTGTGATGGGGGACTACTTCACGCAGTGGCGCCCGGGGCTCGTGGGGCGCACGCCCACCCAGGCGGTCTTTCTCAACCAGCGTGGCGGGCGCATCTCTCGGCAGTCTGTGCACGCGATCGTGGAGCGCGCGGGCCGCATGGTGGGGGTGCAGGGGCTGCATCCGCACACGTTGCGGCACAGCTTTGCGACGCACCTGCTTGAAGGCGGCGCCGACCTGCGCGTTGTCCAGGAGCTCCTGGGGCACGCCGACATCTCGACCACCCAGCTCTACACGCATGTCGACCGCACGCACGTGCGCGGCGTGTACCTGGCGGCGCACCCCCGCGCCCACGTGCGCGAGTAGGGCGGGCCACCCCAGGCGGTAGGGCGCCCGAGTGGTGGGGCGCCGGGCTTCTCGCTGCCGGACCTCTCGCCACATCCGTCCTCGGTGGGGCCTCCCGGCAAACCTGCGACTTAGTAGAAGTTCGTGAGAGAATCACAGCCAATCTACCTGGGCATCTTCTCGACGATGCACCCTATGGGCTGCAATTAAGTCGCAGGTTTCCAGGTGCAATGACCTTGGGCAGATATTATTGCGCGTTTTTTCGCAGAGTCATTGCCACCAACTGGGCAGATGACTTTCTCGCCAAGAAAATCGTTCAATAATGGGGAGCTTCCCGGCAATACGGCGCCGCGTGGGGGCCCGTCTGTCCGAGCGACGAGAGCGCCCCGGCCGCCCGAGCAACGAGAGCGCCCCGGCCGCCCGGGGGAGAGGCTTGGCTCCTCGGCATTCTTTATCGGTATCTGAGAACAGCGCCGATAATTACCTGCGGTAATGCGGAGGCGACCCTCAGAAACCGAAAAAGAACTGAGACGAGGGCCGAGAGGTGCTTGCCGCCATGGCCCCGCCGGACCACGGCCGCGGGGCCCCATCGCCCCACCCCCACCCCCACACTTTGCCCCACCGCCACCTTCATCCCACCGACACAATTCGTTTCCCGGTGTTCGTTCCTCTCGCCGACAGAGTTGTGTTCGTGCGACAGCCAACCACAACATCTGGGGCCACTGCATCTCCCTTGCGCCCTCCTCCGAAAGCCCCCTCGAACCGTCCAGCCCAAAAATTCACCCTTGTGTGTCGCAAAGTGTTTTTAGGTGTGGATAGGTGTCGGATTTGGTCTATAGTTTGTTCACGTTCAAACGTGGGCGCGAGCGGCAACGAGAGGAGGGCGACATGCTGACTGGTCAGTACCAGCGCAGCCTCGACTCCAAGTCCCGTGTCACCCTTCCCGCCATCCTGCGCAAGCAGTTTGGCGAGCTCGTGCAGCTCATCCCGCGCAAGGATGCGCTCTACGGCTACACCCCCGAGGCGTTCGAGGCATGGGTCAACAGCCTGAACCTCGACCCCAGGAGCCGCAACGACGCAGAGACCCTGCTTCGTCTTAACGCCATGGCCACCACGGTGGAGATTGACTCCGCCGGACGCGTTGCCCTTGGCAAGATCGACGAGACGACCCGCGGTCAGCGCCAGCGCCTGGGCCTCGACGGCGACCTCATGATCGTCGGCGCGGGCGACCACTTCGAGATCTGGAACGCCGATCGTTGGAACGAGAAGTTCGCCTCCGACGACGCAGTGGACCGTCTCGAGTCTCTTCTCTTTGGCGAGTAGGCAAGGGGAGGGTGAGCGCCTTGACATCCGAATATCGGCATGTACCTGTGATGCTCGACGAGGTCCTCGCCGAGCTCGACCCCAAGCCGGGAGAGGTCGTTTGCGACTGCACCCTCGGCGGGGCCGGACACTCCATCGCGCTTGCGCAAAGGATCGCCCCGGACGGCCTCTCCATTGGCATCGACCAAGACGACATGGCCTTGAAGGCGGCGACCGAGCGCTTCTCGCGGGAGGCGCCCCGGGCGGAGTTCCTTCCGCTCAAGGGCAACTTCGGCGACCTTGACCAGCTGCTTGTTGGCGCCAGGGTCCCCGGTGTGGATTGCTTCCTCTTCGACCTGGGGGTCTCTTCCCCTCAGCTCGACATTCCGGAACGGGGCTTCTCGTACAACGAGGACGCTCCCCTAGACATGCGCATGGATTCGGGGAAAGACACCCCAACCGCACAAGAGGTCATAAACACCTACAACGAAGCCGACCTCACCCGAATCCTTCGCGTGTATGGCGACGAGAAGTACGCGGCACGCATCGCCCGCGCCATCGTGGAGACGCGCGGGAAGGCGCCCATCGAGACGACCTTCCAGCTTGTCGACGTGATTAAGCGAGCGATACCCGCCGCGGCCCGTCGTCACGGTGGTCATCCCGCACGCAAGACCTTCCAGGCCCTGCGCATCGAGGTGAACCACGAGCTCGACGCCCTCGATCAAGGCCTTCGCGCTGCCGTTCGATGGGCAAACACCGGTGGCAGGATCTGCGTCATCTCCTACCACTCGCTCGAGGACCGCATCGTGAAGCACGTCTTCTCTGAGCTCTCGCAGGGTTGCATCTGTCCGCCGGACCTTCCGGTGTGCGTATGCGGCCACGTGCCGATAGTCGACGTCAAGACCAGAAAGCCGCTCGTCGCGGGCGAGGAGGAGGTCTCCTCAAACCCACGGTCGAGAAGCGCGCTCATGCGCGTGGCCGTCAAGCTCGACGTCACGCACGAGAGCGCGAACTAGTCGCACCCGACCGCAAGGTCGTCTGCATAGCACCACAAACGAAGCAGCACGCACCACAAACGCAGCTTAAACGCACTACCAACGAAGCACCAACGCACCAGTACGCACAACGTCCGGCATAGCCGGGAGACAAGGGACAGCAATGAGGTATCAGGGGTCAGAGGCCGTCAGGATGGACGTAGCCGAGAGGAGCCGCGAGCGCCACGACGAACGCGTCGAGCAGCGCCCGTCGTTCTCGGTCGTCACTGGTGGTGGACTCGACGCCCGCGCCCGCGCAGGCGTGAGCCCCCAGTTCCTCCACCGCGTCCGCACGGTCGTCGTCTGCGCCCTCGTGTTTCTCGCACTTGGCGCCTGCCGTGTGGCGCTCTCCACGGCAACCGTCTCGACGCTCCAGGCCAACTCGGCGCTGCGTTCCCAGATCAAGGAGGCGCAGACGCTTAACGAGGACCTTCAGGTCGAGAAGTCCGTGCTCTCCTCGTCCAGCCGCATCAGCCGCATTGCCACGCAGAACTACGGCATGACCCTCTCCACCAACCGAGAGGTGGTTGACCTCTCGTCTGCCAGCGACTCCGCGGCCACCGCGTCGACCGACGCCACCTCTGCCAGCGCCTCCGCCTCCTCGGCGGATGGGGATGCTGCGCAGTCCGTGACGAACACCGATACGGCCTCGCCCGAGGCGTAGACTACTCCCTCGTGAGAGAGAGCATGAGACAGAGCCGCCAAGGGCGGCGTGGAATGCCGGAGGCCTCGTATGACGAGGCCTCTCGTGCCCGTTACCGTGCCCGCGCGTCAAGGCCGGGCGGGTCGGGTCCTGGTGGCTTCGACAACGGCACCCGCACGATCTTCCTTGTCCTCATGATTGTCTTTGCCGTTGTGGTGGGGCGCCTCGTGTGGCTCCAGGTGATCGACGCCTCGAACCTCTCAGAGGAGGCCGAGCAGCACCGCACAAACGTGATTACGCTCCATGCCAAGCGCGGCACCATCTACGACCGCAACGGCAATGTTCTTGCCATGAGCGTGGACTGCAAGACCATCTACTGCAACCCCAAGGAGGTCACCGACCCCTCGGGCGTGGCAAGGATTCTTGTGGCAAACCTGGGCGGCTCCGCAAGCGACTACACCGGCGCGCTCACCACAGACTCGACTTTCGCCTACGTGCAGCGCCAGGTGGACACCGACGTAGCCGACACCATCAAGCAGCAGCTCTCGGACGCCAAGCTCAAGGGCGTCTACTACCTCGACGACACCAAGCGCGTCTACCCCTATGGTGACGTGGCAAGCCAGGTGCTGGGCGTGGTGGGCTCCGATGGCGACGGCCTGACCGGCCTTGAGTACTACTACAACGACGTCCTCTCGGGCACCGATGGCCAGATGATCGTTGAGACCGGCCTCACGGGCACGCCCATTGCCGGCGGTACCTCGCAGATTACCGAGGCAAAGAACGGCGAGGACCTGGTCCTCTCCATTGACATCGACATCCAGGAGAAGGCCGAGGAGGTCATCTCCCAGGCCGTCGATGACTACGACGCGGACTCTGGCTCGGTCATGGTGACAAACCCCAAGACTGGCGAGATATACGCCGCATGCTCGACGCCCCTGGCCAAGCTCTCGGACCTGGCCAACACAAGCTCGGACGCGCTCACGCTCAAGCCCGTGTCCGCCTCCTACGAGCCCGGCTCCATGTTCAAGATCCTGACCGTGGCCATCGGTGTCGAGAACGGCCTCTTCAACGCTAACAGCGTCTACAGCGTCCCCGTGCGGATCCTTGCCGGCGACGACTGGGTTACCGACGACGAGCCACGCACCGGCGCCGAGGACATGACGGTGCGCACCATGCTCGTGCGCTCCTCGAACGTTGGCGTCTCGCTTCTCGCCCAGGAGGCCATTGGCGCGCAGCGCTTTGCCGAGGGCGTGGACAAGTTTGGTATCGGCCACACCACGGGCATCGACTACCCGGGCGAGGCGACGGGCATCGTGACCAGCTACGAGAACTACACGGGAGCAACGCTTGGCGCCATGGCGTTTGGCCAGGCCCTTGCCGTGCCCATGGTGCAGATCGTGCGCGCGTTTGGCGTTGTTGCAAACGACGGCATCCCCACCACGCCCCACTTCCTTGTCTCGCATGGCGGTGAGGAGGTCAGCTGGCCCACGGGCGAGCAGGTTATCTCCAAGACCACTGCCGACGAGCTCACCGACATGATGACCTCGGTCATGACTGACGGCACCGGCAAGCGCGGCCAGGTCGACGGTTATACCATCGCGGGCAAGACGGGCACGGGCGAGCAGGCAAGCGAGTCCGGCGGCTACCAGGCGGGCAAGTACGTGGCATCGCTCTGCGGCTTTGCCAACGCCGACGACCCCGACGTCCTGGTCTACGTTGGCCTCAACGGAACGCCGCATCTGGCTCTCTCCTCGGCGGCGCCCACCTTCAAGCAGATAATGGAGGCGGCTGTCACGGACCTCGGCATCTCTCCGGATGCCTCCACGACCACCGCGTCGACATCCAACTAGGTCAGGGGGAACCTATGCTTTCCATGGACATCGCAGACCTCGTGCTCGCCACGGGGTCGCAGTTGCTTGAGGGCGCGCCCTCTGCGCGCGTCGAAGGTACGGTCGAGATCGACTCTCGCAAGGTTGGCGCGGGCTCCGTCTTTGTGGCGTTCCTCGGCGAGAAGGTCGACGGCAACGACTTTGCGCCTGCCGCCGTCGAGGCGGGCGCGTCCTGCGTCGTGGTGACGCGCGAGCCAGATGCGGCACTGCTCGCCCTTGCGCACGAGCGCGGCTGCGCCGTCGTGCGCCCCCAGGACGACGACGCCGAGGAGTTCCTGCTCCGCCTTGCCCACGAGTGGCGCGCCCGTCACCCCAACTGGCTCGTGGTGGGCGTCACTGGCTCGGTGGGCAAGACCACGACCAAGGACCTCCTTCGCGCGGGCATCGCGAGCGCGCGGCGCGTCCACGCTACCCAGGGCAACCTCAACAACCTCATCGGCTTGCCGCTCACGGTGCTCTCGGCGCCCGACGACGCCGAGGTCCTCGTCTGCGAGATGGGCATGAACCATCCCAACGAGATCCGTCGCATGGCTGCCTGCTGCGCGCCCACGCTTGCCGTGATCACCAACGTGGGCACGAGCCACATCGGGCTTCTCGGCTCTCGCGAGAACATCGCCCGCGCCAAGGCCGAGGTGGTCTCGGGCATGGTGGCTTCAGGCGGCGTGGAGCCGCTGCTGGTGCTTACGAGCGCCAACGACTACACGCCCCTCATTGCCGAGAGCTTCGCACGCCCCGCGGGCATTGCCGTTGCCTACGTGGGCGAGCGCGAGGGCGACGACGTGCGCGCCACCAACGTCGAGCTCACCGGCACGGGTGATGCGTCGTTCACCGTCACCTGCAGGGACGGCTGGTCCAGGCGGGTCACGCCCTCGGTTCCCGGCCGCCAGGTGGTGCCCGACTTCCTTCTCGCCATGGCCGTGGTTGAGGCCTTGGGCCTTGACCGCGACGTTGCCGCAGACGCCATGGCCGCGATGCCTGCCGCGAGCATGCGCCTTGCAGTCTCGGAGTCCCCGCGCGGCGTGCGCGTGATCGATGACTCCTACAACGCGAGCCCCGCCTCCATGGCTGCCGCCCTCGACGTCCTCTCCGAGATGGATGCCACAGGCATGCGCGTGGCAGTGCTGGGCGAGATGGGCGAGCTTGGCAGCGAGGAGCGCCGTCTCCATGGCTACGTGGGCGCCTATGCCGCGGCCAAGGGTCTTGATATGCTTGTGTTCGTTGGCGGGGACCTTGCTGGCGAGATGGCCGAGGCGGCGCGCACTATGGGCGCCTCCGAGGATCGCCTGCAGCTCTTCCCCACGGTTGACGCTGCCGTGGAGACGCTCGCCCCCGTCTTCTCGCGGGGCGACCTCGTGCTGGTCAAGGCGTCTCGTTCTTGCGGTCTGGATGCGTTCGCGAGGGGAGTGCTTCGCTGATGTTCATTGTGGGAAATCCCGCATACCCTAGCTATCAGGTGCTTCTTGCGGCAGGCGTTGCCGCCGTCATCACCGCTGTGGTGATGCCCTTTTTCATCAAGCTCATGCGCCACGAGGGGCTTGGCCAGCAGGTGAGGGCCGACGGTCCCAAGCGACACCTCGTGAAGCAGGGTACGCCCACCATGGGCGGCATCGTGATCCTTCTCGGCGTGGTGGTGACCACGCTTCTCATGGCGCCTTGGTCGCCCATGCTCTTCCTTGCGCTCTTCGCCATGCTCGCGACGGGTGCGCTGGGCCTTCTCGACGACATCGAGTCCGTGGCGCACAAGCGCTCACTGGGCCTCACACCCTCGCAGAAGATGGTGGGGCTCACCATAGTCTGCGTGATCTTCTGCCTGGTTGCGGTGAACTACTGCGGAATCGCTCCCACCATCGAGTTCCCCGGTGGCGCAACGCTTGACCTGGGCGTGCTCTCCACCACCATCGGCGGCGTGCGCGTGCCCTGGCTCTACATGATCTTCGTCTTCCTGCTTTTGGCCGGCCTCTCTAACGCCGTCAACCTCACCGACGGCCTGGACGGCCTCGCCGGAGGCACGGTGCTGGTGGTCATGGTCGTGATGGCCATGGTCGCCTACAACGAGGATCAGCTTGGCCTCTCGGTGTTTGCTGCCACCATCGTGGGTGCCTGCGTGGGCTTCCTCTGGTACAACTGCTACCCCGCCTCGATTTTCATGGGCGACACGGGCTCACTGGCCCTGGGTGGCGCCTTCGCCGCGCTTGCCGTGCTCACCAAGACCGAGATCTGCTCGCTTGTCATGGGCGGGCTCTTCATCGTCGAGGCGCTCTCGGTGATCATCCAGGTTGTGAGCTTCAAGACCACGGGCAAGCGCGTCTTCCTCATGGCTCCTCTCCACCACCACTTCGAGAAGAAGGGCTGGAGTGAGACGAAGGTCGTCATCCGCTTCTGGATTGTCTCGGCCGCCTTCGCGGTCCTTGGTTTTGCGCTGTACTTCCAGCTTGGCTAGGGGGCATCTCATGCAGGACAGCAACTCCTCGGCGCGTCTTGGCAACGTCGCCGTTCTTGGCATAGGGCACACGGGCGAGGCCGTCTGCCGCTACCTGGTGGGGCTTGGCGAGAGGGTCTCCTCCATCACGCTCTTTGGTGGCGCCTCCTCGCACGAGGGCGAGGTTACGCATGAGCTTGAGGGCCTGGGCGTTCGCTGTGTCCTGGGCACCGAGGAGGTCGAGGGCACCTTTGACCTGACCATAGCCTCACCGGGCATCCCCGTGGGGTCCGTCTTCTTCCAGGCGGCGGCCGCGCATTCGGCGGAGATCATTGGCGAGCCGGAGTTTGCCTGGCGCGAGAGCCCCGCCAACTGGGTGGGCATCACCGGCACCAACGGGAAGACCACCACGACCACGCTCACCACGGCGCTCCTGCGCGAGGGCGGACGCGTCGCCGAGGCCGTGGGCAACATCGGCACCATCATCACGAGCCGCCTTGCTGAGCGCCAGCCCGGATCGTGGTTCGTAGCCGAGCTCTCGAGCTTCCAGCTGGCAACCACGCGCCTTCTGCACCCGCACGTCGCCTGCCTCATGAACGTCACGCCGGACCACGTGGAGTGGCACGGCAGCATGGAGGCGTATGCCCAGGCAAAGGAGAAGATCTTTGCCAACCTCCAGGCGGGGGACCTTGCCGTGGTCTCTGACGGCGACGACTGGTGCCGCGCCGTGATTGGCCGCCTCGACGCGCGGGGCTTGCGCGTGTGCCGCGTGGACGTGCGCCAGGACCCCGGTACGCCGTGCGCCGCCTTCGTGCGCGACGGCCGCCTCGTGGTGCGCCTCGACGGCGCCGAGCACGTCCTTGTCCCCACCGACGACCTTCTCATCAAGGGCGAGCACAACGAGGAGAACGCCCTCGTGGCCTCGGCCGTGGCGCTCGAGCTGGGTGTTGCCGATAAGGACGTGTGCCGCGGGCTTCTCGCCTTCTCGCCGCTCGAGCACCGCATCGAGCCCTGCGGCGAGGTTTCCGGCGTGCGCTTTGTGAACGACTCCAAGGCTACCAACACGGACTCGGTCGAGAAGGCCCTCACGGCCTTCAGGCCGGGGAACATCGTGGTGCTTCTGGGCGGCCACGACAAGGGCACCGACCTTACCTCACTGGCGCACGCGGTTGCCGCTCGCTGCCGCGTTGCCGTGTGCTACGGCGCCGCCGGAGAGAGAATTGCCCGCGCGCTGGAGGACGAGGTCGCCGCCTCGGGCTCTGGGCTTGAGGTCGTGCGAGAGCCGCACTTGCGCGAGGCCTTCTCGGCCGCCTGCGGGCGCGCCCAGGCCGGCGATGTGGTGCTTCTCTCGCCCGCGTGCTCGTCCTTCGACGAGTTCCACAACATGGAGGAGCGCGGCGAGCTCTTCAAGCACCTTGCTGCCGAGCGCGTGGCCGCGGGGAGGCTGTGCTAGTGGCCCAGGCGTCCACATACCGAAGCTCTGCCGCAGGACGGTCTCGCACCTCCACCAGGCGTGGCGGCCAGGGGAGGGGTGCCGGGCGCTCCTCGGTCGAGAAGACCATCCTCGGCGTGCCCGAGAGGTTCATGAAGCCGCGGCTCATCCTCATTGCTGCGGTGGTAATCCTCACCTGCTTTGGCTTCCTCATGGTCTACTCGGCCTCGTCCATCACGTCGCTCGCGTCCGAGGCTCTGGGCAACGACCCCGCCTACTACCTCAAGCGCCAGCTCATCTTTGCTGCGCTTGGCACGGGCCTTGCCGTGTTCATTGCCAAGAGCGACTATCACCTCTGGGGAAAGACGCTGGTCAGGATCATCTGGATCTTGACCATCCTCCTGCTGCTGGCCATCTTTCTGCCCATAGCGGGCGCGGACGCCTATGGCGCCACGCGCTGGATCGCCATTGGGCCCTTCACGCTCCAGCCGTCCGAGTTCGCCAAGATCACGATCATCCTCGTGGCGGCCGACCTCGCCGAGCGCTACTACGACGAGCAGGTCATGGGCTTCACGGAGTTCGTGAAGAACCTTGCGGTGTTTGTGGGCGTGCCGCTCGCGCTCATCCTGCTGCAGCCCGACAAGGGCTCCACGCTCATCATTGGCGCCACGCTCATCGTGATGGGCTACCTCGCCGGCATGGATCGTCGCTGGATTCTGCTTGTGCTTGGAGTCGGCATCGTGGGGGTGCTCGCGATCTCGCTCAAGGATGACTACTCGCGTGCCCGCATTGTTGCCGTCCTCAACCCCTGGAGTGACCCAACGGGTTCCGGCTACCAGCTCATCCAGGGCTTCTATGCCTTTGGATCGGGCGGGCTCTTTGGCGTGGGCATTGGCATGAGCAAGCAGAAGTACTCCTACCTGCCCATGGCCTACAACGACTTCATCTTTGCCGTGGTGGGCGAGGAGCTTGGCCTTGTGGGTACGCTCGGCCTTCTCGCCGCCTTTGGCGTCCTTGCCTGGGCGGGCTTCCGCATCGCGCGCTATGCGCCGGACATGTGCGGCAGGCTCATCGCCGCCGGCTGCACCTCGCTCATCATCATCCAGCTGCTCGTGAACGTCTGCGGCGTGCTGGGACTCATCCCGCTCTCGGGAAAGCCCGTCCCGTTTGTGTCGTATGGCGGCTCCACGATCATGAGCTGCCTCATGCTCGTGGGCATGATCGTCTCGGTGTCCAAGCGCTCGACGCTGCCCGAGACCGTCCACGACCGCAGCCGCCAGTCCTGGCAGTTTGCGGATGGCGACGATGGGACACGGGGCGCCGCGCCCGCAGCCGGCCCGGGCATCTCGCTTGTGGGCAGTCCCACGCCGCGCTCCTCGCGGCAGCGTGGCGAACGTGGGGGCTCCGGCTCTGGCCTGCGCATGGTCGACGGCGGCGGGCAGGGACGGCCGCAGCAACGGCAACGGGGCGGCTCAAACGGCCGGAGCGCCAGGCAGGGCAGGTACGAAGGCGGACGGATAGACCTTGGCCCCAGCGCCGCGGAGAGGCTCCGCGGGCGTGGGTCCGGAAGAGGGGATGGCAGGCGTGGCAGGAACTAGTCTTGAGGTGGCAATCGCCGCCGGAGGTACTGCGGGTCACATCAACCCGGCGCTCGCGCTGGCCGAGGAGCTCTCGTCCCACGGCCATCACGTGCGCTTCTTTGGCCAGAGCGCCAAGCTCGAGGGCACGCTCGTCCCGCAGGCGGGCTTCGAGCTGGAGCCCATCCACGTGACCGGCTTCGACCGCTCTCGCCCTTGGACGCTCGTCTCGGCCCTTGTGCGCGAGGGCAAGGCCTCCTCGCGCGTGGGCGAGGTCTTTGCCGAGAAGGGCGCGCCGGACGTCGCCGTGGGGTTTGGTGCCTACGTCGAGCTTGCCCTCATGGATCGCTGCCGCAAGCAGCACATCCCCTACGTGCTCCACGAGCAGAACTCGGTGCCCGGCCTTGCCAACAAGACGCTTGCGCCCCACGCGCGCTACGTGTGCGTGTCGCTGCCCCAGGCGCGTGCCGCCTTCGAGAGTCACGTCCACGGCGATGACGCCATTGTGCTCACGGGCAACCCCGTGCGCCGGAGCGTCCTTGGTGCCTCTCGCGAGGCCGGCCGCGCGGCGTTCTCCATCCCCGAGGACGCCACGATGCTTCTGGTCTTTGGCGGCAGCCTTGGCGCGAGCCACGTGAACGAGGCAATCGTGCGCCTCAAGGAGCGCCTGCTTGCCAATCCCGGGCTCTACGTGGTGCACTCCACGGGCAAGGAGCTCTACGACGACGTTGTGTCCTCGCTCCACCTTGCGGATGGCGAGCGCGAGCGCTGGCAGGTCGTACCCTACATCTCCAACATGGGAGAGGCTCTCGCGGCGGCAGACCTCGTGGTCTCGCGCGCCGGTGCCTCCTCCATCGCCGAGATCGCCGCGCTTGCCGTGCCGAGCGTGCTCGTGCCCTACCCGCTTGCAACGGGCGACCACCAGACCACCAACGCGCACTACCTGGTGGACGCTGGCGCAGCGGATCTCTTTGCCGATGACACCATCGATGGCGACGAGTTTGCCCGCGATCTTCTCGACCTGGTGAACAATGGCGAGAGGCGCGAGCGCATGCGCGCGAGCGCGCGCGGCCTGGGCCAGGACCAGGCGGCAGCCAAGTTGGCAGACGTCGTGGAGCGCGCCGCAGGGCGATAGACGCGCCTGCGGAGTCCGTGGTGGCTTGCCGTCGTGGGCCGCGACGGGTCGTCCATCGGCTAGAGTAAATGGGTTAGGCGAACCAGTTTCCGCGGCGGGTCTTCTCGCCGCGCACCTTTGGAAGGGGTAGCCATGGCAGACATCGTGGAGAAGCCCGGCGCAGATGCCGCCGAGAAGGGCAAGAGCATCGCGAGCGCGCACTTTGTGGGTATTGGCGGTGCGGGCATGAGCGGCATCGCCCTCGTGCTCAACAAGCGCGGCTGCAAGGTCACCGGTTCTGACCTCAAGAGCTCCCACTACGTGCGCGAGCTCGAGGATGCGGGCATCGACGTGACCATTGGCCACGACGCTGCGACCATCGACCGCGTCTCGCCCGAGGTCGTTGTCACCTCGAGCGCCATCCCCGAGACCAACCCCGAGGTCGTTCATGCCCGCGAGCTGGGCATTCCCATCTGGCCCCGTGCCAAGATGCTGTCGTACCTCTCCAACAACGCCATTACCGTGGCCGTTGCCGGTACGCACGGCAAGACCACCACGTCGTCCATGATCGCGACGATGCTCGACCGCCTGGGCTGGGACCCCTCGTTCCTCATTGGCGGCGTGGTCGAGGGCTACGACACCAACGGCAGGAACGGCGAGGGCGGCTACTTTGTGTGCGAGGCGGACGAGTCCGACGGCTCCTTCCTCTACCTCAACCCCGACGTGGTGGTGGTCACCAACATCGAGGCCGACCACCTCGACCACTACGGCACGCTCGAGAACATCGAGAAGACCTTCTGCACCTTCATGGGCCTGGTGGGTGAGAAGGGTACCGTTGTGGTTAACGGTGACAACCCCCACTACGTGGAGCTTGCCCGCTCGACCGGTCGTCATGTGGTGACTTATGGCTTTGATAAGGGCAACGACTACGTCTGCACGCCCGAGGAGGGCCTGGCACCGCACCGCCTGGCCATGCGCTTCTCGGTGAAGACTCCCTCCGGCGCCTCTGTCGACGTGACCATCAAGTCGAACCCCGGCCGCCACAACATGGCGAACGCGACGGCCGCTATCGCCGTGGCAGACGTTCTGGGGGCAGACGTCTCCCAGGCCGCCGAGAAGCTCTCGGAGTTCAAGGGAGCGCGCAGGCGCTTTACCCACGTTGGCGACATTGACGGCGTCACCGTGGTGGACGACTACGGCCACCATCCCACCGAGATTGCCGCCACGCTGGACGCTGCCTCGCAGCTTGGCTTTGACCGCATTGTCTGTGTGTTCCAGCCGCACCGCTACAGCCGCACCAAGGCTCTTGAACCGCTCTTTGCGCACGCCTTCGACAAGGTGGACGTCCTGCGCGTGATGGACGTCTTTTCAGCGGGCGAGATGCCCATCCCTGGCATCTCCGGCAAGACCGTCTCGTCCCAGGTCGAAGCCGCGGGCACGGTGGCCGACGTGGCCTACATCCCCAACCGCCACGAGCTCATCCAGAACCTCTGCGACACCTGCCGCCCGGGCGACCTGCTCATCACGCAGGGCGCGGGCGACGTCACCCAGATTGGCCCCGCGTTCATCGCCGCCATGCACGAGCGTGACGAGAAGAGAGACGAGCGGTAGGCGTGAGCGTCTTCAACGCATACATGAGCCTGTCGGGAGCCATCGACGCGGACGTAATCCGCGGCGAGCGGCTCTCGCACCGCACGACGTACCGCATTGGCGGCCCAGCCGCGCTCTTCGTGTGCGCGAACACCTACGAGGCCCTGCTCAAGACCGTCGAGGTCCTGCGCGAGGAGCGCGTGCCCTGGGTGGTCATGGGCAAGGGCTCCAACATCCTCGCCGCTGACACCGGCTACGACGGCTGCGTCATCACGCTCGGCCGCGAGTTCTCGCGCATGAGCTTTGCCGATGACGGGCGCGTGACGGCTGGCGCCGCGCTACAGCTCTCCAAGCTCGTCTCCGAGTCCATGAAGCGTTCGCTCACCGGCCTCGAGTTCTGCGCGGGCATCCCCGGCACCGTTGGCGGTGCCGTCTCCATGGACGCGGGGACCCGGCATGAGTGGGTTGGCGCCGTCATCGAGGACGTGGTGAGCCTGCGGCCGGGCAAGGGGCTGGTGCGCCATGCGGCCTCCGAGGTCGAGTGGGGCTACCGCGTGACCTCGCTGCCCACCACCGAGATCATCCTTGAGGCAACCTTCTGCCTCCAGCCGGGAGACCACGACGCCATCGCGCGCGATGTGGAGGAGCGGCTGCGCCGTCGCAGCCAGTCCCAGCCCATGGGAAGGCCCTGCTGCGGCTCGGTCTTCAGGAATCCCGGCTCGCGCTCTGCGGCTGTCATGATCGAGGCCTGCGGCCTCAAGGGCTACCGCGTGGGTGGGGCCGTGGTCTCTGACGTCCACGCCAACTTCATCGTTAACGACGGTGGCGCGCACGCCCACGACGTGGTCGAGGTCATGCGCCATGTCCACGACGCCGTTCGCGACAAGTATGAGATCGACCTCCAGCCCGAGGTCAAGCTGCTCGGGTTTGGGGCATAGGGAGAGCACGGCATGGCGTCAAACGACAGAAGAAGGCCAACCTCGCGCAAGGCGACGCAGAGGTCGACGCAGGGGCGCTCATCGCGCTCCACGCGGCCTTCTCGCCCTACCTCCGCACCGCGTACCCGTGCGTCCCGCTCCTCCCGGCAGCCTTCCGCGCCGAGGATGCCGCGCGCGTCTCGCACGCCCAGGCCCGCAGCGGCCCCAAGGACAGCGCAGGCACGCCCGTCGGTGCTGCACCCACAGCGAGCATCCCGTCCCCAGAGCGGCAGGGAGGCCAGAGAGGCGCGTGCCCGGCAGGTACGCACCGCAGACGCCATGGGCATCGTGATGCGCGTCGTGGTGGCTGTGGCCATCGTCGCTGCGGTTCTCGGCGTGGCGTTTCTCGTGCTGAGCAATACCTCGACCTTCCAGATCACCTCCATCGACGCCGTGGCTAGCGACCATGTGAGTGCCGATGACATCCAGAAGCTCGCCAAGGTCGAGGAGGGCACGACTCTTCTCAACGTTGATACCAACGCCATCACCCAAAACCTCATGAAGAACCCCTGGGTGGAGTCGGTGAGCGTGGAGCGCGAGTTTCCCGACAAGCTCAAGATCTCTGTCACCGAGCGCACGGTCGAGGCCGTCGTGGTGATGAGCTCGAGAAGCGTCGCGTGGTACCTGGGCGAGGGGGAGGTCTGGCTCGAGCCCGTGAACCTGGATGTCTCAGACGAGCAGTCCGCAGATGACGTCGCCCTCGAGAAGGCCACGTCCGTGGGCGCCATCCTCATCACAGGGGTTCCCGCGACCGTCGACCCGGTGGCAGGCTCCAAGGCCACCGATGAAGTGATTGCCGCGGTTCGTAGCTATCTGGACGGCTTCTCGTCCGACTTTGCATCCCAGATCGTGAGCTTCACGGCGCCGAGCGAGGCAAGCATCTCGTGCGTCCTCTCAAGCGGGGTCGAGGTCTCCCTGGGCTCGCCCTCAGACATCTCGTCCAAGGAGGAGGTCGTGAAGAGCCTGCTTGCCGAGTACCCAGACGAGCTCACCTACATCAACGTGCGCGTACCCTCGAGCCCCTCATACAGAAGGATTGACTCAACCAACGTGACAGCGGGAACGGGCGCCACCGGTGGCTCCACGACGACGGACTCGACGACCACGAGCACCACGACGAGTGACACTACGGCGTCGACGGGCTCTTCGACGAGTGGCACCACGTCGCCCTCGGGTACGTCGACCACTGGCTCAACGTCTTCAAGCGGCACCTCCACCACCGGTACCACAACCTCTACCGGAACGTCGACAAAGAGCTCGAACTAGGCAAATAGCCTTAGTCTCAAGCTTTACTGGAGGGTTTCTGGCCCACAAAGTGGTACCGTTTACCTGCGGTTTTCACCGTTTGCACAAAGTGTTTGACGAGGGCACACCCAATGTGCAAATATACGTCGCTTCGTGGGGAGCATCTGGCTTAACCTGAGGTTTAGGGTTTCTACCAGCGCTTTTCAGGGGCTGGACGAAAAACGTCACATGAGCGAAGCACGAACGCACCAGCAAGGGCGCTGGCACAGGGCCGCCGCCAACGAGGAGGAAACGATGAAGGACACCGAGGTCCCCAGCAACTATCTCGCCGTGATTAAGGTTGTTGGCGTGGGCGGCGGCGGCACCAACGCCGTGAACCGCATGATCGAGGAGGGCATCCGCGGCGTCGAGTTTGTCGCCATCAACACCGACGCGCAGGCGCTCGCCATCTCTGACGCGGACATCAAGGTCCACATTGGCACCGACATCACCAAGGGCCTGGGCGCTGGCGCCAACCCCGAGGTTGGCCAGGAGGCTGCCGAGGAGAGCAGGGACGAGATCAAGCAGGCGCTCGCCGGCTCCGACATGGTCTTCATCACCGCAGGCGAGGGTGGTGGCACCGGTACCGGTGCGGCACCTATCGTTGCCGACATCGCCAAGAACGACGTTGGCGCCCTTACCGTGGGCGTCGTAACCAAGCCCTTCTCGTTCGAGGGCCGCAAGCGCTACAACTCCGCCGCCGAGGGCATCAAGAACCTCTCCGAGAACGTTGACACGCTCATCGTGATTCCCAACGACCGTCTGCTCGACCTCTCCGAGAAGAAGACCACCATGCTCGAGGCCTTCCGCATGGCCGATGACGTGCTGTGCCAGGGCACCCAGGGCATCACGGACCTCATCACCGTCCCTGGCCTCATCAACCTCGACTTCGCAGACGTCTGCACCATCATGAAGGGCGCAGGCACGGCCATGATGGGCATTGGCACCGCTTCTGGCGACTCCCGCGCAACCGACGCCGCTGCCGAGGCCATCTCCAGCCCGCTGCTTGAGACGTCCACCGATGGCGCCACGCGCGTGCTGCTCTCCATTGCCGGCAACAAGGACCTTGGCATCCAGGAGATCAACGACGCCGCCGACCTCGTTGCCAAGAATGTCGACCCCGAGGCCAACATCATCTTTGGTACCGTCGTCGACGAGTCCCTGGGCGACCAGGTGCGCGTCACCGTCATTGCCACCGGTTTCAATGACGCCAACATCCAGCCCACGCTGCCCACCATGCCGGTGGCGCGTCCGCAGTCCCAGGCGTCAAAGTCCAAGCAGCGCCCCTACACTGCGGCGCCGGCTCCCGCGAGCCGTCCTGCGGCCCCCGCTGCGAGCGGTGACAACAAGGAGTTCGACATCCCCGACTTCCTGAAGCGTAGCCGCATCTAGCGCCATGTCCGAGCCCACGCTCACAAGGTACCAGTCGCACGGCGTGACCCTTCTGGGGGACATTACTGTCCCCCAGGGGGTCGCGTTAGCGTTCACGGAGCGTACGGGCGGTGTCTCCACGGGCAACTATGCCTCCCTCAACCTGGGGAGCGCCTGCGGAGACGACCCGTCCTGCGTGGCCGAGAACCGCCGTCGCGCGCTTTGCGCCCTGGGGGCGGAACGCTGTATGAATGCGCTCGTGAACCCGCACCAGGTGCACGGCGACAGGATCGTCACCGTGCGCTCCTCGGACGCGGATGCTGTCCATGCTGCGCAGGCTGACGCCGCATCCGGCGCGGATGCGATTGTCTGCACCGCCACCAACGTGCCCGTGCTGCTCTGCTTTGCGGACTGCGTGCCCGTGATTCTCGTGGCACCTGGCGGCTTTGCCGTGGCGCACTCCGGCTGGCGGGGAACCATCGCGCGGATAAGCGCCAAGGCGGCACATGCCCTTGCGGAGGAGACTGGCTCGCCTGTCTCGCAAGTTCGTGCTTACGTGGGCCCGCACATCGGGCGCGAGGACTACGAGGTCTCTCCCGAGCTCGCCGCGCGCTTCTCGGCGGAGTTTGGACCTGAGGTCATCTGGGGAGAGCGCAACCTCGACCTGGGAGCCGCAGTCAAGGCGGCGCTGATGGGCGCAGGGGTGCCAAGTGGCTCCATCGCCTGCTACGGCGCCTCGACCGCCTCGGCAACCGAGAGGTTCTTCTCGTACCGGGCCGAGCACGGGTCGTGCGGACGGCATGGCGCGCTGGCAGTGATGCCGGAGGAGTAGCGCGTAAGCGCCTGCGTGGGGCGTGGGGTTTCATCAAGGTAATTGGAGCTGGTCTAGATGGACGAGACAGAGGACGAGAGCTACGCGGCGTTTCTCGCAGAGCGCAGGGAGGAGATCCTCCAGCGCATCGCGGAGGCTGCCGCTCGCGCTGGGCGCGACCCGTCGGAGGTGGAGCTTCTCGCCGTCTCGAAGACCGTCGATGTGCCACAGGTCAACCTTGCCTGGAAGGCGGGGTACCTGGCCTTTGGAGAGAACCGTCCCCAAGAGCTCGTTCGCAAGCTCAAGGGGCTTGCTGCATACCCCCAGATGGATGGCGCCCGCTTTGACATGATCGGCCACCTGCAAACCAACAAGGTGCGCGAGGTCGTGGGCAATGTGACGCTCATCCAATCGGTGTCCTCGCTCCACCTGGCCGAGGCCATCTCCAAGCGTGGCGTTAGCCACGACGTGACGAGCGACGTGCTTCTCGAGGTGAACGTCTCGGGGGAGGAGTCCAAGTCAGGCTTCTCGCCCGACGAGGTCCGCGCGGCGCTCGACGACATCCTGGCGCTTCCCGCCCTGCGCGTGCGCGGCCTCATGACCATGGCGCCGGCGCACGACATGGACGCGGCGAGAAGGACCTTCTCCGGCCTGCGCGAGCTTCGCGACGAGCTGGCAAGCCGCAGCGGCCTTGAGCTGCCGGTGCTTTCCTGCGGCATGAGCGACGACTTCCCGATTGCGGTCGAGGAGGGCTCCACGATCGTACGACTTGGCAGAACAGTGTTCGACCCCAGCTACGTTCTGGGTTAATCTGGCAATGGTGCGGGGTGTTGGACCCCGCAAAATGGATGGGGGAATCATGGGCTTCCTCGACAACATCAGGGATCGTTTCCGTAGGGACGACGACTACGACGACTACGAGGACGACTACTACGACGGCGACGACGAGCAGCGCGAGCGCGACCGCGAGCGAGGCTACGGCGACCGCCGCCCCACGGGCAGCGCGACCAAGCTTCTGGGCAACACCTCGCGTCCCGAGGCAGAGAGCGTCTCGGTCTACACGCGCTCTGGCCGCCCGGTGACGCAGAACCCTGCCGCCGGCTACGCCGACCAGCGCGACACGCGCCCGCGCCCCAGCTACGTCGAGCCGCCCGAGCCCACCTATAGGCCCTCCTACGAGCCTCCCGCGCCGAGCAGTCCTGCTGCTACCACGGAGATAAACCGCGGCGGCTCCTCCACGCGCGTGACCTCTGGCCAGCTTCCTCCCTACGTGCTGCGTCCCGTCTCGTACGACGACGTCCAGTCCGTGGTGAGGCGCGTGCGCACCAACCAGCCCGTCATTCTCATCTTCAAGGGCACCAATATCGAGACCGCCAAGCGCATCCTCGACTTCTGCTACGGCCTGAGCTACGGCGTTGCCGGCTCGGTCGAGGCGCTGGGCGACCGCGTCTTTGCGGTGCTGCCGGCGGGCATCGAGCTTACCCAGGGCGACATCGACAAGCTCGTCGCCGACGGCGACCTCGAGGCGTAAGCGCCATGGCCGAGAAGATCGAGCAGGTCATAGGCGTCATTGGCGCGGGCTCCATGGGCGCTGCCATCGCGCGCGGGCTTGTGGCCTCTGGCGCCGCGGCACCGGAGCACGTTCTTGTCGCCAATCCCTCTGCGGGCAAACTTGCGCCGCTGGCAGAGATTGGCATCAAGACCTTCACCAGCAACGACGAGCTTCTCGCCCAGGACCCTGATGCGGTTGTGCTGGCGGTGAAGCCGCAGGTGCTGCCTGGGGTCCTCGCGGAGCACACGGAGGGACTTGCCGGCCGCCTGGTGATCTCCATTGCGGCTGGCATCTCGGTGGCTTCTCTCGAGTCTGCGCTTGCGGCATCTCGCGTGGTGCGCGCCATGCCCAACCTGCCCGTGCAGGTACTCTCTGGCGCGACTGCCGTCTGCCCGGGCTCCCGTGCCACCAAGGAGGACCTGGACCTCTCACTGGCGATCTTCTCGGCCCTGGGAAGCGCCGTGGTGCTGCGAGAGGACCAGCTTGACGCCGAAGGCGCCGTGGTTGGCTGTGGGCCCGCGTACGTGGCTCTGCTCGTCGACGACCTCACGCGTGCCGGTGTGGAGCGTGGCCTTCCTGCCGCGGCCTGCCGCGAGCTCGTGCTCTCAACCATGCGTGGCGTGGCCGAGCAGCTCCTGGCGTCGGGCGAGCATCCTCGTGCGTATATGGAGAAAGTGACGTCTCCCGGCGGCACGACGGCCGCGGGTTTGCGGGCGATGGAGTCGGGTATGTTTGAGGTTGCCTGTGCGGGGGTCGACGCGGCATTGCGTCGTACCCGCGAGCTCTCGGAGGCGGCAGGCGGCAAGACTACCGACGACTGACAGCGAGGACCACTTGAACTACACGATAGCCAACGTAATTGCCCAGCTCTTCCGCATCTACAACATCCTGATCATCATCTGGTGCGTCCTCTCGTGGATTCCGCGGGGCTCCGGTGCGCTCGATGACTTTCGTGGCGCTATTGGAATGCTGGTGGAGCCGTGGCTGAACATCTTCAGGCGCTTCATCCCACCGCTCGGCGGTATAGACTTTTCGCCCATTGTGGCGATATTCGCTCTTGAGGCTATAGAGCGCCTGCTTCTGGCTATACTTTTGTAACGTCATTGCCGCTTGGCGGGCGCTGCCCGGGGCGACGAGTCGAAGTGAAAGGGACAAAGATGGCAATCACACCAGCAGATATCGAGCAGCAGACCTTCTCTCCCTCGAAGCACGGCTATGACCCCGAGGAGGTCGACGCCTTCCTCGAGCAGATTTCCAGCGAGGTTGACGCGATGCTGCAGAAGATCGCGGACCTCAAGGGTCGCCTGAACACCGCCGAGCAGCAGCTCTCTGCCTCCCAGGCGCAGGTTGCCAGCCTCGAGGAGCAGCTCAACGCCGCCCCCGAGCGCATGGAGGTCACGACGGTCGCCCCCACCCCCGCGGTGCAGGATGACCTTGCCGCGTCCGAGAGCCAGATCTCTCGCGTGCTTATCGTTGCTCAGCAGAGCGCCGACAAGCTTGTTGCCGACGCGCGCGACAACGCGGAGCGCATCCGCAACGAGGCCGACCAGAAGGCTCGCGAGGTCATTCGCCAGGCGCTCGCCGAGAAGCAGAACGAGCTGGACGAGATTGACCGTCTCAAGCAGTCCCGCGAGGACTTCCGTAGCGAGTACAAGAAGCTCCTGCAGCACTTCATGGACGACGCGGACTCCGTGTTCCCGCAGCAGCCGCTCTCCACGGCTCCCAACGGCTCTGGTGCGGCGCCTGCGGCGACCCCTGCCGCCCGTCCTGCCGTGAGCGCGCCTGCCGTGCCCGGTGCTCCCGCTGGCTCTACCGCCGCGGGCAACGCCTCGTTCCAGACGGACTTCGGCGACCTGGACTAACGGCGCAAGAAACAGCGAGAACGGTTTCGCGAACTCATCGTTGATGTGACAGGGAGGCCCCGGTTGGGGCCTCCCTTTTTGTGGGGGCGCGGCGGCGTTCCTGGCGCGCGTTCTTCTCGCCTGCGCCGGCAGCAGCTCGCAACAAGCTTAAGGGTCGCCGCTACGCCATTCGATGGCATGGCGCTACACATTCGCATCCGAATCTGTATCCCGTGCAGGTCGCCACACATTCTGGTGACGAATGTGTGGCGCGATGTTGTGATTCGGCTCGCTCTCGAAAGGAGAGCCCAGTAGGCAACGAGCTGAACTGAGGCTCGGAAATTGAGCAGCACCAATCTCTCTGGCATCCAAGCTGCAATGCCTATACGGCGACCCAGTCGGACTAAGGGAGCGCGACCCTGAGCTGTTCGCGCTCGCGGTAAGGCAGCCCCTGGAGGGGGCGAGACCATAAGGATGCGCAGGCTCTACAGCGGAACGATCGTGTTCGAGGTGCCTTACGAAGGGAATCACTACCTCATCGACTCGCAGTGCGGTGACCCCGCAATGTACGACGGGTCAGGTGTTCCACGCGCTGTCGTGGACCGCGCAATCTCGGCAGTCGAGAGCGCCTACGTGAGACTTGGGCGCACACCGGGGGACTCCGAGATTCGCTCAATAGACGAGAACGCCCTCAAGGAGGAGTTCGGTGACGCCAGGTTCGTGAGCGACACCTACCCCTACGACGCAGTGATTGGCTGATCGAGGAGACCGTGAAGGGGCACGTCTCGAGCTTCATGCCGGGCGTCCCCTAGACGCATCGGACACAGACGCACGCGCCTGGCCGCTTCCATCGGAGGCGGCCATTTTCATGCACCTACACCACACTTCCCGCTAGTTCAAACGGTGAGAACTCACGGCTCTGGTCCGTGCGATCGGGGTTCGAGCCCTCGGCGGGAAGCCATCGACAACCTGGGGAGCCGCACGGCGCCCCTCGTCATATCAAGCGGCCGCATGGCCACGGTTTTGGAGCAGTGCCAATCTGGCTGGTAATCAAACACGGCCTGCGGCGCGACGAAGTAGGCGGACGGGGCCCGGAGCGATAGCATGGGCATGTGTGCGGCCGGCCGTCGCGCCGCCGGCCGCAACATCGGCATCCAGGACAGGAGGCAGGCACCATGAGGCACGGGCGCATGCAGGGTCACCCGGTTCGGGTGGGGGGCAGGGCCGCCGCCATCGCCGCGGCCGCGGCCATAGCGGCGACGCTCGCGGCCCCGGCGGCGGCGCTCGCTGAGGGGGCGACGCTCTGGCGGCTCTACAACCCCTACGACGGCCAGCACCTCCTCACGACGGACGGGGGCGAGTACGACTCCCTCCAGCCGCTCGGGTGGAGGGGCGAGGGCGAGGCCTGGGGGTCGCCCGGCGCGGGCGACCCGGTCTACCGGCTCTACAACCCCTACAACGGAGAGCACCTCTACACGGGCGACGCCGGGGAGTACGCCTCCCTCGCGGCCATCGGCTGGAGGCAGGAGGGGGTGGCCTTCAGGTCGGAGGCGTCGGGCGGCGACCCCGTCTACAGGCTCTTCAACCCCTACGAGCAGGTGGGGACCCACCTGCTGACCACGTCGGCGTCGGAGTACGAGTCGCTTGCGGGGGCCGGCTGGGTGCAGGAGGGCGTCGCGTTCCGCGCCGCCCACGCCCACGACTGGCAGCCCGTCTACCAGAGCGTCTGGGTCCAGGACTCCGCCGCGTGGGACGAGCCCACGTACTCGACCGTGGTCAAGTACAGGTGCAGCGGGAGTAACGAGGTCGTTGACGAGCATGGCAACGTGATCAAGCAGCACGTCGACTGCGGCGAGCTCTTCGACAGCCTCGACGCGCTTGAGAACCATGGAGACGTGGCGCATCCGGGCAACTACTCCTGGAGCACTACAAGGGTCAAGGTCCAGACCGGCACCACGCACCACGACGCCACGGGGCACTACGAGCAGAAGGTGACGGGCTACCGCTGCGCCGGCTGCGGCGCGACGAAGTAGGGTGACGACGCACGGGATTCTACTCCAGTAACGTTAGTTTTGGAGCAGTGCCAATCAGACTGGTAATCAGAACAGGAGCATGACTGCGGCAGCCTTGGTTCTATACAATGCGCCAGTATGGCTTAGATGCAACTTCTAGCCTAGAGGTGAGACATGACAATAGCAATCACGATAAGGCTTCCAGATGACCTTGCGAAGAGGTATGACCGCCTGGCGAAGGAGACGGGAAGGACCGCGTCTTACTACATGGCCGCTGCCCTGGCGGACTCTATAGACCAGTTTGAGTACGAGTATGGGATTCTCAAGCAGGTAGAGGACTTCCGTGCCGGGAGGCTTGAGACCTACAGTCTCGACGAGGTTAGAGAAATGCTAAAGCCAGATGCCTAGAATCTAAAGATGGGCCATCAGGGAAACTTCGCAACTAGCGTCAATGAAGACCCGCTGTGGCAGCAGCGCTCGCCGTTGGGTTGCCCATTGCAAAGATTAGGCTGATGCCCTGACGGCTGATTACAGCCACACGACCTACAAGGTCGCAAGTAGTCCCCTCTTGACGTTCGATCTGTAGGTGGCATGAGAAAGACTTCGATATCCGTTTTCTTTACAAGCAGTGAGAGCGAAATTGGTCTGTGCAACCGTGACCATGCTCTGACAGCATTGATCTCACTATCAACCACCTAGCTCCGGCAGCCCGTGCCAGAAGCGCTTGGGCATCCAGGAGGCGCGCAGGTCATACCCGCGGCCGGCGGCTCCTCTCCCCGGTAGCTCCATAGCGCGATAGAATCGCTGCCACAGCGCCTGGACCAGCCGTTCTCTCTCGTCCGTCTCGTCCACGCGTGCGGCAAGCGTGGCGGCGGTGTCCTCATCGAGGCCCACGACGGCGCAGGTGGCATCACTTGGCTCGTGGAAGATGGCAACAAGGTGCCCAGGGTCAACCACCACAAAGCGGTCCTCCCGCATCCGACGCGCAAAGTGCGTGCCCACCAGTGGCAGCGTGTTCTCGTTGGGTTCGAAGACCGAGACAAAGGTCCCATCGGGGAGGCGAGCAAAGCGCACAAACTGGCGCGTGTGCTCGCACTCCGAGGAGACGCGCTGTACCAGCTTGGCAAACGCTAGCGCTTCTGGTGCCGCAACGTCCTCATAGAGACGCTTTCCCTCCGAGAAGCCCAAACGCAGGTAGCGATGGACTATCTCGGGCATGCCACTCGCGTCAGACGCACAGGCGAGAACAACGCGCCGTGCGCAGATGGTACCGCAGCGTTTCTCGAAGCCCGTAAACACCCGTTTGGCTAACGCCACAACAGAGTCGTCATCCCCGTCTTCAAAAGTCACGATTTTCTCGCCTATGCGTACCTGAGCCTCGTCTGTGGCAACCAGCCGCACGCGATGTGGCTCGGCGTGTGCGAGATACGTCACGCCTACGGTCGCAAGCACGGATTCCGCGGTGCGCTCACAGCATACGGCAACGGTCGCGCCGCCTGCGAGCGCAGCGAACACCTCTGCCGTCGCGCGCTCGACAGCGCTGCCTGTCGCAGCGGCCTCGCGCGTGCTAGAACAGGCTAAGTTGCCCCTCCGCCTGGCGTCTCGTTGCGTTGTACTTGCTCCCTGTGGCATCACTCACCACCTTCTGCCTAATGAGTTCCGGATTGAGCGGCGCAGCAAGGTCTCGCTTGCCGCCGCATGTCACAAAGTAGCGCGCCCGCTTGAACGCAACGCCAAGCCCCTGCAGGTCATCCACACGGAGGCGCCTGGTCCGCCTGGCTGCGAGGATGCGCCTTGCCCCAATCGGACCGATGCCAGGAACGCGAAGCAGCGTCTCGAGCGAGGCATCCATGACCTCGACGGGGAATGCGTCCATGTGCGCGAGCGCCCAGGCAAGCTTTGGGTCCACGTCGAGGTCGAGCCAGGGACGGCTGGGCGTTGCCAGCTCGTCTGGCGTGAAGGCGTAGTAGCGCATGAGCCAGTCTGCCTGGTAGAGGCGGTGCTCGCGGCGCAAGGGCACGGGCGTCTCGCGGTCTGGCAGGCGACTGTCCTCGACCATTGGCATGTATGCCGAGAAGAAGATGCGCTTGAGCCCGTAGTGGTCGTACAGCGACTTCGAGAGCTGCAGGATGTGATTGTCGTCCTCGGGGGTGGCGCCTACGATGATCTGCGTGGACTGACCTGCAAGGCACAAACTTGCGTAGCGCGTTGGGAACGGCGCTCGTGGGCCGTCCAAGCGTATAGCGCGCCCCAACTGAGGTGACTTGCATTCCCTCGGAAACATGGCTGCCCTTTTCCCTGCGCCTTCTCGCCAGTGCCTTCTTGCCGGCGGGGGAGTCGAGCAGCGCCTGCTCCTCCGCGTGGCGCGTGGTGGCTATCTGGGCCATGGGATCCATGACGGAACGAGCGTCCTTGTCCGGGCAGAGCGAGGCGAGAGACGCCCTGCTGGGAAGCTCTAGGTTCACGGAGAGCCTGTCTGCAAGGCGTCCCAGACGGTCCACAAGCTCTGGAGAGGAGCCAGGGATTACCTTTGCGTGTACATAGCCGTTAAAGCGAAACTCTCCGCGCAGCGCCTCCAGGCAGGCAATCATGCGCTCCGTGGTGTTGTCCGGATTTCCCAAGACGGCTGACGAGAGGAACAAGCCCTCGATGTAGTTGCGCTTGTAGAAGTCCACCGTGAGCTCTGCCAGTTCCCGCGGCTCGAACGTTGCCCTAGGACAGCTGGCTCCGCGACGGTTGACGCAATACGCGCAGTCATAGCTGCAGGCATTTGACATGAGCACCTTGAGCAGCGTGATGCAGCGCCCGTCTGCCGAGAAGGAATGACAGAGCCCGCTTGCGCAGGCATCACCCACCATGCCCTCGCGCGGCCCGCGCGTGACGCCGGACGAGGTGCAAGCCGCGTCAAAGCGCGCCGCCTCGGCGAGAATCCCCAGCTTGGTGAGCTTGTCCATGGCACCTCCCTAGTGCTGTCCAATATCAGAACGAGCGTTCTAAGTATACCCTACGCTCGACAAGTAACTAGTACAAATGTTCTGATAATTGTTCTAGACCGCTAACGGCATAGCTCGAACGGTACGATTCTCATTGGAGACGTATGTGCCAACTCCACCTGGACAAAACGTCAAACCATTCCAGTACAGATGGGTGCTGGTAGCATAGATTCTCTGATTTATTCGCCGCTTCTTGTTCACGAGCAGCCTCTGGTCAGTCTGCTGCCAGCACAGGGAAAGAATCGTGCAAGCGGTCTTTGGTACCCTTCCCCACAAGGAGGAGGGGGCGGCAATGAGCTTATATTTGGGACATGAATCTGCGTTGCGTTATTGGCTCACGAAACGGGGAGATGAGGCCATCCCTGATCCAAGCGGGCAGGCTTCCCTTGCAGATTCTTCTGCTACTGCATCAGAGATAAAGATGGCTGCGCTGCCCTTTGACTTTTCCTCGAGGCGACCGCTTCAGCTGCTGGTATCTGACTCTCGCCAGAGTCATAAACTAGCCGCCGCCAACGTTCATCTACTGACTTCGCCGTTACCGCCTGGCTCGTTTTGCGACCTTGTGGGCACGACACACGTTGCGTCACCCGAGCTCACGTTTGTACTCATGGCTCGGGACAAGACTGTTCAAGAGCTCGCCGAGATCGGATGCTATCTCTGTGGTGGTTTTGCTATTGGCGACGAGGGGCGTGGTTATGTGTGCCAACGATCTCCGTTAACAACGCCAGAAGACATCAGAGCCTTTATTAGCCGCTTGGCTCCCCATACGAGAGGGATGTCAACTGCAAGCAGAGCGTTGAGACACGTTGTTCCTCATACGGCTTCTCCAGAAGAGGTTCTCCTTGCGTTGACGTGTTCCCTTCCACCGTCATTGGGTGGCAGATCAATGCCCAAAGTTGTTGCAAACCAGCGGATCGATATCCCGAAGTCCTTGCGAGACCACACCGGGGCGACTCACTTCTTTGGTGACCTGTTTTTCCGAAGCGTGCGAGGTGATATGGAGTATGACAGCGAAGAGTACCACACGGGCAAATACAGACTTGGCCATACCATGCAGCGGCGCAACATCCTCGAGACCGCCGGTATCAAGGTTGTGTCTGCTACGTATGGGCAAATCAGCAGCTATCAAAGGTTCCTCGATTTTTGGTGGATGGCCGAGCGCAGATATGGAATTCGTCACAAGAGCTATAGCTGGGCCCAGCAGAGAGCTCAAGAGAATCTTTATGCATGGCTAATGGACAGAACCAGACGTCTTTTCTAGCCGGCCAATCATCCTTGGAAGAGGGAAGTGCACCAATATCTAGACTATTCAGTACTTTTTGAAGCCATCGCGAGAAAGCCCGTTTCTGTGCCATTCACATAGCTGCAGTTCCGTCTGATGGTGGAGCCTGCATACATGCGATGCCAGGAAAAAGTACTGAATAGTCGCGAATTTGGCGCAGGGGGCTTTGCGAGATGGTGGACCCAGATCACAATAGAGCGCCAAATTATCCAAAAAGGTGCGAAGTGGGCCTATGAGCCGGGTTCTGTCGTGGACGATCATTTATCTACGAACGCCGTTACCGGCGCCCTCTAGCGCGCAACCCGAGCGCGGTGCGGGCCACACCATAGCGCTCCTATTTGCGTTTGCTCCGGAAGGGGCTTGCCAAGCCGTCGTGTTGCCACGACGCTGGTGGTCTCTTACACCACCGTTTCAGCTTTTCTCTCACCCGCCGAGGCGGGCAGCGGGAGTCTTCTTTTCTGCGGCGCTTTCCGTCGGGTCACCCCGCCTGGCCGTTAGCCAGCTTCCTGCCCTATGGAGCCCGGACTTTCCTCATGGCCTGCGGCAAGCCGCCGGCCCCGCGATCGTCTGGCCCACTTCGCAGGGGAGATTCTAGCACGATGGCGCCAGTCGTCGTGCAGCGCAATTACAATGACGGGGTATCCTGCACAAGGTATGTATGCACGAGGGGCGCAGCGCCCGGGGGAGGTCGTTTACATGGGGATCTTTGACAGGCTCCCGCGCGGGAGGCGCACGGCGACGGAGGTACCCCGTGCCATTTCCGCCTCTGCGGAGCCTGGCGGTGTTCTCGCTCCGGTTGATGGCGTTGCAACGCCGCTCTCCCAAGTGTCTGATCCAGTCTTCGCACAGGGGATGCTGGGTCCGGGTATGGCCGTCAAGCCCTCCGGAAACGTCGTATATGCGCCGGTCGCGGGCACAGTCACGTCTGCCGTGGATACCGGGCACGCCCTGGGGCTCACCTCTGACGACGGCATGGAGGTGCTCATCCACATTGGTGTCGACACCGTCGAGATGCGCGGTGATGGCTTTAACGTGCTGGTCGAGAAGGGCGACCACGTTGAGGCCGGCGCGCCACTCATCACGTTTGACGTCGAGAAGATTCGTGCCGCCGGGCATGATGATATGGTGATGGTCTCCGTGATGAACGCATCTGGCAAGGCTATGCCTGCCGTGGCCGCGGGCGTGCGGGTCCGCGCAGGGGAGCCCCTCTTTAGCCTGGAAGGCAGGGCATGACGGTGGGGGAGACGTTACGGCCCAGCTATCTCACTCTTGCGAATGGCGCCGAGGTCATGGGCGAGTTCGAGGACCGTCGCAGCCGCTTTATCGCGCAGCTTGTGCATGTGTCAAGCGAGGCCGAGGCAAACGCCTTCATCGAGAAGGTGCGCTCGCGCCATCATGACGCCCGACACAATGTGCCGGCTTGGGTTCTTGCGGACGGTCGGGAGCGCTGTTCGGACGATGGTGAGCCAAGCCGCACGGCCGGCATGCCTACGCTCGAGGTGCTGCACGGTGCCGGCCTCAAGGACGTGTGCTGCGTGGTGACCCGCTACTTTGGCGGGACGCTCCTCGGACCTGGTGGCCTTGTCCGTGCCTATACGGCGGCCACGCAGGCAGCTGTCGAAGCTGCCCATGCTTCGGACAGCGTTGTCGAGATGACACTGGTGACGCGCGTAGTGGTGCAGATTCCATACTCAGCCTACGATCGCCTCACGCGCATGGTGGCAGATGCCGGCGGACGCGTGCGAGACTCCGTATTTGCCGAGGACGTGCAGCTTACCTGCGCTTTCCACACGGGGGACGAGGAGGCCTTTGTCACCGCGGTGACCGACTTTGCCAACGGCGATGACATCTGCCACGTGGGAGAGCCAGGCTTCGCTGAGTTCTAGTATGCACAGAAGCGCCCCCAGGCCATGTGGCCGAGGGGCGCTATTGAAATCAATCGGGTGCAGAGCGCTGTGAGACTAGCTCAAAATCTAAGGCCAAGCTCCCTGAGATAGCCCTCCAGCTCCTGGGCGCTCGTGAACTGGTGCGCCTGCATGCCGGCGACCCTGGCACCCGCCACGTTGTCCGCGTTGTCGTCCACAAAGAGGCAACTTGCTGGATTAAGGCCATAGCGCTCGCAGAGCACCAGGTAGATTGCTGGATCTGGTTTCATGATGCGCTCGAACGCCGAGACCACCCAGCCGTCCATAAGAGGGAAGGAGGGAATGCGGTCCTTCTGTCTCCAAAAGCGCGTACCCGCGTTGGAGAGCACGTAGCAGCCATACCCCGCGGCGTGCAGCCGCTCGACAACGGCGTTTGTCTCCATGAAGACGGGCTGGTGCTCGTGCCAGTGCACCATGCACTCGTGCAGGTTGGGCCAGAGCCGCTGGGGAAGCCGTGCCTGGGCCATGCGCTCGATGGTGTCCTCGCTTATGGCACCTGCGTCGAGCAGCGGCCACGCGGGGCTCGCGAAGAGCGCCGCGTTGAGTGCCGCGGCGTCCTCCTCGTTGGCAGTGAAGACGTGCGAGAACAGCGGACCATTGAAGTCGAGAAGCACGCCGCCCATGTCAAAGACGATGTTTCGAACGGGGGTGTCCTGTGATGTAGCCATATCTCCTCCAGTGGTCCGCACTGTTCGCATTGCGTGCGAGAAACCTCGCAGCCCTACGACCTCACGCCGAGACCGGCCGCAACGCCGTCCCACGGCTCGACGTCGACTGCCTCCGCCTTGTCCCACAGCTCGAGGACGTCTGCGGGGACGAACTTGCGCATGACCGTCACGGCGCCGCCATAGGTGCGGAACCAGTCGGCGCTCATGTAGAGGTAGCCGTCCTTGCAGGAGTCCTTGCCCCAGCTGTTCTCGACGCGCCAGGCAACGGGCTTGCCCGCGTCGTCCAGCTCCACGCCCTGGAAGGTCATGGCGTGGGTGAGGGAGGTCTCGCGCACGTCGAGCATGTCCTCGCGGCTCATCTTGAGACCAATGCCAAAGAGGCCCTCGAGGTCGAGGCCGTCGGTTGCCAGAACGCCGGGGAAGTCCTCGATGTGGCGCGGGAACTCCTGCATGACGTCGGCGTCCATGCCCACGGGCACGCCCGCCTTGAGGCTGGCGATGGCGGCCTGCTCCAGCACCTCCTGCGACATGTTGAGGAAGCGGTTGGGGGTGCCGCCAACCATGGGCTCCTCGAGCAAAACGTGCCACGCCGTCTTCCAGGGGCGAGAGGCACCCGGCATGCAGACCAGCTGCACATAGTCATTGGGGTCGAAGGGAACATAGCGCTCGGCGAACTCGCGCGGGGTGATGCCAAGGTCGCGGAGCAGCATGCGGGTGTCCTTCTCGGCCTCCTTGGCGTCTGCGTCATCTGCCTTCTCGGGAGCGTCCTCGGGGAGGATCGGCGTGAGCTTTGCGGCGTCGACCTTGGCCTTCTTGCCAACCTTGACCTCAAGGTCAAAGGTCGCGGGCGGCTCGCCCAGGCACACGGAGAGCATGCGGTAGACGTCGGCCATGTAGGCGTCCTTCTTGGCAGCAAGCTCGTCGGCGCTGGCGCCCGCGCGATGAGCACGGCGAATGTCCGCGGCGGCGCGGCGCAGCAGTCGGTCGAGCTGGGCGTCCATCTCGGCGGAGCTCTTGGTGCAGGCCGTCTCGGGCATCACGTCCTTGGGGACAAGGCCCCACTTGGCAATGAGGTCCATGGCCTCGAAGTAGTAGCCGCCGTCGCTCATGCCCCACTCGAGCACGTGGTCAAGCTCTCGGTCGTTGTCAGGGCGGTCGACCAGCGCAATCACGTGGTCGAGCATGGCGTTGGCCTTCTCGAGCTTGTCGTAGAACATGCCAAATGCCTGCGAGAACTCAAATGAGTCCACGTCGAGCAGGTTCATCGTGGCAGCGCGAGCCACGTTGAAGGCCGAGAACATCCAGCAGCGGCCGCTCTGGCGCTGGTTGGTGACCTCGCCGGTGCGCTTGATGGAGACGCCGTAGGTGTCGTGGTAGGTGCGCATGCGCGTGTAGTCGCGTGCGGCGGCCATCACGTTCATGGAGGTCACAGCGTTCCTTGCAACGCGGTTGGCGCGCTCGGCCCCAAAGGCCGCCCCCTGCTCGCGCGCCCAGCCGGTATCAATGCTTCCCATATTGTTCCTTCCCGGTGAGGCAAGAGGATCCTTGCCTCGTTCTTCAGTTGCTAGTGAGATGGTGCTCTTGTATATCGATTGCTCGCAATGAGGCAAAGGGAAACTCCCCTTGTCTCACGAACGGCCCAAAGGCGGACGGGCGGGATGTACCCTACGCCAGCGAGCCCATGGGGTCCCATGGCGCGAGGACCGTGGGCTCCTCGGTCTCGTAGGTGTGGCGCTCCTCCTCGGTGAGGTACTTCTTGTCAACGACGACCTGGTAAACGTACTCGTCAAACCAAGCGTCGGAGAGCGTGTCAAATCCGTCGCGGCCGTGGTCCTTGCCCCAGGAGTTCTCGACCTTCCAGAGCTCGGGGTTGCCATCGGCATCCAGACGCACGCCCTCGAGCACCATGGCGTGGGTCATAAGGCTCTCGCCGTAGTCAAGGCGCTCGGCCTTGTCCATGTTGCCCTCGACGGGGAAGCCAAAGAGCGCGTCCACGTCGAGCGCGGCGGTATCCATCATGCCCTCGTCACGCAGGTAGCTCTGGATAACGTCGCACCCAAACCACACGGGCAGGTTGTCACGCAGCTGGGCGATGGCAACGCGCTTGAGCTCCGCGGGCGGGAGGTTGAGGTAGCGAACGCCGTGGTCCTCCCACACGTTGCCCAGCCTGCTCACGGTGTAGGTGTGGCCAAAGGGCTTGTCGGCCGTGGGTGCGCTGATGAGCGAGACGTAGGAGTCCACGTCCATGTCGACTGCGGTCGAGAAGAACTCCTTGGGCGTGAACGTGCCGGCAAGCACGAGCTTATCGTCCTTGTCGCGCAGGCGCACGGGGAAGCTTGCGGGCGGCTCTCCCAGGCAGGTTGCCAGAAGATGGTAGACCTCGTCCATCATTTCCTTCTTCATGGAGCGTAGATCGTCCATCTCGACGCCGGCCTCGTGGCTCTGGCGTAGGCGCTTCGCGCCCCCGCGCAGGTAGCGCGTGAGGTAGCGGTCCATGTCGCCAGTGTTTCTCGAGCAGGCGGTCTCGGGCATGGCCTCCTTGGGCGCCACGCCGTACTTCTTCACCAGGCTGCGGAACATGTCCCACTGCCCGCCGTCGCCGATGGGGTCGGTGAGCAGGAACGACACCAGGCGACCGTTGAGCGGCTCGTCAAGGGTGTCGAGGATGTTCTCGAGGAACCAGTTGCTCTTCTCGAGCTTGTCCCAGAAGAGGGGATAGGCCTGCGAGAGCTCGAAGGTCTTGAGGTTGTACTTCTTGATGACGCGGTAGCGCATGGTGTTGAGGCTTGCGAACATCCAGCAGCGGCCGGAGCGCTCCTGGTTGCACCTTTCACCTTGCGTGACCTCGATGTCGAAGCCCAGCGCGTTGGCGGCGACGCCCTCGGGGCGGCGCGCGGCGGCGCGGATGCCGTTCGCGGTGACGGCGTTCTTCGCGACGATGTTTACGCGCTCCGCCGAGAAGTTCTCGTGCGAGGCGGCGAGGTCGTCAGCGGTGATGCTGGTCAGGTCATCCATTGTTCCTCCTAGTGACTTGTGTTTGCGCGACGTAATCCGCATCGAAGCATATCACGCGCGTGTGCGTACTTGAAATTGGTACCCCGTGTGGAGCCATTCTCGACAGCTATTAGTCATATGTATATGACTTTTTTGCGTGGGTATCCTTGCACCAACGAAGGACGGCGTTGACCGCGCGTCGGCGCCAAAGTCGAGAGACCAGCAACGAGGAGGCAGCAACATGGACAGGCTTAAGGGCAAGGTGGCGGTGGTCACGGGTTCTACCAGCGGTATTGGCATTGGGATTGCGCGTGAGTTTGCCGCCGAGGGCGCGCACGTTGTGGTGTGCGGCAGGCGAGAGGCTCGCGGCCAGGAGGTCGTGGACCAGATTGGGGCCGACGGCGGCAGCGCGAGCTTCCACAGGATGGATCTCACGGATCTCTCCACCGTGGATGCGCTTATGGCAGACACGGCGCGCGACTATGGCAGCATCGACGTCTTGGTGAACAACGCCGCGGGCGTGGGGCTCAAGGACGGCCGCGTGGATGAGATCTCGCTCGAGGACTGGGATGCGATGTTCGCCTCTGGCGTGCGCGGCACGTTCTACGCGATCAAGGCGGTCCTGCCATACATGCGCGCCGCGGGCGGCGGCTCGATTGTGAACATTGGGTCCATGGCGTCCATCTCGGGTGATCTGGGATCTACTGCCTACGCCTGCAGCAAGGCGGGCGTGGACATGCTCACCTCCTCCGTGGCCCTGCAGTATGGCAAGGAGAACATTCGCTGCAACTGCGTGCGACCGGGGCTTATCGTGACCCCGCAGAACGAGGCGCACGTTCCGCAGCAGCTCAAGGACGTCTTCCTGAGCAACATCGAGGTCAATCGCTACGGAAGCCCCGCGGACATCGCACATGCGTGCACGTATTTTGCCTCTGACGAGAGCGCCTACGTTACCGGACAGGTTATCAACGTGGATGGTGGCTTGAACTCGCACGCCCCCACTGTGGCTCAGTTCCGCTCTGCCGGATCGAGGACCTGGTAGATGCCTAAGAGTGAACCTGGTGAGGCCGGCGTGGCGAACGCCGGCCTCTCGCCTGCGTACCGCATGCGCGTTGCCTTCGAGGGTAAGATTGTGGCGCCGTACCGAGATACGTATCGCGGGGAGCTCGGTCAGGCGCAGGTGGAGCTGCTGGAACTGCTGTACATGCGCGGCACTATGCACCAGTATGAGCTGGTAAACGAGCTGCGCACCTCGAAGCAGCACGTGTCGAAAATGACTTCTCGGCTGGAGCAGATGGGCTACGTCGCGAAGAGCGCGGACAACGCTGATGCGCGAGGCCACGTTGTTGTGTTGAGCGATGCTGGTCGCGCGTACGTTGATCGGCACATCGCAGAAGGCTCCAAGCGGGCGCGCGAGTTGTATTCGCACCTAAGCGATACGGAACGTAGGGAGCTCGACCAGGCAATGCTCACGGTCGCGCGGCTGCTCGAGAAGGCATAGAGGGTGGGCGTGCGTGCGTCGCTCTGCTCCATAACCTCACACGTGTTGTTTCTTATTTTATTATCTCTGGTGCACAACTGGGATTTTCTTGCCATTGATAAAAAAGAAACAACACGTGCGAGGTTCCTTGGCCAAACGGCAAACGGCCATTTCGCCGACGCGCGCTATACTCGGTGAGAAAGAAACCCAACGCCCAGAGCAGGGAGGATGCGCATGCAGACCGTGCGAGACGCGCCCGCATATCCCGTGCCGGACTATGCCCTGCGTGTCCTGCACGCACTCGAGGACGCTGGCTTCGAGGCGTGGGTCGTGGGCGGCTGGGTGCGCGACGCGCTTCTCGGCGCGCCAATGCATGACGTAGATGTGACGACCTCCGCGCCCTGGCAGGAGACGGAGCGCGTGCTTCGCACCGCCGGCATAGAAGTACACGAGACGGGCACGGCCCACGGCACCGTGACTGCCGTTATTGATGGGCAGCCTGTTGAGGTGACCACTTATCGGGTTGAAGGCACCTACTCAGACCGTCGCCACCCAGACGAAGTGCGCTTTGTTCGCGACGTGCGAGAAGACTTGGCCCGTCGCGACTTCACGGTGAATGCCATGGCCTACCACCCGGATCGCGGGCTTCTCGACCTCTTTGGCGGACGAGAAGACCTTGCGCGCGGGGTGGTGCGCGCGGTGGGAGATCCGTATCGGCGCTTCGAGGAGGACGCACTGCGGGTGCTTCGCGCCGTTCGGTTTGCTTGCAGGCTGGGATTTGAGGTCGAGCCGCGCACGCAGGTGGCGCTCGCAGCATGTGCCCCGGAGCTCGACGGCATTGCGCGCGAGCGCGTGGGCCAGGAGATGGACGGCATCGTTGCCTCCGGACGCGTCTCGTGGGCACTGAATAATGAGTTCGACGTGCTCGCCCGTGCCGTGCCTGCGCTTATTCCCATGCGGGGCCTTGACCAGCGAAGCCCCTACCATGCCTATAACCTTCTGGAGCACACAGCTCGCGTGTGCGCCGGCGTCGAGGCGTTTTCCGGCGGCGTCCCCACGCAGGCGCTCAGATGGGCGGCGCTTCTCCACGACGCGGGCAAGCCCATGTGCGCATCCGTCGATGAGAATGGCCACGGGCACTTTCGCGATCACCAGCGCGCGGGCGCAATCCTCTGCAAGGATGCGCTCCTCGGGCTGGCTCTGCCGCACGAGGTTGCTGACCGAGCGGCAGCTCTCGTTAGGTATCACGACCGGCACCTCTCGGCCTCTCCCGCGGGCGTGCGGAGGCTCCTGCGGCGGCTTGACCAGGCGCGGCCCGGTGAGGCCCCCACTCTTGCGTACCAACTACTCGACCTCCAGCGGGCCGATGCCATCGCAAAGGCTCGGCCCTACGCGCAGCACGCGGTGGAGCTTGATGCGTTCGAGCGGGTCCTCTCTGCGGAGCTTTCGCGCGGGGCGGCGTTTCGTGTGCGCGACCTGGCGGTTGGCGGGGGAGACGTGATGCACGCGCTGGGCGTTGCCCCAGGGCCCGAGGTGGGCAAGACCCTCTCGGCGCTCCTTGACGATGTGATCTACGGACGTGTCGAGAACAGCCGAGATGCCCTTCTCGCCTGGCTGTGCGAGCAGCGCTAGCGCAGTCATTTCTGCAGGTAAGTGCTGGGGGTGCGCATTAATCTTGCGAGTCGCGAAAAAAGATCAAATTGAGGCTTGCAAAGCCGTTGGGTATGCCGTAAAGTATCTTCTCGCGTTGAGACAGGACAGACATTAATTGGGATGTCGTCTAGCGGTAGGACAGCGGATTCTGGTTCCGTCAACGGGAGTTCGATTCTCTCCATCCCAGCCACTGTCCCCGACAACCGAATATGGCCCGTTCGTCTAGCGGCCTAGGACGCCGCCCTCTCAAGGCGGAGATCAGCAGTTCGAATCTGCTACGGGCTACCAAAAGGTCACAGGTCATCGGCTATGCCGGTGGCCTGTTTTCGTGTGTAGAGGCTCGGGGGGGGTCGTCGCTGGCGCCTGAGGCGCAGCCCTGGAGACGCTTCCTGCAAAAATGCGCGCTTGGGCGAGAAAATGGCGCCCGAGCAGCGACTTTGTACGCAATTGCTGCCAAAACGTGCCTCTTGGCGTCAAAATGACGCCGAACCACCGGTTTCGTGCGGGATTGCTGCGCAAATTTTCCTCCGAGCACCACGGGCTTCCGGCACCGCTACAGCGGCCGGCGCCGCCGCAACCTCTACGCGCACGCGCCGCAGCTTGCGCATCCTCCACGCGCTGTGGGAGTGGCAGCAAGCCCACCCTCTGCTGTCTCGCGCAGCGTCGCCGGAAGCGCCGCCCCAACGGCTGCCATCGCGTCCACGACCTCGTCAAAGGGAATGGGGCAGCCCACGCCAGAGAGCGCCAGCTGCGCCGAGCTCATCGCGCACGCCACGCCCATAGCGTTTCTCGCCTGGCAGGGGAACTCCACCATGCCGCCCACAGGGTCGCAGACCAGCCCGAGCGTGTTCGCAATCGCGAGCGAGGCCGCATCCAGGCACTGCGCGGGCGTGCCGCCGAGAAGCTCCACCAGGGCGCTCGCAGCCATGGCGGAAGCCGTGCCAACCTCGGCCTGACAGCCGCCCTCGGCGCCCGCGACCGTTGCGTTGGTGGAGACAAGCGCCCCCACGGCTGCCGCGTTCCACAGCGCGCGCCTGATGGCGGCATCCTCTGCGCCCGTGGACTCCGCGCAGGCGAGAAGCGCTCCGGGCACCACGCCGGCGCTCCCTGCCGTGGGGGCGGCCACGATGACGCCCATCGTGGCAGAGCGCTCAAGCGTTGCCATGGCGAATGCCGTCGCCCGCGTGAGCGTGGTTCCCAGAAGCGCACCCGCAAGGCCGCCCTCGCCGCATGACGCAACGTCTGCTGCCTGCCTGCCGAGAAGCCCTCCCAGCGAGACCTTGGGTCGCGTGATGGCCTCGGTCGTCTCACTGCGCATGACCTCAAGCACGCGGGCCATTGCGGCGTCGGGGGAGAGGTCGGCCGCATCGCCAGCCAGCTCCACCTCGCGCGCACGCATGAGCTCGCCAATCGAGAGCTGTCGTGCGCCGCAGGCGGCAAGCAGCTGCGACCCGCTTGCAAACGAAAGACCTGACTCCACGGGTGCGCTTGCGCCGGCCGCGCCGGGAACGTTTACCTGCGTAGCAAACTCAACATGGTCGGTTGCGCCGAGAAGCTCGAGGAGGCGTGCCCCCACGGGCTCATCTACCTCGAAGACCGTGTACGCCTTGCCGCCGCGCTCCTCCCGGAAGGTGCTCATGGTGGCTATGTTCACGTTGGCCGTCGAGAGCGTCCGCGTGAGCGCCGCAAGCACGCCGGGCAGGTCGCGGTGCTCAACGAAGATGGTGGGCATGTCGCCGGCGATGCTCACGCGAACGCCATCGATGCTGCTTACGCGTACGCGCCCGCCGCCAAGCGACTCGCCGGTGACCGAGATGGAAGACCCGCCCTCGCACTCCATGCGAATCTCGACAGTGTTGGGGTGAAGCCCCTCGTCACGGCCCCCTTCGGTGATGGTAAAGCCGAGGCCGGCCTCCCGAGCCAGCTCGAAGGAGCGCCTCACGCGGATGTCTGCCGGTCCAAGCCCCAGAATGCCAGCGACAAGCGCGCGGTCTGTCCCGTGGCCCAGGTGCGTGCGCGAGAACGAGTTGTACAGGACAAAGTCCACGTGGCAGATGGGTGCGGGCGCAAGCGAGCGCGCTACCAGTGCAATTCTCAGCGCGCCTGCGGTGTGTGAGGAGGACGGACCCACCATGATGGGGCCAAGCACCTCGAACGCTGACATCGTGACCATCGTCGCTCCTCTCGCCTCGAACCCATTCTTGTCCACGCATTGCCGCCGGCAGCGGCGCCGATAAGAGCGCGCCCGGGGCGAGTGACCGCTCCGGGCGCACCGGTCCTACTCTGCTGCGATACCCTCCGCGCGCCTGAGTCGCGCGAGCGTGCAGTCACGCCCGAGAAGCTCGAGCGACTCGCCTAGCGGAGGCGAGACCTGGTTGCCACAGGCGGCTACGCGTACGGCCCCAAAGAACTTGCGCTTGGAGGCACCAAGCTTCTCCGGCAGTGCCTCGAGCGCGGCGTTGATGGCGTCGGCGTGCCACGCGGCACTGTCAAGCGCCTCGAGCGCCTCGGTCGCAGCGGTCACAAAGCCGCGAGCGCCGGCCTTGGCCAGGTTCTTCTCGACGGACTTCTCGTCCAGCTCGACCTCGTTGCCCTGGTAGAGGAAGCGAGCCTTCTCTACCACGTCTGGCGCCACCACGGTGCGGGGCTTCAAGATGGAGGAGAGCAGGTCGTACCAGGCGTCATCGTGCGCCAGGTCGCCCTCGGCAGCCTCGAGACCCGCGGCGCGAAGCTCCGGCACAAGCACGCGCTCGGAGAACTCGTGGTCGCTCATGGCCAGGTAGTAGGCCTGGTTGATGGCATCGAGCTTCTTGGGGTCAAACGTCGAGGGGTTCTTCGAGACGTGGTCGAGCGAGAACTCGCGTGCCAGCACGTCGCGCGGCACGATGGTGGTCTCGCCGTCGAGCGACCAGCCGAGAAGCGCCAGGTAGTTCACGAAAGCGTCGGAGAGGTAGCCGGCGTCGCGGTACTCCTCGACCGAGGTCGCGCCGTGGCGCTTGGAGAGCTTCTTGCCGTCTGGCCCCAGAATCATCGAGATGTGCGCGAAGGTGGGCACGGGTGCACCCAGGGCCTCGTAGACCATGATCTGGCGCGGCGTGTTGGAGAGGTGGTCGTCGCCACGGATGACGTGCGTGATGCCCATCATGGCGTCGTCCACCACGGTGGCAAAGTTGTAGGTGGGGGTGCCATCGGAGCGGAAGATGATGAAGTCGTCCAGCTCGCGGGCGTTGAAGGTCACGTCACCGTGGACCGCGTCGTGCACTACCACGTCGCCGCGGTCGAGAGGGACCTTGATGCGCAGGGTGTAGGGCTCGCCCGCGTCGATGCGGCGCTTGGCCTCGGCGGGGTCAAGGTCGCGGCAGGTGCGCTGGTAGCCCTGGAAGGGGTCGTGGCGCGCCTCTGCGGCGGCCTTGTCGGCCGCGAGCTTCTCGGGCGTGCAGAAGCACGGATACGCCTTGCCCTCGTCCCACAGGCGCTGTGCGGCGTCGCGGTAGAGCTGCATGCGGTCGGTCTGGCGGTAGGGGCCGTAGTCGCCGCCCACCTCGGGGCCCTCGTCCCAGTCGAGTCCCAGCCAGCGCATGGCGCGCAGGATGATCTGAGTGTTCTCCTCGGTCGAGCGGGTTGGGTCAGTGTCATCGATGCGCAGGATGAAGGTGCCGTGGTTCGCGCGGGCAAATGCCCAGTTGTAGATTGCGGTGCGAGCGCCGCCCACGTGGAGCTTGCCGGTGGGGGAGGGCGCAAAGCGCACGCGCACGTGTCTGTCTTCTGCCAAGGTGGTGCCTCTCGTTAGTCTCTTGCTGCCGTGCATTCAGCGTCCCAGTATAGACGCAGCCGTCCGTCGCGTGCCACGCGGCCGCGGCCGTTGCCTACATGATCTTTGTGGACTCGAGCTTCTCGTTGATCCAGTTGTTGAGACGCACGACCGGCTTGCGCAGCAGCAGTCCCAGGATAAGAGAGAGCACCACGTAGATGCCCAGGATCGACATCTCGATTGCCCAGGTGAAGCCATAGAACCCACCGATGCACTCGTGCAGGGCGGCAATCCCGTGCACAAAGGGGAGCGTGGGGTAGAAGGTCTGGAATGCCTTGGGCAGCATCTCCACCGGGAAGGTGCCGCCGGAGCCCGCAACCTGGATCACCAGCAGGAACACGCAGATGGCCTTGCCCACGTCGCCAAACGATACCGTGAACGCGTACATGATGTTCACGAAGACCACCGACATGAGGCAGCACGTGAGCACAAACACCACCATGTCAGCGCACTGCACGCCCAGGTAGAAGAGGTCTCCAAACGAGACAAGCAGAGCCTGGAGAATGCCCAGCAGGTCAAAGAGGAGAAGCCTCCCCAGGTAGCCGTGGCGCGGGCGGGCGTTTGCCTCGGCAAGTTCGGCGTCCGAGACCTGCGCCTTGCACATGGCGACAAGGACGACGGCGCCCACCCAAAGCGCAAGCGTGGTGTAGAAGCCCGCCATGGCCGAGCCGGTGTTGGCAATGGGGTAGACGGCAACGCGGTCGAGGCCCACGGGCTGCGAGAGGAACGTTGCAAGGTCGGTGGGGTTTGCCGAGAGGATCTGGCGCACCTGCTGGGCGTCGCCGGACTCGAGCGCCGCGGTGAGGCGCGCGGAGAGGTCGTCGAGGTCATCGGCCATGCCGTTGACCTGCTCGGCGGAAGAGTCGAGCAGGCTCTTCATGTCCGCGAGATTGCCGGAGGTGAGAGAGGCCGCCTCGCTCACATCGCTCACGGTACCCTCGAGCTTGATCGAGACGGTGTTCGCCGCCGTGGAGGCGGAGTCGATGGAGCTGGCAAGGTCCGAGAGCTGCGTTCGCAGGTCGGAGTCAAAGCTGCCACGCGCGTCCTCGATCTGCTGCGCGTCCTGCTCGATGAGTGCCTCCACGTCCTCGTGGTCCTGCTTGGCGTCGGCAACGCCGTTCTCGAGGTTTGTCGCCGAGGTGCGCAGGCGCTCGGCCATCGCGCGCTGCGTGGAGATGACGCCCTCCACGCGCGAGATCGTGGGGTCGAGGAGCGATTTCATGTCCTCGGGGAGTAGCTCCTGGAGCGACTTGAGGCTGTTGTCGAGCTCCTGGTAGGCATCGGCGTGCGCATCGATGCGCGTCGCGATGTCGCGGAGCTTTGCCGCGCCGTCTGAGGCGTCGGTCTGCGCGGTGTCGAAGGCGGTGTCCACCGCGTCAGAGACCGAGTCAAAGCTCTCCTTGCTGGTGGAGAGCGCCTCGTCTATGGCGGCAGACGCCGTGTCCACGGAGTCGCCCACCTTGCGCACGCCCTGGGCAGATTCCGCCAGCGCGTTGCGCACGTCCTGGGTCGAGGAGTCGGTCCCCGAGAGCAGGGTTGAGGAGGAGTCTATGATGGAGCCCGCCGATGAGAGCAGACTCGAGTAGACGCCCATGTGCGACGAGACGGTGCGCAGGTCGGTCGATGCCTGCGAGATGGCGTTGTCCAGGTTCTGGCTGATTTCCATGAGCTGATCGTCGCTCACGTAGCCGGAGATCTCAGAGAGGGCGCCTGCGCCCATCTCGCCCAGGCTCTGCGCAAAGTCGGTCTGGATGCTGTTCTTCACAGAGGTCGCGGCCTTGTCGGTCACGATGGGCGCGATGGCGTTCTCCTTCTGGTTGCTGTAGTAGACGATGGCCGCCTGCTGGATGTCATCCGAGAAGACCGTGAGCATATCTTTGGTGAAGTCCTCGGGAATCACGATGGCCGCGTAGTACTTGCCGCTACGCACGCCCTCGACGGCATCGTCCTCGGTTGTGACCACGTAGCCGATGGTTTTCTTCTGCGAGAGATTCGAGGCCACGCGTTCGCCAAGGTTGATCTTTACGGGGATGGTGTCGCTTTGGTAGCCCTCGTCGCTGTTGGCAACGGCCACCTTGAGGTTGCCGGTGTTGCCGTAGGGGTCCCAGCTTCCCGCAATGTTGAACCATGCGTAGAGCGACGGAATGACCACGAGGCCCACGCACACGATGAGCGAGATGATGTTCTTGGTCGCGTGCTTCACGTCAAGGCAGAAGATGCGCCAAATCTTTCTCATGCGCGGTCTCCCTTCTTGCCGTGCTTGTGCTTGCGGTCCTTCTTCTTGTCTTTCTTGTGCTTCTTGTCCTTGTCGGCCTTGTGCTTGTCGTGCTTCTTGTGGCCGTGGTGGTCCTTTTCGACCTGGGGCTCTTCTGACGTGGTGTCGCTTGTGGGGGCGTCGTCAGCCGAGGCGGGCTCCGCCTCCTCGGCTGCGGCAGGCACTGTCACGATGCCGCCGCGCGTGATCGTGGGCACCTCGACCCCAGGTTCGGGGGCATGCTCGTTGACGAGGCGCCTCAGCACAAGCGTTGTCTGGGAGCCCGTTGCGCTGCTGGCCCCGTTGGCGCCTGTGCCAGGCTTGGCGTCCGGCGCAATCTTCGCCTGTGCCCCTGCGACCACGTTGCTCATGCGCTGGCGCAGCCGCTCGATGGGCGAGGAGAAGTACTCACGGTCGAGCTGGTCGCCCAGGAGCTGGTACATCTCGTCCTTGGAGAGGTCAACCATGGCGCTCTTGCGGTTGAGCGACTCGTGGAAGTACTCGATGATGATGAGCGCCGTGCACAGAAGCACCAGGCAGACGATCCACACAATGAACCACGGCAGCTTGTTGCTCACGGAGAACATGACCACCGAGAGTGCCAGGGGCAGGGCCAGCAGCAGTACAAAGCCCACGCGGATGAGGCGCGGGTAAGCCGCGTTGAACCGTGCAGCGCGCTGCACGATCTGCGCGCGGTACTCGTCGTTGTGCATGAGCGCCTTGATGAGCGAGGAGAGCCGGTAGTGCTCGACCTCGATGCCGTCGCGCTCGCAGATCATGAGGTCCGTCTCGGCGAGCTTCTTGTCGAAGAGCGAGTTGATGTTCAGGAGGTGGCGACGCCAGCCCACGCCAATGAGCAGGGCCGGAATCACAAAGAGCAGGAGCATGAAGACGTTCTGGCCAAAGTAGTTGCCGTAGTAGCCGGCGATGGTCTCTCGCATGGCGCGGATGCCGTAGGTGAATGGCAGCCACGGGTTGAGGGCGCGGAAGAAGCCCGGCATCATCTCGATGGGATAGGTACCCGAGGAGCCTGGGATCTGCAGGATCACGAGAAGGACGCAGAGTGCCTTGCCAATGTGCTTGAACGCCACGGCAAAGGCAAAGATTATGTTCACGTAGACGAAGGACTCGACCACACCCGCGAGGACGAACGCCTTGGGGTCGAGGCACTGGATGCCAATCACGAGGTCGCCCACCGTGCAGATGACGCCCTGGAGAACGCCGAGCAGCAGGAAGAGCAGCAGGCGTCCAAAGTAGCCCTGCCAGGGAGCAAAGCCGCCCTCAATCCCCTCGTCGTCCACCTCGGCCTTGTAGATGGCGATGAGGACAAAGCCGCCCACCCACAGGGCGAGGTTGGTGTAGAAGGGCGCCACGCCCGAGCCGTAGTTAGCTACCGGGAATACGGCCTCCTCATCAAGCTCGACGGGGGAGGACATGAACGACGCGATGCCGTTTGCGTCAAGGCCGAGAAGCTCGTTCACGCGGTTCATGGCCTCCGAGCTCTGGATGGCCGAGAGGTCCGTGGCAACGTTGTCGAGGGTGGAGGACATCTCGTTCAGCGAGTCCGCGGTGACCGAAAGGGCGGTCGAAGTCTGCTCAAGCGTGTCGTCGAGCTGCTCGAGTACGGCCTTTGTCTGAGCGATGGTGGGGGAGAGCCCGCCGAGGGACCCCGAGAGGCTCTGCGCGGCGCCCGAGAAGTTGTCGAGTGCGCCATAGAGCTCGGGCAGCGTGTCCTGGTTGAACGAGGAGTTCACGCCCGAGAGCGACGTGGTGCCGGTCTGGATGGCGTCGTTCACGGACGAGGAGAGCCCCGCGACGGCGTCGTTGGTGGCCCCAATGTCGCTCGTCGCTCGCGAGAGGTCGTCTACCGTCGCCTGCTCCTTGTCCACTTGTGCGCTGATCCTAGCTACGGATGCGTCAAAGGCGGGGCGCACGCCATCGGGAAGGGATGCGGACAGGCTCTGGAGGTCCTGCACCAGCTGGCGGTTCTGGTTCACGAGCGACTGGGCGGTTGCAAGCGCGCCCTCGGCCGTGCCTTGTGCCTGGCCAATCTTGCCAGAGATGCGTCCTATGGCCTGGTTGGTGGTACCCGAGATGGACGAGAGACGCGTGGAGCCATCGGTCACCGCGCCGGCAACCGAGGTTGCCAGCGACGTTGCGTCGTCGCGCGAGGTGAAGAGGACACCCGTTGCGTCCGCGAGGCTCCCGCTCGCATTGGTCGAGATGCGGTCAAGCTCGTCGAGGGTCGACTCGGCGTCCTCGATGGTCTGGCGCGCGGCAGCTACGGTGTCCTGAGCGCCCGACATGCTCGTGGAGAGGTCGTCCACCGTTCCCTTCACGCCCCGCACGCGGCCCACGATGCTCGTGGTGGCGTTGTCGGCATCGCCCTTCGCGGAGACGATGAGGTCCTGGAGCTTACCTACCACCACGTTCGAGACGGTCGAGACAAACGTCTCGTTGATCTGCGTCTCGACGGTGGAGGCACCAGTGTCTGTGACCTTGGGCGCGATGGGGTTGACCTTCTCGTTTACGTAGTAGGTGAGGTCGGGGGAGACCAGGTTTCCGGTGAGGACTGAGGTGAGGTCGCGCGTGAAGTCAGCGGGAATCACGATGGCGGCGTACGAGCGGCCCGAGCGAACTTCCTCGAGTGCGGTGTCCTCGTCGAGAAAAACCCACTTGAGCTGGGTGTTCTTGCCCAGTTCCTCAACAACCATGTCGCCAGCGTTGATGAAGCCCAAGTCCCCGCCGGCATCGGCCCCCTCGTCGAGGTTCACCACGGCAACGCGAACGTCTTGGGTGTTCTCGTAGGGGTCCCAGTTGGCCATGATGTTGAACCAGGCGTAGAGAGACGGGATAACGCAGACGCCCAGCGTGACAATAACCGCCACGGGGTTGCGCAGTATCCTCTTGAGGTCACGCCAGAAGATTTGAAATACCTTGCCCATGCTCCTCCGTCGTGGGTCGTAGCTTCTCGGTGGCGGGGTTTGCTACCCCACTTACTATAAAGAATGCGTTGATCTTCAATCATATATTTCTACACCTGTTGGTATCCCAAAGACCTGGTTTTTAGACGTCGCAGGCAGTTTTTTTGAAAACTGCTCAAAAATCCAAGCCCAGATGGTAGAATCTCGTCGTCATACATGAGTCCAGAGGCGCGAAGTGGGGCGCAAACTGCATGAGTCTGCTTGACGAGAAGATGACGTCCGAGCTGGCCAATAGCCTGAAGAAAGCGAGTGGCGCGGCACGCACGTCGCTCGAGGAGACGGTTACCCGTCAGACCACAAGGCTTCGCAGCAGCACTAAGACGCGCAAGAGCGCCGCGACGCGCGAGCGAATCATGGCGGCTGCAACGTCGCTCATGGTCGAGCGCGGCAACACGGACTTCCAGATGAGCGAGGTCTCCTCTCGCTGCAAGATGTCCAAGGGCGCCCTCTATTACTACTTCGCGGACAAGGACGCCCTGGTCGAGGCCATCTTCGACCGCTCCATCGATGAGCTTGTCGACTCTGTCGAGGGTGCCGTTGCCGGCGCCTCCTCTGCGCTCGAGGCGCTCGTGAGTCTCACGCGCGAGCTCACGTGCCGCATGAGCGTGGGAAGCCCGCTTGCGCTGGCCATGACCCGCGAGGTCATCGACGCCAACAACAACGTGCTTCCCTCCATGGAAACGCACTTCGCGCGCATCATCTCTATCATCAGTGCGCAGCTTGACCGCGCCAAGGGCGAGGGCATGGTGCGCGAGGGCGTGAACAGCCGCCTTGGTGCCGTTACCATCTCTGGCGCGTTCATCTTTGCCGCCCTCGAGGTGGCAAGCCTTGGCGAGGACGCGCCCACGGGCGACAAGCTCGCCCGTTCCCTCATCGACATCGCGCTCAACGGCATGGGCACCGAGGCCGCCCACACGACCCTCGCTGCCGTCGGACACGCGTCATCCTCGTCTGACGCAGAGCCCGAGAAGTCCTCACCCCAGGTGTCCGAACAGGGGTGACGAGACGTAGCCAGCGCGCTACCCTTGTGCAGGCGAACTTCTCGCCCAGGCGATGAGCCGTTGCACCTCTCAGTCATAGTCGAGCGCCGACGCGGCGATCGCTGTTGGCACGGGCCCGCCCGTGCGGAAAGGAAACTGGAATGGCCCACAAGAACTATTACTTCACCTCGGAGAGCGTCACCGAGGGCCACCCCGACAAGATGTGCGACCAGATCTCCGACGCCATTGTCGACGCTATTCTCAGCAAGGAGGCTAAGCTCCAGGCTGCGGGCTATGTGGACGCCGACGGCAACCCCGCCAACGTCGACAACGTGCGCTGCGCCGTCGAGACCTTTACCACCACCGGCACCGTTGTGGTTATGGGAGAGGTCCGCACGGAGGCCTACGTCGACGTGCAGAAGATCGTGCGCGAGACCGTGCGCGGCATTGGCTACGACCGCGCCAAGTATGGCTTTGACTGCGATACCTGCGGCGTCATCAACATGATCCACGAGCAGAGCCCCGACATCGCACAGGGCGTAGACGGCACCTACGCTCGCGCCGACGACACCGACCCGCTGGACAAGATCGGCGCCGGCGACCAGGGCATGATGTTCGGTTACGCCTCCGACGAGACCGACGTGCTCATGCCCATGCCCATCTGCCTCGCGCAGCGCATGGCCGAGCGCCTGGCTGCCGTCCGCAAGTCCGGCGAGGTCGACTATCTGCGTCCCGATGGCAAGACCCAGGTCACCGTGCGCTACGAGGACGACAAGCCTGTTGAGGTTACGGCCATCGTGGTCTCCACGCAGCACGACGCCAAGGTCGAGCACGATCAGATCGAGCACGACATGGTCGAGCACGTGATTGCCCCCGTCCTTGACGAGGTTGGCATCAAGTGGCGCGATGCCGACATCTACGTGAACCCCACCGGCCGCTTTGTGGTGGGCGGCCCCATGGGCGACACCGGCCTCACCGGTCGCAAGATTATCGTCGACACCTACGGTGGCATGGGCCGTCATGGCGGCGGCTGCTTCTCCGGCAAGGACTGCACCAAGGTCGACCGTTCGGCCGCCTACGCCGCTCGCTGGGTTGCCAAGAACGTGGTTGCCGCAGGGCTTGCCCACAAGTGCGAGGTCGAGCTGGCCTACGCCATCGGCGTCTCCCACCCGCTGTCCATCATGGTCGACACCTTTGGTACCGGCGCGTATGACGACGAGCTCATCGAGAAGGCCGTCGAGAAGGTCTTTGACCTGCGTCCTGGCGCCATCATCCGCGACCTCGACCTTCGTCGCCCGATCTTCCAGAAGACTGCTGCCTACGGTCACTTTGGCCGCAAGGACCCCGACTTCACCTGGGAGGCAACGAACCGCGTCGACGAGCTCAAGGCCGCCATCGCAGAGGTCGCCGAGTAGTTCTTCTCGCCGCTTCTTTTCGCTCTACCAGCCCCTTCGGCCCCGAGCCGGAGGGGTTTCTCTTGTCGTAACCCCTCCCGCCCGTCGCCCCTGGGGGAGCCGATGGCCTAGCAGTGCCTCGACTCCACCAGGCGGAGAAGCAAGAAGAGCTCGCGGTTCACGTCGTCGGGAGCGCACTTGGGCAGCACGTGGTCGGCGCCGGGGACCACCACCTTGCGCGCGCCGGGTATTGCGTCGACAATCCGTTGCGTCTCGGCGGGGGCGATGCAGTCGAGCTCGCCGGTCATCACGGTTACGGGGCAGCGTATCGCGCCCAGCGACTCGGCGGGGATGTGCGGTTCGTCCAGCATGAGGCGCATGAGCTCGGCCGTTGCTCGGGCCTCGCTGGCGCTGGGCATCACAATCGAGGGATCCACGCCCTCGGGCTTGCCCTCAAGCCATGCGGCCCATGCCTCGCACTGCTCGGCCGTGCCCTCCATGTCCCAATCGTCCTCTGCGAGGATACCCTCGGGTGTGAGGTTTGCCCCCATCGAGAGAACCGAGGCCACGCGCTCGGGGTGGTCGCGGGCAAGGAGCAGCGCTTCTATTGCCCCGTCCGAGAAGCCCACAACGTGGGCGCGCTGCACGTCAAGCGCGTCGAGCACGTCAAGCGCGTCTGCAGCCATGAGTTCGTAGGTGAGCGGGGCGCGCCCACGCGTGGAAGCGCCTTGGGCTCGGGAGTCAACGCCTATCGCGCAACGGCCATCGCCCACAAGGCCGTTGATCTGCACCCCAAAGATCCCGTGCTCCTCGCCGTTGCCGTGCAGGAACAGCACGGGATACGTGCTCTTCTGCCGAGCCCCATCTGCTCCGTACACAAACGTCGCAATCCGTGCGCCATCGGCAGTCCGCACCCTGCGCGCAACGCTCGGCGCGACGGTGGGGCGCAGGTAGTAGCTGGGAAAATGCGGCTGCGGCGGTACGGGGGCAGTGACGCGCGGCATGGGGTTCCTCTCGACGGTTGGGCTGGTAATTCCTCAGGGTACACGTACCAACGGGTCGGGCTTGTGTCCTGAGTACTTCGGTGGGCTAGAAGCTGGGGTTATCGCTCTCCGCCCAGCTGACAAACTTGTCGATATACCGTTCTGCCGCTATTACGGAATCGTCGTTAAAGTCTCTGGTGATTCCGATGAGCGTTGCCCAGCCTTGTCCCTCTCTGCAGTGGAGATAGCATCCTTGTGCAATCTTCTTGGATTGTTCCCTAAAGTCATCAAGCACGCTGGATGTTGCTCGATTTACATCAAACTTGAAAACAACGTAAACTCCGCTACTCTTGTCACGAAGGGAGCAGGGCACGAGCGATGACCCGGGGCGTTTGAAGTCATAACGCTCCTTTGAGGACGTGTGCACTTCGACGAGGCCCTCCCTCTTCAGATGTTCTCTGAGCTTGTTGAGAACGCTGCCTGACTCTGGCTCCTGGTTTGAAAAGGGAGTAACTTCTGGCGAGAAGATTGCAGAGATGCTACTGAGAAAATCAGTGAACTTATCAAGAAGTTCCTCGTTGTAGGTACCATCTGCAGCACGCATGCCAAACGCGTTAATCAAGGTATCTATGACGCAGTCTTTCTTATCGAGCTCCTCATTGAGATAGTCCTTTAACGGATCGGTTCCTTCTCGAGCATGCGCACTTAGGTCGTTGTACGTGTTCCGGTCTTTTTCATCCGGCTCTTTGGCCTCGTCGCGGTACTTGAGGAGAAGTGTGGCAAATAGGAACAGCCTGTCATCTTCATCCAAAACATACTGTGGATAGATGAGCTGGTAGAGGTCCCAAACATTCAGGACTCGCTTGATGGTGCGGGGGTTGTTGGATCCAAGGATCGTGGCAAACAGATTTGCATAGCGCTCCGAATAGCGGTCGGACTCGGACTTCGGGAGCTTCTGGCTGAGAAGTGTCTCGACGTAATGGGGCACGTTGTACTGCTCCGTAGGGAGGTTGAACGGCAGCTGGATGATTTTGTCGAAGAACTGGCGCTTCTTGAACGGCGTGATGCTGTTGCCGTACTTGCTCTCGATACCCTGGTAGACCACATCGCGGTCGACGGCTAGGACAAAGACGCAGTGCTTGCAGTCCAGGAAGTTCTTCATTGCCTCAAGAAGTTCGAATGCAGTTTCTGGTCGCAGGCGGTCAAGGTCGTCGATGAAGAGAATCACTCGGCTAATGTGTCGCTTGTTGGGCTTTCCCTTCTTGTCGGTGGGGTTCACGCAGTCATCAATGAGTTCAGAGATGTTGTTCTTCAACGTTTCAGCAGGCAGCGTTTCAGAGCCGTCTCCGGTGGGAGGTGCAAGGAGTTTGGTGAGGAATTCGGCTAGAGTATCTGAACCAAGAGTTACCTCGGCGGTAATGCCTGCCGCTCTGCTCAGCGCGGTACGGAGCGAGTCTATTGCATGCCGTGCCCGCTCGGACCCTTCGTCTCCTACTGCCTCGCTAATGCAATGAAGCATATTTGCCAGCAGGTATACGGGTAACGAATCATCTGCCTTGAGCGTGGAATATTGCCAAGTGTTAAAGGTCGAATAGGCTATCTGATTGTCAGGGTTGCTGATGTTGTAGTTGCGAAGCTCTTTCTGGATGAGCTGCAGTGCGGTCGACTTTCCGGAGCCCCAGCCGCCCTGAATGGCTATCGTCATGGGGGTATCGCACGTCTCGATGAAGGTTGCGATGCCTGAGCAGAAGCTGCTTGCATTCAGCGAGTCATTGTCCGTTGCCTGGTCGGTGAATCCGTGCCTTTTGAGCTCAATGTTTTTCGACAAGCTCCATCAGTCCCCTCCAGTGACTGAGATGCAACTCAGTTGTGGGCTACTCCAGCACCGCCGCAGCCTTTTCTAGCCACGAGGTGATTGGGATTCCCTGCGGGCAGGCGCCCTCGCACTGGAGACACCGCACGCAGTCGCTGGCCTTGCCACGCTTGTCCACAGCTGACTCATAGTTGCGTTTGGCGCCGGCAAGATCGCCATACACAAGGTAGCGGTTGTACGCCGAGAAGACCGAGGGGATGTCAATCTCCTGGGGGCACCCGCCGGTGCAGTAGTGGCACCCGGTGCAGGGAATCTGGTCGATGGCGGAAAGTACCTTGCTCGCGCGCTTTACCGCGTCCTGCTCGGCGACGCCCAGTGGCTTGAACTCGCGCATGTAGGAGAGGTTGTCCGCCATCTGTGCCACGTTCGACATCCCCGAGAGTACAACCATCACGTTCTCCAGGCTTGCCACAAAGCGTACCGCCCAGCTTGCAATCGAAGCGTTCGGGTTGGCCGCGCGCAGGATGTCCTGCACCTGCTGCGGTGGGTTGGCGAGAAGCCCGCCCTTGACGGGCTCCATCACCACAACGGGCTTGCCGTGGGTGCAAGCTACCTCGTAGTTCTCGCGCGAGCAGACGCTAGGGCTCTCCCAGTCGCCATAGTTGAGCTGCAGCTGCACGAACTCAGCCTCGGGGTGGCGCGTCAGGATCTGATCAAGGACATCCGGACGGTCGTGGAACGAGAAACCCACGTGCCGCACAAGCCCCTGCTCCTTGGCCTTAGCCGCAAGCTCCCAGATGCCGTAGTCCTCATAGTAGCCAATGTTTCTCGATCCCAGAGCATGCAGCAGGTAGAAGTCAAAATAGCCGGCGCCGGTGCGCTCGAGCGACACCGCAAGCTCGCGCTTCGCCTCGTCGGCGGACTTTGCCGCCCACGGGCTGGCGTTGACCTTGTCGGCTAGGTAGAAGCTCTCGCGAGGGTGTCGCCCAACAAGAAAGCGTCGCGTTGCCTCCTCGCTTCCCTCGTAGACGTAGGCGGTGTCAAAGTAGCGCATGCCCGCGTTGAGAAAGGCATCGGTCATGGCCTCGCACTGCTCGATGTCGATGGTCTTGCCATCTGCCAGGCGCGGCAGACGCATGAGGCCAAACCCCAGTTTAGGCATGGTGGTTCCAAAGAACTCGTTCACGGCCGCTCCTCTCCCCGCGGAAGACAAGGGTTTCCCTCTGTCTCATGTTGCTGTCATTCAGTATGACGCAAGCCAAGCCGCCGTCGCGATGAGACGAAGGGACTGTCCCCTTGTCTCATTTCTGTTGTGAAGCCAACAGAATAGCGATGCAGGTCTTGATATCGTTCTGCCATTATGGAGCTAGGGATATGATGGACGAGAAGATTCCAGCGCCACCAGTCTGTGCGGGAGGGACCATGCTCTAGAGAAGAGAATTCCTGCGCCTCTCGGTGCTCCTTGGTGCTGGCATCCTTGCCGGGTGCGCTGCGCAGCCAGATGCGAGTGCCTCCTCGACGCAGTCGGAAGGCGCGTCGGACGCATCCACCTCGAACGATGCCACAAGCGCCCGCGTTGTCGCTGCGTCCCGCTCGCTTGCTCAGATGGCAATTCTTGCTGGCATGCCGCCCGTGGGTGTGACCGAGGACGCCACAGACCTCGACGGCCTGCCTGCAGACGTGGAGACCGTGGGCACCCCCGCCAAGCCCAGCCTGGAGAAGATCGTCGCGCTTGAGCCCACGCTGGTGCTTATCACCGCCGAGGTCCCCACGCAGAAGGAGCTTGAGTCCAGCCTGGACAGCGCCGGCATCGCGTGGCGCGACGTTGACGTGAACAACTTCGACGACTACGCAACCCACATGGCCGCACTCACCGAGATGAGCGGCCGAGACGACCTCTACCAGGCAAACGTCACAGACGTCTCTGACGCTATAGCAAAAGTCGAGGAGAGCGCCGCCGACCTTCCGCAGGTAAGCTACCTGGCACTTCTCGTCTCGTCCACCAAGGCGAAGGTCGCGAAGAGCGACTACTTTGCCTGTGAGATCTTCGACAACCTGCAGATGGCAAACGTTGCCGAAGACGACAGTTCGCTCGACGACCTCTCGGTCGAGGCCATTGTGGCCGCTGATCCCACCTATGTCTTTGTCATCCCCCGTGGCGACGAGGACAAGGCCAAGGAGGTCTTCGAGCAGGACTTCCAGGCGCAGCCTGCGTGGGCGTCGCTCTCGGCGGTGCAGGCCGGCAGGATCAATGTCCTGCCCAAGGACCTCTTTGAGTACAAGCCCAACGAGCGCTGGGCAGAGGCGTACTCCTACATCCTCAACCTCCGAGAGCAAGAGGGGTAGCCACATGGCCCATGGGCGAGAGGGGACAAGCGAGAGGAGCCGCTGGGTGTGCGTTCTGGGCGCCGTTGCGCTCGTACTGGTCGCGTTGGCCTCGCTTCTCGCCGGCACCGCAGCCTTGGGCACGCGCGAGGCGCTCCAGGCGCTCGCGACCCTTGCCTCCGGCGGCACCGCGGACGCCACTGCCACACTCGTCCTCCTGAGCGTGCGCCTTCCCCGTGTGTTAGCGGGCGTGTGCTGCGGTGCAGCGCTTGCCTGCTCCGGTCTGCTCCTGCAGGCCTCGCTCGACAACGACCTTGCGTCGCCGGGCGTGATGGGCGTCAACTCCGGGGCGGGCCTGCTCTGGCTCGTGGCGGCACTCTGGATGCCAGGACATCCGGTGCTCCGGCAAGCCATGGCCTTTGTCGGCGCGCTTCTCGCCACGCTTTTGGTCTACCTGGTATCGCGCCGTGCTGGTACCAGTCGCGGGACCGTGGTCCTTGCGGGCGTCGCTGTCTCGAGCCTCATGAGCGCTGCCATCGACGCCATTGTGGTCGTGTGGCCCGAGTCGGTTACGGACCGCGTGTCCTTTACGCTGGGCGGCCTCTCGGGCGTTACCTACCAGAGCCTGGCGCTCTGCGTGCCCGCCCTCTTGGTGGCGCTTGTTGCGGGGGCCTACCTCGGTCGCGGCATAGACCTCCTGGCGCTGGGGGACGAGGCCGCGCACGGCCTTGGCCTCGACGTACGCGCCTGCAGACTTGGCACCATCGCTTGCGCGGCGCTTCTGGCCGCCTCGGCCGTCTCGATCTGCGGCCTTCTCAGCTTTGTGGGCCTCATCGTCCCCAACCTGGTGCGCATGTGGGCGCGCCCCACAACTCGTCAGGGGCTCGCTCTCTGCGCCCTGTGGGGAGCTGCGCTCTTGGTTGCGTGCGACCTCGTGGCGCGGACCATTGCGTTTCCCTATGAGCTGCCGGTTGGCCTGGTTCTTGCGCTTCTCGGCGCGCCGTTCTTCATGGCGCTCCTGGCACGGCGCGGGCGCAAGCACGGCTCGCACTCCGTGGCGGCGGGCCGTGGGGGTGAGGCCGCGTGATTGGTGTGAAGGGGCTATCGTTTGTGCGCGACGGCGGCTTTTCTCTGGCCGTGGACTCGCTCGAGCTCAATGACGGCCAGGTGAGCGCCCTGGTGGGAAAGAATGGCTGCGGCAAGTCCACGCTCCTTCGCTGCCTTGCGGGCGTGCTCCCGCATGGCGGGGGCATCCTTCTGGACGGTGCGGAGCTCGGAAGCCTTGGCCACAGGGAGCGCGCCCGGCACCTGGCCTACCTGCCGCAGGAGCTGGGGTGCCCGCAGATGGACGTCTACACCCTTGCCTGCCACGGGCGCTTTGCCACGCTTGGCGTCGTGAGGACCTTAGGCGAGAGGGATCGCCGCCTGGTGCGCCAGGCCATGGAGCTCACGGGCGTGTGGGGTCTTCGCGACCGACGCCTCGCAGACATCTCTGGCGGTGAGCTTCAGCGCGCCTACCTGGCCATGGTTGTTGCCCAAGATGCGGGCACGCTCCTTCTCGACGAGCCGTCGGCGCACCTGGACGCCCACAGGCGCTGGGAGCTCGCAGGCCTGCTGCGCGGACTTGCGGGAGAGGGACTTGCGGTGGTTGTTGCTACGCATGACGTGGAGTCGGCCTTCTCGTCTGCCGACAATGTCTGCCTCATGGCGGACGGCCGGGTGGCTGCCCAGGGCCCGCCAGACGTCGTGGCGGCAAGCGGGGCGGTGGCCCCGGCGCTTGGGGTTGGCGTGGCCGAGCAGGACGACCCCAAACTCCTGTGGCGATATGCGCTCACACGCGCGTGAACCTGCGCGCGAGACAAGAAAGGATATGCGCCCTCGGGCGCGGAAGAGAGGGGAGACCATGGGATACGTGCTTGACGGGGAGGGGCTTGACGGGCTGGTTCGCGAGCTTGCCCGCGACTACCTCGTCTTTGCGCCGGTCCGCAAGGTGGGCGCTGGCCGCTTCACCGACGTGGACCAGGTGATCTACGACTTTGTGGACAACGCGTCGCAGATCGAGCTTGACGCCAAGAGCGACTACTCCTTCAAGGAGCTGCTCACGCCGCTCTCGCAGACGCTCTTCTACTACACCGAGGACCAGGTGTGCGAGGCAGGGGGCATCGGCGCTGCCGGCGACCCCGCCCGCGAGGGGGACGCGCGCGACGTCCTTGTGCTCATGCGTGCCTGCGACCTGCATGGCGTCAAGCGCCTCGACGCCATGTACCTGCACAACGGCCCCGAGGACAGCTTCTATAAGCGCATCCGCGACCGCGTGCACTTTGTGCTTCTCGGCTGCCCCCAGACCTTCGAGCACTGCTTCTGCGTGGACATGGGGTCAAACGTTGCACCGGACAACTGGGAGTTCTCGCTCGAGCGCTCGGGCGAGGGCTATGCGTGCGCCGTTGCTAACGAGTCCCTCCTTCCGCTCTTCGAGCGCTACGCTACGGCCAGCCGCGACGTGGTGCCCGCGCTCGTCACCCAGAACGAAGTACACGTGTGCGTCCCCAAGACGGTTCCGCTCGAGCTTCGCACCAGCCCCGTGTGGGACGAGTACAACCACCGCTGCATTGGCTGTGGCCGCTGCACGCTTGTGTGCCCCACCTGCACCTGCTTCACCATGCAGGACGTTGCCTACACCGAGAACGGCCGGGTGGGCGAGAGGCGCCGCGTGCAGGCCAGCTGCATGATCGACGGCTACTCCACGGTGGCCGGCGGCGCGAGCTACCGCAAGCAGCGCGGCGAGCGCATGCGCTTCAAGGTGCTTCACAAGGTGTATGACTTCCGCCAGCGCTTTGGCTACGACATGTGCGTGGGATGCGGCCGTTGCGACGACGTCTGTCCCGAGTACATCAGCTTCGCCGCGTGTGTCAACAAGCTCTCTGATGCAGTCGACGAGTGGGACGCCCAGCATGAGGGGAGCGTGGCCCGTGATGCCTAGTAACAACCCGTACATTCCCTTCTCCTCCAAGGTGCTCAAGGTCATCAAGCACACCAAGAAGGAGTACACCTTCCGCATGGCCTTTGGCGGAGAGGTTCGCCCCGGCCAGTTCTTCGAGGTCTCCGTCCCCAAATACGGCGAGGCCCCCATCAGCGTAAGCGGCATCGTGCCTGGCGAGTCGGTCGACCTTACCATCCGCCGCGTGGGCGTGGTGACCAACGAGGTGTTCGAGGCCTACGAGGGCCAGTCGCTTCTCCTGCGCGGCCCCTACGGCAACGGCTTCGAGGTGGAGCGCTACGTGGACGGCGAGTGCGTCGTGGTGGCCGGCGGCACGGGCGTGAGCCCGGTGCGAGGCGTGGTAGAGGCGCTGGCCGCAAGCTCCACGCCGCAGGACAAGCACGTGATCGTGGGCTTCCGCAGCCCAAACGACCTGCTCTTCCGCGACGACCTTGCGCGCTGGGAAAACCTCGTCGACCTCATCCTTACCGTGGACGGCGCGCCCGAGGGATATCAGGGCAACGTTGGCCTGGTGACCAAGTTCATTCCGGACTTGCCGCTGCGCGATCCTTCCACGGCGCAGGCCATTGTGGTGGGACCGCCGCCCATGATGCGCTTCTCCGTGAAGGGCCTTCTCGAGCTTGGTCTTGCCGAGGAGAACATCTGGGTGAGCCAGGAGCGAAAGATGTGCTGTGGCTTGGGCAAGTGCGGTCACTGCCGCATAGGCGAGAAGTACGTTTGCCTGGATGGGCCCGTCTTCAACTACACCCAGAGCAAGCAGTTGCTGGACTAGGAGGCCGCCATGATTCAGGACATCGACGTCAAGGCCATGAAGAAGAACGCGTTCCGCGTGAGCAAGGAGCGCGGGATGACCGCCAGCCGCGTGCGCGTTCCCGGCGGCCTGGTGAGCGCCAAGAGCATGGCGCGCATTGTTGAGATTGCCGAGGAGTACGGCAGGGGAGAGATCTTCCTCACCAACCGACAGGGAGTGGAGATCCCGGGCATCCACATGGAGGACATGCCCAAGGTCAACGAGAAGCTCCAGGCCATCATCGAGGACACCAAAATCAACCAGGAGGACACCTCCCAGGGCTACCTGGCAAGCGGCACGCGCAACGTGGTGGCCTGCCCGGGCAAGCGCCTGTGCCCGTTTGGCTGCTATGACACCACGGCCTTCGCGCAGCGCATGGATCACGAGATCTTCCCCAACAACCGCCACGTGAAGGTGGCCTTCACCGGCTGCTCAAACGACTGCGCGCACGTGGCCTTGAACGACTTTGGCATCATTGGCATGACCGAGCCCCAGTACGACCCCAACCGCTGCATTGGCTGCGGCCAGTGCGTGGACTGGTGTCAGCGCCGCTCGGTGAGCGCGCTCAGGCTGGAGAAGGGCAAGGTCGTGCGCGACGAGGACCGTTGCATTGGCTGTGGCGTGTGCGTGGTCTACTGCCCCACGCGTGCCTGGACGCGCAGCCCCGAGCACTACTTCCGCGTCAAGATCACGGGCCGAACGGGCAAGCAGAACCCGCGACTGGCGCAGGACTGGCTGCGCTGGGTGGACGAGGACTCCATCGTGAAGATCGTAAAGAACACCTATGCCTTCATCGAGGAGTACATCGACCCCAACGCGCCCGAGGGCAAGGAGCATATTGGCTACATCGTCGACCGTGTTGGTTTCGACGAGTTCTGCGAGTGGGCGCTCAAGGATGTCGAGCTTCCCGAGAAGTGCCAGCGCGCCACGCGTGTGTACTGGGACACCAAGCGCTACGACCGCGACAACAACCTGCGATGAGACAAAGATGAGACAAAGGGACAGTCCCTTTGTCTCATTCAAGAAGAGGGGCGCCTCGGCGGCGCCCCTCTTTTCTCGTCTTACTTCTGGCTCACAGTACCTTTGGTGACAGTTCTGATCTTGTTCAAGAGTTCCTGTCTCGGGTGAGCCATATTTTGACAACAATGTTGTCAAAATCCCTCTCTTCTGCACTTGTTGGCACCACTCGAAAAAAGACGAAGTCTTATTCCCACGTGTTCTCGACGGATGCAACATTATTTCCTTTGGATTGCCGCTTAGTTTAATTGTCTAACCAAGAGATCATTTGAATGAACGGAAAACTTGGTCTTTATGCAGGTTAGACCCTAAATATCATCTATAAAGCTCATCTTTGCCATTTCCTCTGCTCCGATTGGTCATTGTTGCCATATTGAATGGCACGTACATTCTAATCAGGAAGCGGGGTGATGAATTTTGTTCGACTTGACGAATCGACAGGTTAGCGAACTCAAATGGCTTTGTCGGCAAGATGAACCGGTGCTCATTGGTGACGTTGCATACCGCTTCCATGTGAGTGTCCGTTCAGTGAGAAATGACTTGTCTCAGCTTGAGCAGTTCGCTCATATTCATAACGTGACCCTCGAGCGTAAGCGCGGTAAGGGAATCGTACTGGTTGGCACTCCAAGCAGCATGCAGTCGCTTCTCCGGACGCTTGAAACGTATGGCCGACGAATCCTTGATCCTGAAGAGAGACTGTCAGTAATGACTGCATCTCTTCTGCTTCGTGATTCAGCGACGTTTCAGCTTCTTGCAAATGATTGTGGAGTGAGTAGGCAAACTGCAATCCGTGATTTCTCCGAAGTGGAAGCGGTGCTCAAGAATGAGTGCATTTCGGTAGTTCGCTGCCAAGGAAAAGGCCTGGCTTTAGAAGCAGACGAATTAAACATTCGCCATGCATTTGTTCAGCTTCTCGCTGATAACCCGTGTCCGGACTGCATTAGTGATTTGGTCGCTCACGATGAGGATATGTGTTTGTGCATGCCCTTCGCAAAGGAAATTGTCCAGCATGCGAAAGCCATCTTAGGCATGGGGTTTCTCAATGAGGACTATATCGAAACTCTTGTTTGCTATATTTTGTGCCGCATCCAGCGCCGGCACACCATTCAGTCGGCAAGCTACGAATTTGAACTATCGTCAAACGCAGAGACGCTAGATTCGCTCCGTATTATGCTCGAGCAGTACGTTTCCCAGCGGGACGAGAGAACCTATCTGGCAACCTTAATTCTCTCGCAGAGAATAGGTCCGTTTCCATCCCAAAGAGAACGCACAGAGGCTGACGCCATGAACGGAGAGGCGGAGAAGCTCTCGAGACAACTGGTTGACGCGCTCGGTAAGTATCAGCAAATTGATGGCGTCGCAGTCAAAGATGTCATCTCGATGCTTACGGAACATATTCGAGCGGCGCTCTATCGAAAGCATAACAATATTCAGTTGCATGATGAGAATATGGAGTCCTATCTTCGCCTCACCTCTCCACTCATTCTTGAGTTCACATCAAGCACTCTTGAAGAATGTGGCGTTGACTTTCCTCCAAGCGAAATAGCATACATAGCGATGTATCTTACGTCCATTTTTGAGGCAAGCGGAGGAGAGGATCTTGTCCCAACCATCCTCTTTGTCTGCTCTTTCGGCCTTGCAACTAGCGTGTTGCTGAAGTCACGTTTGGAAAGACTGCTATTCGGATGCCGGCTTGTTGGCCCAAAATCTCTTGGAGAGGCAGAAGAATACCTGAGGCGAAATGATGTCGATTTGATAATTGCCACCTGCGAGTTCTCGACGTCGGTGGCGCCGGTATTACGCGTAAATCCAATGCTTACGCAAGTCGATATCGATAGAGTGAAGGGGTACGTTAACCAACTTCCCTACACCAAAATGAGTTCTCAGTTTGTCAAACACTACGCTGAGCAGAAACATGAGAAAACGTTTCATCGTGTGACGGACTACGTCTTCGATGATGATATTCAAGTAATAGACGCATGTGAATCTTGGCAGAGTGCAATTCGGTTGGCAGCTATGCCATTAGTCCAGCGTGGACTAATGGAGTCTCGCTATGTCGAAACAATGATTCACGCTGTATGCGAACTCGGCACATATATGGTGCTTACCCCCGGTACCGCATATGTACATGCCGGTGTTAATGACGGCATCTCAGATGACTGCGCGGCAATTCTTGTATCCCGCTCGCCAATAAAATTCGGGAGCGAGAACGCAAAAAATGTCCGCGTGATTGTTGTTCTTGGAATAAAGCACCAAGACAAGAGCGATTTGCTGGCCCTTGCCTCGATATTTGGGGCCTCGAGAAATCTGGAGAGTCTCGCGAGGTCAGATATCAGCACCAAGACCATTGCGCTAATGCATGACTAATAGCAATGAAGAGACTGAATAAGAGGAGCTATTGATGCAATCGCAATCTCCCGTGAGTATCGGAATTGACAATATTCGGATTGGCCTCAAAGCGAACAATTGGAAAGACGCTATTAGGCAAGCGTCGGAGCCTCTCGTTGGGTCGGGGGCGATTCTTGGCGGATACATTGATTCCATGATCAATAGCGTCAAAGAACTCGGTCCCTATATTGTATTAATGCCAGGATTTGCGCTTGCTCACGCTGCCCCATCTCCTGAGGTATTGCGCACAGATATCTCAGTCGCTGTCTTTGATTCTCCCATTTTCTTCAATTCCGATAATGACCCGGTGTACGTGGTGATGTGCCTTGCATGCAAGGACAAAGCATCTCATCTCGAGAGGCTGCAGCACATCGCATACAAGTTTCTCGACGACGCCCATCTTGTGAGGCGCATTCGAGAGTGCAAGACCCGTGATGAACTCTCTGCCCTGCTCAATGAGTAGGGAGTTGGAATACATCTAGGGGCCATTGCCCCGGAAGGAGGCAGAACGTGAAACGTGTTCCTAAGATTCAAACAGTGTGTGGTTTTGGGTGTGGCTCTTCTCTCATGCTGCGGATGAGCATAGAGGAAATTGCAAAAAAACACGGGGTTGAGATTGAAGCGTTTTGCGGCGACGTTTCCACGTGCTCTGCAAATACGTGCGATGTCATTTTCTGCTCAGTTGACCTTTCCGATCGAGTCCGGCAGCACGCGAAAGTGCCTGTTGTTGCCATCAATCGCCTGATGGATAAGCAGGAGGTTGAAGAGAAGTTTCTGAAGTTTATTGATGGTTTTGAGAGGAAAGGTGAGTAGTAATGGCTGTACTCAGTTTCATCGTTAACGACATCTTTGGACAGGGTGCAATCTTCATTGCTCTCATTGCAATGATTGGCTTGATTTTGCAGAAAAAGCCTTTTGGCGAGATTGTTCGCGGGACGGCGATGACCGCTATTGGTTTTTTCATTCTGACAACAGGAACGGGGATCATCACCGGAAAGTCAATCGATGGCATTTCTGCTGCATTCAATGCGATTATGCCTCAGGCTGTTCCTTCGACAACGGTGGATATCAGCGCTGAATATGGCACGCAAATCGGTATCGTCATGATACTTGCCTTTGCGATTAACCTGCTTGTTGCGCGTTTCACAAAGTGGAAGAGCGTGTTCCTCACTGGTCACATGCTGTATTGGTTCCCCTTCGTCTTCATAGCTGCCGGTGTTGATGCGGGCCTTTCCGGTGTGAAGCTCATTGTACTTGCGACTGTTTTTACTGCTCTGTATATGGTTGTCTCGCCAAACCTTATGCGTCCATTTGTGAAGGGTGTAACTGGAAGCGATGACTTCACGATTGGCCACCCTACGACATGCCTTTCGGTGATTTCGGGGCTCCTCGGAAAAGCGTTTGGAGATAAATCTCACTCGACTGAGGACCTTAACGTTCCCAAGTCGTTGAGCTTCCTGCGTGAGATTTCAATCACTGGCTCCATTGCAATTGCCGTCACCTACCTCATCATGTATTTCCTGCTTCTGTCTAACGGAATGGATCCCGCAACTGTCTGGGGATATGCCGGCACGACCACTGATGCTTTTGTGTATATATTCCAGCATTCGATTATGTTTGGTGTGGGCATCACCGTCATGCTCCAGGGCGTGCGCATGCTCATTGCGGAAATTGTTCCTGCATTCAAGGGAATTGCCGACAAGGTCGTCCCCGACGCTATTCCAGCTCTCGATTGTCCTGTCGTTTTCCCATATGCACCCAATGCGCTGACCATTGGCTTCCTTGTTGCAATGGTGACGAGTGTAATTACCATTCTTCTTACGAATGGAATGTTCCCCACAGTGGTCATCCCGCTCATTTCTACGTGCTTCTTTGAAATTGGTACTGCCGCAATCATTGGAAACAGCACTGGCGGTGTTCGTGGTGCAGTCATCGGGTCTGCCGTTGCGGGGGTCCTTGCCGTCTTCCTGGTTGGTTTTGGAGCCTACTTCTTCAACAACACGATTCAGCAATGGATGCTGGTTTATGGTGGCCAGGACTTTGACCTCTGGGGTATTGTTTGCGGCTCCATTGCTCGACTCATTGCTTAGAGATGAATTCTCATGGGAGAGACAACGATGGAGTTTGAGTACTTCGATTGCGTCGAAGCAATTCTACAAAAGGTCAGATTTAGCGAGGCAGCAAACATGTGTGCCGGAGTTGACCTGTTAGAGAAATGTGTGATGGACCATGGCTCGATATACATCTTCGGCGCATCCCATGCGGGAATCCTTAGCCAAGAGATGTTTTACCGTGCCGGCGGCTTGATGCTGATAAATCCCATCTTCGGCAAGGAGGTATCGGTCGAAGCAAGTCCGATTACCCTAACTAGTGATATGGAGCGTCTTGTTGGGTATGGAACCGCACTAGCCAAGCACCGTGCAGACTTTCAGATTGGTGATGTGCTTATCGCGCATTCGGTATCAGGGCGTAATCCCGTCACTATCGAGGTTGCCCAGGCTGCAAAAGATGCAGGGGCAAGTGTCATCGCCTTGACCAACCTTTCCTACTCCAAGACGGTCTCTTCGCGTCACCCCTCTGGCAAACGACTCTTTGAGCTTGCTGACGTTGTGGTTGATAACCACGGCGATATCGGAGACGCGGCAGTTCCAATTAATGGGCTGCAACAAAAAGTTGGTCCGACATCGACCGTTGTGGGCGCCGCGATTTTGAATGCAATGATTGCTGAACTCGTTCAGCGCCTTGTCGACGGGGGGGTGAAGACGCCACCAGTTTTCTGTAGCGCGAATATCGATGGCGGCGATGAGCTCAATCGTACGCTCTACGAGAAGTATCGGAATAACATCAAGTACGCATTCTAAGGTGTCTCGTAGTTATTCTTCAATTCTGTTGTTTTAATCGAGTGGCGGTATAGAAGTCGATGCAAGCATTGCTCCGGATAATTGCGTAGAAGAGGGGCGCCCCGGCGGCGCCCCTCTTTTTTCTCGTCCTATTTCTGGCTCGGGTGCTTCTCGAAGAAGTCGAAGCGCGGCGGTAGCTCGGGCAGCGCGTGCTCGGCGGGGCTTTCGCCAAGCGTCTGCGCCAGCTCGCCGGGGGTCTCGAACGCATGCTCCCAGGAGAAGAAGTCATCGGCCGCAAAGCCCAGGTGCTCGCAGATCTTCTCGCAGCCGGCGGGTACCGCAGGATGCATGAGCAGCGTCACCGTGCGCAGCGCGGCAAAGGCATTTGCCAGCGCGTGCTCGTAGGCTGCGTCGTCGCCCTTGGCGGCCTTGGACTCGTCGCCCCAGCGGCGGTTGGCGTCGCGGCAGAAGTCCTCGGCCACGGCAAGCGCACCGTGGGCGTCGAATGCGTGGGCGCAGCGCTCGTAGGCAAGCGTCGCCTCTCGGCAGGCGTCCAGTACGTCGGGATCCGCCTCAACCGCAGGCAGGTGCCCCGCGCAGACGTTCTGCGCGCCGTAGATGCAGCTCCTGGCTAGGCGGTTGAAGATGTTGGTGAGGAAGGCGCTCTCCTTGAGTGCTGGGTCAACCACGCGCGGATCGTCCTTCACCAGGACGTCCTCGCCGGTGGCCTTATCCTTGTGGCTCACGGAGGTGTCGTAGGGCTTGGGCGAGAAGCTCACCGCCTTCTGGTCCAGGCCCAGGCTCAGCCAGTGGCAACGCAGCTGCTCGGCAGTGTAGTGGTCGAGAAGCTCGGCTGCCATGGGCGGGCGTATCTTGCCCGAGCTGGAGGCCTTCTTGTTCATGAACAGGATGTGGTAGTTGGCCACGGGCGTGTCCTGGAAGAGGCCCCAGTCGAGTGCGTCCCACAGCGCGGGCTGTGCCACGCAGTAGAAGTAGATGTTGTCCTGGCCAATGAACTGGTAGACCTTGGCGTCGTCCGCGCACCACCAGTCGCGCCAGTCGTCGGACGAGAAGCGCGTGCCGCCGGCCTTCTCGTCGAGCGCAAGGGCGGTCTGCGTGAAGCTGATGGGCGCCCAGAGGCTCTCGGGCCAGCACCACACGGTGAGGCCGCTCGTATCCTCGAGCTCCGGTGCGGGCACGCCCCACTCGATGTTGCCGGTGATGCGGAAGGGCAGAAGCGTCTTGCCCGTGCGGAAGCGCACGCCTGCCGCCTCCAGAATGGCGCGAGCGTCGTCACGGTCGCGCCAGTTAGCAAACTCAACCGAGAAGGACTGCTGGCCCTTCTCGGCCTCGTGGAGCTGGTGGGCGGGGAGCTTGTCCTCAACCGCATTGAAGCTCTCGCGGAACTTGTCCTGGATGTAGACCACGGGCGGCACGAGAGACTCGCGCACCGTCTTGGTAACGATGGGCCTCACCTGCGGGTCAACGTCCCACTCGTCCATGAGCTGCTTGAGCTGCGACTCAAAGGCGGGCAGGTCGAAGTACCAGTTGTCAACGGGGCGCAGCTCGGGCGTGGTGCCGGTGAGCGCCGAGACGGGATTGATGAGCTCCTCGGGGTCAAACTGGTGGCCCAGGTCGCACTCGTCGGCGTAGGCCTTCTCGGACTTGCAGCCGCGCACGGGGCAGCGACCAATGACCTGGCGCCCGTTCAGGAACTGGCCGGCCTCGACGTCGTAGAACTGGCGGGTGCTCATCTTGTGCAGGTACCCACGCTCGTGGAGGCGGCGCAGGACCTCGGCGGTGAGACGGGCGTGGAAGTCGCGCGCCGGCTCGAGGCCGGAGCCCGCGAAGAGGTCGAGCGAGATGCCATAGGCGTCAAGCGCCGCCTTCTGGGCGTCATGGTTGGCCTGGACGTAGTCGGTGATGGTGCCCTGGTAGCCCTCCTGCTCCACCTTCTTGCGGTAGCCCTCCATGATGGGCGAGCCGTAGCAGTCCGTGCCCGAGACAAAGATCACGTTCTTGCTGCCAATGCGGTCGCGCAGGAAGCGCGCGAAGAAGTCCGCGGGCACAAAGACGCCGCCGATGTGGCCAAAGTGCAGGTTCTTGTTGCCGTACGGCATGCCCCCGGTGATGACTGCGCGGGCGGGGAAGCTCGGACGGTCTTGCTCCGGGGCGTTCTGGGAATTGTCTGCCATGTGGGACGTGCTCCCTCTTGGTCGTGGTGGTGCAGGTGACGCCCGCTGACGTGGCGCGCACGCCATGGGCCACGTGATTATCCCACAACGCGCGTACGCGCGGGTGGTCTGGCGGGTACGTTAAAGAGTGCGACCGAGTGCGGCGAGAGGGACCAGGGTCGAGAGAGCAGAGGAGGGGATATGAGCATCGAGAAAGTCATAGTCGCGGAGCCGCTGCTGTGGGGCGGTCAGGGCTTTGCCATGTTTGGACCCTGGCACCTGCTCTGGCTTGCTATCTGCGCGGCGGTCATCGCGCTTCTCGTCCATGGCTATCGGAGCCTTCCCGCAGACAACTCCTGGCACGGCGGCAGGCGCTGGCTTGTCCTCGCTGCCGCCATCGTCCCCAACGCGCTTCTGCTGTGGGGAGACGTGCTCAAGGTGCAGACGGGGACCTTCTCGCCCAACTGGTGGCCGCTCCACCTGTGCAACATTGCCGAGTACATCTGCCTGTGGCATGCGCTCGCCCCGTCACGCGTGACTCGCGAGCTTCTGCTCTGCTTTGGCCTCACCGGTGGTCTCTGCGCCATGCTCTTCCCTGGCTGGACGTACTGCCCGCCATACACGCTACCATGCATCAGCGGCTTCATGGAGCATGCCTTCATCTTCTCGGTCTCGCTCATGGCGCTCGACGACCCGCATATGGCCCCAAGATGGCGCGACGCGTGGATTTCGCTGACGGGCTCCGTGCTCTACCTGGTATTCTTTAGGTGGTTCAACGGAGTGTTTGGTACCAACTTTGGTTTTGTGACAAGCCCCGCCGTGGGTTCACCGCTCGAGTGGTGGGAGCGCGCCTTTGGCAACCCCGGCTACCTCGTACCGTACATGGCGTCGTTCGCCGTGGCGGTGGTGCTGCTGCACGCATGGCAAGCCTCGCGGCGGCGCAGCGTAGAAGGAGACGCGTCGTGAGGAGCGTTGCGCATCTCGACATCCTGGGCGACACGCCGCTTACCCGCCATGTGGTGACCCTCTCGGCAGCAATTCTCGTCGTGGGCCTTCTGGGCGAAATCTATCTTGTGGTGACGCACGGGTGGGGCATGGGCGTTGGCGCGTGGATGGCCGTCTATGTGGCGGCGACGGTTGCAGCGCTGCCCGTGCACGAGCTTGTCCACGCGGCAGCGTTTCTGCTGCTGGGACGCGGCCGCGTGTGCATTCGCTTTGGCTACGAGACGGGGATGCTCTACACCCGCGCCGAGGGCAATCCGCTCACGCGCGGTCGCTTTGTGGCGGTGCTGCTGGCGCCGTCGGTGCTTGTCACGGGGGCGTTGGTCCTGGTAGGCGTGTTGGTCGCCGGGCCGGCGCTTGCCTGGGCGCTTGCGTGGACGCACCTCTCGGGGTGTGCCGGAGACCTGGCCATGGTTGTGCGCATTGCTCGCACGCCGGGATGCACGCACGTGCGCGATACGGATACGGGCGTGGAGCTTCTCGCCAATGACGGTGATGGTGACGGCGCATAGCTGCAAATTCCGATCGGTTGGGGTGCTCTAACCAATCTAATAATGCAGGTACCTTGGCATCTTGCAAATTTCGATTGTTTAGCCCCCTCTAACCAATCGAAAAATGCTTGGACGAGAAGAAGGTCGTGGCCAGCGCTGCGGAGGATCGTGGCGCCATCACCTTACGTTCTCTTTGCGTGCTTCTCGCCTCAAGCTTGCCCTGGCTGCACTATCGTATGCGGGGCAAACTTTTTGGCGGAACGCTGGGACCGGGATGATACGAGCAAACTTCCACACGCACACGACGCTCTGCGACGGCAAGAACACGCCGCAGGAGATGGCCAAGGCGGGCTTTGACAAGGGGCTTCTCGCCCTTGGCTTCTCGGGTCACATGGATCAGGACGTCCATATGGACTGGGACGCTTATGCGACAGCAATACGCCAGCTCAAGGACGAGTACCGCGGACGCATGGACATCCTCATGGGCGTGGAGTTGGACACGCTCTACGATCCCGCGTGCTGCCCCGGCGCGGAGTACCGGATTGGCTCGACGCACTTTCTTGATGTCGACGTGCCGTGTGAAACGTCGGTGGACTGGTCTGTCGAGAAGCTCGAGACCCTGTGCCTCGAGGCGTTTGGTGGCAACTGGATGGCGCTTGTCCGTGCCTACTACGAGCTGGAGGCCACGACGCACGACCGTACGGAATGCACCTTCGTTGGCCACTTCGATCTAGTGAGCAAGTTCAACGAGGGCGGGCGGTTCTTCGACGAGACGTCCAAGGAATATCTTGACCCGGCGCTCGAGGCCATGGAGTACCTGGTGGGGGAGGGCGTGCCCTTCGAGGTCAACTGCGGTGCCTTCGCGCGCGGCATTCGCAGCCAGCCCTACCCGCGTCGCGAGCTCCTCAGCGCACTGCACGAGATGGGCGGTCAAATCCTTGTGAACTCCGACGCCCACAGCTCGGATGCGCTCTGCGGCGGGCTGGACGATGGCGCGCGCTTTGCAGCGTCATGCGGATTCACGAGCGCGTTCGTCCTCGGGCATGACGCGCGCGGCGAGGTCGTGATGCGCGAGGTGCCGCTGGGGGAGGGCGCTCAGTGATGGGAGAACCCCAGAGAAACGTGGTCGACCTTGTCGTCGACGGGGTGCCCTGCCGGGTCCCCTTCTCGGAGCAGACCATTCGCCTCTGCCACGACCTTCTTGCCAAATGGACTTCGCGCCAGCGTGAGCTTGGCCGCCGCATGGTCATCTTTCTTGCCGCCCCTCCGGGTGCCGGAAAGTCTACCCTTGCGAGCCTTCTCGCGAAGCTCTCTTGCGAGGAAGAGTCATGCGAACCGCTGGTGGCGCTGCCGCTCGACGGCTTTCACTACCACGCCGATGTGATTGCAAAGGGCATTGTTTGCGTAGAGGGGCGACAGGTGCCCATGCGCGAGGTCAAGGGTACGCTGGAGACCTTCGACCACGCCCTCTTTGCCGAGAAGTGCAGAGAGCTCTGCTCGGGCACGGCCGTTTTGTGGCCGCGCTATGACCGCAACATCCACGACGTCGTCGACGATGCGATCGCGGTTCCGGCCACCGCGCGCCTGGTCCTCGTTGAGGGGAACTGGCTCCTCTCGAACGAGACTCCGTGGGACGAGACGCGCAGCCTGGCAGACCTGTCGTATCTCCTGGTTGCCGACCCTGACCTCCTTCATCGTCGGCTGGTCGCGCGAAAGTCCCGCGGTGGGCTTTCGCCCGAGGCGGCAGAGGAGTGGTACAGGAAATGTGACGGAATGAACGTGCGTCGCGTCCTTGCTCATTCCTCGGCAGACAATATGCTGGTAGAGGACGAGAAGGGCAGCATATGGCCTTCTGGGGGAAAGATTGTGGGGAGCGGTGCCGATGCAATTTCATGGGGATGACAAGAACGGCAGCGGGTTGGGCTCGAGCGTCCGTACGCCGCTCTTGCTGCACGCCTGCTGCGGCCCCTGCTCGATAGAGCCCGTGGAGCTCCTGCGCCGCGAGGGCTTTGAGCCAACCGTCTGCTGGACCAACCCAAACATCCAGCCCAAGGAGGAGCACGACCGTCGCCTTGCCACGCTGCGCGCGTGGGCGGCGGACGTCGCGCACGTCAACGTGATTGTTGCCGGAGACAACCGCGCTGCATGGGAGGCGGGCGTTGCCCCGCACGGCTTCGACCGCGCAGCCCGCTGCTGCGCCTGCTACGCCCTGCGCCTGGCAGAGGCGTGTCGCGCGGCCCGCGAACTGGGCTTTACTTACATCTCCACCACGCTTGCGGTCTCGCCGTACCAGCTCTTCGAAACCTGCGGCGACGTGCTGGCCAAGACCGCTGCCGCCTATGGCCTCACGCCGGTGTGGCGCGACTTTCGCCCCTACTACCCCGAGGCCACCCGCACCTCACGTGACCTGGGCATGTATCGGCAGAACTACTGCGGCTGCCGCTTCTCGGCCGCCGAGGCCGCCGTAGAGCGTCACGAGGCCCGCGACCGTCGCAAGGCCGAGCGCGAGGCCGCACACGCTGCGGCTAGCGCTGCCGTTGCGCGCTAGCCTCGCCGTCGCTTCTTGCCGCCACGCGCTAGAATGGGCGGCCGGCGCACAACGCGCCGCACCTCACCTCACCACATCAGCCCTAGGGCACGAGGAGAACCACACATATGCGCACCGACGACTTTGACTACCCGCTCCCAGACGAGCTCATCGCACAGGCACCCGCGGAGCCGCGCGACTCCTGCCGCCTTCTCGTGCTCAACCGTGAGGACGGCTCGCTCGAGCACCGCCACTTCACCGACGTGATTGACTACCTCGACCCCGGCGACCTTCTCGTTGCCAACAAGACGCGCGTCATGCCGGCGCGCCTCGTGGGCCACAAGCGTGGAACCGGCGGCGTGGCCGAGACGCTCCTGCTCAAGCGCCGAGAGGATCTCGACCCCCTGGGCCATGTGTGGGAGTGCCTCGTGAACCCCGGGAAGCGCCTCCGCCAGCCTGGCACCGTCATCGAGTACCGCGCGGGCGGCCTGCACGCGCCCCTCTCTGCCGAGGTCGTGCTCACAGGCGAGATAGTTGACTTTCTCGAGGACAACCGCGGCGGCCGGTTGGTGCGCTTCGAGCCGCAGGGTGGCCGCACGCTCGATGCCGCCATCCACGAGGCAGGGCATGTGCCGCTTCCGCCCTACATCACCAAGTACGAGGGCGACCCCGAGAAGTACCAGACGGTCTACGCCATGCACGAGGAGCACTCTGCGGCGGCACCCACGGCGGGGCTGCACTTCACGCCGGAGCTCATCAAGCGGATCGAGGACAAGGGCGTTGGCTGGAAAACGGTCGAGCTCGAGGTGGGCATCGACACTTTCCGCCTGGTCACCGAGGACGACCCCACCAAGCACGTGATGCACACGGAGCGCTACCACGTGCCCCAGGACGTGGTCGACGCCGTGCATGCCACCAAGGCGGCGGGGCATCGCGTGGTCGCCGTGGGCACCACCGCGGTTCGCTCACTCGAGAGCGCCTGGGACCCGGAGGCGCCTGCGTCCACGCCGGCAGTCACTGCCCGTCGCTTCGAGGGCGCGCCTGATTCCGCGGCAGTTACGGGTCGTGGCGACATCGTCGAGCGCCGCGACGCCACCACCAACCTCTACCTCATGCCGGGTTCCACCTACCACGTGGTGGACGCACTCATCACCAACTTCCACGTGCCCCGCTCGACGCTCATGATGCTTGTCTCGGCGCTTGCCACGCGCGAGCAGATCATGGCCGCCTACCAGGCAGCCATTGACGAGAGGTACCGTTTCCTCTCGTTTGGCGACGCTATGCTCATCAGGTAGCGCTAACAAACGCCCGGTGGCGACCCCATGACGGGGCCGCCACAGCGGCTACGCGCCTGCAGATACCGTGCCCGTAGTGGTCACGCTTGTCGAGGCGGCCGTGCCTGCGGCGTCGCCGCCCTGTCCAAGTAGCATAGAGCCGACGAGAACCACCACCACTGCCACCAAGACAACGAGAATCACCAGCACGGCGATGCGCGTGGCACGCGTGCGCCGACGCAGCTCCTTCTCCGCGCGTCCCAGCTCCTCCACCTGTGCGCGCTGTGACTCGAGCGTCTGCTCGCGCTCGGCAATCGAACGGCGCAGCTGCTCCGTTGCCTGCGGCGTGTCGTGGATGCTCTTCGCCTCGCTGAGAAGGTCGTTCGCCTTGCTTGCGTCCGTCCTGGCGTTGTCGCGCAGGCGGTTTGAGCGCTCGATCTCTGCCTTGTGGCGGTCGATCTTGTCCGAGAGCTTCTTCTGGCGCGCCTCTGCTTCTGAGCGGAGGCGGTCGTACTCGCCGCGACGCTCCTTGGCCTCGGCCTGCATCGCGTCTGACTCGCGCTGGGCGGTCTCGAGCGACTGCTTCTGGGTCCAGAGGTGCGTCTGGGCGTTGTCGACGGAGGATTGCGCGTCTGCAGTGGCCCTGGTCACGGCCGTCTCGGCCGCGCTCACGTGCGCGGTCTCGGCAGCGAGCTCCTGGCGAACCTGTGCGATTGCGTCTCGCTTGGCAGAAGGGTCGGCGAGCAGCTTGTCAAGTTCGCCTTGGACCTTGCGCTGGCGCGCCTTTGAGTTGTCGAGCGCACGGTTTGCTGAGGAAATCGCCTGTTCGCGGCGGTCCGTGGCATCCTTTACCTGGCCCTCTGCCGTGCGCACGGCGCGCTTGGCCTCGGCGACGGTGCGCGTTGCGTCGTCCGCGCGGCCCTTGGAGGACTCGGCAAGCTGCTTGTAGGGACGCAGTGCCTGCTCGTCATCGGAGCGCATCTTGGTGAGACGGGCCTCGAGGTCCTGGAGCTCGTGGGTGAGGCGCGCGGCGTACTGCACGGCGTCGGCCGCGCGCTTCTGGGCGTCAGCGAGTGCCGCGCTTTGCGCCGTCATGATGTCGTCGTAGCCGCCCTCGATGCTCTCGCGGTGCTCGAGCGCCGAGCGCTGTGCGGCAAGTGCCTTCTCGGTGGACTCCATCTGCGACTTTGCGGAGGAGTACTGGCGCGACGCGTCACGCACGTCGCGCAGGGCGGTGAAGCCGGCTGCTATGCCCTTGCCTGCCCCACGGGCGGCCCCTGCTGCTGCACCTGCGGCCGCGCTGGCGGCTCCTGCGGCTGCGCCCGCGGCTTTGGACGCGACCTGGGCGGCACCGTCCTTCGCGCCTTTGCCGTCGTCCTTGGGAGTGGCGGCGTTGCCCCTGGCCCCCGCGGCCTTACCCTGTGCGTTCGTGGCGCCCTTCTCGGAAGCGCCCTTCTCGCCCTTATTGCCCTTGCCCCAAGCCATGGAGGCTCCTCTCGAAAGCGCGCCACGTGGGCGCGAAGCTAAATGTTGTAGTTGCAACGACGCAGCGGCTTTTGCATCCGCGCGCACCCTTCCATTTTGCCGCAAGCGTCCGTATATGGTGCTAATCGAGTTGCTTGAGAAGAGTTTGTCCGTCAGCTGTCCATGATGTGTGTAAACTATACGAGCGTTTGGTACGATATAAGCGATTCGGGGAATTGCTCCCCGAGCCTAGTCAGGGAGTCTAGAAGGGGAGTTCTATCATGGTTTCCAAGCAGACTACGATCATCAACGCCACCGGCCTTCATGCCCGTCCCGCGTCCGTCTTCGTGACCGAGGCCAAGAAGTACCAGTCCAACGTCACCATCAAGAACGTCGACAAGGACACCGCGCCCGTCAACGCCAAGTCCATCATGATGATCCTGGCGGCTGGCCTTGGCACCGGCACCAAGATCGAGATCGCGTGCGATGGTCCCGACGAGCAGGAGGCTCTCGACGCCCTCGTCGCCCTCGTCGACTCCGGCTTCGGCGAGTAGGCTGCGCAAGTACATGTGCAAGCTGACGGCCCGGGTCTCCCGGGCCGTTTTCATGACGCAAGAGGAGCACGTGATGGAGCCTGAGTGGTTCACATACGACATTGTCGCCGAGGATCCTGCCACGCACGCGAGGGCGGGTGTCCTGCACACCCCGCACGGCGACGTGCCCACGCCCATCTTTATGCCCGTGGGTACCAAGGGCACGGTGAAGGGGGTCCTGGTGCCGCAGCTCAAGGAGCTTGGCGCCAAGATTGTCCTTGCCAACACCTACCACCTGGCCATGCGTCCCGGCGCAGACCTTGTTGCCGAGATGGGTGGCCTGCATGGCTTCACCCGCTGGGACGGCCCCATCCTCACAGACTCCGGTGGCTTCCAGGTCTTTAGCCACGAGGAATTCTGCAAGCTCTCCGCCGACGGCGTGCGCTTTCGCGCGGTCGACTACGACGGCCGCTGGTTCACCTGGACGCCCGAGGAGAACATGGACATTGCCCAGAAGCTGGGCGCCGACATCGTGATGCAGCTCGACCAGTGCGTGGGCTACCCGGCCCCGCGTTCGAAGGTCGAGCGCGCAGTTGACCTCTCCGCCATGTGGGCGGAGCGCTGCTGGAAGGCGCATACCCGTACCGACCAGGCGCTCTTTGGCATCGTTCAAGGCGGGATGGACCTCACGCTGCGCAGGCGCTCGCTGCAGCACCTTCTCGACGTGGGCGACTTCCCGGGCTTTGGCATTGGCGGGTACTCGGTTGGCGAGGACCACGAGACCATGTTCGAGAGCCTGGCGCCATTGGCTTCGCAGTACATGCCGCGCGAGAAGCCCCGCTACCTCATGGGTGTGGGCAACCCCACCACGCTCGTGCGCGGCGTGTCGTACGGCATCGATATGTTCGACTGCGTGCTTCCCACGCGCACGGCTCGCATGGGCACGGCCTTCTCGAGCGAGGGCAAGCTCAACCTGCGCCACGCGCGCTTCGCGCACGACGCCGGACCGCTCGACCCCGCGTGCACCTGCCCCGTTTGCCAGGGCGGATACACGCGTGCCTACCTTCACCACCTGGTGCGCCAGAAAGAGATGGCCGGCTCCATCCTGCTGTCGATGCACAACCTGTACTTCCTTCTCGACCTCATGCGCCGCGCGCGCGAGTCGATCATCGCAGGTACGTACGGGGAGTTTGTCTCGCGGTGGATGGACTCGCCCGCCGCGAAGGACTGGTAGCCTCCTTGCTCCACGCCAATTTCGTTCTTTAGCGGATATTGAGAACATTGCCCCCAAGCTCGCGCAGAAGCGCAGCTAAATTCTGTCGCGACTCCGCAACGCACCCGCTCCCGTAGGGCGGCGGGTTCGAGGAGGGAGTGCTGCATGTCGATTCCGGGCAATCGGGCCTTATTACCGAGCCGTCGTGATCCCCGAGCATTCTCCCAGGTAGCAGCGGCGACCTCCCAACGGGCCGGTAACAGCGGCGACAGCGAAGCGCGCGGTATTACCGGTCCGTGGCTTCCGTCAATCCTTACCTGCGGAAATGATTTGGTGCCAAGACGGGCCGGTAACAACGGGCGGGCGCGCAGGGTGCGGGACAAAGGCCCACTCAGCGACGTTGCGGAGCAAACCCTATAATGGCTTCGGAAAAAACCGGAGCCGTGCGTCTCTAACGCTCGGTCGGCATGTTTGCCAAAAACGGAAGGTTTGCACATGGCCCACAAGCAAGACCGCGAGGCCCCCAAGACGGGCCTCGACCGGTGGAACGCTACCGAGTCGAAATCGCGTAGCTCGAAGGGCGGGCGCTCCGCTCGCCCCGGCCGCTCCAAGCGCCGCCGCATGAACCCAACCGTGCGTCGCTATGTCTCCACGATCGTGGTGACGGCTATTCTCTGCGTGGCGTGCGCGTTCTGCTTCACGCCACTTGGCGAGCGCATCACCACCGGCCTTGATATCCAGGGCGGCGTCTCGGTGATCCTTACCGCCTCCAAGCAGGATGGCTCTGCGCCCTCCGCAGACGAGATGAACACCGCCAAGACCATCGTCGAGAAGCGCGTCAACACGCTGGGTGCCTCCGAGGCCACTGTGCAGATTCAGGGCACCAACTCGATCCTGGTTCAGATTCCTGGTGCCACGGATGCAGACGCCGCAGTCCAGACCATCGGTCAGACCGGCCACCTCGAGTTTGTTCGTCTTGACGACATCGGTGACGCGGATGCCCTTGCAAAGATCGAGGCCGGTGCCTCCAACGTGACGCTTGAGCAGGGCACTTACACCGCCTTCCTTGACGGGTCCTACATCGAGTCGACCTCAGTCGCTCAGTCCTCGACCTCGGTGGGCACCTATGCGGTGAACATCACCTTCAACTCCGATGGCGCGGACATCTTTGACCAGGTGACCAAGGAGCTTGCTCCCACCAACGGCCAGATTTGCATCGTGCTTGACGGCGTGGTGCAGTCCGCGCCTGCCGTGCAGGAAGAGATTTCTGGCGGCAAGGTCTCCATCACCGGCAACTTCACGAGCGCGCAGGCCCAGGAGCTCAAGACCGTGCTCGACTCCGGTTCGCTGCCAGTTAGCCTCAACTATTCCGAGAGCCGCGTGGTTGGCCCCACGCTCGGCCAGGACTCGCTCAACCAGGGCATCCTCGCCCTTGTCATTGGCGTGGCAATCGTGATCGTCTACCTGTTCTTCTTCTACCGCGGCCTAGGACTCCTCACGCTTGGCTCGCTTGTGGTCTTCGCTATCCTCTACCTGGGACTTCTTGCCATCCTCTCGCACTACGGAATGTTCTCGCTGTCGTTGCCGGGACTCGCAGGCATGGTCCTCACCACGGGCTCCGCGGCTGACTCCTCGATCCTGGTGCTCGAGCGCTTCCGCGAGGAGATCCGCATGGGCCGTACCGTCAAGAACGCCTCCGTCTCGGGCGCGCGCCACGGCATCATGACCTCGCTTGACGCCGACATCGTGACTCTCGTCACCGCGCTTGCGCTCTTCTTCGTGGGCACGGGCGCCGTGAAGGGCTTTGGCCTCACCCTGGCGCTCGGCGTTGCCTGCGACATCGTGACCATGTTCGGCTTCAAGGCACCCGCGCTCAGGCTCCTCGCTGCCCACGTCATTCCGTCGCATCCTGGCTTCTGGGGCGTTGACCAGGACATAGCCGAGGCAGAGCGCAGGTCCCAGGAGGTTCAGAAGGCGAGGGGCGCCAAGACGCCCGCCTCGTCCGCGAAGGGGGGTGAGGCTCGTGCGTAGCCACTTCTCCCACGAGATCTCGTTCATCGGCCACCGCAAGCAGTTCCTCACGCTCTCGTGCATCCTCGTGATTCTCTCCATCGTGGGCCTCGCCGTGCGCGGCCTGGTCTTTGGCATCGAGTTCACGGGCGGCACCGAGATAGACTTCTACCAGACGGGCGACATCACCATCGAGCAGATGCGCGACGCCCTTGCGGCAACGGATGAGGGCACGGCCACCGTCCAGACCACCACCACGCAGGGCGAGGCGGGCTTCCTCGTTCGCTCTGACACCACCGACCCCACCACCGCCAACGCCCACGCTCAGGCTGCCGCCGAATCCCTTGGCCTCACGAGTGACAACTACACTGTCACGACCATCGGTCCCGACTGGGGCGCCGACACCACGCGCTCCTCGCTCATGGCGTTTGGCGTGGCTATTCTCCTCATCATTGCCTACGTCTCGTTCCGCTACGAGTTCAAGATGTCCATCACGGCCGTGGTCGCGCTCATCCACGACCTCGTGATTACGCTGGGCGTCTACGCCTGGTTCCAGATTGACATCTCGCCCAATGTCATTGCCGCACTACTCACCATCATGGGCTACTCGCTTTACGACACCGTGGTCGAGTTCAACCGCATGAACGAGAACGCCAAGCAGCTTCGCGACGGTGTGCACCACACGTACTTCGAGATCTGCAACTTCTCGATCAACGAGGTCATCGTCCGTACCATCAACACCACGATCGTGACGCTCGTGCCGGTCATCTGCATGCTGGCCATTGGCGGTGCCACGCTCAAGGACTTCGCCTTCGCCATCCTGGTCGGCGAGATTCTGGGTACCTACTCTAGCTTCGCCGTGGCGTCCCCGCTTCTGGCCATCTGGAAGACGCGCGAGCCCAAGTGGGCTAAGCTCGAGGCAAAGTACGGCAGTGCCGCCAAGGCTGTGGCAGCCCCCGCTGCCGGCGCCGAGAAAAACGAGCCCAAGGAAGGCTAGCGTGCCCGGCCTGCTTGACAGTCGACGTTGGGACGTCCTCGACGCGGATTCGCGCGCCGAGGCGTCCCTTGCTCGTGCCCTGGACGTGCCGCCGCTGGTGGCGCGGGTCCTTGTTGCCCGTGGCTTCACCAGCGTCGAGGATGCCCGCGCGTTCCTCACCCCCTCGCTCGAGCGCGACTGGGCAGACCCTCTAGTCATTCCCGGCATGGCCGAGGCGGTAGACCGCGTCGAGCGCGCTGTGAGGGCGGGGGAGGACATCGCCGTCTTTGGTGACTTTGACGTTGATGGCATGAGCTCCACTTGCATTCTCGCGCTGGGCTTGCGCGAGCTGGGCGGGCGCGCACGTGCCTACATTCCGCACCGCTTTGGCGAGGGCTACGGCCTCACTAAGGCCGCACTTGACCGCGTGCTGGAAGATGGCAAGCCCGATCTCATTGTGACCGTCGACAACGGCATCGCCGCCGAGCACGAGGTTGACTGGCTCCGCGAGCGGGGCATCGACGTGGTTGTGACCGACCACCATGAGCCCGCGGATCTCGTTCCCCAGGGGGTTCCCGTGACGGACCCCAAACTTGCGGCAGATGGTCCCTCTCGCGACCTTGCGGGTGCGGGCGTGGCGCTCAAGCTCTTGGCTGCGCTGGGGAAGCGCCTGGGCAACCCGGACATCTGGCGCTCCTACACCGACGTCGCTGCCCTAGGCACCCTCTCGGACATGATGCAGCTTTCGCCCGAGAACCGCGCCCTGGTGGCCGATGGCATCGAGCGGCTGAGAAGGACCTCGCGTCCCGGCCTGGTGGCACTTGCTGCCTGCGCTGGCCAAGACATCTCCGAGGTCACGGCGGACTCGCTGCCCTTCTCGATTATCCCGCGCCTCAACGCGGCAGGTCGTATGGGTACCACCGACGTGGCCATCGACCTGCTCATGACGAGCGATCCCGCCCAGGCGCCGGTTCTAGCTGGACAGCTTGAGGACATCAACCGCCAGCGACGCGAGATAGAGTCTGCCCTCACCGAGGAGGCGCTCGCGAAGGTTGCCGCCACCTGGCACGGTGGCCGCGTCATTGTCGTTGGCGGCGAGGGCTGGCACGAGGGCGTCAAAGGCATCGTGGCAAGCCGCATCGTGAATCGTTACCACGTGCCCACGATCCTCTTCACCATCCAGGACGGCATCGCGCGCGGGTCCGGCCGCTCCGTTGGCTCGGTTGACCTGTTCCGTGCCGTCGAGCAGTGCTCTGACCTGCTCGTGCGCTTTGGCGGCCACGCCGGTGCCGTGGGCGTGACCTGCGAAGCGTCGCGGCTCGACGAATTCCGCGATCGTCTGGAGTCCGTGCTCGACGCCTTGCCTGCCGAGGAGTTCGAGTCGCGCGGGGAGGTCACGGCGGTCGTGCGCCTCTCCGAGCTCACGGTCTCCTCGATTGCCTCGCTCGAGGCGCTGCAGCCCTTTGGCCAGGGGAACAAGAAGCCACTCTTCGCCGTGCGCGGCGTCACCATGAAGAACCGCTCGCGCGTTGGGGCCGACGGCGCCCACCTGCGCTTCCTTGCCACGGATGGCGTCTCTTGCGTCCCCGCCATCATGTTCCGCGTGCCAGACTGCCCGCGCGCCTGCACCACGGACAGCGTGGTTGATCTTGTCTTCGAGGCCGTCGATGAGACCTGGCAGGGACGCACAAAGCCCAAGCTCATGGTCAAGGACATCCTTTACCGCGACGGTGGAGACGAGAAGCCCTCTGGTCCCAGCTTTGTGGACGAGCTCTTTGCACGTGAGGAGGGCGCTGAGGGCGGGGCCGCTGCCGCCTGCTCCGCGGCGGCATGCGCTTCCGAAGGGCATACGGCGTCCGCGCCCGCTGCCTTGCCCCAAAGCTACGAGCCCCTCACGGCGAGCCTGGTGCACGCCCTCATCGGCGAGAACCCGCTCCTTCCCGCGCAGCGGGAGGCCCTCTCACGCCTTGAGGTCGGCCGCTCCGCCCTCTGCGTGATGGCCACAGGGCGCGGAAAGTCGCTCGTCTTCCATGTCCACGCAGCGCGCACGGCACTCGCACGGCACCGTGCCAGCGTTTTTGTGTACCCGCTGCGCGCGCTTGTGGCAGATCAGGCGCACCACCTCGCCGACGAGCTTGCGCCCCTTGGCGTGGGCGTGGCGGTTCTCACGGGCGAGACACCCGAAAACGAGCGTGCCCGCGTCTACGAAGCCCTTGCATCCGGTCAGGCGGACATTGTCCTCACCACGCCCGAGTATCTTGCCATCCACGTGGACGACTTCGCACGCTCCGGGCGCGTGGGCTTCCTTGTGGTGGACGAGGCGCACCACAGCTCTCCAGCCGGCTCGGGGTCGCGCGACGCCTATCGCGACCTGCCCCGCGTTCGTGCAGTGCTGGGCGAGCCTACCGTCCTCGCCGTCACGGCCACGGCCTCGCCAGAGGTCGCCCACGACGTCTGCGACCTCTGCGGCATTGACACCCAGGACGTAATCGTGGACCTCTCCGTGCGAGACAACCTCCGCCTGGATGACTGCCGCGGGTTGCGTGACCGCGACGCGGCGCTCGTCTCGATTGTGGCCCAGGGCGAGAAGTGCATCGCCTACGTCAACTCTCGCGCGCGCTCGGTGACGCTGGCCAGGCTGCTGCGCCATCAGGTACCGGAGCTTGCCCCTAAGGTCGCCTTCTACAACGCCGGCCTTCCGCGCGCGGACCGTACCCGCGTCGAGCGCGCCTTCCGCACGGGCGAGCTCTCCTGCATCGTCTCGACCAGCGCCTTTGGCGAGGGCGTGAACATCCCCAACGTGCGCAACGTGGTGCTCTACGACATGCCGCTGGGGCGCGTTGAGTTCAACCAGATGAGCGGGCGTGCCGGTCGAGACGGGAATAGCGCCTGCGTGCACCTGCTCTTTGGCCAGCGCGACCTTGTCTCTTCGCAGCGCATCCTCGACCAGGTGGCGCCCACGCGAGACGAGCTCGTCGCGCTCTACCGGGCGCTGCGCGGCATCTCAAAGGGTGCCGCAAGCGTGGGGCAGACGTCCTTCTCGGTACACGACTCCCAGCTTGCGACCATGGCAACGGTGAAGGGCCGTCCGCTCACCGAGGGCGCTGTCTCCTGCGGCATCCAGGTCTTCTCGGAGCTGGGTCTGCTCTCGCTTGCGGGCTTTGGCGACGCGCGGCTTATTACCATGGCGACAAACCCAGGTCATGTGGACCTTGAGGGTTCTGCCCGCTATCTCGAGGGTATTCGCGAGCGCGAGGCGTGCGGCGAGTTTGGTGAATGGGTACTCTCATGTACTGAGGAAGAATTGCTCTCTGCGATAAACAGGCCCATCGCGCCCGACTTTGGCGTGCGCGTGGGTGAATAGGAGGAGGGAACCATGGGCGACGACGGCATGATGGCCGAGAAGGCCCAGGACGCACTGGCTGCGACGCCTGCGGAAGGAGCCAAGGCTCCCACTGTTCCCGCGGCCATGACCCCCGCGGCTTCGGCGCCTGCGCCTGCAAAGAAGTCCGCGGTTCCCGACGCTGCCAACTTCCGCGTGCTTGAGGAGGCCGCGCGTGCCTACCTCGACGATGATGAGTGGGCAAAGATCGACCGCGCCTATCACTTTGCGGCCGACTACCACCGCGACCAGCGCCGCCGCTCTGGCGAGCCCTATATCAACCACCCCGTCGAGGTGGCCCTCATCCTCTGCAAGGACCTCCACATGGACGAGGACACCATCTGCGCCGCGCTCCTGCATGACACGGTGGAGGACACCCCGGCAACGCTCACGCAGATCTCGGACCTCTTTGGCGAGACCGTGGCCGAGCTGGTGGACGGCGTCACCAAGCTCACGTCCATCAAGGTGACCTCGATGGACGAGAAGCAGGCCCTCAATCTGCGCAAGATGTTCCTCGCCATGTCCAAGGACATCCGCGTGGTCATCATCAAGCTTGCGGACCGCCTGCACAACATGCGCACCCTGGCGGCGCTGCCGCCCGACCGCCGCCTCTTCAAGGCGCGCGAGACCATGGATGTCTACGCACCTCTTGCCGACCGTCTGGGCATCTCGTCCATCAAGTGGGAGCTTGAGGACCTTGCGTTCTTCTGGCTTGAGCCCGAGGAGTACCAGCGCGTGGCGCGCATGGTGCAGGACTCGCGCGCCCAGCGCGAGGACGACACCGAGGCGGCCATCAAGACCCTGGACGACGAGCTCAAGCGCGTGGGTCTCAAGAACTACCAGATTACCGGCCGCCCCAAGCACCTCTGGTCCATCTACCAGAAGATGACCCGCAAGGGCCGGGACTTCTCGGACATCTACGACCTTATCGCCCTGCGCATCATCACGCAGACGGTGGGGGACTGCTATTCGGCGCTTGGTGCCGTCCACACGCTGTGGCACCCCATGCCCGGCCGCTTCAAGGACTACATCGCCACGCCCAAGGCCAACCTCTACCAGTCGCTCCACACCACGGTGGTGGGCCCAGACGGCAAGCCCATCGAGATCCAGATTCGCACGGTCGAGATGCACGAGGCCTCCGAGTACGGCGTCGCTGCCCACTGGCTCTACAAGAAGGCTGGCAACTCCCAGGGCAAGATGTCGGCCGAGGATCGCTCGATCGACTCGACCATCAACTGGATCCGCAAGAGCCTCGACTGGGCCGTCGAGGACGACATCGACGACCCGCACGAGTTCCTGAACAGCCTGCGAGTAGATCTCTTTGAGCACGAGATCTTTGTCTTCACGCCAAAGGGTGAGGTCATGAGCCTGCGTCGCGACTCGACGCCGCTCGACTTTGCCTACGCCGTCCACACCGAGGTGGGCAACCACTGCGTGGGAGCAAAGGTCAACGGGTCGGTTGTGCCGCTCACCTACAAGCTCAACATGGGTGACCGCGTTGAGGTCCTCACCAACAAGAATGCCAAGCCCAGTCGCGACTGGATGAACATCGTGGTCACGCCCTCGGCGCGCGCCAAGATTCGCAAGTACTTCTCGGTGGAGACGCGCGCGGACGACGCCGAGCAGGGCAGAAGCGAGCTTGCCCACGAGCTGCGGCGCCGCGGCTACGGCATCTCTACGCAGCGCACCGTCAAGGCCATCGAGCGCGTGTACCCTCAGTTCGACTACCGCACGCCCGACGACCTCTTTGCCGGCATTGGCACGGGCAAGGTCTCGGCCAAGCAGGTGGCCAACCGCATCGAGGAGATCCTCGAGGAGGGTTCGCCAGAGCAGCTCGAGGCCGCGCGCAAGGAGGCTGAGCGCCAGGCCAAGCGCGAGGAGGCCATCAAGGAGAACAAGCCCCTCATGCAGTCCTACGCCATTACGCAGACTGCAAAGGGCGCCAGGCGTCGCAGCAACTGCGGCGTGGTCGTGAAGGGCGACGCTGACCTTCTCGTCCATCTTGCGCACTGCTGCAACCCCGTTGCCGGTGACGACATCGTGGGCTTTGTGACGCGCGGGCGCGGCGTATCTGTGCACCGCGCCAACTGCCCCAACGTGCGCGACCTCATGAACCACCCCGAGCGCATGATCTCCGTGGAGTGGGATACCTCCGGCGCCACGGAGTTCAGGGTCGAGATTGTGGTCGAGGCTACGGATCGGATGGGGCTTCTCAAGGACATCACCATCGCCATTGGCGACGCGGGCGGCAACATCCTCTCCGCGGCCACGCAGACGGGCAAGCAGGGCATCGCGCGTCTGCGCTTTATTGTGGCAATCTCGGACGCGAGCCTGCTTGACGCGCTTCTCGCCAGCGTATCCCGCGTGCCTTCGGTCTACGACGCGCGCCGCATCATGCCAGGCGAGGGCGCCAACCAGATGAAGCAGCGGGTGTAGCCATGAAGAACTACTTCCGCGATGCGGGGTCGTTTGCGGCGTCAGACGGCGGCGACGTGGTGCACGTCTTTGTCGTGGGGCCCATCCAGACCAACTGCTACGCTTACGTCTCTGCCGGCGAGGCACTGGTCGTGGACCCTGGAGCCGTCGGTGCGCGCATAGCAACGGCGCTTGCCGGCGAGAAGGTCGTGTGCGTGGCGGCGACCCACGGCCACGGTGACCACGTGGGTGGCGTGGCGGCGCTTGTCTCGGCGACGGGTGCACCCTTTGCGATTTCGGCGGCAGACGCCGAGATGGCCAAGCATGCTGGCGACCCGGCGTATTCTGGCTCCGGCATTGCCTACGACGACGATGCGCCCGAGCCTTCTCGCCTGCTTGCCGAGGGAAACGTCCTTGCGGTGGGAACGGCGCGCTTTCGCGTGATGGAGACGCCCGGCCACACGCCGGGCGGCATCTGCCTGGTGGGAGAGGGCACGGCCGAAGGGATTGCCTTTGTGGGTGATACGCTCTTCCCGGGGTCGTGCGGTCGCACTGACCTTGCAGGTGGAGACTCGGACGCCATGCGCCGTTCGCTTGCACGTATGGGCCGCGAGATCGCGCCACAGACGGTGCTTCTCTGCGGGCACGGTCCTGCCACCACGATGGCCGAGGAGCTGGCGAGCAACCCCTTCGTGCGCTAGCGCAGCATGCAACTTTTTTGCCGGGCAACGGGATTCCATTGCCCGGCAACTTAATCCCGTTTTGGCTGTGGTGGTGGCGCGGCAACCGCTTACGACGCGATGACCTCCGGCCATGCGTCGCCAAACTTCTTGCGAAGGTCGAGAATAGCCTCGCAGAACGTGTACCCGTGTGGCGCAGACGTTCGTACCAGGCGTCCGTCTCGGTAGGCAATCAGGCGGTTGCGCGGCACTGGCTTCCAGAGGTCCTTCTCCGCGTCCCCGCCAAGCGGCTTTGTCGAGAAGACGATGGCATCGTCCGAAAGTTGTCGGTAGTTGAGCGTGTCTTCCGACGTATTGGTGTGCACGTAGGTGTAGGTGCCATCATCCATGATGAGGTTCAGGCGGTTGAGGTTTGAGATTTGCGAGAGGGCGCCGGCCAGCGCGTCAAAGGTGCCGTCAAAGCCCAGTGCGCCACCTGCACGCATGGTGGCCTCGTCCAGGACGTCGAGAAGGAAGAGCATTGTGCGCTCGCTGTCCGTCTCACCGCGCTCGATGCGGTCGTAGCCCGCAAGCAGCTCCTCGTTGAAGAGGATGCCGTTGTGGATGAGAGTCCACTCGCGTCCGGAGATGTCCGAGCCTAAAAACGGGTGGCAGTTCTCCACGCTCTGTGCGCCGCAGGTGGAGAAGCGTATGTGCGCCTCCAGTCGGCAGGCCTCCACGGGCTGCTCCAGAATCTTGGGCAGCAGCGTTGACTCGTAGGCTGGGATGGGCTCGCGCCAGAGCATGACGTCCGCCTCGGGGTCGCCGGGCTTGCCATGGTCGTCTCGCCACGAGAGGCCCCAGCCATGCGGGTTGTCATGGCTGTGGGTGTAGAACTCCCTCAGGTAGGCGTTGGCCAAGACCGGCCTTCCCGAGTTGATCGCGAAGAGCTCGCACATGCCGGGTGTCCGATCTCAAGCGGCTGCAGGTACAGCACGATGATAGCGCGTCTCGTGTGACGGTACTGTTGCCGAGCGGAGCTAGTACCCCACGGTGCAGGGGAAGCCAAGGGCACGCACGCGCTGGGCGATGGCATCGAGGGTCTCTCTTGGCGCCTTACTAAGGCCCGGTGCCGGCGTGTCGCGGTCCACGGTGTAGATGGTCACGCCCTCCGGCCTAATGCGCTCAAGCGCCGAGAGCCACGCTTCTACGTGGCCTTCATCCGTGTTGTCGAGCGAGCGGCCCTTGTAGCTGCCGCGCAGGAAGATGGTCTGCACAATCACATGCCCCTTGAAGGACGCGAACACCTCCACCTGGCGCTCCACGTCATAGGGCACACGGGGGCGGTCGAGCGCGGCCACGTAGGTGGCGTCGACGGTGTCAAGCTTGAGGACGTTCCTGTCCACGCGGAGAAGCGCCGCGTGCACCTTGGGCCGCGCCGCCTGTGTGCCGTTTGAGAGCACGGTCACGTGCGCCTCGGGCGCGTAGTGGTCGCGCAGGGCAAGCGCAGCGTCGACGGCGGCCGGAAAGACGGGGCTTGCAGTGGGCTCTCCGTTGCCGGCAAAGCAGATGTCATCGAGCTTCTCGTCCCTCTTTGCCATGTCTTCCAGGGCTTGCTTAAGGGCGGAAATCACTTGGTCAAGGTCTACGTAGCCGTCACGCGTGCGGCGCTCGTCGTTAAAGCCGTTCTCGCAGTACAGACAGTCAAAGGTGCAGATCTTGCCTGTTGTGGGCATGAGGTTCACACCCAGGGAGACGCCAAAGCGCCTGCTTGCGACCGGCCCAAAGACGGGGCTCTGATTGAGGAACGTGGACATCCAGATGGCCTCCCATGCCGCTGGCCGTATCACCTATATCTCGTCGGCAAAGGTGACAAAGTCGAGGTTGCCAATGGACTCTATGAAGAGGCTCTTGCGCCCCATGGACGAGAGCTCCACCGAGAAGGTTGCCGCCGTTCCCTTCCTGCCGTCCTGGCCGCGTATGACCTCGAAGTTCTCGTACGTGCAATCCCACGAGTTCAGCTTGCGGAGAAGCTCGCGCACGCCGGAGGGCTCGTCGAACTCCACGTAGACGTCGAAGGTCTTTGACGCCCGGCGAATCACGCGGTCAAGGCGGTTGAGCCCCTCAAAGGTGAGCAGCACAAAGAAGAGGCCGATAAACGCACCCTCCGCAAAGCCGATGCCCGCGGCCAGGCCAATGCATGCGCAGGCCCAGAGACCTGCTGCCGTGGTGAGGCCGCGGACCTCGTTCTTGCCGGTCACGAGGATGGTGCCCACGCCGAGAAACCCTACGCCCGAGATTACCTGGGCGCCAATGCGGTTGATGTCTCCTCTCGCATCGGGGAACTGGTGGAGCACGTACTCGCTCACGATCATGGCCATGGCGGCGCCAATGCACACAAGAACGTGCGTCTTAACGCCCGCGCCCTTGTTGTGGAACTCACGGTCGATGCCGATGGCCACGCCTACGAGGGTGGCTAGCAGCAGCCTCAGGAAGACGGCATGGGCACCCCATGCCGCCGTCTCGGAAACAAAGCTCTGCCAGGCCTCGCCAATCATGCGCCTTGCTCCCTACTCGTCACCAAAGCTGATGCCCAGGAGCTTGGCCTCGCGCACAAGGTCGCAGTTGGGGTCGACGTACTTGAGCTTGCCGGCAACATCCTCCAGCGGCACGCGGCACATCTTGCCGCTTACCTGGGCGATCATGTAGCCGTACTTGCCCTCCAGGCAGCCGCGCGCCGCCTCTACGCCGCACTGCGTGGCAAAGATGCGGTCCTGGGCGTCAGGCTGGCCGCCGCGCTGGGTGTGGCCGGGCACGGCGACGCGTACCTCGCGGTCGGTCCTGCGGGCGATCTCCTCGGCGATGTCGTAGGCAACGGAGGGCTTCACGCGTTCGGCCACGAGCTTCTTGTAGTCCTTCTTCTTCATGGCCGCCTGCTCCTTGGAGATGGCGCCCTCGGCGCAGACGATGATCGCAAAGCGGCCGCCGTTCTCCTCGCGCCTGTCGATGGCCTTGACCACGTTGTCCATGTCGTAGGGGATCTCGGGGATGAGAATGACGTCGGCGCCGCCGGCGACACCTGCGTAGAGGGGAATCCAGCCGACCTTGTGGCCCATGATCTCGATGACAAAGACGCGGCCGTGCGAGCTGGCCGTGGTGTGAATGTCGTCGATGCAGCGGGTGGCTACGTCGGTTGCCGAGGTGAAGCCAAAGGTGAGGTCGGTGCCCCAGGTGTCGTTGTCGATGGTCTTGGGCAGCGCGATTACGTGCAGGCCCTCCTGCGAGAGGCGGTTGGCCGTCTTGGTCGAGCCGTTTCCGCCCAGAACAAAGAGGCAGTCAAGCTTGAGGTTCTTGTAGGTGCGCTTCATGGCGGGCACCTTCACGGTGCCATCGGCCTCGGGGACGTCGAGCAGCTTGAAGGGGGTGCGGCTGGTGCCGAGCACGGTGCCGCCCTGCGTGAGGAGGCCCGAGAAGTCGCCGGGCGTCATCTGGATGTAGCGGTTGTGAATAAGGCCCTGGTAGCCATCGATAAATCCGTAGATCTCAACGTCTTGCTTGGTGTTGTGCATGATGGTCTTGACGATTGCGCGCATGGTGGCGTTGAGCGCCTGGCAGTCGCCGCCGCTAGTGAGAAGGCCAATCCTCAGCATGGTTCTTCCTCTCCTGTGGTCCGTCGCCCCTGACGGACGCTTGAGGAAAGTGTGGCACAAGTTGGCGCTGCAGGTGGGGCCTGCCGTAAAAGGGGGCCGGCCCGGCGCGACCGTTGGATGGGACCGCGCCGGGGCCTGGGATTGCACCGGGGCCTGGGGCCGCGCCGGACCGGCTGCCGGGTGCTACGGGGCAGGAATTCGACACCTAACAGCGTTCCTTCTCGTCAAAACGTACGAAAACAGCCCGACAGCCGCAGCGTCCGCCGTCTTACCGGCTTCTCTCACAGCGAGAGGAACAGCTGGTGCAGCCTGAGGTCGTGATCGAGCTCGGGATGGAAGGCAACTCCCAGCTGGGCGCCCTGCCGTACGGCCACCACGTTTCCGTCCACGCGAGCCAGCACCTGGACGTCCTCGCCTGCCTCCACCACGCGCGGCGCCCGAATGAAGGTCATAGGCACGTCTCGGCCAACGTTCGCAATCTCTGCCACGGCATGGAAGCTTCCCAGCTGGCGGCCGTAGGCGTTGCGCTCTACGGTCACGTCCATCGTGGCCAGGCGTGGCATGCCCTTGTCGTCATGCGCGGCAAGTCCTCGCGCCAAGAGGATGAGTCCAGCGCAGGTCGCAAGCACCGGCATGCCCTCCTCGATGCGCTCGCGAAGGGGCTCAAGCATCCCCAGCTCCTCGAGCAGACGTCCCTGGACCGTGGACTCGCCTCCGGGTAGTACTAGGCGGTCGAACGGGCGCGAGAGGTCCTCTGCGTTGCGCAGCTCAAAGGCCTTCTCGCCAAGGTCCGCCAGGCGAGCCTCGTGCTCGGCAAAGGCCCCCTGCAGGGCGAGAACCGCTGTTGCCATTACTTGCCCCTCTCGGCCATGAGCAGGTCTATCTCGTCTTTGTTGATGCCAACCATTGCCTCGCCGAGGTCCTCGGAGAGGGCCGCTACCTTCTCGGGGTCGTCGAAGCTGGTGACGGCGCCCACGATGGCGCGGGCGCGCTTTGATGGGTCGCCGCTCTTGAAGATGCCCGAGCCCACGAAGACGCCCTCGGCGCCCAGCTGCATCATGAGCGCAGCGTCGGCGGGGGTGGCCACACCGCCTGCGGCAAAGTTGACCACAGGGAGGCGTCCGTTCTCGTGCACAAAGCGCACGAGCTCGACAGGCACCTGCAGGCGCTTGGCCTCCTCGAAGAGCTCGTCTGCGCGCAGACTCACCACGTGGCGAATCTGCGCGTTGATGAGACGCATGTGGCTTACTGCCTGCACTACGTCGCCGGTGCCCGGCTCGCCCTTGGTGCGGATCATCGACGCTCCCTCGGCAATGCGGCGCAGCGCCTCGCCCAGGTCGCGCGCGCCGCAGACAAAGGGCACCGCGAACTGGGTCTTGTCGATGTGGTAGACGTCGTCGGCGGGGGAGAGGACCTCGGACTCATCGATGTAGTCGATGTCGATGGCCTGGAGCACCTGAGCCTCCACAAAGTGGCCAATGCGGCACTTGGCCATCACGGGGATGGAGACCGCCGCCTGGATGCCCTTGATCATGTGGGGGTCGCTCATACGGCTCACACCGCCTGCGGCGCGGATGTCGGCGGGGATGCGCTCGAGCGCCATGACGGCGCAGGCGCCGGCCTCCTCGGCAATGCGTGCCTGCTCAGGTGTCGTTACGTCCATAATGACGCCGCCTTTGAGCATCTGCGCGAGCTCGCGGTTGAGCTTGGCGCGCTCCGGTCCGGGCGTTGGCGCGATGGTCTTCTTATCCCTCTCATCCTGTGCCATGTGTGGTCCTCCTTGCGTTGGCGTGTCTGCGTGGCTACGTAGCCTAGACGCGATGTGGCAATATTGAAATGTCCAGAACGTGATAGATTGATAAGACCAATCTAAGGCCAGTTTTACAAAACAGATAAGGCCAGTTGCTGAGAGGGGCTTCGCATGCAGGGCATAGACCTCACCGGGCGAGAAGAGCTGCCCCTCTATGAGTACCTCTACCGGTGTATTCGCGACCAAGTGGTAGCGGGCCAGATTGCCGCAGGTGAGCGTCTGCCCTCACGGCGCACCCTGGCGGAGCGGCTTGGGGTGAGCGTGGTCACCGTGGAGGGTGCCTATGCACAGTTGGTTGCCGAGGGGTATGTGGTCGCCCGGTCACGTCGCGGCTACTATGCAGCAAGCCTGCCCTCGCTGCCCAATGCGGCTGCGGCGATGCCCGTGGTTGCTGCCTCTGCGCACGCCGCAAAGGCGGGGTGGGAAGATAAACGCGCCGCAGGTAGCGTGCCGTATGACCTCACGCGCGGGGCCAACGTTGCCTCGCCCGGAGCGGCCCGGCTCTGGGAACGAGCGCTGCGTGACGTGCTTGCCCACGAGTCCGACGACGTGCTCTACCGCACACCGCCCGCACGGGGCGTGCCCCGCCTTCGCGAGGCGATTGCCGCACACCTCGCGCGCTCGCGCGGGATGTCGGTCGACCCCAGTCTTGTAGTAGTAGGCGCCGGTGCACAGACGCTCTATGGGCTTGTCGCGCAGCTCTTGCGCGAGGGTGGCTCGGTTGGCGTGGAGGACCCCGGCTACGCGCGTGCGAGCGAGACCTACCGTGCACATGGGCTTGATGTGCGCTACTTGCCGCTTGATGGGGAAGGCATCTCGGTACGGGCCTTGCGGGGGTCTGATGTCGTCATGGCGCACGTGATGCCCTCGCACCAGTTTCCCACCGGCCGCGTGATGAGCGTGGCACGCCGCTACGAGCTTCTTGGCTGGGCTGCCGAGAAGGACGGTCGCTACGTTGTCGAGGATGACTACGACTGCGAGCTGCGCCTCGCCGGTCGGCCCATTCCAGCGCTTGCGAGCATTGATGCCACGGGTAGCGTGATCTATCTCAATACGTTCTCGAAGAGTCTCTCCTCGGCACTGCGCATTGCCTACCTGGTGTTGCCGGCCTCGCTCGATGCTGCCTTTGACGAGCGTCTTGGGTTCCTCTCGACTACGGTGCCCGCCATCGACCAGGTGGCGCTTGCGCAGGCACTGGAGTCTGGCGCGTACGAACGGCATGTGGCGCGCTATCGACGCGACATGCGCGAGGTGCGCGATGCGCTGGCAGAGGGGCTTCTCGACGGACCTGCTGGGCAGCGCGTCCGCATCGAGGAGGCCGATTCCGGGATCCACTTTGTGCTGGCCGTGGAGGACGACGGTCGAGGTGAGGCCGGCATTGCCGCTGCAGCTCGCGAGACGGGCGTGGGGCTCACCCCGCTCTCCTCGTTTGTGCGTGCTTCCGAGCACGCCGGGACCCCAGACGGTCTTGCCAGGTTTGTGGTGCAGTACGACGGCCTTTCCGCAGGTGAGGCGAGCGCTGCTGCCAAGGCGCTCGGGAGTGTCCTATAGGCCGAGCCGGGACCTTACCTGCGGGAACGGCAGCACGCTGGGCTGCCCCAGGGTGTGCTCGCCCAGGTCGCGCTCCATCCACACCGTGTCGTACCAGCGCCCAAACTTGTAGCCGCAGTTGGGGAAGCGGCCTATCTCGTGGTAGCCGCGTCGTTCGTGGAAGGCAACGCTTCCGTTGTCGAGGTGGGCATCTGGCACGTTGGTGGTGGCAATGCAGGCGTACAGGTTGAGGATGTCCTGGGCGGAAAGCGCCCGTTCGAGCTCCTGGTAGAGCGCGCTGCCCACGCCGCGTCCTCGGACGCTACGGTCTACGTAGATGGATGTCTCGACACACCACGCGTATGCGGCTCGTCCGTAGTAGGGGCTGGCGTAGGCGTATCCCAGCACGCTACCCACGGCGTCGCGCGCAACCAGCCAGGGATGCGTGGCGGTAATTCGCTCGATGCGCTCGGCCATCTCCTGAGTGCTGGGCGCCTCGTACTCAAAGGTGATGGCGGTGTCTTGCACGTAAGGGGCGTAGATGGCGGCTATGTCTGCGGCATCTGCACTGGTGGCAACCGTAATGCGGAGCTCCTCCATGGGTTCCTCCTCCTGATGTTAGAGCCAACTATAACGATGGGGAGCAGTGAGGGCTTGCGACGGTTGGGGCCCACGTGGGCCCGCTGCGCAAAAAGGCGATATCGGACGGAGATTGAAGCTCCGCTGCACAAAAAGGCGATATCGGATGATCCTATTTGGCCGTTGACATCAAAAATTCAACTAAATTTGTAAATTTATGAATATATATGCCTAATATATGCATAAAATTGCAAGTATAATTAAAAAATTGATATTTCAATCCCGAAGGCACCGTTCGATAGAGCTTTTTTATGCAGCAATCGCGATTTCTCCGTCCGATAGAGCACTTTTATGCAGTCAACGGACCTCGAGTCCCTGAGTGCGCATGCCGGTCGCTGAGTACGCCCCTCTACCACCTCTTTGGCCGACGCTCCCCTGTGATAAAGTGCGCTCACGGACGCCTGCCCCGCTGGGGGTGGCGACTGGGTGACAATGGGTGCACGCGCCGGAGGTTCGGCCGGCGCAGATTGGCTCGAAAGGCGGTATGGCATGGCAGACGAGCACGACGGCACGGCGGTTACCGGCAACGCGGAGGCGGCGGACGTTACGCACCTTCCGCACGAGAAGCTCGAGGAGATGCAGCTTGCGGGCGTGCGCCGCACGTTGGTCAACTGCTACGAGCACATCCCGTTCTACAAGCGCTCCTTTGACGAGGCGGGTTTTGACCCCTATCACCTGACCTCTCTCGATGACCTTGCCAACGCGCCCTTTGTGACCAAGCAGGACCTGCGCGACGCGGCCCCCTACGGCATGCTTGCCGTGCCCCTCTCTGACGTTCGAGAGATCCACATGTCGTCTGGCACCACGGGCGTGGCCACGCTTGGCGCCTACACCCAGCATGACCTTGACTTCTGGGCAGACTGCTTCGCGCGCGGTATTCGCTATGCGGGCGGCGGCGCCAACGACGTTGTGCAGGTTGCCTACGGCTACGGCCTCTTCACGGGCGGCCTTGGCGCCCACTACGGCGCCCTCGCCTCTGGCGCAACGGTGATTCCCACCTCTGCCGGCAACACCGAGCGTCAGATTCGCATCCTGCGCGAGATGGGCACCACGATCCTCTGCTGCACGCCCAGCTATGCCATGCACATCGCAGACACGGCGCTGGAGATGGGCCTTGACCCCTCCCGCGACTTCCACCTCAAGGCGGGAATCCACGGCGCCGAGCCCTTCTCCGACAACTTCCGCGCCGAGCTCGAGCGCAAGCTCGACTACAAGGTGCTCGACATCTACGGCCTTACCGAGACCATGGGCCCGGGCGTGGCCTGCGAGTGCCTCGAGCAGAACGGCCTTCACCTGGCAGAGGACCACTTCTTTGCCGAGATCATCGACCCGGCCACCGGCAAGCGCCTGCCTGACGGCGAGTGGGGCGAGCTCGTCCTCACCACGCTCGACCGCGAGGCGTCGCCCGTCGTGCGCTATCGCACGCGTGACATCACGCGCATCCTGCCCGACGAGTGCCCCTGTGGATGCACGCACAAGCGCATCGACCGCCTGCATGGCCGCACTGACGACATGCTCATCATTCGCGGCGTGAACGTCTTCCCGTCGCAGATTGAGGACGTCATGAAGACCTTCGACCAGGTCTCCAGCTGGTACCAGATCGAGGTCGGCACCGACGAGCGCTCTCTTGACGTGGTCACGCTCAAGGCCGAGGCGAACCCCGACTTCGACTTCGACCAGACCGGCGCCATCGAGTCCCTGCAGCGCCAGATTTCCGCGCGCCTCAAGACCAACCTCTCCGTTGGCATCAAGGTTCGTATCGTCGAGCCCAAGTCCATCTCGCGCAGCACCGGCAAGGCAAAGCGCGTCATCGACACGAGGAAGGGGATCAAGTGATGATCAAGCAGATCTCGGTCTTTCTTGAGAACGACAAGGGCCGCCTGGCCGCGCTCTGCCGCTGCCTGGCGGACGCGGGCGTCAACATGAGTGCCCTCTCGATTGCCGACACCCCGGAGTACGGCCTGGTGCGCATCGTGTGCAACGAGGCCGACAAGGCAAAGGCGGCGCTCGACGAGGCGGGCTACCGTGCCCGCGTGACCAAGGTCACGGCCGTGGCCGTTCCCAACCGGCCCGGTGGCCTGGCCGAGCTCCTCGAAACGCTGGACAACGCAGACATCTCGGTGGAGTACGGGTATTGCTTCTCGCACCAGGACGGTAATGCGATCTTTGCCCTCAAGGTGACGGACTCGGCGCAGGCGGCCGAGGCGGTCTTTGCCATCGAGCGCGCCGGCTTCCAGATCCTGGAGGAGGGCGAGCTGGACTAGCTTTTGCCCTGGGCGTCGCTGTTCTTCTCGCATATTGAACGGAGTAGCCCCTCCGGCGTCAATCTGGCGCCGGAGGGGCTACTTTAGGCGAGAATCCTGCGGTAATCGTTGTTCGGGCGCCATTTTTGGCGCCCGAAGGCTCCTCTCGTACGAGATCCCACAATAACCCTCGCTCCGGCGCAAAATTCTCTCCCGAAGGCGCGTTTTCGCAGCAGGAGCGAGAGTCGCACGCCTACAGGCGCTCGAAGAGCGCTGCGCTTCCGGTGCAGTCGTCGTCGATGGTGGCGGGCAGTGCCGGCACCATGGCCTCGATGAGCTTGCGCAGCAGGTGGAGGTTTTCGTTGAAGACGCGCAGCACGTCGTCATTGGTGACGGCGGCATACTTGCCCAGGCCGGAGTCGTAGTCGGTGACCAGGCTCACGTTCACGTAGTGCATGCCCAGCTCGCGCGCAAGCCACGCCTCGGGGTACTGCGTCATGTTCACCACCGACCAGCCTATCTTCTGGAACCACTCGCTCTCTGCGGTGGTCGAGAAGCGCGGCCCCTGGATGGTGACCACGGTGCCGCCGTCGTGCACGGGAATGCCCAGCTCGCGGCACTTCTCGACGGCAACCTTGCGCATGGTCTCGCAGTAGGGGTGCGCAGCGGAGAGGTGCTGCACGCCCAGGCCAAGGTCGTGGGTAAAGAACGTGTCGGCGCGACCCTTGGTTCTGTCAACGAACTGGTCGCAAATCACAAAGTCGCCGGGGTGGATGTCAAGCGAGAGGGACCCCACCGAGCAGGGCCCAATAACCTGCTTCACGCCAAGCTCGTGCATACCCCAGAGGTTGGCACGGTAGTTGACCTCGCCGGGGGCAAAGGTGTGCTTGTGGCCGTGGCGGGGGAGAAACGCCACCTTGCGGCCGCCGATGGTCCCCACGGTATAGACGTCGGAGGGCTGGCCCCAGCGCGTGTCGAGGGAGACCTCCTCGTAATCGCCCTCAAAGAGGCTGTAGAACCCGGATCCGCCAAAGATGCCGATCTCTGCCTGCGGAAGCTCTGCCATGCGTGACTCCTTTCGAATGCGGTGCATATGCCCTCGTACATTGTAGGGTGGCAGCTCTGCTCCGTCACGCGGTACCGTACCAACGCCAATCGATACAAACCTTATATGGAACGGCATATCAAAATGTATTTTACCTATCTATTGGCCAATCCTACTATCAAGACTGAAAGGCGGCGCGCCCCACGACGTGCTGCACAGGGACCGCAACACGGCGTTGCCGTCCAACCGCATGTCGTTTTAGGAGGCAACAATGGTTCTCGGAATGGGTGTTCCCGAGCTTCTCGTCATTCTCTTGGTAGCCCTGATTATCTTTGGGCCCAAGAACCTTCCCAAGCTTGGCTCCGCCATCGGCAAGACCGTCAAGAACGTGCGCGAGGGCATGGAGGAAGGCAGTGACGACAAGGACGTCGCCAAGGCCGAGAAGTCCAGCTCCTCCGAGAACGTCGAGGAGGTTGTCGCCGACCCCGATGACGCCGATGTCGAGGTCTCCGCGAGCGCCAAGTAACCTAGGTTCCCATTCCCCAGGCCGGACGGCCTCCTTCCTCCGTTCGGCCAGTTCCTACCCCAGATCGCCGAGAAGAGCCAAGCACCTCTGTGCAAGCGGTGACATGTAACGGTCTGCCTTCCAGACCACCGCCTGCCGAGTTGACAAGCCCTTCTCGGCGATCACCTTTATGAAGCAATCGCCCGTGTCGGTGACGGGAAGCAGCGTCTCGGGTGCGAGGGCAACGCCCATGCCGCCGCGCGCCCAAGTGCAGGCCGTGCGCTCGTCGTCGACCACGCAGCCTACGGAAAGCTCCGCCTTGGCTTCGTCGAACGTGGCGCGCACCTGCTCTTCAAGGCGACGCGCGAGCACCACCGGCACGCCCGAGAGCTGAGTGCAGGTGACTTCCATCTCCGAGCCCACCTCAAGCGCGGGTGGCATGATGGCAAGCATGCGCTCCGTCTTGGCGTAGCGGCAGCGCAGGCCGGCGCTCGCGAACGGCGTGCGCACCACGCCGATGTCCACCACGCCGCCCTCGAGCATCTCGAGCACCTGCGGCGTGTCTCCCTCGCGCAGCTCCACCGAGACGTTGGGTGTGGACGCAAGCTCGACGAGTCTCGTGCCGGGAACCGATCCCGCGCACGAGGCGTCGACCCCAAGCGTGAGCACGCCGGTCATGCCCTTGCCCACGCCTTCGACGTCGCGCTTTGTTGCCTGTGTGAGCGCGAGGATGCGTGTTGCCCGCTCGTAGAGGAGCTTGCCCGCATCCGTGAGCGTGGCAGAGCGCGGCCCCCTGCGCACGAGCGTGGTTCCCAGCTCGCGCTCCAGCTGTGCCAGCTCATACGAGAGCGGTGGCTGCGAGATGTGCAGGCGCCGCGCGGCCGCCGTGATCTGGTGCTCCTCGGCTATGGCGACGAAGTACTCCAGCTGCTTGAGATTCACGCGTGCCTCCTGCGGTATCTGCATGCGTGCGGCCGCCTGGCGTGGCGGCAGCACGCGAACAAGTCATACGAGAATTGTATGGCGTTACCCTAGAACATGCACGCACAAGATGGATGCCCAAGGCATAGCTACGCACCCATGGGTAGAATGTGGGCACGAAGGGAGCCGGGCACAAGCGCCGGCACACACGGAGGGTGAGGTCCACATGGCCCGCAACAGCGACAACTACCCCAGCTACGAGGTCCCCGGTGAGGACTTTGACCCAAAGCGCGAGGTCGAGGAGGCAATTGACGCGGGCGAGAAGGCCCTCGTGTGTCTCAACCGGGCGTCCAAGAGCCTAGACAGCGCGTCTGGGTGGGGCATGCTCGACATCTTTGGCGGTGGTCTCATCTCTGGCCTGGCAAAGCACCACCGTATCGATGAGGCGCAGGATGCCCTACGAGAGGCGCAGTCGTCCCTTGCGGTGTTCTCGCGCGAGCTCTCGGACGTTCGCGAGTTCTCTGGCCTCAAGGTGGACATCAGCCGAGGTTGGACCTTTGCGGACTTCTTCTTTGACGGCGCAATCTCGGACATCGTGGTGCAGAGCAAGATCGAGGACGCGCGCAATCGCGTGGACCACGCGCGCGACACCGTGCGGGACGCCCTCGCGCGTCTGGAGAAGCTTCGCTAGGGCGTGTCTCACGCGCCGCAAACAGGGTGTTTACGCTGGGCTTACTGCTTGTTCAAACAAGTTGTAGACGTTATGTGCAGTTAACGAGGCAGCAACATATCGCTCCTACCTCGCGGGTACCGTATTCATCAGGAACACCGCTAGGAAAGGAGGACTCCATGAAGATCAAGAACCTGAGCAGGCTCCAGAAGAAGGTCCTTGACGCCTGCATGGACGGCTGGTTCATGAGCGGCGAGTACACCGCCATGTTCGACAACCACCGTCGCAGCTTCGAGGCCGACAGCCCCCTGTGGCTCTACCGCGATATTGAGCGCTGGTATGGAAGCCATGCCGCCAACCACGGGGGTTCCCACCTGCTCGTCAAGTGCACCAGGGTCGATTAGGGGCAATACGCCCCGGCACCCCGGTGCCGTCCGGGGAAATGACAAAGTGCACGTTGGCAAGCAGGACCCCACGGGGTCTTTTTTGTTAGTCTTCGGGGAGTAGCGCCCGCGCGCCGCCCCCGTTTTTCTTTGGGGCAGCCTGGAATCCCTAGGAGGAACCCATGCCCCTCTCGCTCAATGCTGCCCTTGATGACCTAAGGCTCTCTGGCATCAGGCGCTTCTCGGCACTCGCTGCCCAAACTCCCGGCTGCGTCTCGCTCACGCTGGGTGAGCCCGGAGAGGACACGACCCCCAACGTATGCGCCAAGGTGGGGGAGGACCTTGCCCGCGGCCTCACGCACTACCCGCCCAACAACGGCTTTGCATGGCTTCGTGAGGCCATCTGCGCGTGGGAGGCCGAGCGCGGCGTGCGTCTTGCGCCGGAAAACGTGATTGTGACCGATGGCGCAACGGAGGCGCTCTTCTGTGCCATCACGTCGCTTCTCAACCCCGGCGACGAGGTCATCATCCCCACGCCGGCGTTTCTTCTCTATGACTCCCTTGTGAGGCTGGCGCGCGGCGTGCCCGTGGCGCTCGACACCACTGCGAGCAACTTCCAGCTGGACCCGCACGCCCTCGCGCAGGCGATCACGCCTCGCACCAAGGCGATTGTGATCACCTCGCCCAACAACCCCACCGGGTGCGTTCTTGACCGCCGCAGCATGGATGCCGTGGCCGAGGCCGCGCAAACGCGTGGCCTCTACGTGATCTGCGACGACGTCTATGGCGAGCTTTGCTACGAGCCCGGCTACCGGCGCTTCTCGGCCCTCTATCCCGAGCTTGCGGACAGGACCATCGTTGCGAACAGCTTCTCTAAGCCTTGGGCCATGACCGGTTGGCGCCTTGGCTGGGTGGGCGCGGGCGAGAAGGTCGCTGCCGCCATGTCAAAGGTGCACCAGTACGCGGTCTCGTCGGTGCCCGCTTTCCTGCAGCATGCCGCCATGGAGGCGCTGGCCACAAGCACAGCTCCCATGCGTGCCTCCTACCAGGCACGACGTGACGTTACGGTGGAGGCGCTCGACCGCATGGGGCTTTCCGTCGTCACGCCCCGGGGCGCGTTCTACGCGTTTCCCAGCATAGAGGGACTGGGCCTCGCAAGCGAGGAGTTCTGTGAGCGCGCCATCCGCGAGGCCGGTGTGGCGCTGGTGCCGGGCTCGTGCTTTGGCGGAGAGGGTCACGTGCGCCTAAGCTATGCCACGGACGAGAAGACCCTGGCCACAGGCCTTGAGCGCCTGGCTGGGTTTGTGGGAGCGTTGCGGTAGCGGCGCCTGCCGCCAACGGCGCATACGGGCGCTACTCGTCCTCCACCACGTGTGCCATCATGAGCAGCAGCGCCACCGCGACGCCCTGCTCAAGCGACGCCTTTCGAATCCACTCGTCGCGGGTGTGGGGAAGGCCCCCCGTGATGGTGCCCACGCACACGGCGGGGACGCCAAGCGAGAGGGGCACGTTTGCGTCGGTCGAAGAGCTTACGTGGTGGGCGCGCACGCCAAGGACCGCCTGGATGGCGTCATCGCAGCGGCGCGTGAGGCGTCGCTCGGCGGTCTCGTTCACATCGCCCGTGGCGGGCCGGCGGCCTATGACGGCGATCTGGACGTCCATGTCGTCGCGGGCGTCCGCCCGGGCAACGAGGTCACGGAGCTTCTCGTCCATCTCTTGCAGGCATGACTCGCTCGTGGATCGAAACTCGCAGAGGCACGATGCCTCGCTCGCGATGCTGTTGACCGTGGTGCCGCCCTCGATGAGACCCACGTTGCAGGTGGTGCGGGCTTCGGTGGGCCGCGGCAGGTCGTACATTGCGCACACCACGCGCGAGAGCCGCTCGATGGCGTTGGGAACGCCCCAGTTCTTCCAGCTGTGACCGCCCTGCGTGTGCACGCTGATGCGGTAGCGCATCGACCCCACTGCCTCGGTGACCACCTCGGGGAAGTGAGCGTCAAGCGCGGTGAGCTCCGTCACGGGAGCGGTTGCCTCGCGCATGAGCTGCTTGGTGCCCTTGAGGTTGCCCAGTCCCTCCTCGCCGGAGTTCGCCACCACCACAACGCAGGTGTCGAGCTTGGGGCGGTGCTTGAGGAACCACTTTGTGGCCATGAGCAGCGTCACCAGGCAGGCCGTGTCGTCGCCGATGCCCGGGGCGTACATGTTCTCCTCGTCCTCGGTGAGTGGCAGCTCGCCCGTGTCGGGAAAGACGACGTCGGTGTGGGCGGAGAAGACCGCGCGGCCTGGCTCGGAACGGTCGCCCAGGATGCAGACAACGTTATGCGCCTCGTCCACGGTGACGTCGGTTGCGCCCTGCTCGCGGAGCCAGGTTGCTACAAACCAGGCGCGGCGTCCCTCGTCACCCGTGGGGGCGCCAATACGCCCGAGCGCGCGCAGAAGCTCGAGCGACTCCTCGCGCACCTCTCGCGCAAACTCCAGTGCTGTGTAGGTCTCCCTTGGGTTCATGAGGTCCTCCAGAGCGCGGCGCGCCGCCGCGTAGCGTGCGTGTTGCCCCTAGCATACTCCCCCGTCGTCGCCCTGCCGATCTCCTATCGGCCGTTGAGCTGTCTACCACATCGTGAAGAAGTTTTTCTCCGTTGGTGTTCCGCTCGACCTTGCGCCGGCGCGGCGCGGATGCTAGCGTTGTCCGCACGATAGAGGAGCGGGCACGATGGTCCTGGAGGAGCCGGCGGGCAAGGATTCCGGGAGAGGCGATGCCCGCCGAACTTCCGCGTCAGGCATGGCGCGGCGGTGGGCTCGGCGGGAACACCGCCGGGACTGTCCGTGGAGAAGATCCGCGGGAGCGCTATCCCCGGCCACGCGGCGCTGCTGCGTGGTCCCCGGCGGCGCCCCTGCGGCGCGTCTGGGGGAGCAATGGGGGAGAAGCTACCGTTCGTCACAAGAGACCAGCTCGAGCGTGCCGCCGCGCAGTGGCCCACGCCCTTCCACGTCTATAGCGAGAAGCTCATCCGCGAGCGTGCGCGCGCCTTGAAGGCGGCGTTCTCGTGGAACCCCGGCTTCACCGAGTACTTTGCCGTGAAGGCGACACCCAACCCCACGATCGTCTCGATTCTGGCCGAGGAGGGCTGCGGCTGCGACTGCGCAACCGCCACGGAGCTCACGCTTGCCAGCGCCTGCGGCGTGCGAGGCGAGCGCATCATGCTCTCCTCCAACGACACACCCGACGAGGACTACCGCCGCGCGCGCGACCTAGGCGCCATCATCAACCTGGACTCGCTCGACATGGTGGACTGCCTGTCGCGCGCGTTGGACGGAAAGTTGCCCGCCATGGTCTGCCTGCGCGTGAACCCGGGAGGCAACTTCACGGCCTCAAACGGCATCATCGGCGAGCCCGAGGACTCCAAGTTTGGCATGACCGTCGACCAGGTCATGGAGGCGGCGCGCAGGCTTTCCGCCATGGGCGTTACCGAGTTTGGCCTCCATGCGTTTCTTGCCTCAAACACGCAGGTGGAGGACTACTACCCGCGCCTCGCGCGCGTGCTCTTCGAGCTGGCCGTGCGACTTTCGCGCGAGTTTGACGTGCACGTGCGGCTGGTTGACCTCTCCGGCGGCATTGGCATCGACTACCGACCCGAGGATGTTCCCGTGGACATCGCTGCCGTGGGCGAGGGCGTGCGCCGCGTGTACGAGGAGGTTCTCGTGCCTGCGGGTATGGGTGACGTGGCCCTTGCCGCCGAGCTTGGCCGCTGGATGCTGGCGCCTGCGGGCGGCCTTGTGACCCGTGTGATCCACGAGAAGGTCACCTACCACGACTACCTGGGCGTCGACGCCTGCGCCTCCAACCTCATGCGCCCGGCGGTCTACGGCGCCTACCACCACATCACCGTGATGGGTCACGAGGGCGAGCCCGCGACCAGGCGCTACAACGTGGTGGGCAGGCTCTGCGAGAACTCCGACCAGTTTGCGCGCGACCGTATGCTGCCCGAGGTCCACATCGGTGACCTGCTCTTCATTCACGACGCTGGCGCCCACGGGCACTCCATGGGCTACAACTACAACGGCACGCTCCGCTCGGCGGAGCTGCTGTTGCGCGAGGATGGCTCGTTCGAGCTCATTCGGCGCGCCGAGACGCCCGCAGACTACTTTGCAACGCTTGACTTTCCGGGCTCGCGCTTCTCGGCGCTTGTCCACCCAGAGGGCTAGGACACACGTAGGGTTACACGCAGGGCGCCCGCGGGGCGCACACGAGAGGGGACGCACAATGGACATGCAGGGACTTACCGGTTCTGTCGTGGCGCTGGTCACGCCGTTTCTGGAGGACGGCTCCATCGACTATGGGTCGCTGGAGCGCCTGGTCGACTTCCACCTCGAGAACGGGACCGACGGCATCCTGGTCTTGGGGACCACGGGCGAGTCTTCCACGATGACCGACGAGGAGGACCTTGAGGTAGCCAAGACCGTCATCGACCGCGTGGCTGGCCGTATCCCCGTCATTGGCGGCGCGGGCTCCAACTCCACGGCGGAGTCGCTCCGCAAGGCAAAGGCGCTGGAGAAGCTTGGCGCCGACGGCCTTCTCCTCATTACGCCCTACTACAACAAGTCCAACGAGGAGGGCATCTACCGCCACTTCACGACGGTCCTCGACCAGGTGGACGTGCCGTGCCTGCTCTACAACATCCCCGGTCGCACGGGTTGCTCCATCTCGGAGAGAAACGTCGCACGCCTGGCCACGCACCCCAACGCGTGGGGCATCAAGGAGGCTTCGGGCAACATCTCCTACGCGACGATGGTTGCGCGCTACCTCTCGGATGACTTCCGCATGATGAGCGGCAACGACGATATGGTGGTGCCCATCCTCTCGTTGGGCGGCGTGGGCGTGGTCTCGGTGTGGGCAGACGTCGCGCCGCGCACCGTGCACGATATGTGTGCCAAGTGGCTCGCGGGCGACACTGCCGGCGCGCTCAAGGTGCAGCTGGATAACCTCGACCTGGTGCACGCACTCTTTGGCGAGGTCAATCCCATTCCCGTGAAGGCAGCGCTCGCCAAGATGGGGCTCATCGGCCCTACCGTGCGCCTGCCGCTCTGGCAGCTCTCGCCCGAGGCAGATGCGCGTCTGGAGGCGGCCATGAAGGGGGCTGGTATTCTTGGCTAGCGTGCTGGTGGTTGGCGCCAAGGGGCGCATGGGGACGCTCCTTCGGGCGGCCGTCGAGGCGGATGCGAACCTCTCGCTTGCGGGTGGCTACGACGCCGACAACATCTCTGAGCTTGACTCCGTTGCTCCAACGGCAGACCTCGTGATTGACTTCTCGGCGCCCGCGTCGCTTCCCCACGTGGAGGCCTACGTGCGTCGCACGCATGCGGCGCTGCTCTCGGGCACCACTGGCCTCTCGGCGGAGGACCTCTCGCGCATCGAGGCGTTGGGGCAGGTGGCCCCGGTCATCTGGAGTGGCAACTACTCGCTTGGCGTGGCGGTTCTTCGTCACCTGGCGCGCGAAGCCGCGGCCTCGCTTACCGGCTGGGACACCGAGATTGTGGAGTGCCACCACAACCGCAAGGCCGACGCTCCCTCCGGGACGGCAAAGATGCTGCTTGAGGCCGTGGACCCCGCAAGCGAGAGGAGCGTTGCCTACGGGCGCGAGGGCATCGTGGGGCCACGTCCGGCGGGCGAGATTGGCATGCACAGCCTGCGCGGCGGCACCGTGGCGGGGACGCACGAGGTGCTCTTCTTTGGCGATGACGAGGAGGTCGTGCTCACGCACCGCGCAACGAGCCGGCAGATCTTCGTGAACGGCGCCATCTCCGCGGCCAAGCGCCTGCTTGCGCATGAGCCCGGCTTCTATGACTTCGACACGCTCATGTTTGGATAGCCTGCAGCAACGAGAAACGCCAGGTCAACGAGAACCGCCAGGTGGCTGGCAAGAGGGGACAATCCATGGACGCCCAGGAAATCATTAACTTTATTGCGAGCGCGCCAAAGAAGACGCCGGTCAAGGCGTACGTCAAGCTGGCTCCTGGCGCGCATGTGGACTTTGGCCCCAGTTCCCACGTCTTTGGGACGGGCGACGTCGTGGTCTTTGGCGAGTGGTCCGAGGTTGGGTCTGCGCTTGAGGCGGCGGGGGACGCCGTTCTCGACGTGGTCGTTGAGAACGACCGTCGCAACTCCGGTGTGCCGCTGCTTGACGTGCGCAACGTGAACGCCCGAATCGAGCCTGGCGCCATCATTCGAGACCAGGTGGAAATTGGCGACAATGCCGTGATCATGATGGGCGCGATCATCAACATCGGTGCGGTCATTGGCGCGGGCACCATGATTGATATGGGGGCCGTCCTGGGCGGGCGCGCCATGGTGGGCGCGCACTGTCATGTGGGTGCCGGCTGCGTGCTTGCCGGCGTGGTGGAGCCCGCAAGCGCGACGCCCGTGGTGATCGAGGACGACGTGCTTCTCGGCGCAAACTCCGTGGTCATCGAGGGGTGCCGCGTGGGCAAGGGGGCCGTTGTGGCTGCCGGCGCCGTGGTGACCGAGGACGTGCCCGCAGGTGCGGTTGTCGCCGGCTGCCCCGCGCGCGTAATCAAGATGAAGGACGAGAAGACCGAGGCCAAGACTGCGCTGGTAGACGCCCTGCGCACGCTGTAGAGGAGCGGTTCCCGGGTGGCAGCCCCCGGTTATGCCCTGTCACGCTGCGGCGGCAGGGTGGATATCCTGCATTTTTCGATTGGTTAGGACCGGCTAACCGATCGGAATCTGCAGGATTCCTTTCTTCTTGAGAAATTCGATCGGTTAGAGGTGCCTAACCAATCGAATTTTGCAGGTTAACTTTTGCAGATTCCCTTTTGTGTTGGTGGACTGTCATGTCAGCCGCGCAGCGGCGCAGTGAGGATTGGCGTATAGGTAAGCCGCTCGCCCTCGGGGTGGTGGCTCCACATGAGGGCCACCTCCGTGTGGCGCGTCTCGAGCGAGGGAAGCACGCGGGAGACCTCCTCGCAAACGAGCTGCAGGTCAGATGTGTCGTCTGCTGGCCGAGCGCCGCGCACCAGGGTCACGTGTGGCACGAAGGGCTTCTCGTCTACGGACAGCCCACGTACGGTCAGCTCGCGCACAAGCGTCCGTTGTAGGACGAGAAGCCCCTCTTGCCGAGAGACGCCCCGCCATACGATGCCCCCGCGTTGGCGCTCGAAGGCGCCTAGAGCGCCCAAAGAGAGAGTTACCGGGCCGCATTCTCGTGCTGCAGAACGCAGCGCCTCTGCGGCACGCCCTTCCCCTGTGCTGTCGAGCATGCCGAGAAACGCCAGCGTCAGGTGGATGTTTGCGGTGGGGGAGGGGCGCCCGGTACGAAGCCTCTCCAATACGGCATCACGTGATTGCGCAAGCGCGTCTTGTTCCTCTGCCGAGAAGCGCAGAGCAATGAAGAGTCGCTTAGCCGCCTGACCAGCGCTTGGTTTGACACTGTTTTCCATATCGGCTTGCATGTGGCCTCCGCTATTCCGAGATTTGTCCCAAGCCTAGCCCAATCGCGCGAGCATAAGAAACGCCCGCCCAGTGATTGGGCGGGCGTTTGCGTACCGGACCGTGATGGGCAGCGTGTGCAGAGTTGCTACTTGTTGTTCGAGTTCATGCGACGACGGACGAGAACCGCTGCTGCTGCGAGTGCGGCACCAATGCTGGCTATGCCTGCGACGAGCGGCCACTGGATTGCGGCGTCGCTGGTCTGGGGCAGGGGAGCCTTGGTGGGAGCAGCGACGGAGGTCTCTGCTGCGGGCTCTGAGGTCGTCGTGGGTGCAGCGGCGGCCGGGGTCTCTACTTTTTCCCACTGCGCGTAGAGCGTGGTCGCGCCCTGCGGCAGGGTCAGGGGGTCGGCGGGGTCGTAGGCGGTCCCGGAGCCGTCGGGCTCGGTGTTCCAGCCCGCGAAGCGCCAGCCCTCGCGAGAGAAGCCGTTCTCGGCCACGCCGACCGCGGAGCCGGGCGCGCCCTCCGCGCCGTCGACCGAGCCGGACTCGGCGCCGTTGCCGTCGTAGGCGAGGGTCGCGTACTTCGCGAACGCCCATGTGCCGAGCAGCTCCACGTCGGAAGCTCCCATGGTCACGGTAGAGCCCGCGGCCTGGCCGGCGAGTTGCCAGCCGCCGAAGGTCCAGTAGCCGTGGTTGGCGGGGTCGTCGACGACCTCTCCGTTCGCAGGGGCGCTCGAGACGGCAACTTTCTCACCAGGCCAGAGATAGCCGGACGTGGCGGGGACCAACGTAATGCTCTCGGGATAGGCCGAGGAGTCGATGCCGTTGGCACCGACGTAATTGTACTGGTAGCTCACGCGGTGACCTTCTGCCCACTGGGCGTAGAGTTGTACCTCCTCCCACCGGAAGCAGATAATCTGTTGTCGGTGGGAACCATGCCCCCGTTCCGTCCTTTGCGGTGTTCCAGTTGAGGAAGCGGTACCCTTCTCGAGTGAAGCCATTTTGTGCCACGTGAGCTACATTGCCGACGTAACCGCTTGTTGTCGCCGTAGAGCCGGAGTAGCTGCCCTCGGGTGCATTCGCGTCATATGTGAGGTTAACGGTATCGGCAACAAATTCCCATCTGCCCTCGAGCGTGAGGTCGTCATCGCCCATCGGTACGTTGGTCACGGCGTTTTCGTAAAGTGTCCAACCGAGAAACTTCCAGTTGCCTCCTCGCGCGTCATCCCTTACCGTGTCACCAACTTTGGGAGTCTGAGACACTTCGACGGTGTTGCCCTTTGTGGTGGTGACTGAGGAAGGAAGGCTCGGGAACGTTACCCCAGTTGGCGTAGTGGAGCCCTGGTAGCCTGCCCCTTCGAACGAGTACTCATAGTTAATCGTGTGTGTGGCGGCAATGCCATTGATTTCAATGGTCTCGCTCTTGGAGTCAATTGTTGCTGTCGTGTTGAGGTCATGCCGAACGGTGTCATCACCCCTTACGCCAAATGCGTACTTGTAGTTGAATGTTGCCTCGACACGGGCTTTTAGAACATTCGCTGCAATATCGGCAGCAGTTACCGTGTAGGTTACAGTTCCCGTGTAAGTATCATCACCGTTCGATGTGATATTCGATACCACAGTCCCCTTGGTGTCGCTGTCCCCAATGTAGACCGTAACGGGCTTGGCGCTGTCTAGCGTGGCGCTATATTTGTTGTTAATGTCTCCCGCCTTGAGCTTTACGGTCAAGGTAATCGTGTCACCCTCTTTGAGGCCAGATGTTTTGTCTGGAGTGATGCTCGCTTCGGGTGTGGGTTGGATGGCTGCGGCCACAACATTCAGCGTTGTATTGTCGATGGAGACATTGGCGGTCCAACCGAACGTGGCAACGTAGCCGCTAGCTTTCATTCGCAGGATGTCGCTCGAACTAACCTTGTTTCCCGGAGTTCCATAGTAAGTTCCTGAAAGCAGGTAAATAAAAATATTAAGGCGTTCCGCATCAAGCCGAGTAAGCAGGTAGTTGTCGTAAGGCTTTACAAAAACGTTGACGTAGTAATCGGTTTTATAAACCGTATTTATTCGCGGGAGGGTAAACGATACGGCCCCGCTTAGATTTCCCTCGAGCGAATTACCGGTATTGGCGTCCTTGAGTATGTTGCCGTTTGCATCGACAACCATGTAGTAGCCATTGAGGTTCTCGAGCGTGGGCGCAAGGGTTAGGCTTTCGTACTAAACGGCATAGAGAGTGACATTAGAGTTGGAGAGAATATAGTTTTCTCCAGGCAGATAATCTGGCTTTGTTGCCTTGGGGTTAGTAGACTAGCCGGCAAGGTGGCCGAGCGTCCCTTTCTTATCAACGAGCGATACATTTGAAGCCTTGGGTAGCGTAATGGTCGATCCGGTCGCCCCTGTTGCTGATGTTTTCACGCCCGATGCGAAAGACCCACCGTTGGCGTTGTAACTCACAGTCACTTTTGTCGCTGCGGTAGACGCGGCTGCTCCACCGTCGTTGCTTGCCGTAGAGGCTGCGGTGGTGGCAGCGGGAGCGGGAGCGGCCGCGACCTCGGTGGTCGTGGTGCCGGTGTCGGTCGAAGCGGAGCCCCTGTCTGGGGTGCCCGTGGTACTGCTCGTGCTGTCGCTCGTCTTGGCCGTGGTCGGGCTGGCGGCGTCCGGCGACTCGGTGGTGCTTGTCTCGGCAGCGTCCTGCGCAGAAGCCACGGTCTTGGTGTCGTCTGCGGTGGAAGAATCCGCGATGGCGGGTGTGGGCATCATCGATGCCACAAGCGTTAGGGCAACGGTGCTCGAGAGCAGGGGCGAGCGCCGCCAGTCCTTTCTCGTGACGATTGAGTCCGCGCGCATGTGCTGCGGGTCATGATTGCAATTGCTCATGCTTTCTTGCCACCTTCCAAAGCTTCGGAGGAGCCTTCTCCTGATGTACGGGTTAATGATAGAGCTTGGGAAAACATGTAAATTCACCTATATATGACGACGAAATGTCGAGAACGAAAGTACGTCTAGCAGCCAATTTTTGTTATGCATGCATGCGTGTGCCCTTCCGCTGGAAAAGCGAATCCAACACAGATTAGCAGTCTTGTTCTATTTGTTATAGTTAAAATAGAACAAACTCATCACCGCGAAGGGGGTGCCAGCATGCCCGTTGTGATTGACCAGATGTCGGAAGAGCCCATCTACCGGCAGATTCGCGCGCAGGTGATTGAGGCCATCGCCACGGGGGAGCTTTCTCCCGGTGACCCCCTTCCCTCGGTGCGCTCGCTCGCGCGCGACCTTGGAGTGAACCTCCATACTGTGAACAAGGCGTATGCCGTCCTGCGCGACGAGGGCTACCTCATCATGCGCGGCCGTTCCGGCGCTTTTGTAGCCGATGCGGATGGTGCGCCCGCGCGTCATCTCTCAGCCGAGCAGGACCAGCTCATGGCACGTGAGCTGCTGCGACTTGCAGTTGCGTATAGGGCTCGCGGGGGCTCGGAGCAAGGCTTTGTGGAGGAGGCTGCCCGCCAGGCGCGTGCGGCATACGGGGCGGGAGAATCCTTGGCCAAAGGAGATGGTACGGATGAGTGCTGAGTCTGTCCTTTCGGTAGTCACGATTCTCATTCTTGTGCCACTGTGTGGCGTCATCTTTGCCCTGACGCCCTGGCTCACGCCAAAGGGCGAGCTCTTCTCGGTGAGCGTTCCTACTGCCGCAGCAAGCGATCCACGTGCCCGGTCACTCAAGCGTGCCTACTCGTTGTGGGTGCTTGTGGTGACGGCTTTGCTCACGGGCTGGGTTTCCTACGTGCTGGTTGCGATACATCCCAACATGGCGGCACTTGTCTCCTGCGTGGCAGTGGTGGTGCTGGTGCTCTTTGGCTACCTCCTCATGTTGCACTACCGTGACAAGGCTCAGGACCTCAAGCAGGCCCGAGGCTGGAAGGCTAGGGGAAGAAAGAGTGCGGCGGTGCTTAGCGGCGAGGGTGTCCCTAAGCCGGTACCCCTGAGCTGGGAGCTTCTCAACCTTCTGCCCATTGCAGCCTCAATCATGGTCGCCGTGTTGGGCTACGACAGTGCACCGGACCCCATCCCCATACACGCGGGAATGGACGGTGTCGTGAATGGCTGGGCCGAGAAGTCCGTGCAGGTCATGCTTCTGCCCATGGTCTTCCAGCTTGCAATGGCTGGCACGATGACCATCTCCCATGCCATGCTTCTGGGCTCGAAGCGGCCTATCGACCCGCGTCGTCCCGCATCGAGCGCCTTCGCCTACGGTGCCTACGTTCACGCATGGAGTGCGTGCTGCGTTGGCATTGGCCTGGCGGTGAACGCGTCCGGGGTGGTGCTGGAGGCATCCCTGGTGGGATGGGTGTCGTTTGACGTTGGTGGTACGACGCTCACGGCTGTTGCCTTGGCCGTGCTTGTCCCCTGCGTTGTGCTCGCCGTGCGTTATGGGCAGAACGGAACCCGGCTTCTCGTGCGACTTCCGGAGGACTTTACACTTCCCGCAGATGACGACGACCGCTGGTACGGGGGCGTGTTCTATGCCAACCGAGAGGACCCGGCGGTGGTGGTGCCCAAGCGCTTTGGGATTGGTTGGACGCTCAACCTGGGCAGGCCGGCAAGCTGGCTCATCGTGGCTGGGCTGGTGGCCATCTGCGTGGCGGTCCTGGTAGCAACGATGCAAGGGTAATTCGCGGGCTGCGGCCACGCACCACGCCCCTCTACCGCATCCCCCTCTCGTTCTTTAGCGGTTTTTGAGCGGTTTTTGAGAATCGAAGGCCACGTTTGCCCTGTTGTCGAGAGGTGCGATTATCAATTTCCGCTAAAGAACGCGGACGGGGTAGGGGGAGGGTCGCGGCTCAGCAGTCTGACGCGCCGTTTCGTTGGGTAGATAGGTCTCGGTCATGCGTCGGTGACACAGGCGTTGCCGGCACCCAACGGGAAGGAAGGGCTCTATGGTTAATCGGTTTGTCCTCAACACCATCTCGTACCACGGCTCCGGGGCCATCAAGGAAATCCCTGGCGAGCTGAGCCGTCGCGGCCTCACCAAGGCCTTTGTCTGCTCCGACCCCGACCTCGTGAAGTTTGGCGTCACCGCCAAGGTGACCGACCTTCTCGACGAGGCGGGCTTCCCCTACGTGGTCTACTCGGAGATTAAGCCCAACCCAACCATCAAGAACGTGCAGGATGGCGTGGCTGCCATGGCGGACTCCGGCGCGGATTGCATCATCGCCATCGGCGGCGGATCCTCCATGGACACCGCCAAGGCCATCGGTGTCATCCATGAGAACCCCGAGTTCGCGGACGTCCGCTCGCTCGAGGGCGTGGCGGACACCAAGAATCACGCCACCTTTACCATCGCCGTGCCCACCACGGCAGGCACCGCGGCCGAGGTCACGATCAACTATGTAATCACCGACCCCGAGAAGGTCCGCAAGTTCGTGTGCGTGGATACCAACGACATTCCTGAGGTCGCCGTCGTCGACTCGGACATGATGGCTTCGATGCCGGTGGGCCTTACGGCTGCAACCGGCATGGACGCGCTCACCCACGCGATCGAGGGCTACACCACCAAGGGTGCCTGGGAGCTCTCGGACATGTTCCACCTCGAGGCCATCCGTATCATCTCGCACAACCTTCGCGAGGCCGTGGCCGAGGCAAAGTCCAAGGAGCCGGGTAAGGGCCGCAAGGAGATGGCGCTGGGCCAGTACATTGCCGGTATGGGCTTCTCCAATGTTGGTCTGGGCATCGTGCACTCCATGGCGCACACGCTTTCGGCGCACTATGACACCCCGCACGGCGTGGCCTGCGCCATGCTTCTGCCCGTGTGCATGGAGTACAACGCCGACGCCTGCGGCGAGCGCTACCGCGAGATTGGCCGCGTGATGGACGTTGCCGGATGGGATACCGACCCCATCGACGTGGTGAACAAGAACGTGGTTGCCGCCGTCGCCAAGCTCGGCGAGGACGTGGGCATCCCCAAGACCTGCAATGGCCTGGTGGAGGCCGACCTCGACCAGCTCGCTGATGACGCTGCCGCCGACGCGTGCTTCTCTGGCACGCCCAAGCCTGCTGACCACGAGACCATCAAGGCCCTGTTCCGCAAGGTCATGGCGTAGGCGAGAGGAACAGCGATTCCTGGCCCGGTCGAGGTTTCCCCGGCCGGGCCGTTTTTCTCTGCTGGGGTGCAAGTTCTCGACTCTGCCGCGAAAAGCTGCGGCCGAGAAACTGCCGGGGAGAGACTACGACCGAAATAGCCGGGCTCGAAATACTGCGGTTTAATAGCACCTCCCGAGAAGATCGCGGGCGGTTACCTGCGGTTTCTCTCAGCGGCACCCCAGGCTAACTGCTATTTAGCCGCAGGTTTCTCCCCACCTCCGCGCGTTCATGGCATACTGCCTCATACCAACCGGCCATCATCTGCACCCGAAGGGACATTTATGGCAAACATCCACGACTATCTCGACCTTCGTGGCGACATCAAGCTCGAGGAGCGGCCGTTCAACGTGGTGGACGGGCTGGTCCTCTCGGTTCTCTCCTACGTCGACTTCACGGGGATTGTTCCCGGGGAGGGAGAGGGGCCGGTTACCGTATCGTACGCATGCGAGGCGCTGCTCGACCGCGCGGGCGGGGACGTTTCCCCCTACGTGCGCTCGCTCGCGAAGATCGACGAGCGCTACCTGCGGCTCCTTGGGTCATCCAAGCGTTTTGGGCAGGCTCTCGTACAGGATTACGTGGACGTCTTCGACCACGACCGCGACTTGCAGTTTGCGGCGCTCACGGTGGAGCTTCCGGGCGGCCTGCGCTTTGTCTCCTTTAGGGGGACTGACAACTCCCTGGTGGGCTGGCGCGAGGACTTCATGCTGAGCTTTGAGGTCACGGAGGCGCAGCGGCTGGCGGCGGAATACCTGCTGAGACAGGCGCGCCATGCCGAGGCCGAGGGTGTGCGCCTCATGGTGGGCGGCCATTCGAAGGGCGGCAACCTGGCGAGCTTCTCGGCGGTGCTTCTGCCTGAGGAGCTGCAGCACGTGATTGAGCGCGTCTACTCCAACGATGGCCCCCTCATGGCGTCGGAGGTTGTGCCCCTGAGCTGCCACGACGTGTACGGCGATCGCTTTGTGCGCATAGTTCCGACCTACAGCGTGGTGGGCATGCTCTTCGACGACCCGGCAGAGCCTAAGACCATCGTGAGAAGCACCGGGGATGGCGCCCTCCAGCACGACCCAACCACCTGGCAAGTACACGCTGACTGTCTGGACGAGGCAGACGACCTGCTCCCGCAGTGCAAGCTCGTGAACGCAATCTTCGACAAGTGGATGCGCGGCGCCAACCTTGCGGACCGCGAGCTCTTCACGCGTCAGGTCTTCGACGCCTTCGAGGCCGGGGGAGCGACCACGTTCGATGAGGTCATGGGCAATCCTGCCAGTACCCAGCGCGTGCTTGCGGCTCTGAGGGACGCGGACCCCCGCACCAAGGAGCTTCTCGGCGAGCTTGTCCAGGTTGCCGCCGGCAAGACCTGGGATGCCACGGTTGCTGCGGTGGCAAGCGCCACGCGCGCCGCCCTGAGCGCCGTGGGGGCCATGCTCCCGCAGCACAGGCTTGCGGGTGAGGGCGACGCTGGCGAGCAGGGACAGGACGAGGCTCGCGTGCTCCCCGAAGGTCCGGCGCCCGTCGATGCCGCGCCTGACACCGACGCAGAGGACGCCTCCCTCTGAGGGGCTTATTTGTGTCGCGCCCCCGTTCCATACTGTGGTCAACACAGAAGACGGCCACCCAAGCGGCCTGGGGAATGGAGGAAGTCATGTACGAACCTTCTCGTCTCATCTCGTCATTCTTCATTGCGGGGTTTCAGTACTACGACGGCGCACTTGTGCTCTCGAGCCTCAAGCCTGGTGAGTCGACCCTCACGCTTGTCCCCGAACCGGACAACCCTCATGACCCGGATGCCGTTGCCATCTACTTTGGCAACCACAAGCTGGGCTTTGTTCCCGGAAGCGAGAATGCGCTGATATCGCTTATGTGTCACTACGGCCATGCGGATGTCTTTGAGGTCCGGGTGCTGCAGGTCAAGGAGGATGCCGATCCCTGGAAGCAGGTGCGCGTGGGCATCTATGTGACGGATGCCCGCTAGCAGGTGCGTTCCCCTCGGTTCACTTTGATGCGCTAAAGTGGTTCCCACGCACGTGATGCTGCTCGCTGGCACAAACCGGCGTGGGAGGTTGTGGATGACGAGAGACAACTCGACGCGTGACAACGCGAGTAACCCCGAGGAGACGCAGCGGCTCTGCGAGGCCATGTGTCTAGTGAAGACACCTGAGGAGGCACTCGCCTTCCTCGCTGACCTCCTGAGCCCGCACGAGATGTGCGACCTGGCACAGCGCCTGGAGGTGGCGACGCTCCTCCGGTCCGGGAGGTCCTATGTGGATGTGTCGAGCACCACGGGGGCATCGTCCACCACGGTGAGCCGTGTCTCAAAGTGCCTGCGAGGCGAGAGGGGCGGCTACCGGCTTGTGCTGGAGCGCCTTGATGGTGCCGTGGACGTTGCGGTGCGCGCGGGTGCCGAGAAGGCAGACGGTTTTGGAATGCAAGGGAGACAGGGCTAGGGATGCTTCACATTGCGACAACTGCCGAGGAACGCTTAACGGGTGCTGAGGTCCGTGCGTGCCTGGAGGAGGCGCTGCACACCCACGGCACGGCAACGCTTCTGGTCTCGAGCTTTGCCGACCAGCTGGTTGCCCAGAAGGAGCTCTCTGCATATCCTGCCCTCTCGCTTGGTGTGACTGTCACCACGCCTGTTGCATGGACCAAGGAGCGCTGGGAGGTGTGGGGAGACGGCACGCACGTGGTCGAGCCGCTTGCGAGGACCATCGCCGTGCAGCGTGCCATTGCGCAAGCCCCCCAATCGCTTAGTCGCGGCGTGTCGCTCAACGCGGGTACGGTGCAGCTCCTCTCGTCGCTCGTGCGTGAGGCGCTGCCTTGGCTTCCGTTGGATCCTGCGGACGAGCCAAACGAGCTTGCCTGCCACGAGGCCGGCCTCACCAATGCCGAGGTGGGCGTTGTTGCCCTGGCGGGGGAGTACGCGCGCATTATCCACCAGGCGGGCTATGTCGAGGAGTCAGAGGCTATGGCTCGAGTCACTCAAACCATGGCAGCGGGACTTGTCGGCCCTGGTCCCATGTGCGTGGCGGGCCTGGGCGAGGCGTCCCGCGCCACCCGCGAACTCCTGGCAGACCTTGCCTGTACGGGAGAGCTCACCATTGTTGCCCAGAGGGGTAACGATGCCGCCCTAGAGGGACAGCGCTCTTCAATTGAGCTGGTCGAGGAGGGCGTTGTCTCGCGCGGCGGAAGCGTCACCCAGGAAAAGGGGGCAACAAGCGGTCCGTTGGCCAACTCCGGCAGGGCACCAGAGCTTCAGAACCTTGTCAAATCGATCTTTGGTACCGAGACGGGCGTCGCGCCTACGGGTGCGGTGGAGCTTCTCGCTCCGGCCGGGCCTCTCGCCGAGGCGGAGCTGGTGGCATCCCGTGTGGTCGAGCTTGCAAAGTCGGGCGCGCACGAGGTGGTTGTAGTCGCGGCAGACCCCGCCCGAGCTTGGCGCGAACTCTCGCCCAAGCTCTTCTCGCGCGGCGTGACGTGTGAGGCGGAGCTTTCCTCGCGCGTGGACCAGCTCGAGGCGGGGAGGGCCTTCCTCGAGTTTGCAAGCTCTGTCGCGCAGCTCTCTGAGCTGGCTGCTTCGTGGCCGGCTCCTGAGGAAAGCCCCGAGGGGGAGCTCGTTGTGTTGGGCGATATGACTTGGTGGCCGCCGCGTGCGCTTGCGGACTTCCTGCGTCAGGACATAGCGCACGTTCCCACCGAGCGCGCCGTCTCGCTTGATCGTGCGTGGCGCGCAGACCGTCTGCTCACCCCCGCGGACGTCCTTGCCACGCTCCAGAACCCCAAGGCCACGAGCGCTCCCGTTGCCGCTGCCACGAGGGAGCTCCTGCGCGGGCGCGTGGGGTCCGCGGCGTCAAAGCTCCTTGCACCCTACCTGCAGGATGGGGAGGCCATGCCAGCGGACCTGGTTCCCAGCGAGACCACCCTCGAGCTGGTTCCCGTTGCGCCCGAGCACAACCGCCTTGAGGACGAGCGCGCCATCGGCGTCCTTGACGCGGTGCTGGGAATTGCTGGCACGCTCAAGGAACTGGGGATAACGGCAGACCCAGAGGTCCCGGCGCACGTGAGTCTCTCCACGCTCGTCGAGCTCTGCGCGCAGGCAATGGCCCAGACCAGCGTGATCGTACGTCCTGGCGCCTGGGCGGGCGACGGGGCATGTCGTTGCAGGATTTATGGCCGCGCCCGGGCGGCGGGGCTGGCGCCCCTCTCGGCAGATGTCCTTGTCTCCTGCTCGATGACCTCCACCGAGTGGCCTGTTGCCACCGGAGACGACGTCCTCTCGGCGCTTCTCGAGCGCCTGGGGATAGAGCCAAAGTCAAACCCCGCCGCTCACGAGCGCTCCGTCTTCTGTCGCATGCTGCGCGTGCCCCGCACAAAACTCATTGTGGAGAGGTGCGGCGTCGATGCCTCGGGCAGCCCCTGCTACCCGGCTGTTATGCTCACGGAGGTGCTCTCCTGCTATGGCAAGGCGGCAGCCGCCAAGGACAAGGGCATGCCGGTGTGGGTCCGCGGCGAGGGCCAGGCAGACGCAAATCTCAGCACAACTGGTCACGGCATGAATGTCTTGGGCAGAAATGATCCCTCGCCCGCAGGCAGCATCTCTGGCGCCAATGCCGCCCTGGTGGTTGTGCCGCCCACGGGCAGGGTTGACCTAGTGGAGGGAAAGCCGCTCCTCTCGGCATCGCAAATCGAGTCGTACCTCGAGTGCCCGTACAAGTGGTTCAGTCTGCGGCGTCTTCGCCTGCAGGACTCCGATGCCGGCTTTGGCCCAATGGAGATGGGCACCTTTGCGCACCGCGTGCTGGAGGTCACTCACTCGCGGCTGCTCGCCGAGGCGCGCGAGCGCGCGGGGATAGGCGAGGGCGACCACCTCGACCCTTGGGTCATGCTTCCTGGCTCGCGCGTGCTTGAGGACGATGCGGCGGGCCTTTCGCACGCGCACGAGGTCCTTCTCGCCGAGTTTGAGGAGCACCTTCGCCACCAGAGTCTGCGCCAGGGAAAGCGCAGCCGCTACCAGGCCTTTGTTCCCCACAACTCCGCAGACGAGGCGCAGCTTGAACAGCTCAGGCACGACCTCGAGTCCGCGCTCGACTACGAGGCGGGCCTCTTTGTAGGCTTCGAGCCGCGCTTCTTCGAGTGGGACTTTGGTACGCAGGACCAGCCTGTGGAATACGCCGGGGCTTGGATTTGCGGCACCATCGACCGCGTGGACGTTGATGCCCACCAGCAGGCCGTGGTCATCGATTACAAGCACAAGGGGCCAAACGGCTTTGCCAAGGAGTACGGCGTGACGCCCGTGCATGCCGCCGCAGATGCTCCGCAGGGCGAGGCGGACGAGCAGCGGGCTGCCCCGTATGGCCTGCCCCGCCGCGTCCAGTCGCTCATCTATGGCCAGGTGGTGCGTCGCATGCATCCGGAGCTAAAGGTGAGGGCGGCAGTCTACCTGGGAACCCGTGGGAGCCACGCCGTGGGCGGAGCCATCTTGGGCAACTCGATTGATCGCGTGCTTGGCAGTCACGCCCCCGCAAGGGACAGCTCCCTTTCCGCGTATGTGGTCAGTGACAGCGACCCCTACGGCATCGAAGGCGAGCACGGCATGGAGGCGTACCTCGATGCCACCGAGGCGGCAATTGCCGAGAAGGTGGCCCAGCTCCTTGCGGGAAACGTCGAGGCAAACCCGCTCGATGCCGCCGCGTGCTCCTTCTGCCCCGTCATGAACTGCGAGAGGAGGCTCTCCTAGTGTCAGGCATAGACCTCTCTACCTTGAACGACCGTCAGCGTCAGATCGTCTCCACGCTTGACCGCCCTGTCTTTGTCGAAGCTGGCGCCGGCTCCGGCAAGACGTTCACCCTTACGCGCAGGATTGCCTGGGCCCTCTCGCCCGGCTCCGGTGTGGACGGTGCGCCCTTTGTGGATGACCTGAGCCAGGTCCTCGTTATCACCTTCACCAACGCCGCCGCGCGCGAGATCAAGGAGCGTGTCCGCTCCACGCTTCGCGAGGCGGGCATGCGCGAGCAGGCGCTCATGGTGGATTCCGCCTGGATTAGCACGATCCACGGGATGTGCTCGCGCATCCTGAAGCGCCATGCGCTCGACTTGGGGATAGACCCATCGTTCAAGGTTGCCGGCGTCAACGAGGCGCGCGCCCTTCTCGAGCAGGCAACAGAGGAGGTCGTGGGCGCCGCGAGCCGTAGCCACGCGGACGCCGTCCTCAACCGTGCCTTCGAGGAATACGGCTATGGAACCCTTGGTGGGCCCACCTCCTTCGGCGTGGTATCCATGGTCCTGGACGTGGTGAATGCCGCGCACTCCTCGCCTGACGGCTTTGATTCGCTTGTCATGGTGGGTGAGCCGGATGTCGAGGGGTCCGTCAATCGTCTGAGGCAGGCGGTGGGTGCCCTGGGTGCGCAGTCTGGCATCACACCGGCCGCTCGCGAGGCGGTCATGTCGAGTCTGGGGTCTCTTGACGCGTTCCTCTCGGCACCTCCGGGCGAGCGCACGCCAGAGGCGGCCTCTGCGGCTCTTGCCGGGGTGAAGCTCCCCAACGCACGAGCAAAGGCAATCAAGGAGCTTGTGCCCGAGGCGAAGCGCGCCTTGGGCGAGGCAAGGCTCGAGGCCGCGCTCGCTGGCAATGCGCCGCTGACAGAGGCCCTTGTCTGCCTATCCCGCAAGGTTGACGAGCGCAACCTCGAGCTCAAGCGCGAGCAGTCCGTCCTCGATAACGATGACCTCGTCGCACTCGCCCTCCATGCCGTGCGCGACAACCCCGTTGTTGCCGATGACTATCGAGGGCGCTTCAAGCTCGTGATGGTTGACGAGTCGCAGGACACCGATGCCAGCCAGCTCGAGCTCATCACGCTTCTGTCCGGTGACGGCGCGCGCCACCTCACCACGGTGGGCGATGCCCAGCAGAGCATCTACCGCTTCCGCGGGGCGGATGTGAGCGTGTTCCGTGCGCGCGGCGAGGAGGTTCCGCAGGATGACCACGTGCGTCTTGACGTGAACTACCGCAGCCATGCCGACGTCCTCTCATTTGTGGATGCCGTCTGCGGTGGTCCTACTGGCGTGGTCGACGGCTTCATGCACCTGGAGCCAAACCCCAAGCGGGATGACGGGTATCGCGCCCGTTCCCTCCCGCGCGTGGACGTGGAAGTGACACTTGCCCAACGTGGCATGGCAACCCTAGCCTCTGCCACGTGCGCAGCTCAGATAGCAGACCGCCTCGCGGAGTATGCCGCTGCAGGCCAGAGCCCGTCCGACATGGCGCTGCTCCTTGGCGCCACCAGCAAGGCAGACCTTTACATCGACGCGCTGCGCTCCCATGGGCTCGAGTGCGTGGTTACGGGTGGCTCGACCTTCACGCGCACCCCCGAGGTCAAGGTCATGGCCGCCCTGCTCCATACGCTGGCCAATCCGCACGACACCCAATCTGGCCTCTTCCCACTTCTGGCCTCGCCCATGTTTGAGCTCGATGCCAACGACTTTGTGCAGTTGGGAACGCGCAGGCAGGACATGGTGGACGCGCCCACCAAGCGTTCCATCGACCGGGGAATCCAGACCATGTCGTTCTTTGGCGGGACGCAACCGTCGCCACGACTCAAGGCCGCGCACGAGGTTCTCGCCCGCGCGCGTCTGGCGCTACGCAAGCACTCTGTGGCAGACGTCTGCCTTCAGGTGGTGCGCGAATCCGGGTGGCTTCGTCGCCTGGAGGCCGCCGGCACCGACGGCCTTGCGCAGGAGGCAAACGTCCTGGCAGCGGTGCGCTACATTCGCGAGCTCACGCAGGACCTTGGCCTTGGCCCGGCGCGCGCCGCCCTTGAGTTTGACCTCTGGCTCGAGGCGGCCAAGGTCCCCCCGGCGTCCCTCGCGGGTGGGTCCTCAAACCAGGTGCAGATCATGACCGTGCATGCCTCGAAGGGCCTCGAGTTCCCCATCGTTGCCATTGCCGAGTGCTGGGCAGACCCGCGCACCTCGGGACCGGTAGTCACCGGCCGCGTCGACGCCCGACGCCGAGGCATCATCGTAAAGCCCAAGGGGCTTAAGGTCCCCAAGGAGCTTTCTGCAGACGAGAACCCCCGTAGCTGCGCGGAGTGGCTCCTCTCGCTCTCCGAGGATGGCGCAGAGCAGGAGGCTGCCGAGAAGACCCGTCTGCTTTACGTGGCGCTCACGCGTGCGAGGGAGGCGTTGGTCCTGGGGCTTGGCGTGACGCAGTCCTCCTCGGGCGCCTCGCCGGCACTGGCTGCAAACGTCCTTGGGGCGCTTGCGGGAACGCCCACGCCTGTGCCGGGCGAGAGTTCCCTCGAGTACGGCGGCAGCGAGCCGGGGCGGCTGAGGTGCGTCTCGCTTGAGCCCAACAATGAGCATGCAGGAAATGGCACCACGCTTGACTCGGCTGGAAGCTTCTTCGACGGCACCGTTGCCAGCGCGGACGAGGTCATCGCCATTGGCGCCACCGTCCAGGCGCCGGCACCCTCAGGCTTCTCGCTTGTCTCGCCAGACCCTGACCCTGCAGCACCTGCCGTCACCATGTGGCGGCCGCGCGCGGGTGTCTTTAGCTACTCGAGCGCCCATGCGCAGATGCTCGGGGACTTCTCGGCGTCTGACGCGGCGTCGCTAGACGATGCCGGCCCCGTTGCCGGCGTGGCCGCCCTGCCAACGCGCGCCGAGCGCGACGCCATGCAGGAGGGCGCGCCCGTGGTGGGCGATGCCGACAAGGCCACGGGGCTGGGGTCGGCCTTCCACGAGCTCGCCCAAGCCATAGTCGAGGGCGGGCAGCGCTTCCCGGTGCCCGAGCGCATCGCGGCCACCAAGCGCTTCTGGCACCTCTCCAAGCGCGCCGGCGCCAGGCTCGACGAGGCGCTTTTGCGCTGGTGGGGGTCGGACGTGCGGCAGGAGGCCCTCTCGCACGCGCTCGTGCGCGCGGAGGTTCCCTTCTTCCAGAGGGTGGACTCCGCCTACGGCGGCTACGTGGAGGGCGCCATTGACCTTCTTGCCACAGACCCAGGCTCTGACCATGCCTGTCTTGTGGACTACAAGACAGGGGACCGCGGCCTCGATGCGCAGGCGCTGCGCCGGCGCCACGAGATGCAGGCCAACTTCTATGCGTACGTCCTCATGAAGCTTGGCTTTGCCTCGGTGAGCTGCCGCTTTGTCTGCGTCGAGCTGGACCGCGCTGACGCTCCCGGCCAGCCCGTGGTGGTGCCGTACGAGTTTGACGCCACGCACCCGCCGCGCATGGGATAGCGCCCCCGGGTGGCTGCGGCAATCAGAACAACGTGTGGAGCCTCTGCTTGAATTCTACCTGCGACAATGCCATTGTCGCAGGTAGAGTGGGGTATAGGCCAAAACGCCAGCCACTGGCCTTCTGCTATGCTTTGCCAAACACAAAGCGTCACCCGGTATGGAGAACACATGGCATTCGTTCACCTACACAATCACTCGGACTTCTCGATCCTCGACGGCGCCACGCCCATCCCCAGCATGGTCAAGCGCGCCGTCGACGAGGGGATGCCTGCCGTTGCCCTCACGGACCACGGCTATATGTTTGGCATCCCCAACCTGGACCTGGAATGTCGCAAGTACAACGATGGCCAGGCCAATATGAAGCAGTGGTGCCACGACGTCGAGTGCTTCAAGAAGAGCTGGGACCTCGAGGAGCCTGCGCCGGACGCGGATACCGCAAGCTACTTCGACCGTATCCACGACCAGTGGGCAAGCGACGTTGCCGTGTGGGAGTCCTCTGGCCACGACCTCGCCGCCGTCCAGGCAAACCGCCCGCGCCTCAAGGTGAAGCCCATCTTTGGCTGCGAGGCATACCTCATCACTGACGACTGCATCGAGCGCGGCACCAAGCAGCGCCGCTATCACCTCATCCTTCTCGCCAAGAACGAGACGGGCTACCACAACCTGGTGAAGTGCATGTCCAAGGCCGCCGGCCACGAGATGATGTACTACCGCCCGCGTACCACGCTCGACATGCTCAAGGAGTACCACGAGGGGCTCATCTGCCAGAGCGCCTGCGTCCAGGGCATCATTCCGCAGTGCATCCTGGACGGCGACTTTGACGGTGCGCGCAGGTGGGCCGAGACCTTCCGCGATGTCTTTGGCGATGATTTCTACATCGAGATTCAGGACCACGGTCTCACCTTCCGCAATGGCTGGGACGACCGCAAGCTCGACGAGTACCTGGTCAAGATGGCGCACGAGATGGGCGTCAAGGTGGTTGCCACCAACGACTTCCACTACCTCACGCGCGACGACGCCTCCACGCAGGACATCCTCTCCTGCATTGGCAAGGCAACCACCCTCGACGACCCCAACCGCATGCGCATGGAGGGCTCGGAGTTCTACATGAAGTCCGAGGAGGAGATGCGCCAGCTCTTCTCCTGGTGCCCCGAGGCCTGCGACACCACGCTCGAGATTGCCGACAAGTGCAACTACGAGCTTGACTGGACCCACATGTACCTGCCCGAGTACCCTGGCCTTCGCCCCGGCGAGACGGCGGATGAGCGCTTCCGCGAGGAGTGCGAGAAGGGCCTTGCCAAGCGCTACGGCGAGAACTGGCGCGACCTCACCATTGGTGGCTGGAACGTCAAGGACCGCTTCGAGCACGAGTACAAGATCATCACCGAGAAGGGCTTCGCCAACTACTTCCTCATCGTCCAGGACTACGTGCAGTGGGCCAAGGACAACGGCATCGGCGTTGGCCCGGGCCGTGGCTCCGCCGCTGGCGCCATCGTCGCGTACGCCATGAACATCACGAACTTCGACCCGCTCGAGAACGGCCTCATGTTCGAGAGGTTCCTCTCGCCGCAGCGCTCCGAGATGCCCGATATCGACATGGACTTCGACGACGAGCACCTCCAGGACGTCCTGCAGCACGTTCGCGACGTCTACGGCGAGGACCACGTGTGCAAGGTCATCACGTACTCGACCATCAAGGCCAAGCAGGCCATCAACGACGCCAACCGCGTCCTGGGCTTCCCCGTCTACAAGGGCCAGCAGCTCTCCAAGATGCTCTCGAACGACCCCAAGCTCCAGCTTGCCAACGCCCTCCACAAAAACGAAAAGAAGCCCGACCAGTACTCGCCGGACTTCGAGGAGGCCTACAACAAGGACCCGGACGCCCACCGAATCATCGACGCCGCCCTCTCCATCGAGGGCTTCATGCGCGGCGAGGGCGTCCACGCCTGTGCAACGCTCATCGCGCCCACGCCCGTAACAGACCACGTGCCCACCAAGCTCGACACCAAGGGCAACGTTACCATCACCCAGTACGAGGGCCACTCCGTCGCAGACATGGGCCTACTCAAGATGGACTTCCTGGGCCTGCGCACGCTCACGGTCATCAACAAGGCGCTCGCGAACATCCGCCACTCGTACCCCAACGCCTCCGACATCGACCGCATGCCGGATGCGGTCAAGGCCTGCATCAAGCCCGGCGCCACCTGCGTGGACATCGATGTGGACAAGGTCGACTTCTCGGACCCCAAGATCTACGAGCTTCTCGGCAAGGGGCACACGGCCGGCGTGTTCCAGGTAGAGTCTGCCGGTATGACCGCCACCATCAAGAACATGCAGCCCAACGCCTACAAGCAGATCGTCGCTCTTATCGCCCTGTACCGCCCGGGCCCCCTGGGCGCCGGCATGGTCGACAGCTACATCAAGCGCATGCACGGCCAGGAGAAGATCTCGTACTACGACGACCGCCTGAAGCCGATCCTGGAGGAGACCTACGGCACCATGGTCTACCAGGAGCAGGTCATGCAGATCTCGATGAAGATGTCGGGGTTCACGGCCGGCGAGTCAGACTCGCGCATGCGCAAACCGGTGGCCAAGAAGAAGATCAAGATGCTCACCGACCAGGTCTTCCACTGGGAGGGGAACGGCGCGGACGAGACGATCTACGACCACTGGATGAACGGCGCCGTCTCGAACGGCTACAAGCGCGAGGTAGCGCAGGAGATCTGGGAGAACGTTCTGGAGTTTGCCTCCTACGCGTTCAACAAGTCCCACTCCGCCGGCTACGCCATCCTGGTCATGCAGACTGCGTGGCTCAAGGCGTACTTCCCGCGCGAGTACATGGCCTCGGTCCTCACGTCCTATATGGGCAAGACCGACAAGATCGTGCACTATGTCACGAGCTGCCGTCGCGAGGGCATCCAGGTCCTGCCGCCTGACATCAACGAGTCCGGCAAGGACTTCACGGCAACTGCCGAGGGCGTACGCTTTGGCTTCGCCGGCATCCGTGGCGTGGGCGAGGGCGTGGGCGAGTGCATCATGGCCGAGCGAGACGCCCACGGCCCCTTCAAGAACCTCCACGACTTCTGCGAGCGCGTCGACGGCTCCCAGGCCAACCGTCGCGTGGTCGAGTCGCTGATCAAGGCAGGCGCCTTTGACTCCACGGGCTATACCCGCATGCAGCTCATGCACTTCGTCGACAAAAACAATCCCGAGAACATCATCGACGCCGCGGCGCGCCGCCAGAAGGAGCGCGCGGTGGGTCAGTTCTCGATGTTCGACATGTTTGGCGACGTGGCAGGCTCGGGCTTCCAGGACGAGGTCCCCGCGCCGGACGGCGTGGAGTGGGACCGTCACATCAAGCTCGCGCAGGAGCACGACGTCCTGGGCATCTACGTCTCGGACCACCCGCTGCGCCCGTACGCCTATGCGCTTGCCAAAGCACGCGACTACACCATCGCGGACCTCTCCGTTTCGGAGGAGTACACCGACCCCAACACCGGTGCCACAACCGAGCGCTTCAAGGTCCCCGAGGACAAGCCCATACGCCTTGCTGGCATGGCAACCTCGGTGCAGAAGAAGACAACCAAGAAGGGCGACGCCATGGCAATCGTCACCCTCGAGGACATGGAGGCCGAGACCTCGCTCGTGATCTTCCCCAAGACCTACAAGGAGTGTGCCGCAACGCTCGCCGGCGAGGTCGACCCCGAGACAGGCGAGAGCACGGGCGACATCTTCATCAAGGTGGTGGGGCGCCTGGAGCGCGGTGACCGTGGCGACCAGCTCATCTGCACTTCCGTCGAGCCGCTCGAGCTTAACGACAAGACCAACCGTCCCAAGGTGCTCGAGATAAACATGCCCGCCAACCTCCTCACGCGTGGCCGCATGGACAACCTTGGCGAGATACTTGGCCGCTACCCTGGCCTCGACCGCGTGGAGCTGCGTGTGGAGAGCGCGACGGGAGACGTCATGCGCATGGAGCTCCCCACGCGCATCGACGCGCACAACATGGTCCTCATGGCCGAGGTCATCGATCTCATCGGTCGCTCCGGCCACGTGAAGGTGGCCTAGGGGCGGCGCGACTCGAGCCTGCGGGGCGCACTTCTCGGCGGGGGTGCGCCCGTTCTTGTCGTTGAGGCTTATATGTAGGTTTGAAGATAGCAATTGCTGCATGCATGAAACGGCGCCTGGTGGGGGACAATAGCTTTAGTGGCGGTCGCGATGCGGCCGCAGGCAGTGGCTCCTCCCTGCGGGAAGGAGCCAAAGATGGAGAGGATATCCCATGGCAGATGCAAAGATCTATCGCTGCAAGCACTGTGGCAACATCGTCGTGAAGATCGTTGATGGCGGCCCCACGCCTGTGTGCTGCGGCGAGCCCATGGAGGAGCTTGTTGCCAACACCACCGACGCCGCCGTCGAGAAGCACGTTCCTGCGCTTACCGTCGAGGGCGACCGCCTTGTTGCCCACGTTGGCTCCGTCGAGCACCCCATGACTCCCGAGCACTACATCGAGTGGCTGCTCTTTGCCGACGGCACCAAGACCGTCATCCGCTACCTCAAGCCGGGCGAGGCCCCCGAGGCACGCTTCCACCTGGGCGAGGATGGCAAGGCCACGGTTTACGCCTACTGCAACCTCCATGGCCTCTGGAAGGCTGAGCTCTAGGTCAAACGGACCCCTCAACCGCGCTACGGTTCGTCGTGCCGCCCTGGCAGTGCCGGGGCGGCACGCTTCTCTTTGGGTAGTGCGGGCAAGCTTGGCGGGGATACAATCGATAGCAGGTTACGAAAGGTAGGGGAAGGTCCAAGCATGAAAATCGCGGTTGCCCAGATGAGGACCACGGCAGGCGAGCTCGAGCGCACCACGGAGCGCATGATCGAGTACGCAAAGAGAGCGGCCAGCGAGAAGGCCGAACTTGTGGTGTTTCCTGCCGCCGCCCTTATGGGTATTTGGCCACCCGACCCGCCCAGCCGGAACGGACTCTTGCTCGACCTTGCGGAGTCCCTGGTGAAGATTGCCGACGAGGCTCCATGCCCCTGCATCGTGCCAGTTGTCTCAGATGTTGATGGACGGCCTGCTCCAGAGGCGATTCTCGTCCATGATGGGAAGATCACTCCGCTCAAGCTCTCGGCGATGATGCGCTCGTCCCTTGCGTACCAGGTTTCTCAGCGTTTCCAGGAAGGCGAAGAGGGCAGAGGACCCGTGTCCGACCTTGCCGTCTTCGAGCTTGATGGCGTCCGCTTTGGGCTAGCTCTCTCCTTTGACGATCTGGATGACTTTGACACCTATGACTTTGACCTTGATGTGCTGCTGTACCTTGACAGCTGCGGATTTGTCTTGGACGACCCCTCCTCGGGCATGGGCATGGCAATCACCGAGAGCCGCTTTATAGACGATGCCGAGGCAACGGGCGCTTGGATCGTTGGCGTGGGATCGCTTGGAACCTACGGTGAGCAGGTGTGCATTGGTGGGAGCTTCGTCCTTACCTCGTGGGGCGAGCTTGCGGCCCAGGCGGCATCGTTCGACGAGGACTTTCTCGTCGCAGACGTCAACCCCGACTATGGCGGCCCCCTCGACCATCCGCTTGCCCCGGAGGTCTTCGATCGACCACTCGTGGGCTGGAACGCGCTTGTGCAGGGGCTCTCGGAGACCATCGACCAGATGGGCTTCACCCAGGCGGCCGTGCTCGTAGACGGCACGCTTGGCTCAAGTGCCGTGGCTACCCTGGCGACCGATGCCCTTGGCCCCACCAACGTACATGCCCTGCTCGTGACTGGGGCTAACGACAGGCTTGACGCGTCTGCTCGAAAGCTCGTCGAGAACCTCAGGTTGCCCGTTCGCGAGCTCCCCATGGCCGCGCTCTCGCCGGACCTCGCGCTTGCGGCAGACCTCGCAAAGGCCCATTTGGCGGCTCTGGCGCGCGAGGAGGGTGCCATGCCGCTCTCGAACCTTGACAAGACCGCGATGGCACTCGAGACCATGCCCGGCATGCTCGCCCCCGCAGGGCTTGCCCCCCTGGGGGACGTCTACCGCTCCACCGTGCTCGATCTTGTGCACACGAGAAACACCATTTCGCCGGTCATCTCGCGTGACTCCTGCCGTGCCTTCGAGGTGCCCGCCATCCCAGGCGTCGAGGAATGCGGCCCTACGCCCGAGCAGCGGCTGGGGTTCGTCGACTACGTGCTGGCCAGCCACATCGAGTGGGCGCGAGCCCTCTCCGATATCGCTGATATCGAGGGGCACCCCCAGGTGGTCTCGGCCATCCTTGACCGCCTTGCAACGTGCCAGCCAGGTCGAATGTCCTGCTGTCTGGTCATCGTAATGTCCACTTGCACGCTCGACGACGCGCCATGGCCCTTGGGTATGGCGTGGCGTGACCGTCCGCGCACCAAGGCGGAACGGGCAGACAAGCTGATGGGAAGTGCGGTCTCGCTGGGCGAAGACGTGGACGATGCAATTGCCAAGTGCTCCTCTTCGGAGACTGAGGGCGAGCGCCAGACGCGAGCTGCCGAGGAGGCACGCAAGGTCGCTGCGGAGAAGCGCGATCCCGAGCAGGACATGCGTGGGGTCGTCAACCTCCTGCGAGACTTGTCTCTCACGGGCGGGCTTGCCGCCGACCAGCCAGAGGGCCGCGGCGGAAGGCACGGCCAGGGCGGCCGCCCCGGCCGTGGCGGAATGCCTGGCTACGGCTCCGACTGGCGCACCTTCTCGGAGAACTGAGAATGCCCTTCCTTTGGGCGCGTGGTATGCTAGACTAGAACGAACGTTCTAACAATTCCACGCAGGGGGGTGCCAGAGCTTGATCATCCTGGGCATAGATCCCGGTCTTGCCAATACAGGCTGGGGTGTGGTTGAGACGCGCGGGTCCGTGTGCAGGGCACGCGCGTACGGCTGCGTCTCCACCTCCTCATCTGAGTCCATCGATCGGCGCCTGGGAAAGATCTACGAGGGCATCTCCAAGGCTATAGAAACGTACGCGCCCAGCCAGCTTGCCATCGAGAAAATCTTCTTTGGAGAGAACTCCCGCTCTGCGCTTGCAACGGCGCACGCTCGTGGCGCAGCACTTGTTGCGGCGGCAGAGGCCGGTCTCGAGCTGGGGGAGTACACGCCTATGCAGATCAAGCAAGCGGTGGTGGGTACAGGGTCTGCTGACAAACGCCAGGTCATCTTCATGGTGAGAAACATCCTCGCCCTTGATCACGACCCGCGGCCAGACCACTGCGCAGACGCCTTGGCTGCAGCCATCTGCCACGCCAACCTCACGCGCACGCAGCGACTCACGCGCGAAGGTGCCGCCGTGCAGGTCTTCGAGCAGAAGAGGGCACAGGAGAAGCTTGACGCTGCCACGGCACGCAGCGTCACGGCGGCCGCCACGGCGGCGCGCCTCGCGGGCGCCCGCGGCGAGGCATCCCCGCTTGGTCATGTCAGGCAGAGCAGGAGGAACACCCAATGATCGTGCAGCTCACGGGCACCCTCGTCGAGGTACTGCCCTCACATGTGGTCATCGACGTGGGTGGCGTCGGCTATGAGCTAGGTGTCTCGGCAACCACGGCAGCATCGCTGCCAGCGGTGGGCGAGGCAGGCGTTACCGTGCTTACACGCATGCTCGTGAAAGAGAACGCCGTCGAGCTCTATGGCTTTGCCACGCGCGAGGAGCGCGCCGTGTTCGACAAGCTCGTGGCGGTTTCCGGCGTGGGACCAAAGCTCGCACTTGCGGTTCTCTCCACCTTCTCGCCGGCAACGCTTGCGACTATCGTTACCCTCCAGGATGAGGGACGCATGGCGCAGGTGCCGGGCGTGGGACGCAAGAAAGCCCAGCGGCTCCTTGTCGAGCTGCAGGACGTCTTTGCCAAGGACGCAACCCTGCGCGGGCTTGTTGGCATGAGTGAGCCCGCTGCCCGCCAGTCCAAGGTGCCGGACACCTCGCAGTCCGTTACCGAGGAGGCAACTGCCGCGCTTCTCTCAATGGGCTTCTCGCCGCAGGAGGCTGAGCTTGCCCTCGACGGCCACGAGGAGGCTGGCGCCGTGACAGTTGAGAAGGCAATTCAGTTTGCGCTCAAGAGGATTGGGGGCAACCTGTGACGTGGGAGGCTCAGGAAGAGGACCTCTTCGACGACGTGCCGGGCTCTGGTAACGGGCACGGGGGACCACGTTCCGTGACGGGCGAGCTCACGGCAGATGACCTTGACGTAGACCGCAGCCTTCGTCCCACCACGCTCGATGAGTACTGTGGCCAAGAGCGCGTTCGCGACAACCTTCGCGTGCTCATCGCAGCTGCCAAGGACCGCCACGAGACGCTTGACCACGTGCTCTTCTCTGGTCCTCCGGGCTTGGGAAAGACCACGCTCGCCAACGTGGTGGCAAACGAGATGGGAGCACGCCTGCGCACCACCTCGGGGCCGGCTATCGCCCGCACGGGAGATCTTGCCGCCATCCTCACCAATCTCGAGGAGGGCGATGTTCTCTTTGTGGACGAGATACACCGTCTCAACCACCAGGTCGAAGAGGTCCTCTATCCCGCTATGGAGGACTTTTTTCTCGACATTGTCATTGGTAAGGGACCGGCGGCGCGTTCCATCCGCCTTGACGTTCCGCACTTCACGCTCATTGGCGCAACTACGCGCACGGGGCTTCTTACGGGGCCTCTGCGCGACCGCTTTGGTATCTCGTACCGTCTGGACTACTACACCGTTGACGAGCTCAAGCGCATTGTCCAGCGCTCGGCGGCCATCCTTGGCGTCGAGATAGACGAGCAGGGTGCGGCGGAGATTGCCTCTCGCTCGCGCGGTACGCCACGTCTGGCAAACCGCCTGCTCAAGCGCGTGCGCGATTATGCGCAGGTGCGGGCTGGGGGTGCCATTACATGGGAAGTTGCAGCCGAGGCGCTCTCGTTCTTCGAGATAGACGAGATGGGCCTCGACTGGATGGACAAGAAGATCCTCACGGCGCTCACGAGCACCTTCAGGGGGCGCCCCGTGGGGCTCACCACGATCGCTTCTGCGGTGGGGGAGGACCCGTCCACCCTCGAGGACGTTTACGAGCCGTATCTCCTGCAGCGTGGCCTCATCGTTCGTACGCCGCAGGGACGCCAGGCTACCCCAGCCGCGTTCGAGCACCTTGGAGTGCCGCTGCCACCACAGCGCTAGAATCAAGCACGCGGTAGCGTTTGCAGAGAGGATGACACCATGCTAGAGAGGGACTACATCACAGAGCTCATCTCGCAGTTCATCGAGGCGGTAACAAGGGCGCTGAAGCTTGCTGTCGAGAAGGGCGACCCCGCCTCCTGCCAGGAGGTCGAGCAGCAGGTCGCAGACCTCATTGACCTCGACGTCCAGACGGCCATGGCCCTCTCGCCGGACTCGCTCGTCACCATGCTCGTGCTCTCCGGCATGGGAGACTCGGTTGCTGCCTATGCTTGCTATGCGCTCGACCGTGTTTCTCGCGTGTATGAGGAACAGGGCAACGATGACCTTGCCGGCCTTCGCCGCCTGCAGGCCAAGGCAGTGGCAGAGAGCTTTGGCTGCGACCTTTCGACGCCTCCGGAGGAGCTTGCTGCACTTGACGCCGAGCTCTTTGGCTCTGCAGACAAGGACTCCTAGTCTCACCTGGGCATCCTTGCGGTGCTGTTTGGGTGTTCATCGTCTTACAAGCGCCTAACATATTGAACATTCAGTTTACCTTTGGCATACTGAAGCCTAACGAACTAGGTTTTTCGTCGCCGGAGGTTCTATGGCGCTCTCCAGAAGCATGTTCAAGGTCCTTGTTGCGCTTGCAAAGTCAAACACTCATATGACCCAGCGGCAGCTGAGCGCCGCCTCGGGTCTCTCCCTTGGAACGGTGAACGGCGTCCTGCATGAGGCGGAGGACGCTGGACTTATTGCGGACGGTATGCTCACCATCGACGGGCTCAAGTCGCTGAAGCCCTACGAGGTTGAAAACGCCATTATCATGGCCGCGGGCCTTTCCTCTCGCCTCGCCCCCATCTCCTACGAGAAGCCCAAGGGTCTTCTCCGCGTTCGCGGAGAGGTCCTCATCGAGCGGCAGCTCCGCCAACTCCAGGAGGCGGGCGTTACCGACATCACCGTGGTGGTGGGCTACAAGAAGGAGTACTTCTTCTATCTGGCAAGTAAGTTTGGTGTGCGCATCAAGGTCAACCCGCAATATGCGACGAGGAACAACAGCTACACCCTGTGGCTTGTGCGCGACCGCCTCGACAACACCTACGTGTGCTCGTCAGATGACTACTTCGAGGAGAATCCCTTCGAGCACTATGTCTACGAGGCCTACTATGCCACCCAGTACGTTGATGGCCCAACCGAGGAGTGGTGCGTGACCACGGGTTCGTCAGACCGTATCACCCAAGTTAGCGTGGGGGGTACGGACGCCTGGACAATGCTCGGCCACGCGTACTTCGACCGTGCGTTCTCCACAAGCTTTGTCCCGCTTCTCGATGATGCCGTGCGTCGACACGAGTTGGCAGACAGGCTTTGGGAAGACATCTTCCGCGCCCACACAGACGAGCTGCACATGGCCGCTCGGCGCTATCCCGGAGCCTCGATTCACGAGTTTGACACCCTTGATCAGGTGAGCGGCTTTGACCCTGCCTTCATCGAGAACGTTGACTCTAACATCTTCGACAACATCGTCTCGGTCCTGGGCTGTGAGAAGTCACAGATCCATGGCTTCTATCCCTTGAAGCAGGGCCTCACCAACCTCTCGTGCCACTTCTCGGTGGGAGAGGGAGCGGCCGAGCAGGAGTACGTGTACCGCCACCCCGGCCTAGGGACCGAGAAGATGGTCGACCGAGCCGCCGAGGAGGCGGGCCTGCGCCTTGCGCGCGAGCTTGGCCTTGACAGCACCTTCATCTACGAGGACCAGAAGCAGGGCTGGAAGATCTCGCGCTTCGTGCCAAACGCCCGCTCCCTCGACCCGCATGACCCTGTGCAGCTCAAGCGCGCCATGCAGATGTGCCGCAGGCTCCATCAAAGCAAGGCCACACTCAACCGCAGCTTTGACTTTGTCGAGGAGGGGCTTGGGTACGAGAAGCTCCTCGCCGAGCGCGGACCCATCGAGATTCCCGGCTACGATGCCCTCAAGGAAAAGGTGCTGAGGCTCAAGGACTACGCTGAGAGGGACGGCTTCTCTCGCTGTGTCTCGCATAATGACTTCTTCTACCTCAACTTCCTCATCGACGAGCAGGACGAATACAGTCTCATCGACTGGGAATACGCGGGCATGTCCGACGAGGCAAGCGATTTTGGCACCTTCACGGTGTGCTGCGAGCTCTCCAACGAAGAGGCCGAGAACGCCCTGTATGACTACTTTGGTCGTACGCCAACCACACGCGAGCGTCGTCACTTCTGGAGCTACGTGGTATTTGCCGGCTGGTGCTGGTACGTGTGGTCGCTCGAGAAGGAGGCGGAGGGCGACAACGTGGGCGAGTGGCTTCTCATCTACTATCGCTACGCGCAGGACAACGTAGACCGCGTGCTCTCCTGGTATGAAGGCAACGAGCGCGGGGACGAGCGCGAGACCTCGTAGTCACTCAAGCGTGTGGCGGGCTATCATCTCGCGGTAACTGTGTCCAAATTTGCATACGCCGTTCATGTTTCTATGGCATACGTGTATTATGAACATCCTAACTTCCTTTCAGACAGTTGATGTGTTCATGACAAAACGCATGGCGGTGACTGTATGGCGCGACGCATTCATAATGACGATGCCTCTCCTGGTATTTCTCGCAGGGGCTTCTTCGAACTTGCCGGTGGTGCTGCCGCTTGTATAGGGCTTGGTGCCCTTGCTGGTGCGGGAGGAACATCGAGCAACTCCGTTGTCATCTATTCGTGCTGCGAGGGCATTCGTAACGAGACGCAGATGACAGCCCTGCGGCAGGCTTTTCCCAACTACGACATCCGCATGCACTACATCACCACGGGAAACTGCGCTGCCAGGCTTCGCATGGAGGGGGCGTCATCCGAGGCGGACATCGTACTGGATCTTGAGGGCGGCTACATCAACCAGGTGTCAGACAGTCTCGAGGTCCTCTCGGACTTTGACGAGTCCATGTACTGCGAGGACCTTCTCGATCCGGATGACCGCTACTTTCCCTTTTCCCGCGAGAGTGCCTGCATCGCCACGAACGACAACATCCTGTCAGAGCGAGGAATTCCAACTCCTACCTCCTACCAGGACCTCTTGGATCCCGTCTATGCCGGTGTGGTATCCATGCCCAACCCCAAGACCTCCGGCACAGGCTACAACTTCCTCAAGAGCCTCGTGAATGCATGGGGTGAGGATGCCGCCTTTGACTACTTCGACGCGCTGGCGGAGAACGTCTACCAGTTCACGTCCTCGGGTTCTGGCCCTGTGAACGCTTTGGTGCAGGGTGAGGCAGCAGTTGGGCTTGGCATGACCTATCACGCGGTATCCGAGATAAACGAGGGTGCTCCACTCTCCGTCCACTTCTTTGAAGAGGGGTCGCCCTGGGACGTGTACGGATCCGGAATCATCCAAGGACGAGCAGGCCGTCAGGCAGTCCATGACGTATTTGGGTGGCTCTGCACCGAGGGCGTGCGCATAGACAATGCAACCTATGTGCCCGACCAAGTGCTGGCAGGCGTATCGCCAGAGATTCCCAACTATCCCAAGGACGTCAAGTACGCCGACATGACCGGCATCACCGACGTGGACGAGAAGATGCGTCTGCTCGAGAGATGGAGCCACTGATTGCCATGACCATCAAAAGCCAAGAGACAACCGCACCCCATAAGCTCACCGTCAAAGGAATCAAGAAGTCCTTTGACGGCCGCGAAGTGCTCCATGGAATTACTTTCGACGTGCAGGGGGGAGAGTTTCTCTCGATACTGGGCCCCTCCGGCTGCGGAAAGTCGACCCTCCTGCGCATCCTCATTGGTCTCGAGCATCCGGATGCCGGCAGCGTGCTTCTCGATGGCGAGAACATCACGGAGGCCGCCCCAAGCAAGCGCCACATGGGCATAGTCTTTCAGGACTATGCGCTCTTTGAGAACATGACCGCGCTGGGTAACGTCGAGTATGCACTGCGCTTCGACCCCACCCGGCGTGCGCGTCGGTCGCAGATTGCGCTCGATGCGCTTGCGAGCCTGGGCATGGCGGACTTTGCCAACAAGCCAGTCGCTGGTCTCTCTGGTGGCCAGATGCAGCGCGTGTCCATTGCGCGCACGCTTGCCTTGAGCCCCGAGGTCATACTCCTCGACGAGCCAACGAGCGGACTCGACGCTGACGCGCGCCTTGCGCTGCGCTCGCAGCTCAAGAACATTCAGCGTGACCATGGGACCACGATGATCTTCATCACGCACGACCAAGAGGAGGCATTCGCACTTGCCGACCGCGTCATGGTGATGGGGGAAGGCTCAATCCACCAGCTCGACGAGCCCCTGCACATCGTCGAGAACCCCGCGGACAGCTACGTTCGCGACTTTGTGGTGGCAAACCTCAAGGCCAAGTACGACTCGCTTGCGAGGTTCGCCTCGCCGCTGGAATAGGGGGTCGTTATGGCTCGTCAAACCAGCTCAAAAGGCATGGGACTCCTCAAGATAGCGCTCCTCCTCTTCTTCCTGCTGGCGGTTGTGCTTCCCCTGGTAGGGATGTTTTCGCGCCTGGCAGACCCGCAGGTACGGGAGGTCTTTGGGACCCCGGCGTTTGCTAGCGCATGCGTCAACTCCCTTGTGGTCGCGGCGATCACCACAGTTATCTCGGTGCTTGCTGCCCTCCTCATGTCGTGGGTGCTCTGCAGGACCGCAATCCAGGGGAAGAGCGTCTTTGCCGTTCTCCTCACGGTTCCTATGCTTGTTCCCTCGCTCGCTCACGGCATGAGTCTGGTGTATCTTCTGGGGTCGAACGGGATACTCACGAACCTGCTGCATGGATCGTGGTCCATCTATGGGTTTCCGGGCATTGTGATGGGGTCGTTTCTCTACTCGTTCCCGCCGGCCTTTCTCATGATCTATGACGTGATGCGCTACGAGGATGCAACGCCCTACCAGGCAGCGGACGTCCTGGGCATTCCCAAGCCCAGTCAGTTCGCCCACATCACGCTTCCCTTTTTGAGAAAGCCGCTCATCTCTGCTGCGTTTGCGACCTTTGCCCTTGTGATTACGGACTACGGTGTGCCGCTGATGGTGGGTGGCAAGGTCACGACGCTTCCCGTGCTCATGTATCAGAATGCAGTGGGGCTTCTCGACTTTGACACCGGTGCTGCCATTGGCTTTGTCCTGCTCATCCCCGCTGTTATTGACTTTCTTGTCGACGTGCTTGCACGGGATCGCGCCAGCGTGCGCTATGTCTCGCGTGGGTTTGACCTCAAGCCAAACGCGGTGCGAGATGCCGTTGGTTACGTTGCGGCAGTTATCGTCACGCTGGCTCTTCTTGCTCCCATCGCCACCTTCTGCATGGTGTCATTTGCGACGAAGTATCCCCTTGACCTCACGCCCACCCTTGCCAGCATTGGCCGAGCCTTCACCATGGGGGCGGGTTCCTACTGGGTGAACTCACTCTTCACTGCCTTTGTCGTCTCCATCCTGGGGACCATCCTTGCCTATCTCGTTGCCTACATTACGGCTCGCGTCGGTGGCGTATCCGCGCGTCTCCTTCACCTGGCGTCTGTCACCACCCTTGCCGTGCCAGGCATTGTCCTTGGCCTCTCGTTTGCTCTTGCCTTCAAGGGATCTCTCATCTACGGGACGTTTGCCATCCTCATCTTGGTGAACTTGGTCCACTTCATCGCGTCGCCATATCTCATGGCCTATAACTCTCTCTCCAAGGTGAACAAGAACCTCGAGGCGGTTGGCCAGACCATGGGGGTGGGGCGTGCACGCATCGTGCTGGACGTTCTCGTGCCGGCGACGGCGGACACGATTGCCGAGATGTTCTCGTTCTTCTTTGTCAACTGCATGGTGACCATCTCTGCGGTCTCCTTCCTCTCTACCACGCTTGACATGCCGCTTGCGCTCCTGGTGACCGACCTCGACGCACAACGCCTGGTAGAGTGCTCTGCATTTGTCTCCGTTCTCATCCTTGTCACAAACGTTATTGAGAAGGTGGTGGTAGCAGCCATAAGGCGCTACCGCCATACTCAACAGCCAGTTTCCCGATAGCCGCCTGGAGGTAGGTACGTCATGACACACAAGGAGTTCCTCGTTCTCTCCACCATCGCAACGGCCCCGGCGCCGCTTACCCAGCGCGCCGTGGCGGCGCAGACTGGGATGTCTGTGGGGAGTGTGAACGAGGCAGTCTCTAATCTCACCGAACAGGGGCTTGTCGCAGACAGGCATATCACCGACGAGGGCCTTGACGCGCTTGAGCCCTATCGCGTGAAGCGCGCTGTGCTCATTGCTGCCGGCTTTGGCTCCCGTATGGTGCCCATCACGCTCAACACACCCAAGCCGCTGGTGCGCGTGGGCGGCAAGCGCATCATCGACACCATTCTCGACGCGGTCTACGCGGCCGGCATCACCGAGGTCTATGTGGTGAGGGGCTATCTTGGCGAGCAGTTCGACCAGCTCCTCTACAAATACCCCACCATCAAGCTCATCGATAACCCCCTCTACAACGAGGCAAACAACATCTCGAGCATGGTTGCTGCTAAGGACTACCTCCAGAGCGCCTACGTCTTTGAGTCCGATCTGCTGCTGAGAAACCCCAGTCTTATAACCCGTTACCAGGATCGGTCCAACTACCTGGGTATCCCTATGGAGCGCTCTGACGACTGGTGCTTCGAAGTCAAGAATGGTGTCATCAAGGACCTGGGTATTGGCGGCGAGGGTGGCGTCTGGCAGATGGTGGGCGTCTCTTACTGGACGCCTGAGGACGGCAAGAAGCTTGCGGAGGACATTCCTGCTACGTTTGCGATGCCTGGTGGCAAGGAGCGTTTTTGGGACGAGGCCCCGCTCAAGTACTTTGCTGACAAGTACAAGGTTTATGCCCGGGAGTGCTCGCTCTCTGACGTGACGGAAATCGACTCGTTCCGCGAGCTTGAGGCGATAGACCCCGCTTACGACTGCTAAGCTAGGTTCATGTCACGAACCTACGCCATATTTTCTGCGCAGTACCTCCCACACGTGGGAGGCGTGGAGACGTTTACAGCAAACCTCGCCCACCAGCTCGTCCTAGGTGGTGACGGGGTTTGTGTGGTGACGTCTGCCCGCGCTGGCGCGCCGGAGGTCGAGACCCAGGAAGACGGCGTGCGCATCGTTCGCCTGCCCAGTACGCAGCTCATGGGTGGTAGGCTTCCGCTCTCACGCCATGGCTCGCGCGAGCGTTCGCTCCTCTCTGCCGTTTCCGGTCTGGGCGTAGATCGTGTCCTCGTGAACACCCGCTTCTACGGCACGTCGGTCACGGGACTTCGATTTGCACGGGAGCATGACCTGCCTGCAGTGCTTCTCGACCATGGCTCCGCGTGGCTCACCTTTGGCTGTGGGGCGGTGCCCGATGCCGCGGCCCATGCGTGGGAGCGCCACATGACCGCCCGGGACGTCTCGCTTGGTGCAACCTTTGCCGGCATAAGCGAGAAGAGTGCGGCATGGCTTTCGACCTTTGGCATCAAGACCTCTCTGGTTATTCCCAACGCCATCGATGCGGCGTCGTTCCGGGGCGAATCGTCTGGCAGGGACTTCCGCTTCGAGCTTGGCATTCCAAACGATAAGACACTCGTTGTCTTTGTGGGCAGGCTTGCGCCCGAGAAGGGCCCCGAGCGCCTTCTGGCCGCAATGGGGCAGCTGGGCGAGAAGTACGCCTGCGTCCTTGCGGGCGAGGGGGCTCTGCGTCCCCAGCTCGAGCGAGACCTCCCCGCGAATGCGCACCTTGTGGGAAACCTCGGCCATGCGGATCTCTCTGCCCTGCTCTCGCAGACAGACGTCTTCTGCCTTCCCACACGCTCCGAGGGCTTTTGCACGTCGCTTCTCGAAGCGGGAGCCTGGGGCGTTCCCTGCGTTGTGCCAGATGTGGGCGGTGCGCGCGAGGTGCTTTGCCACGGCGGCAACACTTTTGGATGCATCACGCCAGACCGCGAGCCAGCAACCATGGCCGAGGGAATTCGCCAGGTCTTGGCGTCCTGGACGTCAGGCCGTTCGCAGGAACTGCAGGCGCATGTAGAGCGCGACCTGTCATGGGCAAAGACCGCTCAGGCACTTGAGCATGCCTTCGCGCAAGCTCGACGAGGCTCTCTCGGCGTCTGATGGTCTTTTCAGACTCCTTCATCCTATTTGGAGCTTTACCTCCGTTCTGTAGAACTGCTAACTGCACGATTACATTGTCGTGCAAGAATCAATAATCCATCTGAGGTGCGGAACCATCGCGCATATCATCAATCGGAGATCTGTCACCATGGCAACCGTTTGCGTGTTCACGCCAACCTTCAACCGTGCCTACATCTTGCCCAAGCTCTACGAGAGCCTGGTGGCTCAGACCTCGCGCGACTTCTCGTGGCTCATCGTAGACGACGGGTCAACGGATAATACGGCCGAGCTTGTTCACGGCTGGCAAGCAGAGGGTTTGGTTCCCATCACATACATCTATCAGGAAAACGGCGGCAAGCAGCGTGCAACCAACACGGGAATGTCGCACTGCACAGACGAACTCTTCTTTGTGGTCGACTCCGACGATCACCTTGTTCCCTCGGCCGTCGAGCAGATTGTTGACGTCTGGCAGGGTGCGCGCAGCGACGTCACGCTTGCTGGTATTGTGGCCCTGCGCGGGACGGACGAGGATACGCCCCTGGGAACGCACATGCCCACTGGCGTGACCAGGGTCAAGATGTGGGACTTGCTCCACAAGTATCGCTTCAAGGGCGACACCTCGCTCATTCACCGCACCGCCATCGTCCAGCAGCACCCCTACGAGGTGGCGCCGGGCGAGAAGTTCGTGGCCGAGTCGATGGCCTTCTTCGCGATTGACGACGACTACGACATGCTCACCTACGACCACGTGCTCACCATCTGCCACTATCTGCCAGACGGCTACACGCAGAACTTCGTCGAGAACACCAAGAAGAACCCCATCGGCTACATGCGCCACAAGCGCGACAGTGCGAGAAGGGCGACAAACCCCTACGACGCCTGCCGAGAGACCACGCTCTACCTGGTTGGATGCATGCTTGCCCATCACAGGGGCGGCGTGCGAGAGGCACCCAACGTGCCGCTTGCCGTGCTCTGCTACCTGCCCGCAAAGCTCGCGCGTGCCACCGTCTTCCGATAGACCGCTCATAGATCTAGGTGTGTGTCATGAAGATTAGCGTCATCATCCCCGTCTACAACTCGCAGGACTACCTGCGCGAATGCGTGCGAAGCATCACGTCGCAGACCTACCGCGATCTCGAGGTGCTTCTCGTCGACGATGGCTCAACCGATGGCTCTGGCGACCTCTGCGACGCTCTGGCTGCCGAGGACCAGCGCATCATTGCTGTCCACAAGCCAAACGGAGGCACCTCCTCCGCGCGAAACGAGGGCGTTGCGCGGGCATCCGGTGACTATCTCACCTTCTGCGACAATGACGACTCCCTCCGCGATGACCAGTGCCTCGAGCGCGTGGCACAGAGCCTCTCCGCGCGTCCTGTGGATGTCCTCATGCACGACAACTGCATGTACGACGATTCCACGGGTACCGTTATCCCTCCAAAGCAGACAGACCTTGCAGCGAAGATTGCCGGCTTGAGCAAGGGCGAGGCGATTCTCGAGATAATCTCCCAAGGACTCATGGCCCGCGCCGTGTGGAACAAGGTGGTACGGACGGGTCTCGTTCGAGAAGACAACATCATGTTTCCCGAAGGAATGCGCAACGAGGATACCGATTGGTCTGCCAGCGTCCTCGAACACGCCCAGAGCGTGGGCTGGCTCGACGATCCCTACTACTGCTACCGCAAGGGAACCGGATACGCCCAGACATCGAAGCCCATTACGCGCAGTATGACCGATGACCTGGCAAAAGTGATCGAAAAGCACGTTGCTGCCATTGATGAGCTGGGACTGTCTGGTGCCGAGGCGCTCTCAATCCGCGCCTACCTAGCCTATCCGTTCATAGTGTGGATGGGGCAGGCGGCGGCACTGGGGGATTGCCGCAAGGACGACCGAACATCCCGTGAGATGTGCGTCCACGCACCCCTTCTCCTTACTGCTGACGAGGACCGCGCCGTGCACCTTGCCTCTCTCTCCTATCACGTTTTTGGCTTCTGGGGCACGGCGCGGCTATTGGGCATTGCGTTTAGATTGACGCGGCTCTCGAGCCTTCGTCACCAGTCCTGACGTCTAGAGCCAGCGGGCGTCTACGTAGTGAGGGATGCGCTGGTCCTCTGGCGGCGGCGTCATGTAGTCTCCATACCAGCGCGTGAGGCAAATGTCGTAGTCTCTCGGGCCGTCGAACTGCTCGCCTTCGAAATCGTAGGGGCAGGTATCGAATACGATGGATTTGGGCATGCGCTCGTTCGGCCCCACCGCCCAGGCGATATTGGCAGCCTCCCTGCTTTCCGCTAGGGGAACCGCACGGGCGATGTCATCTAACTGCTGGGCAATCTGGTAGATGTCCTCCTTGGGCATGATGGCTTTGAGCACGCGCTTCCCCAAGAGGTTCACGGTCGAGGAGCCCTCGTGAATGTTGGCCGTTAGGTAGTCGTACTTGCGCCTGAGCCTGGCCACATCTTCAAATGTCTTGTCGCTTTGGCCAATGCCATCAGCGGGGAACACGTCCACCCATACGCCCGTGCGGCACCAGCGCTCATCGACGTAGTGCTCGATGACCTCGGTACGCGTGTCGACCACCTTGATGAAGGGGTAGATGGAGGAGCGGTCGCGATACCAGATAATCTTGTAGTACGGCTTGGAGGAGAGCTTGGCAAACGCTTCCGGCAGACGCTCGTAGTCTTCTCTCGGCATGATGAGGTCGATGTCATCATCCCAAGGGATGAAGCCATGATGGCGTATTGCGCCCAAGAGCGTGCCGTATGCCATGATGCACTTCAGGCCTTCCTCATGGCACACGCGGTAGAGTTCCCGCATGATGTCGAGCTCGATGGCCTTCATCTCGTCGTTGCCAATGCGCTTCTCTTTCATCTTGTCCCCGTTCAGGTTCCTTTCCATCACCTGATAGATTGTAAGCTCTCGATTAAGGGGAATCGGGTGTGCAAATGGCGCTCTCTGTTGAATTTCCGCTTGGCACCCATCGCCGCCCTTGCATCAAGCCGTCCATGCGAGAATTGCTAAATGCCCGTGCAGGCCGCCTGCTGCATCTTGTCATTCGACCGGAGCATCCGCATGAAAACAGTTTGCGTGTTCACACCAACCTATAACCGCGCCTACATCCTTCCGACGCTCTACGAGAGTCTTGTCTCGCAGACATCGCAGGACTTCATGTGGCTCATCGTGGACGATGGCTCTACCGATGGCACCTGCTCGCTGGTTTCCTCATGGAAGCAGGAGGGCAAGGTCGACATTACCTACGTCAAGAAGGAGAACGGTGGAAAGCCTCGTGCAATCAACACTGGCGTCGCGCTGTGCGAGTGCCCTCTCTTCTTCTGCGTCGACTCCGACGACCACTTGGTTCCCGGTGCCGTTGCGCGCATAGTCGATGACTACGAAGCGATTCGCGATGACAACCGCATTGCCGGCATTGTGGCGCTCAGGGGCACCGACGAGCACACTCCCATGGTCACCTGGATTCCAGATGGCCTCACCGAGGTCAAGTACTGGGATCTCTTCGAGAAGTACCACTTTGCCGGCGACACCTCCCTCATCCACAAGACCGAGGTGCTGCGAAAGTATCCGTACGACGTAGCGCCAGGGGAGAAGTTCATCGCAGAGACCTCTGTGTACTACCGCCTCGACGACCACTATCTCATGAGGACGGACAACACCATCCTCACCATCTGCCACTACCTTCCGGATGGCCTTACCAAGAACTTTGCAAAGAACGCGCGCGAGAACCCCATTGGCTATCGCAAGCACAAGCTCTATTGTGCGCAGCGCTCGCAGACGCTGGCTGGAAAGTTCAGGGAGACCACGCTCTATCTCGTTGGCTGCCGTATGACGGGGGAGAAGGGCGGCCTCTCGAAGGCACCCAACAAGGTGATTGGCGCCTTGTGCGAGCTTCCGGCGTCCGTTGCCTACCACACCATATTTGGAGGAAAGAAGGCCAATGGCTGAGGGTCTCTCGCTCAAGAAGAACATCGCCTGGAACTCCGCCGGCTCCATCGTGCGGCTGGGCTGCAACTACCTCATCACCATTGCCGTGGTGCGTCTTTCCCATGGCTTCGATGCCGCGGGCGCCCTCTCGCTGGCCATGTCGGTTTCCAACCTTGTGGCGCCCTTTGCCGACTTCCGCCTGCGAACGGTGCAGGTGACCGACGTTCGCGGCGAGCACAGTTCCGGTGAGTATGTTGGCTTGCGTCTTCTCACGAGTGCCTTAGCCTTCGTGGTTGGCGTTGCCTATGCGGTTCTTACGTGCTCCCTGGATGCCGTGCCGGCAATTGTCGCCTACCTGGTGGCTTCGCTTGTCGCAAACTTCATCGAGGGTCTCCACGCAATAGATCAGCGGCACCTTCGCATGGACTACATCGGCCGCTCCTACATGATGCAGGGCATCTCCAACCTAGCCCTTTTCTCTGTGGTGCTGTGGTTCAGCGATTCTCTGGTGCTGGCCTGCATCTCCATGGCCGTCTCCACGCTGGCAATCTGCGGTATCTACGATATGCCGCGGGCCTCTGGCTTTGAGTCCATCAAGCCCGTCATCGACCTGCGCTCTGCCGCCCGTACGCTTGCAACACTGCTGCCGCTGGTCATAGCACAGGTGTGCTCGAGTGCTGTCCTTACGGTCCCTAAGCAGTACCTCGCAGCGAGTGTGAGCACGGCTGCTCTGGGCATCTACTCTTCTGTGGCGTCTCCGGCGGCAATTGTCCAGATGGGGGCCTCCTACATCTACAGTCCCCTCATGGGCGAGTTCGCACAGCGTTTCAAGGACGACAAGGCATCCGCGCTCAAGCTCTTCAGGCGCACCATCCAGGGCATTATTGGCATCACGGTGGTCTTCTCGGTGCTCATACTTATCTTTGGCGAGTGGATTCTTGGCCTCCTCTACGGCCAGGAGATTATCGAGTACAGCTACCTTCTTGGTCCGGCGGTGCTCTGCACCTTTGTGACCGCCTTTGCCTGGTTCATGAACGACCTGCTTCTTTCGCTCAGGGACTACAAGGCAAGCTTCCTCGGTAATGTGGTTGCCACTGTGGTCTCGCTTGCCATCACCATTCCCGTAGTGGACCTCTTTGGCATGAACGGCGTAAGCTGGGTTGGTGTGGGGTCCTACCTCCTGGCAGTCCTCTCTCTGGTGGCATTTTTTGTCCGTGACTGCAAGAGGCTCGATTAGACAAAGGGAGGAAGAAGATGGATGAGATGCGGCCGTATCCCGAGGACGCTCTCGAGAGACTGCAAGATGCCGAACGCAGCATTCTGGGTGTCGTGGATGCGCTCTGCCGCGAGAACGGCATCGACTACTTCATCGATTCGGGGACCTGCCTGGGCGCGGTTCGCCATGGAGGCTTCATCCCCTGGGACGATGACACGGATATTGGCATGGCCTATGAGGACTACCGGCGCTTTGTCGAGCTGGCCCCGCGGGCACTGCCCAAGGGCTACTCACTGGCAACGTGCCAGAACACACCGGGTTTCACGTCGCTTTGGGTCAAGGTCTTTCTCGACGGTACGCACTTCATCGATGAGGTCTCCATGGAGGCCGGCTGCAACCAGGCGATCTTTCTCGACGTCTTTCCCTTCTTTCGCCAGGAAGCCAATCCTGCGCGCGCCCGGGCGCAGAAGGCAACGTGCCTCCGGCTCCAGCGCATGAGCTACCTTCACGGCATCGCGCACCCCAAGATTCCGGCAGACACTTCCATGCGTGGCCTTAAGGCAATGGCATGTTCCGTGCTCCATCACACTATCGCTCAGACGTGGAAGCCGCAGGAGCTCTCATGCCGGCTCATTGAGGCTGCGCAGCCCAAGGAACCCTTGGAGCGCTGGTTCAATGCCACCTATCCCCTGGAGGGGCTCCACGACACTTCCGATATCTTCCCCACGAAAGACATCGCCTTCGACGGGATGACCCTACGGGCACCGCATGATTGCGACGCGTATCTACGCGTGCTTTATGGCGATTATCACCAGCTCCCGCCCGCTTTGGACCGCTACACCCATCTCCCTCGCATCCTCGACTTTGGGGATGGGGTCAACGTGATGGAGCAGTAAAGGCCTTGACGCCTCCGCTTAGCGCTAACGCTTGTTCTGGAGGTTGTCGCCAAACTCCTTCTTGCTGAGCGCGACCTCCTGCGAGAGCTGCTCGACCTTGTCGGTAAGGCGAGAAACTTCACAGGCGAGGTTGAAGAGCTTGAGCAGCATGAGCGCGATGACCACGAGGAACACGAAGTTGCTGGGCGAGAGGAACCCCAGGAGATCTGAGAAGAAGTACGCGATTCCCGGGAAGATCGCCAGGATAAGGAGAAGCACGGCAGCGCAGACCCAATAGACCGAGTCGGCGATGCGAATCTTTGACTTTCTCACCTTGCGCACAACGATGGAGAGGGCAAACAGTGCCCCAAGGATGAGGGCTATACGAAGAACGATGGACATGGCAGTTCCTATCTAAACCACTGGAAGAGCAGGATGGAGAGGCACGTGCGCGCCATATAGGAAATCGAGGACATGAAGTGCAGGTAGCTCGTGCCGCCTTGCCTTTCTCGCATCTCTGCGGGTACCTCGATGACCTTTGCGCCCCTGCGGATGAGAAGCGCAATGGTATCTGGCTCGGGCGCCAGGTCGAACCCGCGAGCGAGCCGCTCGATCATGGCCCGGTTGTACATGCGCATGCCTGACGTTGGATCGGTGATGGTGGCGCCCGTCGTCTGGTGGATGATCGCGGTGATGAGCTTGGCCCCTGCGCCGCGCGCACCCACTGCGCCGCCACCTGCGAGGTTGCGCGAGGCAATCACGATGTCTGCACCCTCATCTTCGAGGGTCCTTGCCATGGTGGGAATGTACTCGGGTATGTGCTGACCGTCGGAGTCAATCTGAACGGCGGCGTCATAGCCATGGCGCAGGGCATACTTCATGCCCGCCTTCACGGCGGAGGTAAGGCCGCAGTTCACGGGGAGATCGATGTGGTTGAGCGCCAGCTCGTCGCAGATGCGTGGCGTTGCGTCGCTCGAGCCGTCGTTGACGACGAGGTAGTCAACGTCTGGGCAGGTGCTAGTCAGCTCTCGTACGGTGTTTGCGAGACACTCTTCCTCGTTGTACGCGGGCACGATTGCAAGGACTCTCACGATTCCGTTCCCTCTCGTCTTTTCCCAAAGCAGGTGCCCGTCCATGGTATCGCAGCATGCGCCCGTGTCATGGAAAGCCCCACGATGCACAAAAAACTCCCCCACCATACGGTGGGGGAGCCAAGTCCCACAAATCCCCAAAGGGGTATGAGTTGGGCTATGAACTAGAGCTTGCGAACGTTGGAAGCCTGGAGCTTGCCGTTCTGGCCGGTGGTGATGTCAAACTCGACAGCCTGGCCCTCGTCCAGGGTCTTGAAGCCGTCCATCTGAATCTCGGAGTAGTGGACGAACAGGTCGTCGCCATCCTCACGAGAGATGAAGCCATAGCCCTTGTCGGGGTTGAACCACTTAACAGTACCCTTTGCCATGTCGTGCCTTTCTTTCTTTGCCCCGCAGGACAAAAAGCTGCGCTCTCGCGCGATACCTTGTGGCCCCAACAGCCACGGGTGCTATATTACCCCAATGGTTCTGGGGATAGCCCATAAATCCCCAAGTGGTAATCAATGGCCACTTCCGGTCCCATGCACGCCGCTCGCAAAATAGTAGTTGCTACCTCTCGTTCGCAAGCGCTTCTCGCCAGTTTGAGATGGAGCAGTCCGCTGCAGCAACGACCTCACGTTCGTTCTGGAGGGGGTTGTTGCTCAGTACTGCACAGGTGCGCATTCCGGCTCGCTTTGCGGAGCAGATCCCCTGGAGGAGGTCCTCGAAGACCATACAGCTCTCTGGCTTGGCCGAGATGCGACGGGCCGCTTCGAGGTAGATGTCGGGGTGATCCTTGCCGCACCCAACCTCCTTAGCGCATACCACGGCATCAAAGAGGTCGTAGACGTCCACGTTCGCCTTCATGGCGCCAAGTACGTCGGGGTCGTTGGTGGTCGCGAGCGCCAGGGGCACGCCTTCGCTTCTCAGCGCTGCAAAGTACTCCCTCGCGCCTGGCCGCAGGCGTACCTGGGTGGCGTAGAGCGCACGGCCCATGGAGTTCCACTCATCGCAGATCTCCTCGACCGTGTCCTTGAGGCCGTAGCGCTCGATGCACCAGCGCGCGCCGCCCGCAAAGCCAAGCATTGTGAGCGTGCGGCCAACATCTGGCGTGTAGCTGATGCCACGCGACCTCAAGAAGGCGATGTCCACCTGTTTCCAGAGGTCGTGCGTCAGGGCGAGGGTGTCGTCAAAGTCAAAGATGGCTGCCGAGAAGCTCGGTGGCCACAGTGGGTTCGCGGTGGTCTGCTCGTGCATGTGTGTGCTGTCTCCTAGGTTTCTGGCTGGGCTTCGCGCTGCCTGCGCTAGCGGTCTGGCTCGTCCTCGATGGAGCGGAGCATGCCGTAGTACACGTCATCGTGCGTCATGAGCCCCAGAATGGTCATGAACTCCCGGGCCACAGGGAATATCTCGGCATCGAGGGAGGCACGCATGCCTTCGAAGAAGGCGTCGGTGACCTTCTCGGTGGGCGCTATCGCGATGTCGCGGGCCGCAAGCGCCGCGCGCACCTGCTCCTCGCTGAGAGGCTCGCTCGAGGTGGCGGTGCCCTGCAGCTGCAAGACTATGGCCGAGAGCTGCGAGGCCATCTGGGTGGCGATGCCAGGCATGAACGAGAGTGCCCGCTGGTAACAGGCGCGGGCAGCTCGTATGTCCTGGCGGTTCCACTCGTAGCTAGCCATGCGGAAGTAGCCAAGCCCCACGCCCTCGGGGTCGTGGGCAAGCTCAAGGAGGTGTCCCACCTCCACCATGGCATCGTCCGTTCGGCCATCGGCATCAAGGCACTGTGCCAGTTGCAGCCGCGAGTGGATACTCAGGGGTGCCAGCTCCACGGCACGGCGGGCTCGCTCTGTGGCCTGAGGTAGACGGCCTTCGGCGAGCGCTGCCACGGAGGCCACGAGCTGGGCCTCTAGGTAGGCGTCAGGCGCAATGCGCGTCTCGTGGGAGCCATCCCACAGCAGGCGGTTGTAAAGCACGCGGTCGACATAGCTGCCAAACGCGCGCCACTCCACCATGGGGGTGTCCTCGTAAGTGTGAGCCTGCTCCACGGGTTCGAGGGCGCCGAGCACACACGAGAGCGCGCCTGCGGTGTCCTTCTGGGCAAGCAGCTCCTTGGACTTCTCGACGGCTTCGAAGAGCGCGTCGCCGTTTACGAACTCGTCTTGGATGGTCTGGGGGTCGTTCTCGGGGAGCGTGCCGTCTATGAGCTTGCCCACGCAGCGGCGGGCGGCCTCCCTGACGGTTGCGTCGTCGTCCTTGCCCGCAAGCTCCATGATGGCGCGGACGTTCTCCTCGGTCGAGGACGAGAGGCGCCGTGCGATTTGCGAGGCAACCTCGACACGCTTGCTCTCTTCGACAATGCCAAGCTGGTTCACGCGACTTGCCCCCAGCGCCGCGGCAAAGGGGTCTGCAAGCACACGCGTTGAGAGCTCAACGGTCTCGTAGCGCCTGGTGGGGCAGAACTGCTCGCCCTCAAGCGAGAAGCCCTGCCTTACGGGCGAAAGCTGGCCGTCCTTCTCATCGAGCGAGGTATCAAAGTCTCGATAGGTTGCCACGGGATCAAAGGTTCCCGTGAGGGGAATCTTCGAGAAGCCCTCGCGGTCAAAGCACACTGAGTAGTAGCAGTCGTGCGACTGCGGGGTGTCAATAGTGCCTGCCACCCACACGTGCTGTATGAGCGAGCTGCAGCGAAACGCGCAGGCAGCCAGCAGGATGCCAATGCGGAGGTTGTAGTCGGTGGCGGCGCGGCGGCGCATCTCGGGGGTTGCCGGGACAATGCCCATGCCATCGACCCACACGTGGGCGGGCATGACGGAGGGCTGCGTGAGGTCGATTACGATAGCCACGTTGCCGTCTGCTACGTTTGTCCGGAAGCTTGCCTGGAGGCGATAAGGCACCTGGAAGTGCTCGATGCCCGTCGAGATGCCCTTGCGCACGGCCCACTCGCCGTTGGGACGCTCCTCCTCGCGCGTGGGGAGGCCGTCTGCAATGGTGGGGATCTGTGACGTGACGGACGCGGCGATGCGCTGTCTAAACCTCACAAGCTCGCCTGCCGGCACGTCATCTGCGTCATCGAAGAACGTCGAGGCGAGAAGTGCCGCGTTGAGTGCCGCCTCAATGCGAAGTACCTTGAGCTTTGCCGCATAGCTCAGCTCTGGGTCGTTCACGCGCAGATAGAAGAGATGCGAGGTGTGTGGGCGCACGACGCCCACCGAGGGCATGGCAACATCCGGGGCAAGAAGCCCTGCATCGTCCAGCGCGTCAGCGAGAAACACCTCGAGGTTCGAAGGCGGAAGGGCGTCTTGGGCAGAGGAGGGTACGATGATCTGACCCTCGCCGCCACCTTCGCCGTCGCGTTGCCGCGAGCGGATGTCCGCTACGACAAGGCCAAGGTCCGAGAGGGGATCGTCGGACGCCATGAGTCGCTGGGACAGCACGTCGATGTCGAGCGTCGTCGTGACCCGAGGACGGGCGGCGTCGACGGCCGCAGCAAAGCGGGCACCAAGCCTGGGCGCCGCTGACTGTCCTGACTGCCCCTCAAGGGTGGCCTGGCCCGCGACATCGTGGTCCTGCGAGGGGGTCTGCCGCCCAAAGGCATGCGAAAGCGCCTGCGTGAAGTCGCGTGCCCAGTGCGGCCAACGCTTGTCGTCTGTCTCCTCCATGCGGCACCTCCTCATTGCCTGCAAACCGGCGGTTCCGGTTGCGTCTCCGAACTCACCTTATACCCATGGCGTGGAAAAGACACCCCAGAGAGCGCAATGGCCCCTGGGGTGCTGGTGTGCGCTCCTATGCCTGGCGCTTTGCGGTGCTTCCCAGGATGGGCCTAATAAAGAGGCCACTTCTCAGCTTGGGCTCGAACCAGGTGGACTTGGGAGGCATGATACCCTCCTCGTCCGCCACGGCCATCATGTCGGCTACTGGCGTTGCCCTCAGCGCAAAGGCTAGGCCGCCCTCGCCCACAAGCGGCTCGAGGGCGCCAGCGTCTGCCAGGCCGCCTACAAAGCGGATGCGTGCGTCACGACCAGGGTCGGTGATGCCCAGGATGGGGCCAAGGACCTGGTCCTGCAGGACCGAGACGTCAAGCTTGCCCACGGCCGTTTGGGGGACATCACCCCGCCAGGCAAGCTCGCGCCACGTACCGCCCAGGAAGAGCCCGTAGTGGAGGGCATCCGTGGGGCGCACGGGACCCTCGACGGGCTCGCCCACGGAAAAGCCCTGCTCAGCGAGGCGTGCGAGAAGCTCATCGGCGGAAAGGCCCGCGGTGTCTGCCACCACGCGGTCGTAGGGGAGGGTCATGAGCTGGCTTTCTGGGAAGAGCACGGCCAGGAGGTAGTCGCAGGGCTCGGTGCCGGGGGCACCCATCGTGTCACCGTGCTCTTCGCGGAGAGACTTGCGCACGCGCGCGGCCGCAGCCGCGCGGTGGTGGCCATCGGCGATGTAGGCGCGCGGGACAAGCATGAGCATCGTGCGCAGGGCGTCTACGGCTGCCGGCCTGTTGACGCGCCACACGGTCTCGCGCAGACCCTCGGCATCGGTGAAGTCGTAGAGCGGGGTTGCCGTCGTCGCGGCGGCGACGATGGTCGAGAGCGTGGGGTCGTCGCGGTAGGCGAGAAGCACGGGGCCGGTCTGGCAGCCGGTGGTGGCAATGTGGTCCGCACGGTCCTTCTCGTCAACCGGGCGCGTGAACTCGTGGCGGCGGATGGTGCCAGACTCGTAGTCGTCCACCGAGAAGGCCGCCACAATGCCCGTCTGCTCGTGGCCGTTGCCGCTCAGACGGTACAGGTAGTAGCAGGGGTCCCCGTCGCGCACGAGGGTGCCGTCCGCCACACGGTCGGCTAGGAGGCTCGCGGCCTTCTCGTAGACGTCCGGGGCATGCATGTCGTGCGAGGGGTCAAACGCGGTCTCGGGACGGTCGATGGCGAGGAACGAGTGCGGGCGCTTGGCCACGGCCTCGCGGGCCTCCTCCCTCGTGAAGACGTCATAGGGCAGTGACGCGAAGTCCTTGGCCTTCTCGGGCTGAGGCCTGTAGCACACGAACGGCTCTGCGCGCATGTCGCTCCTTCGTTGCGGTCTTGATACGGGATGGAGTCCTGGTAGCTCCACGAGCAGATTCTAGCGCGTGGCACGCGCGGCTTCAGGTACCGTAGACGCTTGGAAACCCGTATGTGACAGGCAGGACGAGGGCGGGGGAGAGCATCGATGGCATCCGGAGGAGTAACAAGGCGGTTCTCGCGTGGGATGAACGTGAGCAGTCGCAGGCTTGTGGTGTTTGACTTTGACGGCACGCTCTCAGACACCATAGCGGGCATTATCGCCACGGCCCGCACCGTCCTCCGCGAACACGGTCTGAGCGACGATGACATGGGAGACCTCAGACGCCTTGTGGGGCCGCCCTTCCCTGAGGCATTCTCTATGGTCTATGGCTTCTCGGCGGAGGAGGCCGCCCAGATTACCGAGGAGTACCGTGCCATCTACAACAAGCTGGGCGCCGAGGCGTTTCCCGCCATCCCGGGCATGGCGGGGCTTGCCGATTCGCTCCATGCAGCCGGCAAGGTGCTCGCCGTCGCCTCGTCGAAACGCGCGGCTCTGCTCGAGCGCGGCATGCGCGAGTCTGGCCTTGCGCCACGCTTTGATGTCTACCTGGGCAAACTTGACGACGGGACCGATACCAAGCCGCAGACCATCCGCCGCGTGATGGACCGCACGGAGGCGAGGCCCCAGGACGCGGTGATGGTGGGAGACCGGTTCTACGACGTTGACGCCGCAACAGAGGTGGGCATTCCCTGCGTTGGCGTTCACTACGCGCACACCTGCGAGGTGGCGGAGCTTTGGGACGCCGGAGCGGTTGCCGTTGCCGAGACCGTTGAGGAGCTTGGCAACATACTTCTGGGGTGATGCATCGGGCGCCTGCCGAATTTTGGGTTCCCAGCGCATCCAACCAGCTGATGTGGGGTAGAACAGAGAGCATCACGGCCGCGGGACGGGCTCGTCCCGCTTCTGAAGGGAGACATCATGGCAGACTTCGATATCACGGACGGCTTCCGCAAGGTCTTCCTGGCAAGCGTGGGCGCAGTCGCCACCACCGCCGAGAAGTCCCAGGAGGTCATCGACGGCTTCGTCAAGAAGGGCGAGCTTACCGTTGCCCAGGGCAAGGCCATCAACGAGGAGCTTACCCGCAAGGCAAAGGAGGTCGTTGGCGACACGTCCGACGCCGCTCTGCGCGCCAAGATGGAGGCAATGACCCCCGAGGAGCGTGCGGACTTTGCCAAGAAGGTTGCCTCCATGGCATCCGACATCGATGCAGACGTCGTCGAGCCGGATTCCGTCGAGGACGCCCCCGTTGATGATGGTGACGCCAAGGAGTAGAACCTGTGCCAGAGGTTCGCGACACAAGTGATGCCACGAAGGGGAGCTCGCCACGCACCAGTGACGAGCTCCTTGACGCGTGGTACAGGAGCGTGAGCGAGGACGGCTTCGAGGATGACGACGCGCAGACCATCGGCCTGTTTGGCGGTCACAGCAAGACGTCTGACGGGTACGAGTCGTCGCGCAGCTCACGGCTCAAGCGCGTCCGCGAGATTCTCTCGATCGTTCGCCGCTATGACATCTTCCACGGCCTCACGCCCAAGAGCCTGCGTCACATGCTCGAGGAGCTTGGCCCCACTTTCGTGAAGGCTGGCCAGATACTCTCCATGCGCTCGGAGATACTGCCCGAGAGCTTCTGCCGCGAGCTCACCAAGCTCCGCTCGGATGTCGAGCCCATGGACCGCGACACGGTGCTACAGGCGCTGCGTGACGAGTACGACACCCCCATCGAAGACATCTTCGACGCCATCGACGATGTTCCTTTGGGCTCCGCCTCCGTGGCCCAGGTGCACAAGGCCCGTCTCGTCACGGGCGAGATGGTTGCCATCAAGGTGCAGCGCCCACACGTCCAGGAGACCATGACACAAGACATTGCCATCATGCGCTCGCTTGTGGGGTTCATGGACCGCTTCATGTCGGGGAGCCAGTTCCTCGACATGCAGTCGGTGGTGGACGAGCTTTGGCAGTCCTTCCGCGACGAGACGGACTTCCTGGTGGAGGCCAGAAACCTGGAGGAGTTTAGGCGCAACAACGCGGACTGCAAGTTTGTCGACTGTCCCAAGCCCTATCCCAAGCTCTGCACCAAGCACGTCGTGGTCATGGACTACATCGAGGGTATTCCCATCGACAAGACGGCCAAGCTGGTTGCTGCTGACTATGACCTCGAAGAGATTGGCACCAAGCTCGTCGACAACTACACGCGCCAGATGATCGACGACGGCTTCTTCCATGCCGACCCCCACCCCGGTAACCTCATCGTCCGCGGCGGGCAGATCGTCTACATCGACTTGGGAATCATGGGGCGTCTCTCCTCGCATGATCGCAAGGCCATGTCGGACATGGTGAAGGCCGTTGCGCTGAGGGACTCCGCCGGGCTTGCCGACGGGCTCCTGCGCTTCTCGATATCCGATACGTCCGCCGTCGACCATGCGCATCTCTTGGACGACCTCGACATGATCATTGCCGACTACGGCGAGGCTGACCTCTCAGACCTTGACGTCGGCTCCTTCGTGAACTCGCTCATCTCGATGGCGAGGAAGAACGGCGTCGAGCTCCCCGGCTCGGTCACCATGCTGGCACGCTCCCTCGTGACGCTCGAGGGCGTGGTTGACGAGTTTCTCCCCGGTGTCTCAATCATCGAGATCATCACGGCCCACATCAAGGCGCACACCACGCCCGAGGACCTCATCAAGCACGAGGTCAAGGGGTTCATGCGCGAAGGAACGCGTGCTGCGCACGGGCTTCTCGGCGCGGCTTCGCAGGCGGACCTTGCCATGAAGATGCTCACCCGCGGCCAGCTGCGGCTTAACCTGGACGTGGCGGGAACCGAGGACCCCATCAACGACTTCGCCCACATCGCCAACAGGCTCTCGATGAGCGTCATGGTGGCGGGCCTCTTCATTGGCTCGTCGGTGGTCTACTATGCGCGCATCCAGCCCGTTATCTTTGGCATTCCCATCATTGGCTTCGTTGGCTACCTTGCTGCCCTCATCCTGGGCATATGGGTTGCCCGGAGCATCATCAAGGACGACCGGCGCCGCAGGCGATGAGACAAAGGGGGCTTCCCTTTGTCTCATCGCAGGCGCTAGCGTGCTCCGTCGAAAGGCCCCGGAAGCGTTGGCGCACCGTTCACCGCAAGGTCGATGACGCGATAGGCACCGTCGTAGATGCCCGCCTTGGCGGCGTCCTCGATGCGGTCGCACATGAAGCCGAGAAGCCCGCGCTCGTGCTGGAACGAGTCGATCATCGAGAGTACCTCTGCGGTGTCGTCCATTTCGTAGGTGCCGTCGCCAACCTCCGCTGCGCGGATGGCGCCCCAGGCCTCGTGGCCGCCCACCCGGTGGATCATGAGCTTGGGCACGGGGTAGAACGAGAACTCGCTCGGCTTGGTAACCAGCACGTCCGAGCAGCGCATGAGCAGGTTGGACGAGTAGACCGCCGTAAAGATGTCCTTGTCGCAGAAGGCGTGCACGCCGCTCGCGTCACCGTCGAGTGCCGCCGTTGCAAACCGCGCGACCTCGTCGATACCCTCGAAGTGGGGGAGTGCCTCGCTGCGAAGGCCGTCCACGCTTTTGAGCAGCGCATCCCACACCTTCTTGTGATCGCCAACGTTAACAAAGACCACGGCCTCCCCGCGCCTCACATAGGGGAGGAGGTGCTCCACGATTGCCGCGAAGAGCTCCTGCTGCGCGCCTGCGCCGCCAACGGAGAGCAGGTAGCGCACGGGGCCGCCTCCCATGACACGGTTCCTGCGTCGTGCGCAGTCTGTGGGGATGTTGGAGACAAGCTCGTGGTCAACGTAGTGGCCGGTGTAGTAGATGGACCCCTCGGGCATGGGCTTGAGCTGGCGCGCAGGGTCCATGCCGCGTAGCTGGTGGTACCCCAGGTAGGCGCTGGGCGTCTGGACCGTGTGGATGGAGCCCTCCGCAAGGTGGAGCGCCATGGGCCAGTTGTCGGGGATGGCGTTCACCACGTGGGTCATGCCCGCATGAACAGCTGCCTGCGAGGGCCAGACGTGGGTGCCCACGTAGGGGATGTCCTTGTCGATGTCGTGGAAGAAGGGCACGCAGAGCTCGGCGTTCTTTTGGTCTGCCGCGTTGTACGAGAGCTTGCGGAAGCCCTCGGAGTTGAGCGGTTCCCACACGAGCTTATTGAAGGCCCCAACACGCTGAGAGATTCTCGACCCCTTGGAGTAGAGGTCGTTCTGGTAGCGGATGACCTTGGATCCCGTAGCATCCTCGAAGGAGGCAAGGTCAAGCCAGTAGGGCGTGTAGCCCATGGCATGCGCTGCCGATGCCATGGCCATCGAGATGCGGTAGTGCCCAAACCCCATGCGGATGTTTCCCACTATGACCGGCGTCCCGTTTGCGCCTTCTACGGCACGATTGGTGGCGGGTGGCTTGGGGGCCTGGGCGGCATCTGCACGGATGTCGAGGGGCGTGCTGCCAGGGGAGATTACGAGGTTCCTCACGCCGAGCATATCGCCAATCACGGGCGTGGGAGCTGCCGAGAGGTGATAGATGGTCTTGGAGTCATCGCCAAAGCGACGGAGGTAGCGCTCCTTCGATTGGACGGCCTTCTGGTACGTTGCGTCGTCCTGCTCGTTGCCAAAGACGCTTCTCGCCCGGTCTGTCGACGCTTCCATCGAATCCTCCTTGACCCTATGTGGACAGAGGTGATAGCCTCGCTATCAAGTTGATAGTAAGACTATCACCCACGGGAATGGAGCGTCAAGGATGGCACAGGATGACGTCACGGCGGGCTTAGTGTCTGCTGCGCCACAGGAGAGGAGCCTCACGGGCGATGCGCGCATGGACCGCGCCATCGAGTGCGCAGCCGGCCTCTTCCTTAAGCGACGCATCGCGGACGTGCGCATGACCGACGTTGCGGATGCGGCGGACGTTGGAGTGGCCACGCTCTACCGACGCTTCTCGACCAAGACGCGCCTTGCCCTCACGGCAGGCACGCTCCTGTGGCGGCGCTTCAACGAGCGCATTGTGGGGCTTGTCGAGTCGGACGCGTTTCTCGGCATGAGCGGTGCGGACAGGCTCGAGCGCATGTTGCGTCTCTATGCCGAAGGCTACGTGGAGAACGCCGGCTTTGTGCTCTTCATTGATGACCTCGATGGGCTTCTCGTTACCGAGGGGGTGCCGCTTGACGCGGTTGCCGCCTACGGGCGCGAGGTCGACTCGTTCTACCTCATCTTTGCTGACGCATACCAGCTGGGGCTCCAGGATGGCTCCGTCGCGCGCGAGGTGGACTTTCCGGTCTTCTACAGAAGCGTCGCGCATGCGCTCATGGGTGTGGCGCAGAAGCTCGCGCGCGGAGAGGTCATCCCCTCGGACGACTTCTCCACGGGGGCCCAGGAGCTTGAGTGCATCGTTGACATGGCAGTACGCGCATTGAGATGAGACAAAGGGAGTTTCCCTTTGTCTCACGGAGAGAGGGGAGTAGGGATGGCAGGGGAGAAGGCTTCGGGGACCAGGCTTGCGGACAAGCGAGTCATCAGACTCTTTGCGATAGGGCAGCTGGGTTGGGCGATACTCTCGGGCATCGTCAGCAACTGGCTCGTCTACTTCTACATGCCCTCCGACACCATGCTCTCGCGTGGCATGGCGGTCTTCATCACCCAGGGCGCCGTGTTTGCGGGGCTCACGGTCATCGGTATCATCACGGGATGTGGCAGGCTCCTCGACGGCTTCGTCGACCCGTTCATTGCCTCCCAGTCTGATCGGCTGAACAGCCCTCTTGGCCGCCGAATCCCGTTCATGCGCGGTGCCGCCATCCCCTTTGGCGTGATGACGGTCCTCGTCTTTGTGCTGCCGGGTACGGGCAGCGAGACCCTGAATAACGTGCTGCTCTTCTGCTGCCTCATGCTCTTCTACATCACGCTCTCGCTCTACTGCACGCCCTTCAATGCGCTCATCCCCGAGCTTGGGCGTACGCAGGAGCTGAGAATCGATCTCTCCACGCACATCTCGGTCACCTACTTTCTAGGCACGGCGCTTGCGTACCTCGTTACCACGGTGGCTGCCTACCTCGAGCCTGCCATGGGGATCGCCGGTGCCTTCAGGATCACGGTCGCCGTGCTTGCCGCCGTTGCCGTTGCCTGCATGCTTGTGCCCGCGTTTGGCATCGACGAGACCCTCTATGCCAAGGCAGAGCCCTCCTCCACGCCCATGTTCCAGTCTGTTGCCAAGACGTTCAAGAACCATGACTTCCAGGTCTTCGAGCTCTCCGACGTGCTCTATTGGGTTGCCATCACCATGTTCCAGACCGGCATGACCTACTACATCACCGAGCTCATGGGCCTGCCGGATTCGCTTTCGTTTGTGTTCTTCGCCGCCATGACGCTCATCTCGCTGTTGTTCTACGCGCCCGTGAACATGCTGGCCAAACGCCACGGCAAGAAGCGTATTGTTGCGTTTGGCTTTTTCTTCTTCTGCGCGGCGTTTGCCGTCACCTCGGTGTGCGGCATGTTTGGCATCCCGGGTATGGTCTGGGGCATGCTTGTGGCAGTGCTTGCGGCCGTGCCCATGGCCATCCTGGGTATCCTTCCCCAGGCGGTGCTTGCCGACATCGCGGAGTGCGACGCCTTGGAGACGGGCGAGAGGCGCGAGGGCATGTTCTACGCGGCTCGCACCTTCTCGATGACCTTGGGTCAGACGCTCGCGATGATCCTCTTCACCTCCATTTCCATCCTTGGCGAGAACGGCATGGGCTACCGGGCCACCGCGATTGTTGCCACGGCGTTCTGCCTCATAGGCGGCCTTGTCTTCACGCGCTACAACGAGCGGCGCGTCCTTGGGACCATCGGCGGCGCCTCTGGCGAGGCCAAGGGGGGCGACAGGGCGTGACGGCGCTTCTCGGCGAACCTGCCTTCTGTGTGCGCTGGCATGTGGCGTCTGACCAGGGGCGCGTTGCCCATGTACAGCCGTCTGGCCTGGTGACGGGTGCGGACGTGGTCACGCTTGGTGTCTCGCTCGTGCGCGAGGGCGAGTGCTGGCAGCTGTGCGTGAAGCCCCGGCGTGAGGTTGTGATTGACGCTGTGGAGACAACGCTTCCCGCAGCGCTGGGTGAGGCAACGGCGCTCTACCTGAACGGCTATAACTCCTGGACAGACTCCGTGGAGCGCAGTCCGCGCGACCGCATGCGCAACTTCCGCGTGCCGCGCGTGGCCATACGCCATTGGGTGCTTGACGCCTCAGGCGACTACCGCTTTGTGAAGGCGGACGAGAGACCCGGTCACCAGCATGGCTTTACCTATGGCTACCTGCGGCGGGATGGTGAGGTTGCCCTGGTGGCCTCGCTTGGCGAGGACACGGGCATGACGCTCATTCGCGAAGACCTGCCTGCAAAGGCGCTCCTTGTGAGCAAGGAGCCGCCAGCCGTTCCCGTAAAGGCTGGCGAGAAGTGCTGCCTTTTGGGACTTGCCGTGGTTCGCGCAGAGAACGTTGATGAGGCAGCTGCGCGCTGGCTTGCGCTCTGTGGCATCGCTGTTCCGCCCTGCTCGCCGCTTGTGGGTTATACCAGCTGGTACCGGCACTACACGAACATATCGGAGCAGTGCCTGCTGCACGACTTGGATGCGCTTGCGAACTGCCTTGAGGACTACGACCTGGGTACGCGCCGCCCAACCTTCCAGATGGATGACGGCTACACGCGTGTGGGTGACTGGCTCCACCCGGATGCCGAGAAGTTCCCGCATGGCCTTGCCGCCGTGGCCGCTGCTGCTCGTGAGCGCGGGCTCATGCCGGGCATCTGGGTTGCGCCCTTCGTGTGCGAGCGCGAGTCCCAGCTCTTCTCGGCGCATCCGGACTGGCTGCTTCGTGATGAGAAGGGCGAGCTTGTGGTGACCGGCTCGCACTGGTCCGGCCACGTTGCGCTCGATACGCTGAATCCTGAGGTGCGTGACTACGTGGCACGCGTCATGGCAACGCTCACCGGCGAGTGGGGATTCACGCTTCTCAAGTGCGACTTCCTCTATGCGGCGTGCATGCTCCCGCATGGCGGCATGAACCGAGGCCAGCTCATGGCCGACGCCATCGGCCTCCTGCGCCAGAGTGCGGCGTCTGGCACGTGGTTTGACCTGTGCGGCGTTCCCATTGGCTCTGCCTTGGGCCGCACGGAGTTCTGCCGTATTGGCTGCGACGTGGGCCTCGACTGGGACGGTGCCGCCTACATGCGCGGCACCGGCCGCGAGCGCGTGAGCACCAAGAACAGCCTGGCCAACACGCGAGGGCGCGCGCATCTCGACGGCAGGGCGTTTAGGTGCGACCCGGACGTCTTCTTCCTGCGGCCAGACGTTCGTCTAACCGACGAACAGCGCGCAGAGCTCCTCGAGGCAGACTCTACGCTAGGCGGCGTGCTCTTTACCTCGGACGACATGTCGCTGTGGGACGCCGACCAACGCGCTCTCTTCTCGCGCGCGTTGGGATGAGACAAAGGGACAGTCCCTTTGTCTCATCCCAGGACGTTTGCCACGATGTCGTGCGTGAGCTGGTAGACGCCGGGCATCTTTGACTCGCGCGGACCCGCAACGTTGAGTGTCATGGCACATGTGCCAAGCGAGCGGAGCCAAGCAAGCGCCTCCGCGGCATCCTCGCTCACGTTGACACCTTCAAGAACCAGCACCGGCCTACCCATGCGCTCGGCGAAGATGGCAGTCATCTCTGTGCCGCTTCGTGGCTCCAACCCGCCTGGCGAGACGATGAGCGTTGCGTGGCTATCGCGCACGTTCCAAGCTGTGCGCTCGACGTAGCCCTGGCTGGGACCCTCGCGAAGCTCGGGATACAGGGCGAGAAGACCTGGCGGGTTGGGCAGGTCCTCCGCTAGGCCACCGGGTGGGCACCAGCCGCAGATGGGCACGTTCTGCTCGCGTGCCGCATCAAGGCCGCCACGGTCCGCGCCGGTCTGGCCGCCGGAGCGCACGAGCGAGATGAGCGGCAGGCGGTCGATGATGCCCGCGGCCTCGGACTGCTGGCGCACAATGGTCCCTGCGTCCGTTGGGTCTGCTGCAAGCGAGACCTCCCACTCCTTGCGCGTGATGCGCTGGACGTGCTCGGTGTGCGTGATCCCGCAGCGGTCAACGGCGCTATCGACGTGGTGGTGCGGGCGAAGCCCCACTTTTTCCTGCACGCGGCGGCTGCCCTCGTTGCCTTCGAAGTAGCTTGCACGTACGGCGACAAGGTTCTCGACGAGAAACGCGTGGCGAAGCACTTCTCGCACGGCCTCGGTCATGTAACCGTGGCCCCACCAGGGACGCGCGATCCAGTAGCCTATCTCGGCCTCGTCTGCGGGTAGGCCCGTGAGGTCGTGCTGGAGGGCAATCGCGCCAACCGGCTCGTCTGCCAGCACACCCTCTCGGCCTCGAAGCGTGATGGCCCAGGAGTCAGGCACCATGAGGATGTCATGCAGGACCTGACGGCTCTCGTCCTGCGATTGATGCGGAGCCCAGCCCGCGCGCGGTCCAACCTCGGGATCGCTTGCGTAGCGGTAGAGCGCGGGGGCGTCGTCCTCGCGCCAGGGACGCATGACGAGATGGGCCGTAGTGAGGATAGTGGGCCAGTGCATGGGTTCCTCCTGGAGTTGTGCTGCCGAATGTCGAATGTCCACCACCATAGCGCAGCCGGCCTTGTCGGACGGTTCCGTGGGGCTCAAATTGGACGTTTGGGATGCTCTGAGGGGCGAGAAGTGTCGATTTTCTGCCCGACAGCACACTGTGGCTCGTGCCGCCACGCTACAGCTCGTAGAACCTGGGCTCGCCCTTCTCGTACGCGCATGCCTGTGAGAAGCCCAGCGCACGAAGACGGTCCTGGGCAATCCGCAGGTAGGCGCCCAGGTGCTCTGGCTTGTGCGAGTCGGACCCCAGCGTGAGGATACGTCCGCCCAGGTCACGGTAGAGCAACAGCACATCATCGGTTGGCTGTGGCCCATCAAGCCCATAGCGCCAGCCGGATGTGTTTACCTCGATGCCGTGGCCACCTGCAATGACGCGCGAGAGGATCTCTGCCACAATGTCGCGGACCTCCGAGAAGGGGAGTGGCCCGCCGGGCGTAGGGTCGTAGCGCCGTATAAGGTCGAGATGCGCCACTACGGAGTAGCCATGGAACCGTTCGACCACGCCGAGAAGCTCCTCGTAGTACGCCATCGTGAACTGCTCCTGCGTGCGACCCTCCTGGAATGCACCGTTCCAGAACTCCCTGTCTCCCGCCTGGTGGATTGAGAGCAGCGTGAAGTCAAGCTGGCTGCCGTACCTCTCGAGCAAGCGCTCGTACGTGGGAATGGTGTGGGTCTGCACGCCCAGCTCGAGGCCGCGTGCAATGCGGACCTGTGCGCCGTAGCGCTCGCGAACGCGGTCAAGCTCCTCAAAATAGGCAGGGTAGGGGCAGTTGGTGACGGGGCGACCGTTCTCAAAGCGCGCGTCGGCCGGCTGGTCCCAGTCCGGCTTTACGCCGTAGTCCACGTGTTCCGTGAAGCACAGCTCGTCGAGGTTGGTGCGAATAGCATCCCTTACGACCTGCTCCATGGGGTAGGTGGAGTCGTCCGAGTACGCGGAGTGGACGTGGTAGTCAGCAAGCATGGGGCTCACCTCGATTACTGTCGGGCTGCGGAAGCGCGAGTTGCCATCACGCGGCTATCGCAGCGTATAAGGCATGTGGTCATAATCGCAAGGAGGGCAGCTATGGCCACGGGCAGCAGAAGCGGGGAGACCTGCTCCACGAGGAGGCCCATGAGCGGCGGAAACGCCATCGAGCCCACGTATGCGCAGGTCATCTGGAGCCCCATGAGCAGCTGCGCGTTCTCATCACCAAAGCGCTCGGGCGTGAGCTGGATCATTTGCGGGTAGATAGGCGCGCAGCCCAGACCCAGAAGGGCCAGGCCCGCGCCAAGCCCAGCTTCCCCTGGGGCAACAAACAGAATGACAACCCCAAGGGCCATGACCGTCTCGCCAAGCCTGAGGAGCTGCTTTCCGTCAAGCCGCAGCGTCAGCATGCCCGAGAGAAACCTCCCCACCGTGATGCCCGCATAGAAGAGACTGGCGAGAAGGGCTGCCGTCTGGGCAGATACGCCATGCCCCAACACCAAGAACGTCGACGCCCACAGGCCGCAGGACGACTCCAGTGCGCAATAGCAGAGAAAGCCTGCCATCGCGAGCTTTACGCCGGGCCGCGCGATAAGCTCTCGACGCGAAAGCGCAGCGTGCTTCTCGCCAGCGCCTGCTTCGTCCGCGCGATCATGCCACAGCGGGAGGCTCAGCGCGATTGCCGCAACGAGAAGCACCTGGAGAACGCCAACAATGCGGTAGCCACCCGGCCAGCCAGTGGGGCCGCTCATCTGCCAGGACATGATTATGGGTCCTCCGGCCGCACCAAGGCCCCAGCAGCAGTGTAGCCAGTTCATATGGCGTGCCGCAAAGTGCGTTGCCACATAGGCGTTGAGCGCAGCGTCAACCGCCCCTGCCCCCAGCCCGTACGGGATCGCCCAGAGCATGAGCCGCCAAAATGCACTAGATGCCGAGAAGCCAAAGAGCGCCACAGCGGTGAGTGCTACCGAGACCGCAGTGAGTCTGCCGGTGCCCAGTCCGCGGACAAGTTCTACGGTCAGCAGGCTGGAGGTGATTGTCCCTAGGCAGATGACCATCGAGACTACGCCGGCAAGTGAGACGTTGGCGCCAACGGTCACGTGCATGGCAGGCCACGCTGCGCCAAGAAGGCCATCTGGGAGCCCTAGGCTCACAAATGCCAGGTAGATGATGCCAAGAAGTGCGTTGGTCATGGGCTCCCTCTGTGATTGCCGATATGCCGGGAAGGCTATTGTAGCTGCCACAGCACGCGTGACGCGAGAGCGGCGAGAAGTTCGTTGGCGCTGCTGTCGAAATTGCGCTTCCGGCGAGAAAACGAAGCCAGAGGTGCTGTTATCGAAGCAATCCCGTACGAGATGCGCCCTCCGGCGCCAGATTGACGTCTGAACGATGGTTTCTGCGCCCCCTCTCGCACAATAGAGCCCCTCCGGCGTCGTGGGGCGCCGAAGGGGCAAAAGGCGAGACTGCCGTTGCTGCCGGGGCAGCAAGCGCTACTCCAGCTCGAACGCTCCGGTGTAGAGCTGGTAGTACGTGCCATGCTGGGCGATGAGCTCGTCGTGCGTGCCACGCTCGATGATGCGGCCGTGGTCAAGCACGATGATCACGTCGGAGTTGCGCACGGTCGAGAGCCGGTGCGCAATCACGAACGTGGTACGCCCGTACATGAGGGCGTCCATGCCCCGCTGCACGATCTGCTCGGTGCGCGTGTCGATGGAGGACGTTGCCTCGTCCAAGATCATGACCGGCGGGTCTGCAACGGCCGCGCGCGCAATGGAGAGCAACTGGCGCTGACCCTGCGAGAGCTGGGCGGCGTTGTCGGTCAGCATCGTGTTGTAGCCCTCTGGCAGGCGCTGAATGAAGCTGTCGGCACCGGCAAGCTTGGCGGCGCCAATGCACTCCTCGTCTGTGGCATCGAGGCGGCCATAGCGAATGTTGTCCATGACCGTGCCGGTGAAGAGGTTGGTGTCCTGCAACACCATGCCGAGCGAACGGCGGAGGTCCGCCTTCTTGATCTTGTTGATGTTGATGCCGTCGTAGCGGATCTTGCCGTCGGCAATGTCATAGAAGCGGTTGAGCAGGTTGGTGATTGTCGTCTTGCCTGCGCCAGTGGCGCCCACGAAGGCCACCTTCTGTCCGGGCTTGGCGTAGAGCGAGATGCCATGGAGAACGGTGTGGTCGGGCGTGTAGCCAAAGTCCACGTCGAAGAGACGCATGTCGCCCGCAAGCGGCGTGTAGGTCACGGTGCCGTCGTGGTGGGGGTGCTTCCAGGCCCAGCTCTCCGTGCGCTCGGCGCACTCCTCAAGCTCGCCTGCGGCATTCTTGCGTACGTTCACCAGGGTGACGTAGCCCTCGTCTTCCTCGGGCTCCTCGTCAATGAGCGAGAAGATGCGCTCGGCACCCGCAAGGCCCATGACCACGAAGTTGATCTGCTGGGAGACCTGGCCAATGGAGCCCGAGAAGCGCTTCGTTAGGTTGAGGAACGGCACCACGATGTCGATGGAGAGCGCGACGCCCGCGATGGAGGGGTTGGGCGTTCCCGCAGCGAGCATGGCGCAGCCAGCCAGCGCAACCACCACATATGAGAGGTTGCCCATGTTCATGAGGATGGGGCCAAGCGTGTTGCCATAGATGTTCGCCCGCTTTGAGGCGTCGAAGAGCTCGTCGTTGACCTCGTCGAAGCCCCTCTCGGTGGCAGCCTCGTGCGTGAAGACCTTGATGACCTTCTGGCCGTTCATGGCCTCCTCGGCGAAGCCCTCCTCGGCAGCGAGCGCGCGCTGCTGTGCGAGGAAGAAGTGCGCCGAACGTCCGCCCAGGACACGCGTGATCACGACCATCAGGACGACCATCGCAAGCACCACGAGCGTGAGGGGGAACGAGTACCAGAGCATGATGACGAGAACCGAGACCATTGCCGTGAGCATGGTGATGAGGTTTGGCACGGCAACGCCAATGAGCTGGCGGAGGGTGTCCACGTCGTTGGTGTAGTGCGACATGATGTCGCCGTGCTTGTGCGTGTCAAAGTAGCGAATGGGCAGGTCCTCCATGTGGTCGAACATCTGGTTGCGGACCTTCATGAGGGTGCCCTGGCAGATTACAGCCGTGAGCTGGGCCTGAGCGATGTTCGCGCCCAGGGCAATCACATAGCAGCCAATGAGACTCAAGACGATGCGCGTGATCTGGACCTGTGCTGCTGCCCAGTCTCCCGTGCCCACGAAATCCTGCACCACGGCGATGGCCTGCTGCATGAAGACGGAAGGCAGCGACGAGAGGATCGAGGCGGTGAGAATGCAGAGCACCTGTGCGGTTACGTGAACTGGGTAGTAGTGGAAGGTGAGCGCCAACGTGCGCCCGAGCGTCTTCCCGGGGTTTGCAGCCCCATGGCCGCGGCTGGGGCCATCAGTGTGCTTTGACTTTGCGGCCTGCTCAGAAGGAGACTTCATTGCCTGGTCTTTCTCTTTACTCATTGTTCGCCTCCTTCTTGGGCTCGACGGCGTCCTTGGAGATGGTCTCCATGGCCTCGTCGTGCGACTGCTTGTTCTGTGTCGTGTACGTCTCGCGGTAGATCTCGTTGGTTCGAAGCAGCTCTTCGTGCGTGCCCACGGCGTCAATGCGCCCGTCGCGCATGACCACGATGCGGTCAGCGTCCTCCACCGAGCTGGTGCGCTGGGCGATTATGACCTTGGTGGTCTCGGGGATGAAGCTCTTGAACCCCTCGCGGATGAGATGGTCGGTCTTGGTGTCCACGGCGCTCGTGGAGTCGTCGAGAATCAAGATCTTGGGGTTCTTGAGAAGGGCGCGCGCAATGCAGAGACGCTGCTTCTGGCCGCCCGAGACGTTGGTTCCCCCCTGCTCGATGTAAGTGTCGTACTTCTTGGGGAACTGCTGGACGAACTCGTCTGCCTGCGCGAGCTTGCAGGCCTCGAGCATCTGCTCGTCGGTTGCGTTGGGGTTGCCCCAACGGAGGTTGTCCTTGATGGTGCCCGAGAAGAGGACGTTTCGCTGGAGCACGACCGCCACCTCGTTGCGGAGGGTGTCAAGGTCGTACTCGCGCACGTCTCGGCCACCAACGCGCACGGTTCCCTTGGTTGCGTCGTAGAGTCGGCAGATGAGCTGAACGAGCGTCGACTTCGAGGAGCCCGTGCCGCCGATGATGCCGATGACCTCGCCACTCTTGATGTGCAGGTCGATGTCGTCTAGCGCCATGCGGTCTGCCTTTGCCGAGTACTCAAAGCTCACGTGGTCGAAGTCGATGGAGCCGTCAGGGACTTCCATGACGGGGTTCTTGGGGTTCTTGAGGTCGGGCTCCTCGCGCAGGACCTGGCAGATGCGTCGCGCAGACTCGTCTGCCATCGTGATCATCACGAAGACCATCGAGAGCATCATGAGGCTGATGAGCATCGAGAAGCCATACGTGATGAGGGCGGAGAGCTGCCCCACACCCATGAGCTGGCCCTGGCTGGAAACGATTGCCTGGGACCCAAAGAAGATGACGAAGGTGTAGATAACGTCGATGGCCAGAGTCATGAGGGGCTGGTTCCATGCCAGGATGCGCTCGACGTGAACAAAGTCGTGGTAGAGCGTGCCGGACGCCTCGTTGAACTTTTCCTTCTCGTGGTCCTCTCGGACGTAGGACTTCACCACGCGAATGCCCTGGACGTTCTCTTCTACAGAGTCATTCAGACGGTCGTACTTTCTGAAGATGCGGCGGAAGATGGGCATCACGGTGAGCGCGATCTTGAAGATGCCCCAGCCGAGGACAAAGGCAACGATCACGTAGATCACGGCCATGGGGCCGCCCGAGACGAATGCCATCACGATGGTGAAGATCGCCATGAGCGGGCAGCGGATTGCCATGCGGATGATCATCATGAACGCCTGCTGGACGTTGGTGACGTCGGTCGTGAGTCGGGTCACGAGCGAGCTCGTGGAGAACCGGTCAATGTTGGAGAACGAGAACCCCTGGATCTTGTGAAACACGTCATGCCTGAGGTTCTTGGCAAGGCCAGTGGCCGCAATCGAGCAGGTGACGCCGGCTGCGGTTCCAAAGGCGAGCGAGGCGAGCGCCATGATGATGAGAATCGCCGCGTGCCCGGCGATTGAGGAGACGCCACCCCCAAGCGCGAGGGCATCGATGAGCTGTGCCGTCACGAATGGGATTGCGCACTCAAGCACAACCTCCCCGGTGACGAGAAACGGCGTCGCCCAGGCGGGCTTGCCAAACTCCCTCAGCGACCTAGCAAGCGTCGAGATGATCTCCTTGAGCCCGTACTGGGGAAGCGAGGATTGCTCGCCTGCATTCAATGTTTTTTTCAGCTTCTTGCGTATGCTCACTTTTCCACCGCCCTGTCTTTCTCCTCGATATCCTGCCAATGCTCCATGAGGCGGTCGAGCATGCCTAGGAGCTGGCCCTTCTCGTCCTCGGTGAGCACCGAGAGCGCCTCTGCCTCGAACTTTGCGTGCTTCTCGGCACATACCTTGGCCTCGGCCTGTCCGTTCTCAGTCAAGGTGACGTCAAGCTGGCGCTTGTCGCTCTCGGAACGCGTGCGGGTGATGAGGCCCTCGAACTCGAGCTTGGCGAGAACCTCGGAGACTGCGGCAGAGCTTATGGGCACGGTGTCCTGAAGCTCTCTCTGGCTTATGGTGCCGCCCTCGCGCAGGATGCGCTCGAGCATGCGCTGCTTGCCGCTGCGCCCTCCTGCGTGGAGATGCAGGAAGTGCCCAAAGTAGCCCAGGTCCCTCATAATACGAGACTCCGCCGAGGCAGAGAGCTCCTTGGGCGGCCGGCACCTCCCGGGTTGCTGTGTTTCAGACGTAGTGATCTCTCCCTTATCTCTTACCACTTGATGTTGACGAGAGAAGATTAGGTACCTAACAAAAAAGTGTCAAGGTACTTAGCAAATTACCATATCTGGTAGACACAATCGCTCCGAACCGGTGCCAACCAAGGTGACCTTACACAAATGAAGTACCGTCTACCTGCAGCGATACTGTGGCATTACAAATGCTCACACCAAATGTAAGGCAAATGTAATGTGCGGTCAGGGTGTCGTAATGCATTGTCAACGAGGCAGGGGAGAGCCAGACCAACCCATAGCATGCAAGTTGACAAGGCCCGCCGGGGGAATGGGACGGCGCGGTCACACCCTCTGGAAGGAGAAAGATGTCCGATAGTCTCTCTCGTCGTTCTTTCATCTCGCTTGCAGGCGGCACCGCCGTCGCCCTTGCTGGCCTGGGCCTCGTCGGCTGCGGTGGCTCCAGCAGCTCTGACACGAGCTCTGACTCCTCCGCAAGCTCCGACTCCAGCGCCAAGGCCCTCTCCGGCACTGTGAACTGCTCCGGCGCCACCTCGTTCCAGCCGCTGGTCGAGGCTGCCGCCAAGAAGTTTGAGGACGAGAACCCCGACGTGACCATCGCCATCACCGGTGGCGGTTCTGGCCAGGGTCTCTCCGACGTTCGTGACGGCAAGGCGCAGATTGGCCGCTCGGACGTCTTTGCCGAGGAGAAGCTCGACGCCTTCGATGTCGCTGCCCTTAACGACAACACCGTGTGCGTGGTTGGCATGGGCCCCATCGTGAACTCCAACGTCGACGTCGACGACCTCACCACCGACCAGCTCAAGGGCATCTTCACCGGCCAGATCACCGACTGGTCCGAGGTCGGCGGCACCGCTGGCAAGATCCAGGTCATCGAGCGCAAGGCTGGCTCCGGCACCCGTGCCACCTTCGAAGCTGCCGTCCTCGGTGGCGAGTCCGCTCCCGCCGACTTTGCCCCCGTTGCCGAGGAGGACTCCTCGGGCATCGTTGTCGAGAAGATCCAGCAGACCGAGGGTGCCATCTCCTACCTGGCCTTCTCCTACTTCGACGACACCAAGTTCAAGGCTCTGAAGGTCGACGGCGTCGAGGCCAAGGCAGAGAACGTCTGCAACGGCTCCTTCAAGATCTGGGCGTACGAGCACATGTACACCAAGGACGCCGACGAGGTCACCCAGGCCTTCATCGACTACATGATGTCTGACGAGGTCCAAGGCAGCATGGTCGAGGGGCAGGGCTTCATCCCCGCCAACGACATGAAGGTCAAGAAGGACGCGTCGGGCACCATCACCAACGCGTAACTTCCGAGCAAAACCGTGGGGCGTCCGTGCTTGGGTGCGGATGCCCCTTGTCTGTACAGGTAGAAAGGCTACACATGGCTAAACGCCTCATGCCGAAGAAGCAGCTCGAGGGGGTGGGACTCATCCTCACCGGCGCGTGTGTGCTCCTCGTTGCCCTCATCGTTATCACGCTCATCTTCATGGTCGCCCAGCAGGGCCTATCCGCCTTCTTTGTGGACGGCATCAACTTCTTCTCGTTCATCTCGGGCACCAGCTGGGTCCCCTCCGACGGCGTCTACGGTGCGCTTCCGCTGATTGTGACTTCCTTTGGCGTCATGCTCCTGGCAACGCTCTTCACGCTGCCCATCGCGCTTGGTAGCGCCATCTTTGTGGTGGAGGTCCAGCCTGGTTTTGGCCGCCGCGTCCTCCAGCCGCTGGTCGAGCTCCTGATGGGCATCCCCTCGGTTGTCTACGGCCTTATCGGCCTCACGGTGGTCAACGCGGCGATGCGTGCGATCTTTGGCGAGGAAGCGGGAACCGGCGCGGGCATCCTTTCCGGCGGCATTGTGCTTGCCGTGATGATTCTCCCAACGGTTACCACGCTCTCCATCGATGGCCTGGCGGCCGTCCCTAACGAGTACCGCGAAGGCTCCTATGCCCTGGGATGCACTCGCTGGCAGACGGTTTGGCACGTTGTTCTCAAGAGTGCCATGCCCTCCCTCATGACTGCCGTCATTCTCGGCATGACCCGCGCCTTTGGCGAGGCTCTTGCCGTCCAGATGGTCATCGGCGGCGTCGAGAAGGTCATGCCCGCCGGTCTCCTTTCTCCTGCGGCAACGCTCACCACGGCTCTCACCTCGGGCTTCTCGAACGCAACCACCGGCTCCGTCCAGTACCACGCGCTCTGGGCGCTGGGCCTGCTGCTCATGGCAATGTCTCTCGTCTTTATCCTGATCATCCACATCATTGGCGCAAAGGGGGCGAAGAACCGTGGCTAGCGAAACTACCGCAAAGCAGGGCGGCAACGACCTCGGCGTCGACCTCGACGATCACGTCAAGAGGATTGATAGGCAGGATCGCGTGGCAACGGGCATCCTTACCGTTATCGTTGCCTTCGTCCTTCTCCTCCTGGCCTCCATCGTGGCATTCATCCTTGTCAAGGGCTTGGGCAAGGCGTTGTCGCCTGGCTTCCTCACCACGTTGCCTTTGGCAGACGAGAACCCGGGCATCTCATCGGAGATTTTCGACTCGTTCTACATGCTTATTGTCACGCTGCTCATCAGCGTGCCCATCTCGCTTGGTGCGGCCATATTCCTTGTGGAGTACGCACCTGACAACTGGGTGACCAAGGCGGCGAGCACGGCCATCGAGACCCTCTCGAGCCTTCCCTCCATCGTCGTGGGCATGTTCGGCTCGCTCTTCTTTGTGGTTACGCTTGGCTGGGGCATCTCGATCATCGCGGGTGCCATGGCCCTCACCATGTTCAACATCCCCATCCTTGTCCGCGTGATCCAGCAGGCACTGCAGGACGTTCCGCGCTCGCAGCGTGACGCTGCGCTTGCCATGGGCCTCACCCGCTGGGAGACCACGCGTCACGTGCTGCTTCCGGCTGCCATGCCTGCCATTGTCACGGGCATCGTGATTTCCGCCGGCCGCGTGTTTGGTGAGGCAGCTGCACTGATCTTCACCTCCGGCTCCGCCGCTGTGAACATCAATTTCGCAAGCGCGAACCTCTCGAGCCCGCGTAACCCCTGGAACATCTTCAGGCCTGCCGAGACCCTGGCCGTCCACATCTGGAAGCTCAAGATGGAGCCTACCCCCGGCAACGACGAGATCGTGTGGGGCACCGCAGCCGTCCTTATCATCTGCGTGCTGCTCTTCAACATCCTTGCGCGCGTCCTGGGCAAGGCGCTTGCCAAGAAGATGACGAGCGAATGATGGAGGACGAGAAAATGACACCCACTTCGGGCGAGGGTAGCGCACTCCTCTACACCAAAGACGTCACGGTCAAGTACGACTACACGCATGAGGCCCTGCACCCAACGTCGCTCTCCTTTGACGCCGGCACGGTCACGGCGCTCATTGGGCCCTCGGGCTGCGGCAAGTCCACGTACCTGCGCTGCCTGAACCTCATGAACCGAGAGATTCCCCGCTGCGTGGTCGAGGGCGGGATCCACTACCACGACCATGACGTGAACACGCCCGACGAGAACCTCTTTGAGCTGCGCAAGTCCATCGGAATGGTGTTCCAGCAGCCCACGCCGTTCAGGAAGTCCATCCGCGAGAACATCCTCTTTGCGCCCAAGCGCCACGGCCGCATAAAGAACCGTGCGGAGGCGGACGAGCTCGTGGAGACGTCGCTGCGCCAGGCAGCCCTCTGGGACGAGGTCAAGGACAAGCTCAACCAGAGCGGCTTTGGCCTCTCCGGCGGCCAGCAGCAGCGCCTGTGCATTGCGCGCACGCTTGCCATGAAGCCCGACGTCGTCCTCTTCGACGAGCCCTGCTCGGCGCTCGATCCCATTTCCACCTATTCCATCGAGGAGACCATCAGGTCCATCGCCTCGACGGGCATCTGCTGCATCATCGTGACGCACAACATGGAGCAGGCCACGCGCGTCTCAGACCGAACTGCCTTCTTCTACGTGGGCAACATGGTCGAGACGGGGACGACCAAGCAGATCTTCTCGACGCCCAATGACCAGCGGCTTGCCGACTACCTGTCCGGACGCTTTGGTTAATGGAGCTGATGATGGAGAAAGAGTTCACGCAAACGCAGCACAGGAGCGTGGCGGACGTGTCCCCCGTCATCTCCGTGAAGCACTTCAATCTTTGGTACACGGATTTCCAAGCGCTCAAGGACATCTCACTGGACATTCCAGAGCACCGCGCTACGGCCTTCATTGGTCCCTCTGGCTGCGGCAAGTCGACCCTGCTGCGCACCTTCAACCGCATGTGCGACTTTGTCGAGGGTGTGCAGACCGAGGGAGTTGTGGAGTTCAAGGGCCAGGACATCTTCAAGACCGACGCCAACGCTCTGCGCGTGCACGTTGGCATGGTGTTCCAGCATCCTAATCCGTTCCCCATGAGCATCCGCGAGAATATCCTCTACGGGCCATCGCGCATGAAGCGTCTCTCGCGCGACGAGGGTGATCAGATCGTGGAACGCTGCCTTACCCGGGCGGCCCTTTGGGACGAGGTCAAGGACAAGCTCAACCAGAGCGGCCTTGGCCTCTCGGGCGGCCAGCAGCAGCGCCTTTGCATTGCGCGCGCCCTGGCGACAAGCCCGGACGTCCTGCTCATGGACGAGCCCACGAGCGCCCTTGACCCCATCTCAACCTCGATGGTGGAGGAGCTCATGGTGGAGCTCTCCCACGACCACACTGTGGTTGTTGTGACTCATAATATGCAGCAGGCAACGCGCGTGGCGGATAAGACCGCCTTCTTCTACCTGGGACAACTCATCGAGGAGGCCCCAACGGTAGAGCTCTTCTCTAACCCACGTGAGACTCGTACGCAGGAATACCTCTCAGGGAGGTTCAGCTAATGACCATCCAGACCCGCTCCAAGCTCACCGCTCAGCTCAAGGACATCGAGGAGCTGCTCGTTCGCTTCAAGGACAAGTGCGCGTCCGATATCCGCGCCGCTGGTCTCGCCGCCACCGGCGACAAGGGCGCCCAAGAGGGCCTCGCCCGCGGGCGCAAGGCCGAGGATCGTCTGCGCACCTCCATCGAGTCCTCCTGCCTTGACGTGCTTCTCCTCCAGCAGCCGCTCATTGGTGATGACATGCGTTTTGTCACTGGTTCCTTCCGGATTGTCTCGGATCTCTCACACATCGACGGCATGACGCGTGACGCCGCCTTCCTTGTGGCCGAGGTCCCCGAGAAGGCCACGTCCAAGGTTGCGGGCGAGTTCACAGAGATGGCCGACGCCACGGCAAAGATGGTCGAGAAGGCCATCGACGCCTTCTGCAACTCCGACGTTGCTGCTGCGCAGGAGGTCATCCAGGACGACGCCGCCGTTAACCTCATCTATGGCGACGTGACGGACAAGCTCGTGGTGCAGATTCGCGAGGGTAAGTCCTCTGCCCGCTACCTCCCCGAGGTCCTTATGGTGGCCAAGTACTTCGAGCGTATTGGTGACCTTGCCAAGCGCATTGCCTCCTGGGCCATCTTCCGCGTGACTGGCGAGCATGTGACCGAGAAGGGCGTCGATCCCATCCCGACCGACGACTAGGCTTTCAGTTTGACAGCGCAAGAGAAGGGATGGGTTTAGGCGATGCCAGAGAAGACAGCACCAGCCTCGGGCGTGGTGTACTACGTCGAGGACGACAAGAGCATTCGCGAGCTCACGGTCTACGCGCTGCGCCAGGCGGGGCTCGATGCGGTTGGGTGCGATGACGATTCCGAGTTCAGGCGCCTGTGCGCCGAGAGGAGGCCCGACGCCGTTCTTCTCGACATCATGCTTCCTGACGCGGACGGTCTAGACATCCTGGCACGCATTCGCCACACCCCGGGTATCACGCGCGTTCCCGTGATGATGCTTACGGCTAAGGACTCCGAGCTCGACAAGGTACGCGCTCTCGACGGCGGTGCCGATGACTACCTCTCGAAGCCCTTTGGCATGATGGAGCTGGTAAGCCGCACCCGTGCACTTCTCAGGCGTGCTGGCAGGTCATCCGACAGCATGCCAGAGCGCAAGGCCCTCTCCGTCGAGAACCTCACGCTCTGGCCAGACCGCCGCGAGGCAACCATCGACGGCGAGCCCCTATCCCTTACCATGCGCGAGTTCGACCTGCTCGAGTTCCTCATGAGGAGCCCTGGTGTGGTCTTCTCGCGCGAGACCCTGCTCCAGCGCGTCTGGGGTTGGGACTTTGATGGAGGCTCCCGCACCGTTGACGTGCATGTGCAGCAGATTCGTGCCAAGCTCGGTGACTCTTCCGAACTCATCGAGACCGTTCGCGGTGTTGGCTACCGCATGCGCGGGTAGGCGAGGCTGGTGGTGGAAAGGACCGAGGGAGGCGTGAGCGGAACCCATTCGCTCCGCAGGAGCGTATTTGTGTCGTTTGCCGTCTCGTGCTCGGTCGTGGCGGTCGTGCTGCTCCTTGCGCTCTCGCTGTTTTACCAGTCATCCGTATTGAACGACGCCAAGGGGATGCTCGCGCGCGAGTGCGACACCCTTGCCACGGCAATCGACGACGGAGGCACTGCCGGGGAGGAGATCGGCCTTCTCTCCTCCATAGACTTTGGCGAAGAGCGAGCGACGTTAGTGGCGCCTGATGGCACCGTGCTCTATGACTCCCGGGTGGATGCCGCCACGCTCGAGAACCACGCCGATCGCCCAGAGATAGCCGATGCCCTCCGGAGTGGCGAAGGGGAGTCTGACCGCGACTCTGACACGCTGGGGTACGTGAGCTTCTATCACGCAAGGCTCCTGCCCTCGGGCGATGTCTTGCGTCTGGGCCTTGACAGGAGCAGCGTCGGGCGCATCGTGAGCCAGGACCTGTTCATCATGGTCATCGTCGTTGGATGCCTGGTTGTGGTCGCGTGGTTTATCTCGCGCATCATTGCCAACCGGCTGGTGCAGCCCATTCTTGAGATTGACCCCGAGGCAGAGAACGCGCAGGCCCCCTACGTGGAGCTTGAGCCTTTGGTCTCGCGCCTTAACGAACAGCACCATGACCTTGTCGAGCGCATGGACCAGGTCCAGAGCGCCGACGACATGCGCCGCGAGTTCACCGCCAACGTCACGCACGAGCTTAAGACTCCCATCGCCGCCATCTCCGGCGCCTCCGAGCTCATCCGTGACGGCATCGTGCGTCCGGAGGACATTCCAAACTTTGCGAGCCGCATCTACGATGATGCGCAGCGTCTCTCGGCCCTGGTAAGCGACATTCTCACACTATCCAAGTTGGATGAGACGGAGCGCTCCCAGGACCGGCAGCTCTTTGGCAGCGTTGAGCCCATCGACCTGTTCTCCGTTGCCTCCGACGTCTGCCAGCGCTACGAGCAGCGCGCTCGCGACGCGGGCGTGAAGCTCAAGCTGGATGGCGTCTCCACCACCATTCGGGGAAACGCGCGCTTGCTTGACGAAATGATTGGCAACCTTGTTTCCAATGCCATTAGGTACAACCGTCGCGGAGGGAGTGTCTTTGTGTGGGTGCTGCCGCAAAACGGCCGGCCCTGCGTGCGTGTGAGCGACACGGGCATAGGCATTCCGCAGGAGGACCAGGCTAAGGTCTTCGAGCGCTTTTATCGCGTTGACAAGGGTCGCAGCCGCGAGAAGGGCGGCACCGGCCTGGGGCTTGCCATCGTGAAGCACGCTGCCGCCTTCCACGACGCGACAATCGACCTCAAGAGCGTGCTTGGTAAGGGGACGCAGATTACGGTGACGTTCCCGGCGCAGTGACGCCCGGAGGCACGTTTCAGCATCCATCACGTATAAAGTCGCTGCTAAGGCGTCAAATCCTCGCCGAGACTCGATTTTTTCCAACCAGAGTGACGAGAATGCCCCTCCGGCGCCGTTTTGTCGCCGGAAAAGCCGTATTGTTGCAATCTGCGCCAAAAGTAGCCTTCCGGCGACTTCCAACGATGAGGCAAAGTCGACGAGAAAAAGGAAACTTCCTTTGTCTCACTGCGTGACGCGCACCATTGTGCCGTGCTCGCTCGCGCGCAGCGTGCGAACCCAAAGCGTTGGCATGGCCTCGCTCACCGCGCGAGCAACGCTTGCCGCGCGCTCGTCGCCGTCGGCAATCGCCATCATCGTGGCACCCGAGCCCGAGATGAGAAACGTACATGCGCCGTTCTCATGCGCCACGTCGTGCAGCATCTGGTAGTCGGGGATGAGCGGCGCACGGTACGGCTCGTGGATGCGGTCGTGGCAGCAGGCGCGAATGGCGTCGGGGTCACCCTTGGCCATGGCGCTCACCATGGCAAGGCAGCGACCCACCTGCCAGGAGACGGTGCTGGTGGGGACCATGGCGGGCAGCGCTCGCCGCGCGTCGCGCGTGAGAACGCGGTAGGGGGGAGCCATGCAGACAAAGCGCAGGTTGTCGGCAACAACCCAGCGCGTGGTGATCGTCGTTGGCCCCTCGACGTAGGAGCTCACGAGCCCGCCCATCACGGCGGGGGCAACGTTGTCGGGGTGACCTTCGATGGCGGTGGCGAGAGAAAGCGTGCGCTCGCGGTCGAGCGACAGGCCCGCAAGCGCTTGAGCTGCCGCAATGCCCGCAACCACGCATGTGGAGCTGGAGCCAAGCCCGCCGGACGCGGGAATGGTGCAGGACTCTGTAATGTGGAGGGGCTGCGCCTCAAGGCCAAACTCCCTGCAGCCGCAGAGGTAGGAGGTCCACACAAGGTTGTCCTCGCCCGCAAGCTCCGGCGCGCAACCGTCGATCTTCAGTGCGTCTGCGGGCTCGAAGGTGAACTCGGCAGAGAGGTCAAGCGCAAGCCCCAGCACGTCAAAGCCCACGCCCAGGTTTGCCGAGGTCGCGGGCACGCTCACGCGCACGGTGCCGGCTGCGGCGGCCTGCTCCTTCTCGGCCGCGCTCACAGGAAGATCCTTGCGCACGCGGACTCCACGAAGGCGCCCATCTTGTCCCGGTCGCACACGTCGTCGTGAAGGCTCTCGGCATCGCGCAGGCTCGAGAGCTGCACAGGCGCCGTGGTGCCGGTGATGTGCTCGAGCGAGTCCATGCTCGCAAAGCCGTTCATGCCCGAGGCGTCAACGCCAAGCGCCCCCAGCACGTCTGCCGGGAACTTGTAGGGGCTTGCCGTGGAGAGGCACACCCGCGTCGAGCCGTCCTGGGGCAGCGCGTCCATGACGTGCTTTGCCACGGCAGTGTGCGGGTCGATGAGTTTGTGGCTCTCCTCCCAGGTGGTGCGGATTGTCTCGCGGGCCATCTCGTCGTCCGCGCGGCCGCAGCCAAAGGTCTCTTGGATGCTAGCGAGAAGTGCCGGCGGCACGGTGTAGGCGCCCTTCTCGGCGAGATCTGCCATGAGGGACGAGACAAGCTCTACATCGCCGTTGGAGGCAAAGTAAAGCAGGCGCTCCAGGTTGGAGGAAACCAGGATGTCCATGGAAGGCGAGATGGTCTTCACAAACGGTCGGCGCTTGTCGTACGTGCCCGTGGTGAGGAAGTCCGTGAGGACGTCGTTGGCGTTCGAGGCCACGACCAGCCTGCGCACGGGCAGCCCCATGCGCTTGGCGTAGTAACCGGCCAAGACGTCGCCAAAGTTGCCCGTGGGGACAACGTAGGTAACCTTGTCGCCCTGCGCAATGGCGCCAGCGCGAACGAGCTGCGCGTACGAGTCGAAGTAGTACGTTACCTGCGGCGCAAGGCGACCAACGTTGATGGAGTTGGCGCTCGAGAGCACCACGTTGCGCGCAGAGAGGCGCTCCGCGAGGCTGCGGTCCGAGAAGATGCGCTTGACCTCGGACTGCGCGTCGTCGAAGTTGCCGCGGATGGCGCATACGGCAACGTTGCCACCAATCTGCGTGACCATCTGGAGGCGCTGGATGTCAGAGACCTTGCCCCAGGGATAGAAGACGCAGACGCCCGTGTGGGGCACGCCCGAGAAGCCATCGAGCGCTGCCTTGCCGGTGTCGCCTGAGGTGGCCGTCACAATCATCACGTCATGGCCGTCGCCCTCGCGCGCAACGCCCATGAGCTGCGGCAGCATCTGCAGGGCAACGTCCTTGAAGGCGCAGGTGGGGCCATGGAAGAGCTCGAGGAGCCAGTCGGTGCCCAAAGGCGTGACGGGGCAAATGGCCGGGGTGTCCCACTGGGCGCCGTAGGCCGCGCGCACGCAGCCGGCAAGCTCCTCGGCAGTGTAGTCGGGCAGGAGCGTCCCAAGCACACACTCGGCAGTCTGGGTGAAGCTGCTGACGCACACCTGGGCAAGATCGAGCTTTTCCGCACCAAGCGCGTCGGAGACGTAGAGGCCTCCGTCAGGCGCTAGGCCGGCGAGAATTGCTTGCTTGCTTGTTACCAATTCCCCGCGCGAACGGGTGCTGTGGTAGAACGTTTCCACGGTCGGCTCCTTGCGTCGTTAGGCCTTGTATCGTGTCCAGCACGTATGATAGCTGGTACCGTGCATGGCAGTGCGTCGCACGGCAAGCGCCGACACACAGTTGAAAGAGATTGGAAGCCGATGAAGATAGCCATCCTGGGATACGGCACCGTTGGCCGTGGCGTTGCGCAGATCATCGAGGAGCGCGTGCCCGAGGTCGAGGTCGCCCGCATTCTCGAGCTGCCCGACCGTCTCACCGACCCGCGCATGACCCCCAACTATCAGGACATTGTCGATGACCCTGCCATCGAGCTCGTGGTAGAGTGCATGGGCGGCATCGAGCCCGCCCACACCTTCATCCTGCAGGCACTCAATGCCGGAAAGCACGTGGTGACGTCGAACAAGGCCGTTGTTGCGGCCCACTTCGCCGAGTTCGCCGAGGCCGCCTCAAAGGCAGGTGTTGGCCTTCTCATCGAGGCGTCGGTGGGCGGCGGCATCCCCTGGATCGCGAGCATTGAGAAGGTGCGCCGCATCGAGGACGTCCAGTCCTTCTCGGGCATCATGAACGGGACCACCAACTACATTGTCTACTCCATGCTCAAGGACGGCGCGGACTTTGCCGAGGTCCTGAGCAAGGCCCAGGAGCTGGGCTTTGCCGAGAGGGACCCCACCGCCGACATCGATGGCATCGACGTGCGCAACAAGACCATCATCTCGGCATCCGTGGCGTTTGATGTCGCCTGCACGCAGAATCTTCCCGTCTCGGGCATCAGGAACCTCACCAAGTACGACCTCAGCCTCTTTGGTAGCCGCGGACTCACGGTCAAGCTTATTGGCCGCGGCGTCCAGGCGGACGGTCGCTACGCCGTCTCGGTCGAGCCGGTGGCCGTGAGCACCTCGACGCTCGAGGCCAACGTGCCCACCAACTTCAACCTCGTGACGCTCGACGCGCCCTCCATTGGCGAGCTCAAGTTCTACGGCCAGGGCGCGGGAAGCCTTCCTACGGGCAATGCCATCGTCCAGGACATTCTCGACTGCGTGGCAGGCAGGCGCCCCACCTATGACTTCTCGCGCGGCCTCACGTACGACCCCGCTATGCTCCATGGGCCCTACGTCTTCCGCACCGAGGCCACCATCCCTGGCGCCACGTTCTACGAGCCCGGTGCCGTCATCGTGGACGACCTCACCGCAACTCAGGCGCGCGCCCTTCTCGACGATGCCCTGAAGTCTGACCCAACCACATTCATGGCGGCCGTGTCCGCGAACAGCTAGGAGAGGATCACATGATCAAGATCTGCAAGTTCGGGGGCTCCAGCGTCGCTACCGCTGACCAGTTCCGCAAGGTCAAGTCCATCGTCGAGGCAGACCCCGACCGCCGCTTTGTGGTGGTCTCTGCCGTGGGCAAGCGCTTCTCGGGGGACAACAAAATCACGGACCTCCTCCTTCTGGTGAACGCGCACATCGAGTACCACGTGGACTGCACCTCGCTTCTCGCCGACATTGAGCAGCGCTTTGTCGACATTGCGGACGAGCTGGGCGTCAAGTGGCCCGTGGCCGAGAAGTTCGAGACCTTCGCCGCCAACATCAAGAAGCACTCGCCCGAGTACGTGGTCTCGCGAGGCGAGTGGTTCACCGCCAACATCATGGCCGAGTACCTTGGCCTTCCCTTTGTGGACGCTGCTGACGTGATCGTGTTCCACCACGACGGGAACGTGGACATGGAGCGCACCGCCGCGCGTCTTAAGGACTTTGCGCACAGGAATGGCGCCTTTGTGCTCCCCGGCTTCTACGGAGCCACCGTCGACGGAGCCATCAAGCTTTTCCAGCGCGGCGGCGGCGACATCACGGGCGCCATCGCGGCGCGCTGCCTTGACGCCGACGTCTACGAGAACTGGACGGACGTCTCGGGCTTCCTCTCTGCTGACCCCAGGATCGTCGAGAACCCCCGTTCCATCCGCCGCATCACCTTTGATGAGATGCGCGAGCTCTCCTACATGGGTGCCTCGGTGCTCCAGGAGGAGGCCATCTTCCCGGTGCGCGAGGTCAACATCCCCATCAAGATCATGAACACCAACCGGCCCCAGGACGCGGGCACCACAATCCGCGAGACCGCCGAGGCCGGCGCAGACGAGCACCTCATCACGGGCATTGCCGGTCGCAAGGACTTCATGGCCGTGCACGTCAAGAAGGCCCACATGTCCAACGAGGTTGGCGTCATCTCTCGTGCGCTCTCGATCTTCGAGCGCTATGGCGTCTCCATCGAGCACATCCCCACGGGCGTCGACTCATTTGGCGTCGTGGTGGCCGCGGCCGATGTCAAGGACAAGATCTACTCGATCGTCAACGACATCCGTCGCGAGATTAAGCCCGACGACATCGTGATGGTGGACAAGCTGGCCCTCATATCCGTCGTTGGTCGCAACATGTCCAGGCGCTCCGGCACCTCGGGCAAGATCTTTGGCGCACTGGGTGACGCTGGCATCAACATTCGCATGATTACCCAGAGCTCGGAGGAGATCTCCATCATCGTGGGTGTTGACAACACCGACTTCGATCGCGCAATCAAGGTCATCTACGAGCGCTTTGTTCGCAACGAGATGGTCTCGGCCGAGAAGGCCTAGCTTCCCTAACACCCGCCCGCACGGGCATAGAGAGAGGAAACCAATACCATGGCAGGCAAGACCGTCGCCATTCTCGGCGCCACGGGCGTCGTTGGTACGCAGATGATTCAGTGCCTCGAGGAGAGGAACTTCCCCGTGGGCAAGCTCGTGCCGCTGGCGAGCGCCCGCTCCGTTGGCAAGACCGTCTCCTTTAACGGCGAGAACGTACCCGTGGTCGAGGCCACGCCGGAGGCCTTCGAGGGCGCAGACATCGTTCTGGGCGCTGCCGGCGACGCAACCGCAAAGGCGCTGCTCCCCGAGGCGGCAAAGCGCGGCGCCGTGTGCGTGGACAACTCTCACGCCTTCCGCCTGGAGCCCAACGTGCCGCTGGTCATCCCCGAGATCAACGCGGCAGACATCGCCAACCACCCGCGCAACATCATCGCGAACCCCAATTGCGCCACGATCATCGGGCTCGTTCCCACCTGGCCGCTCCACAAGCTCGCCGGCCTGCGCCGCCTGATTGTCTCGACCTACCAGGCTGCCTCTGGCGCAGGCATGCCCGGACTCACCGAGCTCCAGCGAGAGATGAGGGTCGTTGCCAACGGCGGCGAGATGGGCGACACCAGCCCGTTTGTCTACCAGCTGGCCGCCAACCTCATTCCGCAGATTGGCTCCTTCAAGGACGAGGGCTACACCTCGGAGGAGTGGAAGATGCAGAACGAGGGTCGCAAGATCATGCACCTTCCCGAGGTCCGCGTGAACTGCACCTGCGTACGCGTCCCCGTCATGCGCTCTCACTCCGAGTCCATCACGGCCGAGTTCGACCGTCCCATCTCGCCCGACGAGGCGCGCGAGGCGCTTGCCGCTGCGCCCGGCGTCAGGGTTGTGGACGACCCGGCCAACCTGCGCTACCCCATGCCGCTTGACACCTCTGACCAGGACCTCGTATACGTGGGCCGCATTCGCCGCGACCTCTCGGCCCCGGATGGTGTCAACTCGCTCACGTTCTGGTGCTGCGGCGACCAGATCCGCAAGGGTGCCGCCACCAACGCCGTCCAGATCGCAGAGTACCTGCTCTAGGTCGGGGGAGTGCCATGCCACTGCTTTCCAGCTGCTACCTTCCCGGTATCTACGCCGAGGACCACTCCATCGACGTGCCGCTAGACTGGCGGGGCACCAGCCCCGCAGCCCTTGCCGGCGCGGAGCAGGATGAGCCTTCCGCCCTCGCCATGGAGGGTGCCGCCGAGAGGCCAGACTCTGCCTTTGTCGGCAAGAGCATCAAGCTCTTCTACCGCGTGCTCTGCTCGCCAGAGAACGTTGGCCGTGACCTGCCACTTATTGTGTTTTTCCAGGGTGGCCCCGGCGGCGCGTGCCCGCGTCCGCTCTCGCCCCAGAGCGACGGGTGGATCGAGGAGGCGCTGCGCCACTTTCGCGTGGTCTTGCCCGACCAGCGCGGCTGCGGTCGCTCCTCTCGCGTTGACGGTGCGCGCATTGCCGCCGTGGGGGCCGAGGCTGCCGCGTACGGCGCGGACCCGGCGCGTCGCCAGGCGGAATACCTCAAGCGATTCCTTGCGGACTCAATCATCAGGGATTTCGAGTACTTGCGGCTTACGGAGTTTGGCGGTCGCAAGTGGGTGACGCTGGGCCAAAGCTACGGTGGATTTCTCACCCTGGCAAATCTCTCCGCCTTCCCGGGGGGAGTTGCCGCGAGCTTTACCTGCGGCGGCATCCCCCATGTGCCGGCAAGCGCCGCCGAGGTCTATGCGCACACGTTCCCGCGCATGGCCGCCAAGACCCGCGCCTACTACGAGCGTTACCCGCAGGACGAGAAGCGCGTGTCGCTCGTGGCTGACCGTCTTGCGGCAGGCGACGTGACCCTGCCTGATGGCTCGCCTTTCTCGGTGAGGCGTCTGCAGCTGGTGGGTGGCGGCCTTGGCATGAAGCCCGCGCCGGAGCGCTTGCACGCCCTCTTTGACGTTGCCTTTGCCGATGGCGACGGCTCCTGTGACGATGCTCTTGCTGCGGTGGGCGGAGACGCCTCCCATGTGCGTCTCTTTGGCGGCTTCCTCGACCAGGTGCAGTCAATGACCTCCTCGTACGCAAGCCCGCTCTATTGGACGCTTCAGGAGTTCATCTACGCGGACGGCACGCTTGACGAGCCCATTGGGTGGGCGGCCGCGCGCGAGGCAGCAGCGAGGCCGGAGTTCTCCGAAGGCGCGCATCCTCTCATGGTCTACGCCGAGGCGATGTTCCCCTGGATGTTCAAGGAGGACCCGTCGCTCAAGCCGTTTGCCCCTGCGATGGACATCCTCATGGCAGATACCGAGTTTGGCCACCTCTACGACCAGGACCAGCTGGCAAGAAACGAGGTTCCGCTCCAGGCGGCCGTCTACTTCGACGATGCCTATGTGGACTCGGGCCTTCAGCTGGATACGCTTTCTCGCGTGGGCGCGAGCCATGCTTGGGTGACCAACGAGTTCGAGCATGACGGCCTGCATGGCAGCGTGGTCTTCAAGCACCTCTACGAGGAGGCGCTCAACCGCGGCGACTTGGCTGGCGTGAAGTAGGGGAGAGCTTCTCGGCACTCCTGCGGTGGGGCCGTCACGGCGCTTCAAAGAAAAAAGCCCAGGGCACTTTTCGTGCTCTGGGCTTGTCTTTTCTGGTGCTCCCTGGGGGATTCGAACCCTCGACATTCGGATTAGAAGTCCGCTACTCTATCCAGCTGAGTTAAGGGAGCGTTGCCTGTGTGGCTCTGACATTCTAGCGCAAGTCGCCCGCTGGCTCATCGCCGAGAAGCGCTCGCGCGGCAAGAACCCCCGCGACGGTCTTCCCGTCTTGGATGAGTCCGGCAGAGATTGCGTGCATGACCTCGTCCAACGGGATCCAAACCGTGCGTACGACCTCGCCCTCGTCAGGGCGGGCCGTGCCCTGCGAGAGTCCCTGGGCGAGAAACACCTCGGTGTGCTCATCCGTGAAGCCGGGAGACCCCAGCACCGTTGCCAGGTGTATGAGCTTCTCGGCACGAAGGCCAGTCTCCTCGAGAAGCTCTCGTGCGGCGCAGCTCTCGCCTCGCTCGTCTGCCTCAAGCTTTCCCGCCGGAATCTCGAGCGTCACGCGGCCGAGGACCACCCGGTACTGACGCACCAGGCACACCTTGCCGCCTTGTATGGCAACGACTCCCGCGCCGCCGTGGTGGTGCACGACCTCGCGCCACGCATGCGAGCCGTCCGCGAGTTCTACCTCGAGGTGGTCCACGGAGAAGATCTTGCCTTGCCAGACCTGCTCGTCCCCGGTCACACGCTCAAGAAGCGAGGGCTCTGGTTCGAGTGCCCTGCGAACCTCGTCAAGGCATGCGCCATTCTCGCCTAGTCCCTGGGCCGTGCTATTCATGCGTTCCTCCTGGTCCGACTGCCTCGTTTGGCCTCTACCATAGCCTCTTTTCTCGGTGGGTCAGATGTCATCGAAGCGCTGTCCCCTTGCGTTCAACCCCATCGTCGCTGTCGGGATAAAACCTGACGCTTCGGGGTTTGCTCGGGGGAAATTCCGTCCGGAAACTGCCCGACAGCGCCAGCGCGCGATTCTGGTCGATCTTATTTGGCGGCGGCTGGACGCTCGCCAGACCCGCCCTGGCAGGAATCGACGGTTGGGCAACTGCATTTCGGGGGTACCCCAAGTACAAACAGATTCGAAGTCTGATAAACCGCAGGTCAGAGAATCGCTATCGCGCTGATGGCATATAAAGAGTCTTACCAAAACTGCTGCCAACCGGAAGTCTGTCTGCCTCGCCCGGCGCGTGGCAACCTCCTCATGCGCAATAGAGAAGAATATCGACATTTCTTGAGCGGTGGTCAGAAATTCTGTCCGGTTTTTCTCAATAGCGTCAGCGGTCGCGCACTCGATTGTTAAGCAAAGAATGCACGGCAGCTGAAAGTGTTGAACGTGGGCCATGTCGTGGCTATTCTGTACACCTGTACTCCATCGTACTAAAGCGTCAAACGTCACTTCTCGCGTCACACACCGCAGATGGGAGTAACCATGTCCAACGCCACGCTCAACCGCCGCCAGTTCATCACCGCCGCTCTGGGAATCACGGGTGCCCTTGGCCTTGCCGCCTGCGGCTCTTCCGCAACCGCCGGCAACTCCGGAGCCACCTCCAGCTCGGCCGGCTCCTCCTCGGCCTCCACGTCCTCTTTTGATGGCAACTTTGTTCTGGGCTTTGACCAGGACTTCCCGCCCTACGGCTACGTGGGTGACGACGGTTCCTACACCGGCTTCGACATCGACCTCGCCCAGGCCGTCTGCGACCGCGAGGGCTGGAAGCTCGTGCCCACGCCCATCTCCTGGGACGCCAAGGACACGCTGCTCAACTCCGGCCAGATCACCTGCATCTGGAACGGCTTCACCATCGAGGGCCGCGAAGACGGCTACGCCTTCACCGACCCCTACATGGAGAACCGTCAGGTTGTCGTTGTGCCCGCTTCCTCCGACGTGCAGCAGCTCTCGGACCTTGCTGGCAAGAACGTCATCACCCAGGCGGACTCCGCGGCGCTTGACGTACTCTCGGAGGGTGGCTCGCAGGAGGAGCTTGGCAAGAGCTTTGGCAACCTCCAGACCATCGACAACTACAACACTGCCTTCATGATGCTCGAGAGCGGCCAGGTGGACGCCATCGCCATCGACTATCCCGTGGCCATCTTCAACATTGGCGACAAGACCTCTGAGTTCCGCATCCTCGACGAGAACCTCAACTCCGAGCACTTTGGCGTTGGCTTTGCCAAGACGGACGACGGCGCCCAGCTCGCCAAGACTGTCGAGGCTGACCTCCAGGCGCTCGACTCCGAGGGCACTGTCAAGGAGCTCTGCGAGAAGTACGCTGACCAGGGCGTCTCCTACGACCTCTGGTGCCTGCCCAAGGCGTAGGCGCAACTGCGCAATCACGACAACAACAGCGCACGCAACGGTGCGACAAGGGAGCTGGTAAGGTGGACTTTGGAACGATGATGGGGATGCTCCTCTCGGGGTATCGCATATCGATGATCATTTTTGCGGTGACGCTCGTGGGGTCTATCCCCCTGGGCATGCTGGTGGCGCTGGGACGGCTCTCCAAGTTCAAGCCGCTCTCACTGCTCATGCAGCTCTTCATTTCGTTGCTGCGCGGCACGCCCCTGATGCTTCAGATGTTCGCCGTCTCCTTCATGCCGTACTACGTGTTTGGCCTCAAGACCGGTGCGGACTTCCCCATGATTGCGGTGCTCATCTCGTTTGTGATCAACTACGCGGCGTACTTCGCCGAGATTTACCGCTCGGGCATCCAGTCCATCCCGCGTGGCCAGTATGAGGCCGCCGAGGTCCTTGGCTACTCCAGCCGCCAGACCTTCCAGCGCATCGTGCTTCCGCAGGTGATCAAGCGCGTGCTCCCCGCCATGGGCAACGAGGTAGTCACGCTCGTCAAGGACACCTCGCTGGCCTTCTCGCTGGGCGTTCTCGAGATGTTCACGCAGGCGCGCGCCATTGTCACGAGCCAGCGCACTATGGCTGCCTTCGCCGTGGCCGCGCTTATCTACTGGGTTACCTGCCTCATCATCGAGTACATCATGAGGCGCATCGAGAAGAAGCTGGACTACTACCATGACTAACGCCGAGAAGCACGACGCCCGCGCGTCTCGTCACCAGATTCCCGTGCCCGACGCCTCCGTCTCGCAGATTCTGGGCCTGCCTGCCGTCTATGTGAAGGGCGCACGCAAGTCCTTCTCGGGTCGAGAGGTGCTCCACGACGTCTCGCTCTCTATCGCGCGTGGCGAGGTCGTCTCTGTCATTGGCCCCTCCGGCGCCGGCAAGTCGACCCTCTTGCGGTGCCTCACGCTACTCGACACCTTTGACGCTGGCGAGCTCTACTACGGCAGCCTCCGCGTGACCGAGCAGGACGAGAACGGCCGGGCAAGCTACTCCAAGGAGGCAAGCGCCAAGGCCCGCATGCAGTTTGGCATCGTGTTCCAGAACTACAACCTCTTTCCGCACTTCACCGTTATGCGCAACGTCTGCGACGCCCCCATAGCGGTGCAGGGGAGAGACCCCGACAAGGTCAAGGCAGAGGCCAAGCAGATCCTTGAGCGCTTGGGCCTTGCGGAGCATGCCGAGAAGGTACCCAACCAGCTCTCAGGAGGCCAGCAGCAGCGTGTGGCGATTGCGCGAGCGCTTGCCATGCACCCCAAGGTGCTCTATTTCGACGAGGCAACCTCGGCGCTTGACCCCAGGCTCACGGCAGACATGCGCCGCATCATCCGTGAGCTTGCCGCCGACGGCATGGCTATAGGCATCGTGACCCACGAGATGGGCTTTGCTCGTGACGTCTCGGACCGCGTGGCGTTTCTCCTCGACGGGCGGATTGTGGAGGAGGGGCCTGCCGAGGAGGTCATGGACAACCCCACGGACGCCCGCGTGCGGGAGTTCCTGGCCACGGCGGAGGACTAGAAGTAGGTCCGGAATCTCTTTTTGAAGGTCCTGTGTTGAGGCAGTGGGCGTGTGACCTGGTGTTTTGCGAAATTGGTGCCATTCGAATGTGATTCTCGAAAAAGTTCTTCAAGAAAGTGCTTGCATCCGTCTGATTCTTTGTCATAATAAACGAGCGCTTCACGAGGTGGGCCAAATGGTGGGTGTAGCTCAGTTGGAAGAGCGACGGACCGTGGCTCCGTAGGTCGAGGGTTCGAACCCCTTCACCCACCCCATCTGAAAGCTGAATATGGGTCGTTAGCTCAGTTGGTAGAGCAGGGGACTCTTAATCCCAAGGTCGAGGGTTCGACCCCCTCACGACCCACCACGAATCCGCAGCCCAGGGCATATGTCGCCCTGGGCTTTTTTCGTGGAGTAAGATCGTCCGGCCAGCTTCTTCTCGCTTTCGATTGGCTCTTGCTCACACACTTTTGAAAGCCGTTGGTCATGACCGCGTTTTGTAGGTGGGTGTGAGGTTTCGATACGGTACACTTGGTGTTAAATTACGCCGGCGCAGGCGCTGCGTGGGGTTTGCGGGGTGAGAACGATTCCACCTCCCTCGTTGCCCAATTGCGGCATACTGTACCTTGCCGAGGTAACCCGCTGGAAGGAGCTTGCGTTGATTTACACCATGACCCTGAACCCCGCGCTCGACTACGTGATGCACCCCCTCACGCTGGATATGGGCTACACCAACCGTTCTTCGAGTGAGGAGCTCTACTGCGGTGGCAACGGCATTAACATCTCCACGCTTCTCAACGAGCTTGACGTAGTCAATGTGGCAATGGGCATTGTCGCGGGCTTCACTGGCGAGTACCTCATCAACGAGCTCCAGGATGCGGGCATTGCCAGCAACTTCGTGAAGCTGGATCGTGGCTACACGCGCATCAACGTCAAGCTCAACGGCATCGTCATGACCATGGTCAACGGCATGGGCCCCAAGATTCCGCAGAAGAAGGTCGACGAGCTTCTCGACCGCATGGACGTCCTGCAGTCCGGTGACACCCTCGTCCTTACGGGCTCCATTCCCAATTCCCTGCCCGAGGACATGTACAACCAGATCATGGCCCGTCTCGCCGGTCGTGGCATCCAGTTTGTGGTCGATGCGCCCGGCCAGCTCCTCATGGAGTCCATCAAGGCTCATCCCTTCCTCATTAAGCCCAACAACCACGAGGTCGGCCGCATCTTCAAGGCGGACCCCATGCCCGAGACGCCCGAGGACTGCCTGCCCTATGCGCAAAAGCTCCAGGAGGGTGGCGCCCGCAACGTCATTGTCTCCTGCGGTGGCAACGGCTCGCTCCTGCTCGACGAGTATGGTACTGAGCACATTGTGCCCACGGCTCGCGTGCGCCTCGTGAACGCAACCGGCGCCGGTGACTCCATGGTCGCGGGCTTCCTCGCAAAGGTCACGCGTGGCTTGGACTACGAGAACGCCCTCATCTACGCCTCTGCCTGTGGCACGGCAACCGCTGCCAGCAAGGGCATCGCCAAGCGCTCGACCATCGACCGCGTGGTCACGGCCCTCTACAAGAAGATGGGTCGCGAGATGCCGGCGAGCATCGCGGACGATATCAAAAACGAAAAGGCACGCGCTGAGGCTCAGGCTCTTGCCGCCGAGGGAAACGATGAGGAGAAGCAGTCTCCAGAGGGTGAATAGCGCGCTAGACTGTGTTCGGCTCTTTAGCGCCCCACCCGGGGCACTTGGCATTCTGGGAGGTGGCCGCACAGCGGCCGGTTATGAGGGGGATTGCAATGTATGAGGGAGTAAACGCATCTGATGGCATCGGCATTGGCGTGGCCCGTGTAGCCGTCGAGCCTGACCTCTCGTTCACGCCGCATGCGCCGGAGGATCCGGAGGCTGAGAAGGCCCGCTACGCCGCTGCCGTCGAGAAATTCGTCGAGCAGACCAATGCGCAGATTGAGCGCATGAAGCAGACGGTGGGCGAGGATGCCGCCGCTATCATGGGCGCCCACATCGAGTTTGCCGAGGATGAGGGCATCCGCGAGATGGTCACGGGCTCCATCGACTCTGGCATGTGCGCCGAGCAGGCTGTGAGCGAGGCCTACGGCACCTTCTACACCATGTACGCCAACATGGACGACGAGCTCTTCCGCGAGCGTGCCGCCGACGTCGCGGACGTCAAGACCGGCCTTCTCGCGGACCTGCTGGGCAAGGAGGTCGTTGACCTCTCCACGTTGCCCGAAAATTCCATCGTCGTGGTGCACGAGCTCACGCCGTCCATGACTGCCGACATCGACAAGGAGAACGTCGCGGGCATCGTTACCGAGACCGGTGGCCGCACGTCCCACTCCGCAATCATTGCCCGCGCGCTGGAAATTCCTGCGGTTCTCTCCGTTGCGGATGCTACGGTCAACATCAAGACCGGTGACATGGTTGTGGTTGACGGCACCAACGGCAAGGTCATTTCTCAGCCTTCCGACCACGACCTCGAGCACTACCGTGCCAAGGCCAAGGCGTTCGCCGAGGAGAAGGCCGCCCTCGAGGCGTACCGCGGCAAGGAGACCGTGACCGGTGACGGCGATAAGAAGCTGCTGGTTGCCAACATTGGTAACCCCGATGACGCCAACGCCGCACTCGAGCACGACGCCGAGGGCGTGGGCCTCTTTCGCTCTGAGTTCCTGTTCATGGACGCCAAGGAGCTCCCCAGCGAGGACGAGCAGTTTGCCGCGTACCAGAAGGTCGCCCTTCGCATGAAGGACAAGCCGGTCATCATCCGTACGCTGGATGTGGGCGGCGACAAGGAGATCCCCTATCTGCACCTGCAGAAGGAGGAGAACCCCTTCATGGGCTTCCGCGCCGTGCGCTACTGCCTGAATAACCCGGACCAGTACAAGGTCCAGCTCACGGCGCTGCTCCGCGCCTCCGCCTTTGGTGACATCAAGATTATGCTGCCGCTCGTCACCACCATCGACGAGGTGCGCCAGGCCAAGGCCCTCATCGAGGAGTGCAAGCACGACCTTGACGAGCGCGGTGTTGCTTACAACAAGGACATCGAGGTTGGCACCATGATCGAGACGCCTGCCGCCTCGCTCATCGCCGACGACCTCGCCGCCGAGTGCGACTTCTTCTCCATTGGCACCAACGACCTTATCGGCTACACCATGTGCGCCGACCGCGGCAACGATCGCGTGAGCTACCTCTACCAGGTGTACCAGCCGGCGGTTCTGCGCTCTCTTAAGCGCATCATCGGCGAGGGCAACAAGGCTGGCATCATGGTCGGCATGTGCGGCGAGGCCGCGGCAGACCCGCTGCTCATCCCCATCCTCATGTCCTTTGGCCTGGACGAGTACTCCGTCTCCGCTCCCTCCATCCTGCGCACGAGGAGGATTCTCTCCCTCTGGACCAAGGAGGAGGCCGACGCCCTGGCTGAGAAGGTCATGGCTCTCAAGACCGCAACCGAGGTCAAGGCCATGCTTCAGGCTGCCGCCAAGTAGGGGAGTGCAACTTCTCTGCTTTAGAGCTTGAGACTAAGGGCCCCGACGCTACCGTCGGGGCCCTTTTGTGAGACAAGGGGAGTTTCCCTTTTTCTCATTGCCGGTGGTGGAAAAGCGCTACGGCACGATGACGCGGAGCGCCTTGGGTATCACGTCTACCTCGAAGTGCGTTCCGCAGAGCTCCTCGCCGTCGACCTGGCAGGGAGGCTGCGTCTCGAAGTCCATGGTTGCATGGGTGAACTTAAGCATGTTCACGCAGCTCGAACCCGTGTGACGGCCAAACCTCGCAAGGCCGAGAAGCGAGAGCAGCCATGGGCGGCTAGGAATCTTGACGTTGTAGCACACGTCGAGAAGGCCGTCGGATGGATCGGCGTCGGGGCAAATGGCAAAGCCGCCGCCATAGGTGGGACCAACCTGCACCGCAAAGATCACGGTTGGTAGCGTTACCTCGGGCCTCTCGTCAAAGCGCGCTCTGCAGGGCCAGCCATTGGAGCCCTCGGAGAAGATGCGGATGCCAGACGTAATGAAGAGCCCCTCGCCGTGCTGGGATGTCGTTTCTTCTTGGCGGCGCCTCACAGTGTCGAGCGCGATTGCCGCGTCCATGCCAAACGAGAGCGTCTCCATGAAGTGCACGCCATTTACGCGGCCAACCTCTAGCGGCGTGACGTGGCCACGGACAAGCTGAGCCAAGGCACGAGATGGATCGTTGATTGCCATCCCCAGGGTCCGCGCGTAGTCGTTGCCGGACCCCATGGGAACGATGCCCAGCTGAGGCTGGTCGTTCTCGTCGCGATCCATGAGGCCGTTCACTACCTCGTGGATAACGCCATCGCCACCAAGGGCAATGACGGAGTCGAAGTCCCGAGCCTCGCGAGCGAGGTTCTGCGCGTCGCCCGCCGCCTTGGTAAGAATGACCTTGTGCGACGTGGTTGCGCCACGATAGGAGTCAAGGAACCGCTGCACAAATGCGGCGCCCTCTGCACCCTCGCCCCGGTTGGCGGCGGGGTTTGCAATGACAAGCGTGCGGCCGAGCGGAGACGTGCCCATCCAATACCTCCCAAATCGCGTTGCAGCATCATTGTACGGTATGAGATGCGGTCAGGATTGGTGGGGTCCCGACCGTGATGGATGTCCACGTTGAATGCGAGAAAAATGAAAAAAGCCCAAGGCCACGGAGGCCCTGGGCTGCAATTACATGGAGCGGCGGACGGGACTCGAACCCGCAACAATCAGCTTGGAAGGCTGACGCTCTACCAATTGAACTACCGCCGCAGAGCATGGGGAAGTATACAACAAGATGGGTGATGGTGGGAAGCGGGGTCAAAAGGCCTGCACCGCCTACAGCACTTCTCTATTCGTTGCAATTGCAACACACACGTCTTGCCGCGCGTGCCACAGTGGAGCCAGCAACATTGAGGCAGGAGGCCCTTCCATGACAGGTACTCAAGCAGACTTCGATAGCGTCTTCCAGGCAATTCGCGCAGACGAGCAGAACGGGGAGTTCACGCGGCAGGGGATTGACCCCCTCTACACGGCGTCTGCAACTTCTCGGTTGGTGATTATCGGCCAGGCTCCCGGCAGGGTTGCGCAGGAGACGCGCATCCCCTGGAACGACAAGAGCGGCGACCGTCTGCGCGACTGGCTTGGCATCGACCGCGCCACGTTCTACGACCCCTCCGCCGTCGCCCTTCTCCCCATGGACTTCTACTACCCCGGCAAGGGCAAGTCCGGCGACCTTCCGCCTCGTCGTGGGTTTGCGGAGAAGTGGCACCCCGTGCTTCTCGGCATGATGCCCCAGGTGCGGCTCACCGTGCTGGTGGGCTCCTACGCCACCCGGCGCTACCTCGAGCTCTCCTCGTCAGCAAAGCTCACCGATGTAGTCCGCAACTATGCCGACTATCTGCCGCGCTTCTTCCCGCTTGTGCATCCTTCTCCCAGAAATCAGCTCTGGATGAGCCGGAACCCCTGGTTCGAGACGGACGTGCTGCCGCGCCTTCGTAGCGAGGTCGCATCGGCGCTGCGCGGATAGGGGAGAGGGCCCCGCTATCGCCTGGCTGCCACCACGGGAAGCGAGAAGTGACGGCGGCTTGCCGTGAGCTTACCTTCTCGCTCAAGCTCGCCGATCACAGTGCAGAGCGCGCACCTGTCAACTCCCAGATAGTCAGCAAGCTGCTGGCGCGTGAACGGAATGTCAAACTCGCTCGACCCCGCAAGCTTCGATTGTGTTGAGAGGTACGCGAGCAGTTTGCCCTTGATTGACTTTGGGGCAGCGTCGCGAATCCTTCGGGTAAGGCGCACGTTCTTGCGCGCAACGGATGCCAGGAGGTTCTCGGCAACCCGTGCGTGGTAGGCGCAGGCCCTAGGACAGCTGTGCATGATGTGGGTCACGTCGACGAAGAGCACCCGCGTGGGAGTCTTTGTGGCAACCACATTGGTGAGCAGTGGCTCGTCCTGGAGGGCGGCAAACGCTTCTCCAAAAAGCTCGCCAGCCGAGAAGCTCCCCATCACGCTGGCGTTGCCCCAGACGTCCGCGCCCTCCACGCGCACGCCGCCCTCAAGGACGATGCCCACGCTTTTGACGGGGCTTCCCTCCACCCAGACCAAATCGCCCTTCTCGTACGTCTGGGGCCGTGCCGCAAGGCACCCCAGCATCTCGTTAACCTCCTGAGGCGTCACGCCCCTAAAGAGGGGGGTCTTGGACAGGAACTCGGCATCTACACCACGCATGTCGCACCGCCAAAAAAATCGAGGAATGTTGTGAACACAACTTAGCACATCTCCGGACGCGAGCAGACTAGTACACAACGAACCACCCAAAGAGAGAGGGAATTGATGGACGAGAAGATGTTCTGCTTCCAGTGCGAGCAAACCGCAAAGTGCACGGCATGCACCGGGCGCGCCGGCGTCTGCGGCAAGCCGTTCGACGTTGCGCTTGCACAGGATGAGCTCACGGGTGCGCTCGTGGGCCTCGCCTGCACCTGCAAGCAGGCCGGCACTCGCAGCGAGCTTGCCGACAAGCTCATCGTGAGCGGGCTCTTCACCTGCATCACCAACGTCAACTTCTCCAAGGAAACCGTCGACGCCATCACGGCAGACGTACGTGCCGAGAAGGAGCGCATCGCTGCCGCCGCTGGAATCGAGGCTGCCCAGGACCTGCTCCTCGGCCACGTTTGGTCTGACAACGAGGATGTGCGCTCGCTGAAGTCGCTCATTCTCTTTGGGCTTCGTGGAGCGGCTGCCTACGCGTACCACGCCCGCATGCTCGGCTCCGTGAGTGACGAGGCCCAGCAGGCCTTTGTCGATTGCCTTGCCACCCTCGCCACCGAGAGCGACCTCAACAAGCTTCTCGCTGTCTCAATGCAGGTGGGCAAGCTCAGCCACGACGTGATGGGCCTGCTCGACGCAGCCAACACTGGCGCCTACGGCATGCCCGAGCCCACCGAGGTCTCGCTCAAGATCGAGAAGGGCCCCTTCATCGTCATTTCCGGCCATGACCTCCACGACCTCAAGCTGCTCCTCGAGCAGACCGAGGGCACAGGCGTCAACGTCTATACGCACGGCGAGATGCTGCCCGCCAACGCCTATCCCGAGCTCAAGCGCTATCCGCAGCTCAAGGGCAACTTTGGCACCGCATGGCAGAATCAGCAGAAGGAGTTCGCCAACGTCCCCGCTGCCTTTGTGTTCACCACGAACTGCCTCATGCCTCCTCGCCCCAGCTACGCAGATCGCGTCTTCACGACTGAGGTTGTCTCCTATCCTGAGCTCGTGCACATCCCCGCGGCTGCCGATGGCTCGAAGGACTTCACCCCGGTCATCGAGAAGGCCAAGGAGCTTGGTGGCTACGACGAGGACGTGCAGCTTACGGGCATTAACGGCGGCACCAAGGTCGTGACTGGCTTTGCTCGCGCGGCGGTGCTCTCGGTTGCCGACAAGGTTGTCGACGCCGTCAAGGCTGGCAAGATCAAGCACTTCTTCCTCGTTGGCGGCTGCGACGGCGCCAAGCCTGGCCGTAACTACTACACCGAGCTCGTCAAGCAGGCTCCCAAGGACACGGTCATCCTCACCCTTGCGTGCGGCAAGTACCGCTTCAACGACCTTGACCTGGGCGACATTGACGGTATCCCCAGGCTTCTCGACATCGGCCAGTGCAATGACGCCTACAGCGCCGTCGAGATTGCCCTGGCTCTTGCGGACGCCTTTGACTGCGGTGTGAACGACCTGCCGCTCTCGATTGTGCTTTCCTGGTACGAGCAGAAGGCTGTTGCAGACCTGCTTGCCCTTCTCTACCTGGGCATCAAGGACATCAAGCTTGGGCCTACGCTTCCTGCTTTCGTGAGCCCCAACGTCCTTGACATTCTGGTGCGCGAGTTTGGCATTTCTCCCATCTCGACGCCCGAGGAGGACCTCACCGCGCTTCTCTCATAGGGGGAGTGAGCCGTTGCGGCGTTAGGCGAGAGGGGCCAGGCGAATTGTCGCCTGGCCCCTTTTTTTCTTATCGAATGCGCCTTTTGTGTTGCTGCGGCCTCGCCTAAACCTCACACGTGTTGTTTCTATTCTTATCTGTTGCGAGAAAATCCCTGTTAGTCTGCTGACAAAATCAAATAAGAAACAACACGTGTGATGTTTCGGGTAAGAGGCAATCTGTGCCTCCTTGTGGGCGATGACGGCCGGTTCTCGAACGGCCTGCGCTACCCCGGCGACCCCACGGGTCCGGCCTCCGAGGTGTGGAACTGCCGCTGCACGCTGGTGGCCTCCGTGCCAGGCTACGACGCCTTCGAGGACCGCAATGCCTCGAAGCTTGAGACCAGCTACGAGGACTGGAAGGCGGGGCGCGACCCGAAGACGGCCACGCCCAGCGGACGCAGCCTCAAGGAGTTCATGGACACGCCGGCCGTGGGCAAGGCCGCGAGCAGGGCCGGCATGAGCAGGGCGCAGCTGCGAAGGCGCATAGTGTCACAGCTCAACGCCGACGGCAGGACCGGCCGCGACTTCCCGTCGATGACCAGGGCAGAGCAGCAGGAGGCGCTAAAGGAAGCCGTCGAGCTTACGAGGAAGCAGGACAAGCCACGCCGCAATGTGAGGGTCGTCAACGATGCCCTTTACAACTCCCAGAAGAACTACGTCGAAAGACACGGCGGAGTTGTCAAGAGGGACGCCGAGGCGGAGGAGCATCTTGACAAGCTCGGAGCCGGCGCCTCAAGCCTAGATGACGCGGTGCTTCTTAGACCCGACGCAAGCACGTCGGAGGTGCTGGAGGAGGTCTTTCACTTTAAGCAGAACCTGCGAGGAGACTACTCCGACGCGCCGGTCGACGAAATGGTGACAAGGAGGGAGATAGACGCCCAGAAGTTCCTTCTGAGTGTCGCTGAACGGTATAATATTCCCAGATCAGAGACTGAGCTGACGAAAAGGAACCTTGCCAGATACGAGTCGGACCTGAGAAAAATCCTGGAACAGAGGAGGAGCGGGCATGAAAGTGAATGAAAGCATCCCGCTCGATTTTGGTGACAGCAAGTCATACACGGTTCTCGTGCTCGACGGCAGGGTCCCAGACACTCGGTTCACATCCGTCCTGTGCGGTGCTGAGACGATAAAAACCGTTTTCATGTCTGGTGGCAGGCTCGACGCGGTGGCAGTCGAGGGAATACATGACTTCACAGGCAGGGAGGTCACGTTCGCATGAGCGACTTCAAGACCATAGCCCGCATCCTGGGCGCCATCCGCTCGTGCGAGGGGCGACCGTTCGACGTGGCGGCGGTGAGCCCGGAGGCCCTGGGCGTCAGCGAGGAGCAGCGCGTCATGCTGGCGTGCAAGCTCCAGCGCGCCGGCAAGGTGGGCGGCCTCATGACAACCGAGGACATCGACGGCGCGCCGCTGCGCGTGCTGTGGGCGCAGTCGGAGCCCGAGGTCACGCTGGACGGCCTGGAGTACATGGCCACCTGCGAGCCGCTAAGGAGCGCCGCGCGCGAGGTCGTTGGCGCGTCGGTGTCGGCGGCGGTCTCCGCCACGGCGGCCGCGCTCGGCTCGATGCTGTAGCCCAACCCAAAACACAGGCATGGCTCAGGCCCCCGCCACCACGGCGGGGGCCTTTTTCATGCCGCGTGACCACCAGGCGACCATGGCCGCGAGGTGATGCGGGATGGCGAACAAAGTTGACGTGAGCGACCACACGCAGGAGTGGCTCTCGGCGCTCGCGCCGGCGCTCTCGCGCGGCCTGGAGCAGGTGGGCCCGGCCGCAGAGGGCCAGGCGAAGGCCAAGTGCCCCGTGGACACGGGCCGCCTGCGCAACTCCATAACCCAGGCGCAGCCGGACAGCAGCGTCAGGTCGTCTGACAGATAGCCGGCGCTTCTCTCGGTAGTTGAAATAAAAATGGGACGGGTTTTACCCCGCCCCACCTGCGTTTCTATGGTCGGGGCGACTGGATTCGAACCAGCGACCCTCTGCTCCCAAAGCAGATGCGCTACCAAGCTGCGCTACGCCCCGAACGTTGTGAAGTATAGGGTAGTTCCGGCTGCGGTTCAACGGTTCCATCTTGCCTGATCAGCCGGACGCTGCCGTTCACCCGTATATGAACGGCGTTCGGTTACTGGCGCATTTCTATCGTGTCTCTAGCAAGGCATAGATCGTTTTCAACTCCTTCCTAACTCTATGATGTTCAGCGATGTGCGCGTTCGGGGAAATCACCGCGCGTCTGGAAAGAGTCCAGAAGATTGAGGAACAGGAGACTTCATGACGTATTCCGAGAGGGTCATTGCACAGCTGGAGGAGCGCTACTCCGACCAGCCCGAGTTCATCCAGGCCGCCAAGGAGGTCCTCACCACGCTGCAGCCGGCGCTCGATGCTCACCCCGAGTATGAGCGCGCCGCGCTTCTCGAGCGTCTTGTCGAGCCCGAGCGCATCGTCATGTTCCGCGTGCCCTGGGTTGACGACGAGGGCAAGGTCCAGGTGAACCGCGGCTACCGCGTCGAGTTCAACTCCGCTATTGGCCCCTACAAGGGCGGCCTGCGCTTCCACCCGTCCGTGAACCTCTCGATCCTCAAGTTCCTGGGCTTCGAGCAGATCTTCAAGAACTCCCTTACCACGCTGCCCATGGGCGGCGGCAAGGGCGGCTCGGACTTCGACCCCAAGGGCAAGTCCGACCGCGAGGTCATGGCGTTCTGCCAGAGCTTCATGACCGAGCTCTGCCGCCACATTGGCCCCGACACTGACGTCCCCGCCGGTGACATTGGCGTTGGTGGCCGCGAGATTGGCTACATGTTTGGTCAGTACAAGCGCGTCCGCAACGAGTGGTCCAGCGTCCTCACGGGCAAGGGCATCCCGTACGGTGGTTCTCTCGCCCGTACCGAGGCCACGGGCTACGGCGCTGTCTACTTCCTCGAGAACATGGTCACCGAGAAGGGCGAGGAGCTTGCGGGCAAGACCATCTGCATCTCCGGCTCCGGCAACGTTGCCCAGTACGCCATCCAGAAGGCCGAGCAGCTTGGCGCCCACGTGGTGACTGCCTCCGACTCCAACGGCTACGTCTATGATCCCGAGGGAATCGACTTCGACCTTCTCTGCCAGATCAAGGTCGTTGAGCGTGGCCGCATCAAGGAGTACGCGGAGCGCAAGCCCGGCTCCGTCTACCACGATGGCGAGCGTCCCTGGGGCGAGAAGTGCGACATCGCGATGCCTTGCGCCACGCAGAACGAGCTTGACCTCGATGACGCCAAGAAGCTCGTGGCCAACGGCTGCGCGTACGTGGTTGAGGGTGCCAACATGCCCACCACCACCGACGCGACCACGTTCCTCATTGAGAACGGCGTGTACTTCGCTCCCGGCAAGGCTGCCAACGCCGGCGGCGTCGCTGTCTCTGGCCTCGAGATGAGCCAGAACCACGAGCACCTCTCCTGGTCCTTCGACGAGGTGGACGAGAAGCTCAAGGGGATCATGAACTCCATCTACAGCGCCGCCGCCTCCGCTGCGCGCGAGTACGGCCACGAGGGCAACCTCGTGTTTGGTGCCAACATCGCCGGCTTCCTCAAGGTCGCCGATGCCATGATGGCCCAGGGTGTGTGCTAGCCCGCTGATCTGCGTTTTTCTCGGCAAGTGATTGGTCTGGCCCTCCGGCGGTGTGACGCTTCCGGAGGGCCTTTCTCTGTTGGGTTGGAGCGTGGGCGAGGCGCGGCCGAGCATCTTCTCTCAAGGATTGGCGGACCCTCCGGCTTACTTGCAATTTTCGATTGGTTGAACCGTCCTAAACGATCGAAATCTGCAGCCAGATAACGTCCTTGCAATTTTCGATTGGTTTGACCTTGCTAAACGATCGAAATCTGCATGAGCGGCCAGCTGGCGGCTGGCCCACAGCCCCGTCCTCGGGCACCAAACAATATGTTTGGTATCCACACAAGTATTCATATCCATGCCAAACCATAGGGGATTGTTGCAGACTTGTTGAATTCGCTCAACGAAACATGCATGTCACGTATACTTGCAACGACCTTTAACGAGCGGTACGAGATACCGAGAAGGCGTCCATAGCGCAGAATCCGGCCCAGCCTCTCGGGAGCACGCGCACGCTGCGCGCGGCTCCTTTTTTATGGCACGTCGGCGGCGCTGCACGCGGAAAGGACGGTGTTGCTGTGAACCTCTTGGTCGATGGTGGCAGGCATCGGGAGGCCCTCCTGGCGCTTGAGGACGGCACGGCCCTCAGGGGCCGAAGCGTTGGCGCGGAGGGTGAGACCTTCGGCGAGATCGTGTTCAACACGTCCATGGTGGGCTACCAGGAGATCGTGAGCGACCCGTCATATGCGGGTCAGATTGTCACCTTCACCTATCCCCAGCTGGGCAACTACGGCGTCAACGAGAAGGACATGCAGGCAGACGCACTGCATCTCAAGGGCTTTGTGTGCCATGACGCTTGCTACACGCCAAGCAACTGGCAGAGCGTTGTGAGCCTGCCGGACTTCCTTGCGTCCCGCGGTGTCGTGGGCATCGAGGGCGTTGACACCCGCGCGGTCACCCTGGCCATCCGCGAGGGCGGGGCCATGCGCGCGGCAATTTCGACCACGGACCTCGACCCCAAGAGCCTCGTCCGCCGCGTCCGCGAGTCTCCGCACATCGAGGAGCACAACTACGTCGCCGACGTTTCCTGCAAGGAGCCGCACGTCGTGAGGCCCAAGGGCGAGGTGCACCACCGCGTGGTTGCCGTGGACTGCGGCGAGAAGGCCGGCATCGTGCGGCGCATGGCCGAGGTGGGCATCGAGGTCACGGTTGTCCCCTGGGACACGCCTGCCGAGAAAATCATTGCCACGGAGCCCGACGGCGTCTTCTTCTCCAACGGCCCCGGCGACCCCGACACCGTGCCTACCGTGCCCGAGACCGTGCGCGCCATTCTCGGCAAGCTCCCCGTCTTTGGCATCTGCCTGGGCAACCAGATGATCACCCTGGCTGCGGGCGCCCGCGTTGAGAAGCTGCCCTACGGCCACCACGGCGGCAATGAACCCGTGATGAACCTCCTTACCGGCAAGGTCGAGATAACGGCGCAAAACCACAACTACGGCCCGGTCTTCTCTACCTTTGGTCCGCTTGTCCCCGAGCCCTCCGGCGGCCTCACCGAGCACCCCGAGAGCCTTCTCACCTGGAGTCGCATGCACGTTGCCCCCGTCGCCATGAACGAGCGCTACGGCCGCATCCGCCTCACGCACGTGAACCTTAACGACGGCACGCCTGAGGGCATCCAGTTCCTCGACCTGCCGGCCTTCTCGATGCAGTACCACCCCGAGGCCAAGCCCGGCCCCAACGACTCGGCGTACATGTTCGAGTCCTTCTCGCGCCTCATGGACGGACGCGAGGATTACCTTGCCATCGACGTTCGCGAGGGGAGGCGCTTCTAGTTGCCTAAGCGTACCGACATCAAGAAGATTCTCATCATTGGCTCTGGCCCCATCGTCATTGGCCAGGCCTGCGAGTTTGACTACTCAGGCACCCAGGCGTGCAAGGCTCTGCGCGAGGAGGGCTACGAGGTCGTCCTCGTGAACTCCAACCCAGCCACCATCATGACCGACCCCGAGACCGCCGACCGCACCTACGTTGAGCCCATCACGGCTGCCTCGGTTGCCAAGGTCATCGCCAAGGAGCGTCCGGATGCGCTTCTCCCCAACATGGGCGGCCAGACGGGCCTCAACTGCGCCGTTGCGCTGGCCGAGCAGGGCGTACTCGACAAGTACGGCGTGGAGGTCATCGGCTGCGACATCAAGTCGATCCAGACCGGTGAGGACCGCGAGCTCTTTGCCGAGGCCATGCGCGACATTGGCCTTGAGGTCGCTCGCTCAGAGACCGCGCACACGCTCGAAGAGTGCGAGCGCGCAGCCGAAGACATTGGCTACCCCGTGGTGATTCGTCCCGCCTACACGCTGGGCGGTGCCGGCGGCGGCATGGCATACACCCACGATGACCTGGTGCGTATTGCCCGCGAGGGCCTGGCGCTCTCTGCCAACTCCGAGGTTCTCATCGAGCAGAGCCTCGAGGGCTGGAAAGAGATCGAGATGGAGGTCATGCGCGACTCCGCCGGCAACGGCATCGTGGTGTGCTCCATCGAGAACCTCGACCCCATGGGCGTGCACACCGGCGATTCCATCACCGTGGCGCCCTGCCAGACGCTCAACGACTTCGAGATGCAGCGCCTGCGCGACTACTCGCTCGCCGTGCTCGAGCGCGTGGGCGTTGCCTGCGGCGGCTCCAACGTGCAGTTTGCCGTGAACCCCAACGACGGCCGCGTGATCGTCATCGAGATGAACCCGCGCGTGAGCCGCTCCTCGGCCCTTGCATCCAAGGCCACCGGCTTCCCCATTGCCAAGGAGGCGGCGCTTCTCGCCGTTGGCTACACTCTGGACGAGATCACCAACGACATCACGCAGGCCACGCCGGCCTGCTTCGAGCCCTCGATTGACTACTGTGTGGTAAAGATTCCGCGCTTTGCTTTCGAGAAGTTCAAGGGTGCGGACTCCACGCTCACCACGCGCATGAAGGCCGTGGGCGAGGTCATGGCCATTGGCTCCACCTTCGAGGAGGCGCTGCAGAAGGCCATGCGCTCGCTCGAGCAGGGACACGCAGGCCTGGGCGCCGACGGCAACGACAACTTTGACGAGGAGGCCTTCGAGGAGCGTGTGGCCACGCCCACCCCGCAGCGCATCCTCTATGTGGCCGAGGCTCTGCGTCGTGGCTGGGGCGTGGAGCGCGTCTTCGAGCTCACGCACATCGACCGCTGGTTCCTTAACCGCATCGCGGACATCGTCACCGCCGAACGCACGATCTCTGAGCTGGGGCTCATTGGCCTGGACCACGACCACATGCTGGCCGCCAAGGAGCTTGGCTTCTCTGACCGTCAGATTGCCCACCTCACGGGGACGAGCGAGGAGGTTGTGCGTGCCGTGCGCGAGGTCGTTGGCGTGCGCCCGCTCGTGAAGACTGTCGACACCTGCGCCGGCGAGTTTGCTGCCCGCACGAGCTACCACTACTTCACCTACGAGGACGGTGGCGCAACCGAGCGCACTGAGGCCGAGAAGCCCCGTGTGGTTATCCTCTCGGCCGGTCCCAACCGCATTGGCCAGGGCATCGAGTTTGACTACTGCTGCGTCCACGCCGCGTACGCTCTTGAGGCCAAGGGCTACGAGACGGTCATGGTCAACTGCAACCCCGAGACCGTCTCGACCGACTACGACACCTCCGACCGCCTCTACTTCGAGCCGCTCACCTTTGAGGACGTCATGAACGTCATCGAGGTCGAGAAGCCCGTGGGCGTCATCGTGACGCTTGGCGGCCAGACCCCCATCAACCTTGCCGGCAGGCTCAAGGCCGCGGGCGTCCCCATCATGGGCACCCAGCCCGAGGCCATCGACCTGGCCGAGGACCGCGACCGCTTCGCGAGCCTGCTCGACCGCCTGGAGATTGCCTATCCGCCCTCCTCGACGGCAGAAACAATGGAGGACGCCACCGAGGTCGCGCGTCGCATTGGCTACCCGCTGCTCGTGCGCCCGAGCTACGTGCTGGGCGGTCGTGGCATGGCGATCGTCTACGACCACGACGACCTTCGCACCTACATGGCCGAGGCCACGCGCGTCTCGCCAGACCACCCGGTCTACCTTGACTCCTTCTTGGAGGACGCCATCGAGCTGGACGTTGACGCCCTCTGCGACGGCACCCAGTGCTACGTGGGCTCGGTGCTCGAGCACATCGAGGAGTGCGGGATCCACTCCGGCGACTCCGCGTGCTGCTGGCCGCCCTTCTCGCTCTCCGACTCCATCGTGGAGCACGTGCGCAAGATTACCCGCAAGCTTGCGCTTGCGGTGGACATCCACGGCCTTCTCAACATCCAGTTTGCGGTCAAGGACGAGCAGGTCTTGGTCATCGAGCTGAACCCGCGCGCCAGCCGCACGGTGCCTTTCTCGTCCAAGGCCACCGGCGTGCCCCTTGCGCGCTGCGCCGCACGCATCATGTCCGGCGAGACCATCGCCCAGCTGGGGCTTCCGCCCGAGGACCGCATGCCTTCGCATTACGCCGTGAAGGAGGCCGTCATGCCCTGGAGCCGCTTTCCGGGTGCCGACGTCCACCTTGGGCCCGAAATGAAGTCCACCGGCGAGGTCATGGGAATCGACACGACGTTCCCCAAGGCTTACGCCAAAACGCGCGAGGCCATTGACTACGAGATCCCCATGTCGGGCAAGGTGTTTGTCTCTGTGTGCGACAGGGACAAGCGCTCCATTGCACCCGTGGCGCTCTCGCTCACCAACCTCGGTTACGACCTTGTCGCCACGCGCGGCACGGCAAAGACGCTGCGCGCCGCCGGCATTCCGTGCGAGGTCGTGCGGCCCATCAGCGAGGGCAGCCCCAACGTGCTTGACATGATGGCGGCTGGCGAGATTGCGTTTATCGTGAACACTCCGCGTGGCGGCAGCTCCCGCGGCGACGGCGCCAAGATTCGCAGCGAGGCGGTGAACCGCGGTGTCGACATGGCAACGACCATGTCTGGTGCGACGGCGCTCATCCAGGCAATTGCCGCGCTGCGAAAGGCCCCCCTCGACGTCTACGCGCTGCAGGACCTGTAAGAGCTTCTCGCACAGTTGCGCTTGTGAGCCCTCCGGTGTCACCGCGACGCCGGAGGGCTCTTTCGTGCGGGATTGCTGCCATTACGGGCCCTCCGGCGGCAAAATGTCGCCGCAACGGCGCTTTCGTGCGGGGTTGCTGCAAAACGGCCCTTCCGGCGACAAATAGTCGCCGGAAGGGCTACTTTGGCGAGAAATGCAACATACGGCGCCCCTTGGCGACGGTGATTGGCCCCGCCAACGTGTGCTCGTATCGATTTCTTTATCGTTCCCTAGGCCAAGACCTGTGCATTTGCTATTATGGCAAGGCTATGTGTGACCATGCGGGCGTGGCGGAACTGGTAGACGCGCTGGATTTAGGTTCCAGTGGGGGAGACCCCGTGAAGGTTCGAGTCCTTTCGCCCGCACCACATCAGCCACATGCGCAGGAAACCACGACGGGCACCCGCCCGCCGAGGACGAGACACTGGAGGAACGTTGAAGATCACCGTCACCGCTGAGGAGCCCAAGGACAACAAGGTTGCCGCAAAGCTCACCATTCCCGCCGCCGACGTCGACGCGGCTGTCAAGAAGACCTACAAGGACTTCGCGCACAAGTACAACTTCCAGGGCTTCCGTCGTGGTCACGCTCCCCGTCCCGTGATTGACGGCATCCTGGGCAAGGATTCGGTGCTCGCCCAGGCTACCAACGACCTTCTCAACGCCGCCGAGCCCCTCATGCTCGAGGAGCTCAACATCGTCCCTGTTGGCCGTCCTGATTTTGCCCAGGACGCCGACCTCGCCCAGGAGGGCCAGGACTACACCATCGACGTCACCATTGGCGTTCGCCCCGAGGCTGAGCTCGACTCCTACGACGCGCCCCAGATCAACATGCCTCCCGAGGAGGTCACCGACGCCGAGGTCGAGGCACAGGTCAAGCGCTACATGACCTACCACACCTCCTACGAGGACGTCCCCGAGGGCGAGGCTGCCCAGGAGGGTGACGTCTTGAAGGCCGACATCGAGAACGTCGAGGGCGCCGAGAAGCTCGCGGGCGAGGGCCAGACGCTCGCGCTCGTTGACGGCCAGGTTCCCGACGAGGTCAAGCAGGCACTCACTGGCGCCAAGGTGGGCGACGTTGTCGACCTCGCCTGGACCATCAAGCACGAGGACGGCGAGGAGAGCCACGAGCACTCCTACAAGGCCAAGGCTACGGTCAAGGGCATCCAGCGCCCCACCACGCCCGAGCTTGATGACGAGTTTGCCAAGAAGAGCTTTGGCTACGACACCGTCGACGAGTTCAAGAGCGCCGTCCGCGACGAGATTGCCGAGGACAAGAAGGTCAACCTTCCCAATCTCAAGGAGGACCGTGTTGTCGAGGCCGTGGGCGAGCGCCTGCAGCTCGACGAGGTTCCTGCCGACTACCAGGAGGAGGTCTTCAACGAGCTTGGCCAGGAGGTTCTCGGCCAGATGCAGCGCTCTGGCATCTCTCTTGACATGTACCTCAAGGCCCGCAACATCTCTCCCGACGCCTTCATCGCCGATCTCCACGCCCAGGCCGAGGAGCGCGCCCGCCAGTCCCTGGCGCTCGACGCCATCGCCCGTCAGCTCGGCCTTGAGGCAACCGATGAGGACGTGCGCAACGAGTTCGAGAAGGCCAACGTCGGCGACGTGGACAAGGCCGTCGAGCAGTGGCGCTCCGAGGGTCGTCTCCCCGCCATCCGCGACTCCATCAAGCGCACCAAGGCCCTCGACTGGCTGGTCGAGAACGCTCAGGTGACCATCGTGGATGAGGCCGCCGAGGCTGCCAAGGAGTCCGAGGGCGAGAAGACCGAGGACGCCGAGTAGCCCTCGCGCTACCAGAACCAATGGTGCAGACCCTGTGAACTGACGCCGTGCCCCGGATGGCGCAAGCCATTCGGGGCACATTGGAACGGAACACAAACTATTCCTGAAGGGAGCATCATGCACAACCCAACGAACATCCCGCTCATTCCGTATGTTGTTGAGCAGACCCCGCGTGGCGAGCGTAGCTACGACATCTACTCGCGCCTGCTCAATGACCGCATTGTCTTCCTCGGCGAGGAGGTCACGCGCGACTCCGCCAACCTGGTGATCGCGCAGCTCCTGCACCTGGAGAGCCAGGATCCCGACAAGGACATTTCGCTTTACATCGACTCTCCTGGCGGTGACGTCTACGCCGGCCTGGGCATCATCGACACGATGAACTTCATCAAGCCCGACGTCTCCACCATCTGCGTGGGCATGGCGGCTTCCATGGGCGCAGCCATTCTCGCCAGCGGCACCAAGGGCAAGCGCCTTGCGCTGCCCAACTCGATGATTCTCATCCACCAGCCCAGCTCTGGCGTCCAGGGTCAGCAGACCGACATCCAAATCGTGGCTGACGAGACCAAGTGGATTCGCGAGCACCTCAACCAGATGCTTGCTGACGCCACCGGCCAGCCCATCGAGAAGATCAACGCCGACACCGAGCGCGACAACTACATGCGCGCAAGCGAGGCGCAGGCCTACGGCCTTGTCGACAAGGTCATCACCAACCGCAACGACCAGGGTAAGCAGGAGTAGCGCATGGCTCAGGACCGCGACAACGGAAACGGACGCTTGTACGGCGACAACGAGATGCACTGCTCGTTCTGCGGCAAGAGCCGCAGCCAGGTGAGCAAGCTCATCCAGGGTCCCGGCGGGGTCTACATCTGCGACGAGTGCGTGCGTGCGTGCTCTCAAATGATCGAGGAGGCGGATGGCACCGCTGCGGAGGAAGACGACGTGGACGAGGAGTCCCCGCTTCCGCTCAAGGAGCTGCCCACCCCGCACGAGATCTATGACGAGCTCTCGCAGTACGTGATTGGCCAGGAGGCGGCAAAGCGCGCCATGAGCGTGGCCGTCTACAACCACTACCGCCGCATCCTCTCGGGCAACGACGAGGTCCCCGAGGGTGAGGAAGAGGTGGAGATAGCCAAGAGCAACATCCTGCTCCTTGGCCCCACCGGTACCGGCAAGACGCTGCTTGCGCAGACGCTTGCCCGCTTCCTTGAGGTGCCCTTCGCCATCGCCGACGCCACCACCCTCACCGAGGCCGGCTATGTGGGCGAGGACGTGGAGAACATCCTGCTCAAGCTCATTACCGCGGCTGACGGCGACGTCTCCCGCGCCGAGCTTGGCATTGTCTACATCGATGAGATCGACAAGATTGCGCGTAAGGCCGAGAACCTCTCAATTACGCGCGACGTCTCCGGCGAGGGCGTGCAGCAGGCGCTTCTCAAGATCCTCGAGGGCACCGAGGCGAGCGTCCCCCCGCAGGGCGGACGCAAGCACCCCCAGCAGGAGCTCATCCACATCGACACCACCAACATCCTGTTCATCTGCGGTGGTGCCTTCGTGGGCCTCGACAAGATTGTTGCCGACCGCATTGGCAAGAAGGGCGTTGGCTTCAACGCCGAGCTTGGCAAGAACGTCGACCAGGACGAGGACGAGCTCATGGAGCAGGTCATGCCCCAGGACCTGCACAAGTTTGGCATGATTCCCGAGTTCATCGGCCGCATCCCGGTGATCACCTCCACGAGGGAGCTCAAGGAGGCAGACCTCGTGGACATTCTCACCAGGCCAAAGAACGCGCTGGTCAAGCAGTATCGGCGCCTCTTCGAGATCGAGGGTGTGGACCTGGAGTTTACGCCCGACGCCCTGAACGAGATTGCCCGCCAGGCCATTGCCCGTGGCACAGGTGCCCGCGGCCTGCGCGCCATCTGCGAGTCAACGCTTCAGTCCACGATGTTCGATCTCCCGAGCGACCTCGACATCACCAAGGTCATCGTTACCAAGGAGTGCGTGGGAGGCACCGAGAAGCCCGAGGTGGTACGGCAGGAGTCGCTACTGCCCAAGCATCGCGCGAGCTAGGCTTGCATCACAGCTTGGTTGCTCAAGCTGCGGCCGCGTCCGGATGTCCGGGCGCGGCCGTTTTTTATGTTTAGAGCTGTTGCCTTGACTGTTAGCCCATAGTTAGCTCGTCGCGTCTTGTCGATTGGTTGACACTCACATACCTTGCGTAAAGCTACACTTCATCAAAATCTAGCATTTTGTACGGAGCCTGGCAGAGGAGCGCGATAGCATGAGATCTCCGAGCAAGAACAGCAAGCCGTCGGGCGGCGGCAAGAATCCACGTGGCATGTGGGCTGCGGTCATTGCTGCCGCAGCGGTGGTCCTTGTTGCCACGGTGGCCTGGTTGCTACCGGGGTCGTCATTTGTGGCCTCCTCGTCCGATATCGTCTCGAATGAGCAACAGACTGACGAGCAGAGAGCAGACGCTATTGATGAGAACACGCCAACCGACCAGGCTGTTGTTGGCGAATCCAAGACGGACTCTACCGAGGTCCAACCTGCCGCGACGTCTGGTGGTAGTGATACCCCAACGGTGTCCGAGCCGTACGAGCAGGGCGTGGTCCTTCTCAGCGTTGATCCCGGCGCGACTGCCGAGGACGTCGCACAGAAGCTTGCGAACGCGGAGGGCGTTACGACCAAGGACGTGAGCGACCAAGACCTTTCCCGAGGCTTTGTGCGCGTTAACACGGCCGAGGGCGTATTCGTGGAGGATGCTGTCAAGCAGCTCGATGAGGCCGGTCTCTCCTCTCAGCCCAACTTTGCTTGTACCATTGCAGATGATGGAGACGAGGGAAGTGGTGGCGAGGCTAGCGCAACTGGACAGGCTGCTTCTGCGGCTTATGAGGGTACGACTGATGCCGAGGCTGACGTCGGCACACTCAATTCGTTTGTCGACTTTGCAACGAATGTCGACAGCGCCTGGAACATCGTGAAGACCAACAAGGCGGTCTCCGTTGCCATTCTCGACACCGGCTGTCGCGTGACGCACGAGGACCTCAAGGACAACATCGTCGATACATACGACGCAACTGTTGGCAACGCGGATAATCATCTCTCGGGTGACGTCAAGGACGTGACTGACATCAGCGGACATGGTACGCACGTTGCAGGCATCGTCGTCGCGGAGGCTGACAACGGCAAGGGCGTTGACGGTGTGTCCTACAACGCCGGCATTGTGGCAGTCAAGGTGTTCCCTTCGTATGACATCAAGGCTGATGACAGCTCCTACAAGCATGTTGGTAGCTGCTATACCGATGACCTTGTAACGGGCTATGACTACGTTATTTCCAATAAGGACAAGGACAAGATCCGCGTCGTGAACATAAGCATCCAAGGCGGGCGCAGCGATGACTGGCCAAACGCTGACGAGGATGCCTACGATAAGCTCCTCGAAGGGCGGATTCAGAGTGCCCACGACCAGGGCATCGTGACCGTTGTTTGCGCGGGCAACGCCAATGGCTCCCCTAATGACCTCGGTGATGGAAAGGCACTGCTTCCGTACAAGTCCTTCCCGGTGAACCTTAACGTTCCCATCGTCGGTGTGATGAATCTCATCACATCTCAGGATGAGGTCGATCTCTCAGGAGATTCGAATTACTGCACCTCCTCGGAGACGAAAGGCACTACGAACAAGAACATCAGCGCCCCGGGTAACTGGATTTACAGCACATACTACGATTCGGATTCCGGCTACACTCACCTGAGCGGCACCTCGATGGCGTCTCCGTATGTTGCCGGCGTGCTCAGTCTTGAGTTCGCAGCCGATTCCAGCCTCACCCCGCAGCGGGCTATCGACATCCTCTACCAGACCGCAACCGATTTGGACGACAAGGGCTGGGACGCCAAGACCGGTTATGGCTGCGTGAATACTCATCGTGCCGTAAGCGTGGTTACCGGTACGCAAAAGTCCCTCGACAACGCCACTTTGGATAGCATTTCCCCCAGCTCCAGGTCTCATCTGGCACAACCGTCACCCCAGATCCCGTTGTCTCCTATGGAACCGGGTTGCAGCTCGTGCGCGATAAGGACTATACGATCTCCTATGCAAACAACACCTCGACGGGAATCGCCACGCTTACCATTACCGGCATAGGCTCCTTCACGGGTGCAAAGACCGTTAACTACCTCATTGTCGATTCGCCGATTGACTTTAGCACGGCTGACTCGGCATCCTCATACTCGCCTAGCGGGAGTCTTTATTTCAACTCCTATTACAACGCGAGATCCAATGAGAACTCTTCCTCCGTCTACCATTTTGTGTCTAGCAGGCAAACTCAGACATACACAAGCGCTTCCTATACGCTTGCTGAGGGCAAGGACTATAGCGTGACTTACTCCAGTCCCGACGAGAGCGGGAATGTGGCGGCGACATTCCAGGGAATCGGCGTGTTCACGGGCTCGTATACCACGAGCGCCAGAACATCAAAGATCGACAGTTCAAAAAACTACAATGCGATGAATAACTATGTGCCAGACCAGGTCCTTGCCGATGGTGAGGCAAGGCCGATTCCCACCGTGTTTGACCGTTCTGGTCATACGCTCGTTCCCGGAATTGACTGCACGCTGTCTTACAAGAACAACACCAAGGAAGCGACGGCCACAGATGATAATCCTCCCACCATTGTCGTTACCGGAATAGGTGCATATTCGGGCACGCGCGAGATCAAGTTCAACATCGTAGGCAAGAAGGATATTGCTGGGACAACCGCAAAGCTTCCGGTGTCTTCTTTCACGTATACCGGGAACCCCATCGAGCCTACGGTGACGCTGTTTGCTGACTCGTCGCAGACTTCCTCACTTCGCAAGAAGGAAGACATCCACGCATCCAATCCCTCCTACTACACGACCTACGACGAGGATCACACCAACGTTGGCACCAAGAACATCACGGTCCATGGCATCAACACCTATGAGGGTACGCTGAACATCCCATACACCATCACGCCCGCCGACATCTCCACGGCGACCATCTCCGCCATCCCGGACCAGACGTACACGGGGTCCGCGCTGGAGCCCGAGCCCACGGTGACCTGGAACGGCAAGCCGCTCGCCAAGGGCCAGGACCAGGACTACACGGTCTCCTATGAGAACAACAGCGGAGCGGGCACGGGCAAGGTTATCGTCACGGGCCAGAACAACTTCACGGGCACGGTGACCGCGACCTTCAACATCCAGGCGCAGCAGCCTGATCAGCCTTCTCAGCCCGTCCAGCCGTCACAACCCACGCAGCCGGAGACCATCACCACCTACCGTCTCTACAACCCGTACTCGGGCGAGCATCTCTTTACCCAGAGCTTCGATGAGTACAACAGCCTGGCTCGGATAGGCTGGAAGCAGGAAGGGCTTGCCTGGAATTCACCCAAGTCCTCGAACACCCCCGTCTATCGTCTCTATAACCCTTATTCGGGAGATCACCACTACACCACGAGCTGGAGCGAGTACGACAATCTGGGCCGCATTGGCTGGAACCAGGAGGGTGTTGGCTTCTACTCGGCAGAAAGCTCCGACAGGAAGCCGGTCTACAGGCTCTTCAACCCCTATGTGACTGTGGGTACGCACCACTACACCACGAGTTGGGGTGAGTACGACAGCCTGGGCCGCATTGGCTGGAGCCAGGAGAGCATCGGCTGGTATTGCTTATAAGAGCTTCTCTGAAATATCGGCTATGACGACGTAGCGATGTCCCGCCCCCGCCCCTATATGCAAGTCACCAAAGATTTGCATCGAGGTGACGGGGGCGGGACTTTTGAACCATATCCGTGTGGTTAAGGACCGTGCATTCCGCTGGAATAGATTGACCGTTTGCCGGACCCCAGGATGACCTTTGTTCTCCTGAAACTAATCTGTCTTTATGTGGTTGTGTGGGGCGTGACTGTACGTTTGATTATGGAATAGGAAGTGGTTCTATGCGAGTCTCCAAGCCAAACAGATGGGCGAGGCCTTCGCGGGTATGGATGTTTGCGCTATTGGTAGCAGCTTTTATATGCGTGCCATCCGTTGCTTTTGCGGGAGAGCTTCCTGTTTACCGTCTTTACAACAAGTGGAGCGGGGAACATCTTTATACCACCAACGTCGACGAGTACCGTTACCTGCCCACCATCGGTTGGAGGGGCGAGGGTGAGGCGTGGGTGTCGCCTACCGAGGGAGACCCGGTGTACCGTTTGTACAACCCCTATTCGGGCGACCATCACTATACAAAGGATTCGTCGGAGTACCAGTACCTGCAGACTCTTGGCTGGAGAGGCGAGGGTCCTATATTTTGCTCCCTCCAAGGTGAGGGCGTTCCTGTGTACCGGCTGTACAATCCCTGGCTGACCTGTGGAACGCACCTCTTTTCGACTTCCGAGAGCGAGTACGACAATCTTGGGGCTATCGGTTGGCAGCAGGAGGGCTTGGCATTCTTCGCCATCCGTGCCGGCTCGGGTGAAGGTGCTATTTCCGAGACAGACCCCACTCCTTCGAATCCCAATCCGGGAAATGGTGGCTCCACCAATTCCGGAACAAACTCTGACACGGTCGACCCGAATACCTATACCGTTTATGTGACGGCTAGCGGCAAGCGCTATCACCGTCAAAGCTGTCCTTCAACTTCGGGAAAGCGGACGCGTTCAATGACGCTTGCGGAAGCGGTTCGTAGGAACTACACCCCCTGCAAGGACTGCAAGCCACCTTCGATGTAGCAAGTGCGGATGACCATTGCATTTGTTGTTTTGTTTGTAACCAATAGAGGCGGAGGCCAAAACGGTCTCCGCCTCTCATCTTGTTGGACACCATCGTTGCGGCAGCTTTAGCCCACTGAACCGCCAAAGCGCTCGTAGTACTCGATGAACTTCTGGCGCCGCTTGGTCCCTGCTGGGCAGGTGTAGTCGAAGGCGTGCATGATGCCGCGATAGATGGCAACGGCCTTTATGCGGCGCGCCATTCCGTCGACGGTGCTGCGCGACTTCTCAAGCTGGCCTCGCAGGTACTCAAGGTAGGGGGAGCCTGCAGCATACTGCCAGAAGAGACCAGCGAGGTCGGAGTCTGGGTAGAGCCAGGGCCTGTTGTCGGGTCCTGCGTAGTGGACAATGCGATAGTCGCGCCTGGCCTCGTCGTACTCGTCCTGAACGTCCTTGGGTGCCTGCGCCACAATGTGGGTGCGTCGCATGTACTGCCAGTCAACAAGGTAGTTCCACTTCATGTGAACCCGCCGGTAGTGACCGTCCACCACCTTGTTGAGGACGTCTTGGTCAAGCCAACGCCATGTGCGCTCCGTAGCAATGTCGAGCAGCTCCTCGGCTGTGATGGTCTGACGGAACTTCTCAAGATTCATGAGGAGCACGCCTGCCTGGAAGTAGTCGTGCGGCTCGGACATGCCCAGCTGGTCCTTGAGGTACGAGTAGACCGTGGGGTCATAGCCGTCAATCTGGCCGATGGTATCCGCGTCGCGCGTGGCCGCCAGCAGGTAACCTGTGACGTCCGTGTCGAAGAGCTCCGCCACGTCTGCACACACCACGATATCAGAGTCCAGGTAGATAGCCTTCTCGACGTTGTCGAGAAGCGTTGGTGCCAGAAGACGGAAGTACGTCTCGGGCCTAAAGTGGCCGTGGTGGGGGAGCCTAATGTCCCCAAGGGCAGCGTCAACGTCCAAAAAGCCCAGCCCAACGTGGTACTTGGATGCCTGCTGTGTGAGCGTGATCATGCTCTTGGGCGTGATGTCGCGTGTGAGCACCACAATGTCGTAGTGGCGGTTGGGGGAGGCATTCACCAGGATGGACTGAAGCGCTACCGAGAGGTAGGGGACAAAGAGCTCGTTGCAGGCAAAGACGAGAACGACGTCGTTAAGGTCAAGCGACAGCTCTCGTGACGAGGTGGCCAGCATGGTCCCCCTCTGCGTCTGCTGGGTGGCAGGTGTTCCGCTCTTTGAGATCATCGTCTGGCTGCTCCCTGTAGGATGCCCGTGTCTGCGTGCCAAAACAGCACTGTATGACTCTACCATGACGCGCGAGCCGCGCTCCGTTCGCCCGCTCGTCCCCGCCAAAGGCCCATTTGGAACAAAGGGAGTTTCCCTTTGTCTCATGCGAGAAGGGCGGCAGCGTTGGAGCGCGCAAGTGCTCCCACGTCTTCGCCGCGCACCTCGGACGCCTTTGCGATTGCGCGTTCGAGCGAGGAGGCAATCTCCTCTGCGGTGCCCAGTACGTTCTCGCCCGCAGGGAGGTCCGTCTCGGTGAGCAAGAGCTCTGCGGGCACCTCGCGAACGTACTCGCGCCCGCGCCTTGTCGCAAGGGAGTGCTCACCAAACGAGAAGTAACAGCCCATGCGGGCAGCGCGCCACAGCTCCTCTGGCCTTCCGGAGAACCAGTGGAATATACAACGGCAGGACCTGACGGCGCCCGTGCGCTCCAGCACGTCGAGCACTACGTCTGCCGAGCGCACAGAGTGGATTGACACCACCTTTGGGCACGCGGGGTCGCTCGTCTCGGAGCAGGCGCGCATAATTCGCTCGAAGGACGAAACCTGAACGCGCTGCGTGCCCTCACCCACATGCGCTGGCGAGAAGTCCAGGCCAACCTCACCAATGAAGCGCAGGTCAGGCAATATGGAGACCAGTGCATCGACGTCCTTCTCGCCCACGCGACCGTCTGCCACCCACCAGGGGTGGGCGCCGGCAGCGAGATGGACGCCCCTCGTGCCAGCAAGCTCCTGCGTCGCACGAAGGTAGCCAGCGGGCGTCACGGTACAGGCGAGAAGCGAGAGCCCAAGCTCCTGAGCCTGTGTCGCTACCTGCTGCGCATTTTCGTAGAAGTCTAGGTGAACGTGTGCGTCGAAGAGCCTCATCGTGTCCCGCCCCCGCTTGCGGCGCTCCTGTCGTCGAGTCCCGTGAGCGACAAGATCACGTCACCGGCAATCATCTGGCCCATGATGGGTGGGAAGTACGACATGGTGCCTAGCGTTGCGGCCTTTCCGCTGGCTCCTTCGGGTGCCTGTGGACGCACCGGCTCTTCGGGAGAGTAAAGCACCCTCAGGCTACGGATGCCGCGCTTGCGGCACTCCTTCCGGATGATGCGCGCAAGCGGGCACCCATGCGTCTGCGATATGTCGGCAAAGCGCAGGAGCTCGGGGTGCAACTTGTTGGCTCCGCCCATGCTGGAGACAAGGGGCATGCCCTCGTCCTGGCACCAGCGGGCCACCACGAGCTTGGCCGTCACGTTGTCGATGGCGTCCACCACAAAGTCTGGCCGTGGATCAAGGCTGCCCAGGATGGAGCCTATGTTGTCTCGCGTGAGAAACGCGTGGATTGGCGCAATCTTGCAGGAGGGGTTGATGTCCGCCACGATGCGGGCCATCACGTCGGTTTTTCGCTGACCCACTGTGCTTGTGTAGGCCACCGCCTGCCGGTTGATGTTGCTCGGCTCAACCACGTCGCGGTCCACAAGGACAAGGGACCCCACGCCGCCGCGCGCCAGGGCTTCTGCGCAGTTGGAGCCAACGCCACCAAGCCCAAGCACCACTACGCAGGCGTTGGCGAGCCTTCCCACGGCGTCCTTGCCCATGACCAGCTCGAGTCTGGACGTGGGTGTCTCCAACGTATCAGCCATGTGTCTCCCCGTGCCTCTCGTCCGTCCGCCCGCAATCGTCCCGATAATAGTCGAATGCATGAGACAAAGGGAGACTCCCTTTGTCTCATTGCGCCTGTGCTAAGCTGGGAAGCTGCAATCTGGGCGCTGCTCGCGCCCCACATGGCTGTGTTCGAGAGGACCGTATCGTGGAAGAGATGCCCAAGACCTACAATCCGCAAGAGGCCGAGCCCCAGCTCATCCAGAAGTGGGTTGACGCTGGCTGCTACCGTCGCAGCAAGGGCGTAGGGGACTGCACCGTAGTCATCCCGCCGCCCAACGTGACCGGCATCCTGCACATGGGGCATGCCATGGACGACTCCATCCAGGACACCTTCATCCGCTACAACCGCATGCGCGGTCGCTCCACCCGGTGGATTCTGGGCACCGACCACGCCGGCATCGCCACGCAGACAAAGGTGGACAAGAAGCTCAAGAGCGAGGGCAAGTCTCGCCTCAAGATGGGGCGCGAGAAGTTCCTGGACGCCTGCTGGGACTGGACCCACGAGTATGGCGGCACGATCGTCTCGCAGATCAAGCGCATGGGCTGCTCGATCGACTTCGATGACGAGAAGTTCACCATGAGCCCCGAGTTCAGCCGCGCCGTCCGCAAGGTCTTCTGCGACTGGTACCACGACGGCCTCATCTACCGCGGCAAGCGCATCGTCAACTGGTGTCCCGTGTGCGGCACCGCCATCTCGGACGACGAGGCGGAGTACCACGACGAGAAGGGCCACCTGTGGTTCTTGCGCTATCCGCTCACCGAGCCCGTCGACGGCATCGAGTACATCACCGTGGCCACCACGCGTCCCGAGACCATGCTGGGCGACACGGGAGTTGCCGTCTCGCCGGAGGACCCGGAGAAGGCCAAGCTCGTGGGCAAGACCGTGATGCTGCCCATCGTGAACCGCGAGATTCCCATCTTCTCGGACTGGCACGTCGACAAGAACTTTGGCACCGGCTTCGTGAAGGTCACGCCCGCGCATGACCCCAACGACTTTGCCATGGGCCAGACGCACAACCTGGAGCAGATCAACATCCTCGACGAGCACGCGCACATCGTAGACGGCTACGGCGAGTTCTCCGGCATGGACCGCGACGAGGCGCGCGAGGCCATCGTGAAGTGGTTCGACGAGCACGGCCTTCTCGACCACATTGAGGACCTCGAGCACTCGGTCATGCACTGCTACCGCTGCGACACCGCGCTTGAGCCCTGGCTCTCTGAGCAGTGGTTTGTTGCCGTCGACAAGCTCAAGGGGCCTGCCACCAAGGTCGTCAAGGACGGCGAGGTCAAGTTCTACCCCGAGCGCTGGACGCAGACCTACCTCACCTGGATGGACAACCTCAAGGACTGGTGCATCTCTCGCCAGCTGTGGTGGGGCCACCGCATCCCCGTCTTCTACTGCGAGGACTGCGGCTGGGAGGACGCCCTCATGGAGGACACCGACGTGTGCCCCAAGTGCGGCGGCCATCACGTGCACCAAGACCCTGACGTGCTGGACACTTGGTTCTCCTCGCAGTTGTGGACCTTTGCCACGCAGGGCTGGCCCGACCACCCCGAAGAGATGGAGGGGCACCACCCCACCAAGGTCCTCGTGACCGCACGAGACATCATCGCCCTCTGGGTCGCCCGAATGATCATGAGCTCGCTCTACTTCACGCATGAGGTGCCGTTCCACGACGTGTACATCTACGCCACCATCCTCGCCAAGGACGGCAGTCGCATGTCCAAGTCCAAGGGCAACGGCGTCGACCCCATGGCTCTCATGGACAAGTACGGCGCGGACGCCATGCGCTACAACCTGCTCACGCTCATCACCACCAACCAGGACGTCAAGTTCGACGCCAACCTGGACAAGAAGACGCGCGAGCTCATCGACAGCCCGCGCACCGAGCAGGCCCGCTCCTTCGTGACCAAGATCTGGAACGCCAGCCGCTTTGTCCAGATGAACCTCGATGGCTACACGCCCGGCGCCCCCAAGGCCGAGACGGCCGAGGACGCCTGGATGCTCTCGCGCCTTGCCCGCGCCGTCGAAGCCGCCACGCGCCAGCTTGAGGGCTACGAGTTTGGCGACTATGCCCGCGACCTGCAGTCGTTCTTCTGGGGCGAAGTCTGCGACTGGTACATCGAGCTCTGCAAGGGCCGCCTGCTCCATGGCACGCCCGAGGAGCGCCTCCAGGTTCAGCGCAACCTTGTCTACGTGCTCGACGTCTCCATGCGCCTGCTGCACCCCGTGATGCCCTTCGTCACCGAGAGCGTGTGGGACGCGCTGCCCGCGAGCGGCCTCGACGACCACTCCGCGCAGTTCCTCATGACCGCTGCGTGGCCCGAGCCCGAAGACCTCGCTGCCTTTGTGAACGACAAGGCCGAGCACGACTTCGAGCTCGCACGCCGTGTGGTCTCTGCCGTGCGCTCGACGCGCGCCCGCTACCGCTTGTCCCCCAAGGCTGAGCTTGACGTGTGCGTGCGCGCCGCGGCCGAGGACGTTGCCGTTCTCGAGTCTCAGCGCGACTTCATCTGCAGCGTGGGCCACGTGGACCAGCTGGCGCTTGGTGCCCAGCAGGACAAGCCTGCGGGCTCCGTGAGCGTCGCCGACGGCGCGCTTGAGATCTTTGTGGTGCTCGGCGGGCTGGTTGACCTTGCTGCAGAGGGTAAGCGCCTGGAGAAGGAGCTTGCTAAGGCCGAGAAGGAGCTTGCCGGCACCAAGCGCACCCTCTCCAACGAGGGCTTTGTTGCCAAGGCGGCACCTGAGGTCATCCAGAAGAAGCGCGACCGTGCCGAGGAGCTGGAGCAGTCCATCGAGCAGCTCCGCGCCCAGATTGCCGACCTGGCGTAACTTGGCACGGTTCTCTCGTCCCCGGTGTTTGCTGGGCCCGCGACGGTTGATGCCGCCGCGGGCCTTTTTTCTCGTCTTGCAAAATTCGATTGTTTAGGTGTGGCTAACCAATCGAAATTTGCAGGCAAGCGTTCCATCTGCAATTTTCGATTGATTAGGAGTTGTTACCCAATCGAATTCTGCAGAAAGATTCTTTAGCTGCAATTTCCGATCATTTAGGGGCTGCAAATTAGAGGTTGCTAACCAATCAGAATCTTCAAGCAGGCCATGGAACTGAGGACAACGATTCCTGGGGCCATATCAACTAATCGGCACTCCTGACCCCAAACGTGTCATCTCCCTCATGTGTTGCTGATGCTCCCAAAAAAGGCCGTCTGCCGCCCTTTCCACAACCGCTGGTCGAACAAATGAGAACGTTAACATCCGCAGTTAAAAGTGGAGTTAACGTACTCACATCAAAGGTTTGCGCAACGGGGCGCGAACCACGGGGAAAGGGAGAAACCCATGGAAATGTCTCGTCGTAGGTTCCTTGAGGTCTGTGGCCTTGGCGCCCTGAGCTTTGCCAGCGTGGGTGTGCTCGCCGGCTGTGGCAGCAGCTCCGACAGCGCGAGCAGCGACTCCGCCGCTTCCTCTGGAACCAGCACAGTTTCCAACAAGGACAAGCCTCTGGTGTGGTTCAACCGCCAGCCGTCCAACAGCTCCACCGGCGAGCTTGACTCCGCCGCCCTCAACTTCAACGATAAGACCTACTACGTTGGCTTCGATGCTAACCAGGGCGCCGAGGCTCAGGGCAAGATGGTCAAGGACTACATCGAGAAGAACATTGCGTCGCTTGACCGCAACGGCGACGGCATCATTGGTTACGTCCTCGCGATTGGCGACGTGGGCCACAACGACTCTATCGCCCGCACCCGCGGCGTGCGCAGCACCCTTGGCACGGGCGTCGAGAAGGACGGCAAGGTTGTCTCCGATCCCATTGGTACCAACACGGATGGCTCTTCCTCGCTTGTCCAGGACGCCACGATGGAGATTGGTGGCAAGACCTACACCATTCGCGAGCTTGCCTCGCAGGAGATGAAGAACTCTGCGGGTGCCACCTGGGATGCAGCAACGGCTGGCAACGCTATCGGCACCTGGGCGTCTTCCTTTGGCGAGCAGATTGACCTCATCGTCTCCAACAACGACGGCATGGGCATGTCGATGTTCAATGCGTGGTCCAAGGACAACAAGGTCCCGACCTTTGGCTACGACGCCAACAACGACGCCGTTGCTGCTATCGCCGAGGGCTACGGCGGAACCATCAGCCAGCACGCCGACATCCAGGCCTATCTCACGCTGCGCCTGCTCCGCAACTCCCTCGATGGCGTCGATATCAACACCGGCATCTCCACGGCCGATGACGCCGGCAACGTGCTTGCTGAGGACACCTACAAGTACGTCGAGGCCGACCGCTCCTACTATGCGATGAACGTTGCCGTGACCGCCGAGAACTACACCGACTTCACGGACTCCACCAAGATCTACGAGGGCGCTTCCAAGCAGCTCGACTCTTCGAAGTCTCCGTCCAAGAAAGTGTGGCTGGACATCTACAACGCGGCAGACAACTTCCTGAGCTCCACCTACCAGCCGCTGCTCCAGCAGTACGACAAGCTCCTCAACCTCACGGTGGACTACATCGGCGGTGACGGCCAGACCGAGTCCAACATCACCAACCGCCTTGGCAACCCGAGCGAATACGACGCCTTTGCCATCAACATGGTGAAGACCGACAACGCCTCGTCCTACACCTCCCTCCTGAGCTAGGGCTTTCCCGTACGTCTTGTTCGTGACACGCGTCCGGTGCGGGGGGAGGGGAGTTCCCCCCGCACATTTTGCGGGCATCTAGTAGGAAGGATGGGGGAGCATGGCTGACAGCCAGAACGACGTGGTGCTGTCGATTCGCGGGATGTGCAAGTCCTTCGGGCGCAACCAGGTACTCGACCACATCGACCTCGACCTCAAGCGCGGAACGGTCATGGGACTCATGGGCGAGAACGGCGCCGGCAAGTCCACAATGATGAAGTGCCTCTTTGGCACCTACCAGAAAGACGAGGGGACCTTCATCCTGAACGGCCGAGAGGTGAACTTCTCGGGCCCCAAGGACGCCCTCGAGAACGGCATCGCCATGGTGCACCAGGAGCTCAACCAGTGCCTGGAGCGCAGCGTGGTGGACAACCTCTTCCTCGGCCGCTATCCGGTCAACTCGCTGGGCGTCGTGGACGAGGGCCTCATGCGCAAGGAGGCGGCAGAGCTCTTCCGCCGCCTGGGCATGACCGTCGACCTCGATCAGCCCATGCGCAAGATGTCCGTCTCGCAGCGCCAGATGGTCGAGATTGCAAAGGCAATTTCGTACAATGCCCAGGTCATCGTCCTGGACGAGCCCACCTCCTCGCTGATGTCTCAGGAGGTAGAGAAGCTCTTTGGCATGATGCGCATGCTCAAGGAGCAGGGCATCTCGCTTATCTACATCTCGCACAAGATGGATGAGATCTTCGAGATCTGCGACGAGATCTCCGTACTTCGTGACGGCAAGCTCGTCATGACCAAGCCCACCTCCCAGACGACGATGAACGAGCTCATTGCCGCCATGGTGGGTCGTTCGCTGGAGAACCGCTTCCCGCCCGTCGACAACGCACCGGGCGAGCCGATTCTCTCCATTAGGCATCTCTCCACAAAGTATCCGCCCTACCTGCAGGACATTTCGTTCGACGTACGCAAGGGAGAGATCTTTGGCCTCTATGGCCTTGTAGGGGCCGGCCGCACCGAGCTTCTTGAGACCATCTTCGGCGTGCGCACGCGCGCCGCTGGCCGCGTGTACTTCCGCGACCACCTCATGAACTTCGAGAATGCGCGCGAGGCCATGGAGCACGGCTTTGCGCTGATCACCGAGGAACGCAAGGCAAACGGCCTGTTCCTCAAAGGCAACCTTACCTTCAATACCACGATTGCCAACCTCAACCACTACAGGAGCGGCATCGCCCTCTCCGACCCCAAGATGACCAACGCCACGGCAGCCGAGATCAAGCTTATGAACACCAAGTGCATGGGTCCCGACGACATGATCTCGAGCCTCTCCGGCGGCAACCAGCAGAAGGTCATCTTTGGCAAGTGGCTCGAGCGGGGACCGCAGGTGTTCCTCATGGACGAGCCCACGCGTGGCATTGACGTAGGCGCGAAGTACGAGATCTACGAGCTGATCATTGGCATGGCCAAGCAGGGCAGGACCATCATCGTGGTCTCCTCCGAGATGCCAGAGATTCTCGGCATCACCAACCGCATTGGCGTCATGTCCAACGGCCGGCTCTCCGGCATCGTCAACACACGGGAGACCAACCAAGAAGAGCTCCTGCGTCTAAGCGCGAAGTACCTGTAAGGGGGATGAGCACACATGGCAAACCAAGGCGATAAGGTGCTTACGGTCGAGGAGGAGCAGGCCCTGCTCCGCCCCATTGACGAGCGCGTTTCCGCCATCCAGGCAAAGATCGACGAGCTGCGGCGCGACGGAACCGACCGCGTGGTTAAGCTCCAGGGTGACATCGACGCAACCAAGCGCGACCGCATCCTCACCAAGGAGGAGCGCGAGCAGGCCATTGCCGGCTACAAGAGCGAGCTTGCCGCCGCAAAGGCTGTCGAGGCGAGCCACAAGGTCGAGGTGGCCGGCCTTGTCTCTGAGGCCGAGGGCTACCTCAAAGAGCACTACGCAAAGGAGTACCTCGAACCCGTGCGTGAGAGCTGTGCCCAGGAGCGCGTGCTTGCCAAGGATCGCTACCAGGCCAACCTCAAGGCGCTCGAGGACGAGCACCGCGCGAACCTCTCTGGTCTCACCGATCGCGCCGAGGTCAAGGACGAGAACTACGTCTACAAGAACCGGCGCTTCGACGCCAAGGTGGTCTTTGAGAAGGAGATGCAGCAGATCAAGGATCGCGAGCATGCGGCCTTCAGCTACGAGTATCACCTCATCGACCTCCTGCGTATGTCCAAGTTCACGTTTGCGCAGCGTCAGGCCCAAAAGTGGGAGAACTACAAGTACACCTTCGACCGCAGGCAGTTCCTCCTCAAGAACGGCCTCTACATCGTCATTCTCCTTGTCTTCATCTTCCTGTGCGCCATCACGCCCGTCGTGAAGGGCACGCAGCTTCTCACGTACCAGAACATACTGAACATCCTCCAGCAGGCCTCGCCGCGCATGTTCCTGGCGCTGGGCGTTGCCGGACTCATCCTGCTTACCGGCACCGACCTCTCCATTGGTCGCATGATGGGTATGGGCATGACGGCAGCGACGATCATCATGCACCAGGGTGTTAACACGGGCTCGGTCTTTGGCCACGTCTTCGACTTCACCGGCATGCCGCTCGTTGCGCGTATCGTGCTGGCCCTTGTGGTGTGCGTAGCTCTCTGCACGCTCTTCACCTCTATTGCGGGCTTCTTCACCGCGCGCTTCAAGATGCACCCGTTCATCTCGACCATGGCCAACATGCTCATCATCTTTGGCCTGGTCACTTATGCCACCAAGGGCGTCTCGTTTGGCTCCATCGACCCCGCCATCCCCAACATGGTGATTCCCAAGGTCAATGGCTTCCCCACGATCATCCTCTGGGCAGTGGCGGCAATCATCATCGTGTGGTTCATCTGGAACAAGACCACCTTTGGCAAGAACCTCTACGCCGTGGGCGGAAACCCCGAGGCTGCTGCCGTCTCCGGCATCTCGGTCTTCAAGGTGACGCTGCTGGCGTTCGTGATGGCCGGTATCCTCTACGGCTTTGGTGACTGGCTTGAGTGCATGCGCATGGTTGGCTCCGGTTCCGCCGCATATGGCCAGGGCTGGGACATGGACGCTATTGCGGCCTGCGTTGTAGGTGGCGTCTCTTTCACCGGCGGTATCGGCAAGATTTCCGGCGTCACGGTGGGTGTTCTCATCTTCACCGCACTTACGTACTCCCTGACCATTCTGGGTATCGATACCAACCTGCAGTTTGTGTTCTCCGGCGTGATCATCCTCACCGCTGTCACGCTCGACTGCCTGAAGTACGTTCAGAAGAAGTAACCGACATACCCTCCCTCGCTGCCCGGAACCCCCTCTGGGCGGCGCCCATCCCTGAAGGCCCGCCCCAGACGCTTTGGTGTGCTGGGGTGGGCCGCTGGTATGCCAGGTGTTCTCGCCGTTTAAGGGAACACAACCATTTGGAATCCGCGACGCTGCGAGAGGGCTGGGGATCTTGCATATTTCGATCGTTTAGGGTGCGCTAACCAATCGAGAAATGCAGACAATCTTTCTACCTGCAATTTCCGATCGTTTAAGGTGCGCTAACCAATCGAAATTTGCAGGAAAGAAGGGGCTGCACCCGCCACGCTACCCCGCCATGCTGCACCCGCCTCGCTATCCCGCAAAGCGGGGGTCGGCCTTCCTCATCGACCAGGGATAGCGCGCGAGAAGACACTCTCATGCGGCTTCCACCTCGTCGGGGATGTCCACATGCGTAAGAAAGCCATGGCCACGCGGACCATAGCCGTTCTCGTCGTTGGTGAGGCGCGGAATCTCCCCCATGAGCATGGTCAGGTAGCGGCGTATGGTCCACATGCCAGGTGGGGCTCACCGCGTAGAGAAGTGCGGTTTAGTTGCAGTGCCCAAATGGCAATCAGGGATATTACCTGCAGTTATTCTCAGCCGTACTTGAAAATAACAGCAATTAAGTCGCGGGTTTCTGGAGGAAGCAGGTGCGCGTTCTTCCTTGCTCCAGAGTACCCTTGCGCCAGACTCGCCCTTACTCAAGGCCGCGCCTCACGCAAACGAAAAGGCCATCCCGGCACTGCCGGGATGGCCTCAACCGTTCGTCGCCGTTCGTCGCTACAGCGATGCCACAAACCGCATCTGCGCCGCGCGGCCGTCCTCGTCCCACTTGAAGACGCCGGCATCCTCAAGCACGCGCGAGAAGACCAAGCCCACGCCATCGCGAACCACCTGGTGCACGTTTGCGGTGGTAAGCCCGGGGTTCTCCTCGGCAAGCTGCGCCGCCCAGTCGGCGTGCGATGAGGCCAGTGGATCTGCGGCCATCTGCTCCCTGGTTGCCCCCGCAACCAGCAGCTCCTCAACGCGGCCAAGCTCTCCCACCAGGCGCGGAGGCAGGATGGCAAGCCCCATGACCTCGATAAGACCAATGTTCTCGCGCTTGATGTGGTGCCACTCCTCGTGCGGGTGGAAGACGCCCAGCGGGTGCTCGGCGCTTGTGACGTTGCACCGAAGGGCAAGATAGGCCTCGTACGTGGCGCCACCCACGTTGCCCTGGGCATCAACGCGGCGAACAATGGGGGTCACCGTGTTGTGCGGAGTACCGTCCGGGTCGTGCGCAACCACTCCCACAGACTCGTCGCCCCAGGCGCGCCACGCCGCAACCACGTGGTCGCAGGCGTCAAGCAGCTGGTCTCGGCTCTGGGAGGAGAGCCGCAGGACCGAGAGGGGCCAGTGCAGAACCTCGCCGGAGACCTCTGGGAAGCCGGGGAGCGAGAACCTCTCGGCCGTGGCCGCGCGCATCATGGGAAAGACGTGCGCGCCCCCCTGGAAATGATCGTGCGAGAGGATCGATCCGCCAACCACGGGCAGGTCGGCGTTGGACCCAATGAAGTAGTGGGGCAGCAGGTCCACAAAGTCGAAGAGGCACGAGAGCGAGGCGCGGTCCACGTGCATGGGGCGGTGGCTTGCGCTCATGGCAATGCAGTGCTCGCTGAAGTAGGCATACGGGCTGTACTGCAGGCCCCAGCGCTCGCCGCCAAGGGAGATGGGGATGATTCGCAGATTCTGCCTGGCGGGATGCGCACCCATGGGGTCTGTGGCGGCGCGCCCGGGGTAACCCTCGTTCTCAATGCAGAGCTGGCAGGCTGGGTACTTCTCGCCCGCAGGCGCCTTGCCCGCCGCAGCAATCTCGCGAGGGTCCTTCTCAGGCTTGGAGAGGTTAATGGTTATCTCCAGCGACCCCCAGTCCGTTTGCGTGTTCCAGCAGACGTTCCGGGCAATGGCAGTGCGGCGTACGTAGCCAGCGTCGCAGCAGGTGCGATAGAACCAGTCGGTTGCCTCCTTGGGGCCGTTGTGTGCGAGAAGGCCCTTGAACGTTGCCTCGACCTCGGAGGGCTTGGGCATGAGAAGCCCCATGACGCGCATGGCTATGCGATCACGTCCGCTCGCGGTGTCTGCGGTGCAGCCGTTAGCCACCGCGGCCTCGGCGAGAGTGGCGAGAAGGTCGTCTGGTGCCGTGGCCGTTGCGCCCTGCGTCACGGCAGGGGAGTCCGGTCCCTCGGCGAGCACCCACGCGTCACTGGGGCCGGGGCTGGTTGCGCCCACGGCCCCAAGCACGGCGTTCACGCCCCAGACACGGTCCGCCCAGCCAATGAGCCCATGGTTGGCGGCATAGTCAACAATCCCTGTAGCAGCGGCAACCAGGGCCGCACCGTCAATGGGCGTATGTTCGCTCTCTACTCCCATTCCGCGTACGCCCCCCTGTCAGAGATGCGGTAGCGCCTGCAGGAGCCAGCGCCAAGCCATGCGTCCATGCGGTCGGAGAACTCCTCAACAAGGTCGAGCGGGACAAAGCACTGGATGGTGCCGCCAAAGCCGCCCCCATGGATCCTCGTGGCGCCGCGACCGTCGAGAACGCGCTCGGCAAGCCCAAGCGCAACCATGGCAGGCTGGCTCTCCACGCCGCACGAGACGTTCTGGAGGAACATTGCCGAGCTCGCACCCGAGGTGCGGGTGCACGCGAGAAACGCGTCGATGTCCGGGGCGTTGAGCGCCGCCCAGCGCTTGTCGACCAGCTCGTTCTCGCGCCAGTAGTGGATGGCGCGCAGCACCGCGCGGTCGCCAAGGTCGCGCCGCAGCTCGGGGACGTGGGCGTCGAAGTCGTCCTGGTCGACCTCGCAGAGGCGCTTCTTCCCAAACACGGCGGCAACCGCCTGCATCTCCTGAGGCATGGCAGCGTACGCGTCGGTGAGGTCGGCGTGGCTCGACCCAACGTCCACCAGGCAGAGCGCATAGCCATGGTCCTCAAAGTCGAACTCCAGGCGTCGGGCCACAGGGTCCTCGGGAACGGCGAAATCGATGAAGGCAAGGCCGCCCAGGCAGACGGACGCCTGGTCCATGAGGCCGCACGGCTTGCCAAAGTAGACGTTCTCGGCAAACTGACTCATGCGTGCCATCTCGAGGGCGTCATAGCTCCGCCCCTCCCAGAGGGCCTCCATCGCACGCCCCAGCGCTGCCTCGACCGCTGCGGACGAGGAGAGCCCCCCGCCCACGGGGATGGTGCTCGTCATGGCAAGGTCAAAGCCTGCAGGGGTGCGCCCGTCCTGGGCCATCCTAAACGCCATGCCCCTTACCAGCGAAGCCGTGGTGTTCTTCTCGGCATCCTGTGGGTCAAGCGATTCGAGGGAGACCTCAATGGTGGGATATCCGTCGCTTGCCAGGCGCACAACGCCCAGGCCGTTGGGGCGGGCGAGAGCGTTTACTGCCACATCCAGGGCGCCCGCGATAACATGGCCTCCCTCGTGGTCGGTGTGGTTGCCTGCGATCTCCGAGCGGCCCGGAGCATGCACCCGGAGCAGGCGCTCTCCTGCGGGGGGTTCGCCAAACTCCCGGCAGAAGACCTGTCGCGCCCGCTCAAAGCCGTCCTGGCATCCGACGCACGTCTCGTTCATCGTGTTCTCCTTCCTCCCGGCATGCCGGGCAACGCGTCTTCGCAATGAGGGGGCAGTGCCCGTCTCACCTTTACAGCATTTTTCCTCAGCGTGACATGGTTCCTAGCTGGTAGACAATCGTTTGGGTGTACGGCTGGGATGGCGTGCAGATTGGCTGCGGCCACGAGAGGTGGTGTGCACAGTCCGGGTAGAACTCGGGCTCAAACGCAAAGCCGGCGCGCGGCAGGTAGGCGCCGCCGCCCTTGGCGTGGGCGTCATCGAGCCAGTTGCCCGTGTAGAGGTGCGCGCCCGGCGTGCTCACGCGTATCTCAAGCGTGCGGCCGCTAGCGGGGTCAAGGGCGGAGAGGGCCAGGCGCGGTGGGGCACCCGGCTTCCAGCCCCGGATGCAGAAGCAGTGATCGTATCCGCGTGCTCGGTGGAGCTGCTCGTCGTTCCCGTTGATGTCGCGCCCCACAGGCTTTGGCTCGCGAAAGTCGAAGGGCGTTCCGTCGACGGGACGAATCTCGCCCGTCGAGACCGAGTCCTCGCGGATGGGGAGAAACTCGTCTGCCTCGAGGCGCACGACCGTTCCCATTGCGGTGCCAGCGTTGTGGCCTGCCAGGTTGAAGTAGCTGTGGTTGGTCATGTTCACAAAGGTGAGGGCATCGGTCTTGCAGGAGTACGAGATTGTGAGGCGCGTGGTGTCGTCGGGAAGGTCGACAAGCGAAACCTCACAGGTGAAGGTACGGTTGCCGGGCAGTCCAAGCTCTCCCTTGCCGAGCCGGCAGGTGAGGCGCACGGCGTTTCTCTTGTCGACGGCGGCCGCTCTCCACACGCGCTTGTGGAGTCCCGAGGTAAGGCTGGTGTGGAGGTTGTTGCGCTGGTTGGGCCCATCATTTCTTGCAAGGTGGCAGGCGACGGCGGGGCCTATGGTCATCTCTGCCCCGTCCGTGCGGTTTGCGATGGGCCCTACGGTGGAACCATGGCAGGCGGGGTTGTCGAAGTAGTCCTCGAGCGATGCCAGGCCGAGAAGAACGTCCCCCTGCGTTCCGGAGGCGTCGGGGACCTCCAGCGAGAGGAGCGCTGCCCCAAACTCCATGAGCCTGAGGCGTGCCCTGCGGGTGGTGATCGTGAAGACGCGGACCAAATCTCCCGATGGCGTCTGCCCAAGGGATTCCGAGCTGACCATGGGGTCTCCTCTCGTGTGCGATAATTGCTCGGTAAACAAGCAATTTTTTTCGATGCTGCTCGTTTGCAACCAAGGTTATGTTAACGTACTCAGTACGGATGGACAGCGAGAGTCTTTGGGTTTTTCTCGCTTGTCCGGCAGACGGTAATCGGCAGGGGCCGACTGGGCCCGTTCGAGCAGGGGGGGACTTGAGATGAGTACGGGGCTTCAGGACAGCTCTCATCGCTTCGTCTCGATGGCAGATGTCGCCGAGAGGGCGGGCGTGTCGCAGCAGACTGTCTCCCGCGTAGCCAACGGCCAGCCCAACGTGAGCGAGTCGACCCGCAGGGCAGTGCAAAAGGCTATGGACGAGCTTGGCTTTAGGCCCAACTTTGCGGGGAGATCGCTCAGGAGCGGCCGATATCGCTCCGTGGGGCTCTGCATCTACAACATCACCCAGTTTGGCAACCTCTCAACGCTCGATGGCATCATGACCGCCGCACGCGAGCACGGTGACGCCATCACTATGGTGGAGATGGGCGACGATGACCCGGTCTCCCTGGAGTACATGACGAAGCGCATGCTCACGCTGCCGGTTGACGCCATGATCATGAGCATGAGCATCAAGGCCGAGGACTTCGACACCTTCCGTCCCAGCCCGGGGTTTGGCACGGTTCTACTCACCATGTACGAGCATCCCCATTGCACTACGGTTGACTCTGACCAGTACGGTTGCTCCATGCTCGTGATGGACCACCTGCTCTCGCGTGGGCATAGACAGGTTCGCTTTGTGGGGGGTCCCTCGTACTCCGTCGACTCCAACTTCCGCGAGCAGGGCTGGCGAGACGCGCTCGAGGTGCGTGGTATCGACGTTGCCGAGCCGCTGCGTGGTGACTGGACGGCAGACAGCGGCTATGAGGCCGGCGCGGCGCTTGCGGCCGACAAGGACATGACGGCTGTTTACGTTGCCAACGACCAGATGGCACTTGGCGTCATTGCGGCGCTGGAGGATGCCGGCAGAAGGGTGCCCGAGGACGTGAGCGTGGTGGGCGTGGACGACTCACTTTCCGCCTCGGTGCCGCACAACCGTCTCACGACCATTCGTTTTGACCTCTTCTCGCGCGGACGTCGTGCCTTTGAGCAGGCGCTTCTTGGCACAAGCCCCAACTACCACGTCCAGCAGATCAGGATCGCCGGCACGCTTGTCGAGCGCCAGACCGTCGCCGACCTGCGATGAGACAAAGGGAGTTCCCTTTGTCTCATTCTTGTCGAGGATGAGCGAGGAGTACCTTGTGACGATCGTGCTCAAGGCGCATCGGTCACGCAGGGACGAGCATGACCGTGCAACGACTGCTCATAGTGAGTCCCGGTCGGAATTTCTACGGCGCGCACTTGGTGCTGCGCGGGGATAGGGGTCTCTTTGCCCTATGCCATTCTGCCGCCTCGCGCATCACGTTCACTTTGTAGGTGTTCCCCTCGAAAAACACCTCTGCTTTGTGCGGTGTACGTACGCGCTTTCTACCTTGATGCTAGTTGAGAGCTGCGAGGGTGTCCTCGCAATCCACCAGCAGGAGGGGATGCATGCAGCATCCCGCCAAGGAGAGGAGAGCGCAATGGGTGTTTCTGTTGACAGCAAGATCAAAGCGCTTGCGAAGAACGAGGCGGCTGCGGATATCATCTGCAAGTATTCGCCCGGCTTCAAGACCGACCCTCAGATGAAGATGGTGTATGGGCTCACTCTGAGGAAGCTCGCGAGCTTCCCCCAAGCCAAGGAACTTGCGGACCATCTCGATGAGATTGACGCAGAGCTCAAGGCCTTGGGAGACTAGGCTCTGGAACCATCGGCTGCCTTATAACGGGGAGTGCTACATCAGGGGGATGCTGCCGCTTTGGCTGTATCCCCCGAGCTGGTTTCTCAACTGGCCACGAAGCTCCAACGCTCGCAGCACCATCTCCAGTCGCAGCCGTTCGTCCGGGTCTTCCAGGTCTTCGTCCAAAAGCGAACGTATGCGCTCGAGGCGGTCTATGAGCGTGGAGCGATGGATGAAGAGAGCCTGGGCGGTGTGCGTGACGTTCATGTTGTGCTTCAGGTACACGCTCATGGTCTGGACGTATGAGGTCGCAGAGTTCTTGTCATGGGCAAAGAGCCGCCTAAGACCGCTCGTGAAGTACAGCTCGACGGGCATTTCTCCCGTGCAGTTCTCCAACAGCTCTGCGAGCGCATAGTCTTGGAATCGGTAGAGGGAGGGACCTTCCTGCAGGCAAGAGCCCTTGTCAAGGGCAATGCTCGCCTGTAGGAAATAGCTTCTTGCCTCAAGCGGGTTGCTCACATGATCAGACATCCCTGCCTTCATGTCTAGGGAGACGAGAATGGGGAGGAGCCTGCGCTCAAGCTCGTCTCTGCGACTCCCCTCTGGTGCAAGACGGTCGATGCGAATGAAGGCGGCAACCGAAGTCTGCTTGTACTCAAATGCGATCGTTCCGGGGATGTCCTCCTCGAGCGAGTTGCAAATGTAGGACAGCGGGAGCTCCCGAGACCGCCTTTGGGGTCGCATCAGCACGCAAACGTAGGTGCCATTCGAGGATGCTGCCTGAAGGGCTGCGAGCTCCAGGGTGCCAAGGGGAAGGTTCTCTATCAGGTTGGAGAGGGCTCTCTTCAAAATGTCGTTGCGGGTCTCCGTTTTGCCTCTGGTTTGGGATACGCACCGAAGCACCATGCGCGCAAGATGCCTGGCGATGAATGAGTCGCCAGGACGCATGCTGCTGTCGTAATAGAGGAACGAGAGGCACCCGTGGTATCCATTAGCGTCGATGAGATTAACATTCAGGCTTTGTAGCTGGTCAAACTCAAGGGTGAAGGGCTCCTTCTCGCTCATCGAGAGATTGTAGGACGCAAGGTACTGGTCTACCTGCGAGAGGGGAAGCCTTCTGCCCGCCTCCTCTGCCGCGCCATCTGGGACGCCTTCTGGAGACTCCGCCGAATCCGCCCTCAGGCCTGTCGAGGCTATGCAGTCGAAGCTCGAGTCCACAACGATCATCGACGCAGGGGTGACTGCTGCGGATGCCTCGAGCATCGACTGGATTGAGCCGCCGTCTTCGAGTATCTGGTAGGTGTCGAGCACCCAGTTTCCAATGCGGAGAAACACCCGCTGGACTGCGGAGAAAACAGTGTAGAAATCAAGGCTCGGGCTAACGGTGATGACTGCGCAGTGCCTCCGAAACCAATCCAACCTCCTGGTGTCGCCTATGCAAAGCAGGGCGCAGCCTTGTCCAAGCTTGGTGAGACGGGGGAGACGGTCTGCGCTGGTTACGAAGATTCGTCCTCCTCGCAGCTCGGGGGCATCTGTTGCCAGGAGTTCGGGCGCCTCGAGCGTCTCCTCCAGGGGAGAGGCACCGGAGAGCTGCGCCTCGAACTCAGCCGGAAGGCCTTCGCAGATCAGCTGAGGACTCACCTTCATGACAATCACCACATGCCTGGACATGACACCAAGTGCCGTTACGTAATGTGCTTGCCAATGTAGCAGACAGGAAGAGCCGAGCCGATCCATTCCGTCAAGGGGCCGACGTGTCTCGGTGGAAGGGAGACTGCCTCTCGGGACCAACAGATCGTAGGTGTCCCTCGGGGCACAATCCTCCAAACTGCCGCTGGCAGTAAATGCCCTCCAATTACATCCTCCATCTTATGAGGCACGTGCTGCCTTTCGGTTCGCATCGGAGGAGGAGTGGGTCATGGCACTAAAACAGAGGGTTGATCTCCATCGTGGTGTCGAGACGGCGTTTGGGAAGGTGATTCCCGAGAAGGAGGCGTATTCCTTCTGCCTCAGAACGATTGCCGCGTTCTCCGCGAACATCTTCCAGGTGATGCGCATCCTCAACGATGACTGGGAGGACCGGACTGCGCGGATCTGCGAAACCGCGAACATGATGAACTGCGCAGCGTGCTCGGGCTCCGAGGGTCAGCTCCAACAGTATCTCAATGACTTCTACGACGAATGGAACATCCCGGAATTCGTAGACAGGGAGGCGTGGATAGGTGCCATATGGGGAGACTATGGTGATGAGGCAGAGGACATGGCTGGGCGCGTGATTCAATTCACGCGAAACCGTGTCGAGAAGGAGCTCGATTCCTGCCCTTGGGACATTGTCGGCTCCGAGATGTGCAACATGACAACGGCGATGTTTACCGCCAACTTCGACATCGCTGCAGGCGGCGAGCATGGCAAGATCACCAATGACGTTGCGTTGAACATGTGCGAGGCGCGTGGGTGCGGCGACCCCCACTGTCGTGTGGTCGCGGAGCGGCTCGACGCGTTTGACCTGGATCACCAGGGCTGGCTTGACCACAGGGGCGAGTCCGCAGCTCCCGTTCACGATACACCGCCGGAGCGTCGCGTGAAGCATGCCCAAGGTCTTCGAAACGGCCAGTATACGCAGACTTTTGGCGAGGAGCACTCCTTCGAGTGGCAGTACAACTGGGTTGCCCAGATGGGCTGGGTCTGGTCTATTTCGTTCCCGCTTATTGCCATCAGGGATATGGAGAAGAACGACGGAGACTTTGACCGCGTGCTTCCGATTGTCTTTTCAACGGCAGGCAAGAACCACTTTGTCGACCCATTTGCACGGGAGGGTCTCCGTGCGTGGCTCGACATCCCCCGCGAGGTGGGCGACAACGACCCGCGCGTCATGGGCGCCTACATTGGGGCCATCATGGGCTGCCAGCTTGTTCCCTTCGAGTGGGAGGCCTTCGACAGCGACGGCGTGACCATCAAGGTCTCAACCGATGACTTTAACGGCCGTTTCCCCATGGCTCCTCTCGACGAGATAACCGCCGGATACGAGGCTGAGTGGAACGGTGCCGTCAAGACGCTTGTCTCGCCCGAGTGGTCCGTCTGGATTGACGGGAAGGACGACGAGTACCAGTTCATCCAGATTGGCCGCAAGATCGATACGCACATGGTGTAGGGGAGTGACGAATCATGCTGTTTAAAGACGACGAGGTTGCTCGTGCAGATGCGCTTGCAGTGAGGAAAGACTCCGGTTGGTATCGCTGGACCCACGACACGGTGGACGTAACGGGGGCAGACTCGACCGCCCTGCTCGACAAGCTTCTAGTCAACACCGTTGCTCAGTGCAACGTGGGGCGCGAGAAGTACACCACGATGCTCGACGATAGCGGTGGAATTATCGATGACCTCATGGCAATCCGCCTTGAGGAGAACCACTGGTGGCTCTCCACGCTCTACGGACCTCAGATGGTCCGCTGGCTGGGAGAGCATGCGGAAGGATACGATGTTGCCTTCTCTGATATCACGCCAGAAATCGACATGTTCTCCGTGCAGGGGCCTCGTTCGGCAGAGGTGATGGACAAGCTGCTGGATGCTCCCGTCGATGAGCTGAAGCGCTTCCAGATTGTCAATGCCAGCATTGGTGGGATTTCGGTTCGCGTGGACAGAGGCGGCTTCACCGGCGAACTCGGCTATGAGATCTATTGCTCTCGCTCTGATTCCGACCAAATTCTCAAGCTCTTGCGTGACGCAGGTTCTCGGGAGCTGCAAACGCTCGAGGTTTTCGTGAGGAGCCTCCCCATGGAGAAGGGCATGGCCCTTAGGCAGGACTATCACCACCTGACGCCCTTCGAGGCAAACCTTGGATGGTCGGTGCATCTCGACAAGAAGGGTGACTTTGTGGGGCGCGCTGCACTGGAGAAGGCTCAGGAAGTTGGCCCGCGCTATGCGTTCGTTGGCGTTGAGATTGAGCGCGAGAGCTATGAGGACATATGCCAGAACGAGATAGTCCGCAAGCGCGGAATACCAGTCGGAAAGTGCCGCCAGATGATTTACGGCTATACCGTCGATAAGAACATCGGCTACGCAATAGTCGATCCGAAGAGATGTCCCCTGGGGACCAAGGTGACCATTGGGCCAAATGACTCGCCCGCCGTCATCGTTGCTCCCAAGTGGTGCTAGGAGGGATATGCCATGTCTTCCATGAAGGGAAAGGTCGTTGTACTCGTTGGATGCGCTTCGGGGATGGGGGCAGCCACCCTCAAGATGCTTCTTGCCGATGGAGCAACGGTGATTGGATTCGACAACAACAGAGACAACATGGCCGATACGCTCGAGGAGATCTCCGAGGAGCTGCCCGAATTCAAAGGCAATCTTGAAATGGTCTACGGAGACGTAACGAGCTCCGAAGACCGTTCGGGTCTTGTTGCGGCGGCTCGCGAGAAGTACGGGCGAATCGATAGCCTGCTGTATGTCGCCGGGGTTCTCGACCTCATGTGCCCTGCTCACAAGACAGATGATGCACTTTGGCAATATGTCATGGATGTGAACTGCAACGATTGCTTCTACCTTGTTCGAGACTGCCTTCCCATGCTGCTCGATCATGAGGGGCCTGCGGCAAATGTTGTGATAGTCGGTTCGGTGGGCGGACTGTATGGCTCCACTGCGGGGGCGGCATACGTAACCTCGAAGCACGCAGTCCTTGGCCTTGCGCGAAATCTTGCATGGTCGTATCACTGGCGCAACCTTAGGGTGAACGTCGTAAACCCGGGGGCAATACTCTCCGGCATCCTGGGGAACGCTATGGAGAAGTGGCCAGATCGCGACATCATGGATTCCGAGGGCAACGAGCTGTACAACGTTCGCGGGGGAGTTTCACTGGGTTGCGATGCGGATGGCAACACCATGATGGGAACGCCAGAGGACATTGCAAGGGCAATGCTGTTCCTTCTCGATGATGACAATGCCTATGTGAATGGCGCCCAGATAACCGTGGACGGTGGCTGGACCACCTTCTAGCCCATGATGCGAAGATAACTGCAAGGGTGGGCCCGCTCTTCTGGGCGGGCCCTTCTCTAGGCAATTGGCTGCCTGGCCGCGAGGATTTTTGATGCGCCGTTAGGTGAGCAACGAGTCTTTCACGGCTTGGCTATCCGTTCTCGGTGGTATCCACGTCTCATCCTGGATTCTTGCGATGGCGACGTGGCCCGGAGCGACACGAGTATCACGTCATTCTCAAACGGTATTCCCATTCGCTCACACCGCAGGTAAGGTTGAGCTAACGAGGGGCAGAGCGCCTGGTCAAATTGAACGGTTTTCTGCACCTCGATTTGTATTGTTTTGACATTGAGAGGTGCGTGGCAGGGCCGTAGCATCTCCTTGCAAGCGACGGGGAGACTGCCTTGGTTCGTTGGTATCTCAGGTGCGTTCACTCGGTAGTATCCATGTTTCATCTTGGATTCTTGCGATGGCGACGTGGCCCGGAGCGGCACAATGGGACGCGGTCAGTTCGTCCCGTGAAACTCGGTAACCGTTGGCGTCGACTAGCGCCATAAAGCGAAAGGAAGTCAGGAGATGGCAAAGTCAGATATCGAGATTGCCCAAGAGGCGAAGATGCTCCCCATTACCGAGGTCGCCAAGAAGGCGGGGTTGGGTCCCGAGCAGCTGGAGCTCTACGGAAACTACAAGGCAAAGGTGGACATCCACGCCTTTTCCAATACGCCCATGAAGGGCAAGCTCGTTCTGGTCACCGCCATCAACCCCACGCCCGCAGGCGAGGGCAAGACCACCACGTCCGTGGGACTTGAGGACGCCCTCTGCAAGATGGGCAAGAACGCCATGCTCTGCCTGCGCGAACCTTCGCTTGGCCCCGTCTTTGGCATCAAGGGTGGCGCCGCGGGCGGCGGGTACGCCCAGGTTGTCCCCATGGAGGACATCAACCTGCACTTCACCGGTGACTTCCACGCCATTGGCGCGGCCAACAACCTCTGCGCCGCTATGCTGGACAACCACATCAAGCAGGGCAACACCCTTGGCATTGACCCGCGCCGCATCGTGTGGAAGCGCTGCGTCGACATGAACGACCGCCAGCTCAGGAGCATCGTGGACGGCCTGGGTGGCGTTGCCAACGGCATGCCGCGCGAGGATGGCTTCGACATCACCGTGGCCTCCGAGGTCATGGCTTGCTTCTGCCTGGCCACCGACCTCATGGATCTCAAGGCGCGTCTCGGTCGCATGGTTATTGCCTACACCTTTGACCGAAAGCCCGTCACGGTCCACGACATCCACGCCGAGGGAGCCATGACGGCGCTGCTCAAGGATGCCATCAAGCCCAACCTTGTGCAGACGCTCGAGAACAACCCCGCCTTTGTGCACGGCGGCCCGTTCGCCAACATCGCGCACGGCTGCAACTCCGTCGAGGCAACAACCACAGCCCTCAAGCTCGCCGACTACGTGGTGACCGAGGCCGGCTTTGGCGCAGACCTTGGCGCCGAGAAGTTCCTTGACATCAAGAGCCGCTACGCCGGCCTGCACCCCGATGCCGTCGTGCTGGTTGCCACCGTCCGTGCGCTCAAGTACAACGGCGGCGTCCCCAAGAACGAGCTCACCGCAGAGAACCTCGACGCCGTCAAGGCGGGTCTTCCCAACCTGCTCCGTCATGTCTCCAACATCAAGGACGTCTTCAAGCTTCCGGTGGTCGTTGCCATCAACGCGTTCCCCACGGACACCGCTGCCGAGCTCAGGCTCGTCGAGGACGAGTGCAACAAGCTCGGCGTGAACGTTGCCCTCTCCGAGGTCTGGGCAAAGGGCGGCGAGGGTGGCCTGGCGCTTGCCGAGGAGGTCGTGCGCCTCTGCGAGCAGCCCAACGACTTCCAGTTTGCCTACGATCTTGATGACACGATTGCCAACAAGCTCAACGCCATCGCCACCAAGATCTACCACGCCGACGGCGTGGACTACACCACCAAGGCGGCCAGGCAGCTCAAGGAGCTGGAGGAGCAGGGCTTTGGCAAGCTTCCCATCTGCGTTGCCAAGACGCAGTACTCCTTCACCGACGACCAGCACAAGCTCGGTGCCCCCGAGGGCTTCCGCATCACCGTCCGCAACCTCAAGGTTTCCGCAGGCGCAGGGTTTATCGTGGCGCTCACGGGCGACATCATGACGATGCCCGGACTCCCCAAGGTGCCGGCCGCCGAGAAGATCGACGTGACGCCTGACGGCAAGATCGTCGGGCTGTTCTAAGGGCGCCTGGGGCGGCCCCGGAAATCACGCGAAGGTGCTTCGCGCTTTGCGCTCAGATACCTTCGCTTAGATTTCCGGGGCCGCTACTCGATGCCTCTGGCAGCCCGACGGCGCTTGTCCCCTTGGCGGCTCGTCGTGCTTCTCGGCGGGCGCCTTGGGGAGTCGCCTGGGCGCGCTTCTATCATTTTCTTTCTTCGGATGATTCCTTCTATGGGAGGGTTCATGGATACTGTCGCGGATATGCGGGTGGGGGAGTTCTCGGACGTGCTCTCCTCCAAGGCCCCCGTGCCTGGTGGGGGCGGGGCCTCTGCGGTTGCTGCCGCTGTGGGCGCCTCGCTTGGTCAGATGGTCGCTAGTCTCACGCTTGGCAAGAAGAGGTACGCAGACGTCCAAGGTCGCATCGAGGAGCTGATCCCTCGCTTCGAGGCGGTGCGCGACGAGCTTCTCGTCCTGGCGGACGAGGATGCCAAGGCCTTCGAGCCGCTCTCACGCGCCTATGGGCTTCCCAAGGGGACCGAAGAGGAGCGTGCGCACAAGGCCGAGGTCATGGAGGCGGCGCTGCGCTCTGCCTGCGAGCCGCCCCTCAAGATCATGGAGAAGACCTGCGAGGCGATTGACCTGGTAGACGAGATAAGCCGCATCGGGACCAGGATTGCAATAAGCGATGCCGGCGCTGGTGCCACGCTTCTCTCGGCCGCGCTCAAGGCCGTGAGCCTCAACATCTTCATCAACGCCAAGTCGATGGCCGATCGAGAGTACGCTGAGGACCTCCTATCCCATACGCAGGAGATGCTCGATGAGGGATGCAAGAAGGCGGATGACGCCTATGTGCGAGTTGAGAGGGGAATCCGTTGGCCGAGCAGGTAATGAAGGGCGCACCCGTTGCAAAGGCACTCACAGAACGGCTTGTTCCTCAGGTTGAGGCGCTTGCCGAGAAGGGCGTTCGCCCCACGCTCGCCATCGTGCGCGTGGGGGAGCGCGAGGACGACCTCTCCTACGAGCGCGGTGCCACAAAGCGCGCGGATAAGGTCGGCCTTGGCCTGCGCAAGTTCGTGCTGCCTGCGGACTGCCCCCAGGAGCAGCTCATGCACGTGATCAACGAGGTCAACGAGGACTCGTCGATTCACGGCTGCCTCATGTTTCGCCCGCTTCCCAAGACGCTTGACGAGGCCGCTGCATGCGCTGCACTCGATCCCGCAAAGGACGTGGACTGCATCACGACCGGCTCGCTCTACGGCGTTTTTGCCAACAGACCGCTTGGCTTTCCGCCGTGCACCGCCGAGGCCGTGGTCGAGCTCCTCGACTACTACAAGGTTCCCCTCGACGGAGCCAAGGTCACCGTCGTGGGCCGTTCGCTTGTCATCGGCAAGCCCGTCTCCATGATGCTGCAGGCGAGAAACGCCACCGTGACCATGTGCCACACGCACACGCGCGACCTTGCTGCGGCTTGCAAGGATGCAGACATCGTGGTTGCGGCGGCGGGTCACATCGGCACGGTGGGGGCAGCATGCGGCGCTCCCCAGCAGGTCGTGGTCGACGTTGGCATCAACTGGGACGAGAAGGCCGGCATGCTCGTGGGCGACGTGGACTACGACGCCGTCGAGCCCGTGGTGCGCGCCATCACCCCCGTTCCCGGGGGCGTGGGGTCCGTCACCACGGCGGTGCTGGCCAAGCACGTGGTCGAGGCGGCTCAGAGGACGGTGGGCTAGCGATGGACGATCGCGATGACGAGGACTTTGACCTTCCCGGGCAGACGGAAGGTCCCGGCAGGACTTCCGAGCTTACCTACGGCAAGCTCGACAAGTCGCGCGTTGAGGCTGCCGTGAGGGAGTTCCTCTTCGCCATTGGCGAGGACCCCGACAGGCCCGGGCTTGTCGGCACGCCCGATCGCGTCGCTCGCGCCTGCGAGGAGATCTTCGGAGGCATGCAGGAGGACCCTGGTCACTACCTGCGAAAGCAGTTCCACGAGCCGGGCAACGAGGAGATGGTCGTCGTGCGCGACATCCCCTTTGCCAGCATGTGCGAGCACCACATCCTGCCCTTCATGGGGAAGGCGAGCGTGTGCTACATTCCCCGCGACGGCCGCATCACCGGTCTCTCTAAGATTGCCCGCTGCGTCACGGGCTACGCTCACCGTCCCCAGCTGCAGGAGCGGCTCACGAGCCAGATTGCCGATGCCATGGTGCGCGAGCTCAACCCGCTGGGCGTCCTTGTCGTTATCCAGGCCGAGCACACCTGCATGACCATCCGCGGAATCCGCACCCCCGGGGCGCAGACCGTGACCTCGGCCGTGCGCGGAACCTTCAAGAACGACATGAAGACGCGTGCGGAGGCATTGAGGCTGCTGGGCCTCTAGATAAGAGGATTCTCTCGGCATTCCTACAATCAATCGCTTTACTGCGTTGGACCCGGCGCGCCCGGGTTCCTAGGAGGTTGTGTGCCATGGCTGAGCAAAAGAGTGCCGGCACTTCGATTGGCTCGGGGCAGGATTGCCTGTCGCCTGCGCAGACGCTTCGCAAGGCGGCGGACGTTGGGGCGGGCAAGGCCTCAATGCCGCATTGGCGGGCGTTTCTCCTCGCTGTGATGGCTGGGCTCTTCATAGCGATGGGCGCTGCGCTCATGCTCGTGGTGAAGTCCGACTCAAGCCTGGGGTTTGCCTCCTCGCAGATCCTGAGCGGCCTTGTCTTCTCCGTGGGGCTCTTCCTCGTGGTCGTTGCCGGCGCCGAGCTCTTCACCGGAAACAACCTCATGGTAATAGGTTGCCTTTCCGGCAGGTATGGGGCGAGCAGGCTCGTTGGCTCCTGGCTTACGGTCTACGCAGGCAACTTCGTGGGCTCGCTCCTGCTCGTCCTCATCCTCGTGGGTGCAAACTTCGCCGGCCTCAACGGTGGGGCGGTCGGCGTTGCCGCGGCAAGCGTGGCGGCATCAAAGGCATCCCTCTCGCCCGTGGCGGCCTTCTGCCGGGGCATCATGTGCAACGTGCTGGTGTGCCTTGCGGTGTGGATGTCCTTTGCCGGCCGTTCTGTTGCCGACAAGTTCCTTGCCTGCGTGATGCCGGTCATGGGCTTTGTCGCGTCCGGGTATGAGCACTGCGTGGCAAACATGTTCTTCCTCCCGTACGGGCTTCTCACCCAGTCGCTTGGGCTGGGAGGAGACGCCTCGGTCGTCTTGCTTGCGGGGGCGTGCTCCAACCTCCTCTGGGTAACGCTTGGCAACCTGGTGGGCGGGGCGGTCCTCGTCGGATGCACCTATTGGCTTGCGCTGGGGCGCGAGCGCCCCAAGGCTCCCGCGCCATCGGCATCCGTCGCCGAGCAGGGCTCGGCTGACACAAGCCGCTAAGAGGACAAATCGCTAAGCTAGTGTGGCTTTGTTGAGATACCGCGCGGGTAGCCGCGCCGAGAGAGCGAGACACGATATGTACCAGCTTCCGTTCGACGTTCCCCACACAACCTACGACCAGGCGCTGGGGATTCTCCACTCCGCCCTGCGCTTTGGCATCTGCCCAATGCTCGAGAGCGTGGAGGACATGCTCGCCGAGCTGGGAAACCCTGACCTTGCCTTCCAGAGCGTGCAGATTGCCGGTACCAACGGCAAGACGTCGACCGCGCGCTTCACGGCCGCGATCCTTCGCGGCGAGGGGATGCGCACGGCGCTCTATACCTCGCCAGAGCTCGTGAGCTACACCGAGCGCATGGAGGTTGGCGGCTCGCCCGTCTCAGAGGACGCCTTTGCGCGCGGCATTGTGGCGGCACGGGAGGCAGGCAGGCGCGTGAATGCCAAGCGCACCTCGGCAGGCGAGAGGCCCTATGACATCACGGAGTTCGACCTGCTCACTGTTGCGGCGTGCGTAGTCTTTGCCGAGGCGGGCGTCGATGTGGCCGTGCTCGAGTGCGGAATGGGCGGGCGCTGGGACGCCACGTCTGCCGTGAAGTCCATCAGGAGCGTTGCCATTACGGGCATTGGCCTCGACCACATGCGCATCCTCGGCGACACGCTGGAGAAGATCGCCGGTGAGAAGGCCGCCATCATCAAGCGCGGTCGCAGTTGTGTCCTGGGTGTGGGCACCGCCACGCCGGACACGATGGAGGACGTGTTTCTCGACCAGTGTGCGCGCGAGGACGTGGTGCCCACGCTCCTTAGGCCCGAGGTGCTTGCCGATGCCGCGGGCGAGATGCACCCTGGCATCCCGCGTGCGCACGCGGACCTTCCGCACGCCACGTACCGCGTGGTCGAGAGGCCAAACCGCATTGGCGGCTCACTCGTGCTCGACGTGCGCACCACGCGCGCCTCGTATGCGGAGGTGAGCGCTCTCAAGCCCGTCTACCAGGCGGCGAACATTGCCTGCGCCGTGCAGCTTGCCGAGGACTACCTTGGTCGCCCGCTTGATGCCGAGAAGCTCTTTGGGTCCGTGGTCACCTGCCCAACTCCTGGCCGCTTTGACGTGGTTCGCGCCGAGCCCGTTGCCCTTGTGGACGCCTGCCACAACCCGCAGAGCGTGGCGACCTTCCTCACCGCCGTCCGGGGAGTTGCGCCCGTCGTGGAGGAGCGCCCTGCGCTTCTCTGCGCGGTTCTCGCCGACAAGGACGTCGAGGGCATCGTGCGGCTGTTGGCTCCGGAGTTCCCACGCGCGTTTTGCACGCAGACCTCCTCGCCCCGAGCACTTTCCGCTGAGGAGTTAGCCAAGCTATTTGAGGCTGCTGGCAATACGCCCGCCGGGACTTTTGGCTCGGTGGCAGAGGCTGTCGCCGCTCTCGGCGATGAGCCGTTTGTCGCTTGTGGGTCCATCACCACGGCTGGCGAGGTGACGGGAATCTTTCGTCCGGGAGTCCAAAACCGCGGCGCTACCGTGTGCTAGCCCCGTCTACCTCTCGTACCGGCGCACCTACGAAGTGCGTCGGTGGTCGAAGGTGCCAACTACGATAAAATCGCGGTTTGACACGTTCAATTCCAACGAGAGGACATGCCATGGCATTCAAGAAGATTGTTGTTGCCGGCGGCGGCGTGCTAGGCTCGCAGATCGCGCTGCAGACGGCCTACTGGGGCTATGACGTCACCATCTGGTTGCGTTCCGAGGGTTCCATCGGCCGTTGCCAGCCCAAGCTCGACAAGTTCGAGCAGCAGTACCTCGAGGCCATCGAGGGCATGAAGGGCGCCGAGAGCGCAAATGACCCCGCCTGGTGCGCCGGCCTGGCCGATTTCGACACGTTCGACGCTGACGAGTGCGTTGCCCGCGCACGCAAGGCGCACGACGACATGAAGCTCGAGCTCGACCTCGCCAAGGCCGTTGCAGATGCCGATCTCGTGATCGAGTCGATGGCCGAGGTGGCAGACCAGAAGGCGGACTTCTTCAAGAAGGTCGCGCCACTCATGCCCGAGAAGACCATCATCGTCACCAACTCCTCGTCGCTTCTGCCTTCGCAGTTCACCAAGGACACCGGCCGTCCCGACCGCTACCTGGCGCTTCACTTCGCCAATTCCATCTGGAAGCACAACGTGACCGAGGTCATGGTGCAGTGCGAGACGAGCGATGCCTCGTTCCAGGCGGTGCTCGAATTTGCCCGTGGCATCCACATGCAGCCGCTGCCGGTGAAGAAGGAGAAGGCGGGATACCTTCTCAACTCCCAGCTTGTGCCCTGGATGCTCTCTGGTCTTGACCTTCTCGCCAATGGCATCTCAGATCCCGAGAGCATCGACAAGGCATGGACATCGGGCACGGGCGCGCCCAAGGGCCCGTTCCAGGTGTTCGACACTGTTGGTCTCACCACGGCCATGAACATCGTCGACCAGTACCAGAAGGTGCCCGGCATCGCGACGCCCCTTCTCAGGAAGATGATGCTGCCCTACAACTTCAAGGGCATGAAGGCCGTGCTGCAGAAGTATATCGACGAAGGCAAGCTTGGTATGGCAGCGGGCGAGGGCTTCTACAAGTATGACGAGAACGGCGACATCATCAGGTAGATGCTTGCGTCATGCCGCGGCAACATATGGGTGTGCTGTTGAGGCTACGTCCGCATTGTGTGGAGAATCGTACGTTGCGTGTGGCTCTCTGGCGCTTACTGCCGAGGTTGCAGGCATTCTCGGCCACATCTGATACAATCGTCAATCGCGTTTCTCGGTAGCGCGTTACTGACGGTTTGATAGTCAGACGCCGCGTACACATGTGCCAACAAGAGGAGTCCAGGGAATGCAAGACCTTATCGACCAAATTCTCACGCCTGAGGTAAGGATGGTCCTCTACCTCTTGGTTGTGTGCGTTGTCATGCTCTACGTCCTCTCCATCGTCTACGTCATTCGCGACGCCCAGCGTCGTGGCGCGGAGCCTTGGTGGATGTGGGCAATCATCTCGGTCATTCCCATCGTGGGGCTTCTCGCCTATGTCATCCTGCGTCCCAGCTCCTACCTCATCGACCGTGAGGAGCAGGACCTTGACATTGCTCTTCGTGAGCACCAGCTTTCGCACTACGGCATCTGCCCCAAGTGCGGTGCTCCCATCGACCGCGACTTTGTGGTGTGCCCCATCTGCAACACGCAGGTGAGGAACGTCTGCCCCACGTGCCACCGTCCGCTCAACGCCGACTGGAAGGTGTGCCCGTACTGCCGTACGCGCATCCAGTAGGTAAGTGCACATTGCATTGAGAAGGGCCCCGTTTCGACGGGGTCCTTTTTGTTGTCGCTGGCGCCCGTGGGCGCCTTTTCGCGGCAGGTGGGGACGAAACCTTCGCTCGGGCGCCAAAACGGCGCCCGAAGGCCCACTTTGGCAGCAAGTGCGTACGAAACCCCTGCTCGGGCGTCAAAACGGCGCCGGAAGGCCCATCTCGTACGGAATCCCGTCTGAAACCCCTGCTCGGGCGTCAATTTCTCGCCGGAATGCGAATCTTCGCAGCAAGCGCCCCCAACCAAGAGTATAGAGGTTCTTTCCTAGTCCTAAGATACTTGCGAACAGAAATGAACAATTAGAAGTCCCCATGGGAAGCTAATCTTGCGGATGCGTAGCTAGACTACCTTTCCAGGCTTTGCTGCATGAGAAGACGGCATGAGAGCGCAAATCGCAGTAGCTCGTCTTCGTCCATAGAGTTCATATCGAGGCTCCAGCGCTGTTGAATGCTGGTCATTCGGTACTCAAGCGTGTTTCTATGCATGTAGAGCGCTCGAGCCGCACGCGAGACGTTGCATCCATTCATTACGTAGGCGAATATGCAGCTGAGAACCTCGTCTCCGCGCTCGCTTTGCGCGATGCGGAGTGCCATCGGATGCAGAGGCACATCGAGTGGCGTCGTCTGTTCCATCTGGTGCAGGAAGTCGGAGAAGAAGACGTCATCATACGTTGAGACACCTTTTCTGCCATTGCCATTTCCCTCGCGTACGGCTATGCGCGCCTGTCTCCATGCGGACCGCGCATGGAGAAACTCGAACTCATCGCTCACCCCGCAGGGAATGTCTTGGCTATCGCGGTGACGGAGCATCTCGATAAACTCCTCGCGCGAAGCCGTAGGCTGGCTCTGGTCAAGATGAATGAGAATGACGAGATAGCGATCTTGGTCAATAACGATTGAACCAGGATATGCAAGCATAATTTCGGCGCGATAGGGATTGCTATAGGGTGAGTCGCTATTGTCGGGCAAGGGCATGACTGCAAGGCAGTAGCGGTCATTGATGTGCCAACTTTTACGCTCAAGCTGGTAGCGCACGATGCGTTCTTCAACAGTGTCCCCCTGGATGAGCAACCGTAATGTGTGTCCGATAGGAGAGCGGTGATGCTGTCCGGCAATGGTTGTCCTGAACATCTCTCCCAGGCGATCGCGTACGTGCATGGCAAGAGAAATCTGTGCGCTGTCAAAGGGTGCCAATAGGTCTACCTGCGCAAGCATTCCCAATACTTGGCCGTCTTCGTTGATACATAGCGAGAGATTCTCGTGAAGCGGCGAGCGTTTCGGGCGAATAATCGTCGGCACAGCTGAGTTAGCGATGTTCGCAGAGATTTGCGTGCGCTCTTCTGCAGTGTAGTAGCCTACAGGAGCGCGGCCCTTATCCAGTACGACTCCCCAGATTGTCTCTTGGTAGTCACCAGAAACTTCGCCAGCATAGGACATGAGTCCGCTTGTCTCATCAAATACAGCAACAGGGTTAACGAGCTGCTTAACCGCAATTTCCAGGATGTTCTGGAGCGGCTTGCGTGCGATGATTTCTTCGGTGAGGGCCTCATCCCACGCATCCAAGGCTTCCTTAACATCCATTAGTCTGTTGGCAAGCTCGTTTGCGCTCTTGGTGTGTGCGACAAGAATCTCGGCGGTTTCTCCCGATTTCGCAAAGAGTCGATCAGCCAAGGCGTCGGCGTTCTCGTCCTCGCCGCATGCGACTGCCACGGATGCGCCGGCCCGCGCGAGTTGCTCAGCATCATCGGGATCGCAAACCCACAGCGCGTCGTGGCGTGCTTCACCGAGCTGGTCACCCCACAGCCTTATGCCCTCCAGCGTAAGGGCGTAACCAGTCGACGAACGCCAGACCGAGCAATTATTCCCTAGCTTTTCGGCGAGAACTGCAACGCTTGTCTTCATTGGCTCCCCCAAACCCCAATCCGGTTCCCCGCCCCAGATTGTCCCCAGACTACACCAACAGCAAAAGCACAACGACCCTTCTCGGAACTCGGTCGTTCCAGTTCGCTGAAGATTGGAAACTATGCCCAAAATCACGGCAAACGAGCATCGACTTTTCCATATCGGCGTAGAAAGCAGGACGGCAGAATACAGGCAAGGAAATCGGGAAACCCCATTTCACATGGGAAGGGAGCACGTTATGGCACATCAGGAAATGAATATGGCCCAGGCAAACGCTACGCTGCTCATGCAACCTGTTCCGGGGATGTACATCCCCTTTGAATACGAGGGGCTGCCGGTAGAGGCGACCGCGTATCGAACTTCTGCTATGATCAACGTCTCTCTCATGGCAAGCCCCATCTATGACATCGTGGGTCCCGATGCCTGTGAGTTTCTTCAGTCCATCTGCGTGAATGACTTCACCAAGCTCAAGTACACCGGCCTTCGCCATGCAGTTATTTGCAACGACAAGGGTCAGATCCTCTCCGACGGCGTTGTGATTCGTATCGCCGAGGACCGCTACCGTACCTACTGGCTTAACCCGCCCATTCAGTATCTCTGCGAGAACTCCAAGCTCAACGTCCACGGAGAGGACATGTCCGGCACCGAGTTCTTCATTCAGGTGCAGGGCGAGAAGTCCCTGGAGATTCTTGAGGAGGCCTTCCAAGCCGACCTGCACGACATCAAGTTTGCCAAGCACCGCATCCAGGACGTCGAGGGCACGCCCGTCCAGGTCATCCACCTTGGCATGACGGGTAACCTCGCCTATGAGGTTCATGGTCCCATCGCCGACTACACGAAGATCTACAACAAGATCTGGGAGACGGGCCAGAAGTTTGGCGCCAAGCAGCAGGGCCAGCACTGCTATTGCCTGTTCAATCACACCGAGGCCGGCTTCCCCAACATCAACTTGCACTATCCGCTCCCATGGTTCGAGAGCGGCGAGGGACTGGCCACGTGGTGCGCGGAGCACCCTGCCATCGCCTCATACAACATGGGGCGCAGGCTCAACGGATCGGTGGGCGATGACCTTCAGACCCGATTTGTCACGCCTTATGACACCGGTCTCGGTTTTCTCGTCAAGTTCAATCACGACTTCATGGGCCGCGAGGCGCTCGAGAAGATTGCCGCAAACCAGACGCGCAACGTATGCACGCTCGAGTGGGATCCCGAGTCCGTCGGTAGGGTGTTCGCGGCGATGAACACCGCAGGGAACAACGTGGAGGACATCTCCGACCCCACTGACTGCCGCTTTGTTTACAACTTTGCTAACCAGTGCTACGAGTATCGCGCCGACAAGGTACTCAACGAAGCAGGGAAGATGATTGGCATCTCGAGCGGCCGTATTCACTCCTACAGCTACGGCACCATGATCTCCCTCGGCTTCATTGACCCTACCTACATCAGGGAGGGTACTGAACTCACGCTTGTTTGGGGTACGCCGAGCACCCAGCAGATGGATGTGAAGGTGCGAGTCGCACGATATCCGTATAACAAGGACCTCGTCCGCAACGAGGACCGCGACGTGTCCGAGATCCCCACGTTGGGACACGGTCGCATGGTGGGGCAGACCACTGGCGACGGCAGCGCGTGGGGCGACTGGTACAAGTCCTACAACGAGTAGCTTCTGCGTTCTTTTCTGTCGTTGAATTGTCATTCTGGGGCGGGCAGGCGTTGCTCTGCTCGCCCCATTCCTTTTGGGAGGGGCACCTATGGAAGACTCACGTAGGAAGCGCTACGCAAGCATGGCGCTTGCGGCAATCTGCATTGGCTACCTCGCGCCAAACTACGCTCAGTACCAGCTCTCTCCTCTCGCTACGAGTCTGATTGAAGAACTCTCGATCTCGGCAAGTCAGTTCTCATCGCTCTTCACGGCGCCCATGATTCCGGCAATCCTCCTCTCCCTGGTCGCTGGAGTTTTGGTTGATAAGCACAATCCGCGCCTGGTCGTGGGCATCGCCTTTGTGGCCTCGACGATTGGCGCCGTGCTTAACGTGATGGGCAGCTCCTACGGTGTGCTTTTGGTTGGCTTTGCGCTCACTGGGCTTGCCGCATCGTTTCTCAACTCCTGTGGGGCAAAGCTCCTTGGCTCCTGGTATTCGCCCGAGCAGCTCTCCGAAAAGCTTGGCGTGGCGTTTGCCTTCTCCACGGTTGCCATGACCGTAGCACTTGCGACGACCGCCTACTTCCCAAATCGCCGCGCTGCCTTTTTTCTTTCGCTCGCGCTGTTTGTTGTCTCGACGATCGCTTGGTTTGCACTGTACCGTAATCCCGAGACACCGGACAGGAGCGTCGAGGCTGCTCCTGCGGCCGACCAGCCCGGCCTTGGTAAGCTGCTAAAACGCGTGGTCTCCAACGATCGCGTCTGGCTTGTGGGTCTCGCTCTCTTCTGCGTTATGGGCGCCAACGTTGTTATGAGCTCGTTTGTGCCTACGATTCTGCAGTCACGCGGCATCGATTCCGTCGCTGCGGGTTACTATGCCAGCGCTTACACAATCGGCAGCCTTGTGAGCTGCATCCTCGTTCCGATGAGTGCCAAGAAGCTGGGGTCCAAGAACACGTTTGTTGTGCTCGATACCTGCGCGTTTGCGCTAGTGGGCTTTGGCTGGATGGCACCGGAGGGGTTCCTGCTCATGGCAGCGCTCTTTCTTGCGGGGTTCTTCGTAGGCGGTAATATGCCCCTGCTCATGGCCGTGCCCATCAAGCTTCCTGACGTTGGGCCCAAGCTTGCGGGTACCGCGGGCGGGCTCGTGGCAACGGTGGAGCTTCTCGGCGCCGTAATTCTTCCAAGCTACGTGCTGATTCCCGCCGCAGGTGGCAACCTTGGCGTCGCCTTTGTTCTCGCGGGGGTCTGTATGCTCGTGTCCTGCGCCTTTACGCTTCTGTTGCCTCGCGAGGTCTAGTGCATGGAGCCTAGCCGTGCGGTCCTCCGGCCTATACTTGCTGCGGCACCGTAGTAGGAGGACCGCATGGCACAGAGCGAAGGGGAAGCCCCGGAGGAGAAGTTCCAGACGCAGGTACCAAGACAGGGCCTGCAAGCTGTGGTTTATTCGCGAATGAAGTCGCTTCCCGCATCCGCCCAGGGGGCAGTGCTCTCGCGCCTGCCCTCTCTTCCCAGCGCAAGCGGTATCGGTCATGGTCGACTGCGCGAGCTTCTCGAAGAGCAGCTCAAGCCAAAGGAGCGCGTCACGCGCGAGGAGTCACGGGCGTACGGCAAGTCTCTCAGGAAGCAGGTCCCTCGCAGCAGCCACGCCGCTTGGACGATCGAGCAGAACCGTCAGCACGCTATGGAGCTTCTCCGCGCGCAGGAGAAGGACCGCGTGCAGAGCCTGCTTCCCATACGCCACCAGCGCATGGCTGAGTCGCCCTTCTCGTTCTACCGCGGCGGTCATCATAGCCGATGACCTCGCTCGTACCCCAACGATGGGCATCAGGGTGCAAGCCTGCGAAGACGCGCACCTCGTCAACTTTGGCATCTTTGCCTCGGCCGAGCGCCGCCTGGTCTTTGACATCAACGACTTCGACGAGACCCTGCCCGCGCCCTGGGAGTGGGATCTCAAGCGCCTGGTGACCAGCGTCGAGATCTGCGGGCGCCACCTTGGCCTCTCGGAGGCAGACCGCCTCGTGGCGCTTCGCTCGACGGTTCGGGGCTACCACCAGGCAATGTCGCGCTTCTCCAAGATGGGCAACCTAGACGTGTGGTATGCCCACCTCGACGTCGAGGAGCTCTTGCAAGAGCATGCCGACTACCTCAACAATGCCGAGAAGAGCGCCCTTGCGGCAACCGCCGGGAAGGCCATCAAGAAGACAAACAGCCGCGCCGTCGAAAAGTTCACCGAGACCGTCGATGGCGAGCTGCGCGTGGTGAGCGACCCGCCGCTCCTGATTCTCCTACGCGACCTTGCGAGCTATGCCATCTCACAGGAGACAATCGTCAAGGTGCTTGGCGCCTATCTCGCGAGATACCGCCTCACCCTTCCGCGCGAGCGCCGGTCGCTCATCGACCAGTACACCCCGCAGGACATGGCACGCAAGGTCGTTGGCGTGGGCAGCGTTGGCATGCGCGCGTGGATCATCGTGCTCGAGGGGGCTGCCCCCAACGACTCCCTGGTGCTCCAGCTCAAGGAAGCAACCTCCTCGGTTCTCGAGCCATACGCGGGCCAAAGCGAGTTTCTCGACCATGGCAGGAGGGTCGTCGAGGGACAGCGGGCCATGCAGACGGCTGGCGACGTTCTTCTCGGCTGGGGCTCGCTCGCCAGACGAGAAGGGCGTCATGCGTGACTACTACGTGCGCCAGCTGTGGGATTCCATGGGGTCGGTCGACCTGGAGCGTATGGATGCCTACGAGCTCTCACGCTTTGGGTCACTTTGCCCTTGGACCCTCGCGCACGCACACGCCCGCACGGGTGACCGCCACGCCATTGCCGGCTACCTGGGGAAAGGCGCGGGCATCGACAACGCGCTCTGCGAGTTTGCACAGGCCTACGCAGACCAGAACGAGGTCGATTACCAGCTGTTCCTCAAAACCTCCGACGACGTGCGGTAGGGGAGAGGACCGCCGTGCCCGCATTGGCTCTGTACGGCTGACCCGCCATAATGCTGCCTCGCGAAGCTAAGCAGCTCCCTCCCCGAATATACGGAAGTGCCCATGCCCAATCCCTCTACTCTGTGCCTAGGGCCGTAATGTGCGCCGACGCAAGGCGGCGCGGCAGCGAAGGGAGAGGGGCATGTACGACAAGCTTTTCGAACCTGGTCGTATTGGATCGGTCGAGCTCAGGAACCGCCTGGTCATGGAGCCCATGGGGGTAGGGCTTGCAAATCTTGACGGGACACCCAATGAAGAGATGATTCGTTATTACGAGCTGCGCGCCGCAGGTGGTGCCGGCCTAGTGATACCGGAGATCTGCCGGATTGACGACGAGACGGGCGTCGGTGAGCTGCGCCAGATTTCCGTCACACGCGACCGCAATGTTCCGCAACTCGCGCGTCTTGCTGAGGCAATTCACCGCCATGGTTCCAAGACATTCCTGCAGCTGCATCACCCAGGCAGGGAGACACCCAATGTCCTTCTTGGCGGAAAGCCGGTTGTCTCGGCGTCTGCGATTCCTTGCAAGAAGACGCAGGCGGAGACCCGCGCGCTCTCTACGGAAGAGGTCCAGCATATAGTCCAGGAGTTTATCGAAGGCGCAGTTCGTGCCGAGCGCGCGGGCTTCGATGGTGTCGAGCTGCACTGCGCGCATGGCTACCTGCTGCAGCAGTTCCTCTCTCCCTACACCAACAAGCGAACAGACCAGTATGGTGGCAGCTTTGAGAACCGCCTGCGCATCGTCACCGAGATCATCGCAGGCATTCGCGAGCGCTGTTCCGCAGGCTTTGCGCTTGGCTGCCGCGTCTCCGTCGAGGAATTCCTCGACAAGACCGGGGTTACCGAGGACTACATCCACACCGCAGACGGCGTCAAGATCTGCATGGCGTTCGAAAAAGCAGGCGTCGACTTCATAGACGTGTCCGTTGGCCTCTACGAGACCGGCATTACGTGCGTGGAGCCAGTAAGTTATCCCGAGGGATGGCGCCATGACATCATCCGAGCGGTGAAAGAGCACGTCAGCGTTCCCGTGATTGCGGTCTCCGCATATCGTGGCCCCGACGTTCCCGAGGCATTCCTCGAGGAAGGAACTATCGACTTCGCCGGTCTTGGCCGCGCGTGGCTCGCCGATCCCGAGTGGGGCAATAAGGTTCAGCAGGGTAGAGTTTCCGAACTTCGCAAGTGCATCAGTTGTCTGCGCTGCTTCGAGTCCCTGGAACAGAACGCCGAGAAATGCATGCCCCTTGAGTGCGCCGTCAATCCGGAGTGCGCGCATGAGCTGCGCTATGGTGAGCTGCCAATCGACGTTGACCATCATCACGTTGTTGTGATTGGCGGCGGCCCCGGTGGCTGCCAGGCGGCGGAGACCGCGGCGCGACGCGGCTGCAAGGTGACGCTGCTTGAAAAGGGCGATCGCCTTGGCGGCCAGGTTCTTCTCGCCGAGCGCCCGCCACGCAAGGAGAAGATGGACTTTGTCCCGCAGTACTACGAGACAATGCTTCCCAAGCTGGGCGTGGACGTGCGCCTTGGCGTGGAGGCCACGGTGGAATCAGTGATGGCGCTTGGCCCAGACGCAGTCATCTGCGCCACGGGTGGAGATCCCCTTGTCCCTGGGTCGATTCCAGGGATTGGTGGCAAGAACGTGATATGCGTGCCCGATGCCCTGTCACGCGAGAGCTATGAGGACAAGCGCGTAGTGGTTGTGGGTGCCGGTATGACGGGCCTTGAGACCGCCGAGTACATTGCCGATAAGGGTGCGGCTTCCGTTACGGTCGTCGATATGGTGGCCGCGCCGGCTCCGGGTACAAACCAGACCAACCTCGTTGACCTGATGGGACGCCTGCGCGCACAGCAGGTTGAGCTCAAGCTGGGCGAGAAGCTAGTTGAGGTTGGGTCCGATGGCATTGCTGTCGAGAGCGTTGCCGATGGAGGACGCTCCAAGGTCGAGGCGGACCTTGTGGTGCTTTCGCTGGGGAACCGGCCTGCAAAGGAGCTTGCCGAGGGTCTGCGTAAGCGCGGCGTCGGTGTTTGCCTTGTTGGCTCCGCTGTGCGCGACGGGAACATCGCACCTGCTACACGTGGTGGTTACGAGGCTGCCCGCGGTCTCTTCTTGGCGCGCTCCGCTCGCTCGAGCTTTTGCATGGACTCCGCAGACCTCCAAAAGTTTGGCGCACCGTCCGTAATGTCTGACCAGCGTGGCTTGTATCTCGCCTACACCACCGACCCTTCTGCCATCGAGCGCATCCTGCCTGCACCGCTCAAGCCCTTCTCGATGCCCGTGGTGACGCTCTCCGTGAATCACATCCTGCGGCCGTCGTTTACCGATGACTACTACGAGGCAATTCTCGGCGTGTACTGCTATCTTGGCGATCAGCTTGGACAGTACACGATGTCGCTGCTCTTGGGCGGCAACGGTGCCGAGATGGCAACGCAGCTTGGGCGTGACAACGGATCCATGCCCAAGAAGCTTGGCACCCAGTTCTCGATTCGCAAGGAAGGCTCGGCGCTCTGCGTTGACCTTGCGCGCCGCGGTCACCGGCTGGTACACGTGGAGGCAGACCTTGGCGAGTACAACAGCCCCCTCTGCCACCTGATCTTCCAGTCCCCGGCTGCCGGAAAGTCCACCAAGGGTTGTGGGTTCTACTACCATTTCGACCGTCCGGCACTCCCGCAGGGCGGAGCGCAGCTGACCGGCGGTGCCATCAACGCGGCGCTCGTTCAGTATGACTATCACAAGTGGGAGCCTGGCTACGTTACCAGCCTCAAGATGGAGTCGAGCCCCGATGACCCATGGGGAGAGCTTCCTGTGCTCTCTGTGCTTGGCTGCGCTTACTCCGAGCTTGACCTGACGGTTCTAGGCGAGAAGAAGCTGGCAGACGTCGATGCGGGCGAGTTCTTCCCCTACGTCTTTGCCGGCTGGTACGACCGCACCACCCTTGGTGAAGTTGGTCGCGTCTAGCTTTTATGCTGTATTTTTGCGTTGGTTGCGCCATGGCGCCCGTCTTTCGATAGTGGAGGCGGGCGCCATGCATGTAGACCTACCCCCACACCTTCCTTTGTGCATGTGTTATTTCTTCCCTGTGGCAACGCCTCTCTGGTGTAAAGTGTCAACTGTCTGCGTAACCGCAGGCAGCGTAGGTGACTCTGCTCGCAAATGTGCGGTGGCGTCGCGTGCGCCCGCAGAAGTGCCAGTGAATGCGCGGGGGAGTCATTAGGGTATGCGCCACACGAGCGACGTGCACATGTTCCGTCAGGCCACGGATGCTTGCTGCATCCACGCATTTCTCGCCACGCGTGCAACGACTACGGTGACTATCTAGGCGGCTGTCCCTCACCTGGCCTCGTGCCATGTGACAGTCGCCGTTATGCGCCGCGGTGCCGGGTTTGGCCCGCAACGTCACCTTGCAGTCAGAGTTTGGGGAGCTACCCCAAGGAAGAGGTTTCACATGAAGGTTCTCTACAACGACGGTCACGTGGGCGAGTGCCCCGAGGACCAGGAGCTTCACGTCGTGCGCCACTCTGCGGCTCACATCATGGCCCAGGCCATCAAGCGCCTGTATCCCGAGGCGGACTTTGCCTTTGGCCCCGCAACCGAGAACGGCTTCTACTACGACATCGACCTGCCCGAGGGCACCAAGATCTCCGAGGAGGACTTCCCCAAGATCGAGGCCGAGATGGCCAAGATCTGCAAGGAGAACCTCAAGTTTGAGACCTACGAGCTGCCTCGCGCCGAGGCCATTGCCCACATGCAGGAGCGCGGCGAGAAGTACAAGGTAGAGCACATCGGCGACCTTCCCGAGGACGTCCGCATCACCTTCTACAAGCAGGGCGAGTACGTCGACATGTGCGTTGGCCCGCATATCCTCTACACCAAGGCGCTCAAGGCCTTCAAGCTCACCGGTGTCTCTGGCGCGTATTGGAAGGGCGACAAGGACAACAAGATGCTCACCCGCATCAATGGCGTCGCCTTCCGCAGCAAGGATGAGCTTGCCCAGTGGGAGCACATGCGTGAGGAGGCGGAGAAGCGCGATCACAGGAAGATCGGCCAGGAGATGGAGATCTTCATGATGAACGAGGCTGGTCCCGGCTTCCCGTTCTGGCTGCCCAACGGCATGCGCATCCGCAACTCCCTCATGCAGTACTGGCAGGAGATGCAGGACAAGTACGGCTACGACCAGGTCCAGACGCCGATCATCCTGTCCCGCAGCCTGTGGGAGACCTCGGGCCACTGGGACCACTACAAAGAGAACATGTACACCACCAAGATCGACGACGAGGACTACGCGATCAAGCCCATGAACTGCCCGGGTGCCTGCCTCATCTACAAGAGCAAGCCGCGCAGCTACCGTGACCTGCCCCTGAAGCTCGCCGAGGCCGGCATCGACCACCGCCACGAGCTCAAGGGTGCTCTCCACGGCCTCTTCCGCGTCCGCGAGTTCCAGCAGGACGACGCGCACCTCTTCATCCGTCCGGACCAGATCACCGAGCAGGTCACGGACGTCGCGCATCTCATCACGGCCTACTACGCGCAGTTTGGTTTCCCGTACCGTGTCGAGCTCTCCACGCGTCCCGAGAACTCCATGGGCTCCGACGAGGACTGGGAGCGCGCCGAGCAGGGCCTGAAGGACGCCCTCGACGCCATGCACGTCGACTACAAGCTCAACCCCGGCGACGGCGCCTTCTACGGTCCCAAGATTGACTTCCACCTGCAGGACTGCCTGGGCCGCGAGTGGCAGTGCGGCACCATCCAGCTTGACTTCCAGCTTCCGCACAACTTCCAGCTTGAGTACACCGACAAGGACGGCTCCAAGAAGCAGCCCATCATGATTCACCGCGCGGGCTTTGGCTCGTTCGAGCGCTTCATCGGCATGCTCATCGAGCAGTACGCGGGCAAGTTCCCCACGTGGCTCTCGCCCTGCCAGGTCAAGGTGCTCCCCGTCTCCGAGAAGACCCGCGACTACGCGAACGAGGTTGCGCAGAAGCTGCGCGACGCCGGCGTGCGCGTGAAGGTCGACGAGCGTGACGAGAAGATCGGCTACAAGATTCGCGAGGCCCGCTCCATCGATCGCGTCCCCTACATGCTGATCCTTGGCGAGAAGGAGGCCGAGGCCGGCAACATCTCCGTGCGCGACCGCTCCAACGAGACCACCCAGCGTGACCTCGACGAGTTCATCGCCGACGTCACCGAGGAGATTCGCGAGCGCAGGGGCTAAATGAGACAAAGGGACAGTCCCTTTGTCTCATGTGTGCGGCGGGGCGGCCTCGGCTGGCTGTCCCGCCGCTTTCTTGTTGGGAGTAGTTATGGCCAAGCGGGGCAGCGTTCTGCGGGTTGTGTCCAAGGATGAGCTTGAGGGGGCCCTGGCCAAGGGCTTGTCGGCTCCCATCGAGCCGTTAGCTGGCAAGCCCATAGCCTGCGTCGACGTGCGTGAACTTGTCGCTGCTGCCCACGAGCAGGGTGTGGCTGCCGTTTGCGACCTCTCGGTTGTTGGCGCGGCCTGCGCTGCCGTGAGGCTTGGGGCAGACGTTGCCTTTGCGTCTGCGACTGATGAGGGCGAAATGCTGGTATGGGTAGCGAGAGGTGAGCAGCGCGTTGCGGATGCGGTACGCGGGCTCCTCTCGGCGGGTCGCGAGGCCGGAGACACGGAGTTGGCGCTGCTCGAGCAGCGCGCCCGCACGTGGCGTGCGTCTTCCGATGCGGCACAGGTGGTGGCAAGCTACCTCGTATGCCATCCGCGCGTCGAGCGCGTCGCGTACCCAGGGCTGCGCTCGGACCCCTCGTACGAGATTGCTTCTCGCACGCTTGAGAACGGTTTTGGCCCGCTGGTCGACGTGCGGCTGGTGGGGGAGGACTCGTGGCGCCGCATCACCTGCACCCCAGATGATCCCATGGCGCAAGTGGCCCGGCTGGAGCAGCGGCTTCGCGAGCGCCTGTCGTAAGCGCTTCTAGCTGCAGGAATGCTATTCTCGCCGAAAGGCAATTTTTCTCAGCTTCAGCGCCGGATTTCCCGTACTCCAAACACACGTTTAGAAACATGCCGATAAACGAAGCGTTCTTCTATATGCACAATCGACCGTAAGCGGTATGATTATGCCGTCGAATGGCACCAGGGTAGTTTCCTGGCGTCTCCGGCAGCCCATGCGGGCAGCCATGCCCAGAGGGCACCGCGCTTCACCGGCACTACCTCGCTCTCTTGTACGGTCTGCTGTTAAGTTCGGCTGGCCATAGGGTCTGCCGACCGGGGATATGGAGGTAACATGGCACAGAATGCTTCGGTCATCGATAGCGTGGAGACGCTGGAGGCGCATCTGAAGACGATGCGCGAAGCCCAGGCGGAGTTTGCGAAGTTCACGCAGGAGCAGGTGGACAAGATTTTCTATGCCGCTGCCATTGCCGCGAACAAGGCCCGCATTCCTCTCGCCCAGATGGCCTATGAGGAGACCGGCTACGGCGTGATGGAGGACAAGGTCGTCAAGAACCATTACGCCGCTGAGTTTGTCTACAACAAGTACAAGGACACCAAGACCTGCGGCGTCATCGAGGACGACCGCGCCTTTGGCATGAAGAAGATCGCCGAGCCCCTCGGCGTTGTGGCTGCCGTCATCCCCACCACCAACCCCACGTCGACGGCCATCTTCAAGACGCTGATTTGCCTCAAGACGAGGAATGCCATCATTATCTCCCCGCACCCGCGCGCCAAGAAGTGCACCGCGGAGGCCGCACGCGTCGTTCGCGACGCCGCCGAGGCCGCGGGCTGCCCCAAGGGCATCATCGACTGGATCGACACACCCTCCATCGAGCTCACCAACACCCTCATGCAGGAGGCCGACATCATCCTCGCGACGGGCGGCCCCGGCATGGTCAACGCCGCATACAGCTCCGGTACCCCTGCCCTGGGCGTTGGCCCGGGCAACAACCCCGCCATCATCGACGACACCGCAGACGTCATCGAGGCCGTCAACTCCATCATGCACTCCAAGACCTTCGACAACGGCATGATCTGTGCTACCGAGCAGAACGTGATCGTCCTCGACGGCGTGTATGACGCAGTCAAGGCCGAGTTCCAGAAGCGCGGCGCCTACTTCCTCAACGACGAGGAGGCCGACAAGGTCGGCAACACCGTCATCGTGAATGGTGGCGTCAACGCCAAGATGGTCGGCCAGCCCGCCACCAAGATCGCGGAGACAGCAGGCATCGAGGTTCCCGCCTGGACCAAGATTCTCATCGGCGAGACCGAGTCCGTCGAGCCCTCCAACCCCTGGGCGCACGAGAAGCTGACCACCATCCTCGGCATGTACCGAGCCACGGACTTCGACGATGCTCTCGCCAAGGCGTCCCGTCTCATCGCTGACGGCGGCTACGGCCACACCTCCTCGCTCTTCATCGACACCCGTGAGACCGAGAAGGTCGAAAAGCACTCCGAGGCCATGAAGACCTGCCGTATCCTGATCAACACCCCGGCCTCTCTCGGCGGCATTGGCGACATCTACAACTTTGAGCTTGCTCCGTCGCTCACGCTCGGCTGCGGCTCCTGGGGCGGCAACTCCTTCTCCGGCAACCTCGACATCCACCAGCTGCTCAACATCAAGTCGGTCGCAGAGAGGCGCGAGAACATGCTTTGGTTCAGGACTCCCGAGAAGGTCTACTTCAAGAAGGGCTGCATGCCCGTCGCTCTCCGCGAGCTCAAGGAGGTCTACGGCTGCAAGCGCGCCTTCATCGTCACGGACTCCTTCCTCTACACCTCCGGCTTCACCAAGAAGATCGAGGGCCCGCTGGACGAGATGGGCATCACCCACTCCAGCTTCTGGTCCATCTCGCCTGATCCCAAGCTCCAGGATGCCGAGAAGGGCGAGGAGCTTCTCCGCGCCTTCAACCCCGATGTGATCATTGCCATCGGCGGTGGCTCCGCCATGGACGCCGGCAAGATCATGTGGACCATGTACGAGCACCCGGAGGAGAAGTTCGACGACATGGCCGTCGACTTCATGGACATCCGCAAGCGTGTCTACCGCTTCAAGCCCATGGGCCAGAAGGCAAAGTTCGTCGCCATCCCCACGTCCTCCGGTACCGGCTCCGAGGTCACCCCGTTCGCCATCATCACTGACGCGAACACCGGCATTAAGTGGCCCATCACGGACTACGAGCTCATGCCCACCATGTCCATCGTGGACACCGACAACATGATGACGCAGCCCAAGGGCCTTACCTCTGCCTCCGGCATCGACGTTCTCACCCACGCCATGGAGGCCTACGTCTCGATCATGGCATCCGACTACACGGACGCCATCGCCCTCAAGGCCGCAAAGCTCGTCTTTGACTGGCTGCCCAAGGCCTATGCCGAGCCCACGAACGTCGAGGCCCGCGACCACATGGCCAACGCCTCCTGCCTCGCCGGCATGGCATTCGCCAACGCCTTCCTCGGCCTCAACCACTCCATGGCCCACAAGCTTGGCGCCTACCACCACATCCCGCACGGCTGGGCAAACGCCGTCATCCTCACCCGCGTGGCGCGCTACAACGCCGCCGAGCGTCCGACCCGCATGGGCACGTTCTCTCAGTACGAGTACCCCCACGCCAAGGCCCGCTATGCCGAGATGGGCCGCTTCTGCGGCTTTGGCACCGCTGCCGACTCCGATGATGTGGTGTTCGAGCGCTTCATGGACGGCATCGAGAAGCTCAAGGAGTTCATCGGCGTCAAGAAGACCATTGCCGAGTATGGCGTGGACGAGAAGTACTTCCTTGACACCCTGGACGAGATGAGCCTCAACGCCTTCAACGACCAGTGCACCGGCGCCAACCCCCGTTACCCGCTCGTGGCCGAGATCAGGAGCATGTACCTGGACGCCTACTACGGCCGCCCTGCCACGTCCTACGAGGACGAGGGCCTGGAGATCCGCGAGATCGAGAAGACCGACCACGCCGGTCAGGCGGAGTCCGCAGAAGAGTAACGTCCAGAGGCCACGCTTGATAGGAGGAAGCATGAAGCTTTCCGATGATAAGGTCGAGATTGTCCGCAGGCACAACAAGGTCGTCTATCACGACGGAGACCGCACGGTGAAGGTCTTCGTCCCCACGAAGCCCGCCGTCGACGTGTTCCGTGAGGCCCTGAACCTTGCCCGCATGGAGCAGGCCGAGGGGCTCAACACGCCGCAGGTGCTAGAGGTCTCGCAGGTCGAGGACGGCTCCTGGGCGCTCGCGATGAAGTACGTCCCCGGCAAGACCCTCCACGAGATGATGGACGAGGCCAAGGGCACGCCCAAGTTCGACGAGCTCCTCAAGTTCTTCGTGGACCTGCAGATCAAGGTCCAGAAGACCCCCGCGCCCAAGGCTCTCACGGCGCAGGGTGACAAGCTCGTCCGCATGATCTCCCGCGTCAAGGGTATGGACCCCTCCGCCCGCTACGATCTCCAGATGCGTGCGGACCGCATGAAGCGCGGCACGGCGATCTGCCACGGCGACTTCAACCCCACGAACATCGTGGTCGGCGAGGGCGAGCCGTTTGTCTGCGACTGGACCCACGTGACGGTGGGCCTGCCCGAGGCGGACGCAGCCATGACCTACATGCTGCTCAAGCTTGAGTTCCCCGAGGCCGCCGACAAGTACCTCGACGTCTACTCCAAGTCTGCCGACGTCCCCAAGCAGAAGATCATGTACTGGCTGCCCGTCGTTGCTGCCGCAGAGCTCTCCCGCGGTCGCAAGGGCAACGAGGAGTTCCTCAAGGGCTGGATCGACATGGCCAACGACTACGAGTAGGCCTTCGACCTTCTCGCCGTTCAGTTTGATCGAGGCACCCGGTGCAAGCCGGGTGCCTCTTTCTGTGCAGGAGACGTCCGTTTCGTCTAAGCTTGACTGGTTACTTTCAGGAAGGTACCGCACGCCTCATCGCAAGGAGCTATCCATGCGTCTCTCGTCTTGCCATCGTCGCCCGTTTGCCCGGGTACTCTCGTGCCTGGGGGTCTTTGCGCTCGCCGTGGTTGTGACCCTCTCGCTTTCTGCCTGCAAGAGCGACACCGAGAAGGTCACCGAGACCGTGACGCAGTTCATGGACGGCTATGACGCCCTCGTGCACCCCTCGGACGAGGGTGACAAGAATGATGACGAGAAGCCCAAGGATGACGGCGTGCCCGATCCCCAGTTTGGTGACGATGCGACCATCGCCAAGCTCGACGAGTTTGGGGTTGAGTCGGGGGAGTACCACCAGCACCTGCTCTCGCACTTCTCTTACCAGGTAGGGGACGTGAGCGTGGCGGATGACGGCAAGACGGCCACGGCAACCGTGAGCGTCACCAACGCAACGCTCTCGGATGCCATCACCAACGCCGCCTCAGACTTCGAGGCCTGGATGCTCACAGACGAGATGCAGTCAACGCTTGACTCCGGCGGGCGTGCCGCCCTCGTCGACAAGCTCTTTGACTTTCTCTACCAGCGTCTTGATGCCGAAGACGTGCCAACAGCGACGACGGATGTCACGCTCACCCTCACGAAGGACGACGATGGTAAGTGGAACATCGACACGCCGCTCTCAGACGACTTCTACCTTGCTCTCTACGGAGGAACTGACATCCGCACCACTGAATGAGACAAAGGGACAGTCCCTTTGTCTCATTCTCTTACATACGTGACAAACGAGAAGTGCGTGCCCTTTGCGGTAACGCCGGCGTCCTCCTCGTGCTCGACGCGCCACGCGGGGTCATCGTCCAGGTTGGGGAAGAAGGCGTCGGCGGGCTTCTCGACGTCGAACTTGGTCACGTAGGCATGCGTGCACTGGCCGAGAAGCGCCCTGTAGACAGACTCACCACCAATGAGCCACACCCTGTTGGGGTCATCTGCCGCAACAGCCTTCAGCGCCGCAGCGGGGGAGTCAACGCCCACAACCCCCTCTGGCAGCGCCGAGGGGTCATGCGTAATCACGACGTTGCGGCGTCCCTTGAGGGGGCCGCCAGGGAAGCTCTCGAGGGTCTTTCTCCCCATGACGACGGTGTCACCCATGGTCAGCTCCACAAACCGGTGCATGTCGACCTTGCTGTGGACAAGAAGCGAGCCCTGGTAGCCAATACCCCAGTCACGGCACACAGCAACGATTGCGTTCATTGAGACCTCCAATTTTCCATCCCAGCTGTTCGCACCCCATCTTTCTCCCCCCGTTCTTTGTCGGTTTCTGAGAAAACGCCCCTGCATTTGCCCAGTTGGCGAGAAGTCCGATTCTCAAATACCGATAAAGAACGGGGAGGGTGGGGTAGCGAGCGGTTAGAGGGGGCAGGGGCTAGATGGCGATGGGGATGTTCTTGACCTGCGGACCACACTCGTAGTCTTCGACGATGAGGTCATCAGTCGTGAACTGGTAGAAGTCCGTGACCTCGGGGTTGAGGCTTACCTTGGGCGCCGTGTGGCGCGGGCGGGAGATGAGCTCGCGGATGATGGGCACGTGGCGGTCGTAGATGTGGGCATCGGCAATCATGTGCACAAGCTCGCCCGCGTTCATGTTGGAGACCTGCGCCACCATCATGAGCAGGATGGCGTATTGGCACACGTTCCAGTTGTTTGCCGCAAGCACGTCCTGGCTGCGCTGGACAAGGAGCATGTTGAGCGTGGGTCGGCTCTCGCCAGGCTCCTGTGTCACGTTGTAGATGGCGTTGTAGGCGCAGGGATACAGGTGCATCTCGGAGAGGTCCGAGAATGTGTAGAGGTTGGTCATGATGCGGCGTGAGTAGGGGTTCTCGCGCAGGTCCTTGAGAACGCGGTCCATCTGGTCATAGTCGCCGTCGGCGTAGTGGGAGACCTTGCCCACCTGATAGCCGTACGCCTTGCCAATGGAGCCCGTCTCGTCTGCCCACTCGTCCCAGATGTGGCTGTGAAGATCGTGGACGTTGTTGGACTTGCGCTGGTAGATCCAGAGGACCTCGTCCATGCAGCTCTTGAGCGCCGTGCGTCTCAGCGTGATGGCCGGGAACTCCTCTCGCAGGTCGTAGCGATTGCACACGCCAAAGCGCTTGATGGTGTAGGCTGGAGTACCGTCCTCCCAGTGCGGACGAACCTTCTGGCCCTCGGTGGTGGTGCCGTTCTCAAGAATATCGGTGCACATGTCGACAAAGATGTCGTCTGCCTTGCTCATGGGTCTCCCTCCCGTGCGTGGTGGCTTATGGGCTCGTCTTCCTACAGGGGCTCCGATTCAATTATCTGGTCCCAGGCAGTCCCCAGCGTCTGGATGAGCCCTTTGTCTGCCGGAAGCCAGTCCACGCCGAGAAGCCCGTCACGTCCAAGCCACCGCAGCTCCTTGTGCTCACCGGGCTTTGCGACGGGCTCGGTCCCCGGTGCCAGCGTGCATACAAAGCAGTCCATGACCAGGTGGAACTCGGGGTAGTCGTAGGCCAGCGTGTCGAGAAGCCACATCACCTGGAGCTTGCAGCCAAGCTCCTCCGTGACCTCTCGGCGGCAGGCCTCCTCGCTCGTCTCGCCGGGCTCCACCTTGCCGCCGGGAAACTCCCAGCCGTCCATGCCGTGCGCGCGCCGAGCTGCCAGGATGAGCCCGTCTCGCTGGATGATCGCTGCCGCCACGTGGACCGTGGGAAGCGCGACCTCGGTCTCCTCCGTCATGCGCGGCCCTCCATCCTCACGATGGCTCGGGCCTTGCCGTCATCCCCGTTGATGCTCACGGTGATGTCGTTGCCGTCGCCATAGACCACGGGGGTCAAGGTGTCGCCAAGGAGTGCCATGGTGCGGTACTGCACCTCAAGGCGCACAAGGTCGATGGCATGCCCCAGCTCGCCGGCTGCGAGAAGGGCAAAGCGCACGTACTCTGCGTTGTTCACGTGACGGTTGGTGTCCAGGTGCTGCTCGGTTATCACGATGGGGGAGGTTGCGGTGCCCTCGCCCTGGGGCTTCAGGTGGCGCGAGATCTGCGGCAGGTCCGCCGGACGCTCGTCTCCCTGCAGGAAGACCGACTCGCTTTGCGGGATGCTGATGACGCGCTCCTGCGAGAAGTCGTACATGTACCACTGGGAATCCGCGCGCACGTGCGTGGCGCCGTCTGCCCCGCGAATCTCGAAGCAGCGCTCCGCCTGGAGGCGCTTCATGGCGTAGCACCAGGTGCTTGTCGTGATGGTGTCGCAGAACTTGGGGAGCGAGTCGATCTGGATGAGCCAGGAGGTCACAAACCAGCCAAGGTGGTCATCGCGGAGCTGCTTGAGCCCCCTGCCCACCTCCTCGCACTGAAAGGTGGAGCAGTCCTGCAGGTAGTTCATCATGGGGACAAGGGCGAGAACGCCGTTCTCGTCGCACTCGCTGTAGCGCACCCTGCTGTCGAATGAGTACATGCTGCCTCCGGTAAGGTAGGTAAACCTCCTCACCTTACAGCAATCCGGGCTAGCGACGCAGCGTGATTCTCCACCTACTGGCACCCTTGTCTTGCGCCATCACGGAAAGCGCCGTGTCTGCGGCAAAGGTCAGCACGCACGCGGTGGCGGCCGCCTCGCACGCCGCCTCTCCCCATGAGGAGAAGAAGGCAATGAGCTGTGGCTCGATGACGAATACCACCAGCACCGAGAAGACGCCAAAGACCGCCGAGGCTATGGGGCAGACGAGACCGCGATAGTTGAGCGGCCAGCCCGTGTAGTCCCACCAGCGCCTCCCAAAGCGCTCCTCAAGTACGCGTCCGGTGGCGTACTCGATGGCTGTTGCAAGGATGGAACCCGCAACAAACACGGCCAGCGGGCTCTCCAGGTGCCCGAGAAGAACGTAGACGGCAACTGCGCCGGTGCCGTAGATGGGGCATGCGGGTCCAAAGAGAAAGCCGCGCCGCACGGGGCGCCTCTCCACAATCGAGCAGTACACGGTCTCCCAGACCCACCCTCCCACGGATATCGTTGTCATCGAGAGCGTGAGAATCGAGATGCCCCATGGCGTAAGGTCTGACGCGTTCATGGTGGCGAGCGCGGCAATTACCGCCACAATGCGCTCTAGCATGCGGCACCTCCCTCAGATGTGGTGGCCCAGGGGCGTTGCGCGAAGACCTCGACCGTCGAGCAGGCCTTGTCGACAAGCGAGACTACGAGCGACTCCACGTGACGCGGCGGCGAGGGTACCAGCGGGAACATGTGGTGGGCTATGATGTCGCGCTCGAGCGGGGTAAGGTCGGGAAAGTCTGCCTCGGCGTTTCTCAGCGCATGGCGGGGGTGGGTGAAGCCATGCCAGGCGTCTGGGGCGGCGTTGTGGTCATGCCAGTCGTAGAGGCAGTAGTCGTGGAGAAGCGCCCCGCGCACCAGCGCGCGCTCGTCGCACCGGATGCCAAGCTTTCTCACCAGAGCCAGGCTGAGGTAGGCCACGGCGGCAACGTGCTCGAGCGTGGTTGTCTGGCCGTGCTGCACGTAGCCGGCCATGAGCGCCACACGCGGCGCCGCAAGCGTGGGCGCCGCAAGCTCCTCGTAACGCTTGCGTATCTCTTCTGGGGTAGAATCCACAGGTGTCTCCTTAATCCGGAGAATCGACTTATTTCCAAAATTAGAAATAAGTATACTATCAGAGTTATCAGTAATGCACGTGACGCGTCACGTCGTTCTCGAGGGGGTGACTGAAATGGGCGTTCAGTCCACGGGGCACATCGACCTTCGCGTCAAGCGCTCGCAGGCTGCCATTCGCGCGGCCGTGGTCTCGCTGCTCTCCGAGAAGCCCACGCAGGACATCACCGCAAAGGACGTCGCCGAGCGCGCCCTCATCAACAAGAAGACGTTCTACGCCCATTACCCAAGCGTGCGCGCCGTTCTGCAGGAGATCGAGAACGACGCGGTGAGCGAGGTATCCGGCATTGTCGAGGCTGGTGACGTGAGCACGCCCCCCGGCCTCTCGAAGGTCCTCTCACAGCTCAAGGCGCTTTCTGCCGACGGAGCCTCTGCGTTTGGCGCGCTCGCCCGCACGCCTGCGCGCACGCTTCTCTCCGAGCGTCTCAGACAAGATCTCTCGGGGCACCTGGGCAGCCTGTCCGCCGTGTCCTCGCAACTCTCGGCATCGCTCTCCTCCGGGGTATCATGCGCTGTCGACTTTGCCGCGGGAGGCATTGTGTCACTTCTGGCAAGCTGGCTCTTTGGCGAGCGCGTCATGAGCGAGGACGAGCTCTCGCAGGCAGTCATACGGTCGGTTCGCTCGTGTATTGGCGCGGGGTGCTCATTGGCCGCAACCCCAACCGGAGACGCCAACCGAGCCTAGCCCCTCGTACAAAGCCCGCGTCTCTGCTCTAGAATGATGCGTGTCGCGCTGAATCTGACGGGGCGACCGCGGCGAGCAATGGCAGGTGAAGGGGGCATACCATGACCCAGGGGCACAAGGTTCGCATCGCAACCATAGGAACGAGCGGGATAGCCCGGCGCTTCCTCGATGCGCTCGCAGGATACGAGGGAGCCACCTACGCGGGCGCCTACTCGAGGGACCTCGGCCGCGCCCGTGCCTTTTCGAGCGAGCACGGAGGCACGCTCGCCTTTGACTCCCTCGACGATCTGTGCTCCAGCCCCGAGGTCGATGCCGTCTACATCAGCTCTCCCAATGCCGTACATGCCTCGCAGGCGCTCGCGTGCGTGCACGCCGGAAAGCACGTGCTTGTCGAGAAGGCCTTCGCCTCCAACGCCCGCGAGGCCAAGCGCGTGTTCGATGCCGCTGCCGAGCAGGGGGTTGTCGCCATGGAGGCCATGCGTTCGATTCACACTCCGGGATTTCGCGCTGTCGTGGAGACGCTGCCGCAGCTTGGCGAGGTCCGTCTCGCCCAGATGGGCTTTGCGAAGGTCACGTCGCGCATATCGCGCCTGAGGGCGGGGGAGCGCCTCAACGTGTTTGACCCGCGCCTTGCCGGGGGTAGCCTGATGGACATTGGTATCTACTGCGTCGAGCCCGCCATGGCGCTCTTCGAGCGTCCCTCCACCGTGAGCGCCTCGCTGGTCACTACGCAGGTACCCGGGGAGCCTGCGGGTTCGCCGTACCGGACGGTTGACCTTGCCGGTGCCATTCTCCTTGGATATGGAGACAAGGCCGTGACGCTCTCGTTTGGCAAAGTCTCGGATGACCTTGCGCCCTGCCAGCTGGAAGGCGAGAAGGCAACCCTCATCTACCAGGACATCACCAAGCCGCATGACTTCCGTGTGGTCGAGCACGTGGACCGCGGCATGACCTGGGGGACCGTGGGTGGCAACGAGCGCACGGTTGCGGTCGAGAATCCCGAGAACGACATGGTCTGCGAGCTGGCCGATTTCTGCGAGGCGGTCAACGGCGATGCCGTGGCGATCGAGCACGCGGGCATGTGGGCAGACGTCACGCTGGCCTCGCTTGAGGTGATGGACAAGGTGCGCGCGCAGGCGGGCGTCCGCTTCCCCGCAGATGACGAGGCCTAGGCCGCTACTCCTTGGGAAATGCGATCTCGTCCGCGTCCGCAAAGCGGGCGGGAGCGTCTGAGCTTAGCTGGTACGAGCTCATACTGTCGACCACAATGCTGCATGCGCCGGGCAGCACCTTGGCATGGTACTCGGTGACTCCCGAGCTCACCACGTCGCCATCGACCTCAAGCGGCACGGGCTCCTCGGTGCGCACCGTGATCTGGCGGCCACGGAACGCCTCGAGACGCGGACGCCCGATTGACTTGCCCGTCTTGTCGACAATGCCAAAGAAGAGGGGGCGCAGCACCTGGGCAGCGTCCTGCGTCTCTATGACGATGACGTCGAGAAGCCCGTCGTCCATACGGCAGTCGGGCACAATCTGAATGTCACCCTGGATCATTGCGTTGTCTGCAACCATGCAGGAGATGCCGCGGCGGTGGTACTCCTGGCCGTCCACGATGATGGTGAACTCCTCGACCGTGGGACGAGGGTTGGCAAACGCCGCCGCGAAGTACGCCGCCTGTCCCATGGCGGCCTTCTTGGGGAGTGCTGCCTCCATGAGCTGGGCGTCAAAGCCCGTGCCGGACATAAGCCCAAAGCCCTTCACGTGCCGGGCGCCCTGCTCGTCTTCCCAGGAGATCTCTCCGAGGTCGAGGGAGGCGGTGTGTCCCACGCGGCATGCGCGGGCAAGGGCCGCAGGCTCGGGTGCGTTGCCAATGTTTGCGAAGAGCAGGTTCGCCGTGCCCGAGGGAAACACGCAGACGGGCACGTTGCGGTTGCGCAGTGCGTAGAGCAGCCCCGTCACGGAGCCATCGCCACCGGAGAGCACGCAGACATCAAAGTCTTCGGCGTCTGCCACAGCATCCTCGGCAACGAAGTCCGGCGCGAGCGCGCGGAACGTGCACTCGTCGCCAGCGTGGACGAGGGCACGCTCGAACTCGAATATGGCATCCGAGCCAAAACCTGACATGGGGTTGTGGATGATGACGCTGCGCACGATAGTCCTCCCCGGTCCCCCAACAAGGGATAGCATGTATCATGTTTCGGGCGCCGGCCCCCGCCGGGCCACATGCACATGGTAGCCCAATGCCGGAACCTTTGGGTAACACCTTTGAGCTGGGAGAGTCGAGTGTATATATCCACAAGCGATGAACTGAGTGCCTTCTGCGAGCGAATTGGCAACGAACCCGTCATTGCCGTGGACACGGAGTTCCTCCGCGAGAGGACGTACTATCCCAAGCTCTGCCTCGTGCAGGTTGGTACTCCCAAAGAGATCGGTGCCATCGACCCCATACTGATCGAGGACCTCTCGCCCCTGGCACGCATCTTCGCTGACGAGCGGGTCACTAAGGTCTTCCACGCCTGCGGACAGGACCTCGAGGTCATTCTCGACGGCATGGGCGTGACCTGCGCTTCGGTCTTCGACACGCAGGTCGCTGCCGCGTTTCTGGGCATGCGCCAGCAGGTGAGCTACGCTTCGCTGGTTGAGGCCTACGCAGGCGTGAGGCTTCCCAAGGCAGAATCCCTCACGGATTGGTCGCGCCGCCCGCTCGACCCAGAGCAGCTGACCTATGCCGAGGATGACGTACGCTATCTTCCCGGAATCTATGACCGCATGGTGGAGCAGCTCGTCGAGAGGGACCGCCTTGCCTGGGTCCAGCCCGAGATGGCCGAGGCGACCGACCCATCCCACATGCACAGGGACCCTCGCGAGGCCTACCTCAGGCTCAAGCGCTCGAGCTCCCTCACGCGCCGGCAGCTCGCCATTGCGCGCGAGGTCTGCGCATGGCGCGAGCAGACGGCGGCGAGTCACGACGTGCCCCGCAAGTGGGTCCTCTCGGACGAGGTGGTGGTCGAGGTCTGCAAGCGGGCGCCGCGCAACCGCGACCGCCTGCGCAAGATCCGCGGTACCGACCAGCTTAGCGAGAGGGACGTGCACGACCTTCTCGACGCCGTCCGCGCAGGGGAGGAGGTCCCCGGCTCCGCCTGCCCGCAGCAGGAGCGCCACGCTCATCCCTCCGCCGAGGTAGAGAGCGTGGTGGACCTCATGGTTGCGCTGGTGAGAATCGTGTCCGAGAAGTCCGGCATTGCCACGCAGCTCATAGCCACCAGGGACGACCTGGTCGAGTTCGCCCAGGACCGCTCGAAGTCGCGCCTTGCGACCGGTTGGCGCCACGAGCTTGCTGGCAAGCAGCTTGAGAGCCTCCTCGAGGGTTCCGTTGGACTTACGGTGCGCGACGGTCGGATAGAGATTATCTAAAGCGACGAGGGGCCCCTGACGCCACACCCTTCTCGCGGCCGTGCTATTTGTGTCGCGGGGGCTTCTGTATCATCGTTGGTGCCGGACGGCCTTGGGTACATATGCCCCACGGCCCCCAACGATTGGAGCTTCTCACATGGGCTATTACACGTATGGATACGGGATTGACTTTGCCTACTACGGCATCGTGATCCTTTCCCTCTTCCTGGGACTTATCACCCAGTCCTATATCAGGCGCAAGTACGAGCGCTGGTCCAAGGTCGACGCATCGTTTGACGGCACCGGTGCGGACGTCGCGCGCCAGATGCTCAATGAGGGCGGTGCCTCAAGCGTGGGCATCACATCGGTTCCCGGTCACCTCACGGACTACTACGACCCGCGCGACAACAACCTGCACCTCTCCGAGGAAAACATGCGTGGGGGCTCTGTTGCCTCCGTCGCCGTTGCCTGCCACGAGGCGGGTCACGCGGTGCAGCACGCCAAGGACTACGCCCCCATGCGAGTGCGCACGGCCCTTGTGCCGGTGGTCAACTTCTCGCAAAACGTGTGGATGCTCGTCTTTCTCGCTGGCGTCTTCATGAACGCCGTGGGCCTCGTGCGCATTGCCATTGCGCTCTTTGCCTTCTCCGTAATCTTCCAGCTGGTCACGCTTCCCGTAGAGATCAACGCCTCCAGGCGCGCAGTCCAGTTCCTCGAGACGCATGGCCAGGGCATAGACCGTCAGGGAGCCAAGGAAGTGCTCACGGCGGCTGCGCTCACCTACGTCGCTGCGGCTCTTGTCTCGGTGGTGCAGCTGCTCTACCTCATGGGCCGCACGGACAGGAGGGACTAGCCCATGGCCGGCACCAAGGAGGAGCCGCTCTCGGTGACCGAGGCGGTGCAGGTGGCCAAGGGGCAGGTGGTGCAGATTCCCGCCCTCTTGGTCATGGGCGAGGTGAGCGGTTTCCGTGGGCCTAACGCCCGCTCCGGGCACTGCTACTTCGAGGTCAAGGATGCCACGGCGGCTATGTCGACCATAGCCTGGCGCGGCGTCTACCGTGACTTTGTCGAGACCTCTGGCACGCAGTTGCGTGACGGCCTCCAGATCCAGATGACAGGCGCCTTCGACGTCTACCAGAACACGGGCAAGCTCTCGTTTGTCGCCAAGCACATCACGGTGGCGGGGGAGGGGCTTCTCCGCCAGCAGGTTGCCGAGCTTGCGCGCAAGCTCGAGCGCGAGGGCCTCATGGACCCTGCGCGCAAGAGGCGCATCCCCGCATTCTGCACGCGCGTCTGCGTTGTCACATCGCTTTCCGGCAGCGTTATCGAGGACGTCAAGCGCACGCTGCGGAGAAGGAACCCGCTCGTGCAGATAGACGCGGTGGGCTGTGCCGTGCAGGGCAAGCATGCCCCGGCAACCATCATCCGCGCGCTTGAGGTCGCCGCGGCGTCGAAGCCAGACGCAATCCTGCTCGTGCGCGGTGGTGGCTCCTTCGAGGACCTCATGTGCTTCAATGATGAGCAGCTTGCTCGCGCCGTCGCCGCCTGTCCCGTGCCGGTGATCACGGGCATTGGCCACGAGCCGGACACATCCATCTGCGACATGGTCTCGGACAGGCGCTGCTCTACGCCCACGGCAGCGGCAGAGTCTGTGGCACCTGCCATGAATGAGATTGAGACCCTCATCAACCAGCGCGGCGTTCGTCTGGGCAACGCCATGGCGGCCATGCTGCAAGCGGATGGCCGGGAGGTTGACGCGCTTGGCGAGAGGGCCGCCCGCTCGATGGAGGCGCGCCTTTCTCGCCTCACGGTCTTTGTGGATTCGCTGGCGTCTCGGCGCTGCCTCACTGACCCCATGGCAACGCTCGAGGACCGCGCTCGTACGCTTGACCTTACGGAGGAGCGCCTTCACGGTGCAATCCCCAAATCGCTTTCGCGCTCGCGAGAGCGCGTTGACGGAGACGCTCAGAGGCTCTCGGTTGCGGGAAGGGGGCTCCTGCGCCCGTACCAGACCTCTGTGGCACGCTACGCCGCCTCGCTCGACGCGCTCTCGCCACTCAAGGTGCTGGGCCGCGGATACGCCCTGGCACGCGACGCCGAGGGACACATACTTTCAAACGCGTCCCAGGTAGAGGTGGGCGACAGCATCTCAGTCCTTCTCGACGAAGGAGAACTTGGGGCAACGGTCACCAGCACGGGCAAGGCAGCCTCATAGGGTGCCTTGATACCAACTGCAGTACAAACACGCGGCTTGCTCGCGAGGAAGGGAGACAAAGATGGCAGAAGACGCCACCAAGGACACGAGGAAGGTCGAGGACCTCAGCTTCAAGGAGGCTTCCGTCGAGCTCGAGCAGATCGTACGCTCGCTTGAGGCCGGAGACCTCGAGCTTGAGGAGTCGCTCGAGCGCTACACCAGGGGCGTGGAGCTCCTGAAGAGCCTGCGCGAGCGCCTTGCCAACGCGGAGCAGAAGGTCCGCGTGCTTCTCGACGCAACCGACGAGGATGCGCCCGTCACCGATACCACGGCTGCGCCCTCCACGGCCTACCTTGACGAGTAGACTCAAGGTGAGGGGGCGGGACAACTCGCCCCTCGCCCAAGAGACGTGCTAAGGAGAAGAAATGTCAGACTGCCTCTTCTGCAAGATTGCCAACGGAGAGATTCCTACCAACTTTCTGTATGAGGATGACCTCGTGGTCGCCTTCCCGGATATCAACCCGCTGACGCCCACCCACGTGCTCGTTGTCCCCAAGAAGCACTATGAGAACATCACCGACAACGTTCCCGCCGAGACACTTGCTGCCATTGCGCACGCCGTGAAGGTGGTCACCGAGCAGACGGGCATCGACAAGACCGGATTCCGTTGCATCACCAATACCGGTGACGACGGCGGCCAGTCCGTGCACCACCTGCACGTCCACGTGCTTGGTGGCCGCAAGCTCGATCCCAACGCCGGCGAGGGGAAGTAGCGTGGAGTCCAGAAGCCAATCCGCAGCCGAGCGCCATGCACGGGGCTACAACTGCGCCCAGGCCGTGGCCTGCACGTACGGGGACCTTGTGGATGTGGACGAGGTGACGCTCTTCAAAGCGTGCGAGGGCCTGGGCCTTGGCATGGGCGGCATGGAGGGCACCTGCGGGGCACTTTCGGGCGCCTGCATGCTGGCAGGACTTGTCAACAGCACGGGCGACCTTGCGCACCCCACGAGCAAGGGTTCCACCTACGCGCTCTCCCGCCAGATGGTGTCCCAGTTTGCGAGCGAGGCCGGCGCCACGGCGTGCCATGACCTCAAGGGCCGCGAGACGGGCGTGGTTCTCACCCCCTGCCCGCGCTGCATCGAGATTGCCTGCGACCTTGTCGAGAAGACGCTCTTCTCGGGCAGGGACTCCTAGCCTCACAGGGTTTTCTGCGCCTTCCGCGCGGGTTCGCGGCCATCTGGGTGGCAACGGGCCCGCGCGGCGCTATCATGGCCCTTGTTGCGTGTGCATTTGGGGCATCGCACCCTTCGAGAGGAGATTCATGAACGTTCTTGTCATCAACGCCGGCAGCTCGTCTCTTAAGTACCAGTTGCTCGACACCAAGACCCGCGAGGTCTACGCCAAGGGCAACTGCGAGCGCATCGGCATCGACGGCTCATTCGTTGGCCACGAGGAGCGTGGCGGCGAGAAGCAGAAGCTCGAGGTGGCCCTGCCCGACCACAAGACGGCTGTGAAGTACGTCTTCCAGATCCTCGACGAGGCCGGCTTCGATACCGCCAAGATTGAGGGCATTGGTCACCGCGTCGTTCAGGGTGGCTGGTACTTCCCCGAGTCGAAGGTCGTCACCGACGAGACCCTGGGTTGGGTCCGCGAGGTCGCGCCGCTCGCGCCGCTGCACAACTACGCCGAGGCTGACGTTATCGAGATCTGCCGCGACATGTTCCCCTCCATCGGCAACGTGATCGTGGCCGACACCTCGTTCCACTACAACATCCCCGAGAAGGCCTGGCGCTACGCCCTGCCGCGTGACGTCGTGGACAAGCTGCACATCCGCAAGTACGGTGCTCACGGCACCTCTCACCGCTACATCTGGCGCACCACCAACCAGTTCCTCAACGGTGACGTGCACAAGCTGGTCTCCTGCCATCTTGGCTCTGGTGCCTCGCTTGCCGCAATCCAGGACGGTCACGACATGGACACCACCATGGGCCTCACGCCGCTCGACGGTCTCATCATGGGCACTCGCTGCGGCACCATCGACCCGGCCACCGTCTGCTACCTGGTGCGCGAGGGCGGCTACACCATTGACGAGGTCGACACCATGATGAACAAGCAGTCCGGTCTGCTCGCGCTCTCCGGCGTCTCCTCTGACTCCCGCGATATCGAGGCGGGTGCCGAGAAGGGCGACAAGAACTGCCAGATGGCGCTTGACATGTTCTACTACCGCACCTCCCAGCTCATCGCCGAGATGGCGCAGTCCATGCACGGCTTTGACACCATGGCCTTCTCCGCGGGCATTGGCGAGAACTCCGCCGAGATGCGCCTGGGCGTGGCAAAGGAGCTCGAGTGGCTGGGCGTCAAGATCGACGAGAAGGCAAACGAGGTCCGCTCCGACGACCCGCGTGTCATCTCCACGCCGGACTCCAAGGTGAAGGTGCTCGTCGTCCCCACCAACGAGGAGTACATGATTGCCCTCGACGTCGAGGAGCTGCTCTCCAAGTAGCGCTGTTCAAAGCAGTCGATCAACGAGAAGGCCGCCCCGGACTCGCTTCCGGGGCGGCCTTCTTGGGGTGCGGGGTACGGTTGCGCTCAGAACGGCGCGCTTTTAGAACGGGGACACCGAGAACTCGTAGGATACCTTCTCGCCCAGGTCGAGCGACTCCATGCCACGCTTCTCCTCGAAGATGTCCGACTCGTCATGACAGGTGGCAATGCCGCGCCAGGGCTCGATGGCAACAAAGGGCGCGTCGGGCGCCGACCACACGCCAAGGTAGGGGAAGTCGTCGAAGTCAAGTTCTACGCCGTGGCCGCTCTTGGTGCCCAAGAGCGTGACGGTGCGCCCGGGAACGTCCTGGAACGTGAGCGTGAGGTACTTGTCGAAGAGCTCGTGCGAGAGGGGCAGTGCGTCCGCATCCTCGAGGAGCGTGTTGGTCTGGTCAAAGTCGCAGAGGCCGTTTGTGTCGATGCTGGGGGAGACGGCCGTCCAGGGGCGCGTGAAGCGCAGTTCGTAGTCGCCGAAGGACTCGCCGTCAGTGTCTGGTGCGGGAACGTTGAACGCGGGGTGGCCACCAAGCGTGAAGGGCATGATCTCGTCGCCGGTGTTGGTGACGGTGAAGCGCTGAAGCATGCGCTCGCCGTCGACCGCGTAGGTCATGTTGAGACGGAAGGCATAAGGGTAGGCGTGCAGGGTCTCTGGCGTGCTCTCAAGTTCGAAGGTCACGGAGTTTTCGGTCTTCTCGACGATTCGGTGATCGTAGTTCCTTGCCAGGCCGTGGCGGCCAAGGTGAACCTCACCGGCAGCGCTCTTGGCGAAGTTGTTGCGCAGGCAACCCACGATGGGGAAGAGGATGGGAGCCCTTCTCGGCCAGAAGCGTTCGTCGCCCTGCCAGAGGTACTCGTTGCCATCGAGCTTGAGGCTCATGAGCTGGGCGCCCTGTGAGTCTATCGACGCCTCGAGCGCGCCCTTGCGTATTGTGGTGATGGTCGGCATCTCTTCCCCCAAACGTCGCATGCGACCCAGGCGGGTGCCTGGCATGAGCACCTTTGGTGCCCGCTTTGTCTATTCCCAAAATCGGACAGCGTCCACCTCCTGACGGGATCATTTCGACATATCCGGCCTGAAGGGGCGGAAGTTCATCAAAGATTGGTCAAGGTGCCGCGATTGTTAACAAATAGTCGCTCCACCAAAGGTACGGGTAGAATCAATCGTCGGGGCGCGGCACCCGGATTTGCTTTCTGGGCGTCTGTCAATCCCACGGTGAGCGCATCCGCTTCGCGCCATCGCTCGCATGCTTGTCTTTGTTCGGCGCACGTAAGCTGCACCTAGGAGGTCTGCATGGTAGTTGAGGAACTTGAGCAGTATGGTATTCACCACACCGATGACAGGACGGCAATAGACCCGTCGCCCGCTCGGCTGATCGAGAAGGCCGTCTCGCGCGGGGAGGGCATTCTCACCAGCACGGGCGCACTTGCGGTCACCACGGGCAAGTACACGGGCCGCTCGCCAAAGGACCGCTTCATCGTGGACACCCCCGACGTCCATGACAAGATTGCCTGGGGCAACGTGAACGTGCCCTTCTCCGAGGAGGACTACCAGCTCGTTCACGATGAGGTCATCTCGTACCTCTCCGAGCGTCGCATCTTCATGGTCCACGGCATCGCGGGTGCCGACAGGCGCTACTCTCGCAAGATCCTGGTCCTGACCGAGCTTGCCAGCCAGGCGCTCTTTGCGCACCAGATGCTCGTGCGCCCCACCGAGGAGGAGCTTGCCAACTACGGCCGCGCGGACTTCGTGGTCATGGCGTGCCCAGGCCTCAAGCTCGACCCGGCGGTGCACCACACCCATTCCGAGGCCGCGGTCATCATCAACTTCAAGGAGCGCGTTGTTCTCATCGCCGGCACGCAGTACTCCGGCGAGATCAAGAAGTCCATCTTCTCGGTCATGAACTACCTGCTCCCCGTTGAGGAGAACGTGCTCACCATGCACTGCTCCTGCAACATGAACCCGCAGTCGCACGGCACCACGGTCTTCTTTGGCCTCTCGGGCACCGGCAAGACCACGCTTTCTGCCGCCGAGGGACGTCTGCTCATTGGCGACGACGAGCACGGCTGGGCAAAGGACTCTGTCTTCAACATCGAGGGCGGCTGCTACGCCAAGACCATCCGCATCTCCGAGGAGACCGAGCCCCAGATCTGGCACGCCATTCGCTTTGGCTCGCTTTGCGAGAACGTTGTGCTCGACCCCAACAGCCGCGTGGCAGACTACGACGACGACTCGCTCACCGAGAACGGCCGCGTTGCCTACCCTGTTGAGTTCATCGACAACGCCGTGGTCAAGGGCCGCGCAAAGCGTACGCCCGACGTGGTGATCTTCCTCACCGCGGACGCCTTTGGCGTGCTTCCCCCCATCTCAAAGCTGGACGAGAATGCCGCCATGTACCACTTCATGACCGGCTTCACCTCCAAGGTTGCCGGCACCGAGCGCGGCATCAAGGAGCCCACGCCCACGTTCTCCTCGCTCTTTGGCGAGCCGTTCATGCCGCTTGACCCCATGGTCTACGCAAAGATGCTCGGCGAGAAGATCGAGCACAACGGCACGCGTGTCTACCTCATCAACACCGGCTGGTCCGGCGGCTCCTACGGCACCGGCAGCCGCATCAAGCTCAAGTACACGCGCAAGATGGTCGAGGCCGCGCAGTCCGGCATCATCGACGACTCCGAGTTCGTGCACGACGAGCGCTTCAACCTCGACGTGCCCACGAGCTGCTCCGGCGTGCCCGACGAGCTGCTTAACCCGCGCAGCACCTGGGCAGACAAGGACGCCTACGACGCTACTGCCGAGAAGCTCGCGCAGATGTTCGTTGAGAACGCCGAGAAGCGACTGCAGTCGATGACCCCCGAGGTCCGTGCTGCCGGCCCGCGCCCGCTGGGGAAGTAGAGGTTCTCGCCGCCAGGCCGCTGTCTGACAGCGCTTGCTCAATAGCGCGCCCTCCGGAGCCATCGTGCTTTCCGGAGGGCGCGTGCGCTTGAGCGCTTACATGCTGAGAGGGTCGAGCATCCCTACTCGGCCATCTGCGCCTGGACGGCGGTGATGGCCACAACACCCACGATGTCCTCGGCGGAGCAGCCGCGCGAAAGGTCGTTGACGGGCTTGGCAATGCCCTGGAGCACCGGGCCGTAGGCCTCGGCGCCGGCGAAACGCTGGACCAGCTTGTAGCCAATGTTGCCGGCCTCGAGGTCGGGGAAGACGAGCACGTTGGCGTGGCCGGCAACGGTGGAGCCGGGAGCCTTGAGCTCGGCGACGCTCGGGACCAGGGCGGCGTCAAGCTGCAGGTCGCCGTCAACGGCAAGCTCGGGTGCCTTCTCGTGCGCCAGCGTGGTTGCCTCCTGGACCTTAGTGGGCACGTCGCCCTTGGCGGAGCCCATGGTGGAGAAGGAGAGCATGGCAACCTTGGGCTCGGAGCTCATGTACTTCTTCCAGGAGCCTGCGGAGGCGATGGCGATCTCGGAAAGCTCGTCGGCTGTGGGGTTGATGTTGAGGCCGCAGTCAGCGAAGAGCAGCGTGCCGTTCTCGCCGTACTCGGTCTTGTCGGTGCACATGATGAAGAACGCCGAGACAAGCTTGGTGCCGGGGGCGGTCTTCAGGATCTGGAGCGCGGGGCGCAGCGTGTTGGCGGTGGAGTGGCAGGCGCCGGAGACCAGGCCGTCAGCGTCGCCCATCTTGACCATCATGGTGCCAAAGTAGGTGGCATCGTTCATCTGCTCCATGGCCTCGGGCAGCGTGACGCCCTTCTTCTTGCGCAGCTCGGCGAAGGCGGCAGCGTACTCGTCGTGCTTCTCGGCGGTGCGCGGATCGATTACGGTAACGCCGGGGACGTCGATCTTGGCGGGGTCGCCAAGGATGACAAGGTCGGCAATCCCCTCGTCAACAATCTGGCGCGCCGCCGCAATGGTGCGCGGATCCTCGCCCTCGGGAAGGACGATCTTCTTCCTGTCGGCCTTGGCGGCGGTCTTCATACGGTCAAGAAACTCACTCATCGATGCTGCTCCCTCTTGTCTTGTGGTGTGCCGCTTACACCCCTTGTGCGGTCCGTTCGCGGCTATTGGCCTGTAGATTGTGAGACCGTGCCCGGCCGTCCGCAAGGGTCACTACCCATTATAGGAGCGAGTGTTAGAATCAACAGCCAGATCGAGATGCGTTGCGCCCTGCGCACACTCTCGATTCTTTTTGGCCGCGCTTCGCGGTTCGAGGTATCGGGGCCCCACGGGGCGCTTGGGAAGGACTTTCATGGGAATCGCTAACGGACTGCCGGCTGGCTTCAACCCAGATGTATATGACGCCATCATCGTGGGCGCGGGCTACGCGGGTGCGGTCTGCGCCCGCCGCCTTGCCGAGGCATGCGGCATGAAGGTTGCCGTCATCGAGCGACGCGACCACATTGGCGGCAACGCCTACGACTACGTGGATGATGCCGGCATTCTTGTGCACAAGTACGGTCCGCACATCTACCACACCATGAACGACCGCGTGAACCAGTACCTCTCGCGTTTCACGGAGTGGACGGGCTACCAGCACAAGGTCCTTGCCAACATCCACGGTACGCTCATGCCGGTTCCCTTCAACCACACCTCCCTCAAGCTCGCCTTTGGTGACGAGAGGGGAGAGGCGCTCTACCAGAAGCTCGTGGCGACCTTTGGCGAGAACAAGAAGGTCCCCATCATGGAGCTGCGTGAGAAGAACGACCCCGAGCTCTCCGAGGTTGCCGACTACGTCTACGAGAATGTCTTCCTCCACTACACCATGAAGCAGTGGGGCAAGACGCCCGACCAGATCGATCCGTCCATTACCGGCCGTGTTCCCGTCTCTGTGGGCGACGATGACCGCTACTTCCCCACGGCCAAGTATCAGGGCATGCCTGCCGGGGGCTACACCAAGCTCTTCGAGAACATGCTCAACCACGACCTCGTCTCCGTCTTCCTTGGTGTCGACGTTCGCGACATCCTCAAGGTTGGCACCTCAAACGTGCTCGTGTGCGGGCGCCCCTACGGTGGCGAGATTGTCTACTCCGGTCCTCTCGACGAGCTCTTCGGGCTTGATTTGGGCGCGCTTCCGTACCGAACGCTGGACATGCAGTTTGAGACGCTGCCCGTGGACCAGTTCCAGCCCGTGGGTACCGTCAACTACACCACGTCCGAGGACTTCACGCGTATTACGGAGTTCAAGAACATGACCGGTCAGGTGGCTCCCGGCCGCACCACCATCATGCGTGAGTACTCAAAGGCGTATGTGCCCGAGAGCGGGCAGACGCCGTACTACGCCATCCTGGAGGACGAGAACCTCGAGCTCTACCGCCGCTATCGTGAACGTGTGGCCGGCATTCTCAACTTCCACTGCGTGGGGCGCCTTGCGGAGTACCGCTACTACGACATGGACGGCGTTGTTGCCTCGGCGCTCAACCTCTCTGACGAGCTCATCCAGGCACACAACTAGTATGCTGGGGCGGGGAGAACGAGGTTCCCCGCCCTCATTATTACCGCGCGGGGAGCGCTCCTCTCTCGTCCGCATGCCAGTAACGTATCGACGACCCAGAACGGCAGAAACACATGGAGAAGACCATCACCTTTGGCATCCCGTGCTACAACGCGGCGGCCTACATGGACAAGTGCATCACTTCCATCCTCGAGGGATCCGGCTACGCCGAGGACGTCGAGATCGTGATTGTGGATGACGGCTCTACCAAGGATGACACGCCCGAGAAGGCCGACGAGTGGGCCGAGCGCTATCCCAACATCATCCGTGCGGTCCATCAGGAGAATGGTGGCCACGGTAAGGCCGTGATGGCGGCTGTGGGTGCTGCCCAGGGCGCATACTTCAAGAACATCGACTCGGACGACTGGTTTGACGCGGAGGCTCTCCAGCGCCTTCTCACCACGCTCCGCCGCTTTGTCGAGCTTGGCGACAGCGTCGACCTTGTGATCACCAATTACGTGTACGAGCACGTCGAGGACGGCACCCAGAACGTGGTCGACTACCGTCACGTGCTGCCGGTGGGCCGCGTCTTTACCTGGAGCGACATTGGTCACTTCAAGAAGACGCAGTACCTGCTCATGCATGCGCTCACGTACCGCACCAAGACGCTGCGCGCGGCCAACCTCCAGATGCCGGCTCACACGTTCTATGTGGACAACATCTACGCCTACGTGCCGTTCCCCAAGTGCCATAACCTCTACTACCTGGACGTGGACCTCTATCGCTACTTCATTGGGCGCGAGGACCAGTCCGTGAACGACGCCGTGCTCACGAGCCGCGTTGACCACTACTGGCGCGTTGCCCGCGTGATGTGGGAGGCCTATCACCTCTACGACGACGTGCAGCCGCGCAAGCTCCGCGAGTACATGATGAGCTACTTCACGATTATCATGGCCATCTGCTCGGTCTTCTCGAAGAAGTCCGACAGGCCTGATGCCGAGGAGCAGCTGCAGAAGCTCTGGAGTGACCTCAAAGCCTATGACCCCAAGATGTACCGCCGCGCACGCCATGGTGTTGTGGGAATCGCGACCAACCTGCCGGGCCTTGTGGGCAAGGACATCACGCTCTGGGGCTATCGCGTGGCGCAGAAGCACGTGAAATTCAACTAGGGACGCGCAAGGGGAGACGCAACTGAAGCACCGGCGACCGGCTTGCTCCGCGAGTTGCGCTTCGCGAAAACTCGCCAAGCAAGCCGGTTGTCGGTGCATGCGTATTCCCTCGGTGCGTCTGGCTTCGGGTCTTGGCTCGGGGTCCTTCCTTTTCGGAGAACAGCTCCATTTCTTAATACGACTGCACGCCAACAGGGCAAATGCGGATTGCTTTTAAGAAATGGAGCTCTTCTCTGCGAGGGGCGAGAACGACCTGGCTATGGGCTCTGAGGCCTCGCCTTAGGCCGTGCTTTCCTTGATGGCATCTGGGTGACTATACGGGTCGGCACTGAGGCTGTGGACCAGAGCGCAGGGTGCCGGCTGCTGTTTTCTGGCCATCGCATATAGATGACAATTGGCCACCGAACTTCAAAAGAGCCGGGCAGCTAGTCCGCAACGGGCAGATTCAGTGCTGCCGCGTCGCAATGCCTCCTGTAACCTGCCAGAAGAGAAGACGCAACCATGACTCAACGACCGTGTCTCCTGTCCATAACTGTACCTTCCGAAAATGGGGCACAGCCAGTTGAGGGAAGAGCTGGAAGCTGATGTGAAAGGGGCTTGCAATGAACCACGGTGACATCTCTTCAAGCGCGGACTGTGTAGGCGTTGCGGTTGTGAACTGGAAGATGCCGCGTCTTCACGACCAGGCAGGCATCCTCGAGAACTGCGAGCACATCGCTTCCTATATCAAGGGGCTCAAGACCGGACTTCCCGGACTCGACCTCGTGGTCTTTCCTGAGTACTCGACACATGGCATCATGTACGATTTTGACGAGATGATGGCGAATGCGACTACAGTTGATGGTCCTGAGGTCGCAATCTTCAAGAAGGCTTGCATCGAGAACCATGTCTGGGGTGTCCTTTCCCTGACAGGAGAGCGCCACGAAGAGCATCCGAAGAAAGTTCCCTACAACACCCTGATTCTGGTCAACGACAAGGGAGAGGTTGTCCAGAAGTACCGCAAGATGATTCCCTGGACGCCAATCGAGGGCTGGTATCCGGGAGATTCGACCTATGTGAGCGAGGGCCCCAAGGGCCTCAAGATTTCCCTCATCATCTGCGATGACGGCAACTATCCCGAGATTTGGCGCGACTGCGCGATGCGCGGGGCCGAGCTCGTCATTCGCTGCCAGGGCTACATGTATCCGGCGAATCAGGAAGAGGTCAACGTCGTTCCCGTCATGGCATGGTGCAACAATGTCTATGCGGCGGTTGCCAATGCATCGGGCTTCGATGGGGTCTATTCCTACTTCGGTCACAGCTCGATCTGCGGATTTGACGGACATATCCTCGGCATGACTGGCGCAGAGGACTACAGTTACCAGTATGCGCAGCTCTCGGTGTCTGCCATTCGCGATGCCCGTGCCAACTGGCAGTCCCAGAACCATCTCTACAAGCTCTTGCACCGCGGCTATACGGGCACAATCAATTCGGGCGAAGAGCGCTTCGGCGAGCCAAAGTGTCAGTTCGAGTTCTACCGCAAGTGGGTCGAAGACCCCGAAGGCACCCAGAAAGAGGTCGAGGGCATGACCAGGACGCTTCCGGGCGTCAAGTGGGCACCGATTCCCGGCATTCCCCACGAGGAATAGCGCAGAGGAATAGCGCAGAGGACAATAATGGTGAGCGGGGCTGTCCAGTTGGGCAGCCCCGCTCTTTGCTCTAGACCTTCGTTGCTGGCAGAATCTCTGCAAGCTATTCCTCGAGCTTTGGTGCATCGCCCCGATGGCAGGGAACGGACAGGATGCTCACGGTGGCGGTCCTGGCGTGCTCGGGACAAGGCGCTGCCCCTCTTCTGGTAACTCCACACGTTGAGGGGGCCTTGCCCGGCGCTTGCCAGTCGCCGCAGGAGTTACGCCAGGTCTCGAGCAGCAGGAAGGCCGTACGCTGCGGTGGCGCTTCTCGCCCCATCCGCAATCGCCCGCTCGAGAGCGCGGGTGGCGAGAACTCCCACAACGTCCACCTGCGCCTCGACCTCGCCCGTGGCCATCACAAAGATGGTGTCGCCGTCGTTGGTGGTGTGCGTGGGCCTGATGGCGTGGGCGTAGGCGTCCGCCGCCATCTGGGCCACCTTCGTGGCCTGCGGCTTGGTGAGACGGGCGTTTGTGACCACGCACGAGATGGTCGTGTTGGTGCGACGCTCGAGCGGCATCTGGGCTGCCAGGGAGAGAACCTCGCCCTCCGTGCTTGCAAGGGCCTCGCCGTCTTTGGTGCGAAGACCTGCAATTGCCGCGCCGGTTGCGGAGTCGACCACGTCTCCGCAGGCGTTCACGGCGGCCACGGCGCCGCAGACCAACGCGCCGGCGCTTTCCACGTCCTCGCCAAGGCCGCTCTTCATGGCGCGCGCGGGACCTCCAACCTTGCCTACAGTGCAACCCGTCCCTGCGCCCACGTTACCGCGAGCAAGCGGCTCTCCGTTTCCTGCAAGCGCCAAGCGCGTGGCATGGGCCCCGTCCTCTGCCGTGGGTCGCACGTGCGGGTCTCCACACGTCAAGTCGAACACGCACGCGCCTGAGACAATGGGCACCACGCCAACTCCCACGTCCAGCCCAATGCCGTTGCGCTCGAGCTCTTCTGCGACGCCACAGGACGCTGCAAGGCCGTATGCGGACCCGCCCGAGAGAACCACGGCATTGAGGGTCTGGACGGTCTCCTCAGGGCGGAGAAGGTCCGTCTCTCGCGTTGCTGGGGCACCACCGCGAACGTCGACGCCACCCGTGGCGCCCTTGGGGCACACGATGACCGTGCAGCCCGTGCCGGCCTCGGCGTTGGTCGCATGCGCGGCAAAGATCCCGGGAATCTGGGTGATGCTCTCGATGCTTGCCATGGTTGTTCCTCTCGTCAGCTAGCCCTGCGCACCCAGGCAGTGGGCAACGAGGTCCCGTCTGCCGAAAAGCGCCTCAAGTTCTCTCACCACGCGGGCCACCGGCAGACCCACGACGTTTGCCCAGTCGCCTTCGATGCCGCTCACAAGCAGCCTACCGCGCCCCTGTATGCCGTAGGCGCCTGCCTTGTCCATGGGCTCGCCGGAGGCAACGTAGGCACGGATCTCCTCGTCTGTGAGGTCAAAGAACGAGACGCGCGTGGTCTCGACGAACGAGCGGGTGGCAAGTGCCTTTGCCGTGGGGTCAAGGTGCATGAGGCAGACCCCCGTTGAGACGTGATGCGTCCGGCCAGAAAGCTCCTGTAGCATGGCGCAGGCGGCCTTCACGTCCACTGGTTTGCCCAGAACGTCGCCGTCCTCGGTCCAGACGATGGTGTCGGCGGCGAGAAGCACATCCTCAGTTGCCCTTCCTGCCAGCGAGCCGCGTGTTGCCTCGGCCTTCTGACGGGCAAGCCGCTCCACCAGGTGCGTGGGCGTCTCGCCCTCTTGGCGTGTTTCGTCTATGTCTGCAGGCACGATGGTGAGCGAGAAGCCCGCAGCCTCGAGGAGCTGCCGCCGTCTGGGGGATTGCGATGCCAGGTACATGTGCTTCCAATCGCTTGGGTTTGCTCGTTGGTAGCATAGTCGTTCTGGGGCGCGATGGCGCCAACGCTAGCCAAAGACAAAGCGAGGGGGCCGCTTGTGCGACCCCCTCGCCTGTGCCAGAGCCGTATGAGCCGTGTGGGCTACTCGACGGTGATGGCGGAGACGGGGCAGTTGTCAGCCGCCTCCTGGGCGCCGTCCTCGGCATCCTCGGGCACGTCGCCCTCGATGGCGTGCGCGACGCCGTCGTCGCCGATGCTGAAGACGTCGGGGCAGGTGCCCTCGCAAAGACCGCAGCCGATGCAATCCTCGTTGACAGAAGCCTTCATGTTGCGTTCCTCTCACTTGAACTTCTCGTCCCTGGGCCCCTTACCCAAGGTCTTAATCTTTTTACACGTTTCCGAAGCGGTGCGCAACGTTATTCTGCCTGCGGTCTAAAAAGAGCTGCGAGCCACAGAATTGGGCCGTTGAACTGCGGTTTATTCCTAGCTGTGGAGGGGGATTTGGCGCCGGAGGGCACGTTGCCGACGTAATCCCGCACAAAGTGGACCTTCGGGCGTCAATAACTCGCCCGAAGGCCCACTTCAGCAAGCGGCAGCGCCCTCACTTAGAGGTCTTTTCTCATCCAGAGGTGGGGACAGCCCTCATCATCGCATCTCTCGTCGAGCGCGCGAAAGCCGAGCTTCTCGTAGAAGTCCTGAACCCTCGCCTGCGCCAACAGCTCGATGCGGTGCTTGCCGTCTTCTGCAGCGCACCTCTCGCATGCGCGTACGAGAGCCCGACCAGTGCCCTTGCCTCTGCCGGCCTTGAGCACCGCAAGCCTTCCAATCACAAGGCACCTACGCTTATCCGAGAAGAACAGGCGGCAGGTCCCTATCGGCGCACCGTCTTCGAAGGCAACAAGGTGCAGCGCCGAGTCGTCGATATCGTCAAACTCGTTCTGGAATCCCTGCTCTTCCACGAAGACCTTCGTGCGGACGAGAACCGCCTCCTGTGGAAGCGAGTGATACGAGCGAATCTCCAAACCAGAATCTCCTGTTCAAGCCCTACCGTGCATCAATCCCATGCTTGCAATGAGACAAAGGGGCTGTCCCTTTGTCTCATTCAGTCTCTACCGCGCGTCAAGCCTGTGCAGGATGGTCACGTTCTCCACGTGGAAGGTCTGCGGGAAGAGGTCCACGGGCGTCACGCTCACGGGTTCGAACACGCCCTCGTCACGGAAGCGCGCGAGGTCGCGGGCAAGCGTCGCGGGGTCGCAGGAGACGTAGGCGATTGCGCGCGCCGGCTGGTCGGAGAGCTGCGCCACCACGTCGGCAGCAAGGCCCGCGCGTGGCGGGTCGACCACGATGACGTCCGCGTCGACGTCTGGGAACTCGATGCCCGCGTCTCCGCCAATGGGGTCGACATTGGTGAGGTTTGCCGCGTCAAGGTTGTGACGCAGGTCTCGCACGGCTGGGCCGTAGGACTCGACAGCCGAGACAAAGCCGGACTTGCGCGCCAGCGGCAGCGTGAAGGTGCCTGCCCCGCAGTAGAGGTCCATGGCCTCCTCGTCCTCGCTGGGGGAGAGACCCTCCATCACCAGCGAGACGAGCTTGTCCGCGCCCCTGGTGTTCACCTGGAAGAACGAGGGTGCCGAGACACGCATGGACTCGCTTCCCACAAGCTCGCCCCAGGAGCCCTTGCCCGAGAGGCGCTCGACGCCGGCGATGCGGCGCGCCTTAGCCGGTCCCTTCTGCATGACTCGGACCACGGAAGTCACCTTGGTGGCATCCCCCAGCACCTTGGCCACCTGGGGGCGCGGGAAGGGGCCGGGTGCGCCCCAGAGGGCTACCTCGAGCTCCTTCGTGCGCCGAGAAGCGCGTATGCCCACACGCTCCAAGCCCAGGTCGCGAGAGCCGGCAAGGAAGTTCATGGCCCCCTGCACGGCCTTCACGACGCCCTTGAACTTGGAGTCCAGAAGCGGGCAGGAGGGAACCTTCACCACGCCCGCGGATCCCGCCGCATGCATGCCCACCATGGTGCGCCCGCGCTGGGTTCCCACGGCAAGCTCGACCTTGTTGCGGTAGCCCCAGGGCTCGCCGGGGGCCACGATGGGCGCTACGAGGGCCTCGGCATCCTCTGCCGAGAAGCCCCCCAGGCGCGTGAGCGCGTCGACAACGCCGGAGCGCTTGGCGGCAAGCTGGGCCTCGTAGGACAGATGCGCCCAGGGACAACCGCCACAGACGTCCACAAAGGGGCAGGGCGGTGTCACGCGGTCAGGCGAGTCCTCGAGCACCGTGGTCACATGCGCACGAGAGAAGCGCGCCTCCTCGGCGTCCGTCTCGGCCTCCACGGTATCGCCGGGCACGCCACCCGTAACGAACACGGTCTTGCCATCGGCATCGTGCGCAATCGCCTCTGGGCCGTAGCCCATACGCTCGATCTTTAGCCTCTTTGTTGTCATGCGCTCGTCCTTGCGTTAGTCCTCGTCCATCGGTCCGCCAAAGAGTACGCCAAATCCGCGACCAATGAGTGAGAAAGCTGTGGCAATGCGGCTGCGCTTCCTTTTCGCGGGCGCTGGGAACGTTGCGGCGGGCGTGGGCGCCGGAGCGGGCTCTGGTGACGGCTTGGTCTCCGCCTTGGCTACGAGCGCCGGCTCCGCAGACTCCTGCGGCTTGGCAGCATCGACCGCCACTGGCTCCTCGCCCGCGTGGACCTCCTCTTCCACCTCTGCGTCTTCGGCAGCGGTGAGCACGCGCTCGGCAACTTGCGCGGCGTGCAGCTCCTCGCGCTTCTCTTCCTCCTCGCGACGCTCCTCTCGCTCGGTGATGCGCACTGTTGCATCGGACGTGGGGTCGATTGAGGCAACGAGCTTCTCGGCAGCGTGCGGGTGGTCATATCCGCCCGTTGCGGGCAGCGACGAGAGCGCCTGCGCAAGCCCGTGCGGAATCTTCTCGATGCGCGAGAAGGGCGTGAGGGCGATGGCCTCGGAACGCTTGGTGTGAGCCCGCACGCGGGCAAGCGCGAGCAGGACCTCCTGGCTGTTGATGGGCGGCTCGTCCTTCTCGCGAGGGACCTTCTCCCAGGTCCCCTTGGCCGTGAGCTGGCGCGCCTTTACGTTGTCGGCAAGCTGGAGGTTCACGAAGGTTGTGACCAGAGCGCGGCAGCTGGGGTCGAGCACCGGGTAGGCGATCTCCACGCGTCGCTCGGTGTTTCTCGTCATCATGTCGGCGCTGGAGAGGTAGATCGTGTCGGACTCGGCACCAAAGGCGTAGACGCGGGCGTGCTCGAGAAAGCGTCCCACGATCTGCCGCACAACAAGGCCGTCGGTCTTGCCGGGGACGTTGGCGCGGATGCAGCAGATGCCGCGCACGATCATGAGCACGCGCACGCCGGCCTCGCAGGCCTCGGCGATCTTGTCGATCACGTCGCGGTCGGTGAGGGAGTTCATCTTGAGGAAGACCTGCGCGGGCTGGTTGGCTCGGGCGCGCTCGATCTCGCGGTCGAGGCCGCGCATCACGAGCGGCTTGAGGCTTGCCGGCGCCACGCCCAGCAGCTGGTAGGAGCCGCGGAGATTTCCCAGCGAGAGGTTGCGGAAGAACGTGTTGCCGTCCGTGCCAATGGTGGGGTTGGCCGTCATGAGCATGAAGTCCGAGTAGAGCTTGGCGGTCTTCTCGTTGAAGTTGCCCGTTCCCAGGCAGGTGATGCGGCTGATGCCGGCGTTGTCATGGTAGGTAATCTGGCAGATCTTCGAGTGGCACTTGAAGCCCTCGGAGCCGTAGATTACGGTGCAGCCGGCATCCTCCAGGCGCTCTGCCCAGGCGATGTTGTTCTCCTCGTCAAAGCGGGCGCGCAGCTCCATGAGGACGGTGACGTCCTTGCCTGCCTCGGCGGCGGCTATGAGGCTCTCGCAGAGGTGGCTGCTCTTTGCCACGCGGTAGAGCGTGATCTTGATAGAGATGCACTGGTCGTCCGAGGAGGCCTCGCGCACAAGGCGAAGCAGCGGAGACATGCTCTCGTACGGGTAGGTGAGAAGGACGTCGTGGTCCTCCACCTGGCCGCGCATGGGGAGCTTGGCGTTGACCATGGGCGAGGGCTGGGGCTCGAAGGGCGGGAAGACAACCTCGGCGTGGGCCCAGTCGGGGATCTTTGCCTCGAGGCCATAGACGTAGCCCAAGTCGAGCGGCATGCTCACGTGGAAGACGCGACGCTCCTCAAGGCCAAGCTCCTGCGCGACAAGCGCCTCCCACTTGCGGCCAAGCTCGCCGGAGACCTCGAGCCGCACCGGCTGCAGCCGCTGGCGCAGCTTGAGGATCTTCTTCATGTGCTGACGGTAGTCCTCTTCCTCCTCGACTCCCTCGCCATCGGGGTCGATGTCGGCGTTGCGTGTGACGCGTAGCACGGCAGACTTTTTGGGGACGTAGTCGCCAAAGCTGCGGTCGAGGAAGGTGCGCATGACGTCCTCGATGAGGGTGTAGCGGAAGGTCCTGGCGCCTGAGGGCAGGGCGACCACGCGAGACTCGGAGGCAGGCACCTCGATGATGCCTAGGACGCCTGTCTCGTCCGGGCCGTTGAGCGTGCAGGCCACAAAGAGACGGCCGTTCCTCAGGTTGGGGAAGGGGTGGCGCGGGTCGACCACCATGGGGGAGATGATGGGTGCGAGACGGGCGTCGAAGTACTTGGAGAGGGCGGTGCGGTCCTCCGGCGTGTACGCATCGGGAGTCACGCGGGCAAGTCCGTGGGAGGCAAGCTCGCCCTCGACCAGCGCAAGCGCCTCCTGATGGCGCGCCACGTCTGCGGGCAGCGCGGCAAAGATGTCGTCGAGCTGCTCGGCGGGCGTCCTGTTTGACTTGTTGTCACGCGGCTGGTTCTTGAGGGAGGCGAGGTCGGAGAGGCCGCCAATGCGGATCATGAACCACTCGTCGAGGTTGGAGCCAAAAATGGCGCAGAACTTGAGGCGCTCGAAGAGGGGGACGGTCTCGTCGAATGCCTCGTCGAGCACGCGGCTGTCAAAGCGCAGCCAGCTGAGCTCGCGGTTCTGGGTGTAGGAGAAGTCGCGCTTGCGACGGGCGCCCGTCTCGTCCTTCTCGGTTGCGTCGTCGGCAAACTCCGCGGCTGCCTTCTCGAGGGCGTTGCCGCGCGTCTTTTCCTTTAGGGATTCCGCACTCTTCGAAGGTGTCATCTGCTGCTCCGACATGATCATTCCTCCCCGCGCACGTTTCCGCGCGAATGGATTGATTGTTCTGGTCCTGATTCTAGCAGGGGTCAAAATGACTTAGCCGGCTCTCATGGGGTATCGTTTAGGAGGTAGGGAGATGCTTACGAAAGCATTACGGAGGATGCGATGACAACGGGTCTCAACATTTGCTCTGAGATTGGCGAGCTTCGCAAGGTCATGCTCCACAGGCCGGGTGACGAGCTTCTCAACCTCTCGCCCGACAACATCGGTCGCCTCCTCTTTGATGACATCCCGTTCCTGGAGACAGCCCAGGCAGAGCACGACCGCTTTGCCCAGATGCTTCGCGATGAGGGCGTCGAGGTGCTCTACCTCGATCAGCTCGTAGCAGAGGCGCTGGCTGCATACCCCATGGCGCGCGAGTCGTTCATTCGCGACTACGTGGCCGAGTGCGGCATTGACGGGCCTGGTGTGCGCGAGGCCGTCCGCCAGCGCCTGGAGGCCATCGATGACCCCCGCGAACTTGTCGAGAAGGCCATCACCGGCGTGCGCACCGACGAGGTGGACCTTGCCTCGGTTAAGGATGCCTCGCTTGCCGACGTGATGGAGGCGGGCGGAGGAGACGAGAATCCCATCCTTGTGGACCCTATCCCCAACGTCTACTTCACGCGCGACACCTTCTCGGTCATTGGCTCTGGCGTGAGCCTCAACCGCATGCGCTCGGCGACGAGGCGCCGCGAGTCTCTCTTTGGCCGCTACCTCTTTACGTATCACCCCGAGTACTCGCACGCACCCATCTGGTACGACCCGGCGAGCCCCTATCACATCGAGGGCGGAGACATCCTGGTGCTGAGTGCCAACGTGATTGGCGTGGGTATCTCCGAGCGCACGCAGCCGGCGGCAATAGACCGGCTTGCCAAGCACCTGCTCTGGAGCGAGCAGTCCCCGGTGCGCGCGGTGTATGCCTTCTCGATTCCGCACAAGCGCTCGTTCATGCACCTCGACACCGTGTTTACGCAGGTGGACGTCGACACCTTCACGGTTCACCCCGGTATTCTCGGCACGCTCAAGGTCTTTTCCATCACGCGTGGCGCTCACGAGGGCGAGACGCGCATCTCGCAGATGGAGGGTACGCTCGACCAGGTGCTTGCCAGCGCGCTTGGGCTCCCTGCCGTGCGGCTTATCAAGTGCGGGGGAGACGACCCAATCGCTGCGGCGCGCGAGCAGTGGAACGACGGCTCCAACACCCTGGCCGTGCGTCCTGGCACCGTGATGGTCTACCAGCGAAACGCCGTCACCAACGACATCCTCTACCGCGCGGGCGTGAACCTTCTGGAGATTCCCTCGGCGGAGCTCTCGCGCGGACGGGGCGGCCCGCACTGCATGAGCATGGCGTTCTGGAGGGATGCCGTGAAGTAGGCGTGCGGTTGACTTCTCGTGCCAACGAGGGTTTAGACTTTGACTTGCTGCCCAGCGCAGCGGGCACCACACCCTCATCCCGCGTACGGGAAGAAAGGACCATCCATGGCCGTCAACCTCTCTGGACGCAACTTCCTCAAGCTGCTCGACTTCACGCCCGAGGAGATTCGCTACCTCCTTGAGCTCTCTGCCGACCTCAAGGCAAAGAAGCACGCGCACGAGCCGCACCGCTACCTCGAGGGCAAGAACATCGTCCTGCTCTTTGAGAAGACCTCCACGCGCACGCGCTGCAGCTTCGAGGTCGCTGGCCACGACCTGGGCATGAACGTGACCTATCTCGACCCCGGCTCGAGCCAGATGGGCAAGAAGGAGTCTATCGAGGACACCGCGCGCGTGCTTGGCCGCATGTTCGACGGCATCGAGTACCGCGGCTACGCGCAGTCCATCGTCCAGACGCTGGCCGATTATGCTGGTGTCCCCGTGTGGAACGGCCTTACCACCGAGTTCCACCCCACGCAGATGCTCGCCGACGTCCTCACCATGCGTGAGGAGTTTGGCAACGACCTCTCCGGCCGCAAGCTCACCTTCATGGGCGACGCAGGCAACAACGTGGGCAACTCGCTGATGGTTGTATGCGCCAAGCTTGGCATTGACTTCTGCGCGTGCGGGCCTGAGAAGCAGATGCCCGCGCCCGAGCTTGTCGAGCAGTGCCGTGCAATCGCGGCAGAGAATGGCTCCACGATCACCCTCACCGAGGACGTGGACGAGGGCGCGCGCAACGCCTCCGTCATCTACACGGACATCTGGGTCTCGATGGGCGAGCCCGACAGCCTCTGGGCCGAGCGCATCAAGCTCCTGAAGCCCTACCAGGTCACCGCTGACGTGATGGCAAAGGCCGCTCCCGACGCCATCTTCATGCACTGCCTGCCCAGCTTCCACGACCGTCACACCACCATTGGCGAGGACATCTACGAGAAGTTCGGCTTGCCCGAGATGGAGGTTACCAACGAGGTCTTCGAGGGACCGCGTTCCCGCGTCTTCAATGAGGCCGAGAACCGCATGCATACGATAAAGGCTGTGATGTACGCGACGCTCAAGTAGGCGGACGTAGCTGTTGGGCGGGGGTTGGGCTTTCCCTCGGAGGGCGAAGGACATCAAGGACACGCCCTCCGAGGGAAAGCCCAACCCCTGCCTTCCGTTATCGTCCGCCTGCTTCAGCGTCGTGGCATGCAGCGGACCACGCTTCTTAAGGGCAAAGTACGCCGTCGGGAGGGCAACTAGTGGGGGACGCGGAGCTGCAGGAGAGGTTTGATGCACTGCTCGCAGATTGTGATCTCTGCCTGCGGCGCATTGGTCTCTCTCCGCGCGAGTACCTGCCCTCCGTGAGGCTCACGCACAACCGCTCGCGCATTGGCAGCTGCAAGAAGCTGCGTGGCGGGCGCAAGCCGCTCTTCCAGATTTCATGCTCCGTCGATGCGTGCAAGACTGACGCCCAGGTGCGTGACGTCCTCTTCCACGAGCTCATCCACACGCTTCCTGGCTGCTTTGACCATGGGAGGCGTTTCCGCGAGGTTGCTGCCATGGTCAATGCGGCGTATGGCACCGACGTTCGCGCCACGCGCCGCGAGCCTGTCCGCAAGGTGTCGGAGGTTCCTCGCTCGCAGGTGGAACCCCTCGTTGGAACCGAGCTGGTCGTTCGTGGTAAGCGCTACCGATTCGTGGGCATGAACGAGCGGCCAAAGCGCTGCTGCAACCTTGCGGACGAGCGGGGCCGCCTCTACGTGTGCGCACCTGCCTATGTGTTTGCGCATATGAAAGCTACCCCGGAGCGAACTCCGAGGTAGCTTGCCTTGTCAGAATTCTTTGTGCTGGATCCTAGTACACCATGCCCATGGCCTCGCGAACCTCGTTCAGGGTCTGGTGTGCAATCTCGTTCGCGCGTCGGTTGCCGTCGTGGAGGACGTCCTTCACGTAGTCGAGGTCGCCGGCGAGCTTCTCGCGGCGCTCGCGAATGGGGGCGAAGTACTCGTTCACGACCTCGGTGGTGTAGCGCTTGAGCTGGCCAGCGCCGCCCATGCCAATCTCGTCTGCGATCTCCTTGGGGTCGCGACCACTGCAGATGCCGGCAGTGGTGAGCAGCGCCGAGACGCCGGGGCGTCCCTCAGGGTCAAACGTGATGTTGCGCTCGGAGTCGGTCTTCGACTTCTTGATGAGCTTGGCGGTCTCCTCGGCGGTCATCGAGAGCGAGATGGCGTTGCCGTAGGACTTGCTCATCTTGCGGCCGTCAAGGCCGGGCAGGAGCGGCGTCGAGGTGAGAAGCCCTGCGACCTCGGGAAAGACCTTACCGTAGCGCTCGTTGAAGCGGCGGGCGATCTTCGAGGTGATCTCGATGTGAGGGAGCTGGTCACGTCCCACGGGCACGATGTTGCCCTTGCAGAAGAGGATGTCGCACGCCTGGTGCACGGGATAGGTGAGAAGCAGCCCCGTGAGCGCGTGGCCGGAGGCCGCCTGCTCTGCCTTCACAGTGGGGTTGCGCTCCATCTCAGCCTCGGTCACCAGTGAGAGGAACGGCAGCATGAGCTGGTTCTCCTCGGGGACCGCGGAGTGGGTGAAGATCATGGTCTTCTCGGGGTCGATGCCACAGGCAAGGTAGTCGATGACCATGTTGTACACGTTGTCGCGGATGTGCTCGGTGGTGTCGCGGTCTGTGATCACCTGGTAGTCAGCAATGATGATGTTGGTGTTGACGCCTAGGTCCTGGAGACGGACGCGCTCCTTGATGGTGCCAAAGTAGTGGCCCAGGTGCAGGCGGCCCGTGGGCCTGTCCCCCGTGAGCATGGTGTAGTTCTCGGGGTGCTGGGGCAGGTCGGCCTGGATCTGGTCGCTGCGCTTGAGTGCGGCTTCGTAGCTTCCCTCGTTGGGCATGATGTCTCTCCTGGTCCATTGCGTGGTAGCGCCGCAGGGCGGCGCATTGGTTCACAAACACCCATCTTACGGCAACCAGACCTTGCTGTCCGCCCTGGGTTTGCAAGACCGGTATTTGGGACCCATGCCTTGCCACAGGGTTGCAAGATGGGTAACGTTGCCTGGCCGCTTACGATTATGGGGTAAAGTGGACTTCGATGGAGAAGGAGGATGCGGTGGCGAGTTCTCAAGGATCAGATGCTGGCAAGACCGCCCTCCGCGCAGAGTACGTGCGCATTCGCACGAAAATCTCCCCTGCACTGCGTGCAACAACAGACGCACGCATACTCCAAAGGCTCGTAGAGCTTCCCACGTGGCGAGAAGCCCGTCTCGTCCTCACCTATGTCTCGTTTGGCAGCGAGGTGGATACGCACGCCCTCATGCAGGCCGCCTGGTCTGCCGGCAAGCAGGTTGCGGTCCCGCGCTGTCGCCGCTCCCATTCGCTCGACTTCTATGTGATTTCCTCGGAGGATGACCTCGAGCCCGGCCTCCGTGGGCTCATGGAGCCTTCCCCAGATTGTGGACGTCCCCTCACACCGCCGCAGATGGTGGGCTCGCTGTGCATTGTGCCTGGCCTTGTGTTTGATGCCGACGGCTACCGCATTGGCTACGGTGGTGGCTACTACGACAGGTTCCTTGCCTTCTACCCTGGCGAGAAGGTCGCGCTGGTGCGCTCGCGGCAGCTATCGGGAAACCCGCTGCCAAGAGACGAGCACGACGTGCCCGTGGACTGGCTTGTGAGCGAGTCCGGCACATGGTGCTGCAACCCCGTGGTGCGATAAACGCCGTATCCTGACGCTTTTTGCTAGGCCTTCTCGGCACCCTTGTGCTCGCGGAGGTAGGCGGCCATGTCCTTGATTGCCTTGCGATAGCCGTCGAGTCCCATGCCAACGATGGTCTCGAAGCACGCCGCACGCACGTAGGAGACCTGGCGGAAGTCCTCACGCTCGTCGACCTTTGAGATGTGGACCTCGATTGTGGGGAGCGCCACGGACTTGAGCGCGTCGAGCAGCGCCACCGAGGTGTGCGTGTAGGCGGCGGGGTTGATGACAATGCCGTCGAACTCGCCATAGGCGGCCTGGATCACGTCGACGAGGTCCCCCTCGTGGTTGGACTGGAAGCAGCGGCACTCAGAGAAGCCCGCCTCGCGGGCGGCCGTGCGGCAAAGGCGCACGAGGTCGGCATAGGTCTTGCGACCGTAGATCTTGGGCTCGCGCACGCCGAGCATGTTGATGTTGGGACCGTTGACCACCAGGAGGCGGTTTGCACTAGCGGCATCCGTTGCCTCGAGGAGCGAGGCGAGCTCCTCCATGTCATCCGCGTCATCATCATCGACTGCGGGGGCATCAACGTGTGCTGAGGCCAGCGTTTTCTTTGCGGCAACCGCCGCACGGACCGCCTTTGGGATGGGCGCATGGCCGTTGATCTGCACGCTAATGGAGTCCTCTGGGGCAGAGGAAGAGCCGCGGAAGGCGGAGTAGCTGGGCTCGATGCCGGTGAGCCGCACGATATCATTGCTGACCTCGTTAATGGAGCCGGGGCCAAAGACAATCTCGACACCGTTTGAGCCGCGACGCACGGTGCCAAGTACGCCCTTGATGGAGCGGAGCCTGTTGAGGTCGATAAGGTCTGGTTCCTCGGTGAGAATCCTGAGCCTCGTCATGCAGATGTCGTTCGCCTTCACGTTGTCCTTGCCACCTAGGGCGTCGAGGACCTGCTCGGCGACATCCGTCTTTGCCATTTGCGCCAAACCCTTTCTTCCTGCGGCGCACAGCTCAAAAAGGCCTTCTCCCCAAGGTCTTCCATCGCTGCCCCACTTGTTTAAATGTGTTGAGCAGAGTATAGGGCTATCGCAGACACGTCACGGTGTTTGGTTGGCTATGACTCCGTAGACGTTGCCCATTTTCGGCTGACGTTGCGAGTTGCGCTAGAGGCCAAGCTGGTCCCTTATCGCGTGGGCGTTTCCGGCAGGAGACCCCATCGAGGAGATTGTGATGTCTGACCAGGCACGATAGATATCCATGCGCTCACGGGCGAGCGTCTCAACCCCCTTGGCCGCAGAGACGGGCCGTCCTACAGTTTCGAGCTCCGTTATGGGCCTGTCAATGAAGATGATAGTGCCGTTCTGGTGGAGGAGGTCGTAGTTGGCAGGCACCGTGACCACGCCGCCCCCGCAGGCGATGACAAGCCCCGAGCGCGCGCCATACTCGCCTGTGACACTGGACTCGACACGCCTGAACTCATGCTCGCCCTGGGTGCTTATGATGTATGCGGCTGTCTTGCCCGTGCTTGCCTCGATGGCGTCGTCGATGTCGACGAAAGGCCTTCCAAGCATGCGCGCCAGGCGCTTGCCCGTGGTGGTCTTGCCGCAGCCCGGCATGCCTATGAGAATGACGTTGCCCGTCTCTGAGAGGATCTGGGCCTCGATCCGGTCGACGAGGGAGACGTCCAGCTGGCGGCCCTGGAAGAGCTCGCTCGACCGCAGTGCCTGTGCTACCAGCATGGAAAGGCCCGTCTCGGCGGGAATGCCCAGGTGCTCCGCCGCAAGCACGATGCCCGTGCGCGTGGGGTTGTAGATCACGTCGAGTACGCCGGCGAGGCTCTTGAGCTGCGCGAGGTCCTTCTCGGGCACGGGAGTCGCGGGGCAGTTGGGATACATCCCCACGGGCGTTGCGTTGACTACGAGAACCGCGTCCGCATGGCGCTCGGTCAGCGTCTGGTACGTGTCCTCGCCGGAGCGCGAGATGACGGAGACCTGCGTTCCCGCGTCCTCGAGAGCCGCCTGGACGGCAGCGCTGGCACCGCCGCTTCCCAGCACGAGGGCGGGCTTGCCGGAGAGCAGCGCCTGTGCGGTTGTGCCCAGCCTGCGCTCGCAGAAACGCTGGAGCATGAGCGAGAAGCCCAGTACGTCGGTGTTCTCGGCGTAGATGCTGCCATTGGGGCGGCGGACCAGGGTGTTGGCCGCGCCCAGGCGCTCAACGCGGGGCGAGCGCTCGTCTGCCAGGCGCGCAGCGTCTCGCTTGTAGGGAATGGTCACGTTGATGCCGCGCCACGAGCCCTCGCGGATGAACGGCTCAACTTCCTCGGGCTCGCGCTCGAAGAGCTCGTAGGGGACGCTCCCCAGGGTGGCGTGGATGCGTGGAGACCAGCTGTGGCCGAGCTTTCTGCCGAGAAGGCCAAAGGGTGCCGTTGCGGTCTGTGGCTGCTGTGCAGGTGTGCTGGTCATCTAGAGCACCTCCGAGTAGCTGCCAAGGTAGCGGCACTCCTCGCAGGCGTCCCCAATGGTTGCCATGAGGGTGCGGAACTCTGGCGCCGTGACGGGGCACTCCACATCGAAGTAGAACATGAACTCGAAGTCGCGTCCGGGGATCGGGCGGCTCTCGAGCTTGATGATGTTGATGTCGAGTGCATAGAACTTCGCGAGCACCTTGAAGAGCGTGCCCGGGCGGTGGTCCACCACGATCATGAGGGATGTGCGGTCCGCGCCTGGGTAGACCTCGAGGGACTTAGAGATGCAGGCAAAGCGTGTGTAGTTGTCGTCTCGGTCCTGGACGTCGCGCATAAGCACGTCGAGGCCATAGAGCTGGGCGCACGCGCGGCTTGAGAGGGCCGCCACGTCCGGGCGGTCGCTGTCTGCTACGCTCTTGGCAGCCATGGCCGTGTTCTCGACCACGTGCGGTGTGAGCCCCATGCGCTCGATGAAGCCAGCGCACTGGTTGATGGCCTGCTCGTGGCTGTATACGTCATGGATCTGCTCGATCGCGGTGCCCGGTTTGGCCAGGAGGTTGTGGTCAATCTTGACGCGCGTGGTGCGCACCACATGGAAGTCGTGCTGCATCATGAGGTCGTAGACCTTGTTCACAGATCCTGCCGTGGAGTTCTCGATTGGCAGCACGCCATAGCGCGAGAAGTCCGTCTCGACGGCGCGGAACACGCCCTCGAAGGACTCGAAGTACGAGATGAGCGGGTGCTTGAAGATACGATCGGCCGCAAACTGCGAGTAGGCGCCCTCGACGCCCTGGCAGGCAACGTAGGCCTCGCGGGGGAAGAGGTCCGGGGTAGTCTCGCGGGCCTGGTCGATGGCAGCAAGGGTCTTGGGCGCGTGCTCCGCCGCGAGGCGCTGGCCCTGGCGGGCGCGCGAGGCCTCCATGAGGAGCTGGAACAGGACCTCGGTGTAGGTCCTCAGGTCCTCGGGAGCCTTGTCCGCGAGCGCCGCCATGTGTGCGCGCTCGCGCGAGCGGTCGAGCACGGGGAGGTTGTTTGCGCGCTTGTAGGCGGCCACGCGCTCCGCGCAGTCCATGCGCTGCTGGAACAGGTCGAGGATGGCGTTGTCTATGTCATCGATCTCATGACGGATGTCCGAGAGGTCTTCCATGGGGCGTATCTCCGGTTCGATGTGGTAGGGCAATGGGTTCGGCGGCTACTCTGCGGGGTAGCTGAGCAGGGCGTCGAAAAGCACGAGGGCGCAGACGGCCTCGGCAACGGGCACGGCACGCGTGGCCACGCACGGGTCGTGGCGACCGTGCACGCTGAGCTTGGCGTTGGTGCCGCTCTCGAGGTCAACGGAATCCTGCTCGCGCGCGATGGACGAGGTGGGCTTCAGGGCGATCCTAAAGAGCACGGGAGCGCCGGTGGTGATGCCGCCGAGGATGCCACCAGCGTTGTTGGTCTTGGGCGTGGGCACGCCATCGCGCATCTCGTAGGGGTCGTTGTTCTCGCTGCCATGGAGGCGTGCTGCCTCGAAGCCGCGGCCAAACTCGATGCCCTTGACGGCAGGGATGCCAAACGCGGCACGTGCCAGCATGTTCTCGATGCCGTCGAACATGGGCGAGCCTGCGCCCGCAGGCATGCCGCAGGCAACGCACTCGATGACGCCACCAACGGAGTCAAGGCTGCGACGCGCGTCATCGATGGCTGCGAGCATGCGCGTGCCGGCGTCCGCGTCGATCGTGGGGAAACGCGGGCCGGACGCGAGCATGTCGAGCTGCTCGGCGAGGTGCGCCTGGGCGGCGGGGGAGTTGTCCAGGGCGTCGAAGCGCTCGTCCTCGACGTTGGCAACGGAGAGCAGGTGGGCGCCAATGCGCACGCCGCGCGCCGCGAGCGCCTGGAGGGCGATGCCGCCCGCTACGCACAGGGGCGCGGTAAGACGGCCGGAGAAGTGCCCGCCGCCGGCGACATCCTGGTTGCCGTGCCACTTCTCCCATGCGGTGAGATCGGCGTGGCCGGGACGCGGCACCTTGAGGAGGTTGTCGTAGTCACCCGAGCGTGTGTTGGTGTTCTCGATGATGGCGGCAAGGGGAGCCCCACAAGTGGCGCCGTGGACGTTTAGGCCGCTTACGATGTGGGGGCGGTCCTCCTCGCGGCGGGGCGTGGTCCAGCTGCCCTGGCCGGGCGCGCGACGTGCCATGAAGGCAGCAAGGGCGTCCTGGTCAACAACGATGCCTGAGGGCAGGCCCTCGACAACGCAGCCGATGGCGGGGGAGTGAGATTGTCCAAACACGGTGACACGGAGCATCTGTCCAAAGCTCGAGGGCATCTCTAGCCTTCCTCTGCAATGCCTCCGAGGGCGCGGAAGTCCTCGAAGAAGCGTGGGTACGACTTGGCGACGCACTCGGCGCCGCGGATGGTTGTGGGGCCTGTTGCGTTGGCACCGGCAATTGCCGCCATCATGGCGATGCGGTGGTCGTTCGCCGCGTCCACCGTGCCACCGGAAAGCGGCCCCTTGCCATGGATGACAAGGGCATCGGGCTTTTCCTCGATGCTGGCCCCCATGGCCGTGAGGGCCGCTAGCACGGTCTTCAGGCGGTCTGACTCCTTGAGGCGAAGGCGGCCGGCGTTGGCGATAACGGTGGTGCCCGTGGCATTTGCGGCGATGGCGGCAAGCGGGGGCACGAGGTCCGGCGTGTCGCGCACGTCGATGGTGCGGCCGCGCAGAGCGTCGGGGATCGTGGTGGCAACGTTGCCAGAGCGTCCCACGCGCGCGCCAAACGCGGCGGCGCAGGCCATGATGGCGCGGTCGCCCTGTGCGCTCGCAAGGTCGAGCCCGCTCACCGAGACGCCCCCGGCAACGGCACCGGCTGCAAGCCAGAAGGCGGCGTTGGACCAGTCGCCCTCGACCGTCACAGTGCCCGGCGAGACGGCGCTGCGGGCAGGAGAGACCGAGAGAACCGTGGCACGGTTGCCGTCAACAGTCTCGTGCGTCACACCCACGTCGATGCCAAACTCGGCGAGCGAGCGAATTGTGAGGCGGATGTAGGAACGCGACTCGACGGGCTCCGTGACTACGATCTCGCTGGGCGCCGAGAGGAGCGGGGCTGCCATGAGCAGGCCGCTCACAAACTGGGACGAGACATTCCCGGGGATGGAGAAGCGGCCCGGCAGGAGCGTGCCCGAGACCTCGAGGGGAAGCTCCCCGCGCGTGGAGAGCGTGACGCCATGGCAGACGAGCTCCTCGTAGAGGGGCGAGAGGGGGCGCTCGGCCAAGCGGCCGTGACCATCGAGGCTGCCCCCGCGTCCAAGCGCTGCGACGACTGGCAGCATGAAGCGAAGCGTCGAGCCAGACTCGCCGCAGTCTAGGTACGCCCCCGGCGTGGCCTGCCGGATGTTGTCCGTGGCGCTCGTGCCGGGAAGGGGATTCACCCTAAAGCCCAAGCGCGTGCTCGCGATGCGTGCGCCAAGCGCCTCCAGGCAACTGACGGTGGCCTCGATGTCCTTGGAGGTTGCGTTGCAATTGATGTCTGTGGTCCCAGGGCAAAGCGCTGCCGTGATGAGCAGCCTGTGTGCCATCGACTTCGAGGCGATGGCAGGAATGGTGCCGTGAAGCGGTGCGGGATGGATGGTCACGTCCATGTGCTACTCCCCGCAGCCGAGGTCGATCACGTGGCGGAGTTCCTCGAGAGAGACCTTGCGCAGCTCGACTGCGCCAATGCGCGTGGGCACCACGAGGGTCACGCCGTCGGAGCGGCGCTTCTTGTCGCGTGCCGCGTATTCGAGGAGCGTTTCGTGGCCGATGTCCGTGTTGGTGGGAAGCCCGTAGGCCTCGACGCAGGCCACGATGCGGTCCGCGACGTTCTGCTCACACCAGCCAAGGCGTGCGGAGGCGCGGGCAACGCAGCAGAGGCCTGCAGCGACGCAGCTCCCGTGGCCCAGTTTGAAGTCACTTGCCGCCTCGATGGCGTGACCGATGGTGTGGCCCAGGTTGAGCGTTTGGCGACGCCCGTGCTCCCGCTCGTCCGCGTCGACCACGTCGCGCTTGATCTGGACGTTTCTGGCAACAATGTCCACGAGCTTGTCGGGGTCAAAGCCGGGTGCGCACACGGGGTCCTCGAATAGCTGGTCAAAGAGCTTCTCATCTGCAAGCACACCATGCTTGATCATCTCGCCGCACGAGTCGCGCAGCAGCTCGGGCGAGACGGTGGCCAAGCAGTCGATGTCGGCAACAACCAGCGAAGGTTGGAGGAAGGCCCCGGCAAGGTTTTTGCCGGCTTCCAGGTCTACGGCGGTCTTGCCGCCCACGGACGAGTCGACCATCGCGAGAAGCGACGTGGGCACCTGGACCACCTGAATGCCGCGCTGGTAGAGGGCTGCGGCAAGGCCGGCCATGTCACCTGTGACGCCTCCGCCCACGGCCACGACGGCGTCGGCGCGCGTGATGCCCGCCTGCGCCATGCGCTCGAGGATGTCCCCCAGCGTCGCGAGGCGCTTGTGCTCCTCGCCCGCGGGGAAGGTGATGGTCGAGACTGCAATGCCCGCAGCCTCAAGCGACTCTTTGACGGGGCCAGCGTAGAGCGGTGCCACGTTCGAGTCCGAGACGAGGGCAACGTGCGTGACCTTGGGGCATGCCTTGGTGACAAGAGAGCCCATCGAACCGAGAAGCCCGCGGTCAACGTGGACCTCGTACGAGCGCGAGGGCGTGTTTACTGGGATGACGTGTGTCTCGCTCATCGGGCCTCGGCCTCCCTCTTGAGGCGGTCGCCCTCCGCGAGCAGTGCCTGGAGCTTCTCGGCATCGTGGGCGTCGATGGCGTCCTTGTAGGCCTGGAGGTTCTCGATGATAGTGCCCACCTCACGCGAGAGGTTGTCGGCGTTGTCAAGGAAGAGCTCGGTCCACATGGGGGCGTTGAGACGCGCCACGCGCGTGAGGTCCTTGTACGAGCCGGCCGAGAAGCCCTTGTGCTCCTGCGCCGTGGGGCTCTTGACGTAAGCGTTGGAGACCACGTGCGCGAGCTGCGAGGTGTAGGCAATCATGCGGTCGTGGTTCTCAGCAGTTGAGAGCGTGAACGAGCCAAAGCCGCACGGCTTGAGCAGGTGCTTCAAGCGCTCCAGGATGGCCACACGCTCGAAGTCGTCCATCTGCGGGGGCACCACGACCATGGGCGCGTTGTGGAACATGTTCGCGCGGGCGTGCGCAAAGCCGGAGTACTGGGTGCCTGCCATGGGGTGGCAGCCCACGAAGGTCCAGGCCTGGCCCTCAGAGATTTTGTCGCAGCGCTCGCAGATGATGCGCTTGACGCCCACGGTGTCGATGACGATGGCGCCCGGCGAGATGAGGTTGGCCATCTCTCCCAGCCAGTCGATGCTCACCTGTGGGTAGCCCGCGAGGATGATGAGCTCGCAGGTGGGAATCGTCTCGTCGGTGAGCTCGCCGGCGATGGTCTCAATCTCTGCCATCTCGGTGACGGAATGCGTGCGGTTCCAGCCGTACACCTCGCGCCCCGCAGCCGCAAGCGCCTTGGCAAACGAGCCGCCCATGAGGCCCAGGCCAACGACGCCCACGCGGTCGGGGACAAAGGTGGAGGAACCGGAGCGCTGGTTATTCTCGGCCATCACTTTGCCTCCTCGACGGGTGCGGTCACAGCCTCGCGGATGAGGCGGATGCGGCGCATGGCGTCGTCGAACTGGGCCGGGGTGAGCGCCTGGGCTCCGTCGGACCAGGCCTCGCTGGGGTTGTCGTGGACCTCGATCTCAAGGCCGTCTGCGCCCGCGGCCGTTGCGGCGTATGCCGCCGACCGCACGTAGCGGGTGTAGCCCGTGGCGTGGCTGGGGTCGCCAACAACCGGCAGGTGAGACAGGTGGTGCAGGACGGGGATTGCGTTCACGTCAAAGGTGTTTCTCGTGCGCGTCTCGAACGTGCGGATGCCGCGCTCGCACAGGATTACGTTGGGGTTGCCCTCGCTCATGATGTACTCGGCGCCCATGAGGAGCTCGTCGATGGTCTCGGAGAGGCCGCGCTTGAGAAGCACTGGCACCTGGGTCTTGCCAACCTCACGCAGCAGGGGGAAGTTCTGGGCGTTGCGGGCGCCAATCTGCATGACGTCGATGCCCTTGTCGAGGAAGAGCTGGACGTCGCGCGGGTCCATGACCTCGGTCACGATGGGCATGTCGAGCTCTGCGGACGCCTCAACGAGAAGGTCGAGGCCCTTCTCGCCCATGCCCTGATAGGAGTACGGGCTGGTACGGGGCTTGTAGGCGCCGCCGCGGAGCATGGTTGCTCCGGAGGCCTTGACGGCACGGGCTATGTCGAAGAGATTCTTGCCCTCAACGGAGCAGGGGCCGGCGATGACCTGGAAGTTACCGCCGCCGATCTTCACGCCGTGGCCGCAGTCGACGATAGTGTCCTCTGGGTGGAACTTGCGGTTGGCCTTCTTGAAGGGCTCCGAGACACGCTGGACGCGTTCGATGATGTCCATCGATTCGAGGAGGAAGGGGTCAATCTGGGTGGTATCGCCAATGATGCCGACGATGGTCTCGTTGTCGCCCTGGGACACGTTGGTCTTGAAGCCGCGCCCTTCGATCCACTTGACGAAGTGATCAAGCTGGTCTTGGGTGGCTGTTTCTTTAACTACTGCAATCATGGTGACATGCCTTTCCGAGGCCGCGTGTGGGCAGCGGCCGTCTTGTCGCATAGGGATTGGAATGCTACCACGGAGGAGTCTCTTTGCAGGACTTGTGCCTGCGGCGTTAACAAAGGCGAACTATTGCTGGGGCACGCTCGCTGGGCTGTGGCTGGGCCGCGCCCGTCTGCTCCCGAGGCACCTCTCGCCCGCGCTCCGATTATTTCTCGGAGAATAGCTCCTTTTCTTAAAACGAGTCGACGTTTGACCAGGTAACGCATGGCGTTTTTAAGAAAAGGAGCTAAAGTCCGCCGAGAGGGGCGGCGACGGGGCTGTCGAGAGGGGCCATCGAGAAGAACCCCGTTGCGCAGCCAAAGAAAAAGCCCAAGGTGACAAGCACCCTGGGCTGCACGAACACCTGGTGACCCCGGTGGGGTTCGAACCCACGACCTTTCGCTCCGGAGGCGAACGCTCTAATCCACTGAGCTACGGGGCCAACGGCCTTTGATTATAGGCAAACTTCCCAACTTGGCTACCGTCACCGCAGATTGCCATCGTCACGACTCGCCCACAACACCTAAGTCGACCCGTCGCCAGTTTGGGCCGCTCGCATACAATGGACTCTCGGTACCCGCTGCCCCCTGCGGCAGCCCAAGCGAGGGGAGACCATGACGCGCAACACCACACCTGCCACCGGGGACACGCCCGAGACAAACGTCGAGGGCCTCTCTTCCGCCGAGGTCGAGGAGCGCGTCGCCGCCGGGAAGACCAACGCCAACACCGACGTCAAGACCAAGTCCGTGCGCCAGATCCTGGCCGAGCACACGTTCACGCTCTTCAATGGTGTCAACGTTGCCATGGCAATCCTCGTTGCCATAACGGGCCAATGGCGAAACCTGCTTTTCATAGGCGTGGTCATCTGCAACCTGGTCATCGGCGTCTTTCAGGAGATCCGGGCCAAGCGCATGGTCGACAAGCTCTCCATCCTTACAGAGAAGCGCGTCCGCGTGAAGCGTGACGGCCAGGTAGTGGAGCTGCTCCCTTCCGAGCTGGTGCTCGACGACTGCATCCTCCTGGCACACGGCGAGCAGGTCCCTGCGGACTCCGTGGTGCTCAGGGGCCAGGTCCAGATGGACGAATCCCTGCTCACGGGCGAGAGCCGACCTGTTCCCAAGGGTCCCGGCGACACACTCTTGAGTGGCAGCTTCATTGACTCCGGCGACCTTCTCGCCCGCGTGACCAAGGTGGGGCAGCAGGGCTACGCCGCGCGCATCAACGCCGAGGCAAAGTATTTGAAACCCGTGCACTCGCAGATTCTCGACTCACTGAGGGCAATCATCCGCCTGGGCACCTACGTGCTCTTTCCGCTGGGCATTGGTCTTTTCCTGCGCACGCTCTTCATGGACAGCGCGACGCTCAACGACGCCATTCTCTCCGCCGTCGCTGCCGTGGTGGGCATGATCCCGCAGGGGCTCGTGCTGCTCACCTCGAGCATCCTTGCCATTGCCACTACGCGGCTGGCATCGCGCAAGGTCCTCGTGCAGCAGACCTATTGCGTGGAGACGCTTGCGCGCGTCGACACTCTGTGCCTCGACAAGACGGGGACCATCACCACAGGCCGCATGGAGGTCTCGCGCGTCGAGCCGGCGCCTGGCCACACGCTGTCAGAGGTCGACAAGGCACTGGCAGAGGTCGTCCGCGCGTCCGAGGACGACGCAAACGACACGGCGCAGGCGCTTCTCGCCTACGCAAACAAGGCTGGCGTCGAGAGGGGAGGGGCTCCGCTGCGCGTGGTCCCCTTCAACTCGCGGCGCAAGTGCTCTGGCTGCGTGACGTCTGAGGGACAGGCGTTTGTTCTAGGGGCCGCGCGCTTTGTGCTGGACGAGAAGGGCGCGGCCCAGGCGGCGGACCTTGCGGCCGGCTTTGACCCCTGCGAGCGCGTGCTTGTTGTCTGCGAGGTCACAGGTTTTGACGCCGAGGGCGCTCCCCTTGGCAAGGCGTCGCTTCTCGGTGTGGTCGGCATACAGGACGAGCTTCGCGCTACTGCCCCGCAGACCATGCGCTACTTCATCGAGCAGGGCGTTGACCTGCGCGTCATCTCTGGCGACGACCCCTCGACCGTCTCGGCAATTGCCGCGAGGGCGGGCGTGCCGCACGCGGAGCAAGCCGTTGACGCAACAACGCTCAAGACTGAGGAGGACCTCATTGCCGCCGCTCACAGCTACCACGTCTTTGGGCGTGTGACACCCGAGCAGAAGCGCTCGCTCGTGCGCGCCCTTCGCGCGGACGGCCACGTGGTTGCTATGACGGGCGACGGCGTGAACGACGTGCTCGCGCTGCGCGAGGCGGACTGCTCAATCTCTGTTGCCTCCGGTTCTGCCGCGGCCCGCAACGTCTCGGAGATCGTCCTTGCCGACAACGACTTCTCCCACATGCCCGAGGTCGTTGCCGAGGGGCGTCGTTCAATCAACAACCTGCAGCGTTCGGCATCACTCTTCCTCGTCAAGACCGTCTACACGGCAGTTCTCGCGCTGGTGTGCATCTTCTTCCCGCCGTACCCCTTCATTCCCATACAGATGTCGCTCATCTCGGCTGCCATCATCGGCATCCCGTCGTTCGTGCTTGCGCTGGAGCCTAACCACGACCGCGTGAGCGGCGGTTTCCTTGGCCACGTGCTCGCGCGCTCGCTTCCCGCATCGGCCGGCATCACCGTGGCGCTCGTCGTGGCCCTCGCCGCCGAGCGCATCATGCCCATGGACTTTGCCGAGACCTCTACCGTCTGTATGCTGCTCGTTGCAATCGTGGGCATTCGTCTCATCTGGCGCATCTCGCAGCCCTTGACCCCCCTTCGCACCGCGCTTCTTATAACTGTTGCGGCGATTGTTGCCGTCGGGTGTACGGTCTTTGGTGCCTTCTTCATGGTGTCCCCCCTCACGCTTAGTATGTGTGTCTTGGTCATCGTTACGGGTGTGCTCTCGTGCGCCCTGTTCGATACGCTCTTCAACCGCTCGATAGCCCTTGCCAATGCAGGTGGGGGCATCGCCCGCCTTGCGGACAGACTGGAGGAGACCCATGTCACTCACAGAAGGAACGCCAAGCACCAGGGAGTTTAGGGACGCCGTTCTCGCTGCTCGCCATCCCGTCCGTATCTCTGCGGGCGGACAAGACGCCCTTGCCTTTGACGTCTCTGGCATCCCGGGCGCCAGCCGTCTGCCCCGCGCCCTGGTCGAGCTTCTCGAGAACGTCGTTCGCCGCTCGGCCACAGACGAAGACGCCGTGCGTCAGGCCCAGGCTGTGGTAAAGGCGGGCCTCGCCGGCGAGCAGGGCACCGAGATCGAGTTCATGCCCGCGCGCGTCCTCTTCCAGGACTTCACCGGCGTGCCCGTCTTTGTCGACTTTGCCTCCATGCGCGACGCCATGGTCGCCCGCGGTGGAGACCCCTCGCGCGTGAACCCGCACATCCCCTGCACGCTCGTTGTTGACCATTCGGTGATCGCGGACGTCGCAGGCGAAAAGGACGCGTGCGAGAAGAACCAGGAGCTCGAGGCGAAGCGCAACCACGAGCGTTTTGCTTTCCTCAAGTGGGCCGGCCAGTCCTTTGGCAACGTCGAGATCGTTCCGCCTGGAGGCGGCATCTGCCATCAGCTCAACATCGAGCGCTTCTGCCGCGTGGTGACCACCGACGCGCTCTCCACTAAAGACGAACCCGTTGCCTGCTTTGACACGCTCGTGGGCACCGACTCCCACACCACCACGGCAAACGGCGTGGGTGTCATGGGCTGGGGCGTTGGCGGCATTGAGGCCGAGGCTGCGGCGCTGGGACAGCCCATCTCGATGCTTGTGCCGCCGGTGGTGGAGCTTCGGCTCACCGGTGCCCTGCGCGACGGCGTCTCAGGCATGGACCTTGCGCTCACGGTGGCGCAGCTCATGCGTGCCGCGGGTGTCGTTGGCTGCCTCGTGGAGGTGACGGGCGATGGCGTGGCGACCCTTACGGCCACGCAGCGCTCCTGCGTTGCCAACATGACGCCTGAGTACGGCGCCACAACCACGCTCTTCCCTGTGGACGAGAAGACCCTGGACTACCTCAAGCTCACCGGCCGCAATGCTGATGACGTTGCGTTTGCGCAGGCATACCTTGAGCGCCAGGGCACCTTTGGCGCCACGACCGGCCGCACCTACGCCCGCACGGTCTCGCTCGACCTTGGTACGGTTGAGCCGAGCCTTGCTGGTCCCTCGCGCCCGCACGACCGCGTGACCATTGCTGGCCTGCGGGAGCGCTTCGAGCAGAGCGCCGAGAAGAACGGCCACGGGGACCTCTCCCGGGCATTCTCGGTCACGTGCGGCGATAACGCCTTTGACCTGCACCACGGCGCGCTGGCCATTGCTGCCATCACCAGCTGCACTACCGCGACCGACCCGGCAATGATGGTTGCCGCGGGGCTTCTCGCCAAGCGCGCCGTCGAGCGCGGCCTTGCGCCCAAGCCCTGGGTGAAGAAGATTCTTGCCCCTGGCAGCCACGCCACGCAGCTCCTGCTAGAACGTGCCGGCCTCACCGCGCCCCTTGCCAAGCTCGGCTTTTTCACCTGCGGCTTTGGCTGCATGAGCTGCATTGGCAACTCCGGCGACATCCACCCGGCGCTGCGCGAGCGAGCGGACGAGATGGAGCTCACGTGCGTTCTTTCCGGTAACCGCAACTTCGAGGGCCGCATTTCGCCCTACGTGAGCCAGAACTACCTGTGCCAGCCCGCCTACGTTGTTGCCTACTCACTTGTGGGCACCATGGACGTTGATCTTACCAAGGAGCCCGTTGGAACGGGCGTCAACGGCGAGCCCGTGATGCTTGCGGATCTGGTTCCCTCCAACGACGAGGTCGCCGAGGTCCTCTCGCACGTACTTACGCCGTCGCTCTTCGCCGATGCCCAGGGTTCGCTCAAGGAGGGCTCGGCATTCTGGCAGGCCATCGAGTCCTCATCCTCCTCGACCTTCCCGTGGGACGAGTCGTCCACGTACGTTCGCCGCGCGCCGTACTTCGACATCGCGCGACAGCGCGAGACCGTCGAGGTTTCGGGCGCCCGCGCCCTGGCGCTTCTCGGTGACTTTGTGACCACGGACCACATCTCGCCCGCGGGTGCCATTGCCCCGGACTCGCCGGCGGCGCGCTACCTCACCGAGCATGGCGTGGCGCAGCAGGACTTCAACACCTACGGCAGCCGCAGGGGCAACCACGAGGTCATGGCGCGTGGCACCTTTGCCAACGTCAAGCTCAAGAACGCACTGGCAGATGACCGCGTGGGAGGCTGGACTCGCGATTTTCTCGACGGCGAGGTCAAGAGCATCTTCGACGCCGCGGTGGACTACGCGAAGCATGACGTGCCATTGGTGGTGGTCGCGGGCAAGCTCTACGGCTCTGGTTCGAGCCGCGACTGGGCTGGCAAGGGGCCGCTGCTCCTTGGCGTGCGCGCCGTCATCGCCGAGAGCTTCGAGCGCATCCACCGCTCCAACCTGGTGCAGATGGGAGTGCTGCCGCTGCAGTTCAAGGAGGGCGAGAATGCCGCCACGCTGGGCCTCACGGGCGAGGAGACCTTCGACGTCGCTCCCGTGAACCTTGCCGAGGGACTCCCCAGCCCGCGCGAGGTCGAGGTCACGGCCGCACGGCCGGATGGTACGGCAGTCACCTTTGTCTGCATCGTGCGCGTCGACACGCCCATGGAGGGACGCTTCCTCGCGAAGGGTGGCATCCTTCCATACGTCCTGGACGAGATTTCATAGGCCTTGTGAGAGCTTGCTTGGCGGTATTGTGCGCGGCGGGCGGAACGGCGAGAATGTGCGGCTGGACTCGCTTTGCTGGGTAAGAGACAGACGGGAGGGATTTGCATGAGGTGTCCAAACTGTGGTGCGGAGGTGCCTGCGGGTGCCGTCGCCTGCCCGTCTTGCCACTATGACCTTGGTCTTACGCAGAGGATTCCCGTGACCAAGGTCGCTTGGTGCCCAACCTGCGGGGCTCTGGTTCCGCCAGATGCCCACTCCTGCCCCAAGTGCGGCGTCCCTGTTGGCGCGACAGCCCGTTCCAAGAGTGGACAGGCCGTGCGTGATCTGGGCATACCCACCATAGAGGGGCCGGTTGCCACCGATGGAGAGGATGTCGACGAGGGTTGCGCAGACGCCACGCGCGCCATGCCGCGCATCGAGAGCGCCATTCCGTCTGAGCCTGGCCCGGAGTCTGCGACGGTGCGCCATGACCGCATGCCGCGCACGCGGGTGCTCATGGTTGCCGCGGGAGCCGCGCTTGTCCTGGCAGGTGGCATGGCTCTCTGGATTACGCATCCGTGGAATCCCAACCTCTACATTACGCATGCGCAAACGGATGCCGACACGTCGATGGCAGGCTACCCTGGCTACATCTCTGCACTCACCGGGCAGGACGGCTCCTCGGCAACCACCACCGACTCGTCGAGCGACAGCTCGGACTCCAGCTCGGATTCTAGCTCCGATACCGGCACCAAGTCTGTCTACCAGTCCATTAGCGATGACTACGATAAACTCGGCACCTATGCGGATCAGCTCGACCAGAGCGTGGCGGACCTTACCACGACGGGGGTAAGCGGCACCGAGTCCGAGCGCGAGTCTGGCAAGGCCACCGCCGACCAGACCGCTATCGAGCTCTCCAATCTCATTGATGACATCGCCTCGCTTGATGACTCCGACGGCACCTACGCGGATGACATCTCCAACATGACTACGCTGGGGAACTGGCTGCGCAACCGCTCGGATGCCATTTGCGAGGCCTGGAAGCTCTCTGTCACCAAGACCACGGAGAAGAAGATCCTGGCCCCGCTCGAGAAGATCGGCTACTCCTCGGGCACGGACAGCTACAAAACACTCTTCGACGAGAACTACGACGCATGGAAGCCTACGGAGCAGTAGGCGGTGGGGGCGTGTTGCGTCTGGCGATTGCGTGCAGGCCGTCGCTTGCTGGTACTATCGTAGGGATGAAAGATTGCCGCTATTCTCTCGACGTCCACGTGACGTTGTGAGCTTGACATTTTGGAGGGGACATGGGTCTCTTTGGTTCTAAGCCGCTCTACACGCCGGCGTATAAGGTGAAGGGTGACGAGGTCGCGGTCTTTGACACCAGCAAGGGCACCATCGTGGTGCGCCTTGACGGCGAGGGTGCCCCTATCCATGTGGCGAACTTTTGCGAGCTGGCCGAGAAGGGCTTCTACGATGGCCTCACGTTCCACCGCTACGAGCCCGGCTTTGTTATTCAGGGTGGCGACCCTGCGGGTAACGGCACCGGTGGTCCGGGCTACTGCATCCATGAGGAGTACACCACCAACCCTCACAACAGCCACGAGGACGGTGCGCTTGCCATGGCCCGCGCGTCTGATCCCAACTCCGCCGGCTCCCAGTTCTATTTCTGCCTTGGCCCCCAGCACTTCCTGGACAAGGGTTACACCGTGTTCGGGCAGACCATCGAGGGTCTCGACACCATTGCCGCCCTGCGCAAGGGCGATGTCATCAACTCGATAACGATCGAACACCGCGCGTAGCGTTTCGCCAGTGTCGAAGCGAGGGGGTCTCACGTGAATCAACAGGCATATGAGGCGGGCAAGGCCGCCTATCAGCAGGGCGACTGGCTCACCGCGGTCGACAGGCTCTCCCAGGCAAAGAACCCGGGCGAGGTCTCTGGTCCCGTCGACCACCTCGTGGGTAACTCCTACATGAAGCTCGGGCAGTACGAGGCTGCTGCTGCCGCATACGAGAGCGCTCTGCGCGACACCACGTACGGCAAGGTGGGCCCGCTCTCGTGCAACCGTGGCCGCGCTCTTCTCGCCGCCGGACATCCTGCCGAGGCCGTTACCGCCCTCACGCAGGCGCTGAGCGACACCTCCTATTCCACCCCGTATAAGGCCCACATGGCCTTGGGTACCGCCTACGAGCGCCTGGGAGACCCCCGCAACGCGGGTATCGCCTACAGGAATGCCGCTATCGACGAGTCCAACCCCAACCCGTCCTCTGCCCTGTGCGACCTTGGTGGCTGCTTCATGCAGCTCGGCCGTCCCGTCGATGCCGTCGAGGCATATCGCACGGCACTTGACTTCTCGGCGCCCCTCCAGAGCCAGAACCAGGTCTACTGCGATCTTGGCCTTGCCTACGTTGCCGCCAACCGCATGTCCGAGGCGGTCGACGCCTTCGATTACGCCACGGCAGACGGTACGCTCGTGCTCTCGCCCGAGGCGCAGGCCTCCTACGACGCCGCGCGCAAGGCCATGGCTGCCATTGCCGGCAAGAAGCGCCCCTCGGACACCGACGCCCTCCTCGCCGCTGCGGGCTACGGTGGGGGATACGACCCGCTCGACCCAACGGGAGCCTCTGGCGAGCTCATGCCCTCCGCCGACGACACCGGCTTCTTCTCGGTCTCTGAGGAGGACCTTGTCGAGCAGGACAAGAAGGAGCGCAAGATTCGCCGCAAGCACAACCACCGTGGCCTCAAGATCTTCATCACCATCCTCGTCATCCTCGTGGTGGCGCTTGGTGCCGCCGGATTTGCCTACTACCGCGGCTTTGGCTGGCCCACGCAGGAGGCCGTGATCGAGCAGCTCTTTGATGCCAAGACCTCTGGCGAGGACCTGGGCAGCTTCATCGCCGCCTCGGTCCCGGCCTCTGATGCCGCAACCATCGAGTCCACGGTGCCCACGGGCGCGACCATCAAGTCCACCCAGGTCGACAGGAGCACCACCGAGTCCACGGCCACGGTCACCGCTGCGCTCCCCACGGGGGACACGCAGACCTACACCATCTCCCTGGTACGCGACGGCATCTCCTGGAAGGTGACAAACGTGACTAGCGACGCCGCGTCTACCTCCGCGGATACCACGTCCACCACGGCAGACACCACGTCCACCACCTCGGACTCGACCTCGTCGACCACGGCTTCGACCGAGACCACTACGACCACTACGGGAACCGCGTCGCAGGGCTAGGGCTCCTCGCGGCAGACAACGTGCGCACCGCCCGGTGCGCAGACGGGATAAGGAAGCTATGTCGATCTTCGACTCACTGTTCGGCGAATATGGCGGCGACCTTGCTATCGACCTGGGCACCGCCAACACGCTCGTGGCCGTTAGGGGCCAGGGCATCGTCATCAACGAGCCCTCGGTCGTCGCCATCGACAAGAGCGAGAGCCGCGTCCTTGCCGTAGGCGCCGACGCCAAGCGCATGATTGGCCGCACTCCTGGCTCCATCATCGCCGAGCGCCCCCTCAAGGACGGCGTCATCGCCGACTTTGATGTCACTGAAGTCATGCTCAGGTACTTCATCGAGAAGGCGCGCGAGCGCCGCTACCCCTGGTCGCCACGGCCGCGCGTGGTTGTCTGCGTTCCCTCGGGCGTTACGTCCGTCGAGAAGCGCGCCGTCTTCGAGGCAACCATTCAGGCCGGCGCACGCCAGGCCTACCTCATCGAGGAGCCCATGGCAGCTGCTATCGGCGCCGACCTCCCCATCGAGGACCCTACTGGCTCGATGGTCGTGGACATTGGCGGTGGCACCACAGAGGTGGCCGTCATCTCCATGGGCGGCATTGTTGTCTCTCAGTCCATCCGTACCGCCGGCGACGAGTTCGATCAGACCATCCTCGAGCACGTCCGCGATGCCTACAACCTTTCCATCGGCGAGCGCACGGCCGAGGACATCAAGATCAAGGTCGGCTCGGCGGCACCGCTCGCTGAGGAGCTTGACGTTGAGGTCAACGGTCGTGACGTCATGAGTGGCCTTCCCAAGACGGTCCGCATCGAGAGCGAGGAGATCCGCCGTGCCCTGGATCGTCCGCTCGACGAGGTCACCAAGGCCGTCAAGGACGCCCTCGACGTGACGCCGCCCGACCTTGCCTCTGACCTCATGTTCTACGGCATCCTGCTCACGGGTGGCGGCGGGCTTCTCCGCGGGCTCGACCAGCGTCTCCGCGAAGAGACGGGCGTTCCCGTCAACGTGAGCCCCACTGCCCTCGAAAACGTCGTCACCGGCTGCGCCAAGGTCCTCGAGGCCAACGCGCTCTCCGGTGGCTTTGTCCAGAGTACGGGCCAGTAGGCGTGCCGCTCGGAGGAAGCCGGGCCCCGTCCTCGGGGCTGGGAAACAACAGCCAGGGCACGGGTGGGCGCGAGCTTGTCGTGTGCCTTATTATCTCGGTCGTGCTTATCACCGTTGGCGTTCGTACGGGTGAGGATGGACCGCTCGCTGCCGTTCGCGGCGGCTTCCAGACCATCACCACGCCGGTGCGCCTGGTGGGCTCTGCCATCTCCATGCCATTCCAGGGGCTGGGAAACATCTTCTCCAACCTCACGGCCGACCAGGCTACGCTCTCGGAGCTCGAGGCGGAGAATGACCAGCTGCGTAGCAGGAACGCCGAACTCGAGGAGGCAGAGCAGACGGCTACGCGCCTGCAGGGGCTTCTCGACCTTCAGAGCACCTACAACCTGCAGTCGACTGCAGCCCATATCATCTCGGGCTCGAGTGACTCGTGGTCCTCGACCGTCACTATCGACAAGGGCACCAGCTCGGGTCTCTCCGTAGGCATGCCCGTGACCTCGTCCTCTGGCGTCATAGGCCAGATTGTCGAGTGCAGCGCCACGTCCTCCACGGTGCTCCTGGTGACCGACGAGTCCTCGAGTATCTCGGCCATAGTCCAGTCGAGCAGGGCCCAGGGCATGCTAAATGGTTCTGCCGCTGGCGAGGTGAGCCTCGACATGATCCGCACCGACCAGACGGTCGAGGTGGGCGACATCGTGGTTACGAGTGGCCTAGGCGGAGTCTTCCCCAAGGGTCTGCCGCTTGGCAAGGTCACCAGCGTCGAGAAGAACCCCGGTTCCATGTACTACACGATCGTGGTCGAGCCGTACGCCCACACCGAGAATGCCGAGGAGGTCCTCGTCATTACTTCGCTCACTGACTCGCAGGTCGCGACCTCCGAGGACGTTGCGGCAGCTGATGCCCAGGAGACCTCTGAGAGCACGACCGACTCCACGAGTACAGACTCTACCAGCACGGACTCTTCGAGCACCGACAGCAGTTCAACCACTGGCACGTCTACCACGTCGTCGACAACCACGTCGATCACGTCCACGGGAGACTAGGGAGGGGGGCTCGCCATGCAGGTGGCCGATAAGAACAGGGACCGGCGGGGCACGCTCGTCCTCGCCATCGTGTGCGCTGTGCTGCAGCTTGCGCTTGCGCCCAACATTGGCATCGGCAATGGCCGTGCCAACTTCGCTCTCATCTTCACCTTGTGCGTTGCCTTTAACGTGGGTGGACGGAGGGGCGTCCTTGCGGGCTTCTTCGCGGGGCTTTTCTTTGACCTTTCGACCACGGGGCCCATCGGGCTCATGGCAGGACTTTGCGCTGCCGCAGCCTACGTGATGGGCCAGGAGGGGAGAAACCGCATGGCTGGCGAGTTTGGCGCGAGTGTCGCCGAGTTCTCGATCGCCACCCTCGTGGTGTCTCTCGTCTACCACCTTGCGATGCTCATGATGGGGCAGTCCTCGTCGCTTCTCGACGTGATCGTCCTCCGCACGCTTCCCACGACACTTCTCACCATCATCGCTTTCCTGCCTTTTGCCTGGTTCTATTCGCGTTCCACTGGCGGCGGGCCCAACCTCTCGATGGGCGGCCGGCACCGCGGTGGTTCGCACCTCAGCACCAGGGGTCTCTAGGGTCGGATCATGAGTTTCACGGTCATTATCATCATCGTCTGCGTCGCGGTGGCGGCGGCTCTTGTCGCTGTGTTCCTCGTCTTTGGACGCTCCGAGACCAACTTCAAGTTTGATATTGGGGGCAACGGCCCTAAGGCCTCGGGCGGCTCCGACACGTCCGCCGAGACAACCACCCAGGGACGCCTTGTGGGTCAGGCTGCCGTCACCGGAGGAATCTTTGCCGTCCTCCTGGGCAAGCTCTGGTCCATGCAGCTTTTGTCCTCCGACGAGTACACCAAGCAGGCCGAGTCCAACCGCACACGCACCGTCTCGGTTCCGGCACCGCGTGGGCGCATCCTCGACCGCAACGGCAAGGAGATTGTCACCAACCGCTCGAGCCTTACGGTCCTCGCTGAGGCGGATGTCGCCAACGACGACATCGAGCTCACGCTCATCGGCAACCTGATTGGCATGCCTGCCCTGGCCGTCAAACGCAAGGTCGAGGACTCCTCGGCAGGTGCCCAGAGCCTGCGTTCGGTGGCTGTCGACGTCTCCCGGCGTGTCGTGGCGTTCCTGGGCGAGCACCCCACCGTATTCACGGGCGTCTCGGTGGCTGAGAGGACCCAACGCTCCTACCCCTACGGCTCCCTTGCCGCGCACGTTGTGGGCTACACCGGTACCGTTACCTCTGACCAGCTCAACTCTATGGACTCTTCCGATGAGGGCGCCGTCCACTACAGCTCTGGCGACACCGTGGGGCAGTCGGGCGTCGAGCTCCAGTATGAGAGCGTGCTGCAGGGTGTTGCGGGCGAGCAGACCGTCTACGTTGACGCAGACGGCAACGTGCTTGACTACTCCACCTACGTAGAACCACGTAGCGGCTCTGACGTGGTGCTCACGCTGGACATGGACGTTCAGAAGGCGGCGGAGGAGTCCTTAGTCAAGGTGGCCGAGTACCAGCAAAAGGCCGGATACTCTGCCACGGGTGCCTGCGCCGTCGCCATCGACTGCACAAATGGCGAGGTCATCGCCATGGCAAGCTACCCTACCTACAACCCGAGCATCTTTGTGGGCGGCATCTCGACCAGCGACTGGGAGTCGCTGCAGTCCGAGGACGCAAACTACCCGCTCATGAACCGTGCGATTTCGGGGCAGTACCCCTCTGGCTCAATCATCAAGTCCCTCACCACCCTCGCCGCGCTGAGCTACGGGATCGCCACAGCCAGCTCCTCGTGGTACTGCACCGGCTGGTGGACGGGCTTTGGCGACGCCTACCCCATGAAGTGCTGGTGGACAACTGGCCACGGCGAGATGAACCTTGTGACGGGCATCACCTACTCCTGCGATGTCGTCTTCTACGAGATAGGCAAGGGCTTCTACTACGACCAGGACCACCCTGAGGGCATGCAGGACACCTTCAAGAAGTTTGGCTTGGGCTCCCTCACGGGCATAGACCTTCCTAGCGAGGTGGAAGGCCGCGTCCCCGACGCCGACTGGAAGTGGAACTACTGGTCCAGCGCTACGGATGAGCAGCGCACCTGGCAAGGCGGCGACAACTGCAACCTTGCCATTGGCCAGGGCGACCTTCTCGTCACGTGCATGCAGATGGTCGACGCATATGCGGGCATCGCCAACCGCGGGCCAATCTACAAGCCGCACGTGCTCAAGAGCGTCAAGAGCGCCACGGGCTCAGGAACCGTCATCGACTACAACCCGGAAGTCATCATCAACGCCGACGAGGACTCGGCCAACCTCGACGTTGTCGACGAGGGCCTCTCCGGCGTTGTTTACCAGGAGTCTGCCACCCAGGCGGCCCACTGGACCAACCTAGACGTCGCCGTACGTGGCAAGACCGGCACGGCAGAGCAGACCTCCGTGGGCGAGCCTGTTGGTTGGTTCATGGCGTTTGTGCCTGCCGAGAATCCCAAGTACGCGATTGGTGCAAACATGGACCGCGTTCTCTCGGGTGCCTCGTCTGCAATGTACGTGGTCCGCGACATCATCGGTGCCATCTACGGTCAGCCGGATGACGTCCCCTACGACACGACCAACGTCGACCGGTAGGGGAGGCGGACTCATGGCAAACATGGCAAGAAGGCAAGGGCTTCTCAATTCTGCAAGCAACCACCTCAACCGGGGTTCCTCGAGAAGGGCGACCACGGGCTCCGGCCGGCTTGGCAAGACCTTGGGCGGGCTCTACCTCTCGCAGCTCATTCCAGCGCTGCTTCTCGTGGTCTATGGCGTGGTTGTCATCTGGTCTGCGTCCCTCACAATTCCCGAGGCAAACTTCCCCAGACACCTCGTGGGCATTGCCATGGGCCTCGTGGGTACCGTGCTCGTATGGCGCTATGACTACCGAAACCTCCAGGGCATGACGCGCACGCTCCTCATCATTGCCTGCATCCTCATGATCGCACCTAAGATCCCCGGCCTCAGCTACTCGGCGAAGGGCATCACGGGCTGGGTCAAGGTGCCAGGCATTGGCATCACGTTTCAGCCCTCTGAGCTCGCCAAGCTCGTGGTGATTTACCTCATGGCGGCGCTTGGTGCCCAGTACAACGGAAAGATCGAGTCGCTTCGCGACTACGTGCGGCTCTGTGCGATCCTCCTGGTGCCCTTTGGCTTGATTCTTCTCCAGCCAGACCTTGGCACCGGCCTGGTGCTTCTGGTGTTTGGTGCAACGATCATCATTTGCTCGGGTGCCAAGCGCAGCTGGGTCCTCGTGACCATTGCGCTCATCGTTGTTGGCGCTGCCGCCATCATCGTGACGTCCATGCTCGACGGCTTCCCGCATATCCTGAAGACCTACCAGCTCAACCGCCTCATCGTGTTTGTCGACCCCTCTGTTGACCCCACAAATAACGGGTACAACCTGCAGCAGGCAAAGATCGCCGTAGGGTCTGGCGGGCTTCTCGGCAAGGGCATTGGCGGCGCCACTCAGGCGGGTAACGGCTTTCTTCCCGAGGCCCAGACAGACTTCGTCTTTGCCCTCCTCGCCGAGGAGTTTGGCTTTGTTGGGGGCGTCGTGCTGCTCGGGCTCTTTGCGTGGATGATTCTCTCGACAATACTTTTGGGCATGCGTTGCGAGTCTATGTTTGGCAAGCTCGTGTGCGTGGGCTGCGCCGCCATGTGGACGTTCCAGGTGCTTGAGGAGGTGGGCATGTGCATGGGCATCATGCCCATCACGGGCATTCCGCTCCCGTTCATCAGCTATGGCGCAACCTCCATGATTGCGCAGCTCATGGCCGTGGGGATGGTACAGTCTGTGTGGAGGCACCGGCAGAAGTCCGCCTAGCGGCGGCCGGTCGTAAGGAGGATTATGGCGCGCAAGATTCCATGGGGAAAGATTCTGGAGGTCGCCGGCGCAGGCAGGGATGCCCGCGAGGGCGGGTCTGAGGCCGTGCGCGTGTGGGTGCGCATCTCGTCGGGCGCACCCCGAGGGCTTGTGCTTGCCATCAAGGAGGCTCTTGTCGCTCGTGAGGCGACAGGCATCGTGGACGTCCGGCCTGTAGACGCACCCGCTCCCGATGGTGTGGCCCCCGACGCCCTGGTGATTGTGTGCGGAGAGCAGACCGCTGCCGAGGCCGCGCTTGCCCGCGATGCTGCCAGGCGCGCCGTGCCCGTGGCGCTCGTGGCGGAGTCAGCGGTCGAGGTCCCCGACGTCGAGCTTCCCGAGGAGGCCTTGCCCTTCCTGGAAGTCCTTGCATGTGCGGATGCCCTCGCGCTGGTTCCACGGCTTGGCACCTGGCTCGTGGGAGCCACCGACAAAGGCCTGGCACTTGCGGCAAACTTCCCCTTCTGCCGTCCTGCTGAGGTCGACTCGCTGGTGAGGCGCTGCGCCATGGAGAATGCTGCCGTGGGGGCTGTGACCCTCATCCCAGGCTCTGACATGGCGGTCATGACGGCAAACCAGGCAAAGCTCGCCCTCGACATCGCGGTTGCCTATGGGCGTGGCCTCGACCCCTCGCGTGCGCTGGAGCTCGCGGGCGTGGTTGGCGCCGGCTTTGGCTACCGTGCGCTGGCCCGCGCTGTCTCGCGCGTTGTTCCCGGCCTTGGCTGGGCGTTCAAGGGTGCCATGGGCTATGCCGGCACCGTGGCTACGGCACGCGCGCTGCAGGTTCGCTTTGACTTCGAGGATGGTTCGCTCCGCCCGCATGGCGAGGAGATCTCCCGCCAGGCGCCGGCGCGTCACCTCGAGCTTCCCAAGAGGTCCGGTGAGCACGCTCACAAGCAGGAGGATGGCAGGCATGCCCGAGCTGGGCACGCCTCTGCTCTGCCGTACGTGGTGCTCTGTCCCGACGGCTCCGTGGGCAGGGGTGAGTAGCCGTGCGCCTAGCAAGAGAGGACCTCTTCCGGCTCATCGAGCCCCTGCTGCCGCTTGTCGAGAAGCCCTCGCGCTACCTCGATCACGAGTGGGGCGCCGTCGAGGAGCAGCCTGGCCCCTTCCATGCGTGTCTCGTCTATCCCGACGCCTATGAGGTCGGCCAGCCCAACCTGGGCATATCGATTCTTTACGACGCCCTCAACGGCGCCGATGGCATCTCCTGCGAGCGCTGCTATCTGCCCTGGCATGACATGGCAGACCTCATGCGCGAGCGTCACGTGCCGCTGCTTGCCCTCGAGTCTGCGGCCCCGCTGGCCTCCTTTGACCTGGTGGGCTTCACGCTTGCCCACGAGCTTGTGGCTACGAACATCATGGAGACCCTCGACCTCGCCGGTATTCCCGTTCGCGCGGCTGATCGCGCCGAGGACGATGCAATAGTCATCGCCGGCGGTCCTTCCGTGTGGAATGCGGAGCCGCTTGCCCCCATGTTCGATGCGATCCTGCTGGGCGATGGCGAGGACGCCATCGTCGAGATTGCCGCTTGCGTTCGCGATGCCAGATCTGTCGGGGCATCGCGCGAGAACATCCTCCTTGCGCTTTCGCGCATCCAGGGCGTCTACGTGCCCTCGCTCTACGACGTGGTCGTGGACAGCACGTCGACGCGTTGGGGCTACGCCGTGCCCAAGCCTGGATCCGGTGCACCAGAGGTCGTACTCAAGCGCTGCGTCGCGGACTTTGCGTCAACGCCCGCCTGCGCCGAGCACATCGTGCCATACATGGGGATTGTCCAGGACCGCCTTGCCATCGAGGTCCTGCGCGGCTGCGCGCGTGGGTGCCGCTTCTGCCAGGCGGGCATGACCTACCGTCCCGTGCGAGAGCGTCCCATGGACCAGGTGGTGGAGGCAAGCGAGCGCGGCCTTGCCGAGACGGGCTATGACGAGCTATCCCTCACGTCTCTCTCGACAACGGACCACTCGCAGTGCGCACCCATGCTGAACGAGCTCGACGAGCGCCTCTCTGGTCGTGGCATCCGCGTCTCGATTCCCTCTCAGCGCCTTGACTCGTTTGGCGTTGACATGGCAAACGCCGCCTCTGGCTCCAAGCGCGGCGGCCTCACCTTTGCGCCCGAGGCGGGCACCCAGCGTCTGCGTGATGTCATCAACAAGAACGTGACCGAGGAGGACCTCGAGCGCGCTGCGAGAAACGCCTTCGAGCACGGCTGGCGTCGCGTCAAGCTCTACTTCATGATGGGCCTTCCCACCGAGACAGACGAGGACATCCTGGCAATACCCGCCGCCACGCATCGTGTCCTCGAGATAGGCCGCGAGGTCGTGGGGCGTGGCAAGAAGAGCAAGGTGCAAGTCTCTGCCTCTGTTGCCGTCTTTGTGCCCAAGGCGTACACCCCCTTCCAGTGGGCGGGGCAGCTCGAGGTGGGAGAGGTGGAGCGCCGCGCCAGACTGCTACTGGGCGCCAACACCGACCGTGACGTGAAGATCTCCTATCACGACCCCAGGACCTCGCTTGTGGAGGGGGCGCTCTCCAAGATGGGACGCGCGGGCTTTGACTTGGTGCTTGCCGCATGGCGCCGTGGATGCCGCTTTGACGCATGGACGAGCGAGTTCGACTATGACGCCTGGGATGCCGCCGCGCATGAGCTTGGCTACGACCTTCCTTCCATTGCGTCTGAGGGCTTCCCGCTTGACGCGAGGCTCCCGTGGGACCACACTTCGCCCGGCGTCTCTAAGGGCTTCCTTCAGCGCGAGTGGCGACGTGCGGCCCAGGGCGTCACCACACCGGATTGCACGCGCGACTCCTGCGTGGGCTGCGGTGTGTGTCCCACGCTTGGTGTGGCCAACGTGGTTTGGGGCGAGCGCGCATGATCAACACCGTCGCAATCACCAACAGCAAGCTCAACCAGTACCGGCTGCGCGTGCGCTACCGCAAGGATGGCAGGCTCGCGCATCTGGGGCACCTCGAGGTCATTAACACCATCAACCGAAGCGTGCGTCGCTCGCAGCTTCCCTTTGCGGTTGGCAACGGCTTCGCGCGTCGCATGCGCCTGCAGTTCACGCAGGCCCTTCCCGTGGGGGCGGCGTCGATGGGGGAGTACTTCGACCTCTTCCTGACCGAGGAGGTGGACCCCAAGGTGGCGCTCAACCGGCTTGTCGCGTCGAGCCCCACGCTCTTGGCACCAACGGCGGCGGCCTATGTTCCCTATGGCCTGCCTGCCCTTGAGGCATGGCTCACGCGCTCCACATGGAGCGTGAACGTGATCGACGAGACCAGCGTAGAGGCGCTTGCCCGGGGGGTAGAAGCCGCACGCGCAAAGGGAAACCTCACATATTTGCGCGGCGAGAAGGAAAAGCACGTTGACCTTGGGCGCACGCTCGTCTCGTGCGAGGTGCGCCCCAGTGGCAACGGCTTTCTTCTCGACTGCCGTTCCACCGAGGCGGGTTCGCTCAGGCCGGCTATTCTGATTGGTGCCGCCGCTCGGGAGGCGGGGCTTGACATGCCGGCGCTTTCCGTGTGCAGGGTCGCGCAGTGGCACGAGGATGAAGATGGGAGTCTTGTGGAGCCATTGTAGTGGGTCTTTCCTTGGGCTCCTAGCAGGCTAGACTTATCAAGGTTGTGCGGAAAAGCGTCAGGCCTCGGCCACCCGATTCAGTTTCCCTTGCGGCACCGCAGGTCAAGGCGATTTTTCGTTGACGGTTCTCCGCGCGGCTAGTAAGATAACTTACTGTTGCACTCACGCCAGCAATGAAGGGTTACACACATGTACGCAATCGTAGCAACTGGTGGCAAGCAGTATAAGGTTGCCAAGGGCGACGTCCTCGACGTCGAGAAGCTCGACGCGCAGCCTGGCGATTCGGTCCAGCTCGACGTTCTCCTCCTGAACGACGGCGAGAAGACCATCGTTGACCCTGCCGCCCTCGAGGACAAGAAGGTCACCGCCGAGGTCGTCGACCAGCACAAGGGCGAGAAGGTTCTTGTCTTCAAGTTCAAGAAGCGTAAGCGCTACCACCGCACCAAGGGTCATCGTCAGAACCTCACCAAGCTGAGGATCTCCGAGCTCCCCACCGCGTAGCATCACCCACTCCGTCCACTTCAGATAGGCAGGTAGCACTATGGCACACAAGAAAGGCCTCGGCTCGTCTCGCAACGGCCGCGACTCCCACGCGCAGCGTCTTGGCGTGAAGATTTACGGCGGTCAGGCAATCAAGACCGGCCAGATCATCGTTCGTCAGCGCGGCACCCACATCACCCCCGGCGATAACGTTGGCCGTGGCAAGGACGACACCCTGTTTGCACTCGCCGACGGCGTCGTGCAGTTCAAGAAGGGCACGAAGCACGTCGTTAACGTCGTCACGGAGTAGCGGCGCGCGTCATACGTATTTTGGTGGGCCCTGCTTCGGCGGGGCCCGTTTCATATCGCGCCATGCGCACGTCCCCTGTGAGTTGCCGTACCATCAGGGGCAACCGAGGAGGAAACCATGGTCACATTCACAGACTTGTCTCACATCGATGTCAAGGGCGGCGACGGCGGCGCGGGATGCATGTCCTTCCGTCGCGAGGCGTACGTCCCCAAGGGAGGCCCGGACGGCGGCGACGGTGGCCATGGCGGCGACGTGATCGTCGAGGCAGATCCGCAGCTCTCGTCACTCATCGACTATCGCTACAAGCATCACTTCAAGGCCGAGCGCGGCACGCACGGCCAGGGGAAGCGCATGCACGGCAAGGACGGCGCGGACCTCGTGCTTCGCGTTCCGCTGGGGACCGTGGTGCGCGAGCTTGACCCGGCAACGCAGAAGCCCGTTTATCAGATTGCTGACCTCACCCGCCCCGGCGAGCGTGTGGTTGTGGCCCCCGGCGGCATGGGCGGCCTCGGCAACACGCACTTTGTGACCTCTGTGCGCCGCGCGCCTGCGTTTGCCGAGAAGGGCGAACCGGCCCAGGAGCACTGGATTGAGCTCGAGATGAAGCTCATGGCCGACGCCGCCCTTGTGGGCATGCCGTCGGTGGGGAAGAGCTCCATCATCGCGCGAATCTCGGCCGCACGCCCCAAGATCGCCGAGTACCCCTTTACCACGCTTGTCCCCAACCTGGGCGTGGCTCGCGCTCGTGACGGTCGCTCCTTTGTCTGTGCTGACGTCCCCGGCCTCATCGAGGGCGCCTCGGAGGGCAAGGGCCTTGGGCACGAGTTCCTGCGGCACATTGAGCGCACGGCTCTTATCCTGCACGTGGTTGACGTAACGGGTGGATTCGAGGGTCGCGATGCCGTCGAGGACTACCGCACCATCAACGCAGAGCTTGCGGCCTATGCCTCCGAGCTTGCCGATCGCCCGCAGATCGTGGTTGCCAACAAGTGTGACATGCCTGGCACCGAGGATGCCGTCAAGGCTCTCCGCGAGGTCGCAGAGGCAGACGGGCACACGTTCCACGCCATCTCGGCCGTTACGGGCGAGGGCATCGACGCCCTGGTGAGCGACACGGCAGACGCCGTGGCTAAGCTCCGCGCCGAGGCGCCTGCACCCACGGGCGAGGCGGATGAGGCATCCGCCCAGTGGGAGCGCCGCCGCCAGCAACGCGACCGCACGATGTCGATCAAGCGCGAGGGCGCGCACGTGTGGCGCGTGAGCGGTGCGGCTATCGAGCGCATGGTCATCCAGACCGACTGGGACAACGACGAGGCCGTTGCCTACCTCCAGCACCGCTTTGACCGCTCGGGCCTCGATGACCGTCTGGAGAAGGCCGGCTGCGTTCCTGGAGATGAGGTGCGCATCCTCGAGCTTGCCTTCACCTACGAGGGCGAGCCTTCCGAGGATGATTACGCTGAGCTTGCCGAGGACGAGCCGGATGTGCGTGACGACGGGGGCGAGGAGTAATGGCGAAGGCTCCTTCGCTCATCGTTGCCAAGGTGGGATCGTCCACCCTTGTGGACGAGAACGGCGCGCTCGACCGCACTTTTATCCGCTCGCTCTGCGACCAGGTTGTCGAGCTTGCGCACGAGGGTACGCACGTGGTTCTCGTCTCCTCGGGTGCCGCAGCGGCAGGCCGGGACGAGCTGGGGCTTTCCGAGCGTCCCTCTGACATCATGACGCTCCAGGCCTGTGCGGCCGCGGGTCAGGCAAAGCTCACCGAGGCCTACGCAGACGTCCTTGCCGAGCGCGGCATCCCCTGCGGACAGGTCCTGCTCACGCGCCGCGACGTTGTGGATCGCGAGGCGTACCTCAACGCGCGCAACACCCTGATGCGTCTCATCGAGCTCGGTGCCATGCCTGTTGTCAACGAGAACGACACCGTCTCCGTGGCCGAGTTCGCCTTTGGAGACAACGACATGCTTGGCGCCATTGTGGCCGGGCTCGTCTCGGCAGACCTGTACGTGATCCTCTCGGACGTGGACGGGCTCTACACGACTAATCCGCAGACTGACCCCAGCGCAAAGCTCATTGACCGTGTGAGCGAGGTTGACGGACGCGTCTCTTCCATGGCAGGAGGCGCGGGGACCAGCTTTGGCACGGGAGGGATGGCATCGAAGGTGCGTGCCGCCCGTGCCATGCTTGCCGCTGGCATCCCCACGGTCATCTGCCGGGGTAGGCGAGAGCGGGCGCTCGTGGACGCCGCACATGGTGTGGGCGTTGGCACGCGCTTTGAGGCAAGCGCAAAGGAGACCCCGCACGAGCTGGGGCGTAAGCTTTGGATTGGCCTTGCCGAGGTTGTGCGCGGCGCGCTCGTTGTGGATGACGGGGCGGCGCGTGCCGTCACCGAGCGCGGCGCTTCGGTGCTTCCTGTTGGCGTTGTGGAGACCCGCGGCACCTACGCCGCTGGAGACGTGGTGGACGTCCGCGACCTTGCCGGCACCCTCTTGGGGAGAGGGGCCGTGCGCTACTCCTCGGATGACATGTCCCGCGTGCGCGGCCTCAAGCTGGACGTAATCGCCCGCTTCCTGGGCGAGGATGCGGCTCAGCCCGCCATACACCGTGATGAGTTGTTGGTCTTCTAGCTGGTTACGGGTTGTCACAAACTAACCGTGGGCTGCTAGGATAGGCGTACTTGACTGGTCTTCGAAGGGGGCAACCAATGTCTGAGGCACGTACCAAGGCCGGGCTCGCAAGAGCCGCCTCGCATGCGTTGGGACGGGCTGCTGCAGCCAAGAGGTCTGCTGCCATCGCTGTTGCTGCTCGACTCATCCGCGAGCGTACGGACGCTATCGTGGCCGCTAACGCTCGCGACATGGAGCGCTCGCGCAAGGCGGGCATGCCTGCCCCCCTTCTCGACAGGCTCATGCTCGACGCCAAGCGGCTTGACGGCATTGCGTCCTCGCTTGAAGAGATATCTCGTCAGGATGATCCTCTCGGCTGCGTGAGCTGGGGTCGCACTCTCGACTCCGGCGTGCGCGTTGAACGCGTCTCTGTACCCATGGGCGTCGTAGCGATGATCTACGAGGCCAGGCCCAACGTAACGGCCGATGCCTTTGGCCTCTGCGTGCGCTCTGGCAACGCTTGCGTCCTTAAGGGCGGCTCGGCGGCCCGTGAGTCCTGCTTGGCGCTTGTCGCCTGCTGCAGGGATGCTCTTGTCGAGGTAGGCCTCCCTGCGGATGCCGTTCAGTACGTTGACGATGACGTCGAGCACACTCAGACCTCCGAGCTCGTGCATGCCACGGGTCTGGTGGACGTGCTGATCCCGCGCGGTGGTGCCTCGCTCATCCGCTACTGCGTGGAGAACGCGACGGTCCCCGTCATCGAGACCGGTACCGGCAACTGCCACATATACCTCCATCGCGATGCCAACGTCGAAAAGACCGTGAACATCGTCGTCAACGCCAAGTGCTCGAGGCCGGGCGTCTGCAACGCCGCGGAGTCGCTCCTCGTTGACGCATGTGCTGCTGAGAAGCTCCTGCCACCCGTGCTCTGCGCCCTCCACGCACACGGCGTGGAACTGGTGGGAGACGAGCTTTCACGCAGGGTTGCTGCAGAGACCCAGGTTCCTATGGGAGTTGCGACCGAGGACGATTGGGGCAGGGAGTACTTGGACCTCAAGATGAGCGTGAAGTGCGTCGAGGACGTGGTTCAGGCAATCGAGCACGTCAACCGCTACGGCACTGGTCACTCTGAGGCTATTGTGAGCGACTCCTACGAGGCGTGCGAGGCGTTTCTCGCCGGGGTTGACGCTGCTGTGGTTTACGCCAACGCTTCGACCCGCTTCACAGATGGCGGTGTCTTTGGCCTGGGCGGCGAGATTGGCATCTCCACGCAGAAGCTTCACGCCCGTGGACCCATGGGCGCATCTGCGCTCACCACCACCAAGTACGTAGTTCGTGGGGATGGTCAGGTGCGATGAGCGTCGATGCTGCTGCGCTCAGGGAGCGTGACCTGCCGGTGCTTGGCACCGATGACAGCCGGACCTACAGGCTGGGCATCATGGGCGGAACCTTTGATCCCGTACATAACGGGCACCTCGTTGCCGCCGAGCAGGCCTTCGATGACCTCAGCCTCGACCTCGTTGTCTTTATGCCTGCAGGACGTCCTGCCTTCAAGCAAGACCGCAACGTGAGCTCCGGCGAGGACCGCTATGCCATGACGCTTCTGGCTACGGCAGACAACCCCCACTTTGTTGCTTCCCGCTTTGAGGTGGATCGGGAGGGTATCACCTACACGGCAGACACGCTGCGCCTTCTCCGTTCGCTCTACCCCGAGAACGTTGAGTTTTATTTCATCACCGGGGCGGATGCCATTACCGAGATTGTCAAGTGGCGCGATGCGCAAGACATTGCGCGCCTTGCGCACCTTGTCGCTGCAACGCGGCCGGGCTATGACCTTGACCGCGCGTGGGATGCCATTGATGCCTCAGGCCTTGCCTTCGACGTCACATACCTCTCCGTTCCGGCGCTTGCCATCTCGTCGAGCCACCTGAGGGAGCGGGTCAAGGCGGGGCAGAGCCTGCGCTACCTCACGCCAGACCCCGTGACTGGCTACCTCCACAAGCACGGTCTCTACGGCATGTCGACCAACCGTTACGGGCACACGTCCGAGGTGGTCGCGTGACGGGCTACAAGGACGTGATGAGTCATGCCGAGCCGGACTATTGCGCCGAGCAGCGCGAGCTCATCGCGCGGCTCGAGCAAGACCTCAGGGTTCAGTTGGCTCACAAGCAACATCGCCTTGCACACTCGCTCTCGGTTGCCTCATGCGCCGAGGGGCTAGCGCTCCTCTATGGGGTTGACCCCTACAAGGCGCGCCTGGCTGGCATCCTCCACGACTGGGAGAAGGCCCTCACCGGCGAGAAGATCGTTGCGCGTGCTCGTGAGCTTGGGATTGACATGGGCGTTGACCTCGAGCTGGTTGCCCCGTTGCTCCACGGCATCGTGGCCGCACGCGAGCTGCCTGCCCGCTACCCGGAGGTCCCACCAGAGGTGTGGCACGCCGTTAAGGTCCACACCACGGCTGCTCCCCAGATGAGCCCGCTTGACATGGTGCTCTTTGTTGCAGACGGCATCGAGCCGCTCCGTCCCAAGACGCCTGGCATCGAGGCCTCCCGCGCGCTCGTGGGGAGCACCGCGCTTGCCGACCTCTTCTGGGAATCTTTTGTCGGTGGCATTATCTACGTGCTCAAAGGCTCAAGGTACCTCTGGCCGGGTACCATCGATACGTACAACAGACTGGCTGCGGCGCGTGAGCGCGCCGGGGCCCGATAGGGGAGAACATGGCAATCACACCTTATGACATCGCACGAGTTGCAAGCATGGCGGTAGACTCCAAGAAGGCCCAGGACATCGTTGTCCTCGACCTCACTGCCAAGACGGATGTCTGCGACTACTTTGTGATCTGCTCGGCAACCAGCAACCCGCAGACCGATGCCATTGTCGATGAGGTTCGCGAGAAAGTCCGTACCAACTGTGGCGTCACCGCTATCTCGACCGAGGGGCGCGAGGGCAGAAACTGGGTGCTCATCGACTTTGGCAGTGTCGTGGTGCATGTCTTCAAGCCCGAGACTCGTGACTTCTACCGCCTTGAGAAGCTCTGGGGCGACGCTCCCGAGGTCGACATGGGCCTTGATGACGCGGATGCCAATGCGGAAGCGAACGAGAAGTCCTTGTAATGCAAAACAGAGCGCTCTGGTTGCGGTAGCACAACTACCGGGGCACTTTATAACAGCGTCCTAAGCATCATTTCATAAGCGTTAACGCCTGGGTCCGGCGTGTGTTCGCTGCGCCCACCATCCCAACTCGTTTGAACGTCTGTGCTTTTTTCCGAGAAACCGCAGGCGCGGTATTCCCATTACCGCGTTGTCGGTGTCCGGCACGGAGCACGGTTCTAATGCGAAGGGATGTGTACCATGAAGAGCTTCAACGAGCACGCCTTCAGCCGCCGTCAGTTTGTCAAGCTGGGAGGTGGCAGCGCCGTAGCGCTTGTCCTTGCCGGTTGTGCCAGCGGCGGCAGCAGCACCGGTTCCGATTCCAGCGCGAGTGACAGCTCCTCTAGCGCCACGTCAATCAAGCCGGGCTTCATTACGCTGCATGACGAGAGCTCCACATATGACCTCAACTTCATCAACGCCGCTAAGGAGGCGTGCCAGGAGCTGGGCATCAGCGAGGACACGTACATGCTGAAGACCAACGTCCCCGAGGGGCAGGAGTGCTACAACGCCGCCGCCGAGCTTGCCGACGCCGGCTGCAACATTATCTTCGCCGACTCTTTTTGGCCATGAGGACTACATGATCCAGGCTGCTAAAGAGTTCCCCGACATCCAGTTTTGCCACTCCACTGGCACTAAGGCACACACGGAGGGCCTGGATAACTACCACAACGCTTTCGCGTCCATCTATGAGGGCCGTTATCTTGCGGGTGTTGCTGCAGGCATGAAGCTCAACGAGATGATCGACTCCGGAAAGATCACCGCCGACCAGGCAAAGATGGGATACGTGGGCGCCTACACGTACGCTGAGGTCATCTCTGACTACACCTCGTTCTACCTGGGCGCCAAGTCAGTCTGCCCGTCGGCCACCATGGAAGTCACCTTCGCGGGCTCCTGGTACGACGAGACGGCCGAGAAGGAGGGCGCGACCAAGCTCATCAACGACGGCGCGTCCTCATTTCCCAGCACGCAGACTCCATGGGTGCCCCTACCGCCTGTGAAAATGCCGGCGTTCCCGACGTCTCCTACAAGGGCAGCACGCAGGATGCATGCCCCAACACCTACATTATTTCGTCTCGCATCAACTGGGTCCCGTACTACAAGTACGCAATCCAGGCCGTGATGGACGGCTCTATCATCGACACAGATTGGACGGGCACCCTGTCCACGGGCTCTGTCGAGCTCACCGACCTCAACTCCTCCGTTGCCGCAGACGGCACCCAGGACAAGCTTGAAGAGGTAAATAGCAAGCTCGAGGACGGCAGCCTGCACGTCTTTGACACCTCCACCTTCACGGTAAAGGGCGCGAAGCTTGACTCCTACGAGGCTGACGTCGACACCGATGCCGACTACACGCCCGATAACGAAGTCGTTTCTGACGGCTACTTCCACGAGTCCGAGTACCGTTCTGCGCCGTACTTCGACGTCCAGATTGACGGCATCGAGCTTCTCGATACCGCCTTCTAATCGGGCACAGCCATGAGTGGACGGCCTCCGGTAGCGCGGAGGCCGTCTTTCATTAGTCAGGTATCACCTTCGAGTGATGGGAAATCTCGTGGCAGAAAAGCAACCAGCCGTGCGGATGAGGCATATCAGCAAGTCGTTTGGCCAAGTCAAGGCCAACCACAATGTTGACCTTGACATCTACGGCGGCGAGATCTTGGCCCTTCTCGGTGAGAACGGCAGTGGCAAGACCATCCTCATGAACATGCTCTCCGGCATCTACTTCCCCGATGCTGGCAGCATCGAGATCCAGGGCAAACCGGTGACCATTGCTTCGCCCAGGGACGCTTTCGAGCATGGAATAGGTATGGTCCACCAACACTTCAGGCTCGTGAACGTGTTCTCTGCCACGGAGAACATCGTCTTGGGGCTTGACGAGAGCGAGGGCTTCAACCTAAAGGCAGCCTCCGAGAAGATCCATGCTATCTGTGAGGCCTATGGCTTCGACGTCGACCCCAACCAGAAGGTCTGCGAGATGAGCGTCTCCCAGAAGCAGACGGTAGAGATTGTCAAGCTCATATACCGTGGCGTGGACATCCTCATCCTTGACGAGCCCACGGCCGTGCTCACCCCGCAGGAGACCGAGAAGCTCTTTGCCGTTCTTCGCAATATGCGTAACGACGGCAAGGCCATCGTCATCATCACCCACAAGCTCCACGAGGTGCAGGAAATCAGCGACCGCGTGGTGGTGCTTCGCAAGGGAGAGAACGTGGGCGAGATGGTCACCGCCAAGTCTACTACCCAGCAGATGACCAACATGATGGTTGGCCATCAGGTGACGCTCAACATCGAGCGGCCCACGCCAGTGGACCCCGTCGAGCGCATCTTTGTGAATGACCTCACCGTGAGGGATGACGAGGGGGTCCCTAAGCTCGACAACGTGTCTTTCTCGGCCTTTGGCGGAGAGGTACTGGGGATTGCGGGAGTCTCGAACAGTGGGCAGAGAGAGCTGCTCGAGGCCATCGCTGGCCTGCAGAGCATCGAGTCCGGAAGCATCCAGTACGTTGGCGATGATGGACAGGTCCAAGAGCTTGCGGGCAAGGACCCATACCAGATTTCCTCCATGGGGGTGGCGCTCTCGTTTGTCCCTGAGGACCGTCTGGGTATGGGGCTGGTTGGCAGCATGAGCCTCACCGACAACATGCTGCTCCGCTCCTTTCGCGATGGGAAGTCCATCTTTGCCGATAGGAAGGCCCCGCGAGAGCTTGCCGAGAAGGTAGTCGACGAGCTTGAGGTCGACACTCCGGGCGTCGACACCCCCGTACGGCGCCTTTCGGGAGGAAATGTCCAGAAGGTCCTGGTTGGGCGCGAAATTTCCTCCTCCCAAGCGTCCTTCTCTGCGCCTATGCCGTACGCGGCCTCGACGTGAATTCCTCCTACCTCATCTACGACCTCATCAACAAGCAGAAACAGTCTGGCGTGGCCGTGGTGTACGTGGGCGAGGACCTCGACGTCTTGCTCGAGCTGTGCGACAAGATTCTGGTTCTGTGCAGCGGCAAAGTGAGCGGCATCGTGGACGCGCGCTCCACCACGAAGAACGAGGTTGGTCTCATGATGACGAGGCTCAAGGAAGGTGAGGCGGCATGATACACATCGCGAAGCGCAAAGAGATGCCACTCTTGCAATCGATGGCCATTAGGGGGCTTTCGGTCGTCCTCGCACTTGTCATCTGCGGCGTTATCACAACGATTCTCACCGGTCTCAACCCAATCGACGTCTACGTGACGTTCTTTAGCGGTGCCTTTGGCTCCGCGCGAAAGATTTGGATTCTGCTGCAGGAGATTGCCATCCTGCTGTGCGTCTCGCTTGCCCTCGCGCCTGCCTTCAAGATGAAGTTCTGGAACCTGGGCGGAGAAGGACAGGTTCTTATGGGCGCCCTTGCAACGGCCGCCTGTATGATTCTTCTTGGCGACAAGATTCCAAACGCCCTGCTCATTGCATGCATGGTCGTCTATTCGATTGTTGCTGGTGCGGTCTGGGGCCTTATTCCCGCGCTCTTCAAGGCCAAGTGGAACACAAACGAGACGCTGTTCACGCTTATGATGAACTACGTGGCCGCGCAGCTCGTTGCTTATTTCATCATTGTGTGGGAGGTACCCAAGGGCTCGGGCAAGATCGGCATCATCAACCAGTCAACCGAAGCAGGCTGGCTCCCGCAGATCGGTGACTACAAGTACCTGCTCAACATCATCTTGGTGGCTATCATCACCGTGCTGATGTACGTCTATCTCAAATACACCAAGCACGGGTACGAGATCTCTGTGGTTGGCGAGTCGACCAACACCGCGCGCTATGTTGGCATCGACGTCCCCAAGGTGATCATTCGCACCATGCTCCTCTCGGGCGCCATCTGCGGGTTTGCCGGCCTTCTTTTGGTGGGAGGAACTGACCACACTCTCGCTACCACCATCGCGAACAGCCGTGGCTTCACGGGCGTCATGGTGGCGTGGCTCGCCAAGTTCAACCCCTTTTCGATGATCGCCAGCTCGTTCCTCCTGGTCTTCATGGAGCGGGGCGCCAGCGAGATTTCGACCATCTATGCTCTTAACCAGAGCTTCGCTGACATTCTCACCGGTATCATCCTGTTCTTCATCATTGGTAGCGAGTTCTTCATCACCTACAGGGTCTACTTCACCAAGAAGTCAGAGGAGGTCGAGAAGGCAGATGTTTGATTTTGTCTCGTTCATACCAAGGGCCATTGCCCAGAGCATTCCCCTTCTCTTTGGCAGCACGGGCGAGATCATCACCGAGAAGTCCGGTAACCTCAACCTCGGCATTCCTGGCGTCATGTACGTGGGCGGCATCTGCGGCGTGATTGGTTCGTTCCTCTATGAGCATAGTTTCGAGGACCCATCGCAGATGAATGCGGCCCTAGGCATCCTCATACCACTGGTTTGCTGCCTGGCGGGCTCGCTTCTCATGGGACTTCTGTACTGCTTCCTCACCGTCACGCTGCGTGTCAACCAGAACGTTACCGGCCTTGCCATGACCACCTTTGGCGTTGGCTTTGGCAATTTCTTTGGTGGCTCTCTTATTAAGCTTGCGGGCGCTGACGTCCCCTCCATCTCGCTCTCGACCACATCGAGCCTCTTTAGGACAACGCTTCCCTTTGCGGGTTCCTTCGGTGTCTTTGGTCAGATGTTCCTCTCGTTTGGCTTCCTTGTCTACGTTGCCATCGTGATCGCGCTTGTCTCGTCGCACGTGCTCACAAAGACCCGCATTGGCCTGCAGCTGAGGGCTGTGGGAGAGGACCCGGCCACGGCAGACGCGGCAGGCTTCGACATCACGCGCTACAAGTATGTGGCAACCTGTCTTGGCTGCATGATCGCTGGCCTTGGCGGCCTCTACATCCTGTACCTCTTCATCTGCACGGGCACGGACCTTGCCATAAAGAAGCTCTACAAGATGCTTCCCTACGTTGTCACCATTGTGGTGCTTGTCATTACGAGCGTGCGCAACAAACGAGAGAACCAACCTCCGGAAAGCCTGGGCTTGCCCTACTTCCGAGAAGACCGTTAGCACTTGGGTGAGACAAAGGGAAACTCCCTTTGTCTCATCCGTCGTTCTTTCCCATGGGGGCGGTGCCCGTGGTATGGTCGCGGAAGCGAAGGTCTCTCCCATAGCTCACCGCGTCGTCGCCAAAGCGGTCGCGTAGGGCGTCGGTGAGCTTCGAGAGGGTTGCCTGGTCGCGATGGGCGCCGGCGGATTCGGTTGTCTCTTCAAAGAGGCCCATCTGCTGGCCTTGGCCGTCCGAGAAGTCCGAAATCCCCACGCCCACAAGGCGCACCGGCGTTCCCTCGCGCCAGAGCCCACCAAGGAGGTCAACGGCAACAGGACCAAAGACATGCTCGTCGTTGGTGGGGGAGGAAACCTGCCGCTGTGCCGTGCGCACGTGAAGGTCTGCATAGCGAAGCTTGAGGGTGACGGTGCTGCCAGCAAGTCCCTTTCGGCGCAGCCTTCTCCCCGTCATCGCGGCTATGTGGAGCACGGCCGCGCGCACCTCGTCGCTGGTCGTAAGGTCATGGTCGAACGTCCGCTCGTTCGAGACGGACTTTACCTCCTCGGGCATGACACGCTCTGCCACGCGGCTTCTCTCGAGGCCCGCCGCGCGCTCCACCAGCCGGGGTCCCGTTACGCCAAACGTCGCGCGCATCTCTTTGGCATCCGCCCGTGCCAGGTCCCCAAGCGTGTGTATGCCCATGGCGGCAAGGCGCCGCTCGGTGGCAGGTCCCACGCCGCTCATGGCCCCCGTGGGAAGAGGAGCCAAAAACGTTCCCTCGGTGCCCGGGAAGACAACCGTGAGCCCGCGTGGCTTGTCCCTCTCGGATGCAATCTTTGCGACGGTCTTGTTGACACCAAGGCCAATGGAGCAGCTCACTCCAAGCGTGGCAACGCGAGCCTGCACGCGACGGCAGATCTCTATGGGGTTCTCGCGCGAGAAGCGCCTCGGGGTCACATCGAAGAAGGCCTCGTCGATGGAGACCTGCTCCACGAGTGGAGTCTCTGCGGAGAGGATGTTCATGACGGCAGCACTCACCTCGCGGTAGCGGGCGAAGTTCCCCTGCGTCCAGATGGCGTTGGGGCAGAGCCTCCTGGCCTGCGCAGATGGCATGGCGGAGTGTACGCCATAGCGCCTTGCCTCGTAGGATGCCGTCGAGACCACGCCGCGATGATCGGCGGAGCCGCCAACAATCACGGGCAACCCGCGCCACTCGGGGTGGTCGAGCTGCTCGACCGACGCAAAGAACGCGTCGAGGTCGAGAAGGCCAATAGCTGGCCCGTCCCATTCGAGGATGTCGTGTGCTCTCGCTGTCATGCCCCGATTATAGGGTGATGGTGAAGGTGGTGCCCTCCTCGGCGGTGCTCGCGGCGGTGATGGAGCCGCCGTGGGCGTCGACAATGCCCTTGCAGATGGCAAGCCCAAGGCCAAAGCCACCGGTCTCCTCGCGACTGCGCGCCTTGTCAGAGCGGTAGAAGCGGTCGAAGATGTGCTCAAGGTCGTCGGGGTCCATGGGCGCGCTCGCGTTGTTCACGGTGAGTACCACGTGCCTGTCGGCCCTCTTGAGGCGAACGCTCACCGCAGTCCCCTTTGTGGCGTACTTGGTAGCGTTGTCGACAAGCGTTCGCACGGCGCGCGCAATCTGCGTGCGGTCTGCCTGGATGTGGATGTTTGGCTCGATGTCGCTCTCGATTGAGCAGCCTCGTTCGTAGGCCACGCCATCGAACTCGATGGCGCACTCGTCGACCACCTCGGAGAGGTCAACGTCCTCAAAGGCAAGGACGTGCTTGGCACCGTCTGCCTGCGCCTCGTCCGTGCGGGCCAGCGTGAGCAAGTCCTCCACGAGCGCCTTCATGTGACTTGCCTCGTCGTTTGTGCTCTCGACCCATGTGCGGGTCTCCTCGGGCATTTGGGGGTCGTCGAGCAGTATCTGAGTGTTGGCAAGGATGACGGCAAGTGGGGTCTTGAGTTCGTGCGATGCATCGGACACAAAGCGCCGCTGAGAGTCCCACGACTTTTGGATGGGCTTCATGATCCATGCCGAGAGAACCCAGACAATGGCAAAGAGCACCGCCATGGCGACAAGGACAATCACGACGTCGGTTGCGGTCTGACGAGCGAGGGCGGCGTCAACGGACTGCGTGTCGACGATGGAGATGCGCCAGCCAGTATGGTTCTGTGTGCGCATCCATGAGAGGTGCAGGTTCGCGTCGTGTCCGGATTCTTCGCTTGAAGAAAGGACCTCGGCGATCACTTGTGTGAGGACGTCGGGGTCTATGTAGTAGGAGCTCTTTGCAATGATGGTGCCGTCGGTCGAGACGTCAGCGGAGAGCGTGAGCCAGTTGGGGCCATGGGGCTCGTCACCGTCTCCTTGGTCGCCAAAGCGCGGCGTGAAGTCGAGGTCTTCCCTGAGCCCATGGGTCAGTGCCGAATAAACCATGCTGGACTGGTTCATGTAGCTGCTCACCAGGGCAGATCCAAGGGCAACAACAAGAACCAGTCCCACAAGGGCCATAGTAATGACGACGAATTCCCTGCGAAGCTTCTGCAGCATCCGGGGCACCTCCTAAAAGGTCCGACGGCCTCCTGCTAGTCCTCGAAGAGCTCCAGCCTGTAACCAAGCATCCTGAGCGTGGTGATCTGAACTTTGGACCCCACGTGGGCAAGCTTCTTGCGCAGGAACGAGATGTAGGCCTCGACGGAGTTCTCGGAGGCCTCGACGTCTGCGCCCCAGACCCTCGTGAGGAGGTCCTGCTTGGAGATTACGCGCGAGGATGCGCTCATGAGCATGCGCATGAGCTCGAACTCCTTGCCGGAGAGGTGGATCTTCTTCTCGCCGCACGAGAGGTCGTGGGTGGTAAGGTCGAGCGTGAGGTCGCCGAACTTGATTTCGTCGATCATGACCTCGCCCTTGCGGCGCGTGATGGCGCGCAGGCGTGCGAGAAGCTCCTGGGCCTCAAAGGGCTTGGTCATGTAGTCGTCGGCGCCGGAGTCAAGGCCTTCGACCTTGTCCTCGGTGGAGTTGAGTGCCGTGAGCATGAGGACGGGCGTCGAGATGCCGGCATGACGCAGCTCGTGAACCACGTCGTAGCCGTTCATGCCGGGAAGCATTACGTCAAGGACGATCGCGTCATAGAGACCGCTCTTCGCGCTCGTGAGACCAGACGTGCCGTCGTAGACGGCCTCGGCGTTGTATTCTGCGTCAGACAGAATGCGGACAATGGCATCAGCGAGGTTTCGCTCGTCTTCGACAACGAGTACGTTCATGAGGGTTCCTCCTTAATTTGCGTCTTGCCGGGATAATCGTACGTTGTGAGACTTAAATCCCACTTAAACGCTAAGTCGATGCGCCCCGTAAGCATATGGTTCACAAAATCTGCAACTTGCGTACCTGCTGGTTGGGCGTAGAATGTCTAGTTGCTATGTGGCTATGCGGTGCAGCCATGACACTACACCAGGGCACCGCTCGTATGGAGGAGTTTTCATTGGCAGTTAAGATTCGTCTGGCCCGTCACGGTGCCAAGAAGCGTCCGTACTATCGCATCGTCATCGCCGACAGCCGCATGCCTCGCGATGGCCGTTACATCGAGCAGGTGGGCCGCTACAACCCCCTGACCAACCCCAAGACCATCGAGATTGACCTCGAGAAGGTTGACACCTGGATCTCCAAGGGCGCCCAGCCCACCAACACCGTCTCTCATCTCATCGACGTTGTCCGTAACGGTCAGCCTGTTGTCGAGAAGAAGGCCAAGATCTCCAAGAAGGCCGCTGCCAAGGCCGCCAAGGCAGCCGAGGAGGCTGCTGAGGCTGCTGCCGAGTAGGGGCGCCTCCATGGAAGACACCATCAACGACGAGGTCGACGAGGAGCAGGAGATGCCCTCCGACAAGGTTGCGGACCTTGTGGAGTACATTGTTTGTGGCCTTGTCGACGACGAGGGTGCCGTCTCGCTTGACGTCACGGACAGCGACGAGGGTTCCCTCATCGAGGTTACGTGTGCCGAGGAGGACGCTGGCCGCGTGATTGGTCGCAAGGGCCGCACGATCAAGGCCATACGTACCCTCGCGCGCGCCCTTGGACAGCGCGTGGGGACCTCTGTCGAGGTCGAGGTCGTAGGCTAGGCAACCTTGCGGGATCGCTACAGAGTCATAGCCCGTGTCGAGAAGTCACACGGTAGAACGGGGGAGGTCGTGACGGTTGCCGTTCACGGCCTTCCCCCTCTTGTTCGCGAGAGCCTTGAGGTCTTCGTGGTGCCCCCTCGTCTCAAGGGACCAAGGTCCTACGTGGTGAAGCGCGTCTCCGAAGGCGCGCATGGCCAACTTGTCTCGCTTTCGGGCGTGACGGGCATCAATGAGGCTGACGGCCTTCGCGGTCGCTACCTCCTCGCACGCGAGAAAGACCTGCCGGATGACGTTGCGCTTCACGACGCCGAGGCGCTCTTTGGCCGCGAGGTCACTGACGAGAGCCTTGGCTTTCTCGGCACCATCGAGGAGGTCATGGTGGGGCCCGCCAATGATGTCTGGGTTATCGAGGGTCCGTTTGGCGAGGTGCTTGTGCCCGTTGTGGAAGACGTTGTCTTGGAGGTTCCGGATACAGGCGCCATTCGGGTCCGCGTGCCTTCTGGCCTTGTCGACGGCGGTGACGTCCAGTGATTATTGAGACCCTCTCTGTCTTTCCGGGCGTCTTCTCGCCCTACCTGGATGCCTCGATCATGGGGCGTGCGCAGGCTAAGGGCATCTTCTCGTTTGAGGCGTACGACCTCAGGGACTGGACCCATGACCGGCATCGCACGGTTGACGATGCGCCTTTTGGCGGGGGCCAGGGCATGCTGATGAAGCCTGCGCCTATCTTCGAGGCGGTTCGCGACATTTCTTCTCGCGGAGAGTGTGCTCCGCACGTGGTGTTCTTCTCGCCCTGCGGCCGTCGCTTTGACGAGGCTGTGGCAGAGCGTCTCTCCCACGAGAAGCGCCTACTTTTTGTCTGCGGTCGCTACGAGGGTATGGATGAGCGCGCCTACAGCCTCGCTGACGACGTCCTGTCGTTGGGAGATTATGTCCTCACGGGCGGGGAGCTTCCCGCGCTTGTCGTTATCGACGCCGTGGTGCGCCTGTTGCCTGGTGCTCTTGGGGACGAGATGAGCGCTCGTGACGAGTCATTCTCGGATGGACTGCTCGAGTACGCTCAGTACACGCGCCCGGCGGACTATGATGGGCAGCGCGTGCCAGAGGTCCTTCTCTCCGGCGACCACGGAGCGGTGAACGCCTGGCGTAGGAAAAGCGCCATCGAGCGCACTGCCCGCTGGCGTCCCGACTTGCTTGACGGTGCCGGTCTCTCTGCGGAAGAGTGGGAGCTGGCGCACCAGGCAATGGGGGAGGGCCATGATTCACAACGGCCCGGCAACGACGGTTCTGTAGTAGAAGGGGAGTAGAGTGGCCAAGGGCAAGGCAAAGGAGAAGAAGGGCGGCTTTCTCGACGTTGTCGTGACCATCCTCGTTGCGCTCGGCGTGGCTCTGCTCCTGCGCACCTTTGTGGTGGGGGTTTACGAGGTCCCCTCAGGCTCCATGCTTGAGACCATCCAGGAGGGCGATCTGCTCCTTGGCGAGAAGGTCACGCTCAACTGGGAGTCCCCCAAAGCTGGCGATGTTGTGACCTTCGAGAGCCCGCGCGAGCCCGGAACCACGCTCGTGAAGCGTGTGATAGCCGTTGCCGACCAGACTGTCGACCTGCGTGACGGCAACGTCTACGTGGATGGGGTCCAGCTCGACGAGTCCTCCTACACCCTTGGCAAGCCCAGCTACTCGCTTTCGGACCAGGCTGGCTCGGCAGGCATTAGCTATCCATACACCATCCCGGACGGCTACATCTGGGTTATGGGCGACAACCGCACCAACTCTCTCGACTCGCGCTACTTTGGGCCAGTGAGGGTGAGCTCGGTGACGTCGAAGATACTCTGCATCTATTGGCCGATTTCCGACGTCAAGGCCCTCTAGCGGCCGCGTCGGCGTCTCCTCCCGGAGGAAGGACGGATATGAGCGAAAGCCCGCTTACGTTCCAAGATATGATTCTTGCCCTTGAGCACTATTGGGCCGACAAGGGCTGCACCGTGATGCAGCCGTACGACTCCGAGGTGGGCGCGGGCACGTTCCACACGGCTACCCTTCTGCGCTCGCTTGGCCCCGCTGCCTGGCGCACCTGCTATCCGCAGCCGTGCCGTCGCCCGACGGACGGCCGCTATGGGGAGAACCCCAACCGCCTGCAGCACTACTACCAGTTCCAGGTGCTCCTCAAGCCCTCGCCCGTCGACTCGCAGGACCTCTACCTTGGCTCTCTTGCCGCCATTGGCCTTGACCCTGCCGAGCATGACGTCCGCTTTGTCGAGGACGACTGGGAGAGCCCCACGCTTGGTGCCTGGGGCCTTGGCTGGGAGGTGTGGATGGACGGCATGGAGGTCACGCAGTTCACCTACTTCCAGCAGGTTGGCGGCATTGAGGTCGACCCGGTGCCCGTCGAGATCACCTACGGCCTCGAGCGCATTGCCATGTACGCGCAGGGCGTGAACTCGGTCTATGACATCGTGTGGAGCTACCTGCCCGACGGCACGCCCATGACCTATGGCGACGTCTTCCTCGAGAACGAGCGTGAGTTCTCTGCGTACAACTTCGAGGTTGCCAACGTCGACCTCATGCGCGAGAAGTTCGACGAGTACGAGGCTGAGTGCCACTCCTGCCTCGACGCGCACCTGCCGCTTCCCGCCTATGATTGCGTGATGAAGTGCAGCCACGCGTTCAACCTGCTCGACTCCCGTGGGGCAATCTCCGCCACGGAGCGTGCCAACTACATCCTGCGCGTCCGTACCGTTGCCAAGGACTGCTGCGAGGCCTACCTCGCCGAGGTGGCTGGCGAGAAGGATGACGCATCCACGAAGGGGGAGGTGGCCTAGATGGCCGAGACCAAGGACTTCCTGCTCGAGATTGGCTGCGAGGAGATGCCGTCCGCACCTCTCAACCACGCTGTGGTGCAGCTCGGAGAGCTGGTTCGCAAGGGGCTGGACGAGGCCGGCCTAGCTCACGGCAAGGTGGAGACACACCAGACGCCGAGAAGGCTCGTTGCCTACGTCCATGACGTTGCCCTTGCAACCGAGGAGCTCAACGAGGTCAAGCGCGGCCCCGCGGCCAGCATCGCCTTTGACGCCAACGGCGCCCCCACCAAGGCGGCCCAGGGCTTTGCCCGCAAGTTTGGCGTCGATGCCTCCCAGCTTGCGCGCCGAGTGGACTCCGACGGCCGCGAGTACGTCTTTGCCGAGAAGCACGTTGACGCGCGCCCTGCAACGCCGATCCTCTCCACCCTCTCCGAGCAGGTCATCGGGTCCATCGAGTGGCCCAACTACAGAAGCCAGCGCTGGGGTTCCGAGCACCAGACCTTCGTGCGTCCCATCCGCTGGATCTGCGCCCTTCTCGGGTCTGACGTTGTGCCTGCGAGCTACGCCGACGTCACGAGCGCCGGCACCACGCGCGGGCACCGCGTACTTGGCGCTGGCGACCACGCGGTCAAGAGCCCTGCCGCCTATGCCGACGTGCTGCGCGAGAACGGCGTGCTGCTCGAGGACGAGCGCCGTGCCACCATCCTCGAGGGCATCCATCAGGTTGAGGCCGAGCGCCCCGGTTGTCGCGTGGACACCCCCAAGCGCACGCTTGACGAGGTCGTGAACCTCTGCGAGTGGCCCACGGTCCTGGTTGGCACCTTCGACGAGGAGTTCCTCAAGGTCCCGCACGAGATCATCTGCGAGTCCATGCTCTCCAACCAGCGCTACTTCCCCGTCTATGACGCTGAGGGCAACCTCACGCGAGAGTTCGTTGTGGTCTCGAACGCAGACCCCAAGGTCTCCGCAACCGTGGTCGACGGCAACGAGCGCGTCGTGCGCGCCCGCCTCGATGACGCCAAGTTCTTCTATGAGGAGGATCTGAAGGTCCCCATGGACGAGTTCGTTGAGCGCCTGGGTACCGTTGTCTTCCAGGAGAAGCTCGGCACTGTTCGCCAGAAGGTCACGCGTATGGAGGTGCTTTCCGAGGCCGTGGCAAAGGCGGCCGGCGCCGACGAGCGCACCTGCGGTCTTGCCAAGCGCGCAGCACACCTCGCTAAGGCAGACCTCGTGAGCCAGGCGGTGGTCGAGTTCACCAACCAGCAGGGCGTCATGGGCGGCTACTACGCCAAGGCAGCCGGCGAGGACCAGGAGGTCTGTGACGCCATCCGCGAGCACTACCGTCCGCGCTTTGCCGGCGACGAGCTCCCCTCTGGCATCGTGGGCAAGTGCGTTGCCATTGCGGATAAGCTTGACACCGTGTGCGGCATCTTCGCCATCGACGAGCCGCCCACCGGCTCCTCAGACCCATTTGCCGTTCGACGCGCTGCCATTGGCATGATTGCCATGCTGCGCACGCTTCCTGCCGTGCACCTGCTTCCGCTCATCGAGCTTGCCCTTGCGTCCTACGCCGAGCGGGGCATCGAGTTTGACGCCCAGAAGGTTGCCTCTTCCGTGGCCGCCTTCTTCCAGGGTCGTCTTGCTGCCATCGCCAAGGACGAGGGCATCGCGCCCGACGCCATCGAGGCCGTGGGCGCCGTAGGCGTCATCGACCCCGATGAGTTCGTCCGTCGCGCCGCAGCCCTGGACCGCGCTCGCTCCGAGAGCCCGGAGCTCTTCGAGGACCTAGCCACGGCCTATGCCCGCGCCGCCCACCTTGCCAACGCGTCGCTCGGCACCAACGTCGACTCAAGTGTCCTTGGGGATGCGGAGAAGGCCCTTCTCGCCGCCTGCGAGGAGGGCGAGAAGGCCGTCTCGGCTGCCCTGGCCGCTGGTGACTTCGACGCCGCCTGCGAGGCCCTGGCTGGCCTCCGCGGCCCCATCGACCGCTTCTTCACCGATGTTCTTGTCATGGACCCCGACCCGACCGTGAGGGACAACAGGCTGCGCCTTCTCAACCGTTTCGCTGGCGTCTTTGGTGACGTCGCCGATATTGGCGCACTTTCGAAGCGAAAGTAGGGTAAGAGCGGTTACACTTGCTGCAACGTCCCCGCACGATTGGGTCACTTGGGAGGATCGACTATGAGGAAACTTGATCTGGACGATGATGTTTTCGGCCACGTTGTCCCTGCCATCTACGTGCTCTCTGATGCCCGTGGTGAGACCGCAAAGGCCGTTGTGGAGGCTGCCGCCGCGCAGTTTGGCGATGGCTCCGTCGAGATCATTCGTGTGTCTGGTGTCGAGAGCGTCGAGCAGGTAAGAGACTATTTCGACAAGAACTTCGACCCAGAGAGGCCAAGCGCCGTCTTCCACACGTTTGCCAACGGCCAGCTCCGCCGCGAGATTCGCCGCGAGCTCGACAGGAGGGGCATTCCCTCCATCGACCTGCTCGGGCCTGCCGTGACGGTCATCTCCACGCTCACTGGCGAGGAGCCGAGCCACGCCATTGGCGCCACTTTCTCGGAGCACCCGGCTTCGAACGAGTAGCTCATAGGTTCAACTCTTTTGTCCGTTCAGGGGGCTAGACTCACGTCTGGCCCCCATTTTGTTACGTTCGCCGGCGTATTTTTCCGTCTACCGGTTACCGCTTGATTTTGGCATCTCCAATAAATGGGTCTGTCTAGAATTGGGCGTTGCGGTGTCCTGAACCTGGCGCCGCGATGTGAGTGCGCGCCGCAAGGCGTGTCAGGTTGTTCGAACAGGGGAGTGAAATGTCTGAGAAGCACGTGTACCGCTTCGGAAAGGACGAGAACGGCAACAACGTGACCGAAGTTGCCGGCGCTACCGTCGACGAGGCGAAGTGGATCACCGGCGGCAAGGGCGCCAACCTGGCGGAGATGGCCAACATCGGCCTTCCCGTTCCTCCGGGATTCTCCATCACCTGCCAGACCTGCGTCGCTTACTCGTCCGCTGGTAACGTCTGGCCCGACGGCGTTCTTGACGAGATTGACGTCTACCGCAAGGACCTCGAGAAGCGCATGGGCAAGAAGCTCGGCGACAAGGACGACCCGCTACTCGTCTCCGTTCGCTCCGGCGCCCCCTTCTCCATGCCCGGCATGATGGACACCGTCCTTAACCTTGGCCTCAACGACGACTCTGTCCAGGGTCTCATCAAGAAGACCGGCAACCCCCGCTTTGGCTACGACTCCTACCGCCGCTTCGTCCAGATGTTCTCGGACGTCGTCATGGGCGTCGACGGCCAGCTCTTCGAGGATGCCATCAACGCCAAGAAGGCCGAGCGCGGTGTGAAGCTCGACACCGAGCTCAACGCCGATGACCTCAAGGACCTCGTCGCCACCTTCAAGCAGATCTTCTCCGACAACGTCGACCCCGAGAAGTACCCCGAGGTTGTCGTTGACGGCAAGCCCGTGTTCCCGCACGACCCGTACCTCCAGCTGCGCCTTGCCGAGCAGGCGGTCTTCGGATCCTGGAATACCCCGCGCGCCATTCTGTACCGCAAGCAGAACAAGATCCCTGATGACCTGGGTACCGCTGTCAACGTCCAGTGCATGGTCTTCGGCAACATGGGCGACACCTCGGCGACCGGCGTCGCGTTCACGCGCAACCCCGCCGACGGCACCAACGAGCGCTACGGCGACTTCCTGGTCAACGCCCAGGGCGAGGACGTCGTGGCCGGCATCCGCAACACCGAGCCCATCTCCGACCTGCCCAAGACCCCGGGCCTCGAGGAGGCTGGCAAGGAGCTCTATCACGTCTTCGAGATCCTCGAGGATCACTATGCCGACATGATGGACCTCGAGTTCACCATCCAGGAGGGCAAGCTCTGGATGCTCCAGACCCGCGTGGGCAAGCGTACCGCCCTCTCCGCGCTCAAGGTTGCCATCCAGATGTACGAGGAGGGTCGCATCTCCAGGGAGACCGCCGTCATGCGCGTTGCTCCCGAGCAGCTCGACCAGCTCCTGCACCCGCAGTTTGACCCCAAGGCCAAGTATGAGGTCCTCGCCAAGGGCCTGAACGCCTCCCCCGGTGCTGCTACCGGTGCCGTGGTGTTCTCCTCTGCTGACGCCGAGGCCTTCAAGGAGGCCGGCAAGCCCTCCATCCTCGTGCGTTGGGAGACCACGCCCGATGACCTCAAGGGCATGGTTGCTGCTGAGGGCATCCTCACCTCTCACGGCGGCAAGACGTCCCACGCGGCCGTCATTGCCCGTGGCATGGGTGCCCCCTGCGTCTGCGGCGTCGAGGCGCTCCACATTGACGCTCCTAACAAGGAGTGCAAGGTTGCTGGCACCGACGTTGTCCTCCACGAAGGTGACATCATCTCCATCGACGGCACCACGGGTGACGTCATCCTGGGTGAGGTGCCCCTGGTTCGTCCGCAGCTCGGCGGCGACCTCGAGACCATCCTCGACTGGGCAGACGAGGTCCGCAAGGATCCCGCTCGCGGCCGCGTGATTGGCGTCCGCGCCAACGCCGACAACCCCGCCGACGCGCAGCTCTCCGCTGACAACGGCGCCGAGGGCATCGGCCTGGACCGCACCGAGCACATGTTCCTTGGCGAGCGCAAGCAGCTCATCCAGAACTTCATCCTCGCCGAGTCCGACGACGTCAAGCAGGAGTCCCTCAAGAAGCTGGGCGAGGCCCAGAAGGGTGACTTCCTTGGCATGTTCAAGGCCATGGACGGCAAGACCGTCATCGTGCGCCTGCTCGATCCCCCTCTGCACGAGTTCCTCGACAACCCGCGCGACCTTGAGGTCGAGATCACCAAGGAGGAGTGTGCCGGCAAGGACTGCACCGAGAAGCGCGCCCTGCTCGCCAAGCTCGACTCCTTCCAGGAGGCCAACCCCATGCTCGGCCTTCGTGGTTGCCGTCTGGGCATCGTCTACCCCGAGCTCAACGTCATGCAGGTCCGCGCCATCGCGGGCGCCGCTGCCGAGCTCAAGAAGGAGGGCTTCGACCCCAAGCCCGAGATCATGATTCCGCTCGTTGCCTTCGAGTCCGAGATTGAGCTCGTCCGCGCCGGCGCCGAGAAGACCCTGAAGGAGGTCGAGGAGGAGACGGGCGTCAAGCTCGAGATCCCCATCGGCACCATGATCGAGCTTCCCCGCGCTGCCATTACCGCCGACGAGATCGGCAAGCACGCCGACTTCTTCTCCTTCGGCACCAACGACCTCACCCAGACCTGCCTCGGGTTCTCCCGCGACGACGTCGAGTCCGCGTTCATGCCGCTCTACCTCGACAAGAAGATCGTCAAGCGGAACCCCTTCGCGACCGTCGACCCCGGCGTCGCCAAGCTCGTCCAGATGGGCGTCGAGGGTGGCCACAAGGCCAACCCGGACATCGTCTGCGGCGTCTGCGGCGAGACTGGTGGCGACCCCGAGTCCATCCAGGTCTACTATGACCTCGGCCTCGACTACGTGTCCTGCTCGCCGTACCGCGTGCCTATCGCTCGTCTTGCGGCAGCGCAGGCCAAGATCAACTCCAACGGCGGTCCTGCCAAGGTCGCCTAGCATCCTGGCGTTGATGCACGTGTAGCACACAAAGGGGGAGGGGCCTAGTGCCTCTCCCCCTGTTCTTTATCAGAGCATCCGGTATGTTGGAGGCGCCCATGAGGGTTCACGACAGGGAGGACCAGATAGCTCGTGAGGAGGAGCTCCTCTCTGCGCAGGCAGCAAAGAGCTCGCAGTCAAAGGGCCGGGACATGCCCGAGGAGGAAGATTTCCTCAGGCCTTGCTATCAGCGCGACCGTGACCGCATCCTCCACTGCAAGAGCTTTAGGCGCCTGGCCAACAAGACGCAGGTCTTCCTCGCACCCGAGGGTGACCACTACCGTACACGGCTTACACACACGCTTGAAGTAGCGCAGATTGCTCGGAGCATCTCTCGCACGCTTGGACTCAACGAGGATCTCACCGAGGCAATCGCACTGGGGCACGACCTTGGCCACACGCCCTTTGGGCACTGCGGGGAACGCGCCCTCTCGCGTGCCATGGCTCGTTATCGCGGCATCGATCCAGACTCCCAGGAGGGCCGCTACATCTTCCGACACAACAGGCAGAGCGTGAGGCTGGTCGAGTGCCTGGAGAAGGACGGGCACGGCCTCAACCTCACCTGGGAGGTGCGCGACGGCATCCTCTGCCACACCGGCTCGCAACGCGCGCAGACGCTTGAGGGCAGGGTTGTTGCCTGCGCGGACCGCATTGCTTACGTGTGCCACGACATCGACGATGCCGAGCGCGCGGGCCTTCTCACCGAGGACGACCTTCCGCAGCGTCCTCGCGAGCTTCTCGGCAGCAGCTCCTCGGAACGCATTGACGTCATGGTCCGTGATATCTGTGCGGGAAGCGCAGCGGCTGGCGACATTCGCATGTCCGAAGACGTCTGGGACGCGATGATGGAGCTCCGCTCGTTCCTCTTCGAGTCGCTCTACACCAAGGGCGATGCCAAGGAGGAGGAGCCCAAGGCCACGCACATGATTGAGCTTCTCTTTGATCACCTGGTGACCCACATGGACGAGGTGCCCGAGGAGTACCTTAAGCACGACTCGAACCACCCAGACGTACAGGTGGCGGATTACGTCTCGGGTATGACTGACCGCTATGCCGTGAGGGTCTTCGAAGACCTCACTGTTCCACGCTCGTGGAAGGGCGTCATGTCGCACGAAAGGTGATGGTGGCACCTCATTCACACGCATCTTTGGTAGGCTCTAGACGTCTAGCAATACGATTGGGGAGGGTGCATGGCTCCAAAGCACAGTCGCAGAGACAGCGGGAGCACAGGACGCGGGCTGCTCGTCTTTGCCTGCGTGTTCGTTGCGCTTGCCGTGGGGGTGCTCGCGCTTGCTATGACGGGCCAGCTGTGTCCGCTGGCAGAGAGCGTGGCTCCCGGGCTTGCGGGTGAGCCTGCTCAGCAGACGGGCCAAGAGACCGAGGGGCAAGGTGCTGAGACTGCGCAGACGCTTGAGCCCAAGGCCTTCTCCGACTATAGCTGGGACGAGCTCTCCCAGATTTCCGCCAGGATCGCTACTGCTGCCACAGATGATGAGGGCCTGGCTATTGCACAAGAGTACAACCTGGCAGATGCCGCCGGGGTGCCCGTCAACGAGACGCGTGAGGTGGTTCTCGATGACAACACCTTGGCGTATGCGCGCATCGTGGGGTTCAGGCACGACCAGCGTGCCGACGGCTCTGGCGTTGCGGGCATGACGCTCATGGTGTCCATGCTCTCCGAGCAGCCCATGGAAACCTCTAACACCAACCAGGGCGGGTGGGAGTCCTCCTCGCTCAGGGCATGGCTTGCAAGTGACGGCATGGCGCTCCTCCCAGATGACCTTGCGACGCATATCGTGAGCGTTTCCAAGGCCACCAACAACGTGGGGGTTACCTCGGATGTCGCGTCGGTCACCCAGACGGCCGATGGGCTGTGGGCCTTCTCAGCAGTCGAGGTCTGCGGCAACATCACGTGGTTTGAGGATGAGTTTGCTACAGAGATTTCCTACACCGCTGGCCTGGACGCTGTGCTCAACGCCGAGGGGACGCAGTACGCGTACTTCTCGGCAGCTGGCGTGACTGGGGAGACCGGTGGGCAGTCGGGCGCACTGGCGCTCACGTACCGTGGCTCCTCTCGTCCGTGGTGGTACCGTTCCGCATATCCACTGAACTACGCTGATACCAGCTCTAGCTCGTACTTCTTCCGAGCGAGCGAGACGGGCTTCCCGTCCTCGGTGGGCCAGGCAGATGCGGCGTCTGGCGTAGTCGCGGGGTTTTGCCTGTAAGTCCGTAGTCAGTTGCTGGGACCTATCCATCAAGTTATGTAGTTCTTGTCCGGCCGCTCGCAGTGCTCTATAATTCTCACTTGTGTGTAAGCCTATGTGTCGTTCGCACACGCGTCGGCACCTCTAGTCTAGAGATGAGGAAAAGCATGGATTACATTCGCGCCATCGAGCGTCAGCAGATTCGTGAGGACATCCCCACGGTCCTGGTTGGCGACAACGTCAAGGTTCACTACCGCATCATCGAGGGCGACCGCTCTCGTGAGCAGGTCTTCCAGGGTGACGTCATCCGCATGAGCGGTGCTGGTTCCCGCGAGACCTTCACCGTCCGCAAGATCAGCTTTGGCGTTGGCGTGGAGCGTACGTTCCCCCTGCACAGCCCCAAGATCGCCAAGCTCGAGGTTGTCCGTCACGGCGACGTTCGTCGCGCGAAGCTCTACTACCTCCGCGATCGCGTGGGCAAGGCCGCTCGCATTCCTGAGAAGCGCTAGAGCATCTTATTGTTATGTCTGGAGGGGCCGCCCGCATGGGTGGCCCCTCTTTACTATGTAGTCATGACGCGTCCTTCGCCAGTATGTCGGACGCCAGTTTGGGGGGAGTCCATTGGCGCGGTCTTCGGCAACAGCCCACGAAGTGGCGGCGCTCTTCGCCTGTGCCAACGAGGACGAGTTTGCTCGCCTTGAGGAGCGCTACGCAGACGACCCCCGCAAGCAGGTGCAGCATGCGCGCGAGGTGGCCAAAAGGCGCCTGGCGCGCGAGCGGGGCGAGCACGAGCGCGTCCTGGCGATGTATGCCAAGGCCAGAGAGCTTGGTGGCCCCGGCCTAGTACTTGGTGTCGACGAGGTGGGCCGCGGCGCACTTGCCGGTCCGCTCACCGTGGCCGCGGTAGCGCTCCCCGATGAGCCCATTGTCTGGGGCATCAACGACTCAAAGCAGCTCACGCCAGCTCAGCGCGAGGTCCTCGCCGCTCGCATCGCAGACGTTGCCCTTGCGGTGGGCATCGCCCACGTGGAGCCCGCATCCATCGATGCCGTGGGGATGGGGGTGGCACTTCGCATGGCCATGAAGCGCGCCATCGACGATGCCGGAGTCGATGCGGATGCCGTCCTCATCGACGGGAATCCCGTGCACGTGAGCCCCAAGGAGGTCACGCTCGTCAAGGGCGATGCGCGCGTCTCGTGCATCGCTGCTGCCTCCATTGTTGCCAAGGTGACGAGGGATGCGCTCATGGTGTCGCTGGCCGAGGAGTACCCAGAGTATCACCTAGCGGAATGCAAAGGCTACGGCTCTCCGGAGCACATCGCCGCCATACGAGAGCATGGCCTTTCGCCCATACACCGCGTATCCTTCTGCGGAAACTTCCTCGAGACACCGCCGCTCTTCTAGTTTTCCTCGGGTTATCGCTGCTCCGTTTGGCTTGCGAGAAATTCTCGTCACACAGTTCTGGTTTTGAAAGACTTCAGCGGCTCTGGGTGCTTGCAAATCCAGAGCTGCCAATTTCTTTCTATGCCTTTTGAACCGTCGGCTGCCTGCCAGCCAGGTGCTCGCGTTTTGTCGGCGTCGTGCAAGCCCATGGTGACATCATCGCTCTCCCGTTTGGTAACGAGAGAGGAGAGCGCTATGAGCGAGACGACGTTTGGGTCACGCGGCGGTTCGGACTGGGCTGTTGGGGGTGGCCGTTCGCACAGCGAGTTCTGCTTTGGACACCTTGGTCATGAGTTTGACGGGTATGGCATGGGGCTTGGCGTCCCAGGGGAGTCCAGGTGTGTCGACTTCGACGAGGATGAGGGGTTGGGATACGGTCCCGACGGTCCCGACGCGAATCGTAAGCCATTGGACGAGTACACCACTAAGGAGCTTGGTGCCGAGGGCGAGCGCCTTGCGGCCAACTACCTTGCAGATAACGGCTATCGCATCCTTGACATGAACTGGAGATGCCGGGCGGGCGAGGTGGATATCGTTGCCACCGAGGACGAGCCGGACGAAGAGATGCATCACAGCGTGGTGCTTGTTGAGGTGAAGACGAGGCTTGCCCTGGGTGACGAGGCAGAATACATGCCAGAGATCGCCGTCGATCCCAAGAAGCAGGAGCGCTACCGGCTTCTTGGCCTTCTCTACTTGGTTGAGCACACCAATGTCGACTCAGTTCGCTTTGACGTGGTTGCCGTTAATGTGGTGGGCCATGGCCATGCAAAGCTTCGCCATCTCGTCTGCGCCTTTAGCTGGGATGACTGATGGGAAGCCCGGATGTTCGCATCCCCACGGCAACGCTTAGGGGAGTGGAGGCGGTGCCCGTGACGGTCGAGGTGAGCGTCTCTGGGGGGATCCCGGGTCTCTCCATTGTGGGCATGCCAGATACCTCGGTGCTCGAGGCTCGATCGAGGGTGCGCTGCGCCATGAAGGCGTGCGGCTACAAGATACCCAGGCTTCACGTGACGGTGAACCTTGCGCCTGCGGAGATTCGAAAGACGGGCACCGCCTTCGACCTTCCCATTGCCGTGGCCGTGCTTGCCGCCACGGGCCAGATTCCACATGAGAGCCTTTCCAAGCTGCTCTTTGTTGGTGAGCTTGCCCTTGATGGGAGCGTGTGCCCGCCGCGAGGAGCCGTTGCCTATGCGGCTCTCGCCGAGCGTGAGGGGCTCTCGCTTGTCTGCTCCGACCAGACGAGGCTGCCGCTTGCGCTCTCTACTGGCGCGTATGGCATTTCGGCCATCTCACGGCTGAAGACCGGGGTAGGAGATTTGCCTCTGCTCGCAACGGGGCCGTGTGACGATGGTGCGGACGCCGATGACGGCACCTGCGGTCTCGACTTCTCTGATGTTGTGGACCAGGACATCCCCAAACGCGCAATGGTCATCGCTGCGGCGGGACGCCACGGCATGCTCATGGTGGGGCCACCGGGCTCCGGCAAGACTATGCTTGCACGCCGGATGCCTACCATACTGCCTCCGCTTGCCGATGCCGAGAAGTCCGAGGCGTTGCTCATCCATTCCGTTGCGGGGCAGCCAATAGATTCTCTTGAGCGTGGCGAGCGTCCATTCAGGGCACCCCATCACTCAATTTCCGTTGGCGGTCTTGTTGGGGGAGGCAGGCCCGTCATGCCTGGGGAGGTCTCGCTGGCGCATGGCGGCGTGCTCTTCCTGGACGAGCTTCCGGAGTTCGCGACAAATGCACTGCAGTCGCTGCGTCAGCCGCTCGAGGACCACGAGGTCAGGATCGTGCGAGTCGATGGCGTATACGTCTTTCCCTGCGATTTCCAGCTTGTGGCCGCAGCAAACCCCTGTCCTTGCGGGCACCTTGGCGACGATGCTCACGAATGCACGTGCGCGCCTGCCCGTGTGGCCGCCTACCAGGGTCGCATTGGTGGACCGCTCATGGACCGCATCGATGTGGTTGTCGATGTCCACCGGCCGGCATCGACGGATGTGATACGCGGCTCGGAGGGGGCGGGCTCTGCCGAGATGCTCGATCAGGTCATGGCCGCGCGAGAGTTCTCGGCTTGGCGCGAGGCACGCGATGAGGCGCGACTTGGCAGTGGGTTGCGCGGTGTCTCGAGGCTAGGCTTCGAGCCAAGCGCCCGCGCGTTCTTCGAGGTCTCTGCCGAGAGGCTTGCCCTGGGAGGGCGGGCGATAGCGCGTGTGGGGCGTGTTGCGCGAACCATCGCTGATATGGGAGGTCACGAGCTAGTCTCGCGCGATGACGTAGGAGAGGCCCTGCAGTACCGGTCGAGGAGGCAGCTATGAGCCTTGATGACACTCGCAAGGGTAAGTGTTGGGAGATTAGTCCGGATGATGAGGAGTTCCCTCAATCGCTGCATGACCTTGAACCTGTACCTGAGGTGCTCTACGGGAGGGGAGACCCCAAGGTGCTCCAGGGGCCATGCCTGTCGGTTATTGGTGCCAGAAGGGCGACCCCCTATGGGATTGCCGTGGCGGAGATGGCGGGGAGAGTTGCCGCAGAGAGCGGCATCGTGGTGGTCTCTGGCGGCGCCATGGGGTGCGACTGCGCCGCAGGGCGCGCAGCTCTCGAGGCAGGGGGGAGGACAGTTGTCGTCTCCGGATGTGGTGCCGACATGGTCTATCCCGCAAGCTCGGCTGACGTCTATGCCGGCGCGGTGGCAGCAGGCGGCGCCGTGATATCGCTCGAGAGGTGGGGGTCACCACCAAGGCGCTATGCCTTTCCCAAGAGGAACGCCATCATCGCTGCTCTCTCCACCTGTCTCTTCGTCACGGAGGCGGGCATGCGTTCGGGTACCATGAGCACGGCGGACGTTGCCGTGGAGCTTGGGCGCAAGGTCTATGGCATTCCGGGCTCCATCTTCTCGCCTCTCTCGGCGGGAACCAACTGGCTCATCTCGGAGGGGGCGCGGGTCATCTGCGACGAGGCCTCGCTTGAAGCGGCCATATCCCTGGACTATGGTCGTCTTCGCTTCTCCGATGCCCCGGGACGTCGTGAGGACCTTGGCCGGGTACTCTCTGCCCTTGTCGCATCGCCTTCGCGGGCAGATGACCTCGCTGCCCGTCTGGGCGAGAACATCATCACCGTCCTGAGCGCACTTTCCGACTATGAGGCTGCAGGAGTGATAACCAAGCTTTCGGATGGGCGATACGCGCCCACGAGCACGTTCTATTTGTCGCACAATGGTCTGGCTGGGACTAAGGCGTCACCGGCCGGAGAGAAGGAGGAGCATGCAGAAGACAGTTGACGTGGTGGGGGCGGGCCTTGCGGGAAGCGAGTGCGCGCTGCAACTTGCGGACAGGGGCGTGAGGGTCCGACTTCACGAACAGCGCCCTGTCCGGATGTCGCCCGCACACCATACCGACCGCTTCGCGGAGCTCGTGTGCTCCAACTCGCTTAAATCGACCAAGCCGGAAACGGCAGCTGGTGTCCTCAAGTGGGAGCTTGGCGCAATGGGATGCCGCCTTCTGCCCATTGCTCAGGATTGCTCCGTGCCTGCGGGAGGAGCCCTGGCGGTCGATCGGGAGAAGTTCTCGGACGCCGTGACCAATGCCGTCATGTCGCACCCGCTCATTGAGGTCGTGAGGGAGGAGGTCACGCGGATACCTGAGGGGCCCTCGGTCATCGCTGCCGGCCCGCTTTGCTCGGACGCGCTCTTTGAGGCGGTTTCGCAGGCAGTGGGGGAGGGATCGATGTCGTTCTTCGATGCGGCCGCCCCCATTGTCTCTGCCGAAAGTATAGACCGTTCCATCGCGTTCTCGCAGTCTCGCTACGAGGAGGGCGGGGCCGGTGACTACCTCAACTGCCCCATGGAGCGAGACGAGTACGACGCCTTCATGGATGCGCTGCTCTCCGCCGAGCGCGTTATCTCGCGCGAGTTCGAGCAGAAAGACCTCTTCTGCGCATGTCAGCCAATAGAGGAGGTTGCCCGCACGGGGCACGATTCCATCCGCTTTGGCGCGCTCAAGCCCGTGGGCCTTACCGACCCAAGGACTGGCCGTCGTCCCTGGGCTGCGGTGCAGCTCCGAGCCGAGAACGCCCTGCGCACTGCCTACAACCTCGTGGGCTTCCAGACCAACCTCACCTGGCCCGAGCAGCGGCGTGTCTTTAGGATGATCCCGGGTCTAGCTCAGGCGGAGTTTCTCCGCTATGGCGTCATGCACCGCAACTCGTTTGTTGACTCGCCGCACGCCCTCGACGCAACCTTCGCCATTCCCGGCTCCCATACGCGGCTTGCGGGGCAGATCACGGGGACGGAGGGTTATGTCGAGGCCATAGCGTCGGGCCTTCTCGCTGCGCTCAACACGTACGCGGAGCTCTTTGGGCTGCCCTATCCGTCGCTACCCCAGACTGGCGCCCTGGGTTCGCTCGTTGCATATGCCACAAATCCGGCAACCGTGGGATACCAGCCCATGCACGTGAACTTTGGGCTGGTCCCGCCTCTGGAGGACGCACCAAGGCGAAAGGACGACCGCCGTCGTCTCATGGCCGAGCGCGCACGCACCGACATGACGACGTTTGTGGAGGAGAGACAAGACCTCTTTGCAGCGGCCCGCCAGGAATCCGTGTCATGAGTCTACACAGTGACAGCGAGAACCCCGTTAAGATTCCTGCAAAGTTCGACCCGCTTGGGTCAAGCATTTTGCCTGGCGAGCGCCGGGCCTTCCTCGCGTACCTTGGACAGGTTCGAGGCCTCTCCGATAACACCGTGAAAGCATATAGGGCGGATTTGGCGTCCTTTGCCTCGTGGGCAGAGCGCTCTCGCGTGGACCCCCTCCATGCGACCCACCGAGACCTGCGCGGTTTTCTCGCCGACCTCAATCGCGCAGGCTACACGGTGCGCACGGTTGACAGGCGTCTCTCTGCGGTTCGCGACTTCTATGGGTGGATGCTCCGAGAGGGAATCTGCTCGGTGGACCCCGCGGCCGCGCTCGCCACGCCCAAAGGGGCCCGACGCCTCCCCAAGACCATGTCCGACGAGGACGTACGGAGGCTCCTTTCCACCTGCGACACGGGCGATGCCACGGGCGTGAGGGACCGAGCGTTCTTGGAGCTGCTCTACGCCTCCGGTGCCCGCATCTCCGAGGTTTCGCGCCTCGACGTTGGGTCGGTGGACTTTGGCAGGTGCCAGGTTACGCTCTTTGGTAAGGGCTCGAAGGAGCGGATCGTTCCCCTCTACGAGGTGGCGCTCGACTGGGTGAGGCGCTATCTCGACAAGGCGCGCCCCTTGCTGGCCTCCGCCGCCAAGGGGGAGAAGGCAGAGCGCCCAGATGGCGCTCTCTTCCTCTCCACCCGAGGCAGGCGCATGAGTGCCGATGCCCTGCGAACCGTTTTCGAGACCCACGTGCGTCTCGCGCGGCTTGACCCAACGCTCACGCCCCACGCCATGCGGCACACCTATGCCACCGAGCTCGTCTCAGGCGGTGCCGACCTGCGAAGCGTTCAGGAGCTTCTGGGCCACGAGAGCCTCTCAACCACGCAGGTCTACACGCACCTCTCTGTGGAGAGGCTCAAAGACGCGGCGCGGCAGGCACACCCAAGGGCGCAGTAAGGAGACGAGACGAGCCAAAATCAAGGTGAAACGGTGAACACGGGCAGGTCTTGCACGCAGCTTGCCCGCGTTGACTTTTACCTGCTATACTCTTCAATCGCTGTGCAGATGCCCAGCATGTCGCTACCAGGCGGCAACATCACACACGCGCGACGACTCAAAGGCCGTGGTGCCCCAGGCTCTAAGCCAGGCCAGGGGTGGTACTTCGGGGATGACATCGCGCGGAGGACCAACCAATGGAGGTCAAACATGGCTGCTAAGGTTACTATTCAGACCCTTCTCGACGCAGGCTGCCACTACGGTCACCAGACCCGCCGCTGGAACCCCAAGATGAAGCCGTACATCTTTGGCGAGCGCAACGGCATCTACATCCTCGACCTCAAGCAGACCCTCGTTGACGCTGACAAGGCCTACACTTTCCTGCGTGAGACCGCTGCCAAGGGCGGCAAGGTCCTCTTCGTGGGTACCAAGAAGCAGGCCCAGGAGCCCATCCAGACCCAGGCCGAGCGCGCCAACATGCCCTACATCAACCAGCGCTGGCTTGGCGGCATGCTCACCAACTTCGTGACCATGCGCTCCCGTATCGCCCGCATGGAGGAGCTCGAGGCCATGGTCGAGGACGGCCGCATGAACGCGCTGCCCAAGAAGGAGCAGGCTCTGCTCACCAAGGAGCTTGACAAGCTCCAGAAGAACCTCGGCGGTGTCCGCGACATGACCGCCCTGCCGCAGGCCATCTTCGTTGTTGACACCAAGCGCGAGGAGATCGCCGTCCGCGAGGCCAACCGCCTGCACATCCCCGTTGTTGGTCTGCTCGACACCAACTCCGACCCCGACGTCATCGACTACGGCGTGCCCGCCAACGACGACGCTATCCGCTCCGTCTCTCTTATGTGCGAGCTTGCTGCCGACGCCGTCCTTGCTGGCACTGGCGAGACCCAGGTGACCGCCGAGGAGATGCAGACTGGCGAGGCTTCTGCCCCCGTCGCAACCGAGGAGGCCGCCGCTCCTGCCACCGAGGCTCCCGCGGCTGAGTAGTCCTCGTTTTCTCTCACCAACCAACCCCTTTAGGAGGTTCACATGGCACAGATTACCGCCGCTCTTGTCAAGCAGCTCCGCGAGATGACCGACTCTCCCATGATGGAGTGCAAGAAGGCCCTCGTCGAGGCTGATGGCGACCTCGACAAGGCCGTCGACGTCCTCCGTAAGATGGGCCTCGCCAAGGCTGTCAAGCGCGCTGGTCGCGAGACCAACGAGGGCACCATCGCCGTCTACGTTTCCGATGACGCCAAGGTTGCCGCCATGGTCGAGCTCACCTGCGAGACTGACTTCGTGGGCACCAACGGCAAGTTCAAGGATTATGCGCACGCCGTTGCCGAGGTTGTCGCCAAGAACGACCCCGCCGATGTCGACGCCCTCAAGGCTTGCGCCATGGGGGAGGGCACCGTTGAGTCCGAGCTCACCGAGATGATCCACGTCATCGGCGAGAACATGAAGATCAACCGCTTCGCACGCCTCACTGCCGACAACGGTGCCATCGGCTGCTACATCCACCACGACGGCAAGCACGCCGACATGGTGAGCTTCTCCTTCTCCAAGCCCGAGACCGCAGCTGCCGACGAGTTCAAGACCTTCGCACACGACGTTGCCATGCAGGTCGTTGCTAGCAACCCTGTCTCCGCCGTGCGTGAGGATGTCCCCCAGGACGTCATCGACCACGAGATGGGCATCTACAAGGCGCAGGCAGCCGAGTCTGGCAAGCCTGAGGCCATTCAGGAGAAGATTGCTCTTGGCAAGCTTGAGAAGTTCTACAAGGAGAACGTCCTCACCGAGCAGGTCTTTGTGAAGGACTCCAACGAGACCATCTCCTCCCTTGCCAAGAAGGTCTCCAAGTCCCTTGGCGACGACATCAAGGTTGTCACCTTCGTGCGCTTCAACTTCGGCGAGTAACCCTCGCGGCCTCATAAGAAGTCATCTTTTTTGCCCCGGCTGGCACGTTGCCCGCCGGGGCTTCTTCTTGTCTTGTGGACAGGTTTTGGCCTTTGCCGTGTCCTCCGTATGCAGAGACCTTACACTCGCCGAGGACGCGGCGGCGTCACCTTGGCGCTCTGATAGAATCGGTGGGGTTACGGCTGTGACATATGGCGGCCGCGACGTCCCGACGAATGGAGGATGGCTTGTCGACCTACAAGTACCAGCGCGTTCTTCTGAAGCTTTCTGGTGAGGCCCTCATGGGCGACCAGGCCTTTGGCATCGATCCCAAGGTTCCGCAGAGGCTTGCCGAGGAGATTAAGCCCGTGTGGGAGGACGGCGTCCAGGTTGCCGTTGTGGTTGGCGGTGGCAACATCTTCCGTGGCATCCAGGGTGCTGCCGCTGGCATGGACCGCGCGCAGGGCGACAACATGGGCATGCTCGCAACGGTTATCAATGCCCTCTCCCTGCAGGACTGCTTCGAGCGCAACGGCATGGACTGCCGCGTCATGAGCGCCATCGAGATGCACCAGGTGTGCGAGACCTACATCCGTCGTCGCGCCATCAGGCACCTCGAGAAGGGCCGCATCGTCATCTTTGCTGCCGGCACGGGTAACCCGTACTTCACCACGGACACCGCAGCGGCCCTGCGTGCCTGCGAGATTGATGCCGAGGTCCTCATGAAGGCAACCAAGGTCGATGGCATCTACGACGCTGATCCTGTCACCCATCCCGAGGCCACCAAGTTCGATACCATCACCTACAAGGAGGTTCTCGCCCGGGACCTCAAGGTTATGGACGCCACTGCCACGGCTCTCTGCCATGACAACAAGATGCCCATCATGGTCTTTGACATGGGCCAGGACGGCGTCTTCATGAGCGCACTTACAGGCGAGAACGTTGGAACCACCGTCATCGAGGAGGAGCAAGCATGAGCCAGTACACCGACAAGGCAAAGCAGCACATGGACAAGTGCCTGGAGGCCCTCCAGGCGAACTTCTCCCGCGTCCGCACCGGCCGTGCGAACCCCCACATCCTCGATCCCATCAAGGTCGACTACTACGGGCAGCCCACGCCCATCACGCAGCTTGCCGGCGTGAAGGTACCCGAGGCCTCTATGATGGTCATCGAGCCGTGGGACAAGACCGCGCTCAGGAGCATCGAGAAGGCCATCGAGGCGTCTGACCTTGGTATCACGCCCTCAAACGATGGCGTGAGCATCCGTCTCCCGTTCCCCAAGCCCACCGAGGAGCGTCGTCGCGAGCTTGCCCGCGAGTGCAAGGACATTGCCGAGGAGGCGCGCGTTTCTATCCGCAATGTCCGCCGCGACACAAACAATAAGCTCGACCGCGACGAGGGGCTCTCGGAGGACGAGGTCTCCCGCGAGAAGAAGGCCGTCCAGAAGCTCACCGATGATTATGTCAAGCGCGTCGACGCCATGCTCAAGGAGAAGACCGCAGAGGTCATGGAGATCTAGGTGCAAATAGACGAGAAGAAGCTCGGGGAGTACTACGCCAATCCCCCCGTGGACATATGCCTTGGCGACGTCGACCTCAGTCGCATTCCTCGCCACGTTTCCATCATCATGGATGGCAACGGGCGCTGGGCGCAGGCCCGTGGCCTTGACCGTTCCGAGGGACACGTGGCGGGCGTTGACTCGCTGCGGGAGGCTGTTACCACCAGCGTGAGGCTCGGGCTCGACGTGCTCTCGGTCTATGCGTTTTCGACCGAGAACTGGAAGAGGCCTCAGCATGAGGTGGACCTGCTCATGCATCTCTTTGCGACCACGCTCCTGAACGAGCTTCCGCTCTTCCACCAGGAGAACGTGCGCCTTCGCTTCTTTGGTGACATCGACTCCCTTCCCAAGGAGACGGCAGACGTCTTCCGTGAGGGGCTTGACCAGACCGCAGACCATACGGGCATGGTCTTTGCGCTGGCCGTGAACTATGGTTCCCGCGCTGAGATAGCACGCGCTGCTCGCGAGCTTGCGGACGAGGTCGCGGCAGGTACGCTGCGTCCCGACGACATAGACGAGCAGGGTGTCTCCTCTCGTCTGTATACCGCTGGCCTGCCAGACCCCGAGCTTCTCATCCGTACGTCGGGCGAGATGCGCCTCTCCAACTACCTGCTCTGGCAGCTTGCCTATACTGAGTTTTATGTGACACCCACCCTGTGGCCAGACTTCTCGCGCTGGGACTTCCTCCGCGCTGTCAAGGCATTTCAGGGCAGGCATCGTCGGTTTGGGGGTGTCACCGAGCGTTGAGTGAGAAGGGCCCCGAGAGACGGCAGGACAAGCGCGAAAGCGTTGGCATCGACCGCCACATAGACAAGCTCGAAAACAGGCGCAATGCCAAGGAGGCGCAGCGTACTGCTGGTGCTCTTGCAGGCCAGCGAGCCCGCGGGTGGACGGAGCGCCTCCTCACGCGCACCACGTCGGGCGCCATCTACGCCATTGTGGTTCTCGTCTGCCTCTACATAGGGCCCATCGCAACAACGCTTATGATCAGCGCCATGGGGTGGCTCTGCTGCTCCGAGTTCTTCCGAATCGCGCGCATGGGCGGTCGCATGCCCAACGAGGGTGTAGGGCTTGCCGCTGCGGTATTGTTCCCGCTCGCGGCCTATGGGTATGGCCTGAGGGGCCTTGTCATCATTTTGTTCTTGCTCCTTGCCGCCTGCGCGGCCTGGTACGTATTCACACCCCGTGCCAACGTGGGCGACGTTGCCATAACGGTTTTTGGCCCGCTCTACACGTCGCTCACCTTCTCGAGCCTGGTGCTTGTCCGCGTAGTCGACAAGGGGCTCGTTGGCGCAACCCTCACCTTTGGCGTCATGCTCTCCGTCTGGGCAAACGATGCCATGGCCTACGCCATAGGCTCGAGGTTCGGCGTCCATAAGCTTGCCCCACGCATCTCCCCGCACAAGAGCTGGGAGGGCTTCTACGGAGGCATTGTTGCATCCGTGATCATTTGGGCGGCCATGGCAGCCTTTGGCGTTGCCGGCCTCGAGATGCCCCTTGCCATCTTGGGCGGGCTTCTCGTAGGTATTGCCGGCGTTGTGGGCGATCTGTTTGAGTCGCGTCTAAAGCGCGGCGTGGGGGTCAAGGACTCCGGCAACCTCATGCCCGGTCACGGCGGGCTTCTTGACAGGTCCGACTCTATGCTCTTTGGCAGCATGGCTGCCTACTTCGTACTCTTCTTTGGGGGAATTCTATGAGTTTGTTTGAGCGCCCTGGGGCGCGCTCCCCACGTCCGCATGTTCTTCGCGTCGCGGTCTTGGGCTGCTCGGGCTCCATCGGGATGCAGACGCTCGACGTATGTCGTCAGCACACAGATCGCTTGAAGGTTGTTGCCCTTTCTGTAAACTCGTCCTGCGAGCGGCTGGTTGAGGCTGCGCGCGAGTTTGGCGCAACTCACCTTGCGGTTGCCGATGCCTCACGTAAGGATGACGTTGCCCTCGAGGAGATTCCGTCTGGGTGCGAGATTGGCTTTGGTCCCGATGCCGTGATGGAGCTTGCGGAGCTGCCAGACGTCGACTGTGTGGTAAACGCCGTTGTTGGTGAGGCAGGCATGGCTGCTGGCTATGCGGCGCTCAAAGCAGATAAGATCCTTGCCTACGCTAACAAAGAGTCAATTGTTGTGGCCGGTGACCTTCTCATGCCGCTTGCCAAGCCCGGCAAGCTCATTCCCGTTGACTCCGAGCACAGTGCCATCTACCAGTGTCTGGTTGGCGAGAGGGACGCGGATCTGGCACGCATCTGGCTAACCTGCTCGGGCGGTCCCTTCTACGGCATGACCAGAGAGCAGCTCTCTCACGTGACTCCGGGTGACGCTCTTGCACATCCAACCTGGACCATGGGACCCAAGATAACCATCGATTGCGCAACTCTTACCAATAAGGGACTCGAGGTCATCGAGGCGCATCACCTCTTTAACGTTGGCATCGACGATATCCACGTGCTCGTGCAGCGTCAGAGCCGCATCCACTCGATGGTCGAGTTTGCAGACGGATCGGTGAAGGCTCAGCTGGGTCCTTCCGACATGCGCATTCCCATTCAGTACGCGCTGAGCTATCCCGAGCGCTGGTCTGCCCCCACAGTTCCGGTCGACTGGTGCCGCGAGGCGCCGGTTACCTTTGGCGAGGCAGACGAGAAGACCTTTGGGTGCCTTGCCCTCATCAAGGAGGCGGGTCGCATCGCCGGAACCATGCCGTGTGCCGCAAACGCTGCCAACGAGGTTGCCAACGCTGCGTTCCGCGCTGGCGAGTGCGGCTTCCTGGACATCGAGCGCATCATCTCTTCCGTAATGAATGCCACGAAGGCGGTGCCTGTCGACAACCTGGCACAGCTCGCTGAGGTGGACGCCAGGTCGCGGCAGCTTGCGCGCTCCTTCATCAGGGAAATCCGCGTATGACGGGGGTCGTATCCGCTATCTTCTGGGGCGTTGTCGTTCTCTCGCTTCTCGTCTTTGTGCATGAGGGTGGTCACTACCTGGCTGCCCGTGCGTGTGGCGTCCGCGTGACCGAGTTCTTCCTGGGCATGCCCTGCCGGGTCAAGCTCTCGCACAAGAGCAAAGACCACGGTACCGAGATCGGTGTAACCCCCATCCTGCTTGGCGGCTACACGCGCATTTGCGGCATGGAGAACTCCACCGACGAGCTTCTCGGTGCGGCACTTATGGTCGTGCAGCGTGCCGGCAGGATTGCCGTGAGCGATCTGGCCTCCCAGCTGGGGTGCGACGTCGATAGGGCATACGGGCTTCTCGCAACGCTCGCTGACTGGGCCACCGTGAGGCCCTACTATGATCCGGCGCTTGGCGAGCACGAGGGCCAGTCGGACTGGCCTGCGAGCTTTGAGACACTCCGACGTGACGCCAGCCTGCGCACCGAGTACGACCGTGGGCACGACTTCTCACAGGCAGGAACCACCAACTACGGTGAGCCACGTGATCCCGGCATGAGTGTGGACGAGTTTCTCGCGCGCGAGCGTGGGCGCACCTACCTTGGGTGCGGCTTCTGGCGTCGGTGCGCGATGCTCCTTGCGGGCCCTGCGGTCAACCTCCTTGTGGCGCTCGTGGTTGTCACGGCTTCCTTCATGGTCATGGGCGTGCAGGCTGCATCGAATGAGCCAGTAATTGGCAGCGTCTCCCCGGGGTCCTTTGCCGAGGCGGCTGGCATTGAGGCGGGCGACCGCATCACGGCCGTGGATGGGGAGGCCATCTCCACCTACGATGACCTTGTTGCCGCAATCAAGCCCTATCTGGAGTCTGGAACCGACTTTACGCTCGACTACGAGAGAGACGGCTCGACGTTCGAGACCACCGTCAATCTGGTTGATGGCCAGGCGGCGGAGTACCTGGGCATCACCAATCAGGCCTACACGTACTATCCCTCACTTGGCCAGGCACTTCGCGGGTCTGTGGCGTACGGTGGACTGGTAGCGGAGTATGCCGTGAAGCTCATCGTGCCCACTCACACCATGGAGGTCCTCGACCAGTCAAGCTCCGTCGTGGGCATCTCGGTCATGGCCTCCGAGGCGGCCTCGGCTGGCGTTCCCACGCTCGCCTTCTTCATTGGTGCCATCTCGATGTCGCTCGGCTTTATGAACCTGCTGCCAATTCCACCGCTTGACGGCGGCAAAATTCTCATCGAGATAATCCAGGCTATCTCCAGGCGTCAGGTCTCCGCGCGTGCGCAGACCATCGTGAGCTACGCTGGGCTTGCCTTTTTCCTCTTCGTCTTTGTCGTGGCCATGAGAAATGACATCGTGACCTTTGTGATTGGCGGCTGACATGGATACCAGCACTCAGAAACTTCCTCGCGAGCTAACTAGGCGCGTCATGGTTGGTAACGTCGCCGTGGGCGGCGGAGCTCCCGTCTCGGTGCAGTCGATGTGTACCACCAAGACGGCAGAAGCTGCGGCCACCCTTGCGCAGATCAGACGCCTTGCAGACGCCGGCTGCGAGATCATCCGCGTGGCAGTTCCCAACGCTGAGTCGCTCGACGGCTTCGAGCGCATCTGCGCGGAGTCGCCGCTGCCTGTAATCGCGGACATCCACTTCGACTACCGGCTTGCCTTGGGTGCTGCCGCCCGCGGTGCAGCGGCCCTGCGCGTGAACCCGGGCAACATCGGCTCTTGGGATCGCGTGGACGCCGTGATAGACGCCTGCGGCGAGGCGGGCATCCCCATCCGCATTGGCGTCAATGCGGGTTCGCTTGACGAGAAGGTCGCCGCCAGGCAGGACCTCACGCTTCCGGAGAAGCTCGTGGCCTCCGCCGAGGGCTTCGTCGAGCACTTCCGTGACCGCGGCTTTCTCGACGTGGTGCTCTCGGCCAAGGCGCACAGCGTGCCCACCACACTTGCGACCTACCGCGCACTCTCGAAGGCTCTGCCCGAGGTCCCGCTTCATGTGGGCGTCACCGAGGCGGGAACGCTTCGACAGGGGACGGTCAAAAACGCCGCCGGCGTAGGGATTCTCCTCGAGGAGGGCATTGGCGATACCATGCGTCTCTCGCTAACCGCAGACCCCGTCGAGGAGGTTGCGGCTGCCTGGGAACTCCTCTCGGCGCTTGGCATGCGCCGCCGCTCGCCCGAGCTCGTGAGCTGCCCCACCTGCGGCCGTTGCCAGGTTGACATGATTCCCATTGCCGAGGAGGTGGGCAAGCGCCTCTCTGCCGTAAAGGCGCCCATCACCGTTGCCGTCATGGGGTGCGTGGTGAACGGGCCCGGCGAGGCCTCCAACGCAGACCTTGGCGTGGCGTGCGGTCACGGGCAGGCCATGCTCTTCGAGGGTGGCAAGCCCCTGCGCAAGGTTCCTGCTGACATGATCGTGGACGAACTCATGGCCGAGATCGAGCGGCGCTTCCCAGGCGCCCTTGGTGCCTAATCGGCCGTAGAATTGCATAGCGTCGGTTTCGGCGCATGACGCCCGGCCAGTTTGCCGGGGGAGAGGACTTTCACCGTGAGAACGTATGCAAGGATGACCGGGCTCTATGCGCCTACGCTCAAGGAGGATCCCGCTGAGGCGGAGCTTGCAAGCCATAGGCTTTTGCTCCGTGCGGGCATGATCCGCAAGTCCGCCTCTGGTCTCTACAGCTACCTGCCACTTGCGTGGCGCTCGCTCATGAAGATCGAGGCTGTCATTCGCGACGAGATGGAGGGCATTGGTGCGCAGGAGATGCTCGTGCCCATCCTCACTGACGGCGAGCTCTGGCGCCAGTCCGGCCGCTGGAGCGCCTACGGCCCGGAGCTCATGCGCCTCAAGGACCGCCACGAGCGCGAGTTTGCCCTTGGCCCCACGCACGAGGAGTCCTTCACCGACCTTGTCCGCAACGAGCTCCGCTCATACAAGCAGCTGCCGGTGACGCTTTATCAGATCCAGGACAAGTTCCGCGACGAGCTGCGCCCCCGCTTTGGCCTCATGCGCGGCCGCGAGTTCATCATGAAGGACGGCTACTCCTTCGACGCCGATGTCGAGGGCATGCAGAAGTCCTACAACGACGAGAAGGGCGCCTACGCGCGCATCTGCGAGCGCGTGGGCCTGCGTGCGCTTCCCGTGGTTGCGGACTCCGGCCAGATTGGTGGCGACACCTCCGTCGAGTTCATGGCACTGGCGGACGCCGGCGAAGCCGAGATTGTCTACTGTGACGGCTGTGGCTTTGCGGCAGACACCGAGGCCGCTACGGCCCCCATCAACCTCGTCGAGGGCGAGGAGGGAGACCTCCAGAAGCTCGAGACACCTGGTTGCGGGACTATCGCCGACCTCGCGGCCTTCCTCAAGGTGCCCGAGGCCGCAACGAGGAAGGCGCTCGCGCTTGTCGACGGCGACGGCAAGCCCTGGGTGTGCTTTGTCCCCGGCGACCACGAGATGAACGACGTCAAGGCCGAGCACGCCTTTGGCGCCTACCACATGATGAGCGACGAGGAGCTTGCGCAGTACGGTCTTGTCAAGGGCTTCATCGGACCCATCGACCTTCCCGAGGGCGTGGGCTCCTGCGCCGATGAGTCGCTGCGCGACTCCGCGTGGTGGGCAATCGGCGCCAACGATGCTGGCTACCACTACGTGCACGCGAAGCAATGCCGCGACTTCACGATTGGTCGCTGGGTGGACGTCATCACCGCCAAGGCTGGCGACATATGCCCCAAGTGCGGGGCACCCCTCAAGGCTGCCCGTGGCATCGAGGTTGGCCAGGTCTTCCAGCTGGGAACCAAGTACTCCGAGACCATGGGCGCAACCTTCGCAGATCCCGACGGCGTCGAGAAGCCCTTCCAGATGGGCTGCTACGGCATAGGCGTCTCTCGCATGCTTGCCGCCGTTGTCGAGCAGCACCACGACGAGCACGGCATCTCGTTCCCCGTGGCGGTAGCACCCTACGAGGTCGAGGTCGTCCCTCTCGACGTGAACGATGACGTGGTGTGGCCCGTTGCCGCGCGTGTGGCCGAGGAGCTTCTCGCGGCAGGCGTCGAGGTTATCGTGGACGATCGCAAGGAGCGCCCGGGCGTCAAGTTTGCCGACGCGGACCTCATGGGCTTCCCGTACCAGGTGGTCTGCGGCAAGAAGGCCATCAAGAACGGTAACGTGGAACTCAAGGTCCGTGCGACCGGCGAGCGCACCGAGGTTGCCATCGACGAGGTGGCCTCGCTCCTCTCGGCACGGGTCGTCTCCGAGCGCGCGTGAGACAAAGGGAGTTTCCCTTTGTCCCATTCACTGGGTGGAGGTGGGCCGCGGGACTTCCGCGGCCCTTTTCGTATGGGGGGATTTCATGGGACGCATGAGCTACGCGGAGCTGGCAGAGGCCGCTCGAGGACAGATGGGCAACTGCAAGGCGTGTCCTGTCTGCGATGGAAGGGCCTGCCGCAACCGCATTCCTGGCCCGGGCGCAAAGGGCACGGGGACGGTGGCCATTCGCAACTATGAGGCCTGGCAGTCTGTGATGATTCACATGGACACCATCCACGAGCCGTATGTGCCGGACACTTCCGTGACGGTCTTTGGGCGCAAGCTCTCGTTGCCCGTGATGGTTGGCCCGCTGGGTGACGTGAACCGCCACTACGGCCCCAAGTACGACATGGAGACCTACAACGACGTGATGCTCCGTGCAGTTGCAGGGGCAGGGTCGCTGGGGTGGACGGGTGACGGCCTCGCCGCCTCGCTCCACGAGGGAGCCTGTCGCGCCATTTCGGGCTTGGATGGCTGTGGCATCTGCACCATAAAGCCTTGGTCCAAGGACGTGGTGCGAGACAAGCTGAGAATTGCCCTGGCGGCACATCCCGTTGCCGTTGCCATGGATATCGATGGCGCAGGGCTTCCCTTCCTCAGGGGGCAGCAGCCACCAGCAGGTGCCAAGGACGTCTCGCAGCTGCGCGAGATCGCTAAGGCCTGCCACGCGGCGGACACGCCCTTTGTCCTCAAGGGCATCATGACCGAGCGAAGCGCCGAGAAGGCCATGAAGGCCGGTGCCGACGGCATTGTGGTCTCCAACCACGGCGGACGCGTGCAGGACGGCGTGGAGGCCACAGCGACGGTCCTTCCGGAAATTTCCCGGGCCGTTGGCGACGACCTTGTCGTTCTGGTTGATGGCGGCATCAGGTCTGGCGTCGACGTCTTCCGGGCCATTGCGCTTGGTGCGAACGCGGTCCTCATGTGCCGGCCGTTCGTGGTTGCGATGTACGGTGGGGGAGAGCAAGGCGTGATGGACCTTCTCGCCCAGCTGCAGGGCGAGCTTGGGGACACCATGGAGATGTGCGGCGCCGAGACTGTATCGGACATCACAGACGACCTGGTGAGCTGGTAGGCATCTGGGGGGTAACGCCAAACCGCGGCGCGTTCTATGAATAGGAGCAATTCTTTGCGAGGGGATCAGGGACACGTTGCTAGGAGTGGCCGCCTGTCCGTCCGGAATCAGTTCCAACTTTTTAAAAAAAGTTGTTGACCAAGAATTCTCGTCTGGTATAGTAATTCCCACACCAACCCACGGGGAATTAGCTCAGTTGGGAGAGCGCGTGACTGGCAGTCACGAGGTCAGGGGTTCGAACCCCCTATTCTCCACCATACATTCAGGGCGGCGGCGTTTGCCGTCGCCCTTTTTCTTACGGGCTCATGGCGCAACGGTTAGCGCAGGGGACTCATAATCCCTGGGTTGTAGGTTCGAATCCTACTGGGCCCACCATGCCTTGCAAGCTCCTCCATCCTCAGCCGGTGGGGGAGCGTTTCTTTACGTCAGACCTCGTTGCGAGAAACCCCTTGCTGCGTATTGGGTATACAATTTCCGTTTGGTTGCCGCGCTACTTGCGCGGTCAGCATCGTCGATTAGGGGTTGTCCATGTCTCCGGAAGCAAAGAGGCTCAAGCTCTCTGGCATTGTTGCGCTCATTGCAGGGTGTGTCTGCGTGGTTGCGGGAATCGTGTTTGCGGTTCTCGGCGTCGACATTACCGACCTCTTTGTTGTGGCTGCCTCGGTAGTTGCTCTGCTCGTGGGCGCAAGAGGGGCCAGGGTCGCCAATGTGCCTTCTAACGCGCCAAAGCTCATGGGGCCCTCTGCTGGTGCCACTGTTGCCACTGGCGCGCTGTGCGCAGGTGACGTTGCGTTTGCCAACGGTCAGGTGGCTCCCATCGTAGTTGGCGTCGTCGCGTTTGCCCTCGCACTTCTCGTCACCATTTCCACGGCTGCCGTGAAGAAGAGCGTCGAGAAGGTCTAGTCGAGCATAGGTCGCTCGCGCTTGGGCGATTCTCCCTGCAGAGGATCCCTTACCTTAAAAGTACCCTAGGGTCCCGTGCGCTTTGCCATAGAATGTTGCCGTTGGTTTTTGATTCGATAGCGGCATCCGTGTGGGAGTAGGCAAGCGTGGAGAGTGTGGCAACAGGCAGGCGCGGCAGCTCGGCGAGGCCCGTAACCGAGAGAGGCTCGCAACCATCCGCGCCTCGCGCTGGGTCCCGGCGCGTTGCCGGCCTTGATGGCCTACGCGTGATTGCCATTCTTGGCATCGTGCTCTATCATGCCAATCCCAATTGGATTCCGGGCGGCTTCTTTGGTGTCACGGTCTTCTTTGTGATCACAGGCTACCTCTTCACCCTTTCCGTCCAGCGAGAAGTTGCGCGTACGGGCTCCATCGAGTACGGCAAGCTCATCCTTAAGCGAGCGGTGCGTTTGTGGCCCACGATGCTAGCCGTTGTGGGTGTGACCGTGATACTCTCAGCAATTCGCGCGCCCTACCTTCTCCCCAAGGTTCAGAGCGATGCACTGCCTGCCCTTCTCTTCTTTGAGAACATCTTCTACATTGTGCGCAAGGTGTCGTATTTTGCCGCAGCAGGTGCACCCTCGCCGCTCACGCACTTCTGGTATCTGGGCGTCGTGATGCAGTTCTACATTGTCTGGCCGCTTGTGGTGCTTCTGCTCCTGCGTTTCCTGCCCAGCCGCCGCAACGCGTGCTTGGCGGTCTGTGTGCTGATTCTCGCTTCCTCGATAGCTATGTGGGTGGGCTTTGACCCTGCGGCAGATACCGCTCGCATTTACTACGGGCCTGACACCCGCGCGGCGGAGCTTCTTGTTGGGGCGCTGCTCGCCATAGCTACTAGTGGAAGGGGCCTTCGCCTCGAGCGACTCATTCCCGCCCTGCGCGAGCACGGCGTTCCCGCACTCGCGTACGACGTCATTGCGCTTGTTTCCCTTCTCGGCATACTTGTCATGATGTTTGTCTTCAACGGGTACAGCCACTTTGTGTACCGGGGCGGCATTCTCATAGCGGCCATCCTCACGGCGTTTCTCGTTGGCTGCATCTCTCGGCCTAACCACACAATTGCGGGACGAGTTCTTGGCGTCCCTGTGCTGGCCTCGGCTGGCAAGCGCGGCTATGCGCTCTACCTCTGGCACTACCCGCTGTTCATTATCTTGAACCCCGCGAGCAATACCACGCCTCTGCCCTGGTGGGGGTGGGTGCTGGAGTTTGCCCTCATCGGCGTGCTCTCCGAGCTCTCTTATCGGTTCCTGGAGAAGGCGCCTGCACGCCCGCTCTCGCCCATTCCCACGTTTGTTGGCGGCCGCGATGCGCGCTCCCAGCGGGGTGTCTCACACTCAAGGCTCACCCGTGGGCTTCTCGCTCAGCCGCTCCCTCGGCTTGTGATGGAGGGCATTGGCGTTGTGTCGGTGCTTGTGCTCATGCTGGTGCCGCTAAATGCCGAGACGGCAAACACCCCGCAGGCTATGGCCGCCGGCCAGGAGTCTGCCCTCACGGAACAGGCCGAGAGTCTCGACAGCTACGATGACTCTGGCACATATTTTGCCGGGACTGCCTTCGACGGCGCCTTCTCGTCCATCAATAATGTGAGCTACGACGTCGACGCAGAGACGGGCGCCACTGACGCCAAGGTCATTCTCATTGGAGACTCCGTGCCCGCCGGCGCTGTTAACCAGTTCGACACGATCTTCCCCAACGGCTATATCGACGCCGTGGTTGGGCGGCAGATCTACGACGGTCCGGACGTCTATGCCCAGGACGTGGCCGCAGGGCATGATGGCGATATCGTGGTGTGGTCGCTGGGCGACAATGGCGTTGCAACCGAGGACCAGGTGAAGGCGCTGATTGAGGCGGTAGACCCGGGCAAGCGCGTCTACCTTGTAACCGCCCGCGTTCCCTTGGCACTGCAGGACATCAACAACGCCCTGTTCAAGCAAGTGGCGGCAGAGCATGACAACTGCGAGGTCATCGACTGGTACGAGACAAGCGCTGGGCACGACGAGTACTTCTGGGATGACGGCACCCACCTTCGCCCCGCGGGCGCGGACGCCTACGTGCTCATGCTTCGCGCGGCAATTACAGGAAGGTAGAATTTCTCGGTTGCCAAACCGGATTGTTTTGGTAATATAGCAACTCGCACGGGCGATTGGCTCAGGGGTAGAGCACATCCTTCACACGGATGGGGTCGCTGGTTCGAATCCAGCATCGCCCACCATAGAATCTGAGCGACGGCATCCTGTTGGGTGCCGTTTTTATTTCCGCCTATTTTCCTCTGCTAGGTGTTGATGTGCTGCAGCATGTCCCTGTTCGCGTGACGCCTAGAATGTTCCATATACTTGAGGCACATGGCGCTCAGCAAGAAGCGGCATGCGGCATTACTCACACGCAAAGGGAGGGCTGTTCTATGAACACTGAGGAAGATCCCAAGAAGGCGCTTGGCCTGCGGCTTGCGCACGTGGGCATCAACGGCGGCACGCCAGAGAACGCCGAGAAGATCACCAGACAGCTTGCGACCCTACTGGGCCTTGGCACAACGGAGCTTGCGCCTTCCTACTTTGTTGACACCTACATCGAAATCATGAAGGGTGCCGGTCGCGGCGAGAAGGGCCACATCGGCTTCCACGTTGATGACATCGACGCCGCGCAGAAGTGGTTCGAGGACCGCGGCTTCGAGTTCAACGAGGACTCCCGCGCCAAGTTCCCGGACGGCTCCACCCACCTCATCTACTTCAAGGACGAGATTGCGGGCTTCTCCATTCACATCACGGTAGACGACTAGCGCGGGATTGATTTGCCCGGTAACGGGATCCCGTTGCCCGGTAATGGGATCCTGCAGGCACACCTCTTCTGCACGAGCGTACCGTATACTCACCCCTTGGCAAATTTGGCATCCCGAGGGGTTCACGTGATAGCACTCGCAGACAAGATTACCAAGTCCTTTGGCGGAAGGGTCCTCTACACGCAGGCCACGCTGCAGCTCAACGCCGGTGAGCGCTGGGCGCTCGTCGGCCCCAACGGGGCCGGCAAGACAACGCTCCTGAAGATCATCATGGGGCAGGAGTCACCTGACGAGGGCACCGTCTCCTTTGCAAAGGAGACCACCGTCGGCTACCTCGAGCAGGAGACCAAGATCGACGGCGAGAAGACCGCCCTCCAGGAGGTAGTTGACTCGGCGCACGAGGTCAAGGGCTGGGAGCGCCGCGTTGCCGAGCTCGAGGCAAAGATTTCGACCACAAAGCCCGGCCCCGAGCTCGACCGCCTGCTCGAGGACTACGGCCACGCCCAAGACCGCTTCGAGCGCCTGGGCGGCTACGAGCTCGACGCCCGTGCGCGCCAGATCCTCGGCGGCCTGGGCTTTCCCATCGAGGACTTCGAAAAGCCTGCCGCTGACTTCTCTGGCGGCTGGCAGATGCGCATCGCCCTCTCCAAGCTGCTGCTCCGCCACCCCGACCTGCTCCTCCTCGACGAGCCCACCAACCACCTCGACCTCGAGAGCGTCCAGTGGCTCGAGCACTTCCTCGCGGCCTACGACGGCGCAGTGCTTCTCGTCTCCCACGACCGCTCCTTCATGGACGCCTGCGTCTCCCACGTGGCGGCAGTCGAGAACCGACGGCTCACCACCTACACGGGCAACTACTCCGACTACCTGCGCCAGCGCGAGGACAACCTCGAGCAGATGCGCGCCAAGCGCGCGGCCCAAGAGCGAGAAATCGCCCACATGCAGGTCTTTGTCGATAAGTTCCGCTACAAGCCCACTAAGGCCGCACAGGCGCAGGAACGCATGCGCCGCATCGAGCAGATCAAGAGCGAGCTTGTCATTCTCCCCGAGGGCTCCAAGAAGGTGCACTTCTCCTTCCCCGACCCGCCCCGCACCGGCGACACGGTGGTGAAGCTCGAGGACATCGCCAAGTCCTTTGGCGAGAACCACGTCTACGACCACGTTGACCTCACGCTCTACCGCGGCGACCACGTGGCGCTCGTGGGCCCCAACGGCGCCGGCAAGTCCACGCTCATGAAGCTCATCAACGGGCACCTCTCGCCCGACGCCGGCTCGGTCGAGCTTGGCCAGAACGTGACCTGCGCCTACTACGCCCAGCACCAGCTGGAGCAGCTCGACCCCGCAAACACCGTCCTCCAGGAGATGGACGCCGTGGCCCCTGGCTGGACCACCTCCGAGGAGCGCCGGCTCCTGGGCGCCTTCCTCTTCCACGGGGATGACGTGGACAAGCGGGTCTCCGTGCTCTCCGGTGGCGAGAAGGCACGTCTCGCCCTCGCCAAGATGCTCGTGGCTCCAGACCCGCTGCTCTGCCTCGACGAGCCCACCAACCACCTGGATATCGACTCTGTCGACGTCCTCGAGCAGGCCCTCGTCCACTTCCCGGGGACCATCGTGCTCATCAGCCACGACGAGCACCTGGTTCGTGCCGTGGCCAACAAGGTGGTCGACGTGCGCGACCACAAGGTGACGCTCTACGACGGCGACTACGAGTACTACCAGTTCAAGCGCGCCGAGCTCGAGGCTGCTGCCGCTGGGCAGGATGTGCCCACGAGCAAGGCGGCGCAGGCAAAGGCCGCACCGGTAGCGAGCGAGGCTCCCGACCAGACCTCGGGCCGCAACGTCAAGACTAAGGAGCAGCGCCGTGCCGAGGCCGAGGAGCGTAACCGCCGCAGCAAGGCGCTGCGCAAGACCAAGAAGCGCCTGCAAGAGGTGGAGTCTGCCCTTGGTCCCGCGCACGATCGCTACAACGAGCTTGTGACGCTCATGGCGGACGAGGAGCTCTACAACGACACGGAGCGCTTCAATGCCTGCATGACCGAGTACAACGCGCTCTCTAAGAAGATTCCTGCCCTCGAGCAGGAATGGCTCGAGCTCTCTGAGGCTATGGAGGCGGGCGAGCAGGATGCTTAGCCCCTTGCGCATGGGAGTGCGCACAGCCCTCAACGCGGTTGCAGTTGTCGTGCGTGTGCTTGCCGTGGCGCTCTGCGTGCTGGTGGTTGTCGACTCGTTTGACGTGGGTACGCTCCACACAGCGCTTCTCGGTGTGAATGGGCTTGCGACTGGAGCGATTCCCCAGCCCATCCAGGGGGTACTCGTCTTCCGTACGCCCATGGGCGGGGCCTTTAGGGGAGACTTTGCCCTTGTCGCGGTTGCACTCTTTGTCATAGACTGGCTGCTCGCAAGGGCTGCCTACCGCATCTAGGCCAGAAAGGGGCGTGACATGTTCTCGACCTCGCGCATCATCACGATCCTCATTTCGGTTGGGCTTGTCATGCTCTCTGCCATTCCGCACGAGGTGGCCCACGGTTGGATGGCCAACAGGCTGGGCGACCCTACGGCCAAGCGCGCCGGACGCCTCACGCTTAACCCTGCCGCACACATCGACCCCTTTGGCTCCGTCATCCTGCCGCTCATCATGGGGGCATTTGGTGGACCCATCTTTGCCTACGCAAAGCCCGTGCCCTACAACCCCATGAACTTTGACCCTAAGACAAGAAACCGGGACGAGGCGCTGGTCGCGCTTGCCGGGCCTGTCTGCAACCTGCTCCAGGCGCTCGCCGGCGCTGCCGTGTGGCGTCTCGCGTTTTGGGGCTTCAACTCGGGGCTCACCTCCGGGACGCTTGCCGTTGACCCCTGGTACAACGTGGCGTATTGGGTGCTCACAATCCTCTCGACTTACGTCTACGTGAATCTCATGCTCATGTGCTTCAACCTCATACCGCTTCCCCCGCTTGACGGCTCCAAGGTCATCTCGCCTCTCTTTAGAAGCGAGCGCTCCCGTCGTGCCTACTACCGCGTGCAGCAGTACGCCATGCCCATCCTCATCGTGGTCCTTTACCTTATTCCGTATGCTTTTGGCGTTGACCCATTGGGTTGGGTCCTTGACTCTACGGCTGGCTCGCTCTTCGACCTTCTCATGGGGGCATAGCGGCATATGTCATGGCGTGTGAAGACAGATGCGTACACGGGTCCCTTCGACCTCCTTCTGCAGCTCGTAAGTAGGCAGAAGGTGGCCATTGGCTCCATCTCGGTTGCCGAGGTGGCAGACCAATACCTTGCCGAGGTCGAGCGCATGAGCGACCTGGACTTGGACGTTGCGAGCGACTTTGTGCTGGTTGCCTCCACGCTTCTGGACATGAAGGCTGCGGCGCTTGTCCCCGAGGGCGGCGTCACGCTTACCCAGCACGCTGGGGAGGAGGATCTGGACGAGGAGGACGACCTCGCGGGCCTCTCGCCCGACGAGGCGCGCGAGGTGCTTATCGCTCGACTCATCACCTACAAGCAGTTCAGGAACGCCGGTGCCGCACTTGGCAGCCGCATGGAGGCCGAGAGCCGCATGGTCCCGCGCACCGTGGGACCGGATCCGGAGTTCCTGGGACTCATGCCTGACTACCTCGAGGGCATAACGCTGAGAAGCCTTGCCGTCATTTGCGCCGACATCGACGCCCACCGTGATACCTTCCTGCTCGAATCCGAGCACATCGCGCCCAAACGGCTGCCCATAGCGCTCACGGTCGCCTCGGTCGATCGCCTGGCGCGCTCGCGTGGGCACCTCACGTTCTCCGAGCTTCTCGACGGCTCAAGTGAGCCCGAGGTCGTGGTGGCAAACTTCCTTGCCGTGCTCGACCTCTACCATAGGGACAAGCTTCGAATGCGCCAGGAGAGGAACTTTGGCGAGATCGAGCTTGATCACGTGGAGGGTGCGAGCCCCTACGAGATGGACGAGTCGGTGCTCTACGAGCTGGAGGAGCAGGGCGTGGGCGAGCAGGACCTGGAAGAGCTTGGCTTTGGTGACGTTTTGGCCGCAGGCGAGGACGAAGTTGCGCAGGCGGATGACACGGGGAAGGACGCGTGATGGCAGGTCTCGAGAGGCTTGAGGACGGCTCGCTCAAGGGGCTCCTGGAGGCCCTGCTCCTCGTGTCCGATGACTCCGTCTCGGCAACAGACCTGGCAAAGGCCACGGGCGCCGCGCCGGGTGACGTTGCCTCGGCGCTTGCGGAACTCTCGGCCGAGTATGCAGACGCAAACCGTGGCTTCCAGCTGCGCGAGGTCGCTGGAGGGTGGCGCCTCTTCACGCACCCTGCCTTCCACGACCAGGTCGCCGACTACGTGCTCTCGTGGGATCAGCGGCGCCTCTCGCAGGCGGCCCTCGAGACCCTGGCCGTTATTGCTTACCACCAGCCTGTTTCGCGCGAGGGCGTGCGGGCCATCCGCGGCGTGAACTCCGACGGCGTCATTGCGTCCCTGCGCGAGAAGGGCCTGGTGCGCGAGGTGGGGCATGACGCCGAGCACGGTCAAGCGGTGCTCTTTGGCACCACGCGCGCCTTCCTTGAGCGCTTTGGCCTGAGGGGCATCCGCGACCTTCCGCCACTCGAGGACTTCGCTCCGGACGAGCAGTCCAAGCAGTTCATCCGCGAGCGTCTCTCTGGGCGCTCGCTGGAGTCTACGCTCGAGGAGGCCTCGGACGATATCGACGACGAGCGTGACCTCTTGGGCGACGATGAGGGTACCGAGGATGGCGAGGCTCTCGAGGACGCACCGGGTCCCGAGGACACCATGGATGGTGACGCGGACGATGAGTGATCCCGTACGCGAGGACGGGCTCTACCCCATGCGCCTCCAGCGATTTCTCGCCCGTGCCGGCGTCGCCAGCAGGCGCGGTGCCGAGCGGCTCATGACCGCTGGCCGCGTGCGCGTGAACGGCGAGGTCGTGACTGAGCTCGGCAGCAAGGTTGACCCTATGAGCGATGTGGTGAGCGTGGACGGCATCGAGTGCCACATGCTCGAGCGGCCCTGCTACCTCATGCTTTACAAGCCCTCGGGCTACGTCACCACAATGAGCGACCCCCAGGGCAGGCATACCGTAGCAGAGCTTGTTCCTACCGACCGCTTCCCTGGGCTCTTTCCGGTTGGGCGTCTCGACATGGACACGACGGGTCTTCTCCTCTTCACAACTAACGGGAATGTGGGGCAGGAGCTGCTCCATCCCTCGCGCCATGTCGAGAAGCACTACGTTGCACTGGTCTCTGGCACGCCTTCGGCGCACGACCTTGAGCGCCTGAGGCGCGGCGTTATGCTCGAGGACGGCCCGGCGTCTCCTGCCAGGGCAACGCTCCTTGCGAAGGTCGACCCCCTCTACTCGGTTGTTGCCCCGCACGGAGCCGGACGCACGGGTGGGGGAGAGCCCAACGCGGTTGTGGGCCTTACCATCCACGAGGGCAGGAAGCACCAGGTCAAGAAGATGATGCAGGCGGTGGGGCACAAGGTCTTGCGCCTCCATCGCGATGCGTTTGGGCCGCTTTCGCTCACGGGAGTTGACGAGGGTTCGTGGCGCGAGCTCACACCTCAGGAGGTTGCGGCCATCGAGAAGATTTGCGCCGGGCATGCCGGCGACCAGGGGGAGGACGACTAGCGTGGACTTTGGCATGAGGCAGCGGATCCTTGTCATGAGGCATCCGGAGACGCCCGCGAACACTGAGCACTTCTTCTCGGGAAGGAGGGACGTCCCTCTCACCCCGCGTGGCGAGAGGCAGCGCGAGCATGGCGTGGACGCCCTCGTGGCTTTTGCCCCCGAGCGTATTTGGTGCTCGCCCCTCTCGCGCTGTCGCAACCTTGCCGAGGAGGCAGGGGAGCGCCTGGGCATTCCCGTCCGCGTTGACGATGACCTTGTTGAGCTTGACTTTGGCGAGCTGGAGGGCACGCGCTTCGAGGCGAGCAATTCTGGCCCTGCTCAGTTCCCCTGGCCGCTTGACGAGCACGGGCACTCGCTTCCCGCGCCCGGTGCGGAGTCCTTCGAGCACGCGACCGCACGCGCCAATCATCTTATGGACGAGCTGAGGCCGCTCGCCGGCAGAACCGCCCTTGTCACCCACGGGGGCTTCTCTCGCATTCTCATCGCCGCCATGTACGATGTACCGTATGACCGCTTCTGGAATGTGCATCTGGCAAACGTGTGCTCGGCGTACTACACCTGTAACGGGAAGAGCTTCTACCTTGGCGGGTTCAACCTCACCCCCGATGAGGTCATAGAGCGCTCGACCAAGCCAAACCCATACGACCTCAGGGACATCTGGGGCGTCGCAGAAAGGAAGGACGCATGATCGTCGCCATCGACGGGCCCGCAGGGTCCGGTAAGTCTACCGTTGCCCACGCAATTGCCGAGAGGTGCCACCTCACCTACCTCGATACGGGTGCCATGTATCGCTCCGTCACCGCCGAGTGCCTGCGCCAGGGCATCGACCCCGCTGACGCGGCTGCCGTGACGCAGGTTGCCCGCACGATCACCATCGCCTTTGGCACCTCGCCTGCCGGCCAGACCGTCACCGCCAACGGCCGTGACGTCACCGCTGAGATTCGTACGCCCGAGGTCGACCGCAACGTCTCTGCCGTCTCGGCCATCCCGGAGGTGCGCACTGCCATGGTCGAGCTCCAGCGTGCCTACGGCGAGACGGGCGACGTCGTCGCCGAGGGCAGGGACATTGGCACTGTGGTCTTCCCAAATGCAGACGTGAAGGTCTTCCTCACGGCAGACCCCTCTGCTCGAGCCCTGCGCCGCGCCGTGCAGCGCGAGGGTGGAGACGCCGCCAAGGATGCCAATGCCACGGCAGATCCTGCTGAGGTGGAGCGCATCCTCGCAGACCTCAACCGCCGCGACCAGCTTGACTCTACGAGAAAGACCGCACCCCTCAAGCCGGCGCCGGACGCGCACCACATCGACTCGTCCTCGATGAGCGTTGACGAGGTCGTGGCCGCCATCTGCGCGCTTGATCCCAGGCTTGAGGCCGCGCTCGCGGGAGGCCGTTCGTGAGCGCGCAGAAGAAGGCGCCCGAGAAGCGCCTGCGCGCCTTCCACGGCAACAGCTTTGATGACTACTTCGACACGGGTATGCGCAACTTCCCGCTTCCGGCCCGCATGTTTCTTGGCATTGCCGTCTATGCTTGCATGGCATGGACGCAGTTCCGTTGGCGCTGGAGCGTTGAGGACAAGGAGAAGCTCGTCGACGACAAGACCCCGCGCGTCATTGTCATGAACCACGGCTCTATGCTCGACCCCGTGATCATCATCGTCCAGCTCTGGCTGCATGGCATATGCGTGCGCACCATCTACAAGAGCGAGTTTGACAAGTCGCCGGTGGTCACCTGGTTCTTCACCCGCGTGGGCGCCATTCCCGTGCAGCGGGGCACTGCCGACATGAAGTCCGTCCGTCGCGCGAAGGCAGCACTTGACCGCGGCGAGTGCGTCCTCATCTTCCCCGAGGGCACCCGCATCAAGAGCGACGACGAGCCCGTGACCATCCACGAGGGCTACTCCCTCATGGCGCAGCTTGGCCACGCTCCGGTCCAGCCGGTGGCCATCGTGGGCGCGCGCGACATCACGAAGCGTGGCAGCCACCTGCACCACTTTTCCCGCGTGTGGCTCAAGGCGGGAGACCCCATCACCTGGGACTCCTTGGACGTTAAGGGCAGGAAGGCCCAGCTCGCTGCAATGTCGAAGGCGGGCATGGACGCCGTCTATGCGCTGAGAGACGAGCTTCGCGAAGAGCACCCGGGAAGGATGTAGCCATGGCATCAGTGGAGGTGGCCCGCGAGGCAGGCGCCTGCTATGGCGTCGAGCGTGCGCTCGAGATGACCGAGGATGCCCTCAAGGATGGTGCGTTTCGCGTTCGTACGCTGGGGCCCCTGATTCATAACCCGCGAGTTGTCGCAAGCTTGGCCGAGCGTGGTGCCGCCGTTGTCGAGGATCCGCGTGACGCTGCAGGCTGCACGCTTGTCCTCCGCACGCACGGGGTGACTCCTGCCGAGGAGGCCGAGGCACGGGAACTCTGCTCTTCTGTGGTCGATGCAACCTGTCCCTTTGTTAAGAAGGTGCACCGTGCAGCCGAGCAGCTCTCTGCGGAGGGCTATCGCGTGGTCATCGTGGGCGAAGCGGGCCATCCCGAGGTCACCGCTACCCTTGCCCATGCGCCGGGGGCCGTAGTTGTGGGAACGGCCGAGGAGGCGCTTGCACTCCCGCATGCGCGCAAGACCGGCGTTGTGGTGCAGACCACGCAGTCTGCGGCACGCTTAGCCGAGGTCGTCTCGGCACTGCTGTTGCGCACCGAGGAGCTTCGCGTGTTCAACACCATCTGCGAGGCGACCTCGGGGCACCAGGGCGCCTGCGCCGAGCTCGCCGCGCGAGCGGATGTGATGGTGGTCATAGGCGGTCGGAACTCTGCCAACACCACGCGCCTGGCCGAGATTGCCTCAATGGCGTGCCCACGCACGCATCACGTGGAAGGCGCCGACGAGCTTAACGCCACCTGGTTTAAGGGGGCAGGCCTTGTGGGCGTCACGGCTGGCGCCTCAACCCCCGCCTCGCAGATACGTGCCGTCGTGGCCGCGATCGAGTCGATGATAGGGGAGTAGCTGTGGCACGGGACAGGGCGGACTACGCGTCCACACGCGAGCGCTCACTTGGCGCCTGGGTTCAGTCTGTCGAGGAGGAGAGCCCTGCCTGGGAGGCGGGCATCGAGTCCGGCATGCGCATCGAGAGCGTAAACGGGCACAAACTGCGTGACCTCATCGACTGGCGCTGGGAGGCCGACGGAGCCTCATGCGACCTCGAGGTCTTTGACCCCAGGGACGGTGGGACCTATGCCTGCGAGCTCTGGCGGGAGCCTGGCGAGGACTGGGGCATCGACTTCACCGACGTCCTCTTCGACGGCATCCGTACCTGCGTGAACGCCTGCCTGTTCTGCTTCATGAGCATGCTTCCGGAGGATGCGCGCCCATCCCTCTCGTTGCGTGATGACGACTACCGGCTCTCATTCCTCCAGGGGAATTTCGTCACCCTCACCAACGTGACGGACGAGGACGTCGAGCGGATCATCGCATGCCGGCTCGAGCCCATGAACGTCTCGATTCATGCCATTTCGCCCGATGTCAGGCGCACGCTCATCGGCCCACATGCCCAGCGCGGCATCGACGTCCTCGAGCGTCTCCTTGCGGCGGGCATCGAGATACACGCCCAGATCGTCCTTTGCCCTGGCGTGAACGACGGACCGGAACTCGCTCGCACGCTCGATTGGGTGGAGGAGCGCCCCGCCATCACCTCTCTTGCCGTGGTGCCTCTTGGCTACACGCGCTTCTCGCGTCGGTTTTCAAAGTCCTTCTCGGATGATCCAGCCGCCGCTAAGGCAGTGGTCGAGCTCATTGAGCCCTACCAGGAGCGTGCCAGGCGCGAGCTTGGTACCACCCGCTTCCAACTCTCCGACGAGTTTTACGTTGCCGCTGGCGTGACGGTTCCTCCCGCCGAGGCCTATGACGGCTACCCACAGTACTACGACGGCATCGGCATGCTGCGGAGCTTCCTCGACGACTCAGCGGTCTTTGCCCGCGACCACGCAGGGGAGCTTGCCGCAAGCGATGCCGACCTCAAGCGCTTGGACGCCGAGGTGCTTCTCGTCTGCGGCGAGGCACCCCAAGCGGCCATCTCGTTCTTCTGTGGACTGTGGTCTCCCTCTGGTCGCGTGAGGGCGTTCCCCATTCGCAACGACTACTTTGGGGGAGACGTCAACGTCACGGGGCTCATCGTCTCGAAGGACCTTCTCGCACAGCTGCCCTCTGACCTCACGAGCAAGGTAGTTGTGCTCCCTGAGGTTATGTTCAATTTTGATCACGTGACTCTAGACGGAGATACCCAGGACCACGTTGTCGAGGAAATCGAGCGTCGTGGGGGCAGGGCGGTCATAGCCCACGGCGACCCCGAGGGAATTGTTTCTGCAGTAACGCAGAGTTTAGGGTGAGACTCGCCGGCGGCAAGGCGCCCACGCGGTCGTGATATGCTCGAGTGTGCTAAATACGCTAAGAGAAAGTGAGCACATCATGTCATTGCCTGTCGTCGCCGTGGTCGGTCGACCCAACGTCGGCAAGTCCACCCTTGTAAACCGCATTGTCCAGAGTCGTGACGCCATCGTGCACGAGAGCCGTGGCGTCACGCGCGACCGTTCCTACCACAAGGCAGACTGGAACGGCCGCGACTTTGTGATTATCGACACCGGTGGCATCGAGTCCGTCAAGTCGAAGGACACCTTTGCGCCGCGAATCCGCGAGCAGGCCGTTATGGCAGCGGAAGAGGCGGATGCCATCATCTTTGTGGTGGACGGCTCAACCGGCATCACCGACGAGGACGAGGAAGTTGCGAAGATTCTGCGCAAGCAGGACAAGCCCGTGTTCCTCGTCGTCAACAAGAAGGACAACCCCGCCACCGAGAATGACAACCTCTGGGACTTCTACTCACTTGGCGTGGGCGAGCCCATGCCGCTCTCTGCCACGCACGGCTATGGCACGGGTGACCTTCTCGACGAGGTCGTGGCAGTCCTCCCCTCAGAGGACGAGCTTAAGAATGACGAGGACGTACTCTCGCTTGCCATCGTGGGCCGGCCAAACGTTGGCAAGTCCTCTCTTGCCAACCGCCTTGCCGGAAAGAAGCGCTCCATCGTCTCCGATGTTGCAGGAACCACCCGTGACGCCATCGACACCATGATCGAGTGGCAGGGGCAGCGGATTCGCCTGGTGGACACCGCCGGAATGCGCAAGAAGAACCTGGTCCACGAGGACGTCGAGTACTACAGCATGGTCCGCGGCCTTATGGCCATGGAGCGTGCCGACGTGTGTCTGCTTGTGGTGGACGCCACCGACGGCGTTACCGAGCAGGACCAGAAGGTGGCCAACATGGCCATCGACCGTGGGTGCGCCCTGGTGCTCTGCCTCAACAAGTGGGACCTCATCGAGACCGAAGCCCAACGCGACCGCGTGGTTGCCTCCATCGACAAGCGCATGCAGTTTGCCCCGTGGGTGCCCTACGTTAACATCTCCGCCCTCACAGGCCGTGCCACCGACAAGGTCTTGCAGCTGGCGGTCTCTGCCGCTCATGCCCGCGAGGTGCAGCTTCGCACCTCCGAGCTCAACACCCTCCTCGAGGAGATACGCCAGGGTGGCCACACGGTCTCTGACAAGGGCCGACGCCTCAAGATGCAGTACGCCACCCAGACCGGCTCAAAGCCTCCGGTCATCACCGTGTGGTGCAATGCGCCGGACCTCGTGGATGACAACTACAAGCGCTTTTTCGAGAACCGCCTTCGTGAGAGGTTCGATCTCGTGGGCACGCCGATCCGTCTGCGCTTCCGCAAGAAGTCTGAGGGGGACAAGTGAGACTCGTCATACCTACGCTCATCGCATGCGCCATTGCCTACTTTGTCTGCGGCATCCCGTTTGGCATGCTCATCGCTCGGTCTAAGGGCGTTGACGTTCGACACACTGGGTCGGGAAACATTGGCGCCACCAATGTGGGGCGATCCGTGGGTGCCTGGGCTGCAGGTCTCACCCTTCTTCTTGACGCCGGCAAGGGCTGGCTCTGCACCAGGCTTGCCACCTTTGCGTTCTCAAGTTTCGCAGAGGCAAAGGCGTTTGGTCCCGGGCAGCCATTTGACTGGGCCCTCACCTGCGTCTACGCGGCATGCGTGCTTGGTCACGTCTTTTCGCCCTACCTTGGGTTTCATGGCGGCAAGGGCATCTCGGTTGGCTTTGGTGCGGCACTGGGTCTAGACCCGCGCATCGCCTTTGGGCTTCTTGCGGTCTTCCTTGTCTTTGCCGTTCCCACGCGCTTTGTCTCGCTGGGCAGCTCGTGTGCGGCAGTCTCGCTTCCCATCTGGACGGCCGTCCTAGGGTACAGCCCGGTTGCCGTGCTGCCCATGGTCATCGTAGCCGCCTGCGTCGTGTGGGCGCACCGCGAGAACATCCGCAAGCTCGCGCACCACGAGGAGAAGCGCTTCTCGTTCCACCACGAGGAGGGAAAGTCAAAGTGAGCCGCGTTGCCGTCATAGGCGCAGGCTCCTGGGGCACGGCGATGACGGGCCTCGTTGCGCCTGCCGTTAACGAGGTCGTGCTGTGGGCACGTACCCCTGAGGCCGTGGCTGCCCTGAACCGCGACCACAGGAACCCCAATCACCTTCCGGACTACACGCTGGCTGCAAATGTGAGCGCCACAAGCGACCTTGCCCTGGCTGCACTCGATGTCGATGCTGCGGTTCTGGCCACCCCTTCTGCCTTTCTGCGCGAGACCTGTCGCAACCTGGCACCCCACCTTGGAAAGGACGTACGTGTGCTCGTCCTTTCCAAGGGCATGGAGTGCGGTACTCACCTCCTCATGCACGACGTAGCGGCTCAGGAGCTGGGTAACCCCGCTCGCGTCGCCGCACTCTCGGGCCCAAACCATGCGGAGGAAATCTGCCGAGGCATGGTCTCGGCGGCAGTCGTTGCCTCTGAGGACGTAGACACCGCTGCCTACTTCCAGGGCATCCTTGCTGGACCCACCTTTAGGGCTTACGTGAGCGATGATGTCCGAGGCGTCGAGTGCTGCGGTGCTGTCAAGAACGTGGTGGCCATCGCATGCGGCATTGCAAGCGGCATGGGGATGGGGGACAACACCCTGGCAGTCCTCATGACCCGTGGCATCGCCGAGATTGGTCGTGTTGTGGCGGCCCTGGGCGGCAACCCCATGACGTGCATGGGCCTTGCCGGTATGGGCGACCTTGTGGTCACCTGCACCTCAGAGCACTCGCGCAACAGGAGTTTTGGCCGCGCGCTCGTGGCAGGCGAGACGCTCGAGTCCTACCAGACGCGCACGCACATGGTGGTCGAGGGCGTTCCCGCCTCTGTCTCGGTCCTCGAGCTTGCGCAAGAGCGCGGCATCGAGGTACCCATCACGGCTGCCGTACACTCCGTACTCTTCGAGGGTAGGCCCATAGATGACGCGATGGAAGGACTTCTCACCCGTGCGCCCCGCACGGAGTTCTATGGTATGGAAGAGCGAGAGCAAGCATCAAAGGAGAATCAATGCTAGAGAATAACGTGCAGGTGGCACCCTCCATCCTTTCGGCTGACCTTGGCCACCTTGCAGATGAGCTTGCCACCATTGAGGGCGCGGGCTACGTGCACTTCGATGCAATGGACGGCCATTTTGTGCCTAACCTCACCTTTGGACCTGGCGTCCTTTCCGCGGTGAAGGCGGCCACCCAGACGCCCGTCGACGCCCACCTCATGATTTCGAACCCCGACCAGATGGTTCCCGAGTACCTCTCCGCCGGGGCAGATATCGTGACCTTCCACTATGAAGCCACGGCGCACGCCAACCGCCTTGCCAACCTCATCCGCGAGAAGGGCGCCAAGGCTGGCATTGCCATCAACCCTGGCACGCCCGTCTCTGCCCTCGACGCCATTATCGAGGACGTGGACCTGGTGCTCGTGATGACCGTGAACCCCGGCTTTGGCGGCCAGAAGTTCATCCCCGGATCGCTTCGCAAAATTTGCCAGGTTAAGGCCATGTGCGCAGAGCGCCATGTGAACCCCATCATTGAAGTTGACGGCGGCATCTCGCCCGCGAACGCCGCTGACGTCTGTGCCGCTGGCGCGCGCCTGCTCGTTGCTGGCAGCGCCGTCTTTGGCAAGGAAAACCGCGCCGAGGCCATCCGCAAGATTACCGAGGCCGGCGAGGCCGGTCTCACGAGGAGAGCGTGAGAAGCGTGACCGCCCGCACAACCGTATACCTTGACTACGCCGCCAGTGCTCCCGAGCGCAGGGAGTCCCTTGCCGCCGAGCGGGCCTACGAGGAGTCGCCCATAGCGGGCGCCAACCCCAACTCGCTCCATACGCCCGGTCGCGAGGCGGCCCGTGCCCTTGACGGCGCGCGGCGAGACATCGCCCGGTGCGTGGGCGGTGGCTTCAGGCCGTCGGACGTGATATTCACGTCAGGCGGCACCGAGTCCAACAATCTGGCACTTCTCGGCCTGTCGCGCGGCGCCCGCCAACGCGATCGCAAGCGCACGCGTGTGGTTCTCTCCGCCATCGAGCACGACTCTGAGCTGGACGTTACGGGGGTACTCCGTGACCGTGGCTTCGAGGTGACGCTCGTAAAGCCGGGTCGGGATGGCGTGGTTTCCCGCGCTGCGCTGGAGGACGCGCTTGGTCCCGACTGCGCGCTTGTCTCGGTCATGAGCGCCAACAACGAGACGGGCGTGGTCCAGCCCGTGTCAGAGCTTGCCGCAGCGGCCCATGCTGCCGGAGCGCTCTTCCATACCGATGCAGTGCAGGCGTTTGGCCGCATTCCCCTCGACATTTCGCAGGCAGATGCCGTGAGCCTTGCAGCCCACAAGCTCGGTGGCCCCGTGGGGGTGGGCGCGCTTCTCGTTCGCGGTCGTGTGCCGCTGGCCCCGCAATCCTTTGGCGGCGGCCAGGAGTCCGGCAGGCGTGCGGGAACGCAGGACGTTCGCGGCACGCTTGCCTTTGCTGCGGTCGCGCGTGCCTGCTGCGGCTCCATCGAGACCGTGCGCCCGCAGGTGGCGGCCCTCGCCGAGAAGCTCTACCAGCGCATCTGCGCGGAGGGCACGGGCATCGTTCCCACAACCACGACGACAGTCGACGAGCAACGCCTTCCCGGCATGGTGAGCGTCATGGTCCCGGGCCTTGACTCGCAATCTCTCGTGCTTGGCCTTGACGAGCGCGGCTATGCGGTTTCGGCTGGCTCTGCCTGCTCGTCCGGTTCCCTTGACGCAAGCCACGTGCTCACGTCCATGGGCATAGGCCGCGACCAGGCCCTTGGCTCTCTTCGCATCTCGTTTGACGAGCGCGTTGCCGAGGAGGACCTCGAGACCTTTGCCGCAGAGCTCATCTCGCTCGTCAAGCAGACAAAGGCACGTCATCAGTAGAACGCACACCCACCAAGGAAGGTGAGAGCCCCATGACAGAAGCACAGGCGCTCCTCAGGCTCCAAGAGATTGATCTCGACATGCTTCGCATGGCGTCCACACTGGCAGCCATGCCCCAGCAGAAGAAGATGCAGGCCATCGCCCGCGCGCGCCGCAAGGTGCAGAGCGAGCAGACCAAGATCTTCGCCCAGCGTAAGGACCTGGAGACCTTTGTGGCCGAGAACCAGGAGGACCTTGAGCACTACCGTGCGCGCACCGAGGAGGTCAAGGCCGAGGTCGCATCGGGAAGCCCCGGCTATCGTCAGATCCAGGACTACGAGGCGCACCTCACGGGGCTTGCCAAGAAAGTCGAGAAGCTCGAGCACACCCGCGCGCAGCTCGACGAGGACCTCGAGAAGGCCAAGCGCGCCGAGAGCAATGCCAAGCTCACGCTTGAGCGCCTCGACGAGGAGGAGGCCGCACAGAAGAAGTCGTTTGAGACGGACAGCGCCCAGATTAGGAGCAAGATCGTCCAGCTCGACGCGGAGCGCAAGAGCTTGGCCGCGCAGATCTCTGCCAAGCACCTAGGCGACTACGAGGCTGCCCGCAAGCGCTTCAAGGGCCTGGCTGTTGAGAAGCTCGTGGGCAACGTCCCCTCGGTGTGCCGCGTGAAGCTCCAGCCCGCCTCGTTCCACGAGCTCACGCACGGTGACGACGTTGCCGAGTGCCCCTATTGCCACCGCATCCTCATCGTGGACGATCCCTATGTCGAGGGGGAGGGCAAGTGAGCGAGAGCACGCACAGGGATACAGAGCCGGCGGCGCCTCGCGTCGTCCTCGCAGTCACGGGAGGTATTGCAGTCTACAAGGCCGTAGAGGTCATGCGCGGTCTGCAGCACGCGGGCTGCGACGTTCGCGTGACTATGACGGCAGATGCGGAGCGCTTTGTGGGCACCCCCACGTTCGAGGCGCTCTCCGGCCATCCCGTGGCGGACGACCTCTATGCCTACCCGGACTCTCCCATTCCGCACATCTTCCTGGTCGACTGGGCTGACCTTGTGGTGGTTGTTCCCGCAACCGGAAACGTGCTGGCTAAGATGGCAACGGGAATTGCAGATGACTGCCTCTCTACTACGCTGCTTGCCACGCACTGCCCGGTGCTTGTAGCAGCTGCCATGAACGTCCACATGTGGAGAAATCCGGTAACGCAGGAAAACGTCGCAACGCTTCGCTCGCGAGGCATTCGCTTTGTGATGCCGCAGACGGGCCTTCTCGCCTGCGGTGACGTGGGTGAGGGCAAGCTTGCAGAAGTTTCGGACATCGTGGCCGCTGCACTTGAGGCGCTTGCCCCGGCCAAGCAGGACATGGCCGGCATGAGGCTTGTGGTCACGGCCGGCCCCACGCACGAGGCCATCGACCCCGTGCGCTACATCGCCAACGCCTCCACAGGCAAGATGGGATACGCCATCGCCCGTGAGGCCTCACGCCGAGGTGCTGTGGTGACGCTGGTCTCCGGACCGGTCTCGCTCGCCGCGCCGCAGGGGGTCTACGTGGTTCCGGTTGTCTCGGCGGCACAGATGCGCGACGTCACCGTCACCGCGTTCGCTAACGCCGACGCTGCCATATGCGCCGCGGCAGTCGCGGACTACACGCCCGCCTCGCCTGCTGACCGCAAGCTCAAGAAGGGCACGGACGACCTCTCGACGCTTCGCCTTATCAAGACCGCTGACATCCTCGCTGAGCTTTCTCACACCAAGGGAGACCGCGTCGTGGTTGGCTTTGCAGCCGAGACAAACGACCTTCTCAAGAATGCGCGAGAGAAGGTCGAGCACAAGGGCTGCGACCTTATCGTGGCAAACGACGTGTCACGCGCAGACTCCACCTTTGGCGCCGACACGAGCCGGATTGCCTTTGTCTGGCCTGACCACACGGAGCAACTCGATACGCTTCCGCTCGACCAGGTTGCTGCCGCCATTTGCGACCGCGTTGCCGCGGCCGTGGCGGGGGAGGACGCATGAGCGAGGCACGTCACGGCGAGATAACCATCGGCTGTCATCTCTCGGTGGCGGGCGGATTTGCGCAGATGGGCAAGACCGCTCTGAGCATTGGGGCAAATACCTTCGCCTTCTTCACGAGAAACCCGCGTGGCGGCCGAGCCAAGACGCCAGACCCAGACGATGTGGCGGCGCTTCTCGCCATCCTTGCCGAGAACGACTTTGGACGGCTTGTTGCGCACGCACCGTATACCATGAACCTCTGCTCTGCCAAGCCGCAGACGATAGAGTTTGCCCGCGAGGCCATGGCTGGCGACCTTCAGCTCATGGAGATGCTGCCAGGAAACTACTGCAACTTCCATCCGGGAAGCCATGTGGGCCAAGGGGTGGACGAGGGCATTCGCCTTATCTGCGAGGGTCTTGACCAGGTGTTGGTTCGAGGACAGAAGACTACCGTCCTGCTGGAGACCATGGCAGGCAAGGGCTCCGAGGTGGGCTCGCGCTTCGAGGAGCTAGCTCGCATCATCGAGGGAACCCGTGAGGGCGACCTTCTCGGCGTGTGCCTCGACACCTGCCACGTAGCCGACGCCGGCTACGACATTGTGAACGACCTCGATGGCGTACTTGAAGAGTTTGACCGCGTGATTGGGCTTGACCGCCTGAAAGCCCTACACGTGAACGACTCAAAGAACCCGCTTGGCTCCCACAAAGACCGTCACGAGAAGATCGGCCAGGGCACGCTTGGGCTCTCGACCTTCGAGGCCGTGGTGACAAACCCGCGACTGTGCGGGCTGCCCATGATTCTCGAGACGCCCAACGAGCTTGATGGCTACGCGCAGGAGATAACACTCCTCAGGGGGCTTGCCCGGGGAGATGGGAAGGACTAATGGGGATTCTCATAGGCTGCGAGCACCTCTCGCACGAGTGGCCGGGCAAGCCTGTGCTTGCCGATCAGACTATAGGCATCAACGAAGGCGAACGCATTGGCGTGGTGGGCAGGAACGGAGACGGCAAGTCAACGCTGCTTGAGCTCATCGCACATCGGCTGGAGCCTGACTCGGGAACCGTTACCTGGAGAAACGGCATCCATGTGGGGTTCCTAGGCCAGGATGACGAGCTCCACGACGATTGGACCGTGGGCCGCGCCGTTGTGGGGGACGTTCCCGACTACATGTGGGCCTCCGACCCGCGCGTGCGACAGATTATCTCCGAGCTCCTAGGAGACGTGGACTGGGATGCCACCGTTGGCACGCTCTCCGGTGGTCAGCGACGTCGCTGCGACTTGGCACGGCTCCTCGTGGGCACCTGGGACGTTATCCTCATGGACGAGCCCACCAACCACCTGGACATGCACGCCATCCGCTGGCTTGCCGACCACCTCAAGGCCCGCTGGCCCGAGGGCACGGGTGCCCTTCTCGTGGTGACGCACGACCGCTGGTTCTTGGATGAGGTCTGCGAGCACATGTGGGAGGTCCACGACCGAGAGATCGAGCCTTTCGACGGCGGCTACTCCGCCTACATCCAGCAGCGCGTCGAGCGTGACCGCATGGCCGCGGCCACTGAAGAGCGTCGCCAGAACACGCTGCGCAAGGAGCTCAACTGGCTGGCACATGGTGCCAAGGCACGCTCGAGCAAGCCGCGCTTCCGCGTCGAGGCGGCGCGAGCCCTTCTCGCCGACGATCCGCCGCTGAGAAACCCCATCGAGCTCAAGCGCCTAGCCGTGAGCAGGCTGGGCAAGCAGGTCATTGAGATGAAGGATGTCTCGTTTGCTTATCCTGATGGCTCGCGCGTGCTCGATGACATCACCTGGACCATTGGACCCGGCGACCGCTACGGCATCCTTGGTGCCAACGGTGCGGGCAAGTCGACGCTGCTCAAGGTCATGACAGGCAAATTGCAGCCAACTTCCGGAACCGTTCGCATTGGCAAGTCTGTTCGCTTTGGCTGGATGTCGCAGCACCTGGACACCCTTTCTGAGAAGGAGAACTGGCGCGTGCTCGAGGTGCTCTCGCGCTACAAGAGCACCTACTATGTGGACGGCAAGCCCCAGAGCCCCACGCAGCTCCTCGAGCGACTTGGTTTCGAGCGCTCCGAGCTCACTAACTTTGTGCATGACCTCTCTGGCGGACAGCGCAGGCGTCTCGCGCTGCTCACGGTGCTTCTCGACGAGCCCAATGTGCTGGTGCTCGATGAGCCTGGCAACGACCTCGACACCGACATGCTCGCCGTGCTAGAGGACCTGCTCGACACCTGGCCCGGCACGCTCCTCATGGTCTCGCACGACCGCTTCCTCATGGAGCGCGTGACCGACGACCAATATGCGCTTCTAAACGGCCGCGTGCGCCACTGCCCGGGCGGCGTAGACGAGTTCCTCGACCTTCTAGACGCCATGGGCGCCTCGTCTTCCGGAGCGGAGTTTCGCGAAGCGCACTCCGCGCAGGAAGACCAGGCGCCCTCCGGGGGGCAAGGAGGCGAACTCACCAACCAGGAACGACGTGAACTCAAGAAGCGGTTCGATGCCGTTACGCGCAAGCTGGAAAAGACCGAGGGGGAGCCGGACCGGCTGCGGGCGGCGCTTGCAGAGGTCGATCCTACGGACTACGAGAAGCTCGTTGCCGCCCAGAAGGCGGTCGATGACGCCGTGGCTGCGCGCGAGGCTCTCGAGGACGAGTGGCTTGAACTCTCGGACAAGCTGGGTATCGAGTAGGACCTCGAGGCGCCATACACAATACGAATGGTTGCGTGACAAAAGCCGTATGCGCACCGCAACTGGGCAGCCCTATCATGGATAGGCTGACAGTCTGAGGGAGGGGCTCTATTGGGTGAGATTCTACGGAGGTTCGTCTTTCCCAAGTACCGCGGAAAGATTGTTTTTGGCACGCTCTGCAAGGCCGTGGAGGTCATCTTTGATCTCATTACCCCGGTCATCGTAGCCAGTATGATTGACGTGGGCGTCACCAGCCGTGACCAGGGCTACGTGGTTCGCATGTGCATGGTGCTTATCGTCCTTGCGGTGGTGGGGTTCTGCTTCACGCTCGTGTGCCAGAAGATGGCTGCCGTTGTCTCGCAGGGCTCGGGCACGGACATTCGCCACGACCTGTACGCCAAGGTGAACCAACTCGCCCCGGCAGACCTCGACCGTATAGGTACGCCCTCTCTGGTCACTCGTATCACGAACGACGTCAACCAGGTACAGGTCACGGTGGCCCTTGGCATCAGGCAGATCATCCGCTGGCCCATCCTGGCAATTGGCTCCATGGTCTGCGCCATGCTCATCGATGCCCAGCTTGGGCTTGTCTTTCTCGTATGCACGCCTGCCATCGCGGTTGTCTTTTGGCTCGTGATGTCCAAATCCGTACCGCTCTTCGGCGAGCTTCAGTCGCGGCTCGACGAGGTTAGCCTTGTCACGCGCGAGAACCTCTCGGGCGTCCGCGTGGTGAGGGCGTTCAGGCAGGAGGGACGCGAAGACGAGCGTTTCCACAAGGCGGCTGACGAGCAGACGCAAACGGCCGTGACCATCGGCAAGCTCTCCTCGCTTCTCAACCCTGCTACGCTGCTTGTGATGGACCTGGGCATCGTTGCCATCCTCTGGATGGGCGGCGCGCGTATTGACGCGGGCAATCTCACGCAGGGCGAGGTCATTGCCTTCGTGAACTACATGACGCAGATGCTCGTGTCCATCGTCTACGTGGCCAACCTGGTTATCACCATCAACCGCGGCACCGCCTCGGCCAAGCGCATCATGGAGGTGCTCGACTGCGAGCCCCAGACTTCTGACGAGGGCACCACACAGGTGGAGCTTGCCCCGGGCACCCTCACCTCTGGCGTGGCCATCGCCCTCGACCACGCATGCTTCACCTACGACGGCGCACCCCGGCCTGCGGTGGACAACGTGACGCTGCGGCTGGGCGCCGGTGGATCTCTTGGCATCATTGGCGGCACGGGTTCTGGCAAGTCGTCGCTTGTGAACCTCATCCCAAGGCTCTACGATGCCACGTCCGGCGAGGTTCGCGTCTTTGGGCACGACGTGCGAGAGTACCCCTTCACCCAGCTACGTGAGCTTGTCTCTACAGTGCCCCAGCAGGCGTCGCTGGTCTCGGGTACCATCCGTTCGAACCTCTGCTGGCGCGATTCCAACGCTACAGACGAGGAGCTCTGGCGTGCGCTTGAGCTTGCTCAAGCTGCGGACTTCGTACGGGGCAAGGACCAGGGGCTTGATGCCGTTGTCGAGGCAGGCGGCAAGAACTTCTCTGGAGGCCAGCGTCAGCGCCTCACCATTGCGCGCGCCCTCGTGGGACACCCGCGCATCGTGGTGCTTGATGACTCCGCCTCGGCACTTGACTTCCGTACCGACGCAAGTCTTCGCCAGTCGCTCCGCAGCCTGCGTTCGGAGCTTACCTGCGTGATCGTCTCGCAGCGCGTCTCGGCAGTCATGTCCTGCGACCAGATCCTGGTCCTTGACCACGGACGCATGGCCGGGCTGGGGTCTCACACCGAGCTTATGAGGAGCTGTCCCATCTACCGCGAGATCTGTCTCTCGCAGCTCCGCCCTGAGGAGGTGGGTGCGTAATGGCAAACCCGTATGCCGCCGGCGCAAGCGCCGGAACCATCATGGCCAACGTCAAGGGCGACATTGGCAACAACAACGACAACCCCCAGGGCCGCCTTGACGAGACGGGCCTCACCACGGCCGAGGTCACGCGGCGACTGCTAGCCTACACCCGCCCGTATCGCCTGTCTCTGATTGCCTCCTTCGTGGCCTCTGCTGTCTCGGTGGTGCTCCAGCTCTATGTGCCCATCGTGATTGGCCGCGCAATCGACTGCATGGTCTCGGCTGGAGACGTTGACTTTGCCACGCTTGTGGCCCTGCTGCAGGAGCTTGCGCTTGTGGTTGTGGGCGCCGCAGTAACGCAGTGGCTCTCTGGCTACTGCACCAACCGGCTCACGTATGAGACGGTCCGCGACCTGCGCATCGATGCCTTCTCGCGCTTCCGTGACCTGCCGCTCTCATTTGTCGACGCACACTCGCACGGAGACCTGCTCTCCCGCGTGGTAAACGACGCCGACCAGGTGGGCGACGGCCTGCTCCAGGGCCTCACACAGCTCTTCACCGGCGTGGTAACCATCGTGGGCACGCTTGTCTTCATGTTCTCGATCTCTGTCCCCGTGGGGCTTGTGGTGGTTATCGTGACGCCCGTCTCCATGCTCGTGGCTTGGCTCATCGCGCGCTACTCGGCCAAGAGCTTCAAGGAGCAGCAGGCCCTCCAGGGCTCGCTTGGTGGCTACGTCGAGGAGATGGTGGGCAGCCAGAAGCTGGTCTGCGCCTTTGCATATGGAGACCGTGCCCAGGCGGGCTTTGATGAGATTAACCAGCGCCTGCTGGGGGTGGGGGAGCACGCCCAGTTCACGAGCTCCCTCTCTAACCCCGCAACGCGCGTGGTGAACAACATCACCTATGCCGTCGTGGCGGTTGTTGGCTGCATCTGCGTCATCTCCGGATGGCCGAGCGTCCTTACGGTAGGCCAGGTGCAGACGTTCCTCTCGTATGCCAACCAGTACATGAAGCCCTTCAACGAGATTTCCAATGTGGTCACGCAAATCCAGACTGCCTACGCCTCGGCGCGGCGCCTCTTCACGCTCATCGATGCGCCAGCCCAAAGCGCTGATCCCGCTGAGCCCGAGGTGGACGAGAACCCCGAGGGCGCTCTGGAGTTCTCGCACGTCGACTTCTCGTACGTCCCCGACCGCCCGCTGCTCCAGGACATCTCGTTTGTGGCTAAGCCCGGCCAGACCATAGCCCTGGTTGGCCCCACGGGATGCGGCAAGACGACCCTTATCAACCTGCTGCTGCGCTTCTATGACGTGGACTCCGGTCAGATCCTGGTTGACGGCCACGACACCAGCCACATGCGCCGAGAGGACCTTCGCTCGCTCTTTGGCATGGTGCTTCAGGACACCTGGCTCTTCAGGGGCACGGTTCGCGAGAACATTGCCTACGGAACGCCCGGGGCAACGATGGACGACGTTGTGGCGGCCGCCAAGAAGGCGCACGCGCACAAGTTCATCGAGCAGCTGCCGCAGGGCTACGACACGCTCTTGGGCGAGGACGGCGGGTCCCTCTCACAAGGCCAGCGGCAGCTCCTCTGCATTGCGCGCGTGATGCTTGCAGACCCCGCGATCCTTTTGCTCGACGAGGCAACGAGCTCCATCGACACGCGCACCGAGCTGCAGGTGCAGGACGCCTTCGATCGCATGATGGAGGGCCGCACCTCCCTGGTGGTGGCGCACCGCCTCTCCACCGTGCGAGACGCGGACTGCATCCTCGTGATGAAGGACGGCCACATCATCGAGCGCGGCACGCACGACGAGCTGCTGTGTCAGGGCGGTTTCTACGCGAGCCTTTACGAGAGTCAGTTCGAGGGGACGCGGTAGCGCGGGAAGAACGCGGCTTTTAGACGTGATTGCGTCCAAGACGCGCCTTCGATCGCCATCAACAGGTGGGCTTTGACAAGGCTTGCGGCTGCGTCAACGAATATCACCGCTCGCGGTCGTTCGATGCCGTTCTACGGGACGGCACTACCGTCCGTCCACCGCGCAAATACACTCCGGCCTTCGGGGTGGATAATCGGCCCCGGCGATGGTCGCACGCTAGCCTCGCCACGTCCACCCACCGGGAACGAGGAGGGGTCGATGCAGGATAAGGATCGCCGCTACGACGTCGTGGTCATTGGAGCAGGTGTCTCCGGCTGCGCCACGGCACGTGAGCTTGCGAAGACCACGGCGAGCGTCTGCGTTGTCGAGCGCGAAGATGACGTCTGCTGCGGCACGTCCAAGGCAAACTCGGCCATCGTGCACGCCGGCTACGACGCCATGCCCGGCTCACTCATGGCCCGCCTCAACGTCGAGGGCAATGCCCTCATGTACGAGCTGGCAAAGAAGCTGCAGTTCACGGTCAAGAACATTGGGTCTCTTGTCGTGTGCACAAGCGAGCATGACATGGAGGGCCTCCGAGAGCTCTTCGCACGAGGGGTGGCCAATGGCGTCCCCGACCTCCAGATTGTTGACCGAGACACGCTTCGCTCCATGGAACCCAACATCTCCCAGAACGCCGTCGGTGCGCTCTGGGCGCCAACGGCCGGCATCGTAGACCCCTTTGGGCTAAACGTGGCCCTTGCCGAGAATGCCGCGGCAAACGGCGTCGAGTTTTTCTTTGATGCACCGGTGACGGCAGTCGAGCGCAGGCCGGACGGTGGCTTTGCCCTCGAGACGCCGCGCGGCCGTATCCTCGCTCGTTGCGTAGTGAATGCTGCAGGCGTCTATGCAGACCAGATTCACAACATGGTCTGCGAGGACAAGCTAAAAATCGTTCCGCGGCGCGGCCAGTACATGCTCCTCGACACCACGGCTGGCAACCACGTTCACCACGTGGTCTTTGCGCTTCCCTCAAAGATGGGCAAGGGCGTTCTTGTATCGCCAACAATCCACGGGAACCTTATTGTGGGTCCAACGGCGGAGGACATCCAGGACAAGGAGGGCACCGATACCACGGCGGCCGGGCTTGCCGAGGTGGCTGAGAAGTGCGGCATCACCGTGGCCGACGTTCCTCTCCGCGAGGTCATCACGTCCTTCTCCGGCCTGCGCGCGCACCGTGCGGAGCACGAGTTCCTTATTGGCGAGAACCCCTCGACACCGGGCTTTGTGGACTGCTCCGCTATCGAGTCGCCGGGCCTCACTGCGTCCCCGGCCATTGGCCGTATGGTCGCAGGCATCGTGACCAAAATCTTGGGGCTAGAGGAGAAGCCCACCGGTGAGTTTGTGGACACGCGCCGCGGAATTCCTAACATGAACGACCTTTCGTTCGAGCAGTGGGGGAGCCTCTGCGAGGGGAACCCCCTCTATGGCAGGGTCATCTGCCGCTGCTGCCATGTGACCGAGGCACAGATCGTCGACGCCATTCACCGTCCCGTTGGTGCACGCTCCCTCGACGGCGTCAAGCGGCGCACGGGGGCTTGCATGGGACGCTGCCAGGCAGGCTTCTGTACACCAAAGATCATGGAGATTCTCTCGCGCGAGTTGTCTGACGTCACCATGGAAAACGTCACCAAGTCTGGCCCCGGATCCGAGTTCATCGAGGGACACGCGAAGGACACCATCGCAAAGGAGGCCCGCGCATGAGCGACTACGACGTCATTGTCATTGGCGGTGGACCCGCCGGACTCGCCGCGGCAACGGCTGCGCGTGGCGAGGGCAAGCGCTCTGTTCTGGTAATCGAGCGCGACCAGAAGCTCGGCGGCATCCTCAACCAGTGCATCCACAATGGCTTTGGCCTCATCACCTTCAACGAGGAGCTCACCGGCCCCGAGTACGCCGCGCGCTACGAGAAGCTCGCGCGCGAGGCCGGCGTGGAGTTCCTTCTCGACACCATGGTCCTGGATGTCTCGCCGGACCACGTGGTCACCTGCGTGAGCGAGGCGCGCGGGATGCAGCGCATTACGGCAGGCGCCGTCGTCCTTGCGATGGGCTGCCGCGAGCGGCCGAGAGGCGCGCTCAACATTCCCGGCTTCAGACCGGCAGGTATCTACACCGCGGGTACAGCCCAGCGCTTGGTGAACATCGAGGGCCTCATGCCCGGCCGCGAGGTGGTTATCCTTGGCTCCGGCGACATTGGCCTCATCATGGCGCGCCGCATGACGTTGGAGGGGGCGCACGTTGCGTGCGTGGCAGAGCTCATGCCCTACTCGGGCGGTCTCAAGCGAAACATCGTCCAGTGCCTTGATGACTTTGGCATTCCGTTGCTGCTCTCTCACACGGTAACGCGCGTCGAGGGCAAGACCCGCGTCGAGGCGGTGTGGATTGCCCAGGTGGACGAGAAGGGCCACCCCATTGCGGGCACCGAGGAGCGCTACCCGTGCGACACGCTACTGCTCTCGGTGGGGCTTCTTCCCGAGAACGAGCTCTCACGAGCGGCTGGCGTCGAGCTTTCGCGCGTCACGCGCGGGCCGGTGGTAAACGAGAGCCTCGAGACCAGTGTGCCCGGCATTTTTGCCTGCGGAAACGTGCTGCATGTGCACGACCTTGTCGACTACGTTTCGCAGGAGGCAACGGCTGCCGGCGCCGCAGCGGGCGCGTGGGCGGACGCCTGCGCACAGCACCAGGCGCACGACGAGATGCCCGGCATCCCCGTTGTTGCCGAGGGTGGCGTGCGCTACACAGTCCCGCAGTCCATCGACCCCCAGCGCATGCCCGAGAAGCTAACGGTTCGCTTCCGTGTGGGCGGCGTCTATGAGGACAAGCGCATCTGCGTATACCTGGGCGACGAGCGCGTCATCTCCAAACGGCGGCCCATTCTAGTCCCAGGCGAGATGGAAGACGTCACGCTCAAGCGCGATGACCTGCTCGCCAGGCCTGACCTTGAGAAGATCGTCGTGACGCTCGAGGAGGCATAGCATGGAGACAAGAAAGCTTACCTGCATCCGCTGCCCCCGAGGCTGTACCGTGACCGTTACCCTGGCGGATGACGGCACCATCACCAGCGTCACAGGCAACTCCTGCATGCGTGGTGACAAGTACGCCCGTGACGAGGTCACGCACCCCGTCCGCGTGGTGACCACCACGGTTCCGGTTGTGGGCTCAGCGACGGAGAAGATGGTCTCGGTCAAGACGGCGGGCGACGTCCCCAAGGGCCGAGTCTTCGACGTTGTGCGAGCCCTCACGGACGTCACGGCAACCGCACCGGTTCACATTGGCGACGTCATTCTCGCCGATGTCGCCGGAACCGGAATAGACATAGTGGCAACAAAGGACGCCTAGGGGCCAGGAGGGAAAACACCCCAGGGGGCGGCTCACGCTCCTATCTACCTTTGGTAGCGCAGCGAGACCTCCAGGAACTCTGCCTTGCCTGCGATATAGTCGGCGTAGGCCGTCTCGGGATCGCTGCCGTGGTAGGCTGCGCAGAACCCGCACTGGTCGCAGTCGGCAATGCAGGGGAAGCGCTCCTTCACGTACGCGCGTCGCTCCTCCTCGGTCGAGCCTGCTACCTGCGGTGCATTGCTCATTGACCTCGCCTCTCCCTGCATGCAAAAGGTGCCCGTCCCGTGTGGGACGGCAAACTCCCGTTCCCAAAGGGTACCATGTGCACGTACCCCAACGGAAACTGGAGGACATCATGAACATCGACGCAGCCTCGACTGCTCTACTTGTCGTTGACATTCTCGTGACGGACGCATCTGACTCGCTTTACAACCCAGATCCCCAAGAAGAGGCACTCGTCTCCAAGGCCGTGCAGGTCACGCGCGCGGCGAGAAGTGCCGGCCTTCCCGTGCTCTTCCTCTGCGACCAGCACATCCCCGGCGTGGACCGAGAGCTTGAGCTCTGGGGCGAGCACGGCGTGAAGGGCAAGGCCCACCCGCACCCCGCCCTCGAACCGGGTAGCGGCACGCGTGACTTCGTGATTCCCAAGCGGCGCTACTCGGGCTTCTTCCAGACGGATCTCGACCTCACCCTGCGCGAGCTTGGCGTCAAGACTGTCATCGCAGTGGGGGAGGACACCAACATCTGCGTCCTGCATACCCTCGCCGACGCCTGGAACCTGGGCTACGACTCCGTCGTGGTGTCAGACGCTACGCGCACCTTCCTCGTGGGCACCCAAGATGGCGCGCTCGAGCACATGCAGCGCTGCTTTGGCACGAAGGTTGCCACCACTGATCAAGTCCTCGCCGCACTCGGCACCGAACCCGCTCGCAGCTAGGGGGACGCATGGCTGAGAGGACCTATTCCAAGGGAAAGAAGAGCGTCTCCGACTCGCTCACCGAGTCGATCAAGTCCGTACGCTACGAGGACATCAACGGCGTCAACCGTCTCTTTGGCGGCCGTCTCATGGAGTGGATCGACGAGACCGCCGGCATCGCGGCACGCCGCCACTGCGGCGGGGACGTCACCACCGCCTGCGTCGACCAGCTCACCTTCAAGCATCCGGCCTTCCTCAACGACGTGGTGGTCATTGTCGCAGTGGTGACCTACGTTGGCCACACCTCAATGGAGGTGCGCGTGGATTCGTACGCCGAGGACGTCCATACCGGGGAGCGCCGTCTCATCAACGTTGCCTACCTCACCGAGGTCTGCGTGGACGAGAAGGGTAAGCCCACACCCGTCGAGTACGGCCTCTCGCTCGAGACAGACGAGGAACGCCGCGAGAACCAAGACGCCCTCAAGCGCATCATCTTTCGCAAGACCCGTGCTGCAGAGGGGTTCTAGCCACCATGCAGCAGGAGGATGACTCATATCGTCCAAGGCACGCGAGAAGATCGCTCCGCCACGCCGCTCTGCGCCTCCGTCGCCGCGTCAGACGCCTTACACGGCGAGACGTCATTCTCGCCGCCGCACTGGGGGTTGCCGCCGCAGCAGTGATTGCTGCGGTGGTCGCCCTCGTCTCGCCAAAGGCCGAGCAACCCGGAGAAACCGAGGTAACCGCAATCGACACCACCGGTACGCAGCGCGCCGTTGCCTATGACGAGGAGGTCGTGCCGGTCACGCAGGCGCCACAGTCCACACCCAAAGACGAGTGGCACCAGGGCTCCATGCCCTACCTCTACCAGATTGACCCGCAGTACAAGGACTACCCGTACAGCAATGGGACCCTGGAGAAGCAGGGTTGCGGCCCCACGTCGCTCTCGATGGTCTACATCGACCTCACCGGCGACACGACCTACGGCTCCACCGAGATGGCCGACTTTGCTACCGAGAACGGCTACTCGACGGATGGCGACGGCTCTTCGTGGCTTCTCATGTCTGAGGGCGCCGAGAAGCTCGGGCTCGCTAGCACGTCAGTCGCCAACACCCCTGAGGCGCTCGCGGCAGAGCTCGAAGCCGGTCATCCCATCATCTGCAACATGGCGCCTGGCATCTTTACCAAGGTTGGGCACTACATAGCCATAGAGGGCCTCGACGACGAGGGCAAGGCCCTCGTGCACGACTCAAACAGCCGCGCCCGCAGTCTCTGGCACTGGGACCTCTCAATTATCTGCGAGCAAGCACGAGCCATCTGGAGCTTCTCGGTAGCCTAACCTGCGGGCTCCCGGCTACGAGAGGAACTGGTCACGGAGCATAGCGAGGCCCGTCTTGGTCTTGAAGGCCTTGGCCGCCGCAGACTCCGCCATGTGTCGCCTGGCCTCGGGCCTCTCCATGGCGTCCTCGTAGATGTTCACCAGGAAGTCCGCCTCGACCAGAACCTGAAGGTCCTTGTCGTGGATGTCCGCGTAGCTGTGATGGTGTGCTATGAGCCAGCACACGCGGTCAACCTCTGCTGGCTCGTAGCCGGTGGCTTCAAGCAGCGGGCGTGCAACGCCGGGGCCAAGCTCCTCCTGATGCTTGCCTCAGGTGTCGTGGTAGATACGCTCGGACTCATGGATGCCGCTGTCGTGGACAATTGCCGCCGCCTCGAGCGCATGCAGGGTCTCCTCGTCAAGCCCCTCTGCCATGCCAATGGTGCGGGCAAGGGCGCGCACCTTCACAAAGTGCTGGATGCGCTTGGGGTCTCCCTTGTCGTAATCGAACATCGCAAGTTCAAGGGGCGTGTGGTCCTGGGGTTTCATTCTCATCTTCAATGCCTTTCTCGCGTTACCCGTTGAGGCGCACCAATCTTATGACGCCTCTGTCCGGCATCGTGCCGGGTCGGTAGCCTCGCCGCATAGGCGAAACCTTTCCTATGGGCGTGCGTCTAACCGCACACACCTGTTAGGATATGTTCAGATGTGATAGAGATGTCACGGCATGACAAAGGCGCGTCCATTCGGGCGGGTCACGTTCTTCATGGCAAAAGGGGCGTGAGGGGCGTCTGTCTTGCGTGCATGATCGCACAGGAGAGGAAGCGCATGGAGGAAGTCAAAGTAATCGAGCTCAAAGAGAGTGTCTTTGCCGACAATGACGCTGAGGCAGACCGCGTACGAGAAGACCTCAGGTCACGCGAGCAGTTCCTCCTCAACGTCATGAGCTCCCCAGGTTCGGGCAAGACCACGACGCTCACACGTCTCATCAACCTGCTCAAGGACACCTATCGCATTGGCGTGATGGAGGCGGACATCGACGGAGCCGTTGACACCGACCGCATCATCAGCCAGACGGGAGCCCGCGCTATCCAGCTCCACACTGGCGGCATGTGCCATCTGGATGCCGGAATGACGCGCACGGGCATCGACTCCCTTGATGCCACGGGGCTTGACCTTGTCTTCCTCGAGAATGTGGGCAACCTCGTGTGCCCCGCCGAGTTCGATACCGGCGCGTCCAAGAATGCTGTGATCCTCTCAGTTCCCGAGGGTGACGACAAGCCCCTCAAGTACCCCCTCATGTTCGAGAAGGCCGACGTCGTGCTTCTCAACAAGATTGACGTGCTGCCGTACTTTGACTTTGACCTCGACACCTTCGAGACCTATCTGCGCCAGCGCAATCCCAACTGTCAGCTCATCAAGATATCTGCCAAGACGGGCGAGGGCATGGACCAGCTCGCCGATTGGGTTCGCCACGAAATCGACCTCTGGAGGGCGTAAGAGATGCCAGAACAGTTTGAACAGCCCCGCTCCATCTATCAGAACGAGGCCCAGCGCAACGCTGCCGTGGCAAAGCTCGGCCGCAAGATCACCGACGTCGTGAAGCACAAGGTCGGCGGCGTCAAGACAGACGATCCCGAGTACTGGGGCCTCAAGGAGGTCCTCACCGACGAGATGGTCGACCTTGGCAACCGCATGAAGCTCCGCCAGTTCTACGACTTTGACCAGATGATTACCCTGGCACCCGAGATTGAGCCCGCACACCTGCAGGAGCTTCTTGATGAGATGAGCGTCATCGGTATCCTTGAGTACGACTACGGCGACCACTACAACGACGACGGTCCCATCGCTGACGCCCCGCGCATCAAGCGCTGGCGCCTGCCCTTCTTTGTCCCTGGCTCTGCCGAGCTCTTCAACTCGAGCAAGGATCGCATCGACAAGAATCCCCCGGTCGCCAACTTCTTCGAGCGTATGACCTTTATTCCACTGGCGGGCATCACCCAGATGGTTCCGCCCGGCGGTGACGGCATTGGCATGCACGTAATTCCCGTCGAGGAGGCCGTCAACTTCCAGAACGAGGCCGTCAAGCTCGAGCGCATCTCCTACTGGCTCAAGAAGTACGAGGGACACATCGCTGCGGGCATCTGCTCTTGCCGCTACTCTCGCACGACGCTTGGGGAGGGCTGCGCCGACGACCCCGATGACTGGTGCATCCAAGTTGGTGACATGGCCGACTACACCGTCGAAACGGGGCGCGCGCACTACATCACCACCGAGGAGGCGCTGGAGATCCTCAAGCGTGCCGAGGACAACGGCTTTGTCCACCAGATCACCAATATCGACGGTGAGAACAAGATCTTTGACATCTGCAACTGCGACGTGAAGATCTGCAACGCGCTGCGCACAAGCATGCTCTTCAACACCCCCAACATGTCGCGCAGCTCGTATACGGCCAAGGTCACGCCCGAGAACTGCGTTGCCTGCGGCCTCTGCGTGGAGTCGTGCCCAGCTGGCGCCGTGAAGCTTGGCCAGAAGCTCTGCCGTGCCAACGGCGAGCAGCCCAAGTACCCGCGCGCCATCCTCCCCGACGCAATCCACTGGGGCAAGTACGCCTGGGACGAGAACTACCGCGACACCGCCCGCATGCACAACACCTGGCCCACGGGCTCTGCGCCCTGCAAGGCTGCCTGCCCGGCACACGTGCCCGTGCAGGCCTACCTCCAGAAGGCCAAGGAGGGCAAGTACCAGGAGGCCGTAGAGCTCATCCGCACCATGAACCCGTTCCCCGCCGTGTGCGGCCGCATCTGCAACAAGCGCTGCGAGGACGCCTGCACGCGCGGCACCATTGACCAGCCCGTCTCCATCGACGCGGTAAAGAAGTTCGTCGCCGACTATGACCTTGCGCAGGCCGAGCACGCCGTCCCCAACCGCGCGGTGCCTTCTGTCCACGACCACTTCGACCAGAAGATCGCAATCATCGGCGCTGGTCCCGCTGGTCTCTCCTGCGCGTACTACCTTGCGCTTCTCGGCTACTCGCCCGTGGTGTTCGAGAAGCACGAGCAGCCTGGCGGCATGATGATGTACGGCATCCCGTCCTACAAGCTCGAGAAAGACGTGCTCCTCGCCGAGGTCGAGATTATCAAGAGCCTGGGCGTCGAGATTCGCTGTGGCGTTGAGGTTGGCCGCGACGTGACGCTTGACCAGCTGCGCGAGCAGGGCTTCCAGGCGTTCTTCGTGGCCGTGGGCTGCCAGGGTGGTAGGCGTCCCGGCGTCCCCGGCGACACTGCCGAGGGCACGGACGTTGCCGTGCACTATCTCGAGGACTCAATGGCTCAGGGCAACCCCGCCATCTCCGGTGACGTCGTTGTGGTTGGTGGCGGTAACGTGGCCGTCGACTGTGCGCGCAATGCCAAGCGCCGCGGAGCCGATGCCGTTACGATGGTCTCGCTTGAGCAGCGTGACGAGATGCCCGCAACCAACGCAGAGATTGCCGAGACGCTCGAGGATGGCGTAGCCGTCCAGAACGGCTGGGGCCCCAAGGAGGTCCTCGTCGACGAGGCCGGTCACGTGAAGGGCGTGGTCTTCAAGCGCTGCACGCAGGTCATCGACCCCAAGACCAAGCGCTTCTCGCCCCTCTACAACGAGGACGAGACCATGATTGTGCCCTGCACCCAGGTTGTCTTTGCCATTGGCCAGGCAATCGAATGGGGTGGGCTTCTCGACGGGCGTTCGGTCACCTTCCACCACGGCAACTACCCGCAGGCAGACGCCCTCACGTTCCAGACGGCCGACAAGGACATCTTTGTGGGCGGTGACGTCCTCACTGGTCCCAAGTTCGTGATCGACGCCATTTTCGCCGGCCACTATGCCGCCGAGTCGCTGCACCGTCGCGTGCAGAGGGGCGCGAGCATGACCATCGGCCGCGACCGCCACAACTACCTCGAGTTCGACAAGGACGACCTTCTCATTGACTCCTACGACAATGCGGGGCGCCAGGAGGAGGGCATGGACCCCGAGGGTGCCGACCGCTTCCGCGACACGCACCGCACGCTCACGGCCGAGCAGGTGGCCATCGAGACCAAGCGCTGCCTGAGCTGCGGCGCGTCCGTTGTCGACCCCAACAAGTGCATTGGCTGCGGCATCTGCACCACCCGCTGCAAGTTCGACGCCATCCACCTCTACCGGGACCGCCCCGAGATGACCGACATGCGCGTGGCCGAGGACAAGGTGGGTGGGCTCGCTAGCTATGCGATCAAGCGTGCAGTGAAGATCGTGGCAAACTCCGGCTCGGAGGAAGCCAAGACCATGCGCGAGAAGCGCCGCGAGTACAACCGCACCCACCAGGGGTTCAACCGCACGCACCCCTACACGGGCAACTCAAGTGACGAGTCGCGTGAGGAGAACGCGTAGATGCACGAGCTGGGCATTGTCGTGCGCGTGATCGACATGGTCGAGGAGGCCGCTCGCAAGAACGGCGTGAGCAAGGTGGTGCGCGTTGACCTCGAGGTGGGGGAGGTCAGCACCATCGTGCCTAGCTACTTTCGCGACTGCTTCGAGTGGGCAAAACTTCGCACCGAGCACATGCAGGAGTGCGAGCTCAACATGATTATCGTTGCGGGCATCTCGTACTGCCGCGACTGCAAGAAGACCTACCGCACCACCGAGTACGGAAAGGCCTGTCCCGCCTGCGGAGGTCACAACACCTACCTCGTGACCGGTCGGGACGTGATGGTGAAGGACATTCAGGCTGTATAGGCGAGCGGCCCCGGGTTCTGGCCCGGGGCCGCTTTTGCCCTCCTCGCCGCGCGAGGCCGTTCGCTGCGGAACTTCTCGCTGCGGAGTTTAGCTCCATTTCTTATAACGGTTTCCAGCGACCTGGGCAAATGTAGGAGCCGTTTAAGAACAGGAGCTAAACTCTAGTGAGCGGCGTTATATGGCTTCTTGGTACGACTGATAGGCAGAGGAGTGAATATGCCCAAGGCGGTGCTCTTTGACCTCGACGGGACACTCACCGCATCCGGGGAGGGAATCGTAAGGTCCGTCCAGTACGCCCTCGAGAAGATGGGACGAGAGGTGCCGGACCCTTCTGCCCTCACGGTCTTCATTGGTCCACCGCTCGTTCAGGAGTTCATGGACTTCTCCGGCATGTCACACGAGGAGGCACTGCGGGCGCTCGAACTCTATCGTGAACGCTACACAACCGTGGGCCTCTTTGAGAACCACCCGTACCAGGGGATTATTGAACTTCTCGGCACACTGAGGGCGGCGGGCATCCTCACCTGCGTGGCTTCGTCCAAACCCGAGCCGTTCGTGCAAAGAATCCTTGACCACTTTGGGATGACGGGTCTCTTTGACCAGGTGGTAGGGGCGACGCTTGACGAGAAGCGCACCGCAAAGGCAGATGTGATCAACGAGGCTCTCGTTCGTCTGGGTATGCGTGACGAGAGGAACATGGTCACCATGGTGGGAGACCGGGCCCAGGACGCGCGGGGCGCACAGGCTGCCTCGGTGGGATTCGTGGGCGTCACCTATGGCTACGGATCCCGAGAAGAGCTTCTCAGCGCTGGTGCCACAACGGTGGTAGACACGGTCGATGAGCTTGGGCGCGTTCTTCTCGGGTAGCCGCCTTACAATTTCTTGACCGCACGGGTTTCCAAGGGGCAGTCCCGCTTACACTCTTGCGCTTCGTGAGCCATGCCCTGTGGCCATCGCTGGTTCCGGGTATCATTCAACTTCTGCATGAGGTCAATTCGCTTACCGCGTTTTGATTGGCGTCAGCATCCCCGCTGGCGCGCGTTCGAACCCCGCTCGCGGCGGGCTCAACCCATTCCTCTTCTCCTGGAAAGCGCTTCGGAACGAATATCTTCCGTGGTCGCACGACCTGAGTGTTTATGGATCTGAGAGGAGGGGGAATGGCAGACAACAACACCTCCACCTCCGGCGGAATGAAGAAGGAGCTCACGCTCTTCAACTTCTTCACCATCGGATTTGGTGCCATCATCGGCACCGGATGGGTTTTGCTAGTGGGCGACTGGATGGTGCTGGGCGGAGGCCCTATCCCCGCGATAATCGCCTTTGCCATCGGCGCGATTTTCCTCGTGCCCATTGGCATGTGCTTTGGCGAACTTACCGCGGCAATCCCCATTTCGGGCGGCATCATCGAGTACGTGGACCGCACCTTTGGTCGCAAGATGGGCTTCCTCACGGGCTGGATGCTACTTCTGGGGAACGCCCCACTATGCCCCTGGGAGGCCATCGCCATATCCACGCTGCTCACCGACCGCTTCGCAGAGATCCCAGCACTTGCGTGGCTTCGTTCGGTGAAGCTCTACACCATCATGGGTGCAGACGTGTACCTGTGGCCCACCATCATCTCGCTGGGCTTTGCTGTGCTGGTGATCGTCCTCAACTTCCGCGGGGCAGGTGCTGCGGCAAAGCTCTCCAGCTTCCTCACCAAGGCGCTTCTCGCAGGTATGGTGCTGGCCATGGTCATCTCCTTTGCAACCGGCTCGCCCTCCAACGCGCTTCCCGTGTTCTCCCAGGTGACTGACGCCGCTGGCGGCTCCGCAACCGAAGCCACCTCAACGCTTGGCGGCATCGTGGCTGGCCTGGTCATGACGCCCTTCTTCTACGCTGGCTTTGACACCATCCCGCAGCAGGCCGAGGAGGCCTCGGCAAACCTTGACTGGAAGAAGTTTGGTCTCGTTCCTGCCATCGCGCTTCTCGCCTCTGGCGTGTTCTATCTCATCTGCATCTACTCGTTTGGCACCATCATCGACTGGCATGAGTTCGTGCGCTCCTCAGTCCCTGCCCTGGCGGTTCTGGAGCGCATTAACATCTTCTTCTACATTGCGATGCTCATCATCGCGACACTGGGACCCCTTGGCCCCATGAACTCCTTCTTTGGCGCCTCCACGCGCCTGATGCTTGCCATGGGACGCAAGGAGATGCTTCCAAAGTCCTTCGCTGAGATTGACCCCAAGTCCGGTGCCCCCAAGAACGGCAACATCGTGATGGCTGTCCTTACGTTGGTGGGCCCCTTCCTTGGCAGGAACATGCTGGTCCCGCTCACGAACGTTGCCTCTCTGGGCTTCATCTTTGCCTGCACCATGGCGGCGTGCGCCTGCATGCGTCTGCGCAAGACCGAGCCTGATCTGCCGCGCCCGTACAAGGTCAACGGCGGCAAGGTGGGCATTGGCTGCGCAATTGCCGCGGGAGCCATCGTGATCGCACTGATGGTTCTGCCGTTTAGCCCCGCCGCCCTTAATGGCGTGGAGTGGGCCATCACCGCCGCTTGGGTCCTCATCGGCATCCTGATTCTGGCGATCTTTGGCAACAGGCACGCCAACGTTGACGCGGCGCGTACTAGCTAGCCGGTCACAGCAAGGCTACAGCGCGCCCACGGCGCGACTAGCGATACAGGCACTGCAAGGCTCGCACGAATTGGAGGTTTTGGTATGAGCAAGATCGCATTCAAGGGTGGCAAGCTCGTCGACGGTACGGGTGCCTCACCGGTAGAGGACAGCCTTGTCCTGGTTGATGACAAGAAGATTGCCTATGCCGGTCCCGCCACCGAGATTCCCGAGGGCTACGAGGTGCGTGACATCTCCGGACGCACCATCATGCCGGGCATCATCGACACGCACATTCACTTTTCGGGCAACCTCACCGACAACGACAACGACTGGGTCATCGAGACCGTTGCCCAAAAGCAGGCGTGCGCGGTCAAGCAGGCCTATGACGCCGTGACCCACGGTCTCACCACCGTTTGCGAGATCGGCCGTAACGGCATCGCCATCCGCGACCTGGTGAACATGGGCGTCATGAAGGGGCCGCGTATTTTCGCGACCGGTCTGGGCTTCTGCCGCACCGCTGGCCACGGTGATTGCCACAAGCTTCCCTTCGAGATGTCCAAGACCGGCCACCCATGGGGCGACCAGGTAGACGGCCCATGGGAGCTTCGCCACGCCATCCGCATGCGCCTACGCGAGAACCCCGATGCCATCAAAATCTGGGCAACGGGCGGTGGCATCTGGCGCTGGGACTCCGGTCGCGCCCAACTGTATAGCTCCGAGGAGATCAAGGCCGTGTGCGATGAGTGCGCAATGATCGGCATCCCCGTGTGGTCGCACTCCTACAACTCCATCTCGGCTGCGTATGACTCGGTGCGCTTTGGCTGCGAGCAGCTCATCCACGGCTTCGAGCTTGACGACAAGACCATGGACCTCATGGCCCAGCAGGGCACCTTCTTCACGCCCACCGTTGGCTTTCTGCCCAGCTGGTACGCAACGTACCCGCCGGAGTGGACTCCCGAGCTGGACAAGTGGCCCGGCAAGGACAACGCCGAGAAGGGCATCGCGCGCTCATACGCCAACCTCAACCGTGCGTACAAGCTGGGTGTCACGCTCACCGTGGGCTCCGACTCCTTCAGCTTCTCGACGCCGTATGGCTACACCACGCTGGACGAGGTTTACGCGTGGGTCGAGCATTGCGACATTCCCGCTATGGACGCCATCGTTGCCGCTACGCTCAACGGCGCCAAGATGGTCCACCACGAGGACGAGTTCGGCTCGCTCGAGAAGGGCAAGTACGCCGACCTGCTCGTTGTCAACGGCGACCCGCTTGCCAACATTCGCGACATCACGCCCGACAACATGGAGGTCATCATGAAGGAGGGCGATCAGATGATCAAGGGCGCCCTGTAGCAGGTGCTCTCGAGGTCTGGTGCTTCCAAAGCGTTGAGAGTTACTGGGGGCTGGGCCCACGGGTCCAGCCCTCATTGATGTGAGAACCCCTCTTCTTGCCCTCCCGAGAGCCACTCGTCCTCCGTTGGCCTAATCACGCAGACGGCTTGCGCCTCTCAGCCATAGAATCTTGCAGGCGTCGCGAGCGACGCGATAACAGGCAGGGTAGGTACGGCAACTCGGGGGACAGCGTGGAGGGAAACATCCGCAAGTTTCAGGCATTCGTGACAAGCGCCCGAGTGGGCAGCTTCACGCGTGCTGCAGAGGAGATGGGTTGCACTCAGTCAACGGTAAGCCGCATGGTTGCGAGCCTGGAAGCCGACTGGAGCCTGCAGCTCTTCCATCGACGCGGAGCGGCGCTCATCCTTACGAGCGAGGGACGCGAGCTCCTGAATGATGCAAGCAGGATGTGCCGCAGCTACGACGAACTGTTCCAACACATGGAATCCCTGCATGGCTTGGATGCTGGCTCCATAGCCATTGCTGCGCCATCAAGCATCGTTGCCCTGCGCCTGGCAAAGCCATTGGGAGAGTTCGTGAGCGCCCACCCCGGAGTCAGGGTTGACATCATGGAGACCACGTACGGCGAAGCAGCAAGCCTCATGGAGAAAGACCAGGTGGACCTTGCCTTCGTTCCGCATCGCATGCAGGGGGAGGGCCTTGAGTGCAGCCTCTTCGAGCGCGACGAGATCGTAATTGTGGCTCCCCCAGGGCATTTCTCGGCCTCTGGTCCCGTATCCATTGAGTCCCTGATAGACGAGCTGTTTGTGGCAGACACCGAGACTGCGCCGCTGCTTCAGCGTGAACTCCATCACTCCAACATTCGATGCGTTACCTCAAACACTGCGGCCATACTCGCTATGGTCGAGGCGGGCTTGGGTATTTCAATGCTCCCAAGCCTTGCGCTCGAGGGGAGCAACAGCAGGCTGGACGTGCGGCACCTAGAGACGCCTGCCTGGCGCAGCATGTTCCTAGTACATCACAGCAAAGACGAGATGGGCGTGGCCGCACGGACCTTCCTGGAGATGCTTTAGCCCAAGCGCGACGGCAAGCAGCAGCAGTGCCTATCCGAGCACCTCACGAATGGCCGCCTCTGCGGCATCGTTCGCAGCAGTCCAGCTACCCTGGACCATCTGGGCCTTTCCGCCGCCACGGCCGTCGAGCCTGGAGTTGAGCTCCTTGCACGCGGGCCTCAGGTCCTTGTCGGAAGACGCCATGACGTACGCCAGGTGCGTACTATCTCCGGCCACGGGCGAGAGAGCCGAACATACCGTGGCGTCCGTCGCCTCGAGCACGCGCTCGCATAGGTAACGGAGGTCCTCGATGTCCAGTCCCGGGAGATTGCAGATGGCAAGCGCGTCAACAGGTGCCAGGCCAGCAACATATTGGTCAATCTGCTTGCGGCCCGCCTGCTTGAGCTGGTGCTTGAGGTCGTCCTTCTCAGCAGAGAGACGTTGCACCGCCTCGGGCACCTCCTCGTCCGCAACCGTGAGGAAGTTGCTCGTCTCGCGAAGGGCTGCCATGGCGTCCTCACAGGCCTCAAGCGCGCGGCGCCCACAGAGAAGTTCCAGGCGCGTCCGCTTCTTCTTGGTGGCTGTGCGCAGAATCTTGATGAGCCCCACCTGTCCGGTGGACGAGACGTGTGTCCCACAGCAGGCGCAGGAGTCCACGCCATCGATCCTCACCACACGAATCTGGCCGTCGTGGTCCTTCTTGCTGCGGTAGTCCATCGCGGCAAGCTCGGCAGGAGAGGGGAGAAGTGCCTCCACGCTCACGTCCTCACGGATGGCCGCGTTGGCACGTCGCTCGACGTCCAGCACGTCATCGAGCGTCAGGACGCCGTCAAAGTCGACCTCGATGCAACGCTCGCCCATGTGAAAGCCCACGTTGTTGTAGCCAAAGAGCGCGTGCACGATGCCCGAGACAATGTGCTCGCCGGTGTGCGCCTCCATGTTGTCACGACGCCAGGTCCAGTCAAGCGACCCGTGCACGCTGGCGCCAACCGGAAGCGCGACGTCCGTGAGATGGATGACTTCGCCCGCGCCATTGCCCGGGACCGCCTCGCGCACGTGTGCCACGAGGATATCGTCACCCGTGCCAACGCGCAGCGCCCCGCGGTCACCCGGCTGGCCTCCACCTGTGGGGTAGAACGCGGTCTGGTCTAGAACGATGGCAAAGCCGCCATCAGCCGCCTCGCACGACACGACCTTGCCATCAAACTCGCGCAGGTAGGGCTTCGTGTAGTACAGCTCATCAAAGGTTTCCATTGCCAGATGCCTCCATATGTCATGCGCGCGGTGCGCGAAACTATCCACAGCGGCTCATGATAGTCGCATTTTTGGGCGGTGGAGCGTCAGCGCCCCTCTCGCTCCTCCTGTGCAAGCTCGCGCAGAATCGACCACGCCATGGGGATCGTCACCAGAAACGTGATGACGTCGGTCACGGGCTGCGCCAGCTGGACGCCGAGAAGCCCCAGCATGGGCGGAAGAACCAGCACCACGGGACCAAGCACAAGGCCAAGCCTGCAGGCTCCCAGGATGGTCGCACGCCACATACGCCCGGTGGTCTGCAGCAAGAAGTTGGTGATCATAGCGGTGCCCGTGAGGGGAAGCGTGAAGCTCTCCACGCGCAGGGCGAGCGTTCCTATGCTCACGACCTCGGTGTCATTCGAGAAGAGCCCCACGAGCTGCGGCGCCAGGGCGAAGGTCACAACGCCCAGAAATGCCACTGCAACAAACGCCGTGCGTACGGCAAAGCGGTAGCCAGCCCTAATGCGCTCGTAGAGCTTGGCCCCGTAGTTGTAGCCAACCACCGGCTGGAAGCCCTGGCCAATGCCAATCTGAACGTAGTTCCCAATGCTCGTGATGCGCTGGACCACAGCGAGCGCGGCTATCGCCGCGTCGCCAAAAGGGCGGGCCGCCTCGTTGAGGAGCGTGGTAGCCACGCCGAGCATGCACTGGCGCACAAAGGAGGGAAGACCGCCGTTCACGATCTTGGTGACCATGGCGCGGGTGGGCCTTCTCAGCCACTTAGAGGAAAGAGGCGTTATCCCCACGTGCTGAATCTGCCAGACGAGAATGCAAAAGCTGATAAACTGGCAGATTACCGTAGAAATGGCGCTGCCCGCTATGCCCAGACCAGCCCCATAGATGAGGAGCGGCTCAAGGCCAATGTTGATGAGGGTGCCTGTTATGATGGCAATCATGGAATGGAGCGCCTCTCCCTCGAAGCGCAACTGCATGTTGAGCATGAGCGAGCTGCACATGAAGGGTGCGCCTAGAAGAATGATGCCCACGAAGGTCTTGGCGTAGGGGAGGATGGTCTCGGTCGAACCCGCCACCAGGCAGATGGGCTCGATGAGGATGTTGCCCACAATGGCGATGAGCGTGCCGAGAAGAAGCGTGGTTGCCAAGCCGTTGGTTGCCATGATGCAGGCGCGATCACGGTCCTTTGCGCCAAGGTAGCGCGAGATTGCGTTGCCCGTGCCCTGTCCCATACCAAAGCCAACAGCTTGGATGGCGGTCATGACCACGAACGATATGCCAATGGCGCCCTCGGCGGAGGTTCCAAGCGATCCCACGAAGAAGGTGTCGCAGAGGTTGTAGATGCTGGTAACAAGGTTAGAAACAATTGAGGGAGCGGCAAGCGTGAGGATGAGGGGCCGTACGGGCTCCCCCGTCATCTGCCGATACTTTGCCGCTGCTGTGTCTTCCGCACTTCCCATGGGTTGTATGGTAGTACCTGTGGGCGGCGCCGACCAATCGGTGAGCGGCATTATCTTTAAGTAGACATACGGGAGGATTAATGGTGGCGGGCGACGACGGCACAGACAGGCAAGGAGAGGCAATGGCTCGCGCCCGAGAAGCCCTGCGCACCTATTTTGGCTATGACTCCTTCCGGCCCGGCCAGGAGGAGGTCATCTCGTCGATCCTCTCTGGTCGCGACGTGCTTGCCGTCATGCCTACGGGAGCCGGCAAGTCCATCTGCTACCAGATTCCGGCGGTACTTCTCGGCGGGCTTACGCTTGTGGTATCGCCGCTCATCTCACTCATGGGCGACCAGGTGCGCTCGCTCAAGGAGGCGGGCATCCGGGGTTCCTACCTCAACTCCACGCTCACGCCACGTCAGCAGGAGGTTGTGATGGCGCGGGCCATGGCCGGATGGTATGACATCATGTACGTTGCACCGGAACGCCTTTCTGACCAGCGCTTCATTGCCTTTGCTCAACAGGTGCGCGTGCCACTTGTAGCCGTTGACGAGGCGCACTGCGTAAGCCAGTGGGGACAGGACTTTCGCCCGGCCTATCGCGGCATTCCCGCCTTTGTCAACCAGCTCCCATGGAGGCCCGTTGTCTGCGCGCTCACGGCAACCGCAACGGCACGGGTGCGCCAGGACGTCTCGCGCCTGCTCGACTTGCGCCACCCAGCCATCCAGGTAAACGGCTTCGACCGACCCAACCTGCGCCTCTCGTCCTTTGAGCTTACGCCCAAGGACCGCACGCGCTGGCTGCTGGGCTACCTTGCGGCACATCCCACGTGGTCCGGCATTGTCTATGCGACCACGCGCAAGAAGGTGGACGAGCTTGCGGAAGCTCTGCGTGCCGGGGGAATCACCGCGGTGAGCTACCACGCTGGTATGGAGAACGCTGAGCGCGGCGCCTCACAAGAAGCCTTTGTGCGCGACGAAGCACGCGTCATGGTAGCCACCAACGCGTTTGGTATGGGCATCGACAAGTCAGACGTGCGCTTTGTCGTGAACTGCGGGCTGCCCCTCTCGCTTGAGGAATACTACCAGGAGGCGGGACGTGCCGGTCGTGACGGCGAGCCTGCCGAGTGCTACCTCCTGTGGAGCCGCGGTGACATACGCACGTGCCACTTCTTCATTGACAACACCGAGTTCCCGCCAGAGACCCCGCAGGCCGAGAGGAAGATGCTGCTGCGCAACAGGGAGCGGCTCCTCTCGGCAATGATTGGCTATGCGATGGGTGAATCGTGCCTTCGAGCACGGGTGCTTCGCTACTTTGGCCAGGATGCCTCGTCGCTAGGGGAAGGCGATGGCTCTTCCGGGTGCGGTGGCTGCTCCGTGTGCCTTGGCACCTCCGCCGACGAGTATCTGCGGGCCACACGTCCTCGCAGGGCCTTTGGCGCCTTGGGCGCCAAAGGCAGCTACCGTACTCGCGAGCTGCCCAGCGAGACCGAAGTCACCGACGAGGACGAGCGACTCTTCCAGCGCCTGCGCGCGCTGCGCAAGCAGCTTGCGGACGAGTACCATGTTTTGCCCTACATGATCTTCTCGGACGCAACGCTGCGGGCCATGGTGCGGCGCCGTCCCGCAAACGTTGAGGAGCTGCTCGAGGTCCCCGGCGTGGGGCGTGCCAAGCTCCAACGCTACGGTGACGCCTTTCTCGAGGAGGTCAATCGGTAGGACGAAATGCGCGTTTAGGCGCCAACATGACGTCTAAATGTGGGCTCCCGACGGGATTCCCTACGAGACAAGCCCTCGGGCGCCAAAATGACGCCCGAGGGACCTCTTCACACACGATTACTGCTAAAACTGCTGCTCAGGCGCCAAATTCTCGCCCGAAGGCGCATTTTCGCAGGAGCGACAGCGTCACCCAGCAACGGTGACGGTACCGTCCTCGGCAACGCTCACGTCCATGCCGTCATGCATGTAGTCGAGAAACTCGTCGCCCAACTGGTCAACCACGACAAACGGGTGCTCCGTCCAGTTCTTGGCGAGAATGGCTCCCGCTGCGGCAAGGGGGTCAATGGGCTTAGAGAAGAGCATACAGGCCGGACCTGCGCCCATATCGCACGCGCACATGAGGACCATGCCACCCGTGGTAGAGCCGATGGTCTGCGGCAGGCAGATGGCCGCTCCCTGGAGCGGCTTCTTGTAGAGGTCGGGGTTGTTCTGATCAGAGCAGGGTGCCTTCACGTTCTTTAGGATGAGCGGCTGCTGGTAGCTTGCCAGCGTGTTGAAGCCGCCATGGCTTACCAGCGCCTTTGCGCTCACAGCTCCGCCGACAACAACACGCCCCCTGAAGGTCTTCTCAGCCATTAGTCAATCCTTCCCCTCGCGATAATGCGGAGCAGGTCGTCCTCGTCAAAGTAGCGCGCGCTCGTATACGTGCGCAGCTTGTTGGAGCACGTCACTACCGGCAAGTCCGTGGCGGGATTGTCCATATACATGAGCGGGCAGATGTAGGTGAGCTTGGCGCCTGTGGCCAGGAGCTTGCGCTTCTCGGGAGTCCCGTCGAAGGCTGCAAGGACATCGGGTGCGCTCGAGACAACCGTGGGCACCGCAACACGCGTGCGTCCCTCGCGGGCGAGGGCCTCGGGAATGCGATGCGCCCAGTCCTTGAGCTGATCAAGCGAGCAGTGCGGGCAGCCGATGAAGGCCAGGCGTGGGCGAGCGTTGGGCTTCTTCCAGATGTTGGGGTAGCTCGCCTTCACTCGCTCAAGTTCCGCGTCGTCGATCACATAGTGCTTCGCGCCCTCAGCGATGAGGGACTCGCCCAGGTCCGCCGCCTCGGGCGTGATGCCTGCCACGTGGTAGAGGCCCACGGCGCCATTTGATGCTGTGGCCGCCCCCATGTCCTTGAGATAGCCCTTCGCCGCATCGTCAAGCGTGCAGCCCAGCCACTGGTCAAGCCCACGGATGTAGGGAACCTCATCCATCACCTTCATGCCAATGGCAGAGCCCAGCACCTGCGCCTGGGGCTTCTTGGTGCACTCCACGTCCACGACCCATGTGGCCTTGCGTCCCTCATCGGTGAGAAGGCCAAACTCCGGGACTTCGCCCACAATGTTGCCAAAGAGGTCGATGAATCCGCTATTCCGGTTGCAGCGCGCGCCAAGGACAGAGTTGGCATAAACCACGGCAGAGGACTCTGCCCAGCTCAGCACGTCGCCGCGCTTTGGGGCGTTGCCAACCTCGGGCAGGTAGCAGGCGCAGGTGAAGGCGTTCTCGTCCTTGAGACCAACGGCACGCAGCTGGCGCTCGTAGGCGTCCTGCTTGCTGTAGGTGACCGCGCCCACGACCTTCTGGACCACGCTTGCGGGAACGTCTGCGTTGTCGATGGGGCGCGGGTCAACGGTGAAGGGCTCCTTGGCCTTAAGCCCTGCCTTGATGAGCTCGTCCATGAGGCGGAAGTTCGCCTCGAGGATCGAGATGCCAAAGCTGGTCACCAGGTGACCAGGCGCCGTCACCTTGACCATGCGCGAAGCACCAAACGCCTCTCCGTACTCAACGAGCGTTCTCATCACCTTGGCAAGCGTCTCTCCTTGCTTGCCGTCGAGGATGTCACGCTCCTCCTGGGTCAGCTCCATGGGCTGGCCTCCCTTCCTTCTCGTGATTCCCCCAACTAAACGCGCGAGGCGGCCTCGTAGGCGCGCCAGATGACCGAGCGCAGGTTGCCTACGCCGGCGCAGTCGCCAACAAGCTGCACATGGCGGCCGTCTGGCTGCGAAATGGGATCGGGCGCGTAGCCAACAGCGCTTACTACCGAGTCGCACGCTATTCGCTCGAGCGTGCCGTCCTTGTGCGAGATTTGCACCCAGTCCTCGCCAATGGCGCGCACCGTGGACTCCAGGTAGACGGGAACCTTCTTCCAGGCGAAGAACTCACGCAGGTAGCTCGAGTTGGCAAGGCAAACGCCGTCCTGCGCCACCAGGTCATCCTTCATCTCAACGATGACGGGCTCCTTGCCGGAGAGGTAGAGCTCGAGCGCCACCTCGCAGCCGGTGAGGCCGCCGCCAATGACCACCACGCGCTGGCCAACCTTAGCCCCATCGAGGTAGTCCAAGGCATCCATCGCACGCTCGAAGCCCTGGACGGGCAGGCGCTTGGGCGTTGCGCCGGTTGCCACGATCGCGTAGTCCTCGTCAAGCTCCTGCACGTCGATGACCTCGCGGTTGTAGTGGATCTCGACGCCAAGCTCCTTCATCTGCCGCTCATACCAGGCGAGAAGGTCGCGGAGCTTGCCCTTGAAGCTCGCGGATGCGGCCTCGCGGAAGACGCCGCCCAGATGGTCTGACTGCTCGTAGATGACGGGCCAGTGGCCGCGAAGCGCAAGCACGCGCGCGGTCTCCATGCCACCAATGCCGCCACCAACCACGGCGACGCGCCGGGGCGTGGTGGTGGGGCGGATGTGGTGCTTCTCGTACTGCATGGTCTCGGGGTTCACCGCGCAACGCGAGAGATGCAGCGAGTCCTCGAGAGTCTGCGTGTTTGCGTGCCCCTTGTAGTGGCACATGTTGAAGCAGCCGTTATGGCAGCAGATGCAGGGGCGAATGTCCTTCTCGCGCCCCTCGACGAGCTTGGTGACCCACTCGCCGTCGGCCAGGAACTGGCGAGCAAAGCCCACGGCGTCAAGCTTGCCCACGGCCACGGCCTGTGCGCCCACATAGGGGTCCATGCGGCCGGCACAGACAACCGGCACGTCCACGCATCCCTTGATGTGCTCGACGTCTGCAAGGTTGCAGTTCTCGGGCATGTAGATGGGCGGGTGAGCCCAGTACCAGGCGTCGTAGGTGCCGTTGTCGCAGTTGAGCATTGCGTAGCCCTCGTCGGTGAGGTAGCGTGCGGCCCACTCGGACTCTTCCATGGTGCGCCCCACCTCGACGTAGTCCTCGCCGGGGAGCGCCCCCTCGCGGAAGCCCTTGGTGCGGCTCACCACCGAGTAGCGAAGCGACACAGGGAAGTCCTCGCCTGCTGCGTCGTGGATGGCGTGGACAATGCGCACCGGGAAGCGGTACCGGTTCTCGCGCGAGCCGCCGTAGATGTCGTTGCGGTGGTTCACATAGGGGAGGGTGAACTGGTCGAGAAGGTAGCCCTCGTGGACGGCGTGCACCTCCACGCCGTCCACGCCGGCATCACGCAGCATCTTTGCGCAGGTGGCAAACGCCTCCACAAGACGGTCGATCTCACCGATGGTCATCTCGCGTGAGGGGACCTTGTCCGACCAACGGTTGGGCGAGGGGGACGCTGTGGCGCAGATCTTGTCCAGGTCCAGGAAGGGCTTTGACAGCGCGCGCAGCAGCGGGTTGGTGTAGAGCTCCTCCATGGAGTCAGACACCGTGAAGCTTCGCCCAAAGCCAGCCGTGAGCTGCACGAACATCTTGGCTCCCGTGGCGTGCAGCTCCTCCATGAAGGGCTTGAGCTCCTCGTACATGGTGCGGTTCTGATCTAGCCACTGGCCGCCGATGGGGTTGTAGACGGGCTGGCAGCCGGGAAGCAGTAGCCCCACGTTGTTCTGCGCGCGCTCCATGAGGAAGCGGGCACCGTCCCGGTCGAAGTGGTTTCTCTCCATCCACCCAAAGATGTTGGTACCGCCCATGGACGTCATGACGATGCGGTTCTTGATCTCGCAGCCGCCGATGCTCCACGGAGTGAACAGTGGTTCAAGCCTTGAATCCATTTCCTGCCCTCTCTCTTAGCGTGTGCCCATCATAGTGCGCCTTATGTGTGCGAGAACCGCCAAAAGGACTCGCTGCCGATTAGCGCACGGAGCTCCTCCTCGCTCCCAACCTCCCAAGTTGGGGAGACCCCCCTTGCGTCCTGCGGCCGCATGCGCCCACGACGGTTGAGCCATACGCACGGCATCCCCGCCGCACATGCACCCACGACGTCCGTGTCCCAGGCATCACCAACATAGATGCAGCGACCGGGCGTTGTGCCAAGGTGGTCGCATGCGTAGTCAAAGAGCGCCGGGTCGGGCTTTGCCAAGCCCACGGCCTGTGAGACAAAGACGGCCCCGGGAGAGACCCACCGTGCTATGCCGAGAATGACGAGCTTCTCAGCCTGGAGCTCCTTGCGGCCATTGGAGATCACGCCCACGCCCAGACGGGCTCGCGAGCGGCACGCATCCAGGCAGGATGCCATGGCAGGGGAGAGCGACATGGCCACGCCCGACTCGTCAGCGTAGACGCGCTGCGCCTCCACAGCGGTCTTGTGGTCGATGGAAACGCCAAAGTCGGCAAGGGTCTGCTGCATACGCAGGGCATACTCCTCCGTAGTAGGGGCGTGCCGCGCCGAGAAGGCAGCAAAGATGGGGCCGCTGTGCCTGCGGCTCGCATCGTAGAGGGCTGCGTCAGTTGCGCCGGGAAGGTCACCGCAGACGCGCCTCACCGCATAGGCAAAGGGCTTTGCCTGGTCGTACAGGGTATCGTCGATGTCAAAGAAGACCACGTCTACGCCCGGGCGAGCATCAGGCTCGCCGCTTCCTGCCGCCTGTCCCATGGAACGCCTCCTTGCTCGAAGCCGTTGGTCCAAGTCTAGCAGCTGGTGCAGGGGCAGCGTTCGATGGTTGCGAGGCAACACCCCCGCACAAATTCCCACCGGGCGCCTAGGTTATCAAAGCGTAACGGATGAAAACTCTCGTCATTCGCCGGCTATCATGTTGAAACACGAGCCGACTACGAGCCGAGCGCCTGCGCGGCTGCAGCCGGGAAACCGCGATGCACCAGAATTTGGAGTGATCTACATGGCACGCGTGTACAACTTCTCCGCCGGCCCCGCCGTACTTCCGGAGGAGGTGCTCTCTCGCGCGGGTTCTGAGATCCTCGACTACCAGGGTTCCGGCATGTCCGTCATGGAGATGAGCCACAGGTCCAAGGTCTTCCAGGGCATCATCGACAAGGCCGAGGCCGACATCCGCACCCTTATGGGTATTCCTGAGAACTACAAGGTCCTCTTCCTGCAGGGTGGTGATTCACTGCTCTTTGCGACCACTTTCATCAACCTGGCACCGCACCGCAAGGCAGACTTCGTGATCACGGGCAACTGGGCAAAGAAGGCCTATCAGGAGGCCCAGATCCTAGGTGACCCCAATGTGGTTGCAAGCTCGGCAGACAAGAGCTTCACCTACATTCCCGACTGCTCGGACCTTCCCATCCGCGAGGACACCGACTACCTCTATATCTGTCAGAACAACACCATCTACGGCACGCAATACCACACCCTGCCCAACACGAAGGGCCACACGCTTGTTGCCGACCAGAGCTCGATGTTCCTCTCCGAGCATGTTGACGTGACCAAGTTTGGGTGCATCCACGCGGGTGTCCAGAAGAACGTTGGTCCCGCCGGCGTGCAGATTGTGATTGTGCGCGAGGACCTCATCCCCGATGACCTGCCCGGCGTTCCCACAATGCTGCGCTTCAAGACGCAGGCCGACAAGGGCTCGCTCTATAACACTCCCAACTGCTGGGGCATCTACATGTGCGGCCTGGTGTTCCAGTGGCTGCTCGAGAACGGTGGCCTTGCGGCCATGCACGAGAAGAACGCCGAGAAGGCCAAGATCCTCTACGACTACCTTGACGCTTCTGAGCTCTTCCACCCCACGGTGACCGATGCGGAGAGCCGCTCTCTTATGAACGTGCCCTTCGTCACGGGCGACAAGGACCTCGACGCCGAGTTTGTCGCCCAGGCGGCAGAGGCCGGTCTCGTGAACCTCAAGGGCCACCGCACCGTTGGTGGCATGCGCGCTTCCATCTACAACGCCATGCCCAAGGCGGGCGTCGAGGCGCTCGTGAACTTCATGGATGGCTTCGAGCGCTCCCACAAGAAGGCCTAGACCATCTCGCCAGCGCTTTTGCCACCATTCCACAAGACCCAAGGAGCCATCCACATGTACAAGGTTCACTGCATGAACAACATCGCCAAGGCAGGCACCGACCGCCTTGGGGCCAACTACGAGCTCACCGACGCCCTCGAGGACGCCGACGCCATCATGGTGAGGAGCGCGAGCCTCCACGAGACTCAGTTCCCCGAGGGCCTTCTCGCCATCGCACGTGCCGGTGCCGGCGTGAACAACATTCCGCTCGACCGCTGCGCTGACGAGGGCATCGTTGTCTTCAATACGCCCGGTGCCAATGCAAACGCCGTGAAGGAGCTCGTCTTTGCGGGGCTGCTTCTTGCCAGCCGCGACATCGTAGGCGGTATCGAGTGGGTGCGCGACAACGCCGACGACCCTGATCTCGCCAAGCACGCCGAGAAGGCCAAGAAGCAGTTTGCCGGCCACGAGCTTGCTGGCAAGCGCTTGGGCGTCATTGGCCTTGGCGCCATTGGTGCCGCCGTGGCCAACACCGCCACCCGCTTTGGCATGCAGGCCGTGGGCTATGACCCGTACCTCTCGGTCTCCGCTGCGTGGAACCTCGACCGCCGCATCGAGCACGCCGACGACCTCTCCCGCCTTGTCGCTGACTGCGACTACATCACCATCCACGTGCCCGCCATGGACTCTACCAAGAACATGATCAACGCCGAGCTCATCTCGCAGATGAAGCCCGGTGCCGTGGTGCTCAACTTTGCCCGCAACACCATCGTGGACGAGCAGGCCATGGCCGCCGCCCTTGCCAATGGTCACATTGCCCGCTACGTGACGGACTTCCCCAATCCCATCTCGGCCGACATGAAGAACGCGATCGTCCTGCCGCACCTGGGTGCCTCCACCACCGAGGCGGAGGAGAACTGTGCCGTCATGGCCGCAGAGGAACTGCGTGACTTCATCGAGAACGGCAACATCACGCACTCTGTGAACTTTGGTGCCGTTGACCTTGGCCCCATTGCCGCCGGCGAGCGCCTGGCCATCATCCACCAGAACGTGCAGGGCATGATTGGCAAGTTCTCGCAGTACCTGGCCGACAGCGGCATCAACATCGAGAACATGGCAAACAAGAGCCGCGGCACGATGGCCTACACGCTCATCGACATTGCAGGCGAGGTGCCAACGGACGTCATTGATCACCTAGCTCAGGCCGAGGGCGTCCGGCGCATCCGTGTGATTCGCGCGTAACCCTGCCTCGCGCAAGGTCCCGTCATGCAACCGCCCCATCCAGATGCATCTGAATGGGGCGGTTTCTCTTTGCAATGCGCTCTGCGTGGAGCGCGATCCAACGGCGTTACTCCATGAGCAACTGGTACTCTGCGGCCACGGCGTCAAACTCGGCGTCATCCTCGATGGGCACGATGTCGTTGGTGCCGTCATCATGCTCGACGTACCCGTAGAGGTAGAGCGACTCCTGGTTGCCCTCTGGCGCAAGCGCAATGTACTCCCTGCCGTCATACGGGAAAATCCCCAGTACATCACACTTCTCCGAGGTGCCGTCATCGTATTCGAGAGTTATGGTCTCGGGGTCGTCGTCGACCCAGCCACCTTGGTCCCCGAAGTCATAGTCATCGTCTCCCTCCGGCTCGTCAAAGTCGAGCTCGGCGTCCTCGAAGTACTCCTCGTCTTCCGCCATGGCTACTCCTTCTTTTGGGACCGGGCGTTTCCTGCGCCCATAGACTGAGTTTATCTGCATAATCGTTTCCTGAACGTGAAAGCGTCGCCTTCTCGGTGAGTAGCCCAAATTACGCCGTCTACCATGGAAAAGAGAACTTTGACAAGCCGTGGGCGGTAGAAGGGAAACCATGAGCGGTATCAATGTATACGCACATTACACAAGCGAGGAAGACTACCCAGACTTCGACTACACCGGGGCCTGCGAGCGTCTTGCGCGCGCGATTTCCTGCAAGACCATAGACCATGGCGAGAAGACCGAGGACATACCCTTCGAGCGCCTGCACGCGCTCGTGTGCTCCTCGTTTCCGCACATCATGGCGGCATCCACCTTCGAGGAGGTGGGGAGAAACCTTCTCATCACCTGCCTGGGAACAGACCCCTCGCTTCCCTGTGCGCTGCTCCTCGCTCACCAAGACGTTGTTCCGGTAGTCCCCGGCACGGAGAAGGACTGGCTGCACGACGCCTTCGCCGGGGATCTTGACGAGACCTTCATCTGGGGCAGGGGAGCGCTCGACATCAAGGACATGCTCATGGGGGAGCTCGAGGCGCTTGAGTACCTTCTTGCTCGTGGGGACCGTCCGCGTCGCACCGTAGTCCTCGCCTTCGGCGCCGACGAGGAGACCGCAAGCGCAGGCGCAACCAAGCTTGCAGCCATCCTTGAGGAGCGCGGCGTCCGTGCCGAATGGCTCCTCGACGAAGGTACGACAACCATGTTTGACGGCGCCCTGTGGGGTGCACCCGGGCGCGTGCTTACCGATGTGTGCATCTCGCAGAAGGGCTACCTTGACCTGCGGCTGGACGCTCACGGAGAAGGCGGGCACTCCTCCAACCCCTTTGGAGGCACCTCGCTCGAGCGCCTAAGCGTGGCCATCTCGCACCTCGTGGAGTCGCGACCGGCGCCCGAGCTCACTCCCATCGTGCGCGACACCTTTCGCGCGCTTGCGCCGCACATCACCGAGGAGCCACTTCGCACGCTCGTCCAGGACGTGGACGCCAACGCCGAGAAGATAGCCTCCCTTGCCGCCGCCAGGCGCGGCCTCTATCCCTTTGTGGTAACCACGATGGCCGTCGACATGCTCGAGGGTGGCTCTGCCGCGCCAAACGTGATGCTGGGCGACGCAAGTGCGACCATCAACTACCGCCTCTTGCCGGGAACAACGGCAGACGACGTGCTTGCCTGGGTCGAGGGCGCTCTGGATGGCACTGGCGTCACCGCAACTGCCGTTCACTACACGCCTGCGGGAAGGATGGATTCAACGAGCGGCGCAGGCTACGCAGAGGTGTCGGAGGCGCTCGAGCACTACTACCCTGACGTCGATGTGGTGCCATCCTTTGTCTGCGGTGGTACCGATGCCATTCGCTATGAGGCGGTCTGCGACTCTATCCTTCGCGTCATCCCCTTTAGGCCAACTCCGGAGGAGGAGGCGACGGGCGTCCATGGCGTGAACGAGCGCATTTCTCGCCGCACGTACGCGCAGGGCATTCGCGTGCTGGTGCGTCTTCTGGAGAGGACCGTCCTCTAGACAGGCACATTTGCGCATGGGCATTTGGGTCTGGTCAGGTTTTGGGGTCGATGGCCAAAGGGCGGAGTGCGCATGCTTTTGGGGTAATATGAGAATTTCGGGGGCAACCGCCCACGTGCGGGTTGCCGGATTGGATTGCGCCAGAAGGGCAATGCTGTGGCAAGAACACTCGAGAACTTGGGTTCCCAGATCAGGAGCGCGACCGACTCAGATGCCGAGTCCGCCCAGCGGGCGGGTACCGCCACCGCGCCGGTAGGGACGCCAGAAAACCCCTCGTTCAAGATTCTCACCGTTGCTAACGTCATCACGGCATGCCGCCTTGCGCTCACGATTGCCTTTCTTGTGCTCTTTGTTCAGGGAACCAATCGCGTGCTGGCTCTTTGCTTCTATGCAATCGCGGCCGTGACGGACTTCCTGGATGGGCAGGTAGCCCGCCGAACCCAAACCGTAAGCTGGCTTGGCAAGGTCATGGACCCCATCATGGACCGCGTGCTGCTCTTCACCGGCGTCTTGGCCATCGTGCTTACCGGCGAGCTGCCCGCGTGGGTCGCGGTGCTCGTCATAGGCCGAGACTGCTACCTGGGAATTGGCGCCCTCGTCCTGCAGAAGTACCGCCGTCGTCCCGTTGACGTGGTCTACATCGGCAAGGTCACCACGGCACTTCTCATGTTTGGCTTCTGCGACCTTCTGCTTGGTGCCCCCGTTGTGCCTGGTCTTGGCCTTGCCAACGTTTCCTGGCTCCCCGGCCTCAACGCACAGCCTGCCGCTCTTGGCATCTTCTTTGTCTATGCCGGCCTGGTGTGCTCGATAACCACCGCCGTCATCTACACCCGTGAGGGCATTCGGATTCGCCGCGAGGCGCTTTCTGAACAGGAAGGGGAGAAGGGCAAGTGACCTCTCAGCGAAAGCAGACCGCTGTGGCGGCGCTTCTTGTCCTTGCTCTGCTCCTTGCGCTGCCTCAGGTGGCGCGCGCTGACGATACGGATATCTCCGACCCCGTCCTGAGCGAGGCGCAGTGCGCCATCGTCGAGGATTCTGCCGGTAACGTGCTTTACGAGAAGAACGCGGACACACAGATGCCCATGGCGTCCATCACGAAGGTCATGACTGCCATGGTTGCCCTCGACTCAGGCATCGACCTTGACACTCCCTGCCAGATTCATGCAACGGACCTGGGCGCCGATTCCCAGACCGCGGGCTTTGTGGAGGGTGACACCCCAGCGCTGCGCGAGCTTCTCCGCGTGATGCTCATCTACTCGGCAAACGACGCAGCGGAGAACATTGCAATTAACGTCGCAGGCTCGGAGGAAGCCTTTGTCGAGCTCATGAACGAGAAGGCCCAAGAGCTGGGCATGACCAACACCCACTTCATGAACCCGCATGGTCTGGACGAGGACGGGCACTACTCCACCGTCTCTGATCTTGCCCTCATGGGCAGGGAGGCCCTCTCGGAGTACCCGTTCATCGCCGGCACCGTGCACACGCGCTCGGTAACCGTGAGCGTGGCCGGGACGCAGAAGACGTTCTACTCGACAGACGAGCTCCTTGGGACCTACAAGGGGATTCGCGGCATCAAGACCGGCTACGTTGCGGGCAGTGCCGCCTTCCTTGGCGCCTGCCAGCGCAATGGTGTGGAGCTCTTCACCTGCGTCCTTGGCGCACAGACCAGCTCCGGCCGCTTTACCGACACAGTGTCGCTTCTCAACTGGGCATACGCCAACTTCAAGCAGACCCCTGTAGCCAAGAGCTCGTGGATCGTGGGCGTGAGGCCCTATGCCGACAACTTCGCCATGACCTGCGAGGTCACACCCACAGACGACGAAACCGCCATCACGTGGCCGCAGGGCGGGAGCCTCTCCTTTAGCACGACCATGCTCCAGCACAATCTCTTGGTTGAAGACGGGCAGCTCGTTGGGTCAACAACCTGGACGCAAGATGGCAGGACGGCGGGAAGCGTCCACTACACGGCTTGCCTCACCTTGGACAACATTCCTCGCGTGAACGTGTTCACGCTGCCCCTCTATGGGTATGCCGCATAGTAGGCAATGCAAACGGTGCTCGTACAGAGTGGCACCAGAAGGAGGCTCTTGTGGCAGACGAGCGTGAGCAGGGAAGCGGTCGTGCATCCCGAACGGTGCGAGGAGAACTATACGAGGAGCACCTTACCCTTGGTGTGAGCTTTGATCGCGCCGAGGACACCGGACTTGCCTATCCCGCATCGTATGCGCGCGAGCAGCCACTAGACCTTGCGCTTGAGGGGGCGGTGATCTCAGATCTTACCGGCGCAACGTACCGGCTGGTCTCTGGTGCACACCCGCAGGAGCTCTGCGAGGCGGCGTTCTGCGCGCGCAAGCTGCGCGTTGGCCAGTGTGCCTTCGAACCGGCGCTCACGGGTGACGGAGCCATAACCTCGGTCGCGCTTCTCGCACGCACGGGAACGCATGAGTACGTGCTGCTCGACCCCACGCGCAGGGGGTCTGTGGTGGCAGGTTGGCTCACGTTCCTCTCGCAGGTGAGCAGCAACGGAAACGCGCCCTATGAGGGAACCTCCGTCGAGGAGGCAAGCGGCATGCTCGTGCCACTGCTCATCATGGGCGCCCGGGCAAACGAGCTCCTGGCAGACTACCTTCCTTCTGCGGCCCGTGCGCTTCCCGCGCGAGGTGCCGTCGAGAGCGTGACGCTTGACGGCCACATTCCCGCGCTCCTTGTGGGCATGCCGGTGGACATTGCCGGGGGCGTGCCCGCCTACGTGCTTCTCGTCCCAAAGACAGCCGCACGCGTGATGTGGCGAAGCCTCCTCTCGTTTACCTGGGTCGAGCCCGTGGGCCGCACCGCCGTTTTGGGCACCTGGTCGCAACTCCCCTGGGCGCAGAGGCTCGACTCCACAGACGTGGTGGAGATAGCGGAGCAGGACCTGCGCGCGTGGGGGCTTCTTCGTCGTGGGAATGACTTTGTCGGCGCACGCGGAATCCTTGAAGGGTAGGGAGGTCAGATGAAGTACGCGATTAACGCGGCCCAGGCGCCAGATGCCTACGGCTCCTGCTCGCAGGGCACGACGGCTGGAAGGTTTGTCTACACATCGGGCCAGCTCCCCGTGGGACCAGACGGCAAGACCATCGTAGGCGCCTCTGTCGCAACGCAGACGTCGCGCGTCATCGACATCATCGAGGCCATTCTCGCCGAGGTGGGCTGCTCGCTCTCGGATGTTGCGCAGACCACCGTCTACCTGGCCCGCATCGAGGATTTTGAGACGATGGACGAGGTCTTTGCACAGCGCTTCCCGCAGCCCGCGCCCTCGCGCTCGGTGGTTGCGGTGTCTGCCCTTCCTCTTGGTGCGCTCGTCGAGATGGACTGCGTGGCCTGCAGGTAAGCGGTATCATGAGAGAGTAAGGTTTACTCGAGGGGAGAATCGATGCAGCCCACCAACAACCACGCCACCGACATGGGGGCAACGGAGATTTTCCGCATGCCCTCTGCAGATGCTACCGTTCCAGACCTCATGGCCCAGGAGAAGCCGGCCCACCCCACGCTGACCATTGTCAAGGGTCCCCAGATTGGTGAGACGTTCGAGCTCGACGCGCCCATCATCACTCTTGGCCGCGACCCGCGCAACAGCGTCTTCCTGAACGACATGACCGTCTCGCGCCACCATGCAAAGATGGACCTCTCTGCCTGCCCGCAGGGGAGGGCCACGGTCGAGGATCTTGGCTCGCTCAACGGCACGTGGGTCGATGGCGCCATTGTGAGCAAGGCCTCCCTCAAGGACGGCTCCACCATCCAGATTGGCACGTTCCGCATGGTGTTCCACACCAATGCACGCCCGCGTAGAATCGATGCCGAGGGCTAGGCCATGCCTGACGCCGGATACCTAACCATCGGCAAGGTCGTGAAGCGGCTCCAGAGCCTCTATCCCGACCTCACCATATCGAAGGTCCGCTACCTCGAGGACGAGGGACTTCTCAACCCGTCCCGCACCCCCGGGGGATACCGCCTCTACTCGCAGCGTGATATCAAGCGGCTGGAAACCATCCTCTACCTGCAGAAGAATAGGTTCCTGCCACTCTCTGTCATCAAGGACGAGCTTGACCGCCAAGACGCCGGCGAGCCGCCCGCATCTGCCACAGAATCTGCAGTCGAGGCCTCACTCGTAGGCCCCGTGGACGAGGAGCTGGTCGAGAAGTTCCATCCCATCGACCGCATGCCCGAGGTTGCTGGCGTCCCCGTGAGCTTCGTGCGACAGCTCTCCGAGGCAGGTGTCATTACGCTCAAGCGATCTCCCCATGGGCGCGACCTTGTGGATGGCCATGACATTGGCCTCATTCGCACCTGCGACGAGCTGCGGCACTATGGGATTGGCCCCAAGAACCTGCGCCAGTACGTGAATTCGGCAAACCGTGAGTCTGCCATGTTCGAGCAGGCGCTGGTGGTCTACGCCAAGAAGGGCGGCGGGGTGGAGACCGAGGTCACGGACGAGACGCGCGAACGCTTCGAGCAGGCCTTCTCACGCATGCTCGCCCTTACAGACGTGGTGCGCACCGAGCTCATCCGCAGACTTGTCCACCAGTCATTCAAGGACATGGAGGGCTAGCCCATGGGCCCCTCCCTGCCATAGCTACAACAATTACCGAGGAAAGGAACTGCACGTGTCTGATTTCGACTACGAGAGCCGCATCGTGAGCATCCCCGACTACCCGGAGAAGGGGGTCATCTTTAAGGACATCACGCCGCTGTTCGCCAATCCCGAAGGCCTTGTGCACCTCGTTGACGACATCGCCGACCACTTCCTGGGCCGTGGCATCACCAAGGTCGTTGGCGCCGAGGCCCGCGGCTTCCTCGTTGGCGCTCCCGTCGCATACAAGCTGGGCGCGGGCTTTGTCCCGGCACGCAAGCCCGGCAAGCTTCCCCGCGAGGTCTACTCCCAGTCCTACTCGCTTGAGTACGGCACCGACGAGCTGCAGATCCACAAGGACGCCCTGAATCCCGACGACGTGGTCCTCATTGTTGACGACCTTGTTGCCACGGGTGGTACGGCGGCAGCAACGGCAAAGCTCGTCGAGCAGTCCGGTGCGCGTATCGAGGGCTTCTCGTTCATCCTCGAGCTCACGTTCCTGAATCCCCGTGACGTCATTGCCAAGGAGTACCCCGATTGCGAGGTCTACACGCTCATTCCCGTCAAGTAGGGAAGTCGTATATCATCACGACGTTCTTGGCCGCTTCCTTCACGAGGGGCGGCCAAGTTGCATTAGAGCCTTCTGCCCATCGTATGGAAAGCCGTGCCCTTTACCGGCGCCTGACGTAGAATGTTCAACAAGCGTCGAAAGGACTACGCAATGACCCACGCAAGATGCATCATCACTGCCGGATTGGTTCTTGCCCTCGCCACGCCCTGCGCGCTCACCGTTGCGCCCACCGTTGCCATGGCAAGCCCCGAGGATGATCTTTCTGCCGCCTCTGCAAAGCTTGACTCGCTGGGCTCAACGCTCTCCTCCCTGCAGGACCAGCTTTCCTCTGCCACCTCTGAGCTCGAGCAGACCACCTTTAGCATCGCAGACACCGAGCAGCAGATCTCCGACACCCAGACCCAGCTGGACGAGAAGCGCCAGGAGCTGGGCACCCGCATGAAGAGCTCGTACAAGTCGGGTTCCTCGAGCGCGCTCGACCTCATCCTCTCGTCTGCCTCATTCGAGGAGCTCTCGTCCAACATCTACTACCTCGACAAGGTCTCTGAGGCAGATGCAGCCGCCATCTCTGAGGTGCAGGCGCTCTCCAACCAGCTCGAGCAGCAGAAGAGCGACCTCGAGCAGCAGCAGGCCGACCAGCAGGCCCAGGTTGACAGCCTCCAGTCGCAGACGTCCGACTACCAGAACCAGGTAGCCGAGGCACAGGCCTATTACGACTCCCTGAACGAGGAGGTACAGGCCCAGCTTGCCGCTGAGGCTGCCGCGGCCGCAGAGTCCGAGGAATCCAACTCAGTGACCACCGTTGTTCAGGCCATCCAGACACAGGAGACCATCAACTCCAACGGCGGTGACACCACTCAGACTACGACCACGGACAACTCCACTACCAGCAACACCTCGAGCAACACGAGCAACAGCTCAAACAGCAGCAGCTCCTCCAACAGCTCAAGCTCCAGCTCCAACAGCTCCAGTTCGAGCAGCAACTCGAGCTCCAACAGCAGCTCCAGCACCACTAACGTGCCTTCTGGCGGCGGTGTGTCTGCTGCTCTGGCGCTTGTCGGCCACCCCTACGTCTACGGTGCCTCTGGTCCCAACGCGTTCGACTGCTCTGGCCTTGTCTGCTATGTCTACGGCTACGCCCGTGGGCGTACCACGTATGCCATGATTAACTCGATCAAGGCCAGCGGCGGCTGGAAGACGAGCACGGACCAGCTCTCCTATGGCGACCTCGTCTTTGAGTACGGCGGCAGCCATGTGGGCATCTACATTGGCAACGGCCAGATCGTCCACGCCGCCAACCCGTCCTCGGGCGTTATCGTTGGTCCCATCTACGGCTTCTACGGTGGCGGTTCCTACTAGTCTCACCTGCACGTCATTGATGCTTGCGCGCCCCTGCAGTGCAGGGGCGCGTTTCTGTATCTGGCCGCGACATGCTCCTCTCGCATTGGAGTAAGCTGTTGAGTACTTCTTTAGACATGTTTGCGTGGAAAGCGGTGGTTGGTGCATGACTGAGCGTGCGGCGCGCAAGCTCTCGGTGGGGCGTCGCCTCTCGCGGAGGTTCCAAGTCAACCTAGTGGGTGAGGGTGCGCTCGCGGGGCTTCTCGGCGGCGGCGTCGTGACCCTCTATCGCCTCGCCCTCTCCCTTGCCGAGAAGGGCCTGCGCTCCATTACGAGCGCCTTTGCCGGTCATGCCATCCTCGTTGCCGCATGGTTCGCCATTCTCGCCGTTTTGCTCGTTGTGGTTTCGAAGCTCCTGCTGTGGGAGCCCTATACGCAGGGGAGCGGCATTCCCCAGGTTGACGCCGAGGTTATTGGGCGCATCGACATGCCCTGGCACCGTGTTATCGCGGCGAAGTTCGTCGAGGGTACGCTCTGCGCCTTTGCCGGACTCTCGTTAGGGCGAGAAGGACCATCCGTCCAGCTTGGAGGTATGTCCGGCAAGGCAGTCGCCCGCGCCCTTAAGCGTGGGAGGGGAGAGGAGCGTCTGCTCGTCACCTGTGGGGCCGCGGCAGGCATGTCCGCAGCCTTCCACGCACCGCTTACGGGCGTACTCTTTGCAGTCGAGGAGATCCACAAGCAGTTCAGCGCACCGCTTATCATCTCGGTCATGACGGCGTCGGTCGTCTCGGACTTTCTCGTCTCGCAGGTGCTGGGGGTGCGGCCGGTTCTCAGCCTCTCCTTTGCGGCCGACCTTCCACACATCGACTACGCGCTCGTCGTTGTTCTCGGCCTTGCCTGCGGCGTCCTGGGAGCCCTTCACAACAGCGGCATGTTCTTTGCCCAGCGCTGCTATGACAAGATCCAGCGTCACCTGCCGTATGCGCGCCTTGCCATCCCGTTTGCGCTTGCTGGTGTAGTAGCGTTCACGTTTCCCCAGCTCATGTGCGGTGGCGATGCCATTGTTGAGACCATCCAGCAAACGGGCGGCCTCACCTGGTGGACCATCATGGGCCTTCTCCTTGGCAAGTACCTCTTCACGACCATCTGCTTTGCCTCTGGGGCACCAGGTGGCACGCTCTTCCCGCTAGTTGCCATGGGGTCTCTTGTGGGCGGACTCTTTGGGGTCATTGCCATCAACGCCTTGGGCCTTCCTCAGGCCTATGTCGTGAACTTTGTGGCACTGGGTGTGGCAGGCTGCTTCTCAGGCGTTGTGAGGGCCCCCGTGACCGCCGTGGTGCTCGTCTTTGAGCTCACGGGGTCGCTCGACTCGTTGCTCTCCGTCTCCATCGTGGCAATCCTTGCATACGTCACGGCAAACGTCCTGCGCGTCGACCCCTTCTATGAACACCTGCTTGCCAAACTCCTGGGCGTGACGCCCGACGACCCCATGGTCAACGGCGAAGCTGGCGAGAAGATCCTCCATACCTATGCGGTAGGCGCGGGCGCACGCATCGAGAATATGCTCATCCGCGACATCCCCTGGCCAGACAACGTGCGCGTGGTGACGGTTGAGCGTGCGGGACAAGAGATCGTCCCCACGGGGAACACGCGCATCATGGCTTTGGACAATCTGCTCATCATCATGGATACCGACACGGAGAGCGATGCAAGCCTCAAGCTGCAGCAGATGACGCGCGCGAGCGTCGACACGCAATGGACGCCGTCAAATACACGGTAAGGGATATTTGGGCAATTTCGCCGTTATGTTATGAGAGGGGAGAGCTCTAGATGGGCTGGGCACACCAAGCCCTGTACGTACCGTCATCTGTAGTGAGCTCCGAGAACCAAACGCCAATGGTGTCGCCAACGCTATAGTCAGTGAGGGATTCGCGCATGGTCCACGCCGAGAGGTCAAACGAGCACATGGAGCCAGCCACAAGCCCAAGATCTTGCGCGTTGGACGAAGTAGAGTCAACCAGCAGCGTTACCACGCCATTCTCGGCATCAAGCGAGTCAATGGTTCCTTCGCAGGAATACACGGCCGACGAAGACAGGTCCCTCGCGTTGGCGAGCATTGGGTCGCGCGCAGATGGAGAGTCCAAGCCTTTAAACTCGAAGCAGTATCCATCTCGGGCACCTTCTACGCCAACTGAGTTATGGAAGTAGCCTATGGTTACCCTATGGCCAAGGTCAGAGTCGTAGAGCTCATCGTTGTTCCGAAAAACAAAGCGAATAGGGTCCTCTGAGAAGGGCGCGTCACTACCCATAGCTTCAGGATGGATAGACAAAGCATGTTCCGCAGGCTCTACAGAGACGACGGTTCCGGTGACGTAGTCTAGGTGAGCATTGTTCGAAGCGTTAGAAGGTCTCTTGGAGACTACGACCAGAGCAACGATAGCGCCAGCGAGGCAGCAAAACCCAATTGCAAGCACAAGCACCATTGAACGTCTCTGCTGTGCAACCATGCTCCAGCCTCCTTCTAAGTGGGGTACCTTAGCTGAAAGTGTTGCACATTCAAGTACGTCTTGCTACTCAGGTAGCTGCCTCATACGCTGACGCTTATCTCAACTTTACATAAGATATATTATCGCGGTTATATGTTGGACGAGCTAGACATAAAAAGAGGCGCGTCACAAGCGGCCCTCTCAGCCACCTAGAACGCGCCCCACGAGCAGCTACTCTGTCAAGACCAGCGCCTTAGCCCTCGACGGGTCTCCCGAAATACGCTGCAGCACTGTTTGCCGCAATGGCACCGTCGGCTGCAGCCGTCACGATCTGGCGCAGCGGAGTCTTGCGAACGTCTCCCGCGGCATAAAGCCCCGGAGTCTTTGTCGCCATGCGCTCGTCGGTTATCACGTATCCAGACGGGTCAAGCTCGACAAGGCCTTCTACGAGTTGGCTTGCGGGCACGCGCCCCACAAAGACGAAGACGCCAAAAGAGCCCTCGTCGTAGCTCTCGGACGTAGTCTCACCGGTCTCATTGTTCCTAAACGTGATGGTGCTGGGAAGCTCCCCGCCCTCTAGCGAGACAATACTCGTAAGGTACCTAACGGTTACTTTCTTGTTCTCCTCGAGCTCGCGGGCAACCACAGCTTGCGCACGCAGGTGATCTTTGCGCACGATCAAGATGACCTCGTTTGCAAAGCGCGTGAGGAACAAGGCCTCCTCGGCCGCAGAGTTTCCACCGCCCACAACGTAGACGCGCTTTCCTCGGTAAAACATGCCATCGCAGGTAGCGCAGTACGAAACTCCATGAGAGGCGAACTTCTCCTCGCCCTGGAAGCCGGCGTGGCGTGGCGTGGCACCCCCGGCGAGAATGACGGACTTGGCAACAAGGTCACCATCTGGCGTGACAAGCGTGAAGAGCCCGCTCTTGTCATCGCGAGAAATGCCCGTGACCTGCTCCATGCGAACCTCGGCCCCAAGGTCTGTTGCCTGAGAACGCATGGCCTCTGAGAGCGTGTACCCGTCCGTGTGCGGGAGCCCCGGGTAGTTGTCAATCTCACTCGTCAAGATGGTCTGCCCACCAAAGGCCTCCTGCTCCAAGGTCACTGCGTCCAAGAGCGAGCGCTGCGCATAGATTGACGCAGTGAGACCTGCGGGACCACCACCAACAATGACGAGGTCTTTTAGCTGCTGGTTATTGCTTTCCATTTGCATCCAATCCGGCAAGGCGTGCAGAGTATGCGGCACTCCCCTGGCCTACAGTTTTGCTTTGCTCTCCCCTGCTATACCCCACCTGATGGGTGGTATATACGACTTTCTCACTAACATATGAGAATCCCCACGGGAGCCTCGCTCCGAGGGCCGTGGGGATACACGCAGATATGGGAAAGATCGGAGCGCCCGAAGGACGCAACTAAGACTGAGGTGCAGTAGGCCCATCCTGGGTTGCTTCCGAATGAGCAGGCTTCTTCGCAGGCGGCATAGGCAGCACGAGGTTCATGATGATACCTACCAGCGTGGAGGTTGCCATGCCAGGAAGCGCATACTGGCCGATGGGGATGGAGATGCCGGAGGTTTCCATGCCAACGCCCAGGATAATGACAACAGAGGCAATCATGAGGTTGCGGTTGGCGCCAAAGTCAACCTTGTTGGTGACAAACATCCTGAGGCCGTTTGAGGCGATAAGTCCAAAGAGCAGAAGGCTCACACCACCCATGACCGGGGACGGAATGGAACGGATGAGCGCCGCAAGCTTGGGACAGAAGCCGCCAACAACCAATGCAAACCCGGCAGCGTACCAGAAGACCTGCGTAGAGTAGACGCGCGTGACGCTCATGACGCCGATGTTCTCGGCATACGTCGTGGTGGGAGGACCGCCCAGGAAGCCCGAAATCACCGTTGAAATGCCGTCACCGGCAAGAGAGCGCGGCAGCATTGGGCGATAGTCCTTGCCAACAATCTCGCCAACCGCCAAGAGGTGACCAATGTGCTCGATCACCACGACGAGAGCGACGGGCCCAATGAGGGCAATAGCGCCCCAGTCCCACTCGGGATGCTGGAACGCGGGAAGTCCAATCCACGCGGCATCAATGACCGGCTGGAAGTCGACGAGCCCGCAGGCCAAAGAGACAAGGTAGCCAAGGATGATGGCGAGAAGCACGGGAACAGTACCGATGAGACCACCCATGCTCGAGAAGATGACAGCCGCAAACAGGGTGATTGCGGCAATGATGGCTCCAAGCCCGTAGAACACGGTAGTCCCATCCGCCGCCGTCGTCTGAAAGGCCATCTTGGCAGCAGTCGCAGAGAGGCCAACGCCGATGACCACCATGACGGAGGCGACAAGTACCGGCGGGAGCAGCCTGTCGAGCCATCCGGTGCCCACGAGCTTAATGATTCCCGCAACAGCGAGGAACACCAAGCCTGCCACAACAACGCCAGAGAGGGCGGCATTGAGGCCACGCGTGGCGCCAATGATCACAATGGGGCTGATGAAGGCAAACGAGCTACCCAGGTAGCTGGGAATCTTGTTCCTAGTTACCAGGAGGTAGCAGATGGTTCCGATGCCCGAGCACATGATGGCCACGTTTGGATCAAGGCCCGTGAGGACCGGAACCAGAACCGTCGAGCCAAACATGCTCATCATGTGCTGGATGCCCAGCGGGATGGCGCGCGAGACAGAGACCCTGTCATCGACGCCGATTATCTCTCGTTCGTGTCGTTGCATGCGATAGACCACACTCCTTTTCTTAGAGCCTTGAAGGTCCGAAGAATAAACATTCAGACGCTCCATGACTTGTTGGTGAACTTTCGGCAGGTTGAAAAACGGGGACTCGAAGGAATGCCTCCGAGTCCCCAGTGAGTATCATTTCGTTGCATCCATGCTCTGCGATGTCCTTGCAAGCAGTTTAGGAAAGCAGGAAATAGACGACAAACGCTGCGGTAGCGACCCACATGAGAGGCTTGATCTTCTTGCCACGACCCGTAACCAGAGCAACGATGACATAGGCGATAAAGCCCATGCCAATGCCGTTGGAGATGGAGTACGTAAGGGGGATACCTGCGATGACCATGAAGGCAGGGAAGCCCTCCAGGAGGTCGGTCCAGTCGATGTCGACCACGTCAGTCATCATGAGGAAGCCAACGATAACAAGGGCGCCGCAGGTGGCAGCGCTGCTCACAACCGAGATCACAGGAGCGAAGAATGCCGCAAGGATGAAGAGAATGCCCGTGAAGACGGACGTAAGACCCGTACGACCACCATCGGCAGCGCCAGAAGCAGACTCGACAAAGGTCGTGATGGAGGAGGCGCCCAAAAGGCCACCAACAGCGGCAGCCGCGGAGTCTGCAATCAGGATCTCACGGATGTTCTCGACGGTTCCGTCCTCGTTCAGGAACTCGCCCTGCTTGGCAACAGCCATAGCGGTACCCATGGTGTCAAAGAAGTCAGACATCATGAGGGAGAACGCAAAGACGAGAAGGATTGGCGTGGTGAGGACCTTTACGACGGCAACGGTACCCGTTGAGTCCGCCATGAAGGGTGCCCCAAAGGAGGAAAAGTCAAGGGCAGAGACGATGCCCGAGGGCATCTGCGTTACGCCAAGGGGGATACCACAAAGCACGGCGATGATGATGCCAATGAGGATGGAACCCTTGATGTTCATCGAGTAAAGAATGACCGTGGCAACAATGGAAATAAGGCCAACGAGAAACGTGGGACTTGTGACGTCACCAAAGGAAACCATGGTGGACTCGTTAGCAACGATGATGCCGCCATCAGCGAGGCCAATCATTGCGATAAAGAGGCCAAGGCCAACAGAGATGGCATGACGAAGCGAGACGGGAATGGCATCCATAATGGCCTCGCGGAGACCGCAGAGAACCAGAATGAGAATTGCGCAGCCCTCAACGAAGATGACAGCCATCGAGACTTGCCAATCCGCACCGTTAAGTGCGGCAAGGGTATATGCAACCACTGCATTGATGCCCATGCCGGAGGCGCAGGCAAGGGGCCTGTTGGCAAAGAGGCCCATGAAAATGGTCATGATGCCGGCCCCAACGCAGGTCGAGGTAACGGCAGCGTTCATGGGAACGCCAGCTGCAGCGAGCAGCGAGGGGTTGACTGCAATGATGTACGCCATGGCGAGGAAAGTAGTGAGTCCGGCACGAACCTCTTGCCCCGTTGACGAACCTCTCTCCCCCATCTTGAAGAACTTCTCCACGTCCTCATCCTTTCTTCCCGAACAGCAAGGCCTATGTCACAAGCCACAGACAAAGTGTGGCAGCAACAGAGCGAATAGATGAGTAGGATTAGACGCCACTCGAGCCAAAACCACCGGTACCGCGATCGGTCTCATCGAGCTCATCGACCTCCAGGAGGGAGACGACAGGGACCTGCTGAATGACGAGCTGAGCAATTCTCTCGCCGCGCTCGATGTGGATGCTCTTGGATGGGTCGAGGTTGATTGCGCACACCTTGAGCTCGCCACGATAATGGGCATCTATGAGGCCGGGCGTATTTGCCATGGACAGTCCCTCGCGAAGAGCGAGTCCACTCCTGGGCTGGACAAAGCCTGCATACCCCTCAGGTATGGCAACGGCGAGGCCGGTTCCGACAAGACGACGCTCAAAGGGCGCAAGCGTAACATCCTCGTTTGAACGCAAATCGAGACCAGCATCACCATCATAAGCGTAGCTTGGGAGCTCTACAGTTGGGTCAAGACGCTTGATGGGAAGTACGACCTTATTATCTATCATTTATTGAGGCTCCTCAGCTCCTCGCTGAACTCATCAACGTCCTTGAAGTCCCTATAGACCGACGCGAAGCGAATGTACGCCACCTTGTCTACGTCTACCAAACGCTTGAGGACCATGCTTCCCAGGTCATGCGAGGAAACCTCATTAACGCCCTCGTCCCTCAACTCCGATTCGATGTCATCGATGAGGTTATCCAGCGCCTCGACTGGCACGCTCCGCTTAACGGTAGCAGCCAGGAGCCCACGCATGAGCTTCTGCCGATCGAACGTCTCCTTGCGCCCATCTTTCTTGACCACAAGGAGAGGCATTTCCTCACGGCGCTCGTACGTCGTGAACCGATAGCCGCATTTGACGCACTCGCGTCGACGACGAATGGCGTCGTTGCTCTCCGATGGCCTAGAGTCGACAACCTTCGACTCCTCGCACCCGCATTTTGGACAGCGCATCAAACCTCCTAATGGACTCCATTAGGAACTTAACACAAAGCGTCCAAAAACCCACCACAAAGGACTCTATAAATCCAAACTGGAAACGAAAACGATGCGGCAAGACTACGCAGACTCCTGAACCTGACCACAAGCAAGCCCGGTAAATCGCTTTAGCGTGATGCGGGAACCAGCAACGACTGACCGGGTTGAAGGGTAGACGTGGTGAGAGAGTTCTTCTCGGTGATCCACTGCACAAGCTCTGCCGTACTGTAACCATCTACCTGATACTGAGAAGCAAGGTCCCAAACGGAATCACCAGGCTCAACCACAACATCTTGAGTGGGAATTGACGAAAGAGCCGCATCCTTACGGGAGGCGATGGCGGCATTGCCTGCGACAAGAGCGCCAAAAAGCCCCATAGCAACAAGCAGCGTGCAGACGACAACGGTAAAGACGTCTAGACGAGAGGCTGCCTGAGGATAAGGCGTCTGGCCTTGGGCACGACGAGCAACTCCAGAGGTCTTCTTACCCGCGCCTCCCTCAAGAAGCATGAGCGAAGGATACGAAGGGACGAGAGCCGAAGAGCCCTCGGTACCATACATGCGATTAGCGTTAGTCATTATGTGCTCCCCTCTGGTGTGCTTGTCGGGAACCTTTATAGCTGCCACGCGGGACAGAAATTAGTGCCTTGCGCTAGGGACCGAACATCTGTACTCTAGTATCAACGTACATTTGTTCGTGTCAAGTCTAATTCGAACATTTGTTTGCAAGTTTTCTGGGACAAGAGTACTATTGACCCAACGAGAGGAGACGCCATGTCAAAGGGAAAGCTCAGCAAACGCCAGAGGGCCATCTATGACTTCATCTGCTCATACACGGACGAGCACGGCTATCCCCCCTCGGTGAGGGAGATAGGCGCTGCCGTAGGCCTTGCCTCGCCGTCGACGGTCCACATGCATCTCAAGGTTCTTGAGGAGATGGGCCTCATCAGCAGGGACCCAAAGAAGCCTCGCACAATTGAAGTTGTTCCTGACAAGCAGGTGTCAGAGGATGGCAGCGCCCAAGAGAAGCTTGTCTCCGTGCAGGAGGACGTTGACAAGAATTCGATTACTTTGCCTCTCGTTGGCCGCGTGGCCGCGGGCGTCCCCATCCTCGCCGAGCAGAACGTCGAAGAGACGCTCACACTCCCCACAAGCATTGTGGGCGATGCCAGCTCGTTTATTCTGCGTGTTCGGGGCGAATCGATGATCAACGCCGGTATCTTCGATGGCGACTATATCGTGGTGAAAGAGCAGCATGATGCTCATGACGGAGAGATAGTCGTTGCGCTTATCGATGACTCCGCAACGGTCAAGACTTTCTATCGCGAGAAGGACCGCATTCGACTCCAACCCGAGAATGATCACATGAGCCCCATCTACGCGGATAACCCGGTCATTCTCGGTCGCGTGACGGCACTCATCCGCAGTCTCTCCTAGCCATGGCAGAACCATCCCGTGCAGGCGACATGCAGAGTTCAGGCTTTGCCAAAGGCAGCAAGGGCCAACGGAGAAGGATTGGCATCTTCGACGCAGTGAGGGGATTCTCTGTCATCTCGATGGTACTCTTCCACCTCTGCTATGACCTACGGTTCCTCGCGGGCGTGGGCTTACCTTGGTTTGCCTCGCCCCTTCAGGATATCTGGCGGGCAAGCATCTCGTGGACCTTCCTGTTTGTAGCAGGCTGCATGTGCACGCTTTCAAGAAGCAACCTCAGGCGTGGCCTCACCTACGGTGCCGTTGCCCTTGCCATCTATGCAGTCACGGCCCTTGCCGCGGTTGATACTCCGATATCGTTTGGCATCATCTACTGCATGTCAGCCTGTACACTGGTGGCATGGGCACTCGGAAGGGTTAACTGCCTTCCAAGGGGACCAATTGCGGCATCTGCCCTCTTCGTCTGCTTCCTGCTGGCCCTGGGGATACCCTCCGGAACAGTTGGCATCGGTCCGTTCTCGGTTGCTCTCCCCCATGCTATCTACAGCGTTCCGGGGCTTGCATGGCTAGGACTTCCTGGACCGGGATTCGCATCGGGAGACTACTATCCGCTCATCCCCTTTGTGTTCATGTACCTTGCTGGCACTTCCATGGCCTCATGGTTTAAAGAGCGTGGATACTCCGATTGGGCCATTAACGCCAACGTCCCCCCACTCAACTTTGTCGGCCGTCACGCACTTCTCGTCTATGTGGTGCACCAGCCCGTTCTGCTGCTTCTCACGGGCGTGGTATAGGTTCACGAGCGCCACTCGCCAGAGAGGTGGTCCATGTCACTTAGGGCTTCATCGGGGACAACATATGGGGCCAAGGTCGAGCGCATTCTCTCGGATGCGCTCACAGTGGCAAGCAGGCCCTGCTCGGTATAGACCTCACGTAATACCTGGCAACGCTCATGGACCATCTTCATAAGGATGCCCTTGGAAAACGGTACCAAGACGGTAACCGTGGCATCGCCACGCGAGGCCTCCCGTGCCACACGGTAGAGCAGCCCCGCAAGGCCTGTCCCCTCTCGGGCGGAGATGGTCCCGGCATCGGGGTGTCTTGCCTGGAGACTTGTAAGCTCCTCGGCAGAGATAAGGTCACACTTGTTGAGGACAAGCACAGAGGGAATCTGATTAGCCCCAATTTCCTCGAGAACCGTCTGAACTGCGCGTATCTGCCGCTCTGCCCCAGCATCAGACGCATCAGCCACAAGCAGCACAAGGTCAGCGGCCCTTACCTCTGCCAGCGTGGACTTGAATGCTTCCACGAGCGTGGTGGGCAGCTTTTGGATAAACCCAACGGTGTCGGTGAGGGTAACTTTGCGGCCCTCCTCAAGCTCGATTGAGCGTGTGGTGGGATCCAGGGTGGCAAAGAGCTCATCGCGCACATAGACGTCAGAACCCGTGAGGGCATTAAGGAGCGTCGACTTGCCAGCGTTAGTGTAGCCGGCAAGCGCCACGCGATAGATACCCGAATCCCAACGGGCCTTGGACTGCACCTCTCGCCTTGTCTCGAGCCGGGCAAGCTCGTCACGAAGCGTTGAGATACGCTTGCGCACAAGGCGACGGTCGACCTCAAGCTGACTCTCGCCCTGGCCAAAACGCGACCCAATGCCACCACGCGTCTGCTCGCCCACCAAGTGGCTCCACATACCACGCAGCCTGGGCAGAACATACTGGAGCTGCGCAAGCTGGACCTGGAGGCGCCCCTCACGCGTGGTTGCGTGCACACCAAAGATGTCGAGGATGAGCGCGGTGCGGTCGATGATCTTGACCGGCTCGCCCACGATCTTCTCGAGGTTGGACTGCTGGGAGGGCGTGAGCTCGTCATCAAAGATCACGACATCAGCATCAAGGTTGCGCACGTAGGAGACAAGTTTCTCCACCTTGCCCTTGCCGATGAAGGTCCGCGGGACCGGCGCCTCGAGCCGCTGCGTAAGCGTGAAGACCACGTCGGCGCCGTCCGTCTCTGCAAGGCGAGCAAGCTCCGCCATAGACTCATCGAGCGTCCATTCGGCATTTCTTCCAAAGTCAACGCCCACGAGAATTGCCTTCTCGCGCACGGGAGCCGTCGACTTGGGCTCAAAGCGTGCCATGGCTACTCAACCTCTCTCGACGGTTTGGCAGGGTTCCGACTGTACCAGCGCATCGCGGACAATGAGCTCACAGGCTTGCTCCTCGCCCATATCGCGAACGTCTATCCAACGGGCCCGGCCATCTCTCTTGAGCCACGAGAGCTGCCGCTTGGCATAGTGTCTCGTACGGCGCTTGACCTCATCCCTGGCCTCGTCAAGGCTGCACTCCCCCGCAAGGGCAGCCAGCACTTCCTTGTAGCCAATCGCCTGCCCCGCGGTGTGTGCCCAATCGAGTCCACGCCCCCTCAGGTTACAGACCTCCTCAACCAAGCCGTCGTCGAACATCCTGTCGACGCGCTGGTCAATTCGCTCGTAGAGCAGCTCGCGGGGCATGGAGATGGCCCAGATATGTGCAGCATAGTGCGGCACGTGGCGCTTGAGACCCCTGTGGTTTTGAGCATAGCTCACGCCATCGTCCAGCATCTCAAGAGCGCGAACGCATCGCCGGACGTTGTTGGGATGTATGAGAGCTGCACTATCTGGGTCGCGCTTGGCGAGAAGGACGTGCAGCGCCTCGGCACCCTGCTCTGCCGCAATGCGCTCGTAGCGCAGCCGACGGTCATCTCCCATCTCACCAGACGGAAAGTCCATCTCGTCGATAACCGCATCGAGATAGAGGCCCGTTCCCCCACAAAGAACAGGAACAGCGCCGCGCTCAAGAAGCTCATCCACGCAGGAGCGGGCATCGTGCTGGAAGCGCTGGACCGAATAGTCCTCGTCCACGTTGGCCACATCAACCATAAGAAGGGGCACGCGCCTCTCGGCAACAGGTGTCTTTGCTGTTCCCACGTCCATGCCACGATAGACCTGCATGGCATCGACAGAGACAACAGATGATCCGAGCCTCTGGGCAACGAGCTCGGAAAGTGCGCTCTTATCAGAGGCAGTGGGGCCAACTATGCAGACCACGCGCCCAGAAGCAGCAGGTTCGCTCACGAAAGGTCGCCCTCGACGGTGCCTCGCAGATACCAGGTACGTGCCTCCTTGACGCGAACGCGCGCAATCTTGCCCACCGCATCCTGCGGGCTCATCCCCGCGGGGAGCGGGAAATGGACAGTGCGGTTCTTCTCGCTGTGGCCAACCATGACAGAATCGTCACGCTTAGACGGCCCCTCGACCAAGACACCAACGAGCTGCCCCAGGTCCTCCTGGTTGGCGTCGTGGGCCTGTTGTGCGACCTGCTCCGCAAGGCGGTCAAAGCGATCCTGGATGACGTCATGGGGCGTGTTGTCAACCATCTTCGCGGCAGGGGTACCAGGCCGCGGGGAGTAGATGAACGTGAAGGCGGAGGAGAACCCTGCCTCGCGCACAAGCGAGAGCGTGTCCTGGAAATCCTCTTCGGTCTCGCCGGGGAAGCCAACAATAATGTCGGTGGAGAGCGCGATGTTGGGGATAGCGGCGCGGAGACGCCCCACAAGCGCCAGATACTCGTCCCTCGTGTAGCTGCGGTTCATTGCCTTGAGCACGCGCGTGGAGCCCGACTGCACCGCCAGGTGGAGATGAGGCATCACGGCTGGGACCTCAGCCATAGCGGCGATGGTCTCGTCGGAGAGATCCTTGGGGTTACTCGAGGTGAAGCGGATGCGCTCGATGCCCGTCTCACCCACCGCACGCAGGAGCTCGGCAAAGCGAGGCTCTCCGTAGATGTTCCTCCCGTAGGAGTTGACGTTTTGCCCAAGGAGGCAAATCTCGCGCACGCCATCGGCAACGAGCAGGCGGCACTCGGCGACTACGCTCTCGATGGTGCGACTGCGCTCACGCCCGCGGACGTACGGAACGATGCAGTAGGTACAGAAGTTGTTGCAGCCGCTCATGATGGGCACCCACGCGTGGTAGCGCTCGGCACGATGGCTGGGCAGGTCGGTAGAAAATCCTGTGCCCGGCTCCTCCGTGTCCACCTCTATGGCACCTGGCTGCTCGCCAAATGCCTCGGAAAGGAGCCTCGGGAGGCTCGCCAGGGCGCTTGTGCCAAAGACCACGTCGACGTTGGGGATGTGCGCGCGGAGGCGCTCGCCGTCGCGCTGCGCAATGCAGCCGCCCACGGCCACGATGCGCCTCCCCGAGGGTGGCGTGGGAGCCGAGACCATGGCAGATGCCTGGCCATAGAGGCGCTGGTCAGCATTCTCGCGAACGCAGCAGGTCATGTAGACGACGATATCGGCATCGTCGGGGCTTGCAACCTCGATGCAGCCGCACGAGTCGAGAAGGCCTGAGACCCTCTCGGAGTCATGCATGTTCATCTGGCAGCCAAAGGTCTTGATGTGGTAGGTCTTGCCGACAAGGGCCTGGGTGTCAGGAGAAGCCATTTACGCGACCACGCTCCCGTTGTCCATAGCGTCAGCCGAGGTGCTCTGGGGAGTGAGCCTATGGACGTAGACGGCAAAGCGAATGGCCGTGCGCTTTTCTCCCGCAATGTCGATATCAGAGAACGTGGGGGCGCAGGAGATGTCGACTCCCGTTGGAATGAGGAAGCCGCGCGCGATGGCAAGCGCCTTGACGGCCTGGTTGACCGCACCCGCTCCAACGCACTGCATGTTGACGGGAACCCCGTCCTTTACCATGCCGGCTATGGCCCCGGCGACGGACGCCGGGGATGACTTGCTCGAGACCTTCAGAAAATCCATGCTGCTGATGCTCCAATGGTGCAGTGGTTGTCAGTATGGTGCGATTAGTCGTCCTTGGTGGAAGTGCATATATGAACGATTGTAATGTCCCAGCTAGCTAATGCAAACGTGAAGTGTTTCGTACAGTGGCAAATGACAAAGCTGGCTAGTCCGCATCCTCCAGGTCAAAGGTCACGGTGATGCGACCCTTGCCGACCCTCACCTTGGGGTCATGCACAAGCGACACGTAGTAGCGGTCCTCGATGAACGAGAAGTCCTTGGCAAGGACCCGTGAGAACTCCTCGGCATCTGGCTTGGAAAGCTTGAGGCCCCGCCTATCCCGATAGAGGTCGACAGGCTTTGGAGCGGTTGGGGCATCAGCTTTGCGGAGCATGCGGGAAGCGACGCTCTTTAGGGGTCGAATCTGTCCCGACACCACGCGATGAGCAGTGCGCTCGCTCATCTCAAGACCAAGCCCCTTGCAGACCGAGAGAAGCTCCCTAGCGTCTGCGGCAGCACGAAGACGCTCCAAAACCGGAAGCGCAGATAGGTCGTCGATGAAAAGCAGGTCAGAGCCATCCACCGAAGGGGTAATGCGAGCGCGGGCGGTTGCCGCAATCTCTGCCGGCGAGCCCACGTACACCTCACAGGTCCCGTACTCCTCGAGGGCGAACTCGCAGCAAGTGCGAACGATGTTGTGAGGGCCACGGGCGCAGGTGCGCTTGCCGTCCTCACCCTCGCCGAGCGAAGGCCAGGTTGACTGGTCAGTACGCTCGGCGAGCTTGGTTGCATTAGTGACAACCGTGATGGAGGTGCCCTTCCCGGGGGCCGAGGACGCCACACGCGCAGACTCGGCGTTCTCCCTCACCGAGTAGAGCGCCATGCCTCGCCCGTGGACGCCCCACCTGTCCACGTGGATGCTCTCGAGCTTGGAGGTCACGCGCGCCTCGAAGATGCGCTCCTGCATATCCTGGGGTACGCCGGAGCCATCGTCCAGGATAGTCGTGGTGCGCAGGTCTCCCTCACGTGAGGTGGCAAGGTAAATGCGCTTTGCCCCAGCGTCGCGGGAGTTGCGGAGAAGCTCAATGACCATATCCTCGACACAACGAATGTCGTGCTTGGCTTGGCGACGCTCCGCCTCCGCAACGCGGAGGCGGACATAGCCCTCGCCAAGGTTCTCCTCCACGCGAAGCGAACGCTCCCCGCCCATGCGGGCAACGAAATCAGCCAGACCAGCCGCGCTGGGGGCCTGCTCCTCTGCCACAGTGACGACCCTCGCTTACTTAGCGACGTCGACCGCGCGAGACTCGCGGATGACCACCACGCGGACCTGGCCGGGATACTCCATCTCGTCCTCGATCTGCTTGGCAATGTCATGGGCGAGGACGGTAGCCTGCGCATCGGAGATCTTCTCGGGCTCGACCATCACATGGAGCTCGCGACCAGCCTGCATGGCGTAGGTGCGCTCGACTCCCTCATGGGCGTTAGAGATCTCCTCGAGCTTCTCAAGGCGCTTGATGTAGGTCTCTGCAGACTCACGACGGGCACCAGGACGGGCGGCAGAGATGGCATCGGCCGCCTGCACGAGGACGTCGAGGACAGTGTCCGGATCGACGTCGGCATGGTGTGCCTCGATGGCGTGCACGATCTCGGAGCGCTCGCCGTAGCGACGGGCGAGGTCGGCGCCAATGACGGCATGCGGGCCCTCGACCTCGTGGTCGATAGCCTTGCCAATGTCGTGGAGAAGGCCGGCACGCTTGGCGGGAGCGGGATCCAAGCCCAGCTCGGAGGCCATGATTCCGCAGAGCGCGGAAACCTGTATGGAGTGAGAGAGGACGTTCTGGCCGAAGGAGGTGCGGTACTTGAGGGCACCGAGGGTCTTAACGATCTCTGGGTGGAGATCATGAATGCCCGCGTCGAAAGCCGCCTGCTCACCGGCCTCGCGAACGCGCTCGTTGACCAGGTCCTCGGCCTTCTTGTAGAGCTCCTCGATGCGGGCGGGGTGAATGCGACCGTCAGCGATGAGGTTCTCGAGCGCCACACGCGCAGTCTCGCGACGGACGGGGTCAAAGCTGGAGAGGACAACGGTCTCGGGCGTGTCATCAATGACGAGGGAGACACCGGAGACCTGCTCGAACGTGCGGATGTTCCTACCTTCTCGACCGATGATGCGGCCCTTGAGGTCGTCGGACGGGATGTGGACGGTGGTAACCGTGATTTCGCCGGCCTGGTCTGCGGCACAGCGCTGAATAGCAGTTGAGATGATCTCGCGGGCGGTCTTATCCGCCTTTGCGCGCACGTTCTGCTCGGACTCGCGCAGAATCTGGGCCTCGTCGCGTACGCTCTCGGCGCGAACACGGGCGATGAGCTCATCATGCGCCTCGTCCTTAGAGAGGCCTGCGATGCGCTCGAGCTCGGTGGTCTGCTTTCCTTCGAGGGCGTCAAGGTCGTTCTTGCGGCGGTCCAGCTGGCTCTGGAGGCCAGAGAGCTGACGCTCACGCTTGTCAAGGGCATCATTGCGGCGGTCGAGGGACTCCTCGCGCTGCATGATGCGACCCTCCATGGACTGCAGCTCGCCCTTACGCTTCTTCTCCTCGGCCTCGGAGTTCTGCTTGAGCTGCAGAATCTCCTCCTTGGCCTCGAGCACGGCCTCCTTCTTAGCCGTGTCAGCCTGGCGACGCGCCTCAGACGTGATGCGTTCCGCCTCGCCGCGCGCGCTTTCGATTTGTTCGTTGGCAGACTTGAGCTTAGAGTTGCTCTTCCCAGCAAGGAAGAAGTACGCCAACCCAGCTCCCACCGCTAGACAGATGATTCCTATGATGATTTCCATGGCCGCTCCTCAGGTGACAAGTTCACGAGATTGTTCAGGAGACCCAAGCGCATAGCGCTAGGGAACCCGCCATCGGGGTATCCGGCCGCAGATGCCAAAAACATGACGTTCCATGATGCTGACGCGGTGAAACAAATACAATGCACAGCTGGTAAACCAGCGGAAGATACGCTCTCAGGCCTTTCAATCATATGTTCGCATTTGATACCTGTCAAACTGTTAGGGTACCGTCTGCGCCCAAACAAGCCACGCTTCACGGAATATACGGGCGTGGTAAGAGGGTGGCGCCAGGGCCATACGTACAAGGTCGAGCCCACCTCAAGGACGCGACACGCGTTAGGATTCGTCTTCCTCTTTGGACTCATCGAGCACGCGACGAGCCGTACGTGTGGCAAGCCCCAACGGGTAACCCCTTGAGGAAAGAAAGCGGACTATCTTCTCGTAATCGTTCTTGCCCGTGATACGGCGACGCGAAGCGAGCTCGTAGGCAGTCTCCTCCTCAGACTCCTCCGAGAGATAGAGCTCCGGCCAGCCAGGAACGTCACTCGCCTCGATGCCACGGCGAGAGAGCTCGCGCTCGATACGGACCCTGCCCCATCCCTGCGAGAGCTTGGAGCGAATAAAGGTATCCGCAAAGCGGGAGTTATCGACCAGCCCGCACTCGACCGACCTCCGGACCGTGCTCTCGACCGTTTGGGATGCATAGCCATCCCTCGCGAGTCGCGAAGCGAGCTCATCCTCGGAGTAGTCCCTGCGGTCGATGAGCGCAGCGACGCGCTCCATGGCGCACTTGCGAGAGACCTCCCCCATCGCAAACATGAGCTCTGCCCGTGAGGATGGTAGAAGCTCCTTGCCCCTGGCCTTAGAGTCAAGAGAGCGGGCAACTGCAAGTGGCACACGAATGTGCTCCTCGCCACGCTGGGGTGTCCTTATCACGACCTCGGCCCGAGGAGCCGCCTGCCCCAACCCGCGAGAAGCGCGTTGGGGCAGGCGAATCTCCCAGTCAAGATCCGTCTTGGGCCACTCGCCCTTTACGGCACGCGTCACTTCTCAGTGCCCTCGGCGTTGGGGTCTGCGCCCTCGACAGGCTCGCCAACGCGCTCGTCGCCAAGCACGAGGCCACAAGCAACGCGAACCTTGTGATCAATCTCCTCCATGAGATCTGGGTTGGAAGCCAAGAAGGCCTTGGCCGCCTCACGGCCCTGGCCAAGCCGCTCGCCCTCGTATGTGAACCAGGATCCGGACTTGTCGACAATCTGGTACTCGACCGCCATGTCGAGCACCGAGCCCTCCTTGGAAATGCCCGTGCCGTACATGATGTCGAACTCAGCAGACTTGAACGGCGGAGCTACCTTGTTCTTGACGACCTTGACCCTCACACGGTTGCCAACGACCTCGCCATTGACCTTGATGCTGTCCACGCGCCTGATGTCCATGCGCACGGACGAGAAGAACTTGAGCGCGCGGCCACCGGGCGTGGTCTCGGGGTTACCAAACATGACGCCGATCTTCTCGCGCAACTGGTTGATGAAGATGCAGGTGGTGTTTGACTTGGAGAGCGATCCAGCGAGCTTGCGAAGGGCCTGGCTCATAAGGCGCGCCTGGAGGCCTACCGTAGTGTCGCCAATCTCCCCCTCAATCTCAGCGCGCGGGACAAGGGCCGCTACGGAGTCGATGACCACAACGTCGATGGCACCAGAGCGCACCAGCATGTCGCAGATCTCAAGCGCTTGCTCGCCCGTATCTGGCTGGGAGATGAGCACCTCGTCAATATCCACGCCGATGCGGGCCGCATAGCCAGGATCGAGCGCGTGCTCGGCATCGATAAAGGCAACGACCCCGCCCATGGCCTGAGCCTCTGCCAGAATCTCCAGCGAGAGCGTGGTCTTGCCCGATGACTCGGGGCCGTAAATCTCAACGATGCGCCCACGAGGCACGCCACCGATTCCCAGGGCCGCATCGAGCGCCAGAGAGCCTGTGGGGATAGCCTCGACCTCCAAGCTGGCGCTGTCATCGCCGTAGCGCATGATGGCGCCCTTGCCAAACTTCTTCTCTATCTCTTGGGTGGTGACCTCGAGCGCCTTGTCACGCTCTTCAGTTGTCTCGGGGTGGTTGACCTCTTTGACCGTTCCCTTGCTCTTGGCCATGCTTGCTCCTCATCTGTTGGCTGCCGTCGATGATATACGAACACCCGTTCGTAGTCAACATCGCTGCGCACAGCGTACACGGGAGGCCTTGCAACAATTTGACGCCGGGCGTGCATCCAGCTGGCACAGCGCCGTCACGATTCTGTCACGCATAGTTCCTCACCTGCACAAACGCGGCCTCGCAAACGAGGCCGCGCTCAACAAAAACCCGTGGCGAGAACGAGAAAAAACTTAGTTCTTCTCGGCTGTCTCCCTGACGCCCTGCACGAGAAGTTCAACGGCACGCTTCACGGCGCGAGCACGCACCTCGGAGCGATCTCCCTCGAAGAGGTTGGGGAAAGTGCTGGTTGAGTTCGGGGTTGCAAGCCCCATCCATACCGTGCCCACGGGCTTACCTGGCTCTTCACCACCGGGACCCGCAATTCCCGTAACCGAAACGGCGACATCGCACCCCAGAACCCTTCTAGCCCCCTTGGCCATGGCAGCGGCACACTCGCTCGAAACCGCTCCCACACCCGGGGCGTCGAGAATGCTGTTCGAGACGCCCAGTACCTCATGCTTGACCGGAATGGCATAGCTCACGACGCCACCACGTATGGCCTCAGAAGATCCCGGAATCGCCGTGACGGCCGACGCCACCAGGCCTCCCGTGCAAGACTCTGCAGTACCAACCGTCACGCTCAACGCCCTGCACGCAGCAACGAGTGCCTCGCAGAGGTCAAGCGTCTCGCCATCAAAGATGATTGAAGGAACCAAGCCTATCGCTTCCCAACGATGTAGGACCATGACTTCACGAAGTAATCGATGCCCGACCAAGCCGTGAGCACCACGGCAACGACCATGAGGACCTGTCCCAAGAGCTCGAACCCGCCCGAGACGCTGCCCGCGGGAAGCGCCATGGCCAGAAGCAAAGCTGAGATGGCAACCATCGTGACAGCCGTCTTACCCTTGCCCAGAGGCGATGCCGCGATCACAGTGCCAGCCGACGCCACGACCATGCGAAGGCCCGACACAAGGAACTCGCGCGCGACAATCACGAGAAGCACCCATGAGGATACCTCACCGCGCTCGAGGAGGAAGCACAGGGCAACCACCACAACGAGCTTGTCAGCGATGGGGTCCAGGAACTTACCAAATGTTGTGACCTCGTTCCTGCTCCGCGCAAGATAACCGTCGAGCTTATCTGTGAGAGAGAGCACCACAAAGAAGAGAAAAACGCCGAGAGACCACGCAGAGCCCGTGCCAGCCGCGGGAGAGAACTCAGCAACAAGGAGCCACAGAGGCACGGCCACCACGCGGACGCAGGTAACAACGTTGGCAGGAGTCCAAATGGAAGACGTCGTGCCGCCACCGCCCTTGGACGCAGCTGGGCTCATCGGGTGCCCTCCTCGTCATCGACAAGCTCGCCCACGAGGTCATAGGTGAAGGAGTCGACAAGATTGCAGGTCACAACGTCACCAACGGCAAGATCCCCGCTCTCTATGTGAACAACACCATCGGAATCGGGTGCCTGGAACCACGCGTGGCCAATGAACTCCGCGCCGTCGGGGCCCTCCTCAACGCCGTCGATGATGACGCGCACGCGCTCGCCAACGTGCCTCTCGGCCGCCGCAAAGCCAAGCTGCTCCGTAAGGTCGATGAGGCGCTGCGTACGCTCGAGCTTGACCTCTTCGGGCACCTGGTCGGGCATGGCAGCGCCACGCGTGCCCTCCTCGGGCGAGTAGGTAAACACGGAGCAGTAGTCGAACTCCTCATCCTGAAGGAAGTCGAGCAGCTCCTGCGCCTCCTCATCCGTCTCGCCCGGGAACCCAGCCATGGCCGTCGTGCGGAGTACCATGCCGGGAATCTCCTTGCGCAGGTGCGCAAAGAGGGCGGAGAACTCCTCTGCCGACCCCTTGCGGCCCATGCGCTCGAGCACGGTAGCCGAGCAGTGCTGGATGGGGATGTCGATGTAGGGCAGCACCTCGGGGACGTCACGAATTGTGGAGACGAGCTCCTCGGTCATGCCCTCCGGCTGCAGGTAGAGAACGCGCACCCAGCCACCGTAGGGATGCACGACCTCGGCGACCTGGCGAAGGAGAGAAGCCAGGGTCCGGGGCTCATCAAGGTCTGAGCCCCAGATGCCGGTGTCTTGCCCAATGAGCACGACCTCGCGCACGCCGCCCTCCATGAGCGAGCGAACCTCGTCGCAGATCTCGCGGGCATCACGGGAGTGGTAGCGCCCGCGAATGTACGGGATGGCGCAGAACGCGCAGAACCTGTCGCAGCCCTCGGAGATCTTCACATACGCGCTCGCGCCGTCCACGGTACGCAGGACGCCCTGGGGAACGCCGGGTGCAACGTCGCGCTCAAGGCCCAGCACGTCATCCACAACGCTAACAATCCCATCCTCGTCATCAGCGTTCACGAAGGCCGAAACCTCCGGAAGCTCATCCGCAAGGGGGGCACCGTAGCGGGACGGCACGCAGCCGCACATCACGATGGGGAGGGTGCGACCCCCGTCCTCCTCCTGCTGCGCAATCTCGAGGGTGGTATCGAGCGACTCCTGCGTGGCCGAGACGAGAAAGGAGCAGGTGTTGATAAGCGCGAGGTCGGCCTTATCGGGATCGTCCGTCTCGTCGTAGCCGGCGCCGAGGAGCAGGGCGCGCATGCGGTCGGTGTCTACCTCGTTCTTGGCGCACCCACGGGTGATGAAGAGAATGCTTGGCATAAGTTGACCTTATCGGTAGTTGACGTACTGGAGGGGCTGGCCGTAGTCGTTGCCGCGAAGCAGGGCGATGACCTGCTGCAGCGCGTCTTTGGAAGGAGAGCTTACGCGAAGCTTGTCGCCCTCGATGGTAGCCTTTGCCTTGAGCTTAGAGTCACGGATATCCTTGGAAATCCTCTTGGCCAGCTCGGCGTCGATGCCCTGGACAAGGTGCCCCTGCTGACGCACGCTCATGCCCGAGGCAGCCTGCACCTTGTCCCAGCGCAGGGCAGTAAGGTCAACGCCGCGCTTAACGAGCTTGGATCCGAGGATGTCACGCACCTGACCCGCGACGAACTCTGACGGGGCCTCCACCGTGAACACACCCTCGCCCTTGGCGAGGGTAAGAGACGCCCCGGTGCCCTTGAGGTCGTAGCGTTGGGCAATCTCTCTGGTTGCCTGCTGGTATGCGTTGTCGACCTCCTGCATGTCGACGGTAGAGACCACGTCGAAGCTGGAATCCTTGGCCATGCGTCATCCTCCCCTGCCCGCCGCGCGTCCCTCCCGGTCGCGCCAAGGCATTTCTCAACCATGGGACCGTTCGAGGCCCCTTTACCTAGTTGCTCTTGGTAGTGCCGGTAGTACCAGACGACGTGGATGACGTCGTGGTGCTACCAGTCGACGTCTGCGAGCCAGACGTGCTCGAGCTGCCCGTGGTGCTGGTGCTCGAGGTCCCCGTTGTAGTACCCGTCGTGGTATCCGTCGAGCTTCCGTCGGTGGTGGCTGGCGTCCCCTGGATGGTGAGGGACCCGATGCCAGAGACCCTAGAGTCGAAGCTCTTCTGGGTGCCGTTCTCGGTGACGGTGACCACGCCGGGATTGCCTGCGCGAATGGTGATGGAGTCGGTCACGGTGTAGCTCTGCTCCCAGGGCCCCGTAACCGTACTCGCCTCCTCGCTTGTGTCGTCGTTGGTGATCTCGAGCCATGAGGTCTCCCCACTGGCAACAGAAACCGTGACCACGGTCTCGGTGGAGGCCGAGGAGTCGGAAGAAGACGCGTCGGTGGTAGAAGAGCCATCCGTCGACGTAGTGGTATCCGTGGTAGTCGTTGTTGTCTGCGTCGACGAGGAATCGGTCGAGCCCGTGTCGCTCGAGGACGAGTCCGTGGAGGTCGTGCTTACGGGCACGGTGGTCTTCGACTCCTGTGAGGTAGTCGACCTGCTGCTCACGCACGAGCGAATCGAGAAAACCAGGATGAGCGTGAGCGCCAGCGCAAGCGCGCAGATCACGAGCAGCGTGGTGCGACGGTCCTGCCCACCATGGCCGCGAGAACTACCGGGAATCCTGCCGCGTTGCCCCTCAGAGCGGCGGCGCACATTTGGCCTGTCAACGCTGGCGATGTTTCTCGACGAGCGCCTTCCCGAGATGGTAGACGCGCGGTCATAGGGCCTGGCCCCATCGTCGTAGCGGAGGTCATCGGTATACTCTCCGGCACGGACGCTCCTGGTGCTCACACTGTCGCGCTCGTAGAGACGCTGGGCCCGAGAGGAGTCACGCCGATAGGCACGGGCGGTCTCGCGTCGCTCCTCGACGCCGTTCTGCCCCTCGCGAAGGAGCCGGTTTGCGGGGTCGTCAACGCGACGCCTCTGCTGCGCATATCTTCCACGCTGCCGTGTGGCATAGCGGTCCCTCTCGCGCTCGCGGTCTTCGTCGCGCTCCGAGGTGGCGTTGTACGGCCTTCCGTAGACATACTCGGCATGCGAGTACGCGGGGGACTGGCTCCGGGATGATGTGGGGTAGCTCGACCCGGCAAGGGGAACCGAGGACGGGGTGCGCGGCCTGGGACCCGAGGTGGTGGCAAAAGCCCCCATGTCACCCGCAGGTCCTCCGGAGGTGGGAAGGAGCCCACGGTACTGCACGTATGCCTTGGGGCGGGACTCTGCCTCGTTCACGACGTCGTAGCCCTGAACGCCACGGCCAGACTGGGTATCGCGCGTGCGGCGGCGCAGCTCATGCGAGGAGGTACCGTGCACGTGCTCGTAGAGCTCCTCCTGGAAGAGGTCCACGATCTCGCGCGGATTGAGGCCCAGGTAACGCGCATACGAGGAAAGCATACCCTGGGCGTAGCCGCTCTGGGGGATGTTATCGAAGTCCCCCTCCTCAAAGGCAATGAGGACCTGCTCCTTGAGCTTCAGGACCTGCGAGGCCTGGCCCACCGTGAGGCCTAGCTGGCGACGGCGGTCGAGAAGCATCTCGCTGAAGCGCGGACGCGACGGCATGGCGGGCTACACCTCCTCAAAATCCTGCTCGGCGGCCTTGAGGTCTTCGAGGCCCTCCTTGTCGAGAAGGACGTCACGCGGCTTCGAGCCGTTGGCGGGCCCCACGACGCCCTTGTTCTCGAGCATGTCCATGATTCTTCCCGCCCTAGCGTACCCCACCGAGAGGGCTCGCTGAAGGCTGGAGGTAGAACCCAGCTGAGAGTTCACAACGATGTCAGCAGCCTCCCAGAGAAGGGGGTCATCAGCAGGAGCAGATGCCTCGCTCGGACCACCAGGGGTGACGGGCGAGACGGCAGTAAGGATGTCGTCGTGATAGTCGGTGTCGTGGTGCTCCTTGATGAAGTCCACCACGTGCTCGACCTCCTCCTCCGAGACAAAGCAACCCTGGGCACGCCTGGGACGAGAGCCGCGGAGCTTGTAGAGCATGTCACCATGGCCGAGAAGGCGCTCGGCGCCTGTCTGGTCGAGGATGATGCGAGAGTTCATGCCGTTATCGACCGAGAGTGCCACGCGGTTGTCGATGTTAGCCTTGATGAGGCCCGTCACAACGTCTGCCGAGGGGCGCTGCGTGGCAACGATGAGGTGGATGCCAGCAGCGCGCCCCAGCTGGGCAATGCGCACGATTGAGGCCTCGACATCCTTGCCGGCGACCATCATAAGGTCAGAGAGCTCGTCGATAACAATGACGAAGTACGGCATGTGCTTGGGAGGGTTCTCCATGTCGGCATACTTGCCACCATCGACGTCACGGTTGTAGGACTTGATGTCGCGGACTTTGTAGTGCTCGAAGACCTTGAGACGGCGCTCCATCTCGGTGACGCCCCAGGACAGCGCGCTCGCGGCCTTGTTGGGCTCGGTCACCACGGGAACGTAGAGGTGCGGCAAACCGGCGTAGTACGTGAACTCGACGCGCTTGGGGTCCACCATGATGAGACGGACCTCCTCGGGCGTGGAGCGCATGAGGATGGTCATGACAATACTGTTGAGCAGCACAGACTTACCAGAGCCCGTGGTTCCCGCTACCAGAAGGTGCGGAAGTCCGGCAATGTCTACCACCACGGGGTTGCCCTCGGAATCGCGGCCAAACGCCGCCTCGAGCGGACCTCCCTTGACGTAGGGAAGGACGTCTCCCAGGTAGACAGGCTGCGTTGTCTTGTTAGGAATCTCGATACCCACAAGTGAGGTGCCCGGAATGGGCGCAAAGATGCGCACCGAGCGCGAGGCCAGCGAGAGCGCGATGTCGTCCTGGAGGTTTGTGATCTTGCTCACGCGCTCGCCCTCGCCCATCTCGATCTTAAAAGTGGTGACGGAGGGGCCGGCAACCCACCCGACCACGCGCGAAGTGAGGCCAAACTCCTCGAGCGTGCCCTGGAGCTTAGCCGCAACAGAGGAGAGCTCCTCGTCCGACTCGGCGCTCACGCCGGAGTTGGGATTCACCTTGAGCATGTCTGCGGGTGGGAGCTCCTTACCGTCCTCGCTGTTGGACGGCGCGGGCGCAGGTGCGGGCTTTACTGCAGAGGTGTGGCCGGCGAGAAACGCGGGAGTTGCCTCCTTGTCCTTGGTGCTGCGAGAAGCGCGTGCCTTGGAGGTCTTTGTCGCCTTCCCAGGCTTGTCAAGCAGCGTAGTAGGCGCCGCATCGAGAAGCGTTGTGGCGCCGACGTCCTTCTCTCCCCCGTCGGCGGTGGCAACAGCGGCACCCGCCTTCTTAGCACGGCCGCGTCGCAGGACGCTCGTCTTGCGCGTGCCGATGAACGATGTCTCTCCCTCGCCGGTCTCGTCAAAGAGAGATCCCTGAGTGCGGCCGGAGGCAGCGCCTGCAGCCTGCGCCACGGGAAGGGCGGCCTCGCGAGCCGCGTCACGCTCGGCCGCGCGCTCTTCACGAGCGATGCGGCGATTCTCGGACGCCTCCTGCGCGCGCAGGTGAATCTTTGACACAGCTCCGGAGATCGAGAACCCGCAGACCACAGCACCAGCAATGATGACGCCCACCAGGACCACGTTGCCCACGATCACGCCCACGAGCTGGACGAGCAGGAAGGCAACGAACCCTCCCACGTATCCGCCGGCAGACTCGAGCGCGGGCTCGGCAAGGGCAGCGGCGGGATTCTCGGCAATGCCAGGCTGGTTAAGCGAGAGCTGGGCGAGGACGGCAAGCACAATGAGCACGAGGCCACCCGCCACATGCGCGGAGATTGGCCCGTCCTCATCCATGAAGAATGTGCACGCAAAGATGAAGAGCGCTATGGGCACGAGAATCGCGCCAGCGCCAAAGCCCTGCGTGAGCAGGTGTCCAACTGCACTCGTCACGATAGCCGAGGACGGGGCAACCAGCGAGACGAACATGGCGACGGCCACCACTGCCAGAATCACGCCGAAGATGTCGTTCTGCGTTGACGAGAGGCCCTGCGAGGCCTTCTCGGCCGAGCCCCGGCCACGCGCCGCTTGGCGCGAGCCGGCACCCCGCGAGTTTGACCCCTTCTTTGCTGCCTTGCCTGCTGCGTTTGATCTGCGATTTGAGGGCATGTGCCTAGACCTCCATCACGACCGGTATCACCATCGGTCGCGTGTGCGTCTTGCTCCAGAGGAAGTTGGAAAGCGAGTTTCTCACGCCCTTGCGTACGGTGTCAATGCTCGCACCGTTGCCCTTCTCGAGACGCTCGACCTGGGAGCGAACGAGCGCTCGGGCATCGTCCATGAGCACCTCGTCCGTGGCGAAGGAGACGCCTCGCCCAGAGAGGTCGATGGTGTCGACGGAGTGGTTCCTCGAGCGGATGGCAACCACGCAGGTGATGACGCCATCCTGCGCAAGACGCTGGCGATCCCGCAGGACCACGGGGTTGGCATCGGTGATGGACAGACCGTCAACGTAGACCACGCCGGAGTCGACCGAGGGTCCGCGACGGGCCTTGCCGTGACGAACCTCGAGCGAATCACCGTTGTCGAGGATTAAGATGTTCTTCTCGGGAATGCCAACCTGCTGCGCGAGCTTGGCGTGGGCGCGCAGGTGCTGGGCCTCGCCGTGGACCGGCATGAAGTTGCGCGGCTTGACCATGGCGAGCATGAGCTTGAGCTCCTCCTGCGAGCCGTGGCCAGAGACGTGAACCAGGGCCTGGCTCTTGTCGTAGATGTCGCAGCCCAGCTTTGAGAGCGAGTTGATGATGCCCTGGACGCTCTTCTCGTTGCCCGGGATGGGGTTGGCCGAGATGATGACCGTGTCGCCCTCGTGGATCGAGAGGCTCTTGTGCTCGCCGTTGGCCATGCGGGCAAGCGCCGAGAGGGGCTCGCCCTGGCTGCCCGTGCAGAGGACCACGATCTGCTCGTCCGGGAGCTTCTCGAGGTCATATGCATCGATGATGTTCTCGTCGGAAATGCGCAGGTAGCCAAGCTCCCGGGCCACCTTGGTGTTGGTGACCATAGAGCGGCCCGTCACCACAACCTTGCGGCCAACCGCCACGGAGGCGTCGCAGATCTGCTGCAGGCGGTGGATGTGGCTCGAGAACGAGGCCACAAAGACGCGGCCTGGGGCGTTCTTGATGATATGGCGCAGCGCAGGGCCAACGGCCGCCTCGGACGGCGTGAAGCCAGGGCGCGTGGCGTTGGTGGAGTCGGAGAGCAGGACGTCGACGCCCTCGGCAGCGAAGCGGTTGATGGCAGCGTAGTTGGGACGCACGCCGTCGATGGGGGTCTGGTCAAGCTTGAAGTCGCCGGTGTGCATGACGTTGCCCGCAGGCGTGTTCATGAAGACGCCAAACGCAGCTGGAATGGAGTGCGTCATGGCAAAGAACGTGATGTTGAAAGCACCCAGGGTTATGGTCGAGCCGTCCTGGACCTCGCGAAACTTGGGGCTCTTGATGTTGTGCTCGGCGAGCTTGCCCTCGATGATGCCAAGGGTGAGCTTACTGGAGTAGATGGGCACCTTGTGCGTGAGGTCCTGCAGCAGGTACGGAAGGGCGCCCGTGTGGTCCTCGTGGCCGTGGGTGATGATAATGCCGCGCAGCTTGTCCTCGTTCTCCAGGACATAGGTGTAGTCGGGCAGGATGAGGTCGATGCCAGGCTGCTCGTCATCGGGGAACATGAGGCCGGCATCGATCATGACCATGTCGTTTCCGTACTCGAACACGGTCATGTTCTTGCCGATCCCGTCAAGACCACCAAGCGGGATGATCTTGAGGGCGGTTTCTTTCTTTGGCATTGCTGGGGGAATCCTTTCCTCGTGGTCAATACGTACGGCATACGCCGTTATCTAGTGAGCGGTCCTGATGGCCGTGTGCCACCAGCCGCAACAGCTACGGTTCGTGTTCCAATGGCCGCTGGGCGAACGCATTGGTGCTCTAGCCAATCTATTGTAGCCAAGACGTAGCAGACGTGGTAAGGCTCCACGATGATTGCGGAGAAGTGGGGGCACCACTCCTGCCGTTCGAAAGTGCTATCGCGAGAGTCTGCCGAGAAGCCTGCGCAGCATGCCGGAGGCGCCGCCGGCACGAGAGGGGCTGCCACTTCCAGCTGGTGCGTTAGCGAGCCATTCCGCCTGGTCTGGATGGCGCTCGGCTAGCTCTCGAAGGTGCGTCTGGGCAACGCCTTTCATCTGGCGGTAGCGCTCGGAGCTCTCCCCGGGAGCGACAAGGGCGTCGGCGCGGCGTGCGAGCGTCAGCACCTGGTCGAGAGAGTCGCCTCGCGTGGGCTCGACATGGCGGTCAAAACGCTCGTAGGCGCGGTCGCGCACATAGCGCCAGAGCTCGCCCGCCACCGCGTCGGCCGGCCACTGCGAGAGCAGCATATCGACGGCCTGAGGAAGCTCGGCTGCAGGCAGCCCGTCAATCATCTCGTTCGAGACGTTCTCGTAGATGCGATCGCGCGCGTCGGCAACGCGCTCCGACCAGTCGTCGCGCGGCAGGTCGGAGGCATGGTCACGCGCGAAGTCGCGCATGAGGTGCCAGCCCTTGAGCTCGCGCTCGGAGGTCCTACGCAGGGCGTCGAGCGTCTCTCGCGCGCCAAGCGTCTCTCCCCTGCCCAGGTGGTAGACGTACCACGGTGCATCGCCAAGGCCCACGTAGGAGCCCGCCAGCGAGTCAAGAATCATACAGAGGTAGATGTCATCCGAGAGGAGCAGGCGGGTCTTGGCAGACATCCCCCATGCACGGCGGGCGAGGTCGCCATCGTAGAGCTTGTGATGCACGTGCCAGTCGAAGTTTCCCTGCTCGGAGAATTGCACGCGGAGAATTTCTTTGCCCTCGAGGCGGCGGGCCACAGGCGTGAGAAAGCCCTCCATGCCGGCAGCAGCACTCTGGGCAGCCTCGCCCTCAGGCTCCACGCACACCCCAAAGTGCACGATGTCAGCCTCACCCGCATGCGCCATCACCTTGGCAAGCGCCCCTGGGGCAAGCTCGTCATCCTGGTCGACAAGCGTCACGTACGCTCCCCTGCTTGCGGCAACACCTGCCTGCCGGGCTCCTAACGTACCCTGGTTCTCGTCGAGAAGGACCGGCCTTACGCGGGGGTCGGCAGCCGCAAGGCGTCCGATCACGTCTCGCGTGGCGTCGGAGGATGCGTCATCCACGAGGATGAGTTCAAGATCTGTGAAGTCCTGCCCCAGCACGCTGGCCGCGCACTCCTCGAGGTAGCGCTCTCCGTTGTGCGCGGGGATTACCACCGAGAGCCGCGGAGAAGCCTGACTAGTCATCGTAGGGCCTCGTGGGAACTATGCCGCCCTCGGCAACCATCCGCAGGTGCTTGCCGTAGTCGCTCTTGCCGTAGCGCTCGGCGCACTCGAGGAGCCGCTCGCGGGAGACCCAGCCGTTGTCGTAGGCGATCTCCTCGGGCACGGAGACGGGTAGGTCCTGCGCCGTCTCGACCGTGCGCACGAACTGCGATGCCTCGAAGAGCGATGCCATGGTGCCCGTGTCCAGCCACGCATAGCCGCGGCCGAGCGTCACCACGTCGAGCGAGCCGTCCTCGAGGTACATGCGGTTGAGGTCGGTGATCTCGTACTCGCCGCGGGCCGAGGGCCTCACGGCGGCGGCGAGTCCGGTCACGCGGGAGTCATAGAAGTAGAGGCCGGTCACGGCGTAGTTGCTCTTGGGGTGCGCGGGCTTCTCCTCGATGGAGACCGCGTTGTAGTTCTCGTCGAACTCGACGACGCCAAAGCGCTCGGGATCGTCCACGCGGTAGCCAAAGACCGTCGCGCGGCCCGCCTCGGCGTTTGCCGCGGCGCGGCGCAGGTGGCGCGAGAGGCCGTTGCCGTAGAAGATGTTGTCGCCCAGCACAAGCGCGCACGGGCCGCCGTCGATGAAGGGCGCGCCTATGACGAAGGCCTGTGCGAGGCCGTTTGGCTCGGGCTGCTCAGCGTAGGAGAGCGAGATGCCGAAGTCTGACCCATCGCCCAGGAGTCGCTCGAAGTTGGGCAGGTCGCGCGGGGTCGAGATGATGAGAATGTCGCGGATGCCCGCCAGCATGAGCGTGGAGAGCGGGTAGTAGACCATGGGCTTGTCGTAGACCGGAAGGAGCTGCTTGCTGGTGACCGTGGTGAGCGGGTAGAGCCGCGTGCCGGAACCGCCGGCAAGGATGATGCCCTTCATGTGAAGTCTCTCCCATCGGATGTGTGTGACGCAATGCGAAAATTGTAGAGGGCCCAGCCCAGGTACCAGCCTAGACGTTCCCCCTCGCCATGTAAATTGCAGGCCTCGACCCCTGCCACACCACTCCCCAACGAGCAAATCGTATACTTGGGCACTGCGAATGCGCAGGACAAAGCCACAGGGACAACACAAGGCGGTCAACTTGGACATCACTACCATGGGCATCTGCAGGAATGCCGAGAAGATCTACCAGCTCGTTTCTCTCGAAGGCGTCTCTCCAGACGCGCTCCTCGATATTAGCGCCCAGGACGACAACGGAGAGGATGTGCCCGCCAAGGTCTTCCGTGACACGCCTACCGAAGCCGTAGTCGTTCTTATCGACGCGCACTCCAACACCTCCAACATCTCCTACACCATCTATGCATCTGACGGGGCCATCCAGGATGCCAGCGCATGGCTTGAGGTTGGCGCGGCAACTGTGAGCCTTCGCGACGCCAAGCTGCAGTCCCGCATGAACTACCGCGTCCACAAGGACCTCACAAGCAGGATTCGCGACTACGACAATGGCCGCCAGTTCCTCTTCTCGACCATCTTCATCAAGAAGGCCATTCCCGACAGGGGCTCCGCCATCGTGCGCGTGGCAGTCCGCGTCCCATGGCGTGAGGATGGCGAGGTAGCACTTCGCGTGCGCGACCAGGCGCTGGCGCCTATAGACTCCGCGCCCATCTTCATGGGCTCCCAGAAGTTCGACGCCCGTTTCTCAGGCACAGTCAAGTTCCGCGAGACAGTCTTCTCGGTCCGGCTGCCCAGAGACGAGCGCACCGTAATCTTTGACGCCTGGGACAAAGCTGACCCCCACCAGCACACCTTCTTCGAGCTGCCAAAGCCCGACCTCGACCACCTGATTTACGAGAATGAGGTCCTTACGAGGTCTGCCGATCGCGATCCCTACTACAACGAGTGGTTCCACAAGCAGCAGGCACAGCCATGGGAACTGAGGCTTCAGAGCGAGGTTAGCTTTGACAACGAGGTCACCTGGAGCGTTGTTGTACCGCTCTTCCACACCACCCACCAGCAGTTTACGGACCTTGTGGCCAGCTTTAGGGCGCAGTCCTACGCGCACTGGGAGCTTGTCCTGGTAAACGCCTCCCCTGAGGACGGGGAGCTTGCCGAAGAGGTTGCTGCCGCCGTTGCATCTGACGAGAGGATCCGCAGCATCACGCTCCACAAGAACCTGGGCATCACGCTCAACACTGCGGCGGGAATCCGTGAGGCAACCGGTGACTTCGTGGGCTTTGTCGACCATGACGACACAATCGAGCCAGACCTCTTCTTCCACTACACCGAGGCCGTGAACAAGGAGCCAGAGACGGACGTGCTCTACTGCGACGAGGACAAGATCGACCCCAGTGGCACGCATGTCAAGCCCTTCCTCAAGCCGCAGCTTGAGATTGACCTTCTTACCTGCAAGAACTACATCTGCCACATGCTTGCCGTGCGCCGCAGCCTCCTCATGAGCCTAGAGTTTGACAACCCCGCATTCGAGGGCGCGCAGGACCACCACCTCACGCTGCAGGCCGTGGAGAAGGCCCGTCGCGTGACCCACGTGCCGCGCGTCCTCTACCACTGGCGCATGTGGGAGACCTCCACGGCAACCAGCGAGAGCTCTAAGGGCTACGCGCAGGAGGCGGGCATGAACGCCGTGCGCGCGCACTTCAAGCGCATTGGCGTGGACGCCGAGGTCACAGAGGGCGAGAGGCCCTTCTCGTATCATGTGTTCAACAGGCCGCCCGTCGAGCACCCGCGTGTCTCCATCCTCATCCCCTCTCGAGACCACGCAGAACTTCTCCAGCGCTGCATAGACTCCATCATTGGCAAGACTACCTATGACAGCTACGAGGTTCTTGTTATCGAGAACAACAGCGAGCGCACGGAGACCTTCTCGTACTACCAGCAGGTGCAGCGCGAGAACAAGGGACTCGTACGAGTGGTTACCTGGGAAGGCAAGGGAGGCTTTAACTACTCGAGCCTCATTAACTTTGGGGCCAAGGAATCCAGTGGCGACTACCTGTTGCTCCTGAACAACGACATGGAGCTGAGGACACCGGACTGGCTCGAGCGCATGGTTGGACTGGCGTCGCGCAAGGACGTTGGTGCCGTTGGTGCGCTTCTCCTCTATCCCGACAACACCGTCCAGCACGCAGGCGTCATTGTGAGCGGTAGCTGCGCCAACCACTTTGGCATCGATCTTCCGGAGAGCAACCATGGGTACTGCAACCTTATTGAGGATGAGCAAGACCTCTCGGCGGTGACCGGCGCATGTCTCATGGTGAGTAGAGAGAACTTCCAAGAGGTTGGCGGCTTCGACAGGGATCTTGCCGTTGCCTTCAACGACGTCGACTTTTGCCTCAAGCTAAGAGAGCAGGGGCTCCTCGTTGTCTACACTCCACAGGTTGTGCTCACGCACTTTGAGTCCGTCTCAAGAGGCTCTGATTACTCAACAGACAGAGTCAAGCGCTTTGCCCATGAGGTTGGCATCATGAGGGAGCGCTGGTCTGACTACTACGGACTTGGCGACCCCTACTACAGCCCCCTCCTCCGCTCCTACGAGCCGCTCGACACCTACTGGAGCTTCTAAACGAGAGAGCGCCCAACGGTTTTTCCGTTGGGCGCTCAATTTTTCCTGCAAGATGAGATTCGAGTCTTTGACTCCCCTTAGATTTTGGAGAGCTTGTCGTACCACTCCTGGGCCTTAGTGATGTACTCGTCGTGCTGAGAACCGCCAACTGCAAGCGATGCTGGGCACTCCGTTGAAACGCACTCGTTGTGGCCCACCACATTGACGCCCCACTGCGGCCTGCCAAGACTGTACTGAAGGCAGAGCGCCGCAACCAGGCGAGCTCCCGAGTTGATGGTGGCTTCCGTCATGCGCCACTGGCCGTTCCCGTCTTTGTAATCCGCGTGCTCGATGCCTATGGACTGGGTGTTGATGGTCCAGTTGCCCGCATGCCATGCCGTGTTGGAGTCCAGGACGAGCTGTCCCACCGTGCCGTTGGCCTCCACCTGATAGTGGGCTGACGCGGCACGCGTCTGCCAGGTGCTGTAGATGGTCTCTGTCGTAAGGTTGCCAACGTTGTGGTGAATCACGATCTTCGAGATTGACTGGCCAAAACGCCCAGTGGAGTAGTGGACGTTCATGAGCAGTTCCTTGACTGCGCCAGCCCCGGACCAGTAGGGAGAGCTCTTGAGCCAGCAGTAGCTCTCGCCGGCATTGGGGGCAATCGTCTGTGTGATGGTGCCGTCACTTGCGGTGGCATAGGTGTATCCGCTTGAGGGAGAAACCCAGGTGGAGCCCTTGGCCACAAATCCCACAGGAGTGAGGTAGCGAGACTGGCCGCTCTCGTTTGTAACAACGGCATCGGACTTCACCGCGCCACCAGACACAAGAAGCTCGTCTCCCGAGGAGGTTACGTACCAGCCATCAGCAGGCATAGCGGCACCATACCAGCCCGCACCCTCCTTACGCCACCCAATGGAGCCAAGGTAGTCATACTCGCTCTGAGCCGTGGTGTAGTGGTGCGTGGCCACAGTGACATATGGGTTGAAGAGACGGTACACCATGGTTGTCTGCGAGGAGTCAGAGTAAAAGCCAACGCCTTCGCCACTCCAGCCAAAGGAAACAAGCGAGTTGTACTCGTCACGGCTCGTCGTGTAGTGGTGGTCTCCCGAATACCTGTTGTAGAGGCGGAAGACGGCATTACCGGAATTGGGAGTAAACCAGGCAACGGACTCGCCGGTCCACCCAAGAGAGATGAGGCTCTGCGCCTCAGAGGAGGACGAAGTAAAGAGGTGCTCGCCGTTGTACCTGTTATAGAGGCGGTACATGGGAAGCTGAGAGATGCTCTCCTCTGCAGTCGTGACTGAAGAAGTCGTAGCTGCAGCAGAAACGCTCTCTGCGACAGCTGTCGTCTGAGGCGACGAGCTTGCCTCGGTAGTTTCCTCCGCATGGGATGACGCCTCGTCAGCATCGGAAGACGTGACGGACGTCTGGGTCTGACCGGCCCCCGGAGTCTTCTCCTCTTGAGCCTCCTGCTGCTGAGAAGAAGCGGGCATCTCGACTGTCGGCTGCTGCTCCGCGTTTGCCGTGTTTTCCTCGGTCGTTCCGGTAACAGTTGGAGATGTCTCGGCGCTGCTGCTTGCTGGCGCTTGGGGCTCAGCCTTTGGGGTGGCCCCGTTTGCTGTGCCCGTTTCAGCGACCTGGGACTCGTCGGGCTGAACAGTGCTCCTGGCGTCCTGCGACTGCACGGTCGTCAGGACTGAAGCAGTGTCGGTGGTGGCTGGGACGCCATTCTCGGCAGCAAAAACTATGGCAGGAGTCCCAAGCAGAGCAAGCCCCAGCGTAGTCACCAGTGCTACGCGATTAGGCAGCCAGTACGAGCGGTTCTCTTGTTGCACGATACAAAAACTCCCTTAATATTCCGGGCATCAATACCCAGCCAAATCTAGATGCCGTAGAGAATGGCGAGAATGCTTGCGCCATAGCCAGTTCCGCTGGCCCACGTGCCCGAGAGTCCCTCCACCGTGGTCGCACGTCCAAAGAGCCAGGTGCCATAGCGCTGGTCAACGATGATCGACGAGAGTGGTGCGTACCCAGCATAAGCGCGCAGGTGCTGGGCTTGAGCTAAGAATCCCTCGTAGACGCTCGAGAACCTGTTGGGTTCGCCGCCGCTGTCAGTGGCACCAAGGCCGCTGAAGTTGCAGTACTCAGGCTTGACGGCGCCGCCAAAGCCAAGGTAGCCCGTCTCGACCATGGATTGCGCGTAGATGACGTCAGCCCGCACGCCCTCGGCCTCGGCGGCTTCGAAAAGCCTGTCGACAAACTCGTCAACGTTGCTCGCGCCGTACTGCGCATACACGTCGGACGGAAAATCCCTCCCGCGCGCCTTGAGAGCGGCAGTAAGGTTTGCCTTGACCTGCTCCCTCGAGTGCTCGCTGGTGCCCATGAAGGGGGTGCCGTTCACAACGCTACCAACAGAAGAAGGGTCAAGGCCGTACCATGCGGTGCCCTCCGCATGCCATCCCAGGGACACAAGGTAGTCATTCTCGGCACTGGATGTTGTGTAGTTGTGCGTGCCGATTTTCTCATAGGGGTTGAACTGCCTGTAGAGCGGAACGCCTTGAGCGTCATCGGAGTACCAACCCACGCCCTCACCGCTCCACCCAAGGGAGACGAGCGAGTTGTACTCGTCCAGGCTCGTTGTGTAGTGGTGGTCCCCGGTGTAGGAGTTGTACAGCCGGTAAACCGGAGCGCTCGATTCAAGCGGAGCATACCAGCCAATGCCCTCGTATCTCCACCCGGCGCGGTCGAGGCTCGAAAGCTCGCTTGCGCTTGAGGTATACAGATGCTCACCGGTATACGGGTTATAGAGCCGGTACATTGCCACAGCCTGAACGTTGCCCTGTGCGAATGCAGGGGCAACGCCAAAAGACAGCACAGCCGCAGCGACAAGTCCAGCCACCAGGGGCAGCAGCTTCTGGAAAGCATTGTGACGCGTCATGACGTCCTCCCAAATTGCAACTAAAGGAATAGTATACACGCCTGAGAATTCGCCAGGTAATAACTACGTCACGTTATCCGTTAGGCCTACACACCGTACCAGGCGACCCCTTCGTCAACCCAGCCAAGTGAGACGAGGTGGTCTCGTTCCTCGGTGCTGGTGGTGTAGTTGTGCGTGCCTATCCAGGCATAGGGGTTGAACTGCCGGTAGATGGGAACTCCCGTACTCTTGGGGGCAGAATGCCAGCAGACGTTCTCGCCCACCCACCCAACCGAGACGAGCGAATTGTACTCGTCGCGGCTCATCGTGTAGTGGTGGTCGCTCGAATACGGATTGTAGAGGCGATAGACCTCGCTTCCCGAGGTTGGGGCGTTCCAGCCAAGCCCCTCGTAGTTCCAGCCCAGGCTCACGAGGTTGTCTCGCTCACTTGCGCTCTCGGTGTAGAGGTGCTCGCCCGAGTATGGGTTGTAGAGACGATACATGGACACGTAGGAGTCCAGAGCGATGCGGAAGTCGATGTCCACGTTGCCGGAGATGCCGTTCACGCGGCCCGTCGAGCTGCATTGCCAGTACTCGTAGGAGCCCGCATAGCTACAGGATGAGTTGTACTGCGCAACCCAGCGCGACCAATTCTCAAAGCGGGAATCCGTGAGGTAGTTATTCCACCAGTTGAGGTTCGCATAGACCCCAGGGGTGTACCCAGCGGCCTCAACGGCTTCGCAGAACCGCGTAGCCATGTCTCCAAGCAGCGTGGCATCGCCATACGGCAACGTAACGTCTTCAAGGTCGTAGTAGACAGGAAGCGATGGAGAGGCATCGCCCATCGAGGCAAGGAGATAACGTGCCTCCTGCGCCGCCGAGGAAGCATCGACTGCGTAGGAGTAGTGGTAGATGCCATACGGGATGCCCACGCGCTCGCACTCCGAGGCGTTAAACGCAAACCTCTTGTCATGCTGCTTCGTCGAGGTTACGTCATCCGGCCAGCCGTAGCTGCAGCGGAGAATGGCAAAGTCGATTCCCGCCTCCTTGACGGAATCCCAGTCAATCTCTCCTTGATGCTCAGAAACATCGATGCCTTTGGCAACGGCGCCCTTGATGATGCTCCCGTCGCTTGAAAGATACCCACCATCGGTCTTGGTCCACGCATCACTCGAAGCAACGGAAAGGCCGGATACGCCCCCGCTCTCGCCTGGTGCCCCCGCTGTGTAGCGGAAGCTCTCGGCAAAATCGTTCTGCATGCGATACTGCAAGTCAGAGGTGGCGCCAGATGACGCCAAGGAAGACTGCTCTGCACGGGCAACATGGGGAAGCAGAAGCAACGGGACAGAACCGGCAATCCCAATAAAAGTTCGTCTGGATACGTGGGGCACGGGAGCCTCCCGAAGTCAGTCAATACTTACCAGTCCACACGTAGTCTACGAGAATGGCACCCCCTGCGCCATACTTGGCACGAATGCATAGAAAAAAATTCTGAGCTGCTGTGTTCTTCAAGCAATACAAACTTGTTGATTGAATAAAGCGGCCTCGTCGGTATAGACGAGGCCGCTTCTTAGATACAGAGCGCTCTCAATAACCTAGTACGTGACAACCTTGGTCCCACGCGGAATGGTGTCGTAGATCCACTTTGCGTTCTCGATGGCAAGACGCACACAGCCGTGGGACGCGTTGATGCCAAGCCTGCCATCCATGACGCGATTGCTGTTCTGGTAGTAGAGCACGGAGTGGAAGAGGTAGTCACCGTAGAACTGGGTGAAGTAGTAGCAGGTGAAGCCGCGACCAAAGGAGTAGCCCTTGAGGTTGGTGGCAAACTCCCCCTTGACGGTGCAGTTGTTGGCACCCGTCGTGCATGCCCATTCCTTCACCGCATACCAACCGTTGTCCCACTGATAAACGGCCGTCCTGTTGCTCCAACAATCAACGAGGATGAGGTAGTTGGTCGAGCTGCGGTAGTTCTGAGCCTTCGCTGCCATGTCCTGCCAGCTTCCACACGAGAAGCAACCACCCCAGTCAACAGCGCGCCACCATGCACCATTGGCGTAGAAGACGCCGCTGCGGTTGAGACGCCCACTGGAGGGATTGGCATAGAACGTATTGCCATCCTCGCCAAAGAAGCCATCGGCGCGCGCACCGACAAGGCCGTTGGGGCCATAGGCACCCATGCGGTAGAGGCAGGTGGAAGAGTCGTCGGCAGCCTGGAACCAGATGAACCCGGTGGACTCGTTGAGCCTTCCGTTGCCATCGGTGAGCACAAAGATGTTGCCAACGCGCGCGCGACCAACCGCAATGTAGCCCGCGCCGGGAACGCCGTAATAGGCGGAGCCACCGTCAACGAACCTGCCTGTCTTTGCGTAGGGCAGGCCATCGGAGCCCATCTCTATCATGTATCGGTGAGCAGAACCCGTGGGAGCAGAACTCTCCCACCAACCAGTGGACTCGGGGAGCTCACCCGTCGAGGCGTTAGCAACAACGGTACGGCCATCAACGACTTCGGCGCCCCTCACCACATGGCCATTGGAGGAGGTTGCATACGCACGAATACCCGGATTGCCGTCCTCGTTGGGCTCGATGACGCGTCCGGAAGCAAATGATCCGTCACGCTGGACCCACCAGCGTCCCGAAGGACCCGTGGCCCAGAAGGGCTCCACAGGAAGCGATGCGTGGTCGAGCGAGTACCATGCGACGCCCTCGCGCTTCCAGCCGAGAGCACCCAGCCACTCGTCCTCGGCTGTACTCAGGGTGTAGTTGTGGGTGCCGACGGTTTCATACGGGTTGAACTCACGCAGCACACCCCTCGTGCCGCTCGAGAGCCACGCCCTACCCTCACGCCTCCAGCCGATCGAGGCCAAAAAAGACGCCTCGGACTCTGAGAGAGTATAGAGGTGCTCGCCGTTGTAAGGGTTATAGAGCCTGATGACGGCATCGCCCAAGGAGGTCGAGGAGACCCAGCCCACGCCCTCCCAGGCCCAGCCGTAGCCTACAAGGCCCTTGGCCTCGGCAAGGTCCGCAGTGTAGAGGTGCTCGCCCGAGTAGGGGTTGTAGAGGCGGTAGATGTTCTGGAGGGAGTCGCTGTCGTCAGAGGCAGGAGCTGCAGCAGCGGTGTCACCAGAGGTGGCGGCGGCAGCCGTAGTAGAAGAATCCTCGGGCTGAGGTGCCACGGGCGTCGGGGCAGGCTCAGATGCTTGCTCCGCCGCACTGGACTCAGAGCCTGTCGAGGCGGGCGCGTCAGTTTCTGCGGAGGTTGCCTCGGTGGAGTTGGCTTCCGAGGTGCTCTCTGTAGAGGTGGAGCCGGTGTCTACAGGGGCCGTCTCGTCCTTGTCGGCAGCTGGATCCTGGGGCGCGGCGCTTTGTTCCACCTCTTGCGTGGCCTGCGTGTGGTCACCGTTCTCCGTGACGGCCTGAGCCTCATTCTCGGCTACCGCTGCCTGGGGAGCGTCCCCAGCCCTAGTGAAAGTGTCCGAAGCCACGACCTCAGTCTGCTGCGCTCCCATGGCGTTGACCTCCTCCGCAACGGCAGACAGAGGCACGGCCGCAAGCGCGGCAGCAAGGACACCGCAGAAGAATGCACTTCTCACCTTTGGGCTCATCAAAACACTCTCCCTCAAGTCATAGACAGCTAGGAAAGATGCTAAAGCACGCTCAGGGTAATTTCAGCGAGAAGTCCACCGAAAAGGGGCGCCGCTCGATAACGAACGGCGCCCCCTGCCAATGAGAAGCTGGTAGCAAGTAATCCTACTGAGCCTCGTGGTGACGGCGCGGCTGGCGCTTCTCGCCATTCTCGCCGCCGTTGTTGGTGCGAGAGGAACCCTCGCCACGGTCGCCGGGATGACGACGAACGCGGGGACGACGCTCGCCGGAGCGCTCGGAACGCTCATGACCGTTGCCCTCGTCGTGGCCATTGTGGCCGGAGCCGGCAGGAGCCTCGGGCTTGTCGAGGCGGTCGAGGGAAATCTTGCCCTTCTCATCGACCTCGAGGACCTTAACGCGGACCTCGTCACCAATGTTGAGCACGTCCTCGACCTTATCGACGCGACCCTTGGCAACGCGGGAGATGTGGAGCAGGCCGTCTTTGCCGGGCAGCAGCTCGACGAAGGCGCCGAAGGGCTGGATGCCCACGACGCGACCGGTGTACTCCTCCCCCACCTCGGGGACCTTGACGATGGCCTTGATGCGCTCGGCAGCAGCCTCGCCCGCACCGTTGGTGCCAGCGATGAAGACGGTACCGTCCTCCTGGATGTCGACGGTGGCGCCAGTGTCCTCCTGGATGCCACGGATGACCTTGCCGCCGGAGCCGATGACGTCGCGGATCTTGTCCGTGGGGATCTGGAGGCTGATGATCTGGGGAGCGGTGTCCTTGGCGTGCTCGCGAGGTGCGGGGATCTGCTCGAGCATCTTGTCCAGGATGAACATGCGGCCCTCGTGCGCCTGCATGAGTGCCTTGCGCAGGATCTCGGGCGTGAGGCCGGTGGCCTTGTTGTCCATCTGCATGGCGGTGATGCCCTTGGTGGTGCCCGTCACCTTGAAGTCCATGTCGCCGAGGAAGTCCTCGAGACCCTGGATGTCGGTGAGGACGACGGTCTTGCCCTCCTCCTGGATGAGGCCCATGGCAACGCCGGAGACCGGGCGCTTGATGGGCACGCCGGCATCCATGAGCGCCAGCGTGGAACCGCAGGTGGAAGCCATCGAGCTGGAGCCGTTGGACTCCATGACCTCGGAGACCACGCGGATGGCGTAGGGGAACTCCTCCTCAGAAGGAATCACGGGAAGCAGCGCGCGCTCGGCCAGCGCACCGTGGCCAATCTCGCGGCGCTTGGGGCTGCCCATGCGACCGGTCTCACCGGTGCAGTAGGGCGGGAAGTTGTAGTGGTGGATGTAGCGCTTGCCGTCGACAGGCTCGATGGTGTCAAGGCGCTGCCACTCGTTGAGCATGCCCAGGGTGCAGATGGAGAGCACCTGGGTCTGGCCACGCTGGAAGAGGCCAGAGCCGTGGACCAGGGGCAGGTAGTCGGGCTTGACCATGATCGGGCGAATCTCGGTGGGGGTACGGCCGTCGACGCGCTCGCCGGTCTCAACGACCATCTTGCGCATGGCGTGCTTCTCGAGGCCCTTGAGCTCGACGGCGATGGCGCGGCTCCACTGAGCCTGCTCGTCCTCGGTGAACTCGGCCTTGATGGACTCCTTGAGGGCCTCGACCTTGCCCATGCGGGAGAGCTTGTCGGCGTCCTTGAGGGCGGCGCTCATCTCGTCAAAGTGCGCGAAGATGCGGTCGTGAACCTCGGGGGTGGGCTCGTCGAGGACGTACTCCTTCTTGACGATGGGGCCGTTGGCCTCCTCCCACTTGGCGAAGAACTTCTTCTCCTCCTCGCAGAAGGCGGCAATGGCCTCCTGGCCAAACGCCATGGCGGCCAGCATGTCCTCCTCGCTGATCTCCTTGGCGCCAGCCTCGAGCATGGAGATGAACGTGGACGAGCCAGCCAGCTCGAGGTCGAGGTCGGAGGTGTCGCGCTCCTCGTAGGTGGGGTTCACGAGGAACTCGCCCGTCTCGGGGTTGCGGCCAATGCGCACGCAGGCAAGCGGGCCCTCGAAGGGCACGCCACCGACGGTGAGGGCGGCAGAGGCACCCATCACGCAGATGGTGTCAACGGAGTGGATCTGGTCTGCCACGAGCGGAGTGGCGACGACCTGCACCTCGTTGCGGAAGCCGTCGGGGAAGGACGGGCGCAGCGGGCGGTCGATCATGCGGGCCGTGAGGGTGGCCTTCTCAGAGGGCCTGGCCTCACGCTTGAGGTATCCGCCGGGGATGCGGCCCACGGCGTACATCTTCTCGATGAAGTCGACCGTCAGGGGGAAGAAGTCGTAATCCTTGCGCTCCTTCGAAACCACGGCGGTCACGAGGACGGTAGAGTCCCCGCACTTCACCAGGCAGGCGCCCGTGGCCTGCTTTGCGAGCTCGCCCGCCTCGAGAGCGTAGTGCTTTCCGTAGAGGTCGAACTCGTGTGTAACCTTTGTCATACGTTTCCTCTTATCTCCGCCTGCCCCATTGCAGGCGGGCCGTCTTGCGGGCCCCCGCACCACGCGCGGGGACGAGAATAGCGTGTGCGACGCATCGCACGCCCGCGGCGCGCCCTCGCTTCTCTCGGGCGCACAAGCAAGGGGCGCCCGCAGGCGCCCCCTTGAAACACTTACTGGATGTTGTCGCGGATGCCGAGGCTCTTGATGAGGGAACGATACTCCTCGATGTCCTGGGCCTTGATGTAGGAGAGCAGGCGACGACGCTTACCGACGAGCATGAGCAGGCCGCGGCGGGTGTGGAAGTCCTTCTTGTGGCTCTTCATGTGCTCGGTGAGGCCCTTGATGCGCTCGGTGAGCAGAGCAACCTGGACGGCTGCGGAGCCAGAGTCCTTCTCGTCCTTGCCATACTGCTTAATGAGCTCGGCCTTGCGCTCCTTGGTGACTGCCATGTGGAACCCCTTTCGTTCTTTGGATGCGCCCCGGACCGGGACGGTCGCCAGGCAGTTGGCGAGCCGCTAGGTGCGGGGTAATGACCTTGGTATGATAGCACGCGCCTTGGAGCTGCGGCGGTACCCACACAATCGCCGCATACAGCACGCCTTCACCTACTTCGCCGCGTAGAAGGCCTCGCCCTCCTGGCTCCATCCGAGGGTCCCCAGATAGGAGTACTCGGAGTAGTCCGTGGTGAAGAGGTGGGTGCCCGCCGTGAGCCAGCGGTTGTAGAGGCGGTAGATGGGCGCGCCGCCCGAGGAGGCGTCCGCGGAGCGGAAGGACTCGCCCTCCTGCCGCCACCCGATCGAGCCCAGGTAGGCGTACTCGGAGGCGCTGCCGGTGTAGAGGTGGTCGCCCGAGTAGGGGTTGTAGAGGCGCCACACCGGGGTGCCGCCCGAGGCCGGGGCGTACCAGGCGACGCCCTCCTGCGACCAGCCAATGGAGCCGAGGTAGGAGTACTCGGAGTAGTCCGTGGTGAAGAGGTGCTCGCCGGACCACCGGTTGTAGAGGCGGTACATGGGGACGGTGGCAACGGGGGGCTCAACTATCATGAAGGTCAGCGACGTGGAGCCCGTATAACCTCCAATGCCGGTAATCGTGACCGTCGCGGTACCCGGACCCACATTGTTGGAGTATGCCACCGTGTAGTCTGTGCCCTCTGTAAGCGTGGCACCGTCATACGTGACGGTCACAGTTGGGGTGATTGCCGAGCCCGTATACGTTTGGGAGGGGATGGCAGACACACGCGCCGATGAGATGTCCTTAAGGGTTACCGTGGTGTCGCCCTTTGCTAAAGAGACAGCCTTGTAGGCGTTGACCAGGCCATACCCCGTCTGCCTGTCCCATCCCGCTGTCCCCAGGTCCTCTGCGGACTCGTAGAGATAGTCAATGGCCTGCTCGGCACTCAGGCTGCTGTTGGCGGCAAACTCCATGGCGAGCACTCCGGCAACCCACGGAGACGCCATCGATGTGCCGCTCCGCTGGCCATAGCTGCTGTCACCCGTCCTCAGCGTGCTCAGGATGGAGGTGCCTGGGGCACAGATGTTCTTGTTCGAGGTGCTGCTCGTCTGGGACGCAGAGTTGTAGTTGGAGGAGGACGAGAGGATCCAAGCGCCGTTCGTGTAGGTCACGTTCATAACGGCAACGAGGTGGGCAGAAAGGTCTGCCGGAGCTGACAGGTAGGGAACCGTAAGACCCAGTGCTGAGTTCTGGTTGCCTGCGGCGCACACGGTAACAATACCCTGGTCATAGGCCTCTTCAATCGAATTTGCGAGAGCCGCATCCAAGCTTGAGATGGCACCAGCAACGCTCATGTTGACAACACGGATGTTGTAGTCGGAAGCGTTCTGGATCACGTAGTTGTATGCGCACACCAGGTCATCGGTGTAGCAATTGTTCGCATTCTTATCTCCAACGTTATTTGTAAGGAACACCTTCACGCCCACAATGCCCGCGTTGTAGGACGTGCCGGCAACGCCCTTCGCGTTGTTCGCCTCTGCGGCTACGATGCCGGCCACGTGGGTGCCATGCCCCTCGACGTCCGTGGCGTCGGTAACATCACCATCGAGTCCGTTAGCCGAGTTGGCCACCGTGGCATCATAGGTGGCCACGACATTGTCCTTGAGGTCCTCATGAGACGACCGGATTCCCGTGTCCAACACAGCCAAGGAGACGGTCTTATCCGTTTGCACAAGGTCCCACGCTTCCGTGACCTCTGTGTCGTTGAGCCCCTCGTAGTTGGCAGCACCAGAGCCAGAGGCGCTCAAATACGGATCGTTCGTGAGCTTAGCGAGGCTCAGCGCGTCTTTCTCGTCATCCGCCAACGCGTAGGCGTAGTTGGGCTGCGAGTCCAAGCCGACGCCCTCAAGTTGCGAAACCGCATCCTCGACCGAGATGCCCTCGGAGGTTGCCACACGCACAAGGCCATTGGAGAGGTCCTGGTCATCCACGGACTTGGTGTTCACGCAATCGAGCTGTGCAAGCGCAGCGTCGATGTCCTCCGCGCTTTGCCCCTCTGCCACGCGGAGAAGGACTACGCCATCCTCGTAGCTTGCGCCATCGTCGCCACTAGAGGAGGAGCTTTCGTCACCGTCGCCCTCGCCCTGCGAGGAGCCAGTCGAACCGCCTTGCCCGGTGGCTTGGGTGTCCTGATCAGCGCCGTACGAGTCTGCGGCGGTAGAGTCAGCGGCGGTATCCGTTGCATCTTGTTCCGCGGACGCGGAGGTGGCAGATGCAGCCTCGCCAGCTCCACCGCCGCCCACGATGCCCGTCGCAACGACTGCGACCACAAGCGCGATGACTACAGCGAGCAGGCCGGGAACGACCCTCTTCCAGGAGTGGTGCCGCCCGTATCCAGGCCGCTTGCCGCCGTCTCCTTGTATGCCCACAAATCCACCTCTCGCCACCGTCGGTCAAAAACAATCAACAACTAAACCAATTGTATTATTTAACAAGCTTAATTCGCTGTAATACGTGAGCCCGACGCCATCCTTAGAGCGCGAGCATGAACTCGAAAGCCCTCAGGCGCGCGTCAAGGTGCGTTGCCGCCCACCTGTGGGCACACCCCACAAGCCAGAGCGCGCACTCGGAGGTGACGTCCGCGGCAAGGAGCTGGTCGAACGTGGACCCGATAAGCGCGCGCATCCAGGCAAGCTGAGACGGCGAGATGGGCTCTGCACCAGGGATCTCACGCGCACAGCTCTCGCAGAGGGCGCCACCGGCGGCCGAGGAGAACCACATCGGTGACGGGTCCCCGCAGGCAATGCAGTGGTCAAGCTCCGGGCGCCACCCCTCGTGTGCAAGCACCTTGAAGACGTATGCGGCAACCGTAAGGTCGAGGTGAGGCTGGTCGACGGCCTCCTCGAAGGCCTTAAGCGCACGCGACAGCAGAGGGTAGACAAAGGAATCCTCGGCGTCTTCAAAAGAGGTGAGACGTGCCACCTCGCAAGATGCCGAGGCGGCGCTCACGCGTTCGAGGTCACCGCGCAGCCGCTCGTGCGGGTCGACAAGGGTGGCCTCGGAGACGATGTCGAGGTTCCTGCCCGAGGCCAGAAGGAAGTCCGTCTCGGAGAAGAGCTCCACGCGCGCCGCCAGGCGACCGCCGGGCTTGCGGGCGCCCTTCGCGACGGCCCGCGCCTGGGCACCGTTGGCCGTGAGCAGGGTCACTATGAGGTCCTGCTCGCCCAGCTTGACGTGGTCGAGCACGATTCCGCGCGTGCGGTGTGTGCGCCGGCCGGCCAAAGATGCACCGCTCCCCTAGTCCTCGGCGCTGTAGCCAAGGCGGCGAATCTCATTGGCATCCCGGCGCCACTGGGGCTGGACGCGAACGGAGAGGTCCAGGTAGACCTTGCAGCCGAGCAGGCGCTCGATGTCGCGGCGCGCCTCGGTGCCCACCAGCTTGATCATGGAGCCACCCTTGCCCACCACGATGCCCTTCTGTCCTTCTCGCTCGACGAGCACCGTCGCGGTGACGGAGGCATGGCCGTCCTTGGCGTACTCGATGTCGTCGCAGATGACGCCAATCGAGTGAGGGACCTCCTGGCGCAGGTTGAGGAAGAGCTTCTCGCGCACGAACTCTGCCACAAGGTCCTCGGGTGTGGCGTCCGTGTCCATGTCGTCAGGGAACCACTTGGGCCCTTCGGGCAGGTGAGCCGAGACAAGCTTCACGAATGCGTCGACGTTGAAGCCCTCGCGCGCCGAGATGACCAACTCGTCATCGAAGTGGGCAAGCTCGCGCGCAGCGCCAAGCTGGGAGGTGACCTGCTCGGGCGTCGCCTTGTCCGCCTTGGTGATCACCAGGAGCTTGAAGTCTGCCTCGGAGCCGTCGACGTGGCGCGCAACCCAGGCGTCACCCGTGCCAACCGGCTTGGTCGCGTCGACGAGAAAGGCAACCACGTCAGCATCGGCGAGCTCGGCCAGGGCAGCCTGGTTGAGCTCCTTGCCAAGGCTGTCCTTGGGCTTGTGGAGACCCGGCGTGTCGATGATAACGAGCTGCGAGTTGGGCGTGTTCACCACGGCACGCAGACGCTTGCGCGTGGTCTGCGCCACGGGGCTCGTGATGGCAACCTTCTCGCCCATGCAGGCGTTGACCAGCGTCGACTTGCCCACGTTGGGCCTGCCGGCAAGTGCCACGAAGCCGCTCCTGAAGGGCGTGTTGCTGTCGTTGTTGTTTTCCACGTGCTGCTCCTCAATGAGACAAAGGGAGTTTCCCTTTGTCTCATTCTAGAAAAAGATTGCGTTTGCAAAGACGATGATGCCCACCAAAGCGACGAGTACCGAGAGCACCCACACTGCCGCCGCCGCAATGTCCTTTGCCCGGCCCGCAAGCGGGTGGAACTCGGGCGACACCAGGTCGACCACAGTCTCGACGGCGGTGTTGAGAAGCTCCGCCGAGATGACCACCCCACAGCACACGAGCACGATCGCCCAGCTCAGGGGGTCAAGGCCCACCACAAAGCCAGCAACGATGGCGCCAATGCCGCCACCAATCATCACCTTGATGTTTCGCTCGGTGCGCACCGCCGTCCTAAAGCCCTGGATGGCAAAGAGGAAGCTCTTGCGAAACGACGGGTGGTCGTTGTTCGACCCGGGAATCACTCGTCTACCCCCTCGCGGTGCCTGGTGAGCGTGACGGGCCGCGTTGCGCCATCATGCGGGAGCAGGGCGAGCAGGGCATCCTCGCGTGCCTCCATGACCTCAGCCTCATCGTCCTCAAGGTGGTCGTAGCCAAGGAGGTGCAGGGTCCCGTGAACGAGAAGCAGGCGAAACTCGTCTGCCGCCGTAGTCCCAAAGCGAGCTGCCTGGCGGGCGATGTAGTCCGGCGCGAGGACAATGTCGCCGAGTTCGCAGGGTTCGCCGGGAGCCAGGTCCGGGTCGTCAGGACGCTCGCATTCGAGCGAGATGACGTCAGTTGCCACGTCGCGCCCGCGCCACTCGGCGTTGAGCTCGCGGATGCGCTCGTCTCCCACGATGGAAATGGAGACCAGGCAGTCGCGGGAGACACCTTCCTCGGCAAGCACGCGATCAAGGTCAGCGCGAATCTCGTCATCACTGATGGGAGCGGCCATGCCCTCCTCAGCCGTGATGTCATACTCGTTTGCCATGGCCGGCCCCCTTCCCAGGCGCCTTCGCGCCACGCTCTTCCGTGGCACGATCATAGGCGTCAACAATGCGCGCGACCAGCGCGTTCCTCACGATGTCGTTCCGGTCGAGGTCGACGAACTCGATCCCGTCGATACCCGCGAGCACCTCGCGTGCCTGGTCCAGGCCGCCTGGCCCCACCAGGTCGCGCTGAGAGGAGTCGCCCGTGACCACGAACTTGGACGAGAAGCCCATCCGGGTGAGGAACATCTTCATCTGCTGGGGCGTGGTGTTCTGCGCCTCGTCCAGAATCACAAAGGCGTCACTGAACGTGCGTCCGCGCATGAAGGCGAGCGGCGCGATCTCGATGGTGCCCTGTTCCATGTAGGTGGCGACCTTCTCGGCATCTGCCATGTCGAGAAGCGCGTCGTAAAGCGGCCGCACATAAGGGTCGAGCTTCTCCTCGAGCGTGCCAGGGAGAAAGCCCAGGGACTCCCCCGCTTCGACGACCGGCCTCGTAAGCACAATGCGGCTCACCTCATGACGCTTGAGGGCAGCAACCGCCATGGCCATGGCCAGATACGTCTTGCCCGTGCCAGCAGGGCCCACGCCAAAGGTGATCGAGTTGGAGCGGATGGCCTCCACGTAGCGTCGCTGGCCCGCGGTCTTTGGCCGTACGGGACGCCCGTGGTGGCTGAGAATGACGTCGCCCGTGCGCCCATGGTCATGGCGCACGCCGTGCGTCACTTGGCCCAAGAGGATGTCGACCTCGTCGGAGGTGGGAATCTCTCCGCCCTCGACCGCCTTGATGAGCTGCGAGAAGACCGAGGTGACTTGCTCGACCTGCTCGGCCGGTCCCACGATGAGGACCTGGTTGCCACGCACCACGACCATGGCCTCGTCGAAAGCGCCCTCGATGCGGCGAAGGTGCGTGTCGGCCGGGCCCATGAGGGCCGTGGGGTCAACGGTATCGGGAATCGTGAGGCGGACGCGGGTGGGTTCCATGCTCCTCCGGGCTAGTCGCGGGCGAACGTACAGAAAACCTCATGCGGCACGCACCCCGGGGGCGCGCCGCCGCAGAAATCAATCATAGCCAAACGGGTGGCACAGGGCATGTCACAGGGCGTGCTCCCCCTGCGGGCACACGTGGCCCAGAAGCGTGGTGCCATCCGGGGAGACACCCGTCAGGTGCACCGGGACCACGGCATCGATAGGGGCCTCGGCATCCAGCGTGACATCAAAAAGACCACCAGAGACGCCGCGGAAGGGCGCCTGCACGCAGACGAAGTCGTCCATGCCAACCAGACGGGCCGCCTCGCGTGTGCGCAGCTCGTGCGCAAGGTTGCGCGCACGGGCGCTCCTCTCAGCCATCACATGGGGGTCCACCTGGCCCTCTTCGGTGGCGGCCGGCGTACCCGGGCGCTTGGAGTACCTAAAGACGTGCATGCGCGAGAAGCCCATTTCTCGGCAGAACGAGAGCGACTGCTCAAACTCCTCGTCCGTCTCGCCCGGGAACCCCACGATGAGGTCCGTCCCCAGGGAAGCCTGGGGAAGAAACTCGTGGGCACGCACGACGGCGGAGCGGAAGTACGCCGTGTCATAGGCGCGCGCCATGCGCTTAAGCGTGGCGTCACAGCCGGACTGCAAACAGATGTGCAGGAAGGGGGCAATACGGCCGTTGGAGGCGGCCATCGTAGAGAGGAGGTCATCCGTAACGTCAGGCGGCTCGATGGAGGAGAGCCTGATGCGCCCCACGGGCGTGGTCTCAAGCAGCCAGGCGAGAAGTCCAGGGAGCGCCACCTCGCGGCCATCCGGCAGCTGGGAGCGGTAGACGCCCAGGTTGATGCCCGTGAGCACAACCTCGCTGGCTCCTCGCTCGAGCGAGCGGAGCACAAGCTCACGCACTCGAGCGGCGTCCACGGAGCGGGAAGCCCCTCTCGCCTTCCACACGATGCAATAGGTGCAGCGGTTGTCGCAGCCGTCCTGGATCTTGATGCCGGGGCGCGTACGGCCGGTGGGCGTGGGGGTTGAGGCCGAGACTACTGAGGCACCGCTGAGAAGCTCGCCATCATCCCCCACCGCCAGCGCTCCTGCACCCAGTCCCTCGAGAACCGCGGCGGGCACGCGCGACTTGTCCCGTTCGACCGTCACGTTGGGCGCAAGGGCGGCAAGCTCGTCTGCAAAGAGGTTTGCCACGCATCCGGTGGCCACCACGAGCGGGGCCTGGGGCAATGATGCTGCATGGCGCACGGCCTTCCTGGCCTTTGCCTCAGCCTCAGCCGTCACGGCGCAGGTGTTGATGACCACCGCCTGGGCCTCTTCCTCGGGCGAGACCGCAAGGCCGGTGCGGGTGAGCTCGTCGGCAATGAGGTCCGTCTCGACGCGATTGACGCGGCAGCCAAGGTTCACGTAGGCAACGGAGGGGAGGCCAGCGTGGGCGCTCTGCTCACCGGCAGCGCCCGCAGCTCCACGCCGCATGGAGTGAGAGTGCCCGGCGCTCACCTGCGACCGCCTTTGCCGCGGGAGCGCGGCTTGCGCTTGGCGTCCTTGAAGGGGTTCTTGGGTGCGGTCCAGCGCTCGCCGGCAAGGTGCTCGGCCTCCTCGTCCTTGGCGGGAGAGTCGCCCTCCTCCTCGGCGCGCGTCTCGCCCTCGGGGGCGTTGCCCTCCTCGCCAAGCGTGCGCTCCGCGACGATGCCTGCGATGTCGAGCAGCTGGCGCTTGTCGAGGTCGGTGGGGACAACCACCTGCACCACGGCAATCAGGCTGCCGCGAGAGATCATGCCCTGGCGCGGCATGCCGCGGCGCTCCACCTTGATCTGCTGGCCGTACTGGCAGCCCGCGGGAATCTCGACCTTGACGCGCTCGCCCTTCATGATGCCGTCGACCGTCACCGTAGTGCCCACGATTGCCTGGAGCGCGTCCACGCGCACGGTGGTGTAGAGGTCGTCGCCCTGGCGCTCGAAGCGTTCGTCCTGCGCGACTTCGATGCTCACAACGAGGTCACCAGAGGTATCGCCCCGCACGCCCGCCTCGCCCTTGCCGGCTATGCGGATGGTCTGGCCCGAGTGGACGCCGGCAGGCACCTTGACCTCGACGGTCTCACGCGAGGGAGTGCGACCCTGGCCCTCGCAGGTCTCGCAAGGCTTGTCGACGACCTTGCCCGATCCATGGCACACGGGGCAGGTGGTCTGGGTCTGCATCTGGCCAAAGATGGTGCGCTGGACCTCGATGACGCGACCGGTGCCGTGGCAGCGGTCGCAGGTGCGCTCGTGGCCACCCTCGGCTACGCCGGTGCCGCCGCAGTCGTCACAGGGGGCAAGGCGGTCGTAGGCGAGCGTCTTGGTGACGCCAGCCGCAGCCTCGGCGAGGGTGACCGTGAGGCGAATGCCCATGTCACGGCCGCGCGTACGAGCGGCGCGAGCGCCCGCGCCACCAGAGGCGCCGCCACCAAAGAACGAGTCGAAGATGTCGTTGATGCCAAAGCCCGAGCCATTGAAGATGTCGGACATGTCGACGTAGTCAGAGCCAAAGCCGGCAGGGCCGTTCTCGTCGCCATAGCGATCATAGTTCGCACGCTTGCGCTCGTCGGAGAGGACCGAGTAGGCCTGGTTGACCTCCTTGAACTTCTCCTCGGCGTTGGGGTCGTCTGAGACGTCGGGGTGGAGCACCCGTGCTTTCTTGAGAAATGCCCGCTTAATCGTCTTTGCGTCCGCGTCACGAGGCACGCCAAGGACCTCGTAGTAGTCCCTCTTCGATTCCACTCTCACCAAACTCCCAAAACCGCCCCGACCCCCGGGGCCAACCTGCAGACATGGCGCCGCCATAGCGACGCGTACAAGGGTCTTGTCTACCCAAAGGCACGCCCGGCGAACGCGAGAAGCACCGGGCGCCGCGCAATGCGCGGGCTACCAGAGGAAGCCGTAGTACCGGACTCCGGGACCAGCAGCCGTGCATGAGAACATAGAGACCATGAGCAGGGCGATAAGGAGTCCGTTTGCGGCGCCGTTACCCAGAGAGGCCAGGGCGTTTCTCCACCAGTGGGAGTTGGTCTTGAGCCCACCGCCACGCACAATGAACGCGACGCCAACCGCAGCAATAACGAAGATGAAGACGAGAAGCCCCGCAAGCGAGTTAGAGAGCGCACCAAAGACTAGGAACGGAAGGTCAAAGCCAAGGATCTGGAAGCCAGTGGCTTGGTAGGGGTTGAGGCGCTCCTCAGGGACCACGACCCTGCAGACAAAGTCTCCGGCAGCCGAGCCGTTGGTTCCAGCGTTGCCCATGCCCTTCACGCGAATAAGGTCGCCGTCGTGAGTGCCTGCGGGAACGTTGACCACAACCTCGCTCGCCGTGAGCACGCGCCCCGAGCCGCCACATGCGTCGCAGGGGTCTACCACCACGCGACCGGTTCCCTCGCACTCGGGGCACTCCATGTCCATGACGCCAAAGCCAAAGAGACCGGTAAGGTCAACGGAGATGCGACCCGTTCCGTGGCAGGTCGGGCAGGTCTCAGAGTGCTCCGCCTGGACGGAACCCTTGCCGTGACACACCTCGCATGCGGCGTAGCGCTGGTAAGTGACGCCCCGCTTGACGCCCTTCTCAGCCGTGGCGGCGTCGAGTGTGAGGTCAAAGACAACGTCCGCGCCAACGCGCGGGTTGTACGAGCGAGAGCGGCCACGGGTCGAGGTGCGTCGCGTATAGCCATTGGAGCCAAAGGGGAAGCCCCAGCCAAAGGGGTCTCCGCCGCCGTAGCCGCCGGCATACGGAGAGCCGGCCGAGCCAGTTGCGCCGGCAAACGGAGAGCCAGAACGCATGGTGTCGTAGCGGGAGCGCTTCTCGGGGTCAGAGAGGACGGCGTAGGCCTCCGAGACCTCCTTGAACTTCTCCTCTGCGTCCGGCGCCTTGTTGACGTCGGGGTGAAGCTTGCGGGCCTTCTGCTGGAAGGCCTTGCGGATATCCTCTGCGGAGGCGTCCTTGTCGACGCCGAGAATGGCGTAGTAGTCCTTGTCGTTCATCGAAGCCATGCGAAGTCTCCTGCCGATGCTAGGGGCGGGCCCTCCGTGGGTCCGACTTCGCACGATTGTAGCCGGAAGCCAGCGATTCTATACCTGGTGCCTGCCAGCCCAACGCATTTACCACGTGAGACAAAAGGAGACAAAGGGACTGTCCCTTTGTCTCATCGCTGCGACGCGGCCGAGAGGTCGATGCCGATGGGACGGTACGTCACGCCGCACTCGTCGAGGACATGCTTGGAGATGAGGTTGTCCTCGGTGCCATCGTACTTGTCGTCAAGGTAGACGACCTCGCCGATGCCCGCCTGAACGAGAGTCTTCGCGCACTCGTGGCACGGGAAGAGCGTCACGTAGACGGTGGCGTGCGCCATGTCCTTGAGCGAGCCGCGGTAGTTGAGGATGGCGTTTGCCTCGGCGTGAATTACATAGCTGTGCTTGTCGTGAAGCGGGTCGTTCGAGGTCCCCCATGGGAAGTCCGCGTCGGCAAGAGCCGAGGGCGTGCCGTTGTAGCCCACGGAGAGGATCCTATGGTTAGTGTCAGCGATACAGGCTCCCACCTGCGTGTTTGGGTCCTTGCTCCTCAGGCTTGCCGCGATGGCAACGCGCATGAAGAACTCGTCCCACGAGATGACATTGGTACGCTCACCAGCCATGTTCTCCCCTTCCTGACCCGTCTCCCGCTGAGGCGCATGTCTGCGCAGCAGCAGCTAGCATGCCGCGCGCGCCGCAACAAATCAAGGGTTATGCGCTGCGCCTTGAGAGCGTCTCGGTGTCGCCAGCGAGGTCCCACAGTTCTCCGTACAGCTCGTTGCCAAGGAGCCATCCCCGCTGGGTAGGAGCAAGCGCATCGCTGAGGAAGCCCTCACGCACCAGTCGGTCGAGCGTCTCGTCAACACATGGGCCGAGAAGCTCGCGCGCATAGGCAACAAGCCCAGCGTCAAGCCCACAGGCGAGGCGAGCACCCAGCATGAGGTCCTCGGCGACAGCCTGCCGCTCAGTCAGGAACTCCTCCTCTAACGCCAGAGACGAAAGGCTGGCACCCCTTGCAATCTCTTCTCGACCAGAGACGACCTTGAGACGCGCACGAGTCATACCCTCTGGTATAGGTCCAAGCTGAGGGCAAGCCTCAAGAAGCCTCTTGTAACCCTCTACCGTAAGCATAGAAGCAGCACCGGTTCCCAATCCTAGATATGGTCGGCCGGTCCAGTACATCTTGTTATGGGTGCATTCCTTCTCGGGCAAGCTAGCGTAGCTCGCCACCTCGTACCTGCGGAACCCATAACTCTCAAGTACCGATTGAGCCTGTTCCATCCGCGACGCTTGCGTATCTGGAGAGTTCCATGAGGGTTGCTCGTCTCCAATCCTCCGCGCAAGCGCCGTGCCGTCTTCGATCTGGAGGGGGTAGACGCTCACGTGTCCCACTCCCAGAGACGCCACACCCTCAAGCGTTGCCTGCCATGAGTCGGCCGTCTGAAGAGGAACGGCGCACATAAGGTCGCACGAGACGTCCAGCCCGCTCGCGACTGCCACAGAGACACGCTCGCGTGCGCGCGCCGCGTCATGAAGCCTGCCCAGCTCGGATAGCTCGGCGTCGCACAGGCTCTGCACCCCGATTGAGAGCCTCGTGCAACCAGCCGCCGCGACATCGCTTAGCACAGCGTCCGACAGCGAATCCGGATTAGCCTCGCAGGTGAGCTCACAAACCCTCGGCGCGCATCTCGTAACGCAGCGGACGAGCCCGCCTAGCGCCTCTCCCAGAAACGTGGGCGTACCGCCGCCTATGTAGGCAGTCTCGCACTCGGTGAGAAGCCCAAGGCACGAGACCTCCTCAACCTGCCTCTCCAGTGCCTCGGCATAGCGCCTAGACAACGCATCCCCGCGCGCTGTGGCCCAGGAGGCAAAGTCGCAGTACGCACACTTCCTTGCACAGAAGGGGATGTGCAGATACAGGGCGTCTGCGCCGCTTGCAGAAAGGCGAGCCCGCCACTCGGACCCAATGCCACCCGAAACGCTACTCGGCATCGCAAAGCATTCGCTCTGCCTCGTCGGCCACGGCAAGGTAATCCTCAAGGGTAAGGCAGGTAACAGCCATGCCGCGCAAGCGGGCCGCCTCCGGCATGCCGCGCAGATACCATCCGGCAAGGCTCCGGGCTCGTTTAAGGTTGGCACCCGTTGCGGCAAGCAGTCGCACGTGGCACCGAAACGCGGCGATCTTCTCGCGCGCGTCATGCGGCTCGGGCTTCTCCCCCAAGCGCAGGGCAGCCGCGTCCCGGAAGATCCAGGGGTTACCATAGCTCCCGCGGGCAACCATGACAGCGGAGGCACCGGTCTCCGCAAGCATGCGTGCCGCCGCCTGGGCAGACGAGACATCGCCAGACCCAATGACCGGCACGCTCACCGCCTTGGCTACGCGGCTTACGCACCCCCAGTCCGCCTCGCCGTGATAGAGCTGGTTGGCAAAGCGCCCATGTACGGCGATTGCCGAGGCGCCCGCTGCCTCCATGGCTCGGGCAAACTCCGGCGCAACCTCCTCGCCCATAAGGCGGCCGCGACGGATCTTCGCCGTAACCGGCACCTGCGCACCAGCGCCCTCGATGCACGCCTGCACGATCGCAGCCGCAAGCTCTGGGTTGTCGAGCAGCGCAGACCCCTCCCCCTTCTTGGTCACCTTGGGGACGGGGCAGGCCATGTTGATGTCGATAAGGGCAAGACGGTTTCCCAAGCGCTCCAGAACGCTTGTCGCCGCCTCTCGGAAGAGCTCGGGCTTGGAGCCAAACAGCTGCACGGCAATGTCCGGCTCCGTCTCTGCCGGCTCGACGAGTTCCCAGGTCTTCTCGCCACCGTAGTGAAGCCCTGCGCAGGAGACCATCTCGGTGTAGGCAAGGCCAGCACCGCCAGCACGGGCCATGGTGCGATACGCGGCGTCAGAGACGCCCGCCATGGGAGCCATGAGGAAAGGCTCAACCTTAAACCTCGACTTGAGATTATGTCTATCCGTTTTCGCAGATAAAGCCTCTGGGCCGGCAAGCAGCCCCGCTGCTGGCCCCCACTCGGCCAGAACCTGGGAAGGCGTCATTCGTCGTCCACCTTGAGAACGGCAAGGAAGGCCTCCTGAGGCACCTCGACGGAGCCGATGGACTTCATGCGCTTCTTGCCCTCCTTCTGCTTCTCGAGGAGCTTGCGCTTGCGCGAGATGTCACCGCCGTAGCACTTGGCGAGAACATCCTTGCGCACCGCCTTCACCGTGGAGCGGGCAATGATCTTGTTGCCGATTGCCCCCTGGATGGGAACCTCAAACTGCTGGCGCGGGATGATCTCCTTGAGCTTGTCGCAGAGGCTTCGGGCCATGTCGTAGGCACGGTCGCGCGGAACGATGAACGAGAGTGCGTCCACCTCCTCGCCAGCAAGAAGGATGTCCAGCTTCACGAGGTCGCTCGTGCGGTAGTCGCCAATCTCGTAGTCAAGCGAGGCGTAACCCTTGGTACGGCTCTTGAGCTGGTCAAAGAAGTCGAGAATGAGCTCTGCCAGCGGGATGTCAAAGTGAATCTCTACGGACTTCTCCGAGAGGTAGACCATGTCGCTGGTCTCGCCGCGGTGATCAATTACCAGCTGCATCACGGCGCCCATGAAGTCTGGCGGCACGATGACCTTGGCCTTGAGGTAGGGCTCCTCGATGTGGTCGATGCGAGTGACGTCGGGCAGGTCCTGTGGGCTTGTGATGTCGACCATCTCGCCGTCGGTCTTGTACACGTGGTAGTCAACCGAGGGCGATGTGGCAATGAGGTCGAGGCCAAACTCGCGCTCGAGGCGCTCCTTGACGACCTCCATGTGGAGAAGGCCGAGGAAGCCCACGCGAAAGCCAAAGCCCAGAGCCACGCTCGTCTCGGGCGTCCAGATGAGCGACGGGTCGTTCACCTTGAGCTTCTCGAGGGCGTCACGCAGGTTCTCGTACTGCTTGTTGTCGATGGGGAACAACCCGGTGAAGACCATGGGCTTAGCCTCGTGGTAGCCGGGGCAGGCCTCTGCGCAGGGACGTTCCTCGTAAGTGATGGTGTCGCCGGTCTTTACGAGGGCCGGGTCCTTGAGGCCCGTGACCACGTAGCCAACCTCACCCACGCCAAGCTCGTCAAGCGGGGTCTCCAGCGGGCGCTTGCAGCCCACGCCGTCGCAGAGGAAGGTGTCACCGAGCGCCATCATGCGCAGGTGGTCGCCCTTTTTGATGGAGCCGTCAAAGACGCGCACCGTGGCCACTACGCCGCGGTACTCGTCAAAGTAGGAGTCCAGGATGAGGGCCTTGAGCGGTGCCTTGGCATCCCCCCTTGGCGGCGAGACAAGATAGACGATGGCCTCGAGAAGGTCGTGAATCCCCTCGCCGGTCTTGCCCGAGACAAGCACTGCGTCATCGGCCGGGATGGCAAGGTCCTCCTCGATCTCCTTCTTGACCTCCTCGGGGTGAGCGGAGGGAAGGTCGATCTTGTTGATGGCAGGCACAATGTCCAGGTTGGCGTTCATGGCCAGCGTGGCATTTGAGACCGTCTGCGCCTCCACGCCCTGCGTGGCGTCAACCACGAGCACAGCGCCCTCGCAGGCGGCAAGCGAACGCGAGACCTCGTACGTGAAGTCCACGTGACCCGGGGTGTCGATGAGGTTGAACTGGTAGGACTCCCCATCGTCGGCATCGTAGACCACGCGCACGGCGTTCGACTTGATGGTGATGCCGCGCTCGCGCTCGATGTCCATGGTATCGAGGAGCTGATCGGCCATGTCTCGCTCGTCCACCGTGTGGGTGAGCTCTAGGATGCGGTCCGAGATGGTCGACTTGCCGTGGTCTATGTGCGCAACAATCGAGAAGTTGCGGATGTGGGAGGTGTCTGTTGTCTTCATGCGAGACATCATAGCGCATGGGCCGTGCGTCTTGCCTTCGTCGGCGCGTATCATGAAAGCTAAATCCCGCGGTATGAGAGGAGGCAACTTTGGACGTAAGTGAGAAGTGTACTCCTGATTTCGAGCGGCTATTGTCTGAGGCAGGTCTATCCGATCGTGAGGCAGAAGCTTTACGTACAGTTGCCCAAGGACTGACTGCTGAGGAGGCGGGACAGCTCATGGGTGTGACCCCCTCGACCGTTGGCACCTACCGACAGCGCGGATACAAGAAACTTGGTGTCTCCACGCGATCAGAATTCTTGAGTATTCCACAGGCGAGGGCAGAGGCTGCCTCGGCCGCGCGGAATGCCGATGCGGCAAATACTGCCAACAACGCACCAATGCCTGATCGCCCAAGTGCAGCAACCCCTTGTGGCGAGAAGCGCGCAAACGCAGCAAGGAGGGTTGCCCTCATAGCGATTGCATGCTTAATGGCTGCATTTGTCATGCCACGACTTTTGCCAGTACATTTTTACGAGGACAAACGCTTCCTAGATTCCCCCTCTGGAATCATCTCCACAGACTATGGCGAACTCCCGAATGTGATTGGCATGCGCGCGGACGCAGCAGCCTCTGAGGTCGCTCAGTCCGGCTTCTGCCCCCTATTTGAGTCGCAGGCATCCGAGCTGCCTTCGGGCAAGGTCTTGGGGCTCAAAGAGGTGAAAAGCGCGGAGGCGCTTGGAGCGGGTGTTTCCGTCTTCTCCTGGGGCGAGGGCTGCACTTCCGGCTATAACTTGGGGGCAACTGGAAGGCAAGCGTGGTTTTGGTGGTAGCGACATAGCCGCTCACCCCATCAAATGCCCCTCCTGCGGGTCAACCTATGTAGCATCTTTCGCTAATGACAGATTTGCCACAGGCCATTTCGCTACCTTGTAGCCACAACGTGTCGTGCAACAGCAATGATTGCTACGAAGAGGTGAGCCTATGTTTAACTTCGATCCTACTAATAATGTGTCAAGAAGAGAGCTAATCACTATCGCGGCGAGTACATTTGCGCTAGCGACCATTTCGCCAATAGTAGCAAAAGCAGAAGAGGCCATTGTCTCAGATGCGATTATGATTCCAGGAAGTGAGGGAGCTCGTTGTCGATGGGACGAGGCAGTCAGGCAAGCGGCACTTCAAGGTGAGCCTGTATATTACGGGCTCGATAATGGGGCGCATCGAGTATTTCCAGATGTATCTCGAGCAATTGGATCCCAGCGTACCGTAAGCGCTTCGAAGAATCTGATAATCGCAGGTTTACCTAATACCATTATTATCTCAGCAAACTATGGGGTGACTTCAGCAGGGAAGATATCGCCATTTAACTGGGCTGCCATCTATATCTCGGCTGGCAGAATTATCAGTTCAAACTATAATCGCGCAATACTTGATGGCGGAAAAACGAACGCCATTTATTATCACGCAGAAATACGCGACGTCGCTGATATCTCAACCTATGTCGGCGATTTCTACTGTGAGTCTTACGCTTCGTTCACCGGGCATTTTTACTAACAACAATCGAGGTGGGCGTCTATGCTATACGGGCTTGGAGTTCCTGAGCTTCTCGTCACTTATCTCGTAACCTATGCACCGGTGCTTATTTGCATTGTTATTGCTGTCATAGCAATTGTATTGTTGCGAAGGAATAAACGCCCCTGATCCCGAGCAACTAAAACCCTGAGTAGATACGTGCTCTTCTCGCAAGAACATGTGAAAATTACTCGATGAACACTCGAAGCCAGCACAACGTGGCAAATAGAGGGTTCCATGAGCGTTTGCTCTGCTATACTTCTCTAGTTGACCTCGCCGTGTCTGGTGCGGAACCCCCACTTCCCACCTACCTAGTTCTTAAGAGGCCTCTAGGAACAAGATTTTGAAAGGATCCGCACCGTGGCAAACATCAAGTCTCAGAAGAAGCGCATCATCACCGCCGAGAAGGCCCGTATGCGTAACAGGGCTGTCCGCTCCGAGCTGAAGACCTACGTCAAGAAGGTTCACGCCGCCGTCGAGGCCGGTGACGTCGAGGCCGCTCAGGCTGCTGCCAATGCCGCTTGCAAGAAGCTCGACAGGGCTGCCGCCAAGGGCATCATCCACAAGAACCAGGCCGCCGACCGCAAGTCCGGCGTCCAGAAGCTCGTCAACTCCATGAAGTAGAGCTGCTTCTCTGAGATGAACTGAACTTTGGGAGCCCGGCCATGCGCCGGGCTCTTTCTTTTGCCGACAAGGGGCCGGGCGCCCTGGCGGGAACCACGAGCTCTCTACTGGGCAGCTCCACAGATAGTCGCGATAAGCGAGAGGAACGCGGAATCCGAGTTTGCCGACCCCTTTAGTGCTCGCTCGCACGATGCGCAGGCAGCAAGGTCGCGCTCCAGCTCGCCAGGCGCAAAGCGACGAGCCCACCGCGCGTAGTTCCTCACCTGCCAGTCCTGCTTGCCAAGAGCCCGAGCGACACCCGCTCCCTCGCCACGGGCGTCAAGCGCCCGCGCGCAGATGAGTTCGCGGATACGAATAGTCACCAGGGTGAGGAGCCCCACCTGCGAAGATCCCCTGAGAAGCGCGTAGAGCTCCAAGGAACGGCGGGCATCCTTCTCGCTCAGGCGATCGAGGAACTCCCACGGCTTGACCTCTGCCACGCGAGCAACGCTAGCCTCGACATCCGCAAGGGTCACCTGGCCCTGCCCTCCCTTGAGCGCCGAGAGCGTACGGAGCTGCGTGTCGAGCATGGTGGTCGACTCTCCCACGCGATCCACGAGCGCGCGGGCAGCATCCTGGTCGATGGTCAGACCATGGGAGCGGGCAAGCTTCTGCACGTAACCGGGGAGGTCCCTTCTCGTTGCCGGCGTACAGTCGATGACCGCCTTGGGGCCAACCTTCGCAACCGCCTTGTAGAGACGCGTCGACTTTGCCAGCGTGGTTGCCGAGAGAAGCAGTGTGCAGGCAGGGTTGGAGTCCTTCAGGTACGCGACGAGGGCTTCCGAGACGGGCTTGGGGAGCTTGTCGGCGGGTTCGATGATCACGATACGGGGGGAGTTGCCCACAGGCAGCGTGTTGAGAGACGAGATGACGCTGGTTGGGTCGGTGTCTGCCGTGGGGACAATCTCGTCCAAGTTGAAGGCAGCCAGCCCCTCGTCCAGGTAGCCCTTGAGGCGCGTGATTGCGCTCTTGCGCTTGAGCTCGTCGGCTCCAACCACCAGATATGCTGGCAGCAGCTTTGCCGTCTTTGCCATGCATTCCCTCCATCATGTTGACCTCCCTACTTTGCCACAAACCGGACCACCTCACAGGCCAGATGCCAGAGCCGCCGCGCCCCCGCCGGGAGTACGCTCCGTGAAGACCATGGGCCCCCTGGCACCGGGCTTCACCGTGACTGTCCCCACGTCCTTGGTGCAGAGAAAAACCGAACCGGCGCCCGATAGCACATCCATGCACTCCTTGCGCGGGTGACCGTACTTGTTGCCCTCTCCAGCGCTTGCAACGGAGACCTCTGGGTCGAGAGCCGCCGCCTCATCTGGCGTGAGAGAAACCTCGGAGCCGTGATGGCCCACCTTGAGAAAATCGATGTCACTAACGTCTCCCCGGGCAAGACAGGCGCCCGTCTCGTCCTTCTCGGCATCTCCGGTGAGAAGAGCAGATAGACCGTTGCCGTTGTGCTCGTAGGTAAGCGCAAGCTCCAGCGAGTCTGCGTTCTCGCTGCCATCGACGGGCTCGGTTGGCGAGACAACGCGCAGCGAGAACGAGCCAGCGCGAATGGTGTCCCCGTAGGAAATCTCCTCCGCCGCGTGTCTCGAGAGCTTCGTAATGCTGGCCGAGAGGTCTTCGGGAATCTGCTCTGAGACTCCCCCAGCCACAAGGACGCGATTGCATTCCACGCGTCCCACCAGGTCGTCCACGCCTCCTACGTGGTCGTCATGGAGGTGCGTGAGGACAATCGCGTCCAGGTGGATTATCCCCTGCCGCGCGAGCGCCTGCGATACCTTTTCGTCTGGCCCCGTGTCCACAAGCACTGCGGTGCTGCCATCGGCCACGAGAATGGCGTCACCCTGCCCCACGTCCAGCACGCAAACCCTTGCGGGCTGCAAGAGGCGCATGCCCAGCAGAAAGGCAATGGCTCCCCCTGCCAGAACCGCAGCGCCACGCAGGAGGATGCGTTTGCGAGGAGTGGGCCAAGCCCCGTAGAGCGCCACGCTTGCGGCGCAAAGAATCGCGAGCATGGGGACCACGCTTGCCTCCATGGGCAAGCATGCCAGGGGGAGCCTCGCCAGGGCACAGAGCACCACGCAGAACGCCTGGGAGACGCCTTCGGCGGCGGCAAGGACCGGGGACTGCAACGCCGAAAGGGGCGTGAGCGCAGCTGCCACCAAGCCCAGAGAGACAAGGCCTGCAAAGAGCGGCGCCAGCACCAGGTTCGCAAGTGGCGCGATGAGCGACACCTCGCCAAAAGCGGGGCAGGTCAGCGGCAGCGTGAAGAGCTGGGCGACGACGGATACCCCCAGGGCGTCGCAGGCATTTGAGCGCAGGCGCCCCAGGGCGTGGGCTAACGCCGGCTTGTGCCTGCCGGGATGCCTTGGCATGCGCGTGAGTACGTCAAGTGCATGACTCGCATAGCTCCCAAAGAGGCAGATTCCCACCACGGAGGCAACGGAGAGGAGAAACCCCAGCTGTCCCGAGACGTAGGGGTCGAGAAGTGCCATGACAAGTGCGGCTGCGCATGTGGAGGAGAGGGCATGGGACCTTCTCCCCACAAGGGACCCTCCAAACGAGACACAGCTCATGATGCCGGCGCGCACGGCAGACGCAGGTGCCCCGCAGAAGACGATGAAGAGCGCAATCACACCCAGGGCGAGAAAGCCTCGCAAGCCTGGTCCCAGCCTCGTCTTACCAAGTAGTGCCGCCAGCGTTCCTGCAAGAATCGCCAGATGACCTCCGGAGACCGCCACCAGGTGGGAGACACCGCAAGTCGCGAATGCGTCATCCAGCCCGCGCGAGCGTATGGGGGCACGGTCACCGCAGACGCTGCCGGCAAGTACCGCCGCCCCATCGGACTCGTCTGGCGAGAAGGACGCGAGCACTGCCTGTCTCATGCGCAGCACGGCGCCGAGGGGCCCACCCGCCTCGCGCACAGCCGTCACATGCACGACCGAAACCGTGCCCGCAAGCCCCTGCATGCGCGATGAGACGCCCCACTCGTCATCGTCGATTGGCTTGAAGCGCCCCACGCACGAGACCGCAGAGCCGCATTCGAGCCGGGCAGGCGAGCTAAGCCAGACCGCCCCCACCTTGCCGCCACTCTCGTCGAGCACGCGAGCGCGACCCCACCAGCCACGTCCGCCCTCGGCCATGTCGCCCTCGACCTCGAGGCTCCACGCCGAGACGGATGACGTCGAAAGCGCCGCCACAGCAGCGACCACGCGGGCAAGCGCAAGGCGCCCCAGGAGCGCACCGGAAAGTGTCGCAGCAAGGGCAAACGGAAGGACGGCCGGCACGTGGGCCGTGTCACGGCCTCGGGCCTTTCGCCTGATGGCAAAGGTAGCAAGCAGGCAGAGACAAACTCCGGCCACCGCTGTCACCACAAGCAAGACAAGCGAGAGCTGCATCCCAAAACGCAAGACGGCCCGTTCTGCCAGGATGACCGCCACAAGCCCCCAGAGCGTCATGGGAATGGCAGGGCGTACGGGCATGCGAGCATCGGCCGCGCAGGACGGCTCTGCAACAGGCGCGATCACCTCTCCTCCCTCAGACACGGATCTTGTCCTTGAGCTTGGCGAACTTCTTCTCGCCAATACCCGAGACGCGCATGAGGTCCTCAACGCTCGTGAACGCGCCGTTTGCCTCGCGGTCGCGAACTATCTCCGCGGCAGTTGCATCCCCAACGCCGGGAAGCGTCGTAAGCTCGGTAGCTGTGGCGGTGTTGATGTTCACGATGCCGTCTGTTGACGCACTGGGCCCGCTACCAGAGGATTCCCCAGATGTCGATACCGCAGCCTCCCCCGCAGTGGCGTCCCCCTCCCCTACGGCGGGCACATGAACCTTCTCGCCATCCGAGATTGGCTCGGCGAGGTTTAGGCGCGAGGTGTCCGCGCCCTCAACGAGCCCGCCCGCAGCCTCTACGGCGTCATTAATGCGCAGCGTAGCGCCTTGGAGCTGATAGACGCCGGGGGACGCCACCATGCCGTCAACGTGAACCACCACAGTTGGTGGGTCCTCACTCGTGCCATCGCTTGCAGAGGCAGCGTCTTTGTCCTGCGATGGCGTCTCCGCTGAGGCGGACTCGGCCACCTCGGCTGCCACGGCACTCTCGTCGCGCTCAATGGAGAAGGAGGCTCCCTGAGAACCCCGGGCAAGGTGAATACCCGCAACCATCGCAAGCACAGCCACAAGCGCAATCCCTGCCACCCCAGCCTTCATGGCAGGCGAGAGTCCAGCCCTTCTCGCTAGCGATCGCGCCTTGCGATGAACGCGAGAGCCAATTCTTTTGCCTGCTCTTGATTCCTGCGCCATGCCGACCACCTCCCCACATCGATGATGAGGGCGGCTGGAAGGTGCTTCCTACAGCTTTTGAGAAAGTCCGACACGAAGCCGACAGCCTGCAGGCAGGCATCTGTCACATTTTGTTGTTATTGCCGGAATACCGCCATGCAAGAAGTCCAATTCACGGTATCCCAACGCGCCATTCGCAGCGTTTTCGCAGGTGCGAATGGTAGGTATTCGCACTGTCGCAAGATGGGCGTTCCGGTGTGTCACCGAGCGTCACCGCCTGTAACCAAGCGTCACTGGGCGCGCCCGTGCAGAAATCTCACCTTGGGCGAGAATCTGGCGCCCCAAGGGAGGTTTACGACGGGATTCTGTACGAGAAGGACCCTCGGGTGCCACGTTGGCGCCCGAGCAGGGGTTTGGACGAGATTCCGTACGAGAAGGGCCTTCGGGCGCCAAGATGACGTCCGAAGGCCCGTTCTTGCAGCGTCTACACGCAGAGAGGAGGCACACCATCACTCAGCCGGTGCGTCATCCCTCGGCGCAAGCGATGAGTGGTGCTCGCGCAGCGGCCCCTTTGGCGCATGGTAGCTCGGGCACTGCGGGAAGTCCTCGTACTCGACGGAAGCCACCAGGGCGTTCACCATGGCCTCGTGGTCAAAGAGCTCCCAGGCGTCGAGAACCTCGCGCATGCGCGCATGCGTCTCCGGGCGGCGCGGCATGAACAGCGTGCAGCAGTCGGGCGCCGTCTGGGAAGAAATGTCGTAGGTCCCAAGCTCCTGCGCGCGACGGATAATCTCCTGCTTGTCAGAGCCAATGAGCGGACGAAGCACGGGAATGGTGACGGCCTGGTTCACCGCCGCAATGTTGTCGAGCGTCTGAGACGCCACCTGACCCAAGGACTCACCAGTCACGATGGCCTTTGCACCCTCGAGCTGCGCGATCCTCTCGGATACCTGGTACATGACGCGGCGGTACATGATGATACGCAGGCTCTGAGGCACCACCAGGGAGATCTCCCGCTGATATTCGCCAAAGGGCACCACGTACATGCGGCCCACCACGCCAGAAGGCGCAAGTGAGTCAACAATGTCGCGGCACAGGTACTCGCTGGTATCAGACGTCATGGGCCTGCCCGAGAAGTGCACAGGGATGCAGGTGGCGCCACGACGGCCCACCATCCACGTGGCCACCGGCGAGTCAAAGCCGCTCGATAGGAGCGTCACGACCTTGCCGGCCGTCCCCACCGGCAGCCCGCCCACGCCCGGCATAGACGCGGCGTAGACGAAAGTCGACCCCTGCACCACGTGCACCACCACGGTGACGTCGGGGTCGTGCATCTGCACGAGCTTGTCAGGGAATGCCTCGCACAGCGCGGACCCCACGATGTGGTTCATGTCGATGCTGTGCACCGGATACGTGGTCGAGCTGCGGCGCGCGTGCACCTTGAAGGTGGAGAAATCCCCAGCCTCGCGAAGCGCACGAATGGCGGCGGCGTTGTACTCGCCCTCGTCAAGCCCACACTTGTAGGCGAGCGAGACGCGCGCGACGCCAGGCACCTTGGCAATGGCATGCGCCATCTCCGGCGTAGCCATGCGGTCCTCGGACTCGACCACAATGTAGCCGGAGATGCGCTGGATATTAGCGATGGGAAACGCCTTGAGCGCACGATGCAGGTTGGTCACGAGCTGGTTCTCGAAGGTGGAGCGGTTCTTTCCCTTGAGGCCAATCTCGTGGTAGTGGACCAGGCAGAGTCTCTCGGTCATGGCCTACTGAATGCCCGCGTTCTCGCCGCGAATAGCCTCGTCGAAGTCATCCTGGACAAAGCCCAGGGTGCCGTCGGCGATCTCGCCCATGGCAATGGAGACCGAGTCCTTGCCGGACGCTACGGTGGTGATGTCATCGAAGTCCTGGATGGCCGTCACGCGAAGGTGCTGGCCACGCAGCATGTTGTTGATGTCGCAGGCGCGCTTGGACGCAACGGAGCAGAGCAGGAACGGGTTGTGCTCGGTCCTCTCGAGCAGGGTGTCGATCTCGGGCTTAATCACTGACATCTTTGGTAGATCCTCCATTTGACTCGTACAGGTCGATGGTGCGCTCCAGCTCTTGTGCGGCGCGCTCGAGGTCGTCGTTCACGATCCTCACGTCGTAGGACTCGCCCATCTCCATCTCGCGCCGCGCATTCTCCAGGCGGCACTCGATGGATGCCTCGTCCTCGGTGCCACGACCGCGAAGGCGGTGCTCAAGCTCGTCCATCGACGGTGGCTCGATAAAGACGAGCACGGCATCCGGATGGATACGGCGTACGTTGAGGCCACCCTGGACATCAATCTCCAGGATGAGCGACCTCCCCTCGGAGAGGTTCCTCCTCACCTCGGAAAGAAGCGTGCCGTAGCGATGCCCGTGCACGTTGGCCCACTCAAGGAACTCGCCCTGGCTCACCCGGCGAGAGAACTCGGCGTCATCCATGAAGTAGTACGAGACGCCATCGGCCTCCCCGGGCCTGGGGAGCCTTGTCGTAGCGGAAACCGTCAGGCCAAGCGAGGGACGGTCGCCGCGAACCTTCGCGACCAGCGTTCCCTTGCCCACGCCTGACGGCCCAGATACAACGAAGAGCCTAGCGGAACGCTCCACTACTTGGAGAGCGCCTCGATGAGCTGCTCGCGCTGACGGGCGCCAAGGCCCTTGACGCGACGGCTAGCGGAGATGCCAAGCTCGTCCATAATCTTGGCGGCCTTGGCCTTACCGTAGCCAGGGAGGGACTCGATGAGCGCAGAGACCTTCATGCGGTTGGCAATGGGGTCGTCGGAGTCAAGGACCTCCTCGAGGGTGACCTTGCCGCTCTTGATCTTCTCGCGAAGCTCGGCGCGCTCGTGGCGAGCCTGGGCGGCCTTCTCGAGGGCTTCCTTGCGCTGCTCATCGGTAAGCTGGGGTAGAGCCATTGTTCCTCCAAACATCGAGACAAACTGTTGTGAGGGGCTGGGAGGGAACCTACGGGCCGCCCCAGCGACACAACTAGCTAGTTTGCCAATTCCTCGAACAGTTTACAAGCCCTTTGTGACTACTAGCAGCAGGAATGCAGCCTACACACAATCAGAGCGACACAAAGGGCGGCTTGGGCAACACAAACGACGCCTCGCGGCAAGCCGCACGGGAGCTACCTAGTGGCAAAGCTCGTCCACGATGGCCCGCATGGCGGCAGCAGGGTCTTCTGCCTGCGTGATCGGGCGACCAACCACAAGCTTTGAGGCGCCGGCGGCGATGGCTGCTGCGGGCGTGGCCACGCGACGCTGGTCACCCACGGCGGCACCGGCTGGGCGCACGCCGGGTGTCACGATGAGGGCGCCGGGCCCGAGAAGCGCGCGCATCTCTGCCGCCTCCTGCGGCGAGCACACGATGCCGTCCGAACCGGCACCCACGGCCAGGCTCGCAAGGCGGGCAACCTCCTCCTTGAGCGGGCGCTCGATGCCAATCTCCTCAAGCGAGGACTGGTCCATGCTCGTAAGGACGGAAATCGATACAAGCTGCGTACGCTTGCCGCCGCGCTCCTTGGCGGCGGCCTCGGCGCCCTCGCGCGCAGCCGCGACCATGGCAGAGGAGCCCAGCGCGTGGATGGAGAGGATGTCGGCACCAGAGAGCGATGCGGACTCCACCGCACCCCTCACCTGGAACGGGATGTCAAAGACCTTGAGGTCGAGAAAGACCGAGAGCCCGCGGTCCTGCATGGCGCGCACGATGGAGGGACCCTCGCGGAAGAAGAGCGTCATACCCACCTTGACCCACGAGGCGACGCCGGAAAGGGTGTCGGCAAGCTCGATGGCGCGGTCGCGGTCGCAGTCCAGTGCGACGATGACGGCGTCGCGTGCCTCGTTCTCGCTTAGCATTCGAAGGCTCCAATCAGCTCGTTGATGTCGGATACGCCCTGCTCGGCAGCCCAGGCCTCAAGCTCGTCGAGGACGCGGGAAGCCGCGGCCGGATCGTAGAGGTTCGCGGTGCCCACAGAGACGCTGGTGGCGCCGGCAAGGATCATCTCCGCTGCGTCCTCACCCGAGGCCACGCCGCCAATGCCGTTGATGGGGATGCTCACGGCCTGCGCGGCTTCCCACACCATGCGTACGGCAATGGGGTGGATGGCAGGGCCGGAGAGGCCGCCCGTAGGCCTCGAGAGCCTTGAGCGGCGCGTGTGGACGTTAATGGACATGGCATTCACGGTGTTGACCAGCGAGAGCGCGTTCGCACCAGCGGCCTCGCAGGCGCGGGCGATCTCGCCAACGCGGGCGGGAGCCAGCTTCACGAGTAGCGGCTTCTTTGTGAGAGGTCGCACGGCAGAGACAACTTCTGAAGCGTCCTCGGGCGTGCCGCCAAGCAGGCGGCCGCCGCGCGCGAGGTTGGGACAAGAGATGTTGACCTCGATGCCCGCCGCCCACGGTGCCACCTCGTCGAGAAGCTCCACCGAACGGCAGCACTCGTCCACCGAGTGGCCCACAGCCTGCACGATCACGGCGCACCCACGCGAAGCAAGCCCGCCCAGGTAGTCTCCGTACTGCTCGGCAAAGGCGCGGGCGCCAGGGTTCTCGAGGCCCACCGAGTTCAGGATCCCCGAGGAGACCTCGCATACGCGGGGCGCGGGGTTACCGGGCCAGGGCTCGGCCGCCACCCCCTTGCAGGTAACGGCGCCAAGACGCGCCACGTCGTAGAACCCCTCGAACTGCCAGGCGTGCCCAAAGGTTCCAGAGGCGGTGTTCACGGGGTTCTTCATGCGAATGCCGCCCAGGTTAACGGCCATACTCACCTTGCTCACCACGCCACCTCCCCGGCGTCAAAGACGGGTCCGTCCATGCAGCACGAGCGGCTCGTGCCGTCGCGCATGGCCACGTTGCAGCAGCTGCAAGCACCAAACCCGCAGCCCATCATGCGCTCGAGCGAGGCCTGGCAGGCAATGCCCGCACCCTCGGCGAGACGTGCCACCCCCGCCATCATGACGGTAGGGCCGCAGGTGAGCACGGCATCATAGCTACGCTCGGCGAGAAGCTCCGCCATTGCATCTGTGGTGAAGCCGGCGCGCCCAAGGCTGCCGTCGTCGGTGCACACAACCACGCGGCTCGCGGGGTCTGCCGAGGCGGCCTTTTTCAGCAGGTCCACGTCAACGCCCACCAGCTTGGAGCCGCGCTGCGCGCCAACGACCGCGTCGAAAGAGCGTCCCGCCGCCGCCAGCATCTCTGCCGCCGCAAGCACGGGCGGAAGCCCAATGCCACCGGCGACGAGAAGCGCGCGCCCCTCTCCGCCAGGAATCCTCCAGCCGTGTCCGCAGGGGCCAACCAGCGTGGAGGTGTCGCCCGGTTGCATGAGCGAGAGCCGGCGCGTGCCGTCACCAACAACGGCGTACTCGATGCGCACGATTCCCTCCGTAGCGTCTGCGCGGGAGAACGAGAGGGGCACCCTCAGCACCTGCGAGTGGTCGCCCGGCACCAAGACCTCGACGAACTCGCCCGGCGCGAGAAGGGCAGCCACTTCGCTCCTAAAGACCATGCACCACGCGCCCTCCGCGACCTGCTCGTTGGAGACAACGGCAAAGTCGAAGAGACGGGCGCGGGCGCTGTCCCTTGTCGCCTTCACCTAGGCCACCACGCCGTTGGCCAGCGTGCGACGACCGTCCACGAAGACGTCGGTCGCCTGGCCTGTAAGGTGCCAGCCCATGAAGGCAGAGTTCTTGGACTTGCCCACCAGGTAGTCCGGCGTGACCTCGAACTCGGCCGCAGGGTCGATGAGCGTGAGGTCTGCCGCAGAGCCGCGCTCGATGCGCACGGGGGCAAGGCGTAGAATCTGCCTGGGGTTCACGGCCATGACCTCCACGAGACGCTTCCAGCTCATGCGGCCCGGGTTCACGAGCTTGGTGAGCATGAGCGGCAGCGAGGTCTCGAGGCCCACGGTGCCAAAGAAGGCGATCTCCCACTCGCAGTCCTTCTCGTGCGGCGCGTGCGGCGCATGGTCGGTCACCACGCAGTCGATGGATCCGTCGAGAATGCCCTCGTCGAGCGCCGCCATGTCCTCGGGGGTGCGCAGCGGTGGGTTCATCTTGAGGTTGGTGTCGTAGGCGGGTGTGATGTCGTCCTCGTTCAGGAACAGGTGGTGCGGCGTGACCTCGCAGGTCACGGGCAGGCCCTCTGCCTTTGCCTTGCGCACGAGGTCAAGGCCCTTGGCCGTGGAGATGTGCGCAATGTGAAGCGGGCAGCCGGTGAGGCGGCACAGCTCGATGTCGCGGTAGATCTCGAGCTCCTCGCCAAGCGCGGGCCAGCCGAACATGCCCAGGCGCGTGGAGGCCTTGCCCTCGTTGATCACGCCGTGCGTGGTGAGCGTCTCAATCTCGCAGTGGGCAGAGACAACACGGTCGAACTGCGAGACGTACTCCATGCAGGTGCGCATCATGCCTGCGCTCTGCACGCCGTGGCCGTCATCGGAGAAGGCGCAGGCGCCCTCCATGACCATGTCGCCAATCTCGGCGAGCTGCTCGCCCTTCTCGCCAGCCGTAAGCGCACCGATGGGGCGCACGTGGCACAGGCCCGCCTGGCGGGCGTGGTCGAGCTGGTAGCGAATCTCGGCGCCGGTGTCGGTCACCGGGTCGGTGTTGGGCATGGTCGCCACGTCGGTGAATCCGCCGTGCGTTGCCGCGCGGGCGCCGGTCTCGATGGTCTCCTTGTACTCGAAGCCGGGGTCACGGAAGTGCACGTGCATGTCGACAAGGCCGGGCACCAGGTACTTGCCGCGGGCGTCGATGACCTCGCAGCCCTCGGGAGGCTCGAGGCCCTCCCCCACGGCAGCGACTTTGCCGTCGTCGATGAGCACGTCGCAGACGCTATCGAGGTCGACCTGCGGATCGACCGCGTGCGCACCCCTAAGCAGAAAGGCCATTGTTCTCTCCTCCCAGAAGCAGGTACATCTCGGCCATACGCGTTAGGACGCCAGCGTTGACCTGGTTAAGAATGCGCGAGCGCGCGCAGTCGGCCACGTCGGCGTTGATCTCCATGCCGCGGTTCATGGGGCCCGGGTGGCAGATGATGGCACCAGGCTTCATGCGGTTCACGCGCGTCATGTCAAGGCCGTAGAGGCGGTTGTACTCGCGGCGGGACGGGATTGCCGCGCCCTCCATGCGCTCGAGCTGCACGCGGAGCATGTAGACGACGTCCATGTCCTCGATCACGTCGTCGAGGCTCGCCGTCTGGGGGCAGCCAAACCAGTCAGGGTCGTCCACCTGGAAGGTGGGAGGGCCAACGAGCGTGACCTCGGCACCCATGGTCTTGAGCGCGGGGGCAAGCGAGCCGCACACGCGGCTGTGCGCCAGGTCGCCCACGATGGCAACCTTGAGGCCGTCGAGGTGACCGAAGTTCTTTCGGATGGTGTAGAGGTCGAGCATTGCCTGCGTGGGGTGCTGGTGCTTGCCGTCACCGGCATTGATGACCACGGCGTCGGTGTTCTCGGTGATGCGCTGCGGCGTACCAGCGAGCTTGGCGCGGCACACGAACATGTCTACGTTCATGGCGGAGATGGTCTGGATGGTGTCGGCGAGGCTCTCGCCCTTGACCACCGAGGAGGTGCTGCCACCCATGGAGAGCGAGTCTGCGGAGAGACGCTTCTCGGCCAGCTCGAAGGAGCTCTTGGTGCGCGTGGAAGGCTCCAGGAACAGATTAACGATGGTGCGGCCGCGCAGCGCCGGCACCTTCTTGATGGCGCGGTTGTTCACCGACTCGAACGACGCGGCGGTGTCCAGGATCTGGGTGATGTCGTCCGCCGTGAGGCTGTAGGTGTCAATGAGGTGCTTGACCGAGAGCATTACCTCTCCCCTCCTTCGATGCCCCAGATCTCGACGGCGTCGTGGTCGTCGAGCGGACGCGCGCACACGCGCACGTCCTCCTCGTGGGAGGAGGGGACGTTCTTTCCAACGTAGTCAGCGCGAATGGGCAGCTCGCGGTGGCCGCGGTCGACCATCACGGCAAGCTGGACAGACTTGGGGCGGCCGTAGTCCATGAGGGCGTCGAGCGCCGAGCGCACAGTGCGACCGGTGTAGAGGACGTCATCGACGAGGATGATGTCCTTTGAGTCGATCTCGAAGGGGATGTTGGTGCCGTGGACAACCGGCTGAATGTGGCGCATGACATCGTCGCGGTAGAAGCTGATGTCGAGCGAGCCCACCGGGGGACGCTTGCCCTCGATCTTCTCGATCTCGGACGCGAGGCGGTTGGCGAGGGTCTCTCCGCGGCGAATGATGCCAATCACCTGGATGTTCTCCGAGCCCTCGTTGTGCTCGATGATTTCGTGAGCAATGCGCGTGATGGCACGCTCCATGGCCTGCTCGTCCATGATGACGGCCTTGAGCCTTGGCTCTCCCATGGGACTCCCTTCAAGAAAAAAGATGCCAGAACCGACGTAAGCCGGCACGAGACATCCCATGATGGAAGGCCATGTGTCTGGGTAGGCCGCATGCGTTGGCCGTGCGGACTTCCCTGAGCCTTGCGGGCATCTCGTGCGCGCTTAAAGGTCTTGGACACTGTACCACGAACTTCTGGTATGCGCGACAACTTTGATGCCCGTCGCGCGATTCACAGATGAGACAAAGGGAGTTTCCCTTTGTCTCATCGCTGGAGGGAGCGGTACGCCTCGCAGACCTCGTCCGTCTCGCCGATCATGCGCATATGGCCCTTCTCAATCCAGCACACGCGGTCGCAGATGCGCTCCACCAGGCTGATGTCGTGGCTCACGAGAAGCACGGTCACGTTGTCGGACTCAACGAGCTCCTTGATGCGGCGCTCGCACTTCTGCTGGAAGAGGAAGTCGCCAACCGAGAGCGTCTCGTCCACGATGAGGATGTCGGGCTCGGTCACCGTGGCAATGGCAAAGGCAATGCGCGCGACCATGCCGGAGGAGTAGTTCTTGAGGGGCATGTCCATGAAGCCGTCGAGCTCGGCGAAGTCGACGATGTCCTGGAAGTGCTCGTCGATGAAGTCCTTGCGGTAGCCCAGCAGGGCGCCGTTGAGGTAGATGTTCTCCTTTGCCGTGAGCTCCATGTCAAAGCCCGCGCCAAGCTCGATGAGCGGGGCGATGGTGCCCTCGACGCGAACCTCGCCCGTGGAGGGCTCGAGCACGCCCGCGATGATCTTAAGCATGGTGGACTTGCCGGAGCCGTTGGTGCCCACAAGGCCAAAGGCCTCGCCGCGCTTGACCTCAAACGAGATGTGGTCGAGGGCGCGGAACTCCTTGAAGGTGAGCTCGTGCTTGGCCGCGGCGATGAAGTACTCCTTCAGGGAGTTGAACTGCTCGGACGCGATGTTGAAGATCATCGAGACGTCGTCGGCGAGAACCGCCGTGGGGGCATCCGCCGGCGGCACGGGCGGACGCAGGAAGCCGTTCTGACCGGCAACGATGATCCAGCGCTCAACGTTGCCCTTGAAACGGCCCTGCGAGTCCTCGATGTCAACGGCAATGCGGTAGCGGCCGGGCCTGTCGGGCACAAACTCCCAGCTGTACTTTGCGATGTTGTGACCCACGTGCTCGATGGTGGAGTCGAAGTCGCCCTTCTCCCAGCTGCCGTTGAGGTTCCAGACGTAGTTGCAGAGGTAGTCTTCCTTCTCGACGCCACGAAAGTGAGGCGTGACCTGGAGCTTGTCACCCACACGGAGGGAAGTAGACGAGAGGCCGAGAAAGACGCTGCCGCCGTTGTCCAGATTGAGGGTGTCCTGCACGTGTGCCACCTGACCTTACGGTTTGGGTCGCGGACGGCCGCACGAGGCGGCCAGCGGCCAAGATGCTAGATGAAGAGGATGAAGCGACGCTCATGGGAGCGGAAGACCGCATAGCCCAGGGCAAGCGAGATGAGCGCCCACACGACGCAGCTCACAATCACCTCGACGGGGGGCATCATCGCGTAGATGACGGTGTCGCGCATGAAGGTGACGTAGTTGTACATGGGGTTGACGTACATGAGGGCGCGAACGGCATGGTAGGGCACCTGCTCGATCATCGAGACGGGCCAGAAGAGCGGGGTGGCGTACATCCACGCCATGAGGAGCACGCTCCACAGGTGCACGAGGTCGCGGAAAAACACGGCAAGCGCCGAGAGGAGCAGCGAGAGCCCCACGCAAAAGACCATGAGGAGCACGATGCAGATGGGCGCGAGCAACATCATGGGGGTAGGCGCCACGCCCTCCCACAGCATCACGATGAAGACGGCAATGAGCGAGAAGAGGAAGTTCACCAGCGAGAACAGGACCTTCTCGATGGGGAACACGGACTTCTTAACCCGTACCTTCTTGAGCAGGGGCGCGGCCTCGATGATCGACATCATGCCAGCGTTGGTGGAGTCCGAGAAGACCTGCCAGGTGATATTGGCCACGATGAGGTAGAGAGGGTAGTGCTGGATATCCGCATAGCGGAGGAAGAACGAGAAGACAAAGGACATGACGATCATCATGAGGAGCGGGTTGAGCACGCTCCAGATGACACCGAGGACGCTGCGACGGTACTTGAGCTTGAAGTCCTTCGTGACAAGCTCGCGGAGGATGAAGAGGTCTCGCTTGCCGGCGGGATACCACGCGTCGCGCGCCGAAGTGGTGTGCGCGGGGGTCGCGGGAGCCGATGCTTCCTGTGCAACCGGAGCCGTGTCCTTCTCCGCAGGCTCAATGTCTGATGCCAAGGTTCCTCCTGTCGAAGGAGTGTGCGGGCATGCGGCGCCCGCCTGTGTTGAATATCCTCAAGATGCTAGCACAGGGCTTACGCTCTCACACAAACGGCAGAGGGCCCCGCGGGATTAAGTTACCCGGTAGTGGAATCCCGTTACCCGGTAAATGAATCCCGCGGGTTCGGGCAAGCCCGGCTCATCCAACTTACGAGAAAAATTTCAAAATGAGACTTGCATCCTTCGAGCCGATTCGTATACTTATTTCTCGCGTTGAACATTCCCCGGTGGCGCAGTGGTAGCGCAGCTGACTGTTAATCAGCGTGTCGCAGGTTCGAACCCTGCCCGGGGAGCCAGAGACTTCGCAGGCCACATGTTATTTGCCATGTGGCCTGCTTTGTTATGTGCGCAGAGATCAGCAGAACCCGGTTGGCTCCCCTTTGCACAAAAAAGGGGGATGCCCCTAAGGGCATCCCCCACAAAGACGCGCTAAGGACGTTTACGCTTGGCTAGCGTCGATCAGACGAGAAGCGAATGCCGGTTACGCCAGCCAGGGCTGCAGCACCGAGAACCGCAAGAGCAGCTGCAATGCTGCCAAGGTCGGAGTCTCCCGTCTCGGGGACCTTGGGAGCCGCCTTAGCGCGCTTATCTGGACTGAATCGCAGGCTGTCCAGGACATTTAGGGCACGCGGTCTCAGGACTTCCATTGCGCCCACACTCGCGCATCTTGTATCATCTGCACCGCTGGGCCAACCGCGCCCGGCCGGCACACGCATGCCGAACAACCTGGCTGGGGCGGTCCGGCCGCGCGCCCAGGGAGACCGCCATGCCAATCGCATCCACATGGAACTGCTCGAACGTCGCACTCGACCTGTCACGTCCTCGCGTAATGGGCGTGCTCAACGTCACGCCAGACTCCTTCTCGGACGGCGGCGCCCACAACGCCCCCAAGGCAGCCATTGCAACTGCTGCGCAAATGCTCACCGATGGCGCCGACCTCATCGACGTGGGCGGTGAGTCCACGCGCCCCGGCTTCACCCCCGTCGAGCCAGACGAGGAGTACCACCGCCTCGAGCCGGTGGTTCGCTGGCTCGTAAAGGAAGGAGCGCTCGTCTCGATCGACACGCGCCACCCCACGGTCGCGCAGCGATGCATTGAGCTTGGGGCGCAGATCATTAACGACGTGACGGGCTTCTCGAATCCCCAAATGGTGCAGGTAGCAGCAAACTCAACCTGCGGATGCGTGGTCATGCACTCCGGTCCCGTATCTGGCGCGGCCACGCGCAGCTCCGCCGTTATGGCTAGCTCCGGCCGAGACGACCTCTCCACGCTCATGAACGTCGCATCCGCGGGCGACCGTGCATGGGAGAACGAGCAGGACCAGCCGCTTCTGCCGCAGGTTGACCATGTGATGGGGCTGCTCGAGGGCTACCTTCTCGAACGCGCGAAGGACCTCGAAGTGCAGGGTGTCGATGCCTCGCGCATCTGCCTGGACCCGGGCGTGGGGTTTGGCAAGAGTCCCGAGGACAACATCGTAATCTTACGTGCCACGCAGCGGCTCTCTGACCTGGGATACCCCCTCATGTGCGCAGTGTCGCGCAAGCGCTTTGTGGGAACCGTGAGCGGTGTCGCAGATGCCGCGGCGCGCGACGACGCGACGATTGGCGTCTCTCTTGCGGCAGTGGCTCGTGGCGCCCGTGTCCTTCGAGTCCACAACGTGGCTGGCATGGCGCAGGCGCTTGACGGCTTCTGGGCCGCGTCCGAGGCGTGGACGGCGCACGTCTCGCTCCTTCTCTCCCCTGTCGCTAACAACGACCGCCAGGTCATTAAGGTAGTCGACGCGATGCCCCTCACACGGGTAAGAGCCACGCAGGCAGCAGGTGACAAGCTTCGCCTTGAGATAGAGACCGGCCTGGACCGCATTCCCTTCCAGCACGCGCTTGACGCGGCGATACGGGGCGTTGCAACCCAGATCAGCTCACCGATATTCGAGAGGTGCGGAACTTCGTCCCCAAGAGCCTAGTCTACGGGCGGATGCAGGTCCCGCCCCCAAAAGAACGACGGCGGCCCCAGCTTAAGCCGGAGGGCCGCCGCCCAATGATTTTGAAATGTCCTACTCGTGGCGCTCGATGAACTCCTCGACCGCCTTGTTGTAAATCTCCGGGAACTCGACGTTGCAGAGGTGCGTGCCGTTCTCGATGAGCAGCCAGCCCTCCGCGTTTGCCAGCTTGTCGTAGAAGGTCTTTGCCACAAGCGGCGTGCACTCGTCGAACTCGCCAGAGATCACGAGGGCAGGCTGCTTCACGTCCTTGAGCTGGTCTTCCACGTCGTAGGACAGGAGGTTGCCCGTAAAGACAAACTCGCTCACGCCCTGCATCTCCACGTAGGCGGGGCCGGGCTCGGCAAAGCTCTTCATCACAAAGTCCGGGTACTCGGGAAGCGAGCACACGTGACGGCGATAGAACTCGTCTGCTGCGGCTTTTGCCTCGGGGGTGTCGTAGTTGCCCGTGCGATCCGCCTCGTCGAGGGCCTCCTGCATCTCCTTTGGCATGAAGGACTTGAGCTTGCCGACCTCCTTGACCCAAAGCTTGGTAGAGGGAAGGCCCGACGAGACAACAATGGACGCAATGCCCTCGGGCTTCTCCTGCAGCAGATACAGAAGCATGAGGATGGTGCCCCAAGACTGGCCGAGCAGGTGGAAGTGCTCAAGGCCAAGGGCCTTGCGAACAACCACAAGCTCGTCGACGAAGAGCTGCGCGTTGTAGTGGAAGGTGCCCTCCGGCACGGCGGAGCGGCCGCATCCAATCTGGTCGTAGTAGATGACCTCGCGGCCGCAGTCCGCAAGCGCATCCAACGTGGTCATGTAGTCGTGCGACATGCCCGGCCCACCGTTGAGGACAAGAAGCGGAAGGTGGCCCTTCTCGTTGTGCCCCACTATGCGGTAGTAGGTCTTGTAGCCCTTAAACGGAATGTAGCCTTCGCGAACCTCACTCATATTGAAGCTCCTTCCTGCTGGCATCAGACAGCCATAGGGAAAGTGTAGCCATCTCGCATGTCGGCTTGACGGGGCGTGCGCCAAGCGCAAACATGAACAATGTTCATGTTGCGTCAAATGGTCCGGCGGAAGTACTTCGCGGGCCAAGGAGGAGAGACTCATGGGTCAGGAAGCAGTGACGCCAAAGCAGGAGGGCATGCCGCGCGGCATGCGCATCGGCGAGAGCGTCTTTGATATTGCGTACCTGGTATTCGACCTGGTCGCAGCCATCATTTTCTTTGCAAACGCCAATGGGCGCCTGGTGTTTGTACTCTATGGCTGGCTCACGCTGTGCCTTGGCGGTGGCGACGCCTTCCACCTCATCCCCAGGGTCCAGATGCACCTCTTTGGGGTACGCGAGGACACCCAGCGAAAGCTTGGCCTGGGAACCGCCATCACATCGGTAACCATGACGGTGTTCTACGTGCTGCTGTACTTCATCTGGAGAGAAATCTTCCCCAACATCGAGGCCTCCCCCGCCATCCCCACGCTGATCTTCATCACCGCAGCCGCGCGCATTGTCCTCTGCCTCTTCCCTCAGAACGACTGGTTCTCGGGCAAGGAGAACCTCCGCTGGTCGCTCTACAGGAACGTCCCCTTTGCCATCACCGGGATCCTGGTCATTGTCCTGTTTGCCATCTCAGGCAACACTGGCGGGTACGGCCTTTGGCGCATGTGCATAGCCATCGCGCTGAGCTTTGGTTTCTACCTTCCCGTAACCTTCCTGGCCAAGCGCAAGCCCGCGGTGGGAGCGCTGATGCTTCCCAAGACCGTCATGTACATGTGGGTCATTGGCATGGGGCTCTCGCTCCTCAACGTCCTCTAGGGGTAACGATGAACCCAAAGGCAACGTCGAGAGAAGACATCCTTGAGGTGTGTCGCGGCATCGTCCGGGAACAGGGGCTTTCCGGCATAAGCATGCGTACGGTGGCCTCGGCCTGCGGCATTGCGCCGGGAACGCTCTACAACTACTTTCCCGGCAAGAACGCGCTGGTACTTGCCGTAACCGCCGACGTCTGGTCGGACATCTTCAGCTTTGGCCCGCGCAAGGGTACGGACGCCGAAAAAGACTTTGCCACGCACGTCGAGAAGACCTTCAATAGTGCACGGGCAGGCATGTCGCGCTACCCGGGGTTTCTCCCCTCTCATGTGCTGGACCTTGCAGCCGACCAGGGCCCACGAGCTCAAGGCCGAGAGATGATGCACTCGTTCTTTGGGCACATCGAGGCTGACATACTTCATGCCTTGGATGCAGACAAGCGCGTGCGAGAAGACGCGTTCACGGAAGGCCTCACCAGGGAAGGCTTTGCAGAGCTGGTGACCCAGCAGCTGGTGGTCCTCCTGGTTCTTGGGCAAGACGACTGTCAGCCCCTTGTCGCCCTGGCTAGGAAGATCCTCTACTAAGGCGTCGATGCGGCCGCTGTCCAACGGCCCGTTCGCCACTAGGTGGCGCACCGGTCGGGCGGGTCCTAGAATGGGGTGGTTTCACATTACAGGCCTATGTAATTCAGCATCGAGGCACAAACATGCAGAGCTTCCTCATCCTTCTCGCCCTGGCACTTATCGCCAGCTCCTGCGGCTTCCGCAAGTACGTGTGGTTCATCTCCATTGGCTATGGAGCGGCGATCGCCCTCATAGGCGTTGGCCTTCTGGCGATCTTTGGGGGCTCCCTTACCGTGGGAACCGCGCTCCAGTGCGTCCTGCTCGTTGTCTACGGATGCCGGCTTGCCGGATACCTTATCTACCGCGACGTTAAGACCGCCTACAACCGTCGCATGAAGGGCGAGGTCAAGTCCGACGAGGGCGTTTCCGTCGTGGCCAAGGTGGGCATCTGGGTCTCTGCGTCGCTGCTCTATGTGCTGCAGACCTCCCCCATCCTGTTCCGCCTGGAAGGCGACCGCGGCACCGATGTCCTCTGCATTGTTGGCCTGGTGATCTCTGCCGCGGGACTCGTGCTCGAGACGACAGCGGACCTCCAGAAGAACCGCGCGAAGAAGGCAAACCCCAGGCGCTTTGTTGACACAGGCCTCTTCCGCCTGGTGCGTTGCCCCAATTACTTTGGCGAGATGGTCTTCTGGACCGGCGTCTTTGTGTCCGGGATCTCCGTGTACGCCAACGCCGTCCAATGGATCTGCGCCATCCTCGGCTATCTGGGCATCATTTACGTCATGTTCGGCGGGGCGCGCCGCCTGGAGATCAGGCAGGACAAGAACTACGGAGACAACCCTGAATACCAGAGGTACAAATCCACGACGCCGATCATGATTCCGTTCGTCCCGCTCTTTTCCGTGAAGGAGCACTCGTGGCTGGTCGCATGAGCCCCCGTGGAGAAGGGCAGGGCGATTCCGTCCCGGAGGGCTTCACGCTCTCGATGACCCTCATGGACTGCCTGCCCGTGGCGTTCTTCTGCGTGGGCGCGGGCGTCCTGGCAACGCGCTTTGACAGCATGCTGTTCCGCGTGGGCGTTGCGCTTGTCGTGCTTGCCGGCGTGCTCAAGGTGAGCTGGAAGCTCGTTCTGGCGCTGGCGAGAAGAGATGTGCGCTTTCTCAACCGGCAGATGTGCTACCTGATGCCCACGGGCTTTGCGCTAGCACTCGTCTCGCTTGTGGTCGACCGCGCCAAGTGGTCTCCCGCCGCAGTCCTGGCACACGTAACGGCCATGCCCTCTCTGCTGTTTCTTATTGCGGGACTTGCGGGGATGTTTCTCATGGGCTGGTTTGCCCGTCACTTGGACGGCCGCGACGCAAAGGCCAACTGGCGAGAGCAGGCGGTCAATGGGATATCCCAGCTGTGCATCATGCTTGCGATTGTGCTCTGAAGGGCGAGTGGGGCAGCTAAAGCGGGGCTACCTTATGGCTGAGAAGAGCTCTGACAACTGCCAACGACAGGCTCAGCCTCATTCTTGAGCTCTGTCTCTAGGACATGCCGATTGAGTCTCCACCCCCCTACCCCGTTCTTTAGCGGTTTCTGAGAATCGGGGGCCGCATTTGCCCAGTTGGCGAGAAGCGCGATTCTCAAGTACCGCTAAAGAACAAGAGGTGGCACCGAGCAATCGCAACACGAAGCAGCAAGCAACTCTAAGATGTGGGTGCAAAGGCTGCCCTAAACGGGCGCTAAACGACATCAGAGAGAAGGATCGATGGAGAAGCTCCCACCACTCCAGAAGGTGTACGAGGCTTGGTCAGCCCTGGCGGATGGGCGTGTCGAGACGGGCGATCAGGAGGCGTCGGTGACCTCCTCGAACGGGGCAAAGCGCTACACCGTCACCTGGGATGGAGACGTCTATGCCTCCAACGACAGCGCAAGCTACTGGCAGGGCTATGCCGGCTACCCCGTCCTTGCGGTCATGATGAAAGAGGAGCGGCTGCCCTATGACAGGGAGCTCGCTGAGAAACTCTCTGGCGTCGACTGGAATGTCCTCAACAAGAAGCATAAGCGCGACTACCAGGCCGCTGCCGACGAGGCATTCGAGGCGGCAGGCTTCACGCCAGAAGAGAAGGCCAGGGCTCAAGCGGATGCCGAGAACATCCTAAAGACGCTCTCCCAGCTCCCGCTCCAGATCAAGCGCAAGGGCCGCCCGGCAAAGGGCTAGCGGTCTTCCTTTTGGACCTTGCGACGAATCCTTCTCACAAGCCAGAAGCCACGAGAGCCAATTCGGTCCATAAGCTGCCCGATTTCCTTCTCAAAGAAGCAGTTCACAAAGCCGCCTGCAAGCAGGATGTAGAAGAAGCAGTACATCCAAAAGAGCGAAATCGCAAAGGTGCCAAGTGTCCCGTAGAAGGCCGTGAACTTGTTCACATGGTTCACGTAGACCGAGAAGACCTCGGAGAGCACGAACCAGGCAACGGCAACAAGGGCGGCGCCCAGCAGCTGGTCCTGGAAGCGCCGCTTTCCGTTTGGCATGAACCAGTACGTGGCGGCAATGAAAAGCCAGGCAATGATCATGGAGAGGACAATGCGCATGGCCGAGAAGTCCAGCAGCCGGAAAGGAAGATGGTAGCCAGGCAGATAGGTCTCGGCAAACTCCCTGATTTTCCCGCTGAAGACAAGAAGCATGAGGGTGAGAAAGACCAGCAGAAGGACGGTCGTCCAGACAAAGGAGATGAGGAGCCTCATCCAGTAGGGACGGGTCTCCTCCTCGTTGTAGGCGCTGTCCATGCCCCGCAGCAGAGCCATGTTCCCCTGTATCGAGGTCCACAGGAGGGTCACCACCGAAAGAGGAATGAGGGCCGAGGCGTGCTGGAAGGCTTCGGTCACAACCATATCCAGAAGGTCGCTTACGATGTCTGGCACAACCGCGTCGATAGCCTGGATTATCTCGTTCTGCCCGATGTCCGTAAAGAGCAGGAGCACCGAGATAAAGATAAAGATTGGAATGATTGCCAGGAAGTAGAAGTAGGTCACGCTGGACGCATGCATACCAAACTGGCGGCGGTTCCACTCTTGCACGATGCTGGATATCCATGCTGCTACGGGAGAAGGACCTGACGTCTTAGTCCCGTCCCTTTGATCCTTGGTCCCGTCTCTGCGATCGTCTTCGCCCATAAGGAGTTGCCCCAGCTCTGCCCGCCATCAAAGGAAGCCAAGCTCGCTGGCTCTTTCCTACATATTCCCTCGGAACACCACGCCAAACGAAAATGAGACAAGGGGAAACTCCCCTTGTCTCACGAAGACCCCGCCGAGCGCAGGCGTGCGCTCCGGCGGGGCCGAGGGTTGCGGTGCCTTTGGCGGGGCGCCCGCTATTCCTCGCGCCTCCTGCGCAGGAGGGCGCCGAGGGCCGCGAGGCCGAGGCCGATGGCTCCGGCAGCGGCGAGGGCCACCGGGGACGTCGCGTCGCCCGTGGAGGGCACGGCCGCCATGTGGCGGGGCGATGCCGCGGGCTCCTTGACCGACGCGGTCTCCGCCATGTGGCGCGGCGATTCGGCCGCGGCGGGCGCGGCGGGCTCAGCAGGCTCCGGGTCCCTCTCGTACCAGAAGGTGAGCTCCTGGCCGCCGTCGCGGGCGCTCAGGTAGCCCTGGCCCCCGAAGAGGACGTGGTAGCCCGGAACCTCGGGCGCCAGGTAGTCGAGGAGCGCCTCCGCCGAGTCGAACTCTATGTCAGCGGCGACGGGCAGGCCCGTCGCCTCGTCCCAGAGGTGCACGACGTAGGCGTGGGACGCGTCGTCGGAGTAGGTGAAGGTGATCACGTTCGAGGGCGCGTCGGCGGCGAGGTCGATGGTCGCGCCCGAGGCGCTGGCGTAGGCGTGGCCACGCCTGCGGGCGTCGCCCTTCCCGAGGGCGAAGGCGCTCACGGTCTGCCCCACCGTGCCGGGCAGGGTCTCCTCCCAGAGCACCGTGCCGTCGGAGAGCACGTGGCGCACGGTGTAGGTCGTGGGCGTGTTCGTGGACCTCCAGGCGGCCACCAGGTGCGCGTCCGCCTCGAGCGGCATGTCGAAGGAGAAACGCGCCGGGGTCGAGGAGCCGCTGCCAAAGAAGTACCATCCGCCGAACTGGTAGCCCTCGCGCGTAGGCGCCACGGGCTCGGTCGCCTTGCCGTCCCACGCGACGGTCTGAGCGTCGACCGGCGTGCCACCGGCGGCGTCGAACGTCACGGTGACGTCCGGGCGCTTCCAGCGCGCGTAGAGAATCAAGCCGCCGACGGGCATGGTCGAGCCATCGATGGGGTTACCGTCCTTGTCGTACCAGCCAGCAAACTCGTACCCCGCCGGAGCGTCCGGCGTGGGAAGCATGCTGGAGGTGAGGGGCTGCCCAAAGAGGAAGGTGGACGAGAGGTTCAACTTCTCGCCATTGGAGTAGTAGGCGATGTCGAAGCTTTTGCGTCGAAGCATCACCTGCGCGACGTTGTTCCTATTCGTGCACCAACCGCCGTTGCGATATATGCCAAGCCAGTATCCTGACCCGTTGTAAGCGGTCTTGATGTCAAGCCAGTCGCCCCACGTAAGGTCATCAGGGTTTCCATCCCAGACGTTCGTGGAAATTCGGTACTTGATGACCTCGAACCCGCCCGCATCGAGATGCGTGGGCCCGAAGCCGATGCCAGTAGTCGCCTGCGACTTGAAATATGCGTAGTCTCCCAGCCTTCTGGTGGCGGCAACGGAGTCGTAGTTGCCATCGAGCCCCTGGTAGACGGACGGTGCCAGGTAATAGTGGTAGACAGCATTGTTCGTGTACCTGCCGAAGAGGATGTAGTACAGGTCGCACGAGGAGGGGTCTTGGCCAAACTGGGATCCAGGAAGGAAGCGCCCGTCGTCCTGGAAACCGCCCACGTCCTTCACGGGATAGCCAGTGACGTCGCCGCAGTCGTCCAGGTACTTCAGGGCGCTATCGCCCGCAAAGCTCTTGTACTTGCGGTAGAGCTCGTCGGTGTCGATCGTGTATGCCTGGTCGCAGCGCACCTTCGTGGTCGTGCTGCCAAGCACGCGGTGATCCTTGGCGTACTGCGAAAGCTCCGCTCCTTTCCTCAGCGCATTCAGGCACTCGTAGGCCGCCCTCCAGTCCGTGAACACGTACACCCGCGCGTCCTTAAAGCCGTAGTACACGTCGATTGCCGTCGTGCCGTCGCCCGCGATCTTCGCGCTAGTGGCACGCATGAACTTGTAATAGCGGTGCTTGGTGCTCGAAGAGTTGATGTAGCGCGTATCTACGGCATTCTTGTTGTATTGCGCATCGGTGCCGGTGATGCCGGTCCTCGTCACCGTAAGAACAAGGTCGAACTTGCTCTGGTCCGTGCCGCGCTGAGCAACCCAGTAGCGCACCTGGTACACCGCCTCGGCAGGCGTCCAGCACGCAGCGGCGGTGATGTCCTTGTCGCCAAACGCAGGAATGAAGTCGGTACTCCCCGCCGCGTAGTCCGCCCTCCCGTCGCCGTCGGTGTCCCAGCCGGCGAACGTGTAGCCGGCGAGCGTGGGGTCCGCCGGCCTGGTGATGGCGTCGCCCGTCCTGCCCGTCTGGGGCGCCACGTAGGAGCCGTTAGTCGAGAAGTAAATTGCGTAGGAGGGTACGATCACGTCGTACCTGATCACGATGGTCGCCCTCCCGTCGGGCGTGACCTCGGCCGTGCGGCCCTCGGCGTCCGTGGCGCAGGTGTAGTTTTCGTAGGACCTGGGCGCGGCGGTGACCCTGGTGCCGGAGGGCGCCGTGAGTGTCTCGGCCTCCGACACCCGGTACTCGCTGGACCTGGGGCCCACCTGGCGCTCGTGGATTACCGTGTAGCTGACGAGGGTGGAGCGGTACCTGACGGTGACCGAGACGTCGCCGGAGCCCTTAGCCACCGTGCCCGACACGGTGGCCTGCGACGCGTCGGCGAGCTCGTAGCCGCCCACGGCGGGGCTCTGGACCGCGTAGGACTCGCCGTCGGCGAGGGCCTCGCGGTGGGCCGGCGCGATCTGGTTTCCGTCGGCGTCCACGTAGGTGACGGTCACCTGGTGCAGCCCGGCCTCCTCGTAGGTGCCCTTGTCCGACGACGCCGCGGGTGCCTCCTTCTCCTGCGACGAGTCGGCGGTCGCCTGCTGCTGGGACGAGCCGTCAGCGGTCGCCTTTTCGCTTGCGGCTGCGGGTATCGTCTGAGACTGGTCAGTCGCAGCCACCGCGCCGTCGCCGGGGGCCGCCGGGGCCTCGTCAGCAAGCGCAGCGCCGGGCGCCGCCGCGAGACCGGCCGCCAGGGCGAGCGACGCCCACACGGCTCCCCTGGCGCTTGCGCTCAGACGCGAGCGGCTCTCGTTCTTCTCCATGGAATCGCACTCCAAAGCTAGATTTCGAACTGGAACATAGAACCAGTTGGTGACCATAGGCCCAAGGAATGCTTCAGGAATGACGTAGAGTCCCAAACGACGCTAATGGTGACCGATTACACCAGAGTTCGCCTATCAACTCGACCGTCCTGGAAACCGGCACGCCGACCGCGAGCAGGACGAGGAGCCGAGAGGGATGAGACAAAGGGAAACTCCCTTTGTCTCACGAGAGCCCCGCCGGGCGCAGCGGGTGCGCTCCGGCGGGGCCAATGGATGCGGTGCTTTGTGACGGGACGCCCGCTAGTCCTCGCTCCTCCTGCGCAGGAGGGCGCCGAGGGCCGCGGCGGTGAGGCCGAGGATACCCACAACCACGGTGAAGACCGTCGAGGTCGTGTCACCCGTGGCGGGAAGCGACTTGCGCGGGGCGCTCACAGAGGCGGTCTTCTCGCTCGAGACCGGCTTGGCGTACTGGTCCGCATCGCTCGTGTTATCGGGCTGGTCAGACTATTCCGGTTCTCCCGCGTTGCTCGGTGCATCAGGCTTGTCTGTCTCGCCCGGATTGACATCGGGCACCTTCTTCCAAACCGCCGTCAAGGTGTCGTCGGTCAGGAGCCCGTCCTCGCCCCTCGTGTTGTACGTATCGCCCGGCTGGTAGAGACTGCCCTCCCAGCACACGAACTCGTATCCCTCGCGCGTGGGGGCATCGAGAATCTTCGCGGGGTCACCAGTCTTGCTATACGTCTTCGAAATAACGCCCGTGCTTCCGTCAGACCACACGCCGCCCGCAGGGTTATACGTGATTGTGTACGTCTGCTCCTCCGGCGCGTCAGGCTCGTCGGGCGTTGGGTCCTTCTTCAGGTCATACGCCAGGACCACGGAGTAAACGCCGCTCCCGTCATCCCCAAAGCTCCTGGTAACCTTCAACGCATTCGGAGACATGGAAGCAAAGCGATAGCCCTTCTCGGCCAGCTCTGCATCGAGCGCGCTGTGGTCAACCTGGAACGAAGAGTCGCCCAGCAGGCACAGCGTGATGTCAGGAAGCTCCACTGCCTCGCCGTATGTTCCATCCGGGTTCTGCAGCCTGTAGGAAACCTTGTAGCCACCCGTGTCGTGAGCGGCCTTGATGGCAAGAGCGTCCCCTTCGTACTTCCCCGCCTGGACCTTCTTGACGTGGACGCTCGGGACATCGTGGGCGTTCCACCTGGTGTCCGCCGAATCGTCATACCAGGCATCGATATTGTCCTTGCACGGGTGCCCGTCGAGCTTCCAGTCCTTTCCAACAGCCTCGAAGGTTATGGTTCCACCCTTGCGGTTGAAGATATCGTCTCCGGAGTCCCCTGCCGTGTTGTTGTAGATTGTGACGCCGTTCAGGGTCATCACCGCGCTTCCATCGCGGTTGTAGACGCCGCCGCCGTTGCTGCGGGCATTGTTATCGGTGATGCTCCCGCCGTTGATGGTCGCGGTGCCCGCGTTGTAGATTGCGCCGCCGTTGTCCTGCCAGCTTGACATGTCAGGATAACCTTGCTGCTTGTACCAGTTCTTCACATCGTCGGTATAGTTGGCGATGGCGTGGTTGTTCCTGAAGTTGCAGTCGTTGAGGGTCAAAGTGCCTGCGTTGTAGATTGCGCCTCCGAGGTGCTGGCTGTTGTTATAGAACTCGCAATTTGTGAATACGCCGGTTCCGCCCTCGGAAATCCGGATTGCGCCGCCGCTGACGGGCCAGACATATGAGCCATTGCAATCGTAGAACTTAGAGTTGGTGGCCTCGATGTACGAGAACATCATAATGGCTGAGGACCTGGACACGTAGGACCCCTTGAAGCCATGGATGAGGCTGTCCTTGATAATCAACCTGTCTTCGTTGTTCCCGTTGTCGGTATCAATCATTTCGTGACCGATGTAGTTCCTCACCTCGGCATGGTCGAGGGTGAGAGTTGTCCTGTGGGTGGCTCCAGGAACAATAGTGAGGATAATGAGGCGACCGTGGCCCATGCCTGGGCGATCGTCAGGGTTCTCGCCATCAATGACCAGGTCTTTTATGGTGACGTTGATGTTGTTTCCTATCCGCAGATAGTACTGAACGCGCTTGCCCTCATGAAGCTCTGCCTTGGCACCATTCTGCTCGTAGCCTGCAAGGGTCATGTTCTTGGTGATTGAGACGAACTGCGTATCCGGCGTCTGATAGGTGCCCACGATGTAGACGGTGCCACCATCGGGGCATGCGTTGATGGCCTGCTGAAGAGTCCTATACGCAGTGTCGACTGACTTGCCGTCTGCAGAATCGTCACCTTGGGCAGAAACGTAGATTGCACTCTGCTCCTCGGTGGATGCGGAGACAACCGACTCCGTGCTCTGGACAGCGGTGGTTGCCTCGGAGGCAGCTGGGGTTGTAGCGCCTTCCTGACCGTTGACATCGCTCAAACCACCTGATGTCACCGCATTGACGTCTGATGCTGCGCCATCCTTACCATTTGTGGGCTGAGCAGGTTCGGCGGACGAAGAGTCACTAGTGCTTGCGTCCTCTGACGAGAGAGGCTGAGCATTCTGCAGGTCTTCCGACGAGGCTTCATGCTCGACGCCCTCGCTGGCGCCCTTTTCGGAAGAAGCACTGGACAGATTCTGGTCTTGAGAGGGCTGCTTCGTCTCCTCGGACTGGCCGACTCTCATCTGCTCCGTAGGGGCCATAGTGGCGGATGCCACATCGGTGCCAGACGCAGCGCTGATCTGATTGCTCGAGTTCAAGCCAGCTGGGTCCTGGGCTTGGCCGCTCGAAGCAGTTACTACAGTAGGGTCAGAGAGTGACCTCCCCCCGAGCTCATCCGCGAACACAATGGTGGGCGTCATTACAAGTCCGGCAGAAAGCGCAAGGGCTGCCCAAACTGCACCCCTACTCCTTGCACCAATGCACGAATAGCTACTGTCCTTCTTCATTGGATCACACTCCCTGGGTGGATAAATGAAAGCCATGTAGCACCATTTCGGACCATAGGCCAAGGAATCTATAAGGTGTCTGTATATGGACCCAAAGGACCGTGCGTGTGACCAAAAATATTGCGATGATGATTGGTTGTGATGGCGAGACCTCGGAACCTGTACTTAGGTCGCCCCCAACCGCTCCCCTAGTCCTCGTAGTCCCCGTTCAGGTAGTCCCGAACGTCCTCGTCGATGAACTTTGATTTGCGACTCTGGTACTTTGACCGCGCCTTTGCCTTTGTTGCCTGCGGCTTGTACGCACGTTTCTTATAAGGCTTGGGTGAAGGAGCCGGCGGCTCTCGCGACGCGAGTATCACCTTTGTGTGGTTCACGCGCTTCGATCCGTCCGGATCGGCATAGGAGACACTCAGCCGGTCTGCGAGCTCGTCTACCTGCGCGTCGGTCCAGCAAGCATCCATCCCCTGCTCAATGTCCTGTATAACCCTCAGGACGTTCTCCGAGCACTCGCTCGTAGTTGCAACATAGGCATCCCCAAAGCCCTGGGACGCATGCATCTCGAACCCGCAACGGCTCGTATAGGTTGTCACGTTGAAGACTCGCTGAGGGGCCACGCAGTCTGCCAGCTCAGCCCGCAGCGACCTCACGTGCGCCGCGTTCTGGGCGATTCCCACGTCGACCATGCTCCTGTCGGCAAGCGGCCGTCCCTCTCGCCCTATGGGCGTAGCCGTGACGCAGTAGGCGTCCTTGTAGTTATCGAGCCGAACCTCAATGTGGCTGTGCAGGCTCTTGACCTCAATCGAGTACAACCCTAGGGTCGTGAGAAGCACGATGTCTATCTCGTCGGTACGTTCGATGCCCAAGGACTCATGCGACCTGGAGCGTTGTCTCACCGGAACGTAGAGGTGCCACAGGAGCCGCGCATGGCCAAGCTTGCCGGCCTCAATGGCGTCAGCGAGAAGGCTAAAGACGACGTACTCGCCATACTCCCCACGCTGCCAGGAGTTGTCTCTGGCTGGAAGCATGTGAAAGACCCCGTCCTGGTCGTAGTGGGGAGTCTTGAAGGGATTGTTTGCCTTTACCTGGGGGTCCGGATGTCGTCCCGCAGGAAGCACCGAGACTGACGGAACCATTCGCTCGCGTAGTAGCAATCCGGCCCAAGCCGGGTCTTGCGGGCGAGGTTCGATACTTCCGTCCTGTATTGCTCGATTTGCGGCGTGAGTTCTTCAATGGCACGGCGCGACGGCAGGAACGGGAGCTTCTTGAGTATTCCCCAACGAGCGTTCTTCTTGGTTGCCACCTCAAGCTTGGCCTAGAGCTTGTTGGCCTCTCGCTCGAACTCTACCCGCTGCTTGGCAAGCCGCTGCGCCCACGCGTCATAGGCACTTGCCGTCAGCGGCGCGCCACAGTTGGGGCATGCCTGCCCACTGAACTTTAGGGGCTCTGCCTGTCCACAGTTCCAGCAGATAAACCGTGTTCGGGGCTTCTTCTTGCCACCCATCGCCATCCGCCTTTCCTTCGACAACGGATGGCGTGACTATACGATTGGGACGCGACATTAATTAGCCAGCAATTGTCGCTAGCTAGCGACGAACCGTTGGTGCCGGTCGCGCATTGTGCGCCTGGCCGCAAAGCCCAAAATAGTTTTATGTGGCGGAGGCGCGCCGGCGCCTCCGCCTAATTATTACCTCGCGGCCTGTTGACTACAGCAGCTTCTTGCCAGCGTCCCAGGCGCCGCCAACCTCCTCGCCAACAACGCGGTAGATGCGCCTCGTGCTGTCATAGATAATCGGGCGCATCTTGGCAAAGTCGACGCGTCCCTCGTCGTCGAGGATCGACTCGTCCACACGCGTGTTCACGACGCGTCCAACGATGCGCGCGTCCACATGCTCGGACTTGACGAAGGTCATGCCAGACGCGGCGGCTTTGTCCACCTTGTTACCGGTGGCGATACCAAAGTAGTCAGCCTCCACTACGTGGGCAACGTCGGCCGGTGCCACCGTGAAGGCGCGCCTTGCCACAATGTTTGCCGTCGACTTGTGGTTCCCGATGTTGAGGCAAATCTCGTTGTTGCCGCACTCCCCCGCCCATGCCGCGTTCATAGCGTTGGGGGTACCGTCCTCGCCGTAGCTCGCAACGATGAACACCGACTGCGGAAAGAGCTCGCCTTCGCTTCCAAGGTCTTTCTTCATGCTGTCCTCCTCTTTGGCTCAGCTTGCACGTACCGTTTAAAAGGGTACGTTTCGCCGCTAGGGCATGCCGCTAGGCCTCAAGCACTGTCAGCGTTCCCTTGTGCAAGAGCTCCGCTCGGCCTCCGCGCGCGTCCTTGTCCGGCCAGGTCATGAATGCCATAAATGCATTGTTGCACCTTCCCGATCCTGCTGGTTTTATCCATAGGAAGAGAGTCGCCCTGCAAGCGTTATCGAGGTGAACGATGCTTAATGACCTTTCCGGCAACGACCTGTTCTGCAACTACTACAAGGAATGGATATCCGTATACAAGGAGAACGCAGTAAGGCAAGTGACGCTCAACAAGTATCATCTCGCCCATACCTGGATAGAGAGACTTGCGCCAGACATGAAGCTATCGGAGCTTGATCGAATCTCCTACCAGAGGATCCTAAACGGGTACGCGAAGGAGCACGAGCGGCAGACCACGATGGACTTCCACCATCTGCTCAAGGGCGCGGTGCTTGATGCGGTCGATGATGGGCTCGTGCCCAGAGACCCAACCAGGAAGGCAATCGTCAAGGGAAAGCCACCGCGCCCGAAAAAGAATCGCTACCTCAACCAGTTCGAGCTCCATCGGTTGCTAGCCGGCCTCGATTTGGGTTCAGAGATCAGCTGGGAGTGGTTCATCCTTCTTGTCGCAAAAACCGGGTTGCGGTTTTCTGAGGCGCTTGCAATTACCCCCTCCGACTTCGACTTCACTAGGCAGACGCTTTCGGTGAACAAGACTTGGGACTACAAGAACGGCGGGGGCTTCGTGCCGACAAAGAACCGGTCCTCCGTGAGGAAGGTCCAGATTGACTGGCAGCTGATAGTTCAGTTCTCCGTCCTGGTAAAGAACCTCCCGGAAGAATGTCCCATTTTTGTCAGAGAGGACGCGAAGGTCTACAACTCGACAGCGAACAACACCCTCGCGAGGCTATGCAAGAAGTCAGGGGTACCGGTGATCACGATTCACGGACTGCGACACACGCACGCCTCCCTGCTCCTCTTCGCAGGGGTGTCAATAGCGAGCGTCGCGAAGAGGCTAGGCCACGCCAGCATGAACACAACTGAGAAGACCTATCTCCATATCATCCAGGAGCTGGAGAACAAGGACGTAGACCTGGTGATGCGCTCCCTCACCAGCCTCGTCTGATTGTCAGCGTAAGTCAATAGGGCGGCTCTCGCTGATGAAGGGTGATGAGGTTGTCGAGGCGCGAGAAGAGGGCGCCGATTCGCTCCTGTTCGGGCAAGCCGGGCACAAGAATCGACTCTTTCATAAGGTCGCCAACCACGAGCTCGTTCATCATGGTGCCGCTCTTAGTGGCGTTTACGAGGACGGGGCGCATCGTCCGCTCGCGCGGGATGTAGTACTTCCAGAACGAATAGCGCTGCTCCACAATGGGCCGAAGGCAGGTGAACCGAGGCGACATGAGCCCGTCACCTGCGTCGTTGAGGACGAAGCGCCCGTAGGCATGCTCCTTGTTGGTGTGTCCCTCGAAGGCTATGTCGCCCACCCTGATGACCTTGTAGGTGTCGAGTGAATCGTCTGACGCGCCGTTGCCGCCGTTGAAGGTCATGGTCGCGATGGAAAGCGTGCGGTCGTAGCCGAACTCGCGGTTGACGTTCCGCTCGTTGTTCAACTGGTATAGTTCCGAGAACTTACGCTGTTCCCAAGCTACCAGCCTTAAACATCAAAACCGCCCCGTACAACAAACTCACGCAGGAGCTTATCCAACCTCATGCTCACTTTGAACGGCGGTATCGGCTTACCCTCCTTCTCAGCGAAGTAGTCCCGCGCCTTGCCGAGGTCCGCCGTCTCCTTCAACGCGTCGAAGCGGCCGTACTCGTTGATGTTGTCCTCGGTCACATGGCGCGCCATAAGATTGCGCAACTTCCCCTCGTCCACGCCTATGGCAGAGACCAAAGCATTTAACTGCGAGTCCTTACCCATTTTCTGGAAGTCGTTGATGTAGTCCATAAGCGTCTTGCCAGGTACGACCTCCAGCTCGCCACGCTGTGCGGCGTGGATGACGAGCTCGGCCGCGGCCTGCTGCTCTTGGGTGAGGCTAGCGAAGGAGCCGTGCAGCAGCTCGAGGGCTGCCTTGGCCTCCTCGCCCTCGTCAATCTTTTTGAGCCACTTAGCGAAGTTCTCGTTCATGTAGTCGGTGTCTATGCGTCCGGTGTCAATCTCCGTAAGGTAGCCGTCTATGTCGAACGGCACGTCATCCGACCCCTCGCCGGGCTCCCGCTCGAAGAGCTCCTTGTATCGCAGCACGAGGATGAGGTAGGCCTGCTGGTCGAACGCCATCACGACCTCTGTTTCTTCCCCGCTATCGTGGTGGAACTTGTAAGTAGATTTCTCCCAGGTGAACCCCTGCACCTTCGCTGCCTCGATTAGGTCCGACAGCTGCTTGAATAATTTGGCGAACCTCGCACATGCCGCGTCCGAGCTGGGAAGCCTCTCGAAGCTCTGCACTCCGTAGCCCTCGAACAGGTCCCTGATGTCCCCGAAACACATGTTGATGTGCTCCAGGTTGCTCTCGAGCTTGTCCACGAACAGGCCGAACGGGCGGTCCCCGGAGTAGAGCCGGACGGCATCGTCCACGTTTTGCCGCATCGTATGCGGCCTTCGGTAATAGCGAATCACTCCGAAGCGCTTCTCGGGGCCGAAGACCCTGTTCGTGCGGCTGAACGCCTGGATGAGGCCCTCATACTCCAACACCTTGTCGAGGTAGAGCGTGTTAACCCATTTGGAGTCGAAGCCCGTCAGCATCTGGTTCACGACGATGAGGAGGTCGAGCTGCTCCTCCGGGTGCCGTTCGATTCCCACATAGGGCTTCTTGTGCGCGAGCCGCGCGGACACGTCTCGCTTGAAGGCGGCGTGAGTGGGGATGGAGTAGTCCTTGCCGGGGTAGAGCCTCGAGTAACCCCCAAGTATCTCTTCAAGGCCCTCCTCCTTGAAGATCGTGCCCGTGGGGTTGTCGGGGTTGTCGTTGCCGATGTTGGGGTCAAAGAGCGCGGTCACCTTGAGATGCGGGGCTTCGTCGCGGAACATACGGTAGTACGTGATGGCCTCGGGGATACTCGAGGTGGCAAAGATCGCGTGGAACTTCCCGCCGCGCGAGAGCGTCGTCCACCCCTCGACGATGTCCTGGAAGACCATCCTGAAGTGGTCGCAGGGGACTCCGCCGGTGTAGCCGTCGCCGTCCGTACCACAGTATTGGCTCTCTGGGAGGTAGTCCTCTATGCCCTTCGTCCAGGTACCATCGGCCTCCCTGCGACCAGCCATGGGGACCTGAGAGGGATCCATGTACCTGAGGTAGGCCTTTCGCTTCTTTGGATCCGCGAGGGCGTCGTCCTCGCTGTCCGCGCGCGACCTCTCCAGGGCCACCTCGCGCCGGACGTCACGGTCCTTATACGTGCAGACCATGTAGGGGTCGAAGGGCAATACGTTTTTGTCGCGGATGCCGTCGGCGATGCTGTAGCGGTGCAGCTCGTCTCCGAACACGTCGGTGGTGGTGTTCTGTTTCTTCTGGTTCTCGTCCTGAATGGGCGTCCCGGTGAAGCCGAACAGCATCGCCGTGGGGAACGTCCTCCTTATCGTCTGCATCATGTCGCCGAAGGTGGAGCGATGGCACTCGTCCACGATGAAGACGATGCGCTTGTCACGAATGCGCTCGAGGTCGCGCTCCGTGAGACCGCCGTCGTGATCGTGGATGTTGCTCATCTTCTGGATGGAGGTCACTATGAGCGTGTCGGCGTAATCGTCGCTCTTGAGCTTCGCCCTGAGCACGTCGGTATCCTCGGTCGCCTGCACGCTCATCGAGTCATCCGCGAAGTTGCGGTACTCGTCGAGAGACTGGGTACCCAGCTCTATCCTGTCCACGAGGAAGACAACCTTGTCCGCGTCGTGAGAGTCGGCGATGAGCTGGGCGCTCTTGAAGCTCGTCATCGTCTTTCCCGAGCCGGTGGTGTGCCACACGTAGCCTCCCCTCGCGCTTTCCTTCTCCCACCTCGACTTCCTCACCCTGTCGGAGATGGCCGAGGCAGCGAAGTACTGGTAGCTGCGCATGACCTTGAGCGTCGCGTCCTTGTCGTCGGCAACCGAGTAGAAGCCTATGAGCTGGTGAGCCATGGGGATGGAGAGCAGGTACCTCACCACATCGTTCCAGTCGTTTATGGGCTCGTTGTTGAAGTCTGCCCAGTGGAAGCGGTAGAGCGAGAAGTCGCCCGTGGCGCCAGGATTGGCGAAGTAGACCGTCTCGGCGGGCTCCATGGCCACGAATATCTGCACGAGCGAGAACAGCCCGGAGAAGACGCCCTCGTGCGCATACTTCTGGATCTGGTTGCACGCCTGCGACACGGGGACGCCGCTGCGCTTGAGCTCGATGTGGATAAGCGGCATGCCGTTGATGAGCAGCGTCACGTCTCCACGGCGGTCATTGAGGCGTGCCGACGCCGCCTTGAATCTTGGCTGCTCGGCTATCTGGTATACGCTCCTGCCTGCCGCAATGTCGAGCCGGTCATAGATGTAGAGGCTCACTTCCTTGCCGAAGTGCGCGGCATCATCGGGGTTGTCGCGCTTGATGGAGACGGTCCTCCCATTAATGAACCCGTTGAGTCTCATTGGGGTTCTAAGAGCTGCAATCTGCTCGAGTATCTGCTGCATCTCGCCCTGGGTGAGCGGACAGCCGTTTAGTCTGTCGATGCCCGGGTTGTTCCGGTAGAGAATCTGGGCCCAATTGTCGAGTAGGTCTTGCTCGTCGGGCTGGTGGAGCACGCCACCCATCCATCCGAAGTCCTTAAGACGGCTAACGAGGGCAGCTTCGAACTCTGCCTCGCTCTTGAATGTGTCGGCCATGCGTGGTCTACCCTCCTACACGAACATCTTCTCGAGGAGCGACTTCTTCAGCGTCGCGAGCTGGTCGTGCTTACGCTGATGAAGGGTGATGAGGTTGTCGAGGCGGGCGAAAAGGGAGCCGATTCGCTCCTGCTCCTCTCGCGAAGACGGCAACGCGAGAACGGTATCGAAGAAGTCGTCAGGTGCGATGTTGAGCAGCCCGTGGTTCCTCGCGCCCTCGGCGGCAATCATCTGGACGGCCTTGTACCAGCGGTCAGTCTCGTAGTACGTGACAAGGAGGTCGGGGTCGGCGTCATCTAGGCCAAAGCAGATGTACAAGGTCGACACGCAGCCCTTTTCGTATTTCTCGAGCCGCTTCACGGCGCCCCAGGGGCTATCGCCTGAAGTGCTCTTGTTGTAGGCGAACTCACCCTTGCGAAGGAGGTAGTACCCGCTCATGTCCTTGCTCGCGACCTGGTTGTTGAAGAAGGTTCGCTGGTCCACGAGGCCATACTGGGCTGAGATGGTAAGGGGCAGATTGGACTCGCCCTCGTTCTTGCGGGTGATTCGGTGCGCGATGTCTCCCAACTTACGCTGTTCCCAAGGTTCAGTGAATCCGGCGAAGCGGAGTTCGGGAACATCGGAGCCGGGCTTCGGGAACATCTTCTCGAGGAGCGACTTCTTCAGCGTCGCGAGCTGGTCGTGCTTACGCTGATGAAGGGTGATGAGGTTGTCGAGGCCCACAAATAGGCGGCCAATCATAGCCTGCTCTGCTTTGTCGGGAACTGGGACCTCGATCTCCATCACCTTTCCTTTTGAGATGTTGAAGCGTGAGATTCCCTGGGCAAGCATCTCGACTTGGCCTCGGAAAGACCCTGACCTCAGCATGTAAGCCAGATAATTCGAGTCGAAACTGCCATCCTGGCGATACCCGAAGCAGAAGCTGTTCAGATAGAGGTTGCCGAGGTCAGAGGGCCAGACACAGGACATGCCGACCTCCTCGGGAGTCTCGGAGGAGACCGTGAAGAGTGCGTCGCCCCTGCGCACGACGTTCTGGCACGGGTCAACCTCGACTCGCTCAAGCCTCGTTGAATCGCCGATGGGATTGTCGAAGACGTTTGTGTAAGGGACAAAACGAGCCTCGCCGTGACCGAAGTCTCCCTTCGCCTTGCCAGAGAGACCACCGTACGTCGAGCCCAGCTCCCCCAACTTACGCTGTTCCCAAGGTTCAGTGAATCCGGCGAAGCGGATAGCTGGGACATTGCCACTCATTGGGCGTCACCCCCCAGAAGTTCCATGAGCTCGCGGATTCCGGCCATGTCATAGTCGTTGCCGGTAAGCTGTCCGAGCATCTGCGAGAGATGGCTCTCCTCTTTGCGAATCTGCTCGTCCACCTCGGCGAACGTCGTCTCGTACTTCTTAGAGAGGTCCCTGACCCTGTCGACAAGGCCGTCGATCTCGGCGCGAGAGAGGGCGGCGATTCCGCCCTCGATGGGACGGTTCCACTTGGCATCCAGAAGCACGCGTGCCTGTTGGTCGGAAAGCCCTTCGATGGCGCACTTTGTATTTGCCTCGAGCCTCGCGGATAGACTCCTCTGCTCCTTCTTCGCCGCCTTCTGCTCGTCGAGCAGGGTCCAAGCCTTCTCGGCCTGGTCGGCCAGCTCGTCCTCGTCGCCATCGGAGCGCAGCTCCTTGACCGCCTTCCTTAGCTTTGAGGCCACAAAGGCGTCGCCCGCGTCGTTGAGCGCCTCCCCAAGGGCAGCCTTATCGTCCTCCGTAAGACTCTCGACTATCTCAGAGAGCTCCCCGTCGATGGCCGTCATGCGGTTGCTGACAGAGTCGAGGGCGAGCAGGTCATCGGCGAGCATCTCGCGCTGCACGAGGTCGAAGGGAAGCACGCGTCCGCGCCAGCCATCCTGTACCTCCACCTCCTTACCGTTCTTTTTCTTTGTCACCATGTTGGGGTCGACCTTCTTGACGGCGTCGAAGCCCTCGGTCTGAATGACTTCCAGATCGGCCTCGATGCCCTGCCAGGAATCGTCGAGTACCTGGTATGCGTCATAGCGGTCCACCAGCGGTTCGTCCCCGAGCCTATCGAATATCTCCCGGGCGAGCCCGTCCTCTTCGGTTGGCAGGTTGACGAGCGAGGACTCGTCGACGAGCTCGTCGTAGAGCCACTGCCCAAAGTCGGAGAAGCGTGCGTCGTAGGATTCCAGGTACCTGCGTACGGCGGGGCTCTTCCTCACAGTCTCCTCAACGCTCTTGGACCTGAGGCACACGGTCGCACCACCAGCCGACTCGAAGAGCTCGTCGCATAGGCCAGGCAGCGCGTCCCAGTAGTTTTTCAGTGCGTCGACCTCGCCGACGGGAATTCCGCCGAACATCGTCGCATAGATGTCCCAGCTCTCAGGAGCCTCGGACGAGTCTACGTAGCGTGGGATGTTGAGGTTGTAGCCGTTGTCGCGAATCTCCTGCTTTGAGACCACGCGGCAGAAGCGCTCGGCGTCCCTCCGGCCGCGGTAGGCATCGACGATGCGGCGGATGTCGCAGGCGCGGAGCCTGTTGTTCTTTCCGTCCTTCACGAAGCCCTTCGAGGCGTCGATGATGAGCACGTCGTCGCTTGGCCGGTGCTTCTTGAGCACCATGACGATCGTGGGAATCCCGGTGCCGAAGAAGATGTTGGCGGGAAGGCCGATGATCGCGTCGATGTTCTCGTTCTCCACGAGCGCGGTGCGGATCTTCTCCTCCTCGCCGCCGCGGAACAGCACGCCATGCGGCAGGACGATGCACATCACGCCGTCCGGCTTGAGGTGGTAGAGGTCGTGCAGCAGGAAGGCGTAGTCGGCCTTGCTCTTGGGGGCAACGCCGTAGCCGTCGAAGCGCCTGTCGGAGTCCTTGCCCTCCGGGTCCCAGCGCTGGGAGTACGGCGGGTTCGAGACGACCGCGTCCACGAAGAGCGGCTCGTAGGACTCGGGATGCCCCTCCTCGAACCATGGCCAGTCGTCCTCGAGCGTGTCGCCGCAGCGGCACACGATGTTGTCCGGCGCGATGCCGCGCATCACGAGGTTCATGCGCGTGAGGTTGTAGGTGTTCTCTTTGAGCTCCTGGGCGTAGTACTTGATGGATCCGCGGTAGCCCTGCTGCCGGGCGATCGCCTCGCCGATGGTGATGAGAAGCGAGCCCGAGCCGGAGGTCGGGTCGTATACGGTGACCTCGCCGCGTCCCGCCAGGTTCTGCGCCACGATCCGCGAGATGAGGGTGGAAACCTCATGCGGAGTGTAGAACTCGCCGGCCTTCTTGCCGGCGTTGGCGGCGAAGTTGCTTATCAGGTACTCGTAGATGTAGCCGAGCACGTCATAGCCTTGCTTGCCGTCCATGGGTATGTCGCGGATGAGTTGTAGGAGCGCACTGATTGCCTTGGTCTGCGCGCCTGAGGTGTCCCCCAGCTTCGACAGACCGGTCTCGAGGGTGTCGAAGATCTTGTCGAACACGTTCCTGTGTGACGGCTTGATGAGGCGCGAGAAGGCAGAGAGCGCGTCCCGCACGTCCGATACGTCGAAGTCAGAGCCCTTGGCGAGCCACGTCGAGTACAGGTCGTCGTACGAGATGAAGTAGCCAAGGTTGTTCTGGACGTAGGAGAGGGTCTCGGGGTCGTCCTCCCTGACCGTCTCCATGCTCTCCCTGTCGAATCCGTTCCTGAGCAGGAACTGCTCCTCGCGGTCCGAGAGGAACTTGTAGAAGATGAAGCCGAGGATGTAGTCCTTGTACTCGCTCGCCTCGATCTTCGAGCGCATCTCGTTGGCCGACGCCCAGATCCGGGCGGCTAGCTGCTGCTTGTTCATCGGGTCTCTGTCCCCTTCCCCCTATAGGCGGCGTCGAGCGTCTCGCCCGCATTGTTTATCCATTCGGTCCAGCCGTTTTGGCTCCCCCCGAGCACGAACACCGCCGCCGAGCTCGGGCTGCCGAAGGTCACGTCATCGTGAAGGGTAGCCACCCCCGACCCGTCCCTGAAGAGCTCCCGCCTCGCGTCCGTGGCACCGGCGTTCTTGAGGACGGGCCGGGAGAGGTCGACCTGCGAGCCAGCGAGGACCGTGAACCTCCCCGTGCGCTCGTCGTAACGCCCGCTCGCGACGATGCCGTTCCTCCGCGTGTGGAAGAGCGCATGGCCAGCGGCGACTGCGGTGTCCGTGCGGTCGAGCCCGTAGCCGAGAACGGCCATCCTGAAGAGGATGCTCTTATGCAGGCGCCTTACGGTCTGCTCCTTGTACGGGCTCACGTAGGGCTGCGGGGTCTCGAGGTTGTCGGTCTCGTAAGAGCCGTGCGTCCGGACGTAGCCGATTGCGTCCGCCTCGAGCGCGTCCAGGACGTCTCTGTCCATGTTTGACTCGTCGTCCAGGAACATGATGGCCTTGTTCCAGAACTCCTTCCTTGACTTGTGGGCGTCCAGCCGGGCCAGCCCCTGGGTGGTCTGCCCCGCGTAGACGCGTCCGATGACCCCGTGGTCCTCGTCCAGGAGGTAGTAGATGCCCCTCTTCGGGATGTCAGGCAGCCTCTTCGCCGCCGAGAGCAGCTCGCGGGGCACGACCACGGTCGTGAGAGACTCGCCCTCGACGTGACAGATCCTGATTCCGTCCGGGACGCTGCCAATGAGCCGGACGGTCATCGTTGTGAGCTCGATCATTTGCGGTCGGCCCCCGACAGGCGGTCGATGAGGCACATCTTGACGTAGGAGGCCAGGCTCATCCCGGAGAGGCTCGCTGCCTCCTTGGCGGAGTCTCGAAGGCTGCGCGGCATTCTGAGCGTTACCGAGACGTTCTCCGAGTCCGTGAGGAAGCTTTGAATCTCAGTAGGCGTGGCACCGGAGTCAACGAGTTCCGAGTACTTCATGAGCGCCCTCCATAGAACGCAAGATGCATTACATATGAAATAATTCTAGCTTCTGCGCCAACACTTGGGAACAGCGTAAGTTCTCGGAGCTAGCTTCTTTGCGGAGAGGATTAACGTACTCGCCTGCAGATATTCGGCCATACGGTCAAGGCGTTCGCGTGCTCAGATCCTCTAATATCGACGAGGACAAGTTCGTCCTCTGTGATGAGGACGTATTCGTGGATGAGACTGTCGTTGGGATAGAGCCGGCGCAAGAAGGCGAGATACTCATCACCGCAGCTAACGGTTCTCCAAGACTTGTTGGCAAACGTGCCGTCATCCATGGTTTAACTGGGAAAACAGTCCATGGCGGCTTCATGCTTTGCGCTCATGCGGAACAGCCTGACTTCGTCGCCGCGCTCATGGGGTCACGATGGTACCAGCACTTCCTAGCGACTGGCGTAGCTGGTGGTAACGGCTCTATTGGCAATCTTGACAAAGCTGCCCTAGAGGATGAGCTTGCATTTGTGCCGTCCATCGAGGAGCAGGAGCGGATTGGCGCCCTCTTCACCCGCCTTGATAACCTCATCACCCTTCATCAGCGTAAGTAAGATTATGACCGACACCCACAAATTGACGTAGGACTGGCTGCATCTGGACCATGTAAGCGTGCTTGTCTTTGGCGAGGGGCTCGAGCCTCAGAACCGTGCCTCCAAAGGAGTTGTTCCAGGAATCGGGGTACAACCAACACCGAAAGCTCGCCCGAGTGCCTGCGTTATGGAACACTGCCCGGTACATCGCTGTTACGGCGATACACCCACTCATTAGAGATACTTGCATAGACAGATATCGGCTGGCTGGCGTTGACGCCAAGAGCGTCCGCCATGTCCCTCATAACGTGAGCCTCTTGAAGAGGCAAATCACACGACTTACTAATCTCATGGTTTGCTGGATAGCGATTGCGCACCACCGTCTACGATTCAATACGATGCGGTCATCAGTATGTGTCGCGTTAACCACTGCGCCAGTTGTTTCCCCAAGGATTAAGGAGATCCTTAGCAGGTTGTCGTCAAGCCTGCTGTTTACCTACTCGCCCATACATTCGCTGCGAATCTCGTAGTATTTCTCACATTCCTCTGGTGTGCGTGGCTCCAGGAGCCCAAGGGCATCCAGCTTTATGAAGTCGTCATCGGTCCAACCGGCAAACTTAATTGTTACCGAAGCGTCTGCAGGGGCGGAGAAATACGACTTCAGCTTTTGCCTCAAGTCCTCATCCATCGCATCAGCCCTTTCTTTTCTTGATTCATGACCCCGCACTTTTCACCTACCAGAGGGCAGCGTCAACTCGACAGCAGTATCTCCCATTCTGGGTTCACAACAGTGGGGTGCGACTCCGAGACGGCAAAAGACTGTCTACGTGTATAGCGGCCAGATAAATGTAGTTGCAAATAGAGGGCGTTCACGACTCAGCAGACAAACAATGTCAACACCCCTCCGCAACCGACAAGCCATGGTAGAATGCCCGCATCCGACGCACTCGGATTCTGACGAGCACTGCCGTACCAGGAGGGAAAAGACGGCAGCACATCCGCTTCCCTCTCGTCAGGAGGTTTCATCGTGTCTTGGGCAATTCTCGTTGGTTCCGGCGTCCTCGAGTGCGTGTGGGCTGCCGCGCTCGACAAGTCCGCGGGTTTTTCGCGCCCCGTCCCCACAATTGTCTTCTTCGTTGCCATGGCCCTGAGCATGCTGGGGCTCTCACACGCCGTCAGGGACATTCCCCTGGGCGTGGCGTACTCGGTGTGGGTTGGCATTGGGGCAACCCTGACCTTTGCCTACTCCGCAATCATCGGCGGGGAGGGTGCCACGCCGCTGCAGGTCGCCTTTGTCTGCGGACTGGTTGCCTGCGTGATTGGCCTTAAGCTCACCTCCGCGTAGGGAGACAAACCACACCATCTGCGGGCATAGGCGCTTGGGAGGCGAGGAGTATGCCAGACGCCACGACGATAACCGAGATTGCATACCGCACCTGGCACATCAACGAGTGCGGCATGGACTCGATGTATCTCCTGGAAGGGAGCAAGGAGGCCCTTCTCATCGACACCGGCCTGGGCGCCGTCGACCTCCCCTCCATACTGGGGCGGCTCACGAGCAAGCCTATCAGGGTGGCCATCACGCACGGGCACTTTGACCATGTGGGCGGCATGGGCTTCTTTGACGAGGTTGCCATGCACCCTGCCGACTGGTGCAAGGCGCTCGGCGTGTCCATAAGCACGAGGAGGGAGTACCTCCACACGATGATGGGCGTGTGCGACGGACTCTACCACCTGTCCGACGAAGACCTCCGGGAGTTTGCCGCTCCCCCATCCCTAAAGCCCCTCCGCGAGGGGGACGTCATCCAGCTGGGAAACCGCGACGTCTTGGTCTACGAGACGCCGGGGCACACCGCAGGTGGCCTCAGCTTTCTGGACGTTCGCGAGAGAATCCTGTTCTCCGGTGACGCATGCTGGAACACGATTCTGCTCTCCCTGGAGGACAACACCGACCCCGTAAGAAACACCCTTTCGGCAACGATTGCGACTGCGGAGAAGATCGAGCGCCTTGGAACACGCTACGACAGGCACTACTTCGGGCACGTTGCCGAGGGAGTGGACAGAAACGTCCTGCCCATGGGGAGGGACGTGTCGGCTCAGGTCGCCCAAGCGTGCCACGACATCCTAGCGGGAAGGGTCAGCGGAGTGCACCGAATGGCGGGGGACTTCTGCGGGGAGCACCTTGAGGTGCGCGAGAGCAGCGTGACGATCCAGTACTTCCCCTGGCAGGTTCGGTAGAGGCGGCACCTATTCGACCCTCTCGAAAGCTAGGTGCGAGCGGAAGGTATTGTGTCAATAATAGAGTACTTACGCTATACTATTGCCATGGCTAAGATTGACGACATATACGCTGCGGCTGACGACTACGGCCTCGTGACGACTGCGGAGGCCAGGGCGCTCGGTGTCTCCGACGCAGAGGTCGTGCAGTACGCGGCGCGTGGAAGGCTTGAGCGCGTCGCCCACGGCGTCTACCGAGTGCCTGTTGATGTTCACTAAGAAGTGACGCGAAAGGGCTGCGGCGGAAAAGTTGGACCGTTCCCTACGCTGCAAGTCCCAGGCTCCGACGGTACTGCGCCGGGCTCATGTAGCCCAGATCGCTCTTGAGCCTCCCGTCACGGTACCACGACAGGTAGTCGTCTAGCGTCTCCATGAACTCCTCCATCGATACGTCCTGCCAGTCGTGCCCGAAGAAGAACTCCACCTTCAGCCTCCCGAAGAAACCCTCCATCCTCGAGTTGTCCGGGGAGCGGCCCTTCCTGGACATCGACCGCACGAGCCCGTGCTCCTCGCATATGCGGATCCAGCCGGGCCAGCGGTAGTGACATCCCCTGTCGCTGTGGACCCTGGGGTGGTCCCCCTCTCCCAGCCGCGCGCATGCCTCCCCGAGCGCCGAGTTCGCCATCTCCGCGTCCGGCGAGGTGGAGATCGCCCACGCGATGGGCATCCCGTCGAAGCAGTCCACGATGGGGGACAGGTAGCACTTGCCGGCCGGGATGCGGAACTCCGTGACGTCGGTGACCCAGAGCTCGTTGGGGGTGGTCGCGGAGAAGTCGTGGGTGCCGTCCTCCCTCAGGCAGGTGTTCTCCGGCGCCTCGGATATCTCGCCCTCGTAGGAGCTGTACCTGCGCCTGCGCCTCGGCATGGCGCCCGCGAGGTGCCTCTCCCTCATTACCCTGCGCACCCTGTGCTCGCCTATCCTCACGCCCGGCTTGGCGTTGACGGCCCTCAGGACCCTCCTGTAGCCGTAGGCCCCGCCCGCCTCCTCGAACGCCTCGACCACGGCTGCCTCGGTTGGCTCCCTCTCCAGCGCCCTCGCGGCATACTCATAGCTGCTCTTGGCCATCCCCAGGGCCGAGAGCAGGTCCTTGAGCCTCCACTCTCCCCTCAGCCGGTTCACCACCGCCGCCTTCTCCCTGTTCGTCAACCGGTTCGGGTCGGCGCCCTGGTCTTTTTTTAGGATCTCCGCCGTCGCCCGGCGGACGTCGATCTCGAGCTGCAGGGCCCGCAGCTGCCGCTTGAGGTCCGTCGCCATCCTCTTGAGCCCCTCGACGTCGTCGGGCAGGTCGTCAAGCGAGTCGCGCACGTTGCCCCCTCTGACGTAGCTGCCGTCAGGGGCATTATCGCCCGAGAGCAGCTGCCTGCGCCAGACGTACGGCGCCGCCCTCGACACCCCGTAGGCGTCCGCGACCTCGCCGGCGGTCCCGCCCCTGGCCTCGAGCGCGGCCACGGCCTCTATCTTGACCTCCACCGGGATGTCGCGGTTCGCCTGCCCGGCCCGCCGTACCTTGCGCCTCCCCGGCGCCAGCTCGTCTATCCATTTGCTCAGGTACTCCCTGCTGCGCGGGTAGCCCATGGCGCGCATCGTCCTCGCCAGCGACCTGCCGTGCTCGAGGTAGTAATCGACGGCTGCGCGCCTCATCTCGTCGGTGTACTTCGGCTCCCTCGTGCGCTTGTCGGGCCTGACCTCCCCGAACTCCTCGTAGTCCTTCCACCAGTTGCGCAGCATAGCGCGGCTCGGGTACCCGAGCTCTCTGATGGTGTCGGCATAGCTGCGGTCGAACCTGATGAGCGTCTCTATCGCCTTGCGCCTCTGCTCGTAGCTGAACACGCGGGCCTCCTAACCGTTTGGTCCAGGATTTCCGCCGCAGCCCCTTCTGCTCAAATCGTGTTGACAAAACACAGTGCCTGTGTGGCCCTACCAGGAGGAGGCTCCCTACGCGCTGGCCGTGAGGGCCGCGGGCGAGGGCTCCTATCTCTACGGTGAGTCCGTGGTAGCGCTCCTCGGCCTTTCCCCCACCGACCCGCGCGCAATCCGGGTGGCGACGCCCAGGAGGACCAGGCGCAGCCTCGGCGAGGGCGTGAGGCTCGTCTGGCGGAGGCACCCAGACCGTGTCACCTGGTACGAGGGCATCGCCTGCCAGGAGGCGGCGGACGCAATCCGCGAGTCCGTACGGACCCTGGGACCCATCCGCGCCATCGACGCAGCTCGCGAGGCAGCGCGGATGGGCTACGTTACGCCAGCCGAGCTTGCAGAGATCGAGAGGGAGGTGGGCGCCCATGTCTAAGCGTCCCAGCTGTGTTTAGTCAGGCCTGACTTTCAGTACCACTCCCTTCCTCCGAGCTTCTCGAGGTGTGGAACGAAGGCCTCCCTCCAGACCGAGCATCGGTCACCAGGTGGGGCTTGGCCCATTTCGGGTGCCCGAGCGGCTATCGCACCAACCAGACCCCTACAGCTCTACCTTACGGACGGGCGCTTAGCCTGCAGGGACCTTTGCACGAAGTCCTCGCCGGGCCTGACATTATGGCTAACCGCAGAAATGCCCTTCATAGCGACCTTCTAGGAATTTAATTACGTCTGGCGACGTCTTTAGATAGCTATCGTTAACTGGTTCTGCGATAAATAGATTCTCGACCTTTGTGAGGCGTGACAGAGCCGTATACAACTGACCATAGTCCCAGCACTCCGGAAACAATGTTGCCGAATCGAAAGTTTGGCCTTGTGATTTATGAATCGTAATGGCCCAAGCAAGTTTTAGTGGAACCTGGGTATATGTGCCAATAGTCTCGCTCTTTGTCTTCCCGTCGACTATTGTTGGCTTAGTAACGTTCCACGTATGCAAAGGCACGAGCTCAGTTCGTCCTCCATCGAACATTACGGCGACACCGTCTTTTTTGCATTTAATTACTGTTCCGAGGGTTCCGTTCATATACGTGTCCTCGCGGTCGTTAATTAGTGACATGACCCGAGCACCCGGCTTAAGTGTTAGGCGTTCTGCTGTTGGCATATCCTTCTCTTCCACTTCTCCGGTCTTTTCACCGATGTACGTGGTGGATAGGGCGTCCAACATTCCAAGTCGCTTGTTGTTTTCGCTCTCCGCTTTTGTATTTCTGCCACAAAGTACTATTGCGTTATCTATCGGGTGTTTGGAAGAGTGTTCTGTAATCCAGTGCACTCCTCTTGTATCTCCCACCCTACAAGCGTTGAGCGCGGCAACAAAGTCTGAATCCCTTTGTCTTATTGCCTCAGTAAGCTCAACAGACTTAAAGGTCCATTTGTTCCAATACTTGCCCATAAACGCGTATGCTCCACCAACATCAAATCCGTACTTTTGCTCAAGTATCGGGCGCTCGCTTTTTTGTACTACTGGTGGGAGCTGACAGAAATCTCCGACTACGACGAGCTGGCAGCGAGGCTTTCCTTCCTTCTCCCTTATGCGAGCGGCCTTGAAAAGAACGCTAGAGAGGTAGTCAAAGAGGTCCATTCTGCACATAGATATTTCATCGACAATCATCAGGTCGCACTCGGGTATTGGAGAGCCATCCTTAATTGTCGGATATGGGTTCATCTGAAGCGTTTTGTTTGGGTTTATATCTAGAGCTCTGTGTATTGTCGAGCCCCCGATATTAAGAGCGGCTATACCGGTTGGAGCGCAAACAATCACATTCTTGCCAGCTTTACCCGCCCACTCGATTATTTTATTAAGAACATAAGACTTTCCCGTTCCGCCAAGGCCCGTCAGATAGACGTTATGTCCATCCTTTACCAGGTCAAACACTTTTTGTTGGCCATTAGTGAGCCCAGTGAAGTTGTTTGAGACAACTTTTGCAGAATTCCATTGAGCGCTGAACCTCGCTTCTTGGTTGCGTAAAACGTCCATCGCGTCTTGACTGTTCAGCTTGAAATAGGCCAGTAGCGCCTCCTCCGAAACAATCTTAATCTTTGCCTTACCGGTGAGATTCAAAGTCAAAGCTTTCTCGATTTTTGTTCCAAAGTTTCCGAATGACCAGGCCTCACTGCCCTTGTTACCGCGTACTACGTACTGAACCTTTTTCGACGTGCCGCTCTTGACAACGCCGCCAGCAGCAGAAATCATTTCCTCAACGGTCTGCTTGCCACCTTGAATGTCAAAATCTCCCGTTAGAACGAAGTTTTTTCCCAATACCTCTGTGACCGGCTCGCTAGAAATAGGCTCTTCGAGCGTTTTCTCAAAAGACAGGAGTAAATCCTTCTCCGAACTGTCAACTCTTCCGTCTTTGTCGATTTCCCTCAACACTGTGGCAACCGAGCTTACAAATACGTCATCTTGTATGTCAGAGTAGTTCGTCTCTATCAGCTTGATAAGATTTCGCACGTCATTTATATCAGCCTTTTGCTCCTGACCCAACTCGGTGATCTTTCTTATCAACTCACCAACGCGCTTTGTCTTTTCGCTAATTTTTCCGAACTGCATCTACGTCCCCTTATATAGCTGATGACTTAAGCCACGTTCCGTGCATGGTTCCCGAATCAAACATATTGGTAGTATCAACCTCACTTGATTGGAGCCTTTGGACTGCCTTGTCATTTACCAGTGCATACGCGGGGGAATTTGAAAACATCGCGGCTGCATACTTAAGGGAATCCATATCCCATTTGAGCATGTCGACGACTCGCAGCGACATACAGCCGAAGAACATCCCGCTCATGCTTGTTACGTTCGAGATGTCGAGACATCCGATGTCAAGCAGAGTCTTGATGGAAGAACAACCTCTGAACATATTTGCCATCGAAGTCGTCCTTGACGTGTCGAGTTTTTGCAAATCGAACTCAGCACAGTATTGCAGGCCATCAAATAGGTTTGCACACGATTCGGGAGCATAGGTGTCGGATATGACAACCTTACCAATGAGGTCCCTATAGTCAAGCTCCTCGCTCGTCGCCGCACCACGACCCTTGTCCTTATTCTTGGGTCTTGAGTACCAGGGTTGTGAGCTAAACTCAGGAAACCCACTTTCATCGAGTGGACCGCAATCGATGATGTTCCATCCTCCGTCAGTAGTAGACTTGATGGTCGTGTGTTGTATGAACAGCTTGTACGGAGCTTTGTGGCCGTCCCACGCTGGCTCGTTGCTGACGTCGACCTTTCCACCAGCGAGCTCATCGTCCACGATAACCCACCTGTCGGCAACCCCACGATCACCGACTTTCATGCCAACCAAGTGCCAAAACTCATCCTCACTGATAACAGTGATGTCCGAATCGAGAGCATTTCTAACATAGATGGGAATCTCATCGCCCGCGTTCGTAGAGTCCATAACGTCGTTACCTACAACGAAAACCTCAGTGGACTTTACGGCACTCTTCTGTGGGATACCCCCGCATAGCTTAACAACCTTAAGTCCCTCAGCTGGGTCCATCGTGTCCAGTTTCTTGCCGAAGGCTACGCTCTTCCCGGCAAGCTCGTTTCCCTCAAACTCGTAGTGACCGTTCATTTTGTCTTCCTTGATATTCGGCATTATTGGCGAGCGAATCCTCAGGGCAAGCGCAACGTCTCTGAGCGGAAGACCTCTTAAGGCATTTTCAGCCCAGGCATTGCGCGGTCTGAGATTCAGCCTAGCATATTGCCAGCCTTTGCCTTCTCGACGGCGGTCAAGCCCATGCCCTCGCCCTTGAGGGAAAAGTCCTCAAGTAGTCCATTGGTGTTCTCGTTGGTGCGCTCTCTTCCGACGTATGTCTTTGCAAGCACCATCGGAGGGGCACCGTGGGTTTAGTCTTCTCAGAAGCGTTGCGCTTGGAGTATGGGGCTGCCGGAAAATATCCCCGATACCCCGAACTTGACGGAGCGAGGAGATTACCGCTCCGCTTCCTTGCCCTTGCCTGCGCCTGCGATGTTTTGATCGATGTCCCCCACGATTAGGTCACCGTTTTCCGGTTCCTTCGTCATGACGCTGTCACTATCTACAGAAAATGTCGCAATCCCGAAGAGACGGTTCACTCGGGCTTCCTTCTCGACCAAAAACCGCTTGTGATAGAAGATGTCAGCGTACTGGAGCACTGTGTTCATCTGAGCGGTATCAATCAGAGCACCGATTCCCGCCGAGACGAAAGGTACGGCGCGTTGAATCGTCTTTAGGGTAAGGCGTCTGCCAATTTGCTCGAAAATCTCTCTGAAGACGCTATTCTCAAGGCCCTTTTGCCCCGCGTTCTCCAACGCCTTTCTTGCGGCCGCGTTCGCGAGGGCCCTCATTTGTGCAAGCACAAGTGCCGGGCCTCCACTCTCGACCATTGCCGCCCAAGTCTTCTTTGCGGTCTGTCTCACTCCTTGGGCGGCGCTAATCGCCATGAACTTTGCCACGTTGCTCGAAACGCCGCTGCCACCCTCGCCAAGAGGACCGAGCGCGTTGGCAAACACCTCCGAAGCTATGACGAGCTCTGCTGGATCGTACTTAACGTCATAGCCGTACGAGAGGGCAATAGACTGTACCGCCCGATAGTACAGAAACGTGCTGAGCACGAGGTTGAATGGTATACCCGCAAATCCAACGACACCTGTACCGCAACCCTCGGCCGTGGCGGCAAGTAGGTGTTGGATGTTCTGCCTGTTCGCGGCCTTTGACACATCGTAGCCGCGCACCCTACAGATCTCCTCAACGCTCTTCACGTTAGCAGACATAGAGACCGCATTGATTGCCTTGATGACGTCCGCCTCGCTCACGCTGAAACGAGCAGCCTGCCCTTCTAGCACCTTGAATCCATCACCAATGAGCTTCAGGGCTTGCTCGTAAATCTCCTGCTCGGAGATGACATTTTCTATACCAGCTGCCGCATCCTTGACACCCGCCGGAACAATGGAGCTCGCTTCTTTGACAACGCGCTGAAACGGACTCGGGGCAACAAGCCTTTCGTAGCGCTTGGTCAACTCGACAAGCTCCCAACATTCTCGTGCATCGAGCATCGGGGTAGGTATCGTGGGATTGGTGGACTCGCTTTGCCGCTCACTCATGCTACCGTCTCCAAAAGGAATCGCGTTTTGAATCAATCCGCAATAGCCAGGCTTCCAATACTGTATCAGCAGAACGATAGGAAGGGATTGCTGACAAAGCTTGCAAAGCACTGAGTTTTACCCTCACGCTTCTCAACCTGCCTGAAAATCCCGGCGCTCTGTTCCGTGAAAACAAAACGGGTGCCCGGAACAATTTCCGGGCACCCGTTTCTTACAGGCTCACGCGAACCGACGAGTCGAAGCTCTTATCGCTTGCTCTTCTTGGCACGCAGGCGGAGCGCAAGAGCGATCAGAGCAGCGCCTGCGACGGCAGCCCCCGCAATCGCGGTGACAGCGGTATTGTCGCCGGTGTTAGGCGTGCCACTCGCCTGCGCGGAGCCACGAGCGACTGAGCTGCTGCCAGAGGGAGCAACGGTACTCGGTGGCTGGCTGTCCTTGACGGCGGGGTCGCCGCTGCTCGAGGCAGTAACGGTGAGCGTGCCGAGAGATTCGGAAACCTGGTAGTCATCAGCATGCGCTGTACCCCACTGGATCTGGTACGTATTGGGGCTGGAGCCAGCATCGGTCTGGGAGCCCGTAGCGATGAGCGTGGCAGTCTCGCCTACGATCAGGCCCTCAAGCTTGGCACCCTTGATAGCCGCGAGCGGCGTTCCGTCATAGAGCTTGGTTCCACCCTCGGTGGAGACGAAGAGTCGGCGCGGGACAATCGAGATCGTGCCATCCACATACGTGATGTTGAGCTTGTCTGTGACGTCCTCCCCCCAGCTCATTGATGATCTTGAGCTTGTCGGCTGTAGCCTTGACCTCGCCGTCAGAGACGTGCGTGGCAGTAGCGCTGGACTCGGCCTCAACGACCCTCAGACCAGCCGGCAGCTGTGAGACCGTGACGGATGCCCCATGGGGCCTGCCGTCGTACTCGAAGGTGCCGCCCGTGGTTGTGACCACGATCTGGTCAGCCGTCTGCGTGACGGTGAGGGTGCCCAGGTTCTCCCAAACGTCGTAGTTCGTGAACTTGGCGGTGCCATCCCAGTCGAGGGTGTAGCTGTTCTTGCTGGAGCCCGGATCGGTCTGGCTGCCGGTGGTGACAAATGTCACCGTATCGCCGTCCGCAAGGCCACGCACGGTGCCCGGAGCCGTAAGAGGCGTGCCGTCGTAGACCTTGGTGGCAGACGAAGTCTCGATGGTCAGGGTCCTGCGGGAGACGGTAAGCGTGCCCAGGCTCTCGCTGGCAACCGTGTAGTTGCTTTCCTTTGCGGTGCCATCCCATACGATCCCATAGCCGTTGCTGGACGAGCCTGCATCGACCTGGCTTCCGGTGCCGATGACCGTCGCGGTCTCATTTCCCACGAGGCCCTGCAGCGTGGCGCCGTCCGCCTTGGTGGGCGCAGTGCCGTCGTAGACCTTGCTGGCGCCTGGCGTAATGACAGAGAGTGATGCCTTGGCGATGGTGTAGGCAACCGTGACCGTGCCGGTATAGTTGCCCGCGCCTGTGAGCGTGACAACATAGTCTCCGGCATCAGTGGAGCTATCCGGCAGAGAAACCGTATAGTCGGTGTTCTCAGCCAGTTCGCTGCCGCCATCCGTGACGGAGAACGACGCAGGTACCTGGGTCGAGCCATTGTAGGTAAACGCAGTCGCATCAGCGCTAGCGATAATACGTGCGGCGTCTGCCAAAGACTCAGGCTCCACCGTGAGATTGCCCCTGGTGAAGGTGACCTCGTAGTTTGCCGCGCTGCCGCCCGTGGCGTAGACCGCGCTCTCGTAGGAAGCCACGCTGCCATCGGCATTGCGCTTGACGGAAAGCGAACGGAAGTCGGACGAACCGGTCACGGCAGCATCAATCGCAAGCGTTGGGTCCTCCTGGAAGACAGTAGCCTCCGTGTCGAACGAGGCCAGGCCACCGCCGATAGGAGTCTCAGGGTCTTCACCATAGGCGTAGGGCTCAACCACAAGGGAGGCCTTGCCCACCGTGACGGTCACATAGACGGTCTGGTCCGCATACGTGCCACTTGTGTCGGAAAGGGTGACCTCAATGAACGCGGTGCCCGCATGATTGATGCTCACCTGGCCGTCATCGGACACGGTGACCGTAGTCTCTGCCTTGCTGCCATCCTCGCGGGTAAAGTTGGTAAAGGAGTCCTCGGCCACCCGGTAGGTCCACACATCCGTGGAGGTCGGCGCACCCGTAGTCATGTCCAGCTTGAAGGATGCATCGCCCACGGTCTTATCGTACGAGGCGGTGCCGGAGATACCGCGCAGGCTCAGGCTGGCCGTAAGCGAGCCCTCGGAGTCGGCATAGTTGGCAGCTCCGCTATAGACGGCCTTGATGGTGTAGACACCGGACGAAACGCCGTCAGCAGAGATCGTTGCGCTAGCTGTGCCGTCAGCAGAGACCGAGACGGGCGAACCGAGCTGCAGGTCGGTACCGCTTGCGGTGCTATAGAACGTCACGGTGCCAGCTGCATGTCCGGACACAAGCCCTGCCACCTTGGCCGTCACGGTCCAGCCCGTGACAACGCCACCGGAGGTTTCGCTCACGCCACTGACAGACGTGGCGGTGGGCGCCTGGAGGATGTCGAACTCCTGCGACGCGGAGCCGGCAACGTAGGCGGCCGATGCCTGGGTCTCCGCGAGCACGCGGTAGTGCCCGGCATTCTCGGCGGAGGAGACATCCTGCCAGCTGTCGCCCGCCCGCTGCTGGATCCGGACGGTTACGCCGCTTTCGGCGTTGGTGCTGATCTGGGGCCTGGCAGTGGCAGCGGTAATGGCAACACCGTCGTAGGTCTTGGTGAGGTCAGGCACGGAGATGGTGGGCAGGGTGGGCAGGGTCGCAAAGCTCTTCTCGGAGCCACTGTAGTAGTAAGCGTCTCCGCCGTAGCTTGCCTTTATCACGCAGGCAGAGGGATTGGCGATGGCACTGGCATCAACGAAGAGCGTCACCTTGCCGCTATCTGGCACGTCTGCCGAGACAAGCGCGGTGTTCGCACCGTTTGTCGTGTCGTACAGGGTCACGCTGCCGCCCGTGTAACCGGAGACGAAGCCAGAGACCTGCGCCGTGATGTTCCAGCCAGAGAGTGTGCCGTTGGACATGACGGCGTCGATCGAGGCGATGCTTGTCGTGGTAGGCCTCTTGTTGATACGGAACTCCTGGGTGTAGCTTCCGGGCGCGTAGCTGCTGGTTGCATCGGTCGTGACGACAACACGGTAGTGCTCGCCCGAGGCGTCGTTCGAATAGTCGCCGGCCTTCAGGGCCTGGTCAATGTCATTCCAGCCGTAGTTCTCCTTCTTTGTGCTGTATTCCTGGAGCTGGACGTGGACTGCCCCGTTGGAGGCAGTTGTCACGCTCTTGAGGGCGTCGTTAGTGGTGATGGGAACCCCGTCGAAGGTCTTGGAGAGATCCGACACGCTGATGTTCGGGGCATTGTAGATGGGCAGCTCGCCGGAGGTCCCTGTGGCGCTCCAATAGGAGAGGGACTCGCCTTCCATGGTTGCGGTCACGGTATAGGTATCGCCGTACTTGGCGCGGGAGCGGGCGCAGCGGGCGAGGGTGCCCAGGGCACGGCGCAGGCGTCCCCGCTCCCCAGCACGGGGGACGCCGCGCGGCCGATGGCTCCCTTGGCGCTGGGCGCCCTCGGGGCAGCGGCCGCCGCGGCCGCCCTTGCCCTGCGCTCCAGGAAGAGCCGCAGCTAGAGAGTGTCGCTGAGCATATATGACAAGCGCCCGGCAGGCTCGCCTGCCGGGCGCTTGTAGCTCTGTTTGCCTTTGCTATGTCCATATTGCCTGGTGCTAAAATTCGAGTCTTCCCAGCGCAAAATGCCAAATCATTCGAGTGTGGCCCGCTTGAACTTCTGGTTGGCAGCAGTATTGATGAGAATCCCTATGTGACTGGGCCACAGTGGCAATTCGCTGACCTGCGGTTTATCAGACCTTCAACCGCTTTGTACTCGGGGTACCCCCGAAAAACCGTATCCCAACCGTCAATTCATGCCATCGCGACCCCAGGCGGCTCCCAACTCTCTTTCGGCGGCGCCGCCTTCAGTAAAAATCCGAGTGAAACTTGGGGTCAGGGGATATGTTAATACGAAGCGAACCCGACCCGGCTCACCTCACGACGGGTTTCGCGTTAGCTGCAGTCAAGCAAGCTCTCGCAGGCTTAACGTGCGGCCTGGTCACAGACGATTGCGGTCTGTTGCGGTTTAGTCCATAAAAAAGGAAAAGGTCGCACGGGAAACATCCCGTGCGACCTACTCTTTTCTGGTCGGGTGGACTGGATTCGAACCAGCGACCCCTTGACCCCCAGTCAAGTGCGCTACCAAGCTGCGCCACCACCCGTAAATGCGAACCATCGTCCGCGCAAGTAAGAACTCTAACACGGAGTCGCCGGAGCTTCAACCACAATTTTGAGGAAACAGGGATTTGATTGGTCTTTGCTCCACTCCCGCAGTTGTTCTCGCACGTCTCGCCCACTCGAATTACGCACGGTCGAAGTTCAGGTTTGTGGATTGCTGGGTTTTTGCTCATCTCGGCTCTTACCGTGCGTAGTTCGGACATCTGTCGAGATGCCAGGTTTGCGGTATCCGGTCCGCAACTCTGCGCCCTTCGACGCTGTCGGGCAGGAATCGGCCGTTCTGAGGTAGTCACGGCGCAGATAATGTCCTAAAGGTGCCCGAATACGCATGGGGAGGCTGCAAGTTGGGACAAACCGGACGCCTCCGGGGCGCGCGATGGCACGAATTGACGGTTGGGATACGGTTTTTCGGGGGTGCCCCGAGTACAAAGCGGTTGAAGGTCTGATAAACCGCAGGCCAGCGAATTGTCACCAAGCCGCAGTCACATAGGGATTCTCACCAAAACTGCTGCCAACCGGAAGTCCGACAGCGACGCTATGCCCGCACAGCTTTCCGGCGCATCAGCGTGAACATCACGCCAACGGTAACCACGGTTCCCACGGCGGCAATCACTCCACCCACAAGGCCAACGGCACCCACACCCAGCTGCGTCACCGTAGCGCCGCCAATGGCCGACCCCGCGCCAATTCCGAGGTTGAAGAGCCCAGAGTAAATCGACATCGCCACCGACGCCTGGTCCTTCTCGGTAATGTTGATGAGAATCGACTGCAGAGCCACGCAGAAGCCCATCTCGCACGCACCCCACACCAGAAGCACGACAACGATGGCGCCCAGCGAGGTCGCCGCAGGCAGCAGCGCCAGCAGGGCAACGGTCTCCCCTACCAGCGACGCTGCAATGAAGCCCTTCTTGTGGCCATCGTAGAAGCGCGAGAAGAGCCAGCTCCCCAGCAAGCCGGCGGCGCCAATCACAACCAGTGCCGCCGTCACGCCGCCGGCACTAAGCGCAACTGTCTGTGAGAGGAACGGCTCGACGTAGCTGTATGCCACGTACTGCCCGGTGGCGAGAAATACGATGGCCACGTAGAGCGAGACCAGCGGCCCATTGCGGAAGAGCTCGGGGAGCTTGTCCAGCGTGAACTTCTCGCCTGCGCTGAGCGGTGGGAAGACCACGGCGAGATACACAAGGCTCGCTACGGCAACAATCCCTACCACGGCAAAGGTCATGCGCCACCCAAGTGCAAGCCCAATGGCGCGACCCAGCGGCAGGCCGAAAATCTGTGCAATGGAGCTTCCCGTAGCAACGATACCCATCGCCGTGGAGGCGTGCCGCGGGCTCACCACGCGCGCCGCCACAACCATCACGATGGACCAGAAGACCGCGTGCGCCGTAGCAACAACCAGTCGCGAGCAAATGAGAAGCAAGTAGGTGGGCGAAATCGCCGAGAGGAACTGGCCCGTGGCAAAGATGGCGATGAGTCCCAGCAGCAGTCGGCGGAAGTCAAAGCGCGACGCAAAGACCATGAGCGGCAGCGAGAAGAGCATCACGCCCCACGCGTACACCGAGATCATGATCCCCGTCTGGGCCTCGGTGAGCGAGAAGGTCTGGCCGATGTCGCTGAGAAGGCCAATGGGAATGAACTCGGAGGTGTTGAAGATAAAAGCAGAAACTGCCAGTCCCGCCAGCGCCAGCCACTGACCCCGCGTGACCTTGTCGTCATTCTCCCGCGTCTTGCTGAGTGAACTCACTATGCTTCCAGCCCTTCGAGCGTTTTGGTACCTGCGTTGTTCTCAGTTGCTAAGTCACTAGTATCGGCGGTTTGCGCGCGCAAAGCGCCATGCACGAACACCTGACCAAAATGGCCACATGTGGGTTGCCCATGCAGCAGGGGTTGCGGACCATGATTGGCATAATTGACGGAGCGGCGATGGCGTCTCGCGTACTACGGGGCAATTTTCAGACACATAACGACGTTCATTGCCAGGAAAACGTTGGGATTTTACCCCGCAGCCGCGTAAGGGCCAACAGTTGCCCCGTGGCGAGCTCGCGACCAGAGGCGGCAACGTCGCAGGCAGTTTCGCACCGCGAGCCGAGACGCGCCGGCCTACGCCAGCAGCAGCTCCAGCACGAACACCACGCCGCAGCATCCAACAGCCACCTGCGGGAGGCTCGCCCCAAGCCACGCGGCCGCGATGCCCACAAAGAGCGCCACCGCGCCCGCGACGGGCGAGTCAATTGCCGTGAGGATGGCCGGGAAGGTCATCACCGCGAGCGTCACATAGGGCACATAGTAGAGAAACGACCTAAAGAACCGGTTAGTGATGGGCTTGCGAATGAGCGTGAGCGGCAAGATGCGGGTTCCCAGCGTGACTGCCGACATCACCACGAGATAGGCAACGACGCTAGGCTGCACGGCAGGCATCTCCCTCGAGGGCGCGCGCCGCAGCGACGCCTGCAACGTCAGTGTCCTTCTCGCCAGCATCCTTCTCGTCTACCGGAAAGAGCGCAGCCGCAAGGGCAGAGAGCGCAACCGTGAGGATGATGGTGCGCACGCCCTCGGAGAGCCCCGAGAGGAGCGGCGCCCACGCAAACAAAGCGCTGGTCGCAAAGCTAGCAAGCACCAGCCCGGCCACCACGCGGCTCTTGCGCGCCGGCGGAATGATGATTGCGAGGAACATCCCAAAGAGTGCAACAGAAAGCGCACTCACTACGCGCTCGGGAAGCACGCTGCCGGCAATCACGCCGGCCATACCGCCAAACGCCCAGCCCGGAAGCGCCACGACCATGGCACCGTAGCTGTAGTACGGGTCCACCTCGCCCGGACGCGCGACGGCAATGCCAAAGAGCTCGTCGGTGAGGTCAAAGCCCACCAGCACCCGGTGGATGATCGGCGTGTCCGGCGAGAATCGCTGCGCCATGGAACAGCTCATGAGCAGGTAGCGGGCATTGGCAACCAGCATAACCACGGCCATCTCGAGCAGCGACCCGCCCGCACCAATGACGGCAAAGCCGGCGTACTCACCCGCCGAGGCGTTGTTGAAGAGACTTGCGAAAAAGCCCTGCACCGCATCGAGGCCAACCTTGCGTGCCGCGATGCCCAGTGAGAATGAGACGGCCAGGTAGCCCAGCGCGATGGGTACACCGTCGCGAAGGCCCTCGCGCAGCGCCTCGCCATGGCGGGCGAGAAGGCCCGCACTACGGCGGACGCTCTGCACGCCGCCCGCTGGGGCACCCGTTGCAAACGCGCTGCTCGTCTCTGCCATCTCCATGGGAACCACCCGCCAGACCTGCTCGAACTTCTCCGCTCAATGCGTCTTGTGCACATTAAGCAACAGATCTTGTTATTAGTGAAACGAATGCTTCTTATTATTTGAGTAGCTATACTAATCGCTAGTAGACCGGGTAACCCAGCCGACGAAGGGATAACCATGCCACAGCAGCCAGACGCGCAGGCGCGCTACTCTCGCTATGCGATCTTCATCGACGTGGTGGAGGAGGGCAGCTTCACCAAAGTTGCCAATCGCATTGGCTACACGCAGAGCGCCGTCTCGCAGACGGTCAAGGCGCTTGAGCGCGAGCTTGGCTGCACGCTCGTGGAGCGCAGCCGCGACGGCGTCACGCTCACCAAAGACGGTGAGCAGTTCATGCCCTACCTGCAGGCCGTTGCGCGCGACGAGCGGGCGCTTGCCGAGAAGCAGCGCGAAGTCCAGGGCCTGGGGCGCGCCACCATCACGATTGGCACCTTCACCAGCGTGAGCAGGAACCTTCTCCCCCGCCCCATGCTGGACTTTAGGCGTCTGTATCCCTCCGTGCGCTTCAACCTGAGGCAAAGCGAGTACACCTCCATTGCGGAATGGGTGCGCAACGGCGAGTGCGACCTGGGGTTCACCAACCTTGCGGACGCCGAGGCCGCGGGCCTGGAGTCCCACTCGTTTGGCCCGGACCGCATGATGGCAGTGGTTCCGCCCGAGAACCCCCTGGCCGAGAAGAACGAGCTCACGCTGGCCGACCTGGCCACGCAGCCGTTCATCCTGCTGGACGAGGGCCGCGAGTCCGTGACGCTGCACGCCTTCGAGCAGGCAGGCCTCTCGCCGCACGTGTGCTACGAGGTGACGGACGACTACTCGATTCTCGCCATGGTGCGACAGGGGCTGGGCGTCACGATCCTCTACGAGATGATGCTCGTGGGGTTTGAGTCTGGCGTGGTGGTGCGGCCCATACGCGAGGAACCCAGACGCACGATCACGCTGGGGTGGAGAAACTCGGCCACGCTGCCGTTGGCGGCGCGCCGCTTTGCGGAGTACCTCATCCGCGAGCTGGGTTAGCGGCGGATGCCCGTCCGGCACGCTCACTCGTTGTTACCGGCACGTCTTGGCCCAAGGCCGTTTCCGCAGATAAGGCCCGACGGAAGCCACGGGCCGGTAACAACGCATGGGCCGAGAAGCTCCCTGTTACCGGCTCGTCGCGGGGCCGCAGCGTTTGCCCAGTTGGTTTCCCAAAAGCGAGACGAGCCGGTAACAAGCATCTGAGCAACCAGCGTCACTGCCGCAAATGCGCGGCCCGGCGGCTACATCAACCCCAGCGCCATCGCTGCGGGGACGAGAAGGATGGGGACAAACGCTGCAGGGATGAGATTTGCAACCTTGATGTCGGTCACGCCAAGGAGGTTAGTGCCCACGGCCAGTAGCAGCGTAGAGCCAGTGACGGCAACCTCGGTAACCACGGCGTCGGTGAGGAATGACCCCACCAAGCTTGCCAGCACGGAGAGTATGCCCTCGTAGACAACGAGGCTCACGCCGCAGAAAGGAACACCTATTCCCATGGTCGCCGCCATGGGAAGGCAGACTGCCAGGTCGATGACGCCCTTCGAGATGAGGGTCGAGTGGTCAAGCAAGATGCCACTCGAGAGCGACCCGACAATGGCCATGGCTCCCGTACAGGTGAAGATCGAGGCCGTGACGAAGCCGTCCGAGAAGTTCCCAAGGCGTTTGGAGCCGGCAAACGCCTGGTTGAGGCGCCGCTGGGCCCAGTCACCCAACGAACGAATGCGCGCGTCGATGTCGATGCCCAGACCGATCACGGAGCCAAGCGCCAACGAAAGCGTGACGATGGCAACGCTGCCGCCCTGCATCATCCCCTGGACGGCTACCAGCACCACGGCAAGGCCCTGCCCCTTGAGAAGGAAGTCCCCCAAGCGCTCCGAGACCCGCCCCTTGAAGAGAAGGCCGAGAACTCCGCCGACTGCAGCCTCGAGGCCGTTTATGAGGGCTCCTAACAGAACCACGTTCACTCCTCGATTCCTGATTGTTCACTCGCACGTCTAATGTCGACCTACGACTCGTTCACGCGCTTTCCGCTCATGTGGTCAATGGAAAGCTCAAGCAGCTGGATCCTCTCGGCGGTGCGTTTGATCTCGTCGGCCACATAGCCGGAAGGGTCGTACTTCTCGCCCAGGCGTCGGGCAATCCCAATGGTTTCGGGAGTTGTATCCAAGAGTGAGACCCGTCCAAACACGATGACGCTTCGCACGTCTGGGCCAACCTTGCCCTCAACAGGCACGCCTTGGTCAAAGACGGTGAAAGAGACACGGTTGTCGGCCTTAATCGCATCAATCTTGTGCCCCGACTTGGCCCCGTGAAAATAGATCTTTCCCTGCTCGTACAGGTAGTCCACAAGGACACCGTACGGATAGCCGTCCTCGCCGTGAACCGCGAGGACGCCACGCCGCTCGGAGAGCAGGATATCCTCGTTACACAAATTTCTGTTTCTTTGCATCGAACTGCCCTTCGTTACACCCTATTTCGAAGGACGCCTAAGTGTCGGCGCGTAGATGCCTACAACATATAGTGGTTATCAGACTTGCAAGGACAATATGCAGGTCCTCATACTTGAGGAGTTCCAGAAATCCCATGTAACGAAGGGCAGTTCGGCGCAATAAACTCAAAAATCGTGTAACGTAGGGCAGTTCCTCGAATATTTCTTTGTTACTTTCTTGTCTTGCCGCGCTTGCGGGCCGGCTTGGGCAGCCAACGGAATGGAACAACATGGCTTTGATGTTCGTAGTATCGCCGGCAAAGCGCATGAACGTGGTCGAAGGTCCGCCCTTCGCCCAGACGCTGCCCGCGTTTCTCGCCGATGCACAGAGTCTGGCCCGCGAGCTGCGCTCCCTTGGCTACGACGGTGCACGCAGGGTCTGGCGATGCAGCGACACACTGGCACGGCCCAACTGGGAACGGCTTGCCACCATGCCTGAGGACATGACGAGAGAACCTCGGCTGCTCTCCCCTGCCGTGCTCACGTACGTGGGCATTCAATACCAGCACCTAGCACCGCAGGTCATGAACGAGAAGGAGCTGATGTGGCTCACGTCGCACCTGCGCATTCTTTCCGGGATGTACGGGATTCTGCGTCCACTTGACGGCGTGATCCCATATCGCCTGGAGATGCAGGCAAAGCTTGCCGTTGGTGGGTGCCGCGACCTCTATGAGTTCTGGGGTGAGCGGCTTCTGGACTCCCTTCTCGGCGACGGGGCGGAAGTGATTGTGAACGTTGCCTCGCAGGAGTACGCAAAGGCCGTGGTCCCTTGGGCCCAGCGCACGGGCGCACCTGTTGTGACCTGCGTTTTTGGAGAGGTTCGCGCCTCTGACGGGCGCGTTGTTCAGCGCGCAACCGAGGCAAAGGCCGCACGCGGGGCGTTCGTGCGCTGGTGCGCCGAGCAGGGCGTCGAAAAGGTCGAGCAGCTCGAGGGTTTCTCGGAACGAGGGTACCGTTTGAATCGGAGTCGCTCTGACGCGGAGACGCTCACGTTCGTGCGCGGATGACACGTCGCCGGAGCCTTAGCTTTGTTACAGACGTCGCCAAAAGAGACCTTCCGGCGACTGTAACAGCGCACAGCCACCAAACAGAAAACGGGCCGCCAAAGGGACGGCCCGCACATACTTCTACCAGCGCAAACGCGAGAAGCGCTATTCCTCCATGTAGTCCTTAAGCCTGCCGGAGCGGCTGGGGTGGCGCAGCTTGGCAAGCGTCTTGGACTCAATCTGGCGAATACGCTCGCGCGTCACGCCAAACTCGCGGCCAACCTCCTCAAGCGTGCGGGGGTGACCGTCCTCAAGGCCAAAGCGGAACTTGATGACCTTGCGCTCGCGGTCGGCAAGGCCGTCGAGCACCTGGTCAAGCTGCTCGCGGAGCATGGAGTCGCTCGCTGCCTCGGGCGGAGCCACGGCAGTGGAGTCCTCGATGAAGTCTCCCAGCTGGGAGTCCTCCTCCTCGCCGATAGGCGTCTCCAGCGAGACGGGCTCCTGGCTGATCTTCTGGATCTCGCGCACGCGGTCGGGCGACATGCCCATCTCGGCGCCAATCTCCTCCGGCGTGGGGTCGCGCCCAAGATCCTGCAGCAGCTGGCGCTGCACGCGGATGAGCTTGTTGATGGTCTCGACCATGTGCACCGGGATGCGGATGGTGCGTGCCTGGTCGGCAATGGCGCGGGTGATAGCCTGGCGAATCCACCACGTGGCGTACGTGGAGAACTTGAAGCCCTTGGTGTAGTCGAACTTCTCGACCGCGCGGATGAGGCCGAGGTTGCCCTCCTGGATGAGGTCGAGGAACAGCATGCCGCGGCCCACGTAGCGCTTGGCGATGGAGACAACCAGGCGCAGGTTCGCGGAGATGAGCTGCTGCTTGGCGTCGAGGCCCACCTGCTCGATGCGCATGAGGCGGCGCTGCTCGGCACGCGTAAGCTCGATCTCGCCGTTCTCGGCGGCCTCGAGCTTCTCGGTGGCCTCGGTGCCGGCCTCGATCTTCATGGCCAGGTGGACCTCCTCGTCGGCGGTGAGCAGGTCGACCTTGCCAATCTCCTTGAGGTACATGCGTACGGGATCGCCGGTGAGCATGACGGTGGAGGTGTCCTGTCGGCGCGCGTGGGCGCGGCTCGAGCGCTTGGGCTTTGAGACCTTGGCCTTGGGCACGGAGCGCAGGGCTTCCTTGATCTCCTTGGCCTCGTTGGCGGCCTCGGACTCCTCGTCGTCCTCGCCGTCGAGGGAGTCATCGTCGTCGGAGAAGTCGTCGTCAGAGCCAAAGTCGTCATCGTCATCGCCGGCATCGATGGAGCCAATGCCAAAGGCAGGATTGGCGGCCTCACCCGACGTAGTGATCTCGACGCCCTTGGCGCGCAGCGTGTCGTAGAGGTCGGAGAGCTCGTCCCCGTCCACGTCGACGTCACGGATGGCAACCTGGATGTCGTCCTCGGACACGCTTCCGCCCGACTTGGCAGACGCGCTCACCAGCCCATCGACAACGCGTCCCAGCTCGTCGGAGAGCTTGATGTCGTCCTTCGTCTTCTTTGCAGCAGCCAAGTTTTTCCCTTCGACGCAGTAACCTTCAAAATGCTACCCGTTTTTACTGCTCGACAACAGCAGAAAGTTTCTTCGTCAACGCATTAATACGCTTCTGCAGCGCAGTGGCCTGCTCGAAGAGCGCCTCGGCGTCCTCGCCGCCGGTGTCTCCTGCCTGTCGCAGCCGCGCCTTGGCCTCCCGCACACGCCGCTTGCACGAGTAGAGCTCGACCGAATCCACGAGAAACGCGACCTTCTCGCGAGCGTCCATGCCAGGACTCGAGACCACGCGCCCGGACGAGAGGATCTGCGGCGCATCCGGCTCAACGGCAGTGGCGGCAGCCACAACATCTGCGGGCGCGGTGCCCTCTGGCGTGGCGAGCATTGCCCAGGCCATCCCCTCGTGGCGCGCGTCTGCCCACATCACGTCCGCAAGGCGGTCGGCATAGGGACGCACCTCGTCCGGCATGGCGGCAAGCATCGAGAGGAGCTCGCGCTCCACGGCGACCTGCATGCGCTCGTCACCCGAGAGCATGCGCGAGACCGAGAAGGACGTAGCGTTCGTGGGCGCTGCGGCAACGGGGGCGCCGCCACCATCGTAGGCATCCGCGGGCACGTAGTCATCCGGCACGGGAGCGTAGTCGTCCTCGTCCCCTAAATACGGCGCGGCTGCCACGGGCGCCATGCTCGGCGCGGTTGTCCTGGCGGCACCCTCGCGCCGGCGCTCCCGTGCCTCGGGCTCGGACTCCTTAACGGGCTTCTCGCGAATCACGCGCTTTGTCTCGGCAACGTCCATGCCAAGGGCGTCCGCCAGCTGCGTGGCGTACTCGTCAAGCAGCACGGAGTTCTTGAGCGGCGCCAAAAGTTGGGCCATCTCGTCCAGCGCCTTGACGCGCCGGCCTGGCGCCGAGAGGTCGTAGCCCGCCAGGCGCTTGGTGAACACGAAGTCCATGAGCGGCACCGCGGCGTCGAGCTGCGCCTGCATGGCCGCAGCGTCGTGGGACGAGAGGAACTCCATGGGGTCCTGGCCGTTGGGCAGCACCACGCAGACCATCGAGGCCGAGGTCTTGTCGATAAACTGGACGGCGCGCTCGGCCGCACGCTGGCCAGCCTCGTCGCCGTCGAACATGCAGATGATGCGAGAGACGCGCTGGCGCTCCATGAGCCGGATGTGGTCAATGCGGAAGGCGGTCCCCAGCGCTGCCACGGCGTTGGTGAAGCCGGCCTCGTGCATGGCGATGACGTCGGTGTAGCCCTCGCAGACGATGGCCGTGCCCGTTGCCGCCATGGTCTCCTTGGCGCGGTCGTAGGCAAAGAGGTGCTTGCCCTTGTTGAAGATCGTGGTGTCGCGCGTGTTGAGGTACTTGGGCGCGTTGTTGGCGGGGCGCAGGATGCGGCCGCCAAAGGCGATGGTGCGCCCCTGCTCGTCGTGGATGGGAAACATAGCCCGGTCGTAGAACCAGTCGGCAAGGCGCCCCGAGCGCTCAACGGCCAGGTTGGCTGCGATGAGCTCCTTGGGGCTATAGCACTTCCCGCGCAAGTACGAGACGAGCGAGCCGCGCCCGGGCGCGTAGCCCAAGTGCCAGCGGCGGCACACGTCCGAGCCAAAGCCGCGCCCCGCAAGGTAGGCGCGCGCGGCGGCCGGCCCCTCGCCACGGCCACGCATGAGCATGGTGTGATAGTAGTCGTCCGCCAGCGTGAGGGCCTCGATGAGGCGGTTCTTGCGCGGCCCGCGGGCGCCGCTCTTGTCCTCGGAAAGCTCGATGCCCGCACGATCTGCCAGGTAGCGAATGGAGTCCGGAAACGAGAGGTTCTCGCGCTTCATCACGTACTTGAAGACGTCGCCGCCCTCGCTGCACGCCCCAAAGCAGTGCCAGAGGCCCGTTGCCGGATCCACCTTGAACGAGGGGGTCTTCTCGTGGTGGAAGGGGCAGCATCCCCAGAACTCCCGGCCGCGCTGACGCAGCTCAACCGTCTCGCCCACCAGCTGCACGATGTCGGTGGCCTGGCGAACCCGCTCCTTGTCCTCGTCGCTAATCACGCGACCACCCCCACGCACTCCTCCCCAACATTCTCGCGTACCCATTGGATGTTCCCCAACACGGCGGATTCCAGCTCGGCAAGCGAGTCGAATCGACGAGAGGCACGAAGGTGGCGCAGAAACACCACGCGAGCGTCCTCGCCGTAGACGTCGCCCGAGAAGCCCACGAGGTTCGCCTCGAGCATGGGGTGGGCCGCCACGTCAAAAGATGGCGGCGCGCCAACGTTAACCGCCGCGGGCCAGACGCGCCCATCGATGATGGCGAGACAGGCGTAGACGCCGTTGGCCGGCAGGCAGTCGCGGCCGTCCAGCTCGACGTTGGCCGTGGGGAAGCCAAACGAGGTGCCCTCACCGCGGCCGTGGACGATGCGCCCACCCAGGAAGTGGTGGCGAAGCAGGAGCTCGGCGGCCTTCTCGACCTTGCCCTCGCCGAGAAGCCCGCGCACGCGCGTGGCCGAGACGGGGCTTCCCTCCGCCGTCACGAGCGCATGTCCAAAGACGTCGAAGCCGCGCTTCTCGCCCAGGGCAGCCATTGCCGTTACCGTTCCCGCGCCGCCGGAGCCAAAGCGGAAGTCCTCGCCCACATGGATGGCCGCAGGCGAAAGAATGCCGCCCAGGACCTCGGTGACGTAACGATTGTACGGGAGCGCCGCAAGCTCCGGCGTGAAGCGGTGCACGAGAATGGCGTCCGCGCCGGAGAGAGCCAGTGAGCGCACACGGTCCGCATCGGAGAGCAGGCGCTCGGGCGGACGGGCGGAAAGGACCTCCGAGGGGTCGGGGTCAAAGGTCACCAGGGCAAGTGGCAGGTTCCGCGCGCGGGCGTCCCCGGCGGCCTGGGCAATGAGGGCACGATGCCCCGCATGCAGGCCATCAAAGGCGCCAATCACGCAGACAAAGCGCTGGTTGGGCCCCAGCGTGACGCCAGGAGCAAGGTAGGCAGTGGCGTCTGGAAGATGCACGGATGCGCCAAGCGACACGCCCGAGAAGGTCGACGCTGCAGCCAGCTGGCGCACCTCCGCAGCAGCAAGCGGCCAGGTGGGCTCGTGCCAGGCGGGTACGCAGGAGAAGGGCTCGCCCGTCATGCGCGCACCCCCGTGATTCCGGCCGGGAAGTTGACCTCGCAGGCAAGGCCGCGCCTGCCACAGCTCCAGACGCCAACAAGGCGCTGGTCAAAGACCATGGCAATGCGCTCGCCGGGAAGCGGGGCGCGCTCTGTTCCATCTGCCATGCGCACCGTTCCCGCCGCCAAGACCTTTCCGCAGGCCGCGTCTGCCGCCTCCTGCGCACTCAGCTGGCGCACTGGGGCACCCAGGGCAGCAACGGGGTCAAGCGCGTGGGCAAGAACCTCCGCGGAATCCTGCGCCGCGTCGACCGCGTCCAGCGCCAGGCAGGCGTCAAGCCCCACCGAGCCGGACTGCGTGCGCCGCAGCGCCACGAGGTGCGCGGCAGACCCGGCTGCACGCCCAATGTCACGCGCCAGGCTCCGCACGTAGGTGCCCTTGGAGACGTCAAAGTCAACGACCCAGCTGAGCTGCCCCTCCACCGAGGCTATTTCGACAAGCTTTGCAGAGAAGACCGTGATGCGCCTGGCTGCCAGCTCAGGCGCCTTACCCTCGCGCGCAAGCGCGTAGGAGCGCTGCCCGTCCACGGATATGGCGGAATACGCAGGAGGCACCTGGTCCTGCTCGCCCACAAAGCCGGCGAGAATACCGCGGGCCACGTCCTCGCTGCCCAGGCGCTCGGGGACCTCGGCGGCAACCGTGGGCGCGCCATCGGCGTCGTCCGTGTCCGTCTCGCAGCCAAAGATGATGCCTGCCGTGTAGCGTTTACGCTCGGCGGTGAGAAGGCCCATGAGGCGCGTGCCCTGGCCCACGCCGACCACCATGACGCCCGACGCTGCGGGATCAAGCGTGCCGGCGTGTCCCACGCGGCGCTCCCCCAGGGCGCGCCGCACGTGGTTCACCACGTCGTGGCTCGTCATTCCGCAGGGCTTGTCGATGCCGAGGAGGGCGTTATAGCCCGACTCGCCGCGCCTCACCGTGACGCACCTCGCACGTCTGCCTTCGGGGCGGAAGAGAGCGCGGCGTCGCCATCGAAGAGGGCGCAGAGCTTTGGCAGCACGATTGCGCGAACCTCGTCCACAGTGCCCGAGGCGGTGAACCCGGCAGCAGCACGGTGCCCGCCGCCGCCCATCTCGCGCGCGATGCCCGAGACGTCCAGGTCGCACTTGGAGCGGAGGTTGCCGCGGACCTTGCCGCCGTCGACCTCCTTCAAGAAGAGCGCCACCTGGGTGCCCTCGATGCAGCGTACCAGGTCGATGAGGCCGTCAAGCTCGTCGAGCGTGACGCCGGCGTTGGCGATGTCCTCCGCCGTCGCAAAGCTGTAGGCAATGCGGCCCTCTGCAAAGGTCTGGATGCGCGCAAGAACGCGGGCGGCAAGGTGCACGTAGGCCAGGCGATCGGACTGGTACACGTTGAGCGCGACCTCCGCGGGCGAGGCACCGGCCTCAACCAGCATGCTTGCCGTCTCAAAGGCCTCGCTGTCGGCGTTTTGGTACTGGAAGCGGCCCGTGTCGGTCACAATGGCGCAGAGAAGGTTCTGCGCGATCGTGGGCGTGAGGACGCGCGAGGAGTGCAGACAGAACTCGGAGATGATGACGCCCGTGGCGGCGGCATCGGGGCGAACCACGCCCGCCTCCCAGAAGCGCTCGCCCGAGGGGTGGTGGTCAAGAACGGCCACGTGGTGCGCGCGGGCGCAGATCTTCTCGGCGTCAGCCAGGCGCGACATCTGCGAGAGGTCAACGCAGATGAAGAGGTCCGGCGTCACGTCGTAGTCCACCGCGTGCACGAAGGTGTCGGACCCCGGCAGGAAGCGGTAGATCCTGGGGACGGGGTCCTTGTCGGCCAGGAGGTTGGTCACGCGCTTGCCCGGCCACGCGGTGCGAATGACCTCGGCCAGGGCAAGGCCGGAGCCAATGGCGTCGCCATCGGGCGAGGTGTGCGCGCAGATCGCGATGGTGTTGGCATCCTCGATCAGCGCGACAACGCCCTTGAAGAGCTCCGCCTGTTCCATGCATTCGGAAACCCTCATCAAGCTCTTCCCTACTCGCCCTCTTCGCCCTCGACGGCGTCGCTGGCGCCGTCCTCGGCGTCCGCCGCGATGGGATAGCCGTTCTCGTCCTTCTCGACGCCAAGCGTTGGCGGGACGTTCTCAAGCGCGCGAGAGATTCGCTCGGCCTCGTCGGTAGTGGTGTCGATCTGGAACGCAAGCTCGGGCGTCACGCGCCAGCCAAGCGCGTGGCCGAGAAGCGAGCGAATGCGCCCCTTGGCGCGCTCGAGCGCCGCCGAGACTTCCTCGTAGCGGGAGGCATCGCAGCTCACGTAGGCGCGCATGAAGGACTTGTCGACCGAGACCTCCACGCCCGTGACGGTCACGAGCTGGAGGTCGGGGTCGGAGACCTCAAAGAGCATGATGGTGGCGAGCTTCTCGCGCGCAATCTCGTTGGTGCGGCGCGAGTGCTGGTTCTGCTTCATGTGTGCCTCCCTACTCCGTGCGCGCGACCTCTTCGATGCGGTACGCCTCGATCTGGTCGCCGGGGTGGATGTCCTGGAAGTTCTCCAGGCCAATGCCGCACTCGAAGCCGGCCTTGACGCTCTTGACATCGTCCTTGTAGCGCCTAAGCGAGGCAATCTTGCCCTCGTAGACCACGATGCCGTCGCGCACGAGGCGCACCTGGTCGTCGCGGGAGACCTCGCCCTCGGAGATCATGCAGCCGGCGGCGATGCCAACCTTGGGCACCTTGAAGGTGTCACGGACCTCGGCGATACCGGTCTGGACCTCCTCCTCAGTGGGCTTGAGCATGCCGATGCGGGCGGCGTCGATGTCCTCGATGGCCTTGTAGATGACGCTGTAGGTACGGATCTCGACGCCTTCGCGCTCGGCGGCGGCACGGGCCTTGGCATCGGGGCGCACGCCAAAGCCAATGATGATGGCGTTGGAGGCGTCCGCGAGCGTAACGTCGGTCTCGGTGATGGCGCCCACGGCCGCGTGGATCGTGTTGATGCGAACCTCGGACTGGTCCATCTTGTCGAGCGAGTCCTGGAGCGCCTCGATGGAGCCCTGGACGTCGGCCTTGATGATGAGGTTGAGCTCCTTGACGTCGGCGTCGGCCATGGTAGCGAAGAGGTTCTCCAGCGTGACGTGCTTCACGCGGTTCTGCTCCTCGATGCGGGCCTTGAGGGCGCGCTGGTCGGCCAGGTCGCGGGCGTCGCGGTCATCCTGGAAGACACGGAACTCGTCGCCCGCCATGGGGACGCTCTGGAGGCCCAGGATCTCGACCGGGTCGGAGGGACCGGCAGCCTCGACGGGGTTGCCCTTGGGGTCGAGCATGGCGCGCACGCGACCGTAGGCCATGCCGGCAACCACGGCGTCGCCCACGTGGAGCGTACCACGCGTCACGAGCACCGTAGCCACAGAGCCGCGGCCGCGGTCGAGCTCGGCCTCGAGGACGTTGCCGGAGGCAAAGGTGTCGGGGTTGGCCTTGAGCTCGAGGACGTCGGCCTCGAGCAGGACGGCCTCGAGCAGGTTGTCGATGCCGACGTGCTTCTTGGCCGAGATGTCGACGAACATGTTCTGTCCGCCCCACTCCTCGGGGATGATGCCGTACTCGGTGAGCTCCTGGCGCACGCGGGTGGGGTCGGCTCCGGGCTTGTCGATCTTGTTCACAGCCACGACGATGGGCACGCCTGCGGCCTTGGCGTGGTTGATGGACTCGACAGTCTGCGGCATGACGCCGTCGTCGGCAGCCACGATAAGAATGACGATGTCGGTCACCTTGGCACCACGGGCACGCATGGCCGTGAAGGTCTCGTGACCGGGGGTGTCGATGAAAGTGATGGTGCGACCGTTAATCTTGACCTGCGAGGCACCGATGGCCTGCGTGATGCCGCCGGCCTCGCCCTCGGCGACGCCGGTGTGGCGGATGGCGTCAAGCAGCGACGTCTTGCCGTGGTCGACGTGGCCCATGACGGTGACCACGGGCGGACGGGGCTTCAGATCCTTGGGGTCGTCGTAGAAGGTAAAGGAGTTCTCCTCCTCCTTGGTCATGACCTTGACGTCGCGACCCAGGTCGTCGGCGACCAGCTCGATAAGGTCATCGGACATGGACTCGGTGAGCGTGAGGGGGTTGCCCAGGAGGAAGAGGCGCTTGATGATGTCGTTGGCCGGCACGCCGAGAAGCTCGGCGAGCTGCGCGACCGTGGCGCCCTGCGGGACCTTCACGGTGTCGAGCTGCGAGAGGTCCTGGTCGTTGGCGATGGCCTCCTCTATGCGCTTCTCCTCCGCGGCCTCCTCGGCCTGCTTCTGGCGGCGCTCCTTGCGGCGGCGGCGCCTGCCGGTGGACTTGCGCGACGCCTTCTCGACGGCCTCGCGGGCCTCGTCGAGGACGCGGCTACGGTTGTAGGCCTCGGCCTCGCGGGCCATGCGGCTGTAGCGGTCCTCGCCCTCGTCGCCGCGACGGCTGCCCTTGCGGCCCTTGCGGCCCGGACGGCCCTCGCCCTGCTCGGCACCGCCGTCCTGCTCCATGCGGGACGGGGCGGAGTAGCTCTTGCGCTCGGAGCGCGCGTGCTCGGACTCGCCACGGCGCTCGCGACGGCCCTGGCCCTCGGCCTTCTTCTGCGCAGCCTCCTCGGCCTGCTGCTTGAGCACCTGCTCCTGCTGGGCAATCTGGTCGAGCAGCGAGGTGAAGGTGGGCATCGACTTGGGGGCGTTGTCGTGGACGCGGTTGCGCTCGGCCTCCTCGGCGCGTTCCTTTGCGGCCTTCTCGGCGGCGCGTTTCTTCTCCTCCTCGGCGCGCTTCCTCGCGGCCTCGGCGGCAGCGCGCTTCTTCTCCTCCTCGGCGCGCTCGCGCTCGCGGCGCTTCTCGGCAGCAACGCGCTCCTTCTCGGCGGCCTCCTCCTCGGCCTTCTTGGCCTCGGCGGCGGCCTCCTCCTCGGCCTTCTTGGCGGCCTCGATCTGGGCGGCGCGGTCCTCGAGGATGGGCTTGAGCTTCTTGCGCACGATGGAGACGTAGGCATCCTCGAGCGTCGAGGAGGCGGACTTGGCGGGAATCTTCATGTCGCGGAGATGGTCGAGCATCTCCTTGCTCGTCATCCCGTACTCCTTGGCAAGGTCGTGTACGCGAGTCTTGGCCATGTGACCAACCTTTCATTCACGGGCGGCCGTGCCGCCCGGGTAGTGCCTGCAATCAAAAGTCCGCTTGGGGACGCTAGATCAGAGAGTCGGGGTCATCGGAGACCTCGGCATCCATGAGCTTCTCGTGAATGCCGCAGTAACGCGAGCCCGGACGGGCCATGTTGCGGCACTGGATGCCGTTCTCGCCCACGTACTCGCAGCGGTGCTGCTCGCCGTCCTCCTCGGCCTCGCTCTCGGGGACCTCGGCGGCGCGGGGAAGGTCGCGCAGGACGCCGGCGGCAAGCGACTCGTTCTTGATGTCGATGTGCATGCCGGTGAGGTGGGCGGCCAGGCGGGCGTTCTGGCCCTCCTTGCCAATGGCCAGCGACAGCTGGTCATCGGGCACGATGACCGTGGCGTAACCGTCCTCGGGGCCAAAAATCACGCGAGACACACGCGCCGGCGAGAGGGCGTTGGCAACGCAGCGCGCCGGGTCGTCGGACCAGGGCACCACGTCGACGCGCTCGCCGCGCAGCTCGGAGACAACGGTGCGCACGCGGCTGCCCTTGGGGCCAACGCAGGCACCCACGGGATCGAGGTGGTCGTCCTTGGACGAGACGGCGACCTTGGAGCGTATGCCAGGCTCTCGGGCGATGGAGCGGATCTCGACGACGCCGTCGTAGACCTCGGGGACCTCAAGCTCGAAGAGCCTGCGGATGAGGTCGGGGTGGGTGCGGGAGACCACGATGGGCGGACGCTGGCGCTCGCCACGGACGGTGGGCTGGTCGTTGTTCGGGTCGCGCACGTCGATGATGATGGCCTTCAGGCGCTGGTTGTGCGCGTAGTGCTCGCCCGCGGGGCGCTCGTTGCGCTCGTCGGGGAAACGGCGCTGGTCGAAATGGGGAAGCTCGGCCTCGACGCCCTCGCGGATCTTGATGATCGTGAAGTCGGGCGTGGTCTGGAGCACCGTGCCGGTGATGATGTCGCCAATTCGCTGCGAAAACTCCTCGTAGATCTGGACGCGGGCGGCGTTGCGCACGATGGCGCGAATCTCGGCCTTGGCGTGCTGCGCCGCGATGCGGGAGGTGTCGGGCGGGGTGACATCCTTCTCGTCAAAATCGAGGTACTCGCCGGTCTCCTCGTCGTAGGACTCCTCCTTGGGGATGAGCTCGTAGACGTAGACCTTGCCGGTGGCGTGGTCGATGGTGACGCGCGCGCCAAAGGGAAGGTGAAGGATGTCGGCGTAGCTCTTGGCGAGCGACTGCTCCAGGCGGTCGAGCAGGTACAGCTCGTCGATGTGCTTCTCCTGGCAGAGCGCCATCAGCGCTTCCATCATCTCTGATGCCATGCGAATTCCTTTCTAGCTCTTGGCCCCGTTGGACGGGGAATCGAAGTTTGGCTTGATCTTGCAGCTCTTGACCTGGTCGAGGGGGATGCTCACGCGCTCGCCGTCAACGGTGAGAACCACGTTCTGGCCATCCAGGCCCTCGAGGCGGCCGGTGAAGTGGCGACGGCCCTCGGTTGCCGTGGTTCCAAGCGAGACGTCCTCGCCCGCGAAGCGCTCGAAGTCATGCGGGCGACGCAGCGGGCGCGAGAGGCCCGGCGACGAGACCTCGAGCGTGAATGGCCCCTCAATGGGGTCGAGCTCGTCAATCGCGGCAGAGATCCACTCGGTCTCGGCAGTCACCTCGTCAAGCGAGATGGGCCCGGCCTCCTCGTCTGCGTGGTCGATGCGCACGCGGACGCACGGGTTCTTCTTCGAGCCCACGACCTCGACGTCGACGATGTCGATGCCATGCTCGGGCGCTGCTGCCTCGAGCGCGTCAAGGATGCGCTGGCGCGTGTCGTGCTCTGGCACTGCGGGCATGTCCCCTCCCTCACACATCACAGGTACATACAGAAAGGAAGCGGGGCGAGAAACTCCACCCCACTTCCTACGAATCACTACTGCATTGCAGGTTGAGTATAGGGACTTCTCGGCAGGCGGTCAAGGAGCAGGTCGAACGGCATCACAAGGACGCCATGGGGTGAGCGGAACGGCGACACGAGCCGCGCAAGAACTGTCGAAGTCGCCGGAAGACCCCTTTTGTATGCAATCGCCGCGATAACACGCCCTCCGGCGCCAAAATGACGCCGGAGTACACATCTCTGCAGACCAACGCTACAGCCCTCACGTTCGCAGCTCTCCCCTAGCGCCAGATGCCGCGGCGGTGGCGAATCTCGTAATAGAGGTCGTTCTCCATCGCAAGCACCTCCGGGATGGGCACCGGCTTAAACACGGGCATCCGCATCTTGTACTTGATCCAGAAGAACGAGTAGACGCCCAGAACCAGGAAGGTAACGCCAGCGAGAATCCAGATGGCAACTGCCTCCGCGGGATCGCTCGAGATGTTCGCGATCATGAACACCGTGCCGGCAATGCCAATGACGGGGATCACGGGGCCGCCGGGCACCTTGAACGCACGCGGCGCTTTGGGGAAGCGACGGCGAAGCACCAGCACGTCGATGTCGGCAAAGATGTATGAGACAAGCCACAGCACCGTAACCACAAGGATCAGGAACGAGATGGCCGCCGACGACCCGCCGCTGAAGTACGCGATGAGGCAGATTGAGATCGTCACAAAGAGAATGGCCACCGCGGGCGCGCCATAGCGGTTCTTGCGCGAGAAGAACCGGGGCATCATGTTCACCTTGGTCATGCCGTCGCAAATCTGGGAGAGCTCGTTCACGGTGGAGTTCTGCGAGCCAATAAAGGCCAGCGCCGAGACGATGCTCATCCACACCTTGCCGACGTTGCCCAAGAGGCTCTCGCCGTAGAGCAGGTGCGGCGAGGCGGACTCCGCAAGCTCGCCCCAGGGCACATAGTGCCAGAAGCCGAGAACCACGAGCGAATCCATCACGCAGATGAGCGCCAGGCTGATCATCATGCCCAGAGGGATGTTCCGGTTGGCGTTACGCACGTCCTTGGAGATGGGAATGGCATACTCGGCGCCCACGAAGAGCCACGAGGCCACGCCCACGGCGCTCACAACGGAGGCGGCGTCGGTGGTCAAGGCGGCGGGCTGCTCCACAACCGCCCCGGTGCCAAGTTGGAAGGCGCCAATGAGACCCAGCGCAATCATCGAGAAGAGCAGCAGGTAGGACACGAAGTCCTGGAGCTTGGCAAAAATGTCGACGCCCTTGAGCGCTGCCACCGCGACAATGATCGAGACGATCGTGGGGTAGACGGCTGCGGGAATCGCCAGAGGGATGGTCTCGACCATCACCGAGCCAAAGATTGCCGCCTCAACGCCGCCGCAGAGGATGTTGCAGATGAGGTAGCCACCCACCATCGTGACGAGCGTGGGCAAAGGGCCAAGGCCCGCGAGCGTGTACTGCACCAGTCCGCCCGTGGCGTTGGGCATGAGGGCGTTGAGCTCTGCCATGCAGGCCGCGCTGCAGATGTTGAGCAGCAGCGCGATCACCATGGCGGGAATGAACATGAGGCCAGACTCACCCGCGCCCTGCCCCAAGGAGACGAGGCAGCTCATCGAGACGATGAGTCCCATCGAGACCGAGACAACGTTGTGGAGCCCAAGGGGCTTCTCGGATGCGTCTGCCATGTCTGCCCCCGATGGGAGAGATGCCAAAGCCGTGGCCGGTGAACGCGCAGGCAACCACCAGGCCGGGGACCTCGTCCACGGGGGCCCAGCACTGGCACGCCGTCGATGCAGACGTCCTCGAAGCCGGCCCAGGTGCGCACAATCTTTGCGTTGGCGAGCTTGGGGATGTAACGCAGGATGCCGCGACAGATGGCGGGAGCCGTGACGGAGGTGGTGCGGTCGTGGCCGTTGTCCTCGTTCACCGTCTCGAAGCCGGAGTCGCCGCCAAAGACGAAGGAGCCATGACTTGTCTGGTGGCCGTAGAAGTCGGCGTCAGCGGTGCCGAGCATCTGCTTGAACATGGGTGGCTCCATCTCGGTGACCAGCGCCTCGATGAGCACGTTGGACATGGGGACGTCGATGCCCACGGTGTTCAGGATCTTGCGGGAGGCATAGCCCGCGGCAACCACCACGGAGCCCGCCTCGAAGGTCCCCTCGGGCGTCACGACCTGGCGAAGCTCGCCCTTGACCTTGCGGAGCTCGAGCACGGGGCAGCCGGAGTAGAAGCGTACGCCCAGGCGGCGTGCTGCGGTGTAGTAGGCGTAGGTCGACTTGAGCGGGTTTGCGTGGCCGTCAGTGGGGCACCAGGACGCGCCGATGACCTCCTCGGAGAGGTACGGGTTGATGGCGCGGACCTCGTCGCCGTCGATCATGCGCATGTCGAGGCCAAGGGCAACGGCCTTGTCGCGCAGCCCGCGCAGGATCTCGAGGTGGCGCTCGGTCTTGCCCAGGCGGAGGTTTCCGCCCTGGCAGTACTCCACGTCAGCGCCAAGCTCCTCGGAGAGCGTGGGCCAGAGGTTCTTCACGGCGTACATCGCAAGCGGGAGCTCGCGCGGGTCTCGGCCGGACTGGCGCACGCCGCCGCCGTTCCTGGTGGAGCCGCCGTTGCCAATGACCTCGTCCGCCTCGAAGACGGTGACCGAGACGCCCTTCTTGGCGAGGTAGTAGGCCGTGGCGCAGCCGATGATGCCGGCACCGACAACAATGACGTCAGAGGTCTTATCGCTCATCTCGCTCAGCCTCCTTCGCGAACACGCTCATCTCGATGGGACGCATGGGTGCGCGGGAGCTCGCGGGCTCCAGCTCGTCGGGCGAGACGCCCAGCTCGCGGGCAACGATGCCCTTGACCAGGCGCGCGCATGTCTGCCCCTGGCAGAGCCCCATGCCGCAGCGCAGGTAGCGGCGGATCTCGGCGATGGTGAAGAGGCCATCGTGCACCGCGCGGCGGATCTCGCCCTGCGTGACCTCCTCGCAGCGGCACACAATCTGGTCATCACCCGGCTTGGGCTCAAAGGGCCCGAGGTCGAGCGTGCGGTCGCAGATCTCCTTCATCGTGGCACCCCCTACTCTGCCGCCGCGGTGGCTGCGGTAGCACTTGTCTCGTTCGTGGCGGCATTCGCGGAGCCGGCGCGGAAGAACCTCGCGCGCATGGCCATGTCCGCGGGCACCCGCATGGTGAGAAGCGTGGTGTGGTCGAAGGCGCGCGTCTGGCGCACGGAGACGACCTCGGCCTCGCAGACGGGCGAGCCGTCGCGGCCCAGGGCCACGCCGCGGTCGCCCTTGGCGGGCACGGGCAGGAACTCGTACGGGAGGGTGACGTCGGCAAAGCCCTCCTCGTCCTTCTCGTCCACCAGGAAGATGGCCTGGCCGGGGCAGGAGGCAACGCACATGCCGCAGCCAATGCAGGTGGAGTTGGGCTCGACGGCGGGAAGCTGCGTGATGTGGTCGCCCACCTTGATGCAGTGCTTGAGGCACGCGTCCTGGCAGGGGTTGCAGGGGATGTTCTGCGTGCACTCCATTACGGGGTGGATTCCCACGCGGCCGGTGACGCCGGGGAAGCAGGCAATCTCGTCATCGGCCACGTAGCCGTGCTCGAGCAGGCTCTGGGAGACGGGGATGCCCTCCTCGGTGGTGGTCACAAGCTCGCCACGATTCTTGGGAGCGAACATACCCTGGCGCAGGCCGTCCAGGGCGGCGTCGTTGGCCGCCACGGCCTTGTCCATCTCGTCCTTGTCAATGAAGCCCAGGTACTCGGCCGCGGCAAGTCCCGCGATGCGGCCCTCGATCATGGCCGAGGACGCCTCCTCGATGCCCGAGACGTCGCCTGCGGCAAAGATGCCCGGGATGCTCGTCTCGCCGCGGTCGTCCACCACGGGGACCTGACCGCCCTTCTTGCGGTCGTCCACGACCTTGCAACCGTCCATCTTGAAGAGCTGGGACATAGGCGAGAGGCCAACGGCCACGCAGATGGTGTCGACGTCGAAGTGCTTCTCGGTGCCGGGGACAAACTGGAAGTGGCTGTCCACCTGGGCGATGGTGACGCCGGTCACGTGGTCGGTGCCCTCGGCGCGCTTGATGGTGTGCGAGAGGTAGAAGGGCACGCCGGTGCGGGCGACCTTCGCCGCGTGCACGCCGTAGCCGCCCACGCGGAGCGCCGCGTCGACGAGCGCCACCACGTCGCAGCCGGCCTGCTTGAGCTGGTAGCTCACGACCAGGCCAACGTTGCCCGTGCCGAGCATGAGCACGCGCTCGCCGGGACGCACGCCGTGGAGGTTCATCATGGTCTGGGCGGCGCCGGCGCCGATGACGCCGGGGAGGGTCCAACCCTCGAAGGTCACCATGTTCTCGGCGGCGCCAGTTGCGATGACAATGGCGTCGGCCTTGTGGTGGGAGACCTCCTCGCCCTCGCGGACGACGACCTCCTTGTCCTGGTAGAGGCCGATGACCGTGGAGTCAAGGCGAACGTCGACGCCCAGGCGCGCGGCCTCCTCCATGAGCTCCTCGCCAATCACGAAGCCGCGAACCTTGGCGTGGTGCTCCTTGGAGCCGAAGAACTTGTGGATCTGCTTGAAGAGCTGGCCGCCGGGGCGGGAGTTCTCGTCGAGGACGGTCACGTGGGCGCCGCGCTTTGCGGCCTCGATTGCGGCGGACATGCCGGCCGGGCCTGCGCCCACAACGATGAGGTCGGTGCGGTTCATCGCGCGCCTCCCTTCTCGTCTGCGGTGGCGACGTCTTCGAAGGGCGTCGCCGTGGCGCCGTACTGCGTCTGGACGCGCATGCCTTCTGCCAGGGGCGTCATGCAAGTGCGCACGTTGGGAACACCGTCGACCACCATCACGCAGTCAGTGCAGCGGCCGATGGCACAGAAGATGCCGCGCGGCTCGTGGCGCTTGGCGGTGTAGCGGTGCACCTTGACGCCAGCCGCGCTCAGGGCAACGGCGACCGGCTCACCCTCGTAGCCCTGGAGTGTCTTCCCGTCGTAGGTGAAGCTGACCAGGCGCCCCCTCTCGGTTGTCCCGAGAATCGGATGCTCATCGAAGCGCGTTCCCATGCGATCACTTCCCCAAACTGTCTGCGGGTCTCGACCCGCGCTCTCCGGGGCTCCCCTGCCCCACATTCCGGGGCTTCTCTGCCCCACGCATACCGTTTTACGTGGGAGGATTCGCTGGGTCTTGTAAGAATCGGAACCAAACGAGCATGGTAACGGGGGTTTCGCACGCCTGAAACATGACGGCACGCGGCTGTTAGCAATTGGGCACGAGGTCCCACGGGAAGGCCCGCATCCTCTCCAAACGCATGGTGCGCCCCCACACGTTCGCACCCGAATGTGTATCCCGCGCAGGTCACTACACAATCGAGCACCGAATGTGTATCGACCATGGCGAAGCGGGGATAAAAAAGGACCCGTCGCGCGCGGCGACGGGCCCTAAAGGGCAAACGCAGTTCGGACACTAAACCTAGTGCACGCGACAGGGAATGGGATGCGGCGGCGTCTTGGGCTTCTTGAGCCCGGCCGTCACCACAGCACCCTTGGGGCACGCGTCCAGGCACTTGCCGCAACGCACGCAGGCGCGCTGGTCGATCACGTGGACAAACCCCGCCTTGCCCTCGATGGCGTCCTCCTCGCACGCATCCAGGCACTCCCCGCAGCCAGTGCAGCGCGAGACCAGGATGTGGTACGTGACCAGCGCGCGGCACTTCCCCGCCGGGCACTGGTGGCGCGAGACGTGTTCCTCGAACTCGTCGCCAAAGACCCCAAGCGCCTGGGCGGCAACGTTGGCCATGCGCTGGCCAACCTCGCAGAGTGCCTGCTCTGCCATAGTAGGTGCAAGGTCACGAATGAGGTCGAGGTCAGCATCTTGCCCCTTACCGGCGCAAGCGTCAGCGAGAATCGCGCAGAGCTGGTGGCCGCCCTCGTTGCCAAAGACGCACCTCCCGCAGCACTCGCGGTGGAAGTCGTCGAGGATCTCTCGCACGGCGTCAACGGCACAGTCGCCCGCGCCAATCACGCGTGCCTCGTCGCAGGTAAGGGTGACGGCATCGCCAAAGTGCGCGGGCACCACAAAGGCACACATGGGATAGCCCAGGTAAACGGCCTTGACATCGTCAGCGCCAACGCCTGCGGCGCCGAGAAGCTCGGCGACCGTGGTCTGTGCGGCGCTCTCTACACGGGCGTCGCCCACGTAGACCACCTTGCGCTCGCTGCCGCAGAGCCACGCCTCGCCGGACACGAGCGGGTCAACGCCTGCGGTGGTTCCGCTCACGGCAGAGGGCAGGGGCTTCTCGCCCACAAGAACGCGCGCGGCAGCGGTGTCGTTGGCGTAGACAAAGCCAAAGGAGTCGTCCGCCGTGACAAAGCTTCCCTCGGGAAGCGCGGTGACAACGTCCGTGGCAGAGGCGGGCACAAGCAGGCGCACGTCCTCTGCTGCCACGCGCTGCGCGGCCTCCCCCAGGTTCAAACGGAGCAGCTCGAGCGCAACGGGATGCGAGCGGTCGAGCGGCATGAAGTTGACGAGAGTCATCAGTTTGCGCTCCTTTGCGGGTACTCGTTCCACAGCTTCGGACGCTCGAGGGTCAGGCGCAAATCGCACTGGAGGCAGCGGGACGCCTCGCGCCGCGCCTCGGACTCGGCGAAGGGGCACTCGTACTGCTTGAAGTTGTCCCGGCGCTCGGCTGCGGGGGCAATCTTGGGCTCCAGCGGCGCGTCGTAGAAGTGCTCGCCCGGACGGCCGATGTGCTGCTCGGGGGCGTCGGCGTCGAGAAGGACCTCGGAGATGTCGCCGTCGCCGCCCAGATAGCGGTCGATGGACTGCGCCGCCTCGCGGCCACCCTCGATGGCCCCAATCACGGACTTGGTGCCCGTCACAGCGTCACCGGCGGCAAAGATGCCCTCCTCGCTCGTGCGGTGCTCCGCATCTGCCACCACGTACGGTCCGTGCGTGAGCTCGAGTCCCATGTCGCGCGTGTCCTCGGGCTTCTGGCCAACGGCAAAGATCACGTAGTCCGCGGGAAGCGTGAGCTCGCCACCCTCGACAAGCTCGGTCACGGCGCGGTGGTTCTCGTCAAAGTAGAACTTGGCGATTTTGTTGATCGTGATGGAGCCAACCTTGCCCGAGCCCTCCGCAGACTCGTTGATGGACGTGAAGGCGTAGGCGTCGTGCAGGACCACGCCCTCCTCGGCCGCTTCCTCGCGCTCCTCGGGAGTGGAAGTCATGACGGCCTCGGCCTCGAGGCAGGCAACGTCCACGCTCGTGGCACCCAGGCGCACGGCGGTGCGGGCGCAGTCGTAGGCAACGTTTCCGCCGCCGAGAACCACCACACGGCCGTTGACCTCGATGGGGTTGCCCTTGCGGGCGGCCTTGAGGAAGTCGGTGTTGCGGATGACGCCGGCAAGGTCGTGGCCCTTCATGGGCAGCACCGTGCCGTCGAAGGTGCCCACGGTCACCAGCACCGCGTCGAATTCTGCGAGAAGCGCTTTGACGTCGTGCAGGCGCTCGCCGCAGCGCAGCTCGATGCGGGGCTTCTCGTCCGTGCCCTGCGCGACCTCGAGGATGGTCGAAATCTCATGATCGAGAACCTCGTCGGGCAGGCGGTAGGCGGGGATGCCGTAGCGAAGCTGGCCGCCGGGGCGTTCCTCGGCCTCGAAGACCGTGACCGCATGGCCCTTCTCTGCCAGGTAGTACGCCGCGGTGAGGCCAGCGGGGCCGGCGCCCACGATGGCCACGCGCTTGCCCGTAAGCGGCTCGTGGCGCACGCGGGACTTCCACTCGCCCGTGTCGCGCACGGCGGCAGCTCGCTTGAGCCTGCAGATGGAGAGCGGACCCTCCAGCTGGTTGCGCTTGCACTCGCCCTGGCAGTTGTGCGTGCAGATGGAACCCAGGGTCTCGGGGAACGGCACCTTCTCACGCACGACGGCCGTGGCCTTCTCCCACTCCCCCGCCTTCACGTGGCGCAGGTAGCGCGGGATGTCGATGTGCGCGGGGCAGCCGGAGCGGCACGGCACCACGTTGTCCTCGCGGCTGCGCTCGGGTTTGTTGAGGCCCAGGACGTCCACGATCGAGCCCGTGGGGCACACCTCAACGCAGGCCCCGCAGAAGCGGCAGCCCGCCTCCTCGAGCGAGACGCCCCCGTCGATGCCAATGCGCACGCCGTCCTCGGTGCGCTGATAGTCGAGAACCCCAACGCCGCGCAGCTCGCGGCAGGCACGCACACAGCGGCCGCAACGCACGCAGCGCGTGAACATGTGGGTGATGAGCGGGTTGGAGTCGTCCGTTGGAACGGTGCGGGCGCGGCAGCGCCAGCGCGCCGGTGAGACTCCCAGATACTGGTACATGGACTGCAGCTCGCAGACACCGTACTTGGGGCAGCCGGTGCAGTCCGAGGGGTGGGTGGCGAGAATGAGCTCCATAGCCATCCTGCGCACGTGGTCGGCGCTGGCGGCGTGGGAGTCAACAACCATGCCCTCCTCAACCTGGGTCTTGCAGGCGGGGACGGCGTGGCCGGAGCCGTTCACCTCGACCGCGCAGAGCCTGCAGCCACCCACGGCCTCGAGGTCGGGGTGCTTGCAGAGGTGCGGGATGAAGATTCCCGCATCGAGCGCAGCGTCGAGCACCGACGTGCCCTCTGCGGCCTCGACCTCGCTTCCGTCAATGGTCAGCTTCATCATGTCCCTCTCCAATGGCAATGATGGTCTCTCAAGACGGCGCGCCCCGCCGCAGACGCAGCGGGGCGCAACCAGTCACGAGCTAGTAGGTGCTAGTCCCACTCGTCGTCCGACGCGGACTCCATCGAGAGGGCAGCAGCGTTCTCGCCGGCGATGCGGCCGGAGTTGAGGCAGAAGCCCATGGTGTTGCCGGGGATGGAGTAGTTGTAGGAGTCACCGTAGATGGTGCAGGCGTCGGTGCCCACGCAGTACAGGCCGGGAATGGTCTTGTACTCGTCAGTCATGACCTCCATGCGCTGGTTGATGAGGACGCCACCCAGCGTGCCGTAGGCGCCAACGTACTGGCGGCAGGCGTAGAACGGGCCGTTCTCGAGCGGCATCATGAACTCGCGCTCCTTCTCGAAGAGCGAATCCCAGCCCTCGGCGCACATGGCGTTGTACTCCTCGACGTTCTTGACGAGGCCCTCGGGATCGATGCCGATCTTCTCGGCAAGCTCCTCGAGCGTGTCGGCCTTGGCAATTACGTGGTTGCCATCGCCGTCGAGGTAGGTGTCCTCGTCGCGGGCGAACTGCTCCTCGAAGCCCTGGTAGAGGTCCTTGGGGTGGACGTGGGAGACGATATCGGGGCCGTCCTTCTTCCAGTGCTTAAGCATCTTGGAGTCAAAGATCGAGAAGCCGACCTTGCCAGGCAGGTGGTTGATCGCGTTGCCCACGAAGGTGGTGTTGAAGATGTCGTCCTCGGGCATGAAGCGCTCGCCGTTGCGGTCGCACCAGTAGCAGGGCTGGCGGAAGCCGCCCTCCACGTAGAAGTGGTTCATGTTGTCGGGGAGCTGGTACATCATCTCCATGGTCACGGGGGTGTGGCCGGCGCCCACCTTGTGGCACATGTTGAAGCCGTCGCCGTCCATACCGGGCACGGCGAAGGAGTAGAGGTTCTTGCCCCAGTCAAGGCCAATGTAGTCCTTGATCATCTTGGCGTTGGCACCAAAGCCGCCCGTGGCCACGATGACCGCCTTGGCGGTGATGTCGATCTCCTCGCCGTTCTTGTCGACGGCCTTCACGCCCGTGACAGCGCCCTCATCGTTGGTGATGAGCTCCTTGCCGGGGGTCTCGAACATGAACTCGACGCCCAGCGCCTGCGCGCGCTCGGTCATACGCTTGGTCATCGTGGTGGCAGCGCGAGGGCCGGGCTCGGAGCCATCCTCGGGCTGGACAACGTGCCAGGTGTACTCGCCGTCTGCGTAGGCGCGGGTGCGCTCGCGGGCGCGGAACGCCGGGCGCACGGAGTTGAACTTGACGCCCATGTCCATGAGCCACTGGATGGTGTCGCCGCTCTTGAAGTAGTACGCGCGCACGAGGCGAGGATCAACCTGGTAGTGGGTGTAGAACATGTGACGACGGAAGAGCTCACCGGGCGTGACCTCGATCATCGAGGCCTTCTGCACGGGCGATCCTGCCGCGCAGGGACCCATGCCCATGTTGGCGGCGCCACCGGTGTTGGACGCCTTCTCCAGCGCGATGACGCTCGCGCCGTTCTCTGCCGCAGAGATTGCCGCCGCGAGTCCCGAGAGACCCGCCGCAACGACGACGACATCCGTTTCAAGCTGCTTGGCCATGTCATACCTCCAGAGTTGGGACAACAAGACGCTTTGTGTATCTCGCACAGTTAGTAATGTCGCAGCACCGGCTCGTCCGGGCTATGTGCGCTCGTACAAAAGAACAGCACCACGCACGGCGCAAAACTGTGCGCGCTGCGCGTGGTGCCGCCGGAAAGGAGCCTGGCGAGAGGAGCTAGTCCCTCGGGGGCATCGTGGGCTGGATGAACGCCTTGTACTTGGCCACGCGGCTCTTGTACTCGTCGCCCTTCTGGAGCTGGGCAAGCTCACCCTCCATGCGGCCAATATCCTCACCGTGGATCTGCTTGCCCTCGGCGGTGTCGTGGGCACGGAAGAGACCACGCTCGTCGTAGCACTCGTCGTGGCGGTACTCGACCTCGATCTTGCCGTCCACCACGCTCACGTGGCCCTCGAGCCCACAGACCGAGCAGATTGCCTTGTCCGTGCCGGGGACCAGGTAGAAGTCATTGGCGTGGCAGTGCGGGCAGACGCCCTCGGCGCCCTGGTAGGTGGCGTGCTCGGGATCCTTGGCGGCGCGGGCGAGATTCACGCCAATCTGGTGCGCACGGGCAACGACCTTGTCGTCGAGAAGGGCGCGCTTGGACCAGGGCACCCACTCGTTGTCGATGACCTTCCAGGTGGGGGTCATCGACTGGATGGCGTGGTCGGACTGGACGTGCGTGCCCCAGTCGGAGCCGCCAATGCCAATGTAGGATACCGGCTTGCCCGGGCAGATGATGCGCGGGTCGGGGGCCTTGGACTTGCCGCCCTCAGCCGCGATCTTCTCGGCGATCTGGGTGGCGATCACGTTGTTGCCGGTATCCATGCGCGGCCCAAAGCGGTCCATGATGGTGTGGAAGAGGCCCGAGGCGCCCGTCTCGAAGATGGGGTCGCACATGATGATGCCGTCTGCCTCGGCCATCTTGAAGAACAGCCAGTCGAAGTCGTCCTTGTGGATGCACATGTTGCCCTGGCCGCTCATGAGCATCTTCACGCAGGTGATGCAGCCCGTGCAGTGCTTGATGTTGAGGTCCATCGCGCGGATGAACTCGACCTCGCAGCCCTCTTCGACGGCACCCATCAGCGCTTCCTTGCAGATGCTGTCGTTGTTGCCGTTCTTGGTTCCAAACGAGACGCCCAAAACCTTTGTCATGGAGCACCAGCCTTCCGTCATGGCTTCGCCGCCACGCCCCCGCGCCGCGGCCCTTCCGATGGCAGAAGCCTATCGCCGGAGATGCTGTGCAATTGCATAGAAGATTGGCCGAGAAATGCTCTCAGTTTGTCTCGGGAAGGGCACCGGCGTCCACCACGTCCTCGCCGAGCGCCTCCAGGACGCGTGCCGTAAACGAGAGCGCCAGGCGGTCGTCGCCGTCCTTGAGGTCGAGCTTGAAGAGCTCACCGATCTTGTTCACACGGTAGAAGTAGGTGTTCCTGTGCACGCTCAGGGCCTCCGCCGCCTCGGCCGGACTTCCCGGGAAGCGCACCGACATCACGGCGGTCTCCAGATACGAGCTCCCGTGCTCGCGGTCGTAGCGAGCCATGGCAACCACGCGCTTGTCGAGGAGCATGTCGGAGTAGCCCAGCCCCTTGAACACAGAAGCAACCACCTGGAAGCGGTGCTCCCAGAAGAAGACCACGCGCTGGCGAGAAGACCTCTCCAGGACGTCCGCCTCGTCGAGCAGGATGCACTGCTTGAGCCTGGCGCGCACCTCCATAACGTCGGAGAAGGGCTCGCTCACAAAGGCGCGCATGTCGTTGTGCTCGAGCGCGCCCATGAACTTCCTGTCCCTCAAGATCCTGCGCTCGCAGGACTCGTAGTCCGCAAAGCCCGCCTCGGTTGCCTCCCCCAGCGAGACGAGCACGACAACCGCAGACCCAAAGTTGGTCCAGACGCTGCCGGCAAGGGCATCGCCCACAAGCTGCCCCACGCGCGCATAGTAGTCGTGACCTGCGCCTGGTTGCCCAACCACGCGCAGCAGCACGTAGTTGCAGTCGAGTGGGACGTCAGCGATGCGGAGGTGCTCACGAACGGCGTCCCTGTCCTCGAACTTGCCAGAGAGCACGTCGGCAAGGACGGAGGAACCCATGTCCACGCGCTTGCCAGCAACGCCCAGCCGGTCGATCATGAGGCCGGCAAGCGAGGTGGCATAGTCGATGAGCTCCAGGTCAATGCCGGTGACCTCGTGCGTCACCTCGAACGCGTCAAAGCGCCCCATCTCCAGGCGGTGGTGATAGATTATCGAAGTCACGCAGCGCAGGTTGTCGGCCACGTTTGTGGTGATGATCGAGTGCCGGGAGCTTCTCACAGAGCTCAGGATGCCCGACTCCGCCAGGTGATCCTCGACCGACTGCGAGACGTAGCCACTCTCGACCGTCGCTGCGATATCCGGCCGGTCATTGGGGATCTCGCCCGCCGTGGCAAGCACCTTGTGGTCTGTGTTCGTGATCACGACGGGGTTGCCAATGACCTCGGAGGCGCGCCTGGCAAACTGCCTGAGGTCATAGGAGTCCAGGTAGCAGCGGAAGAGATCCTCCCTTCTCACGGCAAGCTCGCCGCTCTTGAGCACCAGGCGCATGAAGGCCTCCTGGAAGTCGCTCGGCGAGACCTCTCCGGTGACAAAGACCACGTTGCGAGGCGGCTTGTGGTACTCCTCGTCAAGCACGCCCTGCACGTAGACAAGAAGGATGCCGTCTGTGGTCTGCGGGGCATCGTTTTGCAGGTAGTCCGCCATGGAGCCTAGGCACACGACGCCCTTTGACCCCACGTTCCAGCTGGGAGAGACAATGAGGTCCCACTCGAGAAGGTCCTCGTCGTGGATGTATGAGCCCGTTATGGGCAGCTCGTTAAGGACGGTCCGAAGCCTCATCTGTACCCTCCGCTGGCGCTGTGCTCGTGCACAAACATAGTAACTTCTCCGCGCGTCTATTTTGGTGCGCGTTCCATGGGAGCCGGATGGGCGGGGCCGTACGCTTGCATGTGGACTATCGCGAAGAGACCCCGTTACCGAGAAGACCGAAAGGCCAGCCCATGTGCGAATGGAACATCAGGACACTTGTCAACGACATCGTGCTTGCCCTTGTCATCAACACGAGCGCGACGCTGCTTGCGGGCGCGCCCATGGCATGGGGGACGTGGTACCCCTACACCTGCGTGGCGTTCACGACCAACGTGGTGGCGCAGCTGCTCATCCCAACGGTGAGCATCTCTCAGTCGCTCACCAAGGGTCTTGCTAGCAAGGCGGCACGGCCGTACGCAGCCATCTTCATCGAGAACCTAATCTTCGTCACCATCATCTCGCTCACCGAGGCGGTGACGCAGGTTGGGCCCGCGCAGATGCTCGCCGCATGGAGCCAGACTTACCTGCAGCTCGTTCTTATCGGCTACGTGACCTCGGTCGTCCTCTTCAAGATTCCCTCCAAGCACGAGCAGGGCTAGCGCACAACCTCACGTACAACGCCAAGGGAAAGGTAGAAAGAGACCATGGCACTTATTGACGAGCTCATCGAGAAGGCACGCAAGGCACCCAAGGTGGTGGCGCTTCCGGAGTGCGAGAACGAGGACACGTTGCTTGCGGCAAGGCGTGTGGCGGACGACGGCATTGGGACCCCGGTGCTCGTGAGCCCCGCAGACGTCATCGCCCAGACTGCGGAGCGCGCGGGCGTCTCCACCGAGGGCATGCGCATCGTCGACACCACAGACGCCGAGGCGGCAGATGCCTTGGCCGAGCGTTACATGAACGCCGGTCGCGAGCGGCTCTTCTCGGCCAAGGCTGCGCGCCGCAAGCTCAAGAACCCGCTCAACTACGCCATGATGCTCGAGGAGCTGGGCGACGTCGACTGCACGTTCTGCGGCCACACCAACACCACCGGCGACGTGCTCATGGCGGCCCAGATGATCATTGGCCTGGCAGACGGCGTGGACGTGCCCTCCATCCTAGCGCTTGTCCAGACGCCCGGCTTTGCCGGCCCCGAGGGCGACGTGATAGCCCTCACCGACTGCGGCCTCAACCCCGAGCCCACGGCCGAGGAGCTGGCCTCCATCGCGATTGCCGCATGCGACAACGTCTCGGCCCTCATGGACTGGGAGCCCCGCTGCGCCTTTATCAGCTACTCCACGGACGGCTCCGGCGAGAGCGAGAGCGTCGAGCGCATCCGCAAGGCCATCTCGATCGCCCGCGACCGCAGGCCAGACCTCGCGCTCGACGGCGAGTTCCAGCTTGACGCTGCCATTATCCCGGCCGTGGCGGCAAAGAAGGTCAAGCGCGAGAGCGCCGTGGCCGGCCGCGCGAACGTGCTCGTGTTCCCCGACCTCAACTGCGCCAACAGCGCCGTGAAGCTCATCCAGATCTTTGCCCACGGCAAGGGCTACGGCCACAACCTCTCGGGCTTCAGGCGCCCGGTGGCCGACAGCTCGCGCGGATCCTCGGTCGAGGAGATGGTCGGCGACATCGCCATGCTCGTCCTCTCCGCCCGCTAGCCCGCACCGCGCACAAACGCAAAATCAAGGAGCACTTACATGACATATCGCATTCTTACGCTGTCCCCCGGCTCCACCTCCACCAAGGTGGCGGTCTTTGAGGGCGAGAAGGCCCTCATGAGGGAGAACGTCCGCCACGACCCCGCCGTGCTGGCTGGCTTTGATCGCGCGGCCGACCAGCTGGAGTTCCGTACCGCAACCGTCCTCGACGCGCTTGCAGCCGCTGGCATTGCGCTCGAGAGCATCGACGCGTTCTCCGGCTACTGCGGGGGCATGGGCCCCACCAAGGGCGGCATCTTCCGCATTGACGAGAAGGTCTGCGAGCACGTGCTGAACTGCGGCATGAACCACCCGGCCATCCTGGGTGCGCCCATCCTCTTCGACCTTGCAGACCGCTGCGGCAAGCCCGCCTTTGCCGTGAACCAGCCGGACACCGACGAGCTTGCGGACGTTGCCCGCATCACGGGCTACCCTGGCGTCTACCGCAAGAGCCACGTGCACTGCCTCAACCAGAAAGAGTGCGCCATCCGCTGCGCGGCGTCTCTCGGCAAGCGCTACGACGAGGTCAACGTTATCGTGGCACACGTGGGAGGAGGCCTTTCCGTGGCGGCTCACAGGCAGGGCCGCATGGTCGACACGAACGACGTGCTGGAGGGTTCGGGCCCCTTTGCCCCCAACCGCTCCGGCGACGTGCCCGCCAAGCCCATCGCAGCCCTCGCCTTCTCCGGCGCGCACGACAAGAAGGAGGTCATGGGCGTCATAGGCAAGACGGGTGGCCTGAAGGGCCTTCTCGGCACCGACGACGCGCAGGAGATCGACGCGCGCATCGACGCGGGCGACGAGTGGGCGCGCATTGTCTTCGAGGCAATGGCCTACCAGACCGCCAAGCAGATCGGCTCCTTTGCAGCGGCGCTCGAGGGCAGGGTCGACGGCATCGTGCTCACTGGCGGCGTGTCGCATGACCAGCGCTTTGTTGACTACGTGACGACACATGTGAGCTGGATTGCCCCGGTCTTTGTGTATGCGGGCGACTTCGAGATGGAGGGCGCTGCCGCGGGTGCTGTGCGCGCGCTCGAAGGCACCGAGGAGGTCATGACCTACACGGGCGTGCCCTCTTGGGACGGCTTCAAGCTGGCCGGCGCCCCCGCCGACGTGGAGGCCTAGGGCATGGCGAGCAGCAACACAGCCACGCGCGGCGGCTTTCACTACGCGTACCTCATCGTCCTCTCGTGCATCGTGATGACGTGCCTCCCCTGCGCGCTGGTCCTCTCGTGCGCGGGCATCTTCTTCACGCCGGTGTCCGAGTTCTTTGGCGTGCCCAAGGCGTCGTTCACGCTGTACTTCTCGGTGCTCAACCTGGCCATGATGGCCACGCTTCCCGTTGCCGGCAAGCTCCTTGCGGCGCGGGATGCGCGTGTGGTGCTCTCCGTTGCTACAGCGCTTTGCGGTCTGGGCATGTTTGGCATGGCGTCCTGCCAGGAGGTCTGGCAGTTCTACCTTGTTGGCATCGTGCTAGGTGTGGGCGTGGCGCCCCTCATCTACCTGGCGGTTCCTACCCTCATCAACGCGTGGTGCGTCAAGCGCGTGGGCTTCTTCGTGGGTCTGTGCATGGCATTCACGGGCATTGGCGGCGTAATCTTCAACCCCATTGGCACCGCGATCATCCAGAGCTCGCCCGAGGGATGGCGCCAAGCCTATCTCGTCTTTGGCATCATCATCCTTGTGGGGACGCTGCCGTTCACGCTATTCGTGGTGCGGGGCAAGCCGGCCGACAAGGGCCTTCTCCCCTATGGCGCGGGCGAGAAGGACGCGGCTGACGCAGACGGCGCCGCAACCGTGGGCACCCAGGGCGTCTCGGCGGCAGACGCCATGCGCACGCCAGCGTTCTGGGCGATTGTTGCCTTCTGCGGGCTGATCACGCTCAACCAGACCGTCTACCAGTTCCTCTCGAGCTACGCTCTGTCGTTCTCCAATTCACTGCCGCAGATTGCAGCGGCGTCTGGCGTGGTTGCCTCTGCGGCCATGGGCGGGCAGGCCATTGGCAAAGTGTTTCTCGGCTCCGTGAGCGACCACTCCGTGCGTCTTGGTGCCGTCTGTGGCATTGCGGGTGGCGTGGTGGGCGTCCTTCTCATGTGGGGCATGCCCTCGGTGCTTGCGCTGCTGCTTGTGGGCGCGTTCTGCTTTGGTGTTGTCTACGCCATGACCACGGTCGAGACGCCACTCCTGGTGAGAAGCGTCTTTGGTTCCGCCGACTACGCCAACATCTACTCGCGCGTCTCCATGGTGGGCTCGCTCATGAGCGCCGTGGCCGCGGTGTTCTGGAGCCTGGTAATCGATTCCGCAGGCGGGTATGGCCTCATGTTCGCCCTGTCGCTGGTGTGCATGGCGGCGTGCCTGGCGCTTGCGCTCTTCGCGCTTGCGCATGCGCCCCGGGCCGAGTAGGCGCTTCAAGTTCCTGCGCTGCTGCTGCAGAAGTGCGCCTTCGTGCGAGAAAATGACGCCCGAGCAGCGGCTATTGACACAATCCTGTACGAGATGAGCCCTCTGGCGCCGCATCGGCGCCGGAGGGCCACTTTGATACGTAATAGCTGCGATAACGTACTTTCTGGCGTCAGGCCACCCCATCTGTCCCGCGGCGCCTACGGCGCTTGTGCTCGCGCGGCACGTACGGCCCAATGACGGCGCGGAAGTCCGGGGAATCCGCATCGTCTGTCGGCGTGTCAGGCGAGATGTACAGCGACCCCTTAAGGCCCTCAATGTAGGTGTACATCCACGAGAGGCCGCGCGCACCGCTCAGCGCGTAGTCCGCCGCGGCGAGAAAACCGTCCAGGTCACTCTTGTGGAACTCGTGCGAGTAGTGGCCAATCCTAAACGTGTCGAAGGGCAGCCCCTGCATCTTCTCGAGCGTCTGGCGCCAGGTGGCAATGGGTAGGCTCTCGGGAAAGAAGAGGCACATGCAGGGCGTCACGGCATCGCCAGAGAGGAGCAGCCGCCGCTCGCGCACCAGGTAGCCCATCGAGTGATCGGTATGCCCGGGGAGAAAAACGCCCTCGATGGTAACGCCGCCCAGGTCAAGCACGTCGCCCTCCTCGAAGTACGTGAAGCTTGGCCGCGTACCCTCGCGCATGGCCGAGAATGCCCCCTCGGGCGCGCGCCCCTGCTCCGCGTAGATGCGCACGGCGTGCTCGTTCTGCTCCTCGCCCAGGGCGATGTCCACGTCCTCCTCGCGTGGAATGCGCACGTCATCGAAGAGATATGAGCCCGCAATGTGGTCGTGATGGCGATGCGTGAGAAGCACCGTCACGGGAAGGCCATCCGCAAGCTCGCGCACCACGGGGCGCAGGTCGCCCACACCCACGCACGAGTCGACAAGCGCCACGCGGTCATGCCCCCTTACCAGGTAGCAGCGGCAGCCCACGCAGTCGGCTATCTCCCACAGGCCCTCGCCCAGGTCTGTCACCGTGAAGATCTTTTCCATGCGAGAAGTTCCTTCCTTGAGTCCAAAGTGGCGCCCGAGCCTCGTGGCCCGGGCGCCAAAACACCATGTACCGCTGTGTGCCTAACGCGCTGCTACCCTAGTGCATCTGCGGGGCAGGATCGTTGCACACCTTGCGGGCAAAGTTCTCGATGGGGCCCTGCAGGAAGAACGTGACGATGTAGCAGGCAACCCAAACCGGGATGATGTTCTGCAGGAACCCAAAGATTGATGCAATGAAAGGTGCCCCACCCAGTACGCAAGCATCGAGAGCGCCTACCAGATAGCACAGGATAAGGGCGTAGACCGTGTTGATGGGCACGTTGACGAGCGCACCAAACTTGGCGCCCTCAGAAGGATTGGAGCGCTTCATAGCCCAGCGGACGGACTTCTCGGGAAGGGATGGGACCATGCCGATGATGGTGGCGACGCACCACGCAAACACGAAGTTGATCCAGAACATAGGCCAGATCCAACCCTCACCCGGCGCCGGGGTCGCAGTATGGAAGACGTAAATTGCAAGCCACTCACACAGTGTGCAGAGCACGAGCGCTGTGCAAATATCCAGAATTGCGGCCTTCACGAACCTCGTAGAAGTCTTCATCGGCATGAGTGATTCCTTCCCTAGACGCTGGGCATATGCCCAAAGGTACAAAATGCGGCGCACGGGGCATTCCCGCACGCCGCCCGATGACTTCATCCTATGCGGACGTATCGGCTCATCCTATGGCTCTTAGCACAAGCTTTTGCCTATATGTGACATCATTATGTGCTATCGCACGAACCGAGAAACATACGCCGGTGCCTGCCCTAGTCCTGCTCGTCAAAGCAGGCAAAACCTGAGAAGACCGGCACTCCGGTGTAGTGCTTGACTTCCTCCTCGCCAGAGAGCGCACGTACAGCACCTGCCGCCATGGCCTCCAGCTCGAACTCCCCCGGGTACGCCGTGACGGGGGCAATCCAGCCGCAGGCGTCGCGGATGTACGCAACGAGACCCTGGTTGTGCACCATACCACCGCCAAGGAGGATGCCGTCCACGTTGCCGTGGAGCACCGTGGCCATGGACCCGATGTACTTCACGAGCTGGTACTCCATGGCGCTCCACGCACGCGATGCCGCCTCGTCGCCCGCCTCCGCGCGACGGCACACCTCAAGCGCGTCCGACGTGCCGAGAAGGTCCGCAAACCCGCCGCTGCGCTGGCAGAGCTTGCGCGTGCTGGCGGCGTCGTGGTCCTTGAGGTAGTCGAGCACCTCCACCACGGGTACCGCGCCCGCGCGCGTGGGGGTCATGGGGCCCTCGCCGCCCACGATGTCGTAGCCGTCGATCATGCGACCGTGCTGGTGCGCGGAGATGGAGATTCCCCCGCCAATGTGACACACGATAAGGTCGCAGTCCTCGTAGCGGCGCCCCTTCGCCTTGGCGTGGCGGATGGCCGTCTCCTTGAGGTTGAGCGCATGCAGGTGCACGTTGCGGTAGACGCCCCTGATGCCCGTCATGCGCGCATCATCGCAAAGCTCGTCGGTGTCCGGCGGGTTCACCACAAAGGCGGGCTTGTTGCCATAGAAGCGCGCGAACTCGTGGGCGAGCTGGCTTCCCAGCTGAGCCGGATGCTGCACCCCATTTGCCCCGACTCGTGCGTCATGGAGGAGCTTCTCCTCAATCTGATAGACGCCGCCCTCGCAGGGCATGAGCCCACCGCCGCGTCCGACGAACGCATCCACCTTAGCAAGGTCAACCTTGTTCTGGTCGAGGATGTCAAGGATCATGTCGCGACGGTACGGCAGCTGGGCCGAGACGTCACCGATCTCCTTGAGCTTCTTTGCGTCGTGGGCGACGTTTGCTGAGAAGACCTCCTCGGCGCCCTCGAAGAGGCCCACCTTGGTGGAGGTGGAGCCGGGGTTGATGACCAGGATGCGGTAGTTCTTCTCGGCCATGGCTACTCCCCCTTGAGGCACTGCGCGCGCACGCAGGACATCACGACGTTGCCCACGATCTCGGACACGGGGGCGCTTCTCGAGCAGTCGCAGACGATCTTCTTGAAGCCCTGGAGCATGGGGCCGTACGCGTTGGCGTGGCCAAACATCTGCACGAGCTTCACTCCCACGTTGCCCACGTTGAGGTCGGGCCAGATGATAAGGTTTGCCTTGCCGGCAACGATGCTCTCGCGGTGCACCTTGTGGGCCGCCACCTCCGGGCGCAGCGCGGCGTCAAGCTGGAACTCGCCGTCGATCTTGAGGTCCGGACGACGCTCGTTGGCAATGTCGCGCGCGTCGCGCACCTTCTGGACCATCTCGCCCGCGCCGGAGCCGTCGGTCGAGAACGAGAGCAGCGCGCAGCGTGCCTCGCTGCCGGTAAGGGCGCTCCACGTGTCGCAGGCGGAGATGGCGATGGAAGCCTCCTGCTCGGGCGTTGGGTTCTGGCAGACGGCGGAGTCGCCAAAGCCCAGGAGCTGCCCCGCGGAGCCCTCGTAGCCGGGGATGTCGAAGATGCCCATGGACGAGATGGTGTCGATGCCGTCTGCCAGGCCGATGATCTCCTGGCCGCCCAGGATGACGTCGCCCGTGGGGCAGTCGATGCCGCCAAAGGTGATGTCCACGTCGCCGAGCGCCTGCATCATGAGGGCGCGCTCCATGGGGCGCGCCACGCGGCGGCGCACGCCCTTGGCCTTCCAGCGGCAGCTGGGGAGGACCTCGAAGCGCTGGGCCAGGACCTCGTTTGCCTCCTCGTCGGCAAGGTCGACAAGCTCCACTCCGTCAAGGCTCACGCCCTGCTCGGCGGCGTTCTTCTCGATCGCCTCGACGTTGCCGACAACCACGCACGAGGCCAGGCCTTGGTCGGTAAGCTCGGCCACGGCCTTGATCATGGTGGGGTTCTCGCCCTCGAAGAAGGCGACGCGCTGGACGTTTGCCTTGGCGCGTTCGCGCATGTCATCCATAAGGTTCATGTGTCTCTCCAAAGGTAAAAGAAGGGGGCGGCCCCAGAAGGAGCCGCCCCGGGGTTTGCTTGGCCGTGCACGCGAGTGGGCGAGAAGGCCTACTCCTCGACCTCCTCGGCAACGCGGTCAACGAGCTCGCCGAAGGTCTTCATGTTCATGATCTCGGTGACAGTGACCTCGGCGTCGAGCTCGTTCTCGATCATCGAGGTGAGGGCGATCATCTTCATGGAACCCTTGCCCAGCTCGTCGAAGGTGGTATCGGGGGTGATGTCAACGTCGGTCTTGTAGGCCTCCTTGGCAAGGCCTGCGAGGGTCGAGAAAAGCTCGTTCTTGTCCATGGTTGGTTCCTTTCGTCTTGATTCAATGCTTGATGTGAAGCGATCCCCTGCCGCGGCGCTACTCCGCGACCTCGTCGAGCTCGAAGCAGGGCTCCCACCACTCGACCATCACGTCAGAGCCCTCCTTCTCGGGCACCACGCGCTTGATGGGCTTGAAGTGGACGCCTATGGTCTCGTGGTTCTTGTAGAGGCGCTCCTGCAGCCCCTTCACGACCTTCTTCTTGCCGCAGAAGACCACGAACGAGTACTCCGTGCCCTCGTCGAGCCGCACCTTGCCGTAGCCGTAGGGCGCGACCTCCTTGAGGTAGGGCTTGTCGTTCTGGATGCCGGGCACTACAAAGGACTCGAGCGTGCCATGGCCAGAGAGCTCCACCCACTCGGTCTGGTGGTAGCCGCAGGCGTTGCAGCCCAGGTGCGGCGGAAACTCGATGGCACCGCACTCCGTGCACTTGCGGCCAAGGAGCTTGCCCTCGGCAACGCCGTCGTAGAACTTCTTAACGATTGGCTCCATGTCTTCAAGAAGCATCGTGTACCTCCTCTTGGTTGCTTGGATGCGCGCCGGGCGCTAGTCGTGGGTGCGCAGGATCTGGCAGCGGATGTTCTGGCCGCCACCAAAGCCGCGCAGGAACGTGGTCTGTGGAGCCTTGGGCATCTGCGTGGCACCGGCCTCGCCGCGCATCTGCTTGACGGCCTCGACCACGTCCGCCACGCCCGAGGCTCCGTGCGCATGACCAAAGTTGCAGCGGCCGCCGTGCGTGTTGATGGGCCTGTCACCGTCAAAGCCCATGCGGCCGTCGATGGCGTACTGCCAGGCCTCGCCGCGCGGGATGTAGCCAACCTCCTCGGCGGCCACAATGTCTCCTGCCAGGAAGAAGTCATTCACGAAGAGCAGGTCAAGCTCGTCGGGGCTCACGCCGGTGAGCTCGTAGACCTGCTGGGTGCCAACCTTGGTGCCGTTGTACTCGTTGTCCGGGGTCGCGCCCTCGAAGGCGGCAGCACCCGTGCCCAGGACGTCAATCGCCTTGTGGTCGAGGCCGCGGGCGACGGCCATCTCGGTGGGCATGACCACCAGGGCGGCGGCGCCGTCGCACTTAATCTCGAAGCCGGTCACGCGCAGGTACTGCGTAACCTTGGGGTTGCCAAAGCCCTTGAGGTACGTATCGGCATCCGGAAGGTCGTTCTCCTTGGCAAGCTCCTCGAAGGTCTTCGTCGAGAAGGCCAGGGGGTTGAGAACGGCGTCGCGCCTCAGGGACTTGGAGACGCCGTTCAGGGCATCGTCGATCTGCTCTGCCGTGAGGTCGTACTCCCAGCGGTACTTGTTGATCCAGTTGTCGAACGAGATGCCAAACGCAGAGTCAAACGGGCGGCCATAGGCGCGGTCGTAGACCTTGGGGATGGAGGGCAGCATCTCGGAGAGCGGGAAGTCGCGGCGGAAGCAGCCGGGGGCGTCTACCACGGGAAGCGACGCCGCCAGGTCCACGGCACCAGAAAGCACAACGTCATAGGTGCCGGAGGCAACCGCCTGCACTGCCTCCTGCAGGGCAACGTAACCGGTGCAGCAGGCCTCGGAGTGGTGCACCGAGCCAATGCCGCGCACGCCGAACCAGTCCGCCACCTGCATGTTGGGCGTGAGGGAGTCGCCAATCATGAAGGGGTTCGCGGCACCGTGGTAGAAGTACTGGATGTCGCGCGGCTCGAGGCCCGCGTCCTGGATGGCCTCAAGCGCGGCGTAGCCAAAGGCGTCGCCCTCGCTCATGCCCTTGGTCTGAGGATGGTCCTCGAAGTTCTTGAAGGGAGTGCAGCCAACACCCACGATGGACACGCTGCGTGCCTGCTTGCCAAGCTTGACCAAGACAATCACTCCTTTGCTCGTGTGCTGCAGAACTCTCGCTGCGTACGAGCACAGGATATGGGGTGCCTCACGTGCAGAGCGGGACATATATACACAATGTGTCCCGCAATATGGGACACTCAATGGGCATGTGTTTCTTCTCGCAGGTAGACGCCGGTTGTTTGTGACGTCCAAAGAACGCGACGCCACGGGGAGGGTCTTTGGGCGCGCGCATGAATCCGCTGGTAGACCAGGGTGTCTATCCCGCAAGCGAAAGCTGGCGCCCTGGCGCGACCGGGCCCCGGCAAGTGGTCCCTACAGGCGGGCGAACGGGTCTTCGGGAAGCTCGAGCGCGGTCTTCTCGTCTATGAACAGCGGCGAGTAGTACATGCGGTTGAGTATGGCGGCGACCTCGGTGGGCGGAATCTCCGGGCGCTTCTCGAGCCAGTACTGGATGAGGTTGTTGTGGCCGGCGATCACGAACGAGAGGTACAGGTCGCGATGGAGCTCCGAGCCGCCCACGCCCTGCAGGCGGATGCGAAAGTACTCGTGCATGAGCATGGTCGCACGGTGCTGGAAGACGGGGTCGCCGTGGTCGCTGTTGAGGGCCACGATCTTGTCGCGGTTCTTGCGGAGCACCTCCATGCGAGCGACCATCGAATGCGTGGGTCTGAGCTCTGCCTTGTCGAACCGCACGCCCAGCGCGGTGTTGTTGATCGTCCGCATGGTGTCGAGAAGCCCCGCCTCGAACTGCTTCACCACGTCCTCGACGCTGTCGTAGTGCCGGTAGAAGGTCGAGCGGGACACGCCAGCGAAGCAGACGACGTCGCTCACCTTGATGTCGGGGATGTCGGTCGTCTCCATGAGGCCGAAGACCGCCTCCTCGACCCTCTCCTCGACGCCTCGCTTTGCCGCGCTTCCAGGGCCCCGCTTCATGCGAGCACCTCCCGCACGTCCGCCTCCAGTGACAACACGCTGAACTATAGCCCATGGGGCACACGCAGCCCGTGCGCGCGAGACCAACGGCCGGTGCGACATTCACGTATTATTTTGTGTGTTTGCACATACGACGAGAGGGACCAACCCATGGAACTCAAAGAGCTGCTCAAGCGCCTGCCCGAAGGGTCCGTTGCCCTGAGGAAGCTCCGCGACCCAGAGGTCAACATCGACAACATCTGCTTCCTCACGGCCACGACGAGGTGCATACACTCGAACGTCCTCTACTTCTCGGATGACGTCCACCTCCCCGAGGCGCCGGTCGAGGAGATCTTCAACCTTGTCCTCTTTGGGTGCCAGCAGGTTCCCAAGGGCCTCCTCGAGAGCGCCTCGTGCAACGTGATCCTCCTTCGCCTGGAGTTCAACCCCTTCTCCTGCTACAACGACCTCCAGGGGTTCCTTCTCGAGGACATCCAGGTGACGGACATCGTTCGCCGAATGCTCACCGCTCACTTTACCAACAACGGCCTCCAGTACCTCATCGAGGAGGCGTCGCGCGCGCTGGGCAACCCCATCGTAGTCGTGGACAGCGCCTACCACTACGTAGCCCGCCACGTGGAGGGCAGGCTCAACCCACAAAACCCCATTGACAGGGTGCTTGATCAGGAGTTTCACTACGAGTCGATCCTCGAGGACGGCGTCGCCTTCATCGAGCACGAGCGAATCAGCGAGCGATGCGCCCAGTCCTCGACCCCCATCGTGGTGTACAACGAGGTCCTCGGGGCAAACACCATGGTCACGCCCTCGGTGGTGCACGGGGTGACCATCGCGCACACCATGATGATCGAGCGCGACCATCCCTTCGGCGAGGTGGACGTGGAGTGCATGGCACGCCTGGGGCGCTTCGTTGCCCAGGAGATGCAAAAGACCAACCTCTACGTAGCAAGCCGCGGGCAGATGGACTCCTACTTCCTGACGAGCCTCCTCAACGACGAGCAGCCCAGCCACGCCGTGACCGCGCGTCGCTTGAGCGTGCTCGACTTCAGGCCCCTGCCCGAGCTCTACCTGGCGGTCTTCGACCCCAACCACGCAGACGTCGCCCCGCACGACCTGGACTCCATTGCCATGCAGCTCACGGGCTGCCTCACGAACAGCATCTACGCCACGTACGAGCGGGCCCTCGTGGTGCTCTTCTCCCGCGAGAAGGGCACCGGCCTCGGGGACTACACCGAGGAGCTCCTCCGCAAGGTCGCCGACGTGAACGACCTCTCGGTGGGCGTGAGCAACGCCTTCGAGGACCTCACGCACATCCAGAGCCACTACGAGCAGGCTCGCGCCGCCATCTCGGCCGGGCGCCTCGTCTCGGTCTTCCTCGAGGACGGGCAGGTCTACCACTACTGCGACTATGCCTACGTCCAGATGCTCGACCTCACCAACAAGCAGTACAACCTGCTGAACTTTGTGCACCCCTCGCTCATGCGCCTGGCCCGCTACGACCGCGAGCACGGCACCGAGCTCATGGACACCCTCTTCATCTACCTGCAGAACGCCTGCAACACCCAGCGCTCGGCAAGGATGCTGAGCCTGCACAAGAACACGCTGCTCTACCGGCTGGGTCGCATCCGCGAGATCCTGGGATGCGACCTCTCGTCCGGCGAGGACCAGTTCATGCTGCAGCTCTCGTACCGCGTCCTGTTCTACCTCGACCTCTTCAAGTCTCGTCTGAACATCTCGAGGAAGGACTTCAGGGCCGAGGAGGACTAGGGAGCGTGGCCGCTCGGCAGAGCGCCCACATCCAGGTCGTCCGTCTTGCGGGCAAAAAAACAATACCGCCCGACCGTGGGAATTACTCGCGGTCGGGCGGAATGGCTGAACGCTGATGGAGGGGCTACCTCTTAATCTCCAGGGTCGGGAACTTCATGTCGCGGTACTTCTTCATCTGGTCCTTGATCTGATCTTGCTGCGCAAAGAACTCATCGCGCGTCTTGTTGATCTCGTTCAGGTGCTCGGCGCGAGCCTTGTCGTTGTTGCGGTCACGGATGAGGCCATTCTTGGGGTCAATCACCAGCATGGGACGACCGGTCTCGGGGTTGGTGCCCAGCGTTCCGCCGGCACCGCACACAGCGCACTCCCACGGGAACTCGATGCCGTCCCAGTGTTTGTCGCCAGGGTAGACGAGGCTGGAGTGGCAGTTGGGGCACACGCCGTCGTTGGGGTCGCCGAGCCAGCCGCGCTCCTCGACGGGGGTGTTGATGGCCTTCACGATGTTCTCGCCCATCTTGCGCGCGCGGGGCAGCTGGTCGGCGTAGACGAAGGTGTTGCCGGGTCGGCCGTCGCGCGTGGCCATGTAACGGTCGACCACCTGGAGGGACTGGGTGAACATGGTCGCCTGCAGGCTCTCGAGCGCCAACGACTGCCAGTCGTGCATGGAGCCACCCACCGAGATGAGGCCGGCAACGGTGTGCGGGTTCTCCTTGACGGCGCCAATGGCTAGCAGGAACGAGAGCTCGTAAGCAAGGAAGCGCTGGGCAAGACGCGTATAGAGCGAGCTTGGCGTGAGGTCGTAGGTGGGAACCACGAAGATGATGCCCTGGCACGTGTGCATCTCGGTAATAATTGCGTCCGTGTCGTCCTTGTCCTTGAGGACGCAGCCGTGGTACTCCTTCTGAAGGCCGGCGGCCATCTTGCCCATCTGCATGGTGCAGCCCTCGCAGCCGGTGCACGGCAGGATGTTGTAGTCGAAGAGATTGAGCAGCTCGACCTCGCCGCCCGCCTCCTCAACGGCGCACAGCGCCTCCTTGGCGAGAGCCTCGCCGTTGCCGCCCTTTCTACCTGCGCAAACGGCCATAACCTTGAACTTTGCCATGAAGAACCCCTCTCCTGGGATGTGGGATGCTTGGCGCGTGGCACCGGCCTAGCCGGTCTCGCGCATGCCTCCCTGATGGTAGGCGGCGGAGTTCTCGCGGTATTCGTCTGTCGAGACGAAACTGCATCCGGGGTTTGGATGATGGTTGTGCAAACGCACGGTTCTTTGGCGTGCGTCCACGGCACTGCAGCATTGCAACAGAAAAGGGCCCTCCGGCGTTATGCCAGAAGTCCCCTCGAGAGGCAACGCTATGCGTGGAAACTAGCGGTGGATGTACTCGCCCGCCTGGTACCTCGGCGGCACCACGGGGACCTCGATCCAGGACTCCCACTCGCCACCGGTGTGGATATTGTGGGTGCCGTGGTTGTCGGTGTCCCAGGAGAGCGGCTCGAACCACCCGTCGCGGATGTAGCGGCCGGAGACCTGCACGCGGAAGCGCTCGCCCTTGTGGTAGACGCGGGCGGTGGGCACGATCGCAATGTCGACGGCGCGGACCTCGCCCTCCGCGAGCTTGTTGGTGTCGGTCATCGTGTAGACCGGGGTGTGCGCCTTGGTGAGGGCGGTATCGACCGTCGCGCGAGACACGCGGCACTTGCCCCACGCACCCGGGTGCGGCTCGTCGAGCGTGAGCCAGGGCACCCAGTTGCCCTCGGCGTCGGCCTTCTGGATGTTCACGAAGAGGTCCATGTCATCAAAGCCGTCGCACGAGACAAAGAGGTGCAGGTTCATGTAGCCCGTGATCTCGACGTCCTCGGGAAGCGTGAGGTCAAAGTCGACCTCCTCGTCCGCCGGGTTGTAGCTGGCCTTTGTCTGCGTGGACACCGGCTCGGTCGAGAGCGAGAAGCACGCGGACTTGTGGTCGAGCGGCGCGCAGTCCTTGGGCGCGGACGCGTCGAGGTAGAGCTTCTTGTACTGGGTGCGCTTGATAGGCCAGGCCTTCTCGGGGCGCTGCTCCTGGTAGTCCACGTCGTAGCCGTCCATGATGTCCAGGCGGACGCGCGGCGTCATCTCCCAGCCGTTGTGGATGCCCTTGAGGTAGCGGTCGTAGTAGCGCAGCAGGTCCTCGAGGTTCTCGGGGTTGTAGGTGTCAGGCCACTCGAAGTCCCTGTGCGCACGCATCCACTTGAGGTGGCTGCGGCAGCGCCTCCAGGCGTTGAACGAGCCCGGCAGGTGGAAGTGCGACCAGCCGGCAGTCTGGTAGACGGGAATCTTGACCTTGCGCACGTCCGCGCGCTTGTCGTTCCAGTAGGCGTTCATGTCAGGGTACATCTTGGCCATGGCGACCTGGTCGTCAACGCCGTTGGGGCCCGTCACCTGCGCTGCGATGAACTTGTTGAACGAGAGGGCCGGAACGCCACCCTCGAAGAAGCTCTCGCGGTAGAGGTCGGTCGTGCACTCCCAGGGCGCAATGCAGGCCAAGTGGGGAGGGCAGGTAGAAGCGATGCCCCACTGGTGCATGGCCACGCCGGAGTTGCCCGACATGCCCACTCGGCCGTTGGACCAGGGCTGGGCCGCGACCCACTCCACGAAGTCGTAGCCGTCCTCGCGATCCTGGTGCGTGAACATGTGAACCGAGCCCTCGGAGTGGCCCGCGCCACGCACGTCCACGTTGGCCACGACGTAGCCCTTGTAGCACCAGAAGAGCGGATCGGGCGACTCGAACTTGGCGCACTTGGAGACCGTCGCGGGGGGCACGCCCATGATCTGCCACTCGCTCATGCCGTCGCCCGGGCGCTTGCCAAACCATGACCACGAGACGATCGTGGGATAGCGGCCCTCGGCCTCGGGCTTGTAGATGTCGCAGTAGATCTTGGTGCCGTCTCGCATGACCACTTCCTGGTCCTGCATGCACACCACGCCGTCAGCCGCCTGGTAGGTGTGTGGGTTGAACGGCGGGCAGAAGCCCTGGCCCATGCGGGCCATGGGGTCGTCGCTCGCGGAGAGGTCGACCTCTGCCTGGTTGTCGTTGGGCTGACGCGCCACGCGGTAGGCCGCCATGACCTCGTCCTCGCCAAAGGCCTCGCGGTGCAGGAAGATGTAGCCCTCGGTGTCGGGGTCCCAGTAGATGGGGCACTCGTCCTCGTTGAAGCTTGCGCACTCGCCCGTCATCTTGATGAGGTCGTGCAGCTTCTTGTCGGTGACGGGAACCCAGTCCTCGGGAATCCTAGGCTCTAGAAACATCGCACGCCCCCTACTGGTCGAGAAGGTCGCAGACAAAGTCCGTGGCCTCGCCAAAGGTCTCGCAGCGGCGGAACTTCATGTACGGGACCTCGATGTCCAGCTCGTCCTCGAGGTAGGTCGTGATCTGAGAGACCTGCACGGACTTGATCCCGAGCTCGGCGAACTTGGTATCCTCCGTGAACTCAGAGGGGTCCTTCCCAAAGAGCTGGCTTGCACGGGTGGTGAGCGCGTCCCAAACTTCCTGACGATCCTGGTCCATGTCTGCCCCTTTCGCGGCGATAGAACTACTTCTGACACGGTCCAGTTTGCGATCGCGCGGACTCAGGGACAATGTAAGGGGATTCAAATTGGGGGCATGGCTTCAGGGCCGCATTGTGCAGGAGTGCAAAGGAACGCTGAGAGGTGCTGGGCCTGCCGCTATCGCTCGTCCTTCTCGGCGCCGAGAAGGGCCATGGCCTCGCGCATGCCGAGGCGCTGGACGCAGATGGCGGGCTCCTCTCGCGCGGCGCAGGTGACCACGTGGCCGTCTACCAGGACGTGAGCCGTCTCCCAGCCCTCGGGGAGCCTGCCTCCGCGCACGTCGAAGGCAAAGCCGCGACCGTCTGCCTTGAGCGTTGCCTCGACGCGCGTCCACGCAAGGGCGAAGGCGAGCGGGACGTCCGGCGACGCCTCCACGCGACAGACCTGCTTATCCGAGAGCACCCCCCTGAGGGCGTCTCGCTCGAGCCTGCCGTACTGGGCGGGCATCTCCTCCACGTCTACGCCAATGGCCCCGGGGGCGACGGCAAGCACCGCCATGCCGTCGTCGTGCGAAAGCCCAATGCGGGAGGGACCGACTGCCAGCTCCGGCTTGCCCTCGGGGCCAATGGCGAGCTGCTCGTCTCGGCGCACGCCGAGCACGCTTGCCAAAAGAAGCCCCGCCGCAAACTCCCCCAGCCGCGTTGCCTCGGACGCCTTCGTCGACGCCTTCTCCTGGTAGCGCGGGCAAACGAGGCCCAGGTGAGAGGCCCAGTCTGCGGGAGCCCCCACAAGCGGCATGATGTGCAGGTCAACGCGCATGCGCATGCTCCGATGGTCTGACGTACGAGAAAGGCGGGCCCGACGTCTGGCGCCGGACCCGCCGTGACACGTGTCAGCCTACGCCAGCACAGCGCTTCTCGTCTAGATGGCGACGATGTTCACCAGGCGCCCGGGCACCACGACGACCTTCTTGACCGTCTTGCGCGCGCGATAGCGGGCGCTGTGACTATCTCCGGAAGGGCGCTCCACAAGACCAGAGCGCTCCAGCTTTGCCACGGTGTATGTAACAGCGGCTCAATCCTGGCGCACGAGACGGGCGAGGTCTGCCTCCGAGAGGTCGATGGCATGCTTGAAGAGGTAATACAGCACCATGGTGTCGATCCCCCGCAGCCCAAGAGAGCCCATCTTCTCAGACTTTATGCGCTGTATTTCCTTGTTGAGAGCGTAGACCACATCAACAAAGCTCTCAAAACGGTTGTTCATGCCTCTCCTACCACTCGCAAAGGTCCGTTGCTCCGCTTGAGTAGTTGGAGAGCCGAGATAGCGGCCCAAGTCCGTCAGTTTGTTGCTCTGTCAACATCTTACGATTCAAAACCGTTTCGAAGACGCCAAGCTGTTGCGTCATCAACATCTACACAAGTGGGAGACAGTGGGTGCAAGAGAGGTCCCGCTAGGCTCTCGGCGGTCGAACAATCGTTGCCGAATGTGTGGTCCGCGCAGGTCATCACACAATTGCTGCCGAATGCGTGACGAACCGGGACAGAAAAAGGGAGGCAAAAGGAAACTACCCCTGCCTCCTTTGTATCCCGCTGGGTTCTCTGACATAGAAGTATTAGAATGCCCCGGCGTTTAGCTATGCTTACCAGATGCCTTTCTGACGAGAAGCACAATTCCGAAGATGATCAGTGCAACCACAAGAACCATTGCAAGGAAAATGCCAACTATCTCCCAAGCGCCTAGCCCCTGAACCATCGAAGGCACCCCCAAGCTCTACATGAAACTACCAGTGAACGTATAATAAAACTCAGCATAGAAGTCCCCGACATACGTAGGCCATCCACCGGCTGCAGCAATCTCTGCATGGAAGCAAATTGCGTTGGTACGACCACCATCGAGAACTGTTCTATGGTAGTTTGAGTGCTTCACACTCGAAGCTGAACAATATAATCTTGCCCAATTGAATGGGGAGATTCTATTGGTACTTGTTACCCCATAATCAGCAGATATGATAATCACATCATTTATAAGACCTATTTGACTACGTTTTGACACGGATATGGTTCTTGCGTTCGAGTAAACACCATTCAATGGGTCTACTTGGATACTGCAGAGGTCATCTTCAGACGATATGATGGGCGAGTTCTCTTGGTCGGCCCTTTTAACGGCCTCTGCCCACATTTCCCTTGCTTCAATGCTTCCGTCAAGCTCTAGTACACTAGCATTCGCCTGATCAGCATGAGCAGCGTCGGGCATCAACAGCACCCCTTGAAATGCAAGGACTGAAGCTCCCAGAAAGTCTCGCCTCGTGAGAATGCCGTTCATCTTCATCGCTCCTCCTCCGTGATGCCAAAAACTGTACATATCTAAATCGCCGTGTATATCCGATTTGCTGAAAAGGTAATGAGGCGGAGAGAAGATGTCTGTAGTCAAAATGATTTGCTACATTTGCTACTTGCCAATGGCGTGAATAGACCCGCAAGCGTAGACTCAGACGGCAACGTCAATCAAGACATAAGCTTTCCAATCACCCGACAGGTTGTAACCAGAGACGCTACCACCCTCCCACGCTATGGCGGACCGATCCGGAGTTGCATCTTTCATATCCCCTATCTCACTCACGCAAAGAGTCGTACCGGGAGTGTCTAAAGATGAGCGGGGCACAAACTCTGGATAATAGCCTGCGGATGCCAAAGCGAAGGCAGCTGCATCTGCACGCATCCCCGTCACATCTGGAATATCACCGTAATCTGAAGAGATAAAGCCATTTGGAGAGTCAAGATAAGCAGGCTTGGGCCTGAGAAAGATTGAAAGCAGCGCGATGGAAGAGACAACGACAAGGCTGATGACAAGACACTTCAGGAATAGCAGCGGGTAGGACCTGATTGAAACTGGGGAATCGTCACCCTCTGTATTCCGCTGCGCATCATTGTGAAACTGAGGCTCAAGCGCTCTACCAAGGGGTTCATCATCGGCTGCGGCGTCTTGACAAAGTGCCTCTTGCCAAAGTGCGCACTCAGGAATTCTAAGAAAATCGGCCCTTGTGGTGACGCCAAGTTTCTGGAAGGCCCTCTGACGGTAGCTGCCAACGGTTGATGCCCCAACACCCATAAGAGGAGCAGCATCAGCTGCAGTGAGACCTATGACGATTGTTCGAACAGCATCTGCCTCACGCTCGGAGAGTCCCACGCTCTGGAGCAAGTTTTCAAACGACAAAGGACCATGGGGTATAGAGCTATGACCAGGCATAGATTGCTCCAGCCTCTTTGGTGTATCTGACGAGCACTACTATGAACATATGTTAAACGCGCTTCTTGGATTGATCCTTGAACTTCCGTTCACCTCTCTCTACTGTTGCCAAACAGCCACCTGCGTTAGCATTTCGGGCTGCCGGGTGGCGACTGCGGTCCTGCGGCAACCAATTCGTCACACAATCGTTGCCGAATGTGTGATCCGCGCAGGTCGCCACACAATCGTTGCCGAATGTGTGGCGAACCGGGACAGAAAAAGGGAGACAAGGCAAAAAAGATGCTAGATGGCGACGATGTTCACCAGGCGCCCGGGCACCACGACGACCTTCTTGACCGTCTTGCCGGCAATCTGCTCGGCCACCGCCTCGCGGGCAGCGGCCTCCAGCTCCTCCTTGGAGGCGTCCGCAGCGACATGGATGCGGGCGCGAACCTTGCCCTTGACCTGCACCGCGATCTCGACCAGGTCGCTCTTGGCCTGCTCGGCGTCAAACTCTGGCCAGGGCTCGTTGTAGACGGAGCCGGAAAGGCCCAGCGCCTCGTGGAAGAGTTCCTCGGCCCAGTGCGGGCAGATGGGGGCCAGCATGGTCACGATGTCGTGGGCAACGCGCCAGGCCAAGGCGGAGTCGCGCTTGTCCTCGGGGACGTCGTTCACATACTTGGACGCCGCGTTCACGAGCTCCATCGACGCGGAGATTGCCGTGTTGAACTGGCCGCGGTCAAAGTCGTTCGTGCACTTGATGCCCAGCTCGTGGAGGGCGCGGTTGAGCTCTGCGTCTGCACCGGAGAGTTTTGCGGGATCGACCTCTCCCCTCTTGGCGCCGTGCGAGAGCAGCCACACCACACGCCAGGCGCGCTTGATGAAGCGGTTGGCGCCCGCGACGGCCTCGGGGTCCCAGTCGAAGTCCTTCTCGGGCGGAGCCACGAAGAGAATGGCCAGACGCATGGTGTCCGCGCCGTAGGGGTCAATGACGCTCGAGGGCGGCACGACGTTGCCCTTGGACTTGGACATGGTGTCGCCATGCTCGTCCTTGACCATGCCCTGGCAGAGCAGGTTGGTGAAGGGCTCGTCCTCGTCGATCATGCCCATGTCGCGCAGGACCTTGGTCCAGAAGCGAGAGTAGAGCAGGTGGAGAATTGCGTGCTCGATGCCGCCGATGTAGTTGTCGACGGGCATCCAGCGGTCCACCGCCTCCTTGGAGAAGGGGGCCTTGTCGTTGTGGGGGTCGGTGTAGCGCAGGTAGTACCAGCTGGAGCACGTGAAGGTGTCCATGGTGTCGGTGATGCGCTTGGCCGGCTTGCCGCACTTGGGGCAGGTGGTCTCGTAGAACTCGGGGCACTCGGCGAGCGTCTCGCCGGCGCCGAGGTCGAGGTTGTCAGGCAGGCGCACCGGGAGCTGATCCTCGGGCACGGGCACGTCGCCGCAGCAGTCGCAGTGAACCATGGGGATGGGGTTGCCCCAGTAGCGCTGGCGGCTGATGAGCCAGTCGCGCAGGCGGAACTGGACCTTGGTGCGGCCGCAACCGTGCTCCTCGAGCCAGGCGACGATGGCGTCGACGGCCTCGGAGTGCTTGCCGCCCTTCATGCCCGTGAACTGGCCGGACTGGACGAGGTAGCCCTCGGCCGCCATGGCCTGGTCCCAGTCGACGTTGGTCACGCGCAGCTCGCGCTCGTCCTTGAGCTTGTCGTAGAGGGGGTCTTCCTTCTGGCAGATGATGGGCGGGATGGGCAGGCCGTACTTGCGCGCGAAGTCGAAGTCGCGCTGGTCGCCGCAGGGGACGCCCATGACGGCGCCGGTGCCGTAGTCGAGAAGGACGTAGTCGGCCACCCACAGCGGGGCGGGCTTGCCGGTCACGGGGTTGATAACATAGCGACCGGTGAAGACACCGTGCTTCTCGCGCGCGGAACCCTGGCGGTCGACTGAGGAGACCTTCTCGGTTGCCTCCTTGAGGCGCAGGTAGTCGGCCTCGTACTGGGTGCCCTTGACAAGCTCGGCGGCAAGGTCGCTCTCGGGCGGAAGCACCATGAACGAGACGCCAAAGATGGTGTCGGCGCGCGTGGTAAAGACGGAGATCGTGCGGTCGGTGGGCGTCACGCCGTCCTCGGCGGCCAGCTTGAAGTCGATCTCGGCGCCCTCGGAGCGACCAATCCAGTTGCGCTGCTGGGCCTTGACGTTCTCCGGCCAGCCGGTGAGCTTGTCGAGGTCATCGAGGAGCTCCTGGGCGTAGTCGGTGATCTTGAGGTACCACTGGGAGAGCTCGCGCTTCTCGGGGATGGAGCCGCAGCGCCAGCAGCGGCCCTCGACGACCTGCTCGTTGGCGAGGACCGTCTTGCAGGTGGGGCACCAGTTCACGGGGCTGGTAGCGCGATACGCCAGGCCGCGCTTCCACATCTCGATGAACATCCACTGGCCCCACTTGTAGTACTCGGGGTCACAGGTGTTGAACATACGGTCGTAGTCATACGAGAAGCCCATGCGCTTCATGGTCTTGACGGCCTGTGCGATGTTCTGGTAGGTCCACTTGGCAGCCTGCGTGTGGTGCTTGATGGCCGCGTTCTCGGCAGGGAGGCCAAAGGCGTCGAAGCCCATGGGGTGCAGCACGTCATAGCCGCGCATACGGGCCTGGCGGGCCATGGCGTCGCCGATGGTGTAGTTGCGGGCGTGGCCCATGTGGAGGTCGCCCGAGGGATACGGGAACATCTCGAGGACGTACTTCTTGGGCTTGGAGGGGTCCTCGTCGGTCTTGTAGAGCTCCTCGTCCTCCCAGGTCTTCTGCCACTTGGTCTCTATGGCCTGCGCGTCGTAGGCAGGCACTTCGAAGTCATTCTGCTGAGTGCTGTCGCACATGTGAAGCCCCTTCTCGCTCCTTTGCATAGCCTGTCGATTCTAGCAGGTATCCCCCGGAGCGGCGGCGATGCGGAACCTGCTCGACACACTACGCCGACTGCGGCGCGAGTGCGGGCGGGCACGAGGGGGGGCGCGAGGGGGGCGCTACGGAGAAAAACGCACTTCCGGCGAGAAACTGGCGCCGGAACCAGGGCTTCCGACGGAATTCCGTACGAGACGCGCCCTCCGGCGTCAGAATTTCTCCGGAGCGAGGTTCTCGTACGTGATTCCGTACGGGACGCGCCCTCCGGCGCCATTTTCTCGCCGAAGCTGCGTTTTTCTCCGCCCCTCCTACGATGCTGCGCCCCAACAGCCGCCCCGTCGCTGTCACCACCCCACCCCCCACTCCTTCTTTATCGGTATCTGTGAATCGTGCAGAAAACCACCTGCGAAAACGTCACGACGATTCACAGATACCGATAAAGAAGGTGTTAGAGAACGCACTGACAGCACCCCCATTCGCAATTGTTTCACCCCTCTTTACGAAGAAGCAGCACCCGTAGGCGGCTTACTGACAGGTCTCGATTGCTGTTCAACCGTTGAACAGGTTTGGTTAATCAGGAGGAGGTGAGCGCATGGGGACCGCCGAACAACATGGCTGGAGGATCGCCGAGGTAGAGCGTCTGGTGAGTCTTTCTCGCCGCGACATCCAGCGCGCCTGTTACCAGGGCCGCGGTGGCGCCGGGGTCCTCACGCCAAGCGACGGCAGCTGGGGCCGCCGCACCTACGACGAGCGGGACCTTGCGACGCTCTTCCTTCTCGCCCAAAGACGCCGAGAAAGCCTCACGCTCTCGCAGGCCGCGGATGACCTACGTGAAAGGTTGCGTGACCACAGCCAGCAGGAGCTCCTTGCCCTTGAGGCCGAGAAGCTCTCTGACAGGCTCGCGGACGTCGCGGACCAGCTCGTCCGCGCCGAGGCACTCAACGCGGCGCTCGAGGACGAACCGCAGCGGTCGAAGCTCCTCTCGCACATTGGCGACTGCGCGCAAGAGCTGGGCCGCGCATCGAGTGGCCTTGAATGCCCGCCCCCGCCGACAGACGACTCGCCCGGCGAGGAATTGCTTCAAAAACTAATGAAAAGCCAAGGAATCGAGGAACCCGAGTAACAGCAACCAAGGAGGCACAGATGGAGAAAACGGCAAAGCGCGCAAGGGCCATCCTTCACGAGTGGAAGGTGTGGCTTGCAGTTCTCGCTGTGGGGGCAGCACTGGGGGCATTCCTCTACGCGCGCATCTACCCCATGGTCGCGCCGCAGTCCGAGCTGGCCCAGCCCACTGTCCAGACCCTCTCCCCCAGCGTGGTCTTCACGCGCGTTCGTGAGGAGGGCGAGCTGGTGAGCGCCTCTCAGGACTACTTGATCGTCGACAAGGTGACCAATTCCAACCGCGACTTTCTCGACCTCTTTGACGTCCCGTTCACCGAGAAGAGCTTCTGGTACCGCTACAACGGCACTATAAAGGCGGGCGTCGACCTCTCGACAGCAGAACTCGAGCAGGACGAAAGCGACCCCTCGCTGCTGCACGTGACGCTCGACCAACCGCACATCATCTCGAACACCCCAGACATGGACAAGAGCGGCGTCCTCGAGGAGAACAACAACATCTTCAACCCCATCAGCGTGGAGGACTCCGACGCCTTCCGTAGGCAGTGCGTCGAGAGAAGCGAGGAGGAGGCCATTGGCGGCGGCCTTCTCGACGAGGCAAGGACGAACGCCGAGAGCCAGCTAACCCAGATCTTCAACGCGGCCTTCGAGAAGGACACCTACACGCTGGACTTCACGTATCAAGACGCGGGGGACGAGTAGCGCGAGTGGGCCGCGCAGTTCGCGCTGCCGACGCCCCCGAATCCCAGCTGCCGGTGCCCCGAATTACGCACGGCTGAGTTCGCGAGAAACACCACCTGGGCTTTTGTCGCCCGGATCTTCAGCCGTGCGTAATTCTCGGTCGAGGGCTCTTCGAATCTCTCGCACATGTCCGACGCCGGTCGAGCGGGAACCGGGAACGCGACCGGAAGCACACACCGCACGCGGGACCGCTCCGCCTCGCTCGCCCGCCGCAGCATCCCATGGGGTAGAATTGCCCCAGCGAAACGCGCAAGCTCCGCTCAGCGACCCTGGAGGAATTATGGCTGACAGCACGCAGGACTTCGACATGGACATCCCCGAGCCGGAGCTGGAGTTTGGCGACCCCACGCCGACCGCGTCAGATCCCGTCCCCGCCGCAACGCCGGCGCCGGCACCCTCAAGCGACCCGGCCCAAGCCCTCTCCCCCGCCGAGCGCGAGAAGGTCGAGGCCTTCGTCGAGAAGATCGACCTCACGAACGCGGCGGGCGTCCTCTCCTTCGGCGTCGGCGCACAGAAGAAGATCTCGGACTTCTCCGAGCGAGCGCTTGACGGCGTGCGCAACAACGACCTCGGCGAGATCGGCAACGACATCAGCTCCCTCATCGTGACGCTTAAGGACTTCGACCCCGACAAGCAGGAGAAGTCCGGCCCTCTCGCCATCTTCCACAAGGCGAAGAACAACCTCGAGGCGCTGCGCACGCGCTATACCGCAGTCGAGAAGAACGTCCGCGAGATCTCGGCCACCCTCGAGGGTCACCAGCGCACGCTGCTCAAGGACATCGCGACGCTCGACCAGCTCTACGCGCTCAACGAGGCGTACTTCAAGGAGCTCACGATGTACGTGGTCGCCGGCAAGGAGAAGCTCGAGCAGGTACGCACAGACGAGCTAGCGCGGCTCCAGGCCAAGGCGGCCGAGACCGGCCTTGCCGAGGACGCGCAGGCAGCACGCGACCTGGCGCAGAAGTGCGACCGCTTCGAGAAGCGCATCTACGACCTCGAGCTCACCCGTCAGGTGGCCCTCCAGACGGCGCCGCAGATTCGCATGGTCCAGGCGTCGGACGCCGTGATGGCCGAGAAAATCCAGTCGACGGTGGTCAACACCATCCCCCTCTGGAAGAACCAGATGGTCATCGCCCTTGGAATCGAGCACGCCACGCAGGCCGCGCGCGCCCAGCGCGAGGTTTCCGACATGACCAACGAGCTTCTCAAGAAGAATGCCGACAAGCTCAAGGTGGCCACGGTCGACGCCGCCCGCGAGGCAGAGCGCGGCGTGGTGGACATCGAGACCTTGAAGCACACGAACGAGCAGCTCATCTCGACGCTTGACGAGGTCAAGCGCATGCAGGCGGAGGGCCGAGAGAAGCGCCGCCAGGCCGAGGGTGAGCTCGCTCAAATCGAGGACGAGCTCAAGGCCAAGCTCCTCGACGCCTCGCGGGATTAAACTCCCCGGCAATGGGATTCCATTGCCGGGGAACGGGATTCCATTGCCGGGGAACTCAATCCCGTCGCAGGATGCGCGAGACCGTTGAGGTGCCGAGCCCCCAGGTCCTGGCAATTGTCTTGCCACTCACTCCGTGGTTGCTCATGAGATGGATAATCTCATCTCGCTTGGGACGGTTGATTCCTCGAAGCTCGCTGGAGGTTTTCACGCCTGCTAGCCTCATCGCCAATGCAAGGGCATCCTCGTCCTGAAGCCGAGTATCGTTGTCCAACCGCGTCGCATCCCAGACAACATCTCGCGGCGAACCCTCGTAGGCATCGAATGCCTCGAAGCTTCCGAAGTAGCCAAGGAGTACGCTCGTGTCCACCACCCAATGGGTGCCCGCGTACTCCTGGTAGCTGCTCCAGTGATACTCGCGCATGGGCGCTATACCAGCGGTTTCGGGATTCATGTGCACGTAGTAAACCGTGGCAATCAGCTGTGCGTCATCGGCAATGGGCTTGCTCCAGAAGCCTCCCTGGAAGAGGGTGCCTTCGCGACCAGTTCGAGCATTGAAGTATTTGCTGTAGGACCAGTTAACCTTGGACATGAAGGCGCTAATTGCAGACGAGGACTCGCCGAAGTCAACAACAAGGTGCACGTGGTTGGTCATGAGAACCCACGCGATGATGCGCGCACCGGTCTTCTCGCGCGCCTCTTTGAGCAGCCTGAGGTAGCACCTACGATCAGCATCGTCCTCAAAGAGCGCCACCTTTCCCGCGCTCCGCACGACAACGTGATAGTAACCAGACTCGCTCAAGCTGCGCCTGGGCATGCAGACCCCCTCCCCGTCGAGTGGTGGTTATCTGTACCCCAAAACTCGCAGCGGGATTCAACTCCCCGGCAACGGGATTCCATTGCCGGGGAGTTTAATCCCGTCGCTACTCCGAGAGGCCGTCCTGCTCGAGCATGGTGCGCAGGACCTCGATGTCGCTGTGGACGTCGATGGACTGGTCGAGCACCAGCTCGTCGGAGAGCTTCGACAGTGCCTCGTCCATCTGCCCGAAGGACGAGCGCATCTCCGTAAGCGTCTTCACGACCTCGGGGCCAGTTGCATGACCCTCGAACTCCACATAAGACCCTGCAAGCTTGGCAGTCGTGGGCAGGTAGTACGTCGCCGCTTTCCTGAACTGCGACGCGACCTCCGGATGGTGCATGACGTAGGCGCAGATGTCCTCGCTCTTCGATGCGATGCGCCCAAGTGTGGCGCTGACCTCTGCCTCGCGGATCTTTGATGCGCAGTCACTTATCTGCTTGGCACTCTGGGTGGCGGCGGATAGCACCTCTCGCGCCTCCTCCGGCAGAGTCGACGACCCAACGTCGTCACCGTCAGTTGCGGGTGCCGGTTCGTCAGCCGTCGCCTCCGAGGGACGCGTGCGCGCCTGCACGGCGTCCCAGGCGTCGTCGGTAAGGTAGAGCATCTTCTTGGTCCCAGCGACATCCAGATGCCCCTCGGGAATAAGCCCCCTCGATATCGCCTCATCAAGCACCGAGACAAGCTGCGGCACGGGAACGCCAGCCTCGCCGGCAAGCTCGGCCACGGAGACGCTCTGCCTATCCCCTAGAGCTTTGTCAACGCGCCGCAGCGTCTGAGAGAAGCTCTTCTCGCGAGAGCCGCTTCCCACCAGGCGCGCGCCAAGGGCAGCCACCACGACGCCAAGGACCATGGTCGCTATGCCAGAGGGAGGCCCAAGGAACAGAAGCCCCAGCCCCACCACAACAAGGGGAAGGGCCAGGAAGACGAGAAGGGCAAACCCCACCCACATGCGCCAGCGCGCCCGGCTCACGTCCTGTGGGTCGCTGATGACGTAGGGCGAGCGCTCGTCTCGCCCAAAGGTGCTCAGCTGCCAGCCAACGTCACGGACTGCCTTCTCGATCGACTTCGAAACGCCCGAGAAGTCAATCTGCGTGAAGGCCTCGCCCACCTGACGCGCGGCATCGGTGCCGGCACGCCGCATGTTGTCGAAGTCCTTCTCGTCCATCCTGATTCCCCCACGAGACAAAGGGACTGTCCCTTTGTCTCACTCTACGAGCGGAAGTTCACCTGCTGGCTGGAGTCCTTGAGCAGCACGTCGTGCGCGCCGCCCTCGACGAGCGACGTGGCCGAGACAAGCGTGAGCTTGGCCTTCTCGCGGAACTCCGCAAGGTCAAGCGCACCGCAGTTGCACATCGTGGAGCGGACCTTGAGCAGCGAGTTGTCGACGTTCTCCTTGAGCGGGCCGGCGTACGGCACGTAGGAGTCGACGCCCTCGACAAACGAGAGACCCTTCTTGTTGCCGCCCAGGTCATAGCGCTGCCAGTTGCGGGCGCGCGCGGAGCCCTCGCCCCAGTACTCCTTCATGTAAGAGCCGTTTACGTTGACGCGGCGCGTGGGGCTCTCGTCAAATCGGGCGAAGTAGCGGCCAAGCATGAGGAAGTCTGCACCCATGGCCAGCGCAAGCGTCATGTGGTAGTCGTAGACGATGCCGCCGTCGGAGCACACAGGCACGTAGACGCCAGTCTCCTCGTAGTACTCGTCACGCGCGCGGCACACGTCGATGAGCGCGGAGGCCTGACCGCGGCCGATGCCCTTCTGCTCGCGGGTGATGCAGATGGAGCCGCCGCCAATGCCTACCTTCACGAAGTCAGCGCCGCAGTCTGCCAGGAAGCGGAAGCCCTCGGCGTCGACAACATTGCCCGCACCCACGCGCACGGAGTCGCCGTAGTTCTCGCGAATCCACGCAAGGGTGCGCTTCTGCCACTCCGAGAAGCCCTCGGAGGAGTCGATGCACAGCACGTCGGCGCCGGCGTCCACCAGCTTGGGGACGCGCTCGGCGTAGTCGCGCGTGTTGATGCCGGCACCCACGAGGTAGCGCTTGTGCTGGTCGAGAAGCTCGTCCGGACGGGACTTGTGGGAGTCGTAGTCCTTGCGGAAGACAAGCGCAACCAGGCGGTTGTCTGCATCGACGATGGGCAGCTGGTTGAGCTTGTTGTCCCAGATGATGTCGTTGGCGGTCTTGAGCGAGGTGCCGTCCTCGGCAACGATCATCTTCTCGCGCGGGGTCATGAACTCCGAGACGAGCTTGGCGCGGTCGTCGCGGGAGGGACGATAGTCACGCGAGGTCACAATGCCCACGAGGTGACCGTGGGAGGTGCCGTCATCGGTGACGGGCATGGTGGAGTGGCCGGTGCGCTCCTTCATCTCCATGACCTGGCCGAGCGTCATGTCGGGCGTGAGCGTTGAGTCAGAGACAACAAAGCCAGCCTTGTAGGACTTCACCTCTCGCACCATGGCCGCCTCGTCATCGGCACTCTGCGAGCCATAGATAAAGGAGAGACCACCCTCCTGGGCAAGCGCAACGGCAAGCTTGGGGCCAGAGACTGCCTGCATGATGGCCGAGACCATGGGGATGTTTAGGCTCAGGGCAGGCTCCTCGCCACGCTTGAAGCGTACGAGAGGCGTGCGAAGCGAGACGTTCGCGGGGATGTTCTCCGCCGAGGAATAGCCAGGAACAAGCAGGTACTCAGAGAAGGTGTGCGATTCCCCTTCGAAGAACGTTGCCATGCGCGTGCGCTCCTACTCTCCGCGAATGCGGTACTGGTAGCCACTATTGCGGGCCATTGTAGCATCCGACGGCCGACTCTTTGTCACCGCCCGCCGAGCTGCGAGAACGCACCACAGGAGGAAGCCGCAAGGCGGACGCAGCGAGGAGATGCCAGCCCCCGGCCGCTCCACCGCCGGTCGCCGTGCGCCCTACTTGCTGGCGTCCTCCGCCAGGACGTCCTCGACGTTCACGGCAATGTCGTGCTTGGTGGGAATCCACTCGACCTTCTTGAAGAGGGCAACCACGGTCATAGGGATGTAGGTCATCATGAACAGCGGGAACGTGAACAGGTTGGTGAAGATAATCCAGCGCCTGTTCTTGTGGCAGTGGATGTGCTTGCGCTCGGAGATGGTCGTGATGATGGCGAGCAGGAAGAACACGAAGTACATCGAGAAGAATGTCATGATCAGCGAACCCACGCACATGGAGAGCTCAGCCTGCGTGGCAATGAAACCATGGCTCAGGCTGCCCACGATGAGGTAGGTCGCGTTCACAAAGGCCGAGAGGAGAGTGAAGATCATACCCGGCGCGATGGTCATGAGCATGTCGTACGAGGCAAAGCGCCCATGGCGGATTCCATGGAAGAGGTCCCTGCAATACGAGAAGAACACCTGGTAGAAGCCCTTGGTCCAACGCAGGCGCTGCACCCAGCTGGCTTTGAAGGTAACGGGCTGCTCGTCAAAGAACTCGGCAGGCGCATAGCCAATCTGGATGTTGTTTGCGCAGCAGAACGTGGAGAACTGGATGTCCTCCGTAAGCGTGTGGAAGTCCCACCCATGCATGCCCTTGATGATCTTGCCCGAGACGAGCCAGCCCGAGCCGGAGATAGCGCAGCTCGTGCCAACCATCATGCGCGCGTTGTTCAGGAACTTTGCCTCGCGCATGAACCAGAGCGCGTTTGCAGCAGAAATCCAACTGGAGTCGAAGTTCTTGGAGTTGCGGTAGCTCGTGCACACCAGGTAGCCGGCATCGAACGCGTCGTTCATGATGCGTGCATAGTTGGGCGAGACCAGGTTGTCCGCGTCGAAGACGAAGAAGCCCTCGTACTTGTCGCCATACTCGTTGAGGATGCGATCAAAGCCGTAGTCCATGGCCCAGCTCTTGCCACGGCGCGCAAGGTCGTTTCTGTCCCAGACAATGGCGCCGGCGCGCTCGGCCTCCTCGTGCGTATTGTCGGTGCAGGCGTCGCAAACCACGAAGACGTCCATGAGCTCGCGCGGATAGTCCTGGGCAAGAATGGACCGAACAAGGTTGCCGATGACCGGCTCCTCGTTGTGCGCCGAGATGAAGAAGGCGTAGCGGTGCAGCTTCTTTGCCGGCGGCAGCTTGACCATGCCGCGAGCGGCAACGCGAATGAGGTAGACAAACTGGTAGAAGTACGCCAGCGTGAAGAAGAGCCACACAATCATGTTGAAAATCACGATTGGCGTGAGTCCGATCCTGTTGAACTCCATAGCAAGCTCTCTCTCACGTTGCCGCGCACACCAAGAGCACGCGCGCAGGACGACTGTGTTAGTTACACACCAAGCTGCGGGCAGATACGCTCCCCGGCCGCGGTTCGACCCATTGAGGTATCCTTCAGCGATTCTAGTACAGAGCGCAGGTCCTCCGGCAGCTCATCAGCAAGCTCGATGGTCTCTCCGGTCACAGGATGGTCAAAGCAAATGTGCCACGAGTGAAGGAACTGCCTGGTAAGGCCCAGGTTCTGGCGCAGGTCACCACGCCCATAGAGAGGGTCGCCAACTACGCAGTGGCCAATGTGGCGCATGTGAACGCGAATCTGGTGCGTGCGACCGGTGTAGAGGTGGCACTCAAGCAGCGTGTAGCCGTCGTCTCGGCGGCCAGCCTCAAAGCGCTCGAGCGTGGTGAAGGTGGTGATGGCCTCACGGGCACCGGGGTCGTCGGTCACCATCATGCGCAGGCGGTCCCTCGTGGAGCGCGCAATGCCACTCTCGATGGTGCCCTTGTCAGGGGCAACGTAGCCCTGCACCAGGGTCACGTATCGACGATCAAGCACACGCAGGCGAATGAGGTCCTGCAGAGCCTTTTGAGTCTCGTCGTCCTTTGCGGCGACCATGAGGCCCGAGGTGTCCATGTCAAGGCGGTGCACAATACCAGGCCGGTCGTCACCCTGAAGGCGACCCAGGTGTGAGTAGCCGCAATGTGCGACAAGGGCATTTGCCAGCGTGTCATCCACATGGCCGGGGCTAGGATGGCACACAAGTCCCGCCTGCTTCGAGAGAACCATGAGGTACTGATCCTCAAAGCGGATGTCCAGCGGAATGTAGGGATTGGGGGCAAGCACGCCGGTGGTGGGCTCCTCCTCGGGAAGCGTCACCTGCAGGCGATCTCCCAAGCAGAGGCGTTCGCTCTTGGACGAGACGGGCGTGGCGTTGAGCGTCACCCGCCCCTCCTCGACGAGACGCGCGCACGCGCTTCTCGACGGCATGCCATCTTGTGCCGAGAGGAACGCATCGATGCGCACGCCATCCCCCTCGGGCCCCACGAGCAGGCCAACGAGACGATCAGGCATCCTGGCGGTCTCCAACGCTGGGCGAGGCGGCGTCGCCGGTGCCCGCGGAAGCCTCCGCCGCGCCCGCAGGCGCATCAACCATCACAAGGTAGAGAATGACCGAGACCACAATGCCCACAGTGACAAAGATGTCCGCCACGTTGAAGACGGGGAAGTCCATGAACGTGGTGCCAAAGAAGTCCGTGACGTAGCCAAAGATCATGCGGTCGATCATATTGCCAACGCCCCCGCCGCAGACGCATGCAACGGAGACCACCAGAGGCATGGGCAGCGAGTCGTGCGACCACACGAGCCAAATGCCAAAGGCAAGCACCACGGCCGCAAAGACAATGAACACGGGGCCGGCGCCCTCCCCTATGGAGAACGCCGCGCCCGTGTTCTTCACGAACGAGAGATCCAGGACGCCCGGGATGAACTCCTGGGGCTGTCCCGGAACAAGCGACGCGCGGACGGCGGCCTTTGTGACCTGGTCGACAAGAACGGCAAGCACGCAGATAACCCAGAACACGACGAGCCTCGCGCCCCGCCATGACCGAGCCGTATGCATTGCGTCAACTGTCACAAAAGCCCCCTACGAACGTCTCCCAACAAACTTCCCTCAAAAAAGCTAGCCCTGCTCAGATGCGCCCTCAACCGCGTCGTGGCAACGGCAGCACAGGCCGTCATCGCCAAGCTTGCGCCAGTTCCAGCACCTGGGGCAGCGCTCGCCCTCGGCGTGGCTCACGGCTGCAGAGAACTCGTCCCCTTTGGCAACGGTGACCGCAGAGCACACGAGCGGCTCGGCAAGATCGATGCCCGTGGCCTCGAGCTCCTCGAGCGCCTCGGCCGGCATGGTGAGCGCTGCGCGAGCGGCCTGCGAGGTCTTCTCGGGAATGACACCCTCGGAGGTGGCCTCCTCGTATGCCTTCGTAAAGGCGCTTCTCGTCTCGGCGAGGGCCTTGTGGGCCTTGAGCAGCGGCTCGTACTCAACAGTCGTCATGGGCGCCTGATACCAGTCAAGCAGCGCCGCGTGCTCCTGGTTGTCTCGCATGGAGGCGGGCAGGTGCGGCATGACCTCGTCGGTGGTGTAGACCAGGATGGGCTGGAAGTCGTGGATGAGCATCGACAGGATGTAGGCCCAGGTGGTCTGCGCAGAGCGGCGCTCGGGCGAGTTGGTGGCACCGCAGTAGACGCGGTCCTTCGTCGCATTGAGGTAGCCGTTGGAGAGCTCGGTCACGTAGTCGTAGAGCGTGCGGAAGACCACGTTGAAGCGGTAGCCCTCGTACGCGCGCGCAACGGTGTCGTGGACCTCGCACATGTGCGCGAGCGTTATGCGGTCGTAGGCAGTGAGCTCGGACACGGGGACGCCCTGGGTAGCGGGGTCAAACTGATCCTCGATCTCGCCCAGCAGGAACCTAAAGGTGTTGCGGATCTTGCGGTACGCATCGCCCACGTGGTCGAGGATCGTGTCGTCGCAGGGGACGTCGGTCGAGGTGTCGACCGAGGCCACCCACAGGCGCAGCACGTCGGCGCCACGGGTGTCGCACTCCTTGTTGGGGTCGATCACGTTGCCGAGAGACTTGGACATCTTGCGACCCTGGCCATCGAGCGTGAAGCCCTGCGAGACGATCGACTTGTACGGGGCCACGTCGTACGCGCCAACCGAGGTCATGAGCGAGCTCATGAACCAGCCGCGGTGCTGGTCGGAGCCCTCGAGGTACATGTCGGCGGGGAACTTGAGGTAGCCGCGGTGCTTGCACACGGCGGTGTGCGAGACACCGGAGTCCCACCACACGTCGAGGATGTCGGTGTTTGCCTTGAGATTGTGGCTGCCGCACTTGGGGCACACGCAGGCGTCGCCCAGGTAGCTCGCGGGGTCCTCGGTGAACCAGGCGTCGGAGCCCTTCTCGCGGAAGAGCTCGATGACCTTGTCGAGCGTGGCGTCGTTCATGACCGTCTCGCCGCAGTCCTGACAGGTGTAGGCCGGGATGGGCACGCCCCAGTTGCGCTGGCGAGAGATGCACCAGTCGGGCCTGCCCTCCACCATCGAGGTGATGCGGTTGCGGGAGTGCGCAGGGTAGAACTTGACCTTCTCGAGCTCGCGCAGGGCGTCCTTGCGCAGGCCGGTCTTGTCCATCGAGACAAACCACTGGCTCGTGGCACGGAAGATGACGGGCTGCTTGCAGCGCCAGCAGTGCGGGTAGCTGTGGGTGATGTCCTCGTGCAGGATGAGCGTGCCGCGCTCCTCGAGCCACTCGATGATCTTGGGGTTGGCGTCGTTCACGTTCATGCCGGACCACGGTCCGCCGGTCCCCATGCCGTCACCCTTGTAGAAGTTGCCGTCGTCATCGACGGGCATGACCACGGGGATGCCAAAACGCATGCCCGCGTTGTAGTCGTCAACGCCGTGACCGGGGGCCGTGTGGACGATACCGGTGCCGTCATCGAGGGTAACGTAGTCGGCGTAAATGAACTCGCCCTCGACACCCTGGTCGCCAAAGATGGGCTGCTTATACTTGTTGTGGCAGAGCTCCTCGCCCGTCATGCGCCAGACCTCGCCGTTTTCGCGGCGCGCGAGCTCGTAGGAATCGTAGCCAAACTTGGCGCAGTCCTTCTCGACAAGCGCCTCGGCCATGAGCTCGGCGCGGCCATCGACAACAACGGCCACGTAGTCTGCCTCGGGGTGCAGGATCACCGCGTCGTCGGCGGGAAGCGTCCAGGGGGTCGTGGTCCAGATGTCAACCCAGAGGTTGCCCTCGTAGGCCTCGAGGCCAGCGGGGACGGTGGTCATCTCAAAGCGCACGAAGATGGCCGGCGAGACCTCGTCGCCATACTCGATCTCGGCCTCGGCGAGGGCCGTGTGGCAGTGGGTGCACCAGTGCACGGGCTTGCGGCCGCGGTAGATGGCGCCCTTGTCGAAGATAGCCTTGAAGATCTCGACGTCGGTGGCGTCGTAGTCGTGGACGTAGGTGAGGTAGGGATTGTCCCACTCGGCCAGCACGCCCAGACGCTTGAAGCCCTGGCGCTGGGTGTCCACCTGCTCGACGGCCATCTTGCGGCAGAGCTCACGAATCTTGACAGTGGGGAGCTGGTTGAACTTCTCGGTACCCAGCGTCTCCTCGACCTTGTGCTCGATGGGCTGGCCGTGGCAGTCCCAGCCGGGGACGTACGGCGTCTGGTAGCCGCGCATGGCCCAGTAGCGGTTGATGATGTCCTTGCTGATCTTGTTCTGCGCATGGCCCAGGTGGATGGGGCCGTTGGCGTACGGGGGGCCGTCGTGCAGGACGAACTTCTCGTGCCCCTCGTTCTTCTTGAGGAGCTGCTCGTAGAGCTTGTCCTCATTCCACTGCGCGAGGCGCTTGGGCTCGTTCTGGGCGAGCGACGCCCTCATGGGAAACCCCGTCTTGGGGAGGTTCATCGTCTTCTTGTACTCGTTTGCCACCTGAACACCCTCCATCTCGCGGACACAAAAGAGCGCCCGTCCCTCCTGCTGGGACGAAGCGCTCGTTTCACACTTCGCTTGTGACCACCCAGCGAGCGGATCTTCCGCCAAACTCGGCTGGCCTGTATCGGCGGCCACTCCGTCGGCGCCTACTTGCGAGGGCGAGAGTGCCTTCGCTTTGGGGCCGCAGCTCCGGGGTGATCTTGCGACGGACGCCAGGGCGGGCTCCCACCATCCCCGCTCGCTTCCCATGGCGCTGTCCGAGGCTACCTGTCCCCTTCACAGCCTTCGGGGCTGCATGATAGCACGTTCGCCGTGGCCTTACGAGCGCTGGCGGATTTCACGCCAGAAGAGCACGACGCCGTACGGCACGGATACCGTACGGCGTCGAAGGGCTAAGCACTGCTCGTCCAGCGGCTGAACTATTCCGTGGCGGTCGCGGGCGCAGAGTTGGTCATGAGGCTCTCCTGCGCAAGCGGCGTAGTACGAAGCGCCAGGGGCTGCGTGGCCTCTGCGGGAACCGTGACCTGGTAGGTGAAGGTCCCCGACTCGCCGGAGCGCAGGTGCGTGCGCACGCGGATAAACTGCAGGCCGCTCAGCGTGGCCTGGTTTATGCCGTAGTCGATGAAGATGAGGCCGTCGCTTGCGGAGAAGTTCGTGATAGCTCCGCCCGCGGGCGCAATAAAGTACACGAAATGCAGCATGTCGGAGTTGTCGCGCTTATCGGCATTGCCACCGTAGATGTAGAGGGGGGCGCTTGCCGCCTCCTCCGGCGTGATGGTATTGGTGAGCGTGGTGGTGACGTTATAGGTGGTGGTGCCGTCGGCGTTCTTGGTGCCGCCATCGATGGTAGTACCCGCCTGCGTGTACCAGCTGAGCTTGCTGTAGGAGTCGTCGTTCATGTAGACGCCTAGGACGGGCCTTGCGGGGTCAGTCGAGAGGCCACCGGCAACGCCGAGCTCCTGCATGACCTGCTCCTCGCCCTGGTCGTTCATCCACACAAGAAGGCGGCCATCTGCGGCAGACTTCTTGTAGACGTCCTTGAGGTCCTTGATGCTGGCATTGCCGAGGTTGCTCAGGACCGACTTGAACGCAAGTTCAGCGACGCTTGCGAAGTAGGCGTCCTGGGCGTCCCCATTGTTGCCGTACTTCCAGTAGACGTCGCTCAGGAGCGCCTGCGCCGTGTTGGTGCCGTCGAGGGTCGCACCGTCCGGAGCGGTGATGGAGCCCGTAAGGGCAACAAGGCGCTGCAGGAAGACCGGGTCGATGGCAATGACACCGTCAACGTTGCCGCCACCCGTCTGGGCCCAGTAGTCACGGGCAAGCTCACCCACGCGGACAAAGTCGGGGTCGCAGTTCACCTGGGCAGGGTCGGTGTCCATGTTGGTAGCCATGGCGTTGCGCTCCTCGTCGGTGATGTCCACCTTGAGGCCCGACTCGTGGAGGATCGTGGTGAAGTCTCCCATGGTGAGGGTGCCGTTGTTGATCGTGACAGTACCCCAGGAGCCAGGCAGGCCTCCCGTGGAGCGCAGCTCGGAGTTGTTCTGGGCAATCACGAGGTAGGTGCGCGTCTGGCCATTTGCGCCAAGCATCTGCGGGAGCACGTCGAGCATGGGCTTGGCCTTTGCAAGCGTGTCGCGTACCTGGGTGGTCTGCGTCTTGACCTTCTCGATGGCAGAGGCGAGCTGCGGGATGTGCGCCTCGGGCAGCGAGTCGATGGTGTCGAGCGCCCCCTCGATGGTGGGCGTTGCCTGGTCAACGGCGGCAACAACGGAAGAGATGGTCTCCACGTCAAACGAGCCGTCGTGCATGATGTCCGAGAGCTTCTTGCCCGAGACGCTCTGCGCTATGGGCACGAGGGCGTCGTTCACGAGGGCAGACGAGGCCGCACCCAGCGTCTGGACCGAGCGCACGTCCTCCCCCACCACGGGAAGGTTCGCGGCGAGCTTCCAGAGCGGCGAGGTCACCTCGACGTTCAGGGCGTCGCTGTCCTCGACGATGGTGTTCACAGAGTTGTTGAGGGCTTCCGTGTCACCACTCTTGACGGCTTCCTTAAGGGTCGAGAGCTCGGTGACCATGTCCTCCGCGTGCCCCTTGGCCGTCATGGCCGAGCGGTAGAGCTGGAAGGCGCAGGCGCCGCACACCGCGACGATGGCCACGATGACAAGGCCAATGACGAGACCCACGTGCGAGTGATGACGACGCCCGTTGTTGTTCCCGCGGTGGCCTCGATGTGCGGTCTGGGGCTTGTAGTTGCTACGCGAGAGCCGCTCGTACTGGCTATCGTGGGCAGCGAAATGGGAAGCCAAGGAAAACCTCTATTCATGTCTGGCATATAGGCACAGACACTATAGACGAACTTAAGGTCCCGGCCAAAGGCCGCTCCGTCAAGCGTCACGGCCCAAACACACGGGCGTTCTGCCAGCAAGCGCAGCTCGTATAAAAAGCCCGGCCCCAGCGAAAGGTCGCTGGGGCCGGGTTGCTTACCGACGTACGGTCGCGAGAGCCTACTGGGCGCTCTGTGCGGAGAACTGTGGAGCAAAGCCGTCATCGCGCTTGAGCATCTTCATGAACTCCTCGCCCGTGATGGTCTCCTTCTTCTGGAGGTAGTGAGCGATCTCGTGGAGCTTGAAGCGGTTGGCCTTGAGGGTCTCCATGGCTTGCGTATGACCCTCCTCGACCAGTGCCTGGACCTCGGCGTCAACCTCCTGCGCGGTTCCCTCCGAGCAGGTGAGCTCCGCGCCGCCGCCAAGGTAGCGACTGCGCTGCTGGCCCAGAGCCACCATGCCAAACTTGTCGGACATGCCGTACTGAGTCACCATGGCGCGCGCAATCTGGGTTGCCTTCTCGATGTCGTTGGAGGCACCGGTGGTCATCTCGCCAAAGATGAGCTCCTCGGCCGCACGGCCGCCGCAGAGCACCGCGATCTTGTCCTTGGCTTCCTTGCGCGTGGTGAGGAAGTGCTGGTCCTCCTCGACCTGCATGGTGAAGCCCAGGGCGCCAGAGGTGCGCGGGACAATCGTGATCTTCTGGACGGGCGCAGAGCCGGTCTGCATGGCAGCGACGATGGCATGGCCGGTCTCGTGGTAGGCCACGACCTCCTTCTCGTGCTCCGAGAGGACCGTCGACTTCTTCTTCTCGCCGGCGATAACCACGTCCACGGACTCCTCCAGGTCCTCCTGGGAGACGCGGTTGCGGCCGTAGCGCACGGCGCGCAGGGCGGCCTCGTTGATGATGTTGGCGAGGTCGGCGCCGGAGGCACCGGGCGTGGAGCGGGCGATCACGCTGAGATCGATGTTGTGCTCCATCTTGACGTCGTTGGCGTGGATCTTGAGGATGGCCTCGCGGCCGGCGAGGTCGGGCAGCTCCACGGGGATGCGGCGGTCAAAGCGGCCGGGGCGCAGCAGTGCCGGGTCGAGGGTCTCGGGGCGGTTGGTCGCGGCGAGAACCACGATGCCCTTGTGGTTGTCAAAGCCGTCCATCTCGGAGAGCAGCTGGTTCAGGGTCTGCTCGCGCTCGTCGTTGGAGTTGATGGACATGTCGCGCTTCTTGCCCACGGCATCGATCTCGTCGATGAAGACGATGCAAGGGGCCTTCTCCTTGGCCTGCTTGAAGAGGTCGCGCACCTTGGCGGCGCCGCGGCCCACGAACATCTCGACGAACTCGGAACCAGAGATCTGGAAGAACGGCACACCCGCCTCACCTGCAACGGCCTTGGCAAGCAACGTCTTGCCCGTGCCCGGAGGGCCAACGAGCAGCGCGCCGCGGGGGCACTTGGCGCCGATCTCGTTGTACTTGCCGGGGTTCTTGAGGAAGTGGACGATCTCCTGGAGCGACTCCTTAGCCTCGTCCTGGCCGGCGACGTCCTTGAAGGTAACGCCGGTGTCCTCGCCCTTGACCTCCTTGGCGTTGGAGCGGCCAAGGCCGCCGCCCATGCCAAAGCCACCGCCGCCAAAGTTCATCGACGGACCGTCGTCGCCCATCTGCTTCTTCATCTGGCGGTTTGCCCACCAGCCGAGCAGGAACAGACCAACGAGCGGCAGGCCGTAGGCAATGAGCATGTAGAGCCACAGGTCGCCGGAGGTGTCCGGGATCGACGCCGTCATGTCAACGCCGTGGTCCTTGAGCGTGGTGGCAAGGGTGTCATCGTTGGGCCAGGCGGTGGTCTTGTAGATCTTCTGGGAGTCGCCCGTACCCTCGGTGTACTTAATCTCGTTGTTGCTGGTGTCGATCTCGGCCGAGACAACCTTGTTGTTGTCGACGTCCTCGAGGAACTGAGAGTAGCTGGTCTCAGTCACCTGGGAGCTCACCAAGTTGGGGTAGAGCGTCTGGCTCACCGCGAGGTACACCACAATCGCGATGAGCACGTAGATCAGCATCGATCTGCGTCTCTTGTTGTCATCCATGTCCATTTGTGGACCCTTTCGTCCGGTGCCGTGCATGAACCTGGCTCTAGCGTACCCATTTGCCGGGTCTCCATTATTAACTCGCAGCAACCATTCATGCATGCCGCACGTTGCCGGGACGGCCGCCGGCGTTACGGGACGGTCTATCCCCTCTCGGGCAAAAGGCCAGTGCGATATGCGTCGAGAAGCGCCCTCAGGTCCGCAACCTGCCCCCGGATCTGGGTGCCCGTATCCGTGTCGCCAATCGTCTTGGGGCTGGGGTAAATCTCGAATCGGTCGTCATCGCTCATGATGTCTGCGTTGAGGTCGAGCACGTCGGCAATGGTACCAAACGGCCGGTGCGCCTTGATGCGCATGCCGCGGGGATCAGAGATGAGCGTGTAGCCCGCGATGCCGGTGGTCCTGTGGTAGGCCTGGCAGAAGCCGCCGTCGATAACCACAAGCAGACCGCCCGCCTTGACGGGGCTCTCCCCGTCCGCAGCGTGGACGGGAGTGTGGCCGTTGATGATGTGGCCATGCACCGGGTCTGCCCCAAACTCCATGAGAATGCGCCGCGCCACCTCGGGCTTCTCAGTGAGCCTGAAGTAGGGGTCACGCGGCTCCTGCCAGGTGAAGCGGTCGGTGAGGTAGGTGCGCTCGAACGTCTTCACCACGCGCCCCGAAAGCGGCGAGTAGCGCCCGCACCAGAGGTACCACATCCAGTCGAGCGAGACCTGGTCATGCTCGTGCCAGGCCTGGCGGGCAAGGCGATCGGCGTAGTCGTAGTACTCGCGGCCGGCAAGGACCTGGTCCTGGTGGCGCACGGCGCAGAAGGTGCCGTCCTCGTTCATGGGCACGCAGGCGTGGAAGATGGCGTTTCCGTTGCGCACCAGGTAGGCGGAGCCGTGGTCGTAGAGAAAGCCAATGTGGGCGCGCAGCTTGTCCGAGGAGTGCACGGCGTCCATGAGGCCGTCCATGACGCGCCTCTCGTCCGCCGAGAGCTCGTAGGGATGCGCCGGGTCGAGCGTGGGGAAGTCTCGCGTGCGCATCTCGTATGCGGTGCCGTTGAGGTCGAGCACGCCCCGGGCGGGATCAACGTATTCCAGAAGCAGCCTGTCCTCCATGTGCCAGTTGGGATGGCGCATGATGACCTGCCCCTCGAGCTTGAAGAGAATGACCGAGATGGCCTTCTCCATGGGCGTCATGCCGTCGTCCTGCGTGTAGGTTGCCTCCGAGAAGAGCGCCAGCTCGCGCAGGCTCACACCATAGGCGCTCTCGAGGATCGAGAGGCTCTCGTAGTGGATGTTGTTGCGAATCACGGCCGCCAGGCACGCCGCCGAGCCAGATGCCGCGCCCATCCACACGATGTCGTGGTTGCCCCACTCGACGTCGATGGAGTGGTAGCCCATGAGACGGTCGCAGATCTTGTCGGCATGCGGTCCTCGGTCGAAGATGTCGCCCACCAGGTGCATGTGGTCCACGGCCAGGCGCTTGATGAGCGCCGCAAGCGAGCAGATGAAGTCGTCTGCCGAGCCGGTGTCGATAATCGTGTCAATGATGCGCTGGTGGTAAGCAAGGCGGGCCTCCCGCTCGTCGGGCGAGATATGCAGGAGCTCGTCGATGATGTAGGCGTACGCTACGGGCATGGCCTTGCGCACCTTAGAGCGGGTGTAGGAGCCTGAGAGACGCCGTGCGAGACGCACGAGCCGCATGAGCGTGATGGCGTACCACTCGCTGGTGGCCGTGCCCTCCTCGCGCAGGCGACGGAGCTTCTCGGCGGGGTAGTAGACGAGCGTGCAGAGGTCTGCCTGCTCGCTTGCCGTGAGCTCGAGGTTGAAGATCTCCTCCACGCGCTCGCGGATGACGCCCGAGCAGTTGTTGAGGATGTGCTCGAAGGCCTCGTACTCACCGTGGACGTCCGAGACAAAGTGCTCGGTGCCCTTGGGCAGGTTGAGGATGGCCTCAAGATTGATGATCTCGGTGAACGCTGCCTGCGTGGTGGGGAACTTCTCGGAGAGAAGCTCGAGGTACTTGAGCTGATTGGGGTCTTTCTCCTGCATGTGGCGGTCTCCCTCAGACGGTTGCATCGTTTTAGTCTGCACCGGGGCTTCGAGGGCAACGGTGTGATTTCGGCGAGGCGCCTTTGGTTGGGCCGCTTGGGGTTCGCTGACCACCCATCTAACCGATCGAAATTTGCAAGGTAGTAATTAACCTGCAGATTCCGATCGTTTAGCCGCCCCTAACCAATCGAAATTTGCAAGGCAGCCACTCACCTGCAGATTCCGATCGTTTAGCCGCCCCTAACCGATCGAAATTTGCAGGTGAAGAGGCGGCGTTATGAGGGGGACAGCCTCCGAGGGGGGCGGCCTTCTAGAAGACCTCCAGAGAAACGGCCCCACCTAACGCCTGCGCGCGAAGAGCTCCCAGAATGCGACGGCGGAGGACGCGGCAACGTTCAGGGAGTCGACCCCGTTTGACATGGGAATGATGACGGAGCGGCCAACGGCGTCAAGCGTTGCGCGCGCGAGGCCGTAGCCCTCGCAGCCAAAGAAGAGCGCGACCTTCTCGGCAGACGCCAGCCTCGGGTCGTCGATGGGCACGGCTCCCTCCTCGAGCGCCATGGAGAGACACGTAAAGCCCTTGCCGCGGAGGTCTGCCACGATGCCCTCCGGCCAGGCATTGGCGTCGACGCGCGCCCATGGCACCTGGAAGACCGTGCCCATGGAGACGCGCACCGCACGCCTGCCCAAGGGGTCTGCGCAGCGTGGCGAGAGAAGCACGGCATCTGCACCCAGGGCTGCCGCCGAGCGGAAGACCGCCCCCACGTTGGTCACGTCGACAAGGTCTTCGAGAACGGCAACGTGGCGAGCGCCGAGAAGCACCTGCTCGACCGCTTGCGGACGCGGCCGGCGCATGGCGCAGAGCAGGCCCCGGTTCACATTGAAGCCGGTAAGACGCTCCATTTGGTCGTGCGGCAGCACGTAGGCAACGCAGCCGGCGCGCTCGATGAGGTCGGCGCATGACTCCAGCCTGGCGTCATCGACCAGAAACGAGAGGGGCGCAAGGCCTGCATCCAGGGCGACCTCCACGACCAGCCTGGACTCGGCGATGAGCACGCCCTTCTCGGGCTCGAGCTTGTTTCTCAGCTGGTGGTCAGTGAGCCGCACGTAGGTGTCAAGCCGCGGGTCATCCGCACTCTCTATGCGTACCGTCTGCAAGCCCACACCACTCGCCTTCCCATCACGCCCCGCGTTGCTTTCAAGCTACCTTGGCCTTTAGAGCTTTTTCTCGTAGGTCAATCTGTGGGCGGCCGTCCACCACCCTGGGTTACTATAGTCAAACTTATCAACACTCTGAGATGAACACTCACCCTACACCGAGGGAGACCAGCCATAACCATGGAACAATCCTCACGGGGCGGACACTTCGCCAGCGCGTCAAAGAAGAAGCACACAAACCGCGGCCCCGTCATTGCACTTCTCGTCCTGCTCGCCGTTGTTGTTGCTATTTACCTGGGTGGCGTGGCGTACTTCAACTTCTTCTTCATGCCGTCTACCAGCGTCGACGGCCAGGACGTCTCGCTCATGAACGTAGAGGACGTCGCAACCTCGCTCACGGCCGCAAAGACGTCTGGCTGGAAGGCAAGCGTTTCTGGCGACGGCGTCTCGTTCGAGCTTGCCGCTGCAGACATCTCGCTGGCATATGACGGCGAGAGCGCAGCCCGTGCCGCCATTGCTCAGCAGCACCCTTGGGCCTGGCCCATCGAGCTTGCGCAGGGCGCCCAGCAGAGCCTCTCGACGGGCGACGTCTCTGCCTACGTTTCGCTCGACTCAGATGCCATCTCAAGTGCCGTTGCAAACGCTGTGAGCGCCGCATCCTCTGCGGGCGCAAGCTCCGGAACAACCGGCATCACCTACGACTCCGAGAAGAAGGCCTACACTGCGTCCGACAGCGCGCAGGCAAGCCGCATCGACCAGAACGCTGCCACCCAGACCATCGCGAATCAGGCCAAGACTCTCGCGACCTCCATCGAGCTTGGGGACGAGTCGCTCCAGGCGGGCGAGTCCGTGGACGACGCCATCAAGACGGCGAACGCCATGCTCGCCGCAACCGTCACGCTCACGCTTGGCGGCACCGAGGTCACGACCGTCGACGCCGACCTCATCTCCCGGTGGATCACCATTGGCAACGACCTCTCGGTGACGCTCAGCCAGGACGCCATCACCACCTGGGCCAAGGGTGACCTCTCCGCAAAGACCGACTCCGTGGGCACGGCGCGCACCTACACGCGACCCGACGGCGTGCAGGAGTCCGTTGTTGCAGGCGGCGTCTACGGCTGGTCCATCAACGGGGCCGAGGCCGCTCAGGACATCTACAACGACATCATGGCTGGCTCCCCCACCACGCTCGAGCTGCCCTGCTACTCCTCGGCGGCAACGTACAACCCTGGCGGCCAGGACTGGCCTACGCGCTTCATCGACGTGAACATTTCCGACCAGCACGCCATCTTCTTCGACTCGGACGACTCCGTCATCTGGGAGGCCGACGTTGTGACCGGCCAGCCCAACCTCAACCGCAGCACCACGCAGGGCACCTGGACCATCACGAACAAGCAGAGCCCCTCCACGCTCGTGGGCCCCAATGACGAGTCGGGCAATCCCCAGTGGGTGAGCCATGTTGACTTCTGGATGGGTGTCGTTGGCAACCTTATGGGCTTCCACAACGCACCGTGGCGTTCCTCCTTTGGTGGTGACATCTACCTCACCAACGGCAGCCACGGCTGCATCAACCTCTCCTACGACGACGCGGAGAAGCTCTACTCGCTGTGCAACGTGGGCGATGTGGTTATCATCCACGAGTAGCACGGGTTTGGTGTAGCAAACGGCGCCGGGAGTCCTGCAAAAAGGGGCCTTCGGCGCCTTTTTTTGACGCCCGAAGACCCCTTTCCGCAGCAAGTGCGTACAAAGCCGCTGCTACATACCCCAGCCGCGACCGCCCATGCCGCCGGGCATGCCACCGCCCATGCCCATGTTGCGCATCATCGACTGCATCTGGCGGCGCTGCTTCTTGCTGCCGCCCTGGGTGGCAGCGCGCATCTTGCTCATCATCTTGTTCATCTCGCCCCACTGCTTAAGGAGCTGGTTGACCTCCTGGACGCTGCGCCCGGAGCCCGCCGCAATGCGCTTCCTGCGCTGGCCGTTGATGATCTTTGGCCGCGCGCGCTCCTCCTTGGTCATGGAGCGAATCATGGCCTCGATGCGCGAGAGCGAGCTCTCGTCGATACCACCCTGCTGCGCCATCGCACGCTCGCCGCCGGGCAGCGCCGAGATGATCTTGGCCAGGCCGCCCATCTTCCTGATCTGCTGCATCTGGCCGAGAAGGTCGTCCATCGTGAAGCCCTCGCGCAGCATGCGCTCGGCAGCGTCGATCTGCTCCTGGTCGGCCACCTTCTGGGCCTGCTCGATGATGCCGTAAACGTCTCCCATGCCCAGGATGCGCTTGGCCATGCGATCGGGGTGGAAGACCTCGAGCGAGTCGGGCTTCTCGCCCATCGAGACAAACTTTATGGGCTTGCCCGTCACCGCACGTACGGAGAGTGCGCCGCCACCGCGGGCGTCGCCATCGAGCTTGGACATGATGACGCCATCGAAGTCCACGCGCTCGGCGAAGGTCTGGACCACGTTCACGATGTCCTGACCGGTCATGGCATCGACCACCATGAGGATCTGGTCGGGCTTGACGGCCTGCTTGATGGCGACCGCCTCCTGCATCATCTCCTCGTCGATCTGAAGGCGGCCAGCGGTATCCACAATCACGATGTCGTTCAGGTGATCGACAGCCTCGTGGATGGACTCGGAGGCAACCTTGACCGCGTCCTTGCCGTCACCGCGATAGACCGGCACGCCAATCTCGGTACCGAGAGTGGCCAGCTGGTCGGCAGCTGCGGGACGGTGCGTGTCGCAGGCGGCAAGCAGCGGAGAGTGGCCCTGGCCCTTCAAGAGATAGGCGAGCTTGGCCGCGGCCGTGGTCTTGCCCGAGCCCTGCAGGCCCACGAGCATGATCACGTTGGGCGTGCGGTTCTGCGCCAGCACGAGCTTGGACTCGGTGGTGCCGAGAAGCTCGGTGAGCTGGTCAAGCACGATGCGCACCACGTTCTGCGCGGGCGTAAGCGAGTCCAGGACCTCGGCCGTGAGGCACTTCTCCTTGCAGGAGGCGACAAAGTCCTTGACCACGCGGAAGTTGACGTCGGCCTCGAGCAGGGCCATGCGGATCTCGCGCATGGCCACGTTGATGTCGGCCTCGGTGAGCTTGCCCTTGCCGCGGAGCTTGTCAAAGGTGTCCTGGAGGCGTTCGGAGAGGCTGTTGAACATGGCTACTTTCCTTCCCCAACGAGCGCACGGCAGAAGTCGAGCGCGTCGAAGGTCTCAAGGTCGTCGATGGACTCTCCCACGCCAATGCGGTAGATGGGAAGCCCCAGCTGGTCAGAGATCGCAAGCGCGATGCCGCCCTTGGCGGTGCCGTCAAGCTTGGTGACGATAAGCCCGTCGAGGTCAAGAGCGTCGTTGAACTCCTTGGCCTGCGCAAGGCCGTTCTGGCCGGTGGTGGCGTCAATCACGAGGACAACGGTGACCGGCATGGAGGTGCAGCGCTTGCGGGTGACGTTGACCACCTTGGCAAGCTCGCGCATGAGGTCGGACGAGGTGTGCAGGCGCCCTGCGGTGTCGATGAGCACCAGCTGCGAGCCGCGCTTCTCGGCCTCCTCGACCACGTCGTAACAGACGCTCGCCGGGTCCGCCCCGCGCTCGCGGGTAATGACGTCCACGCCGGCGCGCGTGCCCCACACCTCGAGCTGCTCGATGGCTGCGGCGCGGAAGGTGTCGGCACCACCGATAAGGCAGCTCTTGCCCTCGCCGCGCGCGCGACCGGCAAGCTTGCCCACCGTGGTGGTCTTGCCGGCGCCGTTGATGCCAACAAAGAGGACGCACGAGGGCACGTCCTCGAAGGGATCACGGTCTGCCGTGCGGAACTCCTGGGCAAGGCGCTTGGCGAGGGCGTCGCGCAGCTGGTCTGCGCGGGTGAGGTTCTCGCGCGCGGCCTGCTCGCGCAGGTCATCGGTCACGCGCATGGCAAGCTCGCCGCCCATGTCGCCCATCACGAGCGTGTCCTCGAGGTCCTCCCAGAAGTCCTCGTCGACCTCGCCACCCATGTAGAAGATCTCGTTGATAGCCTCGCGCGAGCGCGAGAGGCCGCTTTTCAGCCTGTCGAAGAAACCCATCAGGCATCGACCACCTTTCCAGTCGCCTTGTCGAGGCGCTGAGAGACGACGTGGCTCACGCCGTCGGCCTGCATGGAGACGCCATAGAGGACGTCGGCCTGCTCCATCGTCCTTCTCTGGTGCGAGATGACGATGAGCTGCGTCGTGTCCTTGAGCTGCTCGATGGCGTCAAGGAGCTTGGAGAGGTTGGAGTCGTCGAGCGCGGCCTCCACCTCGTCGAACACATAGAAGGGCACCGTGCGTGTCTTGTAGACGGCAAAGAGCAGCGCCAGCGCCGTGAGGGACTTCTCGCCGCCGGACATGAGCGACATCTTGGTGATGCGCTTGCCCCTAGGCTGCGCCACGATCTCGATGCCCGTCTCGGAGAGGTTGTCCGGGTCGGTCATCTCGATGTGGGCGTGGCCGCCAGGGAAGAGCATCGAGAAGATCTCCGAGAAGTTCTCGTTCACTTTGTCGAAGACCACAAGGAACCTGTTGCGCATCTTGCGGTCGATGGCGGCGTTGATCTTCTTGAGCGCAACGCGCGCTGCCTCGAGGTCTGCGACCTGCTCGCCAATGTAGTCCGCACGCTGCTTCAGGCGGATGTACTCGTCCATCGCGACCTCGTTCACGGGGCCGATGGAGGCAAGCTGGCTTTCGAGCTGGTCCGCCTCGCGCTCGGCGGCCTCGCGGTCGTCCGGCGCGGAAATCGAGAGCGCCTCGTCGAGAACGGCGCCCGTGGCCTGGATGACCTCGATGGCGTTTTGGACCTGCACCTCCAAGCGACCGAGGTCGACCTTGACCGCAGAGGCGGCGTCGCGGGCGCGGGTGAGCTCGGCGGTGGCGTCATTCACGGCAGACTTGGCGTCGCCGATAGTGCGCTTAAGGGAGTCGGAGTCAGCCTCGGCGAGAGACGCGCGGTCCTTGAGGCGCGCGGCCCAGTCGAGCGCACGGGTGCGGATGGCGTCGTAACGGTCGTGGAGCGGGTCGACGCGCAGGCGCACCACCTCAAGGGCTCGCGAGCCCTCCTCGGTGGCTACGATGCGCGCATCGAGGTCGTGCTTGCGGTTGGCAAGCTCGCGCTCGCGCGACGAAAGGTTCTTGGCTCGCTCCTTGGCCATCGCAAGCTCGAGGCGCGCGTCAGAGAGCTCGTGGGACGCCTTGCCCTGGGCGCGCACTGCCTCGTCATGCTGCGTGCGCAGGTCGCCCAGGCCGCCTGCTAGCTCCTCAGCCTTTGCGCGCGCGGCGGCAGCGGCTGCCTTGTGTCCCTCGATGTGCGAGCGGGCGTCTGCCGCGCGCTCGGACGCAGCGTCGCGCTGACGCGTGACCTGGCGTTGCTCGTCTGCCGCGCGCTGGCGCTGCGCGTCCAGGCGGCCCATCTCGGACGTGACCGAGGAGAGCTCACCAGAGAGACGCGCGACGTCGCCCTTTGCGGCCGCGGCACCATCGCGCGACGCGGCAAGCGCAGCCTCTGCCGCACTCAGGGCCTCCGTCGCGGCCCCGAGCGATGCGCGCAGCTCCCCCATGCCCTCCTCGAGGGCTCGAATGCGGCGCTTGCGCTCGAGGGCTCCCGCCTCGGTCGAGGGCGCAGTGCCAACCACGCAGCGGCCATCGGGCGTGACGGTGACGCCGTCCTGCGTGACGTAGGTGAGCGCCGGCATGGCCTGATGCGCGCGGATGGCCTCCTCGGCGCTACCCACGAGCCTGATGTCGCCGAGAAGCGCCGTGAGGAGCGGGCGCGCGGCGTCAGAGACGCGCAGGTGCGAGATGAGCGCCTCGCCGGGGGCACCCTCCGCCGCCACCGCAGCGGGTACGGCCTCGCGGAAGACCACGGTCGCCCTGCCCTCGGCGCGCCCCTGCGAGAGCGCGGAGGCCGCAAGCGTGCCCGCGTCCGCGGCGCTTGCAACCACAAAGGCGGCAAGGTCATCACCGAGCAGGCGCTCTACCAGGGACTCCGTTGCCTCGTCGGCGTCGATGAGGTCTGCCAGGCGGCACTCGACGAGATCTGCCGCCTTCCCCTTGGAGACGGCCTCCACGAGGGGGCTCGCCTTCTCCACGTTGGCGTCAACCGAGCGCAGCGCCGAGAGGGTGGCCTCAGAGGACGAGAGCTTGGTGCGAGCAGAGCGCTCCTCGTCACGGGCGCGCTTGAGCGCGGCCTGGGCCTCGGCAATGGTGCCGGCAAGCTCCTCCGCCTTGGCACGGGCGTCGGCAAGCTGGGCCTCCACGCGAGCCTTGCGCTCTCCCCTCTCGGCCAGCGCCTCCTCGGTTGTGGCGAGGGTCTCGGCCACCTGCTCGAGGCGGCTCTTGTACATGCCGTCCTCGACCTCAGCGTTCGAGATCTGGTCCTCGAGCTTGGCAAAGGCGAGGGTCTCCCTATCTGCCTCGGCGCGTGCCTGGCGCTCGTCGGCCTGGCGCTTGTTGAGGGCGTCCTCCAGCTCGCGCCGATGCGCCACGGAGTCCCGCGACGCCTTCGAGAGCGCCTCCATGCCCTCCTCGAGCTCGCGCTGGCGCACGCGGGCATCAGAGAGGTCCCCGGCCACGCGCTCGTGCTCCTCGGTCACATCCGCGCGCTGCTTGCGCATGGTCGAGAGCTGCATGCGCATCTCGGAGAGGCGCGAGACCATGTTCTTGCCCTTCTCCTCCAGAAGGCGCATGTCCGAGTCCATGCGGCCGAGGATGTCCTGCATGCGGCGGCGCTGCTCGCCGAGGTCGCCCACAAAGAGGCCCTTCTGCTCGAGGAGCGACTGGTACTTCTCGAGCTCTGCGGACTTCTCGTCCAGGCGGTACTGGGCAAGCTCGACGGCGGCGTCGGCCTCGCGGCCGCGGGCCGAGAGCGTGCCGTAGGAGGCCTGCAGGCGGCGCAGGTCGTCAACCGCGAGCTGCGTGCGCAGCTCGGTCAGGCGCTCGGTGATGTCGTGGGCGCGCTTTGCCTTGTCGACCTGGCGCTCGAGGGGCTTGAGCTGGCGGTTAATCTCACGCTCGACCACCTTGGCGCGCGCAAGGTTATCGTCCATCGAGGAGAGTTTTCGAAGGCTGCGCTCCTTGCGCCTGCGGTGCTTGGAGATATCTGCCGCCTCCTCGATGAGCTCGCGGCGCTCCTCAGGGCGGCTCTGGAGGATGGAGTCAAGCTTTCCCTGGCTGATGATCGAGTGGGTGTCCTTGCCCAGGCCGGAGTCGTGGAGGATGTCCTGCACGTCCATGAGGCGCGCGGGCGCGCCGTTGATGAGGTACTCGGACTCGCCCGAGCGATACATCCGACGCGTGATGCCCACCTCGGAGAAGTCGATGGGCAGCGTGTGATCTGAGTTGTCGAGTACCAGCGTGACCTCGGCCACACCCACGGCGGGCCTTGCGGAGCTACCCGAGAAGATCACGTCCTCCATGGCCTGGCCGCGGAGCATCTTGGCGCTCTGCTCGCCCAGGACCCAGAGAATGGCGTCAGAGACGTTCGACTTGCCCGAGCCGTTGGGACCCACAACCACGTTGAGGCCGGGGTCGAAGGACATGGATGTCCTGTCGGCGAAGGACTTGAAGCCCTTGAGTGTGAGCGACTTCAGATACAAGGGTGGTCCTCTCGCTTCTCGGGCTAGTGCTCGTCGGCGTCAGCGGGGGCGACGCTGGCGTCTGCCCCCTTGTCGCCGCCCTGTCCCATGCGCTCGAGCGCGTCCGCGGCGGCGGCGTTCTCGGAGCTCTTCTTGGAGGGGCCGGAACCCCGGCCCACGCGCTTGCCGTCGACCAGCACAACGGAGGTGAAGGTGGGGTCGTGCGCGGGGCCCTCCTCGCCCACAAGCTTGTACTCGGGAGCAAGGCGCAGGTCGCGCTGGGTGATCTCCTGCAGGCGCGACTTGGGGTTTATCGGCCGCTCGGAGAGACGGTCGACAAGCTCAGGCGTGAAGTGCGAGGAAAGCGTGTCGAGCACGAACCTGCGCGTGTCCTCGTAGCCAGCATCGAGGTAGAGGGCGCCCACGATGGACTCGTAGACGTTCTCGAGGGCGGAGTGCATGCCGCGCGCGTGCGTGCCCTTCTCGGACTCGCCCACCACGATGAGCGGGGCTATCCCAAGGTCGCCCGACACCTCCGAGAGCGTCTCGCCCGAGACGAGCGAAATCTTGAGCCTTGTGAGCGCGCCCTCGTCGAGCCCGGGGAAGCGCTCGAAGAGCTCGGTGGCCACAATGGCGCCCAGGATGGAGTCGCCCAGGAACTCAAGCCTCTCATAGGAGGCCGAGACAGGCTTTCCCTCCACCGCCGAGGGGTGCGTGATGGCGGACGTTATGAGCCTTTTGTCGGTGAAGTGGTGGCCGCAGATGCGCTCCACCTCGCTGACCTTTTCATGCGTGTTCAAGTGAGAGAGCTCTCCTTACAAAAGCTTACTGAGCGGCCTCGATGGCGCTCACGGCGTCGCCCACGGTTGCAATCTTCTCGAGGGCCTCGTCGTCAAAGGTGAGGTCAAACTCGTCCTCGAGGGCGGTGACCAGCTCGAGCAGGTCGAAGGAGTCTGCGCCGAGGTCCTTGAAGGCGGTCTCCTCGGTGAGCTCGACGTCTGCCGGGACATCAAGGGTGTCGTTCACAACCGAGATGACCTTCTCGAGAATGGCGTCATGGTCCATGGGTTCCTCCTAGCGGATTGACGTTGCGGGTCACGCGGGCCGCGTGGCACCGCGCACACGAGCTTATGGTACCCGTTACTCGGCCTTCTCGCAGGCCTTGGCAATACGTTCGCAGAGCTGTCCGCGGGCGGCACGGGCGCAGGCAAGTGTGCCGCTGGCCACGGCCTCGGCACTGGTGCTGCCGTGGCCCTTGACCACAGGAGCGCGCAGGCCGAGAAGGACGGCACCGCCCATCTCGTCACCAGAGAGCTCGCCCGCAACGGTCTTAAGCGCCGGCTTGAGCATGAGGGCACCCAGGCCCGCACGCTTGGACTCGCCTGCCGCAGCCTTGACGCGCGACACGATGAACTTTGCCGTGCCCTCGATGGTCTTCAGGGCAACGTTGCCCGTGAAGCCATCTGCCACGATAACGTCAAAGGTGCCCGCGAGAAGGTCTGTGCCCTCGGCGTTGCCCACAAAGCCGCAGTTGCCCTCTGCCAGCGCCTTGTGGTAGGACAGCGCGAGCTCGGAACCCTTGGTTTCCTCCGAGCCGTTGCAGAGAAGCGCCACGCGGGGCTCGTCTACGCCCAAGACTACCTGCGCATAGGCGCGACCCATGTGCGCAAACTGCACAATCACGTCTGGCTGTACGTCCGCGTTGGCGCCACAGTCGAGAAGGACCGTCTTCTTGCCCGAGATGCCGGGGGCGGCAAGCGTGAGCGCCGGGCGGCGGATGCCCTTGATGCGCCCAATGCCAAAGGTCGCGGCCGTGAGCACGGCGCCGGTGGAGCCGGCGGAGAAGAGGCCGTCCGCCTGGCCGGCGCGCACCGCTGAGGCGGCGCGCACGATGCTCGAATCCTTCTTCTTGCGCACGGCGGAGGCGGGATGCTCGTCCATGGCGATGACCTCGGTGGTCACGAGGGCCTCTGCGCGCTCGTGGTCGCGCGCGAAAGGCTCGACCACAGAAGCGTCGCCCGCCACAAGAACCTTGAGCTCGGAGTCGAGCTCAAGGGCCTTGGCAACGCCTTCGAGCAGCACGGAAGGCTCGCGGTCGGAGCCCATGACGTCAACGCAGATGGTGGTCATCTATCCTCCAAGATCGCTGTGGGCGCTCGCGCGCAAGATTAAAAAAGGAGGCCGACCCCAGAAGGGACCGACCTCCCAGGCCATGTTGCAGGCATGGGGCTACTCGGTGACAACGACCTCGCGGTCCTTGTAGTAGCCGCAGTTGGGGCACACGTGGTGCGGGAGCTTGGGAGCTCCGCAACGCGGGCACACGGAACGGGCCGGAGTGGCGACCTTGCTGTTGGCCGAACGACGGGTGTGCGTGGCTCCACGGCCCTTTTTCTGCTTAGGAACTGCCATCTTGAACCTCTCTTGCTCTTACACCGCGCCCCTCGTGGAGACGCGGGGCAACTTGACCAAAAATCATGCGTAGATGACTATACCACGCAATTGGGTATATGCGCCAGATGCGGCAATATCTTCACTCCGCGTCCGGCTTGTCGTCTTGAGGCTGCTCGCCGGAAGCGGGTGCATCACCGTTGCCGCCCTCGTCGTGGTCCAGGTCGAGCGAAGCAAGAACCGCGAACGGGCTTGCCTTGAGGCGGTCCTCCTCGATCTGGGCGGCGTGGCCGCAGTCCTCCTCGTTGAGGTTGGCGCCGCAGACGGGACAGAGGCCCTTGCAGTCCGGACGGCACAGCACAACAAAGGGCGTTTCCATGACAAGGGTCGAGAGAAGCGCGCCCGAAAGGTCGATGGTGTTGTCGGCCGAGACGAGCGAGAAGTCCAGCTCGTCGTCATCGTCGTCGCCCGTGTCCTCAGGCTCCTCGAAGAGGTAGTACTCGTCGACCTCGCCGCTCACGTCGAACTCCGCCGGGCTGAGGCAGCGGTCGCAGGTGCCCACCACGTGCGTGGTGAGGATGCCCGTAGCGAGAATGCCCTCGCCGGCGTTTGTGAGCATGAGGTCGTAGTCGATGCCAGAGGGAAGCGAGAACTCGCGCTCGCCGAGGGTGTAGGACGTCTCGTCGAGGTGGCCCTTCAGGGGCAGGGTGTCGCCTGCTTCCCCCAGGCGCGCGTCAAGTGCAAGAATCACAGGCTGCATGGCGCTTACCAGGGGACGTTGTTCGAGGTGTTGCGCGGGCCGGAGTTCTCGTCGAGCGTCTGGCGAACGCGGGAGACCGAGTTGGTGAGCGACTTGAGGTTCTCCTCGAGGTGCGCAAGCACGGTGTCCGCGTACTCCTCGGCGTTGTAGCGGGTGTCGCGCTCGTACTGGGCCGCCTGGTCCTTGATGCTGTCGGCCTGCTGCTGGGCAAGTCGGACGACCTCCTGGTCACCCGCAAGAATCATGGCCTGCTGTTGGGCATCGGCGATGATGCTGTCTGCCTGCTGCTGAGCACGGTCGAGCGTCTCCTGCTCCTCCTTGAGGATGCGGCGGGCATCCTGGAACTCCTGCGGGAAGACCCTGCGGATCTCGTCGAGAATCTCGTACACGTCCTGGGCATCGACAATCTTCTTCTGGCCGCCGCCGGTAAGCGGGGACTTCGCCTCGTTCACTAGCTGCTCGAGCTCGTCGACCAGGCTCTCTATTTCCTCACCCGGCTGCATCCAGGTCTCCTTTCGAGTATGGGCCACTGCTCGGGCGTTCCCGCGCGCTGCCCGAGGGGCATATCACATCGATGGTAGCAGAAAAGCAACGCAAGTCCCTAAACGAGCCAAAGCTCACGCATAGTGCGCACGCAGCCGCTCGGCCACGCACGGCGGCACGAGGAAGTCCACGTCACCACCCATGGCCGCAATCTCGCGCACGATGGATGAGGAGACATAGCCGTACTTGGGGCTCGACATGACGAAGATGGACTCCAGGTCAGGCGCCATGTAGGTGTTGAGGTCTGCCTGCTGGAGCTCGTACTCGAAGTCTGTCGTGGCGCGCAGACCCTTAACTACGCCACCTGCCCCGCGCTCCTTGCAGAACTCCACGAGAAGCCCGCAGAAGGGCACCACCTCGATGCCATCGGTCATGTTCTCGTCGAGCAGGGCGCGCTTGAGCATGTGCACGCGCTCTTCGAGCGTGAACTCGGTGCCCGTGCCGTGCTTGCGGCGCGACTCCGCCACGGCTACCGTCACCTGCGGGAAGAGCTTGCGGGCGCGGCGGATCACGTCCATGTGGCCCAGAGTCACCGGGTCGAAGGTGCCGGGCACCACCACGTGGGTGCAGAGCTCGCTAGTCAACGTCCTGTCCTTTCTCGAGAAGGTCCACGCAGGTGATGCCATAGCGCTTGGTGCGCACGGGGGTGAGCCCCGGCACGCTAAGCCCCGGCGCCTGTGCGGAGCGCTCGTAGACCACGGTCGCACCCGGGCGCAGCGCGCCCTGTGCGACAAGGTGTTCGAGCATAGCACTCACGACACCTGCCGAGAGCGCATAGGGCGGGTCGAGAAAGACGACGTCGAAGGGCGCCCCGGCAATGCGGCCGCGCTCGGCAAGCTGGCAGGCGTCACCGCGAAGCACGGCATAGGCGTCCTTCTCGGCGCCAACCTTGGCAAGGTTGCGGCGAACCCGGGCAGCAGCGCGCGCGTCCTGGTCGATGAAGGTGCAGCGAGCCGCCCCGCGCGAGAGGAGCTCGATGCCCATGGCACCGGAGCCCGCGAATGCGTCGAGCACCGAGGATCCCTCTAGGTTTAGCCCGCGCGCCGAGAGGATCATCGACGCCATTGCCTCGCGATTGCGGTCTGTCGTGGGACGTGTGACGCCACGGCCCTCCGGGGACTCCAGGGGCACGCCGCCCCACTTTCCACCAACAACCCTCATGCCTTGTCCAGCTCCTCGAAGTAGGCGCCAAAGCGGTCCCTGGCCTCCAGCGCCAGGGGCCTCAAGGCCGGGCTGGTAAGGGAGGGGTCCTTGGCAAAGATCTCCTGTGCGTCCTCGTGTGCGGCCACCACAAGATCCTCGTCGGCCGCAAGGTCACTCACGCGCAGAGAGATGCCGCCATGCTGGCGATACCCCAGGACCTCGCCCTCGCGCCGCAGCTTGAGGTCAAGCCGTGCCAGCTCGAAGCCGTCGGCGGTGTGCTCCAGTGCCGAGAGGCGCTTGCGCGCCGGCGTGCCCTGCTTGGCCGCACAGGAGAGCCATACCTCGCCCGGCCAGTCGCCACGACCCACGCGGCCGCGCAGCTGGTGCAGGGTCGCCAGTCCAAAGCGGTCTGCGTCGTGCACGAGCATCACCGTGGCGTTGGGCACGTCAACGCCCACCTCGACCACTGTGGTTGAGACCAGCACGTTCACCTTCCCGGCACGAAAGTCCTCCATGACCGCGTCCTTCTCGGCAGCAGACATACGGCCGGTGAGCAGCGCGCAGACAAGGTCCGGGAAGATGCGCTCCGAGAGCTCGGCCACGGTCGAGGTAGCGGAGCGCACGTGGGCGCTCCGACTGCGCTGCGACTCTGGGACGTCGTCGAGGTCCGTCCCTAGGCTGTCGCCGGTGTCGGCATCATCTACCAGGGGGCAGATCACGTAGGCCTGGTGACCCGCCTCCACGGCGCTGCGGATGGAGCCGTAGGCGAGGTCGAGGTTCTCGGGCGTGATGACGCGCGTGGTGACGCCGGCGGTGGCCCTGGGGCGCCTGCGTATGCACGAAAGCGACACGTCACCGTAGATGGAGAGCGCGAGCGTGCGCGGAATGGGCGTTGCCGTCATGGTGAGAAGGTCCGCCCCTGCCCCCTTGCGGCGCAGTGAAGCGCGCTGGTCCACGCCAAAGCGATGCTGCTCGTCAATGACCACAAACGTGAGACGAGCGAATGCGATGTCGTCCGAGAGGAGCGCCGTGGTGCCAAAGGTCACGCAGAGCTCGCCAGCCGCCGTGCGCCTGGCCGTCTCCGCGCGCTCGGCAGCGGGCGTCGCCCCCGTGACAAGCGCCCAGGTGATGCCCGCCGCGTCGAGCACGGGCCCGAGCTTCTCGGCATACTGGCGCGCAAGGACCGAGGTGGGGGCCATGACGGCGGCCTGGGTGCCCGTGTCTGCCACAGCAGCAAGCGCCACGGCGGCGACAGCCGTCTTGCCTGTGCCAACGTCGCCCAGGAGCAGGCGGTTCATGATGCGGGGGGCTGCCATGTCCGCAAGAATCCGGTCCGCGGCAGCGCGCTGCTCGTCCGTAAGCGAGAAGGGCAGCGCGGCAAGCAGGGCATCCATGTGGGGACCGGATACCTTGTGCGTGGTAGCGCGGACGTCGCCCAGCTCGATGGCCTGGCGGCTGAGAAGGGCCACCTGGAGGCAGAGGAGCTCGTCGTAGGCAAGGCGCCTTCTAGCCTGCTCGGCCGTGGCAAGGGTCTGCGGAAAGTGGACCTCGCGGATAGCACGCGCGAGCGTCATGAGCCCGTGGCGCGCGGCGAGCGGGGCCGGCAGCCAGTCTGCCACGTCCCCCACGTCGGCAAGGGCGCACGAGACAATGCGGCGCATCCAGGAGGTGGTGATACCCTCCCCCACAGGATGCACGGGCAGAACGCGCCTGTAGGCCGAGGCGCTGGCCTCAGAATCGAGAACCTCGTGGAAGGGCGCCCGCATCCGCTTGAAGCCGTAGGCAAACTCGACCTTGCCCGAGAGCGCCACCTTGTCGCCACGCTTGACCTGCTCTGCCAGCCAGGGCTGCCCGAAGAAGCTCGCCGAGAGCACGCCGGTCCGATCGAACACGTAGAGCTCGACCACCGTGAGGCGAGGGCGAGGCCGCTTAAGCTCCACCTTGTCGACGGTGCCCACCACCGTGACCTCGCTGCCAACGTCCGCATGGCTTATGGGAACCACGTGAGAGTAGTCCACGTAGCGATGAGGGATGTGCAGGAAGAGGTCGCGCACGCGATGGATGCCCAAGCGCTCCAGCGCGTCAAGCCGCGAGGACGCACCCCGCGACGAGACGTAGCGCAGACGCGACACGCCGTCTGTGAGGGCGAGCGTCCTGTCGATGCGTCCCGCAGCGGCCCCGACGCTCGGGGCAGTGCCCGCGGGCGCCTGCTGCGGGACACCCATGGGCAGCTACTCGATGGAGAAGACGATGGGATAGAGGGGCTGCTCACCACGGTGAGAGTCAATCTCGAGAGAGGGCTCGGCTGCCGAGACGGCGTCGAGAATCTCCTGGAAGGAGGCATCGTCGAGGTCTGCGCCGGCAAGGATGGTGAGGGTGTCGCCCTCCTCGGCCTCCTGCATGCGGCGGATGAGCTCGACGGTGACGTCCTTCACCGAGGAACCCACCACGGTGATGGCACCGTCCTCGATGCCCATGACGTCACCGGCATGGATGGGCGAGCCGTCTGCGGCCTGGGAGTCGCGCACGGCGCGCGTGACCTCGCCGCCGCGCACCTCGGAGACGGCATCGGTCATGGCCTCGACGTTATCCTCGAGGGTACCCTCGGGGTCTGCCACGAACATTGCCGAGAAGGCCTGCGGGACGGTCTTGGTGGGAACCACGGCAACGTGGGCGTCCTCGCAGGCGGAGGCGGCGGCCTCGGCGGCCATGCGGATGTTGCCGTTGTCGGGAAGTACGATCACGTTCTCCGCGTTGGTCTTCTCGACCGCAGCGAGGATGTCTGCCGTGGAGGGGTTCATGGTCTGCCCGCCGGAGACAACCACGTCGACGCCGAGCGAGGTGAGGATCGATGCCTCGCCGGAGCCCGCGGCAACCGCGACAAAGCCCAGGGGCTTCTTGGGGGCCTTCTCCTCTGCTGCCTTGTCGGCAGCGATCTTTGCCGTGCGCTCGTGAGCCTCGAGGTCCATGTTGTGGATGAAGACCTCGAAGATCTGGCCACGCTCGAGCATGTAGGCAAGGACCTTGTCGGGCGTATTGGAGTGCACGTGCACCTTGAAGTCTGGGTACTCGCCCACGAGCAGCTCGCAATCACCCATCGTGGCGAGAAACGCAAGCGCGGCGTCGCGGTCGAAGGACTCGTCGTTGGCATGGAAGAGGAACTCGTTGCAGTAGCGGTACTGCGAGCCCTCCCAGTCGTCGTTGAGCTCGATGGCCACCTTGGAGGAGACGGCAGCCTTGGCATCCGAAGAGTCTACGGTGGTCTTGAAGTCAGAGACCTCACCCGCCTTGCCCTCGACCGCGTTCACGAAGGCCTCGAAGAAGGTGGCGAAACCAAAGGCACCGGAGTCGACAACGCCGTTCTCCTTGAGGACGGGCAGGAGCTCGGGCGTGCGGGCAACGGACTCGTAGGCCTCGATGACCAGCGCATCGAGCATCTCGGTTGCCGTGATGTGAGCCTTCTCGAGCTGGTCGGCACGGGTGGACATGTCACGCAGGACGGTGAGGATGGTTCCCTCGACGGGCTTGCGCACAGCCTTGAAGGCAACCTTCACCGAGCGGCGGAACGCGTGCGCGATGTCGGCGGCCGTGGGGTTGTCCTGGTCCTTGGCATCGCAGAGCCCCTCGGCGAGACCGCGCAGAATCTGGGAGGTGATGACACCGGAGTTGCCGCGTGCGCCCATGAGCGAGCCATGGGTGATCGCCTTGGCGATGTCCTCGATGGTGGCGTCCTGCGGGAGCGCCTCCACCTCCTTGACGACGGTCCCAAGGGTGAGCGACATGTTGGTGCCGGTGTCTCCATCAGGGACAGGGAAAACGTTGAGCTTGTTGATCTCCTCGGCTCGCTCGGCAACGACGTTCGCCGCCACGGGGAAGCACGTGCGGATGACTGACGCGATCATCTTATTGGACCTCTGTTCTTTCTCTGCGGCGGCCTAGCGATTGGAGCGGAGGCCCTCGATGTGGACAGTGACCTTGACGTCATCGAGCTCGGCGATCTGCTTCAGGATGAACTTGACCGAGCTGGTGAGGTTGTTCACGACGGACGCCATGTTGACGCCCTGCTCGACAATGACGTGGAGGTCGACCGAGAGGTGCCCGTCTGCGGTGACGTCGACGTCGATGCCGCGGCGCAGGCGGTTGGTTGGCAGGAGCTGCGCGACGCCAGCCTGCTCGTCGATGGCCGCCATGCCTACGACGCCATAGCACTCAAGCGCGGCGTAGCCAGCCAGGTCTGCAATGCAGTCGTTAGACACCTTGAGCGTTCCCGGAACGACACCGGCCATGGGGTCTCCTCTCAAAGCCTCCGCAGGACGGAGGCACTGTTACTGACATAAGTCCTAGCGATTATAGCGCAGGGCAGCGCACGCACGCGACCCCACCCCATGACAACAGAAAGGGAGGACCAACGAAGTGGCCCTCCCCTGTTTGAGTTTGGTCTGGACGGTGGACTGGTGTACAAGTATGTTCTGTGGGCGACACCCCATCATCGAGCGGCAAGGCCGGATCGCCGGCTAGAGTGTTGGGAGGAACCCCGGTATGTGCCCGGCACGCCCCGGCGGGTCTGGCGGGCCCCGGCAGGAGCCAATACCAAGAAGTTGTGTGTATCGCTTGCGAGAAGCCGCCCAAGTGGTATATTTGCAAAGCTTGTTGATTAACGGGCGCGCGAGCGCCGCACTTTGGAGGTCAAGGTCATGTCGAAGGTTTGTGATATCTGCGGCAAGCACGCCGTTGCCGGTCGTTCCATCAGCCACTCACACCGCACGGTTGCTCGCACGTTTAAGCCCAACATCCAGCGCGTCTCCGTCGTTGTCGACGGCCAGCGCAAGAAGCTCAACGTCTGCACCAGGTGCCTCAAGAAGGGCAACCTCGTCCGCGGCTAGGCTTCAGGACATTGCATGTAGGGAGGGTCGCACCACTTGGTGCGGCCCTCTTTTTTGTGACGGCACGGGACGGTGCGGGGCGGCGCGGGGCTTGCCGCGGATTTTCGCCGGTTAGGACTTTTCCGAACGGTTAGAGCCCCCTAAAGGGCGAAATCGCGCGGCATTGCGGGCATGCCGCGGATTCCGAACGGTTAAGCCGGTCTAACCGGCGAAATCGCGCGGCATTGCGGATGGCACCGTACGGCAGCAGCCAAGCCCGCGGCCTATCGCATCAGGAACGCCGCAACCGCACCGGAGCTCACGGACACAATGGCGTCCTCGCTCTCCACCACGTTCGAGATGCCCAAGTCGTTGAGAAGGACTAGGGGCTTCTCGTCAAGACACCACTTCATGCCGGACTCGCTCACCACCGTTCCCGGTGCCACGGCCACGGCCGAGAAGGTGCGCCCGCGTGCGCCAGCGCCCAGTCGCCACTCGCGCGACCCCGCGACCGACACCACGCGCATCTCAAACGAGTCCTCGACCAGTGCGGGACATGCGTCGGCAGCGCCGGCGAGAAGCCCCACCACGCCCAGGGCATGGTCCGGCCGGCCGCCAGACGCGCAGGTCACCGTAAGGCGCAGCGGACGCCGCTGCCGCGCGGCCTCGTGGCGCGCGCAGTCAATGGCAAGCGAGAGGTCCGTTGCATACTTCTCGGACGGAAACGAGATCGAGCGCCCTGCCTCGCTGCTTGCCCAGGCGCCATCCGCAGCCGAGACGGAATCGCGGTCGCCGCAATATGCGTCTGGCACCACGCCGGCAGCCCGGCACGTCTCGGCACCCTTGTCGGCTGCAACGACGTAGTCCGCCCTGTCGGCTAGCCGCGCGACAAGCGCCGGCGAGCTGGACGCCGGCGACCCATCGACCACAAGCACGCGTAGGGGCTCCGCATCAGACGGCGCGTCCTGCGCCGCCGGTACCGCCGCATAGTCCTCGATAAGCGACAGCGAGAGCTCCGCGAAGCTATGCACGTATATGTCGCACCAGGGCTGCACGTCCCTCTCGTCCCGACCGTCATGGTCGTTCATGAGGCCAACCACGTTGAACCCCGCGCGCTTGGAGGTGCGCACGCCAAAGGGGGCATCCTCGAAGACCCAGGTCTCACCCACCGGCGTGCCAAGGCGACGGGCCGCCTCGAGGTAGACGTCGGGGAACACCTTGTCGCGACCGCCCACCTGCTCCGTTGTCACGATGTCCTTGAAGAAGTGCGAGAGGTCGTGCGCCTCGAGCGCCACACGCACCTCGCGCAGCGGCGTGGAGGTCGCAATGACCATGGGGATGCCCGCCTCCGACAGCTCCTCGAGGAACTCGCGCGCGCCGGGCATGATCAGGATGTCAGTCGCGTAGTGGTGGCGAACGATGGCGCAGACCTCCTCGTAGAGATCGCTGACGGGGGTCTCGATGCCAAGCTCGTCATGCATGATCTGACACCCGTCTCGCAGGGTCACGCTCTCGATTCGATCGAAGAACGTCTGGCCAACGCCCCCGCAGCCGTGGGCGTGTGCCAGCTCGATCATCACATGGCTCCACATGCGCATGGAGTCGACGAGCGTCCCGTCACAGTCGAAGATCGCACCCTTGAAAGCCATCGTTTCCTCTCCCCTGCGGTACAGGCCATGCCATGGCGAGCAGATTCAGTGTTGTCCCCAGGCTTGCCGCCCGCAAGCTGGCAGCAATCCCTCCGGTTGGGTAAAGTATCCCATGGCTCGCGCGCAGTCACGCTCGCGCCGGCCACCTTACAGCATCTGCACCAAGCTTCCGGAGGAAGAAGAACATGGCTCGTTATGACTACAAGTGCCCCTCATGCGGTTCCACCTTCGAGGTCGAGCACCCCATGAGCGCCCATCCCAAGGTGAACTGCCCCAAGTGCGGCCATGAGGCCGAGCGCGTGTTCGAGACTTCGGGCATCGTGTTCAAGGGCTCCGGCTTCTACAACACCGACCAAAAGGGCAAGTAGCCCAAGCGCCATAGCTGGACGTCCGAAGGCCCCGCCGACTGTCGGCGGGGCTTTTTTCGGGTCGCGTGAGGTTGGAATGGGGCGAGGACGCGGCTCTCGGCAACGCGAGGGCGCCTCTCGTCAATAAGGGTGCACGAAAACGGTTCAGGTGGCTTCCTGGCAACGCTTTTCTCAGGAAGCCAGCATGCAGGATTGTTTTGGTGTGCATTTTTTGGGCGAGATGGACAGGGCCGACATTGAGCGCCACCACCGGATGCCAAGGTACAGCGACACTTCGGCCAAGCAATGCCTCCGTTATTGAGACACGAGGCATCGCCAAGGGCGGAGCGCGCCATGGCAAACTGAGCTATGGTTACTTGCACGCAGCCAGCGGGGCACAGCCCCTCGACACAACGAAGCAGAAAACAACACCATGAGGCGGATGTGGGTTCCGGAGGCAGCATGACTAGCAGCAATGACAAGAAGGATCGCTTCGAGCGCGAAGGGAAGCGCGAGGACAGCAACATTGGGCTTGTGGGCAGGGGCTCGGGCTTCATCCCCACGGGCGACGCCAGCGCAATGCCCGAGGGGACCGAGCGGAGAGGCAGCCGAGGCAGACGATTCGTGCTACGGACGCTCGTTCCGCTCCTCGTGCTTGCAGCACTTCTCGGCGGCGGCTTCGTATGGTGGACACAGTTCCGCCCAGTTCAGGTGACGGTAAACGGCACGCTTCAGAGCGTGACGGTTGGCACCACCATTGACCAACTCAAGAGCGACGAGGGCATTCAAACCTCGCCTGGCAACTACGTGAGCGTCTCGGGGAACATCCTTGCCGAGGGCGGGGGCTACCCCTACTCGGTCTCCGTCAACGACAAGGACATGGACTACGACGACGCGCGCACCTACAAGGTTGCCGGCGGGGAGCGTATCACCGTGAGCGACGGTGGCAACCGCACAGAGCCCTACACCACCGAGACCGTGAACCAGCCGCCCAAGCTCCTCATGGACGGAAACGTTGGCGCCATCAACTACATCTCGCAGTGGGGCTCCACCACGGTGAAGGACGTGCTCACGGGCCAGGATTCTGGCGAGCAGGTCGACGGCACGGTCTACGAGCAGGGTCAGGACTGCGTTGTCACCGTGAAGGACGTCCAGCCTTCGGACGACCAGAAGCTCGTGGCCCTGACGTTTGATGACGGACCCAGCGAGTACACGTCCCAATACCTGCAGATCTTGCAGGACAAGGGAGTCAAGGCGACCTTCTTCTGCCTGGGCAAGGAGGTTGACGCCCGCCCAGAAGAGGCCCAGGCCATCGTGGATGCCGGCTGCCAGATATGCAGTCACTCCTACGACCATCCCGACCTTAGGTACGCGGAGCCGCAGACGGTAGTCGACGAGCTCACCTCGTCCTTCTCGTCCATAGAGAACGCCACGGGCGAGAAGACCACCACGTTTCGCCCACCCTACGGAAGCTTTACCCAGCGCACCTGGCTTGCCACGCAGGGCTTGGCAACGGTGGCCGTGCGCTGGGACATCGACACCGAGGACTGGAAGCAGCCCGGCGTGGACCAGATTGTCTCGGCGGCCTGCAGCAACGTGCACTCCGGCAGCATCATCCTGATGCACGATGGCGGCGGCCCCCGCGACCAGGATGTCGAGGCGCTGCCGCAGATCATTGACACGCTCCAGTCGCAGGGCTACACCTTCGTGACCATCAGCGAGCTTCTCGCCAGCGATGACTCCATCCCGGACTATGTGACGAGCTGCAACTCGACCATGCCCGAGAACGCCGTCTGGCCGGACGAGATAGGCTAGGCAAACTGGCTGCGGTAGAGCGTCGCGTACGCACCGCCCTTCTCCAGCAGTGACTCGTGCGTGCCCTGTTCAATGATGGTTCCGTGGTCCATCACCAGGATGAGGTCCGCGTCCACAATCGTGGAAAGGCGGTGCGCGATCACGAAGCTCGTGCGATTCTCCATGATAGCCTCCATAGCGCGAACAATGGCCTGTTCGGTACGGGTGTCCACGCTCGAGGTTGCCTCGTCGAGGATAAGCATGGCGGGGTCTGTGAGCATGGCGCGCGCAATGGTCAGGAGCTGACGCTGACCCTGGCTCACGTTCTCACCGCCGTCAGTGAGCATCGTGTCGTAGCCATGCGGAAGTGTGCGCACGAAGAAGTCCACGTGCGCGGCGCGCGCCGCCGCCTCGACCTCCTCCCGTGTGGCACCAGGTCTGCCATAGGCGATATTCTCGGCGATGGTTCCCTCGAAGAGCCACGCATCCTGGAGCACCATGCCAAACTCGCGGCGCAGGTCGCGCCGACGTAGCTGCCTGGTGTCAACGCCATCGAGCGTGATGCGTCCACCGTCAACCTCGTAGAAGCGCATGAGGAGGTTGATGAGCGTGGTCTTGCCGGCGCCGGTTGCGCCCACGATGGCGACCTTCTGACCAGGCTCGGCCACGAGGGAGACGTCGCGCATGAGGGGTGCCTCGGGCGAATAGCCAAAGCGCACGTGCTCGAAGGCCACACGACCCTGCACGGGCTTTGGAAGCTCAGCCGGAACCGCTGGGTCCGGTGAAATCTCTGGCGCATCGAGCAGCGCAAAGACACGCTCAGCAGCAGCAAGGGCGCCCTGCAGCATGTTCACCGTTAGCGAGAGCTGGGTGAGTGGCTCGGACGCCTGGGTCACGTACTGGAAGAAGGCCTGGAACGCGCCGACGGACATCTGACCCCCCGCCACGAGCACTCCAGCGGAAAGGCCGATAGCCACCTGGGAGAGCCGCATGAGGAAGCGGATCACAGGGGAGATTGCGTTGGTGAGGAAGTCTGCTCGGGCACTTGTGGCAGCAACCTTCTCAGCACGCAACTCCACCGCCTCGAGGCTCGCGTCCTCCACGCCAAATGCCTTGATGACGGTTCGGCCGGAGTACGCTTCCTCGACGCTCTCGGTGAGGTGCCCCAGCGCGTCTTGGCGCGCCGCCGCCGCATCGAGCGTGCGGCGGGCGGCAAACCTGGTAACAACCACAGACGCGGCGGCAAACCCGCAGAACACAAGTGCCAGCACCAGGTTGGAGACAAGCATGAGCACGACTGCGCCCACGAGCGTGGTGAAGGCGATGATGAGCTGCAGCAGGCCTCGCTGCAGGACCTCGGAGACCTTGTCGAGGTCGTTGGTCGCGCGGCTGATGGTGTCACCAGGCTGGTGGGCGTCGAAGTACGAGAGTGGGAGCCTTCCCAGCTTTGCCGAGATCTTCTTGCGCAGGGAAAGGTTAAGGCGCTCGGCAAAGCTCGACATCACGAGCGACTGCACGCTGTAGAACACCCACGCGCATGTCCAGATGCCCAGGTAGATGAGAACCTCGCGGCCACCGTTCTCGAGGCCCACAACGTAGGGCTCGCCTGCGGCGAAGCTTTGCTGGATATGCTCCCACAGCACGTCGACTACGTGCGCGCTGTAGGCAGCGGCACCCAGGCTCGCGGCAACGTACACGATGGCGCTCACAGCAGCGACCACAAGGCGCCAGCGCTGCTTGCCGGCGGCCTGCCACAGGCGGCGCGCCGTCCCCATGGCGTCATGTGGGCGCTCCTCGTCACGCATGTTCTTCTCGTCACTCATCGGCGGTGGCACCTCCCCTCGTCTGGGACTCAACAATGTCTTTATAGGCAGGGCACGTCTCCATGAGCTGGCCATGCGTGCCGCGTCCAACCACGCAGCCGTCACCCAGCACCACGATCTGTGCCGCATGGCGCACGGTGCTCACGCGCTGGGCGATGATGACCACGGCCTGGTTCGCAAGCTCGGCCTCGAGGGCATGGCGCAGGGCCGCGTCGGTCTTGTAGTCGAGCGCCGAGAACGAGTCGTCAAAGACGTAGAGGTCCGCATGGCGTACGAGCGCACGTGCAATGGCCAGGCGCTGGCGCTGGCCGCCCGAGAAGTTCGACCCACCCTGCGCCACTCGCGTGGAGAGCCCGTCGGGCAGCTCGTGCACGAAGGCAGCCTGCGCCACGTCAAGCGCGTGCCAGAGCTCCTCGTCGGTGGCGGAAGGGTCGCCGTCGCGCAGGTTCTCGGCGATGGTGCCCGAGAAGAGCCATGCCTGCTGCGGCACATAGGCAATGTGGGAGCGCAGGTCCTGCTGCGTGACCTCGCGCACATCGGTTCCCAGCATGAGAAGCGAACCCGCAGTCACGTCGTGGAAGCGAAGTAGCATCTTGGCAACAGTTGACTTGCCCGACCCGGTATTGCCCATGATGGCTGTGACCTCACCTCGCCGAATGGAGAAGTCAAGGTCATGGAGGATGTCCTCATCGGCATCAGCAAAACGGAAGCTCGCGTGCGAGAAGCGCGCCACCTCGTCGCCTGGCCTTGGATCTGCCGGCGCAGCCAGACGCTTGGGCTCCGCAGGGTCCGCCACGCTGGGCACCGCGTCGAGGACGGCTGCCGTGCGCGTGAGGCACGAGAGCGCCCTGGGCACCTGGATCATTGCGAACTGGGCCATCATCATGAAGAAAAGGATGAGCATGGCGTACTCGAGCAGCGCGGAGATGGAGCCAATCTGCATGGCGCCTGCGCCCACGCGGTCCGCGCCCATCCACATGACAAGCACCTCGACGACGTTCATGAGGAAGAACGTCGAGCAGTCCACGACCGAGAAGAGCATGTTCACGCGGATGGCGTTTGTGGCGTAGTCCTCGAAGGTCTCGTCCAGGCGGCCACGCTCGCGCTCCTCCTTGCCAAAGGCGCGGATGACGCGCGTGCCGGTGACCACCTCGCGCAGCCGCGAGTTCATGCGGTCAACAAAACCCTGCATAGCCATGAAGATGGGTGTGGACTTGGCAACGGCAACGCCCGAGATGGCGAGCATCGCTATGGTGATGAGGAGGAGCATGCGCCCCATCACGGGGTCTATCCCATATGCCAGAACGATGGCAACCACACAGGTCACGGGCACCGGGAAGACCATCATGAAGGTCATGAGCAGAGTCTGCTGCACCACGTTGGCGTCAGACAGCGTGCGGGTGATCATCGAGCCCGTGCCAAACACGTTGAAGTCGGCGCCCGAAAGCGCAAGCGACTTCTTGTACACGGCCACGCGCAGGTCTCGTCCCACGTAGGCGGCAAGGCGAGAGGCAACGTAGTAGGATGCCACACACCCGCCGGAGCCCACCACGGCAGCCACAAGCATGGCAACGCCATGCGAGGTAAGCTCCGCAGTGTCACGTGTGCCCACGGCAACGTTCACGAGGGCTGCAAGCTGCGTGGGAATGAGGAGCATACCCACGATGTCAGCAAGCAGCAGCACGCAGGCGGCCACCGCCAGATGCCAGTGCGGGCGCACGAGCTGCGTGAGGACCCTCCACGACGCGCGCTTGCTGTAGTCGCGCTCGGCAGCCATCAGTTCCAACCTCCCTGGGTGTCATCAGCCAGTTCCTTCTCGGCAGTGCCCTTAGCATGCAGGGCACGCGCCTCAACGTCGATTGCCACCACGTAACGGCGGATGAGTGCCACGAGGGCAACCCGGTCTTACGGAGAGAGTGTCTCGAAGGCACGCTGCTCTGCCTTGAGCGCGGGCGCGACCTCCTTCTCGCAAAAGGAGCGACCCTCGGGCGTAAGGGTCACGATCTTGCTGCGGCGGTTGTTCTCATCACGCTCGAGCGTCACCAGGCCGCGGGTGACGAGCGACCTCATGGCCGAGCTCACCGTCTGTCGCGAGAGGGAGTGACAGGTTGCAATCGAGCCCTGCGGGCAGCTGCCACCGGCAACCACGATGTCCACGAGGATCCAATACGCGGTCTCCGAGAGGCCGCAGCCCTTCGAAATCTCGTAGTACAGGTGCTCGACCTCCTGATAGACGATGTCCATGTCGCGGACGGAGGGAATGCTCGGCGCCTGCGCGCCAACGCATCCCGACTGTTCCTCCGGCATTGGGGAGCCTCCAAAATTACGGTTTCGGACAATAGGAGGTTTATCTTAAACAGAGCTTAGGCATACTTCAAGTACCGGAAGCAAAAATACAGAACTAATGTTCTATCTATGCCTGGCGGACGAGAAGTGCCAGGAAATGACCATCAAGAGGCAGCCCGGGCGCATCCACGCGGGAGGTGCGTACCATGCCATCAGGGCCAACCATCGTCGTGACCAGACGCTGTGCCTGGGGCGGCAGCGCCGCGAAGGCAGCCGTAGAGAGGGGGCTCACCAGGGAAAAGGGTGCGCCCTCCGGCGCCGCGAGGAACGCTGCCACAACTCCCTCGTCCTCCTCGCGCAGCTCGGAGCACGTGGCGTAGGCCAGCGTGCCACCAGCACCAACGCGAGTTGAGGCAGCTCGAAGAAGCTCCAGCTGGAGCGTCGGGAGCGACTGCCCCGTCGGGCAAACGGCAGGCTCCTGGAGCGCCCAGGCAATCTCGGGGTGACGGCGCATGGTGCCCGTGCCGGAGCAGGGAGCGTCCACGAATGCGGAGTCGAAGCTGCCGGCAAGCTCGGATGGGAGGTCCTTCTCGCCAAGGCGTCGGCCATCCAACGCGGTGCAGGTCACAGCCTTGGCCAGACCGGCCCGCTCCATGCGGGCGCGTGAGACGGCGACCTTGAACGCCTCTGACTCCACCGCGGCAATGTGCGCAAGTCCCCCGCGGCGCTGCGCGCAGGACTCGAGGAGGAGCGACTTGGTGCCCCTCCCCTGCCCCACCTCGAGCATGCGAGTGCCAGGCGCGGGCGAGGCAAGCCACGCCACGACCTGCGCCGCCATGTCGGCGGGGACAACGTCAACGACCTCCACGAGTCCAGAGGCCGCCAGGCCGGCTGCCGAAGAGAGCGAGAGGCACCCCGGCAGGCTGGTCGAGCACGGCATGAGGCCCGCGGCAGAGAGCAGGTGCTCGACCTCGGCGTTATTGTGCAGACAGGCGTTGCCGGCCACGTAGGCGCCAGGTGCGTCCAAGGCCGAGAGCGCCATGCGGCATACGCCGTCGGTGCCCAGCGAGACCACGAGCTCGTCTGCAAGCCACTGCGGCAGCGCGGCAACGAGCGCGATGTCGGAGGCGGTACAGTTCCTACGCTCCACGCGCTCGCGCGCGCGGGCAAGCGCCGGGAGGTCCTCCTCGGCCACGCGGTGCAGCACCGCGTTGGCAAGCCCGGTGCCGTGGGGCGAGACACGCCGCACCAGCTCGACACCCTGGCTTATAGCCACGTGCGCGGGCGTCGCGAGCCACAGGAGCTCGAACGCCGAGATGCGCAGCGCGTCTCGCACGCGCGGCTCGAGGTGGCCGCGGCGCAGGTGGGCGTCGAGGAGGGCATCGACGGTTCCGGACGTGCGGACGCTCCCCAGAGCGAGCCTGGTTGCCAGCGCGCGGTCCGCCGGCGTAAGGCGCGCAACCGGCGCGGACGTGCGCAGAAGGTCGCGCGCACGGGCATTCCTGCGCCGAACGTTAGAGAGGACGTCCGCTGCTGCGATGCGGGCGGGTGAGAGCGTCGCCATGCGCTAGGCACGCTCCCAGGTGGCACCGTTGCCGCCGTGAAGGCCCTGCGCCCAGGCCGAGGCGTCCATCTCGCGCTTGCCATCGGGCTTCACGCGGAGAAGCTCAAGCGCCCCGTTGGCGCAGCCGAGAAGCACGCGACCGTGGGCAAGCGCAACAGCACCAGCCGCCACCTGCGGGGCATTGGCATCCGCCACTGCGGCGCGCACGACACGCATGCCCTTACCCGCAATCTGGCAGCGCGCAGGTGCTGCGTCGGTCGAGGCCTGTACGCGAAGCGCGTTTGCCGCGCACGTGTCTGCCGGGTCGAGGCGCATCTCGTCCTTCTTGACCTTCTCGGCAATCGTGACCTGGTTGGAATCCTGCTCGTGCCAGGTCACGGTGCCGTCCGCAATCTGCGCTGCCGCGGCGACAAGCTCGGGCGCGCCCGCCTGCGCCAGCTCGTCAAAGAGCTGACCAGCCGTCTTGGTGCCAATGGGCGTGGACACCTGACGGCACCACGCACCGGCGTCAAGGTCGTGCGCCACGCGCATGATGGAGACACCGGTCTTCTTGTCCCCGGCGAGAATCGCGCGCTGGATGGGGGCCGCGCCGCGCCAGCGCGGCAGCAGCGAGCCGTGCACGTTGATGGCGCCCAGGGGCGCCACGGCGAGAAGCTCGTCCGGCAGTATGCAGCCAAACGCCACAACGCAGATAAGGTCTGGCGCAGCAGCGCGCACGGCATCGATAGCCGCGGGGTCCATGCGCTTGGCCTCGAGCACGGGAAGGCCCAGCTCGAGGGCGCATGCCTTCACGGGCGAGGGCTCGAGCCTCTTGCCACGCGAGCGCACGGCATCGGGGCGCGTCACCACGAGCGTGACGTCGTAGGCGCCGGCAACGGCCTTGAGCGAAGGCACCGCAAACTCGGGGGTGCCCATGAAGACAATGCGCATGCTAGTCCTCCTCGACCTCCACGTCGCCAGGGCGCGCGCCGGCATCGAGCGCCTCCTGGTACTCCGACATCGCGCGCACGCGCGCCGAAGGAGAGAGGTGGTCGATCATAGTCACGCCGTGCAGGTGGTCGATCTCGTGCTGCAAGCACACGGCAAGGAGGTTGTCCGCCGCCTCGTACTGCATGAGGTCGCCATTGAGGTCGAGCGCCTGCACAACCACGTGGCTGGGACGCTTGACCTCGACCGTGATGCCGGGGAACGAGAGGCACCCCTCGCCCGTGGTGCGCTCGGGGCCGTCCGCCGTGATGACCTTGGGGTTGATGAGCACGTAGGGGTTCTTCTTGGATCCCTTGCCCGACCAGTCGACGTCAATCACCACGACCTGCTTGGCAACACCCACCTGCGGGGCGGCAAGGCCGCAGCCGTCGGCGGCGTACATGTCGCGCAGCATGCGCTTGGCAAGGGCGCGAATCTCGTCGTCGATCTTCTCGACGGGCGCGCACTCCTCGGTAAGCACGGGTGCGGGCGAGAGCACGATTTCGTCCAGGGGGTTCATTGCATCCTCCAATGCAGCGCGAATCCTCGCGCGGGTTGTGTCTTGCCTACATGAGGTCGTAGGCGTCTATGTCCAATGCCATGTTAATACCCATACCGCGCCCTATGCCTGCAGCGCACTCCGAGACCACACCACCAAGGTCGGCGTCGAGGGGTGCCTTCACCATCACGTGGCGACGGGTCCTGTCCTTCACGCGAGCCTTCACGCAGTCCGCGGGACCCAGGACCTCCCAGCCTGGAAGGCCGACGACCTTCTCGCGCAGGGCGGCTGCCATCTTGGCGGACGCGTCGCCCACGGCGCGGGCATTCTTGCCCCACACCAGGACGTTTGCAAGGCGCGAGAACGGCGGGTACGAGGCCTCCTTGCGCTCGGCCAGCTCGGGGGCGAGAAAGACGTCGCGCCGGTGCGAGAGGACCGCCTGCATGGCCGGGTGCGTGGCCCAGTAGGTCTGCACGATGACCTCGCCTGGGCGCCCTCCCCTGCCGGCCCGGCCCGCCACCTGCTCCAGGAGGTCGTAGGTCCTCTCGGCTGCGCGGAAGTCGGGAAGTTTGAGCATGGTGTCCGCGTTGATGACGCCCACGAGCGTGACCTCAGGGAAGTCGAGTCCCTTGGCTATCATCTGCGTACCCACGAGAACCGCGCACTCCGCCGCGTCGAACTGCTCGAGCAGGCGCTGGTGGGCACCCTTCGCGCGGGTGGTATCCGCATCCATACGGATGACCTCAACGTCTTCTGCGAGGAGCATGGAAAGCTCGTCCTCGACGCGCTGGGTGCCCACGCCGTAAGCGCCCAGATAGCGGCTGCCGCAGTTGGGACAGCGCGTGGAAGGGTCGGGATAGGCACGCACGGGCCAGCTGCGGCCGCAGGTGTGACACACGAGCGAGTGGGTTCGCTCGTGGTACGTGAGCGCCGTGGAGCAGTGCGGGCACTCGGGCACGCAGCCGCACTCGCGGCACATGAGGAAGTTCGCAAAGCCGCGCCTGTTCAGGAGCAGCACGGCTTTCTCGCGCCTCTCGGCCACGCCCTCGAGCGCTCGGCGCAGGGGCTCAGAGAAGACCGAGCGCGAGCCCCCGCGGAACTGTGACGCCATGTCCACGATCGTGACCTTGGGGAGCACGGCGCCACCGGGCCTCTCGGGCATCTCCACGCGCGTCCAGCGCGCGCCGCGCCACGAGCCCACCTCGCAGCGGTGCAGGCTCTCGAGCGAGGGCGTGGCGGAGCCAAGCACCAGCGCGCAGCCCCACTCCTGGGCCATGCGCGCCGCAACCTCACGCGCATGGTAGCGCGGGCTTGAGTCCTGCTTGTAGGAGGACTCGTGCTCTTCGTCAATGATGATGAGACCCACGTTGGCGAGCGGCGCAAAGAGCGCGGAGCGCGCACCCACCACCACATGGACGGCGCCTTGGCGCACGAGGTCCCACTGGTCGAAGCGCTCGCCAGTCGACAGGCGCGAGTGGAGAACGGCCACGTCGTCACCAAAGCGCGAGCGGAAGCGGCCCACGGTCTGCGCCGTGAGCGATATCTCTGGCACGAGGACCAGCGCGCCCTTGCCCGCGGCGAGCGTGCGTTCGATGGCCTCAAGGTAGACCTCAGTTTTGCCGGAGCCGGTGACGCCATCCACGAGGACCACGTCCCCCGCCGCACGGGAGCGTGCCTCGTCGATGGCCGCAACGGCGGCAAGCTGACCTGGCGTGAGGTGCTCCGGCCGCGGGGCATGCGCCGAGGAGAGCGTGGTCTTCTCACCGCCGCGAATCTGCCGGCGCGTCTCAACCGTCACCACACCGCGCTTTGCCAGCGCGTTCACGGCTGTCGAGGCGCCAGGGATGGTTGCCGAGAGCTCGGCCAGGCGCATGGCCCCAGCAGAGAGCGCCTCCAGGACCTCTCGCTGGCGACTGGCGTTGCGAGCGGGCTCGAAGCCCTGGGCGCCCGAGGCAAGAGAGACCCAGCGGGCATCGGCGGGCGCGGCCTTCTCGGCGACAAGCTCCCACGGGGCATCCGGCGAATCGCGGGTCACACGGACCTTCTGGCCTGGCGCGAGAAAGAGCCGCACCGCGTCTGCCAGCGGGCAGGCGTACTCGTGCGCGATCCAGTGCGCCACGACGGCGGACTGCGGCCCAAACGCCGAGGGCGCGAGCACCTGCGCCACCGCAAGCAGGCGCGCCGGCGCCACGTCTTTTGGCGGCTCATCTGAGGTGGCCATCACATACCCCACAGCGCTCCTGTGCGAGAAGGGAACGAGCACCGTGGCACCAACACTCACCTGGTCCTCGATGTCACCAGGGATGGCGTAGTCAAACGTGCCCTCGAGGGAGCGCGTGGGTATGTCGAGTGCGATGCTCGCGAAGCGCACGGTAGCCCCCCTCCCCTGTGGCTGCGAATCTCTCGCGCCACGGACGGTGGCGCCAACGGGAACCGATTGTACCTCTCTGCTCTCTGGTCGCCGAAGAGGGAGATTTGGCGCCGTTTGCAACACAGGGCCCTCTCCGGAGACGATTTGTCTCCGGAGAGCCGCATTTGCCATCGCGTGCAACAAAACAAGCCCTCCGGCGATATATTTTCTCGCCGGAGGGCACGGTCTTGCAGGGCAATGAGACAAAGGGAAACTCCCTTTGTCTCATTTTGTCTCACCCGCCGAGGTAGGCCTTGCGGACGTCGTCGTCCACGAGAAGCTCGGCGCCGGTACCGGTCTTCACGATCTTGCCGGTCTCAAGCACGTAGCCGCGCGCGGCCACCTTGAGCGCCATGTTGGCGTTCTGCTCGACCAGAAGGATCGTGGTGCCGTTCTTGTTGAGCGCCTGGATGATCTCAAAGATCTCGTCCACGAGGATGGGTGCCAAACCCATCGAAGGCTCGTCGAGCATGAGTAGCTTGGGGCGGCTCATGAGGGCGCGACCCATGGCGAGCATCTGCTGCTCGCCGCCGGAGAGCGTGCCCGCCACTTGGTTCATGCGCTCCTTGAGGCGCGGGAAGTGCTCGTAGACAAGCTCAAGCGTCTCCTTGTTCTCGGCGTCGGTGCGGGTGTAGCCACCCATGTCGAGGTTTTCGGCGACGGTCATGTGCGTGAAGACGCGGCGTCCCTCGGGGCACAGGGCAAGGCCGCGCTCGACGATCTTGTGCGGCTTGATGCCCACAAGTTCCTCGCCACTGAACTTGATGCTGCCGGAGTCCGGCTTGATGAGCCCGGCGATGGTGTTGAGCGTGGTCGACTTGCCGGCGCCGTTGGCGCCGATGAGGGTAACAATCTCACCCTCGTCGATATCGAACGAGATGCCCTTGACGGCCTTGATTGCGCCATACGAGACGGCGAGGTCGCTGACGGAGAGCATGGCCATCTACTTCACCCCCTGCTTGCCGAGGTAGGCCTCGATGACCTTGGGGTCGTTCTGGATCTCCTCGGGCGTGCCCTTAGCGATGATGCGCCCGTAGTCCAGGACGCCGATAACCTCGCAGATGCCCATGACAAAGTTCATGTCGTGCTCGATGAGCAGAATGGCAATCTGGAAGTCGTCGCGAATCTTCTCGATGTTCTCCATGAGCTCCTCGGTCTCGGCGGGGTTCATGCCGGCCGCAGGCTCGTCCAGAAGAAGGACCTTAGGGTTGGTTGCAAGCGCGCGCAAGATCTCCAGGCGGCGCTGGGCGCCGTACGGGAGGTTGCCAGCACGCTCCTGTGCCAGCCCCTGCATGTTGAAGATGCCGAGGAGGTCCATGGCCTTGTCGTGGAACTCGGCCTCCTGCTTCCAGTGCTTGGGGAGACGGAACACGTCCGTGAGGAGGTGCGTCGACATAGAGTTGCCAAAGCCTACCAGGACGTTCTCCTCAACCGTCATCTTGTTGAAGAGACGGATGTTCTGGAACGTACGGGCAATGCCCATCTTGTTGACCTCGACAACGCTCTTGCCTGCGGTGTCATAGCCGTCGAGCAGGATGGTGCCGCGCGTGGGCTTGTACACATTGGTGAGCAGGTTGAAGATGGTCGTCTTGCCGGCGCCGTTGGGGCCAATGAGGCCCGAGATCTCGGTGCGGCCCATGGCGATGTTGAAGTCGTCCACGGCGGTGAGGCCACCAAAGTCGATGCCGAGGTGCTCGGCCTGGAGCACGGGCATCTTGCCAAGGTCGCGCTCGGGGACGAGGTTGGGGGTCTCCATCTGCACGAGCACCGGGCGGTGGCGCTTGGGCGATGCCGAGGGGGCTGCCTCGACGGCCGTCTCGGTCTTCGTGGTCTTGTCGCTACTCATGGGTGTTGGCCTCCTTCCCCGTATCCTTCTTGGTGGTTGCCGCAGGCGCAACGGGTGCCTCAGCTGAAGCCGAGGCAGGCGACGCGGCCTCAACGGCAGGCGTCGTGGCAGGAGCAAAGTCCTCGGGTCGCTTGCCGTGGTTCATGATGCGCTCGATCACGCGGGACATCGAGAAGTCGTAGTCGCCGAGAAGACCTTCGGGACGGAAGATCATGACCAGGATCAGCACGACTGCGTAGACGACCATGCGGTAGTCGGAGACGGCGCGCAGGGCCTCGGGCAGGATCGTGAGGACGGTCGCGGAGATGACGGAGCCGAGCATGGAGCCCATGCCGCCGAGAACGACCATAACCAGGATCTCGATGGACTTCATGAAGCCGAACTTTGCCGGCGCCATGACGCCAATGCAGCCCGCGTACAGGCCACCTGCAACACCGGCGAAGAACGCCGACGCAACAAAGGCGAGCGTCTTGTAGTACGTGGTGTTGACGCCACAAGACTCGGCGGCAATCTCGTTATCACGGATGGAGAGAATGGCGCGGCCGTGGCGCGACTTCATCATGGTGTGGATAAGGAAGAGCGAGATGGCAACCACAATGAACGTGTTCAGGAAGTTGGTGTACGAGGGGATGCCCGTCAGACCCTTGGCGCCACCGGTGAGCGTGAAGCCAAGGACGCCGTCGATGTTCTGCATGACCACGCGGATGATCTCGGCAAAGCCCAGCGTGATGATAGCCAGGTAGTCGCCCTTGAGGCGCAGCGCCGGGACACCGATGATAAGGCCGCAGATGGCGGCGCAGATGCCACCAAAGATGATGCCGATAACAAAGAGCCCCACGGCGGCGGGGCTGCCGGTGGCGAAGTCGCGCGCGGTCACGCCCACGACGTCCATCATCCGCATGATAAAGATGGCGCAGGAGTAGCCGCCCACCGACATGAAGCCAGCGTGGCCCAGCGGCAGCTGGCCCAGGTAGCCGGTCGCAATGTTGAGCGAGACGGTCAGGATGATGTAGATGCCAATCTGCTCGATGACGCCAGTCTGGTAGCGGCTCACCACACCACCGTCGATCATGAGCTCGCCCACGACGAGAAACACCACGACGAGAATGGCGTTGATCAGGTAGCGCATGGGCATGGAGAGGCTGCGGTAGCCGGAGGCAGCCGGCGTGCCCGCCTGTGCAGTTGTTGCCTTGGATGCAGTCACGGCTTCCTCCTTAGACTTTCTCGGTCATCGGGCGACCCAGGATACCGGTGGGCCTCACCACAAGGACGATGATCAGGAGCAGGAACACCACGGCGTCCTGCCAGACGGAAAGGCCAATAGCCGAGACAAAGACCTCAGCGAAACCAACGAGAAGCCCGCCGATAACGGCGCCGGGAATTGAGCCAATGCCACCAAGGACTGCCGCGACAAAGGCCTTGGTGCCCAGCATGATGCCCATCGTTGGCGTTGCCTGCGAGTACGCCATGCTATAGAGCACGGCACCAATGCCGGCGAGGGCAGAGCCCACGGCAAAGGTGAACGAAATGGTGTTGTTCACATTGATGCCCATGAGGCGCGCGGCACCCATGTCCTCGGATACGGCGCGCATGGCCTTGCCGAGCTTGGTCTTCTGCACGAGGATCGTGAGCACGATGGTCGAGATTGCCGTCACCACAATGGTGATGATGGCGTTCGCGGAGAGAGACACGCCTCCAACGCTCATACTGGGAAGGTCAAAGTACTCGGGGACAACCTTGGCGTCGGCGCCAAAGACCAGCTGCGCGCCGTTCTCGAGGAAGTACGAGACGCCGATGGCGGTAATGAGCAAGCTCATGCGCGGTGCCTCGCGAAGGGGCTGGTAGGCCACCTTGTCGATAAGGACACCAAGCCCGGCGCACCCCACAATCGAAAGGACGATGGCAAGAACCGGGTTCAGCCCCAGCTGGCTCATCACAATCCATGAAATGTAGGCACCAACCATGATGATGTCGCCATGGGCAAAGTTGAGCAGCAGGATGATGCCATACACCATCGTGTAGCCCAGGGCGACCAGAGCGTAGATGCTGCCCAGCTGAAGACCATTAAGCACCTGCGTCAGTATCGTCACGGCACAACACTTCCTCTCTCTCGAACACAGGTCCTGCAGAACCAAGTAAGCGCCGGGGGCTACGTGCGCACCCGGTGCTTCCCTCAAGACACTCTAAGCCGTCCTACTTGCCCTCGACGGTCTTGAAGACCTCCTGGGCACCATCCTTGAAGGTGATGATAAGGGTGGACTTAACGGGGTCGCCGGTGCCGGAATAGGAGATGTCACCGGTCACGCCGTTGGCGGTGCCGGAGGCAATGGCGTCGACGATGGCCTGCTTGTAGTCATCGGAGCCGTAGGTGGCCTTACCGTCCTTCTCGACAGTCTCGATGGCGTTGAGGAGGATCATTGCGGCGTCGTAGCCAAGGGCGCAGAAGTTGGAGGGCGTGTCGTTGTACTCGTCCTTGTAGGCCTTGATGAAGTCCTGGACCTTCTCGTCCTCGTTCTCGGAGACGAAGGAGCAATCGTAGTAGCAGCCCTCGAGGTCCTCGGCGCTTGCGTACTCCTCGTCGCCGCCCACGATGTTGGACCAGCCGTCGGCGCCCATGAACACGCCGGTGTAACCGAGCTTCCTGGCCTGGGTCACGATCTTGCCATCATCCTGGTAGTAGTTAGGCGAGAAGATCGCGTCGGGGTTGGTGGCGATGATGTTGGTGAGCTGCGAGTTGAAGTCGGTGGCACCGGAGGGATAGCCCTCAGAGTCGCTCACGGTGACGCCCTTCTTGCGGGCCTCCTCGATGAAGGCGTCGGCAACGCCCTGCTCGTAGTCACCGCCCTGGTTGTAGATCACGCCAACGGTCTTGTAGCCCTGGTCGGCTGCAAAGTCGGCCATGAGCTTGCCCTGGTACGGGTCGGTGATGCAGGCGCGGAAGTAGTTCTTGCCATAGGAGATGACATCGGCTGCGGTAGCAGAGGGCGTCACGCAGGGCATGTTGTCCTTAACGGAGGCCTGTGCAACGGCGATGGTGGGGGTGGAGGTAACGTCGCCGATGATGCCCACGACACCATCCTCGACGAGCTTGTTGTAGACGTTGACAGCCTCGGTGGCGTCGCCCTTCTCGTCCTGGGTGTCAAGCTCAATCTGCTTGCCGTTGATGCCACCGTTGCTGTTGACCTGCTTGACGTAGAGCTCGGCACCGTAGCGGCAGGCGAGGCCGTACTGGGCAACGTCGCCGGTGTAGGGGCCCATGAGGCCGATCTTGATGGTGTCGGAGCTGGAGCCGTTAGAGGAGCCAGAGTTGCCGCCACAGGCAGCAAGGCCAAGGCCCATGCCCGCGACAGCACCGGCCTTGACGAAGTTGCGCCTGGAAATGTTGGTGTTCATACGTACCCTCCCTTGTCTTGGCCGCGCGAACATCCCGCGCGGAGGTTGTGGACAACTGTATGAAAGGGCAGCAGAAGCAGGCGCGCCGCACCTGAAAGCTTATTCGAGACGTAACACATGAATCAGCTTTGTAACATGCGCAAGCTGGGAATACACCGTTCCTAGTTATCCAGAGCGACGAGAGCTACTTGTCTTTCATGCCGCGCGGCGCCTCCCGCGAGTGACGAGAATGGCAACAAACGTGCCCGCAGCCGCCCCGCAGAGGTCGATGAGCACGTCTCTGGGAGAGGACTCGCGCCCTGGCACAAAGCGCTGGATCGTCTCATCTGCCATGGGAACGAGAATCACCACGAGGGGCCCGAGCCAACGGGGAAGCCTCCCCTCCCGTGCCGGAACCAGAAAGGTTGGCACGGCAAGGACGCCGAGAACCGCGTACTCGAGGAAGTGCGCCGTCTTACGCACGGCAAAGCTCATGGCCGCCTCGCCCGTTATGCCCAGCGCGTTGAGAAGCGGCGCCACAACGGCAACCACGCGCGAGCTCTCGAGCGATGACTGCGGGCCCTGCACGAGCGAGTGCCCCCACACAAAGGCAACCCACAGGCAGAAGACGAGCACCCACGTACGGTGGTGGGTGCTCGTCCCGAGTCGTCCGTCCTTGGAGACCGTGGACTCCCCCGATTTCCTGCGCATCACGCTTCCAGCGCCTCCGCGTGCGCGAGAGGCGTCGACCCGGCAAAGTGGCGCGGCCGGTAGCCACCGGCGGTCGCGCCGCCGTGCTTTCCGGAGGCCATGTGACGACCGCGGACGCGCAGCGCCGAGGTCTGGGTGCCTCCCTCGATGACGCGCAGGTAGTCGCGAGAGGACCTGCGCACGGCAGCGGAGGGGTTGTGCGAGAACTCGTCGGCCAGCAGGTAGTCGACGTAGGTCTCGGTGTCCACGACCTCGGGATGGCCCGCAGGTGGCTTGAAGTGGAGGAACTGCGTGTCTTGCGCGATACCATCGGGCTCGTCAAGGGAGTCCTCGTTGCCAACGCAGTCCGAGAAGGGCTCCAGACGCTGGGGCACACGCGCCTTTGCCGGTGGCGCAGCCACCGCTGCAGACGTGCCCGCAGCGCCAATCTTCTCATCCATCGCCTTGAGAGCACGATCCCAGTCGTCTCCCGTGACGTCCTCGATGCTGCGCTTCTCGGGATAGGCGTCCTCCTCCACCGGAGCGACGCGGCGCGAGATGTCACGCGGTCGAGCAGACATGAACTGGAGGTCGTCGATACCCGCGGAACCAAACTCGGAGGGGATGGCGTCGGCCGAGACCTCGGGTACGCCGATGGGCCCAGAGACAGCAGGCCCCACGGCGGCGGTCCACCAGGGGGTGCCCACGTCTCCCACCGAGCCGTCCGCACGCTCGATCACGGGGAGGCCCTCCATGCGATTTGCGTCAATGCGCGCCGAGAGGGTCGCGGCCACGCCCTGCGCACGCGTTGCCATGCGCTGACGGAAGCTCTGCTTCTCCACGTAGTTCTCGGCGATGTCCTCGTAGTCACGGGCAGCGTGCTGGCCCGCTGCGCCCGAGGCATCGGTACGCCGAGAGTTCTCGTTATCCTCCCCTGCCTGGGCCTTGTGGCGCGCGGCGCGCTTTCCCTCCTCGGAACGCATGTGGCGCGGCGCGCCGGGCTCACTGGCCACCGCGTCTTCGTGCCTCTCGTCCGAGTTCTGGGCGAGCTCGTCTGCCTGGCTCGCGGAGTCTCGCCTACCCGCGAGGGAGCTCGCAAGGGCGTAGGTACCAAGTGTGACAAGGACGCCGCCCGCAAAGCTCACGCCCAAGGCGCCGGCGGTCTGGGGGTCAATGCTTGAAAGGTTGATACTTGACAACGCGTCGAGCGGGATCGCGCTTCCTTCCGCCAGGGCCGGGGAAGGCACGCCAAGGGTAGCAACGCCGAGAAGGCCGGCGACAACCGCGGGGCTCCTCCTGCACGTCATCCTGCTGCACCTCCCGATGCCTCACGCCTTCAAGCGGCACAGCGAAAGACGAACGAGGGGTAGCTGGCAACCGAGCTCCTGCCGACCCATGAGGGCAGCAGCTTACCGGTGGGCAACGGCGTTGTTCGTCTTTGGCTGCATGTGCCGTCGCGACACTCGCGTGTCATGAAATCTACGTATCAGACTATACTTTTCACCACGCCAAATGCAAGCAGGGAATTGTCATGGGGAGGGCAAGATGTCCAACATTGCAGTGGTTACGGGAGCGTCGTCGGGGGTTGGGCGCGAGTTTGTCCGACAGCTTGACCGTGGGGCGGGCGGCCCACTCGACCAGATATGGGTTGTCGCGAGAAACGCCCAGGCCCTGGAGGTCATTGCCGAGCAAACGGCCACGCCGGTGCGCGTGTTTGCTCTCGACCTCACCAAGCGCTCCTCTTACGAGTGCCTGCGCGACGTCCTTGATGACGAGGCACCCACCGTGCAGTGGCTCGTGAACAGCGCGGGCTTTGGCAAGTTTGGCGACTTCGGCCAGATTTCCGAGGAGGACGAGGGCAACATGGTGCGCCTCAACTGCCTCGCCGTGGTCGAGACCACCTACCATTGCCTCCCTCACATGGTTGCCGGTTCGCGCGTGGTAAACATGGCCTCGATTGCTGGGCTCATCCCCCAGCCGGGTCTCTCGACCTACTCGGCCACCAAGCGCTTTGTGGTGGACCTCTCGCGCACGCTCGACTACGAGCTTGGTCCCGTGGGAATTCACGTGTGCGCCGTGTGCCCCAAGTTCATGGAGACAGGCTTCCTCGCCAGCCCCGGCGATGAGCGCGAGGTACGCCGCATGACCACCATTGGCTACGAGAAGCCCGCCGACGTCGTGAGAAAGGCACTGCATGCGGCGGTGCTGGGCCGCTCCACCTGCGTGACCTCGCCGGATATGCTGGCCGCCAGCGTCATGGCAAAGGTCCTTCCCGCGAGCTGGGTTATGCGGGCGCAAGACCTTCTCTTCACTACTTGCGCAGGCGAGTAGGGCGCGGGCACGACGGCAGCACCGCAACCGCATCGGCTGCGGTAACGCTCCCTCCGGCGCCAGAACGGCGCCCGAGGGAGCTTCTCATATGTAATCCCTACTAAACAACGCCCTCCGGCGTCACACGACGTCAGAGGGCGTACTCACTGCACGGAAGCTCTGTGCTGAGACCTACATCACATACTCGCTCTGCGCGGCCTTCTTGGCCGAGCGAATGAGGAACTCCTCGTTGGAGTTTGTGGCCTTGAGGCCCTTGACCAGCGCAGAAGCGGCGCGCTCGGTGTTGTTCATGTTGGCGAGCACGCGACGGATCCCCCACACGAAGGGCGTGAGCTCGGTGGGCAGGAGCAGGTCCTCGTTGCGGGTGCCCGAGGAGACCGGGTCGATTGCAGGGAAGATGCGCTTGTCGGCCAGCTCGCGGTCAAGCTTGAGTTCCATGTTGCCGGTGCCCTTGAACTCCTCGAAGATGACCTCATCCATCTTGGAGCCAGTGTCCACCAGTGCGGAGGCAATGATGGTGAGCGATCCGCCGTTCTCGATGTTGCGGGCGGCACCCAGGAACTTCTTGGGCGGGTAGAGTGCCGCGGAGTCAACACCGCCGGAGAGAATGCGGCCGCTCGCGGGCTGCGCGAGGTTGTACGCACGAGCCAGGCGCGTGATGGAATCGAGCACCACCACAACGTCCTCGCCAAGCTCCACGAGCCTCTTTGCGTGCTCGATGACCAGCTCGGACACGGCGGTGTGGTTCTCGGCAGGCATGTCGAAGGTCGACGCCACGACCTCGCCATGGATGGAGCGCTGCATGTCCGTGACCTCCTCGGGGCGCTCGTCCACGAGCAGGCAGACGAGGTGCACCTCGGGGTTGTTGGCAGCGATGGACTGGCAGATCTTTTTCAAGACCGTGGTCTTGCCGGCCTTGGGCGGGCTCACGATGAGGCCACGCTGGCCCTTGCCAATGGGTGCCACAAGGTCTATGGCACGACCGGTGATGGAGTCCTTGCCACATTCCATGACCAGGCGCTCGTTGGGATAGATGGGGGTGAGGTCGCGGAATCGCGGACGGTTCTTCATTGACTCGGGGTCGCGTCCGTTCACGTGTGCGATGGAGATGAGGGGCGGGTACTGGGCGGGATACTTGGTGTTGGTACGAGCAGGGCCAACGGTTCCCTCGATGCGATCGCCCGGGCGAAGCGCGTAATTGCGGATGAACTGCTGGCTCACGTAGGCGTCGTTGTCGCCCTTCATGTAGTTGCCCGTGCGAACCCAGCCCGCACCGGCATTGCCAATCTCGAGAATGCCCTCGACGGGATGGAAGCCCTCGGCGGCAGCTGCGGCCTGGTACACGGCCTCGACGAGGTCTGACTTGTGGACGCCCACGTACTCGACGCCAAGCTCGGCTGCCTTCGCGCGAAGGTCTGCCACCTTCATTGCCTGCAGCTCGTCGCGGGTGAGCGAGGGCTGCGTCTGGACCTGCTGGCCGTTGTGGCGGTTGTGCTGCTTGTGGTTCTGCTGGTTGCGACGGCTGAAGCCGTTGCCCTCTCCGCCGTTGCTGTTATTAAAGCGATTGTTGCCGGAGTTGTTGTTGTAGCTTACGCGACGGCGCCTTCCCTGCTGCTGGCCTTGCTGCTCTCCTCGCTGATTGTGCTCGCGAGGCTGCCGCTGATAGTGGCTCTGTTGCTCGTCCGAACGGTCGGCTTCGGCAAGCGTTGCCGAGGGCATGGGCGCAGGCACCGAGCTGGCCTGCGTTGCCTCCTGCGTCATGCGCGTCATGTCCGAGAAGCTCACCTGGTCGCGCTCGCTGCGCTCGGCCTCCTCGACGCGCTTGGCCTCGTGCTGCTCGGAGCTAACATGCTCCCCGGAGGCTTCCGCCTGCGCACGCTCATCTGCCTCTATCTGGGCACGGGTGCGGCGGCGACGGCGGGGTTTGGGAGCACTCTGCTCCTCCGAGGTGGTCTCAGAAACCGTGGGTGCCGCAGGCTCGTTCGCGGGCGCCGCAGGCTCGGACGTGTTGGCCGCGGTCTTCTCGACCGCGTTTGCCTTGGCCTTCTCGTCTGCCTCGATCTGGGCACGCGTACGACGGCGACGACGCGGCTTAGGCGCCTCCTCTGAGGGACCCTCGGCGACGGGTGCCTCTCGCGTCACCGGAGCGCCACCAAGAGGCAGCTCGGCCTGGGCCGCGCCGGCCTCCTCGACCTTCTTCCGAGACGTCCGCCGGCGCCGGGGCTTCGGCTCCTCACCTGCGACGAGTTGGCCATCGGCGGGTTGGCCATCGGCGGGTGCGGACTCGGCGGCTGCCGCCTTGGCAAGCTTCTCAGCCTCTATCTCGGCGCGGGTGCGACGGCGACGACGGGGCTTTGGCGCCTCCTCGGGGGCTTCCGCCGGGATAGCGCCCATGGAATCCGAGGGTGTCTCGTCTGTCATGCTGTTTGTACCTTTCACTCTCACGCGGGGCGCAAGGCGCGCCATACCGTCGTGTAAATTAAGCAATTGATAGGCTTCGTAGAGGCCGTGTGATTGATGCGCCCCCCTCGGCACGGCTCTGGGGCAGCAACGGTCATGCCGTCCATCACATGCAAAGAGGGGTATTGCAACGCGCCTTCATGCAGCACGAACCTGCGCACGGGGCGTTGCGTCTGCGTCACTATAGCACGACATGAACAACCATGCACGTTGATGCCACAAAACGGGCCTGCGCAGAGGGGTGGCTAGGCTACGCCTTTGGTTCCTCTGCCTGTTCCGGCTCCTCTGGCTTCTGTCCCCGGGGACGCCGCTTCACGACTACCTCTCCAATGCGCGCGGCAAACTCCGCAGCACGCTCGGAGCCCTGAGAGGTGAGCGCAAGGCCAGATGCGCGGGACGGTCCGCGCTCGATAAGGCCCTCCGTCACAAGCGCTGTAACCGACATCGAAACCGTGGGCTGCAAAAGCCCCAGCGAATCAACGAGCCTCGTGATGGTGACGGGCTGGGAGTCCTCGATGTACAGGGCGAGAAGCACGAGGTCTCCTGCCTTAGCAAAGACCGATCCCATGGCGTCAACGTACTTAACGATGCGCTCTGGCAGCGTACGAGAGAGCGGCTGGCCAGGCAGGATCTCCTTGCAGGTGAACTCGGAGAGCATCTCCACGTGGAGCGTGCCCTTGGGCGTGATGGCGCACACCACGTTGCGGCGATCCCTGCCCCCCTCCCCACGGGAGATGAGGCCAAGTTCCGCCAGATGGTTGGTGCGATGCGTCATGGTTGGCCGCAGCGCCCCCTGATACTCGGCAATGACCGAGGTGTTGAGGGGCTCCCCTGCCACCTGCAGGCGGCAAAGAACCGCAAACTCCTCGAATGTGAGCCTGTCGCGCGCAGGTTGTGACTGACGCACGAGGTTGTACGCTCTGCGTACCGACATGTACTCGCGCAGGTCCACAAGGCCCACCTCTGTCTCTAGCCGCACCCTCACGTATGGGACGACGTAGTAGTGCCAGGCAAAACGCGCCCGATGCTAACCCGCGGCCCTCTTTAAAGAACAATTATATCTTAGTTTGTACATCGTGCCGAAACAACTGCATATCCTTGCCTTTTGCAGTTGTGGCGCCGACACGAAAGAGGGACGGGGCGAAAAAAAGCTACATGCTCTGCGGTGCGTGGACCCCACAGAACTCGAGCGTAAGGGCGAGGACCCTGCGCGTGGCGTCCACAGCGGCGAGGCGCGCCTTGGAAAGGCCCTCGTCCACCGGGCGTCCCTTGCTGGGCAGCACCTGGCACACGGTATAGAAGGAGTGGAAGTCACCTGCCAGCTCCTCGGCGTAGTGAGTGAGGCGGAAGGGGGCGCGATCGCGCGCGCAGCCCTCTACCAGCGCCGGAAACTCCGAGAGCTTGCGGGCAAGCGTAGCCTCGGTGGGGTCGGTGAGCAGAGAGAGGTCGTACTCCTCGCCTACCGCGCGCCTGGCGACCTCATCCATGCCGAGCTTCTCGGCCTCCTCGGCAGTAACACCGGCGCCCTTGCGTAGGATGGAGCAGATTCGCGCGTGCGCGTACTGCACGTAGTAGACGGGGTTGGTGTTGTCCTGCTTCTTGACCTTCTCGATGTCGAAATCGATCATCTGGTTGCTCGACTTGGAGATGAGCGTGTAGCGTGTGGCGTCCACGCCGACCTCATCCATGAGCTCCTTGAAGGGAATCATGGTGCCCTTGCGCTTGGACATGCGCACCGGCACGCCGTCGCGCAGCAGGTTCACGAGCTGGCCGAGAAGGACCTCCAGCTTGCCGGGGTAGCCAAGCGCCGTGCAGGCGGAGTCGACGCGCTGGATGTAGCCGTGGTGGTCGGCGCCCCAGATGTCGATCACGTGGTCGACACGCTGGAACTTGTTCCAGTGGTACGCCACGTCAGAGGCAAAGTACGTGTATTCGCCGTTTGTCTTGATGAGTACGCGGTCCTTGTCGTCGCCAAGCGCGGTGGAGCGGAACCACAGCGCGCCGTCCTCGTCGCGGTAGAGATAGCCCATCTCGTCCAGGCGCGCGAGGGCGCGGTCAACGGCCGAGGTGCCGTCCTCGCCCTTCTCATAGAGCGAGCGCTCGGAGAACCACACGTCAAAGTGACAGCGGGACTCGTCAAGCGTGCTCTTTATGGACTCGAGCATGAGCTTGTAGCCGCGCTCGCGGAACTCGAGCATACGCTCCTCGGGGTCTGAGTCGACCCAGCGGGTGCCATCGGTCTCCATGAAGTGGCGGGCTACGTCGATGATGTAGTCGCCGCCATAGGCGTTGCCGCCAAGGTTCTTGTTGAAGGCGTCCATGTAGGGGTGGAGCTCGGGGTGTGCGTCCTCCTCGTCCTTCACGAAGGCCTTGCGGTCATCGAGAAGCACCTGCACGGCCTCGTCGAGCGAGCAGCCGCGCTCGGAGACAACCTGGGCGAGCTGCAGGTAGCGCTCGGCGACAGAGTTGCCAAAGACGTCCATCTGGCTGCCGTGGTCGTTGATGTAGTACTCGCGCTCCACGTTGTAGCCAGCGTGCTCCATCACGCGGCAGAGCGAGTCGCCAAGGGCGGCCCAGCGGCCGTGACCAATGTGGAGCGGTCCCACGGGGTTGGCCGAGACAAACTCGACCTGGACCTTCTCGCCGGCGCCAATGTTGGAGCGCCCAAAGTCATGGCCCTGCTCGCGCACCGTGCGGAAGACCTCGTTGTTTGCGGCAGCGGAGAGGTAGAAGTTCACAAAGCCGGGACCGGCGACCTCGACCTTGGAGATGCCGGGGTCCTTCTCCATGTGGTTCACGATTGCCTGGGCAATGGCACGGGGTGCCATGTGGGCGAGGCGGGCGGAGCGCAGGGCAAGTGTGGTGGTCCAGTCACCGTTGTCGGCGTCTGCGGGGCGCTCAAGGCCAAGGTCCCCAACCTCGAAGTAAGGCAGGTCTCCCGCCTCCTGTGCGTCCGCGACGGCCTTCCTGACGAGCTCCTCAATCTTCTCGGGCATGTGCCCCGTCCTTCCGTGATACCTGCGCGCCCCCTGGCGCGCTTCCGTGTGCAGCAGTGTAGCAGAGGCGTTGGCAGACGCCGAGGCGCGGCTTCTGCGCTCTAGCGCCTCACGCGAGAGGAGCCGCTGCGCTCCTCGGCCGCAAGATTGCGCCGAAGCGCGGCAAGGCCCTGCTCCAGGCCCACCGGGTAGGTTTGCGGGTTGAGGAAGCGGGTGATTGCCGGGTCGAGGTGCATGAGCGCGTTGTGGCAGCGCGAACGGGACTCCTCGATGTCAACCGGCTCGCCCACGCGCTTGCCGTGCTCCACGTAGCAGGTGAGAAGCTCGCGAGGGGTGCCGGAGAGGCCATAGGACGAGAAGGGATCGAGGATGTCCTCCATGCTCGTGGCCGCCGTAGCGTCGCCGCGAGTGTGGGAGTCGTCGAGAATCATGTCGCCCACGGGGCAGTGGTCGTCGTCGAGGAAGCGCAGGATGTGCTGGACGCCTGGGATGGTGCGCTTGTAGGCCTGCTCGGAGAGCTTGATCACCGGGTTCCACGGGGCGTCCGCCGAGTCGCGCACAGCCGAGAGCTTGTAGACGCCGCCAAGCGAGGGCTGGGGGTCGCAGGTGGCAAGCTTGGTGCCCACGCCAAACGAGTCGATGGGGGCACCCTGCGCGTAGAGCGACTGGATGGTGTACTCGTCGAGGTCGTTCGAGGCAGAGATCTTGACGTAGGGCAGGCCTGCGTCGTCGAAGGCCTTGCGGGTCTCCTTGGTGAGCTTTGCCAGGTCACCCGAGTCGATGCGGATTGCAGCCAGGCGCTCGCCCGCGGCCTCCATCTCCTTGGCAACCGTGATTGCGTTCTTGATGCCCTGGTGGACGTCGTAGGTGTCAAGGAGCAGCACGCAGTTCTTGGGGCTCGACTTGGCGAAGGCCCTAAAGGCGTCGAGCTCGGTGGGAAACGCCATGACCCATGAGTGCGCGTGCGTACCAAAGACGGGGATGCCATAGATCTTGCCCGCAAGCAGGTTGGAGGTAGAGCTTGCGCCGGCGATGTAGGACGCGCGGGCAACGGCGAGGCCGCCATCGGGACCCTGGGCACGCCTCAGGCCAAAGTCAGACACGGGGTGTCCCTCTGCCGCACGCACCACGCGCGAGGTCTTGGTTGCCACGAGGGTCTGGAAGTTCACGAGGTTGAGCAGGGCCGTCTCGATGAGCTGACAGTCGATGAGCGGGCCCTGGACGCGAACCATGGGCTCGCGCGGGAAGACCACGTCACCCTCGGGAACGGCGTGGATCGTGAGGTCAAGGTGGTGGTTGCGGAGGTACTCAAGGAAGGCAGGCTTGAACATGGAGCCGCCGCCGGGAGCCGGGATGCTGGCCAGGTAGTTGATGTCCTCGTCGTCAAAGACGAAGTTCTCCACCAGCTCGGGAATCTGCCCCATACCGCAGGCAACCGCGTAGCCGCCGCCAAAGGGGTTCTCGCGGAAGAAGGCATTAAACGTCGCCTGCGTGTCCACAAGGCCCGACTCCCAAAACCCCTGGGCCATCGTGAGCTCGTAGAGGTCGGTGTTGAGAGAGACATCGGTTGGCTTGGTGCGGTCCGTGAGCGACATGGTGATACTTCCTCCTGTGTTGATGCACCCGCCGCGAGACCTCGCCCCGCGCCGGGCGCCTGTCTGCTGTGTGCCTTACCCGAGCGCCATGGCGAGGAACCACACCACCGCCACGACAACTATGACGGCGATGACGATCTTCTGGCCCTTGGGCATGCGCAGGTCATCGTCGTCGGGCTCCATGAGCTGGCGGCCCTTCTCGCGTGCCTCGGCAATGCGACGCTGCTCAGCGGCCTCCTTCTCGCTGGCGGCCTGCTCCGCCTTCAAGCGCTCGAGCTCAGCGCGCTCGCGAGCCGCCGCCTGGGCCTCCTCGCGGGCGGCCTTCTCGGCACGAAGCTTCTCGAGCTCTGACCTCTCCTCGTCGGAGAGGGGCGTGTTCTCTGGCATGGCACCTCCATGGTGGGCGCGCGACAAGCGCACGATTGCCTACAGATGCTGAGTCTATACCCCTTTGTGGCAGCTGGGCAGCGATGACGCCGTTTCTTGGGCACCAGGAAGCTCCGGCCCCTCGACCCCCGTGGCATCGAAGGCGGGCACGAAGCTCTCCGACACGGTGCCACCCTCCTGCCACCAGATGTTCTCGAAGCCAAGGTCATCCGCGTGGCAGAGGACGATCTCGTACTCCTCGTCTGTCACCGCGCGCGCAAGGTCGCCGCCGGCCTTGCGGCAGGTATCGTTGGGCGTGTACTGATTCATGACCGAGAGGTCCGCCGCGTTGCCGCAGGTATCCCACACGCGGTCAAGGACCGCGCAGGAATCGTCCACGTGTCCGGGAAGCACCAGGTGTCGCACGATGACGCCGCGCTTCATCGCGCCGTCCTCCCCCACCAGCCGGCCGCCTGCCGCGTTTACGGCGGAGACCATCTCGTCCAAAGCCGCTGCGGCAACGCTTGGGTAGTCGCGCGCAGCCGAGAGCGAGCCCGCGAGCGCAGGGCTTGCGTACTTGAAGTCGGTGAGCCAGATGTCGATGACGTCGGACATCGCGCGCACAACCTCAGGCAGCTCATAGCCCGAGGTGTTGCAGACCGTGGGGATGGCAAGGCCGTTCTCGCGGGCGAGAAGCACCGCCTCGCGCACTGTAGGCGCAAAGTGCAACGGCGTCACGAGGTTGATGTTGAGTGCGCCCTGGGCCTGCAGCTCGAGCATCGTCTCGGCGATGCGCGAGGTGGAGACGGCAAGGCCAAACCCCTCCTGGGATATCTGGTGGTTCTGGCAGAAGCGGCAGCGCAGCGGGCACCCCGTGAAGAAGATTGCGCCCGAGCCGGCCTCGCCCGAGATGGGCGGCTCCTCCCAGAAGTGGAGCGCAGCCCTTGCGACGCGCGGGGTGGCGGCGGCGCCGCAGACGCCCGCCTTGCCCTGGGAGCGCGCGGCACCGCAGCGACGCGGGCACAGCTCGCAGACGTCGTAGGAGGATGCGTCCAGCTTGGCGAGAAGACCTTCCATCCCTGCCATGCTCCCATCGGGCTTGGAAACGAGATAAGAAAAAAGGGCCCAAGCTATGTGCCCGGGCCCCACAGATTCCATGGTGGAGATGAAGGGATTCGAACCCTCGGCCTCTGCCTTGCGAAGGCAGCGCTCTCCCAGCTGAGCTACATCCCCAGGCGCGCATGCGCGGGAGCCATTGTCGCAATTTGCCGCGGACATGTCAACGTCAAAGTACGGGAATTGCGAAAGAGCATCACAGGGCACCGCTTGGCGGGCGACGCCGCAGCGACGGTTTCGTACGTACTTGCTGCCAAAACGCGCCTTCCGGCGAGAAAATGGCGCCCGAGCGGGGGTTTACGACGGAATCACGTACGGGACGCCTTCTCGGGCGTCAAATGCGCGCCGGAGTGATTGGACAGTTCGTAGACTAGCCGTAGACCAAACGCCAAACGTTCATTTGCAGGCGTGAGGATTCACTACCTTCTACCTGCACAAACAAAAAAGTCGCCCCCTGCGGATACGATTATGAACCCACCTTCATAAGGTGGGTGTCCTCATCGCCCGTTCCGGCTTCCCCAGCAACGGAGGATCCCCTTCCAGGACGAGATGTCGGACTCCCTAGTAACGCTTGTCGGTTCACCCAGTTTGTACCGCAGGGGGACGACAAGACCAATGTAGGCGAACTCTCATCCCGATGCCAGTCTTGACATGGCGAGCGGTGGCCACACAATGGATGTGTTGGGCACTTTTTGCGTAGCATGCCATAGCGGTTCAAACGAGCCGCAGGTAGATTGTTTTGTCGCTCGTTGTGCCTTTCTGCTTGGCACCGCTTAGCAGCACGTTTTCCCACGTTTCTGTGTATTATGTCTCGCTAGGAATATCGGCGAGAAGGGGGAGGTGTCAGACGGTGCCCAGGTACTGGCTATCGTTTCTCTGCCTGTTTGCCGCATCCCTCGCCTGCGCGCTTGCCGTGACCCCCCTCGCCCGAAAGATTGCCATCCGAGTTGGGGCCGTCGACTACCCTAATAAGCGCCGCGTCAACAAGACCCCCACGCCGCGTATGGGCGGTATCGCGATTTTTGCAGGAATCGTTGCCGCCTTCGTCGTCCAGTACGTTGGCACGAACTACTTTGGGTGGCCGGTTGTTCTCGTCCCGTCTCCGCGCCTCTCGGTGAACTACTGGATGCTGGTGCTTGCCTTTGTCGTCATCTTTGTCACGGGGCTTCTCGACGACAAGTACACGCTCACGCCAAGGGCAAAGCTCGCAGGGCAGATCCTTGCCGCCACTATTGCGGCCATGGGCGGCCTGGTCATTGGTGTGATTGCCAACCCCTTCGAGCCCGGCGAGTTCATTGAGCTGGGCTGGCTCACCTATCCCGTGACCATCATCTACCTTGTTGCCTACGTGAATATCATCAACCTGATCGACGGGCTTGACGGACTGGCCGCGGGCATCTCGTGCATTGCAAGCGTCGCCATGTTTGTGCTCTCAATCTGGGCCGGTCGGCTGGACGCCGCGGCGCTTGCGTGCGCCATCGCCGGTTCCACGCTGGGCTTTCTCCACTACAACTTCCATCCAGCGAGCATCTTCATGGGAGACTCGGGCTCGCTCACGCTGGGCTTTGCGCTGGGCACCATTTCGCTTCTCTCGGTGACGAGAATCGCTGGCCTCACCACCATCATCGTACCGCTGGTGATTGCAGGCATCCCCATCATCGACACGTTCTCCGCTATTGTCCGGCGCACCCGCGCACACGTGAGCGTGGGACGAGCAGATCGCGGCCACATCCACCACCGCCTGCTTGCCGAGGGCTTTGACCAAAAGCAGGCCGTGCTTGTGGTGTATGCCTGGACCGCGCTCCTGTGCGCCGGCGCACTTGTGATGACGCAGGTCACCACGGTGCCGCGCATCTGCATCTTCCTCGTGCTCCTGGTAGCTTCTGGGGCGTTTGCCAACCACCTGCACCTCTTCGAGCCGGTGCTGCGCCACCACAGAGACCCTCACACGGGAGATGACGAGCTTGTGGGGCCAGATGACCCCGCCTTTGCCGAAGAGACCGAGAAGGCCCGCGAGCGGCGCGAGGAGAGGCGAGAGGAGCTTCTCGGCATTCGCCCGGAGGGCAAGGACTCAGGCGAGAAGCACGACTAAACTCCGGTGGAATTTATTTGCCGGGCAACGGGATTCCATTGCCGGGGAAATTAATCCCGTGCTGTGACGAAAATGGCGGCACCGGGAGAATCCGATGCCGCCAAAGGAAAAGCTACAAGCCGAACCGCTACGCGCTACTCAGCGTCAGCGAGTGCCTTCTTGGCAACGTTGGCAAGGTCGGCGAAGGCCTTCTCGTCGCTGTAGGCAATCTCGGCGAGGACCTTGCGGTCAAGCTCAACGCCGGCAAGCTTGAGGCCGTGCATGAAGGTGCTGTAGGAGAGGTCGTTCATGCGGGCAGCAGCGTTGATGCGCTGAATCCACAGGCTGCGGAAGTCGCGCTTCTTGTTGCGACGGTCACGGTACTGGTACTGGCCGGAGTGCTGGGCCTGCTCCTTCATGCCACGGAAGGTGCGGGAGGAAGTTCCGTAATAGCCCTTGGTACGCTCGACCAGGGTCTGACGCTTCTTGCGGCCGGCGACTGCGCGCTTAACTCGAGACATATCTAATCAACTCCTCGTTGAGGGAAAATCGGGACGCGAGAAGCGCCTACTTGGAACCCATGCGCTGGGAGACAACCTTGACATCGCTGGGGGCGAGCTCGGCCTCCTTGCGGAAGTTGCGGATGCGCTTCTGGGACTTCTTGGACAGGATGTGGCTCTTGAAGGCCTTGGCGCGCATAATCTTACCGGTACCGGTGCGACGGAAGCGCTTTGCCGTACCCTTGTGCGTCTTCATCTTCGGCATGTTACTTCTCCTTCTTCTCGCTCGTGACTTCGTCGCCCTCGGGCGTTACATCGAACGCGCCCTTGATGGGGGCGATGAGCATGTGCATGTTGCGACCCTCCATGAGGGGCTGCTGCTCGACGGTGGCCCAAGGCTTGAGATCCTCGGCAAGACGGTCGAGCACGATGCGTCCCTGCTCGGGGTGGGCCATCTCACGACCGCGGAACATGATCGTGATCTTGACCTTGGCCCCCTTCTTGAGGAAGCGCATCACGTGGGCCTTCTTGGTCTCGTAGTCGCCCACGTCAATCTTGGGACGGAACTTCATCTCCTTGACCTCGACGCGCGCCTGGTTCTTGCGCGCAGCCTTGGCCTTGCGATCCTGCTCGTACTTGTACTTGCTGTAGTCGAGCACCTTGCACACCGGAGGGTTCGCGTTGGGCGCGATCTCCACGAGGTCAAGCCCCTGCTCCTGCGCAATGCGCAGGGCGTCACGCACGCCAAACAGGCCCAGCTGCGAGCCGTCAACGCCAATGAGGCGGCACGTGCGTGAGGTGATTTCCCCGTTGACGCGAGGACCATCGTTCCTGGCTATCTCTCTACACCTTCCTCTCTCTGCGGCGCCTGGCGCCGCGAACAAAAAATACTCCCGATGACACACAGCCGTCGGGAGACAAGAGCCACCCATGCCTGGGTGGTGAAAAGTCTTTGTCTGACCAGACAGCTGCCGCGTGGGCGCCGTTCAGGTGGGGGCAAGAAGCCCCTCTTAGCATGTTCACGCAGGTGAAATAATACCGCAGCATTCCGCACGGCGCAACGACCAATTTGCAAGACGTGCGTCTCCACCGAGACAACACGCCGCTGCTCGCCGCCGAGAAGCACTGAGAGCAACTGGTGCCCGAGGTGGGGGTCGAACCCACACGAGGTTTCCCTCAGAGGTTTTTGAGACCTCCGCGTCTGCCATTCCGCCACTCGGGCGCGCTGTGCGCACCAGAGAACTATACCAGATGCAACGGCAGGGTTGGCGTCATGTGGGTGCGGCGAGAGCTCGGGTCCGGGCCTCGCGGGCGACTCGGCGCAGCAGGTACCGAGAGAGCCGCTCATACGCCGGTGGAAAACCAAGGCGAGAACCACCCGCGCGCACACCGCCACCACGGCCCTCTGCTAGTGTGTATGGTTCCGTCTGGTTCCACCGGACGCCTCACACGGCAACAACGCGCGGGCCCCACCCGCCAGGAGCGAAAGCGGCAAGCATGGACCTCTCCCAGGCAATCGAACAGGCAAATGCCTTCGTCTTCCCGGGCTTTCTCACGGACGACGACTCCCTAACCCAGGAGCGCTCGAAAAACGAGGAGGCCATCAAGGTTTTGACCGACGCCTGGAAGGCAGCGCCGCTTGGCCGCGAGCCCTTCTCGTTTGACCTGGTACGAGGCCTTGCGGACAGGAACCGCGACATCTGTGACCGCTATGGCATCGAGCGGCTGAGAAACACCAACGGCTTGAACCTTGCGCGGCGCCTCTCGGACGCCGACCTTATCCACGGCGTGGCAACACTCCAGCACCGCTCCGACGAGGAGGTCACGCGCGTCTCTGGTCCCACGGCCGCCGACCTAGGCATCGCCTACATCGACGCGCCGGTGTGGGGCGCCGTGGTGGGCATCGACCTCGAGACCTCGGACCGCGAGCCCGACCGCGGCTATGTGATCAACGTGGGCCTGGAGTTCATGAACCTCACGCCCACGGCAAAGCCCACCAACCCCTATTCCGCCTACTGCGGCATGCCCGAGATGTACGCCGAGAAGGGGGTGCCCCTCTCCGAGATCCACCACATCACCTGGAAGGACCTCGAGGGCGTGCCACCTCTGCGCCAGAACTCCAAGATGCAGAAGGCGATTCTCGCCGCGCTCACAGCCTTCCCCTACATGGCACACAACGCTGCCTTTGAGGACTCCTGGTTCATGCTCAACGTGGACGGCTATGCCGAGGCGCGCAAGGCCGGCAAGATCGTGCCCATCGACACGCGCGACATCTGCCGCCGCGTGGACCCGGAGGTGCGCCTGCTTCCCCGCGAAACCCACCCCGCCACGCTCGAGAACTGGGCTCGCCGCCGTGGAACGCTGAGCAAGAACGAGAAGGAGCGCCACCTGGGCCTCGAGGACGTGGACCTCATGCTCGCGACCGTGCAGGCAGAGTTCTCGGAGCGCAAGATGTTCCCCGGCCAGCGCGAGGAGGACTAGCATGCGCCTGCAGCAGCTGCGCTATCTCATCGCCGTCGCGGAGAGCGGGTCGATCAACTCCGTGGCGCACAGCCACTACATCTCCCAGTCCGCCCTCTCGACCTCCATCCGCGAGCTCGAGGAGGAGATGGGCGTCAAGGTCTTCAACCGCACGAACAAGGGCATCACGCTCACGTCCGAGGGCGTGGAGCTTCTCGCCTATGCGCGCCAGGTGGTCGAGCAGGCAGACCTCATGATTCGCCACTACGAGAGCGACCGCAACGACACCTATCGCAAGTTGTCCGTCTCGTCTCAGCACTATGCCTTTGTGGTAAACGCCTTCACGGAGTTTGTCGCAAAGCGCCATGACGAGTCCTGCGACTTCACCCTGCGCGAGACGCGCACGGCCGACGTGATCGACGACGTGCGCACCTTTAGGAGCGACATCGGGGTGCTCTACCTCTCGACCTACAACGAGCGCGTGCTCAGGCGCCGCCTGGACGAGGCAAACCTGCGCTTTGTCTCGCTCTTTCGGGCTCGCCCGCACGTCTTTGTCCGAGAGGGGCATCCGCTTGCCGGGCGCAAGAGCCTGCGCGTGCAGGACCTTGAAGACTACCCGCGCTACACGTTCGAGCAGGGCCCCGAGGGCTCGCTCTACTACTCCGAGGAGCCGCTCTCCTCGCTCCCCCACCGCCAGCGCATCACCGTGAGCGACCGCGCAACCATGACGAGCCTCCTGCGCTGCTACGACGGCTTTCTCGTCTCGACGGGCGTACGCTCGGACGAGATGCTCGATGGCGTTGTGGCCATCCCGCTCGATGTGGACGAGGTCATGAACGTGGGCTACGTGGTGCACCGCGAGCGCAAGCTCTCGAGCCTTGCGCAGGCCTACATCGCCGAGCTCAACCAGCTCATCATGGGCTGCACGGACAAGAACGCCCTCGTTCCCTCCAAGGAGGTCACGAGGGCGGTTGCCGGTGATGATGAGAACGCGGCTAGCGGGGCGCAAAGTTTGGCGGCGCCGGCCGGCGTCGCCAAGTAGGCTCCCGCGCGGCTCCTACATGAGCTCGGTCACGTTCTTGGCAAACTCGACCGGGTCGTCGATGGGAAGTCCCTCGACGAGAAGCGCCTGGTCATAGAGGATGGACCCCATGAGCTTGAGGCGGTCCTTCTCGCCGGCCTCCTGAGCCGCAACGAGCTTGCCAAACACGGGGTGCGCGGCGTTGAGCTGCAGCACGCGCTGGGCCTTGGGGGCAGAGGCTGCCTCGGGACCCTGGGAGATCACGCGCTCCATCTCGAGCGAGACCGGGCCCTCGGAGGCAATCGTCGCAGGGGCGTCGCCCAGGCCAGCCGCCACACGAACGTCGGTGACCTTGTCGCCCAGGTCACCCTTGAGCTCGTCGATAAGGTCCTTGTGCTCGGTGGTCGCCTCGTCGGCAGCCTTCTTCTCGTCCTCGGTCGCAAGGCTGAGGTCCGCGGAGGAGACGTTGGCAAACTCGAGGTCGCGGGCGTCGGTGCCCTTGTGCTCTGAGTCGCCTGCCACGGCGTCCACGTGGTAGGTGCGCATGAACTGGAACATGAACTCGTCGACGTCCTGGGTGCAGAGAAGCACGTCGAAGCCGTGGTTCACGGCCGAGGTCACCACGGGCATCTTCTCCAGGCGGTCGCGGGAGTCGCCGGCGGCGTAGTAGATCTTGTCCTGCTCGGCGGGCATGGCGGCCACGTACTCCTTGAGCGTGACCTGCTTGCCCTCCTTGGCCGACCAGAACAGCAGCAGGTCGGCGAGGTCGGCGGCCTTCGAGCCGTAGGAGTTGTAGATGCCAAACTTGAGGCCACGGCCAAAGTTGCCAAAGAACTTCTCGTAGGCCTCGCGGTCGTTGTCGCGCATGTCCTCGAGCTCGGAGTGAATCTTCTTCTCGATGCGACGAGCGATGGCCCTGAGCTGCGAGTTCTGCTGCAGCGTCTCGCGGGAGATGTTGAGCGTCACGTCAGGCGAGTCGACAATGCCGCGCACGAAGTTGTAGTAGTCAGGGAGCAGGTCGGCGCACTTCTCCTGGATGAGGACGTTTGACGAGTAGAGAGCCAGGCCCTTCTCGTAGTCCTTGCTGTAGAGGTCAAACGGCTGCTCGGACGGAATGAAGAGCAGCGCGTCGTACGAGAGCGCACCCTCGGCGTGGAAGCTGATCGTGCGCTGCGGCTTCTCCCAGTCGTGGAAGGTCGACTTGTAGAACTCGTCGTAGTCCTCCTGCTTGACCTCGCTCGAACGCTTCTTCCAGATGGGCGTCATCGAGTTGAGGGTCTCAAGCTCCTGGTAGTCCTCGTACTCGGGCTTGTAGTCGTCGCCGGCGTCCTCGGGCTTGGGCTTCTCGCGGCTCTTGGTGACCATCATCTGGATGGGATGGCGCACGTAGTTGGAGTAGCGCGTGACAAGGTCGCGCAGGCCCCACTCGGAGAGGAAGCGGTCGGTGTTGTCCTCCTCGGTCGAGGGGCGCAGGTAGAGCGTCACGTCGGTGCCGTGGTCGTTCTCGCCCGAGCGCTCTCCCTCGGCGGCAGGTTCGATGGTGTAGCCGCTGCGGCCGTCGGACTCCCAGGCAAATGCCTCGTCCGCACCGTAGGCGCGGCTTACCACGCGGACCTTGTCGGCAACCATGAAGGCGGAGTAGAAGCCCACGCCAAACTGGCCGATGATGTCCATGTCCTGGCCCTGGTGATCGGCGTTTGCCTCCTTGAAGGCCTCAGAGCCCGAGTGGGCGATGGTGCCCAGGTTCTTGTCTAGCTCCTCCTTTGTCATGCCGATGCCGTTGTCGCTCACCGTGATGGTGCGAGTGTCCTTGTCGAAGGCAAGGCGGATGGCAAGCGAGTCCTGGTCAACGTGCACGTCCGGATTGGTCAGGCTCTCAAAGGAGAGCTTGTCGATAGCGTCAGACGCGTTGGAGATGAGCTCGCGCAGGAAGATCTCCTTGTTGGTGTAGATCGAGTTAATCATGAGGTCCAAGAGCTTCTTGGACTCTGTCTTGAATTGCTTCATGCGTGCTTCTTTCCTTTGAGACAAGCCAACGTATATCTAGGTACCCACCACCGGGGGCGATAAACCCCTAAGGGCCGAAAATCTACTGCATACGCGCTGAGATTATCTCCGTGCATGGGTTGATAGGCGAGAAGGACGAGCCGTCTGCGTTTCCGCCGGCTCGGGCGCACGGCCTGCACGCTCCGGCCCCTTCCAAGAACCATGGGGCAGAAATCGGACGTTTTGCTCCTTGCCCAGCGCGAATTCTGTCCGAAAGTTGCCCGACAACGTCAGCGCTCGCTCCAGAAGGGACGAGCTGTCAATCCGCGCCTGTCGAACTGACGGTGCACCCGTTTGACCGGCATGTTTCGCGTTGCTCGCCGAGCTGCGCCCGCCCGACCACGGCGGCTACCATGGAGCCGCACTCAGCGTGACCTAAGGAGAACAAACATGAAGCTCTTTGCCTATGCCCTGCGCGAGTACGATGAGCTGGGCTACCTCGACGCATGCGCGCACGAGATGGGATTCGAGTACGGCTGGACGTCGGAGTATCCCAGTCTCCAGAACGTGAGCCTGGCCAGCGGCTATGACGAGCTCTGCATCATCACCAACCCCATGCCGGCAGACCTTCTCGACGCCTTCCACAAGGAGGGCATCAAGAATCTTGCTACCAGGACCATCGGCTACGAGCACATCGACGTCGCCCACGCCTACGAGCTGGGCATGCGCGTGGCGAACGCCCCCTACCCGCCTGAGGGCGTGGCGAACTACGCCATCATGCTGCTGCTCATGGCCCAGCGCAAGGTAAAGCTCCTCTCGCGCCAGTCCCTCGCGCAGGATTTTGGTCTTCATGGCAAGCTGGGAAAGGACATCTCCACCTCCACGGTGGGCGTCATTGGCACGGGGCGCATTGGCGCCACGGTGGTGAGGCACCTTGCGGGCTTTGGCTGCAGGCTCCTTGCCTATGACCCCTACCCCAACCCCGAGGTCGCAAAACTTGCCACCTACGTTGACCTTGACACCCTCTACGCCGAGTCCGACGCAATCACACTCCACGCGCCGGGTCTTCCCGAGAACCGCCACATGATCGACGCCGCAGCCTTTTCCAAGATGAAGCGAGGCGTAACCATCGTGAACGCGGCGCGCGGCATGCTCATCGACACGCAGGCGCTGGTGGGGGCAGTGGAGTCCGGTCAGGTGGGCGCGGCGGCGCTTGACACCATCGAGCACGAGGAGGACCTCTACTACCTGGACCGCAGCCGAGACGTGCTTCCCAACCGAGACCGCTCGGTCCTCATGGCCTTCCCCAACGTGATTGTCTCTCCGCACATGGCGTTCTACACCGCCGAGGACGTGGAGGCCATGATCCGCAACTCCGCAAGCGCACTTCTCGCCTTCGAGCGCGGAGAGAAGACGCCCTTTGAGGTGCGCCGCTAGCAGATGCATTTGCCGACAAGAGCAAAAAACAGAGGGCCGGCGTCTCTGGGACTGCCGGCCCTCCCTGCATCATGTGAACTTACCTTGAACTATTAGGGTGGTATCGCTCCTCTGCTATCGCAACCTGTAGAGCTGCTGTCTGTGAACCGCCAGGTTGCTAGCGCCCTTGATGCGACTTACGCTTCGCGTTGCCGGCCCTCCCGGGACCTACAAACGGGCGTGCCTTGGGTTGGCGGCCGCAGACAGGCTTGAATGTGTCTCGTCTTCGCTGCCCATCGGTATCGCCTCCCTCACTCAAGCCCCGAGCCGTGCCTCGAAGCTAACCTTTGTTTCGATGGATTATCTACCCCGTGGTGCAACAAGTAAACGACACTTGATGCGATTTGTGTCTAATAACTGATGGTGGCAACGTAGGTGGCCGAGGCGCTCGCACCGGCCACGCCAGCCACCGGCCCGTCGAACGACCACGCGCCGTGCGCGCCGTGCCGGGCGAGACCAGCCTCCAGGTGGAGCATGGCAATCCCCATGTCAACGAGCTGCACGTCACCGATGGACCTGAGCGGCAGCGTGCGATCCTCAAAGAGGTCGATGCGCCCGTCCGAGCAGACGAGCCGCCACGGCTGGAGGTTCTGCGCCGAGGGCGCCAGCCGCACGCAGCTGAGCGCGGCCGCCAGCGTGGGGTCGCATTCATCCGGCGAGGCAATGGGATGCGCAAGGTCTCCCTGGAAGAAGAGGGTATCCCATGGCGCCCGCTCGTCCGCATGGAGCTTTGAGCGCATGACGCGCTCGAGCGCCGACATGCGCGCCGCCGGCACGCCAACGGCAATCAACGCCGGCATGATGCGGTTCTCGTCCCCGTCAACACCCACCACGCGCTCGAAGGCCGGCCGATCGATAGTGCCCGCAAGCCACGCCGTCCCCAGGCCGTGCGCCGCCGCAGCCAGAACCAGGCGCTCGACCACGTAGCCAAAGGCCTCCTCGGCGTGAGGGCAGCGCGGGAGAGTGCCAACAACGTACCAGCTGGTCCCTCGAATCACGCGACTTGTGGCACCATACTTCTCGGCATCAATAAGCCGCAGGTCAACCGATATGCCATAGGGATTCTCGCCATTGGATGCCAGGGTCTCTAGAAGCCCGCGAGCTTCTGGCGCAAGTGACGTGCCGTCAAAGGTGCGCACCGTGCGGCGCAGCTTGCACGCTGACGCAAGAACCTTGGCCTCGCTTGCTTCCATGGCGGCGCTCCTTCATCAAGCCTCAAACGGGTACCAAGAGAGGCCCGAGCCCCTGCGCATTCCCTACAATGCTAGCGCACGCGCGAAGAGAAGACGCGACCAACCCCGGGCAATCGGACGGGCGGCGCATACGCACCCCCATCGAGCTGCTGCTTATTTGGAGAAACAATCGCTTGCCGACGAGAAGGGAACATTATCCAAACGCGGGACTAACTCTGCGCCAACGGGGATATAGTCAATCTATGCAGGTCATGGTCGTTCGGCGAAAGGACATGCCATGGGAAAGAAAGCGGCAGAGGCGCTCGACATCAGCTACAACGATCTGGCCGACTACCTTCATAGAAACCATTCGGTTTATATGAAGGTCGGGTCGGCCGTCTACTACCTCACAGACGTCAACTATGAGGCATGGCGCGCGCAAGACACCTCGCGGCGCAACTCCAAGAACCACTTCGTCGACTGCAGCGAGCTTGTCGACACCGTCGACGAGTTCCTCACGCTCCCCTTCGTCCACGGCAAGACCATCAAGGACGTGTTTGACCAGGCAACCTTCTATGCCTCGGTAAAGGGCGAGAAGACCGAGTAAGCCTGCCGTCAAAAGCATTGCGGCCCCGTTGGCATGTGCCAGCGGGGCCGTTTTTGTGTGCAAGGGAAAGCTTATGGCCCTCCCGCAAGACCTGCGGCTTAGTAGCAGTCGCAAGAAGGTGGTGCCGAGAAGAACCGCAGCTAGAGCGCTTGGTCCTTCTCGGCACGATGCTATTAAGCCGCAGGTTTCCGGGGAGGCGAGGAAAGCGAGCGCCTGGGACCGGCAGTGACGCCCCTTACTTCTCGCCAACCGGGCGCTGCGCCTCGAAGGTCTCCTCGACCTCGGTGTCCACGCCGCCCTCCTCGGCAAGCGCCGGGATGAGCACGCGATACGCGTTCTCGGTGGCGTTCTCGTGCGGCGAGCGCTTGGCATAGCGCTTGACCGCTGCGGCAGACTTGTTGATGGCCTGCAGCGTGCCGGCGCCGGCCACGCAACCACCCGGGCACGCCATGCCCTCGAGCAGGTAGCCGGGGTACTTGCCGCGCACGGCGTCCTTCATCATCTTGCGGCAGTCCTCGAGGCCCTCGGCGTTGGCCACGTTGACCTCGCGGTCGGGGTAGCGACGGTGGATGGCGTTGACCACGGCCGTGGCCACACCGCCCGCCACGGCAAAGCCGCGGCCGTCCGCAGAGGCCACGTCGAAGTCGCTCTTGTTGTCGTCGGCCAGCGAGAGGTAGTCGATCTGCTTGGCCTCCATCATGCCCGCCATCTCCTCGAAGGTGAGCACGAAGTCAACCTCGCTCCTGATGGACTTGCGCATGGCCTCGAGCTTCTTGGCGGCGCAGGGCCCCACAAAGACGATCTTGGCGTGCGGGTGCTGGGTGCGAATCATGCGCGCCGTAAGGGTCATGGGCGTGAGGGCCATCGAGATGCAGTTGGCGTACTTGGGGAACTCCTTCTTTGCCATGACCGACCACGCCGGGCAGCACGATGTGCCCATGAAGGGAAGCTTGTCTGGGACCTCGTTCAGGTAGTCGTCCGCCTCCTGGATGGTGCAGAGGTCTGCGCCAAGCGCAACCTCCTCGACGCCGGAGAATCCCAGCTGGTGGAAGGCCTCGCGCAGCTTGCCCACGTTGCCCTTGCCGCCAAACTGGCCGACGAACGCCGGCGCCACGGCGGCAATGACCTCGTCGCCCGCGTTGATGGCCTGAATCACCTGGAAGATCTGGCTCTTATCGGCAATGGCGCCAAACGGGCAGTTGATGAGGCACTGTCCGCACGAGACGCACTTCTCGTAGTCGATCTGCGCGCGGCCGTGCTCGTCGGAGCCAATGGCATGCATGCCGCAGGCAGAGGCGCAGGGGCGCTCCTTGTGGAGAATGGCGTGGTACGGGCAGACCTTGGCGCACTGCCCGCAGTGGACGCACTTCTCCTGGTCGATGTGGGCCTTCTTGTCCACAAAGGTGATGGCGCCCTTGGGGCAGATCTCGCGGCAGGGGTGCGCGAGGCAGCCCTGGCACATGTTGGTCACGCGGTAGACGTTGTCCTCGCAGGCGTTGCAGGCAAACTTGATGATGTTGATGAGGGGCGGCTGGTAGTAGGTCTCGGGCTTTGCCGCCTCGGCAAGGCCGTCGGAGAGCTGCTCGGGGCGGTCGACGCCCTGCAGCGGCAGGCCCAGCGTAAGGCGGATGCGCTCGCCCACGATGGCGCGCTCGAGAAACACGCTCTCGCGGTAGGTGGCCACGTCACCAGGAATGATCTTGTAGGGCAGCTCGTCGAGCTTCTTCGCCTGGTCATCGCCGCCCTCGTAGGCGATCTTCGCGACCTCGCAAAAGACGTTGCGCCTGATTTCCGTCAGGTTGGTGTACACGCCACGCATGGTGTCAGCCATAGGTGGATCCTCTCGCTTCTCGTCCCTTTATTGCGCCGCACTGCAAACGGCGTCACGCCACCACGTTGACGGCGTCCCCTTCATCAACAGTATCGCGCAACCCAGCCCGCGCTGCATGACTCGAACTGGTGCGCGTTTGCGAACGGTGTCAGCCCGCTAGACCCGGAACCGCTCCGGGACTTCCGTGCGGAGAAGCACGTGCGCACCGGTCACGGGATGGTCGAACTCCTCCTCTAGCGCGTGCAGCATAAGGCCACGCGGATCTCGCCTGCCGCCATAGAGCGTGTCCCCCACAATGGGAAAGCCCGCAGACGAGAGGTGCACACGAATCTGGTGTCGGCGCCCCGTTCCCAGCTCGACGAGAAGGAGCGTGCGGCTGCCGCGGCGCTCGAGCACGCGCACCCGCGTGAGTGCGGGCTGGCCTTGGCCGGGGCGGCACACGCGCATGAGGCGCGCATCGTGGCGGTCGCGACCGATGGGCTTCTCGATGATAGTCACGTCTCCCGGGAAGGCACCGCTCACCTCGGCGAGGTAGCGCTTGCGCATGGCGTGTCCGGCCACGAGAGCGTCAAACGCAGGCTGGAACTCTTCGGCTAGCGAGAAGAGCACAAGCCCCGTGGTATCGACGTCCAGGCGTTGCACTGCCTGGGGATTAACTGCCACGCCCTGGCGCGCAAGCGAGACGCGCACGCGATCCGTGAGCGTGGGTGCGCAGGTACCGTCACCGTGTACGAGGATGCCTGCGGGCTTCTCGGCAGCAAGGCAAACGGAGTCCTGATAGATAATGGTGGCAGATGGCACGTCCGGTGGCGTAGGCATGGCTGCCTGCCGCGCGAGGGCAACGTCCACCACATCCCCGGCAGCCAGACGCGAGGACGCCGCAAGCGCCTCTCCCCCACGCGTGAGCTCAGCGCCCTGGAACGCGCGGGCGGCAGAGCGCCGCGACATCCCCGTGGAGAGTGCCAGGTCGAGCGCTGAGCAGTCCTCAAGCGCGCGGAACCCAAGCCGCGAGGCGTCGTCCTTCTCGCCGAGAAACTCGTAGCGCACGAACTTCCTCCAACCTCACCGCGTCAAAGCGCGTTAGGTGAGTAGCGCCTCACACGGTATGATGTTACCAACCGCGTTCAGAACGGATGCGTGCAAGGGCGTCCTGCGCGCGAACAGTCTTGCCACCAAGAACATCCTGGTACCCCCACATAAGGCTGTAGCGCGCTGCCATCTCGCGAATGCGGAGGCCTTCTTCTTTAGAAACCATGGGGCCGGAGGACTTCCGCCTGTGCCTTCTTGCCGGCACGCTGAGCCTCCTCTCAATGGTTTCGCAGGTATCTTACTGCAAATATCATGCGAAACAGCAAGCGGAGGAGGCTCAGACCGGCATCACCTAACGTGACCCTACCCACGAACTATTGCAGCCGCCTCGCGCGAGAGCTCGCAGATGCGGCCGAACTCGCCCGCGCGAATCATGGCAGGCTTGCACATCCAGGTGCCCCCGCAGGCAATGATGGCCGGGTCGGCAAGGTAGTCCTTGAGGTTCTCGGCATTCACGCCGCCCGTGGGCATGAAGCGGTGCCCCACAAAGACCGAGGCCAGCGCGCGGATGGTGGCAAGGCCGCCATACTGCGCCGCCGGGAAGAACTTGGTGACCTCAATGCCCTCGTTCACGAGCGCCGTGACCTCCGTGGGCGTCACCCCCGCAGGAATCACCGGCACCTTGTGCGCCAGGCACCAGCGGACAACGCCCATGTCGTAGCCAGGCGAGACAATATAGCGCGCGCCAGCGTCAACGGCACGCTTTGCCTGGGCCTCGTTGAGGACCGTGCCTGCGCCCACCAGGACGTCCGGGCACTCCTGGGCGATTGCGTGGATCGAGTCTGCCGCGGCAGCCGTGCGGAAGGTCACCTCGGCCGCAGGAAGACCGCCCTCGGCAAGGGCCTTTCCAAGCGGCACCGCATCCTCCACGCGGTCGAGCACGACCACGGGCACCACGCCAACCTGCTCGACGTTCTTGTAGAAGTCATCCATGTAACCCATGAGAATCTCCCCTTGAAGCAACTGCTAGCGGCTCACGCGCAGCGCCGCGCCGCTCTTTGCAACAGACTCGATCTCTCCAACGCTCACCAGGTTGGAGTCACCGCGAACAGTGAGCTTGAGGACGCTCGCGGCAATCGCGTACTCCCCCGCCCGGTCGAGGTCAAAGCCGTGGAGCAGCGCGTGGATGAGACCCGCGCCATACGCGTCACCCGCCGCGACGCCCTCGAGCACGTGCACGTGGTGGATGGACGAGAAGTGCGCCTTGCCATCGGCATAGATAAGCGACATCCAGTCCGAGTCCTCGACGGAGCGGATGTCTCGAACGATCGAGGCCACCATCTTGCAGCCGTAGCGCTCGCAGACGTCGGCGGCAATCTGCACGTAGGCGTCGCGCTCCTCGATCCCCGTGGCAAGCGAGCCGGAGCCATGGGAGATGCCCAGGCAGGCCTCGGCGTCCTCGTCGTTTGAGATGCAGATGTCAACAAGGGGCAGCAGGCGCTTCATGACCTCGCGGGCGCGCTCGGGCGACCACAGGCGGCCACGGTAGTTGAGGTCGCACACCGTGGTGATGCCGCGCTGGCGGCAGGCGGCAAGCGCGTCCTCGCAGGCAGCGGCCATCTCGGGAGAGACCGCCGGCGTCACGCCAGAGACGTAGAACACCTCGATGCCGTCGAGAATTGCGTCCCAGTCAAAGACGGTTCGCGGAGCAAGGTTCATTGCCGAGTACTTGCGGTCATACACGCAGCCGTTAGGCCGCACGGATGCGCCCAGCTCGAAGTAGTAGGTGCCAAGACGGTCACCTGTGCGAACCACGCGGTTCACGTCAACGCCGTAGGCTGCAAGGCTTCGCAGCGCGCAGTCGCCAATGCGGTTCTCGGGCACAACCGAGACGTACGCCGCATTGTCACCCTGGTATGCCAGAGAGAGCGCAACGTTCGCCTCGGCGCCACCGTAGCGAACGTCCATGCTCGTGGCCTGCTCAAGGCGCAGGTGATCGGGAGGCGAGAGGCGCATCATGATCTCGCCGAACGTAAGGACCTTCGATGCCTTGTCCATTTGAACTCCTCCTTGCTGCAATCTAACATGCTAGTTATGCCTGAGATATTCCCGCCTTGCAGATGTGAAGTCAAGGAGTTATATGGTATTTTCTCAAGTGGATGCCAATTATCGGCAAACGCACATGCCTGCCAATTGGCCTCAACATGTCATAACTTACATTCCAGTTTCTGAGTAATATGCCAGTCATCACAACCGCGACCGAGGAGGGACGGATGCCCGACAGCACCGACCAGGACCAGCAGGCCGAGCTTGCCTACAGCGCGCTGAAGCGCGGCATCATGGAGTTTCGCTTTGCCCCCGGGGAGCGACTCTCGCCCACGGCGCTTCGCGAGCGCCTGGGCGTTGGGCGTACCCCCGTCCGCGAGGCAATCGTGCGCCTGCGCCAGGAGGGACTCGTTATCACTCGCCCAAAGAGTGGGTCCTACGTCGCCCTCGTTGACCTCGACGCAGCTGAGTGCGCGCGCTTCCTGCGCTCGAACACCGAGCGCGCGGTTGTTGTGGAGTGCTGCTCGCGCGCAGGCGAAAAAGACGTTGCCTCGCTGCGAAAGCTCCTCGGTGAGCAGGAGCGTGCCATGGAGGCGCACGACCAGCGGTCATTCTTCAATGCAGACAACCGCATGCACGAGGAACTGTATTGCATTGCGGGAAGGCAGAGGGCATGGGCGTGGCTCGAGGAGACTAACCTCGACCTCGAGCGCTACCGCTGGCTGCACGTACAAGCACGCGGCATGGGATGGGGCTCAATTCTCGTCGAGCACCAAGAGCTGGTTGATGCCATCGCCAGGAAGGATCCCGAGGAGGCATCCTACGTTGCGGTCCACCACCTCCACGTGATGCTCGACGAGCGAAACGAGGTCGTTGCTGCCTTCCCGGGATACTTTGTGCAAGAGCCTGCTTCATAAACCTGGTTTTCTTTTTCTATGCTTAATTAAAAGCAAAGTTTATCTGCAATTATTTTCTTCATACGTGCTGTTGACAAAACCGGTTTACTATCATTCAATAGTAGCGGGAACAACCCCCTTCAACGATAGGAGCACGCATGGATGAGAAGACCGCAGGCGTTCTCTCTAGCTTTTCCCTCGAGGGCAAGGTGGCTCTGGTAACGGGTGCCAGCTACGGCATTGGCTTTGCGATTGCCACTGCCCTCGCTGAGGCGGGCGCCAAGATCGCGTTCAACGACCGCCGTCAGGAGCGCATCGACAGCGCCACCGCAGAGTATGCCAAGCGTGGCATCGTGGCCCATGGCTTTGTGGCGGACGTGACCGTCGAAGAGCAGGTCGCAGGACTTATCGAGGACATTCGCAAGGTCTATGGCACCACGCCGGACATCCTGGTGAACAACGCCGGCATCATCAAGCGCATCCCCATGCTCGAGATGAGCGCCGCGGACTACCGCCAGGTTGTTGACATCGACCTCGTTGGTCCCTTCATCTGCGCAAAGGCCGTGATTCCCGGCATGATCGAGAAGGGTCACGGCAAGATCATCAACATCTGCTCGATGATGAGCGAGCTTGGGCGCGAGACCATCGCAGGCTACGCCGCGGCCAAGGGCGGCCTCAAGATGCTCACCAAGAACATCTGCTCCGAGTTTGGTGAGGCCAACATCCAGTGCAACGGCATTGGGCCGGGCTACATTGCCACCCCGCAGACCGCTCCCCTGCGTGAGCGCCAGCCGGACGGCTCGCGCCACCCGTTCGACCAGTTCATCTGTGCCAAGACGCCCGCTGGCCGCTGGGGCACGCCCGAGGACCTCATGGGACCGGCAGTCTTCCTCGCCTCTGACGCCTCGAACTTCGTGAACGGACACATCCTCTACGTTGACGGCGGCATTCTCGCCTACATCGGCAAGCAGCCGGAGTAACCAATGAGCAACCCGTCAAATGGCATCACTATAAGGCTTCAGGACGCCTCAGGGAACACCGTCTCCGGGGCGTCCTCCCCTTCTCTTGCGATGCTCGATGTTCGCTACAGGGCCTACCAGCCTGGTGACGTACTCGTTGTCGAGTGCCCATCAGATCGTGATATTGAGCTGATGCTCGATAAGTCACTCACTCCAAGCATCGTTCGCATCCCAACTGGCCACATGGAGTTTCCAATCCCATTTGAAGTTGCGCGAGAACCATATGGTCAGGAAGCATTTTCTGGAGATTGCCACTGGGCATACGCACGCACCATAGACCCGAGGGAAGAAAAGAACTGGAGAAACCTTGCGCTTAACTCCCACGATCTTGAAAGCACCAACCAGAGCTATCCGCATGCATTAACCAACAGCGGAGCCACAAATCCTCGTTTCCTTGCGAGAAATGCCATCGATGGCATCTTCCAAACCTGCCATCACGGTCGATTCCCCTATGAATCGTGGGGAATCAACGGAAGAGATGACGCATGGCTTCGCGTGGAGTTTGGTAGGCCAGTTCGCGCTGAAACGGTGGTCCTCTTTCTTCGCGCCGACTTTCCACATGATACGTGGTGGAAAAGCGCACGCATTACCTGCTCAGATGGTTTTGAGCAAACCATTGAGCTCTACAAGACTGGCATGCCCCAGGAATTTAGGATTGGGCCACGTCTTGTGGAGTGGGTATGCCTCTCGAATTTGGAGAAGGCAGACGACCCCGCTGAGTGGCCAGCGCTCTCCCAAATCGTGGTTATGGGAAGGCTTTCCTAGGGCATCTCGGCTAATTGCGCCGGCATCTTTCGATGCCGGCGCAATTGCAATTACCCCCTTAGCACGTCAAGCTTCGAGCCCTCCGCACCGCGTGTGACCACAGCAACCCCGGCATGAAATGAAACCCCATCACAGAGGAAGGCCTTGACGCCACGGAAAACCTCGCCAAAAGTCACCGCAACGGTCCGGGTAGTTCCGTTTGGAAAGACGAGTCGAACGCAGCGCGCGAGCGAGGCATCAAGTTCTGAGCCATCCGCTCTCAGTAGTGGCGCCTCTTCCACCGTCACATCTTGCATAGCAAGGGTTGCAATCTGTACCCCACGACCCTTAAAGGCAGTATGCGTCAAAATAACGTCCTGGTCGGACATCTGGTTATACGACATCGAACAGCACTCTTGTACGATTTCAGAACCCTCACCTGCATGAAGCACGAGCGAGGTATCACCTAGAAGCCAGCCACCTTCTGTTGCCTGAGCACGAATCGAAGGGTCCAGATGGAAACTCCCCTGCAGGTCATGCACGCCATCGCACCAAGCTTGGTCGATAATGACCCAAGCGCATCCGCTTGCGCATACGACACGGCGAAGCAAAACCGATGTGGGATCATGCCCAACAACAGCGCCTTCCCAATAGTCAAGTCCATCGGTATGACGCACGTACGGCTTGAGCGGATACGAGAAGTCCTCATATTCCCAGCTGCCTAGCGGTTCGCTGCTCGAATGGCCATCAATGGTCGGGACGTTGTGAGCGGAAACCCCCTTTAATCTTGGCCTATCCGAAGAGTCCTCCCGATAGGAATATCTACCTGAGTCGACCAGAATCGGTCTGCCGTTTGACCATACGGAGAGGTGCAGCTCGTCGCAGTGCCCATGACCGCTCCCCAAAGGTCCATCGAGAAATACGGTAACGTTAGCGTCGCTGTTCCACGAGGACCTTGTTACGAACAATCCCGAGTCATAGGCATCAAGTGTCAGAGAACGCGGCCGGCGGGGAGCGAGTGCCTTGTAGGATGCCTCAATTCCGATTCCGTAGGAGTACACATCAAGAGGATCGAGCGAAGAGTCATTCGCCACCCACTTTAGCTCCGGGTCCCCGAGAATGGCAGAAGTCAGAGCAAGGAGCGGCCTCACATTTGACCTGTCACTATCCCCTAGCGCTTCGGTTGTTCCGTCTGGCATTACCTGCATCGCAAGCGTTTGAGCTAGCCCCCGGCAGGCATGGACGAGCCCCTTTGGAATTGGTAGCCCCTTCTCACTCAGCACCAATTGCGCCTGAAGCGCATAAATGAGAACCTCCACCTGATACATGGTCGAAAGCTCCCAATCGGTGCCGTCTGGATACACTTGTGCGGCAAGTTGAGCTTCTGCTCGATCGAAAGCCCACTGCCACCATCGCTCATTCTCGGGATTTACCGAGAGGCGCCCATACACCGCAAGGATCGAGAGCGTCTGGATGCTGCCCCAATTGCTCGTCTCGTACTTCGGAAGATAATGGTCGTGCATAAAGCCGATTTGCTCTGAAATGCTCTCGCGAATAGCCTTCGCTTGCAGAGGACTAATAGAGCGCGTGTTTTCGAGAGTATGCAAGGCGCGAGCCATCGCCGAAAGGCGCACGCCAGTATCGAGCGTACGCGTACTCAAGCCTGGGCAGAGCTCAGCGTGGGCAGATACCCAAGACAACATGAGGGATACCGCCCTCTCGGCATAACGCTCCTTGCGTGTTGCGAGCCAGGCTAGGCAAAGGTCATCAAGGTAATCCATGCGATTGAGCATGAAGCACCACTCTGGGTCTCCGTTTGGAACCACTTCCCATTCCTCAAGCGTGCACTTTGAGAAATCCACCTTGTAGGGAGTCTCACAGCGCTCCATGTCCCAAATCTTGGTGAAGTAGAGGCGGCCTTCAAGCACATCATCGGCACGGCTGATGATCTCGGCCATACCTGGGGAATCCGCGTCAATGCACATGCACATCATTGCCTCCATATAGAAAATGGGAGGGTCCGAACGGACCCTCCCAGCTGCTTTCATGCAAACCCTAGACCAGGATCCCGCACACCGAAAGGACAATTCCCAGCACGACTGTGAGGATAACGAGCTTGTAGGTATCCCAGCCCTTCTTCTTGATGAGCCAATACATAAGTGCGGTATACAGGACCGGCAAGAGTGCAGGCGCAATACCATCGAGCATCGACTGAATGTTAACGGTAGACTGCTTGACGCCCTCCTGAGCTGCTCCAGCCGCAAAGCTGATTCCCACGTTCATCTTCACGTAGGTCGCCACGAGTCCCGAGATAACCGTTACACCAATCATGCTTGCGGTCTCAGAGATAGTACTGAGTTCGGAGCTGAGCTTGTCAATGATGGTAGTACCGAGCTTCCTTCCCTGAGCCGCAACGGCAAACTTGATTGAGATAAGCACGCCGTTCATTGCCACGAGGAAGAGAAGAGGCGCAGCGGCGACGCCACTCATTGCAAGCGACGCAAAGATCGTCGAGAAGAGCGGCGCGATGCAGAACTGAGAGAGCGAGTCGCCAATGCCAGCAAGAGGCCCCATGAGCGCCATCTTAATGCCGCGGATGTCCTCGTAATCCGCCCCCTCGTCTGCCATCGCGAGGTGCAGCGAAGTGATGAAAGGAAGGAAGTTGGGGTTGGTGTTATAGAACTCGGAGTTCTGCTCAAGTTCCTTCGCGAGCCTGTCGGTGTTCTCCCCATAAATCTTCTTAAACGCAGGGTAAAGCACCAAGCCGTAACCAAGGCCCTGGTAGTTGCTGTAGTTAAAGCCATTCTGAAGGAAGTAGGAGCGCAGGGTGGTGACGTTGTAGTCGTGAGTGGTGAGCTTGTGCTCGGAGGCGCTCTTATCCTTCTCTGAAGAGGCCGTGGTGATGTCTTCGGTCATCGTAGTTCTCCTTGTCAGTTGATCCCCAGTGCCTAAATCCAGTCCTCGCGGCCAGCCGGCTCACCATCGTTAGCAGCAAGCTCGGAGGCACCCTGGGTAACGGCATTCTCCTTCACGTCGTTGTAGTGCTTGAGCGCAAAGACGCAGCCGACAAGCGCTACGCCGATAACCGGCATCTTGAGATAAGCCGCGGCGATATAGCCGAGCAGGGCAAAGGGAACGAACTTCTTCTCGAGCATGACGCTCATAATCATTGCAAAGCCAATTCCGGGAAGCATGCCACCGGCAACGCTCAGACCCTTAAGGAGCCACTGGGGAACAAGGGCAACGAGCTGGCTCAGAAGCGACATGCTGCTTGCCCCGAGGAAACCGAGGATGAAACCAACGATTGCGAAAAGGATAACGGTGAAGTTGGAGAAAAGGTGCCACTTTCCGAACTTGTGCTCCCTTAGAGCATTAGTTGCAATCTCCTGGTTGCCAGAAGTGAGCGTATAGACGAAGGTCTGCAGGAACTGGATGGCAACGGCAAAAGGAATGGAGAGCGAGAGCGCCGTCTCTGGGGTCACATCGGCCATGGTAATGGCCATGAGCGTACCGATAATGCCGGGGCCAATGGGGTTTGGAGGCACCGTGCCACCAGCTCCTACGCCAAAGCCCATGAATGCAAGCTCAGCAATGGCGCCGCAAGACAGGGCAGTCGGGACATCGCCAAGAATGAGACCAACGCCAAAAGACAGGACCAGAGCGCGGTTGGTGTAGATGCCAAAGAGCATGCCGCTGTAACAGAAGGCAGTCCATAGGCCAATCAGCAGCGCCTGAACAAGTGAGATTTCCATTGACGAGCTTCCCTTCTCTGCACCAGTTGATTACAGATACTTGGTAATGTCTACTTCGGCTGCACCATCAGTCCCGCTTGGAGTTGTCCTTGTGTTGAACGCAACGCCGCGGAGGACCATCTCGCGGAACGCCTCTTTGTCCTCTTCGTCGAGGAATATCGAGCGCGTGACCTTCTCCTTCCCAGGACCGTTGTGGACGTTGCCCACATTGATCTCATGAATTGGGACACCACCCTCAACCAAGCGCAGTGCATCCTGCGGAGTCTTTACGATGAGGAAGATGACCTGCGCCGGAGCAGCTTTCCCGATGATGTCGATAGTCTTCTGAACTGTGAAGAACCTCAGCGCCACCGACTTCGGGACAACGGTCTTCATGATGGTTTGTTGCATGTGGTCGCCTGCAACCTCGTCATTTACAACAATGACCGTGTTTGCTCCAAGAGACCTAATCCAAAGCTGACCCTGTCCGTGAATGAGCCTCTCGTCGATACGGGTCATTACAATATTGGGAACTGCCATTTCTTGGTCCTCCTACCAGTATGGGTTCCACGTGATGAGCTTCCTTGCAATAGCCTCGAGGAAGAAGTAATCACCCCAGAGGTTGCCCTCATCAACGCCCTTTCCGGAATGCCAGCTATAGACGCCGTGCTGCAAGATGGGCGCACCAGGTACAGTCGTATCACTCGTATAGTCGTTGATGAGCGAACGGAGAGAGATGGCAAGGGCTCCATCGTCAATCGCACGTTCCTCATCGTTTGCTTCCTGGGATGCCATCTCGGAGAGTCCGCATGCCGCGATAGCAGCGGCACTGCTGTCACGAGGCTGGCCAGATCCGTCACCAAAAACAAGATCCCAATAGCAAACCGAATCCTCAGGCAGCCTGTTGAGATAGTAGTTCCTCATGGAGCGCGCATAGTCTTGGTAGCCACTCATCCCGGTATGGCGGATGTTGATGGGAATGCCATCGATGCCCCAAGCCTGTCCTCGAGCCCACGCTGAATCATCCGAGTACCCCTGCCGGGTGGCTCCGTGATCCGGGCCTCCAGTCATCGGGTCCATGTAGAAGGTATGGAAGGCGCTGCCATCGGCCCTGATGATGTGCGCGCAGGTTGTCATGAAGTGGTCGCGTGCGCACGCAGCATACGTCGGGTCACCCGTTGTGTCGCTTGCCCAATGAAGCAGAGGTACATTGAGAAGGCAATCAATGATAAAGCGATAGTGGTCGGGGCTGTCCATGGGACCCCACGCCTGGAAGAACCTTCCGCGTCCCTGCCAACGCGTCATCAGTTGATCGGCAGCGAGAATGGCTGCCCTGCGTCCCTTCTCGCTGCCGCACACCTTGAATGCAGCAACGCATGAGGGAATGTAGAGAAAGCCAAGGTCGTGATGATCAAGCTCGTGCCTACGCTCGACCCTCTCGAGGAAGCTCTCTACATTTTTCTCCGCAAGTGCTCTGTATCGGGGCTCCCCGGTAATCTCATAGGCGAGCCAGAGCTGGCCGGTCCAAAAGCCGTTTGTCCACTCGTCGTTTCCCATCTCCCCATACAGGCCGTTTGTCGTTGCAGAGGTTGGGAACTGTCCATCACCATAAATCGACATGTTCGCATCGATCTGCGCCAGGGATCGATTGAGGCCAAGCTGGAGCTCATCCTCACTAAGGGGTTTTGCAGAGTTCCAGCGTTTGGTATCTGCAAGTGGCTCAATGAATGGGACACCCATTCCCCCTCCTCTCAGTCGAAGTGAATAACTGCAAACCGGTTTATCTTTCCTCGATGCGAAATCATGGGGTCATTTCCCTCGCATTACAAAGAATAGCCGGTGAACGGTCTAGATTGAGGGGGCGAGCGGTTGTTTAGTTGAAGTTGTTACCAAACTAGTTTACTTTGACACACGTTGAGCATATCTCTGCGCACTACACCTCATCCATTAGCTCATGTCCTAGCAAGAAAGGAAACACAATGAAAATCGCACTCATCAACGAGAACAGCCAGGCGGCAAAGAACGCCATGATCGAGAAGGCCCTGCGCAAGGTCGTGGAGCCCATGGGTCACGAGGTGTTCAACTACGGCATGTACACAGCGGATGACGATGCCCAGCTCACCTACGTGCAGAACGGCATCCTCGCGGCCACGCTTCTCAACGGCGGCGCGACGGACTACGTTGTGACCGGCTGCGGCACCGGCGAGGGGGCCATGCTCGCACTCAACTCCTTCCCCGGAGTCATCTGCGGTCACGTTGAGGACCCCCTCGACGCCTACACCTTTGCGCAGATCAATGACGGCAACGCGGTTGCCATGCCCTTCGCCCTCAAGAACGGGTGGGGCCAGGAGCTCAACCTTGAGTACACCTTCGAGAAGCTCTTTGGCTTTGGCTCTGGCAACGGTTATCCTGCCGAGCGCGTGGTTCCCGAGCAGCGCAACAAGAAGATCCTCGACAGCGTGCGAGAGGTGAGCTTCCGTCCGTTCACCGAGCTTCTCCCCAAGCTCGACCGTGACCTCGTGCGCGGCGCCTTCGCAGGCGAGCACTTCCAGGAGTACTTCTTTGCAAACGCGACAAACGAGGCTGTCGCCAAGGTGGTTCGCGAGGTTCTCGCCTAGCCTCAGACACGAATCTTGCCCTCCTTTCCCTCCCCGCCGAGAAACGCAGGTGCTTCTCGGCGGGTTATTCTGTGTCGCGAATTCGGGGGATTTCGGGGGTACCGTTTGCTTCTCGCACGCCACTCCACCAAGCAAAGGCAGTCAGAACAAATTGGTTTTTCGCTGCGTCAACAGACACCGAGTCTCATCTGCTTGGTAAACTATTACTAAACCGTTTTTCTAACCGACTGTCAGGATGTTCGGAGAGGCTCAGGCATGCACGGCAGCACAACAAAGACAAAGAAGCGCGTCACCATCAACGAGATAGCCCAACTAGCAGGAACTTCCAAGACGACGGTCTCGTTCTACCTAAATGGACACACAGACCGCATGTCAGCAGAGACCCGCGATCGAATTCGGCAAGCGATTGAAGACACGGGTTATGAGCCGAGCCCCCTTGCCCGCGGCATGAATGCAAAGCAGACCTATCTATTGGGTATTGTCGTGGGAGACATCACTAACGCATTCTCTAACCAGATAGTTAAGGGCATCGACTCTGTTGCCAGCGAGGAAGGATACAGGCTCCTCATCAGCAGTTCCAACTTTGACCGCGATGATGAGAGGGCCTATATCGAGCGCCTTCTTGCCGTTGGCGTAGATGGTTTTATTGTTCAGCCAACCGCACGCTTTCGAGAGGTAGCGAAGGTAATCTCTGAGGCGGGCAAGCACCTGGTGTTCTTTGACAGCAAGTACTACGACTACACCTCCAGCTGGGTGAAGACCGACAACTATGAGGCTACCTATGAGGCAATAGAGGCATGCCTGGCGAAGGGATACGAGCGAGTGCTGGTAGTTGCTGCGCAACCGCAGCTTCTGAGCTCGCGCGTGGAGCGTTTTAGCGGGTGCGTCGATGCCCTTGAGGCGCACGAGGTGCCCCACGAGGAATACGTCATACCCGACAGCGGTGTTGCCGTAGAAGACCTGACATCGTGGCTGCACGATCGGCTGGATGGAAACGCCACGCCTACGCTTGTGTTTGCACCAAATTGCTGGGCATTGCCCGATGTATACGTTGCCATGCGTGACTTCTATTCCAACATGCCAGATCAAGTAGGCCTTCTCGGGTTTGACAACACAGACTGGGTAAGCGTTGCGTCCCCAAGCGTGTCGACCGTTGTACAGCCCGCATACCGTGAAGGCCAGCAGGCGGCACGCATCCTCATTGACCTCATCAAAGAAGCTGGCGAGGTCGATCCTCACCAGGTTCTCTCCTGCGATATGCATTGGGGTTCAAGCACCCGCTAGAAAGTTGGGGCAGTAGTCAGTCCTTCCACGGGACCCTCTGGGTCCCGTTTTTCGTATGCCAAGCCCTCGCTCCCCCAAATATCCGAACGCCAGTTGTCGGAAAACGCTGCAACCCCCGACCTTGTATCGGAAGCGCCGATGCACGACCATACCAATATCCTACCAACGCACTAGAGATTGAGGAGCGCATCATGGCCATCACCTGTCAGCAAATGTGTAGCAAAACCGGCACGGCGGAGCAGCTCGCCCGCATCCCCCACTTGGAACGCATACGACACGTCGGAAGGTAACATCCCATGCAGGTAGACATCACGGCTCTCTGGGCGCTCGTCGCAACCGTTGTGGCTTTCGCCCTTCTCGCCACGCTCAAGCGCAGGTTCAAGGTGGGCTTTGGCGTGCGCACCCTCATCGCGACCGGACTCGGCATAGTCATTGGCGTCGCGTTTGACCAGGGCTTCTCGTACTACGCAATCTTTGGCACCATCTATGCAAACGTGATCTCCGCGCTGGTGGTGCCGCTCCTCCTCTTTAGCATCATCTCGAGCGTCACCAACCTGGCGGACCTCGTGCACCTCAAGGGCATCGGCGTGAAGTCGGTGGTCTTCCTCGTGCTCAACACGCTCACGGCGACACTCCTCACGCTTGCCATCGCGCTACCCCTGGGCGTGGGAACGGGCTTCTCGCTTGACGGCGTAACCTACGAGGCCAAGGAGGTTCCCACCGTCACCGACACCATCGTGGGCCTCTTCCCGCAGAACCTTGCCGCAGCGTGGACCAGCAACGCAGTTGTGCCCATCATCGTCTTTGCGATCATCGTCGCGCTGGCGTACAACCGGCTTGCCTCAGAGCGCCAGGATGGCGAGAAGGTCGACGTGCGGCCGTTCAAGGCGTTCATCGACGCCGGCAACAAGGTCCTGGGCGAGACCGTAAGCTGGGTTGTTGGGTTCACGCCGTACGCCGTGGTGGCGCTCATTGGCCGCGCCGTTGGCCGCGCCGACGTCACCCAGCTCGTGCCGCTGCTTGGCGTGCTGGCCGTTGCCTACGTGGTCCTGGCAATCCAGTTCTTTGGCGTCGAGTCTGCATTCGTGGCCTGGGTGGGGCATCTTAGCCCGGTGCGCTTCCTCAAGGGCATGGCTCCCGCTGCCGTGACCGCCTTCACCACGCAGAGCAGCATTGGCACGCTGCCCGTGACCATTCGCTCGCTCACGCAAAACCTGGGCGTTGATGAGGACGTGGCCAGCTTCACCGCCGGCCTTGGCGCAAACCTTGGCATGCCCGGTTGCGCCGGTATGTGGCCTACGCTCGTGGCGGTCTTCGCGATCAACGCGCTGGGCATCCCCTTCACGCCGGTCCAGTACGGCTTCCTCGTCCTGCTCACGCTTGTCGTCTCCATTGGCACCGTGGGCGTGCCCGGCACGGCGACCATCACCGCCACGGCGCTTCTGGCAGCGCTGGGGCTTCCCGTGGAGACCATCGCCCTTGTGGCGCCCATCTCCTCCATCGTGGACATGGGCCGCACGGCAACCAACGTAATTGGCGCGGCAGAGGCTTCGCTTCTCGTGGCCGCCGGCGAGGGCCTGGTAGACCGCAGCGTCTACGACGGCGACGACTCGTTTGAGCTCAAGCGCGAGGGCCAGACAAGCGCGGCGTAGCGTTTACGCGATAGCTTCTCTACGGGCTCCCCGATGCCGACTGGGCACCGGGGAGCTTTTTGTGTCCGCGCTGATTACCAGCCTTGTTGGCGGCGTATTTTCGCCAAGCAGATAAGTCCTGAGCTCCTGGGCTGGCACGATCAGAGCAAGATTATTGCGCGATATTTCTCGGTATTCTCAATCACAACTGGCAAAATGTCTTCTCTGCGAGAAATTTCGTTCAATAATCGAGAGGCCCAAAGCCTACGGAAAGGAAGTCCCTAACTGCGGGTCGAGAGGCCCTAGGCCTACTAGCCGCAAGCCCCTTCCTGCAGCGCGCAAGCCCCAGCCTACCGGAAGCAGGCTCCGTGTCCGCCACCCCTTCCGCCCACGCTCGCAAGCATTGCTTACAGATTTGTAAGCTTGCCGATAGGCTCCTGACGACAATGCCCCGGTATCATTTCCACAAGCACACTGAGCAGGTATGACAGCATCACGGACTCGGTAACACCCCGGCACCACCCGTTTTGCACCCAAGGGCGAGGAGGACGCATGTCCCAGGAGACCGACCGCACCAACGACCTCGGCGAACCCGACAAGACAACGCCGAAAGCCCATCCGCTCGACAGCCTCCCCGTCATCTCTGGGGGCTCTCCCACCGCACTGCCTCCCCTACCTGGCGAGAGCGCCGAGGAGGACGAGGACACCCGCGACGCGATGGCAAGCCTTCTCGCCCACCGCAAGAAGCGCCGCCGCAGGAACATCATCGTTGGTGTCGTTGCCGCCTGCGCGGTTGTTGCCGTTCTCGTTTGGACCGTGACTTCTCAGCAAGGCACGAACGCCCCCGAGCAGCCATCGCTCCAGACTACGCCGGTCATGCGCGGTGAGTTCAAAGACGAGGTCAAGGCGTCCGGCAACGTGCAACCCATGAACTCCGTCGTGGTGACGCCCGAGGTAGATGGCATCATCTCGAAGGTGTTCGTCAGCGAGGGCGACTACGTCGAGGAAGGCACCACCTTGCTCACCATTCGCAACGACTCCCTGGACAAGGCCGTTCGCGAAGCTGACATCCAGTTGCAATCCGCAAAGACCCAACTCTCCTCAGCCAAGGAGAATTACAACACCGCCTACAAGGCCTACTACGCAGACCAGACGGACCTTGCCACGGTGAACTCCGCCGCTGATGCCGTCGACGCCGCGCAGCTCTCGCTCGAGACCGCACAGTCCGCCTACGATGACGCCGTTGCCACCGCAGGCAAGCGCACGGTCACGGCACCAGCCTCGGGCACGATTGTGGTCATGAACGCCGTTGAGGGTGCGGCCGTGGGTTCCGGCGCGGGTGCCGGTGCCGCCGCCACGGCAACGTCTGCCGCCGGGTCCTCGGGCGCGCTCATCACCATTGGAGACCTCTCGCAGATGACGGTCTCGGTGCAGGTGAACGAGATGGACATCTCGAAGGTCTCCGTTGGGCAGGCGGCGCGGGCGACCTTCTCGGCACTTCCAAACGTGGAGCTTGACGCCACGGTCACCCGCATTGCGACGGTCTCTTCCTCGGATGCCCAAGGTGCCATCCCCGGCTACGGTGGAAGCGTGGTCACCTATGCCGTCGACCTTCTCATACCCAACCCGGACCCGGCGCTCAAGCCGGGCATGACGGCAAGCGTCACCATCTCCTCGACGGACATCCCGGACGCGCTCATGCTCCCGCTGAGCGCTGTGAACGGCGAGGGTGACCAGGCCACGGTGAGCGTGGTCACCGGCCAGGACGAGACGAGCTTTCCCACGACAGAGGAAAGGCACGTCACGGTGCTTGCCAATAACGGCACCATGGCAGCCGTCGAGGGCGACATCGCCGAGGGCGACGAGGTCGTTATCGGCATGATGCAAGGCGACTCTGGCGCATACGACGGCTCCGCTTCCGCGGACACGTCCGCAAGCTCGGCGGCCTAAGATGGCATCCCCCGTCATCCACGCCGAGAAGGTCTGCCGCATCTACTCGTCGGCGGCTGGCCTCACGCCCGCGCTGCGCGGGGTGAGCCTGGACGTCGAGCGTGGCGAGTTTCTCGCCATCATGGGACCTTCTGGCTCGGGCAAGTCCACGCTCATGAGCATCCTTGGATGCCTTGACCGGCCAACGTCCGGGCGTTACCTCCTCGAGGGCATCGATGTCTCAAAGCTCACCGATGACGAGCTGGCGCACGTGCGCTCGACCCGGCTTGGCTTTGTATTCCAGTCGTTCAACCTGCTGCCACGAGCCACGGTACTTCGAAACGTGATGCTTCCCCTGGTCTACAGCAGGAGCTCCACAACCGACCGCGAGCTGAGGGCATGGCAGGCGCTCATGGAGGTCGGCCTTCCCGAGAGCCTCTACACCCACCGCTCGAACGAGCTCTCTGGCGGCCAGATGCAGCGCGTGGCCATTGCCCGCGCGCTGGTCAACGACCCCGCGCTCATCCTTGCCGACGAGCCCACGGGAAACCTCGACTCCGCCACAGGAGAGCTGGTCATGCGCACGTTCAGGCGCATGCAGGGGCGCGGAAAGACCGTGGTTCTCATCACGCACGACCCTAGCGTTGCTGGCTGGGCGGACCGCGTGGTGCACATTCGAGACGGCCGGCTCCTCTCGGACGAGCAGGAACAGGCCTACGTGGCATCGCTTGCCCAGCGAGAGCAGCGTGCCCTCGGAGATTCGAAGGAGGCGGCAGGCGCATGAGGATACGGGACCTCTTCTACGAGACCTTCTCGGCCATCCAGGCAAACCGAGGGCGCAGCCTCCTCACGATCCTTGGCATTGTCATTGGCATCGCCGCCGTCATCTCCATGACGGCGCTCATCGACGGCGTCAAGGCGTCGCTCGTGGGCGAGCTGGGGCTCTCGCAGTCGCGCACGGTCATGATCGACTGCTGGCCCGGCCGCGAGGTCACTATGGATGACATCGACGCACTTGAGGCCGGGATGTCCGACGACTACGAGTTCATAACCGCGGCATCCTACAACTCGGGGACGGTGTCCAACGGCGTCACCCAAGAGGACGGCACCTTCCTGGGCGTGGAGCCGGAGTACTTCGAGGCCATGGGCACAAAGGCCATCGCCGGACGCACCATCATGCAAAGCGAGGAGGACGCTGGCTCGCGGGTCATCATGCTCGACCAGTCGGTTGCCGAGCGCATGTGGGGGTCCGCGGACGAGGCTGTGGGACAGAGCGTGCACGTGGGCAACGATGACTACACCGTGGTGGGCGTAATTGGCAACTCGGGCATGATGAGCGGGCAATCCTTCGTGCCGCTCTCTACCATGCAGAAGCGCATGAGCGGTAACTCGGGCGTAAGCCAAATCATCGGCTTTGCTCGCGAGGGCACCGACATGGACGGCATTGCCGCGCGAACGGAGTCCTACCTCAGGAGCTACTTCAACCTGCCGGAGGAGGATCCCTCGAGCCCCGATGGATCCAGCTACTACATCGGCGTCACGACCATGGCCTCGGTCATCGAGCAGCTCGACTCGACGATGGGCGCGTTCCAGGCGCTCATGACCTGCGTGGCAGGCGTGTCGCTTGTGGTTGGCGGCATTGGCATCATGAACATGATGCTCACCAACGTCACCGAAAGGATTCGCGAGATTGGGCTGAGAAAGGCTCTGGGGGCGCGGCGCTCCGACATCACGTGGCAGTTCCTGCTGGAGTCCATCACACTGTGCCTGGTGGGCGGCGCGTTTGGGATAATCCTGGGATATGCCGGCGCCAACGTTCTCGCGCAGTTTGCCAGCCTGTCGAGCGAGATAGGCGGGATGTCGGTAACGCCCGTCATCTCTCCGACGGCAGTTGGTCTCGCCAGCGGCATCTGCGTTGGCATCGGCGTGCTCTTTGGGTTCTATCCCGCCTGGCGCGCTGCGCGTCTCGACCCCGTGGAGTCGCTGCGATACCAGTAGTGCTGGCCCACTCCCCAACTGGCGACACGCCGCCTTGGTTACCGCAACACATTCGTATGGCGAATCTGTATCGACCTGCGTTTACGTCATCCTCGAGCCATCGGCAAACTGCTGGCGAAGCACCTGGTCAAAGCCGAGAATGGCCGACCACACGTGGGCTGACGAGCGCCACGCCACCGAGAGCGGATAGCTCATCTCCTCCCCCAGATGGATGACGCGCATGCCCGCAGCGACGGGGTCTGCAAAGGTGGTGGCAACAAGCTCCGAGGGCACGAAGCACGCACCCACGCCGCGCAGCGCCAGGGCCATGAGCGTCTCGGAGTTCTTCGACACCACGCGTACCTCGGGCGAGATGCCTGCCTCGGCGAGCTTGCGGCGCGAGTACTCGCCTGGCACGTCCTTCTCGCCCATGAGAAGGAACGGGCATGCAGCAAGCCCCTCAATCGAGCCGGTGGCCTCGCACTCCTCGGCAACGCGATCCGCCTCCTTGCCGTAGAGGTCCTCGAGGAGAGACCGCGCCACGATGAGCACGACCTCCTCGCGAAAGAGCTGGTGCACCTCGAGGCCTGGCACCCGCTCCTCGACGGTCGCAACGACCATGTCGAGACGACCTTCCCCCAGCTCGTCCACAAGCTCGTCGTTCTCGCCCTCAAAGAGCGCAATGGATATGTGAGGGTGCGCGCGCTGGTACATGGCAATGGCGCGCGGCATGATGATGTGGCCGCGCGTGGCCGTTACACCCACGCGAATCCTGCCCCGGTCGTTGTGCGCGATGTCGCGGAACTCCTGGCCCATGGCACGCTGCTCGGCCTGGAAGCGCCGCGCGTAGGCGAGAAACTCCTCGCCCGCGTAGGTGAGCGCAAGCGGGACGGTGCGTTCGACGAGCTTCACCCCAAGCTCGCGCTCGGCGGCGGCAACGCTTGCCGAGAGGGTCTGCTGGCTCACGTGCATGAGGGCAGCGGCACGCGTGAAGCTGCGTTCCTCGGCAACGGCAACAAAGTAGTCCATGGTCTGAAAGTTCACGGCTCAACATCCCTCATCGCAATTCATGCACGCGGCAGCCCTGCCGCTGTGCGTTTTTCCAGCTGAGTCCATATTACAAATTCATTTGGTGATTCATACCATATAAATCAGTTTGACTTGGTTCTCATGTGTCCATAGTGTTTCTCATGCCTTGGAAGGACGCTCTGAGAAGGACGAGGGACATGGCAGAGACGGCAACGCTTGGAGTGTTTGCGGGGATGCTCGTGGCGGGCACCGCCATGGGGATTCCCCTGGCAGCAATACTCGCGGCTGGCCTTGCCCTCTTCCTCACCTACGGCATGCGCCGCGGGGTCCGCCTTCCCGAACTGCTTCGCGCAGGTGCGTTGTCCATGCGCTCGGTAGCTTCCATGCTCGCCCTCTTTGTGGTTGCCGGCGCACTTGCCGCGGCATGGCGCGCCTCCGGCACGATTGCGGCAATCGTGAGCTGGTCCTCGTCGCTCATCCAGCCGTCCGCTGCCGTGCTTGCGGCGTTTCTCCTCTGCTGCCTAATGTCGCTACTCATGGGCACGGCCTTTGGCACGGCAGCGACGATGGGCGTGATCTGCATGGCCGTCTCGCACGCAATGGGTGCAAACGAGCTGGCCACGGGCGGTGCGGTGCTTGCCGGCTGCTACTTTGGCGACCGTTGCTCTCCCCTCTCGGGAAGCGCCGTCCTGGTGTCCAAGCTCACGGGCACGAGCATCTACGACAACGTTCGTCGAATGCTGCGGACCGGACTCGTGCCGTTTCTCGTTGCCTGCGTGGCGTATCTCGCGATGGGCCTGCAGGCAAAGGGAGGCGCCAATGCCGCGGGCGTAGCGGCAGCGCTTGCCGATAAGTTCTCGCTCTCCTGGCTGGTGATCCTTCCGGCAGCGCTGGTTGTGGCGCTCTCGCTTGCCCATGTGAACGTGCTGGTTGCCATGGCGGCGAGCCTGGGTTCCGCGTGCATGGTGTGCGTTGGAGTGCAGGGCGTCTCGCCTGCCGAGCTGCCGCAGCTCCTCGTCTTTGGCTACCACGTCGCAGACCCTGCGGTGGCGCCGCTCATCGACGGAGGCGGGGTTGTCTCGATGGCCAACGTGACGCTTGTGGTGGCCATCTCTTCCACCTATGCGGGCATCTTCAAGAAGACTGGCCTGCTCGACGGTGCCGTTGGGCTGGTCACGGGCTTCTCGCGCAAGTCCACCCCGTTCATCGGCGTACTTGCCACAAGCGTGGTCTCGTGCATGGTCGCGTGCAACCAGACGCTTGCCATCATGCTCACCGACCAGCTGTGCCGCCGCACCGAGAGCAACGGAAGCGCCCTGGCGCTTGACCTCGAGAACAGCGTGGTCATCGTGAGCCCGCTTGTGCCGTGGTCCATCTCCAACGTGGCCGTGCTCTCGAGCGTTGGCGCACCGGCGCTGAGCATTGTGGCGGCAACGTTCTGCTACCTTCTGCCGCTGTGGACCCTGGCGATAAGCGTCTGGCAACGCAGGCGCCCGGAGTTCCCCGACAGCAGGCCAGCTCAGCTCCTGGGCCTTACGCCCGCCGACGACGTACGGAGGATTCCCGCCGCGGCGTAGGAACGGAGGCGCTGGATTGATGCCACAGCGAACAATGAACCTGCCTTCTGGTGACATCTTGTCCATGTACTTCACTCCCCCATCTCGTTTAACCATGTGTCCGCGCCGTGCAGACACGCATCTCCAAGCCTGGCCCTCCAAGGTCAGGCGCAGATTCCGTCATCGGTTTTCATTCGCCCTGGGTAAGGGGCTACGTCCAGTTGCCTCCGCCACCCTTGCCATTAAGGCTGTAGGCGGGGTTGGGCTTCTCGACCCGGACAAAGGTCGCCTCGTCGGAGAGGTCTCCGGCTCGTGCCACCACGTGGTTCTCGCCCTGCTCCAGTGAGACGTCGAACTCGAAGACCTTGTCGCACGCCTTCGTGGCCACCTCGTTACCGTTCACAACAAGCGTGACCTGTGGCTGGTTTGAGTAGACCTTCACGCAAATCCGGTCGCGAGCACGGTCCCGGAAGCGCTTGGAGCAGATGTGGACCATGGGCTCGGGGCTCCACCAGCACTTGTAGAGGTAGAAGGCGTCCTTCTTGGTCTTGCGGTCGAAGGTCACGAGGCCCTTGTGGTTCATGCCGGGCTCTCCACCCTGGTTGCGCGCGTCCGCCGCGAAGTCGAACATGTTCCACACGTGGGTTGCCCACAGGTAGGGATGCCTGTCAAAGAACCTGAGCATGTACTCGTGGTACACGCCCTGGTACTCCTCCGAGTGGTCCCCGCGGCGCGGGTGCTCGGAGTGAAGGTTGGGCATGGCCTCGCAGCCGTACTCGCTCATCCCCACGGTGCGGTTGGGATGCACCAGGTGGAAGAAGCCAAACCAGAGGTCGTTCAGCCAGAGGCCGGGCACGTACCAGCCAAGGTAGAGGTTCCAGCTCACCACGTCGCTCACGAACGCGCTGCGGTTGAACGGGCCGCACATGGCATAGCACGCAAGGGTAGTGAAGCGCGTCTCGTCCATCTTGTGGGCGAGGTCGTTGAGCGCATGGTGGTTGGCGAGCATTGCCCTCTTGTCGTGCGTAGAGAGGGTTATCTCGTTCGAGAGTCCCCAGCACACGATCGAGGGGTGGTTGTAGTTCTGGGTGATGAGCTCGGTCATCTGGCTGCGGGTGTTCTCGTCGCCGTTTGCGAGGTGCTCCGAGATGTAGGGGATCTCTGCCCACACCACAAGCCCGCGCTCGTCGCAAAGGTCATAGAAGTGCTGGTCATGCTGGTAGTGCGCCAGGCGCACGGTGTTTGCGCCCACCTCGCAGATGAGGTCGATGTCCTCCTCGTGCATAGCCGTGGTAAGGGCGTTGCCGATTCCCTTGCGGTCCTGGTGGCGAGAGACGCCACGCAGGGGATAGCTGCGGCCGTTGAGGAAGAAGCCCTTGCGGGGGTCGTAGGAGAAGCTGCGCACGCCAAAGCGGCAGACAACGCGATCGAGGGCCTCTCCCACAGGCGAGAGGAGCGTTACCTCTGCCTGATAAAGGTAGGGATCCGCCGTGCCGTCCCAGCGGTGAGCGTTGGGGAGCGCGAGAACGGCGTCCGCACCCTCGCCAGCAACGACCTCGGCGCCCGTGGCATCGAGCACGCGCACCCTGACCGTGGCGTCCGCCGCATGGGGGCCGTCTGCCCAGGTCTGGACCCGCACGGTAGCGTCCTTCTCGCCATCTTTGATCTTAGGGGTAACGGCGATCCCAGGACCTCCGTTGCGGTCAAGCGAGAAGTGCGTGGCATCTGCGATAACAAGGCGCACGCTGCGGTAGATTCCGCCGTAGAAGGTGAAGTCCGCCTTCTGGGGGTAGACACGGTCGTTCACGGAGTTGTCGACCGTGACGTCGAGACCGTTCTCCTCCCCCGCCGGCGCGAGCACCGAGCTCACGTCGACGCGGAAGCGGGAGTAGCCTCCGTCGTGATGGCAGAGGGCGCTCCCGTTGACCGTCACGTCAGCGGATGCGTTCACGGCATCGAACTCGATGTATGCCACCTGGTGAACGGAATCAAAGCCCTCGGGCGTACGGAAGGTCCGGCTGTAGCTACAGGTTCCGCGCCAGTAGTCGTTGCCTCCGTCCTGGCCGTCCTGCGCGTTCCAGGTGTGAGGAATGTCGACCTGGGTTACGTCTCCCTTTGGTCCGCGGAAGCTCCAGCCCTCATTGAGGCTCTCGTATCTGCGCACGCTTCCTCCCATCTCCATTACGCTGCAACGCCCTAATCGGCTGCAAGCACGAACCAGAGGGCATAGATGCCATGGTATGCCAAACGGCCGTCCATCTCGCGAAACGATGCCGGTGCGACGACTTCGTACGCCTCGCAGCCAAAACGGCCCTTCCGGTGGCAAAATGACACCTGAGCAGGGGTTTCCGACAGAGTTTCATTCGAGATTGCCCCTCCGGCTCCGTTTTGACGCCCGAAGCCCTGCTGCTTGCAGCCATCACGTACGAGAAGCCCCCTCTGGCACCGGCTTCTCGCCCGAAGGCGCACTCCTTCATCAATGGGGTAACCTTCCAACCAGCATAGTTTTCGCGGAAAGGTTCACCATGTTCTTTCTCCTGGCAAACGGCTTCACGCTCTACCTGCTGTTCTTTCTCATCCTGGCCATTGGGCCTGCCGTGGCCCTCATGCGCTACGTCTACAATTTAGACCCTTTGGAGAAGGAGCCATCGGGGCTTCTCTCGCAGCTGATTCTGCGAGGAGTGCTGGCGGCCTTTCTCGCCGGCGTGTTCGAAGAGGTTGGGATGTCGGTCTTTGGCCTCTTGTCCGGCCTCGACGAGAACACCCTGGGATTTGAGCTGCTCTCGGACTTTGTGGTGGTGGGCGTCATCGAGGAGGCGTGCAAGTACATCCTCATGGGCCGTGCCACATGGAACAATCCCGCGTTCAACTGTCGCTACGACGGCGTGGTGTATGCGGTCTTCACCTCGTTGGGGTTTGCCGGCATGGAGAACGTCATGTACGGGCTCAACTATGGCACAGGCGTGCTCATGAGCCGCGCCGTCATGGCCATTCCTGCTCACATGGGCTTTGCCGTGCTGTTTGGCATGCTCTACGGGGAGGCCAAGTACCTTGCCGTTAGGGGGCACCGCATTGGCTCTGTGCTGTGCGTAGTTGTTGGCTTTGCGCTCTCCGCCCTGCTGCACGGGCTCTACGATGCCACGGCAACGCTGGCAGACTACGGAGACGGAACGTTTCTCCTGGTGGTTGCCCTGATTTACGTGATTGTGTTCCTCGTGGTGCGCTCGGCGGCTAAGCACGACAAGCGCTTCGCGTAGAGGTGACGCACCCCCTCGTGTCACGGGAACCCGCTGGCGGAACAGGTCCTCACGAGCGGAGTTTAGCTCTATTTCTTATAACTGATTCTCGCAACCTAGGGAAACGTGACTGTCGTTTAGAAAAGGAGCTATTCTCTGCGGGAGTGCGCGGGAGAGAGCCGAAAGACGCTGGCGCACGAGAAGGACTGTGCCCCCCGCGCCAGTAGACGCCGGAGGGCACAGTCTAACGAGCCAAGAAATGCGTCGCAGTCGCGCTACTTCGCCAGACGCGCAGTCACCGCAGAGACAAGCTCTGCAGCGGGAACCTGGGTCTGCTCGTGCGTCTCCATATCGCGAAGGGTCACGGCGTTGGCCGCCACCTCGTCTGGCCCAATGACCACACAGACACGCGCCCCGAGCTTGTCGGCCTGCTTGAACTGGCTCTTGAGCGAACGGCCCTGGTAGTCGGCCTCGGTACGCACGCCCGCCTGACGCAGCGCAAGCGTAGCCGAGAAGACCGCCTCGCGCTCGTCTGCCGAGGTCCCTGCCACGTAGACGCATCCAGGCTGGGGCGTCTCGAGCGAGCCGCCCTGCGCTGCAAGCGCAAGCGCAATGCGCTCGAAGCCCACAGCGAACCCGATGCCCGGCGTGGGCTTGCCGCCCTCGAGCTCCATGAGACCGTCGTAGCGGCCACCGCCTCCGATGGCGCCAACGCCACCGTCCACGGCCTCTACCTCGAAGACCGTACGCGTGTAGTAGTCAAGGCCGCGCACGAGCGTGGGATCTTCGTCGTAGGCAACGCCTGCGGCATCAAGGTAGCGCTTTACCTGTGCGTAGTGCTCGGCGCAATCGTCGCAGAGGTTGTCCTTGGCAAGCGGTGCGTCACGCATGACCTCGCGGCAGTGGTCGTTCTTGCAGTCGAAGCTGCGCAGCGGGTTGATCTCCGCGCGCTCGAGGCAGTCCTCGCACATCTCATCAGCGTGGTCAAGAATGAACTGACGGACCTTCTCGCGATAGGCGGGACGGCACGCCGCATCACCCATCGAGTTGATGGAGAGCTTCAGGCGAGAGAGGTCGAAGCCAAGTCGCTTGTAGTACTCCATGAGCATGATGATGCACTCGGCGTCCGCTGCCGGATCCGCGGCGCCCAGCCACTCGACGCCCACCTGGTGGAACTGGCGCAGACGGCCCTTCTGGGGTCGCTCGCCACGGAACATGGCCTCGGCGTACCAAAGCTTTGCGGGCGCGGCACCCTGGGGCACCATGTTGTTCTCCACGGCAGCGCGCACCACGCCGGCCGTCCCCTCGGGACGCATGGCCAGGCGCTGCTTGGGCTTGAGCCCCGCCTCAGAACCCTGCTCGAGCAGGTTCTCGAAGAGCGCACCGGAGACCACACGGAACATCTCCTTGCGCACGACATCCGTGGACTCACCAATGCCGTGGACAAAGGTGTCTACCTGCTCGATTGCGGGAGTCTCGACCATGTCAAAGCCGTATGCACCAAAGAGGTCACGCGCCACATCCTGCATGTGCTGCCAGGCGCGCATGTAGCCGCCAAAGAGGTCCTCGGTTCCCTGAACCCGCTGTGCCATGTGATGCTCCTTCCGCGCCGTTCGGGCGCATCTGGTCGCGGCCACGAGCGGCGCGTCCACGCGCCGCCTTCCGCGACCATGCTCGGGTTGCAAGTATAGCGCCGGAGAACTACGCGACGTCCGTGGCAGAGAGGTACACGATGCGACCGTCGATGCGCGAGGTTGCGTCGGTCTGGATGTCGATGTCTGCCCCAACCGCAATCACGATGGTGCCTCGTACGGCGGACCTGTCTGTGGCTCCTCCTGGATAGTCCCCGCATAATTGCGGGAGAGTCTTCCCCGCCTCGGATTCTAAAGACCCTGCGCTGCCTCACGCCATCCCATGGGCACGAGGTTGGCCGAAAGCTGAAAAGGTCGGGGACGCGATGTCTCCCGACCTTCTCACTCTTCTCTGGTTGCTGACCTAGGGGCCAACCAGTCCATGGTATTTGTCCTACTGCCGATCATTCTGGTCGTGCCAGAGACCCGCAGCCTGAAGCACCTCGAGTGCGGTGTGCTGAGGCTGCTCTGCGGTGGACGCGGGGCTGCGGTACTGGGCCATCATCTGCTTGAAGAGGATAGATGGCGCGGGAGGGGTGTATGTGACGGCATTGGCACCGGCCTCAACCGTTGCGCGCGTGGACTCCTCCGTGCCGCCGCTCGACGCGATGATGGGCACGTCGGGGAACTTCTCGCGGATTTTGCTCACGATTGCCGGCGTGTCCTTGCCGCCGGCGACGTTGATGATGGCTGCTCCCGCGTCTATGCGCGCGGCGATATCGGTGTCGGCGCTCACCACGGTGATGACCGTGGGGATGTCGATGGCAAGGGAGACAGCGCGGAGGTTGACGTTCGAGATGGGCGAGTTGAGCACCACGCCCATAGCACCCTGGCACTCCACATCATGAGCGAGCGTAACCGTGCGCACACCACGCGTGGTACCACCGCCGATGCCACAGAACACCGGGATGCTCGAAGCATCGATGATGGCCTCGGAGATGGACTGCTGCGGAGTGAAGGGGTAGACGGCAAAGACGGCATCGGCGTCGCAGTTCTTGATGACCGCGAGGTCAGTGGTGTAGATAAGCGCACGAATCTTGCGACCGAAGATTCTGATGCCGCTTGCCTTCCAAGCTTCCTCCGGCATTTTGAGAATCTTATGACGCAGCCGGGCCTGGATGATCGGGGCTTCCTTCTTCGCGGTCGTTGGGACCACGATGGGCTCTGAGACGTTGTCTTCCATGGATGTACCCCCTCGTGAGACATGCGCTGGCACCATACGCAACATCGTGCATCCGGATGTTACCCATAGGACGCGCCTGCCGTTCACAGCTCATTGTATTTCTCGGCACGTCCATGAAGGTCGTTACGGAGCAGCCGCGCAGAGTATGACCTTCTCGTCTCTGCGCAAACCATGGGTAGGTTAGGATTGTCTACATAACATATTGAACCGTGAAAGGACGCACGCATGGCTAGGGGCAAGCTCCGGGCGTTTGTGCAACGCCTCAAGGATCGCATAGCGTTCAATCGCCGCACCTTCATCCTCTATTCAGTTCTAAGGGCACTCGTCCTCCTCACGCTCATTCGCTGCATCATGACTCAGCGCTGGGAGGGCGTGGCCATCTCGGTCTTGGTGCTCGTCCTCTTCTTGGTTCCGTCGATTCTGGAGGATAAGGCACGCATCGAGATTCCCGGCCTATTCCAGGCAATCATCTACACGTTTATCTTTGCTGCCGAGATCCTTGGCGAGATTGACCACTACTACGTACTGATTCCCGGCTGGGACACCGTCCTGCACACGCTCAACGGCTTCCTGTGCGCTGCCATAGGCTTCTCCCTCGTGGACCTCCTTAACCGCTCGAGCAAGGACATCAACCTTTCCCCTCTCTACGTGACGATCGTTGCCTTCTGCTTCTCGATGACCATCGGTGTGCTATGGGAGTTTGTCGAGTTTGGCTTCGACACCTTCCTAGGAATGGACATGCAGAAGGACACCTTTGTCACGAGCATCTCCTCCGTGGCGCTTGACCCCGCAAACGCAGGCAATCGCATCCAGATACACGACATTGTGACGACTGTCATTACCACCGCTGCCGGCGACACTACGACTATCAACGGCTACCTCGACATTGGGCTTATCGACACCATGAAGGACCTGCTCGTGAACTTTGCCGGTGCGCTGGTCTTCTCTGTTATCGGCTATCGCCACCTCAAGAGGAACGAGAGCGGCAACTGGGCGGAAGGCCTGCATGTAAGACCGGTACCCGCAGAGCAGTACCAAGAGAACGAACTCCGTCTTGACGAGATGGAGGCAAAGCGAGAGGACAAGAAGCGCCAACGCGAATAGGCGGCCCTAGGAACCGCCCACCGTAGCGGCCCTCCACACAACACCACCCAAACACTTACATAATGTCCTCCATCGGAACCTTGCCGTTGACAATTGCTCCCGTGATTCCACGTTCTCGAAGCATCCGCGCGATGGCGTAGATGGGATCTGGGTCTATCCCCATATTTGCAGGCGGAGTTGCGCCAATACCATAGACGACCTCCGCGAACCGCGCCCTTGGGTCAACCTCGTCTCTGTCCCAGGTAGTCTCGATGTTGGCGAGGTAGTCCTTCCAGTTCACGTACGAACGCTGGGCAAGACGGGCATTGTCACCCCAGGAGGAGCGAACGCTACCCTCATCAACGGGGACAAGGTAGGAGCGGTAATTCTCGTGCACGGCATCGGCAAGCCCATCGATGTAGAACCATCTTCCGCTACAGAACTGATAGGGATGCCGGTCTCCGCACAGCACCACAAACAGGTCTCCCACCCGTATGGGAATGCGAGGCAGACAGAGCATGTCGCCATCTCTGGACGGGAGGTCTGGACTCACATCCCGGATAGCCCGCTCAACCCCATGCATGCGGAAGAATGGAACCTTCTGCTCTTCAAATGCCTTGCGAATGCCAGCCGCCTCTGCCAAGCAGCTAATCTTGACCAAACTCTCCTGATAACCAGACATATGAGTGCCCCCAAACCTCGAACAACCGACAGGAGGCCGGCCGTCGCCGACCACGCTCGAGCGTTGCTTAACAAGGGAGAGGTGCGCCATCACGTGCCAGTGGGGGCCTCCGGGGTGGCTTCATTCCTTGCGAGGATATCGTACCACGTATGAGAACATTTGTTCCCGTCAAATTCCTGACAGATTCGTGCAAGGCAAGGCGGGAATGTCATATCCGGGCACGTCAGGCCACGAGAGCACGCGCGCGAGCATGCCCTCGACATCCAGCACGCCATGGGCAAAGCCCTTGCGAACTAGCTCGTCGGGCACGAACCCGTCGTACTTGTCAAAGCGCGGCACCTCGCCGGGATAGACCAGCTCCATGGGGTCAAGCGGACGGACGGCCTCCTCCTTGACCACGCGATAGAACGTTCGCGCATCAGCGCTCATGGTGAACTGCATGAAGTAGGGCCGAGAGGAGTCAAGCCCCTTGAGCCCGAGCTTATCGGCGCAGCGAATCTTGAGGAAACGCTCGAGGGCGAGAAACGCATAGCTCCCTAGCCAGGGCAGAAGGCACCAAGAGGTGCCACCCAAGCACACGAGCGGCTCTGACGCCAGGTGGGTGAGCGACGCCACATGGCGCGCCTGTGCCAGACGGGCGCGCGCATTTGTGCGCAGATAGGGGTAATCGCGCGTCTCCTGGAGAACGCTTCGCATACGCTCAAGCACGCGGGTGTTCACATCTCCCGCGCACATACCAAAGTACGCGGGGACCTTGCCCTTCACCTGCGTGCACTCGATGAGGTGGCGCTTGTAATCGATCTCCTCGATCACCCAGACGGCACCCGCGATTGCGATGCGCTCTCCCACGGGTGGCGGTTGCACGATGGTTCCCAGCTCCTGGGACTCCGAGCGCGCCGTGTACTCCTCGTCCTCGGCAAACGTTGCGTAGAAACGGAAGTCGTTTGTCACGCGCTCGCCCGCAAGGCCCACGATGAGACCGCCCGTCTCGGTACGCTCGATCTGGTCGGTCTCCACAAGGTGTCGCAGCAGAGTACGATAGTCATCTGTCGTCACACGATGGAAGGGCGAGAGGGTGAGCACGCGGCGCGCAAGGTCTGCGGGGGAGAGTTCACCCGTCGAGGCAAGCGTCGCCATGGTCTGATGGTAGAGAAGGCTGTAGGGCAGGCCGTCCAGCCGTGGGGGCTCAACCCAGCGCTCCTCCACGTAGAGCTGCACGAGCGCGATACCCTGCATGAGCTTCCAAGGTACGGTCTCGGGCAGAAGCGCCCTGGCCTCGGGCTCGTCTTCGCGCATCACGAACCACATCTCGCTTGGCTGGCCGCGTCTGCCGGTGCGCCCCATGCGCTGCAAGAACGAGCTCACCGTGAACGGGGCATCAATCTGGAAGGCCCGCTCCAGGCGACCGATGTCAATGCCGAGCTCGAGCGTCGAGGTAGTGACCGTTGTGAGGTTTGCGTCCTCGTCACGCATGAGCTCCTCGGCCGTCTGCCTGAAGCTTGCCGAGAGATTGCCGTGGTGGATGAGGAAGCGGTCCGACTCCCCCACCGCCTCGCAGTACTGGCGCAGCGTAGTGGTGACGGCTTCACACTCCTCACGGGAGTTGGCGAAGACCAGGCACTTGCGGCCGCGCGTGTGCTCGAAGACGTAGGCAAGGCCGGGGTCCGCGAAGACGGGCGCCCTGTCAGTGGGAGCCTCGGGTTCCGGTTGCTCCGTCTGGGGTGCAGCGACGCTTGGCGAGACGTCCTCCACGCGCTCTTCTCGGCTGGGCACGCGCTCCTCGGCAGCCGTCTGCTGGGGAGTCTCGTACGTTGCCTCCGCTGGTTCCCCACCAGCACCATGACCAAGCCCATCCTCGCCGCGCTCCGGCGCCTGCGGCCCACTCACGTAGAAGTGCTCCATCGAGAGACGCCACCGCTCCTTGGGGGCCTCCAGCCTGGGGATGACGCATCCACGCCCCGTACCTGCAGAGAGATACGCTCCGGTTGCCTCCGGGTCACCGATGGTGGCTGAGAGACCAATGCGGCGCGGCACCACGCCCGCCAGGCGCGAGAGGCGCTCGAGGCAGCAAAGCGTCTGGCCGCCGCGGTCTCCCCGCAGGAGCGAGTGCACCTCGTCTATCACGACAAAGCGCAGGTCACCAAAGATGCGCGGAATGGCGTTGTGCCGGTGGAGCAGCATGGACTCGAGCGACTCCGGCGTAATCTGCAGGATGCCCGAGGGATGCTTGAGCATCTTTGCCTTGTGCGACTGCGAGACATCGCCATGCCAGTGCCACACGGGTATGTTGCCCTCGGCGCAAAGGTCCTCGAGGCGCAGGAACTGGTCGTTTATCAGCGCCTTGAGCGGGCCAATGTAGACGCAGCCCACCGAGGCCGGCGGGTCTTCCCAGAGCTCCGTCAGGATGGGGAAGAACGCAGCCTCGGTCTTGCCCGAGGCTGTGGATGCCGTGAGCAGGACGTTCTCGTCGGTGTTGAAGATGGCGTCTGCGGCGGCAACCTGCACGGCTCGCAGGCTCTGCCAGTCGTGGTCGTAGATGAAGTCCTGGATGAACGGCGCGTAGCGGTCGAAAGCGTCCATGGCGGCCTAGATGTCGAACTCGGCAAACTCGTCCTGCGCGGCTGGGACCTGTCCGCCTCCTGGGCTGGCAAACGATGCCGCGTCCTGCTCCACCGGCGTCTTAACCGGCGACGTGAACTGCTCGCTGCCAAGCAGCTGCTCAACCGTGACACCGGGGTTCTGCGAGAGGATGTCGAGCATCTCGACAAAGTCGCGGATGACCTCGCGCGGGGTGAGGTGGGTGTCCGCGCCCACGCGGCCGTACTCGGTCTCGAGGAAGCGCACGAGCTCGTCCTGGGTGATGGTGCGCTGGTACCTAAAGAGCCCCGCGTGGATGTCCGCGAGCTTCTCGACCAGCACCAGCAGCTCCTCGTGGGTGAGCGGCTCCAGGCGAATGACCGGCGCCAGCATGTCCACCAGGCCGTCCTGCGAGAAGCGCCCCTGCGTGAGACGGCTCCGCAGCGCCTCGTACGAGTAGAGCCCTCTCCGCCTGTCCTCCACCGCCTGGGGAGTTCCGCTCATGATGATGCCCAGGTGATGCGCCTTGCCTTGGAGCGTGTCGTTGTACATGGTGAGCACCTTCTCGTAGTTATACTGCCTGCTCACCGCGTTGGGAATCTTGTAGAGGTTCACCATTTCGTCTAGGAGGATGACAAGGCCCTTGTAGCCGGCCCCCACAAGGAAGGTCGCAAGGATCTTGAGGTAGTCGTACCAGTCATCGTCGCCAATCACGATGCCCACGCCCAGCTCGTGCCTGGCCTCGGTCTTGTTGCGGTACTCGCCGCGGAACCACTTGGTGACGTTTGCCTTGGTCTCATCGTCACCCTCGAGGTGGGCGCGCCAGTACATGGTGAGAAGGCGCGCAAAGTCGTAGCCGTGAACCAGCTCCTGCACCGAGGCCATGGTGCCCATGATTCGCCGCTCCATGGCGTCGGCAAACGCCGGGTCCTCCGGGGCGAGGCCATCCTCGAGCGTCACCTGCGACTGCACGTTGGAGACCCAGCGATCGAGCACCAGGTTGAGGGCGCCGCCCTCGGGCCTGGTCTTGGTGCTGAGGTTGCGAATGAGCTCCCGGTAGGTGGCGAGACCTTGGCCGCCCGTGCCCTGCAGGCGCCTCTCGGGCGAGAGGTCTGCGTCTGCCACAACAAAGCCTCTGCCCATGGCGTGGTTGCGGATGGTCTGGAGCAGGAAGCTCTTACCGCTGCCGTAACGGCCCACCAGGAAGCGGAAGCTGGCACCGCCATCGGCAACGAGGTCGAGGTCATGCAAGAGGGCGGCAACCTCGCGATCACGGCCAACGGTGATGTAGGGCAGCCCCACGCGCGGGACGACGCCGCCCTTCAGGGAATTGATGATCACCTGAGCGATGCGCCGAGGAACGCGCGGCGCCTGCTCTTTGGTTGCTTGCGTCATGGCTGTAGATATCCTCTCAGGTCTTGCTCGTAGTCCTCGACAAGGGTGGGGCCGGCGTCGCCAAACTCCAGCACCGTATCTCCCACGAGGTCAAAGAGCTTCTCATTGATTGAGTCGACAAGCATGTCGAGGGACGTTCCCGCGGTGGCAGGGGCCTCCTTGTGCGTGAGAAGCGCGTCGAGAAGGGCGCGCTCCTGCGCGGTAAGGCCGAGATCCGTCCCTGCCGGCTGCGGCGCGGGAGCGGCTGCCGACACGGATACAGTTGCCGGCGCCGGAGGCGCAACCGCGGGCTCCGGCGTTGGCGCCATGGCAGCGGGCTCCGCCGCAGCGTCACCAGGAACGTATCCCTCGCGCTCCTCGTCCACAAGGAGCGCCTCGCGCGTGACAGCTGCAGCGCTGCGAATGCTGCCAAGCTTGGAGAGGTCGACCTTGAACCGACGCCTCTCGGCCTCCTCCTCGCGCTCGTGCTGCGCCTGGCTTTCCTCCGCAACCATCTTCTGGAGGTAGCGAGGAAGCACCTGCTCCTTGAGGGGATGGCCAAACTCCCAGTCGATGCGCATCTGGCGATCAATGGCTCGCAGGAGACGCGCCAGTTCGCGGCTTCGCTCGGTGGTGGAGTACGCCTGCCGCTCCGTCCAGCGACCAAAGCGGAAGCTTACCGTCTGGCCGGGGCAAACGCGAACGGTACGCTCGGGGCCTTCCCAGCCGTGCTCAAGCGGAACGCCCGCCAGGGGCGTGAACGGCCACGACGTGCGGTAGCCCACCAGGCCGTCGACCCATCCCGTCTTCCGGCGCCGGTTGCAGTGCACCGCCATGCGTCGCGCCACGGCGGCGGCAACGGCAGCGAAGGACTCACGGTGCGCGCGGACGAAGGGCGAGCGAGAGATGTCCATGGTAGAGACGTTGCCCATCGCCACCACGACTTCATCGTCTGTTGGGGCGGGCACCTTCTCTGCCTGCTGGTCCTTGAGAAGCCCGCGGGAGGAGAGCTCGGCGCGCTCCATGGCCCGCAGCGTCTCAACGCCGGCGCCAAATGCACGGTCTGCCTCCGTGACCGTCTGCTGGACGTCAAGACCCATACAGATGACGTAGTCGCGCTCCCAGCGTCGGAGGTCCATCGTCACACTGGGACCAATGCCGCGCGCGTCCTGCTCGGCGCAGCGCTGCTCGAGCTTCCTCAAGCAGACGAGAACCTCGGACCCCGGGGTGGCCCCCACGCCGTTTATGAGCTCAAATGCAAGGATGGTGACGTAGGTTGCCGGCGCATCGCCGGCTGTGCCGCGACGCCAGGACGCGCGCCAGGTGAAGTACCCGCGTAGTTCTCGGTTACCAAGATCCTTGTATGTTGGCAGGTAGCGATAGGGATGAAAGCCCTCAAAAGGCAGGCTGTCCTCGAACTTTGCAGCAAGGCGGGCTTGACGACAGAAGAGCTCGCCCGGACGCAGATTCTCCTTCTCCAGGTGCCGTAGCTCCTGCAGCGTGGGAGGAAGCTCGGAATCTGCAAGCTCCGCGCTGTCTTCCGCGAAGAAGGACGGCATTACAAATGAGAACGACGGCCATGCCGACTGCGCGGACTCGGGAGACGAGGACGCTCCCCAAGTAGATGAAGAGACGCTCGCTTGCTGGTGCCGCCTCTCGACGCGCTGCTCGCGGGCATTGCGCGCGGCTTCACGCCCCTCTTGGCGCCGCATTGCGCGCTCGCGAGCAAAGTCTGCGCCCGTACGAAGGATTGGCTGTTCAGAGTAGGTATTCTGGCTCATCTTGATGAAGGAGCGCCCATCCTTCGAGGCAAGAATCTGCTCAAGAACCTCCTCGGCACGCGAGCGCGTGCGATTTGTTGAGTGGCTCGTACCGTCCCCGTCCAACTCGCACCTCCCCGCGCGACGCAGCATTCGTGGCTAACCATTCTACTCCCTCGCAAGCAGAATGAGAACACGTGTACGCTGATTTGTGCTTCGCATGCATTGCTGGGAAGGTCGAGCACCACCGAAACTTGCTGTCCAGAGCTCTTCCCTTTCCCGAACTACGCACGGTCGGGATTAAGGATTGTGTCGACCTGGGCTTTTGTTCGTCTCATCCTTAGCCGTGCGAAAATAGAGCGCCTACCGGACCGCCGGGAGTGCTGCCCCAGACGATGCATTGGCACAATCTAACGGTTGGAATACGGTTTTCCGGGGACACCCCACCTTTGGGGCACAAGAATGAACGAGGCGGGCATTCAGATGGGTCAAAACCGGGATTTCCGAGGTGCAACGATGGCCGAGAAGGGCAAAGCAGCAGGCACGAGCACTGGCGCAAGCTGGGCACGTCGGGGCATCGCAGCCCTCAGGCGTGCCTTCGACGTGCGAGAAGGTCGCGCTTCCTGGCCGCAGATCCGCAAACGCTTCGTGGGCGGATCGAAGCTTGACGGCACGCACATGTGCATCCTCATCGTTGCCATGCTCATTGCCTCGATTGGCCTCAACACGGACTCCACCGAGGCCATCGTGGGCGCCATGCTCATCTGCCCGCTCATGGGCTCGGTGCTCGCCATCTCCTACTCCGTCGCAACGGCCGACAGGCGCCTTCTGCGCAACGCGGTCGCCGGCCTGGCGCTCCAGATGCTCATCTGCCTTGCAACCTCCACCCTCTACTTCCTCCTCACGCCCATACCCTACGAGACCAGCGCCCTCCTCGACAACTCGACGCCCACGATCTGGGACCTGCTCATCGCGCTTGCCGGCGGCTTTGCAGGAGGGCTGGGCAACTCCCGCAAGCAGGAGCCCTCGACCCTCATTGCAGGCGTTGCCGTGGCAACCGCCCTCATGCCGCCCCTGTGCTCGGCCGGCTACGGCATCGCACAGCAGAGCCTCCCACGCTTTGCCGGCGCCATCTACGAGTTTGGCGTCAACGTGGTCTTCATTGCGCTTGCTGCAGAAATCGTGCTGCTCCTCCTGCGCGTGCCGCTCCACCGAGACATCAACGACGACGGCGTGGTGACCCCACAGGAAAGCGAGGAGGCGATAGCCATATCACATCACCTGCGAAGGAACGTCATCATTGGGACGCTCATCTTTGCGATTCCCTGCCTCATGGTGACGACCGGCGTGGTCCAAGAGACAATCCAGCAGCACGCCAAGGACGCAACGGCAACCCCCTCCCAGGCCTCGGACCAGTACGAGACCGCTCTCACAACGCAGGAGCTCAAGGCGGTGCAGCCCGAGGTCGAGCGCTACTCCGTGGGAACCGAGTACAGCTACGCCGCGGACTCCCCGCAGCCAACCGAACGCATCGTGGCAACGGTGACTAGCAGCCGCATGCTTTCCGCAGACGAGCAGGACCGTGCGACGGCACTCGTACGCGTGCACGTCCCCAGCGTGGACGAGGTCCGCTTCACCACAGACACCGCAAGCCCCGGTGTCGAGTGAGACAATGGGCGGCGGAACACAACCATCACGCAAGGAGCAGGAGAACAGGATATGGCAACACACACGACCATCGGCATCATCGGCTGCAGCCACGTGGGGGCACACGTCGCAAACGCGCTGCTCGCGCAAGGTCTCGCGGATGAGATACGCCTCTCTGACACAAACGAGAAGCTCTGCCGTGCGCAGGAGAATGACCTCCTTGACGCCATGAGCTTCTACCCCCGTCCCGCACGCGTCATCGAGTGCGATGACCGCTACGAGGAGCTTGCCTGCTGCGACGTCATTGTCAACGCCGCGGGTTACGTGGACGCCGCCCGCACCGACCGCGACGGCGAGCTGGCCCCCACAACAGAGGAGCCCAAGAAGTTCGTCCGCCGCATCGAGGACGCGGGCTTCACGGGCATCTGGGTGAGCGTCGCCAACCCCAACGACGTGATCGCCACCGAGATTCGCGACCTAGCAGACTGCGACCCCCGCCGCGTCCTGGGCTCGGGCACCACGCTCGACTCCGCGCGCTTCAAGCATGCGCTTGCCAGCACGACCGGCCTCAACCAGGCATCGATCAACGCCTGGATGCTCGGCGAGCACGGCTTCTCCGAGTTTGCCCTGTGGTCGCACGTCACCTTTGGCTGCCTCACGCCCGAGGAGCTGGAGGCCCAGACTGGCGTCACGCTCGACCGGGACGCGCTCGAGATGCAGGCCGTGCGCGGCGGCTACACCACGATGGCGGGCAAGGCCTGCACCGAGTACTCCATCGCCAACGGAACCGTTGCAATCATCGAGGCCATCCTGGGCGACACCAAGCTCGTGACGCCCGTCTCGACCCTCGTCGAGGGCGTCTACGGCGTCTCGGGCCACTACGCGTCGCTGCCCTGCGTGATTGGCGCGGGCGGCGTCGAGAAGGTCATTGTCCCCACCATGACACCGCACGAGCAGGAGCGCTGGCAGGCAAGCTGCAGACACATCGAGGAGAACATCGCCAAGGTCTCCTGGTAGCGTCACACGACCGGCACACGTTACGAAAGCGGCGGAAAGCCACATGCGCTTCCCGCCGCCTCTCTACTTGAACGTGATCTTGATGCCGTCAGAGCCCTTGCCGCCGCCTCTACGTGAGAAGAGCCTGCGGAGTCGCACACCGTAGCGCTTGAAGCGGTGGTTGATGCTCTCGCCACTGGTAGAGCGCAGGCCCAGGAGCGGCGCCGCGCACAGCGTGGGCAGGAAGTACTCGATGGCGCGCCACAGCACGAAGCCCGCCGATGCCTGCGCGCCAAACATCCCACCAAAGAGCAGCGCAAAGCCGCCCTCGGCGCCGCCGGTGCCGCCAGGCAGCGGGATGGCGGAGGTGAGCAGCTCGAGCATAGAGCCGGACGCCAGGCAGGTGATGAGGTCGGCCTCCTTGCCAAAGGCATTGAGCACAAACCACGGCAGCGCGTAGAGGCAGCCCAGCTGCAGCAGGGTGAGCACCAGCACGCCAATGAGGTCACCCTTGTTCTTGGCGGCAGACTTGAAGCCGTCGGAGAACTCCATGATCTGGTTGTTCACGACCTGGTACCAGTGGTCGTAGTCCTTCACCCAACCGTGCTTGTTGGCAAAGCGCAGAACCCAGTTGCCAATGCTCGAGAAGAACTTGGGGTACGCGCAGATGGCAAACAGCACCACGCACTCCAGAATCTTGAAGGCAAAGAGCAGGATGCCAATGATGATGAAGTCGCCAAAGGAGTTGAGGAAGTAGTCAAGCCGGAAGATGAGCATGATGGCCGCAAAGATGCCCTCGCCCGCCTCGTACATGATGAAGCGCGTGGAGTGGAGCGCGCCGGCGCCGCCAACGGAAAGGCCCGAGCGGGTAAGGCGGTAGATCTGCGCGGGCGCGGCGCCCATGCCGTTGGGCGTGAGGTTCATGAAGAAGATGCCTGCCGCCTCAACGCTCATGAGGTCGCGTACGCCAACGGGAGAGTTGGGGTCCGTGATCACCGAGAGCACGTAGGCCGAGACGCCAATCACGTAATAGACCAGGTAGCAGAGGGCGCCACGCAGGATCCACGAGCTGTCGACCTGCGAGAGGCTGCTGAGAAACACGTCCATCTGGCCGGAGAAGATGAGATACGCCAGGTAGGCAAGCGTGACGATGCCGAGAAACGCCAGGCTCTTGTGCACCTGGCCCATGCTCTGCTTGTCGGCCTCGCGGTCCTGTGCGGAGACCGCCTTCGCGGCGTTGACGCGGTACTTGACCTTTGCGCCCGCGCCCGTCGCAGCTTTTTGGGCGGCGCCGGCAGTCTTGGCGGCGCCGGCGGCGGCCTTGGGGGCAGCCTTGGGCTTTGGCTTGCCGACACTCACCTTGGCGCCAACGACCTGCGGCTTTGGAGCCTTGGGGCGCTTTTGCGCCACAGGAGCGTTCTTCTCGGCGTCCTCAGCCACAAGCACCTCCGACCCGCCAGTCCCAGGCAAGCGCCGTGGGCGTAGACCGACTACATCACTAGAGCTAACTCACCTAGTATAGGCCACCGGGTTTGGTTCCACGATTCCTCCGCCCAGGCAGACGAGACCCCCATAGATGACGGCGGACTGCCCCGGGGCCACCGTGCGCACGGGCTCGGGAAAGCTAACGCGAGCGCGTCCGCCGTCGAGCACCTCCACGCGAGCAGGCCGCAGCTCCCCCGTGTGTCTCGTCCTCACCAGGTACTCGCCGTCCGCAGGCGGCCTGCCGGCAATCCAGTGCACGTCGGAGAGGTCGAGCTGCGTGCACCACAGGCCCGGGCACGCAGGGTCCGCGGTCACGTAGACCACGTTCTTCTCGGTGTCCGTCGAGACCACATAGCGAGCAGGACCGCCGCCCAGGTCAAGCCCCTTGCGCTGCCCCACCGTAAACAGGAAGGCGCCGTCATGGTGGCCCAGGACGCGGCCCGTCTCCCACTCCACAATGTCACCGGCACGGCGCTCCAGCGTGTCCAGAAGGAAGGTCCTTATGCCCACGGGCCCCACAAAGCAGATGCCGTCGGAGTCCGGCTTGGACTCCACGCCCAGGCCCCTCTCGGCGCACATGCGGCGCACCTCGGCCTTGTCGCGCACGTCGCCCACAGGGAAGAGCGTGCGCGACAAGGCCTCCTCGCCCACGCGCCAGAGGAAGTAGGTCTGGTCCTTGTGCTCGTCCACGGCGCGCAGGAGCTGGGTGAAGCCCGTCTGCTGGTCGCGGCGCACGCGGGCGTAGTGCCCCGTGGCAATGAGGTCCGCTCCACGCGAAAAGGCGCGGTCTGCAAAGGTGCCAAACTTGACGGTCTGGTTGCACATCACATCGGGGTTGGGTGTGAGGCCGTGCGCGTAGGCGTCCACCAGGTAGTCCACAACGGTGCGCTGGTACTCCTCCTCGCAGTCCCAGACCTCGAGGCCAATGCCCAGGGTCACAGCAACGCGCTCGGCGTCCGCAAGGTCGTCGGCCCAGGGGCAGCGGTACCCCGGCAGGTCGCGCGACCAGTTGCGCATGTAGACGGCTGTGACGTCGTAGCCCTGCTCAACAAGGAGCGCCGCCGAGAGCGCCGAGTCCACGCCTCCGGAGAGGCCGAGAAAGACCTTCTCGCCCATTAGCGCCTCCTCCCCACGGCCAGCCCACCGGCACGGCTGAGCATGTCCTCTTGCGTGAGGCCTGCGCGTTGCATCTCCGTGCGCACGGCGTCTGCGATCTGCGCCGCAGCGTAGTCGATGTCGTCCATGCTGGTCTGCCGCCCCATCGTGATGCGCAGGCTCCCCGTCGAGACCTCCGGGGGCAGCCCCATGGCGTGAAGAACGTGGCTCTCGCGCATGCGGCTTGCCGCGCAGGCGCTGCCCGTTCCCACCGAGACCCCACGGCGCTCGAGAAGCACCACCAGGCGCCTGGCCTCGAGGCCGGGGAAGCTCACGTGGAGAAGCCCGGGGAGGCGGTGCTTGGGGCTTCTCGGCCCCGAGACCACCATGCCGGGAAACTCGGCCGCAAGGGCGCGCTCGAGCCGCGAGCGCAGCGCCGCCTCGCGGCGGCACTCCTCGGCGCGACACTCTTGCGCAAGCGCAAGCGCGGCAGCGAACCCCACTGCACCGGCAACGTTCTCGGTGCCGGAGCGCACGCCGCCCTCCTGGCCGCCACCAAGGACCAGCGGGCGCAGGCGCACGCCCTCCCCCGCCCAGAGGACGCCCACCTGCTTGGGGCCATAGACCTTGGCGGCGGAGAGGGTGACCATGTCGGCCCCAAGCGAGGTCACGTTGCACGAGAGTGACCCGGCCGCCTGCGAGACATCCGTGTGAAGCCAGAGGGGCACGCGGCTTCCCTCGGCAAGGCGCTTCTGGCGCACCGCGGCAACCCTTCGGGCTGTCTCACGCACGGGCTGCACGGCACCCACCTCGCCATTTGCAAGCTCCACCGAGACAAGCTGCGTGGTGGGGCCAATGGTCGCGCACAGGCGCTCCGGGTCAACGCGGCCGTCTGCGCCCACGCCCACAACCACGGCGCCGCGCGCCTGGGCACAGGCGAGGACGGACTCGTGCTCGGCGGCATCCGTCACCACGCCCCCGTCCGTTGCAGCAAAGGCGAGGTTGTTGGCCTCGGTGGCGCCAGCGGTGAAGATGACGCCATCTGGCTTGGCGCCCATGAGGTGCGCAATGTCCGCCCGCGCTCCCTCAACGGCATCTCGCGCCGCGCGGGCGCGGGCGTACGGGGCCGAGGGGTTCTCGAAGCAGCGTGTGAGGTAGGGCTCCATGGCCGAGAGGACCCTGGGGTCTAGCGGAGTGGCGGCAGCGTAGTCCAGGTAGACATCGCGGGCAGGGGCAGGCGCGCCCGCGCCGCCCGTGGCCTGCACCTGCGCGGCAGACCGTGGCACCATGCGGTCGGGCGTCACTGCTCGTCGCCCCCAATGACGAGGTTCTGGAAGCGGTTGGCTATGAACTCGTCCGTGTAGTGCTCGTCCACCCACTGCTCGAAGGCGTTGCTCGCGGGGACGCCGGCGTCGCGCGCCGTCTTGCGGTTGAAGCATGCGAGCGTCATCCAGATGTCCGCCGCAAGGTAGACGCTCACCAGGATCACAAAGACCAGCTGGCGGTGAGAGGTGGGCATGCCAATGCGGTAGAGCAGGGGCGGCATGACCACGCGGCACCAGGTGAGCCCCAGGATGCCCCAAAAGAAGAGGAAGCGCCAGGCAACCCACTGGGTAATGTGGTCGGGCAGATACTCGTAGGTCCAGGACTCGGCGTGGAAGAGCGTTGCCATCGACCAGCCGGTGACCTGCTCCAGGATGCCACCCACCGCCATGGAGATGAGGAAGATCTGCCAGCCCTTGGCGTGGTGGCGGCGCATCTCAAAGCAGATGAGCGTGAGGAACGTGGCCCCAAAGCCATAGAGTGGCGAGAAGGGCCCCCATACCAGGCCCACGCGGCTCTGCGTGAGGCCCGCCGTCACGAACATCCAGACCTCCTCGACGAAGAGGCCCGCGATACAGCCTAGGAAGAAGACGATGATGACCTGGTAGAAGCCCAGGTGCATCTCGTCGAGGTACGCCTCGATCGCGTCGTGCTCGGTGCGCACGACGGTTGCGCGGCGCTGAGGGACGGCCTTGTCGTCTATGCCCTTGAGGTCGCGCTCGGCGACCTTCTCGGCAGCCTCCTCTGCCTCGTGCGCCTCCGAGACCTCCGACGCGTCGAGCCTCCTGCCCTGGCGCAGCCAATCGGCAAAGTAGCGAATCACGCGGACGAATCCCTCGACGATAAGGGCAATGAGGAGAAGCGTGAGCAGGCTAAGGATCATGGGGCGTCTCCCTTTGGATGGGCGGTCGGGCGCGACTGCCCGAGGGCTGCCGCCGCGGCGGTCTTGGATGCGTGACCACGCGTCCTCTTAGCATACGACACGACCGCCAGCGACGTCTTCAGAGATTCTTCTCGTCAATTTGTGGCATCTACCTGCGGCTTTTACAAGACGCTCAAAAAATTTCAAATTCTCGCTTGCATCGACGCGATGGTTCCCGTATATTATCCCCTGCGTCGCGGGCTTAGCGCAGTTGGTAGCGCGCCACCTTGCCAAGGTGGAGGTCGCGGGTTCGAACCCCGTAGCCCGCTCCATGCATTTCCCGGCCGGTGTGAATCGGCCTTTTTCATATGGCGAAGTGGCCAAGTGGTAAGGCACGGGCCTGCAAAGCCCTTACCCCCGGTTCGAATCCGGGCTTCGCCTCCAGAAAAGATTGGCACCCGCTCCGGCGGGTGCCTTTTTGTTGCGTGGGCTTCTCTCGTCGCCGGAGCGCCAATATTGGCGCCATTTGCAACACGGGGGGCTCCTCCGGCGACAAATTGTCTCCGGAAGGCAGGTTTTGACGAGAGTTGCAACAATACGGGGCTTCCGGCGACACCGGTGACTGCCGTAGCGGCCCCCGCACCCCTACGCGCCGGCGCCGCCGCTCACGACGCCGATCTTCTCTCGCGCAGGCACGAGCTTCACCAGCCGCACCACGGTCCCCTTCCCCGAGGGTTTGCGCGCAATCGACACGGCGTCGGTGAGAAGGCGCATCAGACGAATGCCACGCCCGCGCTCGGCACCCGGGCCCGTCTCGGGCGGGTCCTCGTCGGCGGCAAGCTCGAAGCCCTCGCCGCAGTCTGCCACATCCACCTCGATGCGGTCGTCGTAGGCGGTGACGGTAGCCAGCACTCCCCTGGCGCAGGTGTGGTCGACGGCGTTGCCCAGAGCCTCCCCGCACGCAAGCGTCATATCAAAGATTTCATCCTCCGAGAAGGGCATGCCACGCATGAGCTCGCCCACGTGGTCGCGGGCCTCGCCAAGGTGCACAGCGTCCACCGGAAACGTGGTGCGCCACAGCGGCAGCACGGAAGGGTCGAGTTCCGAGACGGTCCGTTTGCTCCCCGCGCGCGAGACCGGCATGTAGTCCACGATGCGCATGAGCGCCAGGCTCATGTACACGCGCGGTCGCACGTTGGTGAGAGAGAGCAGCCCACCCAGGGACCTCATGCGCCGCAGCTCGCAGAGCACAAGGCCCAGCCCTGCGGAGTCCGCAAAGCCAACGTCATCCATGTTGAGCACAATGCGCCGACAGCCCTCGGCGATGAGCGCGTCGATGGTCCTTCTCAGCGCACCCACGCTCGTCACGTCCAGGTCTCCCGAGACGTTCACAACGGCTATGTCTGGCATCCTCTCCATACGGGAATGCTTCCCACAACACTTCTGGGATATGCCGAGAAGTGCGCGAACGACACGGCAGCGTCTCAGACCTTACGCGCCCGCACCAAGCTCGTCAAAGCGCACGGCAACCATCGAGACGTCGTCGTTCAGGTTGCGCCCCGTGAAGTCATCCAGACGCGCCAAACAGCGATCGAGAAGCCCATCGAAGTCCCCTGCGGTCTCGGCAGACACCATGTCACGCAGGCCGTCCTCGCCAAAGAACGCGCCGGAGGGCGAGCGCGCCTCGGTGGTACCGTCGGTGTAGAGGAAAAGGATGTCCCCCTCGCAGAGCGTCGCCACGCCATCGCGGTACTCCATGTCGTGGAAGGCGCCCACGACGCCGGACTGCACGTCGAGAAGGTCTATCTGGCGCGTTGCCGCCCTCACGAGCACCGCGGGCGGATGCCCCGCCGAGCAGTACGTGAGCGTGGACGCCGCAAGGTCCACAATGCCCACAAAGAGCGTCGCAAAGGTCTCGATGCGCGAGAAGCCGAGAAGGAACTCGTTGAGCGAGCGCACCATACGCGCGGGCGCGAGCCCCTCCCACGAGTACGCCCCCAGCGCCGTCTTGACGGCCGCCGAGACCGAGGCCGCCTCAACCCCCTTGCCCGAAACGTCGCCCATGATCACGCAAGCGCGCCGCCCCGGCAGGCGTATGAGGTCGTAGAAGTCGCCGCCCACGAAGGCGGACTCTGTTGCCGAGGAGTAGATTCCCTGGGCCGTGAGGCCGTCCACGTGCTGCAGGACGTTGCGCATGCCCGTCTGGAGTGCTTGGGAGATGCGCTTGTCCTTCTCGCGCCTCTCCTCGCCCAGGAAGATGTCGCGCACGTCGCCGGCAAGCGTGCCGAGAAACGCGAGCTCGCCCGCGTCGAGGGGCTCGGCGCCGTCCGGGCGCAGCACAAGGCAGCAGCGCCTCTCGCCCGCCAGCTTGCCCGCGTCCACGAGGGCACCCACGCAGGGCTCCCCAAGGTCGCGCAGGACGTCGTAGACGTTCGTGCCCGCGAGCACCGGCACCACGGCCACGTCGTCCTCCACATGGCCCTCCTCGGCGGCATCGAGGTCGATGGGCACGGCCCGCATGCCCGTGACGGGGAGCTCCGCCACCAGGACGCTCTGGTGGACGTTCTGCTCGAGCCGCACGTAAACGGCATCAAGCTCATCCGCCGCCTGCACAAAGGCCTGCTCGGCGCGCTCGGCAAGGTCCTCGTCTGCCTCAGAGGCATCCAGCAGCTCCTCGCGCAACTCCGAACCACGCTGGTTGAGCCGCTCCGCCCGCTGCTGGCGCATGGTCGAGAAGGCCCCCATGAGCTGCACCGAGAGGTAGTGCGCGACGGAGTCGAGCAGGCGCGCATCGTCTGTGTCTAGAGGGCGTGGGCGAGACCAGCCCACCTCGATGATGGCTATCACGTGGCCGCCAAACCACACCGGCACGGCGAAGAAGCTCGCGAAGGGCGGCAGCAGGTTCTTGCGAATGTGCAGGATCTCGCGGGTCTCCTCGTCCACGACCTCGCTCACGCGGATCTTGCCCTGGCGCAGCGTCTGCGGCTCCGGTGGCTTCACGCGCAGGCGCAGCGCGTGGCCCGCGCGCGTGGCGAGGGTCTCGACCGACTTGCCGTACGCCATGAAGTGCGGCACACGCGCACCCTCGAGCGACTTTGAAATGCCGCGCAGGTGGAAGCCGTCGGACTCGGCCAAGTAGACAATCGTGGCATCGGCGTCCATGGTCTGCGTGATCTCCTCGAGCACGCGCGAGAAGAGCGTTGCGACGTCACGCGAGTCCAGCGTGTCCAAGACGATACGCAGGGCGCCTGCCAGGCGCTTGTTTGCGCGGCGCAGGTCATCGAGGTCCCTCTCGCCCTGGCGCTCCTCAAGACTTTGGCTCTCGGCAGGAAGCGCGACCACCACGTACGTCTCGCCTGCCGCCTGCACCCGGTCGCAGCGGACCCTCAGTCGCATGGCCTCGCCCATATGCGAGGCCATGGTCACCACCGCCGGCGTTCCGTCAACGGGAAACGGCAGCGCGTCTACCGAGAAGGGAGCCTCGGGGTCGATGCTTCCCGCCGGGGGGAAGAGCGTACGCACGTCCGCGCCAGCAAGGCCCTCGGCCTCTCTGTGCGGCAGCAGAGACGTTGCCTGGTCGTTGGCGAGAAGAACCCGTCCCGCCCCGTCAAAGGCCACTACAGCCTCTGAGGCAAGCTGCAGGAGCCGCGCGAAGGTGGCGGCGAGGCTCCCCTCTCCTATGCCCTCCACGCGCCGCGTGCTGAGTGCGTTCTTTGCCACGTGCCGCCCTTTCCTCGAAGCCTGGGTCCCGGGCGGCACGACCATCTCACACAGCCTGGCGCGGCGCGCAGAGCTCCTCTGCCGAGACCATCGTGAGGCCGCTCTCGCACAGCTTGATGGCAAGCGGTTCTCCCGTGACCTTCACGATGTCGATCGTTCGTCCGCCCATGGGACAGGTGTAAGCGTACTCCACGTTGAGGTCGGCCGAGGCCAGATGGTCGAGAAGGACCCCCAGACCGCCGGGGACGTCGGAGACCTCGATGCCCACGACCTGCGTGAGCGTGGTGTCATAGCCCAGACCGCGCAGGAGCGAGAGGGCGTCCTGCGGGCGGTCGCACACGATGCGGATGATGCCAAAGTCCGTGGTGTCCGCCACCATGAGGGCGTGAATCTGGATGTTGTCCGCACCCATGGCACGGCTCATCTGGGCGAGCTTTCCCGGCTCGTTGGGCAGGCAGACGGTCACCTGGTCGATCATTGCGCTCTCCATGGCGCACCCCTTCCCGGTGGTGCCGCGGCACCCACACCGGCATCGCGGCCGACAAGGAACCTTGAGGGACATGCTCGCGCTTTATGTTTTCGCTTTGGTTGCGAACGCGCTACGAATACCGAATGAGACAAAGGGACAGTCCCTTTGTCTCATTCGCAGCTGACACAAAAAAGCGGGCCCCCGTTTCCGGGGACCCGCGAACGCTCGTGGTGTCGGAGGCGGGACTTGAACCCGCACGACCTTTTAGTCAGTCACTAGCACCTCAAGCTAGCGCGTCTGCCAATTCCGCCACTCCGACGTGCGTCTTGAACGCGAGGAGTATCTTAACACACGCTCGCGCGGTGGCAAGCGCGAATCGCAAGTTTTTCTCGCCAGACCAAAAATGCGCCGAAAGGGACAGGACTTACTCCTGTCGTCAGACGGTCCGACCCTCTCGCCAATGCCGCGCGATTTCACCGGTTAGGAAAAATCCGAACGTTTAAGGCGGTCTAACCGTTCGAAATGCTCGGCACCCCCGCGATGCCGAGCATTCTCGCCATTTAATCACCCCTAACCGTTCGGAAAAGTCCTAGATGCCGACAAGGTGCGGCATTGCCGAGAAGGTGCGGCATTGCCGAGAAGACCCGCCTTCCCTGCCCGAGGAGCTCTCGGCATCCGCAGCTTGGGGCGCTGCCGCTGCAAGTCCCGAAAGAAGGGCCCCTCCGGCGACGAAACGTCTCCGGAGGGGCCCGCATGGTGCAAACGTCGTAGAAATCGCGCTTCCGGCGACAGCCGAACTACTTGGCCCAGCCGATGTTCTCGTTGGACACGGTGAGGTACAGCGCGGGGCCGTAGTTGGCGAGGCCCTGCTTGGTCACGACAACGTCGGGGCCGGCGTACAGAGGCACGAAGCCGTAGGAGGCAAGAGCCTTCTTCTCGGCGGCGTTCAGGGCCTTCATCTGCTCGGTGTGGTCCTCAATCGAGATGATCTTGGCTAGCTCGGCGTCGAGGTCGGCGCTGCCGAGGTGCGTGAAGTTGGACGGGGAGTCCGAACCGTAGATCTGCGGCCCGTTCCAGACCGAGGTGGGCGTGGAAACCCAGCCAAACAGGCAGATGTCCCAGGAGCCGCTGGTGAGCGTAGTGGAGAACTCCGAGGAGGGCTTGGCGTCCTGGTCGATCTTGATGCCGGCGTCCTTGGCCATCTTGATGATGGCGGCAGCGCGGTTCTTCACCGTGTTGGAGTCGCCGAACGTGGTGAAGGAGAAGGCGACCTCGGTGCCGTCCTTGGCGTAGTAGCCGTCGTCGTCGAGCGCGTAGCCGGCGTCCTCGAGGGTCTTCTTGGCCGCGGCGGTGCGCTCGTCGGCAGTGGTGAGGCTGGTGACGTCATCCGGCATGTTGTTCTCGTAGCCATCTGCCCAGACGGGGGTCAGCAGCGAGCCGGGGACGTCCTCCTCCCAGTTCACGCCCTGGAACACCACGGAGCGCAGCGTGGGGATGTCGAGGCACTGCACGAAGGCCTTGCGCACGTTCTCGTCGGTGAGCACGCCACGCGTGGAGTTGATCTCGATGTTGGCGATGGAGAGGCTGTTCGCGCGACGGATCTCGGCGTTGTCCATGCTGGAGAAGTTGGAGAGCATCTCCTGAGAGCCGCTCTGGGTCTGGCCGGTGGCGTCGATCTCACCGTTCTTGAAGGCGTTGAAGAGCGCCTGGGAGTCCATCTGCTTGTAGGTGACGGACTCGAGCTTGGGCGCGTCGCCCCACCAGTTTGGGTTGGGAACAAAGGTGACCTGCGTGGTGTCGAAGGAGTCCACGGTGTAGGGACCATAGCCCCAGTCATCGGCGTGGGGGTTGTTGTTCCAGCCGCTGTTGAAGACGTCGGGATCAGCGGCGTCGGGGTGGATGACCAGGTTGAAGAGAGCCTCGGCAGGATAGACCGGGTTCGAGGTGGTGATCACGACCTGCTTGTCGGAGTCGCCCTTCTCGACGGACTCGATGCGGTCGTAGCCGTCGGTGGCCGCAGGAGTGTAGTCGGGGTTGGTGCCGTTCATGACGGTCCACACGGCCTGGAAGGCACGATAGTCGATGGGGGTGCCATCGTTGAACTTGGCGTCGGGGTTGATGTCGAGGGTCAGGGTCTGCTTGCCGCCGTCATCCTTGGTCTCGGCCTTGGTCACGAAGTTGGGGTTGGGCTCGAACTTCGAGGCGGTGGCATCGGAGACGAAGAGGTTGGTGGGCATGTACCAGTCCCACATGTTGTGCATCTCGGAGGTGTTGCCCTCGATGGAGAGGTAGTTCCAGTTGGGGCCAATCTCGCCGGCGGGAAGCGTGAGGGTGCCGCCGTCCTGGATCTGGTCGCGGTCGAGCGGGTTGTTGTAGACCTTGCCCTTCTCGGGGAGCGGCAGCTGGTCAAGCGGGGTGGTTGCGGGCGAGCCGTTCTGGGGCTCAGTACCGGTAACGTCGGTGCTGTTGGCGGAGCCAGTGGCGTTGTCGCTGGAGGTGGAGTCGGACCCGCAGGCAGCGAGGCCAAGCCCTGCCAGCGCAACGGCGCTGCCGCTCATGCCCAGGAAGGCACGACGCGAAAGGTTGGAAACAGACATGTTCTCTCCCGTTCTCTCGGATGATACTGGTCCGTAATGAACCATTAAAGATGGTATCAGACTGGCATTAGGTAATGAAATCACATCGTTATTGAATCGTGTTTAGAAATCGATACGTAATGATTTGGACACAAATTGTACGGTTGCCCCAGAGAAGCGGGCCCGGAGGTCCGGGCCCGCAAGGTCACGTTCCGGCCTGAACCGGCCGGCTTCTCTCCCCTCTCGCTACGTAAGCGAGGTGGGCAGCAGACTCGAGGCAGGAATGAGCTCGCCGTCACGGTAGACAAGACGCTCGCGCGTGCGCTCGACCTTGGGGTCGGGGATGGGGATTGCAGAGAGAAGCGCCTTTGTGTAGGGGTCCTGGGGGTTGGTGAAGACCTCCTCGGTGTCGCCGTACTCCACGATCTTGCCCAGATGCATGACGGCCACGGTATCGGAGATGTGGCGAATCACGGCAAGGTCGTGCGCAACAAAGAGGTAGGAGATCTTGAGCTGCACCTGCAGGTCCTCGAGCAGGTTGATGATGCCCGCCTGGATCGACACGTCAAGCGACGCGATGGGCTCGTCGAGGAGAAGCAGCTTGGGGCTTGTGGCCAGGGCACGGGCGATGGCAATGCGCTGACGCTGGCCACCGGAGAACTGCGACGGGAAGCGGTCCACGTAGTCCGGGTTGATGCCCACGAGGTACATGAGCTCGCCGATGCGCTTGTTGATCTTGGCCTTGTCCCAGCCCTGGGCCTCGAGGGGCTCGGCCAGCACGTCGTAGATGGGCATACGCGGGTCAAGCGAGCTCATGGGGTCCTGGAAGATGATCTGGAGGTTGCGGCGCAGCTCGCGGCGGTCGCGGGCGCTCTTCAGCTCGGAGGTCTTCTTGCCCAGGACGGTAATCGTTCCCTCCTCGGGCACCACGAGGTCCATGATCTGCATGAGCGTGGTGGACTTTCCCGAGCCAGACTCGCCGACAAGAGCCAGCGTCTCGCCCTCGTGGATGGTGAACGATGCGTGATCGACCGCGGTCATGGTTCCCTTGTTCCTGCGGATGAGGCCCTTGCCCTGGATGGGGAAGGTCTTCACCAGGTCCTTGACCTCGAGAACCACGGGGCGCTGGTCACGCGGGACGTCGGCCCACTTGGGCAGCAGCGGCTCAAGCGCCGGATAGACGTCGGCGTAGGTGAGGTGCTTGTCGCGAATCTGGTCCATGTGGTGGCACGAGACCAGGTGGCCCTCCCCCGCCTCGATGGGCAGGAGGTCAGGCTCGGTCACGCGGCACTCGTCGGTTGCCATGGGGCAGCGCGGCGAGAAGGGGCAGCCCGCGGGAATGGCCGCAAGCGAGGGCGGGTTGCCCTTGATGGGCACCAGGCGGTGCTCGGCCGCCATGTGGGGCTTGGGCACGGCGCCGAGAAGGCCCATGGTGTAGGGTTGAGAAGGACGCTCGAACAGCGTATCGATGCTCGCACGCTCCACCGCACGACCGGCGTACATGACCATCACGTCATCTGCCGTGCCGGCAACAACGCCCAGGTCGTGCGTGATAAGCACGACGGCGGCACCGGTCTCCTTCTGCGCGACCTTCAGGATGTCTAGGATCTGCGCCTGGATGGTCACGTCGAGGGCCGTGGTGGGCTCGTCGGCAATGATAATGTCGGGGTTGTTCGCAATGGCAATGGCAATGACCACGCGCTGGCGCATGCCGCCGGAGAACTCGTGGGGATACGCGTCCAGGCGGTTCTCCGGGTCGGTGATGCCCACCAGGGTGAGCAGCTCGATGCAGCGCTTGCGCACCTCGTCCTTGGGCATGTCGGGATTGTGGATGAGGAGCGCCTCGGCAAGCTGGTCGCCAATGGAGAACATGGGCGTCAGGGCCGAGAGCGGATCCTGGAAGATCATCGAGATACGGGCGCCGCGGATCTTAGACATCTCCTCGTCGCTCTTGCCGATGAGCTCCTCGCCGTTGAGCTTGACCGAGCCCGAGACGTGCGCGTTGTCATCGAGAAGCCCAATGAGCGAGAGCGCCGTGACCGACTTGCCCGATCCGGACTCGCCCACGATACCCAGGGTGCGACCGCCCCAGAGGTCAAAGTTCACGTCACGCACGGCGTGGACCACGCCGGCCTCGGTGTTGAAGGAGACGCGCAGGTTGCGAACGCTCATGACGGGGTCGCCGGTTGGCGCACCCTTGGGCCCGTTTGCCTCGAGCAGCTCGTAGCGAAGCGTGTCGTCCATGGTTGTGGTGCTGGTGGTGTCAGACATGCGTACGTCTCCGTCTACTCGTGGTGTGACCCGGCAGCGGTGCCGGCGGCAGCAGCGGCGGTCTTCTCGGCCTCGTCCTTCTTGGACTCCTCGTCGGCCACCTCGCCCGCAGCGCGGGAGTAGGGGTCAAAGGCGTCCCTCAGTCCGTCGCCGATGAGCTGCATGCTCACGCACAGGATGATGAGGACAACCGATGGGATGAGGACGATCCACGGGGCAGAGAGCATGGCCGAGGAGCCCTGCGAGAGGATGTAGCCCAGCGAGGTATCGGGCGCCTTGATGCCCAGGCCCAGGAAGCTGTAGGCCGTCTCGGAGTTGATGCCGCTAATGACGCCAAGGACCGTATCGATGACCAGGATCGAGCCCAGGTTGGGAATCAGGTGCCGAATGATGATCTTGATCGAAGGAACGCCCATGTACTTGGCCGCGCGCACGTAGTCGCGCTCGCGCAGCGAGAGCGCCATGGTACGCAGCGTTCGCGCATAGCCAATCCAGCCAAAGGCAGTGAGGCCAAGGATGAGCATGAGCCAGCCCTGCGTGCCGGAGGCGGCGCGGACGATCATGGCAACAAGAAGGAAGCTCGGAATGACAAGCAGCATATCGAGAAGCCACATGCCAATCTTCTCGCCCCATCCGCGCGCATAGGCGATGGCAGTGCCCACGATGGCCGAGATGGCAGTGGTAAGGATGGCATAGGTGAGGCCGATCACAAGGGAGCGGCCAAGGCCGTGCACCACACAGGCAAAGAGGTCAAAGCCGCCACCATCGGTGCCAAACCAGTGACGCGCGTTGGGGGCCACGTTGATGGCCGTAAAGTCTGGGTCGGTGTAGTTGTACTTGCAGATGAGTGGCCCAAAGATGGCGAGAAGCACCAGGATGCCCAGGATGGTGAGGCCAACCACGGCGCTCCTCTGCCTGAAGAACCTGCGCGCGATGAGGCTCGCGTAGCTTATGCGCTTGACCTCGCTGGGGCCGGCAGCGTCGGCCTGGAGTTCGAGCTGGGCATTGGTGAGCTGCTCGTTCTTGTTGTTCTGCTCTTCCATTGCCATCTCCTAGCTCATCTTGATTCTGGGGTCCAGGGCCGCGGCAAAGAGGTCCGCGAGCAGGGCGCCCACAAGCGTGCAGGCGCCCGAGAAGGCGGCGACCGCAACGGCACCGTTGATGTTGTTGTTATTGATGCAGTTGATGAAGTACTCGCCCATGCCGTGGATGGCGAAGATCTTCTCCGTCATGACGGCACCCGTGAAGATGCTGGCAATCGAGAACGCCACGTTCACCGAGGTGGGGATAAGGCTTGCGCGCAGCGCGTGCTTGCGGATGGCCTGCTTCTTGGTGAGGCCCTTGGCGCGTGCCGTGCGCACGTAATCCGCGTGCATCTCATCCAGGAGGTAGGTGCGCTGGTTTAGGTGGTAGCCCACGGAGCTGATGATGGTGAGCACGATGGTGGGCAGAAGGATGTGCTGCAGGAAGTCAACGAGGGCGATGAAGAAGTTGGGGCCGTCGTAGCTCGAAAGGCCCGTGACGTAGAAGATGCGCTGCCCCGTCTGCTGGTTTATCTCGATGGCAAAGAACACGATGAGGATGGCCAGGACGACCGTGGGGATGACGAGAAAGACCGAGGCCAAGCCGCTCCAAAACCTGTCCTGCCACTGGTACTGGCGCTGCGCCGTGTAGACGCCCAGGCTCACGCCAATCACGATGGAGAGGACGGTTGAGAGAAGCATGAGCTTGACCGATGCCCCAATGCGGCTGGAGATCTCGTTGTTCACGGAGTCGCCCGCGGGCGAGAGGCCCCAGTTCCACTCGGTCACGATGTTGGTGAGCCAGCGCTGGTAGCGCTCGGTAACCGGGGTCTTGTCGTTGAGGTTGGCCTTGTCCAGGGAGGCCTCGATGGACTCCTGGGAGGGCCGGGGCGTGCGCGACTCGTAGTTCGAGCGCGGGCTCATGAAAGCGCACGCGAGGAAGTAGGTAAGCGAGGTCGCAACGAAGATCATCACAATGTAGTTGACGATCCTCTTGGCCAGGTACCCTAGAAATCGTGCCATCGAAACTCCTTTGTGCCGTTCGCGCAACCAAAGGGGGGATGCACGGCAGCCTTCACCTGCGCGCCCCTTGGGGGTTCCGCTCGCCCGAGCCATACGGAGCATGAGTCCCCCTGGCACAACGAAAGGGGACGGGATCCAGCCGCACAGCCACCCACATGTCGCGTGCCACGCAACGCCATGTGGGTCTGGCGTGGCACGACACAACATGGGGTAGTCTATCACCATGGCTCTGTTACACAATAGAAAACAGAATGCAAACCAAACGACCAAAACGCCCCGTGCCGGTGACCGAAGGTCGTGGCGCGGGGCGAAAATAAACAATAATTGATATTTTTGCTAGAGCTCGATCGACGAATCCTTGATGGGGAACGGCTGACCGTAGTGGCAGGCGCAGTAGTGCCCTCCCCCAAGGTCACGGAAGTCCGGATGCTCCTTGGTGCACTTCTCGGTGGCAAGCGGGCAGCGCGTGTGGAAGCGGCAACCGGAGGGCGGGCTGATGGGTGATGGCGGATCTCCGGCAAGGATGATGCGCTTGCGCGAGTGCTGGATGTCGGGATCGGGCACCGGCACGGCCGAGAGGAGCGACTGCGTGTAGGGATGGCAGGGCTTCTCGTAGAGCTCCTTCCAGTCCGCGTACTCCATGAGGTTGCCAAGGTACATGACAGCAACGTGGTCGGAAACGTGCTGGACCACCGAGAGGTCATGCGCGATGAAGAGGTAGGCAGTCCCAAACTCCTGCTGGAGGTCGGCCAGGAGGTTCAAGACCTGCGCCTGGATGGAGACATCAAGCGCCGAGACCGGCTCGTCGCAAATGATGAGCTTTGGCTTCAGGGCAAAGGCACGCGCGATGCCCACGCGCTGGCGCTGTCCGCCCGAGAACTCGTGCGGATAGCGGTTGATGTGCTCGGGGTTCAGACCCACCATGTCGAGAAGAGACGCCACGTACTTGGTGCGCTCGGCCTTGTCCGGCATCACATGGTGAATGATAAGCGGCTCGGAGACGATCTCGCCGATGGTCATGCGCGGGTTGAGGCTCGCGTAAGGATCCTGGAAGATGTACTGCATGTCGCGGCGCATGGCCTTGAGCTCCTTGCCGTTCATCTTCGTGACGTCCTTGCCATCGAAGGTGATCTTGCCGGAGGTGGGCTCGATGAGGCGCATGATGCAGCGGCCCGTGGTGGACTTACCGCAGCCGGACTCGCCTACCAGGCCAAGGGTCTGGCCGGGGTAAATCTCGAAGCTAACGTCGCTCACGGCAGAGACCTTGCGCTTCTCGCGAGAGAAGACGCTCGAGTCTACCGGGAACTCCTTGGTGAGGTGCTCGACCTTGAGGAGAGGCTCTGCCATTACGCCTCGCCTCCCTTCTCGGCCTGCGCGGGCGCTGCAGCCTTGGTTCTGCTCGTCTTGGGCGCGTTCTTGGCGACAAAGTCCTTGTCAAGCGCATAGTGGCAGCAGGAGTAGTGATTGGGGCCAACCTCGATGCGGCCAGGGCGCTCGGCGCGGCACTTGTCCGTGGCATACGGACAGCGCGGAGAGAAGGCGCAGCCGGCAGGCAGCCTCACGAGCGAGGGCGGGTTGCCCTTGATGGGCGTGAGGGGGTACTTCTCGGTCATGACGGGGTCGGGGATCGAGCGGATAAGGCCCCAGGTGTAGGGGTGCGTGGAGTTGTAGAAGATCTCCTCGGCAGGGCCAAACTCCACGGGGTGCCCCGCGTACATGACCATGATCTTGTCGGCGATGTCGGCCACCACGCCCAGGTCGTGGGTGATCATCACTATGGCGTTGCCGTTCTTCTTCTGCATCTCACGCATGAGCTCGATGATCTGCGCCTGGATGGTCACGTCGAGGGCCGTGGTGGGCTCGTCAGCAATGAGGATGTCGGGGTCGCAGGCAAGCGCCATGGCGATCATGACGCGCTGGCGCATGCCGCCGGAGAACTGGTGCGGGTAGTCCTTGACGCGCTGTTCGGGGTTGGGGATGCCCACCATGTCGAGAAGCTCGACGGATCGCTTGAGTGCCTCGTCCTTGGAGTAGCCACGGTGCAGGCGCAGGCCCTCACCCAGCTGGCGGCCAATGGTGTAGACCGGGTTTAGCGAGGTCATGGGATCCTGGAAGATCATCGCGATGTCGTTGCCGCGGATGTCTTGCATCTGCTCCTCGCTCATCTTGAGGAGGGACTGGCCACGGTAGCGAACGTCACCCCCCTCGATGCGTCCCGGGGGCATGTCGATGAGGCCCATGATGGTGAGGTGCGTGACGGACTTGCCCGATCCAGACTCGCCCACCACGCCGAGCGTCTCGCCGCGGTCGAGGATGTAGGACACGCCGTCCACGGCCTTGACCACGCCGTCCTGCGTGTGGAAGTACATCTTGAGGTCGTCGACCTCGAGAAGGTGCTCTCCTTCGGGGACGGGCTGGTCCTTGAGGTGCATCTGCACTCTAGTCTTCTTCTTGAACATGGCTTAGGCATCCTTCATCTTGACGTCGAGGGCATCGCGCAGGCCGTCGCCCAGAAGGGTGAAGGCGAGCACCGTGGTGAGAATCGCGAGGCCGGGCATAATCATGAGCCAGGGCTGGGTGGCCAGGTAGGTTGCGCCGTCCTGAATCATGATGCCCCAAGAGGGGTTAGGTGCCTGGACTCCCATGCCCAGGAAGGACAGGGCAGCCTCGGTAAGGATTGCGGAGCCGATGTTCATCGTGGCGTAGACCACGATGACTGCCACGGAGTTGGGGAAGATGTGGCGGGCGATGATGCGCGCGTCGGAGGCGCCCATCGCACGCGCCGCGTCAACGTAGTCGTTCTCCTTGACAGTGAGGATGGCCGAACGGAACACGCGGGCGATGGATGGCCAGCCCAGGATGCCGATGGCGATAAACACGTTCTGGATGCCCGGCCCAATGACCGCAAGCATTGCGATGACAAAGAGCGTGTACGGGAAGGCTAAGAAGATATCGGCCAGCCTCATGATGACGGTGTCCCAAATGCCACCGTAATAGGCGGCAAGTGCACCCATGATGAGGCCCAGCACGGTCGAGATGGCAGTTGCAAGAACGCCGACGGCAAGCGAGATCCTCGAACCGTAGATAACGCGGCAGAGGACGTCACGCCCCAGCGTGTCGGTGCCAAAGGGATGCTCAGGGGACGGTGCGAGCCTGGAGTTCTGCGCCATGGTTGCCGAATCGGTCTCGGTTGGGTTGCCAAGCGTGCCGGGAACCCAAAGGTCTGCCGTCAGGGCGACAACGATGACAAAGCCAATCCAGATCATGCCGATCATGGCCAGCTTGTTGCGCTTCAGCCTCTTCCAGGCGTCTCCCCACATGGTGCGAGACGAGGTCTGTGCGTTGGCGTCAGCGGCGGCAGCCTTTGCGGAGAAGATTCCGAGGGTGTTCTCGTCATTGCCCTTCTCTGGCGTCTGTGTGGTGTTTTCAGCCATGCCTGCCTACCTCTCGTTCTTGGGTGCGCCAAAGCGGATGCGCGGGTCAAGGAAGGCGTAGCTCACGTCGACAATCAGGTTGATGACCATGACCACAACAACGATGACCGTCACCGATCCAAGCACCAGCGGCCAGTCGCGCTGGGTGATGGCGCGATAGGTCTCGTATCCAACGCCCGGCCAGTTGAAGACCGTCTCGGTGAGGATGGCACCGGCAAGAAGGCCGCCAAAGTCCATGCCAATGTAGGTGACCACGGGGATAAGCGCGTTCTTGAGGGCGTGGTGAATGACGATGTCCTTGCGAGAGAGCCCCTTGGCCTTTGCCGTGCGGATGTAGTCCTGGTTCATGACCTCAAGCAGCTGGGAGCGCATGATGCGGGCCGTGTATGCCATCGAGATTGCAGCCAGGGTGAACGCGGGGAGTATGTAGTACACCCAGTCTTGGAACTCGGCATACGGGCCACCAGCGCCAGATATTGGCAAATAGAAGGCGCTGCCAGTGGCGTCCTTGAGGAACACGCCAAAGAACAGCTGTAAGAGCATACCTAACCAGAATGCGGGCATGGAGACAAACAGGGCCGAGAGGAACGTGACAAATATGTCCCAGAATGAGTAGCGTTTGAGTGCGCTCACTATGCCGGCACCTATTCCGAGCACCGCCTCCATGATGATTGCCACAATGGCAAGCCTCACGGTGTAGGGGTACTTGTCTGCCAGAATGCTCGAGACCGACTGGCCCGACTTCTGGTAGCTCACGCCAAGGTCCCCGTGGAGAAGGCCACCAACGTAGAGGAAATACCTCTCCCACATGGGGGTTTCGATGGTGTTGCCGTTCTCGTCGTACTTGATCGTGCCATCATCGTTCGTCTCGATGAGGTGGAACGAGGCGCGCAGGTTGTTCTCGGTGACGGGATCGAGTTTCTTGTCGCCGGCAATCAGCCTGATTGGGTCTCCCGGGACGATGTTCTCGAGGGAAAACAGAATCAGTGTGACTCCCAAGAACACCGGGATGAACTGCAAAACGCGCTTGATGATGTATTTTCCCATGGTCACTCCCCTGCCACCACATGGGACGAGCCAATAGATGCCGATATTAAGACAGGGCGGGGCACCGGAAACCCGATGCCCCGCACGAGCTCGTGGGGACTAGGCCTGGACGCTAGCCTCGCCTAGGTGGGCAATGCCTGCCGGGTCGTAGTACAGGCTCTGAATCCTCTCGGAGCCAATGTGGTCGTGCGCGTAGAACATGATGGGGATGACCGGCATGTCCTCGCCCAGGAGCTTGCAGGCCTTGCGATACTCGGACTTGCGCTCCTCCTCGTCGGTGACCTTGCGGGCGTCCTCGACCAGCTTGTCGAACTCAGGGTTGGAGTACTTGCCGTAGTTGTTCGACGAGGTGCTGTAGAAGTTGGGGTACAGGAAGTTGTCCATGTTGGGGTAGTCGGCGATCCAGCCCATGCGGCCGAGCTGGAAGCCACCGTCATCGAGCGCGGTGAGGTAGGCAGCCCATTCCAGGGAGTTCTGCTGAACGGTCACGCCGATGGCCTCGAAGTCGCCCTGGATGATGGACATGATGTCCTCGTGACCGCCACCGGAGTTGTAGGAGAGCTTAACCGTGAGGTTGCGCTTGCCGTCCGAGTCTGCCGTGTAGCCGGCGCTATCAAGAATCTCCTTGGCCTTCTCGGGGTCGTAGTCGCAGTACTCCCACGTGGAATCAGAGGAGTCATCGATGAGCGGCGGGAAGCAGCTTGTGGCAGGCTTGCGGGAGCCCTCATAGAGGGTATCGCAGATGTTCTGGCGGTTGATGGCAAGGCTGAGTGCCTGGCGGACCTCCTTCTTGCCAAGGTTCTCGTCGCCCATCTCGCAGATGAGCCAGTAGGTTGCGGCCTCGGCACCAGTAAGGACCTGCTTCTTGGGGGTCACGGTATAGCCATCATCGGAGGTGCCATACTGCTGCTCAACCTCGGCAAGACGGCCGGAGGGCACGGAGCAGAAGTCGATGTTGCCGGCCTGGAACTCCTTGAAGGCGGTGTCCGGGCCCTTCTGGATGGAGAAGTTCACGGCATCGAGCTTGGCGGGGGTGCCATAGTAGCCGTCGAACTTCTTGACGTTGATGTACTGACCAGAGACCCAGGTGCCGTCCATCTGGAAGGGGCCGTTGCCGATGGGAGCAACGAGGAAGCTGTCGGGATCGTCTCGTGCCGCCTTAGGAACAGGCACGAGCGCCTGGTGGGCGCAGACGAGCGGCCACTCGGACATGGGCGTGATCAGGTCAAAGACGAGCGTGTAATCATCCGGGCACGTGACGCCGGAGATCTCGTCTGCCTCGCCCGCCTGCATCTCCTTGGCGCCCTTGACGGGGTCGAGGTGGTAGGCAACGTCCGAGGGGGTCTTCATCGTTGGGTCGCAGATGCGCTCAAAGGCGCGCTTGAAGTCCTCTGCCTTCACGGTGTCACCGTTGTGGAACTTGCAGTCCTTGCGGATGTGGAAGGTCCACTGGGTCGCGTCGTCGTTGGACTCCCAGGACTCGGCCGCCGCCGGCTCAAGCTCCTTGGTGTCGTAGTTGTACTTGGTGAGGGAATCGAACAGGCACTTCGCGACCTGGGTGCCCTCGGACTCCTGCGTGTTGTAGGGGTCGATGGCAACGGGGTCGTTGATGTAGTACTTCAGCACGCCGCCCGTGCTGGCTCCCGCATCAGAAGAAGAGCCACCCGAAGTCGCACTTCCAGAGTTGTTCTTGCCGCATCCCGCGAGACCGGCCAGTGCGGCGGCTGCGACGCCACCCTTGATGAAGCCTCGACGAGAGACTCCGCCAAATCTGTCTTCCATATGCTCCTCCTCTTCCACACCAATTTGACTGTCAAAGCATCAAGTCCCACCTTGATGTTGTGAAACAGGGTAGCGGGCTATTGTTTCTAAACAGTGTTCATCAAGGTCAAATAGTCCACATGTAACGTTAAGAACGTAAATAGAAAAGTTTATGAAATGACAATGTAATTACCCGTTAACGCAACTCCAAATTGCCAGGGGTCCCGCCCCGCTTAAAAGGAGCGAACGGCATCCGGAGTAATCCGCTCGGCCACGGCAACCGCAACCTCCGCCGTCATCTTTACGTCATAGAGCGTGCACAGCGCGGTTCCCGAGTGGACGTAGCGACTGGGAACGCCAGCGACCACGCAGGGAATGTCAAGCATGTGGGTGGGGCCGCCGTCGGTGCCGCCGCCCTCCCGCACGCTCGTTTGGCAGACAAGTCCCGCCTCCGCCGCACATTTGAGGACAAAGCGCTGGTAGCGAGGGTTCGTAATCATGCAGCAGTCAAAGTAGCGAAACATGGGGCCATGGCGAAAGGCAGTCTGGACGTCATCGGGGATGGTAAACGTGTCATCTGCCGGGCAGCCCTCAAACATGAAGGCGACCATGGGATCGAAGTGCAGCGCCGCTGCCAGCACGCCGCGCTCACCCACCTCCTCCATCGAGCTCACCGAGGCAACAACGTCAAAGGGTAGATCCGTGCGGCTAGAAAGCTCGCGCAGGGCGAGGAGCTCTGCGGTGACTCCTGCGCGGCAGTCGAATGCTTTCCCCAACGCAACGCCAGTCTTCTCGTTGTACTCGAACTTGGTGGCCGGGACAAAAGGCTCGCCCATGCCCATATGGAAGACGTTTACCGCCTCCTCCTTGGAGGTGGCGCCAACGTCCAGAATGAGCTGCAGCTCTCCGGAGGCGCGCTCGGCAGCGCTCATGAAGTGGGGCGGCTTCACGCCAATCACGCCATGGACCCACTCGCCTAGCGTGTTTCTCACCAGCACATCCTGGCCGGTGAGCACGTTGGGAGAGAAGCGTCCTAGTTCAACGAAGGTCATCGTGCCGTTGGAGCGGATGGACTTGACCATGCCTCCAACCTCGTCGCCGTGGGCATCGAGCATGAGCACGGGCTTCTCGCCTGTAAAGTTCTTGGGGGTGACGAGTGCGTCGTGGACGCTGTTGGTCTCGACCTTTGCCCACCCTTGGCAGAAGTCGCGCACGACCTCTATGGTCTCGTCCTCGAAGCCCGAGGGGGACTTTGTGTTAGAGAGCCTGCCGAGAAGGTCCACGACCTCGCTATCGTTGAAATCCATTGCCACTTGCCTCTCTCCTGGGAGCCAATATCGCGTACGTGCTGACGTTACTTGTCGCCATTGCCGCCGTATGCCTTGGTAGTGCGGACGGGCATGGGCGCGGGAAGCGGCGCGCGCTTGAGGGCGCCTATGAAGTCGACGAGGTAGCTGGCCACGCCGTCCATCATCTGGCCTCCCCACTCCGGGTTGGCGTTCGCTGGGTCGTCGGGGCCAATCCAGCCGTTGCCGGCGTAGCGGCAGGCGTCACGCGGAATGGCAACGTGAGCGCCCTTGAACTCAACGTTGTCCCAACCAGACGTGGGGAGCTCGTCGGAGATGTCGTTAGCAAGCGCCATGGGGCCAAGCTCGGAGGAATCCACAAGCGAGGGGTCGACGGCCATCACCGCAGCCGTCTCCTCTGCCCCGCCATGGCCACCGCCCCACGCAGGGTTGAGCTCGCCTGCCATGAGCCACCAATCCGCCCTTGCCGCGAGGCACCCTCGCCTATTGAGCTCCTCGCACACGCTTGAGATGGGCTTGATGTTGGGGCCGTGGCCGTTGATGAAGAGGAACCTTCTTGCTCCATAGTCGCAGAGCTGCATGCTGAGCGTCCGGACAAGCGAACGGAGAAGGTCATAGCCTATCGAGAGCGTTCCCGGAAACCCCAGGAGGTCATCCGCGTTGCCAAAGGGAATCGTGGGCGCAATGAGCACGTCCTCGCCAAGGGCAGCATCAATCTTTTCCAGCAGCAGATTGGGTGCAAGGGTGTCTGTTCCCAGCGGGTTGTGCCTCCCGTGCTCCTCCGTGCTTCCTATGGCCATGACGACGAGGTCGTTTCCCCGCTCAAAGTAGTCTTTCACGGCAGGCCAGGTACTCAGCTCGATGCGCATTTCTCCTCCTTGTTGTCCGCCCGTTCCTCGGCAGGCGGGAACGCCTGGTACAGATGCAGCTATGCAGTGTGCGCTACTGGTCGAGGTGCTCCGTTGCCCGAGAGAAGTCGATTGGCTTGGGCAGCGTCTCCGCCTCGAGGGCATGCGTGAACTCCTGTAGCCACGCCGCAGTGCCCTCAAGCATCGCCTTCCCAAGCTCGGCGCTTGCGCCGCGCGGATGGTCCTCGTGGCCTTCGGCAACCCAGCCGGAGCTTGCAAACCGGGCGAGCCTTCGCGGGAACTCCACCTCGGCACCGCCAAAGATCACGCTGTTCCATCCCGTTGAGGGCATGTCGGCCCCAATGTCGGGGAGCAGGTTCTCGTCTGTCACCTGCGACATGTCAACGGAAGCGGGATCGATGGCAAGGTTGGCGCTGGTCTCCATGGCGCCACCGTGCCCGCCGCCCCATGCGGGATCAAGCTGCGGGGCAACCCTCCACCAGTTGACCACCGCCGCAAGGCAGCCGGCATCGTTCAGGTCCATCGACGCCATAGAGAGAGATTTGACGTTACCGCCATGGCCATTGAGGAAGACGAAGCGGCGTGCGCCATAGGCTCTGAGCTGCCGCGTGATGCTCGAAAGGACGTCGTAGAGCCCCTGGACACCAAGGCTCACCGTGCCAGGGTACCCAACGAGGTCGTCCGTTGCGCCATAGGGAAGTGTTGGTGCCACAAGATACGTCCCGTCGCGCTGTTCCAGCAGCTCAAGGATCTTGTCTGGCGCCATGGTATCGGTGCCCAGCGGATTGTGCCTGCCGTGGCACTCCGTCGAGCCAACTCCAATAATCACCAGGTCGTGCTCCTTGAAGTAGTCACGAACCTGCGTCCAGGTGCTTCTCTCCATGTACATGTGGCATCCTCCTTGCGACAAGCCTTTATGTCACCAGCATAGGCTTGCAAGCGTTTAAGGATGCCAACTCGATGGTTCAATGTCCCACTTGTTAACCAAAGAATGTGGTGCTGATAAAAAAGGGACGGAGGGCACTCGCCGCTCCGTCCCGCATGAAACCGTTTTCCGAGAAGGCCTAGCCAACCAGGCCGATGGTCCCCGTGGGGAAGGTCACCGCCATCACGATGACGCACACCACAAAGATGACGGAGGTGATGACTGTGAGCCTGTCGAGGTTCTTCTCCCAGATGCCAGAGCCGGCGGAGGCATTGTAGAGCGAGGAGGCAATCATGTCAGACACGCCCGTGCCCTTGCCCGAGTGCATGAGGACGAGAGCCACGGTGAGCAGGCCGGAGATGAACAGCAAGACAAGGAGGATGACGTTGAGGACGTTCACGGATTCTGGCTCCTTCGAGAGCGGATTGGCTGTACGCAATGCTATTCAGCATAGCATATGGGGATACGCGTGTTTTATCGTTTTTCTCATTTCACAACTCAGATGACATCCGGCGAGCGGCGCGATGAACGGCGCGAGTTCCATGGGTGATACAGTCTTCTCCGGAGCTTACCCGAGGACTTTGGAAGGGAGCAGGAATGGAGAGACCAAACGCCTGGAAGGGCTATGGCGAGAAGGACCTGGCGCAGCTCACTGAATTCTGCGAGGGGTACCGAAAGTTCATCTCTGAGAACAAGACGGAGCGAGAGTGCTGCTCAACCGCCATCGAGCTTGCGGAGGCACATGGGTATCGCCCGCTTGAGGAGGCTGTCAAGGCAGGCGAGAAGCTATCGGCCGGCGACAAGGTCTACGCGTCGGTTCGCGGCAAGAGCCTCATGCTCATCGAACTGGGCACGGAGCCCCTTGAGCAGGGCGTCAACATCCTTGGTGCCCACATCGACTCGCCCCGCCTGGACGTCAAGCAGAACCCGCTCGAGGAGAGAAACGACATCGCCACGCTTGACACGCACTACTACGGCGGCGTGAAGACCTACCAGTGGGCAACCCTGCCTCTGGCAATCCATGGCGTTGTTGCCAAGAAGGACGGGAGTGTCATCAAGGTCGTGATTGGCGAGGACCCCTCGGACCCCGTCTTCTGCGTCTCCGACCTTCTCCCCCACCTTGCCCGTGAGCAGATGCAGAAGAAGGCGTCCGAGCTCATTGAGGGCGAGCTTCTCGACGTGATTGTGGGCAACCGCCCCAGGGCAGCTAGCGACGGCGCCGAGAAGGACCAGGACAAAGAAGCGGTTAAGGCAACCGTCCTTGATATTCTCGCCGAGAAGTACGATATCACCGAGGAGGACCTGCTCTCCGCCGAGCTTGAGATTGTGCCCGCAGGCCAGGCGCGCGACATGGGCCTGGACCGTTCGATGATCCTGGGCTACGGCCAGGACGACCGCTCCTGCGCCTACCCCTCGCTTCTTGCCCAGCTTGCGTGCGAGGCGCCCAAGCGCACCGCCGTCACCATCCTTGTTGACAAGGAGGAGATTGGCAGCCGCGGTGCTACCTCGATGAGCAGCCGCTTCTTTGAGGATGTCATGGCCGAGCTTATCGAGGCAGCCGGACAGGGTACTCCCCTGGCGCTGCGCCGTTGCCTCGAGCGCTCTCGCATGCTCTCGAGTGACGTCTCCGCAGCCTTCGACCCCAACTACTCCTCGGTCTTCGAGGCAAAGAACTCGTGCTTTCTCGGGCGCGGTCTCACATTCAACAAGTATACGGGAGGCAGCGGCAAGTCTGGCTCCAACGATGCCGACGCCGAGTACGTTGCCCTCATCCGTCGCGTGATGGATGACGCAGACGTCCGCTTCCAGACCGCCGAGCTCGGCCGCGTTGACGCCGGTGGCGGTGGCACCATCGCCTACATCCTGGCCACCTATGGCATGAACGTGATTGACTCCGGCATTGGCGTGCTCTCGATGCACTCCCCCTGGGAGGTCACGAGCAAGGCGGACATCTGGGAGGCCTACAAGGGCTATTGTGCCTTCCTTGCGCTGGAATAGCGGACAGCACGGGCGAAGCTTCTCGCCATTGGAGACAGTACCTCTTGATGGGTGCGGGCAGTCATGCTCGCACCCATTCTTGTGAGGTTCGCGAGCGAGGTGCGGCCATGCGACTTTCGAGTTGCAGTCGGCGAGCGGTAGGTAAATCAGGCCAGGAGTTTCAATACTGCAAACATTTGCTTCAGGCGTATTTCAGTCCTCCGCCACTTTCCTCCAACAGGACGAACATCTTTCTCGAAAAGCGGACACTGCGGTCATGCGGTGTCCGCATGAGGACAGACGGCGGGAGGAAAAGATGGGTCATTCGATGGATCGTCGCACCTTCATCAAGGGCGGAGCTGCCGCGATGGCAGCCGCAGGACTTGGTGCCTGCGGACAGCGCTCGTCCAGCAGCGGAGAGTCATCCAGTGGGGAGGCGGCATCGGGAGGAACCATCAACTATGCAATCACGAACCCCACGTCGATCGACCCCTTTGACATCGAGGAGTTCAACGGCGCGGCTGTTGCTTCTCAGCTCTTTGACCAGCTCACGGTCTACGACTACGACACAGAGGAGCTGAAGCCCAGCGTTGCCGAGTCCTGGGAGTCATCTGACGACGCCGCGACGTGGACCTTCCACATCAAGCAGGGCCTCAAGTTCCACGATGGCACCGACGTCACGGCCAAGTCGTTCCAGTACGCCTGGAACCGCATCTGCAACCCCAAGACCACCACGGCGCCGTCTGTGGTCTCGTACCACCTTGCCATGGTTAAGGGCTATGACGACGTGGTCAACGGAAACGTCGAAGAGCTTGAGGGGCTTTCCTGCCCCGACGACTACACCCTCAAGGTGGAGCTCACCGGTCCTTACGCAGACTTCCCCTTTGTGGTGTGCTGCACGCCCCTCTCGCCCATCCCGGACTGCGCGAAGGACAACTACGACACCTACTCCAAGGCGCCGGTTGGCAACGGCCCCTTCCAGATGGATGGCACCTGGAACGATGGCCAGTACATCAACATGAAGCGCTACGAGGACTATGCCGGTGTCAACTCCGCCAAGGTCGACGCCGTACACTTCAACATCTACAAGGACACCGACACGGCATTCCGCGAGTTTGAGGCTGGCAACCTCGACCTCTGCGACGTTCCCGCGGGGCGCGTCAAGGAGACGGTCGAGAAGTACGGGCAGTCGGACGACGGCTACACCGGCACCCCCAACAAGCAGACGATGGTTGGCGAGGTTCTGTACACGGAGTACCTTGCGTACAACGTGAACGACCCCATCCTCTCCGACAAGAGGGTACGCCAGGCAATGTCTCTTGCCATCAACCGCCAGAACCTCTGCGACACCCTCTACGAGGGATTTGCGCAGCCCGCAGGCGACATTGTCCCGCCGGGAATCAAGGGCAATGACGAGACCACGTGGCAGTACTGCGCCTATGACGTTGACAAGGCTGGTCAGCTTCTCGACGAGGCAGGCTATCCCGCCGGCTCAGACGGTATGCGCGGCATCGACCTCACCATCATGGTTTCCTCGTCCAACAAGACAAACGAGTTCGAGGTCCTGCAGGGCGACTGGAAGGCCGTGGGCATCAACGTGACCATCGACCAGAAGGAATACGCGTCGATGCTCGACGACTACGTTGCCGGCACCTTCCAGCTTGGATCTCGTGGCTGGACCGCAGACTATCCCATCATGGACAACTTCCTGCAGCCGCTCATGTACACCGGCGTGGGCGACAACGTCTCCCACTACTCCAGCGCCGAGTTCGACGCCAAGCTGGACGAGGCGAGAAAGACCGTGGACGAGGACAAGCGCGTCGAGCTCATGCACGAGGCGGACGCCATTGCTGCCGAGGACATGCCCATCATCCCCATGCTCCACAAGACCCTGAACAAGGTGACCTCGAACAAGTTCACCGGCATCAAGGTCGATGCCGCACGCCTGCCCGAGCTAAGGGACGCAACGCCCGCGCAGTAGCTGCGCTTGTGCAGCAGCTGCGCTTCTCGGCGTGCAATGGCACTGGGCCCATCGGTAGTAACCGGTGGGCCCAGTTTTTCGATAAGACCACAGAGGCAAGCGGCGCTATAACTCACGCTCCGGCGTCAAGCCGACGCCGGAGGCGCGGTTGCCGCAGGGACGACCTCCACACAGTCATAGAGGAGAGAGGGCTCGACCTTCTCGCCTAGCGCTCAATCTGCCCCGGCAGCGGAGACCGGGCAAAGGCGTCAAGGAACTTCACTGCCCAGTCCGCAAAGGAGGTGAGCATCTGCTCTCCCCACTCCGCAGACGCCTGCTTGGGATCGTCCTTCCCAATCCATCCGTTCGTGGCATACCTGCGAGCACGACGGATAAGCGATGGGTGGACGCCCTCGAACTCGACGACGTCAAAACCTTGGGTCTTGATATCGCTACCGCCGTCATCCACAAGGTCCATGGGGCCCAATGCGGAAGTGTCCACGGAGCTTGGGTCTATCCAGAGGTTGGCTGAGGTCTCCTGAGCACCGCCGTGGCCTCCACCCCACGAAGGGTTAAGCTCGCCCGCCAGCTTCCACCAGTTGAGAAGCGCCACCTGGCAGCCACGGTCGTTGAGGTCATAGCCGGTCGTGGTGAGGGCTCGGGTGTTTCCCCCATGACCGTTGACAAAGCAGAAGTGCCGAGCGCCGTAGTGGTAGAGCTGCCCGCAGATTCGTGCGGTCACCTGATGGAGGAGGTCATCCCCAAGCGAGAGCGTTCCGGGGTAGTCAATGAAGTGATCGGCAGACCCAAGGCGAAGCGTCGGCCCGTAGAGAAACTTGGGCCTGCGCTCATCCATGAGGTCCAGTATCCTCTGGGGGGCCATCCAGTCGGTTCCAAGTGGATTGTGCCGCCCATGGTTCTCTGTGCTGCCAAACCCAAGGACTACCAGGTCACTGCTGGCAAAGTAGGCCTCGACTGCAGGCCATGTCGACTTTTCGAGAAACAACTTCCGCCACCTTTCGGGCTAGAAGAACCACCCCATCTAGAAAAGGCCCCGGCGCGAAAGACGCACCGGGGCCAGATGAGACAAAGGGACAGTCCCTTTGTCTCACTACGCCATGGCGCTGCGGACCATGGCTGCGAAGCTGTCGGCCTTGAGCGAGGCACCGCCGACGAGCGCGCCGTCAACGTCCTCCTTCTCAAGGAAGCCGCCCACGTTCTCGGGCTTGGCGGAGCCGCCATAGAGGATGCGGATGCCGTCGGCCGTCTCCTGGCCAAAGATCTCGGCCAGGGTCTTGCGGATGGCGCCGCAGACCTCCTCGGCATCATCGGCCGTGGCGGTCTTGCCGGTGCCGATGGCCCAGATGGGCTCATAGGCAACGACGTACTTGGAGGGGTCATCGATCGTGAGACCCTCAGTGTCCTTCTTGATCTGCTCGACCACGAACTCGACGTGCTTGCCGGCCTCGCGAACCTCGAGGGACTCGCCGCAGCAGGAGATGGGGACAATGCCATGGGCCATGAGGGCCTTGGCCTTCTTGTTGATGTCCTCGTCCGTCTCGCCAAAGTAGCCACGACGCTCGGAGTGGCCAATGATGCAGTAGGTGGCACCAACGTCGGTAATCATGTCGGGAGCGGTCTCGCCGGTATAGGCGCCCTTCTCCTCCCAGTAGACGTTCTGGACGCCCACGGCGATGGGGGCATTGGCCTGCTGGATGACCTCGGCGACACCCTTAACGTCAATGGCAGGCGGGCAGACAACAACATCCACCGAGCCAGTGCCGTCCTTGAGCTCATCGACCAGACCCTGCGCGAGAACAACGCCCTCGTCGTAGGTCTTGTTCATCTTCCAGTTGCCAGCGATCATCCTGTTACGCATCGAGAAGCGCCTCCACTCCAGGAAGAGCCTTGCCCTCAACGAGCTCCATCGAGGCGCCGCCGCCCGTGGAGATCCAGCTCATCTTGGGAGCCAGGCCAAACTTGTTGATTGCGGCCACGGAGTCGCCACCGCCGATGATGGAGGTGCCACCGTTAGCCTTGACCTCTGCCACGGCCTCGGCAACGGCCTTGGTGCCGTCAGCGAACTCGTCCTTCTCGAAGACGCCCATGGGACCGTTCCAGAAGACGGTCTTGGCGCCCTTGATGGCCTCGGCGTAAAGCTCGCGGGTCTTGGTGCCAATGTCCATACCCATGCGGTCGTCGGGGATCTTGTTAGAGTCGACGACCTCCTTGACGGTGGGGTTGTCGAAGTCGTCGGTGACCACGTTGTCGACCGGCAGGAGCAGCTTGACGCCCTTGTCCTCGGCCTTCTGGAGGAGCTTCTTAGCCTCGTCGACGTAGTCAGGCTCCTGCAGCGAGGTGCCCACGGTGTAGCCCTGGGCCAGGAAGAAGGTGTAGGCCATGCCGCCACCAACAATGAGGGTGTCGGCGGAGTCGATCAGACGATCGAGCACGGTGATCTTGGAGGAAACCTTGGAGCCACCCACGATGGCGACAAACGGACGCTCGGGCTCGGCGAAGATCGACGTAAGGGTGTCGACCTCCTTCTCGAGCAGGAAGCCGGCGACGGCGGGAATGTAGGCGGCGGGGCCAACCACGGAGCCCTGCGCACGGTGCGCGGTGCCAAAGGCGTCGAGCACGAAGATGTCACCGTAGGAGGCGAGCTTCTTGGCGATCTCGGGGTCGTTCTTCTTCTCGCGCTTGTCGAAGCGGACGTTCTCGAGTACCAGGATGTCGCCAGGCTTGACCTCGGCAACGGCAGCTGCGGCCTTCTCGCCGTAGGTGTCGTCGACGAACTTCACGTCATAGCCGGTGAGCTCGGCGAGCTTCTCGGCGGCGGGCTTGAGCGAGAGCTCGGGCTCGGGGCCGTCGCCCTTGGGGCGACCGAGGTGGCTCATGAGCACGATACCAGCACCGTGCTCCTTGAGATACTTGATGGTGGGGATGGCGGCCTTGATGCGTGTGTCATCGGTGACAACGCCATTTTTCAGGGGCACGTTGAAGTCGACGCGCTCGAGGACGCGCTTGCCCTCGACGTCGATGTCGCGAACGGTCTTCTTGGTGAAAGCCATGTTCACTCCTTATTGTCGATACGTGCAAAAAATAGGGGCGCGGCCGCGGCCCGAAAGCTGCAAACCGCGCCCCATAGTTACCTCACCGAAGCGTCGACTAGGCGACGAACTTCTCGAAGTACTTGATGGTGCGGACCATCTGAGAAGTGAAGGAGTTCTCGTTGTCGTACCAAGAGGTCACCTGGACGAGGCTCTGGCCGTTGCCCAGCGGGTTGACCATGGTCTGGGTGGCGTCGAAGAGCGAGCCGTAGGTCATGCCGACGATGTCGCGAGAAACGATCTGGTCCTCGTTGTAGCCGAAGGTCTCGGGGATCTGCTCAGAGTAGGCCTTCATCGCGGCGTTAACGCCCTCGACGGTGACCTCCTTGTTGACCACAGCGTAGAGGTTGGTGAGGGAGCCGGTGGGCGTAGGAACGCGCTGAGCAGCGCCGATGAGCTTGCCGTTGAGCTCGGGGAGCACGAGGCCGATGGCCTTGGCAGCACCAGTGGTGTTGGGGACGATGTTCTCCGCGCCGGCACGGCTACGACGGAAGTTGCCCTTGCGCTGCGGGCCGTCGAGGATCATCTGGTCGCCGGTGTAGGCGTGGATGGTCGTCATGATGCCGGAGACGATGGGGGCGTAGTCGTTCAGGCCCTTGGCCATAGGAGCGAGGCAGTTGGTGGTGCAGGAGGCGGCGGAGATGATGTCGTCGTCGGCGGTCAGCGTCTCGTGGTTGACGTTGTAGACGATGGTCTTGAGGTCAGAGCCCGCGGGAGCGGAGATGACGACCTTCTTGGCGCCAGCGTTGAGGTGAGCCTGGGACTTGGCCTTGGAGGTGTAGAAGCCGGTGCACTCGAGGACGACGTCGACGCCGAGCTCGCCCCAAGGCAGGTTGTTGGCGTCTGCCTCCTTGTAAATCTTGATGGTCTTGCCGTCGACGGTGATGGAGTCCTCACCAGCGGTGACCTCGTGATCGCGGGAGTAGTTGCCCTGCGTGGAGTCGTACTTCAGCAGGTAGGCGAGCATCTCGGGAGAGGTAAGATCGTTGATGGCGACGATCTCGGAGCCCTCGTGACCGAACATCTGACGGAACGCCAGGCGACCGATGCGACCGAAGCCGTTGATTGCAACCTTAACTGCCATGCTTTCTCCTTTCGAGTGGCCGACGGGGCCTCCCCCCGACTGACCATGTAACAACGCCGAAACGTCATTGCTAGGGACATTCTACCGCACGTTTGCCAATCTAAAACGAGTAATCCGCAACGCTGGCAAAATTCTGGACGCATATCTGCGCAAAATATAGTATGTGCTGCAATCTACCTGCGCTTTTATGAGAAAGAATGACGATTTTCTGATGTGGAAACGTTCTCAGTTCTTCTCGGGAGCGCTCTCCTCGTCGACAATCTGCTCCAGCCTGAGCAGCCGGTGGTACATGGCAGACTTGGACGCCGGCGGGTCGAAGGTCTCGCCTAGCGCCGCAAGCGAGAGCTCGGGGTGCTCCCTGCGTGCAACGCAGAACTCGCGCACCGCCGGCGGGAGGTGCGAGATACCCACGAGCTCGTCCGCGCGGTCGATGAGCTCGAGCTGCGCCACGGCAGCCGAGGACGAGCGTGCCTGGTTGGCAACCTCCGCGTTGACGCGGCGGTTGACGTCGTTCTTGACCGACTTTCTCACCCGCGCGACCTCGACCACTCGCGCCATACGCTGGGCGCCCATTACGCGCAGAAGGCACAGCACATCGTCGAAGCTCTTGAGGTAGAGCGCATAGGCACCGCGGCGCCGGTTGATGCGCACCGAGGCACCCAGCGTGGAGATGACATTGGCTAGGCCCCGGGCGAACTCCTCCCCCGTTACCGCGATCTCCAGGTGGAAGTCGCCGCGCGGGTCGGCAATGAAGCCGCCAGCCATGAAGGCCCCGCGCACAAAGGCGCAGCGCGCCTGTCTCGTCTTGAGGAGCTCCTCGGGAACCCCCAGAGCGATACCGTGGCCAGGGACAAGAATCCCCAGGCTGGTGAGGTCGTCGGCCAGGCGGTCCTGCTCGGGCATCTCGATGAGGTAGTTTCTCGTCTTGTGGAGGACCGAACGCCGCACAGTGAGAGAGGTCTCGAGGTCAAACACGCGGTGCGTGAGCTTGATGACGGTACGGGCAACGGCGCCGGTCTCGGTGGCAATGCGAATCGAGTAGCGACCCGAGCCGTGGAAGCTCATGGTGCCGCAGACGCGGACGAGTGCCGAGAGCTGCGCGAGCTCGGCCATGCGGGAGGCGGGCTCTATGCGCGAGAGCTCGTCTTTTACCTGGGCGGTGAAGGACATTGGCTACCTCTCGCCCGTGGCAGCGTCGTGCGCGGCGGCAGCAACAGCCTCCGGGAGGTCGCGGTGGAAGAGGTTCACACGATAGCCCTGCGCCTTGAGATGGGCCGCCGTGGCGTTGGCAATGGCGACGCTCCTGTGCTGGCCGCCCGTGCAGCCCACGGCGATGGACAGGCGCGCCTTGCCCTCGGCGACATAACCCGGCATGGCAACGTCGAGCAGCCGCAGCCACGCGTCCATGAAGTCGCGCGTGATCTTGTTGTCCATCACGAAGCGTGCGACCTTCTCGTCATTACCCGTGAGGTAGCGCATCTCGGGGTCGTAGAAGGGGTTTGACAGAAAGCGCACGTCGATCATGAGGTCAGCCTCGGAGGGCATCCCGTGCTTGAAGCCAAACGAGAAGACATTCACGTCGAGGAGCTGCTGCTCGGTGAGCTCTGAGAAGGCCGCGTTGAGGCGGGCCCGCAGGGCTGAGGTGCGCATGTGGCTAGTGTCGATGACGAGGTCGGCCATGGTGCGCGCGTCCTTGAGCTGCCGGCGCTCGCGCTTGATGGCGTGCTCGACGGACTCGCCGGGTACCGCAAGCGGGTGGCGGCGGCGGTTCTCGTTGTAGCGGCGCATGAGAATCTCGTCGGAGGCATCCAGGAAGAGGAGCTTGCACGAGAGCTCGTGCTCGCCGAGCTGGCGGATGGTGTCCGTGAGCTCGTCGAAGAGGCCCTGGCTGCGCAGGTCGCAGGTCACGGCAAGATGTCGCCCAACGCCCGAGTTAATGCCCACGAGCTCAGCAAGCTGCGGGACCAGGCGCGGCGGGAGGTTGTCGATGCAGAAGTAGCCCATGTCCTCGAAGCAGTGCAGGGCCTGCGTGCGACCCGAACCGGACATGCCTGTGATGATCACGATGTCGGGGACGCGGTCGCGGCTCTCGGCGTCGCGCATGTCCTGGCCGGTGCTTGTGTCTGGCATTCGTCCCTCCTCCGCTCTGGTGGCAACCGCATCAAGTATAGGGGTTGGTGCCCGGTTGGCACGCTGGTGCTGGCGCCGTGCCGTTGCTCCCCCGGGGTCCGCACTTCTCGCCCGGGGGTTCTCGGCGGGGTTCTAGGCGGGGCTTCTCGGCGGACGGGGTCTCTCGTCCGGCGGGGCGAACGCCCCACTATCGAAACTCTCGCATAGGATTATTGCGCGATATTTCTCGTAAATATGAGCTTATCTGGGCAAACGTACTTAGGACAAGGAAAAACGCGCAATAAATTGCCGAGATGCAGCGGTGCCGTCCATAGAGACGCGCTTTTGATAGGGGCTCTCGCTAATGGCAACGTTCTAAGTTGGGATGGCGTGCCTCTCCCGAGCTCTAGCCCCTCTCGCCCCGTGGAGTTTAAGCTCCATTTCTTAATCCAGTTGGCCGCCACCTGGGCAAACGCAACCGCCGTTTAAGAAAAGGAGCTATTCTCCGCTGGTCCGGAAGCATAAGGGCCGGGGGGTCCAGGGGGTCCAGGGGGTCCAGGGGGTCCAGGACGCCGGAAGCAGCGTTACCGCAAGGATTACGCACGAAATTGCCCTTCCGGCGCGGAACTGACGCCGGAGGGTACGTTATCGCAGCTACTTCGTACGAAAGCGCCCCTCGGGCGAGAATTTCTCGCCCGAGCGTGAGGTTTCGACAGCATTCCGTACGACACCTTCGCTCAGGCGGCATTTTCTCGCCGAAGGGCGCATTTCTGCAGCTAGCACCTATGCGCGCTCCTCGGGGTAGACCACGCCCCACTCGCGGCGCAGGCGGGTCATGATCTGCATGACGTCAGCGGCATAGTCGATGAGGCCCGCCGCACGGGCGTCGCCCGCAACCGCATGCTCGAGGTCGGCAATCTCGTAGCAGAGCGCATAGCCCGAGCGACCTGCGCGAACCTCCTCGCGGCGCCCGTCCTCCGTCCACACGATGGTCGCGACATCGGCGCGAGGATAGTCCATGACCTCAACATAGCAGCGGTCAAAGCTCAGGACCGCGCGCTTGGGCTGCTTGGAGTGGAGCGTGAGCGAAAGGACGCCCATCTGCCCCTCCTTGTTCCGGCACACAATGCCCGAGGTCTGGTCCACGCCCGTCGACGCCAGGTTGGCGAGAGAAACGACTTCCGTGGGCTGACTTGCCATGAAGAGCCTCATGAGCGAGAGTGCGTAGACGCCAATGTCGAGCATCGCGCCGCCCGCCAGCTTGGGGTTGTAGAAGCGGTTGGTGAGGTCGCCGTACTCCTTGTAGCTGCCAAAGTTGAGCTGCGCCAGGTTCATGGCACCAAACTCGCCCGCGTTGGCACGGCGGAGAAGCTCCTGGTAGAGCGGCATGTGCAGGATGGTCGTGGCATCCATGAGCACCACGTTGTTCTCGCGTGCAAGCGCACGGGCCTCGTCGAGCTCCTCGGAGTTGAGCGTGATGGACTTCTCGCAGAGGACGTGCTTGCCCGCCGCGAGGGCGCCGCGCAGGTAGCGGATGTGCGTGTTGTGCGGTGTGGTGATGTAGATGGCGTCCACGCCGGGGTCCTGGTAGAGCTCCTCGGCCGAGTTGTACACGCGCTCCACGCCGTAGCGCTCGGCAAAGGTCTCGGCCTTCTCGCGTGTGCGGTTGGCAACGCTGCGGAGATGGCGGCCGGAGAGGGCAAGCGAGGTCGCCATCTGGTTGGCAATCACGCCGCAACCGATGACCGCCCAGGAGAGCTGCGGCGCCGTGTAGATGTCTGTGGGGAAGGGCTCGCCTGTGACCTCGGCAAACGCTGCCTTTGCGGCGGCCGCCGCATCGAGCGGGGCCACATTGCCAGAGCCGTTGTTCTCAGCCATGTGCTTCTCCTTTTGGTTGTTGCCGGAATGTCAGTACCTAAGCCTCGATGGCCGCCTTGAACCAGCTGGTGATGCTCGTGGGATGCGTGATCGCGGTGCCCGAGACCACAGCCCACGCACCAGCGTCAATGGCCGCGCGCGCGTCCGCCGGGGTGTGGACGTGGCCCTCGCAGATCACGGGGAAGCCGGGGAACTCCTTGGCGGCCTCGGCGAGAAGGGCGATGTCGGGACCGTCGTCCAGCGTGGTGTCGATTGCGGGCTTGTTATGCGAGAGCGTGGTGGACACGATGTCGCAGCCGCACGCGACGCCGCGACGGATATCCTCGATAGTCATGCAGTCGGCCATGACGATGGTCTCGCACTGGGCGCGCAGATCGCGGACGGTCTCCTCGAAGGTGCGGCCGTCGGGGCGCGGGCGATTGGTGGCGTCGATGGCCACCACGTCGGCACCGGCGTTCACGCAGGCCACGGCATGGCGCAGCGTGGGCGTGATGTAGACGCCGTCGTGGCCCTCCTTCCAGAGGCCGATGACGGGAATCTCAACGCGGCCCTTGATGGCGGCAATGTCCGAGAGGCCCTGGCAGCGAATCGCTGCGGCACCGCCCAGCTCGCAGGCGCGGGCGATCTGGGCCATGGTCTCCGGGTGCCGCATGGGTTCTCCGGGATACGCCTGGACGCTCACGATGAGCTTGCCCTTGAGGGACTGGACGAGCGGATTGACAACCATGGATGCTCCTCTCCGTGCGGCCCCCACGGTCGCGCCATTTAGGACTAGAGACTAGGCTAGCGTATGCTGAGCGCAACTGGCCCGCGAGATTCGGAGTTGGGCGCCTTTGCATGCTCATATCACGCACAGCGAATCCGCGTGATATCCCACACTGTTTCATCGGACTCTCGCCCACCACCCACCGGAGCGCAGCCTCAGTAGAGCAGGCTTTGTCCTATTCTCAGCATCAGGCCATAAGGGAGACATGATGAGAGCATATGCCATCCTTGCGCGAAGAGGTAAGCTTATCTGGTGCATCTGGTCGGGATTTATTGCCGCGCTACCGCCCCGCCAACCACTGTTTACGCTCAGCCTCGCCTGCGCCGCCTTGCTCGTCGGACGCACGCTCGGAGCTGCCGACAAGGTCTCTTCCGAGAAGTGTCGGCGGTTCATGGCTGTTGCAGGAGCCATAGGCGCAATTCCCATCTTCGCGCTAGAGGTATTGATTGTTGAAGCCAACGCTCTCGTAGACTTTGCTGCAGCCGAGGTCGCAGCTACCGCATTCGCTCTTGTTGGGTGGATATGCCTCGCCCTTGAGTTTGCGCATCCGGAACCCAATGATGACGCAGCTCTCCAGTCTGTAGTAATCCTCGGAATTACTTTTGTTGTGCCGCTTGTTCTGGGTCTCTCGTTTCCGGCAATCGGCCCATGGTTTCCTGTCTTCTCGGCATGCCTCGGTGCCACGGCATCTCTCGTAGCGCAACTCCTCACTCGTCTATCTTCCGGAACAGACGAACGGACGCTCTTCTCACTTGTCGCCGGACTCGTATTCTCGGCATCACTCTATGACACCCTATCGGGTTGCCCACATCTCGCTCTTGTTCTAACGGGGATGCATCTCTTTGCTGTTACCGTCGTTATTTTATACCTTATCCGTCATGCGTCCCCCAGGCACACGACCGCCACCGAAGAGTCGACAAATCCCAGGCAAAAAGTCCGTGAGAGCACCCGCATCGAGCGGCTTCTCTCCTCCCATGCACTCCGTCCACTCAGTGGTCGAGAGGCCGAGGTTCTTATCAGTACCGCACTTGGAAAGCCGCGCCGCATCATCGCACAAGAGCTCGGCATCTCAGAGTCAACTGTCAATACCAATCGCTCTCGAGGATATGAGAAATTGGGAATACGCTCCAAGAAAGAACTCTGCCTTCTCATCTCTTCTGCACAGCAGAGCAATGATGTCAAATCTGATAACGCAAGCGAAAACTCAACATCAGTCAACCGTAGATTTGCATTCTTGCACAAGCATTGGAGCACCCTTGCCTGTATGGGGTTCTGCCTTGCATATACCTTGTGTCCATTCGATGCGAACAGTCAACTTGTGACGGCACACTTCTTTGGACTCGCTCTCATCTGTGGTGCTCTCATCGGTTTTCTCTGCCATCCAGATTCAGGAGGAGAGGAGGCCCTTCGACAACGGCTTTGCGTTTCCCCTTCTTGGGAAAAAAGCCTCCTCGCGGCTACCGGAACGACACTCTCCGCAGTGCTTCTGGTGGCGTCTTGGCCACTTCAGTGGCTCTTTCGCATCCTTTCACTGTTAGTTCTTTTCGCAACCATTTTGCTCATTGGTACGAACGTAGCTCTATCAGGAGCTGAAATCTCGTGGACGCATCGCACCAGGCATCTCCTGCAAACGGGCATACAGGAACTATTTTGTCGCTCTCGCGAACTCGCGGCACTCGTGGGATTCTGTTTCCTTCTTCAGGGACCCATTAACTCCCTACTCACATCTCATCCCGATGTGTCGTACGTGCTGTGTGCACTTCTTCTTGTTGCCGGGGCCATGGTATTTGGAAAGATCTCCCCAACAACATCCCCCTACGGAAACTCTCCGAAGGACGCGGACGTGGTGCTCAAGCACCTCCGCAGTTACGGGCTCAACGAGCTCCAGACACAAATTGCCCTCCTCATCGCTCGGGGTGACAGCGAGGGTGAAATCTGTGATCAGCTTCATATAGCACGAGGAACCGTAAAGTCATACCGGAGTCGCATTTATGTCGCCCTTGGCATTCACAGCGCAGCTGAATTGCAAAAGGTAATAACCTCGCTCTTGAGTTGACACGAATTTACGAATCCCATCCTCTTGGACGACAGACGCAAACCCCTAACCCTGAAATCATCTTCCTAGTCAGTCCAATATCAAGTACGGAGGCGAGAGGAAGAGATAGATGGAACAGTACAAGCACCTCTGTCGACTAAAGCGTCTCAGAAGTATCTCGGATCGATACAGCGAGAACGTTCCCTATCTAAGAGGAGTTTGAGATGTACAAGAAGATGATTGCCGTTTTACCAGTCCTCGTTGTTCTTCTCGCTATCAGTGGTTTTCACACGCCTGCAGTTGCGTCAGAGCCCCCCGTGAGAGATGTCCCCTCTGAAGAGGAGTTCGCGCCGTATTGGGAAGAGGCTGCACGTATGCCGATAATGTCCGATAAGGGACCAATGAGGCGCTTGGGAACCTACCCCACTCGCAAGGGAGTGATCCTTGTCACCGGGGATAAGTTTAAGTGGATTCCTTCTGGACATGCAGCTATCGTCTACTCTTCCCTATGGGTTGTAGAGTCCACAGACCAAGGAGTCGTTCTTGGGTCAAATAACTGGGCATCCTCAAAGGAGGTCGTGTACGGTCTAAACGTGAACGAGACGACCACGGCACAAGACGCAGCAGCGGCCAACTGGTGTTATTCGCAGATTGGAAAGCCATACAACTACAATTTCTTCGACAGGGATACGCGTAACTCTTTCTATTGTTCTCAGCTTGTGTGGGCTGCCTACAAAGACCTCTATGGAATTGACCTCGACACATCTGCCTGGGGCAATGCGGTCTACCCGACAGAACTTGTTATGTCTTCGCATACGTCGACTATTTACTCTCAAGTATAGTCTGGCTTCACGGTGCGCCCCGTTTATTCCATGGGGTGCACCTCCTTCACCCCTGACTGGAGGCGCACATGAAAAGGCGCGCTGCCCTGCTGACGGCATTTCTCGCATGCGCTGTCGCAGCACTCTCCATTGCTTGGCTGACCAGAAGAAATGTCTCTCCTGCCCCCACGGAGCAGGCTTCCTTTGGCGTGATTGAGACACGGCAGTTCCAGGCGCGGAGCCGAATCATTCTCTATGACAGCGAGCTCAACGAACTCGGCGGCCTGCCGCTTGACTATGCCACGCTCGGGTGTGACTGGAACCTCTCCCCCGTCTATGACGGCACGCTTTATGTTATCCCCCAAGGCTACACAACCAAGCGCGACGAGAAGACGGTGCTCGGCGTGGACCTTGATGACCTTTCCGTAACCCGCTACAGCGTCGATCAGATAAACCTCTATGGAGTCTGCGCAGATGATGACTACATCTTTACCTGCAGCAACCTCAACAACGTCTCGCACATATGCCGCATAGACCGGCAAACGGGCGATGTCACTGACATTGGGGAGACGGACACCTACATCGAGTCCCTCTGCCTTTACGACGGGAAGCTGTATGCCTTCTCAGCGGGAAGTCCCCTCTCGCCCGACGCGCCAGACGAGTCCACATCGTGGATCAGCATCTATGACCGAGACCTCAATCTGATAGACACCGTAACCACGACTAAGCTTGGATCCGGTCGTTATCGGCCCGTTGCCGCAGGCAACCTGCTCATCTTTGCGAATTGGGAAGACGCCTCGAGGCAAGTCCCATCGACGCAGCTCGGCATCTACCACACCGATACGGCCGTGCTCGAATCGAAGGAATTCGATACGGCCGTGCTCGATGCCCTCCCCTGGAATGGCTGCGTGCTTCTCCTCTTTGGAGACATTCATAGTGAGAGCCCGACCACAGCCGCGCTCTACGACCCCTCAACGTGGGAACCGCTCTCGGAAGAGCACAACCTTACCTGCGCCGTCATGCAGAGCTGCATCTCTGGCGATACGCTCTATGTTGTGGGCGCCAATCGCGAGCTCCTCTCGTTTGACCTGACAGACAGTCTGTCGCCACTCGGTCGCTCCACCGTGAGCCACATCGACGAAAACTTTAGCTACATCTCCGGAATGTTTGCGGTCCCCGACTAACGCGCCTTCTCCGCCACCGTCTGGGCCTCCTCGTCCCAGGCACGGAGGGCGTCGTAGACCGCCTGCGCCACCTCGGCGGGCACACCCGGGACCTGGGCGATGTCCTCCACGCTCGCAGCACGCAGGCGCTTGAGCGAGCCAAAGCGGCGCATGATGGCCCGCTTGCGCTTGGGGCCCACGCCCGGCACGTCGTCGAGCACCGAGACGGTCATGGCCTTGTCGCGCAGCTCGCGGTGGAAGGTGATGGCAAAGCGGTGCGACTCGTCGCGCACCTGCTTGATGAGGTAGAGCGACGCCGAGCCCGAGGGCAGCACCACGGGTGTCTCGTCCCAGGGGACAAAGACCTCCTCGTCCGACTTGGCAAGGCCGCACACCGGAATGTCGAGCCCCAGCGAGGAGAGCTGCTCCATGGCAGCCGTGAGCTGGGGCTTGCCGCCGTCGACCACCAGCAGATCCGGGCGCGATCCAAAGCGCTCGTCGGCCATGCGCTCGGGCGCGTAGCGCCGGGCGAGAACCTCTGACATGCTCACGAAGTCGTTCGCCTCGGTGAGCGGCGTCTGGATCTTGAAGCGCCGGTACTGGGACTTGTCGGGACGGCCGTTGGTAAAGACGACCATGGAGGCAACCGTGAAGTGGCCGTGGAGGGTCGAGATGTCGAAGCACTCGATGCGCATGGGCGGCGCGTCGAGGGCAAGTGCGCTCTCGAGCTGCAGCAGCGCCTGGTTGGTGCGGTCGTCCGCGTAGCCCGTGCGCACCATGTAGCGCATGAGCGCATGACGGGCGTTGGCGACCGCCATGTCCAGGAGATGGCGCTTCTCGCCGCGCTGGGGGTGATGGATGTGGCAGGCGCGCCCGCGCTTCTCGGCAAGCCATTCCGAGAGAAGCTCGGCGTCCGGCAGGTCTACGTCCACGTCCACCTCGGAGGGGATGTCTGCCGTCTCGTCGTAGTAGCGCTTGAGGAAGCCGCCCTGCAGCTCGACCTCCCCCACGTCCGCGCCCTTGTCGAGAATGAACTCGACGGTGCGCACCGTGCGGCCCTCGCGCACCACAAAGACGCAGGCCGCGCTGATGGTCTCCTCGCGGTAGAAGCCGATAAGGTCGAGGGAGACGTCCGAGGAGAACATGACCTGCTGGCGGTCGTCCAGGGCGTTCAGGCTCTCGAGGCGCGCCTTGAGGCGGCCCGCGCGCTCAAAGTCGAGGTCCGCGGCGGCCTCGCGCATCTGCTCCTCCACGGCCGAGACCACGTGCGAGCGGCGCCCGGCGAGAAAGTCTTCGACCTGCCGCACGTGCTTGGCGTACTCGACAGTGTCGATGGCGCCCACGCAGACGCCCGGCCCCTTGCCCATGTGGTAGTCGAAGCAGGGCCGCCCCGTGCGGGCAAGCGCCAGGTTGGCCACGGCCGCCTCGTCAGGGCGGCGCTCCAGCTCTCGACGGCAGCGCTTCCACTCCGCGCACGTGGCCGTGCAGATGGGCACGACCTTGCGCAGCGTGTCGATGGTGTCGCGCGCGGCGTGAGCGTCGGTGTAGGGGCCAAAGTAGCGCGTCCCCTTGCGGTGGTGCTCGCGCGTGTACTTGATGGCCGGGAACACATCCGACTCGGTGATGGCGATGTAGGGGTAGCTCTTGTCGTCCTTGAAGTCCACGTTGAAGTACGGGTGGTACTGAGCGATGAGGTTGCGCTCGAGCACGAGGGCCTCGTGCTCGGAGCCCACCACGATGTAGTCGAACGACCTCACGACCTGCATCATGAGGGGAATCTTGTCGCGGTCGTCCTGGAGCGTCACGTACTGGCGCAGGCGGGCGCGCAGGTTCTTGGCCTTGCCCACGTAGACGACCTGACCGCGCGCGTCCTTCCAGAGGTAGCAGCCGGGGTCCGTGGGAGCGTCGTCCACCTGGCGACGCAGCTCGGGCAGGCTCTCGTCAAGCGAGCGCGCATCGTCAAAATCCGGGCGAGCCCCGGGGTCACGGATTGTCATGGCACGTTATGCCTTCCTGCGCTGGAGCGCCCAGCCGTCACGGCTGGTCCGGCTCGGGGAGGTAGCGCTTGAACTTCGAGACCTGGTGCTCGAAGTTGACCCGTGCCCAGAAGCGCTGGGAGAGGGAGTCCTCGGGCCAGTCGAGCGCAAAGCTCGCGGTGTGGTTGTCATATGCCGCAAGCACGCGCTCCTTCACCGGCACGTTGGGCATGCAGCGCTCGATCACTGCCTTGGGAACGCCCACGTAGGCCCAGTCGCCCTTGGGCTCCACGGGCACCGGGCTCACGCCGAGAATGGCGTCTTCCGCCTGGATCCGGGCGTAGTTGATGCCCGAGAGGAGCACGAGCCACGAGCTGCGGCCGGGACGAGCGTTGACCTCGAGGAAGCGGTAGCTGCCGTCACGCGCGTCGTACTTGGCGTCAAAGCAGCACATGCCGTGGTAGCCCACCTTCTTGAGGAAGCGCGCAGCCGAGGAGGTCATCTCCTCGTTTGGCTCGGGGACAATGGCGACGGCGTTGCCAATGGCGCTGGGGTGGTGGTCCTCGAGGCCCACGTGGCAGCAGACCGTAAAGACCGGGTTGGAGTCCTTGTCGACGTAGCAGTAGAGGGCGTACATGTGGGAGTCACCACCCGGCACAAACTCCTGCACGATGAGGCTGTCGTCGTAGCAGGAGTCCTGGAGCGCCGTGTAGACCCGGCGCAGCTCCTCCGGTGTCTGGATGACGAAGACCTTCTTCTTGCCCTCGAACTCCGCGTAGTGGTAGTGGGCCGAGTTGGACGGCTTGGCCACCAGCGGGTAGGTGAAGCCCTCATCGTTGGCAACAGCGCCCTTGAGCGAGCAGTCGAGGAAGCGCGTCTTGGGGTAGGCCATGCCCACCTGCTCGCACACCTCGTAGAAGTTCTGCTTCTGCGTGACAAAGTCGAGTACGTCAAAGTCCACGACTGGGGTGTAGTACCACCGCTCGAGCTCTGGCTTGTGCTTAGAGACGATACGCGCGTAGAAGTCGCCGCAGGTCACGAGGAAGGGCACCCGCCCCTCGACGCAGAGCTGGTCGCCCACGCGCTTGAGCAGCGGGATGAGGACCTCCTCGGAGTCGACGCCCTCCTCCACGTGGTAGTCCGCAAACTTGGTGCGCGAGATGGACTTGATGTCCGAACCCGCGTAGATGATCGAGCGAACGTGGTAGGCCTCCCAGAAGGCGCGGACATACGCGTAGCAGGAATAGTCTGCCCCCAGGATGACCGGCTGGATCTTCTGGGCAAGCTCGTCTCTATCTGTGACCTTGGGCCTCTGCGCCATGCTTGGGTTACCTCCGGTTCTGCCTACTTGCGGCGGGCGTCAAGCTCGCCGGCCAGCTCGTTAAGGGTGATGCCGTACTTCTCGGCAACCACGAGCATGTGGTAGAGAAGGTCGCCCATCTCGTAGCGGATGTGGTCGTGGTCCTCGTCCTTGCAGGCCATGATGATCTCCGAGGACTCCTCGGCGAGCTTGGAGAGCAGCTTGTCGCCCTTCTCTGGCGTGAGGAGGCACGCCGTGTAGGACTCCTCCGGGGACGCCGAGGTGGCGCGCTCGTGGATGACGGCGGCAAGTCCCTCCAGGGTCTCCCCGATGTTTCCGTCCTTCACGTTTGCGGTTCTGACGCCCATCTGTTCTCCTTTGGTTTGTGCGAGCAACCCATTTAGTGTACGGCAAGGACGCCCGCGGAATGTGCAGGCAACGTAGCGCCTGGGGGCGCGGGGCTTAGGCGAGAGGAACCTCGCGGAAGAAGCAGCTGCGGTGCCCTGTGTGGCAGGCGGGACCAGGCGAGTCGACCACGTAGATGAGGGTGTCGGCGTCGCAGTCCACAAGGATGCGGCGCACCTGCTGCATGTTTCCGCTGGTGGCGCCCTTGTTCCAGAGCTCCTTGCGCGAACGCGACCAGAACCAGCTGGTGCGCGTCTTGATGGTGAGGTCCAGGGCCTCGCGGTTGGCCCAGGCGACCATGAGCACCTCGCCTGTGCCCTCCTGCTGCACGACCACGGGCACGAGGCCGTGGGCGTCAAAGCTTACGCAGGCGGGAAAGTCGTCACAAGGCTGCGGGGGCTCGCCGGCATAGGTTGGCGAGACGTGCGACGCATCTGTCATGGTTCTTGCTCCTTCTCGTACAGGTGTTGCAGACGATGACGCGCAGGGTTCGCTAGAAATCGAGCCTCACCGGGATGCCCTGACTCGCCATGTACTCCTTCACCTGACGCACCGTGTACGTACCAAAGTGGAAGACGCTCGCGGCGAGAACGGCGTCGGCCTCGCCCTCAATGATGCCCTCCGCAAAGTGCTCGAGCGTGCCCACGCCGCCCGAGGCGATTACGGGGATGCTCACCGCGCGCGAAACGGAACGCGTGAGCGGGATGTCGAAGCCGTCCTTGGTGCCGTCGCGGTCCATGCTCGTGAGAAGAATCTCTCCGGCACCGCGGCGTGCGGCCTCCTCGGCCCACTCGACGGCGTCGATGCCCGTGGGGATGCGGCCTCCGGCAAGGTAGACCTCCCACTTGTCGCCCGGCCCCACCTGCTTGGCGTCGATGGCCACGACCACGGCCTGGCTGCCAAAGGCGCTGGCAGCGCGCGTGATGAGGGTGGGGTCGCGCACGGCGGCCGAGTTGATTGAGACCTTGTCGGCGCCCGCCGAGACCATCACGCGGCAGCCCTCGACGTCGCGGAAGCCGCCACCCACGGTGTAGGGGATGTGCAGCTGGCTTGCCGCGCGCGAGGCCAGGTCCATCGTAGTAGAGCGATCATCCGAGGTCGCGGTGATGTCGAGGAAGACCACCTCGTCCGCGCCCTCGCGGTCGTACTTGGCGGCAAGCTCCACGGGGTCGCCGGCGTCGCGCAGGTCGACGAAGTTGACGCCCTTAACGACGCGGCCGTCCTTGACGTCCAGGCAGGGGATGACCCTCTTTGTCAGCATGGTTACTTCCCTTCGGTGGGGGGCCGCCGTGCTTGTCGCGGCGCTCGGCGCTCGCCGCCCTTGGGGGCGGCTCGCTCGCTTCGCGACTCGCGCCGCGACAAGCACGGCGGCCCGCAGTCGAAACCAACACGTTCAGGCGGTCATCCCCTGACTGGAGCCTGGGACCAGGGCCTGACCTTCTAGAAGAACAGAGAACAGAAGCCAAGCGACGTTGCGCGAGGGCGCGCTGCTTGCGGCAGGCTGCCCTGAGGTCTGCCGGCCCTCCCGCAAGGCGAATCGCGCAGCGAGCGAGCCGCCAAAGACGGCGAGCGCTGGGCCGGGCAGGAGGGCCGGCAGACCCCATCGCCTACCCGCACGCGGCGAGAGCGTCCTCGAGCGTGAGCGCGCCCTCGTACAACGCGCGCCCCGTTATACAGCCCTCGACCACCTGCGGCCCCAGCGCGGCAAGCGCTCGCACGTCGTCCACGCTGGCAATGCCACCGGAGGCAACCACGGGAAAGCCCGCGACCTCGGCGATGTGCCTGTACGCAGTGGGGTCGACGCCCGTCTGCATGCCGTCACGGGCGATGTCAGTGAAGACCAGGTGGCGAAAGCCCATCTCGGCAAGGCTGGAAACGAGGTCGTCCGCCGCAAGCGAGCCACCCTCGCGCCAGCCGTTCACGCGCACAACGCCGTCCTTTGCGGCGACGTCCGCCACTGCCATGTCGCCAAACTCGCTCGCCGCCTGGCGGGCAAACGCGGGGTCGCGCACGAGCGCCGTACCTATGGCGATGCGTCGCACGCCCAGCCCCGCAAGCCGGCACATGGCGTCGATCGAGCGCACGCCGCCGCCGGCGTCAACCGAGAGCCCCTCGACCTGGCAGATGGCGCGTATCGCCTGGGCGTTTGCCTCGCGGGCCGCCTCGTCCTCGCCAAGCGCGCTCGAGAGGTCTACCACGTGCACCCAGCTGGCACCGCGGGCGAGAAAGTCGCGGGCCACGGAGGCCGGGCTATCCGAATAGACGTCCATGCGCGAGCGGTCGCCGTTCGCAAGGCGCACCACACGGCCGCGCACCAGGTCGATTGCCGGGAACAGGATCATCGGACGCCCCCAGCCCGCACGATGTCGACGAAGTTGGAGAGCACCACGAGGCCCGTGGCAGAGGACTTCTCGGGATGGAACTGCACGCCAAAGACCGCACCCTGTGCAATGGCCGAGCCAAAGCTGCGCGCGTAGTGCGTGCGGGCGGCAACCAACGCGGGGTCGACGTCGTCCGCAAGGGCGTAGGAGTGCGTGAAGTAGAAGTTTGCGCCGGAGGGAACGCCGCGCAGAAGGCGGGAGCTCTCGCCCACCGCGGTGGGATAGACCTGGTCCCACCCCACGTGCGGCACCTTGAGCCTCCCCGAGCGCAGCCGCGTGACAGAACCGGGAAAGTAGCCCAGACCGGCGACCCAGCGGTCGTCACCGAGAGTGCCGGCGGCGACGGGCTCCTCGTTCTCGTGCGGGAGGCCCCTCTCGCCCGAGCGCTCCTCACCTCGCGAGAAGAGCAGCTGGAGCCCCAGGCAGATGCCCAGGAAGGGAACGCCGCGGTCGAGTGCGTCGAGAATGGCCTCGCCCTGGCCGGAGGCGTTCACGTACTCCATGGCGCTCTCAAAGCTGCCAACGCCAGGAAGCACCAGGCCAGAGGCCGTGGAGATGTCCTCGGGCGCGTCAGAGATGACCGCCTCGCCGCCCACGGCAGCAAGGCCGTGCTGGACGGAGAGGAGGTTGCCCTTGTGGTAGTCGATGACGACGATCTTCGCGGATGCCATCAGAGCGCCCCCTTCGTAGACGGGATGCCCTCCACACGCGGATCCGTCTCGACGGCGGCCCGGAGGGCGCGGGCAAACGACTTGAACGTGGCCTCGAGGATGTGGTGGGCGTTCTCGCCGGCAATCTCGCGCAGGTGAACGGTCATGCCGGCGTCACGCGCCAGGCCGCAGAAGAACTCGTGCCCCAGCTCGGTGTCGAAGGTGCCCACCTTATCGGGGCCAATGGGCACGTCCCAAAAGAGCTCGCCACGGCCGGAGATGTCAACGGCAGCCATGACCAGGGCCTCGTCGAGCGGGACCAGCGCATCGCCAAAGCGGCGGATGCCGCGCTTGTCGCCCAGCGCCTGGTGGAGCGCCTGTCCCAGCACGATGCCGGTGTCCTCGACGGTGTGGTGGTCGTCCACCCAGGTGTCACCCTTCACGTGCACCGTGAGGTCCACGAGCGAGTGGCGCGAGAGTGCCGTGAGCATGTGGTCGAAGAAGCCCACCCCCGTCGAGATGTCCGAGGTACCGGTACCGTCAAGGTTCACCGTGACCTCAATCGATGTCTCGGCGGTCTGCCGAGAGACGCTTGCCACGCGTGCCATGGTCATTCCCCCTTCAGGATGGACTTGAGGGCTGCCACCACAAGATCGTTCTCCTCGGGCTTGCCCACGGTGATGCGCAGGCAGCCCTCAAGACCGGGCGTGAACGAGAAGTCCCTCACCAGTATGGAGCGCTCGTCGCGCAGGCGGCGCCACACGTCGTGGGCGTGCGGCACGCGAACGCAGAGGAAGTTCGCCTGGCTCGGCCACACGTACACGCCCAGCGGGGCGAGGACGTCAAGCATCTTGGAGAGGCGGCCGCGATCCTGCCGTATGGCTTGGATGGCCGGCTGAAACGCGTCCCGGTGCGTGACGGCGACAAGGGCGGCGGCCTGGTCGAGCACGCTCACCGAGTAGGGCTGCCTCACGGCGGCAAGCGCCGCCACCACCGCGGGGCTTGCCAGCACGTAGCCCATGCGGGCTCCCGCCAGCGCAAACGCCTTTGAGAAAGTGTGTAGAACGGCCAGGTTCTGGTACTCGCCAAGCATGTCCTCGACGGAGGAGCCGGGGTCTGCAAACTCGATGTAGGCCTCGTCCACAAGAACGATGCCCGGGCACGCCTCGCAGAGCCTGCGCACGCCCTCGCGCGGGAAGAGGTCGCCCGTGGGATTGTTGGGCGAGGTCACCACCACAAGCGTCGCCGTGCGCGCGGCCTCAACCAGCGCATCCACGTTGGGAGCGAAGCCCTTCTCGCGCGGAACCTCGACCACGGGCGTCTCCACCATGGAGGCATAGAGCCCGTAGACCGAGAAGGTGGGCGGGCAGCTCACCAGGGCGTGCCCCGCACCGCCAAACGCCAGGAAGAAGTTGAAGAGCAGCTCGTCGCCGCCGTTGCCAACAACTACCTGCTCAGGTGCCACGCCGTGCCACGCGGCGATCTTCTCGCGCAGCTCTCCGCAAAGGGGAACGGGATAGCGGTTCCATGCGGCATCGGTCACGGCCTTGGCGAGCGCCGGTGCCACCTCGGGCGGGATGCCGTAGTTGTTCTCGTTTGCCGAGAGAATCACGTCCACGGGGGAGAAGGCCGGGTCGTAGGGCTCGAGCGCCGCCGCGGACGGCCGCATGAGCGCGCGGACCTCTGGTGTGATGCCTGTCATCTCTTCCCTACCCCTCGTATCCCGGCAGCTTGGGCACGCCCGGCGTGTCGAGGGCGCGCGGCCACGCGGTGTGGGTTGCGTCCTCGCAAGCGGCGGCCGCGTTTGCGAAGTCCTTCTCGCCCTGCTCGGCAAGCTTCACGCGTAGCCCGGCAGAAAGGGCGTGCGCCCAAAGCCCCTCGGCCTGAGCCATGGCCTGGACGGCGGGGGCATCCGCAAGAAGGCCCTGCGGCGTGTAGGAGATAACGCTCGAGTGCTTCTGGAAGTCGTAGACGCCCAGGGGGTTGGAGAAGCGCGCGGTGCCCCCCGTGGGGAGCGTGTGATCGGGACCAGCAACGTAGTCCCCCAGGGGCTCAGAGCTCCAGGCGCCCACAAAGATGGCGCCTGCGTTGCGCACAGACCCCAGAAGCGACATGGCGTCCTCGCAGTGCAGCTCGAGGTGCTCCGGCGCCACCACGTTCACGGCCTCGACGGCGTCTGCCAGCGTTGCGGCCACAACCACCACGCCGCGGTCGTCGAGCGAGGCACGGGTGATCTTCTCGCGCGGGCTCTGCGAGACCAGGCGCTCCACGGCGTCGAGAACGCGGTCTGGAAGCGACGCGTCGCAGGTCACGAGGTAGCAGGACGCCATGGGGTCGTGCTCGGCCTGGGCCATGAGGTCCGCCGCCACCACAACGGGGTCTGCCGAGGCGTCTGCCAGGACGCAGACCTCGGACGGGCCTGCGATCATGTCGATGCCCACATCGCCGGAGACGTGGCGCTTGGCGGCCGCAACGTAGGCGTTACCGGGACCCACGACCTTGTCGACGCGGGGGATGGACTCGGTGCCGTATGCCACAGCGCCAATCGCCTGGGCACCTCCCACGGCGTAGACCTCGTCGACGCCAGCCACGGAGGCTGCGGCCAAGGTATAGGCAGAGAGCGTGCCGTCGTGCTGGGGCGGCGTCACCATGACAACGCGCCGCACGCCGGCGACCTTTGCGGGAATGGCATCCATGAGCACGGTCGAGGGGTACTGCGCGCGGCCTCCGGGCACGTAGATTGCCACGGAGTCGAGCGGCGTCACCTTGACGCCCAGGATGGTGCCGTCGGGGCGCGTCTCGAACCAAGAGTTCTCGCGCTGGCGCTCGTGGAACTCGCGGATCTGACGGTACGCCCGGCGCAGAGACGAGAGGAACTCCGCGTCCACCATGCCGGGAGCGGCGTCCACCAGTTCCTGCGGAACGCGGAAGTCGCTTGGGCAGACGCCGTCGAAGCGCTGGCAGTACTCGCGGACGGCTGCGTCGCCCCTCTCGCGCACGTCATCCACAATTGCTGCCGCGCTCTCCATCACCTCGCGGGGAAGCGCCCCCGAACGGTTGAGGTCTGCCTGCGTGAGCGCCTGTCCGGCGGCAAGCGTGATCCTTCTCAAAGCTACTCCCCTCCCGCGACCTCGGCGAGACGCGTCGCCAGGTCGCGAATCCTCTTGTCGCAGCGGTATGCGGCCGGTCCTGCAAAGAAGCGGGCGGTGCATTCCATGACCTCGTCCACAACGACCAGGTCATTCTCGCGAAGCGTGGTGCCCGTGGCCGTGATGTCCACGATGCGGTCGGTCATGCCCACGATGGGTCCAAGCTCGATGTTGCCGTGCAGAGTCACAATGTCCACCTGCTGGCCAATGGAGTCGTAGTAGGCCTGCGTGATACGCGGGTACTTGGTGGCCACGCGCACGGTGCCACGCCAGGCGTAGTTGCGCTCGGCAAGGCCCGCCTTGGCGCGCGGCTCGGCCACCACAAAGCGGCAGCCGCCAAAGCCCAGGTCGACCAGCTGGAGCACGTCCATGGTGGCCTCAACGAGCGAGTCGCGCCCGCAGATGCCGCAGTCGCAGCCGCCGTGGCCCACAAAGGCGGGCGCGTCCTGTGCGCGCACGATCACGTACTCAACGTCGCCCTCGCGCACCGTGAGCTGGCGGCCGGGGTCGCGCAGGCCCTCAACCGGGAGCCCCGCCGCCTCCAGCACGCGGATGGTGTCCTTGAGGAGCGACCCCTTGGGAACGGCTATGCGCAGTGGCCTCTCGGCCAGCCTCACGCCAGGGGTGACCACGCCCGACTCGCCCGGCTCGCCCAGAATCTCCTGCAGGCGCTCGAGCGAGAGCGCAAAGCCGCAGGCAGCGGTACCCTCGCGGCCCAAGTTGGCGAGAACCGCGTCATAGCGGCCGCCGGATGCAAGAGATGCCGCGATGCCCTCGGCGTAGCCCTTGAAGATGATGCCCGTGTAGTAGTCAAAGGAGTTGATGATCGAGAAGTCAAAGGACGCGCGACCATCGGCAAAGAGGTCCGAGAGCGAGTCAACCAGATGCGAGAGTTCCGCGGTGCCGCGGGCATCCTTCTCGACACCCGCCTCGTCGAGCAGCGCGTCGAGCGCAGGCACCACCTCGGTGCCGCCCACCAGGCGCGGGATGCGGCAGATGGCGCGTGCCGCGGCGGGCTCCAACTCCTCTGCTGCAGCGGCCTTCTCGACCATCTCGTCCAGAGAGACAAAGTCTGAGTCGTGCACCAGGGCAAGTGCTTCCTCGCGGAAGCGCGCGCTGGGTGCGCAGGTGTCGAGCAGGGCCTTGAGCGGCTTGACAGAGCCCAGCACGATGCGCCACGCGGGCACGTCAAGCGCGCCGAGCGTCTCGGCGAGAAGGTCCACGACCTCGTGCTCTGCGGCAGCGCCGTCGCCGCCCACAAGCTCCACGCCAAGCTGTGTGAACTGGCGCGGTTGGCCTTTGAGCGAGGACTCCTCGCGCACGACGGGCGCCTCGTAGCGAAGGCGCACGGGCAGGCGGTCCGGGCTCACGCGTGTGGAAATCATGCGCGCGATGGGCAGCGTGAGGTCCGGGCGCAGCGTGAGGAGGCTCCCGTCCACGTCGAAGAGCTGGAACGGCAGGCCCTTGATGCGGCCGGCCCGCTCGAGGGCGTCGCGCGACTCCAAGAGCGGCGTCTCAACCGGAAGGTACCCATGCGACGAGAAGACCTCGCGCACGATGCCGGAGATGCGCTCGCGCGCGAGCGCCTCCTGAGGAAGGATGTCACGGAACCCGCTTGGTGTGCCTGCTATCACGCCTGCCCCTCTCCCCTTTTTGTACGTAGAGCATACCGCTCTGCCGCGACGGAAAATGCCACGCACGTTGTGTGGCGCGCCCGTCCCGTGCGCTGTCCTTCTCGTGCGTTGTCACTTTAGCATACTAAAGTGCATGGGGCTGTATGCAGGCGAGGCACACAGAGCGTTAACGCTCCATTCATATGGGGAGAGTACAGCGGCAGGGCGCGAGGGCTCGTGCTCGAGTCGCCGGAAGCCCCGTTTTGTTGCGTTTTTCGCCATTTGACGCCCATCGGCGATTATTAGTCGCCGGAAAGGCCTCCATGATGCAAGCTGCAACAAAACGTGCCCTCCGGCGACCGTTATGAGACAAAGGGACAGTCCCTTTGTCTCATCCGCGGCGGCGAGTGAAGCGGGCGAGAACGGACTTGATGAAGTGCGCCTCGGGCACCTTGAACAGGATGGCAAGTCCATAGGTGACCAGCACAGAGGGGATGCCCGCCACCGCGCAGTACAACAGCGCCAGGAAAGTGTGCCCCTCGCAGCTACCAACAAACGACGAGAGTGCCCAGAGGATCGCAATGCCCGCACCGGCGCCCGCCAGCCCAAAGACGACCGACTTCACGAACGACTTCAGCACCGAGCCAAAGCCCACGCGCCCCAGCGAGGAACGCAGGTTCACGATGGTCACAACGTCGACGAGCAGGAAGAAGACAAAGGACGTCAGCGCAATCACAAACATGGAGCCCGTCTCGCCGAACCATGCGGGGTTGAGCAACAACAGCACGGCAACCTGCCCGGCACCGCCCACGACGTTTGCCAGCGCGTAGACCCTCATCTGGCGCATGGACGAGGTCACCTTCTGGAAGTACATGCCAATGCCGTAGAACGGCAGCGCGCAAGCAAGGCCGCAGATGTAGGCGGCAGTCATGGAGAGCTGGTCGGCGGTGAACTTGCCAGCCGCAACGAGCGACGCCAGCGGCATGGAGAAGGCAATGAGGTACATGCCAAACGGCACCATGAAGAAGAGGATCTGGCTCATGCCGGAGGTGACGCCGCGCTTGAAGCCGTCGATGTCGTTGTGCGCAAAGCGGTCGGAGAGCTCGGTGAACATGGCCGTGGTGATGGGGACGGCGAGAATGGCGTAGGGCAGCGTGTACCACAGACGCGCGTAGTAGATGACGGATGCGCCAGAAACCGAGACGGAAAGCGATGTGCTCTGCTGCACCGACGTGGTGACAAACGACGTGATCATGACCACCAGCGAGGGAATGCCAATGGAGAGTGTGTCCCTGAGCGCCGGGTCGTGCCAGTCGATGTGCCACGTGAGGTGGATGCCGTGCTTGCGAAGCGACGGCATCTGGACCAGCACCTGCACGGCCACGCCGGCAGGGTTGCCAATGGCCAGGATCAGCGTGGCCAGCGTGGGGTTCACGTTCACCAGCGCCGCGTAGAGCAAGAACGACGCGGTGATGACAAAGTTGTTGAAAATCGAGCTGGCGCTGCTCCAGAAGTAGTCCCTCTCGGCGTTGAGCACGCCCGAGAAGATCGAGGAGAGCGAGTAGAGCACGACCTCCACCACGAAGAACCTAAAGAGGTAGGTAGCGAAGTCCGCGTCAAAGTCGCTGGTAGCCGAGAAGGACTGCGTCCACACGAGCTGCGCAGCAAAGATGAAGCCGAGAACGGCCACGGCTCCCATGAGCAGCGTGACGATGGAGACGAGGTTCGACGTGTAGCGGCTGGCTCCCTCCTCGCCCTCGCGCTGCTTGACCGACATGTAGACCGGCAGAAACGCCGTGACCAGCATGCCGCCTACGACAATCTCGTACAGCTGGTTGGGCAGGTTGTTGGCCACGGAGTAGCAGCTAGCCACCATCCCGGCGCCAAGCGCGAAGCTCTGGCCCCAGGTACGGAAGAAGCCCGTGATGCGGCTTACGATAACGAGGAAGCTCATGAGGGCGGCGTTGCGGCCAACCTGGTTCTCGGTGGATTCGGTCGCCTTAGCGTCCGTGGAAGCGCTTCTCGCTGCACTTGGTGCACTGGGCGCAGGCCGCTTCTCGCCGGTAGCCATGTGCTTCGGCTTCCAACCCTGCGTATCGCTCACCGGGTCTCCTCTCGGCAGATGTCCACGAACAAAGCGCCGGTAAACGACGCGAGGTCATCGGGGGAAAGACGCAGGGAGAGCCCGCGCCTGCCACCCGAGATGCCAATGATGTCAAAGAGCTGGGCCGTCTCGTCTATGAGCGTGGGAAAGCGCTTCTTCATGCCCACGGGCGAGCAGCCCCCGCGCACGTAGCCCGTAAGGCCCTCGAGCTCCTTGGTGGGAAGCATCGAGAGGCTCTTCTCGCCTGCGGCTGCCGCGGCCTTCTTGAAGTCGAGCTCCTCGCCCACGGGAATGCAGCACACCACGTAGGTGCCGGAAGGAGCCACCGTGACCAGCGTCTTGAACGATGACGCCGGATCGACGCCCGCCTCGAGCGCCATGCGCAGGCCCAGGCCGCGCGTGAGGTCGTCCTCCTCGAACTCCTGATACGTGAAGGAAACGCCCGCACGCTCAAGCTCGCGCATGGCGTTGGTCTTCTGGAACTTCTCGCGCTTTGCCATGGCTACTCCTCCCCCGCCGCCAGCCGCGCGCGGTCGCGCTTGAGGATGCGGGCCAGGTAGCGGCCCGTGTAGCTCTGGGGGACCTTAGCAACCTCCTCGGGCGTGCCGTAGGCCACGATGGTACCGCCGCCGTCGCCGCCCTCGGGACCCAGGTCAAGGACGCGATCGGCCATCTTGATGACGTCGAGGTTGTGCTCGATGACAAGGACGGTGTTGCCGGCGTCCACCAGGCGCTCGAGTACGTTAATGAGCTGCCGAACGTCCTCAAAGTGCAGGCCGGTGGTGGGCTCGTCGAGGATGTAGAAGGTCTTGCCCGTCTGCTGTCGGTGGAGTTCCTTGGCAAGCTTCACGCGCTGGGCCTCGCCGCCGGAGAGCGTGGTGGCGCTCTGGCCGAGGTGGATGTAGCCCAGCCCCACATCGTGCAGGGTCTGCAGCTTGTTCTTGATGCGCGGGATGTTGGTGAAGAAGGCCAGCGCCTCGTTCACGGTCATGTCCAGCACGTCCGAGATGGATTTGCCGTGGTAGGTGACCTCGAGCGTCTCCCTGTTGTATCGCTTGCCGTGGCAGACCTCGCAGGGCACGTAGACGTCGGGGAGGAAGTTCATCTCGATCTTTATCTGGCCGTCGCCCTTGCACGCCTCGCAGCGCCCGCCGGGCACGTTAAACGAGAAGCGACCGGGGCTGTAGCCGCGGGCGCGGCTCTCGGGCGTGGAGGCAAAGAGGGCGCGCAGGTCATCCCAGAGGCCGATGTAGGTGGCGGGGTTCGAGCGCGGGGTGCGGCCGATGGGGCTCTGGTCGATGTCGATGACCTTGTCGATGAGCTCAACGCCCTCGAGCTTCTTGTACGGGCCAACGGGGCGCTTGGAGCGCTGGACGGCATTGGTGAGCGCCGGCGCCAGCGTGTCGGTGACAAGCGAGCTCTTGCCCGAGCCCGAGACGCCCGTGACCACGGTGAGCGTGCCCAGCTCAATCTTGGCGGTCACGTTTCTGAGGTTGTTCGCGCTGGCGCCGGTGATCTTGATTGCGCCGCGCCCGGGCTTGCGGCGCTCATCCGGCAGGCGAATCTGGCGCCGGCCGGTGAGGTATGCACCGGTCAGGGAGTCGGGGTTGGCCTCGATCTCTTGCGGCGTGCCGGCAGCCACCACGTGCCCGCCCAGCTCGCCCGCACCGGGGCCCATGTCGATCACGTAGTCTGCCGCGAGGATGGTGTCCTCGTCGTGCTCGACCACAATCACGGTGTTACCCATGTCGCGCAGGCTCTTGAGCGTTGCAATGAGGCGGTCGTTGTCACGCTGGTGAAGGCCGATGGACGGCTCGTCCAGGATGTAGAGCACGCCCATGAGCCCGGCGCCGATCTGCGTGGCAAGGCGGATGCGCTGCGCCTCTCCGCCAGAGAGCGTAGCGGCGGCGCGGCTCAGGGTGAGGTAGTCGAGACCCACGTTCACCATGAAGCGCAGACGCGACTTGACCTCCTTAACGATGGGCCCGGCAATTGCCTGCTGGCGCTCGGGAATCTCGAGCTTCTCGAAGAACGCCAGGCAGTCGCGGCACGAGAGGTCGCAGACCTCGTTGATGTTCTTGTCGCCCACCGTGACGGCCAGGATCTCTGGCTTCAGGCGCGCGCCATGGCAGGTTGGGCAGGGCACCTCGTGGATAAAGCGCTCAAGGTGCGTCTTCATGGTCTCGGAGGTGGTCTCCTGGTACTTGTCGAAGAGAATCTTGCGCACGCCGGAGTACGTGGTGAACCAGTGCGTGTTGCGCCCGTCTCGTGTGCGGTAGTCAACGCGAATCTTGGTGGTGCCCAAGCCGTCGAGAAGCGCCTTCTGCACCTTCTTGGGCAGGTCCTTCCAGGGCGTCTGGTCCGAGGCGCCAAGGTGCGCGCAGACGGCAGAGAGGATCTGCGGGTAGTAGTTGGAGTGACCGAAGATCGAGCCAAAGACGCCACCGGCAACGGAGAGCGAGGGGTCGTCGATAAGGGCCTCGGCATCCACGACCTTGCGGAATCCCAGGCCGTCGCAGTCGGGGCAGGCGCCGTAGGGCGCGTTGAACGAGAAGTCGCGCGGCTGCAAGTCGTCAATCGAGTGGCCGTGAATGGGGCAGGCCAGCGCCAGCGAGTACTGCAAGAGCTCGCCCGGCATGGCCTCGGGGTCGTCGCGATCAGGCAGGAGATAGACGCCCACCTTGCCGGCGGCCAGCTTGGTTGCCTGCTCGATGGCCTCCACGATGCGGTTGAGCGAGTTCTCGCGGATCACGATGCGGTCCACAACGACCTCGACCGTGTGCTTGAGCTTCTTCTCCAGGCGCACCTCGCCGTCAAGTTCGCGCACCTCGCCGTCGATGCGCACGCGGCTAAAGCCCTCGCGACGCAGGTCCTCGAAGAGCTTGGTGTACTCGCCCTTGCGACCGAGAACCACGGGTGCCAGCACCAGCGCGCGCCGTCCCTGGCCCTGGGCCAGGACCTTGTCGGCAACCTGGTCGGTGGTCTGGCGCTCAATCACGCGACCGCACTCGGGACAGTGCGGCACGCCCACGCGCGCAAAGAGAAGGCGCAGGTAGTCGTAGATCTCGGTGACGGTGCCCACCGTCGAGCGCGGGTTTCTCGACGTGGTCTTCTGATCGATGGAGACGGCGGGCGAGAGGCCGTCGATGGAGTCGAGGTCTGGCTTGTCCATCTGGCCCAGGAACTGGCGAGCGTAGCTGGACAGGCTCTCGACGTAGCGGCGCTGGCCCTCGGCATAGATGGTGTCGAAGGCAAGGCTCGACTTACCCGAGCCGGAGAGGCCCGTGATCACCGTGAGCTTGTCGCGCGGGATGCGCACGTCGACGTTTTGCAGGTTGTGCTCGCGGGCGCCGCGTATGACTATGGAGTTGGATGCCATGTGAGGTGGCTCCCCTCGTTGTTGCTTGCGAATCTGTAGCCGGCCCTGCGGGATAACGTAGAGCGGTGTCACTCGCAGACGTTTTTAGCCAGCCTTTGAGTTTAGCCAAGCGGTGCCCCCAAGCGCAGCCGAGACCTTCTCGCACACGTCGCAACAACAATTCGTACGGTCAGCCGCCGCCTTCCCCTAGCCTCCTCTCCTCCCCTCTCATTTCCGCCCTTCGTTCTTTATCGGTTTCTGTGCAAGAGGAGCCACGTTTGCCCAGTTGGCGAGAGCGCCAACTCTCAGATACCGATAAAGAATGGAACGGTGGAGAGGGGCGGGGGTGGGGGCGGAGGCGGAGAAGTGAGGAGGAAAGGCCCCGCCCTGCTGAATTAGTGATACCTACGCCGCAAGGAGTCCAGCATCAAACGCTAACCGAGAGCGCGTCGAGCACGAGAACGGCAGACATTACAATCGTTGCAGGAGGTGATGAACCCCAAATACAAGCACCTGGCCAATGGGGCCAGGCGCTACACAAGACAAACTAGCCGGGAAGCCCCTCTGTTACTTGCACCATTTGTCATGACGCAGGCAATCTCTTATGTCAGGAGGCACGGATGAATCAATACAGACGTAGGTATTGCATTCTTTTCACTCTGGCTCTGACAGTTTTTCTTGGCGGCATGTGTGGGCCAGCCGTTGCAAATGCAAGTGAGCCCGATGGTCGAGAGACAGTCGAAGCAACCTTTGATCTCGAGCTGAATCAGCCACAGTCAGAGACTGTTTATCTCTCTGATGGCAGGACGGCAGAAATCGGTATTCGCCCAGCATCGGCGATTCGCCCGTTGTGGGATTCATACTATGACAACGCATCTGGCAACTGGGAGATTTACTACAACTCCCCTATAATCTACCGCCATTTTTATATCACTATTAGTAACCACGCAATTACTAACGCTCATAGCCCTTCCTATACCACTTTCCTCTGCACAGTTTCGGGAGAGAGCTTCAATTGGGGGAGTACCCACGCAACTTATCGGTTGAATGTTGACACTGTGGGCGGAATGGGATCGACAGTAGCAGTTCTCCAGGCACTGATGGAAGGCACAACCCTGCACACGTATGCCAACTAGGAGGCGAGGCTATGAAATACGCAGGCCTGGGTGCGCCTGAGCCACTGATTATTGCGTGCGTTGCCATAGTGGTTGTGGCTCTCCTGCTTGTCGTACGTTCAATCACCAAGAAGCGATAGGTTAGTACCCAAGAAGGACGTAACTCGCCATTTTCCCCAAAGAAGGTGGCCCGCCCCGTAATAATCAGGGCGGGCCACCTTGATAAGCCGTCGTAACGCCGCGACACTACGGAATCCGCTATGCCTCCTTGGCCTCGGCCTTCTTGTCCTTGGAGTCCGGCATAATCCAGAACTTGAGCAGCGGGAAGCTCACGACGACGGCCGCAAGCGTGTTGACAAAGGACGCCACGGTTCCGGAGAGCCCCGCATCCCAGCCAAAGGTGCCCTGGCAGAATGCCGTCACGTAGCTTGGGAGGATGAGGTTGACAACCACGATGAGCACGGCAAGCAGCGCATACTTCCAGGCAGCGTCCTTGAACGAGGTGTCGGAGTCAAACACCAGGAACATCTGAACGAAGAAGTTCACGACCTGCGCCAGCACCTCGGCGATGAGGAACGTGATGAAGCCGCCCAGGTAGTTCGAGCCGGGAGTGGTGTAGTCAAACAGCAGGAACTTGAACGGGCTATTCAGCTGCATGGCGTTGATGAAGATAGCCGTGCCCACCCAGGTGCACACAAAGCGCGTAATGGTTGAGATGTTCGACAGCACGTTGAACTTGATGAACTGCCAGAGCGTCTTGTGCTCCTCGGTCCAGGTCTTGAAGCTCATTGACTTGCCCCTTCCTTCCCGGCCACACGGCCGATTAACCTACATCCACACACGGCCGCGCCGCCCCACGCGACGACGCGGGAAAGCTCAGCTGCTACTTGTCCGCCGAGGCAAGCGCCCCGTTGGTACGCGCGTTGCCGATGAGGTTCGCAACAAAGGCAACAAGAATCGGCACGACAAACCAGAGGAACCACACCAGGATGAAGCCCTCCCCGGTCGCAAGCTTGACGAGAAGCGCCGGCACGATTCCTGCAAGGCCCCACCACTTGATCTCGCGCACGATGGCGTCGACCATGGCCACGGAGACCATGCCGTTGGTCATCTTGGCCAGCGCGCGCAGCGGCATGTTCCAGATGAACAGCACGTTGAGGTTGGGCTTGCCCGAGGCGTCGGCCGCGTGCTTCATGGCCGCAAGCACCAGCCACACAATCCAGAAGATGGGCGAGCGGCCGTGGTTGAGGTCGCAGAAGCACATGTTGCGATCGATGCGCACCTTGGGGCTGGGGATGGGGTGGCCGAGAAGCGCTGCGAAGTGCGCGTCGTCCACGGTCTGGACCTTGCCCGTCTGGTAGGGCTTCACGTCGACGCCGGCATAGGGGTCCGCCGCGTTGGTGCCCTCAACCTCAACAGTTCCAACAAGGCGAATGTCCTCGCTTGAAGCGCCAACGTGCAGTTCGTACGTGCCGCCCTCGACCTCCCAGGCGTCGGTCGCCACGTTGAAGTAGCGGAACGCCTTGTCATCCAGGGCAATGCTCACCTGTTTGCTCTCGTGCGCGGCAAGCTCCACGCGGGCAAAGCCCTTGAGCTCCTGGGCGGCGCGGAACACCTGGTGATTGGGCTTGGACACGTAGAGCTGGCACACCTCGGTGCCCGCGCGGTCACCGTCGTTGGTAAGGGTGAAGGTCACGCCCTTGGGTGTCGCCTTGAGGTCGCTGTACGAGAAGCTCGTGTACGAGAGACCATAGCCAAACGGGTACGCAACCTCGACGCCTGCCGTCTGGTAGTAGCGATAGCCCACGTAGATGCCCTCGCGGTACTCGGCGCTCATGCCCTGCGCCGGGAAGCGGTCCGCCGTGGGGGTGTCGGCCAGACGCTTGGGCCAGGTCTCGGTGAGCTTGCCGGAGGGGTTCACGCGACCGCACACCAAATCAAGCGCCGCGCCGGCGCCGGCCTGTCCGCCAAGCGCAAGGTAGAGCACCGCGCGGGCGTCTGCCACCCAGTCGGTCTCGACGCAAGAGCCGGCCGAGAGAAGCACGACCACGTTGGGGTTCACCTGCGAGATTGCGTGCAGGAGCTCAATCTGGTTGTCGTTCAGGCGCATGTTGCGACGGTCCGCACCCTCGGACTCCGCAATCTCGTCGAGCGCCAGGCACGCAATGACAACGTCGGCGTGCTGCGCCAGCTCAACGGCGGCGTCGCGCTTGGCAGCGTCCTCGCCGCCGTGGCGAAGGAAGCCCTGCTCGTACCCAACGAGCGTAAGGCCGCTCTCCCCCACCATGTCGAGAATGTCGTCGACCTGTGTGCAGTTGACGGCAGAGGAACCAGCGCCCTGGTAGCGCGGCTCGCGGGCAAAGTCGCCCACGAGGGCAACCTTGGTCCCGGCAGCAAGCGGCAGCAGCGAGTCCTCGTTCTTGAGAAGAACGGCGCCCTCGGCCGCGGCCTCGCGCGCAAGCGCGTGGTGGCCGGCCTTGTCAAACTCGCCCGTGGCGCCCTCGACGGCCGGATGCGTGGAGAGCACCAGCTCAAGCGCATCGTCCACGCAGCTGTCAAGCACCTCCTCGGAGAGGCGGCCGGAGTGCACCGCGGCCACAAGCTGGCGGACGGAGTCCATGCCAGGGGCGGGCATCTCGAAGGTGGAGCCTGCCTCCACGCCGGCAACGTGGTCGTTCGAGCCACCCCAGTCCGTCACCACGGCGCCGTCGAAGCCCCACTCGCCGCGCAGGATGTCACGCAGCAGGTGGCGGTTCTCATTGGCGTAAGTGCCGTTGATCAAGTTGTAGGAGCTCATGATCGACTTGGGGTGGGACTCTCGCACCACAATCTCGAAGGCCGTGAGGTAGTTCTCGCGCAAGGTGCGCTCGTCGACCACCGAGTTGGACGCCTGGCGGCGCGTCTCCTGACTGTTGGCAGCAAAGTGCTTGGGGCAGGCGGCAACGCCCTTGGACTGGATGCCGCGCACGTAGGACGCGGCCATCTTGCCTGCAAGGTAGGGATCCTCGGAGAAGTACTCAAAGTTACGCCCGCAGAGCGGCGAACGCTTCATGCACAGGCCCGGCCCCAGAAGCGTGCCCACGCCCTGGGCCGCGGCCTCCTCGCCCAGCGCCTCGCCAATCTTCTCGCCCAGCGCCTCGTCCCAGGTGTTGGCAACCGTGACCGCCGTGGGGAAGCAAGTGGCAGGCTCGGAGCCCGCAATGCCCAGGTGGTCTGCCGCGCCCAGCTGGTGGCGCAGGCCATTGGGGCCGTCAGAGAACTCCATGGTAGGAATGCCCAGGCGCTCAGAGCCCCAGCTCCCAAAGGTCGTGGCCCCCTGGAGAAGCGCGCACTTCTTCTCCAGCGTCATCTTCCCGATAAGATCCGCGTGCTTCATCGAACCCGCTCCCTCGTATACATGGCGCCCTTGACGCCTTCATCTGAAACAACTCTATTGCCCAACTCGCCGCGCCGGGAAAAAGTGGCACATTCGGTCTGCCACGTGCCACGAATGGCCAACTCGCGGCGCGAGCGCCCCTGGACCTGCGGCGGGTCACCCATGACGGGGAACCCCTTCCGGTTGTAACAGTAGGGACACGGGACGCATCTTGACCTCGAAGGTCGTAACCCGTCAAAACAGGGTCGCGGATTGCATTCGCCAACGTCACCGGACACATCAAGCCACACGGATAGGTGTCAATGCGCAGGCTCCCGGTTCTCGCGTACCATAGTAATGGGGAATAGGGGGACGCATGTATCGCATACTCATAGTCGAAGACGATGAGCGCGAGGCCGAGACGCTTCGCCATAGTCTGGAGCGCTACGCGCGCGAGAACAGCCTGGAGTTCCAGGTGAGCTGGGAGCGCTCTGCGCTGGGCGCCACATCGGGTGACGCTAAGTTCGACCTTATCTTCATGGACATTGGGCTTCCCGGTATCAACGGGATGGAGGCAGCAACACTCATCCGCACCTATGACTCCGAGACACCCATCATATTTGTAACCAACCTCGCACAGTATGCGGTACGCGGCTACGAGGTGGACGCCCTGGACTTTGTAGTGAAGCCCGTCTCGTACTTCAACTTCAAGATGCGCATGGACAAGGCCATGCGCATCATCAGGCGAAACTCCGGCATGAACGTGGTGGTGACCACGCATGACGGTCTGCGAGTGATTCCGGCCGCAGAGCTGGTGGCCGTCGAGGTATCCAACCACAGCTTGGTCTACCACCTTGCGGATGGCAACACCCATGTGGTGCGCGGCAGCCTCTCTAAGACCGAGGAGGAGCTCGCGCAGGCCCCCTTCGTGCGCATTTCGAACAGCTGCCTGCTCAACATGGCGTACGTGCGCACCGTGACCGGATCGGAGGTGCGCACCACCACGGGCGAGACCTACTTCTTCAGCCGGTCGCGTCGCCGTGCCGCAGTGGACGAGATCGCAAAGTACCTGGGCGGAAGCATCTGATGGGCGTCGAAGCTGTCGTGGGCCCGATGACCGTCCTCGCGCAGGTCGCCATTGCCATGCTCCTCTTTGCGTGGCCGCTCCCCCACCGCCCCCACTTCTGGGTGCGTCTGGGCGCTCTTGCCGCTGCCGGGGTGGCTCTCACGCTCGCCTTGGTTGCGGCGGCGGAGGCCACCGGCATGCTGCAAGCAAGGGGACCGTCTCGCGTGCTGGAGGAGTTTGCGCTCTTCTCGCTTGTGCTTGTGTTCGCCGTGCCCACGCTGCTTATCCTGTTTGACACCTCGGTGTGGGTGGCCCTCTTCTTTGCCACAGCTGGCTACACCCTGCAGAACCTCGCGAGCGGCACGGTGGGTCTGCTCGCCTTTGCTCTGGGAGAGCGCTCCACCCTTCTTGGGCTTGCGGAGATGGCGGCGGTCACGTGCGTGGTGTACCTCCTGGGCTACCTTGCCTTTGCGCTTCCCGTAAGGCGTCATGGCCTGACGGACGTGGAGGACCACGGCATGCTCATCGTGGTGGCGGCAGTCATTCTCGTAGTCATTGCCTTTGACCTGGTGAACAAGTCGCTTCCCATGCTGGGAGCAGGGTTTGCCGACGTGGTGCTTCTGCGCATCATCCATGGCATATCCTGCGTGTTCATGCTCACGGTGGAGTTCGAGCTGCTCTACACGAGAAGCCTGCAGACAAACGTCGCCGCCATGGAGCGTGCCCGCGCCGATGACGCAAAGGTCCTGGCGGCGTCTCGCGCCAACGTGCAGGCAATCAACGTGCGCATGCACGACATCCGCCACCAGCTGCGCGATCTTGAGGCGCTGGACTTTGTGGGCGCGGACGCACTCGCCGACCTGGAAGGCCAGCTGAGCGTGTACGATGCCGCCGTGAAGACCGGCAACGTTGCCTTGGACACGGTCCTCACCGAGAAGGGCCTGGTGTGCGAGCGCGAGGGCATCTCGCTCGGGTGCGTGGCAGACGGTGGCGCGCTCTCCTTCATGGCGCCGGCAGACATCTACTCGCTCTTTGGAGACGCCGTGGACAACGCGATGGAAGCCGTCGTGAAGCTCGACGACCCTGACAAGCGCGTGATTGACCTCACGGTGAGAAGCACGGGCTGCATGGTGAGCGCGCACGTTGAGAACTACTTCCGTGGAGACGTGCGCCTCTCGAACGGTCTCCCGCTTGCACCAAGCCGCCAAGACGCACGCGGTTACGGTGCGCGCCACATGCGTGCCGTAGCTGAGCGCTATGGTGGCTCGATCACCACCAGTACCGATGGCGACCTCTTTAGGCTTGACGTGCTCATTCCCATACCGGCAACAAGAGAGGCGGCAGTTCGATGAGCACGACCATCGCGGCCATCATGACGCATGCGGCGCTCATCCTTGCCACGACCATATCGACGCAGCTCGTGGTGGCCGTGGGGATGTTCGCGGCGCTTCTGCCCCCACGCAGCCACGTCGTGCCACGCGCAGTAGCGTCCCTCGCGGTCCTGGTGCTCGTCTCGTTTGCGCTCTATAGAAACTCGCTTATGGTTTCGGTCTTCTCGCCGAGGGCGACCTCGTTTGTGGCAGAGGCGCTTGACTTTGTCGCAATGCTGGTGCTCATTGTTGCCGCGCTGGTCTTCTGCTACCGGGTGTCCATCTGGACGGCGCTCTTCTGCGCCACGGCGGGCTACATCATCCAGAACCTTGCAAGCTGCGTCACCTACTCGGCGTTCCTGCTTGCCGAGGGAGGAGGGACCAACATGTCAAGCCCCCTCTTCCTGCCGCTCAACCTTCTGGGCATGGCCGTGGTCTACCCCGTGTGCTATTGGCTGTTCGTAAGGCCCATACGCAAGAACGGCCTGGTAGAGATTGAGAACAAGAAGATCCTCCTGGTGCTTGCGCTGGTGGTTCTCATCGCCATTGTCTTTGACATGGAGAACAAGCACCTCCTCGACGCCGGGATTCCCGTGCCGTTTGTGATGGTGCTGCGGGCCGTGCACGACGTGATCTGCGTCTTCTCGCTGGTGCTGGAGTTCGAGATGCTCTACTCGCGTCAGCTGGAGTCCGACGTTGCCACGCTCGAGCGCATAGACGCAGACCAGCAGGCCCACTACACCCTCATGCGCGAGAGCGTAGAGGCTGTGAACGCGCGTATGGAGGTGCTGCGCCAACACGTGCGCGCGGCGGCGAGCGAAGGCGGGGCCAGCACGGCAAAGCTTAAGGAGCTGGCGAGCGAGACGCGCATGTCCGAGCTGCGGCTCAAGACCGGAAACGACGCCCTGGACGCGCTGCTCTTTGTGAAGGGCCTGGTGTGCGAGCGCGAGGGCATCACGCTCTCGTGCATTGCCGACGGATCCGCGCTGGCGTTCATGGACCCGGTCGACATTTACTCGCTGGTGGGAAATGCCCTCGACAACTCACTGGACGCCGTACGCAAGGTAGACGACCCCGAGAAGCGCGCGATTGGCCTGGTGGCCAGGCGAACGGGCGGAATGCTCACGCTTAACGTGACCAACTACTTTAACGGTACCGTGACGATGGTCGACGGGCTGCCCAAGACCACGGCCGCCGACCCCACCGGGCACGGCCTGGGGACGCGCTCCATGCGCGACGTTGCCGAGAAGTACGACGGCACCGTGACCTTTAGCAGCGACGGCGACGTCTTCCATGTAAACGCGCTCATCCCGATTCCGGAGGAGTAGGGGCGCGGGTGCCGCTGGCGGTGGAGGAGCTCACCGGCGCCAGCGGGCTCCTCCGCCGATGCTCACAGGCTCCTCGCTGGTGCCGACGGGCTCCTCCACCGATGCTCACGGGACAGAACTCGACGTTTTTCTCGGATATTACGTTGTTATGTGTCGGATTTTAGCCCGACGTGACCTGACGAATGGCCCTACGCCAGCGTGACCAGCAGCGCCATCTTAAAGCGCTTGTCGGCGCGCACGGCGTGACGGCCGCCCGCATCAAACTTGAAGGTCTGTCCGGCACGGACGAGGTTCTCGACGCCCTCGTAGGTGATGGTTGCCTCGCCGTCCAGCGCAAACACGAGGGCATCACCAGGGGCGGCATGCTCGGAGAGGCCGGTGCCGGCATCGAAGCTCATGAGCACGAACTTCATGCTGTCGTTGTGTGCCAGGTCCATGTTCACGATGCGCCCATCCTGGTAAGGGATGAGGTCCTTTAGAGTGAACGCCTCGCCTGGCTTGATGACGTTGTTCATGGTGGTTCCCTTCTCGAGCGAAAGCTCAACGTAAACGGTGTCCTTCTCGGCACGCACGCCCACGGGGACATTCGTGGGCGTGACCACGGCTTGGCCAGCGGCGACGTCGGCGGGCATGGCACCCGTGATCTGTGCCTCGCCGGCAACAACAAGCTCCAGCCTGTGGTAACCGTAGAGCTCGGCGCTGATGTCGGTCCCGGCGCCAAGGCTAAAGTACGAGAGGCCGTTTCCACTGGCCTCCCAAACCGGATGCGAAACCGTGCAGCCCGCGACAGGCGGGTTGTCTGCGGCTATATTAAATGTGTGTCCCGCTGTCTCATTCATACGCGACACTCCTCTCTAACGGTGACAAGGCAATGGTGCTCCGCTGTGGCGAAAAGAAAAGTTGTCGTAGCAACAAAGAATACCGCCTGGCGTCAGTTCTCAGGCGAAGGGGACACGGACGCAACGGGAGACTCCTAGGGGAGAAGTCACGTTGATGGTCCTCACAGCAGCACCTCCAAGTACCCGCTAATCTTTCTCTCAACTCCAAGATGCCTGGAATATGCTATAAGTTTTGGCGGATCGCATCTGTCGCTACCTATGTACATGCGCATTGCCGGAATCACAATCTGGAGGTCCGCATGGCCTAGGGGCCCACGCACCACATCGCATAGTGACTTCTCTGCGTCATGCGCACACACGGCGTTGCCATGGGGGGTAATCGCGCTACAAATGCCGAGTTCGAGTACTTTGGTGGCGCACGATGGCAAATTATGCCCGCAGCCTTTGCCGACGACTTGTTGCAACTTCGAAGAAAAGTCATAGTGAGAGAGGCGCTCGCTCGGAGAGATCCTGAAGCCACAATGCAGAATTGTCGGCAAAAATCCCTCGCGCATAGCGGCACTGCGTCACAACCAAGGAATCTTCCCACGTCTCTGGCATAGCGTAGAGGCCACGATCAATTTGGATTATTATCCCACCCTCGACAGCTTCTGAGAGTTCCCGCCGAGGTATCCATGCCTTTGTAACTTCTCTAGAAGAGAGGTATCCGCCATTGCTTTGGACTATTTAGAGTATTTTTCATTGTCATTTGCCTCGCCACCCCCTCTCTCGAACATTTATCCTGAATATGTTTCAACTTTAAGCATGTCAGTACGAGAAGGGCCCTCTTCTAAAGAACTGGGGCTATTTCCTATCTCAAGACTACTTGCGGAACAGATGAGTAACCCGGGCAACGTAACCAAAGTCCGTTACCCAGGTCATGCCGCTATAATTATTTTTTTAACAGGTAGTCCTATTTAACCGTGACCACATCTGCATTAGACAGCGCATAGTCCGTAAGCTCTTGACCGATTCCGGGTTCCTCGGGCACCTCAAAGTACCCACCCTTTGCAACGTAATCGTTCTTGCAAAGCCGGATGTTGTCTTCAATCAGTGCCGATGCATGAAGCTCGTGAATCACGAAGTTAGGGATAACGGCCTCAAGCTGAAGTGCAGCACTTGCAGAGACTGGCCCGCCACAGCAGTGGACCTGAACGCCGATGTCGTAGACATGGGCGTAGTCGCAAATCTTCTTACCCTCAGTGATACCTCCGACGTTACAGAGGTCAGGTTGAATGATATTAATTGAATGGTCCTCGAAGAATGGTCTGTAACCCCAGCGCGTGTAGACCCTCTCACCCGTGGCAATCGGGATGCTTACCTTATCGTGAATTTCGCGGAAGAGCTTGGGATTCAGCGGTTGAGTTGGCTCCTCGTAATAGAAGCAGCCGAGTTTTTCGAGTTCTCTTCCGAGCTGAACAGACGTGGTGGCATCCGTGAGTGCATGCAGTTCAATAATGATATCCACATCAGGTCCGACTTCGCGCATCGCTTCAACGCGCTTGACTGCCAAATCCATCTGATCGCGCTGAAGGATGCCCCTGCTTGACCGGCCCATCCACACACCGTTCTTGTCAAATCCAACTGGATCAACCTTTACACAATCAAAGCCATCAGCCATTGCTTTCTGCATTGCCTCTGCATACTCTTCAGGCTTCGCAAGAGATTTTGACACCTTTCCCCAGTCAAACTGAAGTTGAGAGGCATATGCACGAAGCTTGGTGTTGGTCTTGCCTCCCAGCAATTGATAGACGGGAACTCCGAGGGCCTTTCCCCTAATGTCCCACAGCGCAATATCTATGCCTGAGATGCCTGCCATGATGACGCCACCGTTGCCCATGCCCCAAAACGTGAGTCGGTGAAGCCTGTCCCATATTTGCTCGTTGTTCATAGGGTTCAGCCCAACGATGCACTTTGCAAAATCGACTGCCATGCCAAAGCCAGCAGTTTGAGCGTTGCCGTACGCAACGCCGACCTCACCGAGACCGGAAATCCCCTCGTCGGTGTTAATCCTCACGAACACGGGATGCCAAGGGACGTTGCCCACGGCAACCTCAGCTGGGATGGAAGGCTCCTTGAAAGTCCGAATGACGTCCACGCTCGTAATCTTCATGGCTCTCTCCTTGCTAAAGCTTACGTACGATGGATGGGATTTGTCTATTCGCCGTAGTAGACTCGCCGAAGCATCTCGCTTGCATATTCCTCAGTAATCTTTACTGGGTTTGCAGGAGTCGCGACATCCGTGAGTACTTTCTGGACGAGGGTATCGAAGTCGGTATTGAACGTACCTTCGTCAGGAACAAGCTCCTTCATTGTTGCGGGAACGTCGAGCTGCCTCCTGAGATCGATGATTGTTTTCTTCAAATCATTTTTGCCGACAAACGTAGCGAGTTCCTCGTAGCGCTTCCTCGCATGACTATCATGGTTTGCATTAAAATCAATCGAGTACGGGAGCACTACAGCATTCGCAAGGCCGTGGGGAATTCCATACGTCGCTCCAAACGTGTGCGCCACCCCATGACATATTCCAAGCGCACAGTTTGAAAACGAGATTCCTGCCAAGCATGACGCTGCGAGCATGTCCCCACGTGCTTGCAGATTATCGGGCTCGTTCGCGCAGATGGGAAGTGCACGGTAGCCATAAATCCACGCTCCGATTGCCTGAGCATCGGAGAATGGATTGGCAAGCGGAGTCACATACGATTCGATGGCATGCGTGAGAGCATCCATCCCGCATCCCACGGTACCGCGACGAGGCATGGTGACCGAGAAGATTGGGTCGAGAATCGCAACGTCCGGAATCAGTTTCCCCGTGTACTCCCGCACAGAGTACTTTCTCTTTTGAACAGGATCTTTGATGAGCGCGGCCCTTGTACACTCTGAGCCAGTACCAGCACTCGTAGTGATACAACAAACGCGTGCCTTCTTGCGAAGCTCCAATGGCGCCGGGGGCATAACTTCCTCAAGAGACTTGTATTGGGGATTCTCGTAAAAGACCCACATGGCCTTTGCGGCATCCATAGCGGATCCGCCACCGAAGCCAATCACCCAGTCGGGTTCGAATTCACGCATCTCCTCGACACCCTGACGTACCGATTCCCAGCAGGGCTCCGGCTCAACATTTGTGTTTGATTTCCAAGCGAAACCAGCCGATTCCAGGACATCTGTCACAACCTTGAGCTGGCCGAGCTCCTCCTGAATGGTGCCGCTCATGACAATATACGCACGCTTACGAACGGCAGGCAACTCGGCAAGTGCCTTGACGGCATCTTCGCCAAAATAGATTCTATCTGCTCCCAATTTAATCTGTCTCATAGTAATCCCTTCGGACAACTAGTCGTAAACAATCGCGTTCTTGATTACTGAACCCGAGGCATGCTCGAGAAGTGCCTTCTCCAGCTCAGCAAGGGGATACTCATGCTGGACAAAGTCCTTATCGTTGATAACCCCCATCTCGAGAAGTCTGAAGGCTTGAGAGACGCTGAGCGGAGTTGTATGAAACACGCCTTTAATAGTGAGCTGCGAGTAATGAAGGAGCGTTGCATCCACGCTGAGAATGCTACCGGGCTTCGTCCCTCCGAATAAAAGAACAAAGCCGCCCTTCCTTGCCATACGGAGACTTTGCTCCCAAACTGTCAAGTTTCCCGTGCACTCAATCACCACGTCAGCGCCTCTGGAACATCCAAAGCTTTCGCGCACCGCAGCCGCAGGATCTTCAATGTCAGTAAGATTGAGCGTGCCCCAGGCCCCCATGGCCTTTGCTGCTTTCAATCTCCCCTCGGCAAGATCGGTCACAAGTACTTGAGCTCCCTCAAGCACGGCAAGGCGTGCGAACATAAGGCCTATTGGACCCGCTCCGTTAATTACGACGAGGTCCCCTAGACAAATGGGACAGTTCTGGATTCCGTAAACGGCACATGAGAATGGTTCAAGCAGACTCGCTGTTTTATGAGTCATTTCGTCTGGCATATGGAACATATTGAGCTGAACGATACGCTGGGGAACCTTTACGTATTCGGCATACGAGCCTCGGTTGAACAGAAGATTCTCGCACATGGATGTCTGTCCATGCTTGCACCAATAGCAACGTCCGCACGGGGCACTGTTGTGGACGGCTACTCGGTCACCCTCATGAAAGCCCTCCACTCCTAGACCCGTTGCGGCAATAACGCCAGAGAACTCATGACCGAATGGGTGCGGGGGTTTCAGAAGTGGATAACCCCTTTTGTAGTTCTTCACGTCAGTCCCGCATGTGGTGGAGACGACATTCTTGATAACGACTTCGCCCTCGCCTGGCTCCGGGATGGGCCGCTCGACAATACGAATGTCCTGTTGGTCGTACAGAACAGCAGCATGCATTTTTGTCACTCCGTCCTCGTCAGAGCGGGCCGGAGACAATCGCCTCCGGCCCAGAGAGTGGCTATTTCTTGTCAGGCACCTGACCGTAGGTCTTCGAACGCTCGAATGCCTTCTCCATTTCCTCGTGGGATATGTGGTTCATCTTCCCAGCGCACAGGCACTGGTACTGGACCTGAGCTACAAACTCGCAGTTAACTGCCAAGCCAAAGGCCTTCGGAAGGTTGGCCTGGCAGACGACAATGCCATGGTTGGCAAGAAGCGTCGCCCGAGTCTTCGGGTTAGCCTTCAAAGTCTCCCCCACCGCTTCGGCAAGCTCGGGAGTACCGAACGTAACGTAAGGGGTCAGCGGCACCTCCTCAACGCCCGTTCCCATAATCACGTAGTGAACGGACTTCATGGTCTCCCCCATGCATGCCAGCGTAGTGCAATACGGAGAGTGGGTATGGACAACCGCTCCAGCCTCGGGACGGTTTCGATAGAAAATAGTATGCAGTCCGTGTTCGGAGGAAGGCTTGCGCTTGCCGTCAATGATATTGCCGTCAAGGTCCATAACGACAACGTCCTCAGGAGTAGTGTCAAAATAGCCAAGGCCTGAGGGACTAATGGCCATGTAACCTGTTTCCTTATCATAAATCGAGATATTTCCCGATGTACCAACAGACAGCCCTGCTGCGCTCATCTTCTTGCCATACTCGACAATTTGCTCTCGGGCTTCCTGCATAATCATGATTGCGTCCTTTCATTCGATGAACAATAAAAGCTAAGTCGATCTATGAACTAAGCGCGAAGAGCCTTCAGATTTACGACCATGTCGCTCTCACCGGTATCCCAGTACTCGCGAATCTTCTTGGCGAGAAGCAATGGACTCTTGGGAAGAGCGTCGACTACGTTGCCTGCGGTATGCGGCGTCATCGTAAGGTTGTCAAGCTCAAGAAGCGGGTCCCCCTCTGGAATGGGTTCCTCCCAGAAAACATCGAGAGCGGCACCTCCGATAGACCTAGTCTGAAGTGCTTTAACAAATGCGTCCTTGTCTAGCACCCCCGCGCGCGAGGTATTGATGAGATACGCGGTTGGCTTCATAAGCGAAAGGAGCCTTTCGTTGATGCATCCCTTAGTCTCGGGCGTAAGGCGCATATGCAGGGATACGATGTCCGAATCCCTGAACAAGGTCTCCTCGTCTACAAGCTGGACGTCCAGCCCGATTGCATCTAGCTGTTCTTGCTTCAAATACGGGTCATATGCAATGACTCGCTTCATGCCAATACCGAGACACTTCTTTGCGACAAGCTTTCCAATGTGGCCAAGTCCAACAAGACCCAGCGTCATCTCGCACATCGACGTGGTATAGCCCGAGTTAACGTAATCCTTGCGCCAAACACCCTGCTTGAGCGCAGCGTGCGCCCGTGCAATGTTTCTGGTCTCCGCGAACATGAGCCCGACCGCAAAGTCGGAAGTGCATTCGGCATTGCGAATACAGTGAATAACGGGAATGCCATGTGCCGTTGCAGCCGGGACGTCAATGTGCTCCATGCCTCCGCGGCAGGTACCAATGAGCTTCAGGTTCTTGCCGGCTTCAATGAGCTCCTCCGCAACCGGGCAGAAGTGAACAAGCAGGACATCTGCATCGGCGATTTTCTCATATGCATCCGCCGGCGGACGCTCTGCAGAGGGACCGTTCTTCTCAAGGTTAAGTGAGTGCTTGTTGAACTCGCTCCGAGCACCGGTGTCCCAATAGGAGGTCTCGATCTCCGCGTCAGGATCAAGCGTCTTAGCCGCCTCGACCAGAAGGTCGACGGGGACAACAACATCTCCAATCACAAGGAACTTCATAGTGGCAGTCACCCTTCGTTCGGGTGCCTGCAGGGCAGGGGTTTCCCTGCAGGCACTGTTGAATAACGCTTGGCAAGTTTCGGTAGTTAGGTGCTCTTCAGCGGCTATGCAGCGGCCTTCTCGACTTCAGGCTTCTTACCGGTTGCAAGGAACTCGAGGTAATCCTGGAAGCGAACCTTGTTCTTCTTGAAAAGGACAAAGAAGACAACATACACCGCCACGGTCAGGGCAATAATCACGGGGTTCATGGTAAGGAAAGCCATGGTAATGAGACCTGCAGTGCAGTTGGACATAATGTAGCCAATGATGAAGGTTCCGCCGGCCACTGCCTGGGTTGCTGCCTCGAAACCAACCTCGGCTGCAACCTGGGTGAAGGTTGCTGCCCAGTAGGAAGCCATAAGAGTCTTGGCACTAAAGACGATGATGGCCATCAGCCATGCCTTCACGATGTTGCCATTGGAAAGGGAGACGGGAACCTCAACCATATAGGGCAGAGAAGGCAGGACCATCAGGGGGATCACGAGGTTGCCAGGAAGGACAAAGGCAACAAGCAGGGCGAACGGAATGACCAGCAGGCCAGTAGTGAGAGTAGCCGCCTCGCCATAGCCCAGAGCATCATTGACCGCCACGATAAACTCGCGATCCTTACCATACTTCGTCTTCGCCATGGTCTTCCTGGAGTACTCAGTCAGTGCTCCAAAGCCGGCAGCAAACATTCCGGCGATGCGAGGGAAGATAGCCATGACAGCAGCGCAGGTAACTGCGACGTTGGCGATGGAGCCCCAGCCGGCAAAAGAGTTGAGCTGCGTAAAGTTTCCAACAACGCCAAGGATGAGGCCCACAATCAAACCGATGTACATGGGCTCGCCCATGAATCCGATCTTCTTACGAATGTCCTGGGGATTCGCCTTGATCTTATCCATACCCATCTTCGAGAAGAGGATGTTGAGGACAAGATACATCGGAGCGTCACCGTTGTGGTGAGGGGCTGTCATCGCGCAGCTGGGATAGTGGTAATACGTCGACCATCGCTTCTGAATGGACTCAGCAATCAAGAGAGTGACCATGTTGATGAAGATCATCAGGAGAAATGCCATCCAGATGTTCTGGGTCAAAAGGAAGAACATCGACCCCCAAACGGAGATGGAGTAGTTGTTCCAAAGATCCGACGGCATGAAGATGTCTGTTGCCTTGCAAAGCCAGAATACTATCTGGAAGAGAAGGCCAATCCCAATAAAGGCCATGCCGATTTGGGTCGAGTAGGCGACTGCTGCGACCGCCTGCCAACCGATATCCAGCGCGGGCCTATTGAGACCAGAGTTGTTGACCATCTGCTGGACAACCGGGGTGAGAACTCCACCAAAGCCCGAAGTAATGAATGCCATGCCCTTAAGGCCAACGCCGACGAGAACTGCAGACTGAAATGCGCGCTTGCGTGGTGTCTTGAAAATGCGACAGATGATGTAGATGATGATTGGCACCGTAATATAGTTGCCAAATGCGTCAAAGAATGATTTTAGACCAGCGAAAAACACATCCATCGAAAGCCTCCTAATTCTGTGGTAGCGAGGTCTCTATCTATTCGGAAAGGTCAAGCTTGCCAACCTCATCCATGAGTTGCTCGATGAACTCGTCCTCGTTGATGCCAACAAGGAAACCTGTTGCATTGAGCATGGGTATTCCGGGGTCATCCTCAATGGGGCTAGTAAAGGCAATCAAATCCCAATCGTTAGTCATCATTGCAATGGGCACGCCGGGAGGATTGGTCTCGTCAGAGTCAAGCTGGTACCCATGCTCCTCAAGGACATCCTGGAGCTTTGCCGCGAGCATTGCCGAGGTGGCGGTGCCCGAACCACAGACGCACAAAATACGTACCGGTCTCATAGTTCACCCCATTGTTCTGAATGTGATTTCTAGGAAGATTGCTTATGCTTCGTCCAGCTCGTGAAGGAGCGAGACAATTTCCTGCGGACTATCGGAAGTCCTAACGGCACGGAGAAGATCGTCGTCCTGGATTACGTGCATCATTGCCCTCAGGAGGTCAATCTGCTTGTTGGAGTCCTTTATCACAAGCGGCATGATGAGACTAACCTGAAGCTTTGTATCAGGCTCCCCCATCATGCTGAACTCGACCGGTTCCTTAGGGACGATGACGCCGATAGCCGGTTTTACAACAAGCGTCGGATCCGTGTGGGGAATTGCAATGCACATCGATTTGCCAGGTAAACCGGTCGGAAAGACCTTCTCTCTATCAAGGACCATCTGTGCGTAGCCCTCTTTTACATAGCCGAGTTCCCTGAGCCTCGATGCCATGAGGTTGATTGCATCCTCCGAAGTGGCAACGTCGGCGTCAATGAAGACGAGATTCTCATCGAGTAGCTTATTCATTCAGCTCACCTCCTCACAGGGGTAGCCAGAGACGTCTGGCGACGTCTATCCAGTTTTCTGGTTGTTTGCCCGCGGCCTATAGGACACTCAAGGCTGCAAGCATCGAGAGAAGGGCAACAGCGCAGGCGATAAACCTAATGACCCGTCTGGTCTTAACGAGCCCCAGACGAACGTAGAACTCGTAGTGAGTAAACACCGCAGGCCATACGAGTACCGTAAGGCAGATTCCTAGGAGCGGAGCATATGACCACCAAGTATGGATATCCATACCGATAAAGAAGAGGTTTACCACGAGAAGAACGAAGAGCACGAGATAGTAGGGGGTACGAACCTTGTTGTCCTTATTAATGAATGCCTTTGCCTTCTCGTACTCCACTTGGTTGCAGCAGGCTAGCAACGGGGATCCGCCGGGATTAAGGATGAACTCGGGATTGGCATCGCCTGAGCCGCACCAAAAGCACCTGGTTCCCTCGGGAAGGCCGTGACGCCCATTGTAAACGAGCCTTTTCTTCGCGCTCATCGCTTGCCTCCCCTATTCAGCCCAACAGGACTACTTTCTTCAAGCTCGGCAACATGATCTGGAACAGACAGCCACTCATACAGCGCGTAGAGTGTTCCCCAGTGTGAGTACCTATTAATTGTCGCGATGCAGATGACGACCCGTGCAATTTCTCCGTCTGGGAATCTAACCCCGTCCGGAGAAACAACCACCTGGGCAGCAACATGAGCGCCCTCGTCTCCATACATGGGGCATCTGACAACAACGACGTCCTTCTCGGGTCGATAGTAGAGAAGCCTACGCGACCGTATGATGTTCTCCATCCGCTCAACGAGTCTGCTGGAGGTTGCTCCATTTTGCAGAACGAGCGCCCCAGCGATAACCGCTTCCTTCCAAGTTGACCCTTCTGAGACCGCAATCGTGTCCGGAAGGATGCAAGAGCCCTGGCTTTGAATCACCGGAGGCCCCATGAGTCCCCGGTCTCTCTCATCAAAAAACCGAAATAGTTCGAAATGAAGCTTATCGGACTCGAGAATCGTTGCGTCGTGTTCGGGGAGGCTATTGCTTACAATTTTGATGATTCCGTCAATGAGGGAGGCATAGCGAGAGATGATCCTATTTCTCCTAAGGACTCCATATATCTGCTGACGGTTATCGTCAGAGAGAAATGGAGTGATGCTGACGATGTTCTCGCCAGAAATATCGGGAGGGAGCTGGACGAGCGTAAGGACTAACGCATAGCTGTCGAGAGTCCAACGCTTGAGCTTCTCTGGCTCTTCGTAGTCAAAGTCAAACTGGATACCCACGGCATCCACTAGCTGTTCTTTGACCAGGGTTGCCGTGGACATATTCGAGGCGCCAATCACCAGGACCTTGGTTGCACTTGTGTCGCCCTGCTCAAGCATCTTATTGTCAAGATCCGAGGATAGGTACACTGTCAGGTACGCAAGCTCATCGTCAGAGAGCTGTCCCATCCCCGAGAGCGTTGCAGCCCTGCGGGTAAATTCATAGGTCATCGGATACATCTTCTGAATGTCATTTGTGAGGGGGTTGTGGGCAGAGATGCCATACTTCTGACGATAGTAGAGAGGACGAATATGGTGAGTTAGCTGTTCGTGGACGTAGCCTTTGTTCACGAAGGTAAGGCAGCCGACTCGCTCAAAGTTTGCAATTAGGCGCTCGGTCAGGTTTGAAATATAGTGATCTTCTTCGCTGTGAGCCATGAAGTCTGCAGTCTTGATTCCCAGCAGCAACGAGGTGATATAAAGAACTTCTTCAGAGGGGAGTATTATTCCAACCCTCTTTAGCTTCTCTGCACTCATTTGGACAGAGCGGAAGGACGCCGTCCCCATCAGAGTCAGCTGTTCCTCGCGTCCCATCTCAACCCAATGCCCAGCTAGCCCCCGCAACCAGGAAACCTGAATCATCATTCCCTCGAGACCTGCTGAATCCAGGAAGCAACGTGTTTGAAGGTCCGACTCATACTGCTTGATGAGACTACGGCAGAGCTCGTAATAATCGATGTCGTTGTTAGTCGCCTTTGTGAGGGTAACCTGTAGGTGGCGTTTAACATCCGTCGCCCTCCCGGAAGCCGCCAACTCCTGCAGCTTTAGCCAGATGTACTTTCTCAGCGTTATCTCGTCGCCCTTGACAGAGTAACCGCCAGTAGGGGAACTCTCGAGATCAAGGCCTCGCGGACAGAGCTCTGTCCGCAGCTCGCGAATATCGGCAATTGTCGTGTTTCTGCTCACGCCGAAGTAATCCATTAACGAGGCAATGGTAACTGGGTCAATGGACAACACAATCAGAACCGCTGTCAGGGCCCTTCTTTCCTCGAGCGAGAAATGGGTAGACGAGTGTTCACCAAAGAAGCGCCCCAGCTGGCTCCAAGAGATACCGTCTGCACTTATCACTTGGTTTACAACAGAGATGTGCCCGAGTCCTTCACTCGAGAGCCATTGATGAATCTTCTCAATGTCGTAATACACACTACGCCGAGAAATCTTGTACTTGGACATCATGTCAGCAACGAGAATTCCATCGACAGCCTTGGAGAGATCATGAAGCTCGTTGCGTTGGCGACCGTTTAGGTTTGCCCGAACCACAATCCCCTCCTTAGTTTTTGCCATCTCTGGTTTTCATTTTCACGCCTTGTGAGATGCGCGAGAATTACCAAAATACGAAATGTGCTCTCACGGGCTGCATGCAAACAACTGTGCTCAGAGACGCGCGAGCATCGTTTACAAAGGCAGACAGCATCGTTTACCTTGTCTTTGTTTGTGTTATTGCATTCTCAATTCCAAGTCGTCACATACGGTTAGCCACATATTTTGTTTAACTAAAATAGCCATGGTTGATTTGAGATTGTTTCGGCAAACCGTCTAAGGCTGAAAAACGGCCGTTCAAATGGTCGATCAGAAGGGGCGCGTCCCTGACAGCCTTATTCGGTATTTGCACTGTGCAAGACTGCCAAATCGTGCAATTCTGACATGCAAACGAGTGGACCCGCTCAATAAATGAGTTCCGAGGGAGATTGGGGATTACCGCCCGTTAAGAGACTCTCATCTTGGCCAAATGAAATCTCTTCACCAGCGGCGAATTTTTGCTCAGCTCCCACCGTGAGCAGGTTCTTCCCGTCATCCGCAAGGGACTCCAGTTCATCCACATGGACTGCGCACCAAGTCCCGCAAAGGGCAAGCGGGGATTTTGTACCGAATCTCAAATCAATGCCCTCACACATGCGCACGGGCGCCCACGACAAGGTCTATGAGGGGGCAAATCTGGAATACGGGGATTCCGCATATTGCTAACGCACGGATTCCTACCCTGGATTCTACCCTTTTGGGGAAATTCGTCCTTTTACCAACGAAAAAGGTCAGGACAACATGTGTCCTGACCTGCGAAAACAATGGAGCCAGCAATCAGACTCGAACTGATGACCCCCGCTTTACGAGAGCGGTGCTCTACCAACTGAGCTATGCTGGCCTGCGCTTGAGCGCCCAACTACTATACGGGGACGCGCCCTGCTTTGCAAGCGTCAGCGCGGATTTCTCCATGGATTCCCTCGCCGGATGGACGCACACGAGCCCCTTAGCGTTTCGCACGCGGCACATAACACCCATCAGGATTGCCGAAGAGCACCTCCCTGCACAAAAATCGCGGTTGCCGGCCCATTTTCGGCAAATCGCCGAGTACGAAAACTCTAACTTTTTACGGGGCCGCAGGTAGAAAAATGGCACCTGCGGGGTGATACTAAGCGAAACCACGAATTTTGACCGGCAACCGCGATTTTTGTGCACGCCACCTTCGCAAGCGCGATTACTGCCCTCCCAATCGCGCCCAAGCAACTGGCACGGCACTAAAGCGACCAGCTTCCAGCCCCGCGCCGTCCAAGCACACCCCTCACCGCTATGATGGTGAGCCTACGCAGGCAGCAGGCAGCGGGAGGGATGACATGAAAGACAACTCAAACGGCCACTTCCCTTCCTCCGCCGAGCTTCTCCCGCACGTGGTGCGCACGCAGTCTGGCCTCGCACTCGTTCACACCTCGCGTGTTCATGGCGTCTGGCAGCGAATCCTCAGCACAGGAGGCGTCTGGCAGTCCGCGACCTTGCTGGGTCCCCACCGCATGGACCCGCCGTTTGCCTACCACAGAGCTTTCTGCCGCGTCTTTGACCTGGTGCCCAACGTACAGCGACTTCTCGCCATAGGCGGCGGTGGCTTTGCGTTTCCAAAATACGTTGCCGAGAAGCACCCCGACGTCGTGACCGACGTGGTCGAGATAGACCCGGCGATCATCGAGGCCGCGCGGCGCTGGTTCTACCTGGACGAGGCCTGCGAGCTGCAGAGACGCGCAGGTGGCCAGCTCAACGTCATCTGCGCGGACGGCCGCCAGGTGCTCGATAACGCCACGTACTCCTCGTACGACGCGATCGTCCTCGACGCCTTTATCCGCGACGCTCCCGTGCGCACCCTTGCGACGGTTGAGGCGTTTCGAGCTGCACACCAGGCACTTTCTCCACGTGGTGTCCTTCTCGCCAACGTGGTCCCAGACGAGAACGATCCAGGCAACGGCTTTCTAAGAAGCGTCGCCGCTGGTCTTGTGGCAACCTTCGTCAACGTGGCGATCACCCTGGTGATTGACCACCAGAACGTCGGCGAGAACTACATCGTCTTTGCCTCGGACACCGCCCTCGACCTTCCCGACGCCATCCCCTTTGACGAGGACTTCCTCGGCGACGTCCTGCACGACGAGTCACTGTAGACAGCAGCCGGCGATGTCGCCGAAAGACGCAAAATGATGCAATTATCGCCAAACAATGCCCTCCGGAGACAATTTGTCGCCGGAGGGCAGTCTGTGTTGCAAATGCCGCCAAAAGGGGCCCTCCGGCGACGCAGGACGGCGCGGGGAGTGTGACGCGGGAGGGGACGGCGCGGGCGCCAAGAAATGCGAGAAACGCGACGGCGCCAACCTACAGCATCCGAAGCACGCCGCGCACCAGCCGCTCGAAGTCCTCGGAGTAGCGCTCGGCGCAGGCAAGCACAGACTCGTGGTCCGTGTCGGCCGAACCCGCCATGTTGGTTGCCAGCGTGAGCCCCAGCACGTTCATGTCGAGCGCACGGGCCATGATGACCTCGTTCACCGTGGACATGCCCGCAAAGGAGACCCCCAGCGAGCGAAGTGCCGCCACCTCTGCCGGCGTCTCGAACGAGGGGCCCAGCATGCCGGCGTAGACTCCCTGCTGCAGCCCAATGCCGGCGTCGTCGGCAACGCCCTGGGCAATCGTGCGCAGGTAGGGCGAGAAGGCCTCGCTCATGTCCACAAACGGCGTATCAACGTCGCGCAGCTCGTCCCACTCGGCAAGCGGGTTTCTCCCCGTAAGGTTGATCTGGTCGGTGAGGATGCCGAGGCCAACCTTGGCGTTGCCCTCGACCGCGCCGGTGGCGCAGGCAAAGATGATGTCGCGGCACCCCAGGCGGAACGCGTGCCGCACGAGCGAAGTGACCTCAGAGGCAGAGTAGCCCTGGTAGAGGTGGATGCGTCCGGGGTAGACCACCACGGGAACGTCGTCGATGGTGCCAACCGTAGCCTCGAAGTCGTGCCCCCGCACGGGACGCGCGGACTCCGGGAAGCCCTCGATGTCGTGATAGTCGATGCGGCGCACGGGCTTGACGAGCTTGGCAAGGTGCCCCAGGCCCGTCCCCAGCACAATGGCAACAGGATGCTCCACAGAGGGCTTGCAGGACTCGACTGTCTCCTCGCTAACCACGCAGATCCCCTCCTCCTCGAGGAGACGGGCATAGACACCCTCCCCCTCGGTAAGACTTCCGGTATATGTACCATCGTAGATGACGTGAACGCCGCATGACGGGCTTTTTGCCTTGAGGACGGCGAGCGGTGCCCCCGCGCGGCGTGCAACGGCAAGCATCTCCTCGCTCCCGCGCCAAAAGGCCTCGGTCACGTCGGTGCCGTCACGAAGCCACACGCGGCCGTCGCGCTGCTCGGCAGGTGGGCGAGGCACAGGCAGGCGAGCCGCCATCTCGGGACACACGGGCGTCACCTCGAGCTTCTCGGCTAAGTCGAGAACCGCCCGGCACGGCTTTGCCCCGCCGTCATAGCGCACGGGCCTCCCCAGAAGGCAGGCGCTCACAATCGCACGCATTGGCACTCCCCTCTCGCGGCAGGGCGGCCGTCCACTTACCCCGCGACCCCTGCCTCACGCATCCACAGCTCATCAAAATTGTCATCAAAAAGGGGACGGGGCGCAATGCCCCGTCCCCGTCAGGTAACCCGTAACGCGACCCCTAGACCGCCAGAGAGCCAATCTGGATGGAAGTCTTGGAGAGCAGCGTGTTGACGTAGGTCGTCCACTCGCTCGACGCCTGGGAGGCCGCAGCGGAGTAGTTGGAGTACGCCACGTAGTAGGCCTGCTCGGCGGCAGCATAGCTTGCAGAGTCGTTGGAGATGGAGTAGGTCGAGAGAGCCGAGTAGTACGTGCCGTCCGTGCTCGCCCACGTGTTGTTGGCCGAGTCCCACTCGTCGCCGGCAAGGCCGATGATGTACTGCGCGTAGTCCGCCGAGGTGGTGTCCTCGTTGCCGTCAGAGGGCGCTGTGGGGGCGGTGGGCTGGTCGGGCACCGTGGTGGTGACTACGGAGTCACGGAGCTTCTTGATGACCGCAGCGTCGTGGAGGAGCGACTTGGTGGCATCCTCGTCCAGACCGTAGTTGGAGCCGATGGTTGCGTAGTCATCGGTGCCAAGGGTGCTCTGCGCATAGGCGCTCACGTCGTCATCGGTAACGGAGATGCCCTGCGCGTTGGCCTCCTCAAGCACCACGGCGTTACGCGCGTAGCTAAGAACGTCATCTGCGGAGGGCACGTTGTACGAGCCGTCATCGTTGGCCTGGTTCTCAATGGAGCCATTCTGCTCAATGACCTCGCGCGCGGTGATGGCGTGGCTGGAACCGTTATAGGTGTAGGTGGCAATAGTGGAGTCAAGGTCAGACTCGCTGATAGTCGTGCTGCCGGTTGCCTTGCCCGAGCCGCTGGAGAGCAGGAAGTGGCCACAAAGGACGCCCACGACAAGTGCCACGACGCAGATGGCAATCCAAATGGGAGTGCCCAGCGAACGCTTCGAACCCTTGGGAGCCTTAGGCGCGCCTGAGGTCTTGGCGGTACCTCCCTTTGCGCTGTTCTTCTCGATGGTACTGTCTGCCATGTGCTCACCTCTCGAATCGGCGCGGGAAGCCCGCGTCATGAGTCTGCTTTTGGTACTCGGCGGATACATACGCTTGGCATTCTAACGCAGCAAGGCCAGCTAGCCGGCTTACCCGCCAACACTCCCCCGTGTCCGCACATGCACACAGCCAACCTTAAAGCAGGCAGCATGCATGCGCAGCGGCTCCATCAAGGGACACCCCGTGCGAGAAGACCTACTTTACCTTGCCCTTTGCAACCGCAAGGATGTCACCCGAGAACTGCTTGATGTAGCCGTTGCCGCTCTCCGCGTCAAACTTCACGCGCGAGACAAGCTCCTTGGCCGTCTTCTTGGAGATGTCGCCGCCGGCGAAGGCGAGAAGCCCCTCGAGCATGTCGCGGTACTCGGCATCGCCGTGGTAGCACTGGATCGCCTCGTCCAGAAGCGGCCAGACCTCGTCGGAGCGCGCGGGAGAGGTGGCCCCCAGGCGGCAGAGGAAGAGGAACGCTGCCAGGCGCACCGTCGCGGAGTCGTCGTCGAAGAGCGACGCCTCGGCGCCGTCGAAGGCGGCGCTCACCTGGTCGGCGTACGCATCCGTCATGGTGGAGAGGGCGTCGAGCACCTCCCAGCGCGTCTGTGCCTCCGGGCGGTCAAGGGCGTCGACCAGCGCGTCAATGTGGCCGGCGAGCAGCGACGGGTCCTTTGCCGCCACGGCCGCGATGTCCTGCGACACCTCCTGGCGATGCCTGCGGCTCGACGCCGAGAGGCCGTCAACCAGGGCGGCCACGCCCGCCGCGCTCATCGTCTTGTTGTTCTCCCCTGCCATTGCCAAGTCTCCTCTCTTAACCCCGCGCTACTCGTGGAAGCCGTCGACCACGACGGTTCCGCTCTTGGGGTCCTGGTGTATGTCGATAAAGCCAAGCTTTGCCGCCTCGCGGATAAGCGCCGTGAAGGAACGGTACCCAAACGAGCCTTCCGAGAACTGCGGGCGCTTGCGTCGCATGGTGTCCTTCAGGCGGCTCGCAAGGATGAACGAGTCGCTCTCGCGCTGCAGGGCGTCGATGGTCTCGAAGAGCAGCTGGTAGCAGGGCTGCTTCTCCTTGGGGACCTTCTGCGAGAAGTCCGGGATGCCCGCCGAGCGGGTGAGGTCCTCGTAGAAGATGAACTCGTCGCAGACCTCGGCCAGAAGCGAACTGGTTGACTCCTTCATGCCCACGCCAATGACCGTCTTACCAAACTCCTTGAGCTTGGAGACGAGCGGCGAGAAGTCCGAGTCACCGGAGAGAATCGCAAAGGTGTCAATGTGGTCCTTGGTGAGGCACATCTCCACGGCATCCACGGCCAAGCGGATGTCGGCCGAGTTCTTGCCGGTGTAGGCGCGGTCCGGGATCTCGATGAGCTCGATGCCCAGCTCGTGCAGGGGCGTGACGGCCGTGTCGAAGCGCTGCCAGTCGCAGTAGGCACGCTTTGCCGTGATGCGGCCCTTGTCGACCAGGCGCTCCAGGATGAGCTTGACGTCGGGCGCAGGACCCGGTTCCTGGTGGCCGTTTCGCTTGCGCTTTCCGGTGCCCAGCGCAAGGTTCTCGTAGTCTATGAACACCGCAATGGAGCTCTGCGGCATGTCGGTGGTTGCCATCTAGTTCCCGGATCCCTTCTTGGCGTTGGTGCCGGTCTCGGCGTTTGGGGCTTCTGCCTGGACGCTCATGAACTCCGGCTCGGGCTTGCCCTCCTTGCGCGCCTTGCGCACTGCACGCCTGCGGGCCTTATCGGCCTCGGTGTGGTTGGCCTGGTCCTTGTTCACGTTGAAGTACTTGTCGGCAAACTTCCAGGGGCCAACGGACTCGCCAAAGCCAATCTTTGCCCCGGCAAGCGCGCCGGCCATGAGCCCAAGGACCAAGCCGGCAAGCGTGAGCAGCTGGGCGGCCCACACCACGGCAGAGACCGCGACGCCAACCACGACAATCTTGAGGTTGGCGATGTGGAAGTCGCGCTTCTCGACGCACTTCTTGCCCATCTCCTCGCCCACGTGCTCGCCGATGACGAGGCCAAAGGCAAAGACCATGATCACGAAGATGGCAACAGCGAAGCTGCCTATGCCGAGCCTGCTCTCGTCCATGCGGGGCTACTCCCCGTCTCCGTGGTGGTGGCAGCAGTGGCCGTCCTCGTGGTGGTGGCCGCCGCAGCAGCCGTCGCCGCCGTGGCCCTCCCCGTGGCCGCCGCAGCAGCCGTCGCCACCATGGCCACCGCAGCAATGGCCGTCCTTGTCGTCCTTCTCGTCCTCGTTGGCAAGGTCCTCCACGTCGAGCTTGGACCAGTCGAGGCCGGCCGCCGTGCAGGTGGCCTCATCCTGGTAGAGGAGGCTAATGGCCTGGGTCCCCAGGCGCGCGCCGCCAATCTGGTACAGCATGTCGTAGAGGGTGTAGGCCGTGTCGGCGCCGGGAAGCGTGATATCTGTGTCCTCCGCCTGTGCGAGCGCCAGTCCCAGGTCCTTGCGCAGGTGCTCCACAAGGAAGCCCGGCTTGTAGTCTCCGTTGAGCGACTTGGGCGCCAGGCGCTCCATGGCTACCGAGCCGCCCATACCATGACTCACCATGTCGAGCGTCTGGGCAACGTCGAGGCCGCCCTGCTCGGCGAGGGCCATGGCGTCTGCGTAGCCCACCATGCACGCGGCAAGCGAGACCTGGTTGCAGAGCTTGGCCGTCTGGCCCTTGCCGGCGCCGCCCATGTAGTAGATCTTGTCCGAGAAGGTCTGAAGGATGGGCAGCACGGGTGCGGCGTAGCTCTCCTTGGCACCCACGATGAGCGTGAGCGTGCCCGCCTTGGCACCGGTGTCGCCGCCGGTCACGGGGCAGTCGAAGGCATGCTTGTCCTCGACCTCGCAGGCGTCGTGGATGTCCTTGGCGAGCTGTGCCGAGGAGGTCGTGAGGTCAACCAGGTAGGCACCCTTCTTCGCGGCGCGCACCAGCCCGTCCGTCGAGAGGTAGACGTCCTCGACGTCCGCGGGGTAGCCGAGCATGGTGAAGACGACGTCCGCGTTTGCGGCTGCCTGGGCGGGGGTGTCGGCCCAGTGCGCGCCCTTGGCGAGAAGCCCCTCGGCCTTCGACTTGGTGCGATTGTTCACCGTGAGGTCGTAGCCGGCATCCAGGATGTGGCCGGCGATAGGGGCACCCATGATGCCGGTGCCGATGAAGGCAACCTTTGTCCTGTGGGTTGTAGGCATATGCTTGGTCCTTTCATGTGAGGGAGGCCGCCCCGGGGCATGCGTGCCCGCAGGACGGCCCGGTTGCGTACCGAGGCTAGGATTGCGCACCCGGGGTCCCGGGCGCGTCTTGGGCATCGCCGCCGCTGCTCGCGCGCCCCCGCACGCGCTTGGCGATGCGGTCGGTGAGCGAGAGCTTCTCGCGGCGGTCTGTGCCCCAGAAAACCAGGGCTACCATGCCCGGTCCTACGTGGGTTCCCAGGATGGGCGAGACCGAGGAGCGGATGACGGTGACGTCCTCGCAGCCCCTCTCCTTGCGGATCTCGTGCTCGAGCCAGTCCGCGTCCTTCTCGGCGTCGGTCGAGACGATGGCAAGCGGGAGCGAGGGGTCATGCGCGTAGTTGTCGCGGAAGTCCTGGATGATGGCCCGCAGCGCCTTCTTGCGGCCGCGGCACATGCCTCGCAGCGTGAGGGCACCGTTGAGGTCGTAGGAGAGCTCGGGCTTGATGTCGAGCTTGCCGCCCACGTTGGCCGCGGCGGGCGGGATGCGGCCGCCCGCGGCAAGCGCATCAAAGCTGTCGAGCGTGAAGTAGCCGTGGATGAAGAAGCGCGCGTCCGAGGCCCAGTCGTAGAGCTCGCGCGCCGTGAGGCCGTTCGACGCCTGGCGCACGACCTCGATGGCGAGAAGCTCGCCTGCCGCGGAGTCGCAGCGGTTGTCAAGGACGTAGATCTCGGTCCCAGGATGCTTCTCGCGGAGCATGTCCGACGCCTGGCGCGCCGCGTTGATGGAGGACGAGAGGCCCTCGGAGAGCCCCATGTAGATGATGGGCAGGCCCTCCTCGGCAGCCCTCTCGAAGATCTCGAGGTAGCGGCCGGGCGTCACCGCGCTGGTGGTGTAGTGGGTCTCGGGGTGCTTGCGCATGTTCTCGTAGAACTCGTGCGGGTCCTGGGTCTTCCACATGTCATCCACGTGCTCCACGCCGTTGGAGTCCACGTAGGTAAAGGGGATGACCTCGACGCCGAGCTGCTCCGCCACGCCGGGGGCGTAGTCGGAGGTTGAGTCGACGATGATCGTAACGTTGCGCCTCTGATGGTAGCGCCGGCCGACGCCTGCGACGTCGGCCGGTGCCTGTGACGATTGGGGAGCTTCCTCCTGGGCGCTTATGGTCTTCTGGTCTATCTCTTCTGCCATTCGCTCAGTCTTTCCCGCTTACGCGTCCGGGTTTTCCTCGACCTTGGGCTTGATGATGCCGTAGCCGCCATTCTTCCTATGGTAAATGACGTTGACGAGGCCGGTGGTGGCGTTTGTGAACACATAGAAATCATGGCCGAGAAGGTCGGTCTGGACGAGGGCCTCCTCCTCGCTCATGGGCGTGAGCTCGACGTACTTCTCGCGCACGAGCTGGTCGTCTTCCTCCTCCGGCGCAGGCGTGATGAGGTTGGCAAGCTCGTCTGCACTGGGGACGGGCGCCGGCGGCACCTGGGAGCGCTGGCGACGGTCGATGACGCGGGTCTTGTACTTGCGCAGCTGGCGAGTGACCTTGTCGGACGCCTCGTCGATGGCGGCGTACATGTCATCGGCGCTGGCGACAACGCGCACCACGTTCTTGCGCACGAAGACCGTGACCTCGCAGGTCTTGCGATCAGGGTTCGAGGGGTTCTTGTCAACGCGAAGCACGACGTCGCAGCTCATGGGAGAGATGTCGAATACCTTGAGGGCGTCCCCTATTTTCTCGTTGACTCGGTCACGCAGCGCGTCGGAAACGGTGACCTTGCGACCCGAGATCTTGATGTCAACCATGCGTGCCTCCAATCGATTGCCCTGCCATTCCCGCGCAAGCACCGACGCGAGTCTGGCCGTACTTGGTAGGTACCCAAAGCGGCCGCGCGTTACGCGCAAAGGCGGCGGACGAGTGAATATGGGCAGTGGACGCAAAGAGCGGCGTGGACGCGGCAGGTCAGGGCGGGCGCAGCAGAGCATAGGAGCCACTCTCGGCGACAATGCAAATTTCGATTGGTTAGAGGAGGTTAAACAATCGAAATATGCAAGCTGCTAGCGAATCTGCAGATTCCGATTGGTTAGCCACCGCTAAACGATCGAAAAATGCAAGCCGCGAGAAGGGAAGCATCTGGCGAGAAGCTCAAGTCGGACTAGTAAAGAGCAGCGTTCCACCCAGCTGACCTGGTATTCGACCCCACACTCGCGCACTGGGGCCTCCGCTTTGGGGCTACACGGCCCCTCACTCGCAGCCCTCTCGCCCGCGAGGCCGTATGCCTCTTGTCTAACGGGCGGTGCGACTTACCTCTAGGACGAGCCGTGCTCGCCGCAGGGCGCACCCCACGACTTACGTGGATCCTTTTGGCCTCGTCTGCCATGAACTAGGGCGCACGCATGCGCCCGCAACCACAGACCTGGGTGGAACGCAGGAAATTATAGCAGGTAGCAGGCGAAAGCCAGCAACAGCAGCGCAACTGGCAGATCGTGCCGAGGCAGCCTCACCACACGCGGGCAAGGGCGCATGCCGTAACCGACGCCGCACCGCGCGCGAGAAGCGCCCTCGTCGCCTCGCGCACCGATGCCCCAGTAGTGATCACATCGTCGAGGAGCAGCAGGTCAAGGCCCGAAACGTCATCACACACTGAGATGGTGCCCGCGAGGTTGGCCGCGCGTTCCTCTCGTCCCAGGGTGCGCTGGTCACGAGAGTAGGGACGCACAAGGACATCGGCCAGGGAAAGACCTTCCTCACGACAGAGCGCGCGGGAGACGAGCTCCATGTGGTCAAAGCCTCGCCGCGCAAACGCCGCCGAGGTAGCGGGCACAAAGCACACGGCATCGATGGCCCGCAGGTCAAAGCGCGCGCAGCCATCACGCGCCGGCCAGGCGGATGCCTCGTCCAGCGCCGTTGCCATGGCGGCGGCAATGACGGGAGCCAGCCGCAGCTCGTGGGCGTCCTTCAGGCACGAGACCATGCGGGCGGCGGTGCCAGCAAACCCCAGTGCGCAGATGGTCGTGCGCGTCTCCCACTCATGCGTGCACTCCGTGCAGGTGAGATAGCCAAACGGAGCTCCGCAGTCCGGACACGCCCACCGCTGGGCAATCCAGGGGAGATTTTCTCGGCACTGCTCGCAGACGAGCTCACCGGGCATCTCGCAGGAGACGCAGCGCGTTGGCCACAGAAGCTCGGCGGCGCCAGAGGCGAGAAGCGAAGCGCCAGTGGAGAGGCGGCCCAGTGCGCCGTTGGCTTCGATTGGCATGCGACCCCCATCGCTTGCACGGGTGGGGGTCGCATCGGTTGAACTGATGGTAGCACGCGAGACCTTAGTGGGCAGGATCGTCCAAGCCCCGGAAGTGCGGCGCTCCCGCTTATTAACGAGCAGAGGTCGCGGGGCCGGCGACCGCCGAGGGACCAACGGTCGAGTAGGCTGGTCGCGGGGCCGGCGGCCGGGGCTGGTCGAGAGGTTCGCCCAGAACTTCCCCGATTATTGAACGAAATTTCTTACGAGAAATACATTCGGCCAGTTAAGCTTGAGACAATCTAGAAATATCGCGCGATAATTTCGGCACAACGCAGCCGAATGCAATTGAACGTGAGAGCGCAGAGCCAGCCTCCCCGCAGTCCTTTGTCGCCGAGAAACCTGCGGTTTAATTGCAGTTCTTCAAGGGTGTTGCTGACAAGAACCGCAGGCAGACGGCTTGTCTCAGCACAGAAAGGTGCTATTAACCCGCAGGTTTTCCAAGAGGGGCGAGGGCGGCGGGGACAGAGCGCAGCGGCAAAGGCGGCCGAGAGGAGACAACGCTGACCGAGCGGGGTCTACCCAAGCAGCTGACAGGCGTTCTCCCAAAGCGCAGCGTACGTCTGATCCCGCATGGCAACGCCGACGTCCTCGCGGACTGCAGCCACGCAGGCAGCCGAGAAGGCCACCATGGCAGGCTCGCACTCCTCGCCTCGCAGCGGCACGGGCGCCATGTAGGGGCAGTCCGTCTCGGAGAGGAGAAGCCCCTCGGGACAGGTCGCGGCCGCCTCGCGGATGTCGTCGGAGCGCTTGAACGTGGACGCCCCGCCAAAGGCAATGTGGCAGCCCAGCTCCACGAAGGGGGCCATGACCTCGGGACCGTCCGTGAAGCAGTGCAGGTCACAGCCAGCAGAAGGCATGCCCTCCTCGGCCAGCACCCGCGCCGCGAGCTCGTGGGCGGAGTGGTCATCGGGATCCTGGCTGTCACGAATGTGCAGTTCAACGGGTAGCCCGTGCTCGCGGGCAACGGCAAACTGGCGCCTGAACGCGGTCTCCTGCACGTCTGCCGGCAGCTCGTTGTACGGTCCAAAGTCCAGGCCAATCTCGCCCACGCCCACGCAACGCGGGCTGGCGAGAAGCTCTTCCAGGCAGGCAAGCGCGGCCTTGTCCAGCCGCGCCGCGCCGTACGGATGCGCCCCAGCCACAATGCGAACGCGCTCCACCAGCGGCGGAAGGTCCGGATACCCCGCGTACTCCGGAGGCACCAGCCCGTGTCGAGCGCACTCCTCCAGGCGCTCCGCGGCACGTTCCACCTGCTCGTCTATCCACGAGAGGTACGCTGCCGCCGAGGGAAAGAGGCGCGGCACCTCATCCACGGGGTCGACCGGCACCACCAGCAGACGCACGCCCGCCAGCGCTGCCCGGCAGATGGCAACAGAAGGGTCGTGCCGCGTGAAGCTCGTGAGGTGGCCGTGGGTGTCGGCCAAAGGCGCGCTCGCCGGCGGCAGCTCCCGCGGTCGGCCCTTGCGGTCGTGGAAGAGGTGGCCGTCCTCAAGCGTGAGGGCATCAAGGCCGAGAAGCGCGCTAGGCACCCGCACCGCCCTCCCCCGCAGCCGCGCCCTCCAGCGCAGCCGCCAGCCGCACGAAGTCCCCGGGCGAGAGGGTCTCGGCTCGCACGCTCGGCGCAATGCCGCACGCGGCAAACGCCGCGTCTAGCACAGCCTTCTCGTACCCGCTCGAGGCCATGGAGTTCCGGATGGTCTTGCGGCGCTGCGCGAACGCGGCATCGATTACCGCAGGCGTAGATGACGGCACACCCTCGAGCGGTGCGCGGTCGATGCGCACGACGGCGGAGTTCACGTGCGGCGGCGGGTTGAACGAGCCCGGCCCCACCTCGAAGCGGCCGGTCACACGGCCGAGAAGCGCCAGCTTTGCCGTGTAGGCGCCGTAGGTCTTGGACCCAGGGGCAGCACAGATGCGGTCCGCGACCTCGGCCTGGACCATCACCACGGCACGCCGCACCGATGGAACCTCGGAAAACACCTTGAGGATGAGGGTCGCCGCCACCTGGTAGGGCAGGTTCGAGACAAACTTGCCCGGCTCAAGCGGGAGCCCGTCCGGAATCACCCGGAGGGCATCCCCCATCACCAGGTTAAGCCGTTCGGAGTCCTGCGCGCAGGTCTCGGCCAGCACCGGCTCGAGCTGGCGGTCGGCCTCAACGGCGCAGACGGCGCCTGCGTGCGGCAGCATGGCCACCGTGAGGGTGCCAATGCCCGGCCCCACCTCAAGCACAACATCCGAGGGGTCAAGCTCCGCCAGGTCCAGAATCCTCCCGATCACGGTGTCATCCACCAGGAAGTTCTGCCCAAGCCGGTGCTTTGTAGAAAGCCCAAACCCGTCGAGCACATCTCGCGTTGCAGACTGGTTGGCAAGCCAGGAGTGCATGGCGCCTACTTCTTCTGAAGACGCGGGAAGAGCGCGTCGCCCTTCGTCACCTCGACGCCGCCGACGAGCCGGCCCCACTCGCACACGGACGCGAGGTCGGTGGTGCCCACCTCGTCGCCGGCGCCCATGCGACGCAGGACCTCGGCAGAGGTCTCGGGCATGAAGGGCGCCAGAAGGTGCGCGCAGATGCGGATGGACTCGAGCAGGTTCGCGATGATGTGGGCCAGCTCGCCGATGCGCGTGAAGTCCTTGGCCACCGTCCACGGCGCCATGTCCTCCACGTAGTGGTTGGCGGCGTGGACGAGCTCCATCACCACGTCCTTTGCCTGGACGTACTCAAGCTTGTCCATGTGCTCGGCGTAGCGGCCCTCGATACCCTGGGCAATCTCGCGCAGGGGGTTCTGCTCGTCCACCCAGCCGTCGGCAAGCTCGGGCGTCTTGCCGTCAAAGTACTTCGCGCTCATGTTAAGCGCGCGAGACACCAGGTTGCCCCAGCTGTTGGCCAGGTCGGCGTTGTAGACCTGCTCCATGCGAGAGAAGCTGATGGCCCCGTCCTCGCCGGGCACGACGTCGGTCATGAAGTAGTAGCGGTAGCCCTCGACGCCGAGAAGGTCGATCACGTCCTGCGGCGCAATGGCGTTGCCGCGGCTCTTGGACATCTTCTCGCCCTTGCCCGTCTCCTCGTTGCGCACCATGAGGAAGCCGTGCGCAAAGACGTGCTCGGGCAGCGCCTCACCGATGGCCATGAGCATGGCCGGCCAGATCACGCAGTGGAAGCGGATGATGTCCTTGCCCACCACGTGGTACTGTGCGGGCCAGCGATACGCCAGCTCGGCCTCGGCCTCGGGCGTGTCCACGCCGTAGCCCACGGCGGTCATGTAGTTGAGAAGGGCGTCGAACCACACGTAGGTGACGTGCTTCTCGTCAAAGGGCACGGGGATGCCCCAGTCGAAGCTCGTACGGGAGACGGACAGGTCCTGGAGGCCACCCTCCACGAAGCTGCGGACCTCGTTCATGCGGAAGTCGGGCTGGACAAAGTCCGGGTGCTCGTCATAGAGCTTGAGCAGGCGGTCCTGGAACGCGGAGAGCTTGAAGAAGTAGGACTCCTCCTGCACGCGCTCAAGCGGACGGCCGCAGTCGGGGCAGAGGTGCTGGCCCTCGGTATGGTGCTCCTCGTCGGACTTCGTGACCTGGGTCTCGGTGAAGTAGGTCTCCTCGGGCACGCAGTACCAGCCGTCGTAGGAGCCCTTGTAGAGGTAGCCGGACTCCTTCATGCGCTCCCAGAGGTACTGCACGGCGTCATGCTGGCGCTGCTCGGTGGTGCGGATGAAGTCGTCGTTCGAGATCTCGAGCTGGCGCCAGAGGTCCTTGAAGAAGGGCGCCTGGGAGTCGCACCACTCCTGCGGAGTCATGCCATGGGCTGCCGCGGCCTCCGCGACCTTCTCGCCGTGCTCGTCCATGCCCGTGAGGAACTTAACGTCATAGCCCGTCGCGCGGCGGTAGCGCGCCTCGACGTCGCAGAGGACGGTCGAGTAGGCCGTGCCCAGGTGCGGCTTGGCGTTGACGTAGTAGATGGGCGTGGTGATGAAGAAGCTCGGCTTTGCCATGGGTTGGGTCTCCTAATGACGGATGGTGCGTAGGTGCGCGGTGCGCACGCGGTTGGTGATTATACAGCGGACGCGTGGAGTCCCGCGTTGCTCAGCAAAAGGACCCTAGCGCTTGAGGCTCCCCATAAGGCCGCGAGCAAGCTGCCGCGTGACCTCGCGCCCAAAGGAGCCAATCATTGATGTGGCAACCCTCCCCACCTGCTTGGCAACCTCCTGCTGTGCCTTCTCGCGCTCGCGGGCCTCGCGCTCTGCCTGCTTCTGGGCGGCGGCCTCCGCCCGCGCCGCCTCGCGCTCCGCCTCTCGCTCGGCCTTCTCCTGCACCTTTTGCTGCTCCTTGGCGGCGCGCTCGGCCTCCTTCTGGCGCTTGGCCTCGAACTCGGCCTTCTCCTTCTCGAAGGCGGCGCGCTCGGCTGCAAGCTGGGCGTTTGCGGCGGCAACGTCACGTTGGCCCTGGATCTGCTCGTAGGCGCTCTCGCGGTCTATGGCCGTGCCGTACTTCTCCATGAGGTCGGCCTGGGCCGAGAAGACGCCGTCCATAACGTCCGCGTCGGCCGCCGCCATGCGGCACTGGGGAAAGAGCACGCGGGCGCGCTCCACCACGGACGGCCTGCCCTCCTCGTCCAGAAGAGAGACCAGCGCCTCGCCGGTGCCCAGGTCCTGGAGCGCCTGCACCGAGTCGAAGGCGGGGTTCTCGCGGAAGCTTGCCGCGGCGGCGCGAACGGCCTTCTGCTCGGCAGGCGTGTACGCGCGCAGGCCGTGCTGCACGCGGTTGGAGAGCTGCGCCAGCACCTCGTCGGGGATGTCCGAGGGCGACTGCGTGATGAAGTAGACGCCAACCCCCTTTGAGCGCACGAGCTTCACCACCTGGACAATCCTGTCCACAAGCTCCTTGGGCATGTCGTCAAAGAGTAGGTGCGCCTCATCAAAGAAGAACACGAACTTGGGCTTATCGGGGTCTCCCACCTCGGGCAGGATGTCAAAGAGCGAGGAGAGCATCCACAGCAGGAACATGGCGTAGATCTGCGGGGTCTGGATGAGCTTGGCCGCGTTCAGGATGTTCACGTAGCCGCGACCGTCAGGGGCGCAGGCAAACCAGTCCTTAAGGCTCAGGCTGGGCTCACCAAAGAAGATGTCGCCGCCCTGGTCCTCAACCGAGATGAGCGCGCGCTGGATTGCCCCAACGGACTGCGGTGAGACGTTGCCGTACGTGGTCTGCAGCTCCTTGGCGTGCTCGGACACGTACGAGAGCATGGAGCGCAGGTCCTTGAGGTCAATGAGGAGAAGGCCGTTCTCGTCTGCCACGCGAAAGACGATGTTGAGGACGCCCTCCTGCACCTGGGTGAGTCCCAGGATGCGCGCGAGCATGACCGGCCCCATGTCAGAGACGGTCACGCGCACGGGGATGCCCTTCTCGCCCAGCATGTCCCAGATGCGCACCGGCGCGCCCTGGAAGCTGACCTCGTCCTCCTTGAGGTTGAAGGTGTCCTGACAGCGCTTGCGGATGAAGTCCGTCATCTCGCCGGCCTGGGCCATGCCCGTGACGTCGCCCTTTACGTCGGCCATGAAGACGGGCACGCCTGCCTGCGAGAAGCCCTCGGCAATCACCTTGAGCGTGACGGTCTTGCCCGTCCCGGATGCGCCGGCGATAAGGCCGTGGCGGTTGGCCTGGTTGAGGAGCAGGCAGCAGGGCTTCTCGCCCTGGGCTATCCAAATCTTGTCACCTACGAGCATGGGGCCTCCCAACGTGGTCTGTGTTGCCAGGTGCTGTTATGTGGATTGTAGTGCGTATGCAAAATGTGGCGCGGCCGCGCTAGGGCTCATCGTTGGCGAGTGCCTGGGCAGCAGCCACCACCTGGTCGTAGACCTCGGCACGGGGTGCCGAGAAGGCCTTGGACAGCCGCTTTGCCAGCGCGGACTTGGGCTCGCCTGCGGCTAGCCCCTCGCGGATGGCCTCCTCGAGCGTTGGTGCCTCGCCGGCGCCTGCCATAGCGTGACGACGCTCCTCAAGCTCCTCCGCCGTTGGCGGCGCGATAACAATCACGCACTCCCCGCGGACCTCGTCGCGCGCGGCAATCTGGGCGGCAAGCGCCGCGGCCTCGTCGCGCACAACCTCCTCGTGCAACTTGGTGAGCTCGCGCACCAAGGCCACACGGCGCCCGGGCATGACCTCGGCCACGCTCGCGAGCGTGGCGGCCACGCGGTGTGGCGACTCGTAGCACACAATGGCCCCCGGCACCTGGGCAAGCTCGCCGAGACGAGCCACCTGCGCGGAGTGGCGGCGCGGCAGGAAGCCCTCAAAGAAGAAGTGCTCGCAGGCCAGGCCAGACGCGACAACGGCACAGGTCACAGCCGATGGGCCCGGCACGACCTCCACGGGAAGTCCCGCGTCCAGCGCGGCGTCCACCAGCCGCTGGCCGGGGTCGCTCACGCCCGGCATGCCCGCATCGGAGACAAACGCCACGCGCTCCCCCGCCTCCACGCGCTCCAGCACAGAGGCCACGCGTGACGCAATCACGTTCTCGTCGCAGCGCACGAGAGGAACGTGCAGGTCAAAGGCCGAGAGGAGCCGCGCCGTGACGCGCGTGTCCTCGCAAAGGATGACGTCCGCCTCACCCAGCGTGCGCCTGACGCGCGGAGAGGCGTCCTCGAGGTTGCCGATGGGCGTGCCCACCACAGAGAGAATACCGGCCATTAGCAGATAAGCCCCCGCTCGAAGGAGGAGAGCGCCACGCGGGCGTCCCAGCTGGAGAGCCTGCCTGTGGTCTTCCAGGTCTGGAAGAACCACGCCGGGAGCTTCTCGTATGCCGTGAGCTGCTCGGACGAGTAGATGCGCTCGAGCGCCACACGCCCCTCGGGCGTCATGGCAGCGTCGGCGATAGGAAGCGCCGAGGACCACTTGCCCACCATCACAGGAAGGCCGCTTCGCTGGTCCTCGCGGATGTGGCGATGGATCGCCGCCATGATGTGGCGCACGCCCAGAGTGTTTGCCCCGGGCGCGTAGCCCATGTCGGCCATGATCGCCGAGGGCTTGTCCAGGTGGCAGTCGAGCCAGACGTTTTGGTACTGGCGCTGGGCCATGAAGCGGCGCCAGTCGGTGGGAATGCCCGCGTCGGGGAGAATGACCACGGGATCTGGGCCGGCAGCCTCGCGCACGCGGTCGTAGGCGGCACGGTAGTAGTTTCTCAGCAGGTGGCCGGGCAAGCCGTCGGTGACGCCCAGGCCGCGCCGCGTTTGGATGCGGGCGTCGTCTGCCACCTCGATGCCGTAGAAGCCCATACGCGAGGCGTACCTCGAGCTAAGCTGCGAGAGGACCCAGAGCGAGTTCTCGCGGATGCCGCGCTCGTCGGTGAAGTTGTTCCAGGTCTGCTCGTCACCTGGAACGCCGGGGTTCACGGCAAGCGCAAAGACCACCTTGAGGTCTATCTCCTCAGCCCACTCGAGCGCCTGGTCTACCTCGTCAATGCAGCCCAGGTAGGGGCCGGGATTGGGACCTGACTCGCCAAAGACGTACCAGGGCACGGGCAGCCTCACGGCGTTGAATCCGCGCGAGGCGATGCGGGAGAAGTCGTCTTTGGTGAGGAAGCGGGCACGATGGCGACGGACCACCTCGCGGTAGCCCTTGGCTCCCAGCGACGTGATGAGCGAGGGCTCGTCAAGGGCACCTGAGCCCGAGAAGAGCTCCGGCGTGACCCAAGGCTCAAGCGTAAGCCAGCCAGTAAGGTTGACCCCGTGAAGGGCGTTCTCTGCCATGCGCCACCTCGCTCCCATCAAAGTTCAGCGCTAATTCAGAGTGTAGCGCAGGTTGTGTCGCCAGGAGCACTGTCCAGCGTTATTGTCGTGACGCTTCTGTCACACATTCGAGCGCGAACGTGTGACGGGGCGAACGCGTGGCGGCGCGATACACATTCGGCGTGCGAATCTGTAGCAACCTGCGAGCGAATACAACTTCGGGCGCAAATGTGTGGCAGCTATTGCCGAGAAGGCCGCCGGCGCACCAGCCGCGGCGTCCTACTCCACGTCCGGCTCGTACGACGCCCGGTTGTTGGGCGTCTCGTTGCAATCGACCCGGCAGACGGGAAGGCCGCGCGCCGAGAGCCGGTCGAAGAGGTAGTGCGCCAGGTTCTCCGACGTAGTGCGGAAGGGCAGCATGGTCAGGCTGAAGCCCTCAGACTTAAGCGCCTCGAGCGTCGAGGGCGCAAGCGAACCCTCCTCCACAAGGAAGGTGTGGTCAAGCGCATCGCACTCCTCGCGCACGATGCGCTTGAGCGTGGCAAAGTCCACCACCATGTCCTTCTCGGTGCCAGAGGTGGCAAGCTTGTCCGCCCGCACATAGGCAGCCACGCGCCACTGGTGACCATGGAGGTTCTCGCACTTGCCGTTGTAGTCGGTGAGGAAGTGCGCCGAGTCAAACCAGTACTCAGTCGAAAGCGTGTACACGCGAAGCCCCCTGTTGTTGAACGTCCAAAGCGAAGGAACCCTCTGCAGGGTGAATCCGGACAGTTTTCAGACATTTTGGCCGATAAATACATTGTTATGTGTCCAAAAACTGCCCGACAACGCCAGAAGGAGGGGCCGAGAAGCGCAAGGCAGTCGCAACCCCGGCGGCAGGCCGAGAAGCCCACCGCCACGACTCCGGCCTAGGCCGCGGCTCCAAAGGTCTACTCCCCCGCCGGCGCAGGCGTGCTGCCGCCCGCTGATCCTCCGTTGGCTCCACCCTCGCCGCCGCGACGTCCGCGGCCGCCACGATGACGACGACGCCTCTTGGGGGCGGCTCCGTCACCACCAGCGGCCTGCCCGGCTGCAGACTGTCCGGCAGCGCCCTCGGCAGGCGCCATGTGCTTGGGAGCAGGACGGCTGCCCTGGGCTGCGGCACCACCGCGGTCCCCCGGGTGACGCGTGCGGCGACGCTGCTGTCCGCCCTGCGCCTGCCCGGCACCGGCACCGGCGCCCTTCTCGGCACCCGCGCCACCCCCCTGGCCCTGCTTGTCCTCAGCACCGGCAGGAGCGCCCGTGCCACCAGCAACGCGGTGGTGCCTGCGACGGCGCGTGGGCTTGGGGGCGTCGGCGTCGGGCTCAACGCCGCTCGTCACCGTAACTTCGAACTCCTCGGCGGCAAGCTCAACGCGCGCAGTGCGGCCCTTGCGGTGGCGACGCCTTGCGGGCTGCTGCTCGCCCTCCGCACCTGCGGCGATGCCCGCATCGGCGCCGGAACCCGCGCGCTTCTCGGCACCGCCTGCCGCATCTCCGCCGTCGCCCGCGCGCCTGCGACGACGCTTGGGCTGCACAAAGAGGTCCGCGTCGTCGAAGCCCTCGGGAGGTGTCACGCCGTTCGCGCGGTCAAGCTCGGCCAGGGCCATGCGCACGTCGGGCGACTGCAGGCGCTCGAGGACGTCGCGTGTCACCGTGTCCGGACGGCAGGCGCATCCCAGGTCCTTCGACTTCTTGACGGCGGCATCGGAAGCGGTCATGTCTGCCAGCGGCACGCGCACCTGCTTGCCGTTCTCAAGCCGCAGGCAGATCTCCTCCTTGGGCGTGTCGTACTCAACGATCTTGGCCTTGCCCAGCGGCGTCTCGATGACGGCGTTGCGCTTAGGCGCGCGACCCTTGAAGTCGCGGTATGCCTCGAACTCATAGCGCAGGCAGCACATGAGGCGCCCGCACGCGCCAGAGATCTTGGTGGAGTTGAGCGGCAGGTCCTGCTCCTTAGCCATGCGGATGGAGACGGGCTCGAAGGCAAGGCCAAAGCGGGTGCAGCACAGTTCCTGGCCGCAATGGCCCCAGCCGCCAACCACGGCGGCCTCCTCGCGCACGCCAATCTGGCGCATGTCGATGCGCTCGTGCAGCTCGCGCGAGAGGTCGCGCACAAGCTGGCGAAAGTCCACGCGCTCCTCGGCAGAGAAGTAGCAGACGACCTTGTCGCCATCGAAGAGGTACTCGACGCCCACGGGCTTCATGTCGAGGCCACTCTGCGAGACTAGGCGGCGAAAGACGGGCAGGGCCTTCTCGCCAAGCTCGGCCAGCTCCTCGGCGTGGTCAAGGTCCTCGTCGCTTGCAACGCGAAGCACGGGCCTGAGCTGCGCGTGGTTGGTCACGCGGTCAAGGTCCTCGGAGCTCATCTCGCGCGGGTCGGCGGTGGCAAGGCCAATCTCATGGCCGCGCTCGGTGGCGCAGATCACGTGGTCACCCTCGAGGGCCTCGGTGCCCGCAACGTCAAACCACAGGTCGCGGGCGGCATATTTGAACTTCACCGGAATGACGGTGGGCATGCAAGTGCCTCCTTGATACGAAGAAGCATGACCTCGAGGGCCAGCTGGGGTGATACGTTGTGCGCTAGGTCATCGCCTGCGGAAGAGACGGCGTCGAGCGCGGCTAAGGCGCCAGGCGTTCCCGTCGACGCGGCAAGGCGATCGACCACGGCAGCCGCGTCCTCGTTCACGATCTTCTGCGGCACGCCCTCGCAGCGCACCAGCACGTCGCGCAAGAGCGAGTCCGCAGCGGCCAGAGCCTCCATGATACCTGAACGCTCACGGGCCGTAAGCTCGCGCTTGTTGGCGTCGGCCACCTGCTTGAGGGCGGAGGCGGTGAGAAAGTCCGCGCTCTCCTTGGCTGCCTCGTCCTGGGCCACCTGCACGTCCTTCAGTGGCACGCGCACCGCCGCCAGAAGGTCGCGTGCCGAGCAAAGCACGTCCCACGAATCGTCGCGACCAAGCTCGTCCAGAATGCGCACGACAAGGCGCCGCACTTCTCGGCGCGAGGGCGACGCAAGGAAGCCGCAGGCACGAGAGGGCGTCCCGGCAACCGAAAGCGCCACGCGGGCCTCGGCCTCACTGGCGCCGGAGCGGTGCATGACCTCGTCCAGGGCCACGCTCGGCGCAATGGTGCGAAACGGCACCACCTGACAGCGCGAGACAATGGTGGGGAGCACCGAGGCCACCGAGCGGGCGAGAAGGATGAACACCACGCCCTCCGGTGGCTCCTCAATAGTCTTGAGCAGCGCATTTGCCGAGGTGCCGCGGAGAAGGCCGGCGTTCTCGAGCACGTAGGCCTTCGCTCGGGCGCGGCTGGGTGCGCGGTTCACGCCCTCGATGAGGTCGCGCACCTGGTCAACAAGGTAGCCGGTGACGCTTCCCGGGGTGAGCCACTGCACGTCCGGATGGGTGCGGTGCGCCACGCGACGACAGTCGTCACAGGTGCCGCAGCCGTCGTTGGGGCAGACCACGCACTGCGCCAGCGCAAGCGCAGCCTCCTCCATGCCGGAGCCGGGCGCGCCCACAAAGAGGTATGCGTGCGAGAGACGCCCCTCGCGCACGGCGGAGACGAGAAGGTCGCGAACGCGCGGCTGGTCGCCAAGCGCGTCGAGAACGGCCGCCGCTCGCGGGGACGCAGGCGAGGAGGCCTCCCTAGGCGCGGCCATGGTGCTCCACCTCCGTGACGAGCGATACGGGAAGGACGTCCGCTAGGGCGTCGAGAAGCGCGGAGTAAACCTCGTCCGGCGTACCCGCGGCGTCCACGAGGCGCACGCGTGCGGGCTCCTCGTCAACAAGCCGCAGATAGCCGTCGCGCACGCGGCCCTGGAAGGCGATTCCTTCTGCCTCCAGACGGTCTGCGCCGCCTGCCGTGGCACGCGAGAGCGCCAGCGTGGGGTCAAGGTCCAGGACAACCGTGCGATCTGGAATCACTCCGCAGCTGCCAAGCGCGTTTGCGCTCCTCACGACCTCTGACGAGAGGCCACGCGCCGCCTCCTGGTAGGCCAGGGTCGAGTCAAAGAAGCGGTCGCAGACCACGATGGCACCACGCTCGAGCGCAGGCGCGATGACCTGCCTCACCAGCTGTGCGCGGCTCGCCTCGTAGAGCAAGAGCTCGCACTCGGGGCACATCTCGGCGTTGGAGGGGTCAAGCAGCAGGCCGCGGATCTTCTCGGAGATGTCCGTGCCGCCGGGCTCGCGCAGGCGCACAACGTCATAGCCGGCGGCCTCGAGGGCGTCCGCAAGACGGGCTGCCTGCGTGGTCTTACCGCAGCCGTCAATGCCCTCGAGCGTGAGGAAGAGGCCTCTTCCCTCGCCTGTTGTCGCCATGCTCGCCTCCCAATCGCGCGCGTCCATGCATAAGCCGAATTACTTTAGCAGGTCAACGTGGGGAGATGGTGAGACAAAGGGACAGCCCCTTTGTCTCATGACGCGGCCCTCCGGCACCACGCGGGTACCGGAGGGCTGGAAGGCTGCGGCGGCGAATCTTTTAGGTCGGTCCGCACGCGTTACACATTCGTAGTTCGTACCTGTTGCGACCTGCGCGCGTCACACATTCGGGTACGAATCTGTGACGACGGTGACACGCGCCTCACGCGCCATGCATTTCGACTTCGCTTTACTGCGCGGTGTAGCCACCGTCGATGTAGAGGTGCGTACCAGTGGTGAACTCGTTCTCGACGAGGAACACCACGCCGTGGGCAATCTCCTCGGCCTTGCCAAGGCGTCCCAGTGGATGCAGGGACTCGAGGCGCTTCATGCCATCCTCGCCCATCGTCTTCTCGTTGATCATGCCGGTGTAGATGTAGCCGGGGTTCACAGTGTTCACGCGAATGTTGTACTTGGCAAGCGCCAGTGCCGCGGACTGGGTAAGCAGGTTCACGCCACCCTTTGCAGCGTTGTAGGACGGCAGGTTGGGGTCGCCGATGGTCCCCTCGATGGAGGAGGTGCTCACGATGGCGCCGCCGTGGCCCTGCTTCTCCATCTGGAGCGCCGCGTACTTGATGCCGTAGAACACGCCAGTAAGGTTGATGGAGATAAGCTTGTTGAAGTCCTCGTCGCTCATCTGGTCAACAGGGAGGAAGTTGGCTATACCGGCGTTGTTGTACATGATGTCGACCGAGCCGTAAGTCTTCACCGCGAAGTCGATGAGATCCTTGACCTGCGCAGGATCGCTGGTATCGGTCTTGTGGAAGACAACATCAGGGGATACGGCCTTGAGCTCCTCAAGCGCCTTGGCGCCGCGCTCCTCGTTACGGCCGGCGATAACAACCTTTGCACCCTTCTCAAGGAACGCCTTCGCGGTGGCCAGGCCTATGCCCGAGGTGCCGCCAGTCACAACCGCCGTCTTGCCATTGATTTCAAACATGATTTCCTCCCAACGACTGTTGAACCAAAACGCACTAAGACCCCTACCCGTAGTTGGACAGGTAAATCGATTTATTCCCTCGCTTTACGTGAGCGGCAACAGGCGCGCCGCAAGTGGTTAACGGGCAATCTGTTTGCGCGCTTGCATGCAAACATGTGGGTGAGCCACAACCCAGCTAGGCTTCACTCTTCGAATAGTGATGAACAAGCGCCGGCATGCCAAGGTCAACGACCATGCTTCCAAAGTAGAGAAAGATGTCCCATGTGGTGGGAGACATTGCCGAACCCCACTTGATTGCTGTCATGACCACAGCGAACACGCTGGCAACAGCCCAGAGGACAAAGCCCACCCTTGGCTTGCCAGAGAAGATATAGACGAGAAGACCCAAGACCATAAGAATCTTTACGATGACAAATGCGCAGTTGAGAGCAGGCGCACCAATCGGATACAGCATGAGTGCGCCGCCAATGGCGAGAGCAACCGCCGTCCACGCTGCTGCCACCGACAGGTTCGTCCGTCTCAGCTCAGTCATCTGGAACATCTCCCCAAGTTGGCCATCAACCGATGAGCCTACCCAGAACTAAGCTGTCTAACATGCCAAGTATTGTTACCCAAGCTCCCCGGTGACAATAAGGTCGCGGACGTCGAGCAACGAGTCGTAGACGCGCGTCGCAAGCCTTCGCGTCTCCGGCGTGGGGGCAATCATGTCTGGAACCATTACCGAGAGGAAGCCGCCGGCAGAGGCCGCGCGGATGCCATTGGGGCTGTCCTCAAGCACCAGCGAGTTCGTCGGAGTGGCGTGAAGGCGACGCGCTGCCTCCAGAAACACGTCTGGCGCAGGTTTTGAGGGCAAGCCGTCATCACCGGCAATCACGGTCGAGAAGAACCCTTCGACGCCTCCCTTGCGAAGGTGAGTCTCCACAAGAGTCCTAGGGGACGCAGACGCAACTGCACAGGGAACGCCATTGTCGGCAAGCAGTGCGAGCAGCTCGTCAAGCCCAGGCTTCTTGGGAGCTCCGTGCGCAAGCATCTCCTCAATGCCAATGCGGACGTGCTCACGAACGGCAGAAATCGCGCGAGGGTCGTTGTCGTACGCTTGGGCAACAAGCTCCTCGATGCGCGGCTGACTCATGCCAAAGAAACGCGGCACAAGACCCGGCTTGAGTTCTAGCCTCTGCTGTTTGAATGCCGGCTCCCATGCCGAGACCCAGATGGGCTCGGTGTCAAACATCAGGCCTTTAGGCGCATGCGCTACTGCGTGCTTGCCGGTACGGAGCACCCGTCTGCACGTTGCTCGTCTTGCACGCCGGCGATCTGGTGTGACAGCGTTTGGCGCTCTTTACCAGCAACAACATGCAGAGCTACCACACCATGGCACGCTACCTGGTCTCCGTTGGCTGCGACGCGCAAGACATGACCTATGTGAGCACGCACGCCGAGATGGTGCTCCTTGTGTGTACGGGAAGACACCTCTACTTGAGCGCCATCGTCGAGGGCCTGGCGGAAGAGCAGGTGCTCAAGGAGGTTGTACGGGTGCCGCTTGTAGGCTGCAAGCTCACGGGCTGTGACATGGTCGTTGCCTACGACACGGGCAACGCAGCTGCCTGCGCTTTTGCGAACATGCTATGAGAGGCGATAGACAAGCGTCGGCATCCCAAGGTCAACGACCATGCTGCCAAGATAGAGGACGATGTCCCAAGCGCTGGGAGACGCTGTCAGACTCCACTTGATTGCAGTCATAGCCACGGCGGCAACGCTGGCAATGGTCCAGAGAAAAACGCCCGCCCTGGGGTTACCAGAGAAGATGTATACGAGAAGCCCCGAGACCATGCAGACCTTTACGACAACAAATAGGCAGTTGAGAATGGGCGTGCCAATTGGATACAGCATGAGCGCGCCACCAATGGCGAGAACAACGGCTATCCAAGCCGCAGCCAATGACTGCCTTGTCCTTCTCAGCTCCCTCATCCGGAACATCTCCCCAGCTTAACCGCTACATGAGAAGCCTACCCAGAACCAGGAAGCCTAACAGTCCAAGAAGCCATCCGCCCAGCTGCCAGCGTTGGCGATGAAATCACGATTGCCGAGAAGTACCCCATCGCAAATCTTAGGTGTGAGACAAAGGGAAACTCCATTTGTCTCACGAAGGCCCGCCGGGCGCAGCGGGCGCGCCACGGCGGGGCCGATGGGTGCGTTGCTTTGTGGCGGGATTGGACGCCCGCTAGTCCTCGCGCCTGCGGCGGAGGAGGGCGCCGAGGGCCGCGGCACCGAGGCCGATCGCGCCCGCCGCCGCGGGAGCGGAGGGCATCGCGGACTCAGCCGGCGCAGCAGGCTCCGGGTCGAGCTCGTACCAGAAGGTGAGCTCCTTGCAGCCGTCGCGGGCGCTCAGGTAGCCCCTCCCGCCGAAGAGGACGTAGTAGCCCGGCACCTCGTGCGCCAGGTAGTCGAGCAGGGCCTCGACGGAGTCGAAGCTAATGTCCGCCGCGACGGGGAGCCCAGTCGCCTCGTCCCAGAGGTGCACGACGTAGGCGTGGGAGGCGTCGTCGGAGTAGGTGAACGTTATCACGTTCGAAGACGCGTCCGTCGCGAGGTAGATGGTCGCGCCCGAGGCGCTCGCGTATGCGTGCCCCCGTCTCCTGGAATCGCCCTTGGGGAGGGCGAGCGCGCTTACGGTCTGGCCGACCGTGCCGGGTAGCGTCTCCTCGAAGGGAAAGGGGCCCCGCGCTCGGCGCGGGGCCCCTCCTGGCGAAAACGCCCCCAGTCGGCCAGCGGCGTCCTGGTCTCCCACGGGCTCTACCCGCAGTACAATCGGCGCTCGGGGGCTTAACTTCCGGGTTCGGGATGGGACCGGGTGTGCCTCCCCTGCCATGGCCGCTGGCCGTCTGGGGGCGTTCTGCCTCCGGGGGTGGTCCCACCGTGCCCTGGGGGCCGCACAGCGCGCGCAAGCGTAGAGTCCCCCGGGACCGCCCATGGGAAGGGCATGCGGAGGAGCTCGGCCGATTAGTGCCGCTCGGCTGAGGCGGTCGCCCGCCTTGCACCTGCGGCCTATCGAACTCGTGGTCTACGAGTGGCCTTACCGAAGGGAGATCTCATCTCGGGACGGGCTTCCCGCTTAGATGCCTTCAGCGGTTATCCCGACCGGACTCAGCTACCGGGCAGTGCTCTTGGTGAACAACCCGTGCACCGGAGGTCCGTCCACCCCGGTCCTCTCGTACTAGGGGCAGCCTCCCTCAGATCTCCTACGCCCACAGAGGATAGGGACCGAACTGTCTCACGACGTTCTGAACCCAGCTCGCGTACCGCTTTGAATGGCGAACAGCCATACCCTTGGGACCTGCTCCAGCCCCAGGATGCGATGAGCCGACATCGAGGTGCCAAACCTTCCCGTCGATGTGGACTCTTGGGGAAGATCAGCCTGTTATCCCCGGAGTACCTTTTATCCGTTGAGCGACGGCCGTTCCACGCCGGGCCGCCGGATCACTAGAGCCTGGTTTCCCACCTGCTCGACCTGTACGTCTCGCAGTCAGGCCTGCTTATGCTCTTGCACTCAGACGGGCGGTTGCCGACCGCCCAGAGCAGACCTTCGCGCGCCTCCGTTACTCTTTGGGAGGCGACCGCCCCAGTCAAACTACCCACCTGGCACGGTCCCCGCGCCGGGTCACGGCCGCGGGTTAGGACGCCAGTTCGTCGGGGGTGGTATTCCAAGGGCGACTCCCCCGGGACTGGCGTCCCGGGTTCACGGTCTCCCACCTATCCTCTACGCGACGGACCGGCGGCCAATGCCAAGCTGCAGTAAAGGTTCACGGGGTCTTTCCGTCCTTCTGCGGGTAAGTCGCATCTTCACGACTAGTGCAATTTCGCCGGGGCCATGGTTGAGACAGCGTCCAAGTCGTTACGCCTTTCGTGCAGGTCGGAACTTACCCGACAAGGAATTTCGCTACCTTAGGACCGTTATAGTTACGGCCGCCGTTTACCGGGGCTTGGATTCGCCGCTTCGCCTAAGCTGACGGCTCCTCGTGACCTTCCGGCACCGGGCAGGCGTCAGACCCTATACGTCGCCTTACGGCTTCAGCAGAGTCCTGTGTTTTTGGTAAACAGTCGCTTGGACCTATTCGCTGCGGCCGCCCGGGGCTCCGGGAGCTGGGTCCCATAACCCGAGGCGGCACCCCTTCTCCCGAAGTTACGGGGTGATTTTGCCGAGTTCCTTAACCATGGTTCTCCCGATCGCCTTGGTATACTCTACCCACCCACCTGTGTCGGTTTGCGGTACGGGCCCCGGGCGGCTGCCTAGGGGTTTTTCTCGGGAGCATGGGCTCACTCGCTTCGCTCAAGTCGCTTCGTCCGGCGCCTCGGGCACGTGGCACCCGCGCTTCGCAAGGTGCCGCCCTACGCGCCATCGCGGGGACGTCCAGAACCCCGCCGAGCTACCCTCCTCCGTCGCCCCATCGGTCGTAGCGCCACCACGGGGGTGCAGGAATGTCGACCTGCCATGCGTCGGCTACGCCTTCCGGCCTCGCCTTAGCCCCCGACTGACCCTGGGAGGATTAGCCTTGCCCAGGAAACCTTGGGTTCACGGCGGCGGCGTTTCGTCACGCCGCTCTCGCTACTCATGCCAGCATCCTCACTCCCGGCAGGTCCACCGGGGGTCGTCCCCCGGCTTCGCCCCTGACGGGAAGCTCCCCTACCACCGGACTGGGTCCGGTCCGCCGCTTCGGCGCCGTGCTTAGCCCCGTATATTGTCGGCGCATGTCCACTCGACCAGTGAGCTGTTACGCACTCTTTGAATGGGTGGCTGCTTCTGAGCCAACATCCTGGTTGTCTGGGCAGACGCACATCCTTTGCCACTCGGCACGGACTTGGGGGCCTTGGCGGGCGGTCTGGGCTGTTTCCCTCTCGAACACACAGCTTAGCCCACATGTTCTGACTCCCGGGCTCCGGGCCCTGGGTATTCGGAGTTCGGTTGGCTTTGGTAGGCGGTGAGGCCCCCGCGGCCATCCGGTGCTCTACCCCCCAGGGTAAGCGCCCGAGGCTAGCCCTAAAGCTATTTCGGGGAGAACGAGATATCTCCGGGTTTGATAGGCCTTTCACCCCTATCCGCGGGTCATCCCCCCAGTTTTCAACCTAGGTGGGTTCGGCCCTCCACGGGGTCTTACCCCCGCTTCAGCCTGCCCGTGGATAGCTCACCCGGCTTCGCGTCTGCGGCGCGCGACTGCTCGCCCTGTTCGGACTCGCTCTCGCTACGGCTCGCTTCGCGGCTAAACCTCGCCGCGCACCGCAACTCGCTGGCTCATTCTACAAAAGGCACGCCGTCACAGCCACGAGGGCTGCTCCGACTGCTTGTGGGCACGCGGTTTCAGGTGCTGTTTCACTCCCCTCCCGGGGTGCTTTTCACCTTTCCCTCACGGTACTGGTCCACTATCGGTCACAGGAGAGTGTTCAGGCTTGGAGGGTGGTCCCCCCTGCTTCCCACCGGGTTTCACGTGTCCGGCGGTACTCGGGTGCCCACCGGCAGGGCGCGGGGCTTCGCGTACGGGGCTGTGACCCTGTCTCGCCGGCCCTCCCAGGCCGTTCCGCTGCCTCGCGCCTTTCTCACTGCCATGTGGTAGGCCCCACAACCCCGGCGGCTGTCGCCAGCGCGCCGGTTTGGCCTAGGTCCCCTTTCGCTCGCCACTACTCGGGGAATCTCGTTTGATTTCTCTTCCTCGGGGTACTTAGATGTTTCAGTTCCCCCGGTTGCCCCCCGCCCGCGTATGTGTTCTGCGGGCGGGCGCCGGGCCTCAAGTCCCGGCGGGTTCTCCCATTCGGAGACCCACGGCTCGTGCGGGCATGTGCCCCTGGCCGTGGACTATCGCGGCTTGTCGCGTCCTTCGTCGGCTTCCTGTGCCAAGGCATCCACCGTGTGCCCTTGGTATCCTTCGCGCCGGCATCGCCGGCGCCCTTCTCTCTCACGTATCTATTCGTGCATGATGCGATCCACTAATTGGAGAATCTTCGTTTGCGTCACGCTATGCGGCTCTCAGGGTGCGGCGGGGGCTGGCCCCGGGGACCGGACGCCGTGCGCCTCGCGGCGCGACGAAGTGGACGACCAGCGAGCGTGGTCCGTGACGGGACCCGTCCGTCTGAAATGATGTCTTGTCTCTCTTCGGGTTTCTCCCTAGAAAGGAGGTGATCCAGCCGCACCTTCCGGTACGGCTACCTTGTTACGACTTCACCCCCCTCACCCTCCACACCTTCGGCGCCTCCCCCCTCTCGGTTGGGCCGGCGACTTCGGGTGCAGACGACTCGGGTGGTGTGACGGGCGGTGTGTACAAGGCCCGGGAACGCATTCACCGCGGCGTGCTGATCCGCGATTACTAGCAACTCCGACTTCGCGGGGGCGGGTTGCAGCCCCCGGTCCGAACTGGGGCCGGCTTTGGGGATTCGCTCGGCGTCGCCGCCTGGCAGCCCGCTGTGCCGGCCATTGTAGCACGTGTGCAGCCCAGGGCATAAGGGGCATGATGACTTGACG